>Ga0209373_10000005_pt1 | contig 862760 bp, 699 predicted proteins | sample Higcelweek5metaG_FD_187173 | JGI IMG/M metagenome (GOLD analysis project Ga0209373, IMG submission 187173) | Freshwater pond sediment microbial communities from the University of Edinburgh, under environmental carbon perturbations - High... | ecosystem: Environmental > Aquatic > Freshwater >...
GGCCCTGGCCCTTGCTCCGGGCAAGCTCCGCGGCGTTGATCCAGCTGTTGAGGAGGCTGTAGCCAACCCCCAGCTGACGAGCCGTCTCGGCAATGTTGCGGCTCTCCGCCGCCATCTGGACCGCCCGTTCCTTGAATCCAGGATCGTACGCGCGGCGCTTCGCTTTGACCTTATCTTCCATGACTCCAACCTACCTGATCGTTGCGTCCGTCAGGAGGGGGACGGGTCAAGTATTTCGAGGCTCGTGTACGACTCCACTTCAGGTGTACAGTTATTCGGGCGAGAACCCGTACGTCCCCACGGGTACGATCACGTACACGGGCTGGAACGATCTCAAGCGCAAGGGTTGCGTGATGGACTTGCCCATCCGCTACCGCTTCGGCAAAGGGCGCGAGCTGGTGGTGGTCGTGCTGGTGGAGCATTGGTCCACCTCGCGTTCGGTGAACCTCCATCGCACGGCCCATTACGTCCTGGACCTCATGGAGCGGGATCCCGGATGCCCTGTGGTTCCCGTCGCCCTGGTCCGCTGAGTTCGCATCTTCGCGGAAACCAGGTTGAGGGGGCAGGCTTACTTGACGAGCACCATCTCGGTGGCGTTCACATGGGCGCCCTTGGCGCGGACCACGTAGAGGCCCTTCTTGACGCTCTTCAGGGAGAGGGTGTGCGTGCCTGCGGCCAGGTTGCCCCGGTGCAGGCTCGAAGCCAGACGTCCCTGGAGGTCGAAGAGATCGACCGAAGCGGTTCCCGACTGGGCGACGGTCAGCTGCAGGGCGTCGCCCAGCGAGGTGATGCGATCGCCGGAGGTCTGTGCCCTGGCGCCGATCCCGGTGATCGAACCCTTGCCCACGACGTCGGCGACCACCAGGTTCTTGGCCGACTCGTACTTGAATGTCTGCGCCTTGTCGAATGTGCCGAGTGTGATCGAGCCATCCACGACGATGTTGTCGAAGAACACGCTGCCGGCGTAGTTCAGGCCGAAGATCTCGATGTAGATCTTGGACAGGTTGCTCATGAAGGTCGTGTAGGCGGTGCCGGTCAAGGTCGTCGTATCCTTGGCCGTGGTGGTGAGGTCGATCGTGCACTTCGCCGAATCGCCAGGATTCACCCAGCAACCACTCTTGGGTTGCGCCCAGCTCCAACCCGCGGTCTGGTTGCCCAGGAAGGCGACGGTGAACCAGATTCCCTGCATCGTGTTCCCGTTGACGACGTTCAGCGTGAGCGACTTGGCGGTGGAGAGGTCAGCAACGGTTCCCGTGCTGGAAGTGGCCGAATCGATGATGACGTTGCCCTTGCCCGTGTCGTCGGTGGGGGCGTTGAACTTGACGCGGAGCCAGCCGTTGGTGGCGGTGTCGCCCGGCATTCTCACGACGACCTCGCGTGCGGTATCCAGGTCGCCCAGCTTGTAGCCGTTGGTGCAGGCCGCCTCCTTAGTGGTGGAGACACTGTACTTGCTCCAGCCCGGCATCTCGTCGAGGGTGATGGTGCAGGCGTCCCGCATGTTGGCCGTCCACACGGAGTCGACGGTCTGGTTGAGGAACTTGCCTCCCCAGCTCTGGTACCAGGGCATCCACCAGGACCAGACGGTGCCGTTGGTCTTCATGGTGGAGGCGTCGGGGATGGGACCGTTCTCGGAGACCGCGAAGATCTTGTTCAGCGAACCGTAGTTCGTGTTCAGCGCATCGTAGCCCGTGACAAATTTCGCCGTGTAGTCGTAGGCCTCGTAGATGTCCAGGCTGATCACGTCGTACTTGGTGGCGCCAGGATTCCAGGACACGTCCGAGGCGTATTCCGGATTCCAGACCCAGACGAGGTTCTTCACGCCGTCGACATCGACCATGCGGTCGTAGATCAGGTTGTAGAGGGCCTGGAAGGCGGCTCCGCCCTTGGTGCCCCACCAGAACCAGGCGCCGCTGGCCTCGTGGATGGGACGGAAAATGGCAGCGACGCTGTCCTTCTGCAACAGGAGGAACTTCGCGGCGATCTCGTCGATGTCCGACACCAGCTGCTTGTAGGTCGTGGACGTGGTGTCCCAGGTCGTAGTGCCCGTCTGGAATCCCGTGGTGAAGTCGAACTTCGTGTGCTCCGTGTAGAAGGAGTCGACCACGTCGCTGGGGTCCTTCCAGTGCCAGGTGAAGGCCGGGATGCCGCCCTTGTTCCACAGGTCCTTGGCGAGGACAAGGGCCGTGCTGGTGTAGCTCTGGTACCAGGAGTCGGAAGCCTTCATGCCGGTGGCGAAGAGGAAGTCGAAGCCCACGAGCGCGGGGTACTTGCCCGTGCGCAGGTACATGGAGTCGACGTCCACCTGCTGTTTGACGTCCGTGCCGCTGCCGACGTCGCCGGTCATGATTCCGGAGACGGTCTTGACACCGTAATTGGTGGCCAGGAAGTTGTAGAGCTTCTGGGCCCCACCGGTGGCGCCGGCGGTGACCGGGGCGTAGCTGACCTCGGCACGGGATGCCGCGGCGGCAAGCACAAGCGCGGCAAGGAAGCGGAATGACGTCATGGTTCTCTACTCCATTGGGACGGTGAAGCGTTTGGGCCGAATATAGGGGGCGTTCCGCAAATGCGATGCCGAATAAGGCCTGTCCCCGTTCCTGACGGAAAACACGATACTCCGGATTGGAGTCGTGGAAGACACGCCAACGAATGTCGCCCCCGTCACGATCAGGCTTCGCAGAGCGTGGCGTAGCGAAAATCATGGAGAAGAAGGCGTGTCTGGAGGCTTGGAGGCGGGAAAACGCGCAGTTGCTGCGTAGTCTCCACGCCCTGAACCAAGTGGAGCCGGGCGTGGTTCGCCATGCCCGGCGGCAACGAGGCAAAGAGAATTCATCGACGGGCGAATCATTCTCCTGGGGCGAGTCGTCTACTTGCAGCCGCCTGTTGGGCACGGTGCCGGTACGAACGTCGACTTGCCGTTCGCCATGGTGGCATAAAGCGAAGCGCCTTCGCCCTTGGGGATCTCGTCGCTGCAGATGCTCCCGCAGGTGGCGGCGAAGGTCTCGCTGCCGTTGGCGGTCTTCTTGAACATCCGGAAATCGCCTCGCTCGTAGGCCTGGAACGAGTTGTGGTAGAAGGTCCCGTCCGGGTCCACGGCGTACAGGTAGTCTGTCGTGTATCCGCTGGAGTGCGTCACGCGCAGGAACGTGTTGTTGACCGTGAACCACTTGCCGTTGGCGAGCATGGTCCGGCTCGTCCCCTGGTTGACGGTGAACCGGAATTCGTCGGCATCCACGTCCTTGCGGTAGTGGTGTACGCCGCCGGCGCTGCGGTTGTCCTGGAACCATCCCTGGGTCGCACCGTCGAGCAGCCGCGGATCCTGTTCCTGGGCGGATTCCGGGATGGTGTCCATCTTGACCATCTTGAAGTCGTCGCCCGCCGCGGCGGCAAGTTCCGCGCCGCTCTTCAGGCTGGTCAGCGTCGGTTTGGCGTAGTTGCTCGCCGTATCCTTCATGATTCGCCCGACGTAACCGCCGCTCATGAAGCTCTTGTCGGAGATGAGCGACGCTTGCGCCGTGTCGAGGAGGATGTAGGCGAATTTCACGAGGGTGCCGGAACTCGGAACGAACACGAAGGCGATGTTGTTCGAAGTGAACCACTGGCCATTCACGTTGTTCAATCGCGCGGTACCATCCTCCCAGACCCTGAGATCGAAGTTGCCGATCGCGATCGAGCCAGTCTTCCAGTGAGCTTCGCTGCCCGTGACCCAGCGCGGGTCGCGGTAGGAGTTCACCGGTTCGGCGCCCACCTTCGGGGCGTGGAGACTGCACGGCGAAACGTAGCCCGGTGGCAGGTCCATCTCGTCGGAGATGGCCAGGCGCAACGCGGGGCCGATTCCCTCGATGGAGCGGATGAGGCGCCCCGTGATGTTGTCGGTGGTTCCTTGCGCGTCGCGACGCGTCTTCTGGGTGTGCAGTCCGCTGTTGATCCCGACAGGATCCGTCCCGCCCATGTGCGTGCTGTTCCAGGAGTTGTACGCCCACTCCTCGCCGGTGCCGATCTTGTCCAGACCGCTCTTGGCGTTCTTCGCCGCGTACTCCCATTCCGCCTCGGTGGTCATGCGGTAGCTCCTGCCAGTCAGCTCGCTCAGCCTGCAGGAGAATTCCATCGCGTCGTACCAGGTCATGCCCGTGTAGGAGCCGCCTGTGCCGCCGAAGCTCGTCACATTGGTGTCCATCACGGCATTCCACATGGCGATCGACACCTCGGTTTTCCCGATATGATAGCCGCTGACTTTCACGCCCGACACGGGATCCGTATCGGCCGGGCATGTACCGCTTTCGCACCCGAGGGTGAATGTGCCGCCTTGCACGTACACCATGTCCACGGCGACGCCGTTCACGGTGTCCGAGAAATTGCTCGACGGGATCGAGGAGACCAGGCTCAGTCGGACAAGCAGCCCTTGGGCCACCGAGTTGGCGACGGGAACCCGTTTGGTGACGTAGGAGGCCTTGGAGTAGATCAGCGTATCGATCGATGCGGCCATGGAACGTGCCGCCAAGTCGGCTGGAGGAGCTCCCCACGCGTCGGGCAGTTTCCGTCCAAGCAGATCCGCGCCGTCGATGGTCAATCTCAGCCGTCCGTCGCGCAACTGCAGGGCGTTGGGTGCTCGCTCGCCCATGACCGCTCGACGGCGAGTGATCGACGTCGAAGCGATCGTCCAGGTCCCGTTGTCGGCTGTCGTGGTCGACAACCCGGCGAGGGCCAAGCGGACCTGGACCTGTCCCACGTTGCTGCCATCATTGGCATCGACGACGGAGCCGGAGAGACTCCAATCCACTGCGCCTGCACGGGCCACCAGCCCAAGGGCGGTCGCCACTCCAAGCATCGTTTTCTTCACGGGGGCACCTCTTCATTTCGAAGGTCGCTACCACGTTCCCGGGTGAGAGGCAGTGGCAAAGCACGATTGCATCATTGACAAGGGTACGGCGGTGCGCGGTGCATCGCCGTCCAATTCCCTTTGTTTTCCGCCGCAATGGTGCCCATGGAGTACAAGTCCCGGTACCGAAACCGAAGACGTTCCGTCAGCCCGTATGCGCGATCGGAGCGCGGCCGGGGACGACTCGGTCTGAATCGCGGATCTTCTAGGATGGGGATGGACTATGTAACTTGCGGAACCATCGATTTTTGCTGGTGTGAGGGGGGGAGGAGACGGTCATGATTGGACCGCCTTTGGCTACCGGTAAACGGATCCCCTCTCCGTTTCCGGCCCCGGTGGCAGTCGCTGCCGGGGCCGTTTTCGTCTTCTGGGGCAAATTTGTCCCATGCGCATCGAGGAGAACCATGTCCGATACCGTTCGCGTCCGCTTCGCTCCGTCGCCCACTGGCTACTTGCATGTCGGCGGGGCCCGTTCGGCCCTTTTCAACTGGCTCTTCGCCAAGCACACGGGCGGCAAATTCCTCCTGCGCATCGAAGACACCGACCAGACCCGCTACAACGAGCAGGCCCTGCACGACCTCATCCGCGACCTCAAGTGGATGGGCATCACCTGGGACGAAGGCCCCGAGGTGGGCGGTTCGCACGAGCCCTACTACCAGAGCCAACGCCTGCCCATGTACAAGAAGGCCGCGGACGAGCTTCTGGCCAAGGGAGCGGCCTATCGGTGCTTCTGCACGTCGGAACGTCTCGATGCCCTCCGCAAGCGCCAGGAGGAGAACAAGCTTCCTCCGGGGTACGATCGCCACTGCCGCGATCTGACAACCGAGGAATCCGATGCCCGCGCCGCCGCCGGAGACCCGTTCGTCGTGCGTCTCAAGTCTCCCATGACGGGCAAGACGATCTTCAACGACCTCATCCGCGGCGACATCGAATACCAGAACCACGTCTTGGACGACCTCGTCCTCCTCAAGACCGACGGTTTTCCCACCTACCATCTGGCCAACGTCGTCGACGACCACGACATGCGCATCACGCACGTCCTGCGCGGCGACGAGTGGATTCCCTCCACGCCGCGCCACGTGCTGCTCTACCAGGCCTTCGGCTGGACGCCTCCCATTTTCTGTCATCTGCCGGTCATCCTCGCGCCCGGAGGCGGCAAGCTCTCCAAGCGCAAGGGCGCGGTCTCGGTGGGCGAATACCGCGAGAAGGGCTACATGCCCGAGGCTCTCTTCAACTTCCTCGCCCTGCTCGGCTGGAGTCCCGGCGACGAGCGCGAGAAGATGACCCTCCAGGAGCTCGTCGATTCGTTCACGCTCGAGCGCATCATGCCCAAGTCGGCGGCCTTCGACGAAACCAAGCTCGAATGGCTCAACGGCCAGTACATGATCGCGGCCGCGCCTGCCGACATCGAGCCCGAAGTGCGTCGTTTCCTCGAATTGCGTGGTCTGGGCGAGGAGCTCGCCGAGAGTCCCGCCACTCTCGAAAAACACATCCGCCTTCTCAAGGATCGCTCGCGCCGCATCGATGAACTCGTCGACACGGGGCTGTACTTCTGGCGCGACCCGGAAGTCTACGAAGAGAAGGCCGTCGCCAAGTATTGGAAGGCAGAGACCTCGGAACGCCTGCGCTCGCTCGTGATCAAGCTCACGGAGCAGACCGACTGGTCGCACGCGGCTCTCGAGGCGCTGTATCGCGCCGAAACCGAGGAGCAGGGCGTCAAGTTCGCGGAATTGATCCATCCCACGCGTCTGGCCGTCTCCGGCCTGTCGTTCGGTCCGGGATTGTTCGAATTGCTCGAGGCCCTCGGAAGCGACTGCGTGTTGCGCCGCATCGCGAAGGCCCTCGAGGTGATGCCCGGAGCCTGACCGCTCTCGGGGCGTTCGACCGGAAGCGTCAGGCTTCCGGTTCCTTTCCTTCCGCGACCCATGCTTGGGCGACGTCGTGCCAGTGTACGTCCTTCTTGGACGCGTCGATGTAGCGCGTCCACTCGTCGACGCCTGTCTTCCTGGCGATCTCCTGGTGCTGCGTCCTGGTCGCGGCGTTGTCGACGACCACGGCCGACCGTTGCAGTCCATTGTCCCTCATCAACTGCTGCCCCTTCTGCAATTCCGCCAGGCTCGCGGCGGGGAGCTGCTCGAGTTCGCGCAAGTCGATGACCACCCCGAACGGGTGCTGTGGCAGCGATGCCAGAAAGAACTTCTCGTCGTTGAACCAACGGCCCATCTCATCGGGTGGAACAAGCCCGGAAAGCTTGATCTGAAGGCCGTATGGCGTCTTTTCGATCGAGTGCATTGGAGTCCTCCTGCCTTTGGAGCGGGCGATCCGTCTACGGATCGTCGCGGCATTCGTCTGATGTGGAGAATTGATCGTCACGGGATCCTGGGACCCCGCATGAGGATACCATTTTGGCGCGCGACGGAACGCACGCCGATGCGGGACGCGCTTGGTGGCGCGTAGTGGATGGCTCTCTCAGTGGCCCAGATGGTACGGCAGGCCCAGCACGATCGTGTGCGCCCGGTACACCTGCTCCAGCAGCACCAGGCGCGCCATGGAGTGGGGGAGCGTCACCGGGCCCAATGACACTTTCTGGCAGCGGGAGAGCAGGTCGGGATGCAAGCCGTTGGCGGAGCCGATCACGAGCCCGAGGTCGGGCGTCGCGCGCCGCCAGGATTCGAGCATCACGCCCCAGCGTTCGCTGGTCCAGGGTTCGCCGTGGCTGTCGAGCGCCACGCGCGCGGTGCAGCCTTCCAGGCGCTTGAGGGCGGTCTCGGCTTCCTTGCGCAGCGCGTCGGGGCCCTGCGCCTCGGGAATCTCGTGGATCTCGAGCTTGCACATCTTCTCGAGGCGCTTGGCGTACTCCTCGACCGCGGGGCCGAGGGGCTTGGGAACGATCTTTCCGAAACAGACGAGGCGGATGCGCATGTGCGGGGGAAGCTTAGAAAAGGGATCCCGCCGGATTTCGGAGATGACGCGGCGGCTGGAGCACGCCGAGCGTTCAGGGCAGGCAGGTCTCGGGTTCGATGCCGTCGAAACGGATGTCGTCGATCCAGAGTTCGCTGCCGCCGTAGGCCTGGATCATGAGCAGGTGCGCGTGCTTCGCGAGCGACGAGAAGGCGACGCGCGGGGGATCGGAGGGCCCTTCCGGAAGCTCCTCTCCGGGGCGGAAGACGAATTCCGTCCACTCCGTCCCGGGGGTGGCCTGCCAGACGGCTCGGGAGCCTCCCGTGGAGGAGTATCCATGGATGGCCAGTCGCAGAATGCCGTCTCCCCTGGCTCGTATGCGGATGCTGCGCAGCGACGAAAGATCGAGGAAGCCGCGGAAGTAGAAGCCCGCCTGCACGAAGGAGGCCGTATCGAACGAATAGTAGCCGAGGTGGAGGCTCCGCCCGTTCCAGGCGCCTTCGGTCCGCATGCCCGGCGTCGCGGTGCTGTCGTTGGCCAGGGGAGCCAGCAGGGCGGCGCCGTACGGCGACGTCTGGGTGAACCAGTTCGACGAATTGTCGCGTACGGGTCCGTAGATCCAGGTGGAATCGCCGTCGTCGAAATCCTCGACGAGCAGACCGCTGTCGCGCACTGGCCGGAACGTGTCGGACACGGCGGGATCGACGCGCATGGACCCCAGCGGAAGAGCGCTCGACGACGTGTCGGAGAGGATGGTGAATCCGCCCGGAGGAATCGAATGGAAGATGCCGTTCGTGGTCTTCCATGGCGTGCCCGCCATTCGTGACAAATTCTGTCCCACCAGGACGAACGACGAGACCGGAAGGATCCGCATGGCGAAGGTGCGATCCGAGTCGTGCTTGATGGATTCGCCACCGAGCCAGGCGCCTTGGGCGCTGTCGCGCGAGAACACTTCGATGCCGACGACGCCGTGGATGCCGCCGGGAATCGTCCATTTTCCCGCGGATCCCGTGGTCGTGCGCCCGAGGACGACGTCGCCTCGCGCATCCCAGATGGCCACGCGGGCTCCTGCGATGGTGCGCCCCTGGTCGTCCACGACCGTGCCCGAAAGCCCGTTGGTGGTCTCGGTGGAGGCGCCGGCGACGCGATCGTCGCCGCATCCCGAAAGGATGCTGGCCAGCATGCATGCGAGCGGAATCAGGTGGAGTGGGGAGGGATGGCGCATGGTTGTGGTTATCCTAACCATTCTCCGCGCTTTTTGCGGGGCGAGTCACCGGAAACCACTGCAAATTGAGCTGGTAGACGGCATCCGAATCTTCGGTGGCGCGTCGATCGGCGATCTTGACGACCTTCGCGCGGGCTTCCCGCAACACTTCGCGTACTTCCTCCAGGCAATCGGAGGAGAGAGCGACCGTGATCGTCGAAATGTCGCGCAATTCCTTCGGGACCCGCTCGACGGCTCCTTCGGAGAGGCGGATGACTTCGCGCTGGAAGGTGCGGACCGCGGCGGATTGCCAGCGTTCGCCCGTCGAGAGGTGCGATGTGGAAGGCTTGTAGCGTCCGGAGGGTTCGCGTTCCACAAGCCCCAGTTTTTCGAGGAGTTCGACGCTCTCCTGCGCGACGCGTCCCGATATGGGCGGAGTGAGCATGGCGCCGAGGGTTTCCCAGTCGTCCCCGTAGAATTCGTACCAATCCAGAAGCGAGCGCACGACCACGTGGTGCCAGCTGCGGAAGTACTCGTAGTGGGCCGCTTCGAGTCTTCGCTTTTCCACGGGCTTGAGCGAGAGGAGCTTTTCGAAGTGGCGTTGCACGGCTTCGTCGCTGCGAGCGCGGGCGTAGGCGACGAGCTCTTCGAAGTAGGACGCTCTCTGCTCGTCGAACTTCATCCAGACGCACAGGGCTGGGATGGAGGAGGGCGTGATGTGGCGCGTCGATTGGATGATCTTCGTGAGCAGGCTGTGGTCGATTCCGACCTTCGATGCGATCTGACGAAGCGATGTTCCGCGGCTGCTGTCGCGACGCCATTGGACGAAATCCTTCAGGAAGACCCGATAGTCCAGATAGTCGAAGACTTCGGGCGCGCTCATGCCTGGATCCGACCGTTGAGGTACGCCATTTTTACATACTAATGTCGAAACGCGTTCCTACCTGCCCCTTCCTTCTGGAACGTCTTCCATATCGGGGACAACCCGTCCACACGACAGGTCGCCTGCTCCGAAATCCGGTCGCTTCTCAGGCCGGATCCGGCTCCATCAGTTTCCGCTGCAACATGGCTTCGTTGATCCCGAGAAGGGTTGCGGCCATTTGGCGGTCTCCGCCGCAAGCCTCGATGGCGCGGATGACGGCCTGGCGTTCGAATTCACCCAAGGATCGGACCTGTTTGCGGCCCGACTCCGTGAGGGTGTCCGGAGCGGCATCGAACGTGGATGGCGTGAGAATGTCCATCGCATTCAATTCGATGTTCCGTGCCGTGCCGATGGCTCGTTCGATCGAATTCTCGAGCTCCCGGATGTTGCCCGGCCAGGAGTGTTCCATCAGGACTTTCATGGTGTCGAGCGAAACCGTGTGCGGCGTCTTCCCTTCGATGGTGTGCTTCGTAAGGAAGTACTCCACCAGGGCGGGAATGTCTTCCTTGCGGTCCCGCAGCGGAGGCGCCGTGATCTCCACGATGTTCAAGTGCAGGAAGAGCTCCCCGATGAAGCGCCCCGCCTTCGCTTCCGCCTTGAGGTCCCGGTTGGTTGCGGCCACGAGTCTTGCTTTGAAGGGAGTGCATGAAACGCCGCCCACGGGGCGGATCTGGCGCTCCAGCAGGACTTGCAGGAGTCTGCTTTGGATGTTTTTCGGCAATTCGCCGATTTCGTCCAGAAACACCGTTCCTTGGCCTGCGGCCTGGAGCAGCCCGGATCGTCTGCCTTGCGCGCCGGAGAAGACATCCTTTTCGTGTCCGAACAGTTCGCTTTCCAGCAGCGCCGGAGGGATGTTGCCGCAGTCGATCGGCTGGAATGGTTCGGTGGCGCGCGGCCCCAGATAGTGGATCGCACGGGCGATCACGTCTTTTCCCGTTCCCGATTCCCCTTGGACAAGAACTGCGCAGTCCAGACGCGAGACCTTCGCCACCGTGAACAAGACGTGGGACAGCGCCTTCGAGGAGCCGACCAGGGAGAATGCGGTCGAGTATGCGGAAAGACGATTTCGAAGCGACAGGTTTTCCGTTTGCAGATCGTGTTCGGAGAGGACCGCTTTCGCGCGGATCCTGAGCAGTTCGGGTTCGATGGGCTTCTCGATGCAGTCCTTCGCACCGAGGCGCATCGCTTCGACGGCCGACCGGATTCTGTCGTTCGAGGAACAGGCGACGACGGGGATTTCGATGCCGCGTTTGCGGAGGCGGCCGAGCAGCTCGAGCCCGTCGTGCGCCGGCATGGACACGTCGAGGAGGACGAGGTCGATCGTGTCGCGTTGCTCGAGGATGATCTCGTACGCCTCTTCGCCGTTGGTCGCTTCGAGAATCCGCTCGAAGTCGCCGGACAATGCATCGCGAACGATCATGCGATCGACTTCGATATGGTCGACGATGAGCAGGGTATTGCCTTGTTTCATACCTGGCAATTCTCCCACTGCGAAGCGATGGGAACAAGAAAAAGCCGGAAGCGAGTTCGCTTCCGGCTTGAATTCTTCACGCGTCTCCAGATGTCACTTGAGAGCGGGTGTGGTCCAGTTGATCCACTTGGCGCGATCGAACTTGTATTCGGTGGGGGCTTCCATCTTGGCCGTTTCGCCGGTGCCATCCAGGAGATACTTCTGCATGTAGCTCTTGACCCAATGATCCTGGGTGGTTGGCTGGGTGCAATGGGTGTGTCCGCCAACCGACGAGTAGGTCATTGCTTCCGAAGCCCCGAGAGCCGTGAAGATCTCCTTCGCGGCCATCGACGATCCGTACCCGACCTGGGGGCCAAGCCACGCGATCGAGTTGTCCAAGACCAACAGTCCGTTCGGAGCGATCATCCCGATCATCTCGTGGTGGTCGACGGGGAGTTTCCCGATCGAAGAGCCGAAGTTCGTCCAGAAATCCTGGCGGGTCCAGTATTGTTCGTCGTAGGTGCTCTTGATCGGTTGCGCGTCGCTGAAGGCGGGGATGATGCGCCACGAGGCGACACCGCCCGAGCCGGATTCTTGCGGAATGACCAGCTTGACGCGTTGATCGAACGAGCCCGAGACGGCCGAGGATTTGCCCCAGCGCGAGCAGCCTGTGACGGCGAGCCGGTGAGCATCGATGCCTGCGGCGGGAGTGACGAGAAGCGCATCGATGATCCGGGAGAGGCCCCAGGCGTGCGCCATGAGCTCGGACGCGGTCGCGTTGCTGCCGTACAGGTCGTAGAAGAGGCCTTTGCCGCGACCATTGCCTTCCGAGGCGATCGTGCCGATGGAGTAGCTGATCTTGGCAACGGGGAGGCTGGAATAGCCCCCGATGCTGCCGCCATCCCATCCGATCACCGCTGCGTACGGGGCGGTCCCTGTGGAAGGCTTGGTGATCGTGACATCGAACGAGATGGTCTTGCCCTTGTCCGTCACCGAAACGGTGAGCTTGTTCCCGCTGAACGATCCCGTGACCTTCTCCGGATTGCGAGGCTTTTCACCATGGACGTACTTCTCGAGCATGGCGGCGATTTCTTCGCGGCGGCACTTCCACTGCGCCTTGGTGGTGACGGGTGTGCCGTCCAGCATCTTGAACGGATCGGGCAAGAAGGCGTTGTTGGTCAGAGCGGACACGGCAGGCAGGGCTGGGATCGTGCACTCGCTCCGGTGGTCCTCGACGAAGTCGCCCTTCGTGGTCGTGTCGCGCATGGCGATGGCCAGGCCCGTGGCCGACTCGGTGGTCATGGCGTAGGACGTGTCCGCGTATCCGATCTTCTTGACGAGAAGGGTGGGGTAGACGGCCAGCAACCGGGCTGCAACCGGTTGCGGAGCCACTCTCCAGCCGTTGACTCCTTGCAGGACGACGAGCTGGGAAAGGACCTCCGCTCCATGGGCGACGCGCAGGATGCCGGTGGTCGTCTTGGTTCCCGCTGGCACGGCCAACCGGGCGACGCCTTGGTTCAGGATCGCGCGATCACTCCAGATCAGCGAACCGGAGGGGTCCACGAGCGAGACTTCGAGGGAGCCTTCGCCAGGATAGCTCACCAGAAGATCGCCGCCTTCGCGACGCACGGAAAAGTTCGCGCGAATCGCCGCGGATGCGGAGCTGGGTGTGGACGTGATGGTGAATTTGCCGGAAGCGTCCGTGATCGCCTTCAATGCGGCGGAATCCTTGACGGAAACTGCCACGCCTTCGAGCGCCGTTCCCGTGGTGTTCTTGACGGTGCCGGCTACGCTCCAGCCAAAGGCGCTGGTGGACCACAGACTGGCCAGCGCGGTCGCGAGGATCAGTTGGCGCGCAGGAGGACGATTGGAAAAAAGCGAGGCATGGGACATGAATCCCTCCGGAGGGAAGTTAGGGAAAAGGACGGAAACGAAGGACAGAGGGTGTCTGTCCTCGCTTGCTTTTCGGGAAAGGGGTGAGCCTCCCTAGCCTGACGCGGTTTCTCGATTCACGCCCGCGTACTTTCGAGAATACGTGGCTTTCTCGTCCCTTTGCCGTCGAATCCAGCTTCGGTCTGTTGAGAATACGGCAATGTCCGGGGCGAAAACGGAAAGGCCCCGCCGGAGTCGTTCCGGCGAGGCCTTCAAAGCGAAGGAACAGCGGCTCGGGTCAGTTGCAGGCGGGGAACTGCTTGCCGGTGTTGAGGTCCGTTTCCGTGGCCGTGCCCATCGGGACCGTGTAGGTGATGGACCGGTCCGAATAGTCGGTGATGGTCACGGTGGCGCCGACGGCGTTCCTGGAGAGCTGCCAGGCTCCGTAGGAGAGGTGGGTGGCGGCATTGGATCCGATCTTGACGCCCTTGATCGGCAGGATCGTGTTCTCGATGTAGATCTGGTCGGAATTTCCCTGCTTGAGGCGGATGACGACATTTCCTGTCACGGGGCACTTCACGTACTTCCACGTGGTGCCGGTGGGGTTGCCGACGCTGAACCCGAGCTTCGAGAATCCGGGGTAGCTGATGTCGAGGTGTCCGTTGGGATTGGCCTTGCAGGGGGCGTTGATGTCGTTCGGGCACTCGTCGGTGACGGTGGCGACGATCGTGGTGCCGTTCGCACCGGTGAGTTCGACGCAAGCGCCGCACATGCCGTTCGTATTGAAATCGGACGAGCTGTTTCCGGGAATGGCGACGAAATACTGGCTGTTGGCGATGTTGTTCATCATGTCGGAGCTCTGTCCGCCGGTTTCGGTGCCGCGATATCCGCAGGCGGTCTTGTAGAATCCGTTCTCCTGGTAGGAGCCCTGGCCAAACCAGTAGTTGGTGAACGAGCCCGAGCCGGCGCTGGGGCTGTTTGGCAGCGTGCAGCTTGTGGACTGAGGCGTGGTGGTGTCGCGCATCGTCACGACGATGCCCGTTTGGGACGTCGAGGTCAGCGTGTAGGTGGTGTCGGCATAACCGGTCTTCTTGAAGACCAGGGTCGGGTAGGTGGCCAAGGCGCGTGCCGAGACGTGCGGCGTGACGCTTGCACCCTTGGAACCCAACAATGTGATGGGCTGGGAAACGCGATTGCTTCCCAATGCGATGCGCAAGATGGCCGAGCCGAAACGATTGGACGCGGGCACTGCGACGCGGGCATAGCCTTCACTGAGGGATGCCGTGCCCTTCCAGAGCGTGGTGCCGGACAGATCGACCAAGCTCAGATCGAGTGTTCCGTTTCCCGGGAAAGCGATCATGAGGTCGTTGCCGAACTGGTGGACGGAGAATTCCGAGGGGAGCTTTTCGCGGATCACGCCCAAGGGGCCGGTGATGGTGAAGCTGCCTGTGGAACTGGTGGTTGTCTTGAGATTGGCCGAATCCTTGAACGAAACGGCAACGCTCGCCAAGGCGGTGCCTGCGGAATTCTTCACGGTGCCGGATGCGCTCCAGTTGGCAGCCAAGGCAGGGCAGGACAATGCAAGAATGCACCCGAGGACGGGGAGCTGTGCTGGTGCGAATTTAGACCGAATCATGGGTCAGGGAGCCTCCGGAATAAGGACGGATCAAGGAACCGTAAAATTTAGGTCGGCTGGGGAAAACAATCGAGATGATTTCATCCGCGTCTTTGGCATGTGGGCGCTGTTGATCCCAGATGCGCGGGGAACCAGCCGCGCTTCAAGAAACAGAAAACCCCCACGGGACGAATGCTCGTGGAGGCTTGGATGAAACGAGTTCGAGGCGAGTTGCCGCCTCACCCGATCTCGATCAATACTGGAACAGAAGCTCGCGGTACTTGGGCAAGGGCCACAGCTCGTCGGAGACCAGGGATTCGATCTCGTCGGCCGCTTCGCGGACGGCGTCCTGGGCCGGGATGATCTTCTCCTTGTAGATCTTGGCCTCGGCGTGCAACGAACCGGCCTTGTGGGCTGCGTGGTGCACCTTCTCGAGGGCCTCGATGGCCGAAACGAGCTTGTCTGTGAGTGCCGCAACCTCGCCCTGGATCTTCTTGACGCCGACGGAGACCGAAGCTGCCACCGAAAGCTCGCCCAGGTACTTGGCCGCAGCGGGCAGGATCATGGTCTTGGCCATGTCGACGGTGGTGTTGGCTTCGATGTTCTGGACCTTGATGTAGCGTTCCCAGTTGATCTCGGCGCGGGCGCCCAGTTCACGCTCGGAAAGCACTCCGTGCTTCGAGAACAGCTTCTTGGCCTTTTCGGTCTCGAGGGCCGGAAGGGCGTCGACGGTGCTCTTGTTGTTGGGCAGGCCGCGCTTGGCCGCTTCCGCATGCCATTCGTCGGAATAACCGTTGCCCGAGAAGAGAACCTGCTTGTGCTCCTTGATGATGGAGGCCAGGATCTTGGAGAGTCCGGCCATATCGTTGGGCTTCAGCTTCTCGAGCTCGTCGGCCAGCTTCTCCATGGAGTCGGCGACGATGGTGTTGAGCACGGTCTGCGGCCAGTAGATGGGCGCCGAAGAGCCAACCGCGCGGAACTCGAACTTGTTGCCGGTGAAGGCGAAGGGCGAGGTGCGGTTGCGGTCGGTGGCGTCCTTGGGCAGGATGGGCAGGGACGAAACGCCCAGCTCCAGCTTGCCGCCCTTCTTGGAGGAGGAGGCCGATCCACCTTCCAGCTGCTTGACCACATCCTCGAGCTGCTCGCCCAGGAAGATGGACACGATGGCCGGAGGAGCTTCGTTGGCACCAAGGCGATGGTCGTTGCCGGCGTCGGCAACGGTGGCGCGGAGCAGGTCGGCGTTGATGTTCACGCCGCGGATGATCGCGGCCAGCACGGCCAGGAACTGGGCGTTGGAGTGCGGATCGTGGCCGGGCTCGAGGAGGTTCTCGCCGTCATCGGTGCCCATGGACCAGTTGTTGTGCTTGCCCGAGCCGTTGACGCCCTTGAAGGGCTTCTCGTGCATGAGCAAGGTCAGGCCGTGCTGGGGGGCCAGGCGCTTCATCACGCTCATGACGAGCATGTTGTGGTCGGAGCCGACCGAGGTGGCCTCGTACACGGGGGCCATTTCGAACTGGGCAGGAGCCACTTCGTTGTGGCGGGTCTTGGAGGGGACGCCCAGGCGCCAGAGCTCGCGGTCGAGGTCCATCATGAACGCGAGGATGCGTTCGCGAATGGCGCCGAAGTACTGGTCTTCGAGCTCCTGGCCCTTGGGCGAAGGAGCGCCGAACAGGGTGCGGCCGGCGAGGAGAAGATCGGGGCGCTGTTCGGCCAGACGACGGTCGACCAGGAAGTATTCCTGTTCAGGTCCGATGTTGGTGAACACTCGGCTGGAGGTGGTGTTGCCGAACCAGCGCAGGACGCGCAGGGCCTGCTTTCCGAGGGCTTCCTGGGAACGGAGCAACGGGATCTTGTGATCGAGGGCCTCGCCCGTGTACGATACGAACGCGGTCGGGATCGTGAGGGTCACGCCGTTGGGTTCGACCTGGAGGAAAATGGGCGAGGTGACGTCCCATGCGGTATAGCCACGTGCCTCGAAGGTGGCGCGGATGCCGCCCGAGGGGAAAGAGCTCGCGTCGGGCTCGCCCTGCAGAAGGACCTTGCCGGAAAATTCGGAGAGGGTCTGACCTTCGCCAGCGGGATTCAAGAATGAGTCGTGCTTCTCGGCGGTAGCGCCGGTCATGGGCACGAACCAGTGGGTGTAGTGGGTGGCGCCGTGGGCCATGGCCCATTCCTTCACACCCTGTGCGACCGCGTCGGCGATGGCCACGTCGAAAGGCTCATGACCTTCGATGGTGCGACGCAGCTTTTTGAATACTGCCTTGGCCAAATACTGGCGTTGAGCGTTCTCGTGGAACACGTACGAGCCGTAGATGTCTTCTCCGGCGTGTTCGAGGTAGTTCTCCTTGCTTTCGACCTTCTGGGCGGCGATCGCAGCGATGGCATTCTTGCGAGCAGTCATTGGTTGTCCCCTGGCAGTGCGTTGATGGTGAAATATCCGTAGAGAAGGTCGGTTCCCTGGCCGGGGAGATCAACCTCAGGAGCGGATCGAACGAAAATTTATGGGTCTGTGCGGATGATGGCTACCTCCGTCGGTGAAATTTCAGAAAAATTGGTACGAATGAGAATGCGTGTTCTTAAATGAGAACTCGTATTTCCTTTATGAAGTCGAGGGCATGGCACGTTGGGGGCAGGTTTTCGGGTCCTCCTGTCCGGAGGACCCCGTACGTACGCCTGAGGTTTGGCACGGCCTTCTCAATAGGTGTTGGCAAGTCCGGTACAGAAGCCGGGCTCATCCGGCAGCGACGGCGACGTCGTGACCGGATCGCACAAAATCCTCCGCATCAGGAGAAAGACCAACATGTCCAAGTCCCCCCGCAATTCCGCTTCCGTTCCCGCTTCCACTTCCGGCGAGACCATCGAACTCACGGAAATCCGCATCTGGCCGGTTCGCGATCCGGACGCATCCCGTGTCAAGGCGATGGCGAGTCTCACGTTCAACGGAGCTCTCCGGGTGAATGGATGCCGCCTGATCGATGGCGCCAAGGGAATGTTCCTCTCCTTTCCGGCGGAGAAGAAGCAAGGCTCCGACGAGTGGGTGAGCTTCTTCCATCCGACGAGCCGAGAGGCGAACGAACGCATCCAGAGCGCCGTCGTGGAGCGCTTCCACGAATTGGTCGCCGCGGGTTGCTGATCGCCTGAGATGGAGTCCGCGCCCGGTTGGTTGTCCTCGAAACCAGCCGGGCCATCCCCCCCGCCATCCGCTTGTCGAGCCTTCGTCGAAACCAGCGGACGGTGCTTTTTCCTCTTCCTTCTCCCAATGCAAGACACCCGATGCATCCTCTCTCTCCTCGATCCATCGACATCGTCCTCGATCCAGGTCGTCCCGCCCGGATATCCCTTGATCTCGCCGGTGGGATCCGCCTTTCCGGAATCCAGGTCTGGCGCACGCCTCGCGGTCCTCGCGTCCTCTTTCCCGATGCGCATCGGCAAGGGACGCACGCCTTGATCGCGATGCCGTCTTCGCTTCGGCGCGACTGGGGCGAGGCGATCCTCGCCGCCTGGCGCCGCACCGTCCGCGTTGCGACGGAATCCGTCGCTTCCTCCCATCGCAGGAGGGCCGCATGATCGCCTCGCGCCGTGCGGCGACATTGCATGGATATGGCGCCGTGCCGGTTCTCATCGAATGCGAGGCCGGTCCGGGGATTCCGTCGTTCGCGGTCGTGGGGCTTCCCGACGGGGCCGTGCGCGAGAGTCGCGACCGCATCCTGTCCGCGTTGCGCCACAGCGGCTACAAGCTGCCTCCGCGTCGCATCACGGCGAACCTCGCGCCGGGCGATCTGCGCAAGGAAGGAACCGCCTTCGATCTCCCTCTGGCGCTCGCGGTCCTCGAAGCGTGCGAACAGATCGTTCCCGTTCCCGCGCAATCCGATCGAGTCTTTCTCGGGGAACTCGGTCTGGATGGGCGCGTCCGCCCCGTGCGCGGCGCTTTCGCCCTGGCGATGGGACTGCGCGAGAAGGGATTCCGGCGTCTCGTGGTGCCGGAAGAGAATCGCCCCGAAATCGAGGACGTGCCGGACATGGACGTCGTGGGGGTTTCACACCTGAGGGCGGCGGTGGACATGCTCGAAACAGGGGTGCGACCGGTCGCCGCGCCCCTTCCTCGCCATGCCGCGCCGGAATGCGACATCCCCGATCTCTCCGACGTATGTGGACAGGAAATGTCAAAAGAGGCCCTTGCCGTCGCGGCGGCGGGCGGGCACAACATCCTCCTTGTGGGACCTCCCGGGGCGGGGAAGACCTTGCTTGCGCGCCGCATGCCGGGGATTCTTCCCGCTCTCACCAGGGAGCAGTCCCTCGAGCTCACGCGGATCCATTCCCTTGCCGGGATACACCGCGCCGGCGACGGAATCCTTCGGACGGCACCTTTTCGCGCTCCCCATCATTCAGCTTCGCTTGCCGCTCTGGTGGGTGGCGGCACGTCGCCGCGTCCAGGAGAGATCAGCCTTGCCCTTCATGGCGTCCTCTTCCTGGACGAGCTCGCCGAGTTCCCTCGCCATGTCCTCGAGGCGTTGCGCCAGCCTCTGGAGGATGGGGATGTCTCCGTCTGCCGTGCGAGACAGGTCGTGCGCTATCCGGCGCGATTCCTCCTCGTGGCCGCCACGAATCCCTGTCCGTGCGGTTTTCTGGGCGATCCCCGGAAGCCGTGCACCTGCACGATCGGGGCGAGGGAGCGCTACCGGGCCCGCTTGTCCGGGCCGCTTCTCGATCGCATGGATCTCCATCTCCAGTTGCAACCTCCGGATCCCGCGACCTTGATCCGGCCCTCTGGAGAGTCCACGTCCACCGCGGCGGTGCGCTCCATGGTCGATGCCGCCGTGCGCTTCCGGACGGAGCGGCAGGGGGATGTGTCCAACGCCCGCCTGGGGGTCGGCGACCTCCATCGGCATTGCTTCCTGGACGCTTCGGGGCGATCGCTTCTGGAGACGGCCGCCCGGCGCATCCCGTTGTCGGGGCGGGGGATAGCAAGGGTCTTGAGGGTGGCTCGCACGGTCGCCGATCTGGATCGTTCGGCCCAAGTGCTCGACGAACATCTGGCGAGAGCCCTGGCGTGGAGGGCCGGGTCGGGACAATATATGGCATAGCAGGGCCCATGCAGGGGGCGTCGATGATCGCAAAACAGGAACGCTCCAGACTCGTTTTTCTGGTTCTATATTTCGCGTCTTCAGGAATCGGAGCCTGGGATCCCGTCTCGAAGCGCGACGGGATCTTTACACTAGAAACGAGGGAATCATGAGAGATGCGAAGCTGTCCGCCGCAGTCGGACTCCCATTGGCGCTCGTCGCCGTTACATCCCTCTTCGTGGGTTGTAAGAAAGACCAGCAAACATCCGATACGAATGGCTTTCCTCGTAGCCAGACTCTCTACCTCGCCGGCTCGCAATGGGGCGATCCCTCCACGTTCAATCCGCTCGCCGAAAGCTGGCAGGCCGCTTGGCCCGTGGGCGACCGCTTCAATCTCATGTACGAGCCTCTGCTCGCCTACAATTCTCTGGACGGCAAGGTCGAGCCCATCCTCGGCAGCCTTGTTTCCAAGAACAACGACAGCCTCGTCGTAGACATCAATCCCGCCGCCAAGTGGAGCGACGGCAAGCCCGTCACTTCCGACGACGTCAAGTTCATCTTCGAACTCGGACGCAAGTACAAGAGCGCCGCGACCGGCTTCGCCATCGAATTCATCTCGGGCATCAACGTCGACACCGTCGACAACGCCGGTGCCAAGACCGAGCGTCTGTCGTTCCTCGTCGACAAGAAGGGCCGCAACAATCCGCTGGTCATTCTCGATCTTCTCCAGGCCATCCGCATCGTGCCTTCGCACGTGTTCAAGGATCTGCTGGCCAAGAGCGGCGACAACCTCGATTCCGTCAAGAAGCTGAAGGTCGACCAGAATCCGGTCGTCTCCGGTCCCTATACCCTCAATACCTACTCGAACGAGAAGATCGTCCTCGAGCGTCGCGACGACTACTGGGGAAATGCAGCTCTCCACGAAGGCAAGTTGCCTGCGCCCAAGTTCATCATCCACCCCATCTACAAGAGCAACGACCACTTCGCCATCGCTCTGCAGAAGGGCGACCTCGACGCTTCCCAGACCTTCATCCCCCGCATCTGGATGAAGAAGAAGGACAACGTCAGCACTTGGATGGAGAAGGCTCCGTACTTCGTTCCCGGCGCGCTTCCGATGTTCATCATCAATTGCACGAGGGCACCTCTCAACGACAAGGCCTTCCGTCGCGCCATGGCCGCCGCCATCAACTACGGCGACATCAAGGAGCTTGCGGTGTCCGGCTACTCGCCTGACATCCAGCCTGGCCTGATCATGCCCTCCGGCATCGAAAGCAAGTACTTCAACGCCGACGAAGCCAAGAAGAACGGCGTCGGATACAATCTCGAAGCCGCCAAGAAGATGCTCGCCGACGCCGGCTACAAGTCCGTCTACAAGGCTGATGGCACGCTCGACTACATGACGGACAAGGCTGGCAAGAAGCTGCCCACCCTGTTCATCAAGTCGCCTGCCGGTTGGTCCGATTGGGAAGCCATGGTCACGATCGCCGTCAAGGGATTGCGCACCGCCGGCATCGATGTCCGCGAAGGCTTCGTCGACGCCGGTCTGTACTGGCCCGCCAAGCCCTCCGGCGACTTCGACGTCCTCATGGACAAGCCTGCCGCTTCCATCACGCCGTCGCTCCCCTGGAGCCGTTTCGAAGCCGTCATGAGCTCCCGCAACTGGGCGCCTGTCGGTGGCGACAACAAGATGAACGAGAACCAGGGCCGCTACAACAGCCCGAAGGCCAAGGAATACAACCCCAAGGTCGACAGTCTCCTCAAGGCCATCCCGCTCACCAACGACGAGGCCGCTCTCAAGGCAGCCTACGGCGAACTCAACAACATCTTCATGCAGGACCAGCCGGCCATCCCGCTCGTCAACCTGCCTGAGCAGTTCTACGAATTCAGCACCACCGTGTGGACCAACTGGCCCTCCGAGAAGAACGCCTACGCTCCTGCTCAGCTCCCCTGGGTCAGCGCGGGTACCAAGACTCTTTGGCAGCTGAAGCTCGCAGACTGATCACGAGGTAGAACGTCTCCATGCTCAAACAGTATCCGACCGCACGATTCATCTTGCAGCGCGGAGGTTGGTATTTCCTGACCTTCCTCGTTGCCGTGACCATCAACTTCTTCTTGCCTCGCCTGGGAGACAACAACCCGGTCGACATCATCATGGGCAAGGCCGGTAGCGGCCTTTCCACCGAAGCGGCAAAGGAGAAGGAAGAGGCTTACTTGAAGGAATTCAAGTTGGTCAAGCTGAACGATGCTGGTGAGATTGTGAGAGACGACGTAGGGAAGCCCGTCCGGGCTTCCTCCTTCGAACAGTTCGTCAATTACGTCAAGATGAGCTTCTCGGGCGACCTGGGAACCAGTTTCCAGAAGTATCCCAAGAAGGTCCTGGACGTCATCCTCGAGGCGGTCCCCTGGACGATCGCCCTGCAGCTTCCCACGATCGCTTTCGGTTGGATCGTCGGCAATCTGCTGGGCGCACTCGCCGCATACCGGCGAGGTCTCTTCGATCGTTTCTTCTTCCCGGGCGCGTTGTTCCTCTCCGCGATCCCGTTCTTCGTATTCGGCATGTTGCTCGTCTACGTCTTTGCCGTGATCCTCGGTTGGTTCCCCGCCATGGGCGGCTATGCCAGCGACATCATCCCGAGCTTCTCGTTCTCGTTCTTCGGGTCCGTCGCCTATCACTATGTCCTGCCCTTCTTCTCGATCTTCCTGATCCTCGCGGGCGGCCAGGCCATCGGCATGCGCTCCATGGGCATCTACGAGTTGGGCACCGACTACATCAAGTACGCGAAGTGGCTCGGCCTCAAGGAAGGGCGCATTCTCATGTACCTCTTCCGCAACGCCATGCTTCCACAGCTCACGGGTCTCGCCCTCAGCCTGGGAACCATGATCGGAGGCGCGCTCATCACCGAAATGATCTTCTCCTATCCGGGCTTGGGCATGGCGATGCTCACGGCCATCCAGAACAACGACTATCCCATGATCCAGGGAGTCACCCTGATCATCACCGTGTGCGTGCTCATCGCGAATTTCACGGTCGACATCCTCATCGGCTTCCTCGACCCTCGCGTCAAGGCCGGCCTCCAGATGGGAGGGAACTGACCCATGAAGCTCCTTCGCAATCTCCTCAAATCGCCGATGTTCGTCATCGGCATGTCCCTGTTCTTCGGAACGCTCCTGTTCGCTCTCCTGGCTCCGTTGTTCTACAACGTGACTCTCGATCGCGTCGGCGAGCAGTACATGTCGTCAGGTTCCGGCTATATCCTCGGCACCGACCACCTTGGACGCGACTACGTCTCCCTTCTCATCAAGGGGCTCCGCAGCTCCCTGTATGTGGGTTTCGTGGCCGGTATCATCGCCACCACCGTCGGCACTCTCATCGGCATCTACGGCGGCTTCAAGGGCGGCCTCATCGATGACATGCTGAACATGGTCACCAACCTGTTCATCGTCATTCCCCAGTTCGTCGTCCTGGTCCTCATCAGCTCCTCCATGCAGGAAGGCCGATCGCTCACGCTCATCGGTCTGATCATCGGTTGCACCGGTTGGACCTGGTCGGCGCGTTCCGTGCGTGCGCAGGCGTCGGCTCTTCGCAGTCGCGACCACATCGCGCTGGCTCGCATGAACGGCGACAACACCTTGGCCGTCCTGATCAAGCATGTCCTTCCGTACCTGCTCTCGTACGTGTTCATGATCTTCATCATGCAGATCGCTTCGGGAATTCTTTCCGAATCGGCCATCTCGATGATCGGTCTGGGCCCTCTCGATACGCAGTCGTTGGGCATCATCCTCAATGATGCCAAGGCCAATGGCGCCTTGGGTGACGGTGTCTGGTGGGCGTTCATTCCCTCCACGCTTCTGATCACCGTGATCGTCTTCGCGCTCTATCTCATCAACACCTCGATGGAAGGGGTCTTCAACCCCCGCCTGCGCAGGGAATAAGCCTAATGTCCAAGCCAGTCTTCGAAGTCGAAAATCTCAGTCTCCACTATCTCACGCGTTTCGGATCCAAGGTCCACGCGGTCACCGACGTCTCCTTCGAAATGCAGCAGGGCGAGATCCTGGGCATCGCGGGCGAATCGGGCTGTGGCAAGTCCACGCTGGTGAACGGCCTCATGGGCCTCTTCATTCCGCCTCTCTATCCTTCCGCGGGCGATGTCCGCGTGGCGGGCGAGTCGCTGATGAACCGCAGCGAGGAAGATGTCCGCGAGAACATCCTTTCGCGCAAGGTCAGCATGATTCCCCAGGGTGCCTTCAACGCCCTGAACCCGACCCGCAAGGTGAAGGACATCGCGGCCGACGTGATCACCGCGCACGAGAAGAGCGCGGATCGTTCCGGCACCTACGAGCGGCTTGCCAAGCGCTTCGAGCTGTTCTTCGGCAACGAGGCCAAGCGTGTTCTGGACGCCTATCCCGTCCAGCTCACCGCGGGCGAACGCCAGCGTTCCGTGATCGGAATCTCCACGCTCCTGAATCCCGAGATGGTCATCGCCGACGAGCCCACCTCGGCTCTCGACGTGAGCACGCAGAAGATCGTCATCAAGATGATCTTCGATCTGCTCGACGCGGGCATCTTCAAGAGCATGATCTTCATCACGCATGAGTTGCCTTTGCTTCGCCATGTCGCGAACAACATCGCGATCATGTACGCGGGCGAGTTCGTCGAGAAGGGCACTGCCGAGCAGATCGTCTTCTCCCCGAAGCACCCCTACACGAAGGCTCTCATGGGTGCGATGCTTTCGGCCGAGCCTGGCCAGAAGAGTCGCAAGCCTGTGGCGATCGAAGGCGCTCCGCCCTCGCTCGCCAAGGAAATCACCGGTTGCCGCTTCGCCGCTCGCTGCCCCGTGGCACGCCCCGAATGCAAGACCGGAAAGCAGAATCTGCGGATGCTGGATGATCGTCTGGTGAGGTGCGACTATGCCGAGTGAAACCCCCATTTTCCAGGCGCGCGGCGTTTCCCGCCTCTTCGGACACGGGAAGAAGGTCGTCAAGGCCGTCGACGACGTGACCTTCGACATCGCCGATGGCGAGATCGTTTCGGTCGTCGGTGGCTCGGGATGCGGAAAGAGCGTGCTCGCCAAGATCATGCTCGATCTCTACCAGCCCACGTCGGGCGAGTTCCTGTACAAGGGTGCCAAGATCGGCAACCAGAAGGACCACTGGAACGAAGTCCAGTCGGTCTTCCAGGATCCGTTCAGCTGCTTCAACCAGTTCTTCACGATCCGTGCGCAGCTCGAAGACGCGCTCAAGATCAAGAAGGAGAAGCTCTCCAAGGCGGATGTCTCCGATCGCGTCGACGCTGGCCTGCTCGCCGTGAACGTCGACCCCAAGGACATCGATGGCAAGTATCCGTTCGAGCTTTCGGGCGGCCAGATGCAGCGCATGTTGCTCGCGCGCATCTTCGCGTTGAGGCCCCAGGTGCTCATCGCCGACGAGCCGACCTCCATGGTCGACGCCTGCGTGCGCGCCAACATCCTCGACTACCTCATGAAGCTCAAGCAGGAATTGTCGATGACGATCGTCTTCGTGACGCACGACATCGGTCTGGCCTACTACGTGAGCGACCGTCTCTTCATCATGCACGAAGGCCGGATCGTCGACGCGGGCACGCCCGACGACGTGATCCTGAAGCCCACGAGCGAAGTGACCGTCAAGCTTCTCGACGACATTCCCGAGATCCACAAGGATTGGATCAAGCGCTGATCGCTCTCGGGGCGACGCTCGCTCGAAAGCCCCTTCCGGACCCTTCGCGTGCGATCGAGCACGCCTTCGGGCCCGGGAGGGGCTTTTTCGTTCTGGACGGATTCTGTCGACGGAAGAGGCTCGCGCCGGAGATCGGGCCTCGGGATGGCGCGCCAAGCGGGGAATGAGGACGCGTCCGGGTGCTGGATGGATCTCGCGTCAGCCGAAGAGATCCATGGCGGGAACCGTCGCGCCGGTGGAAGGTTCGATCGGCGCCGACGGAACGGCGGCGGGCTCGCGCGCTTCGGAAGCCGGAACGGTTTGCGGCACGTCAGGCCGGCCTTCCTTGTCTTCGGCGGAACCCTTGCAACCTTCGCGGAAACGGGAACAGCCCCAGAAGAACTTGTCCTTGTAGGCGATGCGGCGCAGATAGCCTTGCTTGCAGACGGGGCAGGGGGTGGATCCCTTCGGTCCTTGGAAGGACGGTTTGCCGTCATCGTCTTCCCAGGTGGCCTTGCACGGCTCGTCGGCGCGCCAGCGGGAGCAGCTCCAGAAGAAGCCCTTCTTCCCCGGGACGCGACGCAGACGTCCGGTCTTGCAGGCGGGACACTCGGGACCGTCGGACATCGCGGCTCCCGCGACCACGGTGCTGCGCGAATTCGCTTCGCGCACCTGGGTGGCGACAAATTCCGTCTGCTTCTCGAGGAAGGTGGCGATGGTGCTTTCGCCGGCCTGGATCTGCTTGAACTCGCGCTCGTAGATGGCCGTGAGGACCGGGCTCTTCACGTCCTGCGGGAGGGCGTCCACCAGGCTGCGGCCCAGAGTCGTGCTCACCAGGGCCTTCTTCTTCGATTCGAGGAAGGTGCGGCGTTTCAGTTCGGAGATGATGGACGCGCGCGTGGCGGGGGTCCCGATGCCGTCCTCCTCCTTGAGGAGCTTCTTGAGCTCGGGATCGTCGATGAACTTGTGGACCGTCTCCATGGCCTTCACCAGCGTGCCTTCGGTGAAGCGCGGCGGGGGCTTGGTCTTCTTCTCCTTCTTGTCGGCCTTCAGGCACTGCGCGGCGTCGCCCTCCTTCATGGCGGGGAGCGTCTGGGCGGCATCGTCGTCGTCCTTGTCCTTTTCGGGGGCGTCGGGCTTGAGGATCGCCTGCCAGCCCGGATCGACGACCACGCGTCCGTTGGCCGCGAAGGAGTGGCTTTCGACCTCCACCACGACAGCGGTGGCCAGATACCGGTGCCCCGGATAGAACTGCGCGAGGTAGGTGCGGGCGATCAGCTGGTAGAGGTTCGCTTCGATCTCCGAAAGGCGCGCGACTTCGCCCCGGTGCTGGGTCGGGATCATGCCGTGGTGGGCGGTGATCTTCTCGTCGTTCCAGGCACGGGACTTGATGGATGGGTCCGCCTTGTCGATCAGTTTCGCCATCGCCGGAAACACCGTGCGCATGGCCGCGAGGACGGCGCGGGCGTCGGCGTGCTGCGATTCGGGCAGGAACTCGCAGTCGGTGCGGGGATAGGTGACGAGTTTGGCCTCGTAGAGGTTCTGCGCGGCCTTCAGGACGTCCTCGGCGCCGTAGCCCCAGCGCTTGGAGGCGGTGAAGGTGAGCGTGCCGAGCGAGAACGGGCGGGGCGGGGGATCGCTCTTCTCCTCGGTGCGGCAGGTGGTGACGGATCCCGTCTTCCCCTTGACCTCGGCCAGGATCTTCTTCGCGAGCTCGGGATCGGTGAGGCGCCCTTCCTGCGGCTTCGCGGGAGCGTCGTCGTCCTGGCGAGCGTCCTGCGGTTCGGAGGGGGCTTCGGTGGCGGCGGCCTGCGGAGGTTTCCACTTGGCCTTGAACTCGCCGTTCTCGTGCTTGAACTGGCCCGTGATGGTGATGTACGAGACGGGGACGAAGGCTTCGATTTCGCGGTCGCGGGCGACGACCATCGCGAGGGTGGGGGTCTGGACGCGTCCCACGGTCAGGAGGGTCTTGTCGGCTCCGCCGCGGCGGGCGCTCAGCGTGAAGGCGCGCGAGAGGTTCATGCCGATCAGCCAGTCGGCGCGTCCGCGGGCCAGGGCGGCGTCCGCGAAGCCTTGAAAGACCTTGTTGTCCTGGAGCGAGGCAAGTCCGCGCTTGATGGTGACGCTGTCCTGGGAGCTCACCCAGAAGCGTTTCACGGGCCCGGTGTACTGGAATTCGGAGATGATCTCGTCGACCAGCAGCTGCCCTTCGCGATCGGGGTCGCCCGCGTTCACGACCTCGGTGGCGGCCTTGAGCATGCGCCCGATCAGGGCCAGCTGCTTCTTCGCGCCATCGTCGTTCTTGGGGAGCGTCTTCCAGGCGACGGGCAGGATCGGCAAGTCTTCCGCGCGCCAACGTGCGAAGGATGGATCGTACGCTTCGGGCATCGCCATTTCGAGCAGATGGCCGAAGGCCCAGGTGACGAAATCATCCCCGCACTGGATCCAGCCATCGCCTTTGCGCGCCGTTCCCAGTTCCGTGGCGAGGACACGGGCCACGGACGGTTTCTCGGCGATGAACAGGCGCATGGATGATCGTTTCCGATCTGGATCGGGTTGTGGTGTGGTGGGCTGGAAAAGTTAGAACCCGTCCTCGACGGTGGCTGGCTTGCAATCGGCTCAGTCCTGTGGCCACTCCATCGTTTCGGACACGAGAGACGATCCGGGTCCCTTCTCGACGGCGGCGCTCAACAGGCTGGATGCGCGTTCGAGCAGAAGCGATTCCGCGCGTTCGAAGTATCCGACCGGAACAGGGGTGCGGCTCCATGCGACGGGGATCGTCTGCGGGTCCAAGGTCGCCGATCCGGCAACGGCTTCGATCTGGACGGATCCTTCCGGAAGCGGAATATCGAGGTCGGAGATGCGCGATGTGAGGAGTTCGCCGAAGCGCCGCGCGCCTTCGGCATCGGTGTGCGGAAGCATGATCGTGATCTGTTCGTCCGATTCGCGCATGGCCAGATCCGTTCCGCGGATGGAGATCTGCACGACGCGTCCGACCGCATCCAGGACCGCATCCCATCCGATTTCGGAAATCGTTTCCATGCGCAGAAGGCCGATCGTGGCGACGGAAACTGGCTGGTGGAAGCGGAAGGACGAGCGCAGGTCCCGACAGGCCATCTGCTTCCAGAATCCGCGGCTTTGCAGACCCGTCGCGAGATCGAGCGTGGTCGAGCAATGGCGGCGGACGAGCGCCGCGGCTTGCGATGCGATGAATTGGAGAAGTTCGTGGTTGTCGGTTCCCGAAAGCGGCTGCGGTTCGATCCAGAAGACCCCCAGAAAGCTGTTTTCGATGCGCAACCCGACGAGCATCCCTTCTTCGAACCGCTCCTCGTCGAAGGTCTCGCTCGTCTCGAGGAAATCGACGGCATCCTGCGGAAGGACATCGGCCAGCCGCTTTCCGACGGTGTCGGGAGCTCCCAGGCTCGCGGCGATCCGGAGTTGCGAGAAGCTCTGCTCGGGAGCGGCGCTTTCCTCGAACGTGGAGGGTGGGATGAATGGCGACGGCTGGTCGAGGAGCGCGATCAGGGCGCGGTTCAGACCGAGCATGGATGCCGCTTGGGAAACGATGCCCGTGAGGATGTCCTCGAGGGGACGGCGTTCCTTGGCGCGGGCCATTGTGGACAGAAGTTGTCGGAGAGACGCGCGCGACGCGTTGAGGGCCGCGACCGTCGCCGCCGCCCGCAAGCCGACGTCCACCCACAGCAGGATTTCCTCGGGGCCGCGGCTCTTGTCGCAGTATCCCTGGATGTTGAGCTTGTTCAGCATTTCCCGCGGCGGCTTCTCGCTCGAGTAGCCGGTGAGAAGGATGACCTGCAGAGCCGGGTTCCACACGTGCGTGAGGACGTCTTCGGCCGTCATGCCGGGCATGAAGAAGTCGAGCAGCAGAAGGTCGACGTGCTCCGATCGCAGCAGCGAGAGTCCAGTGGTTCCGTCGCAGGCGGTGAGGACGCGATGCCCCTGGCGGGTCAGAAGCGACGCGACCGCTTCCAGGAAATCCTCCTGGTCGTCGATGCAGAGAATCGTCTTGCTGGATGCCGAGGCTGTGCCGCCTCCGGTTTTTCTGGCCATTGTGGGACACCCTTCTGTCGGAATTTGTCGGTCAGGGAGCCGGTCAACGCGTGAGGAAGAATGTCGAGTCGGGGTCGTCCGGATTGAGCGATTTGGGGGGCGGGCTCGGCCAGGGGTGATCCTCGCCGGTCGTGTGGCATTTCCCTCCGGACGCCTTGCCCTTGTAGACCGCGCGGTCCGCGCATTCGAAGACGGAGCGCAACAGGTTCTGGAACCAGTCGTTGGGAATGGGGCGCGGAAGATTCCCCTGTTCGTAGGGGTGCGAGGGGAGCGTCGCCGATCCGAGGGTCGCCAGAAGCGGGATCTTGTCGCCATCCTGGTGCCACTGGTGCGATTCGAGTTCGGCCAGGATGCGCTCGCAGAAGAGCGCCACGCCAAGGGCGTCGGTGCGGGGAAGGACGATCACGAATTCGTCCCCTCCAAAACGGCCCGCCGCGTCGGAGGCGCGCATGTGCGTGCGGAGGATGCGCCCGATCTCCTCGAGAGCGTGGTCGCCCGTCATGTGGCCGTACGTGTCGTTGATGGACTTGAAACGGTCCATGTCGAGGATGACGACGGAGAACGGGGCGCGGAAGCGGAAGCACGTGCGCAGTTCGCGCAGGGCGACCTGTTGCCAGAATTTCTTCGTGTACACGCCCGTCAGCGGATCGAGCGCGGCGGCCTGGTAGAGCTGGGCGTTCTGCACGGCGACCGACGCCTGGTTCGCGAAAATGCGCAGCATCTCGCGGTTGTCGTCGTTGAGAGCGGGAACCTGTTCGAGGAAGATCACTCCCAGGCATGTTTCGCCGATGCGCAAGGGAACGAACAGCGTGCTGTTGCAGCGCGTCACCTCTCCCGTCGAGAGGGACTCCTTGAGGTTCGCCAGCGTTTCGTTCTTCAGAACGCCCTTGACGCGATCTTGTCCGACGTATTTCCCGATCGCGGCTTCGATCACCAGCTCCCGCTCGTCTTCCACGATGGCGAGGAAGCTGTCGGAACCGGATTCCTCGCCGGGGGCGTGGTTGTTCTGGGTACCGGGTACGGCGACGAAGGAGTGGACGGCTCCCAGAAGACCAGCGACCTGGTAGAGGATTCCCTGCAGCAGGTCGCTCAACGGCTGGATGCGATGGAGGTCGGGCGTGACGTCCAGGATGTACCGCAGACCATGCCGACTCATCTCGAGCGTGCGCACCTGCGCGGCCATCTTGAGGCCGACGTCGACCCACAGGAGGAAATGTTCCGGACCTTCGCTCTTGTCGCAGTAGCCTTGTATGTCCAGGCGTGCGAGCATTTCGCGTGGAGGGCGTTCGCTGGCGTATCCGGTGGCGAGGATGACCTGGACGTTCTTGTTGAACCGGCGGAGTTCGCGCACGACGTCTTCGCCGGTCATTCCGGGCATGAAGTAGTCGACGACGAGGAGTTCGATGTCCGTCTCCTGCAGGATGCGGAGGCCCGAAAAACCGTCGGAGGCGGTGAAGACGGTATGGCCTTCCCGTTCCAGGAGGCTGCGATTCGCCTCGAGGATGTCCTCGCTGTCGTCGACCAGGAGGATCGTTCGTCCCGTCTGTCTGTTGCCGCCGCCTTTCCGAGCCATCTCAGCCTTCCTTCCTGGGGAATTTGAGAAGGAACTTGGAGCCGGCGCCGACGGCGCTCGTGACGCCGATTCCGCCTCCGAATTCGCTTTCCATCAGGTCGTGGATGATCGTCAGGCCGAGCCCGGTCCCCTTTCCGACAGGTTTTGTCGTGAAGAGGGGCTCGAATATCCTTTCGAGATTCTCCTTCGGAATGCCGCATCCGTCGTCGGAGACCTCGATGCGCGGGCCGTCGTCGCTCTTCCATGCGACCAGGCGCACCCGCGCGTCCTTCCTGCCCTGCGACGCGTCGAGGGCGTTCACGAGGAGATTCGTGATGATCTGGGCGAGGCGGTCGGGAATGGCCTCCATGCGGAAAGGCCTGTCGCGGATGTCGATGTCGATGGGGACGCCGGCTTCGCGCGACGCGTGCGAAAGCAGGAGCGCCGCCTCTTCGATCACCGGCGCCGCGTCGATGATCGCCTTGTCGCGCGCGCCCATGTCGCGCGTCTGGGACTTGATCGAACGGACGAACGAACTCGCCTTTTCCGCGGAACGACGGGAAATGTCCAGGGACTTGAGGATGTCCTGCGCGATCGCGCGGTGGTCGTCGAGCGTGACGTCCGGGTCGCCGATGCTGTCCCTGTATTCCTCTGCGAGCGTCTTCGCTTCTTCCAGGGCCGCCCGCACGGCGGAAAGGGGAGTGTTCATCTCGTGGGCGATTCCCGCGGTGAGACGGCCGATTCCCGCCATCTTTTCGGAAAGCAGGAGCTGCCGCTGCTGGCTCACGACCTCGTGGGCCAGTTGGGCGCCGCGCAGGGACGCGGAGATCTGCGTGCGCAGCGCGTCGTAGAGGGCTCCGCGGCGCGGCGCGAGATTGAAGACGATGAATCCGATGGCGGTCTCGCCGAAGAACAACGGGTCGATCGTGAACGTCTGGCGCGTGTTGCTTCTGCCGAGGATCTGCTCGAGAAGATCGTCTTCGAGGACGACGACGCCTTCGGGAGCGATGGGGTCGCGGTATCCGCCCGTGTGCGAGAGCCGCAGACGCAGGCGTCCTGAACCTTCCGACAGCAGGAGGTAGAACGACTGGATTCCGAGGGAATTGAGACTCCCCGAAAGCTCCTCGATCAGAGGGGCGACCTCGAAGGACGTGATCAATCGGGCGGACGTTTCATGGAAGGCCCGCGTCCAGCGTTCCTGTTGCATCGCCGCCGAGGAGGCGCTCTGGAGTCCGAGTTGCGACACCACGAGGCGGCACTGGTGGAACACGGACTCGAGATCGTTGCGCTGCGTACCCTCGGCGGACGCGGGCAATGTCTCCCAGCGCAGATCGGAGATGAAATTCTGGATCGGCTCCGTCTCGCTTTTCTCGAGGCGCCGCGCCCAGGAATCGATGAGATCGACCGTGATGTGGGATCCGGGAGCGCCGATGTCGTCGCGCAACGCTTGCGCGAGCAGGATGGGGAAGGTGAATTCGGAAGAGGAGAGTTGCAGATCCTCCAGGGTCCTGTCGATGCGCATCTGGTGTTCGACGTCTCCGAGGCGGAGCCCCTGCGCTCCCGCGTATTCCTCCTTGGGCGTGCGCACCCGCATGATCGACGGGTCGAGGCAGGCGCAGGAGCGGCGAGGCACGTACTTCGCGGGAAGCTTCTCGTTGGCGGGCGCTTCGCCGCCGTCGATGAGGGTGGCGAGCATCTGGATGGACCGGCGCCCTTGCTCTTCCAGGGGTTGACGGACGGTGGCCAGAGGCGGAGAGCTGATCCGGGAATCCTGGATGTCGTCGAAACCGGTGACGAGGACGCTTCCTGGTACGGAGCGTCCTAGAGCCTGGAGCGCTTCCATGGCGCCCAGAGCCATCTCGTCGTTGGCCGCGATGACGCAGTCGAGCGGAAGGTTCTTTTCGTAGAAGGCGATCACGGCGTCCCGTCCCAGGCCGAAGTCGAATTCCGCCACCACTTCGCGCACCGGGTCGATCGGGATGCCGTGCGCGGAGAGGACGTCCCGGAACGCCTGGCGCCGGACGATCGCTTCGGGATTCAGTTCCGGTCCGCCCAGATAGAGCGGATTGCGCCGGCCGTGGAGGCCGACGATGTGCTCGACCGTCTCGCGCATTCCCGCCTCGTTGTCGACAAGAATCGACGGAATGCCGGGAAGCTCGATCCCGATGGAGATCATGGGGATGGGTTGCAGGGCCGCGAGCCATTCGGTGATTTCGGCGGGGCTGAGCCTGTTTCCGAGGGCGGGCGCCAGGATGACGAGGCCGTCGAGACCCTTCGCGTGCGCGAAGTCGAAGGCGCGGTTGCGCATCTTCTTGGTCTGGTCGGATGAACGGAGCTCGCCGCCGGCCAGGCAGACCAGATCCCAGTCGCGCGCGCGCGCCTCGGCCTCGATCCCTCTCCAGCAGGCCACCTGATAGGAGCCCACGAGGTCGTTCACGAGGAACCCTATGGCGCGGCGACGAGTCATCCTATTTCTCCGTGGCCGTATGGATGCCGTCCCAAGCGGCGGGAGGCTCGAGGATCAGGGCTTCGCAACGATCCGCGAACACTCCGCTCGGCGTGGTCTTGACTCCCGGCTGCCCGTGGAACGGCTCGAGAGGCTCGCATTGACGGAAAATGTCCCGGGCTGGAACGAAGTCTCCTCGCAGGTACGCTTCGCGCCCCCGGGCGAACAGGTCGAGGCATCGGTCCCAGCGCCCGTCGTCGGAGCGTCCCACGACTTCGTGGATCGTGACGGGTTCGTTTCGGCCGACGACGCGCATGCGATCGATGGCGCGGAAGAGGAAACGGTCGCCGGCAAGGCGCACCGTGGCGTCCGATGCGAGGATGTAGACCCCGTAATGCTTGGCTCCGCTTTCAAGACGGGCCGCGAGGTTCACCGTGTCTCCCATCATCGTGTAGTTCATCCGAAGTTGCGACCCCATGTTGCCCGTGACGGCCGGGCCCGTGTTCAAGCCGATGCGCATGCGCATGTGGTGGACGATCTCCGGCCACGCATCTCCTTGATTCTGCCATCCGGAGCGCAGAATGGCGAGCTTTTCCTGCATGGCGACCGCGGTTTCGACGGCGAGCCGGGCGTGGCCTTCCACGCGCACCGGAGCACCGAACATCGCGACGATCGCGTCGCCGATGTACTTGTCGAGACCGCCCTGGTTCGCCGTGAGAATCCCGGTGAGGGATCCGAGGTACTCGTTGAGGAGTTCGACCAGGCGCGAGGGGGAGGCGATGGCCTCGGAGAACGTGCTGAACGATTGGATGTCGGAGAAGAACGCCGTGATCTCCCGTTCTTCGCCTCCCAGGCGGGGAGGGTCGCCCGATTCGATCATCTGGTCGATCAGATCGGAGGAGAGGTAGGTCTTGAAGGACGCGTGCAGGAATCGCTTTTCGCGCTCCTCCAGCAGATAGCGCAGGGCGGCCATCGCCGCGCTCGTCAGGAGGACGGGTCCGAAGACGTGGAGGAGCGGCATCCACCAGCCAAGGTCGAAGAGCAGGATCGAGGCGCAGAACCATCCACCGAGCAGGATCAATGCGGATCCCAGCGCCCAGACCGGAGCGAAGAAGGCCACGAACAGGCCGGCGAGGATCGCCGCCGCGAAGGAGATCGCCTGTCCGATCCAGGCCGGGGGCATGTCGAGGATGTCGCCGCTCGCCCACAGATGGATCGCCAAGGCCTGCACGTTCACGCCCGGGTGGCGTTGTTCGATGGGGACGTCGACGAAATCCGCCAGGGCGATGGCCGAGGAGCCCAGCAGGAAGACGCGCCCTGGAATCAAACCCGGATCGAGCTTCCCATGCAGGACGTCCACGTAGGATACGTGTCGAATCCAGCTTTCGTCGGCGCGACGCGAGACCCAGCGGGCGGGGGCGGGGAACGACAGAAGGGCTGCTCCCCGCTTGTCGACGGGAATGCGCAAGGGGGCGCCCAGGTGAAGCGTGTCGCCTGGGCGCAGTTGTGCGATGCGGGCGGAGTCGAGGGCGAGCATGTCGTCGATGCTCGACCCGCGCAATGCGAGGAAGGGGGTGCAGAGCCGGTTGCGGGTCTTGTCCCAGGCGACTTCCAGCGTGTTCGAGAAGGCGATGCGCGAGCCGGCAGGCAGGTGGGCGAAGCCCGAGTCGTGCAAGGAGAGATCGGTCAGACCCTTCTGGACAAGGATCATCTGGTGGCGATCGACATCGACTTCCAGACGCGGCGCGTGTTCGAGATCCCCCGGAGCGACGAGGGTGGCGAGACGGAATCCGTCTTCCGTTCGGCGGATGGCCACGAGATCGGAAAGGGCCGCGGGCGATCCATCGGGGGGAATCTCCCCCCACCAGGTGGTGTCCGCGCCCAGTGGAAGCAGGGCCTGCACCATCGGATGGTCGAGGCTGTCCGGATAGTCGAGGGCGACCACGAACGTTCCGTCCTCGTGCTTGCGGAAGATGATGTCGCCGGAGACCGTGGCGACGCCGCCTCGCGTCTTGCGCACGTTCTCGACGTCCGCACGATGCGCACGCAATCCCTCGCACATCGCCCAGGTCAGTTCCGGCGCGGATGTTCGCGGAATGCCGTCGGCGTCTTTCCAGATCCGCAACGGGGCGCCCAGATCGACCCATCGGCCCGGGATGTACTGGAATTCGTCCGGTCGTCGTCCGAGGATGAGAAGAGTCGTCTCGAGGGACAGGCTGGGATAGGCTCGCGGGACCGCGCTGCCTTCCGGGGCGAGGACAGGGTCCTGGAAGGATGTGTCGGGGAAGCGCCACAGCATCTGGATGCGGCGGACGTTGCCGTCTTCGTCCGGCTCGATGTTGGCGAGCGCGAGGCGCTCGGCGGTTTTGGCGATGGCGGGATAGATGTTGTCGAGCGTGTTGCGCCCCCGGAGGGAGGCGAGTTCCTGGGGAGGGAGCGCGATGCCTTTCCAGATGGAATCCTGCCAATTGCGACGTGCGCGCGGGATCCAGTCGGAGGGGTTCGGGTATTCCAGGTGGTCGCCCAGCTGGGCGGCGACGATCGTGCGTTCGGAGCGCGCGATGGCTTTCTCGAGCATGGCCGAAACATCGAGTTCCTTGCGCAGGCGTTCCCGGGCGGCGGTATCGTCCGGAATGGGCCATCCCGCGGTCCGCAGTTGCGCTTCGATGGACGATGCGCCTGAGCGTCCCGAATCGGATGCTTTGAAAAGCACGTCGAAGACGACCGCGCCGGCGCCTTGTCTGCTGAGAATGTCGACGACCTGGGCGTGGTATTTGCGGTACTGTTCGCCGTACAGGCCCAGTTCGTTGAGGGTTCTTTCATCGAAGTCGACCACGGTGACCGGGCTGGGCGTGTCTTCGGAATCGGGGCCTTCGAGAACCATCCAGGCTTTGTTGCGGAAGTCCGACAGGACGCCTTCGAGTCGTGCCGCCGGATCGGACAGGAAATAGGCGGCGGTCACCCAGAGGATCGTTGCGAGGAGGGCGACGCAGACCGCCTGGACCGGTTTGCGAAGAATCTTCGGAAGAGTCGCGAAGCGGGGCGTTGGCATATTGGTATGTTAGGTTCCTGGCGGGAAATTGTTCAGGGGCTCGCATGTGGGAAATGGACGTTTTCCGTCATCTCCGCGATCTTGATCCGGCGTTTCCGTTGTGATCTGGAATACGTATTGCCAACCTTATTGTGGATTGCTGTACTTGGGAGCTCGATTCATGATGTGGTTGAAATCCAATGGAAGATTCTGTATGTTTGTTGCCCTGCCATCGAGTTGATCGATGGAGGGATTCGAATTCGCCAATCTTTTTTCCTGTGGGATTCCGGTTCTGCGGGAATGTTTTCCATTCAAATTGATTCCATTTAGTAGGGAGTCTCCCAATGACATTGCTGCAAAGCGTTCCTCTTGAAGATCTTGAGAAGGAGCTTGTTCGTCGTCGTAGCATGCAGGTCAATGAAATCCGCAAGAAAATCGAGGAACATCGCACGGAGATCCGCAAGCTGGAAGGCATGATCCGCGAAGCCGAAGGGCTTCCCGCCGCAGCGCCGGCAGCTCCCGTTTTGCGCCGGCCACGCACGGCATTGCCCCGTATTCCTCAAGGGGAGCGCGCGGACCGCATCCTTCGTGCTCTTGACGGTACCGATGGGTTGGCGCCTTCGGAAATCGCATCGAAGGTGGGATTCGACGGGATCGCGTTGCGCGCGACCCTTTCCGAACTCATGGCGGAACGGCGTATCGTTCGTTTTGGCAAAGCGCGCGGAACGAAATACCGGCTTTCCTGAAAAAAGATTCCGATATACCGCATCAAGCGGCGCGGAATCCCAGTCTTTCGGCGATCATGCGGGAATTGTCGGGAAGACGTTCCCAACCGATCACGGGGCGGTTGCGGAATTCGCGTCGGATGGGGTAGTCTTTGCGCAATCGATCGAACGCCTGAGCGCGTTCCGTATCGGATAGATTCGCGGTTCCGGCCATTCTCTCGGAATCGCCTTCTATATCGTAGGCTGCGAGAACGAGTTCGCACAATGCCGCCCAAGCATCGTCGTGGGGCGAGATCGCTTCTGGCAGCATCACGGGGTCGGGTTCGAGATCCGGAACGCACCATTCCGCGAGGCTGGCATGGCGAGCGAGACTTTCGCGAATCATGCGCGTTCCTTCGATCTTGCCTTCGAAGCTGTACCCGGCGACATGTGGAGTGGCGAGAAGACAGGAACGCATGATGTCCGAGGGAAATGCGGGTTCCGGGTCCCATACGTCCAGGACGACAGCGAGGTCGGGGCGTTTCTTGAGGAGACTGCGCAGTCCGCAGGATGGCGAGGTCGAACCGCGTCCCGCGTTCAGGAAGAAGGCGTTCCAAGGCAGGAGATGCAGACGATCTTCGTCAAGAATGCCGTTGGTGGGATGATTGCCTTGGCTGGTCAGAGGCAGATGGGCGCAGACGATGGGGCATTCGCGCAGAAGCGTCTCGAGCCCAACGAATCCTGTCTGGCCTTCGGCTTCCGCTCTCGGTGGATCGTTGCGCAGGACCTCGAGTCCCAGATCTTCCAGAAGGCTTGCGACGGCGCGTCCGACGCGCCCGACTCCGATCACCCCGGCCTTCGGTTTCGACGCGAGGTCGATGCGACCGGCTCGGTGGGCGAGCGCGAGGCTCGCGACGACATGTTCCGCCACGGACCGGGCGTTGCAGCCGGGGGCGGACGACCAGACGATCCCGTTCGCGTCCAGCCAGGGAATGTCGAGATGGTCGGTGCCGATCGTGCAGGTTCCGACGAAGCGAACCGGGGTTCCTTCGAGCAGCGCCGCATCCACGCGGGTGATCGATCGGACGATCAGCGCCGAAGCGCCGACAAGATGTTCCGGGCGGATTTCCCGGCCCGGTATTCGAACCACATCGCCAGCCGCCGCGAAGGCTTCGCTTCCGAAAGGAATATTCTGATCGACGACGATTCGCATTTCCGAGAAGCTATAACAATGGTCTAGATTTTACGCGTGTTTCACCCAACGACAACCTCCGCTACCACACTGTTCGCATTCCTCCTCGGCTCGTCCGTGGCGGCTCAACCCACTTTGTCGGAAGATGCGCTTCGCGCGTCGGGAGCCATCCCGACGGTCTCGCTGCCCGATTCGGCCGTATCGGATTCCGTCAAGGCGCCCTCGGTTGCCGGACCCGATTCCGCGGCGAGTCGGACTTCCGCGCCTGCTGTCGCGCCTGCCAGCGCCTCCAGCGAAGGTGTCCGCGCCAATCGCTTCTCTGTCCTTGTCGGCGTGACGGATTGGCATTGGGAAGAGGAGCTCGACAAGGAGATCGTCCTGGTCGAAGGAGGCTTGATACCTTCCTTGCGCATCGAATACGCCGTCCAGCGCGATATGAACGAATTTGGTGCGAGCTTCAATACGAGCTATGGCGCCATCGAGTACGACGGCGCGTTGCAGAGCGAAGAGGGGCTTACGGACTTCAAGAGCAACACCCACTACTTCGACATGACCGCGGAAGGGTTCGCGTTCTTCTCGAATCTCGTGGGATCCCTTCCCATCAAGCCTGGCGTGAAAGTCGGGTATCACCGCTGGGTTCGGACCATCGGTTCGAAGGACTACCAGGAGCCCGGCGAATATGGTTATGTCGAAACCTGGAGCCACATGAGCCTGCAGCCCGCGATGATCGTGGAAATCCCCTTCGGGAGCAGCAATCTCGTGCGCCTCGAAGGCGGTATCCGCATCCCCTTCTCCACGACGAATACGATTTCCAAGCTGGAATACACGGGTCTGGACGCCTATGGCGACACGGTGACCGTCAAGGTTCCCGAGAACAGCGTGAAGCCCAAGACAAAAACCGGCTTTCGTGCCCGGGCACAAGTCAAGATCCATCATCTGCTTGCCGAGGTCGAATACCTGGCGTTGGACTTCAACAAGAGTTCGGCCAACAAGTACGGCTTCCTGCAGCCGACGTCCTATCTCGATCGTCTCGATGCGCGGGTGGGTCTGGAATTCTGATCTGACCTTTTCGCGCCGTGATCGTTTTGCGAATCGCGATCGGCTTCTACCAGGAGACTCCGAAGGCGACCAGCCCCCACGGCTGGAACGCTTCCGTTTCGCCTTTGGAGGATAGCGCGATGTCGCTCGATGATCCGAGCGTGCCGCGGATGTCGAAGATCCCGCGGCTCCAGCTGGCGCGCAGGGAGGGGGATATGTCGAGAGCCCACAGGGTGGATGTCGAGCTCCTGCTCGATTTCTTCCCGTTCGTGCGTTCGACATCGAGTTCGCTGCGCGTGGCCGAAAGCGACAGGCGTGCTCCGATGCCGAAGTCTCCCAGTCTGACGCGCGCTCCCGATCGGCTTGCGATCTGCCACTGATCGCCCACGCGATCCGTCACCACGAGACGGCGTGGAAGATTCTGCGCCATGGCGGACATGTCCACGTCCCATTTGCGAGCCACCGAGACGGCCGCATCGGTGGATACGCGCGAGCCGGGGCGAGTCCAGCCCAATCCGCCGCCGATGTCGGATCCTGACGCGTCGGACAGCGAACCGAAGAGGTTGATGGACACGGGGTTGGAGGGGCCGCCGAAGAGTTCGAACGCGAGACGCGAGCCGATTCCCATGTTGGAAAGCGTATCGCCATCTTCCACGCTCACCCATGCGTCGGTTTCCAGCGTGGCGATTCCCCAGCTCGACGACAGTCCCGCTGTCGGTTCGATCGCCCACAGGGAGTCGAACTGGAAGCCTTCGCCCACCAAGTCCATCCCCACTCGCGCTTCGTCCAGGCCAAGCGGGCGACCGGCTGGTGTCCATGCGAGAGAAAACGACGTCGTGTGCGCCCAGGCGGGATCGGCCCCATCCGACCAGGAGAAGATTTGCTCCACGCCGCCGCCGAAGGATGGTTCGCCATCGTTGTCGACGAGGGTGTCTTCCTGGCAGAAAGCGCTGCCGGCGGCGATGCACACGGCGATCAGCGCGGAAGACGGGACGGTGCTGCGTTGGCGCATGGAATCCTCAGGGGGCGGCGGGAATCGAGTCGATCTTCTTCAACAATGCATCGTCGATCTTTGGCACATTGATCTGGACCGAATCGCTTCCGAAGAAGCGATAGGTACCCGTGTTCGTGGATCCATCGGATATGATCGAGATCTTGCCGCCCGCGGCGGAATACGTGAACGGGATGGAGTCGACCAAATAGCTGCTGCGGATTTGCAGAACTCCGACGCTCGTGGTTCGGAAGTCGAAGTAGTGCATGCCGACATTGATCACCGGGGCCCACATCCCCACGAAGCCGGTTTCGGGTTGCTCGGAGGATCCGGAACCATTCGAGGAGGAATCGTCGCAGGATGCGACAAAGAGAGCCGTGGCGCAAAGGAGGAGGATCCGTTTCATGGGGGTGCTTTCGAGCGGTGGGGGATCCGGGGCCAGTTTTTGACCCCGGATCGGCGCGATGCTTACCAGTTCTCGCCGAGAAGCTCGAAATAGGCCTGGGCATGGGCGCAGGCGGGGCAAGCCTTGGGCGCTTCGACATCCTCGTGCAGGTAGCCGCAGTTCAAGCAACGCCAGACGACCTTGCCGTCGCGCTTGAAGACCTTGCCTTCGGAAAGGTTCTTCCACAGGTCGCGGTAGCGCTTGCCGTGCTGTTTTTCAGCCACGGAGACGGCGTCCCACAGGCGCGCGATCAGCTCGAAACCTTCTTCGCGCGCGACGCGGGCGAACTCGGGGTAGTCGATCTGCCACTCGTGTTCCTCGCCCTTGGCGGAGGCTTCCAGGTTCTCGAGGGTGGAGCCTACGACGCCGGCGGGGAAGGTCGCGGTGATCTCGAGATCGCCGCCCTTGAGGAACGAGAAGAATCGCTTGGCGTGCTCCTGTTCCTGGTGGGCCGTTTCGTCGAAGATGGCCGCGATCTGCTCGAGGCCTTCCTTGCGCGCCTTGCTCGCGAACATGTTGTAGCGGTTGCGCGCCTGCGACTCGCCGGCGAACGACATGAGCAGGTGCTTCTCCGTGCGGGAACCCTTGATGTCTGCCATGGAACGACTCCTTGGTATGAGCTGTACGATGTCTTGGGGGGATCTGGAACATTGGAGAATACAATAATCCGGCGATCCCGGCCGTACCGAGGAAGCATCCGATCCGGAGAAGTCTATGTTCTTGGGAGTGCTTCTTGCGCACCTGTGGAGGACAAATGCCGTCTTTGAATATCCGCGCCATCCTTTCCATCCTGGCCATCGCTCTGGTGCTGGGCATCCTCAATAATTTCCGTGTTCCACAAGCGAACCGGGTGACGTGGTTCGGCGGGCAGGAAATCCTTGTCGCTCCGGCGGAGGCACGGTGATGCGCCGCACCTTCTTCGCGTTCCTCTGCCTGTTCGTCGCCACCGTCCTTTTCATCATGGCCGTTCTGGAAATCTCGTTTCCCCAGATCTTCGCCTGGAGCAATCTGCTGGAATCCGTCTTTCCCGCGCTCTGGCGCTACCGCATCCATGTAGGCCTGGTGGAGGTCGCCGTTTCCGGTCTCCTGCTTTGGCCCGCCTTCCGCTTCGATGCGCGCCTCTCGGAGCGCGTGCTCGAAACGGCGAGCCGCGTGGGGCTCGGGGGAATGTTCATCTTCTCGTCGTGGTTCAAGATCCAGAATCCGCAAGGCTTCGCCATGCTGGTGGCCCAGTACCAGTTCCTGCCCTCCTGGTCGGTGAACCTGTTCGCGCTGTTCATGCCGCAGCTGGAGATGCTGACGGGAATCGTCCTGATCTTCACGCGCTGGAACCGCGAGGCGTCCGCCCTGCTCCTCGCCATGTTCTTCGCCTTCATCGTCGCTCTGGGGCAAGCGGTCTTCCGCAACCTGGGAATCACCTGCGGCTGCTTCGAGATCGAAGGCGCCGTGGACAAGAAGGAAGCCTGGATCTCGCTCGTGCGCGATCTGATCCTCCTGGCGCCCACGGTCTGGCTCGTCTTCCGGCCCGACCGGAGCCTCTGGAACGCATGGCGTTCGAAAGGGTGCGAAGAGGTTCGATGAGACGCCCGATGCGGGCGCGTCGTCGAGGCTGAGGGAGAATGGCGGATGCCGGGCTTCAGGCGAGCGCGACGTCGAGGAACATCATGGCGACGAACCCGGCGAGCAGCCCGAATGTGGCAGGGGTTTCGTGCCCCTGGCGATGCGATTCGGGAATGATCTCGTGGGAGATGACGAAGATCATCGCCCCGGCGCAAAGCGCGAGGGCGAAGGGTAGCGCGTAGGCGGACAACCCCACGAGCAAGGCGCCCAGGAGACCGGCGATCGGTTCGACGGCGCCTGATGCGGCTCCCACCAAGGCCGCTCTCCATGTGGGAACGCCGATTCCGGCGAGTGCAAGCGCCACCACGAGGCCTTCCGGAGCGTCCTGGAAGCCGATGCCGAGTCCGATCGCGGCGGCACGCGACAAGTCGCCTGCGCCGTAGGTGACGCCCACGGCGAGACCTTCCGGGATGTTGTGCAGGGTGACGGCCACGACGAAGAGCCAGATGCGACGGATGCGTTGCTCGTGGTGGGCTGGCCCTTCGACTCCCGTCACCACATGCGCATGGGGCACGACATGGTCGAGCGACCAGAGGAAGAGCCCGCCACAGAGGAGACCGATTCCAACAAGGGAGACCGATGGCCAGCCTCGCCCGAAAAGAACCGCGGCCTTCTGGAGGGAGGGAAGGAGGAGTGAAAAGACGGCGGCGGCGAACATGATGCCGGCACCGACTCCGAGGAGGACGTCCTGGAGGAGCGGACTGGTGCGGCGAACGAAGTAGATGGCGTAGGCGCCCAGGCCGGTGGCGATCGCCCCGCCCAAGGTGGCGATGACGGCACCGCGCGTGTTGCCCGTGAAGACGCCTGTACCCACGAGCCCTGCCAGGATCAGCATGGCGGCGAGCAGGGCGATGCTCAGGATGGACTCGGGGTATTTGCGGATCGCGGCGACCATGGCGTGTTCTCCTTGAGGCGCTGGAGGATCGTTTGACTTCATCAAAGTACTCGGCTTGTCCAGTTCGCCGTCATCGGATGTGTCGATCACGGCGCAAGGATCGGCCGATGAGGAGCGAAGGGGGCGTGCCGATCCGTGTTCGGCGGAGCGGCAAGAAGGAACGATGCCTCCAGTGGAAAGTGGTCCGACGATCGGACACGGGTGTGCACGCGGATGGATGCGGTGTCGAGTGCAAGGTGGGCGGGCGTGAAGTAGATCTGGTCGAGCGCATTTCCGAAGGCGCGTTTCTTGAGACGTTCCGCCTCTCCGAAATCCACGCGCACGAGACCGCAGTCGGCGAGCGAAGAGTCGAGGATACGCAGTCTTCGCCTGCTCCACGTGTTGAAGTCGCCTGCGACGATGGCCGGTCCCGGACGGGCGCGCAGGTTCGACGCGATATCTTCGATTTGTTGACGGAATCCGGCAATCCTGGGGGAGAAGTTCAGCGCGTGCGCGTTCACGATCGTGAGCGTCTCCGCGGACGTCGGATATCGCGTGAGCAGGGCCGCCTTGCGGGTGTCGACGATCATTTCTCCCGTACGGGAAAGGATCGCGATGGATTCGATCGGCTCGATGCGGGATGCTGTCGCGACGCCGATCTCCTGCGCGGGACGGACGCGGGAAAGATTGGCGGAAAGCGACCAGGCGCGGCCATGCATCGCCATCCGGAACGCGATCGAGGTGTCCTGGATCGCGACTTCCTGCAGAAGCGCCAGATCGGCGTCGGACGAGTCCAGAAGCGTGGACAGATCCGAGAAGAAGACGGAATCCGTCTGCTTGTGGACGTTCCACACCAGGATGCGCACGCGGCTCCCCGTGATCGAGTCCCTCTCGCCGACGCCGCTGTGCAGGAGGCGAGGCGAGTGGTACGCCGAGAGGCCGCAGGAGGAGAGGAGCGCCAGCACTGGCAGCGCGCGGATCGCCCAGAGGCGGAGCGGCGTGACGCCGAGGTCAGAGCGAATATGTTCCAAGGATGCGGAACTCGTGATTGAGGATGTTCACATGGGGGTAGCTGTTGTAGTATCCGGATCGGTTGTAGACGACGTAGGCGCCGCCGATTCCGAATCCTTTCCCGATTTCCTTCTCGATCTCGCCGGAATGGATGTCGATGATCTCGTCCCCGGACGCTCCCGATTGGGTGTGGATCCAGTACCGGTCGGAGGTCAGCCGGATCATTCCAAACCCCTCCTTGCGAAGGACGATTCCCGCTTTCCAGCCGCCTCCCATGCCCAGATTGTAGTCGCGTTGGACATTGACGTAGTACTCGGTGCTGGCGGCGCCGAGCACGGTGTAGAACGGTTGCAGATGCGTCCAGAATTCCCATCCTCCGTCGAATGGCGTTTCCGAAAGCCATTCGACGCCCAAGCTGTTGGCCGAGATCCGGTAGATGGGGCTGTGGATGTAGTCGTAGTTCTGGACGGCCACGAAGATGTGCCGCGAGAATCTCGTTTCGTATTCCGGGGTCTGCCAGAGTTGTCCGGTGATGGACGCGTTGGCGACCGGATATGTCCGGAAGGACAAGCCCAGGTTGACGGTGAAATGGTCGAAAGGTGTTTCCGCCTCGAACGGATCGCCATGGACCAGGCCGAGGTTGGTCAAGGCGATCGGTGTCCGGGGCGTGGGCTTTTCCTCGGCTCCGGAATTTTTCGTGAAATTCCCGCCCAGCGAACGCCCCGAGGCGATGCGCAAGCCGAGCAGCTTGGCATTCTTCTGCTTGACGGATCGTTTGGGCGAGCCGTTGACGAGGCGATCGATTCCGAACGCTGGATTGATCAGATAGGCTCCGGTTCGGCGGAGCCATCCCACCTGTTCGCCGGTCGATTCGCCGGAGAGAAGCTCCGAGAGCCTCCACGTCGTCTCGCCGATCATCGCGCCACCCATGGTCGTGGTGATCAGATCGTTGATCGCCGGGCGTTCCGTCTCCATGCAGTATTCCCACTGGATGCTGCCAAGCGCCGTGTAGACGAGTCCGCCCGCGTAGCCGTGGCCGTTGGCGCGTGCGATGGAGTAGTAGACGCTCCCCTGGATGGGATGACCGATCTGGTTGACTTCGAAGTTGTTGTCGTCCCAGACCCATTCCGAGTGGAGGTTGCGCCCGATGATGTCCTTGTCGACTTTCGAGTAGGAAACGTCGCGGACACTCCAGTTGAAGGCTCCCATGCCCAGATTGAACGCGAGAATCTCGCCAGCCGGTGCGAGCAGATTGGGTTCGAGAGGCCGTATTGGATCCGCGACGGGAGGTGGCCGTGCCGAATCGTTCGCGATGGACGGCGCCGAATCCGAGGAGAGTGGCCGAGCCCGTACGGTGCAGGCTAGCGCCATTGTCAACGCCGCGATGGAAGGAAAGCTCGGCCGCATGTGTCCACATCGTATGATACAAAGGAGCGATGCGTCAGGCCGCGTTTTCCGATGATCGAGCGGATGTCGCTCTCGATCGAAGCGGACTGACGGGGCGGTCCAGCGCTCGATGGCGTCGCCATGGGGACGCGAAGAACGTAGCTTCCCGTCATGGTCGGCCATATCGCTCCTCCTCTCGACAGGCTCGAGGAATCCGTTCTCGTCGAGAAGGCGAAGGCGGGTGATTTCCATGCCTTCGAGCAGCTCGTCAAATCCTGCGAACGCCGCGTGTGGGCCATCGCTTGGCGCATGATGGGCGATCGGGAAGAGGCTGAAAACGTCGTCCAGGCAGCGTTCCTGAAGGCGATGGAAGCCCTTGATGGCTTTCGAGGGGAATCCGCGTTCTGTACGTGGGTGGGACGCATCGCGACGAACGAAGGACTGGAGCTTCTGCGCAAGCGCCGCCTCCGCGAAACGCTTTCCCTCGACGAACTCTCCTCCGACGATTCCGACGATGGACCGATTCCGCAGCCCGAGCTTCTGGCCGACTGGCGTGAAGATCCCTCGCGGGGCGTCGAACGCGAAGAGATGCGCCGCATCCTGGATCGGGCCCTGGACGAGCTCACGCCGGGGTTGCGTGCCGTGTTCGTCCTGCGCGACGTCGAAGGGCGCTCCACGGCCGAGACCGCCGAAGCGCTAGGGATCGCCGAAGGAAACGTGAAGGTTCGCCTCATGAGGGCGCGGTTGGCGCTGAGGGAGCGGCTGACGGCCGCGTTCGGTGGGGAGGATGCCGTGAGGTCCCACATGGTTCCGCACGGTCTTGGCGGCATGGCCGCGGCTCTGGAGGATAGGCGATGAGCGACTGCAAGGACATGCTGGGTGGTCTTTCCGATTATCTCGACGGCAACGAGCAATCGGCGATGTGCGCCGAACTGCGTCGTCACATGGAGGGGTGCGAGAAGTGCCGCATCGTGGTCGACAGCGCTCGGCGCACGATCCAGCTGTACAAGGGCGACGATCTCGTCGAGTTCCCCGTGGAGGTCAAGGAGAGGCTCCACGACGCGTTGCGCGAAGCTTGGAAACGACGCGAGTCGGGCAAGGACGAACCGCGTGGGAAACACGGCTCGACGAAGGTGTAACCTTCGGGGGACATCGCGCATCCGATGGGGTGGAACCTTCCACCAAGGAGAACCCGATGTCCACGATGCATGTCGATGAAACAAGCTTTCCGAGCGAAGTCCTTCTCTCCAAGGAGCCCGTCGCCGTCGATTTCTACGCCCAGTGGTGCGGCCCCTGCAAGGCGCTCTCACCGGTCCTGGAGAAACTTGCCGAAGGATATGCCGGGCGCGTGAAGGTCGCGAAGGTCGATGTCGATTCGTCTCCCGAACTCGCCGCTCGCTTCCGGGTGCGCGGCGTGCCCACGATGGTGTTCTTCCGGGACGGGAAGGTCGTGGATCAGGTGGTCGGGCTTCTTCCTCCCGCCCAGCTCGCCCAGCGCTTCGATTCTCTCGCGGCCTGATTCCGGATTCGCAGGAGCCGCGCGATTCTACCTTGATGGGTACCCACAAGGATCGCGCATGCTCTTGAATTCCGTCCGTCGCACAGAACCCGCCTCCCTTCTCGAAGGGATTCTGCCCCTTCTCGGTTCCCAGAGTTGGGACGATCTCGTCGTCGGCCTGCTTGGCGCCACGCGATCATGGTTGTGCGCCGAGGAGTGCAGATTCTGGCAGATCGACGCGCCGTCCGGAGGATTGCGCGCGCGCTGGTCCATTTCGTCCCAAGGCGTGAGGGAAGACCGCCCTGGCAGGGTCCGCCCCTTCATGCAAGTGCACGACGACGAACAGGGTCCGTCCCCCATCCAGCTTTCGCGCATCGAAGATGGCTGGCTTCTGGAGATGACCTGCCAAGCGCGCGGAGGCGAATTGGGGGTGCTCGAAGCGCGTGGGCGCGGCATTCCCCCCGAAGCCTCGATGGTGTCCCAATGGAGGGAACTCGCCGGGGCGAGCCTTCTGCAGGGACGTGAATCGCTGCGGGAACGCAGCCAGGCCGGTGGCGTGCGCAAGCTCGCCGGTGCATCGCGCGAACTGACGAGCCTCGAAAGCCCCGAACTCTTCTGGAAGCGGGTCGTCGAGCTGGCGCGGGAATCCTTTGGCGCCGAGCGTTGCTCCCTTCTCCTCGCCGATCCCGATCCCACCATCCTCCATGGCCTGTGGGGGACGGATTTTGACGGCCGCACATGTTCGGAAGCCGGACTGGATGTCTCCGTCCTCGCCCTGGAGGGACGTGCCGGACGTCCTCTGGATCTCGTCCAGACATGGGTCCTCCTCGCCGACGACCTCCCTCGTTGCGGTGCGGGCGCTTCCGCCGTGACGGGATCGCTTCCGTTTCCTTCCCTGCTCGTTCCGGTTCCCGGCTTGCCCGAAGGCACATGCTGGCTCCTGTGCGATTGGGCTCTCACGGGGCGATCGAGCGACGCGGCCGTGCACGATCTCCTCGAAGCCTACGGAGCGCTCGTGGGTCAGATCGCGGGCCGTCTGCGGGCCGAACGCGCCTTGGCCTCCTTCGTCGATCCCGATTCCTTCGCGGAACAGGACGACGTCGCTCCGCCTCGTCTGGCCGAGATTCTTGGACAATGGGATTCGTCTCCCGCGCCCATCGCCTGATTCCTCCGCCGCGTCCGCGGCGTCATGCGGATGCGGCTTCGTCCCCCGAAACTTGGTAGACTCTTGGGTAACCCCGGTTCGCACCGGGAACGGGAGGATGCCATGGCCGTTGTGGTGCTCGCAGGAGCTTCGGGGTTCGTCGGGCAGGCATTGGCGTCCCATCTGCGGGAACGGGGCGATCGCGTATCCTGTCTCGTGCGACGGAATCCGCGTACGCCGGACGAGATTCGCTGGGATCCCGACACGGGGATTCTCGCTGCTGATGCGCTGGATGGCGTCGATGCGGTCGTGAATCTTTGCGGAGCGAACGTCGCCGAGGCCTCCTGGACGCTCCAGCGTCGGCAAGTCCTCCGCGCATCGAGAGTCGAGCCGGCCCATCTTCTCGCCCAGGCGTGCGCCAAGGCGCACGTTCCCGCGATGGTGAACGCGTCGGCCACGGGAATCTACGGCGACCGCGGAGACGAGATCCTGGAGGAGTCGACCGCCAGCGGGGGAGGCTTCCTCGCCGATGTGTGCGTCGCCTGGGAGCACGCGTTGCGTCCGGCCGAGGAGGCGGGTGTGCGGGTCGTGCGTCTGCGCATGGGCGTCGTGCTCGACACGCGGGGGGGCGCCTTGCCGTGGACCGCCTTCTTGTTCCGCATCGGTCTTGGTGGCCCCATGGGATCGGGGATGCAGTGGTTCCCCTGGATCGTGCGCGAGGATGCCGTGCTCGCGTTCGCCCATGTCCTCGATCATCGCCTCGTTTCGGGGCCTGTGCTCGCCGTGGCGCCCGGGACGTGCCGCCAGAAGGATTTCGCGAAGGAGCTCGGGAAGGCGCTGCATCGCCCCGTCTGGCTCCGCCACCCGCGACGATTCCTGTCCTTCTTCCTCGGAGAGAGGGGGCGCGAACTTCTGCTGTATTCGCAGCGGTGTCGCCCGGCCGTTCTCGCGGCGTCGGGATTCTCCTGGAAATACCCCGACGCGCCTGCGGCGCTACAGGAACTCTTCGGAGTCGACCGCGCTTGATCCGTGCGGGAAGCCCTTGCGGAACGCGTGCGTCTGCGCCGAGTAGATCCCGTTGCTGCCCGAAGAGAGCCACGAGGTCAGGCAGGCGATGGCCGCCAGAGGACCGATGGGGGCTCCAAACAGTTCGATGGCCATGAGAGTGCAGGCGATCGGCGTGTTCGTCGCGCCGGCGAACACGGCCACGAATCCGACGCCGGCGAGCGTGCCCACGGGGATATGGAGAAGCGGAGCCAGGGCGCTGCCCAGGGTGGAGCCGATGTAGAAGAGCGGCGTGACTTCGCCACCCTTGAAACCGGATCCCACGGTGATCGCAGTGAAGGCGAGCTTCCCGATGGCATCGAAGGGACCGCTTGCCGCATCGAAGCTTCGCACGATGCCGGGGATGCCCAACCCGAGCCATCGCGATCCGAGAATCGTCCCGAGGACGGCGATGGCGATGCCGCCCAGAGCGGGGCGCAACGGTGCCCACGAGACGCGTTCGCGCAGGATTCCGGAGATCGCGCGCGTGGCTTCGGCGAAACCGCGCGCGAACCATCCCGCGAGGATTCCGAAGAGCGCGCAAGCCAGAAGCGGCCAAGGGCCGAGTGCGACGGGGCCGGTGGCGTAGTGCGTGTGATGGACGGGAAGGAACGCGACGACCTGGTCGGCAAGAAGCGCCGAAAAGAGGCAGGGGAGCAGCGTGGCGAGCGAGAACGATCCCGCCACGACGACTTCCAGGGCGAAGACGGTTCCGGCGAGCGGAGTTCCGAACACGGCGGCGAATCCGGCTGCCACGGAGGCGCGCAAAAGCATGCGCCTCTCTCTTCGGTGCATGCGGAATGGCTTGGCGAAAAGATCGGAGAGCGAGCCCGCCATCTGGATCGCCGTTCCTTCGCGTCCGGCGGATCCCCCGAACAGGTGAGTGACAAGGGTTCCCGCAAGAACCATTGGGGCCATTCTTCGGGGGATGGGCGCCACGGGGTGGCGGATCTCGCGGAGGATCAGGTTGTTTCCGGCTTCGGATGTTCCCCCGAGCCGGTGGTAGGCGATTCCCGAGGCGAGCCCGGCGAAGGGCAGGAGCCACAGCAGCCACGGATGGGCGCTGTGCAGGGCCGTCACGCGCTCGAGGGACCACAGGAAGAATCCCGACGACAGTCCCGAAACCAGCGCAATGCAGATCGAGGGGAAAACCCATCGCAAGGCGAAGCGCAAGGGAGCGGGAAGGATGGGAAGGCTCGCTTTCACAGGCACAATCTAGGTCGATCCATTCGTTTGCTTCGGATACAACCCATCAACGCTTCCGAATATTTTGATATGTTTTGCTTCCGCACAACGGACGAGGTCGATTGTCGGCCTTTCCACCACCTCAATGGAGGCTCGCATGGCTCGCCATCTGTTCACGTCAGAATCCGTCTCGATGGGACACCCCGACAAGGTCTCGGACCAGATCTCCGATGCGGTCCTCGACTTCTGCCTTTCGCACGATCCCGCCAGCCGCGTGGCGTGCGAAACCCTCTGCACGACGGATCTCGTCGTCGTCGCCGGCGAGATCACCACCAAGGCCCCGCTCACCCGCGCCAACGTCGACGCGATCGTCCGCGGCGTGGTCACCGACATCGGCTACATCGATCCCGAGATCGGTTTCGCCGCCTCCACTTGCCAGGTCGACATCCGCGTCCACTCCCAGTCCCCCGACATCGCCCAGGGCGTCGATGCCAAGGCCGCCGACGGCAAGGATACCGCCGAGCAGGGCGCCGGCGACCAGGGCATGATGTTCGGCTTCGCGTGCGACGACACTCCCGAGCTGATGCCCGCTCCCATCCACTGGGCGCACGGCCTGATCAACCGCCTCACCGAAATCCGTCAGAACGGCCAGCTCAAGTACCTGCGTCCCGACGCCAAGAGCCAGGTCACGGTCGAATACGTCGATGGCAAGATCGCTCGCGTCGAAGCCGTGGTCATCAGCACCCAGCACAACGAGAAGGTCACGCACGCGACCATCCGCAAGGACATGATCGAGAAGGTGATCAAGCACGTCATCCCGACGCACCTGCTCGACAAGAAGACCAAGTACCACATCAACCCCACCGGCAAGTTCGTCGTCGGCGGTCCGCACGGCGACTGCGGTCTCACCGGCCGCAAGATCATCGTCGACACCTACGGCGGCATGGGCCGTCACGGCGGCGGCGCCTTCTCGGGCAAGGATCCTTCGAAGGTCGATCGTTCCGCGGCCTACGCGGCCCGCTACGTGGCCAAGAACATCGTGGCGGCCAAGATCGCCACCCGTTGCGAAGTGCAGCTGGCCTACGCCATCGGCTTCCCCGAGCCCGTCTCCGTGCTCGTCGACACGTTCGGCACCAGCAAGATCGACCAGGGCAAGCTCGAGAAGGCCGTGCTCAAGGTGTTCGATCTCAAGCCCGCCGGCATCGTCAAGATGCTCGACCTGAAGAAGCCCCGCTACTACAAGACCGCGGCGGGCGGACACTTCGGCCGCACGGGCAAGGAATTCACCTGGGAGAAGACCGACAAGGTCAAGGAACTCAAGGCCGCCCTGGCCTAAAGACGGAATCCGTCATTCCTGCGAAAGGGTCCGCTTCTCGCGAAGCGGACCCTTTTTTTCGTCGTGGCCCGCAAAGGCCATGTCGTCGCCCAGGGCTTGCTCTCTCGAAAGGGCGGCGGACGCCGCTAGCGACCGACCACCGCGAAGGATTGCACGAGGGACGTGCCGTTCTTCCTGGCCGAGAGGAAGTACGTCCCTCTGGAGAGGCTCAGGGAGACGCGAGCCGCTGGAGCGAAGGACGCCACCTTGCGGCCATCGAGCGAGATCACATCGATGCCCTCGATGCCGTCGTAGCCCTTGAGACTCAACGTGCCGTTGGCGTACGAGGCCGCGAGCGGGCGCGTGGCGATCCGGCGAGGCGAGACGCCCACGAAGTTGATGCCGTAGAACTTCACGTCGGAGATGAGGAAGGTGGCTTTGGCCGCGGTGATGGCGCTCGACCTGTTGTCGGTGATCTTGGCTTCCCAAGCCAGTTGCTTGATCTTGGATGCGTCGAAGGCGGAGAGTTCAGCCGGCTTGACGAAGCTCGGCTGAACGAGATCCACGGGACGGATGCAGTAGCTCCTGCCCGTTGCGGAAGTGATGTAGGGGGCTGCCAAGGCAACATAGTGGGTCGCCGTGTCGGCGACACCCTCCAGCTTCACCTTGAAGTTGATGGCCTTGATGGCCGCATCCAATGTGGATGCTTGGATGTGGAACGATATGCCGGTGAGGCCTGTGGCGTCCGCCTTGAAGCCAGTGCCGATGGCTGCCCATCCCGCATAGGGGTGCCATTTGGTGCCGATCATCTTGTTCAAATCCGCCGTCATGGTGATGTAGCCCGCATTGAACTGGTCGCCGGGCGTGATGACAAACGACGACGTCGAGGAGCCCTTGGCATCGTCCGTGGAGATTCCCGTGGAGTCGTAGTCGGAGAAGTTGAACCAGTAACCGCCTGCATCATTCTGCGTGTCGTCGAATGCGGCATCGAGGGCCACTGGTGTGCCGTCGGTCGCTTGGCATCCGATGCCGGTTCTGTTGGTGTCGGGGTACCCCCCACCGATTCCGACCAGCGTGATGTTCCTGATGTCGAGAGTCTGCGAAGTCATGTCCGGCGTGACGCACGCCTTGCAAGCCGTGCCATTCTGCGTTCCGTCGGCCGTGTACTTGGTCTTGGGAGCGAACTGCAGGTTCTTGACCTTCAAAAGAACGTCGGCAATGGTGGGGAAGCCGGCGGGAGCGGTCCACCAAGTCGGTGTCGCGAAATCGAGAATGTCGACGGATGCGGGCTTCCAAGCAGTGCCAGCCGCCAGATTCGCGGTGCCCTTGATGCCCACTTCGTAGACGGTACCGGCCTTGGCGATCGCATCCGTGTAGGTCTCGGAGCCGAAGGAAACGGCCAGATAATCGGTGATCCTGGCCGAGTTCCTGAATTCGAAGGTGATGCCGGTGAGGCCGGTGAGGTTGAGCGGAGCCCAGTCCGGAGTGATGGGGTGCAGGAGGCCGACGTTGGCGGTAAAGCCTTCGGTGCCGTCGGAGGCGATCTTGTTTGCCGCGAAGCTCACATAGCCGCCCGGCACGGTGACCGTGGTCGTGGAGCTCGTATTGCCGAACGTCTGGATGCCATAGATGGTGTTCGTCGCGGATGAGTCTGTCGTCACGGTGGCGTAGTCGCTCAGTACATAGTCGGCATGGGCGGCAGAGCAGAGAACCGCACCGAAGAGGAGCAATGCGTTCGTGTTCATGGGAAGGGCTTTTGATGGGGTGGACGGAACCAGAGAGGAAGGAGGATCGGTTCCTCCGATTCTGTCGGGATCGACTTGTTCCGGGTTCAAAAAACTTGCGGAAAATCGGCATATCCGAGCGTAGGACGGAAAATGTCGCGCTAGGCGAGTCAGCGAGGAAGGACGATCTCGACGCCTGCGGCGGCGCCGGAGGGGCGACCATCGACCCGGACTCCCGGCGTGGCCTCGCCTGAAAGACGGACCCAGCGTGCCAGGGGGGCGTTCTTGCGCATGCCGCCGGGCGTCACCGAGGTGGTCACGGATGCGGCCGCGGCCACTTCCGCCCACAGTTTCTGGATGGAGGCTCCACCGGTCGCGTTGGGATGGACTCCATCGACGTTCAATTCCTCCGGATGCGCGAGGAACCAGGCATGGAGATCGGGGCCAGGCTTTGACTTGACCAGGTTGAAGGAGTCGATCACGCGCAGATATTCGGAATTGACCTGCCAAGGGCTTTTGGACATCTCGGAACCGGAGGCGGATGGATTCGTGGCGATCATGCGCGCGAGGTACGGGGTGATTCCATGGGCGATGGCGCTGTCGAGGATTTTCGCGATGGCGGTGCGGAACGCGGCCAGGTTGCCGGTGTTGCCGCCCCAGGCGTCGTTCGTGCCCATCTCGATCGCCCAGAATCGGCATTGGCCCGCGTTCGCGAAGTACTTGCCGAAGTCTCCTGCCGCCTGGGTGGAATTGATGCAACCGATGCCACCGCGAATCACCGCGGGGGCTCGCGCAGGCTTGCGGGTGGCTACGAGCTTGGCGAAGCCGGAATCGGGTTGCGGGGAGCTTTTCCATGTGTTGGCCGAGATGGATGTTCCCATGAAGAACCAGGCGTCTTCCTGGAGGGACTTCGCATCGATGGGACCGGTTCCGCCGTCGAACACCTCGATCTCGTCCATCGGGCCGCTGCCCTGCACGATGGAAAAACGGATCCAGGTCTGGCCTTTGAAGTCGACCAGATGTCCGCGGCTGCTCACGAGGTTGTTGGCAACGGTCACCTGCGCCGTCCAGGAACCGTCGGTGCCGTTGGTGGAATTGGCGGACGTCTCGATCTTGTAGGAGGCCGGGTGGTACCAGTTGCCGCCCTGCTTGCAGCTTCCGGATGCGGCAACGGAGTCGGACCATGTGTAGGATGGCGTATCGAACGTCAGGAACAGGCGTTCGTGGCCAGACGGAATGCTGAAGGCGATCGACGCTCCGGAAGCCGCGGTCCAGGAACTCTGTCCCCAGATTCCGTCCGTGAGGGTGCCGAGATTGGCGGAAGGCGAACCGATTCCCGATGTTCCTCGGCTGAGAGGATTCGCCGCGAAGAGGGCTGTGGACAAGAGTCCCGCGGCGAAGCCGATACGGCGGAAACTGCGCATTGGGGGGTACTCCCGGAAAAGAGCCGTGCGATCCATGTCGGACAGGAGAAACGATTTGCAATTCTTGTCAGAACCGTGAAATTGCTTCTCCATGCGATGAGGAATAACGTTAGAATTGCGATGAAGCAATCCTGTTTCGGAGGATCCGATTGTCCATGGAGCAGGCCGATAGTCCGTCGTCCGCAGGGCGACCAGATAAGAAAGCCGAAACGTCAAGTGTCGTTTCCACGACGCCTGCGATGGATATGCCCTGCCTGGTCGTCCATCCCGATCCCGCTTTCGTTTCGAATGCCGCCAAATACTATTCCCGCATGGCGCATGGGGAACGGGAGTCGTTGATCGGCCTTGTTCCGCTGCGCGATTTCGAAATGCTCGAGACCGAACTGGTCGCCAATGTGCGGGCCGACCACGCTTCTCCCGTCTGCCTTCTGGACGTCCGAGGCATTCCCGACCACGGAGATGCGGTCGCCGCGATGGTGCTGGATCGGGATCCCAACGCACAGATCATCCTCGGAGTCGATTCTTCGGGACTGTCGAAGCCGCCCCGGCGCGGAATCCTCCGCACCGATCTGGCCCTCGATCGGCCGGAAATCCTTTCCCTGGTCCTCGCGCAAGCCATCGCCGGGCGCCGCCGCAGGCGCGTCATCGACGATGAAATGCAGTACCGGAATCTGATCGAAAACGCCTCGGACGGACTGGTCGTCGAGGTGGGAGGATACATCCGGTTCGCCAATCGGCAGATCACCCTCCTGACTGGCTATTCCACCTTCGAACTCTTCACCCGCTCGTTCGTCGAATTCATCCATCCCGACGACCGCGACGAGATCATGGAGAAGTACGAGGGCATCCTCACGGGGAGCGCCTCTTCGCTGCCGCAAATGTTCCGGATCCTCAGGGCCGACGGGACCACTCGATGGTCGGAAATGCGCACGAGCCGGATCGTCTGGCAGGGATCGCCGGCCATTCTCGCGTTCGTGGCCGACATCCATGATCGCCTCAAGGCCGAAGAAGCTTTGCGACAACAAACCGATCGCCTCAAGAACATCCTGGAAGCCACCAGGACAGGCATCTGGGAATGGGATCTCCTCCGCGACGAGGTGACCATCGACGAGCGCTATCGCGAAATCTCCGGGCTCGACACGGTCGGCATCGTGCCTCGCAGCATCCTCAACTCGGTCCTTCACCCCGACAACCAGCAGGACTACCGGGACAGTCTCCATGCGCATCTGCGCGGCGACGACGCCTACTTCGACTACGAATCCCGCATCCGACGCGAATCCGGAGGCTGGAACTGGGTCCACGACCGCGGCCGGATCATCTCTCGGGACGCGGACGGAGTCCCGTTGTGGATGAGCGGAACGCGCAGCGACATCACGCGCCGCAAGAGCGTCGAAGAGGAGTTGCACAAGACCCTCTCGGAATTGCGCGACACGACGGAACGCGCGAAGCTCGCAAGCGCCGCCAAAAGCGAGTTCCTGGCCAACATGAGCCACGAGATCCGCACTCCCATGAACGCGATCATCGGCATGACCGGGCTGCTCCTCGATACGCCGCTCGACGAGGAGCAGAAGCAGTACGCCCAGATCGTGCGCTCCAGCGGAGAAGCCCTTCTCGGTCTCATCAACGACATCCTCGACCTGTCCAAGATCGAAGCCGGCAAATTCGAGATCGACGACATGGACTTCGACCTTCGCGCGTCCCTGGAGGACATCGCCGAGATGCTCGCGGTGCGGGCGCAGGAGAAGGGACTCGACCTGGCTCTGAACATCTCCCCGGACGTTCCCTCGTTCGTGCAGGGCGATCCCGGACGCATTCGCCAGATCCTCGTGAACCTGGTCGGGAACGCGGTGAAATTCACGGAGAAGGGGAGTGTGACGATTTCCGTCGTCGTGGAACACGAAGATCCGCAACGGGTCGAACTGCGCATCTCCGTCGCCGACACCGGCATCGGAATGGAACCGGAGCAGGTGAACCGGTTGTTCCAGCCTTTCCGCCAGGGCGACGGTTCGATCACGCGCCGTTTCGGCGGGACCGGGCTGGGTCTGGCCATCAGCAGGCAGCTCGCCATCCTGATGGGCGGAACCATCGAGCTCGAGAGCGAGGCGGGAAAGGGATCCGTCTTCCACTTGCGGATCGGATTGCATCCGCAGAAGATCCGCCGCTCGAAACGGGTGATCAAGGCCGAGCTCGCCGGAAAGCACGTGCTCATCGTCGATGGCCACGAGGCGAGCCGCAAGTCGATCGTGGCGCACCTCTCGAGTTGGGGGTGCCGCGTCGAGGATGTCGGCGAAGAGAAGGACGTCCTGCTCATGCTTGATCGTGCCGCGGCCGAAAAGGATCCGTTCGACCTCGCCCTGATCGACTCCGGCATGCCCGACAGGGGGGATGGTCGCAGACTGGGTCGGACGATCCGCCGGATCCACGCCCTTTCCGACCTCAAGCTCGTCCTCACCACCTCGCTGGGACAGAGGGGCGACGTTCTCGAGATCGAACAGGACGGATTTTCCGGATACCTCACGAAGCCGTTCCGCATCTCGCATCTGCGGGGGGTGTTGAAGGTCGTCCTGGGTCTCGAATCCTCCGCCGAAGGAGCCCGGGTCGTCACGCGGCACGTCGTCGAGGAAATGCGCCGCCACGCGTTGCGCATCCTGGTCGCCGAAGACAACCATGTGAACCAGATTCTCATCCGCAAGCTTCTCGAAAAGCTCGGCTACACCTGCGAGCTCGTCGAAGACGGGCAGCAAGCCATCGAGGAACTCGCGCGCAATGCGTACGACGTCGTCCTGATGGACTGCCAGATGCCCGTTCTGGACGGGCTGGAAGCCACGCGTCGCATCCGCGCCGGACAGGCCGGCGAGGGCAACGCGAAGGTCGCCATCATCGCGCTCACCGCCCACGCGCTCCAGGAGGACCGCAACCAGTGCTTCGCGGCGGGCATGGACGAGTACATCTCCAAGCCATTGCATGTCGAACAGCTTTCCAAGGTCCTGCGTCGACGGGAGGAATCGGACTGCGACGCTTCCCCGGATACCCGCCGCGACTGATCCTTCCAGGCTTCCCCGTCTCGACGTGGTGCCTGCGCCTATGGTAGCATGGGAACCGAGAAACCTTCCGCGTCGCGTTGGCGCGAAGAGGGTGTCGAGGATTTTCGATGCCGCGTGGCAGCCTCTCGAACTTCGTGTTCCGGCACTATCTGCGAAGTGCCGTGATTCCGATCTTGACGCTCGAGCTGTTGCTGCTGCTCGTGTTCTTCGTCGTGGCCGCGTGGGTTTCCCATCGCACGGAAGACATGCTGCGGATCCGGATCGAACGAGCCGTTCCGTATCTGGTGCGCGATCAGATCCGCCAGATCGAGTCGGACTTGGCGCGAGGGCGCGATCCCGGAGCCAGCCCTGCGATATTCTCGAGCTTCCTGATCGACGATTCGGGGCGCGTCTCCGTGGTCTGGGACCCCTACGGGACGATGGGGGATCGCAAGGATTCCATCGTCGCGGCGGCGTTGCGCGTGGCTGCGCCGGATTCCGTCGGCCTGCGCGCCGTCAACTCCGGAAGCGAATGGTTCTTCCTCGCGCGCAAATCGATTCCGGGAAGGAATCTTTCCCTCGTCGTCCTGCAGTCGTCCAACGAGCTCTTCAGATCCGTGCACGAGCAGACGCGGATCTTCCGATGGATCGGGTTGGGCCTCCTCGTCCTGATGGTCGTCTTCTACTGGCGCTTCTTCCACTATCTCAGACGGAACGCGTCCAGGCTCACGAAAAGCCTCGCCGATCCGCTCGAGAGCTTCGCCGAGGAGACGCTGCGTCTGGGGACGGGGGCCGATCTCGTGCCGCTTTCCGCCGTCGGCATCAAGGAGCTCGATCGGCTCGCATCGAACTTCAACAAGCTCGCCAGCGAACTCGAGACGCGCTCGCGCGAACTCGTCCAGTCCCAGGTCGAAACAGGATTGCGAGCGAAGGAAGCCGAGCTCGCCTATGCGCGAGGCTTGTTCGAATCGGCCTCCGGCTATCTCCACAACGTGGGGAATCTCACCACGCGATTCTCCTCGTGCCTCATGGATCTGGAAGGGATCGTCCACACGGAAGGGCAGTATCCCGAGATGTTCCGCCGCATTCGCGAAGACGGCGGCGCGGGCGCCAATCTCGACCGGCTCGAGGACGTGCTCGTGGGCAAGGTGTTTCCGGCGATCGCGGCTTCGCTGCGTTCGCTCGAACAGGTGCGCAACGCGATCCACCAGACGATCGAGCACCAGCAGGAGGCGTTCCTCGAGACGCGCCATCCAAGCAGGTGCGACGAGGTCGATCTCACCGAACTGGTCGACGATCTGTGTCGCGAATTCGCGGCCGTCGGCGAGACGCGCGACATCCGCATCGAGACCGATCTGGATGCCGGCGTCCATGTCCGCAACAACCGCAACCAGATCGCGCACGGTCTGCGCAACGGATTGCGGAACGCCTTCGATGCGATCGGCTCCGAGCCTGGACTCGTTCGAATCGTCCTGCGCAAGGGCGGCGCGTCCGGTCGGGCTCGCGTGACGATTTCCGACACGGGCTCGGGGGTTCCGAACGAAGGTCGGGAAAAGCTCTTCACGGCGGGGCACACGACCAAGGCGCAAGGCCATGGGCTGGGCCTGCATTCCTTCGCCGTGTTCTTGTCGGCCAACAACGGGTGCGTGAAACTGGAGAGCGAGGGGCCGGGATGCGGAGCCTCGCTGGATGTGGAGGTGGGTGATGTCTGATCGTTCCAACGCGGATCTTCGGGCCTCCTCGGTCGCGCCGGATTTCCGCGGCACGGTCCTGATCGCCGACGACGATCCAGGGATCCAGGACTACTACAGGAAGATTTTCGGGTCGGATTCGAGCGCGTACGACCTTCTGGCCGAGCCCGTCCACAAGGACGGTCCCGATCTCGATTGCAGGGTCTTCGGCAGTGGCGACGAGCTCGTGGCGTGGTATTTCCACGAGTTGGCGGAAGGACGCTCCAGTCCCGTCTGCATTCTCGACATGCGCATGCCGGGAATGAACGGCATGGAGACCGCCTCCCGTCTTCGCGCGATCGATCCCTGCCTCGAGATCGTCCTGTGCAGCGCCTATGGCGACGTCACGATCGAGCAGATCCGGGCTCGTCTGCACGACGGATTCTACTACGTCAGCAAGCCGTTCTCGAGGGGTGAATTCTTCCTCCTCGTCCAATCCCTGGCCATCGGTTGGAACCGCAAGGTCCGACTGGCGGAACGCGAGGAACGATTCCGTTCCGTGGTGCGCGCCCTCGGGGACGGCGTGATCCTGCTGGACCGCCAGGGACGCATCCTGGAAAGCAACGCGCAAGGCCGCCATCTCCTGGGACTCAAAGGTGCGGGCGGGGGAGATGATCGTGTTCTCCAGACAATGTTCGTCGACCAGGCGGGGCAAGGCTTCCCTTCCGTTCTGGAGCCGTTCCGCAAGACGTTCGAAACCGGAGAGTCCACGCGCAACCTGGTTCTCGGAGTCCTGGCGGAGACGAGCCGTCCCAAGGCATGGCTCATGGCCAATGCGGAAGCCGTGTGGGGAGAAGGCGACGTGCGTCCGCACGCGGTGGTCCTGTCGCTGCACGACATCTCGGACGTCCAGCGCCATATCGAGGAGCTCCGGAAGACGAACATCGCGCTCGACACCGCCCGCCGGGAGGCGGAACAGGGGCTCGAAGCCGCCCGCAAGGCGACGGAAGCGAAGAACCTCTTCTTCTCGAACATGAGCCGCGAAATCCGGTCTCCGATGGGGGCGATCCTGGGGCTGTCGGACATCCTCGCGCAGGGGGTCCTGGATCCGGAGCAGAAGCGCTTCGCCTCCCTCCTGCGGGGAAGCGGGGAGGCGCTTCTCTCCATCCTCAACGACATCTTCGACTATTCGAAGATCGAGGCGGGGAAGCTGTCCCTGGAAAACGTCGAATTCGATCTTCGCGGCCTGCTCCAGGACGTGGCGGAAGCGTTCGCCGTGCAGGCGGACGCGAAAGGACTCGCCTTGCTGTCCTCCATCGAAGGCGACGCGCCGTCGATGGTCCGGGGCGATCCGGGTCGTATAAGACAGATTTTGTCGAACCTGCTCTCGAACGCGGTGAAGTTCACCTCCTCCGGCGAGGTGAGACTGTCCACGTCGCTGCACGACGCTCCGGACGGGCGCATCGAGGTCGTCGCGACCGTCAGCGATTCGGGGCCGGGCATCGACGCGGAGCGATACGAGACGCTCTTCGAGCCGTCCGTGCAGACGGAGCTCGCGATGCGGCGCTTCGGGGGGACGGGGATAGGGCTCGTCATCGCCCGCGGGCTCCTCGAGATCATGGATGGAAGCATCAAGGTCGAGAGCGCCCTCGGAGAAGGAAGCGTCTTCCAGGTCCGCTTCCTGCTGCGGCGGACCGATGCCGCGCATCCGGCGCCGGAGAAGGAAGCGGACGTTTCCCTGGAGGGGTCGAGCGTCCTCGTCGCCGATTCCCGCGAGTCGAGCCGCGACGCGTTGTCCAACCTCGTCCGCCAGTTCGGATGCTCGACGGAAAGCGTCGCTTCGCTCGAAACGCTGCGCTCCGCGCTGCGTTCCGGTGAACGATGGGATGCCGTCGTCGTCGACCGATCCTTCGTGCGCGACGATCCCGCCGGATGGCTCGCCGTGCTGGCCGCACAGATTCCGTCCCTTCCGCCGTTTCTCCTCGTCACGCAGATGGGTGTGCGCGGCGAAGCCGGTGAAGCGGCCAGAGCCGGTTGGCGCGCCTATCTCACCAGGCCGATCCATTCGCGCCTGCTGCGCGCGGCGCTGGAGCGTTGCGTGGCTGAAAAGGCGGCGTCCGGAAACATCCTGACTCGCCATTCCCTGGAAGAGTCCTTCCGCCAAGGGATGCGGATCCTCGCGACCGAAGAGTCCGAAGAAAGCCAGCTCCGGATTCGCCGGATCATCGACGGACTTGGCCAGGTCTGTACCGTGGCCTCGAGTGGTCGGGAATTCCTGGCCGCGATCCAGGATACGCCCTTCGATCTGGTTCTGCTCGATACGTCGACCTCCCTCCAGAGCGGATTGCAGACCGCCCGCGATCTGCGCGCCGGGCTTGCCGGAAACCGATGCCGCGACATCCTGCTCGTCGCCTTGATCTCCGACAGGCAGGCGGAAGACGCCTGCTTGGAAGCTGGTTTCGACGAGGTTCTCTTCAAGCCGTACTCGGCCCGGGAAATCGCGCAACTGTTGCGGAAGATCCAGGAAAGCGTCGACATGGGGTCGGAAGTCGAGGCTCCCTGATCTCTTGAAATCCCGCGGAAAAGGTCGCATCAACAAATCACGATTATTTGATATATTGAGGAGGTAACCAGAGCCGCGCCTGCGGCAAGGAGATCTCCATGCTCGACAATACGTCCACCTTCGGCAAGGCCCCCATGGCCGCCGGCAAGCCCGACTACCTCGTGCGCGACCTTGGCCTGGCCGCTTTCGGTCGCAAGGAGATCGACCTCGCCGAGACCGAAATGCCCGGTCTCGTGGCCACCCGCGACGAGTTCAAGGCCTCCCAGCCCCTCAAGGGCGCCCGCATCGCCGGCTCCCTCCACATGACCATCCAGACGGCCGTCCTCATCGAGACCCTGCAGGCGCTCGGTGCCGACATCCGCTGGTGCTCCTGCAACATCTTCAGCACGCAGGATCACGCCGCCGCCGCGATCGCCGACCATGGCGTGCCCGTCTTCGCCGTGAAGGGCGAGACCCTCGTGGAATACTGGGACTACTCCTGGAAGGTCCTCCAGTGGGCCGACAACGGCACCCCCAACATGATCCTCGACGATGGTGGCGACCTGACACTTTTCGTCCACCTCGGACTGCGCGCGGAGAAGGACGCGTCGTTCCTCGATGTCGATCCCGGCCATGAAGAAGGTCGCATCCTGTACGCCCAGGTCAAGAAGGCCGTGAAGGAGCGCCCCGGATTCTTCGCCGAATGCGCCAAGAACATCCAGGGCGTGTCCGAAGAGACCACCACGGGCGTGCACCGTCTGTACCAGATGGCCGCCAAGGGCGAACTCCTGTTCCCCTGCATCAACGTCAACGACTCCGTCACCAAGAGCAAGTTCGACAACCTCTACGGCTGCCGCCACTCGCTTCCGGACGGCATCATGCGCGCCACCGACGTCATGATCTCCGGCAAGGTCGTCGTCGTGGCCGGCTACGGCGACGTGGGCAAGGGTTGCGCCCAGGCGATGAAGGGCCAGGGCGCCCGCGTGCTCATCACCGAAATCGATCCCATCTGCGCCCTGCAGGCGGCGATGGAAGGCTACGAAGTCACGACCATGGCCAAGGCCGTGACCCGCGGCGACATCTTCGTGACCACCACCGGCAACGAGTTCGTGATCACCGAAGAGCACATGAACGCCATGAAGCACCGCGCCATCGTGTGCAACATCGGCCACTTCGATTCCGAAATCGAGATCGCCAAGATCAAGAAGCACAAGTGGGTCGAGATCAAGCCCCAGGTCCACGAAGTCATCTGGCCCGAAGGCAAGAGCATCATCGTGCTGGCCGAAGGGCGCCTCGTGAACCTCGGTTGCGCCACCGGCCACCCCTCGTTCGTGATGAGCAACTCCTTCACCAACCAGACCATCGCGCAGATCGATCTCTGGCTCGCCTCGCAGGGCAAGGAGACGATTTCCGGCGTCAAGACCTACGAGAAGGGCAAGGTCTACACCCTGCCCAAGAAGCTCGACGAGAAGGTCGCCCGTCTGCACTTGGCCAAGCTCGGCGTCGAACTGGAAGTGCTGACGGACGCGCAGGCCGCGTACCTCGGAATTCCGAAGGAAGGCCCGTACAAGGCCGACATCTACCGCTACTGACCCCTGCTCGGCTATCCGGGCGCATACTCCCCGATCTTCACCGTCGCCGTCCCTACGCGGACGGCTTTGGGTTCCGATCGAGTCGTCTGCATCCCGGCTAGCCTTCGCAAGGCTTTGGGCCGTGCAGATGGAATGAGTCCTGATCGATCATGATGGCGATGGAAACCGTGTGCTCGTGCTTGGTCTACATCGGGGCCGGGTCAGGATATGACGTGCGCGCCCAGATAACGACTCTTGAAGCGCAGCAAGGACGATTCCTGGCAGTTGACCGCGAATGGTGTTGACGCAATGCGGAGAGGCTTCACATCTTATGATCAAGCCTTCTCCTCCCGAATTGGATCCTTTTGTCCAGGACGGGCTGAATGGTACCTGTTGCAGCAGTCCATGCGGCGCAGGGGGATGTATCCCTGGTTCGTTTCCCTTTCCCTCTCCGAGAAAGAATTCCCAATGAAGAAGCTCGCTATCGTCGCCACCCTCGCTCTCGCAAGCATCGCTTCCGCCGGCAACCTCTGGGTTGAATGCGGTCTTGGCGGCGCCATCGGCAGCTTGGTCAAGGACAAGAATCCGGGTGCGGCCAAGGTCCTGGCGACCATCACGAACGTGGTCTGGGATCTGGGCACCACGGCAACCTCCTCCGCCGTTTCCACACCCGATCTCTGCGCCAACAAGCAGGTCGCCGCGGCCAAGTTCATCACCGACACCTACGCGAGCCTCGAGATCGAGACCGCCAAGGGTGAAGGTCAGAATCTGACCGCTCTTCTCGATATCGTCGACGTCGACGCCGCCCAGCGCGCCGAAGTGATCGCCGCTCTGCGTGCCGGTCTCGCCCAGGGCGTTGCCACTCCGGGCTTTTCCGCCCAGAGCAACGTCGAGAAGGCCCAGGGTTACTACGCAGTGCTCATGACCGCTCTCGAGCGCGCCTGATCCTCGTTCGTATCGTTCTCGGGAGCATCGTCCAGTGACGATCAGGCTGGCGATGCTCCTTCTGCTCGCGCTGATGGGGAGGGCTTGGTCCTCCGCGGACAGCGCGGTGCAGGTCGCCCTTGCTCGGCATCTGGACCAGGATCGCTATTGGCTTGATCTTGTCCAGTACCGGCGGGGGATCTTCGGCGGATACACCCGTTCGGTCACCTCGTCCACGTTCTTCCTGGACACTTCGGCCGGCCCCCGTTCTCCCCGCAAGGAACTCGAGGCGACGATCCGCGCCTTTTACGAGTCTGTTCCGGAGCATCCGGAAAAACACGCCGCGTGCACGTTCCCCGCCCGCCGCAATTGGCTTCTGGAACAAGGCGTCCTGAACGACAGCGACCTTCCCCAGCCCTATTGCAAAAGCTTGGAACAGTGGTTCCAGCCAGGGATGTACCAGAGCGTCAGCATTGTCTTCGCGACGGGCTATCTGAAGAATCCAGCATCCTATTTCGGACATCTGTTCCTCAAGTTCAACAACTATCCGGTCCGGTCCGATCGGAATCTGATGAACAGGGCCGTGAACTATGGCGCGGATGTGAGTGCCCACGACAACCCCGTCGTGTATGCCTTGAAGGGGCTGACTGGCGGCTACGTCGCTTTCTACAGCCAGAACGATTTCTACGAGCAGACCTCCCACTACGGCTCGAACCAGTTGCGTGATCTCTGGGAATACGAACTCGAGCTTTCGCCCCATGACGTGCAGATGATCAGTCTGCGCATCTGGGAGCTCTTCGGAGAAAGCTTCCACTACTACTTCTTCAATGAAAACTGCGCCTATTTCATCGTGGACCCGATCGAGAAGGAGTTGGGAGTCACCCTTCTGCCTGGATACCTTCCGTATTCCCTGCCCAAGCACGGCGTCGAAGGCATCACGAACGTGCGCACACGGGACGGACGTCCCCTTGTTCGCGACATCAATTTCATTCCCTCGAAGCAATCGGTCTTCTATCAGAAGCACCGCGAACTTTCCGTGCAGGAAAAACGCATCTTCCTGCATCTGATCTCCGCGCCGGAATGGCCCTTTGCAGATTCCGTCTATGCGACTCTTCCGGAGAAAACCAAGAAGAAGCTCCTCGATGTTCTGATGGAATACAACGCGTACATCCATGCGGGGGAGGGGAGGACGGACGAGGAGGAGCGCAAGCATCGCGAGCTGCTTCTCGAGCGCCTGCGTCTGGAGCCGTTCCGCGAGGGCGACCACGTCTTCCGACCCCTGGCGAGCCGCTCGCCTTCGGATGCCCCGCCCACGACGATGATCGGAGCATCCGGCGTGTACCGCTCCGGCCGCTCCGGAGAATTCGTGCTGCGTGTGCGTCCGGCCAACCACGATCTGCTGAGCTCGAACGTTGGACGCGCTCCGAATTCCGCCCTGCAGGTCTTCGACCTGTCGCTGGGCGCGTCGGGCGATGGCGTCCGGATTGCGAACTTCGATCTGCTGAACATCCAGGCGCTGAACACCTCCACGACCGGTCTACCCGGCGACGGCTCCTTCTCCTGGAGCGTGCGCTTCGGCTACGGGGAGGACCGCATCGGATGCGAAGACTGCGATGTCTATCGCGGCGAAGGGCAGGTCGGATACGCATTGGGCAACACGGGCAATCCGGTGATTCCCTATGCCCTTGCCGGCGGACGAATCCAATCCATCCGGGAAACGTCCGGGGTGGCGAGCCTGCGCGGTCGGATCGGCGTCATCTCGAACCGTTCCGGTCCCCTGGCCTTGCGCGCGGAAGGCGGAATCGGCGTACCGCTGGATGGTGCCCGCGATCCGAGCCCCTATCTCGACGGCGAGGCCCGGATCGCGCTCTGGCGGCGAGGCGACATGCGCGTCTCCCTGGGGTGGGAGGAGACGCTCGTCGCGTCGCTCGCGTATTTCAGCTACTGGTAGGCGGGCTTCGCGCATCTCGTCCAGCTGGGCGCGATAGCTAGTTTGGCGGCATGTCTCTTGGCCTCGAAAGCCGCCTTCTGCGCATCGGCATCGCGAAGGTCTGGTAGATCGCCATGCCCAAGGCCGTCCGCGCGTCCGAAGTCCGCCGCTTCGAGGACATTCCCAACATCGGATCCGCCATGGCGGACGATTTCCGTCTGCTTGGCGTCGCGAAGCCGTTCGATCTCGCGCGCATGGAGCCGATGGATCTCTACCGGAGGCTGTGCGAGGCCACGGGGGCGCGGCAGGATCCCTGCGTGCTGGACACGTTCATGGCTGCGTGCGACTTCATGTCCGGCGCTCCGGCGCGCCCATGGTGGCACTACACTCCGGTGCGCAAGGAGCGCTGGCCGAAGGTCTGAGGGGCGGCGAGTGCCAGGTTCGAGGTCAGGACCACGACGACCACGGTGGCGATCCGACTGCGGTTGAATGGGTCGGCCTGCACCACGACGACGGGGCGGGGTAGCCTGGCTCCGATGGCGAGTCTTCCCGCGGAGGCTCTCAGCGCATGCGGGGCGGAATCGCGAGGGTCCTGTTGCCGGTGGATGTGGAGAGCCGGAGCCAGGCGATCCGGCGAAGCGAGGGCAGCGGGAGCGATCCGCCGAAAGACGTCCGCAAGGAGCGCAGGACGCGTCCGTGCGCGTCGACCAGGAGCGCGCTCCGGATGGCGGCGCCTTCGGGAATCCGGAGGGACCATCCCGCCTTCGTGGCCTCCAGGCGGAACGCGTCGCCGCGGAGCGGGTGCGCCGCGACGGAAGGCTTTCCCGTCCAGCCCATGATGCCGCGGAGATGGGCTGTCAATTCCTGTCCATTCAGCGTGGCCTGGGCGATGTTGGGATGCCAGTCGGCGCCGTAGCCGCGGGTGTTGTCCTGCGGTGTGAGCATCAGGTGCGAGGCGGAGATCCCCTTGACCGTCGCCGCCGCCACGATGTTGTCGAGGTGGCGCCGCACCGTGGTGAGGGCGTTCATCCCGGCGGGGTAGCCGTCGGAGAGCATCGGACCGTCGACCAGCACGAACTTGGCCGAGGGATGGTGGCCATGCAGCGTGTCGACGAACGCCATGTAGGTGTCGTGGAATCTCGTCGAGTCGGGAGCTGTCGTGGAGAAGTCGTTCGTCCCGAGGTCGATCACGACCACCTGGGGGATCCAGCGCGAGAAGTCCCAAAGATGCTGGACATCCCAGGGCAGGATCTGCTTGTGAAGCTTGGGAAGGGTGGGATTGACCGTGTCCTTGCCGTAGTTCTGAAGCACGCCTTTGCCCGACCAGCAGACGGTGCGGTGTTCGGCTCCCAGGGAATCGGTGGCCTGGCTGGCGAACGTCCTGCCCTCGTCTTCGGTTTGCACGGAGAAGGAATGCGATGCGACCGAATCGATGATGCCGTAGCCGCAAGTGATCGAATTGCCGTAGAACTCGATGCGGCGCGGACTCTCGGCCGGAGCCGTGCCGGGAACGCCGTCGATCCGGAATCCATGGAAGCGGGCGGTCGAATAGTTCGCTTCGGTGCGCTGGCGGATCTCCACGACATGGGATCCCGAAGAAAGACCGGATGCCAATGGGATCAGGGTGTCGTTGCTGTTGGATAGATCGAGGGTCCTGGTCTCCTTGCCATCGACGAGGACGCGATAGAGCGAACCCCGGGCGGAGAGGAGCGCCGAGCAGGAGGTGCCGTCGAAGGCGATCAAGGCGCCGGATCCGGACCAGCTCCACTGGACATCGTCGGGCGTCGGCTCGTAGGTGCGCGCGAAGATGCGTACCGCCGGACTGGAAGGGGGGATGTCGACGGTGGCGGAGACGGCCGCTCCGCAAAGAGCGACGGACAAGGCGATCGGAGCACAGGGACGCATCGGCGAATCCTTTCCGGATGGACTGTAAGGCAGTCTACATCGCGGCGCGCCATCCCGCGGCTCGTTCGGCGACGGACGTGTTGCGTGCCGCTGAACGCTTCCGTTCGCGGATCGATGGCGGGCCGCGTGCGCGAAGCGGAGATGGAAACGATGCCGGAGTCGCCGTGGTTCCGCTATCGCCCTCTCCAATCCGGCTTCGCGGAGGTGTCGGCGGACGTTCCGTTTCGCGGGGTTTTCCCCGGCTGCGCACGGGTTTGCGCGCCGTCGCGGGCTATCGGACAATGGGCACGATTCTCCATCATGCGCCAGGCGCACGAACAATTCCCCAAAGCATCGATATGACAAAACCTGACATGAAGGGCGTAGTCTGCCTGATTCTGTCCTTGATGGCGTCCACGATCGCCCAGGGCGCGTCTTCGGACTCCGTGGTGGCGAAGACGGAAAGTCCGGCGGCGCCCGCCAGGACGGCCCTCAAGCTCGAGCTCCCGAAGTCCTCCGCCGGCACCGCGGTCGAAATGATTCCGAACGTCGCGGTCCTCTCCTTCACGGGATCCGACGTGGAATCCGAGGTTCTCGCGAGGGCTTCGAGCCGCTTCGAAAGGATGCTCTCGCGGACGGACGCGTTCGACGTCATGCCGCGTCGCGAACTGGACGGGATCCTGCGGAAGAAGGGATTCCGGGTGACGGGCGTCTGCGAAGACACGCGATGCATGGTCGACATGGGTCGGCTCCTCGGTGCGGACGGAGTCGTCGCCGGCGATCTCTCCAGGCGGGGCGATGGATGGGTGTTCACGATCCTATACATCGAAGTCTCGACGGGGCGGGTCGCGTTCAACCACGTCATGGACATCGATGGCGGTCTGGGAAACGTGCTGGACCGAGGGTGCCGCGAGATGGTCGCTCTCCTGGACGGCGAGCGGAAGCCGCAGAGCAACCGCACCTTCATTGCCGCGCGGGGAATCCGCCACTGGCCCTGGATCGTCGGCGGCGTGGCCGCGGCGGGCGCTCTCGCCACGGCGGCGGTCCTGCTGCTGGGCGACGACGAGTCGTCGAGCGACGGGGAAAGGACGACCCCGTCCGATCAGATGATCGTGAGGTGGTGACCCATGGACTACCGCTTCCCGCTTTTCACGCTCTTCGCCGGCCTGCTGCTCGGAGCCTGCGACGTTTCCAATTCGGACGCCGTTGCGAGAGGCTCCAGCACGGTCCTCTTCGTGCCGTCCATCGAGCTCGATTCCGCCGTCGCGCTGCCCGAAGTCGATTCCGTGCGCATCTCCATCTTCCTGGTCCGGCGTCCCAACGACTCCCTCTACTATCGGCATTCCGTCGGATGGCGGAGTCATGGCGACACGATACGTGCGATCCCGGACGCCGAAAGCCTGCTGGTGCGCATCGAAGGAGTCAAACTGCAGGACGATTCGAGCGGAGCCGTGTGGTGGTCGGGAGCGGCGAAGGGCTTCTTCGAGCTTTCCCAGGACGGCGGAGTACGGAATCTGTCTGTGCCGGTCGTCGTGGGGGACACCGTCGCTCCCGCCCTGATCTCGCGCGAAGGCGACACGGTGGCGCACGCCGCCACGTCCATCCACCTGGCATGGATCCTGGAAGACGGCTGCGCCTGCTCGGCGACGATCGACGACGGCGACGGGATTCCGGCGACCGGAGATTCCGTGGTCTGGGATGCCAAGTGGAGTTCCGGCAGGACGCGTACCGTGATCGCGTCCTTCAGGGACAGGACGGGAAATCTCCTGATCGACACCGTGGTCGTGGTTCGCCGCGAGCAGGTGGCCACGCCGACGTTCTCCATCGACGAGGATCGGGACGGATTCCCCGTCGTCCACATCGCGAGCGCCACGCCCGACGCCGCGATCGAGTATTCGCTGGACTCGGGGGCGACATGGCGTGGATACGGAGACTCGATCGTGCTGAAGGCGTCGGTGGCTCTCCATGCCCGCGCGACCAAGGAGGGCATGGATGCGAGCGCCGTCGCCTCTCAGGCGGTGGCCATTCCCGCCCCCGTGTTCTCGGTCCCGACAGGGACGAAATGGGACGACTTCCTCGTCGTGAAGCTGGCCAGCCGGATCGCTGGAGCGACGCTCCAGTATTCCACGAACGGCGTGTCCTGGGACGTCTATGCCGACTCCATCGTTCTTGGAAGCAACGCGACGCTCCGGGCGCGCGCGATCAAGGATGGAGCGGTGGTCGGAGACGTCGCCACGGCCATCTACTGGGTCCAGGTCGCCACGCCGACGTTTTCCGTCAACAGCGGCGCCGGTTCGGAAGACATCCTGGCGATTCGTCTGGCGAGCACCACTCCCGGAGCGACGTTCGAGTATTCGATGGATGCCGGAGCGACGTGGATCGCCTATCGGGATTCCATCGTCCTCGGAAGATCGATCCAGCTCGAGGCGCGCGCCAGCAAGCCTGGCCTCGCCATCAGCGCGGTCGGGACGGCGAGCTACGACATCTCGCTGCCGATGCCGGACTTCTCCGTCGAATCGGGTACCAGTTCGAACGATGTCGTCGAGGTCCGTCTCTCGTGCAGGACGCCCGGCGCGTCGCTGGAATACTCGACGAACGGGCTCGCTTGGACGACGGGAGATTCCCTGGTCCTGGGCGCCTCCACGCAGTTGTGGGCACGCGCGAAGAAGGAGGGAATGGAGATCGGCCCCGTAGCGAAGGCGACCTACTGGATACAAGCCGCGAAGCCCGTCTTCTCGGTGAACAGCGGCACGAGTTCCAGGGATCTTCTGACGGTTCGACTGGAAGTCGCCACGCCCGACGCATCGATCGAGTATTCGCTGGATTCCGGGACGACCTGGCTTCTCTATCGCGATTCGATCGTCCTGGGCCATTCGATCGAACTCGCTGCGCGCGCGTTCAAGCCAGGGCTCGCGACCAGCGCGATCGTCTACGCGAACTACGTCATCTCCCTGCCGGCTCCAGTGTTCTCCGTTCCGACCGAGACGAAGTGGAACGACCTCCTGTCCGTGAAACTGACGTGTCCGGCGGCAGGCGCGGAACTCCAGTACTCGTTCGACGGCGTGTCGTGGGAGATCTACCGCGATTCGATCGTCCTTGGCTCCAACGTGGTCGTATGGGCCCGCGCCATCAAGGCGGGAATGGCTCCAGGCCCGACGGTGACGGCGGCCTACTGGATCCAGGCGGAAAGTCCGACGTTCTCGGTGAAAAGCGACACCAGGTCGGACGACCTGCTCGCGGTTCGCCTGGCAAGCGCGACTCCCGGCGCGGAATTCGAATACTCCCTGGATTCCGGAACGACATGGATCGCGTATCGGGATTCGATCGTTCTCGGACGATCGATCATTCTCCTGGCCAGGGCGTTCAAGGCGAACCTCCTCGCAAGCGCCGTCGCTTCCGCCCGATACGAGATCTCGTTGCCGGCTCCGGTGTTCTCCGTGCCCTCGGAAACGATCTGGAACGACATCATCGCGCTGAAACTCGCGTGCTCCACTCCCGGAGCGTCGCTGCAGTACTCCACGGACGGCGTCTCGTGGAAGAGCTACGACGATTCGATCCTCCTGGGTTCGAGCACGATGATGCGGGCTCGAGCCGTCAAGGCGGGAATGGCTCCGGGGGCCGTCGCGAGCGCGACATACTGGATCCAGGCCGCCGCTCCGACATTTTCCGTCAACAGCGGCGCGAGCGTGGACCATCCGCTGGCCGTCCGCCTCGCCTGCTCCACGCCCGGCGCCTCGATCGAGTATTCGCTGGACTCGGGGGCGACGTGGCTCGCCTACGTCGATTCCATCGTGCTGGGGTCGTCGCTCGTCCTCGATGCGCGCGCGTCCAAGCCGGGATTGGCGACGAGTCCGACGAGCTACGCGGTGTACGACGTCGTGGTCGCGACTCCGACGTTCTCCCTGCCGTCGGGAACGCTCTGGGTCGGCAGCGTCTCGCTGGCCCTCGCCTGCGTCACATCGGGCGCGACGATCCAGTACAGCATGGATTCCGTGCTCTGGAGGAACTACACGGAGCCCCTCGTCCTGACGGGATCGACCTACGTGTGGATCCGCGCGATCAAAGACGGAGTCCAGACGAGTCCTCTCGCGAAGGCGCTCTACTGGATCCAGGCCTCGGCATCGGTTCGTCGAGACGAAGAGCGCGCGACTGCCGACGCGACGTCCCTCGCCGGCGAACGGCGCAGGCCGTCGTGAGCCGTCAGCGCGCCGCTTCCACCTTGCGCGAGATGGGCTGGCCCGAATCGGCGAGGAAGAACGCCACCAGGCGCACATCCTCCTTGCCGAGGGCGCTGCCTTCGTGGGCGGTTCCCACGACTTCGGCGAAGGCGTCCCCGGCCTTGTAGGTGTGGCTGGAGGAGTCGGCGAGAGTCACCCGCAGATTTCCCGAGAGCACATAGGCGAATCCCGAGCGGTCGTGCACATGCCATCCGGTGCTGCTCTTCGCGGGAATGGTGACTTCGATTCCCGCGACGTCTCCGGCGCGGCCAGGAAAGGAGAGAGGAGCTCCGGACGAGGTGGTGGCCGTACGCAGCAGCGGCTTGGCGACCACGGATTTCGAGTAGGCGCCCTGCTCGGCGAAAACGGGAAGGGCGAGCGTGGCGGATAGACCGAGAAGCGGGAGGATGTTGCGCATGGTGACAGGAAAAATGCATCGGATGGACATGAAAAGGGTGGGCCCGCTTTCCACGACATCCAAGCGAACATGTCGCCAATGGTCGTATGTTCATGGAATGGTCCTGATTCGAATGGCCCGCCCCGCTTTGTTCCTGTGCGCTTCGTTCCTGGTCGCGTGCGGCTCCGATTCCGCATCGTCTCCGGCTCCGGAACCGCTCTTCGAGCCCGATCCGATGCCGTTCGCGAATGGTGTCCATGCCGGCAATCTCGCCGGTCGCTGCCTCGTTCCCGCCGACGCCCTTCCCGACACACTCGCCCCCGATCATGTCGTGGGCACGGGGACTCCTGCTTCCTGCACCGCCGAAGCGTTGCGGCAGGCGGTGGCCCTTGGCGGCCGCATCGCCTTCGCTTGCGGTCCCGATTCCGTCCGGATCGTCCTCGACGCCCCTCTGAAGATCGTCAACGACGCGGCTTCCGAGGTGGTGATCGACGGAGGCGGCAAAGTGACTCTCAGCGGCGGGGGAACGTCGCGCATCCTCTACATGAACACCTGCGACCAGGCGCAGCACTGGACGACCAACCACTGCCAGGACCAGGATCATCCGCGGCTGACCGTACAGAATCTGACATTCGTCGACGGGAACTCCGAAGGGGAGACGGAATTCGACGGAGGAGGAGCGATCTGGACGCGCGGAGGGCGTTTGAGGATCGTCAACTGCCGATTCTTCCGCAATGTCTGCGCTCGATCCGGAGCCGATGTCGGAGGCGGGGCCGTGAGGACGTTCGACCAGTCGGGCGACAAGCCCGTCCACGTGCTCGCCAGCACGTTCGGGGCCGTGGGCGAAGGGAACGTCGGCTCCAATGGCGGAGCGCTTTCGAGCATCGGCGTCGGCTGGTCGATCTGGAACAGCGAATTCGCAGGCAACGAAGCCGTGGGGAATGGCGGCAATCCCGCTTCGGAAGGGACTCCGGGAGGTGGATCGGGCGGGGCGATCTACAACGACGGCAACACCATGACGCTTTCCCTTTGCGGATCGACCATCCAGGACAATCGCGCGAACGCCTTCGGCGCGGCGATCTTCTTCGTCAGCAACGATCGCTCTGGATTCCTGCGCCTGACCGATTCCCGCATCGCGGGAAACCACGGAGGCGGCTGGCACGTCCTCCCCGGGATCAGCATGCATCCGGAAACGCGGCGCGAGATCTCCAATACGATCCTCGAAGAAGGCGATTGACAGCCATCCGGCGTTGATATGTTGGATAATGGGATCTACGAGCTTATGCACCTCAGCAATCGATCGAGGCAGGATGAATACGAGCAACGAGGCGGAGCGCCTCTACGACTTCGCTCAGGAATGGGCCACGGAATATCTGACGAAGGCACGTGCCCAGATTCCCGCGTACGACAGCTTGTTCTCGATGGCCGACACCCTGCTCGTGCGCGAGTTGCCCGACTCCGCGCGCATCCTCGTGGTTGGCGGCGGCGGGGGACAGGAAGTGTGCTCCATCGGGGCGTCCCGGGACTGGAAGATGGTTGTGGTCGATCCCTCCGAATCGATGTGCCAGGCGGCTCGTTCACGGGCGCTGGAGGCCGGTGCCGGAGATCGGTGCCGCGTGTTCCAGGGGTTCGTCTCCGATCTGCCCGGTGACGCCGTCCACGACGCGGCCACTTGCCTGCTGGTGCTCCACTTCCTCGACGAAGCGGGGCAACTCGCCCTGCTGCACGACATCGCCACGCGTCTGAAGCCCGGTGCGCCGGTCATCTTCGCGCACCTGGTCGCGAGGGACGACCAGACCGAACACGACTGGGTGCTCCGCCTCTGGGAGGATTTCCTCGTCAACGCGGGCGAATCCAGGGAGACCGTGGAGGAAAGATCGCGGGCCCGCGAGCGCGAAGTCACGCTTCTCTCGGAGGAAGGATTCCATCGCCTTCTCGACGAGGCTGGATTCGACGTCGAAGGCAAGGTCTCGCAGACGCTTCTGTTCACCGAGTGGGCGGCGCGCAGGCGCGTGTGAGCCGGTCGGTTGCGCGGCTTCCGCGTCGCCGATTATGGTAGACTGCCCCCAATGCCCGAACCCTCCGGTCCGACCCCCGAACAGATCGACGCGGTGGCGCGACACCTGCGGCCCGATTTCGAAGCGCTTCCCGAAACGGCGCGCGACGATCTGCGTAGACACATTCTGTCCATCAAGGACGCGTTCGAGACGGAAGGGTGGGACGTGGGTTCGCGCCTGGAGAGGACGACGTTCGAGATGGCGCAGTGGATGTTCCTGCGCGTGGACGCCAACATCGTCGCGGCGACGCCGAAGGCGGTGATCCTGCTCTCGTTGCATGCCGCGATCATTTCCGTCGCCGTGCTTGGAGGAGATCGCATGGTCCAGGAGGTCGTGCCGGTCCTTCGCTTCGTCGTGGGGACGCTCATCGTGGCGTTGTTCCTGGCGGCGATCACCTCCCTGTGGCTCGTGTTCTCGTCGCTCATCCCGCGCACGGCCAAGCATACCGACCAGAAGTCCCTTCTGTTCTTCGGCACCATCGCCCGAATGCCCCGCGACGAATTCGTCGCGAGATTCGAACAGCGCGATCGCGCCCGATTCACGCGGGATCTCGTCGACGATCTGCATGCGCTCGCGGGACTTGCCGCATGGAAGCACAGCATCTTCCAGCACGCGTTCCAGGCGGTCCTCTACGTGGAGATTCCCATCATGGCGATGATCGCGATCCTGGTCGCGCTGGGACGCTAGTCGCGATCAAATTCGCTTGAGAAACCGCTGGAGCGGCTTCGCATAGGCCTTGTGGTGCTTGAGCAGGCTCGCATGCGGAACCGATTCGCCCTTCTTCGTGTAGATCCATTGGATCTCCGCGGAGCGGAAGTGGCGCTCGGCCATGTCGGGGCGGCAAAGAATGCCCGTGCCCGGACCGTCCATGTCGAGGGTGTGGCGTTCCTTCGATCCCCACAGGATGAGCGTGGGGGCGTCTGTGAGTCCGATGCGGATCCGCTCGCCCGCGTCGATGCCGGGAAGCTCCCGCAGTGCCTTGCACCGCTCGATCGCGCCTTCCGGGGGGATCTTCTCCAGCGTCTTTTCGATGCGCTTGCGGATCGGCTTGTCGGCCATCTCTTCGAGTCCGCTCGGGGTCAACGCGTCGAAGAAGTCCAGCCAGATGGAATTTCCCTTTTGCTTCTTCGAGGAGTGGGAGGCCAGCTGCCGGAAAAAGCTCCGCCCTTTTTCGAGGGCGCGAACGGACGATTCCGTGTCGGCGACGATCGGAGCCCAGAGTCTTTTCAGAACGGCGGCGAGATCGTCGACGCGAGTCAATGGGCTTACGAGAATGGTTGCCGCCAAGGGGGGCGGAGTTTCCGCTTCGCGACAGCGACGCAGGTATTCGAGCAGGATGCCGCCTCCAACGCTCACGCCGACGAGGACTGGTTTGCGGCGCTCCGCGCGGGCTTCGGAAACGAATCGGGCGATCCCGTCCAGGACGAGTTCGAGATCGAACGACTCGTAATGCCACGTGACCACGCTCGCATCCCCCCGCGAAAGGAAGATCTTCCGCTGGCGGAGGAATGTCTCCCTGCCGTCGGGAACGAGCCCGGGAATGAGCAGGAAGTGGAACGCGCCGATCCCCCGCATCCGCTCGAGGAGAAATCCTTCGGTGGTCGCAGGGCGTGTCTTGGGAGGCCGCGTGGCGGCATGGACGTGTGGATTTCGTGCGATCATCGGCGATCTCCGGTGTCGTGGATGTCCAGGCGCTCCGCCCAGGTCCTGTTTGGCCAAGCGATGGGGATCTTGTGCTGTCCTCCCAGTTTTCCGAGAGAGGCGAGCGTTCGATGGAACGTGCCGTTCGATACGATGCGGATGCGTGGCGGAAGAAGCTGGGCGTCTCCGGCCCTGTGCGCTTCGTAGTCCATCACTTCCCGGCGGAGATGCGCATCGATCTCGTGCGCGAACAGGGAGAGGTTCAGGGGAGGGCGCGAGAACTCGATCCACCATTCATGCGCGCCGCGCGAATCGTTCGCGGAAGGGAATACGGGGGCGACGTGGAACTCCGTGCAGACGGAATCCGTCGCATCGCAGGCGCGTCCGACCGCCTCGGCGAGCTTCGCGCCTTCGACATGCTCCCCGAAGACGGAAATCCGCACCTGGATCCGTCCCGCGAACCGGATGAATCCGGGGCCACGCCCTTCGACCATGTCTCCAAGTTCGTAGCGGACCAGGCCACCAGGGGTCGTCACGAGGACGCGGTACCGATAGCCTTCGTCCAGCGCGTCGGGGCCGACGGCATTGCCTGGATCGCCGTCTCCTTCGGCCAGGAACTCGAGGAAGACCCCGTGCCTCGCCAGAAGCTCGAGATCGGGCGTGCGTCCTTCGGAGATCGGCCAGGGACGGCATCCGATCGCGAGGAACGCTTCGCTGGACGGATAGACTTCCTGGAGAAGACAGTCCGGAGGAAGATGCTCGCGCAGGGAAGGAATGTACGGGTCGATGGACGCGCCTCCATGGACGACTCCTCGAAGACCCGGCCACGCGTCGCGGATCCGGGATACCTTGCGCCTTCTGCAGACGGCCTCGAAGAGGACGAGACACCAGCTCGGTACGCCCGAGATCAGGGAGACGTCGGCATGCGCCAGACGATCGGCGATCCGTTCCACCTTGCGCGTCCAATCGGGCTCCAGAGCGATTTCGCGACCAGGCTCGTAGAGTCCTTCCAGATACCATGGAATGCGGTCCACGGTGATTCCGGAAAGGTCGCCGACGGGGATGTTCCATTCGTTGCGGGAAAGCGCGGTGGAGCCGCCAAGCATCAGGACGCGTCCTCGAAGCGAAGCGCCTCCATCGACTTCGACGAGGCGGGCCAACGCGCTCATCGCTCCTCGCGCGTGGTGCTGCAGAAGCGGGCCGTTCTGCGGGATCCAGCGTTCCCCGGCCTTCGACGGGGATGTCGTGCCGCTCGTCTGCGCGAGGGCGACCGCTTTGCCGCGGAACAGGACGTCGGCTTCGCCGCGCGCAGTCCGTTGCAGGAACGCCTCCATGTCTGCATAGTGGTGCAAGGGAACGTCGCGGCGGAAGGCTCTCGCCAGGTCGTCGGCTCGACGGGGCAAACCGGAAAGCTTGAGCGCGCTTCCCCAGGCCGTCGGCGCGATGGAGTCCAGGATCGATCGCAGGATGCCGGCCTGTTCTTCTTCCAGTCCGCGGCGCCCTCTTCGCGCGCTCCACCGGATGAAGACCGGCGCGAGGCGGGGCAGGATCGTCCGAACGGGATTCATGGCGACGTGGTGCATGTTGGAAGCAATTTCGACTGCGGATCGCACAGACGCGTTGCGTCGCTGTTGCCGTGGCGATTCGCTGATCTTCCATGTTTCCCGAATCGCGTCACATTCCTGCTTCGGATGATTTCCGTCTTGTTGCGAGCGGACATTCCGCGCCGTTCGATGCGATCTTCCCTGCATGGCCACGATATTCTATTCGATGTCAGGAGAAGGGCGCGGACACGCGACCCGTGTTCGAGCGATCGTAGACGACTTGTGCAAACGGCACCGGGTGTTCCTCTTCGCACCTGGGCAGGCGTATTCCCTTCTCGCCCCATTGTACGGGAATTCCGATGTCGAAGTCCGTCCCATCGACGGTCTTTCCTTCCGCTATCGGGCGGATGGACGTCTCGACTACATCCGGAGCGCGAAGGACGCGTTGTTCGCATTGGGGCGTTTCCCGGGCGCGATCAGGGCTCTGCGCGCCGAGATGCGCTTGGAATGCCCCGATCTGGCGATCACGGATTTCGAGCCTCTCCTGCCGCGCGCCGCGGAGATGGAGGGCGTTCCGTACATCAGCATCGACCACCAGCACTTCCTCACGGAATTTTCCGATCGGGACCTTCCCCCCGTCGCGAGAGCGAAGGCGTTCCTCATGGGACTCGCCGTCCGCATGTTCCACTGGCGACAGAAGTTGACAGTCGTGTCGTCGTTCTACAAGCCTCCCCTCAGGACTGGACGTCGCGGGAAGCGCGTGCGCCAGGTGGGAGTGCTCCTGGGAAAGGACGTCGTCGGAGCGACGCCTTCCGACAATGGATTCCTTCTCGTCTATCTGCGTCGCGATACGCCGGAAAACGTCTTCCGTGCGCTCGCCGAATGCGGCGTTCCCGCGAGGATCTACGGTCCGGAAAAGATCGGCACGGAAGGGAATCTCGAATACCTCCCCGTCGACCGGCGTTCCTTCGTCGACGATCTCTCGCGCTGCCGCGCGCTGGTCTCGACCGCGGGGAACCAGGTCGTGGGCGAAGCCGTGCATCTGCGCAAGCCCGTGCTCGCCCTTCCCGAGTCGGGCAACTGGGAACAGGCCATCAACGGATTCTGGGTGGACCGGATGGGCATCGGAAGATGCGTGCCGTCCACTCGGCTCGAGGCGGACGACATCCACCTCTTCCTGGAACGCTTGGACGCGTACAAGTCGTCGATGCGCCCCGTCGCCGGAAACGACGACGTTTCCAGGATCGTCGAGGAGTTCATTCGCGGTCTTCCCCTGGATCGGCGTTCCCCGTGGCCGCATCCGCCCATGCGGCGGCAGGCTCTTCGGGAGGTCGCGTGATGATCCGGACGGCGATGGGCGTCGCGGCCCAGAACACCAGACGGATCGGTGGACTCGTCCCGATGCCGCGCTTCCTCACCTGGACATTGAACTACCGCTGCAACGCCCGGTGCCTCATGTGCGACTCGTGGCGCAAGACGAACGTCGGAGAGCTGGGCGCCGAAGCCGCGCTCGAGGTCGTCGAACGGATCCCGAAGACGGTTTCCGTCGTTCGTGTCACCGGTGGGGAGCCGTTCCTGCGCGAGGACATCGACGTTCTCGTGGACGCCCTGGCAAGAAGGCTGCACCTGGACGTCCTCCATGTCACGAGCAACGGATTCCTGACGCGAAGGATCGTCGAATTCCTCTCCGGCAGGAGGGTGCGCACCGGAGCGCCGCTGCGGCTTCTCGTGTCGCTCGACGGAGCGCAGGACCTTCACAACGAGATTCGCGGACGCGAATTCGCGTTCGGCAACGCGATGGAGACGATCCGCGAGGTGGCGGTGAACCGGCGGCTGTGGAACGTGGAGCTCGCCGTGAACCAGACCGTCGTCGATGAACGCGGGATCCGCGATTACGAGGAACTGCACATCCTCTTGAAAGGCCTCTCCGTCCCGCATCACGTGGTGCTCGCCTACGAGGAGAGCGCGACCTACTCGATCGCATCCGAGCACGACGCGTCTCCGGATGCGCCGGGATCGTATCGTCCCGCCGGTTCGATCGACCACGATCTTCTGGCTCGGTTCTTCGAGCGAGTCTCCATCGACACGGCATCCCTTCCCGTGGGGAACCGCATCGCCAAACGCTATTACCTGGAGGGCATCCGCAATCGCGTCCTGAAGGGCGTGGGGTTTCCGAATCCCCGCTGCGCGGCTCTCGGCGGCCACCTCCGCATTCTTCCCAATGGCGATGTTCCCGTCTGTCAATTCAACGGACGGGTCGTCGGAAACATCCTGCGCGACGGGTTCGATTCCGTCTGGACTTCGCGAGAAACGCGGGATCGGCGGAAATGGGTGGAAAAATGCCCCGGGTGCTGGGCCGAATGCGAGGTCCTGCCGAGCGCGATCCTCGATGGCGACATCCTGCGCCACGCATTGCGGCGCGAGATGCGTCCATGACGACATATCTTGTCACAGGTGCCGCCGGATTCATAGGGGCGCGCGTCGCGGGCATGCTCCTCGAGAGCGGCCACTCCGTCGTCGGAATCGACAACATCAACGGCTACTACAGCCGTTCCCTGAAGGAGTCGCGGCTCCAGGATCTCCTCGATTGGCCGACCTTCCAGTTCCATCGCATGGACGTCGAGAACTACGAGGAGATGCTCGATCTGTTCGGCCGATACCGCTTCCGGACGGTCTACAATCTCGCCGCCCGGGCGGGAGTCCGCTCCAGCATGGAAGATCCATGGGTCTACATGCGCACCAACGCGGAGGGGACGTTGAACATCCTCGAGGCCATGCGCCGCCGCGGCGTCGCGAAGTTGGTCCTCGCCTCGACGTCGAGCCTGTACGCGGGGGGAGACGTCCCGTTTCGGGAGGACGCTCCCGTCAACACTCCGATCTCTCCCTACGCGGCATCGAAGAAGGCCGCCGAGGCGATGGCCTACACGTTCCACCGCCAATACGGGATCGATGTTTCCGTGTTGCGCTACTTCACCGTGTTCGGGCCCGCCGGTCGTCCCGACATGGCGCCCTACCGATTCATCGAAAGCGTCCGGCGCGGAGATCCCGTGGTCGTGCACGGGAACGGTCTGCAGACCCGCGACTTCACCTACGTGGACGACATCGCGCGCGGAACGATCCTCGCCGAACGGGACGTGGGCTACGAGATCGTGAATCTCGGAGGTGGAAACGAGCCGGTCTCGATGCTCGAGTTCCTGGGCTGGATCGAGGAATCCCTCGGGCGCAAGGCCGTGATCGAATTCGCGCCATCCCATTCGGCCGACATGGAGACGACGATGGCCGACATCCACAAGGCGGAATCCCTCCTGGGATGGCGTCCGGAAGTCTCGCCCCGGGAGGGCGTGCGAAGAACCGTGGAATGGCATCTGCGCTTTGAACGCTCGCTTCGCATCGCGTCGTGACACGCGTGGCGGAGGGCGGTCGCGACGCGTTTCCCGAGGACGAGACAGGATCCTGCGCCTTTCGAAAGACCGGCGAGATCTTCCGACAACGATACTGAAACACGGGAGGTCGATCTTGTCTGTCCATGGTCACCGTCGAACGATTCCTCCCGGAGAACGCCGAGAGTCGCATCCTCCCCCTCGTTGTCAGGGCCAGGTCGATCTCCCTGGGATATGGCGAGCGGGAGGTGCTCAGGAATCTCGATCTGGATGTCCCGGCCGGGCAGTTCCTCGTCGTGCTGGGCGCGTCCGGATCCGGCAAGTCGACCCTTCTTCTCGCCCTGAACGGAAGCCTCGCGACGAGTTCGGGAACACTGGACGTTCTCGGACAGGAACCGTCGCGATTGCACGGCATCGATCTCGAGCGATTCCGCGAGAAGATCGGCTTCATATTCCAGGCCTTCCATCTCGTCGGGCGGACCTCCGTCCTGCACAACGTGGCCAGCGGCATGCTGTCGCGCATCCCCGTGCTCAAGGCGATCCTGCGCTGGTATTCGCGCGACCAGTATGCGCGCGTCCTGGAGGCCTTGCGCATCGTCGGTCTCGAGGATCGCGTCCTCGATCGGTGCGATCGGCTTTCCGGCGGCCAGAAGCAGCGCGTGGCCGTCGCGAGGGCGATCGTGCAGAAGCCCGAGATCATCCTCGCCGACGAACCCGTCTCGGCCCTCGATCCTCGATCCGCGAGAGGGGTCCTCGATGTGCTGCGCCGCGCCAGCCGCGAATTCGGGATCACCGTCGTGTGCAACCTCCACCATCTGGAAGCCGCCAAGGAATACGCGGATCGCATCGTCGGACTCAACGATGGGCGCATCGTCTACGACGGTTCCCCGGACGATCTGGATCTGAGAGCCGTATCCGTCATCTACCGCGGAGGCTACGAGGAAGACGCGGACGACCCGGACCCCGGCGCCCGCTTGCGCGCCATGCATCCGTCCTCCTGATCCTTTTCCGTTCCATCCAACCATCCACCACAGGAGTCTCGACATGATGAGGAAATCCAGCGTATCCATGTTCGCAGGCATCGCGTTGCTCGCCGCGGCGGCGGCGTCTTCCGCACCGGCCGGATGGCCGGAGAAGCTCGTCCTGGGAACGATCCCCACGGAATCGTCGAGCAACCAGACGGAGCGATTCGACGATCTGGTCCGATATCTGTCGCTCAAGCTCGGGATCCCCGTCGAACTCCAGACGGCGAGCGACTACGCGGGCGTGATCACGGCCATGCAGTTCAAGCATGTCGACATCGCCTATTTCGGTCCGAAGTCGTACGTCGAAGCCGCCGCGCGCGCGAACGCGGAATGCTTCGTGGTCGAGGTCGGCGAAGACGGAAGCCGCGGCTACCACGGAATCATCATTTCCAGGAAGGGATCGACCCTGCGCGACATCGCGGGAGCCAAGGGAAAGGTCTGGGCCTTCACCGATCCCAATTCGACGTCGGGAACCCTCGTTCCCACGCTCTATCTCGTGAAGACCTTGAAGATCGATCCCCAGTCGTACTTCGGTCAAGTGATCTACTCGGGAAGCCACGAGGCCTCCATGCTGTCCGTCAAGGCGGGCAAGGTCGACATCGCCTCGACCAACGATCTCGACATGAAGCGCGGCGAAGGCAAGCTCTGGAGCAAGGACGACGACTTCCGGATCCTGTGGACGTCGCCCCTCATTCCCGGATCCCCCATGGCTTGGAGGAAGGATCTTCCGGCGACGTTGAAGAAGGCGCTGCGCGATGCGTTCGTCTCCTTCAAGGACAAGGATGGACTCTCGAAGCTCAAGATCTCCGGCTACGCGCCAGTTTCCGACGAAGTCTACGATCCGATCCGCGAACAGATCGAATTCAAGAAGTCGATTGACAAAAAATGACCATTCAGGGCGGTGGGTCCGGAACATCTCCGATGGGCGTCGACGAACTGCGGCGGCGGACGCACCCTTTCCGGCGCGCGAACGCCGTGCCCATGGTCGGAATCGCCGTCGTCCTCGTCCTGTGCTGGTGGCACACGGGGATGGGATTCATGGACCTGCTGCGCGGATCGGGGAACATGCTCGAATACATCCGCGGAAATCCATCCATCGAGGACAGCGGATTCTTCCCGCCGGCCCTCTCGGGAAGGACGCTCGCGCGCTACGCGCTCGCGATGCTGGAGACCGTCGAGATGGCGGTCCTGGCCCTGGCGATCTCGGTCGTGATCGCCTTTCCGTTGTCCCTCTTCGCATCCAGGAACACGCTCGAGATCATCTTCCCGGGGAGATCCCGGTCGTGGAGGTTCCTGCGGGGCGCTCTGTACGCGTCCACCCGGTTGTTCGCGAACCTCACGCGCTCCATCAACGAAGTGATCTGGGCTCTCCTGTTCGTCTCGGCGGTGGGTCTGGGGCCCATGCCGGGGATCCTTGCGCTCGGTCTCCACACGTCCGGGGTGCTCGTGAAGCTCTTCTCGGAAGGAATCGAGGGAATTTCGCGCGAGCCGGTCGATGCGCTCGCGGCGACGGGAGCCGCGTCGCCGAAGATCATCCGCTACGCGGTGATTCCGCAGATCGTGCCCTACCTCGTCTCGATGATCCTCTACCGTCTCGAATCGGATCTCCGTTCCGCGACCATCCTCGGCTTCACGGGAGCCGGCGGCGTCGGCATGTTCCTGTTCGACAAGCTCAAGAGCTACCAGAATCGCGATGTCACCACGATCCTGATCCTGATCGTGGTCACGGTGGCTTCGATCGACAGGATCAGCTCCTTCATCCGAAGCAAGGCATCCTGATGCACACCAGCCTGCTGATGCGCACGGCGCGTCGAGACGATCTTCCCCAGCTCCTTCCCCTCTACGGCCAGCTCGGCGAGGACGACGGATCGATCCTGTCCCTGGAGGAGGGTGAGGTGATCATGGATCGGATGCGAACGTATCCCGACTATCGGATCAGGGTCGCGGAATTCCACGGAATCCTCATCGGCACCTACGCCATTCTCGTGATGGACAATCTCGGCCACCGCGGAGCGAAGAGCGCCGTCGTCGAGGACGTGGTCGTCGATTGGTCCGTCCGCGGCCAGGGCGTGGGAAAGCGGATGATGGAGGACGCGATGGAGGTCGCCCGCGAATGCGCCTGCTACAAGATCATCCTCAGTTCGAACCGCAACCGGCTCGCCGCGCACAGATTCTACGAGGCTCTCGGGTTCGAGCCGCATGGATTCAGCTACGCGGTCTCGCTGGAGGCCGTCGATGCGTGAACCCACCGTGCACGAGATCCTCGGCGAGGCGACGGAAAACGACATCATCGGGATCCTCGCCCTCCTGCCGGACGACATCGATCTCGTGGCGCCGCCGCGGGAAGGGATCGTCCTGGCGTCGTGCCGCGAAGGGCTGGGACAGGTGTTCCATCTGGGCGAAGTCCTGGTTTCCGAATCGCGCGTGCGCCATCGCGGCAAGGAAGGCTATTCGGTGGTTCTGGGCGGCGACCCTCGCAGGGCGCTCGCCGCGGCCGCGATCGAAGCGCTGCGCGCCCATCCGGAACCGGACGGGGCGCTGCCTGCCATCGAACGGCTCGTCGAACGCGCGCGGCGCGTTCTTCTGGGCGGACGCGAAGAGACGACCCTGATGGTCGCATCCACGCGCGTCGAATTCGACCTTCTTCCGGGAGCTTGACATGGGATGCGACAGAACGATCGAAGAACACCTGGTGTTCCGCGCGCTCCTGCAGGCGATGGCCCGCCCGGGGACGGTCCATTCGATGACGGAATCCGTCGATTGCCGGGACGACGCCCTCGAGCTCCTCGCTCGCGCGCTCCTCGACTCCGAAGCGAGCATCGGCGTTCTGGTCGGCGCCGACGGCGAGGACGATCTGGCGCGGCGCATGGCCGACGCGAGCGGATGCCGCTTCTCGGATCCGGGCCAAGCCGATTTCGCTCTGGTGGCGGGCGGATCTTCCGAAGGGCGGATCGGGTTGCTGCGCGCCGGCGATCCGGATTTCCCGGACGAATCCGCGACGCTCGTGTATCTGGTCGACGAGGTCGACGAGGATGGCGGAGCCATCGCCTGGGAAGGTCCCGGGATCTTCGGGTACCGTCTTCCCCGGGTGACGGGGATCGCGGACGACGAGTGGATCGCTCTGCGGAAGGCGAATGCGGCCTATCCAGTGGGTTTCGACGCGTTGTTCGTCGACCGGGCGGGGCGGGTGCTCGCCCTGCCGCGCTCGGTTCGCATGCGGGGTGTCCGCTGATGGGGTACGTCGCCGTCCAGGGTGGGCGCGAAGCCATCGAGCGCGCTTGCGCGTTCCACGAATCGCGGCGCAGGGGAGATCGCTCCGCTCCGCTCGATCTGGAGCAGATCCGCGAGCAGCTCCACCTCGCCGTGGATCGCGTCATGGGGGAGGGTGGCCTCTACGCGCCCGATCATGCCGCGCTCGCGTTGCGACAGGCGGCGGGCGACACGTTCGAGGCCGCGTTCCTGCTTCGCGCGCATCGGGCGTCGCTTCCGCGCATCGCCTCTTCGGAAGTCGACGAACCTGCTCCCATGCGGGTCGTCCGTCGAATCTCCTCGGCGTTCAAGGACATCCCGGGAGGACAAATCCTGGGGCCGACGAGCGACTACACGCTGAGGCTTCTGGAACTCGATCCGATCGAGGAGCCGGAAGAGCTGCGGCAGATCGTCCGCGAGCGACTGCTGCAAGGGGCGAAGTCCTTCACGCGGATTCCGGACCAGTTTCCGCGGATCGTCGAGATGCTGCGCCGGGAAGGTCTCGTGGAGGAATCGCATCGCTCCGAGGAGGAGCCGTTCGACATCACCAGGCGCTCCACTTCGTTTCCGGCTCCGCGAAGCGCCAGTCTTCAGACCCTCGCGCGCGGAGAGACGGGCGGACTTCTCCTGCTGGCCTATTCGAGCATGCGCGGATACGGTCAGATCCACCCGACTCTCGCCGAACTGAGAGTCGGATATCGCCCGTTGTCGTTGCGCCATCCTTCCACGGGTGAGCCGTTCATCGTCGGCGAGATCCTCGTCACGGAAGCCGACGTCGTTTCGCGCTTCACGAATCCTTCCGGAGAGCCTCGATTCCATCTGGGATGCGGGATGTGCTTCGGACAGAACGAGATCAAGGCGATTTCGATGGCCGTCCTCGATCGCTGCCTTCGCGCGAACGAGCCGTCGTCGCCCGCGGAGGACCAGGAGTTCGTCCTTTCCCACGTCGACGGAATAGAAAGTATGGGATTCGCGAACCATTGGAAGCTGCCGCATTACGTGGATTTCCAGGCGGACCTCGACAGGTTGCGCAAGGCAAGGGAGAACGCCCATGCTCGTCCGTGAATGGATCGACGCCGCCGCTCCGACGAACGGACGCTTCGCGTTCCTCGACGACGGATCGAAGAAGGATGTGCGGCGAGCCCTCCTAAAGGCGGTCGCCATACCGGGCTACCAGGTCCCCTACGGTTCGCGGGAGATGCCTTTCGCGCGAGGATGGGGGACGGGAGGAGTCCAGATCGTCCTTTCCATGCTCCTGCCGGACGATGTCGTGAAAGTCATCGACCAGGGGTGCGACGGATCGGTCAACGCGGTGAACATCCGGAAGTTCTACGACCGCGTCGCCGGCATCCGCACCACGACGGATTCCGCGCAGGCCACGCTGGTCCAGACACGGCATCGCATTCCCGAGGAGAAGATGCGCGCCGACCAGATCCTCGTCCTCCAGGTGCCCTATCCGGAGGCCTTGCGCGAAGTCGAACCGTCGGAGGCGAAGACGAGACGGATGCACGCGGAAGCGGACTACGCCAGGATGTGGTTGCACCTCTACGAGGACGTCGTGCATTTCGGCGAAATCCGCATTTCCTACCGCTATCCCTGCATGGTGAACGGACGGCACGTGATGGATCCCAGTCCGATCCCGCGCTGGGACGTTCCCAAGCTGGACATGGCCGACACGCTCTTCCTGTTCGGCGCGGGACGCGAACATCGCATCTACGCGATCCCTCCCTACACGCGCGTCGAACCCCTCGAATTCGAGGACCACCCGTTCCGCGTGGAGGATTTCTCCGGGAAGTCCTGCGCGCGTTGCGGAGCGACCGACACGTTCCTCGACGAGATCGTCGATGCCGACGGGACGCGGACGTTCTTCTGCTCCGATTCGGGGCATTGCGACAAGAGGAGGGGCTAGATGGACGCCATGTTGCGCGCGCACGGAATCACTCGCCGCTTCGGTCCCGGGTGTCCGGCCTGCCTCGATGCGACGGGAGCGGGACGCGGCACCAACCGATGCCCGATGTGCGCGAGCGTATGGGCGTGCCGGGACGTGAGCTTCGAATTGCGCGCGGAGGAAGCCCTGGGCATCGTGGGGGAGAGCGGCTCGGGAAAGAGCACGCTGGTGCGGCTCCTCCATTTCGACGATGCCGCCACGTCGGGCTTCCTCGAGATCGCGGCGCTCCCGGGGATCGAGGAGATCCCGGATCTCGTCCATGCGGGCTCCGCATGGAGCCGGAATCTCCTCCCGCTTGACAGATATCGTCAGAAAAGGGTCCGCGACGCCGCGATGGGGATCGTCTACCAGCATTCGCACCTCGGACTTCGCATGGGAGTGAGCGCCGGAGGCAACGTGGCCGAGCGGCTTCTCGCGTCCGGCTGGCGCTCCATCGGCGCGATGCGGACGCGGGCGTCCGGGCTTCTGGAACGGACCGAGATCCCCGTCGCCCGCATGGACGAGCCGCCGCGGAATTTCAGCGGTGGCATGCAGCAGCGCGTCCAGATCGCGAAAGCGTTGGCGGGGAACCCTCCCATCCTTCTGCTGGACGAGGTGACGACCGGTCTGGATCTGTCCGTGCAGGCGCGCGTGCTCGACATGGTCCGCTCCCTGCGCGAAGAGTTCGGATTGTCGATGCTCGTCGTGTCCCACGATCTCGGCGTGATCAACCTGCTCTGCCAGAGGACCATGGTCATGAAGAACGGCGAGGTGGTCGAGTCGGGATTGACCGACCAGATCCTCGAGGATCCACAGCACCCGTACACCCAGCTGCTCGTCGCTTCGCAGCTTCGATGAGGACCGTCATGCTCTCCGTTCGGAATCTGTCGAAGACCTTCCGCCTCCACATGTCCGAAGGACTCGAGCTGCACGCGCTCCGGGACGTTTCCTTCGACGTCGCCGAAAATGAGTTCGTCGGACTGTCGGGCCCTTCCGGCGCGGGGAAAAGCACGGTGCTCAAATGCATCCATCGCACCTATCTCGCCTCCGGAGGAAGCATCCGGTACGTTTCGCGACGCTTGGGGATCGTCGACCTCGTCGATCTCCCCGATGGTCGGGTCCTCGAACTGCGCCGGGCGGAGATCGGCTTCGTCTCCCAGTTCCTGCGGGTCATCCCCCGCGTGGCGGCGGTCGATCTCGTGGCCGAACCGATCAGAACCCGTCTCGGCGTCGACGCGGAGGAGGCGCGTTCGAGGGCGTGCGCCCTTCTCGACCGCCTCGGAATCCCGCGCCGCCTGTTCTCCGCCTATCCGGCGACCTTCAGCGGCGGCGAACAGCAGCGCGTCAACATCGCGCGCGCGGTCGGCTGGAATCCGTCGTTCCTCCTGCTCGACGAGCCCACGGCGTCGCTGGACGCCGGATCCATCGAGAGGGTCCTCGAGCTCTTCGCGCAGCTCAGGAACGAAGGTTCCACGTTCCTGGGGGTCTTCCACGATCCCCGGCTGCTCGAGCGGATCGCCGATCGCGTCGTGCACATCGAAGGAGCCTCGCCATGACCGGTCTTGTTGTCAATTCCTGTCGCATCGTCCTTCCCGACCGGGTCCTCGAAGACGCGTCCATCCGCGTCGAAGACGGGCTTGTCGCCGAGATCGTCCAGGGACGCTCCCTCGGGTCCGGTCTCGACGCCCGCGGCGCGTGGCTTCTTCCCGGCTTCGTCGACGTCCATGCCGACGCGATCGAAAAAGCGGTGGAGCCGCGTCCGAACGCGCGCTTCCCGACCGGGATCGCCGTCCGGGAGCTGGATCGCTCCCTCGCCGCGTGGGGCGTCACCACCATCTTCCATTCCCTCTCCTTCGCCGAGATGGAAATCGGGCTGCGCTCGAACGCCGCGGCCGCGGCGCTGATCGACGAGATCCACGGCATGCGCGGAATCCTTCGTGTCGACACGAGAATCCACGCGCGTTTCGAGGTGACGGATCTGGGAGCTCTGGAGCCTTTGGAGCGGCTTCTGGCGCAAGGAAGGATCGGACTTCTTTCGTTCATGGACCATTCTCCGGGGCGGGGCCAGTACCGCGACGAAGCGGCCTACAAGGCCTATTACGGCAAGGTCTACGCGAAATCGGATGCCGAACTCGAGGGGATCCTGGCCCGCAAGCGCGATTCCAACGCGGAGGATGTCGATGCCGCGGTCGCCATCCTGTCCGATCTGTGCAGAACGCTTTCCGTCCCCATGGCCTCCCATGACGACGATACGGTCGCGCGGATCGCATGGTGCGCGCGCGAAGGCGTCGCGATGAGCGAGTTTCCCGTGAATCTCGAGACGGCCTTGGCCGCGAGGGAGGAGAATCTGCCCACCTGCCTGGGCGCACCGAACATCGTTCGCGGCGCATCGCAGGCAGGCAATCTCTCCGCTCGCGCGGCGATCGCGGCGGGGTGTGGCGACATCCTTTGCTCCGACTACTCTCCGCAGGCCATCCTGCACGCGATTTTCCTGCTCCACGCCTCGGGCCTGAAACCCCTCCAGGAAGCCGTGGCGATGGCGAGCCTGACTCCGGCGAAGGCGGTCGGACTTGCCGAAATCACCGGTTCCGTCGAGGTGGGGAAGAATGCGGATCTGCTCCTGGTCGAGGAGCGGCACGGACTTCCCGACATCTTGCGAACCTGGTCCAGGGGACGGGAGATCTATTCGTCGTACTGAGACGCTGGGCCGCTAGCCCAATCGCGCAAGAGCCCAGAAACCTGCCGCCAGAGCGCGCAGGCGCGTATTTCCAAGGCTGACGGGCGTGGCACCCGAGCGGTTCGCCGCATCGACTTCCGCATCGGAAAAGCCGCCTTCCGGACCGATGGCGATCCACCCCCGGCGCGAGGTGCGGATTTCCTCGCCGGAAGGATCGCAGACCAGAACCGGCTCGCGCGCATTTCGGCAGCGCTCGAGCCACTCGCTCCACGAGAGGGGAGGGAGGACTTCGCAGACCCAGGCCTGCCGACTCTGCTGGGCGGCGGCCACTGCTTTGGCCTGCAAACGGGCGATCTGGTGGTCGAGGTCGCGGCCGCGTGGAACCTGGACATGCTCCGTCCACAACGGCTGGAAGCGTGCGAGGGGAGTCTGGGCGCAGAGATCGAGCACATCCTCGAGTCCGCGATTCTTCAGGATCGCCTGGGCGAGCGAGAGCGGCGGGGCGGGGCAGGAGGCCGTGCGCTCGCCGACGCGCATCTCGGCGCAACGCGCGTCGGCGCGTTCGAGGATGCCTTCCCATAGGCCGCCACGGCCATCGGACAGTGTGCAGGTCACTCCTTCGGACAGGCGCAAGACCCGCACCAGGTGGGCCGATTCGGAGGCATCGAGACGGAGGATCGCGCCTTTGGCGCAATCCGGGGCGTAGATCCAGGTTTCGTCGTAGCGTTTCATGGGCGTTCCCGCCAAAGTAATCGGATCCAGGCGCATCGCCTTGTTGCTCTCTCCGGGCGTCCCTGTTTCAAGCGTGTTGCGATTTCGTTGCGGCGGGGTGCGGTGGCATACATTCGTGCCCGTCACCGAAGCGCACACCACCTGAAAGCAGGAACGCAACAATGTTCAAGCTCATCCCGACCGATGAAAAGTTCTTCGAGATGTTCCAGAAGCAGGCAGAGTTCTTCTGCAAGGGAGCCGCTCTCGTCCAGCAGATCGCCAAGGGCGAGGTGGATGTCAAGACCGGAGCCGAGAAGCTCTCCTTGATGGAATCCGAGGCGGACAGCCTGACCCACGAGATCCTGGTGCGTCTCGATCGCAGCTTCATCACCCCCATCGACCGGGAAGACATCCACGCGCTTGCGCATTCCCTCGACGAATGCATGGATCTCATCGAAACGGCTGTCGACCACCTCGATCTCTACGGAATCACGGAGATCCCCGCACCGGTCAAGTCCATGGCCGAATGCATCGAAGCCCAATCGGCCCTGGTTCTGGTCCTGACCGAGAAGCTCTCCAAGATGAACTGGGAGATGGTCCATCCCCATTGCGTCGAAATCAATCGCCTCGAGAACCAGGCCGATCAGTTGACCCGCCAGGCTCTGGCGGACCTTTTCCATGGCGGCATGCCCGCGCTCGAGGTCATCAAGTGGCGCGACGTCTACAAGCTCTTCGAAAGGGCCACGGACATGTGCGAGGACGTCGCGGGCATCGTCGAGGGCATCGCCCTCAAGAACGGGTGACACCATGCTGACGTTCGTCGTCGTCGTCATCCTTCTCGCACTGGCCTTCGACTACATCAACGGCATGCACGATTCGGCGAACGCGATCGCCACGGTCGTGTCCACACGGGTTCTTTCGCCGCGCACGGCGCTTCTCATGGCCGCGTCGCTGAACTTCATCGGGGCCTTGTGGTCGGAATCCGTCGCCAAGACCATGGGCAAGGGCATCATCGACCCCAAGCTCATCACGCTCACCACGGTCACCGCGATTCTCGTGGCCGCCGTCGTCTGGAACCTGATCACCTGGTACTACGGCATTCCTTCGTCGAGCTCGCACGCCCTGGTCGGCGGCATCGTCGGAGGCGGCCTGGCCGCAGCCGGCACGGATTGCCTCCAGCTGGACGGAATCATGAAGGTGGTCAAAGGGCTCTTCCTCTCTCCCGTGATCGGTGCCGTGCTGGGATTTTCCATCATGCTGGGGCTGATGTGGACGTTTCGCAAGGTGGCACCGGGGAAACTGAACAAGGGCTTCAAGGGGGCCCAGCTCATGTCGGCGGGAGTCATGGCTTTCTCGCACGGAATGGGCGATGCCCAAAAGTCCATGGGCATCATCGCCATGGCGTTGGTCGCGGGCGGCTTCATGGAGGGCGGAGACAAGCTCCATATTCCTCTTTGGGTCAAGCTCCTCTGCGCGGGCGCGATGGCTTTTGGAACCGCGGCAGGTGGATGGCGCATCATCAAGACCCTCGGGCACAAGATGATCAAGCTCCAACCCATCCACGGCTTCGCCGCGGAGCTCGCGGCGTCGACGGTGATTCTCACGGCGTCTTCCTGGGGCGTTCCCGTTTCCACGACGCATTGCATCTCGGGCGGCATCATGGGTGTTGGATCCACGCGCCGACTGAATGCGGTGAAATGGGGCGTCGTGGGGCAGATGGTCGTCGCATGGGTGCTGACCATCCCTGCGACAGCTGTGATCGCCTTCACGCTCACGTGGCTGCTGAAGAACGTCCTGCACGTCTAGCGATCCGTATTCCCGCGCCCCGGCGGGGATGGTCGCGCCAAGCGACCTCAATGCACGATGGAATCAGGATGTCCTTGTCCTGATTCCGCTTCGTGTTTCATCCATGTTGCATCGATGTTTCATTCGCGGGGTGGGCCTAGATTCCTCCCCGGTCGGGCAAATCATCGAAGCAAAGGATGCGCATCGTGTTGAAGCTGATTCCTACGGATGAAAAGTTCTTCGAGATGTTTCACAAGCAGGCGGAGTTCTTCTGCCAGGGCACGGCTCTTGTACGAGACATCACCCAGGGCAATGTGACCATCAAGGCGGGAGCCGAAAAACTCGCCAAACTCGAATCGGAAGCCGACAGTCTCACGCACGAGATCTTCGTGCGTCTCGATCGCAGCTTCATCACCCCCTTCGATCGCGACGACATCCACAGTCTCGCGCTCGCGCTCGACGACTGCATGGATCTTCTCGAGGCGGCCATCGACCACATGGACCTCTACGGAATCACGACGATTCCCGATTCCGTGAAGCTCATGGCCGAGTATCTCGAAGAGCAATCGGCGCAAGTGCTCGCATTGGGCGAGGGGCTCAAGAAGCTGGATTGGGAGAAGGTCCGCCCGCATTGCATCGAGATCAATCGTCTCGAGAATCTCGCCGACCAGGTGAACCGCCAAGCTCTCGCCGACCTGTTCCAGGGGGGGCTCGAGGCGCTCGAAGTGATCAAGTGGCGCGACATCCACAATCTGTTCGAGAAGGCCACCGACAAGTGCGAAGACGTCGCGGGCATCGTCGAGGGCATCGCCCTCAAGAACGGTTGATCCATGCTCATCACGCTTTTCGTCATCGTCGCCTTGGCGCTCGTCTTCGACTGCATCAACGGCATGCACGACGCGGCCAACGCCATCGCCACGGGCATCTCCACCCGCGCGATTCCCCCTCGGGTCGCCGTGGTCGCCGCGGCGTGCTTCAATTTCCTCGGAGCCTTCGTCTCGACGGCGGTCGCGAAGACCATCGGCGGGGATATCGCCGACGCCTCCGTCCTGGTGCCCATGACGATCGTCGCCGCCTTGGTGGCCGCGATCTTCTGGAACATCCTGACCTGGGCCAAGGGCATTCCCTCCAGCTCCTCGCACGCCCTCATTGGCGGCATCATCGGCGCCGCGATCGCGACCAGGGGCGTCGAGTCCCTCAAGATGGAGGGGATCGTCAAGATCCTGAAGGCGCTCCTCTTCTCGCCGCTCATCGGATTCGGCATCGGATTCCTCGTGATGCTCGTGTTCTACTGGATCTTCCAGAAGGGAACGCCGAGCAAGCTGAATCGTCGTTTCCGCTCCGCCCAATGGTTCTCCGCGTCCTTCCTCGCGCTTTCGCACGGCTCCAACGACGCGCAGAAATCCATGGGCATCATCGCCATGGCGATGGTCGCCGCGGGAACGATGGATCCGCACCACATGTACGTGCCCACCTGGGTCAAGATCTGCTGCGCGCTCGCCATGGCCATCGGCACTTCCACGGGCGGCTGGCGCATCATCAAGACCATGGGCAGCAAGATGATCAAGCTCACGCCGCCCAATGGCTGCGCGGCCGAGATTTCCTCTTCGATCGTCATCCTGGGAGCGAGCCACATCGGCGTCCCCGTCTCCACGACGCACGTCATTTCGGGCTCCATCATGGGCGTAGGCTCCACGAGGGGCTTGGGCGCCGTCCGATGGGACGTGGCGAGCAAGATGCTCAGCGCGTGGGTTCTCACGATTCCCACGACGGCCGTGGTCAGCTATCTCGTCTGCCGCCTGCTGAACTGCATCGCCTGCGGTTGACCGCGCTCAGGCCTGCGGTTGATGGCGCGCGACCTTTCCTTCCACGATGAAGAGCGCGTCTTCCGCCACGTTCGTCGACAGGTCGCCGATCCGCTCGAGGTTCTTCGAGATCCTGGTGAGTTCGAGCCCGGTCTCGATGAGTTCGCGATCTTCCTTGATCGCGCGGATCACTTCGCGGGCGAGATTGCGGTTGAATTCGTCCATGCGGTCGTCCAGGGCCAGCGTGTGCCGGGCGAGCGAAGGATCGCGCGCGAGGAACGATTCGACGGCGTCCACGAGCATGGTGCGGGCGAGCGGGATCATCTCGGGCAGCGTCAGGAGATCCGGTTCGCTGCGAAGCATCGAAAGCGTGATGGCCGACTGTGCGATGTTCACGCAATGGTCGCCGATGCGCTCGAGATCGACCACGGCATCCTGGAGCGAGAGGATGAACCGCAGATCAGTGGCGACGGGTTGGTTGAGCGCGATGAAGTCGAGAACCTTCTCGTTCATCGAGATCTCCATCGCGTCCACGATCTTTTCGGTCTCGAAGACCGAGTTGCAGAGCGACGCGTCGCGTTCGAGAAGACCTTTGGCGGCTGCGTCGAAGGAGGCGAGGACCTGCTCGGTCATGCCGCGCAGGTGGGTGACGAGCTCGTCGAGCGAGCGTTCGAAATGGCGTTCCATCAGCCGAACCGTCCTGTGATGTAGTCCTCGGTGCGTTTCTGCGAGGGACTGGTGAAGATCTTCTGGGTGGCGTCCATCTCGACCATCTCGCCCATGTAGAAGAACGCGGTGCGATCGGAGACGCGCGCGGCCTGCTGCATGGAGTGGGTCACGATGACGATGGTGTAGTTCTCCTTGAGCGTCCAGATGAGCTCCTCGATCTTGGCCGTCGCGATGGGGTCGAGGGCGGAGGCGGGCTCGTCCATCAGAAGCACTTCGGGATCGATCGCGATGGCGCGCGCGATGCACAGGCGCTGTTGCTGGCCGCCCGAGAGGGCGAGGCCGCTCTTGGCCAGATCGTCCTTCACCTCGTCCCAGAGGGCCGCGCCGCGCAACGACTTCTCCACGATGGCGTCGAGGGTCTTCCGGTCCTTGATGCCGTGGATGCGGGGGCCGTAGGCGATGTTGTCGTAGATGGACTTGGGAAAGGGGTTGGACTTCTGGAAGATCATGCCCACCTTGCGTCGCAGAAGAACCGCGTCGATGTCGCGTCCGTAGATGTCCTCGCCGTCGACGAGGACGGTGCCCGAGGTGCGCGCGGAATCGATGAGGTCGTTCATGCGGTTCAGGCAGCGCAGGAAGGTGGACTTGCCGCATCCGGAAGGGCCGATGAGGGCCGTCACCTGGTGGGGGGCGATGTCCATCGAAATGTCGCGCAGGGCGTGCTTGTCCCCGTAGTGGAGGTTCAGGCCGCGCGCCGAGATCTTGGCGGAATCTGTCATGATGGATTTCCCGTTTTCAGCGGACGGTCCGGCGGCGCAGATGCCAGCGCAGGAAGATCGCCGAGAAGTTCAATGTGAAGGTAAGCAGGAGAAGCACGAGCGTGGTGGCGTACTGGATGGGCCGCGTGGCTTCCACGTCCGCGCTCTGCGTGCTCATGACGTAGATGTGGTAGCCCAGCTCCATGAACTGGCTGTGCAGTTTTCCAGGTAGCTCCGGCAGGAAGTAGGCGGCTCCCGTGAAGAGGATCGGAGCCACTTCGCCAGCGCCGCGCGAGACGGCGAGGATGCCGCCGGTGAGGATGCCGGTCATGCTTTGGGGAACGACAACCTTCCAGATGGTCTCGAGCTTCGTGGCTCCCAACGCGAGACTCGCTTCGCGCATTTCCCTGGGCACGGTCTTGAGCGCCTCCTCGACCGAGACGATCACGACCGGCAGGGTGAGCAGCGCGAGGGTGAGGGACGCCCAGAGGATGCCCGGCTGGGCCCATACGAGCTCGCCTCCCGAAAAGAGCTTGTCCATGCCGCCGCCCACGAAGCTCACGAAGAACCCGAGACCGAAGAGTCCGAACACGATCGCGGGGATTCCGGCGAGCGTGTTCACGGCGAAGCGGATGCCGCGCCCGATCTTCGATCCCTGCCCGACGTATTCCGTCAGGTAGATGGCGGTGATCGTGCCCACGGGGACGCCCGCGATGCTCATGAGGATCACGAGGAAGAGCGTCCCCATGATGCAGGGGAAGATGCCGCCTGCGGTCATGCCCTGCGACGGGGCGCCGAAGATGAATTCCCAGGAGAGGTGCGGTGCTCCTCCCCAGACGATCACGCCGATGATCCAGAACGTCGCGGCGATGGTCGCAACGGCCGAGCCGCCCGTGACCAGGGCGACCAGGCGCCCCATCCAGACCTTGGGGATCACGAGGCGCCTCCGAACTTCGCGGAGAGGCGCTGCCGCACGAAGATTTCCGCGACGGCGTTGAGAGTGAAGCTGAAGAGGAACAGGATGACTCCGAGGAAGAACAGGACGACGTAGTGCTGGTCGCCGAAGACGACTTCGGCCATTTCCGCGCCGATGGAAGCGGAAACCGTGCGCACGGGTTCGAACGGGCTGGGCGAGAGGATGCCCGCGTTTCCCGTGGCCATCAGGACGATCATCGTTTCGCCGAAGGCGCGACCGACGCCGAGCAGGACGGCCGCGAAGATTCCGGGAATCGCCGCGGGGAGGATCACGCGGATGTTCGTTTCCCACAGCGTGGCTCCCAGGGCGAGGGAACCTTCCGTGTAGTGCTTGGGAATGCTCGAGATCGCGTCCTCGGAGAGCGTGTAGATCAGCGGGATCACGGCCAAGGACATCGCGACGCCACCCACGAACGCGTTGAGCCGGTACTCGAATCCGAACAGGTTCTGCAGAAGGCTCGCGAGGATGGTGAGCGCGAAGAACCCGATCACGACCGACGGGATTCCCGCGAGGATCTCGATGGCGGGCTTCATGGATTCGCGAGCCCATCGCGCGGCGAAGGTCGAGGTGAAGAGCGCGGAGAGGATGCCGATGGGGGCCGCGATCAGGATGGCGATCAGGGAGACCTTGAAGGAGCCCGCGAGCAGAGGAGGAATGCCGAACTTCGGTTCGTCGCCCACCGGTTGCCAGACGTACAGCAGGAGATTACGCAGGAACGAAGCGCGCGAAGACGGTTCCGCCGTCCGATCCTGTTCCGCCGTCTCCGGTTCCGCCGCCGCGATGCCGGACGACTCTCCGGAATCCTTCGGTACGGCGACGGCAAGGGCCGCGCCCGAGTCGCTGACAGAATCCGTCGCGGTGTTGGACTCTGCCTCCCCGTACGACTCGGACGGGCCGATTTCGTCTCCATAGCTTTCCGATGCTCCGACGTCTCCGTACGATTCGGAGGCGCCGACCGCCGCCGTGTCGGAGGATCGCTCCGTTCCGCTTCCCGCGACACCCTTCTGATCGAAGATGGGTGCGGCTTCGCGGAAGACGAACACGAAGATGAGCGCGATCGAGGCGAGCGACAGGAATGCGATCCCGGCGATGCCCTTCTCGACCATGAATTCGAACCAGCGGATGCGTTTCTTCATCAAGGACTCCGGAACGAGGCCGCGGTCAAGCCGCTGCCTCGTCGTTCGGTTCGTTTATCGGGCGGGGAAGTAGCCGACCTGGGTGGCGATGGCCTGGCCTTCGGGCGAGAGGACCCAGTCGATGTACTGCTTGACCGCTCCCGAGGGGCGGTTGGCCGTGTACATGAACAGGTAGCGGCTGAGCGGATAGGTTCCGTTCCCGACGGTTTCGGCGGAGGGCGCCACGGCGGCGGAAGAAGCCGTCTTCTTCAGAGCGACGATGCGGATTCCCTTGGCGTAGGCCATGCCGCCGTAGCCGATGCCGTTGGCATCCTTGGCGACGGCGTTCACGACGGCCGCGGTGCCGGGCATCGACTGCATGTTGGCCACGTAGTCCTTGCCGCCCAGCACGTTGTCCTTGAAGAAGATGTACGTGCCCGAGTTGTTCTCGCGACCGTAGACGATGATCTTGGAATCGGAACCGCCGAGCTGCTTCCAGTTCGTGATCTTGCCGAGATACACGTCGCGAAGCTGGTCTATGGTGATGTCCTTCACCGAATTCGCGTCGTTCACGTACACGGAGAGTCCGTCCTTGGCCGACTTGATCTCGACGCCTAGGGTCGCGTAGCGGTCCTTGAGCTTGGCGCGCTCCGCCGACTTCATCGGACGGCTCGAGTTGCAGATGTCGGTGGTGCCGTTGATCAGGGCCGAGATGCCCGTGCCCGAGCCGCCGCCCGTGACCTGGACCACGGTGCCGGGGTGCTTGGCCATGTAGGCCTCAGCCCAGCGCTGCGCCATGATGACCATGGTGTCGGAACCCTTGACAGTGACTGTGTTCCCGCTCGTTGCGCCCATGAGGGTCGCCGCGGCGGCGAGCGGAAGGAGAAATTTGAATCCGGAGAGTTTCATGGAGTGATCCTTGTGGATGAGTGAATCATGTCATGCGCCCGCGGCACGCGAAGCGCAACAGGTTTAGAACGCGAACTGTCCCTGGAGGGTGACGAAGTCGTCCTTGATTTCCTGGGAGAGGTTCGAGGCGGCGACCGAGCTGTTGAGATTCGTCGACGTTTCGTTGCGCACGAGATCGTAGCCGATGGTGAACTTCATGTTGCTCGTGGCGAACCAGTTCAGGCCGAAGTACCATGTGTCGTATTCGATGTCCGTCTTGCTGGTTCCATTGCCCTTGCCGCTGTTGGCCTTCTTGTCGCCGATCTCGTCGCCGGACACGTCAGTATTCGGGTCGTAGACGTCGTAGCGCACCACGGTCTGGAACGATTTGCCGATGTTCTGGACGTAGGCGACATACCAGCCCAGGGTGTTGCGCTGGTAGAGCGTATCGCTGTTCGCGACCGACCGGAGGTTGTTGCCCTTGACGCCGTTCGCGTTGCCGGTGTAGAGCTCGCCCATGAACTTCGCTCCGGCGAGACCCGGAACCATGGAGACATCGGCGGTGATCTGCGCGTCGACGCCGATCAAGCTTGAAGAAAGTTCCTTGCTGAGCGCGTTCGTCTTGAGGAAATCGGCGGATCCATCGATCTTGTAGTAGACGCCTCCCTTGTTCATGACGATGCGCTGATCCTGGAAGTACGAGGCGCCCAGGTTCACTCCGACGCCGATGTCCGTCAGATCCTTGCTCAACGTCAGACGGCCCACGAAGTTGCGTGGATCCTGCTGACCCGAGGGCTGCGATCCCGACAAGCCGTAGCCGTTGAGGTAGGCGAGCTTGATCTGGAACGCGTCGAGTCCGGGAACACTGGGAGCGATGCCGAGCACGACGCCCACGTCCTTTTCGTCCTTGAGCATGGTGCTGCGCTCGAAGTTCGAACGCTCGAGCCATTCCATGGTGCTGGAGGAATAACCGGCTTCGTAGCCGAACGGAATGTCCTGCATACCGCCTTGGATGCTGAAGACCTTCAGCCACGGCTCTTCCCAACGGGCGTACAGGTCCTGCGCGGAGAGCCCCTTCTCCTTGATGTCGAACTGCATCACGTACGAGGATCCGTTGCCTGCATCGTAGGTGGCCTTCAGGCGTCCGCGACGCACGGCCATGTAATCTTGCTGGTAGGGTTTGGTGCCCACCAGGTTGGTGTCCGTGTAGTGGTAGTAGCGGACCTGCGCGAGGCCGCCGATCTTGAGCTTCTTCAGTCCGTCGACGGTGGATTTGGTCTCGAGGAACGATTCTTCCAAGCCGGAAAGCTTGCCGTCGATCGCGTCGATCTTTTCGTTCTGCTGGGAATTGGCTTCATTGGCGGCCTTGGCCTGTCCTGCCGCGGTCGACGCGTCGATGGCGGCCTTGGACGCGATCTGTCCAACCTGCGCGGCTTGGCCGCGCGCCGTGGCATCGACCGTTTCCTGGGTCTGGGCGCCGACGGTGGCGGCGAAGACCAGCGCGATGGTGAGAGTCGTCGTGTTCTTCATGGATTCTCCTGGGGTTCTTGGAGCGAAAGTGATGGTGTTCGATTCGACTCCTGAAACAAACGAAAGGCCTGTTGCATCGCTGTTGCGCGGGTATTGCCGTATCCGCACGTGGAGGCGCTGCGCGCGGCCGGCCGTTTCAATCGCGTTTCGCGAAGCGTATTCCCCGACTTCCCATGGTGGGATCCGACTAGATTTTTCAACCATGACATCCGAACGCATCCTCGTCCTCGAAGACGATCCCGACATCCACGATGTCGTGGTTCACAATCTCAAGAAGAGCGGATTCCGCGTCTGGGGAGCCCGTACCGGATCCGAAGCGCTTTCGATCCTCGCCGACGAGAAGGTCGATCTCGCCATCCTGGATGTGATGCTTCCCGACATTCCCGGCACGGAGGTCTGTCGACGCATGCGCGAATCGGAACGCCACAAGGCCGTCCCGGTGATCTTCCTCACAGCGCGGACCGAGGAACACGACCGCATCTACGGCTTTTCCGTCGGTGCCGACGACTACGTCGCCAAGCCGTTCAGCCCGCGAGAACTCGTCGCACGCGTGCAGGCGATCCTCCGCCGCACCACGGGAAGCATCTCCGGCGAGGTCGTCCAGGTCGGAGATCTCTCGATCGACCTCGATCGACGGCAGGCGAGGCTGGGTGAATTGGTCCTGAACCTCACGTTCAAGGAGTTCGAGGTGCTGCGCTCCTTGATCGTCGCCAAAGGACGCGCCGTCGAGCGCATGCAGCTTCTCGAAGAAGTCTGGGGCATGGACTCCACTTCGGGGCCGCGTTCGGTCGACGTGGCGATCACTCGCCTCCGCGAGAAGATGGGCGTCTATGCCAAGTGCGTCCATACCATCACCGGTCTCGGCTACCAGTGGGCGCCCGAGCGCTGGAGCGGAGGCGCCTAGGAGTGCGGTTTGGCGCTGCGCTTTCCGGAGTGTTGCTTCTCGCCACGACTTTCGCCCAGGCTGGATCCGTCATCCAGGGACGCTTGCGTTGCGCTGGATCGGAGACCATGGCTCCGCTTCTCGCCCGTTGGGCCGAAGCGTTTGCGCGTCGCCAGCCTGCCGTCATCCTCCAAGTGGAGGGAAACGGATCGCGGAGCGCGCTCCAATCCCTCCTTTCCGGAACCGCCGACATCGCCGCGATGAGCCGTCCATTGTCGACGTCCGAAGCGCGCGCGCTCCAGGCGCGCTTCGGCGGATTCCGTCTCCTTCAGGTGGGGACGGACACGCTGCGCCTCCTTTCACGCCATGGCGGCTCGGCCTGGGCCTCGCCGCGCCGTGCGGTCGCCGCTTTTCACGGCGCCGATCCGGAGATCCGTCCCGCGGGTCGTCTTCCCGGATCCGGAACGCGCCAGGAGGCCCTCTGCATGCTCGGCCTGCGCGAGCCGCCGCGAGGCGCCATCGCGCTGGTCTCGCCCACGGCCCTGCAGACGGCCTTGAGCAATGATCCCGCCCTCGTGGGCTACGGCGGAGGCTCCCTCCTTCTTTCGACGATCGTCGCCCTGCCCGGTCCCGCGTTGCCGCGTCCTCTTCTCCTCGTGATTCCAGGACGGAATCCGTCCTCTCTCTCCGCGGCGTTCCTGGCCTTTCTCGCGACGGACGAGGGGCGCGCCATCGTCCGTTCCAGCGGCTTCACCCCCGCGCCGGATCTCCCGTGAACGATTCGCCCCGCGCCCGCATCGCCCTCTCGGAGATCCGTTCCGCGGACGCGTGGTTCGCGCGAGCGTTGCGTTTCGCCGCCATCCCCATGCCGCTCCTCCTCGCGCTCGTCCTCGTCCATCTCGCGAAGGAAGCGTCGGCCCCGGCATCCTCCACCATCCCCATCCCGGCACTTCTCCGGGGGACGCTCGAACTCTCCCTGGCGGCGATTGCCGCGGCTCTTCCCCTGGCGCTCGCGGGAGCCCTGGCGAGCAGACGGATTCTGTCAAGACGCTCGCGCGATCGTCTGGCCGTCGCGCTCACTGGATTGTCCGCCATGCCGATGGTGGCGCTGGGCTTCCTCTTCGCCGAGCGGGTCGGTCCGATGCTGGGCCCGGTCTTCGGCGTGCCGGCGCTCCATCCGGGGTTCGCCGCTCTCGCGATGGGGTGCGGACTCCTCCCGACGCTCTGGCAGCGATTCCTCGGAGCCTTCGACGAAGTCCCCCGCGAACTCGCGCTCGGCGGTCTCGCTCTGGGAGCGACGCCGCTGCGGATTCTTCTCACAGTGGAGCTTCCCGCGGCGCTTCCCGCGCTCGCGCGTTCCATCGCGGAAGGTCTTGCCCGTTGCGCCGGCGAAAGCGTGATCGTCCTCATGGTGTCGGGGAACGCCGCCTCGGCCTGGGGCGGGGGAGACGGTGCCGCGGCGCTCGCTCCCGCGCTTCTCGCGATGATGCCCGAAGCGCTGCCGGGGTCTCCGCTGTGGGCGGAAGCGCACCGCATCGCGCTCGTCCTCGTCGCCCTGTGCGTGGGCCTGCACGTGGCCGGCCGCTCCTTCCAGAGGAAGCGCGTCCCGTGAATGCCAGGAAGTTCCTCCTCTCGTGCGCGTTCGCGGCCCTCCTCGCCCTCTGCGCGTCGCCGTTGCTCCTTCTCGCCGCGTCCGCATCGGACGCACTCGCGTCTCTCGAGCCGCAACGCATCGCCCTTTCCGACGGACGCGTCCTCCTCGGACATGTTCTGCCTCAAGATGCCCGCGAGCGCGAACGGGGCGTGGTGCGGATCCTGCGCGGCGACGCGGAGCCGGGACCGGCGGCGCTTCTCGTCCCCCTCCGGATCGTCGCCTCCCGTTCGGACGCGCCCGACGCCTGGGTGATCGAGCGCGAAGACGGTCCCATTCTCTTCGGATTTCCCCGCGCGCTTTCGGGCCCTGGATGGCGCGTCGAATCGCCCGATTCCATCGGCCGGATCCTCGACGATCTTCCCTCCCGCCTTCGGAACGAACGCGTGCGCCTCGTGGATCGCATCCGCGCCGCCCAAGGCGATCCATCCACTCTCGCTTCGCTTTCGGACGATTGGGAGTACTGGCTTGCGCGAGACGATTCCACCTTGCTCCTGCTCGATCGGGGCGACGGCCGCATCCTTCACGCACGCCTTTCCGGAATCGGTCTGGCGTCGCGGTCCGGCGACGACGGCATCGTCCCCGTGCTCAAGCGCATGGCGCGCTTCCTTCTCGCTTCGCCAGGATCCTGGGGCAGCGGCGGCATCCGTCCCGCTCTCGTCTCGGTCCTGATGCTTGCTCTCATGGCCGGCCTGTTTTCCGGTGTATTCGGCCTCAGCGCCGCCCTCTGGATCCACGGTCGCGCACATGGCGAGGCGTGGCTCGTGCGAGGTCGCGCCCTGGTTTCGAACCTCGCGGGCGTTCCTGGCGTGGTCTGGGGGGTCGCCGGAGCCGGGCTCCTGATCCACGGACTCGGCCCGTGTCTCGATCGACTCGGCGAGAGAGGTTCGTTCTGGAGCGGGGGAGGCATTCTCTGGTCCGGAGCGACCTTGGGCGCTCTCGCCGCTCCCATCGTGATGGCGCTCGCCCTGGAAGAGCTCGACCGCATTCCCGCGCGCTGGAAGGACATCGCCTGGAGCTGCGGCGCCACGCGTCTGCAGGTCGTGCATCGCGTGATCCTGCCTTCCTGCTGGAAAGGGCTCGTCGCCGCCGTCCTTTCGGGAATGGCGCGCGCCGCGGGAGAGACCGCGCCGCTCCTTCTCACGGGCGCGGTGCACGCGTTCGGCGGACTTTCCCTGGGCGGAGAAGGATTCCTCGCGAAGCTCGCCGGCGGATTCCTCCATCCGGGAGTTCTCGCGCTCGATTCCCCGTGGCTCGGATCCGATCTCGAAAGAGGACAGCCTTTCGTGGCGCTCATGCTTCTGCTGCTCGCCTTGCTGTGCATCGGACTCGATCTGGCTGCATCGCGCCTGCGCCACAGGGCGCTCTCCACGGAGGAGGAGGCGTGACGTCGACGAATCGCGACGAACGCCTGTCGACGGCGCTCCATCCGAGCGTTTCCGGCGACGTCGACCATCTCGTCTTCCGCGACTGGCGCGTCTGGAACGCGGAGCGCGAGATCCTCTGCGGACTCGATCTGGCCTTGCCTCGGGGGCGCATCGTCGGGATCGTCGGTCCGTCGGGAGCGGGAAAGAGCTGCATGCTGAAATCCGTCAACCGCCTGCTGGCGCGGGAAGCGGGCGTGCGCACGGCGGGGGAGGCTCTCCTCGGCGACGTTCCCCTCTGGGGCGCCGGAGTCGACGATCTCTCGATCCGACGCCGATCCGGCACCGTGTTCCGCGAGCCCGACGCGTTGCCGGAAAGCGTGCGCGACAACATCCTCCTGCCGTTGCGTCTGGACGGAATCCGTCGGAATGCGGTCCTCGAGGAAGCGCTCGAGCAGGCGTTGCGCGAAACCCTCCTGTGGAAGACCCTGCGCGACCACGTGCTGGAGCCCGCGGCGCAATTCCCTCCCGGCGTCCGCGCCCGCATCAACCTCGCCAGAGCGCTCGTGGGAAAGCCCGAGATCCTCCTCCTCGACGAGCCTTGCGCCCTGCTCGACCCCGCCTCCACCGAACTTTTCGAACAGATCGTCCTCGGACTCGCGGGACGCTGCACGGTCCTGTTCGTCACCCACAATCTCGCGCAGGCCTCGCGCGTCTCGCAGCGTCTCGCCTTCCTCTGGGAAGGTCGCATCGAGGAGTACGGGCCCACCCACCGCGTCTTCCAGAGGCCCATGCGCAAGACGACCGAGGACTACCTTTCCGGAAGGTCCACCGCATGAGCCGCATTTCATCTGACGAAATCCGTCGTATCACAGAACGACTCGACCAGCAGTGTCGACGCGTCGTCGATCTCCTCGACGCCTGTGTCGTCCGTCTTTCCCGCGCCGAACGCACCTCGGACGACGATCTCGCGCTCATCGAGGACGAGATCGACCGCCAGGAAGTCGTCCTCGAGGAAGAGTGCTTCCGCATCGTCGCGTTGCACCAGCCGGTGGGAACGGATCTTCGCACCCTGGCCACGGTCCTGCACGCCAACGGCGACCTCGAACGCGCCGCCGACCACGCCATGAACGTCCTGAAATGCCGCGCCTCCCTGCCGCCGCCCGACCAGATGCCTCCGGCCTTCCTGCTCCTGGCCGGCAAGGTCGTCGACGCCATGCGCCGTTCCTGCAAGGCCCTGGTGACCCGGGATCAGGTGGTCGCCCGCGAGGTCATCTCCGCCGACAAGATCATCGATTCGCTCGAGGACGCAGCCGACCGCGCCGCGCGCACTCTCGCCGTCGAGCATCCCGAACGGGTCGACGCCGCCTTCGGGCTGTCGCGCGTGGCCCACGAACTGGAGCGCGTCGCCGATCTCGCGAAGAATCTCGCGGAAGACGTGCTGTACCTGGAAACCGGCGACATCGTCCGGCACCAGAGGCTGTAGACGCGCGCGGTCTGTCCGTGGGTCGAGCTTGTCGAGGCCGGCGGATACGGCATCCATCGATGCTTGGCAGGTCTCGACAAGCTCGACCGACGATCGTTCCTTCGTTTGGTACATTTCCCCTTCTTCCACTCGACTCGACGAACCCATTCGCAAAGGAACCGTTCACATGGCCGCTCCCACACAGCCCGGAGGCCTCGAAGCCCTCTCCAGCATGTTGCCCATCATCCTGGTGACGGGCGTCGCCATGTGGTTCTTCTCCATCCGCCCGTCCATGAAGCGCCAGAAGGAGCACGACGCCCTTCTCAAGAACATCAAGCCGGGCGACCGCGTCCTCACCACGGCGGGAATGATCGGCGAAGTGGCCCAGGTCAAGGAAAAGACCGTGTTCCTGAAGCTCGGCGACGGCATTCGCGTGGAATTCCAGAAACAGTCCATCTCCGGCGTCGTTTCCAAGGAAGACTGATCTTGTCTCTTCCCATCGTGATCTGGGGCGACAAGCTCCTTCGCCAAAAGTCCGTCCCGCTCGATCCCTCGGAAATCGACGACGCCTTTCGCGCATGGTGCGTCGAGTTCACGGAAACCCTGTACGAGGAAGAGGGCGTGGGTCTTGCCGCCGTCCAGGTCGGGCGCCCCATCCGCGTGATCGTCGTCGACACCCAGTACACGGAGGAAGGCCACGGCAAGCAGCCCGTCGTCTACGTGAATCCCGTGATCGAGGCCATCGGAACGCCCTGCGACGCCGACGAAGGTTGTCTCTCCGTTCCTGGCGTGCGGGGCAAGGTGCGCCGCGCCGAGGTCATCAACGTTTCCTGGCTCGACATCCACGGCACCCCCCAACGCCGCGAGAACATCGGCGGTCTCGAGGCGCGTTGCCTCCAGCACGAAGTCGACCACCTCGAAGGCGTCCTGTTCGTCGATCGCCTCAGTCCCGCGGCGCGCGCCTTGGCCGAGGGCAAGCTGCGCCGCTTGGCGCGGAAGGAGTGAAGCGGGGCGCTTCCATGGGGGGATCGGCGCTCGTCTTCGCCCTCCTCTGCTGCGCATCCGCCCGGAGCTGGGACGCGGGCTCGGAAGCGGCATCGCTCGAACGCCAGGTCGCGCCTGTCGCCGCGCCCGTTCCCGCAGGTTTGACGGTTCCCGTCTCCGGGATCGAAGAGGCCGCGCCGAATGTCCGAATCATCCTGCGCGAAGCCTCCGCCAGCCTGGATGTCGCGATTTCCGGCATGTTCCGGACGGGAGGCGAGGCCATCTCCTCCAGGACGATTTCCGTCAACAAGGGCGATGTCGCCGCGTCCGGACTGACTCGCCGATCCGATGGCTCCATCCTCCTTTCGCCCGTGGACTCCGACGCGTTCTTCCGCATCGGTTCGCGCACCTATCGCGGTTCCCTGCGCCTCGTGCCGCAGGGGCACGGCTGCACCGCGGTGAACGAGCTTCCTCTCGAAGACTACCTGCGGGGCGTTGTGCCCGGCGAGATCGGACGCAAGCTCGATGCGCGCCTTCTCGAAGCCGTGAAGGCGCAAGCCGTGGTGGCCCGCACCTACGCCGTGCGTGCCATGGCCCAGAACGCGTCGAAGGCGTGGGATCTGCGCGACGACGTGCGCGACCAGGTCTACGAAGGCCGCGGCGGGGAAGACGCCCTTTGCACGAAGGCCGTGCTCGCCACGCGTGGACGGATTCTGGTCGACGCGGCGGGACGTCCCGTGGACGCCTACTACCACAGCACTTCCGGAGGCGCCACGGCCGACATCGCCGAGGTCTGGCCCGGCAAGATCGTGCGCCCCTACCTGCGCGGCGTCGACGACACCGCTCCCGACGGTCGCGCCTGGGGCGTCTGGTCGCCCTCGGCCTCCTGGACGGAGACGTGGCCCGCGAAGACCCTCCACGCGGCGGTGCGGCGCGATCTCCCCTCCGCTCTCGCCAAGTCCTGCGATCCCGGCGAAATCGTCGGCCTCTCGCTTTCCGGCCACGATCCCTCGGGACGCGCGCGCAAGCTCGTCGTGCGGGGGAAGCGCGCCACCTGCGAGGTCCTCGGAGACCGCATCCGCTGGGCCCTCAAGCGCCCGGGTGGCAAGGGGATCCTGCGCTCCACGCGCTTCGACCTGGAATCCTCTTCCGGCAGATACATCGCCCGCGGCACCGGAAACGGCCACGGCGTCGGACTGAGCCAGACCGGCGCGCTGGGACGCGCCCGCGCCGGCCAGACCTGCGAAACCATCCTCACTTCCTACTATCCCGGAGCCGCCCTTTCGGAGGCGGTCGCCACAGGGAGCCTCCGCCAATGAGCCTCGCCGAGACCGTCGCGCGTCGCCGCACGTTCGCCATCATCAGCCACCCCGACGCGGGCAAGACCACGCTCACGGAAAAACTCCTGTGGTATGGCGGCGCCATCCGCGAAGCCGGCATGGTGCGCGCGAAGAAGGGTCGCAAGGCGGCCACTTCCGACTGGATGGAGATCGAACGCCAGCGCGGCATCTCGGTGACAAGTTCCGTCATGAGCTTCCCGCACAACGGGCACCACATGAATCTCGTGGACACGCCGGGACACGAGGACTTCTGCGAGGACACCTTCCGCGCGCTGGCCGCGGTCGACAGCGCGGTCGTCCTCATCGACGGCGCCAAGGGCGTCGAGCCCCAGACGCTGCGCCTCATGGAGGTCTGCCGCATGCGGAAGACCCCCGTCATCACGTTCGTCAACAAGTGCGACCGCGACATCCGCGATCCGTTGGATCTCTTCGACGAGATCGAAAGTTCGCTTGGCCTCCCGTGCGTGCCCTTCACGCTGCCGTGCGGTTCGGGCGTGCGCTTCCGCGGCGTCTACAGCCTCCTCGACAACGCGTTCCACTCCTTCTCCGAGCGGATCCAGGACGAGGAGGATCGCACGGAGCGCGGCATCCACCGTTTCCCCATCGAATCGCCAGAACTCGACCGCCTGGGCGGCGAACGCGAGGCGGGACATCTGCGGGAGCTCGCCGCCTTCGCCCGCGGCGCCATGCCCGCGTTCGATCGCGACGCCTATCTCGCCGGCGAACAGACGCCCGTCTTCTTCGGTTCGGCTCTCCACCTGTTCGGCGTGAAGCATCTGCTCGATGCGCTCGTCTCCATCGCTCCCGCGCCGTCGCGCCGCGCCTCCGACAAGCGCGAAGTCCTCGCTTCGGAAGACGCCTTCACGGGTTTCGTCTTCAAGATCCAGGCGAACATGGATCCCAAGCATCGCGACCGCATGGCGTTCGTGCGCGTGTGCTCGGGCAAGTTCGTGCGCGGCGAAAAGGTGACGCACGTCGCCTCGGGGCGCGAGATCCGCATGGCGGCCCCCACGACCTTCGTCGCGCAGGACCGTTCGCTCGTCGACGAAGCCTTTTCCGGCGACATCGTCGGCATCCACGATCCGGGCGTCTTCCGCATCGGCGACACGCTGACCGCGGGGGAGAAGATCCAGTTCGAGGGCATCCCCGAGTTCAGTCCCGAGCATTTCGCGCGCGTGCTCTCCAAGAATCCGCTGCGAGCCAAGCAACTTGCGCAAGGACTCGAGCAACTCACGCAGGAAGGCGCCGCCCAGGTCTTCACGCCCTTCTCCGGACCGCACCAGATCCTCGGGGTGGTGGGGCGTCTGCAGTTCGACGTGATCCAGTTCCGCCTGTCCGGCGAATACGGCGCCGAGTGCGCCTTCGAACCCGTGACCGTGTGGGCGGCCCGCTGGGTGGTGGGCGACGAAGAAAAGCTCAAGCTCTTCCGCGAGCAGAACATCTTCGACTGCGCGACGGACCGCCACGGCGGACTCGTGTACCTGCCCAGCCACGAGTTCAAGGTGCGGCTCATGCAGGAGAAGTGGCCCGACCTCAGGTTCGAAGCCGCACGGCGGTAGGCGCTCCTTCAGGGAATCGGCATCCGGCTCCGGCGTTTCAGGGCTGGAAGCTCTCCGCTCGCAGAGCCATTTCCACGGGCTCGTCCATCCCGCAGCCGCACATGGAGCGTTCGCCATCCTTCGAATCGACGATGTGTTCGATCATCGTCGTTCCGTAGACCTCCTCCATGCGCAAGGTCGCGTCTTCCAGACACCTATGGAGCCGACAGAGGCGATCCTGGTGCCCCGGATCCAGCGGACAGGCGCGGATGTGGCGCAGGGGTTCGACGGCCGATATCACATCGAGGACGGAAAATGACGAAGTCTTCCGCAGCAGGGCGAATCCTCCGTGCAGACCGCGTTGGCTTGAAACGAAGCCGGCGCGAGCAAGGGACTGCATGACCTTGGACAGGTAGGGAACAGGCACGCGGGTCCGTTCGGCGATGGCTGCCGCGGTTTGTGGACGCGGGTGCGTTTGTGCCAAATGCACGATCGCACGCAACGCATACTCCGCAGTCTGCGAGATCATTGAACCTCCGATGGAGAATTGGCTTCAGATCGATATATAGATGCGCAACTCTCTTTTAGGCAAGATCACAAATACGACTTTTTTGTCTTTATATCAGGAAGGATGTTGGCGCATCCGATCAGCCCAGTGGAGGCCTTCCCGGTCGGGTCTTGGTGTGGAAGAGCGTCAATCCTTGCTTGATCCGGATTCCGATAAGCTCTCGGACTTGGTGCCGAACATCTTCACCGCCTTCGGCCAGATGCTCCAGAAGGTTGAGCCATGCATCGAATTCCTGGAGCCATGCGAGGATTTCCCGATCGCCTTCGGAGCAGACGACGCCGGGCCATTCGAGTTCGCGATTGCGAAGGACCTCCCGCCCATGGTGGATGGCTTCATGGAGGGTCGCATGGCACTCGTCGCGGGCTTGCCGATTCACGCGCCCCGCGAGGAGCTTCGTCGCCAAGCTGAAGAGGACGCGCATCTGGTGATCGCGGCGGGCGCGATGATAGGGGAGCGGGGATGTCTCGACGGTCATCGCGTGGCGTCCTTTCGCGAAAGCCAGAGCATCAGGATGTCGACCACCTCGCGGCCGTTGACGGGGTAATCGGGCGCCACCGTGGGCGTGAAGACGAAGTCTCCCGTCTCGAGGCTGAGCATTCCGAACAGCGCATCGAGATCGTCGGTACGACGGTACTCCGCACGCACGACCATTCCCTGGACGAGATGGACCACCCCTTCGCGGCGCCCGGAATTGATCTCGAGCGTGCCCGTGCGGCGCCCCTGGGCGAGGAACTGGAGCAGATCGGGTAGGGGCATGTGCCGCAATCCTCCCTGCAACGCATCCGGCGACGCGGGACCCGAGTCGCGCAGGCTGGCGAAGAGATCGACGTTTTCCTTCCGTCGAAATTCCACGGCACGCTTCTCGCTGTGGCGACCACGGCGAACGAGGGCGACCAGGAGCAGGACGACGAGGAGAACGCAACCTCCCGCCAGACCCATGTTTCGAGGGACGAGAAGTTCGGGCGGAATTGGCGGAAGCCGGATCATGAGCTTTGGACCGTGCGCGAAACCGCGATGACGCCGGGGACGCCTCGCAGGCTTGCGGTGCAGACGTGGATCTGATCGAGATTCCGAACCCGGACGCGGAACCGATCGCGGACGGAATCGCCCACGGTCGCGATATTGGCACGCAACACGCCGACGCCGGACGACGACAAGGCCGACGTGAGGTCGCGCAACAGATTCGGGCGGTCGCGGGCGACGACTTCGAGCACGGCCTCCCATTCGACGAGATGGGCGCCATCGTGCCAGGCGACATCGACCTCGCGGCCTTCGCGCGCGATGATGCGGCGTCCCTGGGGGCACTGGGCCGAATGCAGCGTGATCCCGCGCCCTTGGGTGATGTACCCGCGGATCTCCTCGCCAGGAATTGGCATGCAGCAGCCGGCGCGATGGTAGGGGATTCCATTCTGTCCCCCCACGAGGATCGCATGGGCGTTCACCTCCGCTTCGGTGCGCCTGTTCAGGACGCGTGCGAGGACGCCGGGCTTGCGCGGCAGCGGCGGCACAGGAGGCAACGCGGCGGAGAGCTGCTGCGGCGTGATGTCGCCCAGTCCGATCCGCGAATGGAGATGGTCGACGGAATCGCACTGGAACTTCTTGAGAAGCGCCGTTTCGAGATCGTCCGAAAGGATGGACAATTTCCGTCTCGCCAGCTCGCGCTGGAGGAGTTCCCGTCCCAGGGAGCAGTCCGCCTCGGCCTCCGTCTGCCGAAGGAACTTCCGGATCGCGCTCTTCGCCTTGGACGTGCGGACGGTGCGCAACCAGTCGCGGGCAGGCTTGGCCTGCTCGGTGCGAAGGATCTCGACGGTCTGCCCGGAATGCAGTTCGGTGGACAGGGGCGCCATCACGCCATCGATCTTCGATCCTGCGCAGTGCATGCCCACGTTCGTGTGGATCTCGAAGGCGAAGTCGATCGGAGTGGCTCCGCGCGGAAGCTGCACGACGTCGCCGCGCGGCGTGTAGACGAACACTTCCTGCGCGCCGAGCTCGCCCTCGACGAGCTCCATGAAATCCTTGCCGTCGCGGCTCTCCTGCTGGAGGTCGAGGAGCTGCTTCAACCAACGGTTCTCGGTGACGACGCGGTCGATGGGCACGGCGCCTTCCTTGTATGCCCAGTGCGCCGCGATGCCTTCGTTCGCGAGCCGATCCATCTCGTGCGTGCGGATCTGGACCTCCACGCCACGCCCCTGGGGGCCCATCACGGTCGTGTGGAGGCTCTGGTAGAGGTTCGCCTTGGGGACGGCGATGTAATCCTTGAAGCGTCCGGGAATGGGGCTCCAGAAGCCATGGACGTAGCCAAGGGCCTCGTAGCAGTCGGCCACGGTGCGCACCAGGATGCGCACCGCGTTCAGGTCGTGGATGTTGTCGAGTTCGCTGACGCCCTTCTCCCGCATCTTGCGCCAGATGCTGTAGAGGTGCTTGGGGCGTCCCTTGATCTCGGCGGGCAGACCCGCTTCGCGCATCTTGGCTTCAAGCGGATCGAGCACGGAGCGGATGTACGCTTCGCGTTCGGCCCTCTTCTCGCTGATCTTCTCGACGAGCTTCTGGTATTCGTCCGGATGGATGTTCTTGAACGAGAGGTCTTCGAGCTCCCACTTGATGCGGCCGAGGCCGAAGCGATGCGCGAGCGGCGCGTACACCTCGAGCGTTTCGGAGGCGATGGAGCGGCGCTTCTCGGGACTCATGTAGCGCAGAGTACGCAGGTTGTGCAGGCGGTCGGCGAACTTGATGAGGATCACGCGCGGATCGCGCGCCATGGAGAGGAGCATCTTGCGGAAGGTCTCGGCCTGCCGCTGCTCCCGACTCTGGCTGGGCAGCAGGGCGATCTTCGTGACGCCTTCGACCAGGAAGGCGACCTCGCGTCCGAAGCGCTGTTCGATTTCCTCGACGGAGACGTCGGTGTCCTCGACGGTGTCGTGCAGGATGCCCGCCTGGATGGTCGCCTCGTCCATGCCGTTCTCGGCGAGGATGCGCGCGACCTCGAACGGGTGCTCCGTGTAGGGCATCCCGGAGCGTCGGCGCTGGCCTTCGTGGGAACGCGCGGCGAACAGCAACGCGTCCTCGATCCGCCCGAGATCGAGATCGCGACGATGTTCCCGGATCCAGTCCAGGAGACGCCGTATGCCGCCGTCGCCCGTCACAAGACCTTCCCGCTTTCCCGGAAGGAACTCACAGGATGCTGCTCTCCGAATCGAAGGAGTCTTCCCAGCCTTCGAGCAGACGCGCGCGGGACGGATGCTGCAGCTTCTGGATCGCCTTGGTTTCGATCTGGCGCACGCGCTCCCGACTGATGCCGAAGCGTTCGCCGATCTCCTTCAGGGTGGACGCCTGGCCGTCGTCGAGCCCGAAGCGCAGACGCAGGATCTGCTGCTCCTTGAGGTCGAGGCTTCCCAGGACGCTCTCGATCTGATCGCGCAGAAGGCGCGTCTGCGCCGCCTGCCAAGGACGCTCGGCGGAACGGTCCTCGAGGAAGTCGCCGACGCGCGCGCCCTGTTCGGGCGAGACGTAGGCGTCCAAGCTGATGGGATCCTGGCTGGATTCCATGGCGATGCGCACCTTCTCGGTGTCGACTCCGGCGGCTTCCGCGATCTCCTCGACCGAGGGCTGCGACCCCGTCTTCGAATGCAGATCCCGCGCGATGCGAAGGATGCGACGGATACTGTCAAGCATGTTCGCGGGAATGCGGATCACCTTGCCCTTGTCGGCGATGGCGCGGGTGATGCTCTGCTTGATCCACCAGGTGGCGTAGGTGCTGAACTTGAATCCCTTGGTGTAGTCGAAGTTCTCGACCGCGCGGATGAGGCCCTGGTTGCCTTCCTGGATGAGATCGATGAGCTCCATGCCCTTCTGGACGTAGCGCTTGGCGATGCTCACGACCAGCCGGACGTTGGCCTCGACGATTTCTTCCTTGGCCTGGTCGCGCACGCCCTCCCATTGACGGATGGAAAGGATCTCGTCGCGAGCCTTCGGATCGTCCTCGACGAGGGTCTTCCAAAGCCGCGAAAGGCGCTCGATCTGGCGATGCGAGAGCGTGAGGGCTGCCGCGATCCTCTGCGCGTCCTCCGAAGGCTTGCGCGTGCCGGCAAGCGCCTTGCGAAGCTTCGCGAGACCATCGAGAACACGCACCTTCTCCCGGTCGTACACCTTGGAGTTGGTCCACGCGTCGTTGTCGATCTGGCAGATTTCCTCGACGCGGATCTCTTCGCGTTCGACCTGTTCGCACAACTCCACCACTTCCTGGACGATGCGCATGTCGTGGAACAGGATGCCGAGGATGCGCTGCTGGACCTGGTCGATGCGACGCGCGATCGCGACTTCCTCTTCGCGAGAGAGCAGAGCGACGCGACCCACGGAGTTCAGGTAGATCCAGGTCGGATCCCAGAAGCGGCCTTGCGCCACCGATTTGCGCGGAGTGGGGAAGGAACTGTCGGAACTGGAGAAATGCGCCGAGGTGCGGGATGCGCCCAGGACGATGTTGACTCCGCGGCGACGGAAGAGTTCCGTGAGGATCTCCGTCTGTTCGATGGATTCGGAAAGGCTTCCGATCTGCGCCGTGGAAAGAAACCCCTGGACACGAGCGGTTTTTTCGAGGCGGCGGACGATCTTGGGGTCGACAGTGGTCACGTTTGTTCCTCGGAAATCTGTTGTTCGGCGGCCAGAAGCTGGCGGAAGTCCTGAAGATGAGCTTGATCATTGTCTTCGAGTCTGGCGGAAAGTGCCACGCGACGCCGTTTCGAACGGACTTCGCGGACTTCCAGAGCCCGAAGGAAATCTGACAACCACGTGCGCGCGGCGACCTCGTCGAGGCGCACTGGAAACAATTGAAACAGTCCAGCGACGAAACCGGCAAGGGGGTCTTCCAAAGTCGCGGCGACGGCCGACGGCTCGGGCGGACCTCCCCGCACCTCTGAATCTGCATACAGACGGTCGAGAATGTCGCGGCAACGTGGATCGGAAAGACGAGATGGATGGAGACGATCCTGCACGTCGAGCACCAGCGACGGATGCTCGCACAGCACGTGGACGAGCTGGGCCTCGGCGCGCAGATGCCCTTTGGGAGGAGGCTCCAGACGAGACTCCTCCGCACCGGAAGAGACGGGAGCCGACAACCTTCCTCCGCGCCATGGCGCGGAACGGAGGCTGTCGATGCCAAGCATGGTCTTGTGGACGAGCTCCCGGCACTGTTCGCGCGTCTGCTCGTCCGGGATGGAATCGGCGAGCGCCTCGACCCTGCGCACGAGGGACGCTTGTTCATCGGGGCGAAGGCCGACTTTTCCTGTCGTCGCGGCGCGCAACAGGAACATGCTCCAGTGCGAAGCCTGGGTGATGCGTTCGGCGAGAGCGACGGGGCCGTGTTCCCGGAGGTACTCGTCGGGATCCTTCGCGGTGGTTTCGCCGAGCGTGGCCATGCGGACTTCCAGTCCTTCCGCGAGAAGCACGGGAAGACTCCGCTCCGCGGCGGCCAGACCGGCGCGGTCGGCGTCGAAGAAGCACACCACGCTCTTGGCGGAGCGCGCCAGAAGACGAGCCTGGTCGCGGGTGAAGGCCGTGCCGCTGGCGGCCACGGCGTTTCGCAACCCGTTCCGCCAAAGGGCGAACCAGTCCATGTAGCCCTCGACGATGACCGCCTGTCCGGAACGGGCGATATCGGAGCGGGCATGCGAAAGGCCGAACAGGAAACGGCTCTTGTGGTAGAGGAATGTTTCCGGGCTGTTGAGGTATTTCGGGATGTCGGGCCTTCCGGAGCGCAGGTTCCGTCCCGCGAGACCGACGGGCCGTTGCGAGGGATCCAGCAGGGGGAAGATCAGGCGAAGACGAAATCTGTCACGAAGGTTTCCGGATTCGCCGGCCGTCACGAGACCCGCGTCCAGGAGCGCCTGCCTGGAGTGTCCCGCCGCGGGCGCCGTCTGCAGGAGCGTGCTGCCATCGGGAGCGAATCCCAGGCGGAAGTCGGCGATCTCGGAATCGAGAATGCCGCGGCGGTGGGCGTACTCCAGGGCGGCGGGCGTCTCGAGGAGGCGTTTGTGGTATTCGTCGCGAGCCCAGTCCAGCGCTTGTCGCGCCGCCGCGTTGCGGCGGGCTTCTTCGGAGTCCGCCGCTTCGAGGCGGTCGGGAAGCTCGACGCCGGCTTCGCGAGCGAGGGACTCGAGAACCTCGCGGAAACCGAGATGCTCGTGTTCCATCAGGAACTTGAACACGTCGCCACCCGCACCGCAGACGAAGCACTTGTAGATCCCCAGTTGAGGATTCACATGCAGACTGGGGGAATGGTCGTCGTGGAAGGGGCAACGCCCCACCCAGTAGGCCCCACGGCGTTTCAAGGGCACGAAGCGTCCCACCACCGACACGATGTCGGTTCTGGAACGGATCTCTTCCTTGGCGTCGCTCACGGATGGAGCCTCGATTCCTTGGTTGAAGGTCGGGAGATGGAGCGCTGCGGGGGCGACTTCATCTCCAAGGTCCGCAAATGGATACGATACCTCTCCGATCGCGACTCGTCATCCCGTCTTTCCATCATCGCCCGGCGCCAGCATGCCTCGTCCTGCACGATGGGCGAGAGAGAAGCGAGGGGAGCAAAACGGGGACACGAAAAAGAAGCTAAAGTTTCCTGACCGGACATCCGATGTCCCACTCGGGAGGTCTCGTCAAGCAAGGCGGGCGCCGACCGGAGAGGGGGAACCGGGTCATGGACATCCAGACGACAGCAGCCAGCGCATCCATTCAGACCAAGCAAGTCGCGGTTCCCGAAACAACCGCGAAGACGAAAACATCCAACCCGTCCGTGGTCACTACGCTCCTGGGGGACTCCTCCAAAGCGCCTTCGGACATCATCAATCTTTCCGCGGAAGGGTTTCGCCTTTCCCAGTCTCAGACCAACGCGCCGCCGCAGGCGCAACTCCAATCGGAGAAGCCTGCGGAAGCGTCCATGAAAACTGCGACGGAAAAGTCGACTGAAGAGTTCGCCAGGGAGAAGGTCGTTGCACGGCTGAAGGATGAGATCGCAAAGGAGATGGAGAAGGACGGGCAGGCGGAGCTGGAAGCCCGGAAGAACAAGGAGAGCACCTGGAAGACCGCACGCAACGCACATCTCGATCGGTTGCAGACATTGATTCGTCAGGGTCAGTACAAGGTCGATCCCTACATGCTCGACGAGATCGCGGTCCGCATGGCGCGCATGATGAACTGATCTCCCGGCCCCCGGGAGATCCACCCGACCATCTTCCCGATCCCGTAGGCGGGGTCGACGAAGTGGGGCGAGGCCCGTTGGCGGGAGATGTCGTGGCTGCCGTGGTGGTTGCGCCGCGTGGATGGTGCCTTCCTGGTCTAAACGACTCGAAGAAGCTGACGCCGGCGAAGCGGGAGCATCTGGCCGAACTCCTGCGCCGCGAACCCATCCGCTGGGCCCTGGGGCGGGCGACCCCGGCCGAAATCGATGCCGTGAACATCCTCCAGGCCACGTTTCTGGCGATGCGCCGCGCGATCCAGGCGCTCGGGGAGCCTCCTGCTGCGATCGTCGTCGATGGCAACAAGGTCATTCCCGGTATCGCGCTGCCCCAAGCAGCCGTCGTGAAAGGCGACTCCAAGGTCGCTGTGATCGCCGCAGCCTCCATCCTCGCCAAGACGGATCGGGACGCCGCCATGGTCGAGTTGGACAAAATCCGCCCTGGATACGGGTTCGCGATCCACATGGGATACCCCACGCCTTTCCATCTTGAAGCTCTTCGGCGACTCGGCCCATGCCCCGAACACCGCCGCTCCTTCGCTCCTGTCCGCGAGACTCTCGGAACCGCTACCGGACTTTTCGCGCCGGAGTCCTGATGCGCCGCTCCTGGCACCGGCTCGGACAGCTGGTCTTCGACCTGTTTGCGGCACCGCCACCGACGGAATTCCCGCCCGCCCCGCCTTCGGAATCGGCCAGGCCCTCTCCGCTGGATGCGTGGGGTGCGCGAGGCGGTCTTCGCCATGCATCTCTGTCCTCCATGCCGCTGGTCTTCTCGAAGCGCATGAAGCGATCCTGGCGCCTGGAACACCCTCGATCTCATCCTGTTCTTCATCTGCCGCATGCGTTGCGCGAAGCTCCTGATTCCGTTTGGGAAGCGCTGGGGGACTGGGTGATCGCGCAATCCCGGCCGTCCCCAGGAAGCCGGGTCCGGGCGAAATTGGCCGCTCAAACGGTCTTTTCCTGGATGGGCAACGAACCTGAGCGAGTTCCTTCCGGGTCAAGTCACGGCAAGCACCACGATCTGCAAGCGATTTTCGACGAGCTGAACCGTACCCATTTCGGGGGGCGGCTCCATGCGACCATCCGGTGGTCTCCTCGCCCTGGGGGGCTCTCGACCCATCGCCTGCTTGCGACCACCCAGGGGGACCGGCACCTCATCACGATCGGACAGGTCTACGACCAAGCCTCCGTCCCGAAATTCGCACTCGAGGGCGTGGTCTACCACGAAATCCTGCACATCATCCACCCGCCTCGCAAAACAGGTATCCTGAAGCGGCACGTCCATCATCGAGCCTTCGTCGAAGCCGAGAGAGCCTTTCCTGGATATGCCGCATGGAAAGCTTGGGAAATCCGGGAGATGCCGCGCCTTCTTCGTGCATTGCGCAGACAAACGAGAAAGAAGTAGACGAATCAATATGCCTGGTCACACAAAGACGACTATGTTATTCGTATGAAAATAGGCGTAGGAGAGTTCAAGGCGCGCTGCTTGGCTTTGATCGAGGATACTCATATCAACGGTGGTCAGATCCTTCTGACCAAGCGAGGGCGTCCCATGGCGGTTCTTCAGCCCTGGGAAGATTGTGAAATCCCTCGCCCCCAACGATTGAATATCACCCTCAAGGAGGATTGGACGTGATCCTCCTCGATGCACCAGTCTTCGTTCGCTGGGTTGGTGGCGATCCATCCTTCGGTTCGGAGCGGCATGGCTTGCTTGATCGCAGGACCGAGCCTCTCGCGCTGTGCCAGAGCGCTCTGATCGAGATTGGCGAAGCCTGGAAGGCCGGAAAATGGTCTGGTGAGCTTCCGCTGCAGGTATGGCTTGAGACAGCCCTTTCCGCGCATCAGATCGTGCTTCTGCCAAGCACTCCGTCCATCGTGTCTCGTGCAGCCCAGTTCACGGTAGGCGATGTATGGGACCGCCTGTTCCTCGCCACCGCGCTCGAGCATGATCTCGAGGTCGCCACGCTGGACTCGACGCTTCGGCAAACCCTCGGAATCCGCCAGCTCTTTTGATGAGGTGGCGGAGGAAAGCGTCAGCTCCCGGGAGTGCCAGCCGGGCTGCGAGTGCGGGTTTTGGACGAATCTTTTGCGGGAGGCGTGGGCCGTAGACGCAAGACGAGGTTGAGCCACAGGCCGGACCCGTTCCATTCGATATCGTCGGAGCCGACGCCGTCGTAGAGGACGTGGCTCATGGGTCGATTCGATTTCATGGAAAGGGAACTCCAACCCAGGCGTCCACCGACGACGAGGGGGCCGAAAGATGCCGCATCGGCGCCGAGGTAGGCTTGCCACCCGCCGCCGTAGGCCCAGGCGCGCCCCGTTCCGACCAGGCGTCCGACCCCGTAGGCGGCGCGAATGCCCAAGTGGGGCTCCGTGGCGCCAGTGACCGAGAGGAGGCGCTGGGGGATGATCAGGTCGACGCCTGCAAGCCCCAGGAGCTGATCGACGCGCCAGGTCCGCTCCTGGAGTGATTCGTCATGGGTGTTGCGGGCGACCGCACGGCTGTCCCAAAAAGACCATTCGGCCCCGATGGTTCCGCGCACGAAGTCGTGCTGGAGCCCTGCTTCGAGCCCCGTCGAGAATCCCAGCTGGGATCCGTCCCACGGCTGATCGATGGTGAGGGTCGTATCGCGGGCGTCCGTAAGCGCGAGTTCCGAACGAAAACGCTCGCGCAGAGGGAACGTGGGAGCGCCGGCGCCGACGGTCCAGGATGCGGACGGGATGAAGAATCGAGGGGGTGCCGGTGGAACGGTGTCGCGGGGCGCGGAATCTCGAGCCGAAGGGCGCGAGAGAGTGTCCGACCGCCGGGAAGAATCCGCCATGAGCGATGACACCAGGACGGAATCCGACACGGATTCCGGGGGGGCGACCGCTTTGACGGTATCCGACAACGGCCGAGATGGGGGAATGGCCTGGCCGAGTCCCGGAAGACCAGTGGATTCCGGCTGAGGAACGGCTCCCGCGGCCGCCTGCGCGAGGAACATCCATCCGAGGGTTGAACACGATCGTCTCACGGCCGAGCAAGGTAGCTACCTTTGGATTCGATGCGGTTCAAAGCCTTTCTCCCCCGTTTTCCGACATTCCTGTTCGTCGTCGTCTCGGCGTCCCTTGCTTCCGCCGGAGGCTTGCGACTTTCTTCGTTCATCGACAGCGTGCTGCAGCGTCAGCCTCGTCTTTCCGAAGATTCGCTCGACATCACGAAGGCCGAGGGTCGCGTTTCGCAACTCTATCGCGAAGCCATACTGCCCAAGTTCGAGCTCACGACGGCCTTCGGTCCTGCGCCGGGCTTCAAGTACAACACGACCGATCGTTTGAACAGCCATGGCGAAGTCGTCGGCATCGACTCCACGCGCGAGTACGAATGGTGGCCCATGGGCCCGTACTTCGGAACGGAAGTCAGTGTCGCACAGCCATTGAACGTCGACCGTTTCCGCGCCGGTCTTCGTGCCGCCCACGCCAGCGTGCGCGTTGCTCGCGCTCGATTCGAGGGGCATCGGCAGGGAGAGGTCAAGGAAGCGCTCACCTATTGGTTCGGCTTCCAGTACGCCAACCGCATGCTCTCCATCCTGCGAGACGCGCAAAAACGCATCGACAGCGTCCAAGCCGTGCTTCAGAAGAAAATCGACGACGAAGAGGAGGGGGCGAACCTCGAAGATCTGCTCAATCTGAAGATCGGTCGCTTCACCCTCGAGAAGGGATTGTCCGATGCGGAACTCGGACGCGACAGGGCTCGCGCGGCGCTCCTCTTCTTCCTTGGCAAGAAGTCAGATCAATCACTTGTGCTGGAGGATTCGCTTCTCGCGCCCCTTCCCGAGCTCCCCGGGCTGGATACTCTTCTGGAGCGCTTCCAGCACCCGGATCTTGCCCAGCTCGAAGCCGGGCTCGCGGCCACGAAAGCGATGATCGAAGTCGAGCGAGGCGAGCTGGGGCCGGACATCTTCGTCTTCGCGAAATTCAGCTACACCAAGGCATGGGTGGCCAACCGCGACGAACAGAACCGCGATGTCCTCGTCACCGACCCCATCAACACCATCTCGGGAGCGCTCGGTCTTGGCGTGCGCTGGCAGCTGAACTACTGGGCCCAGCAAACCAGCGTTCGCCGCGCCGAACTCGACTGGCGAGTTCTCAAGCGCAAGGAGCTCTATGCGCGCGATGGGCTGGAACTCTACATGAAGGACTCCTGGCTGCGCTACAAGGCGCTCGGCGACAAGATCGCCGGAGTCAAGCGCGCCATCGAATCGTGCGAAGCGCTTCTCGAAAGCGTCGCCGCCGCCATGGATCTCGATCCGGATCGCGCCAAGGATCTGATCGGTCCGTACAAGAATTGGATCGATCTGAAGGGGCAGTACTACGACCTCGTCCACCAGCGCAACCTCGCCGCCGTCGAAGTCCTGCACAATGCGGGCCTCGCAACCCACTCCGAATATCTGACCCGCCCCTGACGCATCCGTGACAAGGCTGTGAGACGACGGAAACCGGTGGGTTGTACCTTTTACCTATCCGTCCCACCACTGGAGTCAACATGGTACGCACGCTTTCTCTCACCATTCTGGCCGCAACGGCGGCTTTCGCCGCGGCCAAGGGCCCCGCGATCGATCCTCTCGCGGCATTCCAGAACAACGACAAGACCCTCCAGACGCTCTTGCGCTCCGCCCCCAAGGAGGCTCTGCCTTCCAGCGAGCCCCTGAAGGAACACCTTGGCTCCATGTTCGGCTTCGGCGAACTCGGAAAGCGCGCCCTCGGGAAGACATGGGCCAAACAGTCCAAGGCCGACCAGGATTCCTTCTGCATCTACTTCAGCCGCATGGTCCAGAAGACCGCTCTCCAGAATCCCCAGGACTATCTCTCGGATTCATCGAAGGCGGCCCTCGTCGGCAAGCCAAAGGACACCGCCACTGTCCACAGTACCGTCTTCCGGGGAGCGGAGAAGGTCCAGATCACCTACAAGCTCTATCTGGACGGCTCCGCTTGGCGCGTCTACGACCTCAAGGTCGGTGAAAAGCCCAGCCAGCTCGAGAAGTACCGCAACCAGTTCACGCAGTACCTCAAGAAGAAGACCTTCAAGGATCTGATCGCGACGGTCCGCAAGAACGGAGCCTGAAGCGGTGTGGACGGCCCTCGCCCTCGCGGTCCTCGCCGGGTGCGGGCTTCTGCTGCTTCCGATCCCGCTCAGGCTCACCTTCCGCTGGGATGGAACCACGTCCCCGCGGTGGTCGTTCGTCCTGCGCTTGGCGGGATTTGCTCTCGTGCGCTTGCCCGACCCGAATGCGCAACCTCGTTCGGCGCCTCGGGAAGACAAGATCGTCCTGCCTACCTGGCTTGACGGACTGATCGACTGGGCGATCAAGCAATGGCACAAGCGTCGCGCAAGGAAAGGCGAGACCAGCAAGAAGAGCAAAGGACCCGACCTCTTCGATCTCCTGGGACGCCTGCTGTACGGGTTGTTCATCCGGCCCACCAGGAGGGTGCGTCTGGATCTCGCCGGATTCGATCCCGCCGCGCTCGCCGCGATCCACGGATTGTTCCTGTCGGTGCAACCTCTCCTGCCCGGCGACGACATCTTCCGTCTCCGCCCGGAATGGGACGCGTCCTGTCCACGTGTGCGTCTTCTGTGGGTCATGCGCACATCCATGGCCGGACTGGTCGGAGGAATCGTCTTTCCGAAGCACCGCGCATGATGCCCTGATTTCTAGTTTCCGCGGCGTGAGCCACTATAAAACAATCCTGGGCGTCGGGGCAACGCTCATGGATTTCCTAGCCCATGTCGACGACTCCTTCATCGCCTCCTCGGGATCTCCCAAGGGTGGCATGACCATGGTGGATCCAGCCACGCAACGCGGGCTTGTCGCCGCCTTGCCGGGGCCGGCAGCCGAAGCGCCTGGAGGATCCGCCTGCAACACCATGGTGGGGCTTGCAAGGCTTGGACGCAAGACCCGTTTCCTCGGGCGCCGCGGCTCGGACGCCGTGGGAGACCGCCTCGAAAGCGCGCTCTCCGCCACAGGACTGGAACTCGCTTTGGTCAGAGGCGCCGAGGACAACGGATGCGTCCTTTCCTGCGTCACTCCGGACGCGCAGAGGACCATGTTCACATCCCTCGCCGCTTCGGCCGCATTCGCGCCTTCCGAAATCGACGAGACGCGCTTCGACGGCGTGGGGCTCGTCTACATCGAAGGCTATCTCCTTTTCAACGCGCCCCTATTCGACGCGTTGCTCGAAATCGCTTCGCGCCGCGGGATTCCCGTGGCCTTCGATTGCGGATCCTTCGAGGTGGTGGGCATTTTCCGGGATCGTCTCCTCGAGCTTCTCGGCAAGAAGGCGATCTCCATCTTCCTGGCCAACGAAGACGAATCGCGCGCGCTCACGAATACGGACCCCGAACCCTCTCTCGAGTGGATCTCCCAGCATGTCGACGTCGCGGTCGTCAAGCTCGGAGCGCGCGGAGCGCTGCTGGCGCAGGGCGCGAAGCGGGCCATCGTGGCGGCGGCTCCGGTCGCCCATGTGCTCGACACCACCGGTGCCGGAGATCTCTGGGCATCGGGCTTTCTCGCCGGTCTCGACGAAGGACGCGATCTGTCCGCATGCGGACAGCTGGCCGCCGCGGTCGCCGCCGAAGCGATCCAGGTCCTGGGCGCGCAGATCCCTGAAGCCGGGTGGCGACGCCTGGGCGTCGTCGCCTAGTCCTTCCCATGGAGCCCTCACCCTCGCGACACCTGCAGCTCCTGTCCGATTTCGGCCGCATCCTCTCGGAAGCGCGCGGATTCCAGGACATCGCACGACACGTGGTGAGGCTCGTCGCGCAGCACTTGAATGGCGATCGATGCCATCTGTACGTGGTCGAGCCCGAGCATCATCGGCTCAAGCTCGCCGCGTCCTCGTCCACCATCCCCCCCGGAGGAGATGTTCTCCTGGAGATGGGCGAAGGGCTCACGGGCATGGTCGCCCAGACCATGGAAGGGCTGAATGTCGCCAACGGTCCGCGGATGCCGGGCTTCCGCAAGTTCTCCGAGATCGACGAGGCCAGCCTCCTTTCGTATCTCGGCATCCCTCTGGTCACGCGCGGGCGTTGCAATGGCGTGATCGTCGTGCGCTCCAAGCGCGAGGAAGTCCAGTCGCCCGAAAACGAGATGCTCGTGATCGCGCTGGCCTCGCAGCTCTCCACGGTCGTCGAGAGCGCACGCCTGCTCGAGGCGCTCGAAACGCGATCCCCCGGTGTCGAACAACGCCTGCGCCTGCTCGACGATCCTTCGCGCGGCGCGTCCGACACGCGCTCGGCCTCGGCGCATGAAATGCTGGTCCTGCGCGGATTCGCCGCCGCCCCGGGAATGTTCCTCGGGCCCGCGTTCCACCACGGCGTCGGCCATCTCCGAAGCGATCTGGAGCTCATCGACTCGAAGGGGCCCGACGGAGAGCAGCAGGCGTTTCTCGATGCCATCCAGGCCTGCCTCGAGGACATCCGGCGCTCCGAAGCCATTGCGCTCGAGCTTGTAGGACAGGAATTGTCGTACGTGTTCGGGGCCCAGGCGCTTCTCCTGAACGATCCGATCTTCCACAAGAGCGTCCGGGAACGGATCGGCACCGGATCATCGGCTGCGCTGGCCGTGTTCGACGCCGTGGGCGCGCTGGTCGCGACCATGCGCCAAGCCCGCTCCGACTATCTGCGCGAGCGGTCCGAGGACTTCGCCGACATCGGACGCATGCTCGTGGGGAAGCTGATGGGCGAGGCCGCCCACGATCGGGACGTCCGCAAGGCCATCGTCTTCGCTCCGGCGCTCTCTCCCGGCGATCTCATCATCCTGGCCTCGCGCGGAGCAAAGGCCTTCGTCACGGGCGAAGGCGGAGCCACGAGCCATGTGTCGCTGATGGCGCGCGCCCTCAATCTTCCGGCGATCACCGGGGTGGGGCCGGTGGTGAGGGATGTCGTGGAAGGCTCCCAGGTGCTCCTGGACGCCGTCGTGGGCAACGTCTTCGTGCATCCCACGAAGGCCGTTCTCGAAGAATATCGCAAGGTCGCCGAGATCGAAGAGGCTCGCGTCGAAATCGGTGCCGATCGCGAATTGCTGGGCCCATGTCGCCTCTCTTCGGGCGAATACATCCAGATCAGCGCGAATGTCGGCTTGTTGCGCGAGCTTTCGATCGCGGCACGGCGCGGTGCCGACGGAGTCGGCCTGTATCGCACGGAGTTCCCGTACCTCATGCGCCGGGAAGCTCCCACGGAAGCCCAGCAGATCCAAGTCTACCAGAAGGCTTTCGAAAACGCGCCCGACCTGCCGATCACATTCCGCACCCTCGACCTTGGCGGCGACAAGATCGCGCCCTTCATCCACAACGAGGCCGGCTCCGAGCAGGAGTTCGAAGACAATCCCTTCCTCGGGCAGCGTTCCATCCGCCTGTCCCTCGCGCATCCAGAGCTTTTCCGCACCCAATTGCGCGCCCTTCTGCGCGCCTGCGAGGGCCATCGAGGCAAGATCCTCTTCCCGATGATCTCCGCCGTCGACGAGATGAAGGAAGTGCTGCGCCAGATCGATCTGGCGCGCTCCGAATTGCGCTCTCGAGGCACGAGCTTCCAGGAAAACATACAGGTGGGTGCCATGATCGAGGTGCCTGCCGCCGTCGAAATCGTCCCGCACCTCGCGCACCTTGTGGACTTCCTTTCGGTGGGCACGAACGATCTCCTGCAGTACACCGTCGCCGTCGATCGCGGCAACCGCAAGGTCGCCTCGCTCGCCTCCAACTACCACCCGGCCCTCATCTCCATGCTCTCTCGCCTTTCGTGGGAAGCGACAAAGGCTGGACTCCAGGTCTCCGTCTGCGGGGAGATGGCTGCCGATCCCGCCTGCGCGCTTTTCCTCGGCGGGATCCAGGTCGGCATCCTCTCGATGGACAGCCGCTACATTCCGCGCACCAAGGTTCTCCTGAGAGGGTATTCCCTCCAAGAGCTCAAAGAGATCGCGGCCGGCGCGCGCCGCCTGGCCACGGCGTCGGAAGTGAATCGCTTCCTTCACCAGCACCTGCGCTTGCCCGAGGACGCCGATCGTCTGCTCTCCGGAGGGTTCTGAGAGCGGAGCGAAATCTGGCGGACTCCGTCCCAGTAAACACGCTTTCTGCAGGGCTTTTCCAGCAAAACGAATCGTTTGTGGAGCCTTCGGAAGACGCTTTTCGAGAGTATGCGTTCAGCCTGATACGCTGTCGATGGAAATCCGTTGCCCAGACACCGATGAGCGCCTAGTCTAAGAAGAAGTCCCGCGCGACCAAGGACAATCGAGGAGGCGAGTCTACGATGGGTCTGAAGTGCGCGCTGTCAGCCCCTCTCTTGGGAGGGGGGGTGATGCTATGTCTCTTGGGGTGTTCCGGAGTTGGCAAAACCATTCCGAAAGCAACCGCCATGAAGGATCAGGGAAGGCCATCCATCCCGTGGATCTCCATTGCTGCCGACCAAGTCAAGTGGCGGATGGGGCTCCTTGCCACGCGGGCTCCTGGAAAAGGACCGATCCTTGAATGGAGCGCGACCTCCGCGACCCTAGCCTTTCAGGGAACCGGGTTGCGCATGGAGTTGCTGGATCTTGGCGATTCCCATTGGGAGGAATGCGCAGGAAACACCCTGGAAGTGATCGTCGACGACAAGGACACGATCGACCACGTCATCGACAGGGACGCCCCTCTGCTGGAAGTCGGGCCGCTGGCTGACGGACGGCATACCGTCCGAGTCGCCAAGCGGACGGAAGCTCTGTGCGGCCGAGTTGCCCTGGGTGGCGTCGAGGTTCATGGACGGATGCTGGAGCCTCCTCCAGAGGCCGCCAAGAAGCTCCTCTTCGTGGGTGGCTCCGTCACCTGTGGCTGGGGCGTGATGGACAACGATCCCGACGTCGCCTTCCGCTCGGGCTCGGAAAGCGGAACGGCGTCCTATGCCGCCGAAGCGGCCAAACGCCTGGGAGCCGATTATGCGAGCGTCTGCGTCTCGGGTCGTGGACTCCTCTGGAACTGGGATCGCAAGACCCGCGGACGTCTGCCGGAGGTATGGAAGAACGGCACCTTGCAGGCCTCCTCGCAACAGGCGACCGATCCATCGCCGGACGCGGTGATCCTCGAGCTGGGCATGCTGGAACTCCAGGATGGCGAACCGGAACAGGCATCGTTCACGCGCGCCTATGTCGATTTCGTCATGGACATCCATCGGCGTTGGCCGAACGCATGGATCGTGGCCTTGGACGCACCGGCCCTGGACGACGAAAAACTCGCCACGTTGCGGGGCTTTCTGATACCGGTCGACCAATGGGTGCGCAGCCGCTACAAGGTGAAGAACTTCTCCCGCCTGTTCCTGACCCAGCAAGGCACATTGGGCTACGGGGGCGGGGGACATCCCAACCGGGATCAGAGCGTCATGAACGGCGAGGAGCTTGCCGATCATCTGCGAAGCAAGATCGGCTCGACGCTGGCGCGGAAGCAGTAGAAGCCGGCTCAGCCGCGCGTGGCAAGCCAGCTTCGCCATTGGATGGCGAAATGCGGAGTGCATTCGCCGCGGGCGACCATCGCGTCGATCTCGTCCCGGTCGAACCAGGCGACCCGGTCGACCTCGGCGGGATCGGGGGCGAAGGGGCCTTCGTGGACGATCGTCCAGCTCGTCACGCGCTCGCGATCGCAGGGCAGATCGACCACGTGGACTCCGAAGGGGGCCAAGTCGGATTCTGTCACGCGGATTCCGAGCTCCTCGCGGGTTTCGCGGATGGCCGAAGCGAGGAGATCCTCTCCGGCACCGACGTGCCCGCCCACGGACGTGTCCCACATTCCGGGGCACGTGGTCTTTTTCGCCGAGCGCTTCTGCAGAAGGAAGCGTCCGGAACGGTCGCGAACGAGGACGTGGACGGCGTGGTGGCGAAGGCCTTCGGCGTGGACGCGCGAACGAGGGGCGACACCGACGACGGATCCCTCCGCATCGAGGATGTCGAGCATCTCCTCGATCGGAGCGCTCACTCCCCGAAAGTTCCGGCCGTGAGCGAACGAGCGCGCTCGCGCGTGCCGCCGGCTTCCACGATGCGGCCCTCGATCTCGGTGGCGTAGTCGGGCACGAAGCTGCGCAGCCACACGCCCCCGTCGAGAACGGCCTCGAGCCGGGAGGGAAGCAGCACGCAGGAGCCGCGCTCGAGCGTGCGCGAACCGTCTTTCCAGGCGAGGCGGCCCGATCCGTCGAGCACCTGGAGAATCTGGAAGCCTTCGCGTTCGGGGAGGATCGTGGAGCGCGAAGGGCGGATGCGTTCGAGAGCGAACCACGGCGTGGCGCACAGGAGCTCCCGGCCCGGCGCGACGGAAAACGGCACGGGCTTGAGGTCGTTCCGAGGGTGCGGATCGAGGCAGGCGATGGACTCTTCCAGATGCAGTTCGCGAGGCTTGCCGTCGAATCCCACGCGTCCCCAGTCGTAGACCCTGTAGGTGGTGTCGGAGCTCTGCTGGATCTCGGCGACGAGGAGGCCGGCGGTGATCGCGTGCACGGTTCCGGCGGGGATCACGACGACGTCGCCGGGGGCCACCGGGATCTTGCGAAGAACGCCCAGATCGCCTGCGTTCAGGCGCGCGACGAGTTCCGCGGGGGGAAGTTCGAGGGCGACGCCCGCGTAGAGGAACGCGTCGGGCGGCGCTTCGAGGACGACCCAGCATTCGCTCTTGGGGTCCCAGCCGGGGCCTCGCGTGGAAGGGTGGACCTGGACGGAGAGCGTTTCCCGCGCGTCGATGAGCTTGACGAGAAGCGGAAAGGCGCCTTCGGCGCATCCCAGGAGGGCGCCGTTGAGCGCGGCGGCGGCATCGGAAAGACGCGCGTACACGGATCCTTCGAGGATGGAATCGCAACCGCTCACGACACCGATCTCCCAGCTTTCGCCGCAGTGCGCGCCAGACGGAATCTGTCGACCCCAGCGCGACAGCGCGGAGCCGCCCCAGGGGCGATCGACGAGAAGAGGACGAGGAAAGAGGGGGACTGGACTCAAGGCTCCGGCTTGTCCTCGCGGTAGGAGAGTTCGTCGTCGTCGTCGAAGGTCGAATCGATGGATTCCCAATGCTCGTGTTCGCCGAGGATCGGCGCCTGCGCATGCGCGACGAGATAGACGTCGAGATCTTCCAACGACTCGAAGATCTTGCCTTCGAACACCCGGAGGAATCCGACGGAACGGAACAGGTAGAGGACGTAGTCGTTGGGGCGGGCGATCAGGATCTCGCCTTCGAGCTCCTTGAGACGGCGCCAATTGTAGGAGACGACGCCGATCGCACCCGAAGAAAGGAATTCGACATCGCCGAGATCGAAGACGAGACGACGGACGCCGCCTTGGACGATGGCATCGACTTGCCGATCGAGGACGCGGGAATTCTCCCAGCCGACCTTGCCGGAGATGCGGATCAGAGCTGTTTCATGGCTGCGGGTCACATGCAGAAGCATCATGACCAAGTATACTTTCGGAGAGTGGAAACAGGCACACTGCATATCGTCAGCACTCCCATCGGAAATCTCTCCGACATCACCCTCCGGGCTCTCGAGGTCCTCAAGACCGTCGACGAGATCCTCTGCGAGGACACGCGGCATTCCTCGCGGCTTCTTTCCGCGCACGGCATCCGCACGAAGACGAGCCCCTACCACGACCACAACAAGGAACGCCGTACGAACGAACTCGTCCAGCGCATCCTGGGGGGCGAGAGCTTCGCCTTGATTTGCGACGCCGGGACTCCCGGCGTTTCCGACGAGGCGTTCTTCCTGGTCCGGGCCTGTCGCCGCGCTGGCGCCAATGTTTCGCCGATTCCGGGGCCATCGGCGCTCCTCTCCGCCTTGGTCGCATCCGGACTTCCCACGGATCGTTTCGCCTTCGACGGCTTTCTCCCCCGCAAATCGGGCGAGCGCAAACGCAAGCTCGAGGCCGTACGCAACGAGGAGCGCACGATCGCCTACTACGTGAGTCCCTGGCAGGTGCGCCATGCCTGCGAAGATCTCAGCGAGCTCTATCCGGACACCCGGATCGTCCTCGCGCGCGAACTGACCAAGCTCCACGAGGAATTCCTCCTGGGCACGGGAACGGAACTCCTGGCGCAACTTCCGGCCGAACCGAAGGGCGAATTCGTCCTGCTGTTCCATCCGGGCGGCAAAGGGTAGCCTTCCGTGAGGCTTGCCCGCAGTCCCGCTCTCTACAAGCACCCATTGTTTCTCGCGGCCCTTTGGGGTGCCTTGGCGGCGCTGTGCGTTCCACCGCTTCCCCTTGGACCCGCGATCCCGCTCGCGCTTTTCGGCATGCTTGCGAGCTTGCGTGGCCGTTCTGGATGGGCGGCCGCCCGCTCGGGCTTCGTCTGGGGCATCGTCTTCCATGCGCTTTCGCTTCACTGGATCCGCAATGTGATGGCCGTGGGGCCGGCACTCGTGATCGGAGTGGGGGTGACGCTTCTGATGGCCTATCTGTCCATCTTCCCCGCCTTGTGGGCCTGGGCCTGGACGCGCTGTCGCGATCGAGGTCTCGCCTGGGCTTGGCCGTTCCTCTTCGCCGCCATCGAGGTGTTGCGCGGCTTCGGGCAGATGTCGTTGCCTTGGCTGCACGTCGGTTACGGATTCGGCGAATGGCCAGTGCTTCTGCAAGGCGCTTCGCTCATCGGAATCCATGGACTTGGCTTCCTGATTGCCCTGACCGCCGTCGGATTGCTCGCATCCATGCGTCCCGGGCGATGGGGTGTTCGCACGGCCATCATCCTGGGCTGGCTCGCCTGGCTCGGTTTCGGCGCCTGGAACCTGAGTCGGCCCGAGGAGGGCGCTCCTCTGCGCGTGGCCGTGGTCCAGCCGTCGATTCCCCAGACCCGCAAATGGGACGAATCGTATTTCCGCACGGTCATGGACAAGACCCATGCGGCCCTCGCCCGTCTGGACAAGCCCGTCGATCTCGTCGTGCTTCCCGAGACCGCCATGCCCGACTTCTGGAGCCTGCGGCCATGGGAGGCGAGCCGTTTCCGGCGCGTTTCGGACAGTTTGGGCGCCGATCTCGTCGTGGGATCCCTCGACTTCGACCGCGACTCGCTGGCCCCCAAGGGCGCATGGGTGCGCAACAGCGCCTTTCTCCTTTCGCCGCACGAGAGGGAGGCGCGTTATGACAAAATGCGTCTGGTCCCGTTCTCGGAGCGCATTCCTTTCGACGACATCTTCCCGCTCCTCAACTACGTGGACCTGGGCGAGGGCGACTTCGCCGCGGGCGATTCCATGGCCATCTGGAAGAGCGCGGGCGTCGCCTGGGCGCCCTCGATCTGCTACGAACTCGTGTATCCGGACTTCGCCCGGCTGGCCGCGCGTCGTGGCGCGCAGGTGCTCGTCGACATCACCAACGACGGCTGGTTCGGACGTTCCCAGGGACCATGGCAGCACTGGAACATCGAGCGATTCCGCGCCGTCGAGACGGGGCTTCCGCTCGTGCGGGCGGCCAACACGGGCATTTCCGGGGCCGTCGACGCGCATGGACGGATCGTGTCCGTCACGCGCCTCATGGACGACACGCTGACAACGGCCGTCGTCCGGGCGGGAACCCCCTCCTTCGCGGGACGGCATGGAGGGTTGATCGAGGCCTTCCTCGCCCTTTCAGGTCTCGCCGTCTTCATCGGGGCATTCTTCGTGCACCCCGGAAGCCGCGCGGTTTCATAGCTTTGCCCCCTGTCATGACCGTCCAGAACATCGTGCTCCTAGGGGCCACGGGATCGATCGGCTCGAGCACGCTCTCTGTCGTTCGCGAACACCCGGACCGTTTCCACATCCACGCCTTGGCCGCCCGCGGCCGGGTCGACGAATTCTGCGCGCTCGCCCGGGAGTTCCCCGACGCCGCCTTGGCCCTCTACGAGCCGGAAGCCGCCCAAGCCGCATCGAGAGCCCTTGGACGCACGGTCCTGTCCGGGATGGATGGTCTGCTCCATCTCGTGACGCTCCACGGAGCCACGACCCTCGTGAACGGTCTGGTGGGATCCATCGGCTGCCGCCCCACGATGGAAGCGATCCGCGCGGGACTGCGCGTATGCCTGGCCAACAAGGAAACCCTCGTCATGGCCGGCGAGATCATCGAGGCGCTTCTGAAACAGCACCCCGAGGCGAGCCTCCATCCGATCGACTCCGAGCACTCGGCCATCTACCAGGCGATCGCGGGACGCCCCGTCGAGGAGATCGAGAGCCTCGTCCTGACAGCGTCGGGAGGCCCCTTTCGCGAACTGCCGCGCGAAGAGTTCCGGAACATCACTCTCGAGCAGGCGCTCAAGCATCCCACCTGGAACATGGGTCCCAAGATCACGATCGACAGTTCGACCCTGTTCAACAAGGGGCTGGAAGTCATCGAGGCGCATTTCCTGTTCCGCATCCCCTACGACCGCATCCGCGTGGTCGTGCACCCCGGAAGCCATGTGCATTCGCTCGTGCAGTTCCGGGACGGAGCGTTGATGGCGCAGCTGGGCACCCCCGACATGCGCCTGCCCATCCTGTACTCGCTCGTGGCGCCGGAACGCGTGCCGCTTTCCGGCGACCGCCTCGACCTGGCCGGGATCGGCTCGCTGCACTTCGAGAAGCCCGACTTCGAGCGCTTCCCCGCGCTCGGACTCGCCTTCCGCGCCGGAGTGGCGGGTGGCGTCATGCCCGCCGTCCTGAACGCCGCGAACGAGGCCGCCGTCGGCCTTTTCCTCCGCAAGGAGATCTCCTACGTGGACATTGCCCGCCTGGTCGCATCGACGCTCGATCAGACGGAAAACGTCCATGAACCCGATTTCGACGAGCTTCTGGCGGCCGATGCGTGGGCCCGCCGTCGCGTGAACGAACTGACCCATGCTGAGGTGCGCAAGTGAACGGAACCAACTGGCTGGACCTTCTGTGGCAGATCCCCGTGGGGCTGGCGGTCCTCTCGTTTCTCGTCCTCGTGCACGAGGGGGGGCACTTCCTGCTGGCTCGCCGCAACAAGGTGACGGTGAAGGCCTTCTCGATCGGCTTCGGTCCGCGCCTCTTCGGCATCGAGCGCGGAGGCACCGACTACCGTTTCTGCGCCGTTCCGTTGGGCGGATACGTCCTGATGGCCGGAGAAGAGCCCGACGACGTCGAAGGCGCCAAGGATCCGAACGCATTCGACAACGCGTCCCTCGCTGCGCGCGCGGCCATCGTCGTGGCAGGACCTCTCGTCAACATCGCATTCGCCTGGCTCATCGTCTGGGGCGTCTCGATGGTCGGCGTGCGCGAACCCGTCAGCGACACTCTCGTCGTCGCGAGCCTCGACAAGGGCGGGCCCGGCGAAATCGCGGGGTTGCGCAGCGGCGACACGCTCGTGTCCGTGCAGGGGCGGAAGATGGAGAAGGTGGAATCCTTCGTCGAGGCCATGGCGTTGCGCAAGGATCGCTCCGTGGAGGTCGTCTACCAGCGCGCAGGAGAGCAGCGTTCCATCGTCGTCGTGCCGCGGCACAATCCCGACTCCGAACTCGACATCGGCTGGGCCGGCGTGTACTTCGGCGGGCGAGTGGGCATTGGCGCGCTCGTTCCGGGCGGAGCCGCCGAAGCCGCAGGGCTTCTCGTCGGCGATACGATCGTCTCGGTGAGCGGGCATCCTCTCACGACGGCCGAACAGCTCTCGCAGGTCGTGGTCGCGGGGCAGGGGCAGGTCGCCTCCTTCGAAATCGCCCGCCCCGGCGGACGCATCGTCGTGCCCGTGAAGCCCCGTTGGAGCGACGAGTCGAAGAAGTGGATGGTCGGCATCCAGCCAGGAAACGTCATTCCTCTCGAAACACGCCGCTACGGCCCCGTCGCCGCCCTCGAGCGCGCGACCAGGGTCTGCTGGCAGCACTCCACGGCGATCTTCCGCTTCCTGGGCGCTCTCGTCACGGGAACGGTCGCTCCCCGCAATCTCGCGGGTCCCATCGGAATCGTCCAGATGTCGGGTCGCGCCGCGCAGGAGGGATGGGGAGCCCTCATCGACTTCATGGCCTTGATCTCCATCAACCTTGGCATCCTCAATCTCATGCCTCTGGTCATCACCGACGGCGGACGGCTCGTGGAACTCGGCATCGAAAAGATCCGCGGCGGTCGTCGCGCCAATCGACGCTTCATGGAAATCCTCACGAACGTGGTCGTCTACGCCTTTCTGGCCCTCGCCCTCTACATCACGTTCCACGACATGCTCCGCATCCCGATGTTCCTGAGGTAATCCGGATGCGGTCTTCGGCCGACCAGATCGGTGGTGCCCGCGTTCTCGTGGCCGACCACGACCCCTCCTTCCTGCGCCACGTCTCGAGAGTGCTGCATCTGGAGCTGGGCATGGAGGTCGAGACTGCCGAAGACGGTTCGCGGGCACTCGAACTCCTCCAGAACCGCTCCTACCGCCTCCTGGTGGCCGGGACGGGGATGCCTGGGGTTCCGTGGTTCGATCTGGTCCAGTTCCTGCGCGAACTGCGTCCGGGAACGCGCTACGCCCTCGTTTCCGACACGCCTCCCGACGACCATTTCCGTCTGGCCCTGGAGTACGACGTCGGGTCGATTCTTGTCAAGAAGGGCGAGCGCCCTCTGCGCGACCTGGTCGAGACATGCGAGGCTCTGCTCACGGAGGACGTGTTCGGGTTGGACCACTGGCTCGGTGGATCGCACGAGATCCATGGTCGCCAGATCGGCAACGCCTCCGAAATCCAGCGCGTGGCCGACGAAGTCTCGGCATGGTTTCCCGCAGGCGAGGTTCGTCGCACGTTCCGCCGCGTGCTCGTCGAAGTGGTCACGAACGCGGTCTACTATGGCTCCCTCGACGAGAACGGGTCGCACAAGATGGAGTGGGAGACCGACATCCGTCTCGCGCGAGACCAGGTCGTCTACGTCTTCTTCGGCAAGGGAGCGTCCGGATTCGGATGTTCGGTGGTCGATCGCGGAGGACGCTTGTCCAAACACCAGGTCCTCACCTGGCTGGAGGCCAATCGCGCCTCCGGAGGCATCCTCCTCAACGACGAGAACCACGGGCGAGGCCTCCACATCACCCGCCGTTCGCTGGATCGCGTGATCATCAACATCCGTTCGGGAGACCGCACGGAAGTGATCCTCCTGCGCGACGATTCGATCTCGCGTCCTCCACAGCGCCCCCTTCTCGTCCACGAATTCTGAGCTCGGCCTGGGGTGTGGTCGAATCGGGTGGATCGCACCCCCGTCCGCCCCCCTGGAATCAAGCCCCATTTCCTTGCGAAGCCGAGCCTCCATATGGGAGAATCGTCGAAGCAGCCGCATTCGCGTCGAAACGGCGACGAGGTCCATATGCACATACCCCATGGGGGACGGTTTCTCGCGTTGATCTTCGCGCTGGGTGGCTTTTCGGTTGCCTTGTCGGCGGGCGATCTCCGGATCGGGCAGGTAGCCGGAATCGTCGCGGGATGCGTTCTCGTCGCCTTGGCGGCGACGCTGTTCGAGAGGGAGCGCGGCATGGCAATCCGCGTCGATGCGGAATCCGATCCCGAGATCCTGCGCTGGATCGAGCATTTCGCCCAGGTGGGCGCATGGATCTATTTCCCCGAGCGCAAGACGGTGCACCTGAGCAGCGAACACCAGCTCGCGGCGGGAATCAGGGAGACGCCTGCAGACATGCCGCTTGGCGACTATCTGACCCGCTTCGTCCATCCGGAAGATCGGCAACTGGTCGAATCGTGGCTGGAAGAGCCTCCAAGCGGAGTGGAGACGTCGGGAGAGATCTGCTATCGCGTGATCGCCCAGGACGGATCCGTCCGCTATCTCCGGTCGTCCTGGATCCCTTTCGGTCCCACGAGGCATCGCCTCGCGTTTTCGCAGGACATCAGCGACCACAAGCGCCTCGAGGAGCGACTGCTGCGCGGTGTCCTGTACGATTCGCTGACGGGCCTTCCGAACAGGACCCTCTTCGACGACCGCCTCGCCTCCCTGCTCGAAAAACCGGGGACGGAATTCGTAGGCGTCGCGCTGATGGATCTGGACCACTTCCTCGCGGTGAACGCCTCCCTGGGGCGGGATGCGGGAGACGCTCTCCTCCTGGGGCTCGCCGTGCGCCTCGTGGGAAGCATGCCTCCCGGAACCACGGTCGCGCGCGTGGGGGAGGACGAGTTCGCCGCCCTGCTCGAGATCTCCGATCCCGACGACGGAATCCAGTTCGCCGAAGCCATGCGGCACGCGCTTGCGAGTCCGCTCACGCGAGGGGAGCGGGCGGTAAGCCTGACGGCGAGCGTGGGACTGGTCCTGGCCCGTCGCGAAGGTTGTCACGCCGAAGCGCTTCTCCAGAAGGCCGAGACGGCCCTTTTCCAGGCGCGCAATCGCGGCGGCGACTCGGTGGCTGTGTTCGACGAAAGACAAGGGAAGCTCGACCGGGAAGAGGTCTCCCTGGGGCTCGAACTCCGGCAGGCGACGGTCAACGACGAGCTCGAACTCCACTACCAACCCGTGGTGCGGCTGTCCGATCTATCGACCGTGGGGTTCGAAGCCCTGGTCCGCTGGCGGCGTCCAGGCGTGGGACTCGTTCCGCCCGGCCTGTTCATTCCCGTGGCCGAGCAGAACGGATCGATCGGAGACATCGGCCTGTGGGTGCTGAACGAAGGTCTGGCGACCTTGTCGCGCTGGGCCAGGTTCGGACAGGATTTGACCATGGCGATCAATCTGTCCCCCCGGCAGATGGAGCAGGACGACATCGTCGAGAAGGTGCGGGAAGCCCTCGGGAAGCATCGCGTGAACCCCCGCCTGGTGAAGCTCGAGATCACGGAATCGGCCATGGCGAACCGCCCGGCGGAAGCGTCTTCCCGCATCGCGGAGATGCGCGCCATGGGGGTCCGCATCAGTCTGGACGATTTCGGCACCGGCTATTCGTCGCTAGGGCACCTCCATCGCTTCCCCGTCGACACGCTGAAGATCGACAAGTCGTTCGTGGACCTCATCCTCGCCGATGCGGAGCTCTCGCCCGTCCCGCGGGCCGTGGTGGGGCTCGCGCACTCCATGAACATGGACGTCGTGGCCGAAGGGATCGAAATGCCCTACCAGCTCGCCCGCATCAAGGAGATGGGATGCGAGATGGGGCAGGGCTACCTGTTCTCGCGTCCGCTCGCGAAAGCCGACGCCGAGGAATGGCTGCGCACGCGAAACGCGAGCTGACCCGCGTCGCACCGGACCCGCGCCGGAAACGATGCGTCAGATTCTGTCGAATCGCGCGACGCATTCGACGTGCGCCGTCTGCGGGAACATGTCGACGCCGCGCACCTCGGCCAACCGCCATCCGGAAAGCATTTCCGCGTCGCGCCGGAGCGTGGCGGGATTGCAGGAGACGTAGACCAGGCGCTCGGCCGAACCCGAGCGCAACGCTTCCAGGGATTCTGAAGAGAGTCCCGCGCGCGGAGGATCGACGACCACGGCGTCCCAGCCGTCGCCGGCCAGGCGCGGAAGCTCGACGGCGGCGTCTCCGCGCACGAAACGGACGTTCTTCGTGCCGTTGGCGCGCGCCGCCGCACGGGCGGCTTCGAAGGAGCGGGGATTTTCCTCGACACCGACGACTTCGCGCGATTTCCCCGAAAGCCACAGCGTGATGGTCCCCATGCCGCAGTAGGTGTCGAGCACGCGCCCTCCCTCGGGGACGTGCCGCGCCGCTTCGGCATACAATCGCGGCGTCTGGAAGGGGTTCACTTGGACGAATGTCGAGAGTTCCACATGGAAGGAGTGTTCCCCGATGCGTTCCTTCAGGAAGGAACGCCCCCACCAAGGCTCCTCGACGCCACCCAGGACGACGTTTGTGGAGCGGGTGTTGACATCCTGCACGATCCCCACGATCCGGCCGTCCTGGCCCTCCAGAGCGCGGGAGAGCGAGGGAAGAAGAGTCTTGAGCAGGTTGCGGTAGAAGGGTGGGCGTGGGCCGTTGGCCACGAGCCCGAGAAGGATCTCGCCGGTGGCGAGCCCTTTGCGCAGAAGAACATGGCGCAGAAACCCCTGCCCCGAACGTTCGTCGTAGACGGGAACGCGCTCGCGTTGCGCCCAGGCGCGCACGGCCCAGGCCACGCGAGACAGGGCTGGATCCTGGACCTGGCATTCGAGCTGGTCGACCACTTCGTGGGTCCCCTCGGCGAAACAGCCGATCACAGGGCGGCTGGCGCGGCCTTCGCGAACGGTTCCGAACGGAAGCTGGACCTTGTGCCGATACCCCGTTTCACGAGGACTCTCGAGCAACGGAGGGATCGCGACGCCGCGGAAGCCTCCGAAGACCTCCTCGACCACGCGCTGCTTCGCGGCGACCTGGTCGGCATAAGGGATGTCGAGGGTCTGGCACCCCCCGCAACGAGGGAAATGACGGCAGGATGAAGAACTCACGGCGGCCAAGATAGGCTATTCGGAGCGCGTCTTCATCCGTCGTTCCCGATGAACCCGTTGAATGTTGCGCACGAGTTCCTCCATGAGGAACGGCTTGGACATGTGGAGATCCGCTCCCGCCTCCATGCAACGCTGGATGTCGGAATCCAAGGCGAGTCCGGTGAGAACGATGACGGGCAGATGCCGGAAGTCGGTCGTGCCGCGCAGTTTCCGCAGCGTTTCCAGGCCATCCATCTCGTGCATCTGGATGTCCATGAGGACGACGTTGACAGATTTTGTTGCGAGGAGCTCCTGCGCGACGGAGCCGCTGTCCGCGCACAGCACATCGTACCCGACGGCTTCGAGATAGTCGCGCAGGACCCCGCTCAACGGCAGGTCTTCTTCGACGACCAGGACGCGCAACGTCGTAGAGTCGGATTCGGAAGCGTTGAGGATCGCTTGTCGAGCGAAGGCGGAGCTCGCCGATCCGAGTCCGCCCGGCATGTCGAGCGAACGTCCCGTATCGAGCCCTTCCGGCGCATGAAGGGGGGCGCGCGATCCCTGACGCTCCAGTTCCAGCTCCTTGGTCACGCGCTCGAGCCTTTCCTCGAGGCTGTTCTTCTCGGCTTCGAGTCGTCGCTGATCGGTGAGATCGATCAACGAAACCACGCGCAGATGCGTTCCGACGATGATCTCGATCCGCACTTCGACGATGTGCTCGCACCCTTTCAAATCGATGAAGCGGCAGCAATAGCGGGAAGGCTGCCGACTGTCGCGAAGCCTGCGTTCGTGGTATTCGAGAAGCTGCGGGCGATCTTCCGGTGACACGAGATCGAGCCAGTCGACCCCTTCCTCCAGTTGTAAGGGAGTGAATTCGCCGATCAGCTCCAGCGCGGCGGGATTGGCCATGCGGATCTTGCGCTCCTGATCGAAGACGATGATCGCCGATCCCGACGCGAGGAAGATGGCGCGGTGCTTCTGTTCCGATTCCGCCAGGCTCTTGAGCGTGTCACCCAGTTCCTCCTGGCAATTCCGGCTTTCCTGGTCCATCTGGTCGATGTCCAGCTTGACGGTCCGCCACATGTTGAACAGATCGTGGAACGGGTGTTCCTTCGGGAGGGGATTGGAAACTGGGATGTGGCTGTCCCAGGGAAAGTCGGCGAGCAGCGACTTGAGTTCGACGATCTGGCGTCGCAGGAAAAAGCGCGAGAAGAACGTGCTCCGATAGTGTCCGGAGAAGGGTACGGGTCCCTTTGTTCCTTTCTCGTTCGATGCGGCAATTTCGCGGGCCGCCCGAACGCCCTCCTCGCGCGTTCCACAGATGCGAACGGGACAACGATAGTGGCCGAAGCGCCGTCCCATGCGCACGAGAAGGCGAAGTACCGGCGAGAGGGATACGAAGACGATTCCACCGAGAGGCGATCGAAGATTTCCGATGGTGCGGGCGAAGAGCTTGCGCGGCTCCGGGCCGGTGTTGACGATGCGGCCATAATCGAGAATGAGAATGGTCGGCTCGCCTTCGGATTCGTCGAGAAGTCGCGCCAATGTGCGGTAGTAGATCTCGATTTCATCGAGAGAGCTCGTGCCCCAGGGGGCGGCGAGAATGGCACGCGGATGGATCCGGGAGATCTCGTAGCCGGCAAGACCGGTGGGGGATGTCCACACGCGCAGAGGCAGGCGGCACTGAAGAGTGTCCAGCGCATCGTCCGCCGAAAGGAGTGGATTCTTCTCGGAAGGTGGGATGTCGTTCAAGGAGGCTTGGCTACTCATCGGTTCCATCGGGGCAAATGATGATCGATCCTCCGCAAAAGGGGATCGTTCGCTTCGAAACAGACAAAATGGAATGCTTCGAAGCGCGTTCGAGACCACGGCCCTGACCTTGGCCTCATTGGAGCAATGATGCAGACGCATCCTGCCGAATGAAACCGGGTCCGGAGAAGATACTTCCAATCCGGGAATGCGTTCGACCTCTGCGGGGGGCGACGGGAAAACTCATGCAGACCGGGAACGTCAATCCTCGCCGACGGCCTCGTGCAACAGGTACAGGGGGATGGGAGCCTGCAGAAGGCGCACGGCTTCGTGTGCAGGCGAAGTCGCGATCGGTGCGCTGTGGATCAGGACCAAAGGTCCAGGGGCGTTCAAGATCGACGACCACCATGGAGACCCGGGCTCGGCGCAAGCGATCGCCGTGGTCTTGGTTGGCTGGAGCAGCCTTTCCGGCGATTCGAGGCGCTGCACATGACGCCCGGAGAGAGCGAGCTCGATGGGGTCCGGGGAACGGAAACGGGAATCCCGCCAATAGTAGGTGTCCGAGTCGCCGTCTTCCCACAACCCGGCGAGAACGGACGTGTCGGGGGATTCCGGCAGACCCGCCGCTTTTCGAAGCGTCTGGACATGCCTGCGCAGGCCGGGCAGATCGAAGTCGAGCATGTCCGGGGTGTGCCAGCTTCGCGATTCCTCGTTGGTCAGGGGGCGGACGGAGGAAAGGTCGTCCCAGCCGAAGCCGCATGCCGTGGCGAGACTCGCGGCCGCGTCCAGGCGTCTGCACGAGTCGGAAGCAGTCTTCGAGCCGCGCCGAATCCGGTCGCGATGCCACTCGCGCACCACGGATACGACGGAATCCGGCAGACGCATGCGAGAAAGGATGCCGTCGGCGAAGACGTTCGCGGGCTGCCCGAAGGCGAGGGCGATCGCGTCGACACCGGAACGGCCGTCCCTGCGCGCTTCCGAGAAGATCCCCGCCCAGTCGTCGCCGAGGGTCTGGAGGGCGATCAGCGAAGGCAGGACGTGGAAGAGTCCGTGGAGAAAGGCGGGAAGACGCTCGCTCGGAGGCGCGAGGCGTTCCGCGATGATCGCGGTGGCGATTCCGTGCGTCCACAGTTGCGCCATTTCCTGTCCATTCTTCCCGGAAAGTTCCCCCTGCGTGAGGACTGGCTGGGCCGCGACGATGCGCACCAGATGCTCCACGCCCAGCACGCGCAACGAATCCTCGAGGGTCTCGACGACGCTCGTGCCTCGCACGCCGATGCTCGCGGAGGCGCTCATCACGCGCTCGGCCAGGACGGGATCGCGCCGGATCACCGCCTGCACCTGCGAGAGGCTCGCCGTGTTCGAAGAGGCCAGATTCATGATCTCCGCCACGGGCACGGGAAGGGCCCTGATCTCGGCTTGCGACAGAAGAGGGCCGCGCGAATGCTCCGTCTCGGATTCCGGGAGCTCGGAGCCGGGGAATCGACTCGAGGGAGGTCCCGAGCTGGGGTTGGTGGAAAAGGAGGACGGGGACGACGAATGCCGCGAGGAGAGATGCGAGGAACGAGCCGCCGTGAAGACGCTCCCGCGAGGGATGGCGGCCGAATCCCGCAGGGACGACGGCGGGGATGGCGGCGTGGGGATCGCCGCTTGCAGGCGATTTTCGATGCGGAGGATGAGGTCGTCCATGGAGAACGACGATTTCAGGAGGAAATCCTTGATCCCGAGGGACGTCCCCAGGGCGATGTCTTCGCGCCGAGCGTTGGCCGTCATGAGAATCACGGGGAGATTCGATGTGCGTACGCGCCCTTGGAGGGCGCGCACGAGATCGATGCCGTCCATCTCCGGCATGCGTACATCCACGAGCGCGAGATCCGGCTGGTGGCGTTCGGCCAGGGAGAGGGCGGTCTCTCCGTCCCGTGCCTCGTGGACCGTGTAGCCCTTGCGGCGCAGAGCCATGCACAGGGGATCGCGGAAGACCTCCTGGTCGTCGACGACGAGCAGACTCTTCATTCCGTCCTCCCCGTCGGAAACGAGTCGGCGGCCCCCGTCTCGGATGGCGATGTCATTCGCGGATTTCCCGGTCGAGAGGGCAGTGCCCGGCCCCCAGCATCGGCCCTGACAGATCTTGCCTGAGCCAGATGCGGAAGGTCGTCCCGTTTCCCTGGCATGTCTCCACGAACATGCGGCCACCATGGTAGGCGACGATGCGTCGGCAGATCGCGATGCCGAGGCCCGCGCCGTGGACCGAGCGGCCACGTTCGCTGGCTCCCGACGAAAGCATCATGGGCTCGCCCAGGTGGGGGAGGATCTCGGGGGGGATCCCTTTTCCAGAATCCCGGACGGTCAGGAGCACGAACCCCGGTTCCTCGGCCTTCTGGACCTCGATGCGGACGAATCCTTCCGAGGTCGCGCGCAGGGCGTTGGAGAGGAGGTTGACGAGAAGGCGCCGGATGCCCGGGGGGTTGCCGAAGGTATCCAGCCCATCCTTGGAGATGCACTCGAGGCTCACTCCGGGACGCGCCGTCGCGCGAACCAGTTCGCAGGCGTGCGCGCCCTCCTGGGCGAGATCGAACTCGCTCCAGGAGTTCCGCAGCTGATCGGCGTCCTCGCAGAGGAACGCGTCGGCCACGTCGGTCACCGTCTCGGAGAGATGGATCGAGAGGGAAACGAGACGTTTGAGCCCGCTTTCCACGTCGGGAGGCAATTCCGGCCCCCTCCACGCGAGCATTTCGGCCGTCGTGCGCATGGCTGCGATCGGTGTACGGAGGTCGTGGGCCAGCGTGGCCACGACCTCCTTCAATTCGGCCATGCCCGCCTGGTAGATCCTGTGTTCGATCTCCATTTCCGAACGCATGCGGATGTCGTCTTCCAGCGCGACCAGGCGCGATGCCGCAAGCAGACGCCCGATCAGCTCCTCGCGCATGACGGGCTTGTGCACGAAGTCGTCGATGCCTTGCTTGAACGCCGCTTCGAGGAAGCCCTCATCCGGCGCCTCTCCGGTCGTCAGGATGAAATAGGGGGTCCAAGGACGCGTGGGAGCCTTGAGGGCGCGACAAAAGGCGAGACCATCCATCACGGGCATGTTGAGATCGACGAGCACGATCCCGTTCGTCCACCCATCGAGGATTTCCAAAGCCTGCATGGCGCTGTTGCACACCTGGACGGAAAAGCCTTTCATGGCACACCAATCGGCCATGAGAAGCGCCACCGGAGGATCGTCGTCCACCACCAGCAAAGGAGGAAATCTTGGGGAATCGGGCATCTTCGATGCGTCCTGTCGTTGCACGATCTGCGCCATGTCTATCACGGCCGTTTGTGCTCGAGCCTCGATTGTGCCACTCCCCAGCCTATCCTGCAAGTTGCGTCGAGGTGCTATTTTCACCTCTCCGCGGAACTTCCCGCGCCGTTGTCCGTTTCCCCGGACAATCGTCTCAAGGAGACATCGTGCCCATCCAGGAAAAGACCGCAGCCGCGACGTTGTCCGTCCTCTCGAACACCGTCCTCGTGGCGGGCAAGCTCGTCGTCGGCATCTCCATCGGATCCGTTTCCGTCCTTTCCGAAGCCATCCATTCCGCGGTCGACCTCCTCGCGGCGATCATCGCCTGGTTCGCCGTGCGCATCTCCGATCAGCCCGCCGACGAGCGTCATCCCTACGGGCACGGCAAGATGGAGAATCTCTCCGGTGCCGTCGAAGCCGTCCTCATCTTCTTCGCGGGCGCCTGGATCATCTGGGAGTCCGTCCACAAGCTCATCGACGGCGGGAACGTGGAATCCCCAGGGTGGGGCGTGCTCGTGATGGCCTTTTCATCGGCGCTGAACCTCGCCGTCTCGACCAACCTCATGCGGGTGGGCCGCAAATACGATTCCATGGCTCTTGTGGCCGACGGCATGCATCTGCGCACCGATGTATGGACCTCCGTAGGCGTGCTCACCGGCCTCCTGATCCTCACGGCGGGGCGGCTCCTGTTCCCCGGCGTGAATCTCTCCTGGATCGATCCTGCCAGCGCCATCGCGGTCGCTTGTCTCATCATCAAGGCCGCGTGGGATCTGACCATGCAAGCGACCGGAGCGCTCCTCGACGAAGCCCTCCCCGCCTCCGAAATCGATGAAATCATCTCCTTCACCCGGAACGAGAAGAACATCAAGAGCCTGCACGACCTGCGGACTCGCCGATCGGGAGCCGAGCGCATCGTGGACGCCCACGTGGCCGTTCCCGCCGAACTGACGGTCTTCGAGGGACACGCCACCGCGCGGCGCCTCAAGGATCGCATCCTCGAGCAATGGAGCGCGGCGAGCGTGAACCTCCATGTCGATCCTTGCGACGGCTCCTGCAAGTCGCCGTGCCTCGTGGGCTGCCTTCTGGAGGACGACGAGCGTGCCAGGCTCCACGAAGCATGGAAGGTCCGCGACAGGGTTTGACAGGAGTCCGCCGGGATACCGGAACCGACTTACCTTTCTGATCTTCCATGATCGATTCCAACGAAGATCTCGACAAGCGCATCGCGCGACTGGACACACTCATTGCCGAGCGCGACGACGCCGAGCGCGGACTCGGACTCCGGTTGGCGCTCGGTCTGGCCCGCGAAATCCGCGACGGAACGCCCCTGGGAACCGAAACCGCCGACCTGCTGCTCGCCTGGAAGGAATCTTTCGGGGAGAAGGCGGCCGAAGAAGCCGTCGCGCAAGCCGGCGCCCTTCTCAAGAATCCCGCTCGAATGGCCGAGGAGATCGGACGCCGCTTCGAAGGCAAGCCGTCGGAAGACGACCTCTCGGGGGTCGACGAGGGCGCGGGGCACCCCCATGCTTGATGCGGTGATCGACATCGGAACCAACTCGGCGCTTCTCCTCGTGGCCGAAAAGGTCGATGGCGCCTGGACCGCCCGCCTGCAGCGCGACGCGATCTGCCGACTCGGCGAGGGATGGGCTCCGGGACAGGAATTGTCGCAAGCGGCCCTGAATCGGATGGAAACCATCCTTCTGGACTTCCGCGCCTCCCTCGCGCTCGTCGGGGCGCGTCTGCGGGCCGTGGGCATGACGGAGGCCGTGCGCAAGGCGGCCGACCCGGAACGAGCCACGTCGGTGGTCCGCAAGGTCTTCGGAATCGAGCCTCGCGTCCTTTCGGGCGACGAGGAGGCCGCGTTGGTGCGGCGAGCCATCGAAGCGCGCTACCCGGATGCGAAGAAGCTCGTCGTCCTGGATCTGGGCGGGGGGAGTCTCGAGATCGCCTCCAACCGCAAGACCGTCAGCATGCCCCTCGGCGGCGTGCGCATGCACGAGATGTTCCGCGAAAAGACGCGCGAAGCCCTTCTCAAGCACATCAAGCTGACCTTCAGGGAAGCCGAGATGAAGCGCCCCACGTACGCAGGGTGCGAACTCGTGGCCGTGGGCGGCTCGGCGACCACCCTGGTGGCGCTGGAACTCGCCATGACCGACTACCGCGGCGAGCGCGTCGAAGGCTTTCCGCTCGACGTCGAACTGGTCGACAAGTGGCTTTCCAAGCTCGATGCGCTGCCGGTGCACTTGCGTGCCCGACTCCCCGGGCTCACCCCCGGGCGCGCCGACATTCTTCCTTCCGGGCTCGCCGTGCTGCGGTTCTGCCTCGAATATCTCAAGCCCGAACATGCGCGCGTATCCGATCTCGGTCTGCGCTGGGGCCTTCTCATGGATGCGGCGGGGGACTTGTGAGAATCAACCGGTATCTGGCCTTGTGCGGCCTCTCCTCGCGCCGAGGCGCCGAGGATCTCGTGCGCTCCGGGCGCGTCTCGATCGACGGCGTGGCGGTCTCGACGCTTTCCGTCCAGGTGGCGAAAGGCGCCCGCGTGGAGGTTGACGGCAAGCCCGCGATTCCACCGGTTCCAGGGCGCGTCGTGCTGCTGTTCAAGCCGCCCAACGTCATGACCACGCGCGACGACCCCCAGGGACGCCGCACCGTCTACGATCTTCTGCCCACGGAAATGCATCGTCTCGTCTACGTGGGTCGCCTCGACTTTCCGTCGCGCGGCCTGCTGGCCTTCACCGACGACGGCGAGCTTCTCCATCGCCTGACGCACCCGCGCTGGGAGCATCCGAAGGAGTACGCCGTCGAGCTCGACAACCCCCTCTCCCAGGAGGATCTCGCGCTTCTGCGGAAGGGAGGCATGATGCTTCCCGGCGAGCCTCCCTTGCTTCCCGTGGAAGTGGAGCAGAAGGGGTGTTTTCTGCGCATGGTCCTGCGCGAAGGACGTTACCGCCAGATCCGCCGGATGATGGAGCGATTGAATCGGGAAACGCTGGACTTGTGCCGCCTTCGAGTGGGAGAATGGAACTTGGAGGGACTGGAGGAAGGTCGGTGGAGAGAGCTCGAAACATCGGAAATCGATCCCATGCGCATCGCCGTGGGCCTGCCGCCGCGTGGATCCTCTGCGTCGGCGCAACCGCGTGGTCGCAAGCGGTCCCTTTCTCGCCCGACCCCCATATCGGTCAAAAGGACGACGCGCGGATCGGAATGATCTGCAACCACTTTCCGACGGATCCTGTCAAAGGGGAGCCGAAGGAAAGGAGTCCTTGGATCCTCGACTTCGACGCGGTCCCGTTCGAGCGATTCGCCCTCCACGCCGTCGGCGGCGACGGAGGAGCCGGCTTCGGCATGCTCTTCGGGCTCTACGAGCAGAAGGATCTCGGAGTCGACATGAGCATCGGCTTCGACGAACTCTTCTTCGCATCCCAGGCGCATCTCTTCGGCCTCTCCTCGACCTCGATGCCGTCGCGGATCTGGGTGGGCGCGGCGCGCTCCTGGAAGTGGGCGACGCTGCGAGCCTCCGCCGCGGTGGAGCCCAAGACCGACGAGGTCCTGTACGTTCCCTATCTCTCCGCCGAGGCGCGTCTTCCCTTCCAGACGTCGCTGGGCTGGGAGATGTCCTACCAGGAGGAGATCTGGCGCAACCACGTCGGCGTCGCGCTTGCGTGGACGCCTTTCGTCATCGGCTTCGGCATGACCGAGGTCCAGTCGTGGTTCGCGCAAAAAGGCCAGTTCGGCTTCTTCAACGAGGCCCGCCCGGGCAGCTCCACGGGGCTCGACAATCCCGGGTGGTGGTTTTCCATCGCCTTCGATCTTCCGCGCATCAAACCGGCACCTCCCCAGCCGCAGCGAGGCGTCCTCGACGGTCCGGTCCACCTCGACACGACCGACCTCGCCCGCCTGGAAGCGCTCGTCGTGGAACGCCAGGTGCGCGCCGACCTCGCGGAACTCGCCATGCGCTACTCCGCCGAGGGAATCGATCCGCTGGAATCCGGCGCCCTTCGCAGACGAATTCTGTCTGGGGGCGCCACGGCGCGCTCCGTCCTCCTGAAGATCGCGCTCGACACGGCGGTCGCCCAGGAGGAACGCACCCAGGCGATCTCCATCGCCGTGACGCATCCCACCGAATCCGACCTGCCCGCGCTGGAGAGCCTCACGGAAGAGCCGTCGCCAGGATTGCGCGTCGAGACGGCCCTGGCCCTCAGGAAGCTCGCCAGTCCGCGCGCCAAGGCTCTCCTCGAGCGTCTGCGCAACGATCCCGACGCGATGGTCCGCGCCGCCGCCCAGGGCGAATAGCCCGCTCGGACGGACGGCCGCAACCAGCTCTCAGCGCATGCTGCTCGACGAACGGACTTCGCGTTCCTGCGCGGTTTCCAGCACCACGAAACGCAGGCCGACGCCCACGGAAGGGGCGAATCCTGTCGACGCGTCGCTGGTGGAGCGATGGAGTTCGCGTCCATTGCCGTCGAACACGCGCACCGTGGCGGGGCCGACCATGGAAGAGCGTTCCCACTCGAATCCGCCCGCGACGGAACGAAGACGGAATCCCGACGGCTTCACGACGCGCGTCACGCCTGTCGCGCCGCTTCTGACCAGAGCGACGTTGTCGAGTTTCACCGTGCCCAGCGCGCCACCCAGGTTGAACTGGAGGATCGCGGCGGAGGAGGTGCCGAGGGCGACGATTTCGACCTGGTAGCTCTTCGTCGTCGTGCCGAGATCGGCATCGCCTCCTCCCAGCCATTTCCAGTCCGCCGAGGCTCCACCCGAAAAGCCGAAATTGATCGCGCGCGCGATGGTTGCGGAAGCGTCGAAGCTCAGGAGGTAGGTGACGCCGGAATCGATGGGAACGCCTGGCTGCGTGAGCTGGACATGGTAGGCCGTGTCGTCCTGGGCACCGACCTGGACCGAAGCGACTCCGCCAGTGAAGCTGGCCGTGGCGGTGTTGCCGGTGGCCGTATAGAAGGCCCAGGCCGTATTCGCGGTGAAATCGCCGTCCTTGAGAAGGTTGGTGCCCGCGTCCGGCTTGAAGTTGGCCTGGATCATCCAATCCCTCTTCACGGAGGCGATCGTCAGGACCGCTCCGGTCCCGGTGGTGTCGCCGGTCCATCCGGTGAACGTGTAGCCCGCGGCGGGAACCGCCGTGATGGTCACGGATTCGCCGGAGTCGATGCGGCCGCTCGGATTGGCCGTCACGCTGCCGCCCGCGCCTGCGGCGACTGAGACGGAAAATGTCCCGTTGCCGGTGCCGTCGAGCTTGATCGAGTTCGAGTCGGCGAGGTAGGCCAGGCGCATCGAGTGTCCGAAGGTCTGGAAGCCCAGCATCCAGGGGTCGCCTGCATCGGGTTGATACTGCCATCCCAAGCCGCCCGCGTAGCCGGCCTTGTCGAGGTAGGTCATGAGCGTGTCGACCTTGCCTGCGTCCTGCATCTTGCTCGTGGAGGAAGTGGACGTGCTCCAGTCGCTGGATGCGTATTCGCCGATCACAAGCGGCTTGTCGAGGCTCCAGGCCGCGTAGTTCCTGGTGAAGGGACTGTTGGATGTGCCGTTCCAGCCGTAGTAGTGGGCCATGTAGAAGTCGAGCATGCCATCGGCGTCGCTACCGGCGGCAAGCAGGTTCGCATCCGTGTACCAGTTCACGGTGCCTGTGGATGCGGCTCCGTTGGAGACGAGCACGCCGGGGACGAGGCGGTGGATGGTGCCCGCGATGCGGTTCACGGCCTTCTGCACCTGGAGCTTCGAGATGGTTCCGGCAGGAGAGGACCAGCCGTCGACCATGCCTTCGGGCTCGTTGAACACTTCCCAGCAGATCAGGTTCGGATCGTTGCCGATGGCCGACACGACGGGGGTCAGATAGTTCTTCGTGTATGCCGAGAGACCGCTGTCGGTGGTCAACATGGTCTTGTTGTTGGCCAAGATGGTCGCATTGATGTCTTTTTTCACCCAGTTGTGGGTGAGCAGGACGGGCATCACCAGGATGTTGTTGGTCTTGGCCAGCTGAAGCATCGTCTTGATGTTGGCGATGGTGCTGGAGCCGGGACCGGACACGTAGCCATTGGTGTAGATGGGATCGTTGGTGCCGTCGGTCGAGAGCCAGATGCGCATGGTGTTGCCACCCGAATCGTGGACGGCCTTCATGGCGGTGTTGATGCGGGTGATCGAGCTGGAGCTGAGCGGCGTGTTGCCCACATCGCCTGCATAGGAGATCCAGGCCAAGTTCATGCCGGAGACGAAGATCTTCTTTCCCGAAGGAAGCGTGACGCGTGACGCGGCAGGCATGGCCGTGGCAACGGAAGCGGCTCCCAGGGTGGCGATGGCGAGCAGTGTTTTGAGTTTGATCACGGGGGTCCTTTCAGATGAATCTCCGAAGGGAGTATAGGGGACCCCATTTTTTCGCGCCGAATCTATTCGCGCTCTAGTCCTGCGATTGTACTGTTGTATTGATGTCGAATCTGGCTTCCGCAACGCTCCAGAGGCTCAAGGATGCGGCCGCTTCGTCGGAAGGCTCCCGGCTGCCCACGATCAGGGAGCTTGCCGCAACCTGGGGGGTCGGTACTTGTACGGTCCAGCTCGCGGTCCAGGAAGCGGTACGGCAAGGCTGGCTTCAAACCCGACAGGGTTCGGGAATCTGGCCTCTGGGTGCGATGCCAATGCATCGAGCGTTGCCGCCGAGACTGGATGCCCAGCGCCTGTCCGAAAAGATCGGAATGGAAATCCAGGCCGGAAAGTTCGCTGCAGGCCAGCTCCTCTCCGCCCCCAAAGGGTATTCCATGCTTCATGGGATCCATCCATCCACCGTCCGCAAGGCGTTCGCGATTCTCGTGGCTCAAGGAGTGGTCGACCGGCAGGGGCGCTCCTGGAAGGTGAGTCACCCCCGATTCAAAGCCTCGTCCAGAGCACCCGTCGTACTGTGCATCGGCGCTCCCGGTGTCGACGGACGGTTGCGGATGGACACGGATCCGGAATGGGATTTCTGGCGCGAAATCCAGGCGGAAGCGATTCGTTGCGGTCTCGAGCCTAGGGTGATCGCATGGAACGGCGTTTTCCCCGATCCGGGGGATCACATCTTCGGCGCGGTCGTGTCGAACTGGCACATGTTCGACAGCACGGCGCTCCTCGATGGACTTTTGCGTCTGCGGCTTCCGACGGCGGTCTGGGTCGCGAACTACGAGATCTTCCCTGGCAAACGCTATCCGCACGCGCGGACCATGTGGTTCCACGATCTGGCCAACGGCCGCGGTGCCGGCGTCACGATGGCACGCTACATCAATGGCTTCGATCGACGCAAAGTCGCCTGGATCTCCCCGTTCCACGGAAGCCCCTGGTCGAAGAACCGATTCGCGGGTCTGCGCGAAGCCTTGCGAAAGGATGTCGAGCTGGTGGAGATCAACCATGTGGATTGGACGTCGGAGTGGGACGTCCAAAAGGACGTCATCATCGATCCCGAAGTCCTGAACCGGTTGGAATTGGAGGGCGTCGACCATGGCGGGATGGTCGACGTTCTCGCGCGCCCTCTGGTGGAAGCCGTCACGCGGGATCGCTGTCTGAAGATCTTCGGACCCCGTCTCGAAGATGCGCTGCATTCGGGCGCGACCCTCTGGGTGGCCGCGTCGGATCTCGTCGCGCAATGGTGCATCCACTGGTTGGGGTCCCGCGGCCTTCGGGTTCCCGACGACATCGCGATGGCCAGCTTCGACGACACGCGCACGGCCACGCACCTCGACTTGACGAGCCTGCGGTTCGACGTGCAGGAAATGGCCAGGGCGATGATTCGTCAGATCCTGTCAAGCCGCCAGGAGCACCGGATTCTGACGCACTACGCCGGACAGGTCGTCGAACGAGCCTCGACGTCGCCGTTGTCGCGGTAGCTTCAGCAGCCCTCTTCCAGCAACTGGTCCATGAGGATCGCCGGATCGGGGCCGCGCTGCAACCCCACCGGTCGTGCCGGCACGCCCACGACCGTGGTGTGCGCCTCCACGTTGGCGAGCACCACGCTTCCCGCGCCGATCTTGGAGCCGTCTCCGATATGGACGTTGCCGAGCACCTTCGACCCCGCACCCAGAAGGACGCCATGGCCGACCTTGGGATGACGGTCGCCCGTTTCCTTGCCCGTTCCACCCAGAGTGACCTCGTGAAGCATCGATACGTCGTCGCCCACGACGGCCGTTTCCCCGATCACGACGGATGTTCCATGGTCGATGAGGATTCCGGAGCCGATGACGGCCGCCGGATGGATGTCCATCGCGAAGACTTCGGAGATGCGGCTCTGCAGATGGCGAGCCAGAAGGACGCGCCCATGCCCCCAGAAGTGGTGCGCCGCACGGTAGGCCTGGAGGCCTTGGTACCCCTTGAAGAACAGGAAGGGTACCGCGATTCCTCCCGCGGCGGGATCGCGCTCCACGACGGTTCGCAGATCGCGCCGGAGACTCGAGGCGATTTCGGGAGTGCGAAGCGCTTCCAACAGGAGTTCTTCGAGAACCACGGGCCCCAGAAGCCGATCGGCGAGCTTCTCGGCCAGCAGCGAAGCCAACGCGTTCTCGAGCGTGTTTTGCGATCTGTAGCGTTCCAGCGCGGGCGCAAGCAACGGCTCGCCCTTCGCCAGCTCCGCGAGATGCTCCCGCAGCATCGTCCACACCGCATCCTGTTTCGGCACACGCCCTCCCTCGGAGCAAAAGCAGACCATTGCCCGACGCAATGGGAAAGATACCCACCCAGGAAGCGCCGGGCTCGCGACCGCTTCACCCGACCGGTTCCACCGATCGCATGGAGCGGTCGGCGTTTCTCTAGTGGCGGAAGTGGCGAGTGCCCGTGGCCGCCATCGCGATTCCCAGTTCGTCGCACTTCTGGATCGAGAGGTCGTCGCGCACGGAGCCGCCGGGCTGCACGATGTACTTGATGCCGAACTCGTGCGCAGCCTCGACGTTGTCGGGGAACGGGAAGAACGCATCGGAGCAGAGCACCATCTCGGAGACGAGCTTGGCCGCGTCGGCCGAAGGCATTTCGCGGGAAAGCCAGTCCTTCACGCGAGGCTGGGCGAGCTTCTGGTTGGAGTCGATGCGGTTGGGCTGGCCCATGCCGGCACCCACCAGGCTGTACTGGCCTGGCGCGTACTCAGCGCCGATCGCGATGGCGTTCGACTTCAGGTGCTTGCAGGCCTTCCAAGTGAATTCGGCGAGCGACTTCTTGGACTCGGGGAAGGCGATCTTCGTCATGGAGTCGAACTTCTCCCACACCACCGCGTCGCGGTCCTGGACGAGCATGCCGCCGATGACGTGCTTGTAGACCTTGCGATCCTTCGCGGCGGCGAAGTCGCCGACTTCCAGGATGCGGATGTCCTTGGACTTGGCCTTGAGGAATTCGAGCGCGTCGGCTTCGAAGGACGGTGCGAGGAGGATCTCGACGAAGCGTCCCTTGAGGACTTCGGCGGTGGCCAGATCGACGCGGCGGGTGAGGGCGATGACGGAGCCGAACGCCGAGACCGGATCGCCGGCCCAGGCGGCGACGAGAGCATCCTTGAGCGTGGCGCCGGTGGCGAAGCCGCACGGGTTGAGGTGCTTGATGACGATGGCCGCGTTCGTGCCCGAAAGCTCGCGTGCCGCTTCGAGGGCGGCGTCGGCGTCGACGATGTTGTTGTAGGAGAGCTCCTTGCCGTGGAGCTGCTTGAATCCGCCCAGCGAGGGCTCGCCGGCGCGGACGGAATCCGACTCGCGGAAGAACGACGCCTTCTGGTGGTTGTTCTCGCCGTAGCGCAGCGTCTCGCCGTTCCCGAAGCGCAGATCGAGGCGCTGCTCGGAGATGATCGCGGAAGCAAGGTGGCGCTCGATGGCGCTGTCGTAGCGGCTGGTGGTCGCGTAGACCTTGATCGCGAGCTTCTGGCGCGTGGCGAGGGTGGTGTCGCCGGTCTTCATCTCGGCGAGCACCGAAGCGTAGTCGGCGGGGTCGCAGACGACCGTGACGCGCTCGTGGTTCTTGGCCGCCGAGCGGAGCATGGAAGGACCGCCGATGTCGATGTTCTCGATCGCTTCGGCGAGGTCGCATCCGCGGGCCACCGTGGCCTCGAAGGGGTAGAGGTTCACGCACACGAGGTCGATGGGCAGGATGCCGTTGGCATCCATCTGCGCCTTGTGTGCGGGGATCTGGGGGCGACCGAGGAGCCCGCCATGGACCTTGGGATGCAGCGTCTTGACGCGGCCTTCCAGGATCTCCGGGTGGCCCGTGAGCTCGTCGATGGCCGTTGCCGGAAGTCCCGCGTCCTTGAGAGCCTTGAGGGTCCCGCCTGTCGAGACGAGCTTCCAGCCCAAGGCGGAAAGCCCCTTGGCGAAGTCGACCAGACCGGTCTTGTCGGAAACGGAAAGTAAGGCGATGCGGCTCATGCGAGTCCTTTCAGATGGTACGCGTGAAGGTTCGTGAGAATGCGAAAGGTAGCTTCGCCCGCCCTTCGTCCACCGCCCGGGAGACCGTGTCCGAGTTCGACACGCCCGGTGCGATAGTGCGATAATCCGGATGGATCCCCGAGCGCCGCGCCGCGGGGAAGCGGAGACCGGAAACGAGGAGCCTCGCGCACACATGACTCCAGAAGCGAAGAAGCCATTTTCCAAGAGCACGCGGGCGGCGATTCGGATCGCGTCCATCGTCTGCGTCCTGGTCGCATCCGCGGGCGCTTCGTGGTGGGCGATGGCGCACGAGGAGCGCCTCGGCGCAGCATGGGTCGGCGTCACCCTGGGGTTCGCCGTGTCGCTGGCGATCGCGGTTCTCTTCCACATGATCGCCAGGCGGCGCGGAGTGCTGGAGAAGGTCACGGAGGAACGCCACGACTTGGAGCGCAGGCTGTCCTGGGCGCTGGATGCCACGGGCGAAGGCCTGTGGGACTGGGACGTCGCGACAGGAAACGTGAAGCACAACTTGCGCTGGTGCGCCATTTTGGGGCTGGACGACACCTACCTCCAGCACCCCTTGGACATCTTCGGCGCGAGCATCCACGACGAAGACCGCGAACGCGTCTTCAAGGCCATCCAGGGAGCGGTGGATGGACAAGGCCCCTACGAAAGCATCCACAGGATGCGCCATCGAAATGGACGCATCGTGTGGGTTCTGGATCGGGGACAGGTGGTGGAGCGGGATTCGGACGGCCGTGCCATGCGCATGGTGGGCACCATGGCCGACATCACGAAACAGAAGAATACGGAAGAGGCCTTGCGCGAAAGCGAGTCCGTGCTGCGTTCGAACGAAGCGAACTTCCGGACCTTCTTCGAATCGATGACCGACATGCTGTTCGTGGGCAAGCCGGACGGGCGCCTGCTCTTCGCGAACGACATGGTGACGAAGACCCTTGGATACGCTTCCGAGGAACTCTGCTCGATGCACGTGCTGGACGTGCACCATCCCGAAAGCCGAACGGAGGCCGAACGGATCTTCGCGGCGATGCTGCGCGGCGAAGACGCCATCTGCACGCTTCCTCTGCGGACGAAGAACGGCGAAGCGATCCCCGTCGAGACTCGCATCTGGTTCGGCCAATGGGACGGGTCGGACTGTTTCTTCGGCATATCCAAGAACATGACGGACGATCTGGACGCGAAACTCCGCCTGGAGAAGATGTTCCGCAACAACCCCGCCATGATGACGATTTCCGTCTTGCCGGAACGAAGGATATCCGACGTCAACGACGCGTTCCTGTGGGAGCTCGGCCTTGCGCGCGAGGACGTCGTGGGAAGGTGCATCGCCGAAATGGACATGTTCGTCGATCCATCCAGGGAGGAGGAGCTCGCGAGCATGCTGCGAGCGACGGGACGCGTCTCGGGCTTCGAAGTCAAGGCGCGCCGCAAGGATGGCCGTGTCATCCAGATCCTCTACTCGGGCGAGATCATCGAGACGCGGAAGGAACGGCTCCTGTTGAGCGCGATGTTCAACGTCACGGCGCAGAAGGAGAACGAGGAAGCCCTCCGCGCGACGAACCAGTTCCTCGAGGACGCCACGGCGCGCGCGAATTCGCTCGCCTCCCAGGCCGAGATGGCCAGCATCGCCAAAAGCGAGTTCCTGGCCAACATGAGCCACGAGATCCGCACGCCCATGAACGGGATCATCGGCATGACGGGCCTTCTCCTGGACACGGACCTGGGGGAGAAGCAGCGCCGGTACGCCGAGATCGTGCGCCAAAGCGGAGAATCGCTCCTCGCGCTGCTCAACGACATCCTCGACGTGTCCAAGATCGAAGCGGGAAGACTCGAGCTCGAGACGATGGACTTCGAACTCGACCGCATCCTCGACGACTTCGCCGCGATGCTCGCCCTGCGCGCCAACGAACGCGGCGTCGAGTTCGTCTGCGCCGCCGCCCCCGGAATCCCGGAGCACCTGCGCGGCGATCCCGGCCGTCTGCGGCAGATCCTGCTCAACCTCGCCGGAAACGCCATCAAGTTCACGCACCAGGGCGAAATCGCGGTGCTGGCGAGGCTCGTGACGGAAACCGACAAGGACGCGCTGATCCGCTTCTCCGTGCGCGACACGGGCATCGGGATCCCTTCCGACAAGATCCCGCTCCTGTTCGAGAAGTTCATGCAGGTCGACGCGTCCACGTCGCGCAGATACGGCGGAACCGGACTCGGACTCGCCATCTCGAAGCAGCTCGCCGAGATGATGGGAGGGGAGATCGGCGTCCGGAGCGAGGAGGGAAGCGGCTCCGAGTTCTGGTTCACGGCCCGGTTCGCCAAGCAACCCGAGCGGGAGCGCGACACGCCGGTCCGATCCATTCGCGGCGCCCGCATCCTGGTCGTCGACGACAATTCGACGAACCGCGAAGTCATCGCCTCCCAGATCGCGTCATGGGGAGGACGCGTCGAAGAGGCCGTCGACGCCAAGGATGCGTTGACGGCGCTCCGCCGAGCGCACACGGAAAACGATCCGTTCCTGATGGCCCTCCTCGACATGCAGATGCCGGAAATGGACGGGATCGCGCTCGCGCAGGAGATCACGAAGGATTCGTCGATTTCCAGGACGAAACTCGTCCTCATGCCCTCCATATCCTTCCACGACGACGACATGGTTCGCAACGCGGGCATCTCGGCGACATTGCCCAAGCCGGCCCGGCAATCCGATCTCTTCGACACCATCGCGCACGTCCTGGGGCGATCGGGAGCGTTTCCCGCGGAGCACAAGACCGCATCGAGGCCGCGGATCGGCGCGGACAAGGCCCGCATCCTTCTCGCGGAGGACAATCCGGTCAACCAGATGGTGGCTTCGGGCATCCTGGAGACCCTCGGCTTCCGCGTCGACTCGGTGGCCGACGGAAAGGAGGCTCTGGACGCGCTCGAGAAGCTGCCTTACGATCTCGTCCTCATGGACGTGCAGATGCCCAGGATGGACGGCTTCGAGACGACCCGAATGGTACGGGATCCTTCGACGCCGGTGAGGAACCACGCCGTTCCGATCATCGCCATGACCGCCAACGCCATGCAAGGCGACCGTACGCGCTGCCTCGCCGCCGGCATGAACGACTACGTCTCCAAGCCGGTCTCGCCGGAGGAGCTGGCCGACGCGTTGGAGCGCTGGCTTCCCATGACGGAATCGCATGCGGATGCGGGCATGGACAGCTCATTCCCTCCAGGAAGCGAGTCGGTCGCGTTCGATCGAGCCGGCCTGCTCGCGCGGGTCATGGGCAACGAATCGCTCGCGAAGAAGGTGATGGTTTCGTTCCTGGAGATGATGCCCCCGCAGATCGGCGAACTGCGAGCCTTCGTGGACGCCGAAAATCTCCCCGGAATCGCCGCGGTCGCCCACGGCATCAAGGGCGCGGCCGCCAACATGGGCGCCATGGCGCTTTCCGAAGCCGCGCGAACGGTCGAAGTCGCGGTGTCGCGAAACGACATTGAGGCGGTCCGAGATGCGACAAATTCCGTCGAAGCGGAGCTCGAGCGATGGAAGGCGACGGCGCTGCACGAGCTCTGAAGCGGTCGATCAGGCGGGCGCGGACGACATGCCCGTGAGTCGGCGGTAGGCCTCGCGGTATTTCTCGAGCGTCTTCTCGACGACATCGGCCGGGAGGGCCGGTGCAGGCGGGTTCTTGTCCCAGGCGATGCTCTCGTAGTGGTCGCGCACGAACTGCTTGTCGTAGCTGGGTTGGGCGCGTCCCACGGCGTACTGGTCGGCGGGCCAGAAACGGGAACTGTCGGGGGTCAGGACCTCGTCGATCAGGCTGACGCGGCCATCGATCAGGCCGAATTCGAACTTCGTGTCGGCGAGGACGATGCCGACCGACTCGGCGTGCTTCGCGGCGCGCGAATAGAGATCGAGCGTGGCGTCCTCCAGGTACCGGACGACCTGCGGCCCGCAGATGCGGCCCGCCTGTTCGCGCGTGACGTTCTCGTCGTGGCCGATGTCGTTCTTGGCCGCGGGCGTGAAAATGGGGGAGGGAAGACGGGATCCGTCTTGGAGACCGGCTGGCAGTTCGTGTCCACAGACCTTGCCCGTGGCCTTGTAGTCCTTCCAGCCCGATCCCACCAGGTAGCCGCGCGCGACGCATTCCACATCGAAGCGCAACGCCTTGCGGACGTACATGGAGCGACCTTCGAGCTGGTCGCGGAAAGGCCGCAGAGCCTCGGGAAAGGATGCCACGTCGGCGCTGACCAGATGGTTCGGGAAATCCAGATGGCGGAACCAGAACAGGCTCATCTGCGTAAGCAGGACGCCCTTGCCCGGAATGGGAGTGGGAGAGACTGCATCGAAGGCCGAGATGCGGTCGGTGGCCACCAGAAGCAGGTGGTCGCCCAGATCGTAGATGTCGCGGACCTTGCCGCGTGCCAGGAGAGGAATCCCCGGCAGTTCGCTCTGCGGAAGAGAAGTCATGAGGACCACAAAGTTACTTTCTTCGCCAGCCAGCTTCGCTGGATGCCTCAGCTCTCCGAAAGGATCGCTTCCACCAGAGGAATGCTCTTCTCGATGCATTCGAGGCAGATCTCGGGGTCGCAGGCGGCTCCGGCACCGCTTTCCTTGGGGAGCGGCGCGATGTCGCGCACACGGGTCCGTTCGGGTTGCCAGCAGATCCCGCAGGTCTGGGCGGCTTGATCGGCGCGCAGAATGGTCCAGGCAAGGAGCGGGGGATCGAGTCTCCGGGGGTCCGCCCACGTGTCGATCACCATGGGGAGGGGCTCCGGGAGATGCCAGTGCCGCTCCACGAACGTGGAACCGATATGCGCATGATCGATACCCATGCAACGACGTTCGACCTCCAGGAGATCGATCCGCTCGAACGGAGCCTCGATCTCCACGAGATTCGACGCGTCCGGATCGGATTCTTCGAGCGGAGCGGTGGTCGCGTTCGACGACTCGCGAGTCGTCACATCGTCGATCGCGCGGGCCCAACCGATGGGGTAGAGAAAGTGGGCGAGCAAAGCGCCGATGTCGTGCAGAAGTCCAGCCATCCAGATCTGCTCGAGCCCTTTGCGATCGATGGGGGAATGGCGCGCGATCTGCACGCTCCCCACGGCCACCAGAAGGGAATGGCGCCAGAAATCGCGCATCGAGGAACCCGCGGGGCCCTTCTCCGAGTAGGTGGCGCCTTTGAGAGACATGACCGTCGTGAGCGAGCGCAAGGTTTCCATGCCCATGCGCTGGATGGCATCCTCGATCTCCGTGATCTGGCGGCTTCCACGCCAGTAGGGGGAGTTGGCGACCTTCAGCACCGATCCGGCAAGCGTCGGATCGGTGCGCACCAGATTCGAAAGCCTCTGGATGTTCACCCACTCGTTGGACAATTCCTGCTGGAGCCGTACGACGATTCCCGGCATCGGAGGAAGCACGGAAGCGAGGCGGTCGAGTCCCGCGACGAGCTGCTCGTGTTCCGTCCGAAACGACTCGGCGTTGCCCGGCACGAGTGTCGGCATTTCCACGGTGGGAAGATCAGGCGCGGCGGTGGAATTCATCGACTTAACTGTACAACAAATTCCGTTTCTCTCGCAACGTGAAAAGCGAACGAATCCAGCATTCGGGAGCATTCGGAGATGCCGAACTCGACCCGGACGTTCTAAGTTTGCGAACCAACCCTTTTCCGGGAGAGATCCATGAAGAAGCCTCTTCGCGTCGCCATCACTGGTGCCGCCGGTCAGATCTGCTACAGCCTGATCCCTCGCATCGCCTCCGGCGAGATGTTCGGCGCCGACCAGCCCGTCATCCTCCAGCTTCTCGAGGTTCCCTTCGAGAAGCCCCAGCAGGCCCTGAAGGGCGTCGCGATGGAGCTCGAGGACTGCGCGTTCCCTCTTCTCCAGGGCATCGTCCTGGCCGACGACCCCATGGTCGCCTTCAAGGGCGCCGACTGGTGCCTGCTCGTGGGTTCCAAGCCCCGCGGCCCCGGCATGGAGCGCAAGGACCTCCTGACGGAAAATGGCAAGATCTTCGTCGGACAGGGCAAGGCCATCGACGCCGTCGCCGCCGAGAACGTCCACGTGGCCGTCGTCGGCAACCCCTGCAACACGAACTCGTGGATCTGCGCCATGAGCGCGCCCCGCGTGCCCAAGAAGAACTTCTCGGCCATGACCCGCCTCGACCAGAACCGCGCCATGAGCCAGCTCGCTGCCAAGGCCGGCGTGCACAGCTCCGCCGTCACCGAAGCGATCATCTGGGGCAACCACTCGGCCACCCAGTATCCCGACTACTTCAATGCCAAGATCGGCGGCAAGTCGGCTCCCTCCGTCATCGGCGACGAAGCCTGGGCCAAGGACGTGTTCATCCCGACCGTGCAGAAGCGCGGCGCCGCCATCATCGACGCCGCCGGTGCCTCCAGCCGCTTCAGCGCCGCCAACGGCCTGATCGACCACGTCCACAGCCTTGTCACTCCGGGGTCCACGGTCCATTCCGTGGCCGTTTGGTCCGATGGCTCCTACGGCATCGACAAGGACATCATGGCATCCTTCCCCGTGCGCACCACCGGCCACGGCGAGTGGGAGATCGTGCAGGGCTACGAGCTCAACACCTTCGCCAAGGAGCGCATCGCCCTGTCCGTGAAGGAGCTCAACGAAGAGCTCGCCGTCGTCAAGGAGATGCTCGGCGGGGTCTGAGCCGCAGAACAGAGTTCATTCTGGTCCTGCGGCACACGTCGCAGGACCCTTTTTTTGCCAGGAATCCCCCCCATGAAGACTCGTCGTACCATCCACGTGCTCACGCCGCTTTTTGGCGCAATGCTTCTGCTCTCATCCTGCGCCGCGTCTAGGCCACCGCTTGCTCCCGCCGAGTCGAGCCACTTGAAGACGAGGGAGCTCGTCCTGCCGTCAGGGAAGCCCATCGCGCTCCGGACCATGGCCAAGGAGTATGAATCCTTCGCGAAGGATGGCATCTCTGATTCCGTGGTCCAGCATCGGATCGACTCGGCCTTCAAGGTTGGTCTCCTCGACTCCTATTGGGGCGCGCGCGTCATACTCGCACCTACGCTGAAACTCGAAGCATCCACCAATCCAGTGGTCTTCATACGGGGCCGGGATACGATCCGAATCCAGACACGCGTCGAGGGGCTGGATTCGACTAAACTCTATCTGCTGACGTCGACAATACTGTACTTGCCTCGTGCCGAGGCGAGCAAGCTATCCAGTTACCGCTTCCTCGACGCCTTCATCGATTGGGTCGTCTACGATCCCGCGCTCGGCAAGGCCATCCTCGGTGGACACTCCAAGGATTTCTCCACGACGTTCGCAGTACTCGTGAACATCATCACCCAGTCGGACTGGCCTAACGCCGCGCGGAAGGTAGGGGGGAAGTTAGCGGAGGAGCTTGGCCAATACCGCTGATTCGTCCCGCCTGGGTCGGATCCGTCTGACCACAGCCCCTCAGAGGTCGTGGCGTTGAGCACCCCGCCCCTGAAGAATCTGTCGCCATCAAAACACCAGATCCGCTAACGCTGATTGCGTACGCTCAACAATTTCAACTTAACATAATTCACATTATGCGAAGATACAGGTTCAGCAGGTTGTGCGCCAGGATCAAGCACGCCATCGCGACTCCCAGATCTCGTGCACAGCGTTGCCCGTGAGCGGATAGGCCATCAGGACGACGACGGCGCACGCCATGAAGATGTCGACCATCCGTCGAGTCGTCGTCCCAGCCATGTCAGAAGCCCAGACCCCACAACCAGTCCGCGACATCGCCGCGAGCATCCTTCGCCCTCCGTCCGCGGACGGCGAACCCATCGAGGATCCTCGCCTTGGGACAGATCTTGGCAAGATCGTCGTCGCTGCGCCCCAGCCCGCTTCCTTCGTGGGTGCAGAACGGAACCACGATCACCGGCATGGGCATGGTCCCCCACCAGTTGGGATATCCGACGAACATTACGTCGTACTTGGTCGTGTCGGCCAGATGGTTGCGCAACTTGGGGCGAGCTCCGGCTTCCAGCTCCTTCATGGCCCGCGCCTTCGTCTCCTCGTAGTCCTTGGGGTACGGATCGACGGCCTGGATCTCGAAGACCTGGCCTCCCGCGATCCCGTGGATCATCTCGGCCACCGCGCCGCATGATGCTCATCTCCCCGGCACCGCCGTGTCGGATCCGGCTCACTTCCCCTTGGCCGCCTTGGTCCCGGCGCGGTACTGGGCGTCGTCAACCTTCTCCATCCACGCGGTGGCGCTTCCGGATAGCGGCTCGGTGATGGCGATGTGGGTCAGCGCCTGGTCGGGGGCGGCCCCGTGCCAGTGCTTGCGGTAGTGCGGGATCCACACCACGTCCCCCTTGCCGATCGCCTGGGCCGGCTCGCCCCACGACTGGACGAAGCCCCGGCCCGAGGTCACGATCAACGTCTGCCCCAGCGGATGCTCGTGCCAGTCGGTCCGCGCCCCCGGCGCGAAGGTGACCTCCGCCCCGTAGTAGCGCGAAGGGCCGCCGGCCTGGAATGGCTGGGCCACCTCGACCTTGCCGGTGAAATGCTCGCCGCCCGGGACCGGAGCCTTCGGGGAGACCACCTGGATCCCGACCGTCCCCGAGACGGAATTCGAGGCCTTGGCCGCGCCGGTGGCCGCGATAGTTTTTGTCGTGGAGAGGACTTCGCGGGCGTTGCGGCCCTGGGCCGGATCCACACGCGTCTCCACCTCCTCCACGATCCCCTCGAGCTGGGCCTGGGTCACCCCCACGTTGCGGGCCACCTGGAAATGTCCCCGCAGCTGCGGCGTGACGTCGCGGAGGCTGGAGAGGGCCGCCACCGTGGCGATTTCGCGCATCCGGTAGTCCAGCACCCCGCGCCCGAAGACATCGCCGAACAGGTGCGCCTTGAGGAAGGTGTCGATCCCCGGCGTGAAGGTCACGTACCCGCCCGTGGCCGGTCCGCCCATGAGTTCGGCCTGGACCTTCGTCCCCCATTCCAGCGAGGTCGTACCGGAGTGGAGCGGGGTCGGCTCCGTCCCCGTCGCATCAACCGTGCCGCGGGCCTGGCGCGCCTCGACCACCTTCATGAAGGTGCCGATGCCGTTGAGGCTTCTGGGAAAGCCCGCATAGGCGTGCATCTGGATGAGCACTTCCTTGATCTCGTTGACGGTGAGCCCCGAATCGAGCCCTTCCTGCAACGAGACCTCCAGGCGCGGCAGGTCGCCGGTCGCGGTCAAGGCCGCGATCCGCGTCACCCCGCGCTGCCGGGCATCGAGCCCCTGGGGGACGGGAGTCGGTTCCGTCTGGACATCCGTCGCGGACAAGGATATCGCGGCAGCCAGCAAGGCTCCCCCCACCGTGGATCGGATCATCTCGGTCTCCTTGTTCTGGTGCATGGTCTTCTTCATGTCTTGAATCTCTCCTCGGCACGATCCGCAAAGTTGCCCGGAGCTCCGCGATATTTGCCCATTCCTGCAGACGCCCCGATTCTCCTGCCTTTGGTGCCCGTCTGGATCGCCTGCATGAAGGCTTTTCTGGCCGCCACCGTTCCCGATCCAATTGCCCGATCAGCCGAGTCACATGTACGTTTCCGTCACTCAAGACCAACAGAAGGCTCCGCTCAACTCCTTCCGTTCAGATTCTGTCGGAAGAACCGGGTCAGCTTGTCCATCGCCTGGTCCACGTACTGGGGCTTCCAGTACGTCTCGATGTGCGTCGCGCCGGGAATCACGAAGAGCTCCTTGCTGCGGGCGTTGACCGCCTTCGCGAAGGCGCTGTCGGTCATGTACTTGGAGTCCGCCTTTTCGCCCGCCATCATCAGGAGCGGCTGATCGACGAGGTCCATCGCGCTGGAAGCGTCGAAGCGCATCAGATCCAGCAGGCTACTCGTGGTGTAGCGGAAGGTCGAATTGGGATGCGCGTGGGTCTTCCCGTAGTACTCGAATCCCTGGCGGTACAGGTCGAAGGGGAGCTTGGCGATCTGCTCGTCGGTCAGCTTGGCATCGCCCACGTAGAGGATCGGACCTCCGGCGGCTTCCTGCGCACGCGCCTGGGAAGCCTGGCGCAAGCGTTCCTGGATGGTCGCCTTCTGCGAATCCATGAAGCCGTTGCGACGCACGATCCCGCTGTTGAACATGCTCAGGGTCGCAACCGCCTTGAACCGCTTGTCGGTCTGCGCCGCGGCCAGGGAGTAGCCGCCTCCCCCGCAGATGCCCAGCAACCCGATTCGTTGCGCGTCCACTCCCGGGTATCGGGAGACGAAGTCGGCCATGCCGTGGATGTCCTCGATCCGGTTCGCGGGCTTGTCCACGTTGCGTGGCTCGCCTCCACTCGCGCCCTGAAAGGCGGCATCGGCGACGATCGCGACATATCCCGCCTCGGCAAGGCGCTGGGCGTACAGACCCGCGACCTGCTCCTTGACCCCGCCGTTGGGATGCGCGACCACGATCGCGGGAAGCTTCGCGTCCTCCGCGTACCCGGCGGGGGTGTAGACGTTGGCCACGATCCGCAAACCGTTCAGCCGATACTCGACCGGATGGATCTGCACCTTGCCCGCTTCGTTCGCGACGATCGCGCCTTCGTAGACGAGCGTGAAGGAATTCTTCCGATAGTCTCCCGCCAAGGTGGCTTCGGCGAGCGACAGCGACAGGATCGCCGCGCTCGAAGTGAATCGTCCTTGGATACCCATGTCATCCTCCTCGCATGTTTCGATTTTCCCGGTCCTCCAAGGACCGTACCGTCACTTCCTGTCCAGATCCTTCGACTTCAGCCACGCCGAGATGTGGTCGGCGATCTGCACGTTGTTCAGGTCCGACATCAGCATGTGGGTATTGCCCTTGATCCCGATCTCGGGAAGGTGGACCACCTGCACGTCGCCCCCGTATTTCTTGGCCACGGCCTGGAATCGACGTGCGGCCAGGAGGAACTGGCGCCACTGCTCCTGGCCGGGGTTGGTCGAAAGAGTGTCGGGGATGAAGTCGCCGTAGTAGATCACGATGGGGATGCGCGTGAGCGCCTTGAACTGTTCCATCGGGATGATCTGGGCAGGGATGGTGCGCGCCGACAGCACGATGGGGTCGACCTTTTCCCCTTCCGGGAACGGGAAGTCCCCACCAGGCTCCATCGCCACCACGGCCTTGATGCGCGGGTTCTTGATGGCCGTGGCCCAGCCCGGCCCGCCACTCTGCGAATGGGTGACCAGGATGCCGTCGCCGATCGAATCGAAGAGAGCCGAGAAGGCCGCGATGTTGATCTGGGGATTGTACGGGCCACTGTTGGGAACCGCCTGACGGGCGAACTGGTCCATGGCCTTGGGGTCGCGCGAGAACTGCACGCCGGGATAGAAATCGGGCCACAAGCCGAAGCGCATGATGCCGAACCACAGCTGCTCGTCCGGAACGGCGGGGATGGTGCCCGGCTCGATGCTGCGCGAGGCCTTGCCACGGCGCGGCTGATCCACGAGGTACACGCTCCAGTCGCGCCGCAGGAAGATGTTCTGGAATCCCTCGCGACCGTCCGGCGTGGTCTCCCAGGTTTTGGACGACTGCCCGTGCCCGTGCCAGAACACCAACGGAAGCTTGCGCTTGGCCTTCGGGATCTGGTAGAACACGTAGGAGTGGTCACCGTGGTACGACTGTCCTTTGCTGTCGACGCCATTGGGATTGTAGGCACCTTGGAGGATCGGGTCGAAGGTACCCGTGTCGGTCTTCACCGTGCCTCCGATCGCGAAGCTGCCCTGCGCGGTCAGCACGATGTCCTTGGCCTGCAGCAGACCGCTCGCAAGGGCCATGGCCAGCAGGGCTCGTGCGATGCTCGATGGGAGAGATGTCCTCATGATGATCACTTCCTGTCCTGTTCGGGTTTGCTCGATTCCATCGCCAACGTGCGACCTGCACCCGGTGCCTCCCGCCGGGAGGCACTTCGCCAGGGATTCTTTCTCACTCCTTCGAACCGAGCGAAGCCATCCACTGCACGATCTTGGGGTCGCGGTGCGAGAAGAAGAGACTCTCCTTGGTGTCCAACGCAGCGATGTTCCCCATGTCGGACTCGGAAAGCTCGAAGTCGAAGACGCGGAAGTTCTCCTCCATGCGCTCGCGTCGGACGGACTTGGGGATCGCCACCACGCCGCGCTGGATCAACCAGCGCAACGCCACCTGCGCCACCGAGCGTCCCGTGCGCGCGGCGATCGCGGTCAGGACCGGATTCGTGAAGAAATCGTTGCGCCCTTCGGCGAACGGCCCCCACGACTCGATCTGCACACCGACCTCCTTCATGAAGGCCGCGGGCTCCACCTGCTGACAGAAAACGTGTGTTTCCACCTGGTTCACGGCCGGAACGACCTCGTTGAAGCCGATCAAGTCGGCCAGGCGGTCGGGAGCGAAGTTGCTCACGCCGATGGCCCGCACGCGTCCCTTGCGCAAAAGCTCCGTCATGGCACGCCACGATCCGTGGACGTCCCCGAAGGGCTGGTGGATCAGATAGAGGTCTAGCGTGTCCAGTTGCAGCTTGTCGAGCGACTTCTGGAAGGAGGCCATCGTCTTTTCGTATCCGGTGTCCTGGACCCAGAGCTTGCTGGTGACGAAAAGCTCCTCGCGCTTGATCCCGCTCTTGCGCAGGGCGTCGCCCACGGCCTTCTCGTTGCCGTAGGACTGCGCCGTGTCGATCAGCCGGTAGCCGGTCTCCAAGGCCTCGCTCACCGCCTGCTCGCACTGGGCCGGATCGGCCACCTGGAACACACCGAATCCCAGGATGGGCATCTCCACGCCGTTGTTCAACGTCACGTTCTTCATGATCTGTCCTTTCTCTCGAGTGATGGTCATATTCTGTCTTCAGACTCCCGTTCCAGGCAAAAGGGAGACCTTGCCGGATCCTCGCGGACCCGACTTCCCTCCTTCCCTTCCCGATTCCTTTAGGGCCGTCAGGCGATGGCCGCGACCCTGCCCTGGCGCCACTCCAGAGGCGTGCTGTTCTCCCACGACCGGAAGGCGCGGAAGAACGAATTGCTGTCCTCGAATCCAAGCAGGAAAGCCACTTCCGAAAGTTCCACCCTGGGATCGGCGAGGTAGGCTTTTGCCAGGTTCTGTCGCGTGCCGTTGACCAGGTCCTGGAAGTTCGTCCCCTCGCGGCTGAGCTGGCGCTGCAGGGTGCGTTCGCTGGTGCGCAGCTCCCGGGCGATCGTCTTCAGCTCGGGCCGCCCCGAGGCCAATCGTTGCCGCAAGACCCGACCCACCTTGGCGGCGTATCCGTCGTCCTTCTCCGCCGATTGCCTTTCGCGTTCCAGCCGCGAAAGCAGGTTTCGGTCAGCTCCGGAGCCCTGTGAAACGAACGGAAGATCGAGATCCTTCTTCCGGAGGACCAGCACGTCGTACGGCGCCCCGAACCGCACCCGGCAGCCGAACTCCTCCTCCAGACCGCGCGGGTCGTGGTGGGCTCGTGTCAGCTCCAGTCCGGCCGCATCGATGCGTCGGCCGGTCCCTTGCCTGCCCATTTCCAGGAGGAAGGCGAAGGCCCGGTCGGTGAGGATGGCCGGAGGATTGCGGTCGGCGTAGAACCACTCGAAGCGGATGCGGCAGGTGTCCGCGGTCTCTTCCATGCGCACTTCCTCGGGAACGCACAGCCGCTTGTAGCGGGCCAACCGCAGGATGGCGTCGCGAAAGTCCCGGGCCGTGCTGGTAGCGCGATGCACTGGATGAGGGGTCGGAGACTTCACTCCGTGGTGGATCAGTCGGATCCCAAGCATCGGATCGGGTTCGATGTCCGAGACCGCCTGCCAGAACGCGAAGAACTGCGCCGTCGTGACCTCGCCCTCGCCGTCGTGCACCGAGGCTGGAAGCTGCGCGCGTTCCAGCACCGCCTCCACGTCCACCCCCGCCTCGCGCAGGACCGGGAGCATCCCCGTGGGCATCCGAAACCGATCTCCGTTCGCCATGCGCACCTCCTGACTTCAACCTACCCCTTCTCGAACCGGAGATCACTTGCAAAACACGCCAATCTTCCGGAAGGCACCCTCCGTGTTCGGCTCAGAACGTGTAGCGTACCATGGCGCCGTTCAGGTCGCCCGCGATGGGCACGATGCTCAGGCGCGAAATTGCTGGCGAATGGTCCTCGGATCACGGGGACGAAGGTCCCCGCGATCACGGCCCCTTACCTCCGATGGTCTGCGTGTTCATCGAACTGCTGCGGACATCGAGGGCTCCCTGCGCCTCTCGATGCGACATCGCCACGCCCCTCACACCGACTTCCGCAGAATATCCTCGGCCACGTCCAGGCCCAGGTCCCGGGTTTCGCCAAGCGCCGTCATCCCGTGAGCCTCCAGCTGCGCGATCACCTCGGGGATGCGGTCGGCGCCCACCCCGTACTCCGAAAGGCGCGTCTTCACGCCCAGCGACTCGAAGAACGTGCGCGTCTTCGCGATGGCGGCGTCCGCCTTCTCGGAATCGATTCCCTCGTGGATTCCCCACACGCGTCGAAGTCGAACATGCTTTCTCCTCGTTGTTTGTTGGACGATTTCTGACAGTCAGTCGAAGGCGACACGGAAGCGGGTCCAGCGCGTCCCGAGATAGCGGTGCAGGAACAGGACGGTCTTGGGGATCCATTCGATCACCATGGCGGCCCAGACGCCCACCACGCCCCATCCCAGCGACACGCCCAGGAACCAGGCCAGGCCGATGCGCACGGCGAACATGCACAGGACCGAGACGATCATCGGGTAGCGCGCATCTCCCGCGGCGCGCAGCGTCACCGGGAGAGTGTAGGCCAGCGGCCAGACCAGGAAGACGCCGGCGGTGTGGAGCAGAAGCAGCTTGCGCACCATGCCCTCCGTCTCGGGCGCGAGTCCGTAGGCGCGCAGCAGCCAGGGCAGGAGCGCGAGGATGGCCAGGCTCAGGGCGATCTGCGAGGCGTAGACGAATCCCATGATCCGACGAGTGTACGTTCGGACCTGGTCGTAGCGCCCGGCCCCGACGCAACGTGACACCACCGTGGTGAGTCCCAACCCGATGGACATGCCCGGAAGCACCTGGAAGAGCACGATCGCGGTACCCACAGCGTTGGCGGCGATCGAGGCCGTTCCGAAGGTGGCGACGATCCCGAGCACCAGGATCCTTCCCACGTGGAAAAGGCCGTTCTCGAGCGCGAAAGGGGTTCCCAGGCGCAGGATGGTCCCCACCGTCGCCCGCTCGAACCATTCCCCGGGGACGCGGGGAAGCGACAACCGCACCGGCAGCCCCCTGCCCGTCGCGAGCCCCAGCATCACGGCCGCGGCGAGCACGCGCGAGGCGAGCGAGCCGATGCCGATCCCGAGAGTTCCGAGATGGAACCCGTGGACCAGCAGGACGCTCAGGCCGATGTTGACGGCGTTCATGAGGATGGCCACGTGCATCGTGGTCCGCGTGCGCCCGATGGTGCGGAACATGGCCGCTCCCGCCGCGTAGAGGGCGATCGCCGGGACCGAGGCGTTCACGAGCATAAGGTAGGTGGACGCATGGTGCCGCACTTCGGGCGAGATGCGCCCGAAGAGACCTCCCAGCAACAGCGGAGACGCCGCGTAGAGCAGCCCCGCGATCGCCAACGAAGCCACCGCGGCGATTCCGACCAGTTGGCGCGACGCCGAAGCCGCGAGATCGGGACGACGTCCCCCCAGATGCTGCCCCGCGACCACCGCGCCACCCGTGGCAAGGGCGGCGAACACGGCGATGAGCAGCATCATGATGGTATCGACCAGCGATACGCCCGAGACCGCAGCTTCCCCGACCGACGCGGCCAGGAACGTGGCCGTGAACCCGACGAGGTATTCGAGGCCCTGCTCCACCACCAACGGCCAGAACAGCTGGAACAGGTCCCGATCGGAGAACGGAAGGTCACCCTTCCCACCCACTTCGGCGCCTGCGATATTCCGACGGTTCATCGAACGCTCCTCGCATCCGCGATGCCGAGGGTTTCGAGCCAGCGCTGAACCATCTTGCTGCGGAACAACGATCCCACGGTCTTGGCCGCGATCTTGTCCGCGACGATGCACGTATTGCCCGATTGTGTGGAAAGAGCGATTTGGATCATCGGACGACTCCTCCGCCGGACTCCCGTCCAACGGGCTTTCCGACGTCCATAGTCTACAGGATCTCAACCCGGGGAAATTGCCCGATCCTCTCGAACTTTGCCCAAATCCTGCAGACATCGGTTTGCGCACTCCGAGAGCCACCGGAGAGCTTCCATACGTTTTCCATCGCTTCCGACGGCCTGGTCCGTACCCGTGCTGGCGGGAAGCTGAACCACTCCACGCGGGCCCCATGCAAGCGCACCGGAAAGGAATCGACATCCTTGCGAGCCTCCCTTCCTCTGACAATGACCGCCAAGCAGAACCTGAGGGAGGGCCTCGCGCAACAAAGTCTCTCCATGTTGCGAGAAAATGACCCAACACCTGTTGCGTAGTCCCCTTCCATCTTGCGCAACAAAACGGCTCTCCGAGCCAACGCAACACAGAAGACCAACGACCATCGCACGGAGTCAGTGTTCAAGCCGCCTAGAGCCTAGCAACACTTCCGCAAGTAACAAGAAAACGAACACTCAGCGTCAGGCGCTTGGGCTTTGCGGGTCTTTCCAACTCAGCCTCGTTGTGAGTATGCTTTTCATCCCGAACTCAACTCCCCAAATAGGCAAACCCGAATGTTCGACGCCGTCAAGCGCATGTTGTTTTCGCCGCCACCCGAGACATTGCACGCTCCTGAAGGGGCGTGGATTCCTCCTGCAATTCCCGTCGACAAATTCGCCGGTCTGTCTTCGGATGGAGGGCGTCCTGTCATGGATGCGGCGATGGCGCACGCGCACAACGAGTCGCTTTTCACCGCCCTGCTGCACTGGGGGCCATTGATGGCGCTCGTCATGCTCGCGTTCGCGTGGATCTGGACGCGCGTTCGATGAATCGATAAGCTCGCTGGCGAAGGGATGCGCAGGGGCTTGGGCGTCACGCCGTTCGGCGGGACCGAGCCGAACAGGCGAGCCCGGAGCAGCCCGGGGAGCGACAGCTCCCGCCCCATCGAGATCAGATCACCAACGGCACCCGAACCCGCGAAGAACGATTGTCGCCACCGCACCCACGGCGATCGCGACGCTGCAGATCTGGAAGGCGCGGCGCACATGGTCGGACGTGGGCTCCACGCCGGATTCGTTGAGCGTGTAGACGTGGGGTTTTCCCAGACGGATTCCAAGCGCGAGCGCGAGCGCGGCCATGGGCCAGCCGCCGTTGGGGCTCGGGGTGCGCGAGGCCTCGACGAAGAGCGCACGACGATGACGGAATCCGCCAAGGAACAGGGCCGTCAGTCGGGCAGGGATCCAGTTCAGGACATCGTCGGCCTTGGCCGCCCATTTCCCCTTGTGCTCCCATTCGCCGCGGTATCCCCACGAAGCGTCGGCGGTGTTCGCGAACCGGTACAGAAATGCGCCAGGCAGTCCGAGGACCGCCCACCAGAACAGCGGCGCGATGACGGAATCCGACAGGTTTTCGGAGAGACTCTCGAGGGCGGATTCGCGCACCTGGGTCGCCGTGAGATCCGAGGTGTCGCGCGATACGATGCGCGAAAGGCGGGCTCTCCCCTCCTCCAGCGAGACAGCGAGACCGTCTTCGACCCCCTTGACTTCGGAGAACAGCATGCGGATCGAGAAGAGGGGCCAGAGCAGCGCGCCTTCGAGGAGGCCGCCCGCCCAGCCCATGGAGCCGATGGCGCGCACGACCACGACACCTCCGAAGAAGCAGACGAACGCACCTAGGAGCCACGAGAGCGCCCCCCCGAGAAAGGCGCCCACGGCATCGCTCGGAAGACGCTTCCCGCAGAAGCCGAGAAAGCGGCCCATCCAGACCACGGGATGGACGGCGGTCGGAGGCTCCCCCAGCAGGAACTCCAGCGCGAACGCGACGAGAAGAGGCGTCACGGCGCGTCCTTCAGCCGAGCGGAATGCTCGGTGCCGCGGTCGGCGGCGAGGCGACTCGTGCCGCAAATGACAGATTCCGTGAAGAGCATCTTCCTGTGGGCCGAAGGCAGCATTCGCCCCAATGTAGACGCTTGCATCCGACGAACGGAAACTGTCCAGCAGCCACTCCCCTTTCCGGTTGACTTTCCCGCGCATTCATGGAAAACTTGACGAATGGATCGGGTACCGACCCTCGCTCTTCTGAACGTCCGACTCGACGGTTGGTACCAGAGTCAGATCTGGCACGGCTCCGCGATGGCGGCGCGTCTTCTCGGCGTGCGCCTCGTCGCGCTCGTGGGTTGTTCCTATGGCGATCCCGAGCTGCGCGGCGGAGCATCGGAGATCTACGATCTCGCCGCGTCCGGCGCCATCGACGGCTACCTGCCCGTGGTCGGCGCGCTGTCGAACTATCTGGGGACCGAGCCGGTTCGAAGCCTGCTCGGCAGGCTTCCCGTCCGTCCCACGGTCTGCGTCGGAATGGGGCTTCCCGGCTTGGCCTCCATCGTGCCGGACAATGGCGGGATGGAAGAGCTGGTTCGTCATCTGGTTCGGGGACACGGACTGCGGCGAATCGCCTACATCGGAGGGCCCGAAGCGAATCCGGATGCGATCGAACGCAAGCGCGGCTTCCTCGATGCGCTTTCCGAGGAGGGCATCCAGGCGGAGCCTCGCCTCGTCTTCGATGCCGATTTCACGCCCTCGACGGCGCAACGCGCCATGCATGCCATCCTGGATGCCGGAGACATCCCCCAGGCCGTCGTATGCGCCAACGATGCGATGGCTCTCGGCGTGAGGGATGTCATCGTGCAGCGCGGGCTGCGGATCCCCGAGGACATCGTCCTCACGGGCTACGACGACATCGACGAAGGGCGCACGATGACGCCCTCGCTCACGTCGGTCAACACATCGAGCTACCACGTCGCCTTTCGCGCGGTCGAAATGCTTGTCGACATGCTCAAGGGCGCTTCTCCGCGAGTGGAGACGATTCCCGTATCTCTCGTGATCCGACGATCCTGCGGCTGCCGAGCCTCGGCTTCTAGCTTCTCTCTTCCTCGCCTGCTGGTCGAGGCGTCCGGCGTTCCGCAGCCCGCATTGTTGCAGGAGATCCTCTCGGACCAGAAAACGTCGGCCGCATTCCTCTCGCGTCTCGAAGGATCGTTCGACCGAGCCGAACACGCCGAGATCGATCATTGGGAACACGTCCTCCTCGCTTGCGCGGGACCCGCGACCTCGCCCGAGACGGCGCGAACCATCATGGAGGCCCATTCGATCGTCTCCCAAGCCCGCCATGGTCTCGATCTGCGGCGCCATCAGGCTCTCCAGCACCTCATGCGCGACGAATACATCGCCATGCAGATGCTGCTGGACGATCTTTCCATCGAGACGCTGCCCCAGCGCCTGCTCGAGAAGTTCAAGCGCTTTTCCGACGCCCACCTGCGCATCCTGCTGTTCCATGCGGATCTGTCCGCGCTGGACGCCCCGCTCTTCGGCCGCGAACCCTTCGAGCTGGAAATCGACACCTGGTCGGATTACGTGGGACCACCCTCGACGGACCCGCTTCTCCCCGAAGAAGACAAGGCGACGGCGGGACGCTGGGCGATCCTCTCCATTTCGCTCGGATCGGAGCATTACGGGGTGATCCAGTTCCGCGAATGGACATCCAACGAGCTGATCCTGGAAAGCTTCCGCCTGAGTCTGTGGATGATCCTCTCCAGCGCCCAGAAGGATCGCCGCGAACGGGTCGCCATCGAGGAGCTTCGACGCATATCCAACAAGGATCCGCTCACGGGACTCCTCAACCGCCGCGGACTGTTCGAGCAGGGCGAGCTTCTCGTCCAGTCGGCGCTGCGGACGCGCTCCCGCATCGGAGTGGTCCTCTGCGATCTCGACGGACTCAAGCAGATCAACGACCGCCACGGCCATCAGGACGGCGATCTCGCGATCCGCTGCCTGGCCCGCTCCCTGGAAGACGGATTCCGTCAATCCGACGTGATCTGTCGTCTGGGCGGCGACGAATTCGTCGTCCTGACCGTGCTCGGCGCCGATGGCTCCCTGCATGGAGCCATCGACCGGGTGCGACGAGCCCTGGTACGGCGGTCCACCGAAGTCGGGAAGCCCTGGAGGGCGCGCACCAGCGCGGGTTGGATGATGTGGGAGCCCTGGGACGGGATCACGCTGGAACAGGCGATCGCTCGCGCAGACGCCCTCCTCTACCACGACAAGCGGAAAAGGAAAGACCAGTCGGACGACGACTCGTCGTCATCGTCTTCCGAGGTCTAGCGGCAGCGGGCGCCGCGCGGGTCAGCGCACGCGGAAACGCTGGGCCGTCGTCTTCTCGAAGAGGCCCATGTCGAATCCGACCTTCCAGCCCGCGTCCGGGTCCAGTCCGGCCGACAGGCGCAGCCGTTCGATGAACGGGACCGATTGGTCGAACGACACGAAGGGCGACACGAGCGATTCGTCGTCGGGGATCTCGGCCGCGTCGCAGCCCAGCACCAGTTCGGAGCCCCAGTACAGATTCTGTCCGAAAATGCGGAGGGCTCGCACGGGAAAAGCGAGCCAGCGGATCTCGGCCGTGGCGAGACGCTCGGAGCGTCCCTGGAGCCGTCCCGAAGGAAGTCCGCGCGCGGTGTTGCCGCCGCCGATCACGAAGGTCCTCCACGGCCCCAGAAGTCCCCGTTGGGTCTCGGAGAGCCACGATCCGTGCAGTGTCCACCTATCCCCCAGCGGTTGCCAGATGCGCGCGTCGTTCAGCAGCATCCAGCCGTCGGCGTCGGCTCCCACCCGCTCCAGAGCCAGCTCGTAGCGCAAGCCGCGCCTCACGAGGCTGCGCCGGTCACGCGTGTCGATGGCGACACCCAGAGCGCCCGACAGGAGAAGATCGCGTCCATCGCCCGTGAGCGACGCGTCGCGATCGATTCCGAGGTCGACAGCCTGGATGGAACCGTGGACGCGGATCGGACGATTCGTCGGAGCTTCCAGTCGCAGTCGACCGGTGTGGCTCTCCTCCGTGAAGCCGCGCAGGTCGTCGTCGCGATCGACGCGCGCCGCGTAGATGTCGAACCCCAAGGGCAGCTCGCCGATTCGATCGCTCGTAAGGGATACCTGGAATTCCTGGGAGCGCCCCAGCAGGAAGAGGAATTCGCCTGCGATGGCGCGTCCCAGCAGATTGGGCGTCTTGAGACCGGCGCCCAGGGACACGCCGTCCTCGTCGGAAACCCGCCCGTTCGGGACGGGCAGGACCCAGGGGAGTTCGCGCACCCGGTAGACGAGGGTGTCCTCGCGTATTTCGGCCCGCGCTTCGGCGAAGATGCCCAGCCGGTCGAGAGCTTCGATGTCGCGCTGCCTGCAGATCGAATCGCATGGAGATCCCGGCGTCGCGGAGAGTACCTGCCGCGCGGTGATCTCGCGCGTGCGCCCCAGTCCCTCGAAGCGCACGTCGACGAACGACGACGACGCACCGGCCAAACCCAGGAGCAGCGCGCAGATTGCATGCGCTGACGGTCGTGCGCGGGGGTGGTGATGGTCAGGCATTCAAGGAAAGATGCAATCGACCTCGCCACCCGATATGTCTTCCGCGAGAAGCCATCCGCGCGCGTATGGACACGAATTGTCAGCGCCGCGGCGGAGTCATCCTGGATTGTCCGGTGCGATGACGGAACCGGACGAGCCAGGAATGCGGTGCGCCCGGTTCTCGTGCGGCAATCAGGGTCACGGTTTCTCGAATTCGGCGATGGATCCGTAGACCTTGATGCGCCCCCTCTTCGCTGCGATTTCCCGGGCCTTTCCTCCTACCAGTTCGTAGAAGGCATCCCCCACTTTTCCATAGATCCCCTTGGTGGCCGATTTGGATGGCTTTCTGGCCGTCTTCTTCGCCGCGCCTTTCCGATCTTTTTCGTGATGGAATCCAAAGGCGATCAATGCTCCTTCCAAAGCCTCTCTCAAATCCTGGGCGGTAATGGCGGAGCGAATCGTCTCGATGTGCATCGCCACATTGGAACGACTTTCCTCGAACCATTTGGCTCTCTCCTGGTCCTCTTTTTTCAGCCCGATGATCAGCGCAGACAATCGATTTACTTCTTCGAGATTCTTTGCCGCAAATGCCTGCTCCAATTCGGCTTCAAGCTTTGCGACATGAGGGTTTGGCGTGAATTTGGTGGACATGTCATCACCTCCCAGGGTTTGCGGAGGCTTTTACAAACCTCTTGCAATCAAGATAAACCCACAGGATACAAATAGCAACAGCAATCAAACCTGTATTACGTTAACACCAAATGCAAATCAAATCGCGAATCACAAATACATGTTCGTCGAAATCTGACCGCAAGGAGGATCGCCCAGAAATCCGGCGCCCCCGCAAAGGGGCGACAAATCCTAAATTTCACACCTTCACGAACCTCATGCAAGGAGCCCGGAATGACCATCAGCGTAAACGAGTATTTCGACGGAAAAGTGAAGTCCCTAGGCTTTTCGACCGGGAACGGCAAGTCCACCGTGGGCGTCATGGTCGCGGGCGAATACGAGTTTGGAACCGGCGCGCCCGAGAAGATGACTCTCGTGGACGGAGCCTGGGAACTGAAGATCCCCGGGGCCGAATCGTTCCGCTCGTACGCCAAGGGCGAGACCGCCGAGATCCCTGGGAACTCGAAGTTCCAACTGAAGATCCTGGTCGACTCCGCCTACCTCTGCCAATACGTCTGAAATCGATCGAGAAGAAACGCCCGGCCGGATGATTCCGATCGGGCGTCGTCTTTCTTGGGATTCCGGCAGAAGCGGGTTCCAGCCACTCGATCCGCTCAAGCTCCCGCGTCGAGGGCGCTCACGGGGCCGAGCTTTTCGGCGGCCTTGATGAACTTGTCCATGGCGAGATCCTTCTCGGGCACCGCCTTGAGGATCATGCGACCGATCACCTGCGCAAGCACGCGGCAGTCGTACAGGGCGCGGTGCAGCTCGGTCTGGTCGAGCTTCAGGCTGATCTCGCCGGTTTGCGCGAGGCGCGCCGCGAGGTCGGAGAGCTTGAACGACGCGTTGTCGCGCATGAGGTTGCGCGCGATCTTCAGGGAGTCGATGACGGGCAGCTTGGGAACGGAAAGGCCCGCGCGGCGCAACGCCTGCTTCAGGAAAGGCGCGTCGAAGGAATGGCCGTTGTGGGCCACCAGGACCGAATTCTGTCCGCAGAAGCGCAGGAAGGTCGGAAGGACCTCGGTCGGAAGCGGGGCGTTCTCGACCATGGCGTCGGTGATGTGGTTGACGCGCGTCGCTTCTTCGGGAATGTGGCGATCGGGCCTGACGAAGCTCTCGAAGACGCCCTTCTCGACGATGTCGATCTTGTCGCCGACCTTGCCGAAGGTGAACTTGACCGCACCCACCTCGATGATCTCGTCCTTGGTCGAGGACAGTCCCGTCGTTTCGAGGTCGAAGGCCACCAGAGTCATGTTGGGAAGAGCGAACATGGAAGGGAAATGTAGCCCCGCGCAACAGCCTCGATCCAGCTAACTTTTCCCTGCCATGCAAATCCTCACGAACCAGCATCCGACGTTTCCTCGCGGCTACCGCGCCGCGCTGCACACCTGCGGCATCAAGCTTTCGGGCACGCCCGATCTCGCGCTGCTCGTCTCCGACCGGCCGGCCCGCTGGGACGCGGTGTTCACGACAAATACCGTCGCCGCGGCGCCGGTTCTCTTCGGGCGCGAACGCCTGCGGGCGGGAAGGCCCCTGCGCGCCATCCTCGTGAATTCGGGCAACGCCAACGCGGTCACCGGCGAGCAAGGCGTCGCCGACGCGCGCGAAACCGCGCTTCTGCTGGAGCGCTCGCTCGGAATCGACGCGGGAGAGGCGCTCGTGAGTTCCACGGGCGTGATCGGGCACATACTTCCAATGGACAAGATCCGTCGCGGCATTCCCCCGTTGCACGCGCTCCTCGATCCGCAGGGCGGCGCCGATTTCGCGCGCGGCATCATGACCACCGACACGCGCCCCAAGCACGCGGGCGTCGAGTTCCCCGTGGCGGGCGGCACCGTGCGCATCGGCGGCTGCGCCAAGGGTGCAGGCATGATCCACCCGCGCATGGCCACCATGCTGTCCTACATCACCACGGACGCGGCCATCCGCCCCGACCTGCTGACCGCAGCGTTCCGCGAAGCCGTGGACGCGTCGTTCAACCGCATCTCGGTCGACGGCGACACGTCCACCAACGACACCTGCGTCATCCTCGCCAACGGCGCCAACGACCTCCCCGAGATCCTTCCCGGAACACCCGAAGCGGCGCTGTTCACGAAGGCCCTGAAGACGCTCTGCACGCATCTCTCCCGCGAGATCGTGCGCGACGGCGAAGGCGCCACCACGGTCGTGCGTCTCGATGTCGTGGGCGCGCGCGACGCGGCCCAGGCCGAAACGGTCGCGCGGGCCGTGTGCAACAGTCCGCTCGTGAAATGCGCCATCCATGGCCGCGACCCCAACTGGGGACGCATCCTCTGCGCCGCGGGCTACTCGGGTGCGGGAGTGGAGCCGACGTCCGTCGACCTGTCCATCCAGGAAGTGCCCGTGCTGGTGCGCGGCACTCCGACAGATTTCGACGCCCCGGCCCTCTCGCACAGGATGACCGGCGAGGAAGTCTCGATCCGCCTCGATCTGGGGCAGGGCGAGGAGACCACGACGTTCTGGACATGCGACTTCTCGAAGGAGTACATCGTCATCAACGCGGATTATCATACCTGATGCCGGGATCGCGGCGCATACTCGCTTCCTCCCCCATCGCCGTACCGAACGCGTACGGCTTCAGGGGTCGGGGCGAGTCGTCTGCATCCGCGATTCCGGCATCAGGAGTCTGGTCACGCGGGCGCGTACTCGCTTCCCTCCCCGTCGCCGTTACCGTAGCGCGCACGTTCTAGGGTTCCGCTGGGTGTCTGCATCCGCGATTCCGGCATCAGGGGTCTGATCTCGCGGGCGCGTACTCGCTTCCTCCCCCATTGCTCATACGGAACGCGTACGGCGATGGGGTCGAGGATGGTATCTTCAGTGCTGGCTTGGACACCGGGAATACAGGAGATTATGGACATGACTCTCGACGAGATTTTCGCGAATCCGCAGGCGCACGATCTGAGTTGCCTGTGCCTGGGCAAGTGCTCGGTCGAGAGTCCGATGGTCGGACAGAGGTTCGTCGACGACGAACAGAAGATCCTCCTGCCGACCGACGCGCAGACGATCCGGGCGATGCACAAGAACGGGCAGGAACCCCCTGCGCTCGAACAGGCTGGACCGCGCAGGCACCTGTTCCACGATCCCGCGTGGACACGGGCAGCCATCGTCACCTGCGGAGGACTCGCTCCGGGTTTGAATGCGGTCATCAAAGGCGTCGTGCAGGTGCTCCACTTCGACTACGGAGTGAAGAACATCTTCGGGATCCCCTACGGATACAGAGGACTCAATCCCGCCTACCGGCTGTCTCCCGTCCAGCTCACGCCTGAAAGCGTCGACACGCTCCATGAAGAGGGCGGCACGGTTCTCGGATCGTCGCGCGGCGATCAGGATCCCGTGGTCATGGTCGACACCCTGCAACGCCTCAACATCAACATCCTCTTCTGCGTGGGCGGAGATGGCACGCTGCGTGGAGCGCACGCGATCCACGAGGAGGTCGTGCGCCGGAAGCTCCCCATCTCGATCGTGGGCATCCCCAAGACGATCGACAACGACCTGAATCTCGTCGATCGCACGTTCGGTTTCGAGACCGCCGTCTACAAGGCCGCCGAGATCATCGCGAACGCCCACGTCGAAGCGCGCGGCGCCTACAACGGCCTTTCCATCGTGAAGCTCATGGGGCGCGATTCCGGATTCATCGCCGCCTACGCGACACTCGCGAACACGGTTGTCAATATCTGTCTTATTCCCGAGGTGCAGTTCCAGCTCGACGGGAACGACGGCCTCATGCGCGCGCTCGAGCGGCGATTCCGCAGCGGCAAGACCCATTGCGTGGTCGTCGTGGCGGAAGGCGCTGGACAGGATCTGTTCAAGGATGCGAAGGAGACGCGGGACGCCTCGGGCAACGTCCTGAAGCACGACATCGGCGATTTCCTCTGCGAGCGCATCAACAGCCACTTTTCCGAGGTTGGATTGGATGTCGGAGTCAAGTATTTCGACCCGAGCTACTCCATCCGTTCCGTCCCCGCCCGCGGCACCGACGCGATCTTCTGCTACCAGCTCGCCGAGAATGCGGTCCACGCGGCCATGGCGGGGCGCACCGACATCGTCGTGGGAGCCACGAGCGGCATCTTCACGCACGTGCCCATCCCCTACGCCACCTTCCAGCGCAAGAAGATCGACGTCAACGGACCGCTATGGCACGCGGTGTTGTCGGCGACAAGGCAGGCGGACTACTTCCACCCCCACCACCGACGCCGCTCGACCTGACGGCTCGCCGCTCCCGCCGCGGGGCAACGGGAGCAAGACTACCGGACGTCGGGGTGCCATGCGCGCGGGTCGAATCCGTAGAGTTCACGAAGGAGCTCCGCGAGTTCCGGGTGCTCCTTCTCCAGCCCGTGCGGACATTCCAGGAACGTCTCGGTGAGGACGGCGAAGAATTCGGCCGGATTCTCGGCGCCGTAGGGATCGAGATACGTCTCGCGATCGTGCGCGTCGTCGTCCACGAGCTTGTCCCAGGCACTCTTCATCGCGGGAGCCCAGCGCGCGTGGAGCTCGCTCGACATCGGAGGACAACCATTCGCTTCGCCTTCGATCGCGTCGAACTGGTGGGCGAACTCGTGGAGCACGACGTTGAATCCGTCGAAGCCGCGCACGCTCTCGCGGATGGCGCGCAAGGACAGTACGACACAGGAATTGTCCCACGACTCCCCGTCGAAGGGCGCGCCCTCCTCCCGGACCACCACACCCCCGTCGAGCGCCCATTCGTCGCGCCGCACGTAGGTCGAGGGATACAGGTAGATGGTCGACAATTCGGGGTAGACGTCCATCCCCTCCCGCCCCAGGAGAAGCAGGCAGGCGTGCCCGGCCACGGAGACCTTCATCACCTCGTTCACGCGCACGCCGCGGCAGCCGATGAACGTCTTCTCGGCGATGAAGAGCTGGACGAGCCCATCCAGCCGGGCGTGTTCCGTCTCAGACAGATTCCGACTCAACGGAACGCGTGCCCGGAGGACGGCGCGGGCGTACGGAAGAAGCGGCGTCGCGAAAAGCTTCCGACGCGCGTTCTCGCGGGTCTTGCTTCGCGCGAAGACCAGGATCAAGACGGCCGCGAGAGCGATCGCGGCGAAGAGGAGGGAATGATCCACGACAGGTCAGGCGCGCAGGATCGCGCGATCGCGGGAAAATCGCACCTTGGGGAGCGACGCGTACTTGTCGGAATCCAGCCGGTAACCCGCGGCGCAGGCCACGACCGTGCGCAACCCCTTCCCGCGCAGCCCCAGAATCTCGTCGAAGCGCCCGTGATCGACGCCACCCAGGGCGCACGTGTCGATTCCCAGGAGCGCGGCGCAAGACATGAGCTGTCCCAGCGCGATGTGGACCTGCTGGTCGGCCCAGGCGGGAACGTCGAAGACGCCGTCGAAGAGGCGGCTTTCGACGAGCGTCCGGAATTTGTCATAAGTGGCGGGTTCGACGCCGCGGACTTCGGCCATGCGCGCCACGTGGGCGGCGACGTCATCGATGGTGAACGGGTCGCGGGCGCACAGCACGACGAAATGCGACGCGTCCTCGACTTGCGACTGGCCGAACGCGGCGGCGCGCAGCTCGCGGCGGACGGAGGGCGTGTCGACGACGACGAAGCCCCAGGGCTGGAGGCCGTAGCTCGAAGGGGCGAGGACCAGGGAATCCTCAAGAGCGATCCACTGGGCCGAGGGAATGCGCCGGGTGGAGTCGAATTGCTTGGTCGCATAGCGCCAATTCAGGCGTTCCAGGAGGGTCTTGGGTGCGATGTGTTCCATTTCCCCAAGATACCCCCGCGTTCGCCTTCCAACCACATCGAGGGCGTGAAAAAGCCCCGCCGGATCCTGTCCGACGGGGCTCGTTCGATCGAAGAATCACGGAAAGCCGCATTCCTCAGGCGATGCGCTTCTCCAGCTCTTCCATCATCTTCTGGGCGGCCACGGGAATCACGGTTCCAGGCCCGAAGATCGCGGCTGCGCCGTTCTTCAGGAGGAAGTCGTAGTCCTGCGCGGGAATGACACCGCCGCAGATGATCATGATGTCTTCACGGCCGAGCTTCTTCAGCTCGTCGCGGAGCTGCGGAAGCAACGTCTTGTGACCGGCAGCCAGCGACGACATGCCGACGATGTGGACGTCGTTTTCGACGGCCTGCCGAGCCGTCTCTTCCGGAGTCTGGAAGAGAGGTCCGATGTCGACGTCGAAACCGAGGTCGGCGTAGGCCGTCGCGACGACCTTCGCGCCGCGATCGTGTCCATCCTGACCCATCTTGGCGATCATGATGCGAGGGCGGCGACCATGGTTCTTCTCGAAGTCGTCGGTGGCCTTGCGGACCTTGATGACCTCTTCGGCTTCGCCGAATTCGGCGCTGTAGACGCCACTGATGGAACGGATCACGGCCTTGTGCCTCCCCCAGACCTTCTCGAGGGCCGAGCTGATTTCGCCCAGGGACGCGCGAGCGCGTGCCGCCTCGACGGAGAGCGCCAGCAGATTGCCCTTCACCTCGCCGGAAGCGGCCTTGGTGATGGCTTCCAGGCAGGCCTGGACCTTGGCGTCGTCGCGCTCGGCACGGAGCTTGGCCAGACGCTTGATCTGGGACTCGCGCACGGCTGCGTTGTCGACGTCCAGGATCTCGAGAGCGTCTTCCTGTTCCAGACGGAACTTGTTGACGCCGACGATGACTTCCTTGCCCGAGTCGATGCGGGCCTGGCGGCGAGCCGCGGCCTCTTCGATGCGCATCTTGGGCAAGCCGGTCTCGATGGCCTTGGCCATGCCGCCAAGCTCTTCCACTTCCTGGATGAGCTTCCAGGCGCGGTGCATGAGCTCGTTGGTGAGAGCCTCGACGTAGTACGAACCGCCCCAAGGATCGACGGTCTTGCAGATGCCCGTCTCGTCCTGGAGGAAGAGCTGGGTATTGCGCGCGATGCGAGCCGAGAAGTCGGTGGGCAGCGCGATGGCCTCGTCGAGAGCGTTGGTGTGCAGCGACTGGGTGTGGCCCAGCGCGGCGGACATCGCCTCGATGCAGGTGCGCGCGACGTTGTTGTACGGATCCTGCTCGGTGAGCGACCAGCCCGATGTCTGCGAGTGGGTGCGCAGAGCCATGGACTTGGTGGTTTTGGGATTGAACTGCTTGATCATCTTCGCCCACAGAAGACGCGCGGCGCGAAGCTTGGCGACTTCCATGAAGTAGTTCATGCCCTCGGCCCAGAAGAACGACAGGCGAGGCGCGAAGGCGTCGACGTCGATACCGGCCTTGATGCCCGTGCGGACGTATTCGAGACCGTCTGCGAGGGTGTAGGCCATTTCGATGTCGGCGGTCGCACCGGCTTCCTGCATGTGGTAGCCGGAGATCGAGATCGAGTTGAACTTGGGCATGAACTTCGAGGTGAACTCGAAGATGTCGGCAATGGACTGCATCGACCCGGCAGGCGGGAAGATGTAGGTGTTGCGGACCATGTACTCCTTGAGAATGTCGTTCTGGATGGTGCCCGAAAGCTTGTCCATCGAGACGCCCTGCTCTTCGGCCGTGACGATGTAGAACGCGAGGATCGGAAGAACCGCGCCGTTCATGGTCATCGAGACGGACATCTTGTCGAGCGGGATTCCATCGAACAGGATCTTCATGTCGAGGATCGAGTCGATGGCCACACCGGCCTTGCCCACGTCACCGACCACGCGAGGGTGGTCGGAGTCGTAGCCACGATGGGTCGCGAGGTCGAACGCGACCGACAAGCCCTTCTGGCCCTGGGCCAGGTTGCGCTTGTAGAAGGCGTTCGATTCTTCGGCGGTGGAGAAGCCCGCGTACTGGCGGACGGTCCAGGGCTTGGCGACGTACATCGTGCTGTACGGACCGCGCAGGAACGGAGGAATACCCGACATGTAGCCGATGTGTTCCAAGCCTTCCTGATCTTCGGTGCTGTACACGGGCTTGACCTGGATCTGCTCCATGGTGTCCCAGAGAAGCTCGCCGATGGGACGCTTGGTCTTCGTCTCGACGGCCTTCTTCCAGGTCTCGTAATCGACCTTGGGAGCCTGTTCTTTCTTGTAACCGAGCTTGGTGAAGTCAACGCTCATCAGTGGACTCCGATTTTCTTCTGCAGTCCCGACAGGACCGACAGGACATTGGCCCGAACATGGATGAACTCGTCGACACCCGAAGCCTTGTGGGCTTCGATCTGGTCGGCGGGATACCCTGCGAGAACGATCGTGACGCCGGGGATGGCAGCCTTGAGGGCCGGCACCAGCTGGGGCACGAGTTCGGGATAGGTTTCATCCGTGCTGCAGAGCGTGACGATCTTGGCGCCGGATTCGACCGCGGCCGCGACAGCGTCCTTGATCGTTTCGAACCCGTCGGGGTACACGATCTCGAAGCCGCCGACCTCGAAGAAGCCGCGCGAGAAGTCGCCGCGACCCTTGAACTGGGCGAGCGGTCCCATGGTGGCCAGGAACACGCGCGGACGCCAGCCGGTCTTCTGAAGATGACGGTCGGACGATTCACGCAGAACCTCGAACGCCTCGGCCAGACGATGCAACTTGAGAGGCTGGATGGTCGGACGCTCGACATCGTTGCGACGGATCACGCGAGTGATTTCGCCCAGCGTGGCTCCGGCCTCGACAGCCTCGATGGCCGCCTGCAGAACCGTGGCGTCGGTGGCATCGAGCATGTCGCCGAGCTTGCCCATCACCTTGGACTGCTTCACGTCGTCGTAAGCGGTGCGATAGTCGCGAACCGCGACCACGCGCGCCTTGTAGATCGCGGCGAGATCGGGCTTGCGGATCTCGGCCTTCTTCTCGTTCACGTTGGCGTACTGGTTCACACCGACAAGGATGTCCTTGCGCGTCGCGAGAGCATCTTCGCGAGACTTGGATATCTTCTCGATGCCCGCCTGGATGGTGCCCTTCTTGAGAGCTTCGAGCATGCCGCCATCGGTCTCCGTGCCCTGGAAAAGTTCCCAGGCCTTCTGCGCGATCTGGTCGGTGAGCCACTCGATGGCCCAAGAACCGCCGGCAGGATCGACCACATGACGGAGGTGTCCTTCCGTGGCCAGCAGGATCTGCTGGTTGCGGGCGATGCGACGGGAGAATTCGTCGGGAAGACCGGCAACCTCGTCGAAGGGCGAGACCTGCAGGGACTGCACGCCACCCAGGACGGCCGCGAAGCTCTCCGTGGTGGTGCGGAGCATGTTCACGTACGGATCGAGCGTGGACTTGTTCCACAGCGCCGTGCGGGCATGGATGTTCATGGCCTGGGCGGAAGCGTCGCCGCCAAGCGCCTCGACGATGCGGCTCCAGAGGAGGCGCGCCGCGCGGAACTTGGCGATTTCCATGAAGAAGTTCTGACCGACGCAGAAGGCGAAGCGCATGCGGGGAGCGACGAGATTGACGCTCAAGCCGCGCTTCTCCATCTCGCGCAGGTACTGCACGCCCACAGCCAGCGCGTAGGCCAGTTCCTGGACGGCGTTGCCGCCGGCTTCGTGGAACGAACGCGAATGGACACAAATTGTCTGGAGCGAAGGCGCTTCGGTCGCGGCCCAACGAGTGAGGGCGGCCATTTCGCGCCAAGCTTCGTCGAGGCTCTGGGGCAAGGTGCCCTCGTGGGCGAGAACACCCAGGGGGTCCATCTCGATGCAGCCCTGGAGCTTGGAGAGATGGAGGCCACGCTGCTTGACCAGTGCCGCGAGCAGGGCGGCGAACGGAAGACCCGATGCTCCCGAGCGCACGAAGATGGAGGTCTTCTCGAGATCGATGTCCTCGAAGGCGATCGAAAGATCCTTCAAGGTCGCGATGCTCACGCCACCCTTGCCGACATCGCCTTCCACTGCGGAATCCGGATCGAGGCCGGCGCGCGTGGCATGGTCGAGATTCAGATTGAGAGCGGTCAGACCGCGTCCGAGATCATGGCGCGCCGCGTTGTTGAATTCGCGCGGGCTTGGATACGGCAGTTCCTGGGAGACTTCCCAGGACTCGTTGGCGTACCCGTCGGGCGATGCGCCGCGAGCGAGCTGTCCGAAGCCCGGCTTGGACTTCAGGTGCTCGAGATCCTTGACATCGTCGGCCGTGTAGATGGGCTGGAGCTTGATGCCCTCCCACGTCGAGGTGACGAGCTTCTTGTCGTAGGGCACGCCCTTCAGCTCGGCCTCGACCTGCGCCTTCCATTTCTCGAACGGAACCTTCTCGAATTCGCTCAGGAGCTTCTGCGTCATGGATGCGTCCTTATTCGACGTCGATGAGGGCCTGACCCTCGTCGACGGTATCGCCAGCGGCGACATGGATGGCGGAAACCTTGCCGTCCTTCGGAGAAACGACGGGGGTGTTCATCTTCATGGCCTCGAGCACGAGGAGCTGCTGACCAGCCTTCACCTCGGCGCCGACGGTCACGTCGACGGCAACGATGCGGCCCGCGAGCTGCGAGCGAATCGATGCGGCCGAACCAGAAGCGGCGGCTGAAGCTGTTGCGACCGGAGCCGGCGCGGATGCGGCGGCGACAGGGCGAGCGGCGACGGCCGGACGGGCCGCACGGGTGGAAGGATCGTCGACGGACTCGACAACAACCTCGTACGTCTTTCCTTCGACGGTTATGCGAAGCTTCTTCACGAGTTTCCCTTTCAGCGGAGTCGGTGGGAGTCGAACTGCTGGATCCGACCGTGGATGTTCCAAATGGTCTGGAAGCGCGTCTCTGGCTCGATGCTGACGATCCGGAACGGCTCGTCAATCACGGAGTGGACAGCAGCAGCGATGATGCTGTGGAGCACGCTCTGAGGAATGGTCTGTGGCATGCCGGACCTCAGAGTGGGATGTTGCCGTGCTTCTTCGGGGGACGCGTCTCGCGCTTGGCGAGCGTGTTCCGAAGGGCAAGGGCGACCGTCGCACGGCTCATCGCCGGCTCGATCACATCGGTGATCATGTTGTTTTCGGCGGCCTGCCAGGGCGAAGCGAACTTGTCGCGGTACTGGGCGACCAGCTCCGCGGCCTTGGCCTTCGGATCGGGCGAAGCCTTGATTTCCTTGCCGAACAGGACGTTGACCGCACCATCGGCACCCATGACCGCGATTTCGGCGGTGGGCCAGGCGAAGACCATGTCGGCACCCATGTCCTTGGAGCACATGGCGAGGTAGGCACCACCATAGGCCTTGCGAAGGATGAGGGTGATCTTGGGCACGGTGGCCGCGGCGTAGGCGAACAGCATCTTCGCGCCGTGACGGATGATGCCGCCGCGTTCCTGGGCGACGCCGGGAAGGAATCCAGGAACGTCCACCAAGGTGACCAGCGGGATGTTGAACGCGTTGCAGAAGCGCACGAAACGAGCCGACTTGTCGGAAGCGTCGATGTCGAGCGTTCCAGCCTTGACCATCGGCTGATTGGCGATGATGCCAACCACGATGCCCTCGATGCGGGCGAAGCCGATGATGATGTTGCGCGCCCAGTCCTTCTGGACTTCAAGCAGACGGCCATCGTCGACCAAGCGCTCGATGATGGGATACACGTCGAGAGGTGCCTTGGAATCTTCCGGCACGAGATCGTTCATGCCCAGATCCGGGGTCATGGAGATCTTCTCGGTGGGACGGTGCGGAGGATCGTCGAGATTGTTCGCCGGCAGGTACGAGAGCAGATCCTGGGCGATATGGACGGCGTGTTCGTCGGAATCGGCGATGAAGTGAATGTTGCCGGAGACCGAACCGTGGGCATCGGCGGAACCGATGTCTTCCATGGTGCACTGCTGGCCGGTGACGGCCTTGATGACGTCGGGGCCGCAGATGAACATGTTCGCTTGGCCGCGGATCATGATCAGGAAATCCATGAGGGCGGGGCTGTAGGCCGCACCACCAGCGCAAGGACCGGCGATCAGGGAGATCTGGGGGACGAGGCCCGAAGCCTGCACGTTGCGATGGAACACCTGGCCATAACCGGAAAGGGAATCGATGCCCTCCTGGATGCGAGCGCCACCCGAATCGTTGACTCCGACGATGGGCATGCCCGACTGCATGGCGTATTCCATGAGGTTGCAGATCTTCTGGGCGTGCATCTTGCCAAGCGATCCACCCATGACCGTGAAGTCCTGGCTGAAGATCGCGACGGGCTTGCCGCCCACGTAGCCCACGCCGGTGACGACGGCGTCGGAGGCCATGAACTTTTCGCCCATGCCGAAGTCGTGCGAATGGCTGTGCACATGAGCGCCGAATTCCTGGAAGGAATCGGGTTCGAAGAGAGCTTCGACGCGATCGCGAGCGGTCATCAACCCCTTTGCGCGACGCTCTTCGAGCTTCTTCGTGCCGCCGCCCGCCATGACTTTGGCGCGGCGTTCCGCCAGTTCTTCCAGCAATGCCTTGTCGATTCCCATTCTAGGATCCCCCTTAATTCTTCGGCGCGCAGAGTTCGGTGAGAACTCCGTGAGTGGACTTGGGGTGCAGGAAGGCGATGTTCATGCCGCCAGCACCGGGACGCGGAGCTTCGTCGATGAGGCGCATGCCGTCGGCCTTGGCCTTGGCGAGCTCGTCGACGATGTCGGAAGTCGCGAACGCGACGTGTTGCACGCCTTCGCCGTTCTTCTCGATGTACTTGGCGATCGCGCTTTCCTCGGAGGTGGCCTCCAGAAGCTCGATCCAGACGTCGCCAGCCCGCAGGAACGCGGTGCGAACCTTCTGGGACGGGACTTCCTCGATGTTCTCGCACTTGACGCCGAGCATCTTCTCCCAGAGGGGGATCGTCTCGTCAAGGCTCTTCACGGCGATGCCGAGGTGGTCGATCTTGGTGATCATCGCGTCCTCTCCCTTTCAAGGCCTTCCATCGATGTCGGAAAGCCGGTTCATTGGATTCATGGAGCGCCCTTAAATCTGGATTTCCAAGTCCTTTGGAGCAAGGGTGTTTTTCCCCCCATTCGCCCCGGTTTTTGACGCTCGAGTCGATGCCGCGCTCCAGACGACTCTGGATCCACGAAACGCATTCCTGTAATTTCACGAACGCCCCTAAAGAATCGGGAGGAGATTCCAACCATGACACCGAATCGTCGTCGCATTTCCACCGGACTCGTCCTCGTCGTCGCTCTGGCGACACACGGCTTCGCCACGGACGAAATCCGTCCATCCCGCGGATCCCTTCCGTTGGGCCAGGGCTCCGCGCTCGCCAAGCCGCCGGAGGCCGCCAGAGCGCTTTCGGAAGCGTTCGTTCAGGTCGCCAAGACGGTCCAACCTTCGGTCGTTTCGATCTACACGTCGCGCACGGTCGAAGTGTCGCGCGCCGGCGCGTTTCCCTTCTCCTTCTTCTTCGGGCCGCAGGATCCCGAACAATTCGCGCCGCAGCAGACTCCGAAGCAGAAGCAGGAAGGCGGCGGTTCCGGATTCGTGATCCACGAGAGCGGCTATGTGATGACGAACGCCCATGTCGTGAAGGACCAGGACGAGATCAAGGTGGAACTCTCCGATCGCACGCGCTTCGATGCGAAAGTCGTGGGCATCGACGAGAAGACCGATGTCGCCATGCTGAAGATCGAGCCCGGTACGCACGCTCTCGCTCCCGTCGCCTTCGGCAATTCCGACGAGGTGCAGATTGGCGAATGGGTGCTCGCCATCGGGAACCCGTTCCTCTTCCGCAACACGGTGACGGCAGGCATCGTTTCGGCCAAAGGGCGGACGATGGCCGAAGGCGACGGCTACGCCGACCACATCCAGACGGATGCGGCCGTGAATCCCGGCAACTCCGGAGGACCGCTCGTGAATCTGCGCGGCCAGGTGATCGGCATCAATTCGTCGATCTGGACTCGGTCGGGAGGCTACCAGGGAATCTCGTTCGCCATTCCCATCTCGATGGCAAGCCGCGTGGCCGAAGACCTCATCCACGACGGCAAGGTGGTGCGTGGCTGGCTTGGGCTGGCGATCGCCGATCTCGATCCCGATCTGGCCGACGCCTTGGGCATCGCGGGCCGCAACGGCGTGCGCGTCGACCAAGCCCAGCCGGGAAGCCCCGCGGAGAAGGCGGGAATCAAGACCGGCGACGTCGTCCTCTCGATCGACGACGTGGTCGTATCGGGTGCCGCCGACCTGCGCAACCGCGTCGCGGCCAATCGCCCCGGCGCCAAAATCCGACTCAAGATCCTGCGCGACGGCAAGGAATCCAGCATCGATGTCGTGCTTGGTTCGCTTCCCGGCGACGCGGTCGCCTCCTCGAACGACGACGGCTCGCCCTCCACCTCCGTGACCAATCCCGATGGCAGCATCGTCTGCAAGCGATTCGGGATGCTCTTCAAGGATCTGGATGCCGCCACCCGCAAGCAATTGGGCTTGGGTGCCGCCACGCCAGGCGTTCTCGTGGCCGACGTGGATGACGACTTCGCCGCTTTCGAGAAGGGCATACGACCCGGCATGACGATCGTCCAGTGGATCGCCGGCAAACAGTCCGGCACCCCCACGAACGCGCGCGAACTCGCCTCGGCCCTGGACAAGGTTCCAACAGGAACGACCGTTGCGTTGAAGGTGTCGTCGGGCGATCGAGCCTGGCTCGTGGGCCTGCGCGCCATGGACATCGGCAAGCAAAAGAAGTAGGCGCATCACCCGTCGCGCCCCACGGATGCTCGGCACTGCGACGATGGGCCTACGGGCCTGCGTCGCCGGATCCCCGCGTTCGTGGGGTTGAAGAAGGGTGCCAGGGAAATGGGGTTACGCAAAAGAAAAGCCCCTTCGCGCTTGTGGCACGCAGGGGCTTCGATTTCCTCTGGACTCCCGAAACGATTCAGGGGCGAAAAATCAGGACTTCTTTGCTTTCGGCGCTGCCGTGGTCGCGGATTTGGCTGCCTTGACGGGCTTGGCCTTGGCAACAGCCTCCTTGGGAGCGGCGACCTTTTCGGCAAGGGGCTTGGTGGCCGTCTTGGTCGCGGCAGCCTTCACGGGTGCCTTGGTGCGGATGGTCTTGGCGGGCTCGGCGACGGGAGGAGCGGCCAAGCGATTCGCGATGACGCGGGCCTTGCGAAGATCTTCGACGATCTTGGCGCGGACCCAGTTGCGACGACGGAATTCGTTGCGATGCTCTTCGCAGAAGCGGGGGTAGACGAACTGCTTGGGGAAGATCTTGACGACGTAGCTCTTGCCGCAGCCTTCGAGCTCGCAGGTCCAGGTTTCTTCGCCGACCTCGATGTAATCGTGGCTGTAGGTACGGTTGTTGGAATCACCCGGCTCAGGAGACTTCTTGGTCTTTTCGCGCTGCTTGACGTCGCGATGGAGTTCGCAATACTTCGCGATGGGGTGGCCCCAGAACTCCTTACCGCAATACTGGCAGATCTTGAGCTTGATGCGTTTCTTTTTTTTGTACTTCGGAAGCTGCACCGGGATCTCCTGGCGGGATGCTGGGTGGTGTTTCTAGTGAATGCAAAATCCCCAGCATGCAGTCTTTAACTGAATTCGAAAGATGGGGCCATGGAGTCCGATCGTCAAGGGACAATCGACCCTGCCCTCGAAATTCGTCGGCGGTCAGAAATCGCACGGAAGGCGCTCGGACGCTGGACACGTCGCGTCCGCGGAGCTCTCGAACGGACCGTTGATCCTGCGGAAGCGAACACCCGGGCGGAACAGGGCGAAAGAGTCGCCCGGACCCTCCTCGCTCACATGGGCTCCGTTCCACGGGGCGCCGACCATGCCACCCTTCCCGACTACAGCGGCGACGGCACGGGTGTGATCGAGATCGCTTTGGACCCGGCTCTCGGGGCGCGCGAGAACGCCGAACGCATGTTGCGTGAAGCCCGCAAGGCGCGGCGCGGCGCGGCCATGATTCCACAGCGCAAGGCCCAATTGGAAACGGAGATCGAAGAGATCCTGCGCTGGACTCGCCAAATCGAACCGCAGGCGGAAAGCGTCGATCGTCGCGACGAACGCTCCGAGAACCGCCGCCTCGGCCGCGTCCTCGACGACCTCGAAGCGAGGCTCCTTCCGCGCGGACTCTGGCCCTCCCCTCCCCGCCTACGCGAACGTCCACCGGAACGGGAGCCCGTGCGCTGGACGCTCGAAGGAGGCTGGATCCTGATGGCTGGTCGCTCGGGGACGGAGAATGATTTCCTGACCACGCGCATCGCGCGCCCCGACGATCTGTGGTTCCATGTGGCGAACGTTCCGGGAGCCCATGTGGTGCTGCGCTCGCCCGATGGCAAGTCCGCCACACCCTCTCCCGCGCTCGTCGAACGCGCTGCGGCCCTTGCCGCGTGGCTTTCCCGGATGCGCGCCCAGGATCGGGTGGAGGTGCGCTACACGGAGCGCAAGCGCGTCCGCAAGCCCAGGAAGGCGCCTGCGGGAACCGTGGCGATGGATCAGTCGCGATCGATCCTGGTGAAACCCGCTCCCCCACCCCGGACGGACGGTACGACCAAGTCGTCCCACACGTCGTCATCTGCGAAAGCGTGAACGACGAAGGGCATCATGGCGGCGGCGGACTTACGGCCAGGTCGAGAGGCGGTGTCCTGCGGGGCGCTCCGGCAGGCGGTCGACAGGCCAGGCGGGAGCACCGAGGACATGGTGCATCCAGGTGAGCGCGATCCGCTCGTGGCCGACAGGACGGGGATGGATGCCGTCGTAGGTCCACTTCACATCGGGGATGGCTCGCACCGAGGCGAGCAGTTCCTCTCCCGACGGAACGTGGATCGCTCCGCATGAACGCGCCACGCGCGATACCTCGTCGCGGTATTCGGAGAGCGCCTGGTTCCAGGGATGGTCGGGGTCGGCGTGAAGCAGGCAAGGTGACATCACGGCCACGCTCCGCGCTCCTTCGGCCAGGCACAGTTCGACGATGCGCCGAAGGTTGTTCGCGTAGTCGTCGGGATCGAGAGCATCCTGCCCCTGCCACGGAATCCAGCGGCGGCAGAGGTCGTTGGCTCCCGCGAACACGACCGCGCCGGCATCGCACACGACGGACGGATCTTGTCGCAATGCGTCCAGGAGATCGACGGAACGAGCTCCGCCGCGGGAGCGATTGACCATCGTCAAACGGGTTCCCGAGGCCAGAGCGAGCCGGACGACAGAACCGGGCCACGCGGACCCCACCCCGGCGGGATCGCGCGTCCACATGCCGTCCGAGAGGCTGTCGCCAAGGACGATCCAACGGGACGGTGCGGCGGATTCGGGCTGGATGCGCGACGGGTCCGCTGGTTTCGACAGGCTCAACCGGCGGACCTCACGGAACCAGGGCGAAGCCCGACAGATTTCGTCCTGAGGAGCGGAGCGTCCAGACCACGGGAGACGACGCGCGGCAGGCCACTTCGCTCTCGCCCGATCCCGATTCGCGTCCGACGAGGGATCCGCGCAGATCGCGCCACTCGAGGGTCCAGGCCCCCTGCTCGCGCACGAGGAAACGGCCGGGGCGGTGCACGAGCCCCCCTACCGGACCGGCGAGGGATGGTGCCACGGCGGTGGCGATTTCGATCTGCTTGAAGGCGCCGGGAACCCACAGACGCGCGCTGCTGCGCGAGGCCGTGGCCAGACTGGAAACGACTTCGGCTCCGCGAACAACCGCCGCCACGAGCGATTCCGGCGGCGCATCGGGATGCTTCGACGCGACGAGAGCGAGAGCGGCCGACGCGAGCGGAGCCGAGAAGGAGGTTCCCCACACGCGGGCGTAGGTGCCGTTGGCGGGCTGCTTGAGGTCGCGAGCGCGCAGGACGAGGTTGTCGATCTGGACGCCGGAATCGGTGGTGGAACTCGGCTTGAGAGAAACCATCGAGAAGCGCAGATAGAAGGGGACGCCATCCTGGCCCACGTCATAGGTCACGTCGATGGCGGAATCCTGCGTGAAATACCCGTTCTGGAGGAGAGTGTCGATGCTCTTGCCGAATGCGCTGTCGCTCGAAGACTCGACCATCATGTAATCGGACGCGTTCACGCTCCCGCGCAGGCTGAGCGAAAGGAGAAGGCTGGAACGGCCACTCGAATTGAGCTTGGGCGAACGGATCCAACTGCGTCCGGAGCCCGTGTAGAGCTTGCCTGGGCTGTCGGAGAGCCAGGTGCTGCCCATCAGCGTCTCGGTTCCCCAAGTGACCGCGCTGGTGCCACCGGTGGTCCAGCCGGAAAGGCCCGACTCGAAGTCTTCCGTCCAGATCGTATCCGCTTCCGGAATCGTGGCCGCGACGAGGGCGTCACCCGGAGCGCTCAAGTCGACCAGCTTCTCGGAATGGTTGGAATACCAGCTCAACTCGTCGCGGGAACCGGAAGCCCCCACCACCAGGAGCCCTGGAAGGCGCAATGCGGCGGGATAGCGGGGCGAAACATCCAGATCGAGCCCCTCGTTTCCGGCCGAGACCACGACGACGGCACCCGACTTTACGGCCCTCATGATCGCGCTGTCGATTTCATCGGGAGCGGGAAGTCCTCCCAGCGAGAGGTTGATGATCTTCGCCTTGCGGGAGATCGCGTAATCCATGCCGGCGATCAGGTCGCCGAGTTCGACGCGCGAACCTCCGTCGGCAACGCGCACGGGCAGGAGGCGCACACCCGGAGCAAGTCCGGCGATGCCGTTTCCATCCCAGGCTCCCACCATGAGCGAGGCCGTGGAGGTCCCGTGTCCGCCCAGGTCGCGCGCCACGCCGTCGCCGCGCACGAAGTCCCAACCGAGGGTGTCGTCGACAAAGCCGTTGCCGTCGTCGTCGTTGCCGGCCACACCTTGGACTTCCATCTTGTTGTGGGCGAGTTTCCCTTTGAATTCAGGATGGGTGACGTCGGTTCCACCATCGAGAAAAGCCACGACGATCGAGGAATCGCCCATCGTGACGCCCCAAGCCTCCAAGGCCCCCACGTCCGCACCTTTGGTGCCCGCGACGCCGTTGTACTCCTGGGCGGTATTGCTGAGCGCCCACTGGTCCGGAAAGTAGGGCTCCGCCGTACCGTCGGCCTGCAAGGTGCCGATCCAGTTGGGCACCACGCGATGCCCCGTGGAATCCCGCATCCGGCGCAGCCAAGTGGAATCGGGGCGAGTGCCGAAATGCGAGGTCGCCGCATGGCGATGTACGCGCCCCGTGGCCGCATCCCGTTCGAGGAGTCCCTTCCAGGCGGGAACGATTCCTCGCGCAGGGTACGGCGAGACCAATCCATGGGATGGCCGCACGGAAACCACGACTTTTTCTTCATGAATAGCCGCATCGCTGGCGGCAACGAGGAGGATCAAGCCGAGTGGGAGCATGGATTAATTCTAACGCGACAGTGGACGAAGGGCCATAGAATCCGTTCGCAGAAAACGGATTGGGGCTCTGCAGGAATCCACTACAGGAAGTCGCGGCGATCGAACCACCAAGACCCGACCGCGAGGATCGCGACGATCCAACCCAATGCGTGGACCGTGGCCCAGGGAAGATGGCCAGGATCGAGCGGCAGACCGTGGACGATCTCGGGGCGGATGTTGAACAGCTCCAGATCGGGAAGAGCGCGTCGCACGACCTTCGCCACGCCTTCGAACCAGGCTGGAAGCGGCTGCGCGCCAGGAATCATCTTGGCGTTGCGCTTCATGGTCTCGATGTACTCGAGGATGCCGCCGGAGAGGTGCGAGGCGAGGAAGACGGCGAAGGTGAGGAGCGAACTGACCACCGGCGTGGAGAAGCTCGAGAACAGGAGTGCCACGGCCGTGATGACGGCCATCTCGAGAAACACCCCGTAGGCGGCGAGCCACAGGCGTGGATCGAAGGCATTGCCGCTGAAGGCAAGCGCAGCCCAGAGGCCGGCCATCATGACGAGCACGTTCACGACCAGCACGAGCAGAAGTCCCAGGTACTTGCCGACGAGGAACTGCCAACGCCGGACGGGCTTGGAGAGGAGCGTGAGGATGGTCTTGCGCTGGATTTCCTTCTGCACCAGCCCCACTCCGATGAAGATCGCGATAGCGAGCCCGCCGATGGACATCACTCCGAGGCTGAAGTCGGTGATGACCTTCTTCTGCGCGAAGACGGACCAGTCGCCCAGGAGGACCGAAAAGGCCAGCAGGAGCAGGACGAAGAAGAGCAACGTGTAGAGGATCTTGTCGCGCACGGTCTCTCGGAAGCTCGAGAGGGCGATCCAGAGGGTTTCACGCAAGTTCCACCTCCCGCGCAAGGATGTCTTCGAGGTTGCCCCGGCGATCGGGGGCGTCGACGTCGGAAAGAAGCTCGTCGAGAGTTCCCTCCACCCGCAACGTGCCGCGCACGAGCATGGCCGCGTGCGTGCAGATCTCCTCGACGTCGGAAAGGACGTGCGACGAATAGAAGATGGTGGTCCCCTGCGCATGGAGGGCCTTCATGGCCTCGCGCACGTCGCGGCGCCCCATCGGATCGAGACCGCTCATGGGCTCGTCGAGGATCAGGAGCCGCGGCTCGTGCAGGACTGCCTGCGCAAGGCCCATGCGCTGGCTCATGCCCTTGGAATAGGTGCGCAGGCGGCGGGAAAGCCAGCCGTCCTCGACCTTGCACAGGGCGCAGGAGGCTTCGATGCGTGATGACAATTTCCGCCCGGAAAGACCCGCGAGGCGCCCGTAGTACTGGAGAAGCTCCATCCCGGTGAGGTAGTCGTAGAACCAGGGCTGCTCGGGCTGGAAGCCGACGCTCCGGCGCGAGGCCGGATCGCGCGGGTCGAGCCCCATGAGACGGACGGAACCCGTCGTGGGGCGCAGAAGTCCCATGAGCGTCTTGATCGTGGTGGACTTGCCCGCGCCGTTGGGTCCGATGAATCCGTAGAGGGACCCGTCCGGGACCGTGAGCGAGATGGAACGGACCGCCTCGACCGAACGCAACATGTTCTCGAGGCCCAGCCGGTACTTCTTGGAGAAATCGCGGATCTCGATCGGATTCACGGCGCCCCTCCGTTGGAGGAATAGGTCAGGATTTGTCTTGCTGCTTGTCGCGCCTGCGGTTGGCGACGAGCTGCATGATGCGTCCAGCAAAGTACAGTCCCGCCCCGCTTCCCGCCAAGGAGATGACGAGCGTCCGGGTGGCCCATTCGACGCCGCGGACCAGAGGAGACCAGATCACGAGGGCCGCGAGCAGGATCGCCTGTCCGACCAGCATCGCGCAAAGGGACGACTTGCCCAGGGCCGTGGCGGGAACTTTCACCAGGATCTCCTTCCGAAACGCAGGATGTCGAGAACTTCGCGCAGTTCGCGGGCCATTCCCTCGCGATCCAGCTCGGGCTCGTCGGATCTTGCCGGCTCGGGCAGCAGCAGTCCGAGCTGTCCTTCCGGCTCCACGCGCCCGCGATCCTCGACAAGCCGCTTGCGCGCGGCCTGCAGCGTGAGCTTCTCCTCGAGGAGAAGGACGCGGAGGCGTTCGATCAGGCCAAGATCCTTCTCGCGGTACTGGCGAGAGCCGTTGGAGCCTTTACGGGGACGGAGTTGCGGAAATTCCGTCTCCCAGTAGCGCAAGACATGCGACTCGAGGCCCGTGCTGGCACAGACCTCCTGAAGGCTCCACCACACCTTCGCTTCGGTGTTCTCGCCCGACGACACGGATCAGCCCGCCTCGTTCTTGGTCGCGCGAGCCATCAGCTCCTCGACCGCCTCGCGAGCGGGGCGATTCTCGAAAAGAATCTCGTGGACCTGTTCGGTGATGGGCATCTCGACTCCGTGGATGCGCGCGAGTTCGCGCACACCGGCGACGGTGCGCACGCCTTCGGCCACCATGGTCATTCCGCCGAGGACTTCCTGCAGCGTCTGGCCGCGGCCGACGCTCTCGCCCACGTGACGGTTGCGGCTGTGCTTGGAAATGCAGGTGGTGATGAGATCGCCCATGCCGGCCAGGCCCCAGAAGCTCTCTCGCTTGCCGCCGAGCTTCTCGCCCAGGCGTGCCAGTTCGGCCATGCCGCGCGACATCAGGGCGCCGCGCGTGTTGTCGCCGAGATCGAGTCCGTCGAGGATGCCGGAGGCGATGGCGATGACGTTCTTGACCGCGCCGCAAAGCTCGACGCCCACGACGTCGGTGCTGCGGTAGGTGCGGAAGCTGGGGGCCAGGAAGTAGAGATCCTGCAACGCGGCGGCGGTGAGCTCGTCGCGCGAGGCCAGGACGACCGTGGTCGGAACCTGACGAGCCACCTCTTCGGCGTGCGACGGACCCGACAGGACGGAAACGTTCGCGGCCGTGGCGCCGGGCAGCACGTCCATGACGATTTCCGACATGCGCATGAGGGTCTTTTCCTCGATGCCCTTGATGAAGCTCACCCACTGGCGGCTCGCGACTTCCTCGGCCGTGAAGAGCTTCTGCACGGAGTTGCACACCGAGCGCAGCGTGTGGGAAGGCACGATGAGCGACACCACGGAGGTGCGATCCAGCGCGGCCTTGAGGTCGGAGGTGACCTCGATGGACTCGTGCAGGAACACGCCGGGCAGCTTGTCCTTGAGTTCGCGCGTCTCGCGCAGCTTGTTGGCCGCGTCGATCGAGAATTCCCACAGCACCACCTTGAGGCCCTTGGCGGCGAGGTTCTGGGCGATCGCGATGCCCCAGGAACCCGCGCCCAGGATCGCGACGCGATCGGGGTCGAGCCCCTTGGCGACGGCCTGTTCGCGGAAGCGGGTCACGGCACGCTGGCGGATGTCTTCCGCAGCCTCGGCGCCCTTGCGGCCGAAGCGGAATTCGGTTCCGGCACGGAGACGCTCGATGTTGGAACGATGCTTCCAGATCACGAACAGGCCCACGATCCAGGAGAGGAGGACGAGTGCCGTGTCGCCATGCCTGACGAGCATGCCCGTCACGCCGCACCAGTCGTTGCTTGCGCCCGTTCGCATGTAGGAGAAGGCGAGCACGATCATGAGAGCCGTATTGCTCAACGCGAGCATGAGAGCGCCCGCGATGGAAGCGAGCGAAACGTATCCCTTCCATTTGAGCACGACCACCCAGGTCACGAAGGCCAGAGCCGCCGTCCAGGGCGAAATCCCGGCGAAGACGCCAAGCCCCGTGAGCACGCCCTTACCGCCCTTGAATCCGGCGAACATGGTGAACGTGTGGCCCAGCACGGCGCACAGGCCACAGGCCAGCGCGAAGGTGGTGTGGCCATGATCCATGTTCCAGGCGATCTTGGACCAGGCGAGACCGAGAAGCACCGCGCCCAGACCCTTGGCGAAATCGATGATGGCCACCGGAGCTGCGGGCTTCCAGCCCAGCACGCGGTACACGTTCGTGAGTCCCGCGTTGCGCGATCCGTGCTGCCGGATGTCGATGCGCCCGAAGATGCGGCTGATCCAGATGGCCGAGGGGATGGACCCCAGCAGATAGCAGATCGGAAGAGCGAACCAGATGTTCATGAATCCTCGGATGTTTTTTCGGACTTGAGGGGTACGTAACCTTCGGGCATGTGGCCAAACCGGGCGAGGTCCTCGTCGGTGCGAAGCTCGAGGCGATTGCGGAACGCGATACGGACGGGAACGCCGGCCAGATCGAAGTAGTCGATGGCTCGGGCGCGCAGATAGCGCCGGTACGACTCCTGGATCTCTTCGGGCTGATCCACTTCGAAGGCGAGCGTCGGGGGGTCGACCATGACCTGGCAGCAGCGCGTGATGATGACCGGATGCCCGTGTTGATGCGCAGGCTTCTGCTTCTCGGTGGCCAAGCGGAAATACTCGATGACGTTGTCGCGCCCGAGGACGCGCTGGCATCCTTCGCGAACGCGCAAGACCTCTTCCAGAAGGCGCGGGACACGCTGGCCCGTCTTCCCGGAGAACGCGACGATGGGCGTTTCGGCGAGCGACGGAATACGGGCGCGCATCTCCTTCACGAGCTCGTCGAAGGTGCGATGGTCCTTCTCGAGGGCGTCCCACTTGGAGAGCCCCAGCACGATGCCCTTGCCCGATTCCTCGACCTGGCGCAGGATGCGCAGATCCTGCTCGGGAAGCTCGTCCTGGAGGCTGTCCATCAGCAGGATGACCACCTCGGAACGGCGGATGCTCTCGAGCGAGCGCATGTTCGAGTAGTACTCGACGTCGTCGTGGACCTTGGCCTTCTTGCGAAGTCCCGCGGTATCGGTGACGAGGAACTTGCGCCCCTCCCAGGTGAATTCGGCGTCGACCGAATCGCGCGTGGTGCCCGGCACCGCGCTCACGATCACGCGATCTTCGCCCAGCAGCTTGTTCACGAGCGTGCTCTTGCCCGCATTGGGGCGGCCAAGGATGGCGACCTTGACGCGATCGTCCTTCTTGATCGGCTCCCCTCCCTTGGGGAGGATCTTGCGCAGCCGCTCGATCAGGCCTTCCATGCCGTAGCCGGTGGTGGCCGAAACAGGCAGGGCTTCGCCCATGCCGAGCTTGACGAGCGCGGCGCGGTCTTCGCGGTCCTGCGGACGCTCGGACTTGTTGGCGAGCAGCAGCGTCTTCTTGCCGCTGCGCTGGACGTGGCGCGCCAATTGGAGATCGTCGTAGGTGATGCCCGTGCGGGCGTCGACCATGAACAGGACGATGTCGGCGCCATCGACCGCGAGGTCGATCTGGCGACGGACCTGGTCGGCGAGGGGATCGATGGATTCATCGATGAAACCGCCCGTGTCGACGATGTCGATGAGATGCCCTTCGAACTCCCATTCACGGAAATGACGGTCACGAGTCACGCCAGGCCTGTCATGGACAACCGCAGCGCGTCGACCGAGAAAACGGTTGAACAGACTGGATTTCCCGACATTGGCCCGGCCCACAATCACGATACAGGGTCGTTGGGACATCGGTGGAAAGGTAGCTCACAAAGGGCGAGCGTCGCTCGAGTGCGGTCGAAACCCGTTGCGCACGCCCCCGTCGGTCGCGGTCTTATCGAAAAACGACGCTCACATCTCCCGTGCGAGGCGCCAGCCGAACCAGGTGCCCACCAGCGAAAGGAGGAGCGAGAAGAACAAGGTCGCGGTCGAATCGAAGATCATGTGTCCGATCCATGTGCCGAGCATTCCTCCGCCGACGCTTCCCACCCCGCTCACGATCCACTTCATCGTCACAGTGTATCACGACTTTCGGAGCAAAGCGCGCAATTGCGCGGAAAAGACGGATCATGTCACACTCCGCCGATTTCGGCAGGCTCGATCGGCGGAATGCGCCGGTCTAGAGGACGATGTGTTTCGCCCGCGTTTTGTACTTCTAGCCGTTCCCGGCATTCGGAGCGCCGCCACAACGTGACTGAGGAGCGAGATGAATTTTCCCGTCGAGCCGTATCGAATCGACCATGCATCGAAATTCATCCTCGTCTTTTCCATCTGCGCCTTCGCGGGATGGCTGATCGAAGTCGCCTATCGCTCCTTCCACCAGAAGCGATTCATCAACGCGGGATTCCTGAATGGTCCGTTCCTCCCGATCTACGGCCTGGGCGCCATCTTCGTCCTGTCCTTCGATCCACTGATCCACGGGCAGACGGTCATCGTCCGATTGATCGCCTACGGCCTCGCCCTCACCGCGGTGGAATACGCCATCGGAGCCTTGAGCGAGCACCTTTTCGGGCTCGTCCTATGGGACTATTCGCAAGACAAGTTCAACATCCATGGCCGCGTCTGCCTGCTCTTCTCGCTCATCTGGGCGGCTCTGGCGTTCGGTTTCCGCTATGCCGTGTATCCCTTCATCGATCTTTTCGTGAAGCGCGTCGATGGCAACGCATCCCATTTCGTCGCGGCCGCCCTGATCGTCTATTTCATCGTCGACTTCATCGCCTCGACCGCATTGCTCCAGAATTTCGTCGCGCGCTTGTCCAGCATCCACATCCGGCGCATGCGCTTCAGCACCAAGGAAATGGGACGGCTCAACGAATCGTACCAGCGCCTGCTGACGGCCTTCCCGAACCTGAAAGGGTATCTGGAAGCGAGCTTCAGCCACGGGATCAAGAGCCGCATCGACGAAAAGGTGTCGGAGCTCCACTTGCGCTTCTTCCAGTTCGTGGAATCGCGCCATCCACGGGACGAGGAATTTCGCGCCATCGTGGGCGACATCGTGAAGAACAAGGAATTCCAGCGCCTGAAGGAATTCCGGCACCACGACGACACCATCTACAACCACTCGCTGAAAGTCGCCCTGATCGCCTACAGGATCGGCAAGTACCTGAACCTGGATTATCGGGCCATCGCGCGTGGCGGACTCCTCCACGACTTCTTCCTGTACGACTGGCGGAACCACAGCCTTCCCGAGCTTGCCAAGGAGAAGTTCCATGGTCTGGAGCACCCCGCGATCGCCTTGAAGAACGCGGAACGCCACTTCCAGATCGGAACGCTCGAACGGGACATCATCCTCAGGCACATGTGGCCGCTGACGTTGCGTCCCCCGCGCTTCTGGGAATCCCTGCTCGTGACCTTCGTCGACAAGTACGTGTCCACGCTCGAATTCTGGATCGTCTACGGCAAGCGGCGCGGCGCTCGCGGGATATCCCGCGGTCGCTGATTCTCAGATCCCGAGCGAACCCTCGATGCCGAAGCTGACGAAGAGATCGGTGCCGCGCGCGTAGAGCGGCTCGGCTCCGACCACCTGGTAGCGGGAGTTGGAATTGGCGCGCGTGCGGACGGCCTCCATGCCGCGGGCGCGGAAGTTGCCGCCGCCCAGGGGGCGAGCCCAGTCGCCGGTGAACTCGGAGAACAGATTTTGTCCTTCGATGTAGAGGCGCATGCCCTGGATGGGCGAGATGCGGACAGGCATGTCGAGCTCGATGCGCACGTCGGTGCGGAACGCGTCGCGCCGACGGGCGCCGCCTTCGACGCGCGGATCGCCGCGGACGTCGATCGCGCGGGCGGCCGTATCGAGATCGTACACGTACTGCGGCTTGCCGAAGCTCGCGATGTGGGTGACGATCACGGAGAAGAGGGTGTCGTCCATGGGGTGCATCTTGATCTCGGTGAGCACATCCAGGTCGCGGTTGGCGTCCCACTCCAGGGTGGAGCCGTCGTCCAGGGTGTATTCGCCCTCGACGCGTGAAAGGTTGACCAGCGCCTTCACGCGCCGCCAGCCGTCGAAGCGGGTCTGGAAATTGCCGCCCAGCACCTGGGCCTCGTCGGCCTTGTTCTTGAACGGGTAGGCCCACCAGAAGTCGCACGCGGGAAGCGCGGGATCGGTGAGGGAACGCCAGTAGACGGCGCCGGTCATTTCGAAGGGGCCGAGACGCTTGCCTCCACCGAGTTTCGTCTCCAAGCCCGACGTGGTCACGACCTCCATCTCGCCCGCGGTCTTCGCTTCCGTGCGCTCCTGGGCGCGCATGGAGACGTTGCCGACCCAGCCGACGCCGAAGGCCGGCTGCATGGCTGATCCGGTGAATTCGGAGTTCCAGCCGGGACCGTCGGCCCAGAGTCCGCCGACGGCGAGCCCGTACTGCGCATCGTCGATCTTCCAGCGCATGCGTCCGGCACCACGGCTGCGCACCCATTCGGTGGTCCGCTTGATCGCGGAAGGATGGCCATCCAGATTGGTGATCGAACGCTCGTCGGCGATGCCGGTGCCCACCGTCCCCGTGAACGTGCGCCCCTGCGCGCGATCTTCCGAGATGTAGTCGGCCGCCGCGAGGAATTCGGTCTCGGCGCCGAGCACGGGCGCGCCGAGACGGAACATGCCGCCGCCGCGATAGTCGCGGGAGGATTTTGTCCATGCCGCCCAGTCCTCCGGATTCACCCAGGACTTGTACACCGGGGAGGTGGGATCGAGCCCTTGGGCTCCCCCGTAGAAAACCGTATCGGAAAGGAGTTGCGATTCATCGCGTCCCACGACGCCGCTGTAGAGCTGGAGATAGCCCGCATCGAGATCGCCCTGCAGATCGGTGAAGACGACCCAGTCGCTGCGATCGCCCTGCGTGATGGGAACGTATTCGTCTGCGCGGAGGTTCCCGTCCTGGTCGTAGGAACTGGTCTGGAGCTTCACCTTGTACTGGTCGAATGCGCCCATCGCCGTGGCGGCCAGCGAGAAGTTCCCCACCCCCTGTTCCACGCGCATGTAGCCGTCCATGGCCGTCAGATCGAGCTTGGAGAGAGGGTCCGAACTCTTGTCTTCCAGACGGTCGGCGGCACTGCTGTTGGAGGAGCCGGCGAAGAAGCGATCTCCCAGATGGCTGAGGAGGGACGGATCGAGCCAACGCCCGGAAACGACCACGCCACCATTGCCGATGGGGGCCATGAGATCGAGCTCGCGATTGGTGAGTCCGAGCGAGACGACAGCCTCGTACTTGTCGGCGGAAGCGCGACGAGGCACGTAGCGCAGGGCCGAAGCGAGTCCCTGTTCGAGCGGGCCGCTCACGGGATCGTGTTCCACCGTGACGCTTTGCAGCACCCGGGGATTCAGGACGCTCTGGTTTCCCGGGAACGAATAGTCGAGATGGCGCATGTTGGGGATCGCGAACGGCCCCAGGATATGGGTGACGTCGGCGGTGCGGGAGCCGTAGACGGAAATCTCGCTCGAGAACTCGCGCGTGCCGCCCACGCCGGGCAGCGTGCGCAAATGCTCCTGCAGATCGAAACGCATGCCGGAGATTTCCTCGATCGAGGCGATGGTGCCCGCCTGCACGCGGCGACGCGTTCCCTGGCCCGTGACGACGCCCGTTTCGAGAGTGGTCCCGAGCGGATCGAGATCGACCTGCACATCGAGGAGGTTGCCCAACTCGGAGAGAGCCACGACGCGATCCTTGTAGCCTTCCTTGCGGAAGAGCACTTCCTGCGGCCTCGGCAACTTGAGGATGAATCGGCCTTGCGCGTCGGTCGCGTCGAGGAAGGACGAATCGGGCCCGAAGACCCGCACCTTGGGCAGCGGTACATCGGTGGTGGCGTCCGTGACCGTGCCGACCACATCGATCGATGCGGCGAGGACGGAACAGGCGAGAGGAAGGACGAGGAACAATGCGCGTTCGATCATGGGTACCTTGGAAAATGCCATTTCATGTCCCCTTCGTCGAGGATTTCGCTCCGGAGAGCCGGATTGGGATCATTCGCCGCAACAGCGCCGCAGAGCGCGGCAACGCTCGTAGAGGGCTTCGTACTGGCTCACGATGACCTCCGGGGAGAAGTCGCGCACGGCGCGCACGCGACCGGCCCGTCCCATGTCACGCCGCAGCGAAGGATCGAAGGCCAAGCGTATGCAGGCGTCTCCCATGGCCTTCCAGTCGCCCACGGGAAGAAGCATGCCGTGTTCGCCATCGGTCACGACCTCGGGCAATCCACCCGCCTTCGCGCCCACGACAGGCACCTCGCACAGGAGGGCTTCGAGAGGAGCGAGGCCGAAGCTCTCGCCGTCGGAAGGAAAAAGAAACACGTCCGCCAGAGGGAGGACGCGATCGATCTCGTCGACCACGCCCAGGAGATGAAGGCGCTCCCCCACTCCCAGCTGGCTGGCCAGATCGATGGCGCTCGCCAGCTCGGGACCCTCGCCAACCATGGCCAGGACGCCGTCCACGCCGTTCTGGACGGCCCAGGCGAAGGCACGCACCACGTCTTGGACCCGCTTGACGGGCCGGAAATTCGACGCGTGCATGAAGACGACCTTGGACGGGTCGGCGAAGGGACGAAGACCATCGCGACACCCGCGGGGCAGGAAGACTTCCGGATCGGCGAAATTGTGGATGCGCTCCACCGGGGTCGTGGGCGTGAAGAGCGTCTCGGTCCGCTCCTTGAGCCAATCCGACACGGCCGTGACGGCGTCGACCTTGCCCAGGCAGAAGCGCACCATGGGCTTGTAGGACGGATCCTGTCCGACCAGCGTGATGTCGGTGCCGTGCAGCGTGGCGATGATGGGCGCGTGGCAGGGCGCGAGCATTTCGCGGGCAAGGTAGGCGGCGACGGCATGGGGAATGGCGTAGTGGACGTGGAAGACATCCAGATTGTATTGGCGGTAGACCTCGGCCAGACGCGTCGCGAGGGCGATCGTGTATGGCACCGACTCGAACACCGGATAGTCCAGCGCACGCACTTCGTGGTAGAAGATGCGCTCCTCGGAATCCAGACGAAGCCGATGGGGCCGGGAACGGGTGATGAAGTGGATCTCGTGGCCGCGGCGCGCGAGCATGCGGCCAAGTTCGCTGGCGAGCACCCCGGATCCACCGACGGATGGAACGCATGAAATGCCGATGCGCATCAGAATTCCCTTTCGGAAAGGGCGCAGGGATCGATGATCTCGGGGATCTCCTCGCAGGAGAATCCTTCGGCGTATTCTCCGCGGATGCGCGCCCCCAGATGGCGCGCGCGCGCCTCCACGACATCGCGGAAGGCCGCGCCCGAGATGGGTGTTTCCGGAAATCCGGGACGTTCATCGAACTGCGTCGCGAAGGCTTGGAGCGCCTCGTTGCGGATGCTCCACGTGGAGGAGACTTCCACGCAGAACTGCGGTTCGCCGTCGCGCGCGCCCATCCAATGGAAGACCCGGTGCGGGCGCCATGGATCGCCGGATGTCGGAAACTTCGCGAGGCCGGACTTGAAAGCCGCCTCGCGCACGAGCGACGAACAGGCCTCGTGGTCCGGATGACGATCGCGCAACGGATGCGTGAACACGACGCGCGGACGATGACGACGAAAGAGGTGGACCAGAAGGAGAATCGTCTCCTGGTCGTGAGGCACGAGGAATCCGTCGCGCAGTCCCAGGTTCTCCCGGAAGGACGCCCCCAGGATCCCGGCGGCCCGGCGCGCCTCTTCGCGGCGCTCCTGGGAAGTCCCGCGCGTTCCCATCGAGGCGTCGGTCAGATCGACGATGCCGCCCACGCGCCCAGCGCGCACGAGCTTGGCGAGCGTGCCGCCCGCGGAGATCTCCACGTCGTCGGCATGCGCTCCTATCGCGAGGAAATCGATCATGGAGCCCCTCCAGCGGCCCACAGGACATGCCGCGTCTCCAAAGGATCCGATACGTCCTCCAACCGACGCAACAACGAAGAGTCGCCCAGATGGTGTTCCAGTGCCCAGGGCGACCACAGGCGTTCCTGCAGTCCTCCTTCGCCGGACAACGCCACGAGGCGTCGCAGCGACTCGAGATCGTCTCGGTGTTCGTTCGCCGAGCGCCGGATGCGCGAAAGCCGCCAACGCACCTCGAAGGCTTCCAGTCGCTTGGAAAAACCGCCGAGTTCGGAGGGGTCGAGGCCATCCCCGAGGATCTCGAGATAGTCGGCGCGCGCATCGGCCCAGAGCTTGTGCCAGATCCCTTCGCCGTGCGTGCGCGAAGCGAGAAGGGTGTCGGACAGATTCCGGTACGAGCCGGGACGCTCCTGGACGGGGTCCCATCCGGCCTCGCGGGCGAGCGACCAGGGGCCAGGCGGCAGCAGCGTGGCCGAGGCGCGGGGCAGAACGGGCGCGAGGGGACTTTCCAGGCGCGACGAGAGGGGGCCGAGACAGGCGAAATAGGCGAACTCCCCCGGCCCCAGCACATGGGCGATCACGGGGAAGATGGTCTCGGCCGCGAACGGCCGCGACACGACATCGTGGGAGAACGACTCGGGCGAACGGTCGAGTTCGGCCTGGAGGTCGGAATCCGTCCAGCGTGCGGCGCCGTCGGTCCAGATGTCGCCGTCGGCGACGACGCGGTTGCGCCCACGCTCCGAGAGATGGAACAGGCGCAAGCGGTCGGGCCAGGTGCGGATGGAGGTCGGAAGGCCTGCGGCGCGGGCTCGCTCGATCCCGACGGCGAGATCGCCATGCACGCCCGACGCGGAACGGACGAACGCGCGATAGGCCGGAAGCGCCGCGCGGCGGGTCTCGGGCCAGACGGCGTCGACCACCAGGAGACGATCGCCGAACCAGTGGCGCAGACACAGGCGCATCAGGGTCGACAGGTCGGGCGCGGCGCGGACGAGGCCGGGGAGGACGGAATCCGTCCACGATGCGGCGATCGAGGCCGCCAGGGCCTCGCGATGCTCCTCGGAAACGGGAATGGCGCCCGCCGGCTGGCGGGCCCCGGAAACATCGGATCCGTGCGAATCGAAGGTTTCGCGCAAGATGGGATCGCGCAGACTCCGCACCTCCAGAAGGTCGGAGTCGTCGCCCGCGATCCAGAAGAGGGCGTGCACGGGGCGACCAAGGATCCTGGATGCGCGCTCGGCATGGGCGATCGCCGTCCAGGCCTTGAGCCAGACGAACATCGGGCCCCCGGCAAGCGAAGGCTGCTGCCCCGTGAGGACCACGGGCTCGCCCTGCCCCACCCTTTCCATATCGGCCCCGGCCACGGGTCCCTGCTCGCGCCGCACGCGCTCGGCCAGGCTTCCGAACGCATCGGGCGCCTTCCACACCGAGAGGCGTCGACATCGAGCATCGAGGGTCGCCCGCGTCGCATCGCGTCCCCCCGGGAAAAGGCGCGCGCCGATGTCGGGCGGCAGCTCGAGCCATGGTGCGCAAGGGTGGCTCCAGGCTCCGATGCGGCGAAGCTTTGTCACCGTTCGCGCCTCAAGACGAGACCGCACCGGACCGATCCTTGCGTCCAAGGCGTTCCACGCTCATCTCCCAAACGGAACTTGGGTTTGAAACCCAATCGCCGCGCGAGAACTTCCAGATGTTCGGGATTCCACAGACGCACACGCTCAAGGTACTCGGAATGGGTCCCGTCATCCCGTTCGATGCGGATCAGTTTCGCCACGAGATCGCCATGCACGATGCGCTTCTGGGTCACGAGGGCGTCGCTCCAGCGCTGTTCGTCGGAAACGACGAGGTGCGCGCGGACATGATCCGGATCGGGCAAATCCAGGTGCAGCCAGCCTCCGGGAGCCACGAGCCGGGCCAATTCGGCGAGCAACCCGATATCGTCGCTACGACGCTCCAGATAACCGAACCCCGTGAAGAAGCTCGCGACCAGCCCGCACGATCCGGTGGCCAGGGGAATCGAACGCAGGTCGCAACGAAAGACGGGTCCGCGCGTCGCGGCCGTCTTCAGAAGATGCGCGGAGAGGTCGCACCCGAATGCGGAAAGTCCTTGATCGCGCAACGCGAGAAGGTGGCGTCCATTCCCACAGCCGGCATCCAAGGTTCGTCCTGGCGGCATCCCGGTGAGATCCAGCAGGGAGCGCACTTGGACCCGCGCCTCGTCGAGGCCGCGGTGCCCGTAAAGACGCTCGTATTCTTCGCCAAACCAGTTTTCAAACCAGTCCGGCGAAGAGGTGTTGCGAAGCGAAGGGATGAGATCCCCTACGCGATCAGGGCAAGCTCGCTGCGCGTCCGAGCGTGGAGACGACTTCCAAGGCTTCCGCCGCGGAGAATCCCGTGGGAAGCCATGCGTCGGCCTGACGGCGGCGCAGCTTGAGGCGGGTGCCCTTGCGACGCGAAAGCACGCAGAAGGGGCGTCCCTGGAATTCGGGAAGGACATCGAAATAGCGGTACAGGCTCGCATGGCGAACCCAGGTGCGCTCCTCGACCAAGACGGCGTCGCATTCGGGAAGGCCCTGGTTTTCGAGAGGATATTCGCCGCGAACGGCGTTCACCTGATGGCCCTGGCCGCCCACGGCCTGCCGCAGTCCCTCGGCGAGGGCGGGATCGTCGCTGACAAGCACGAGTTTCATGTCTTCTCCGCATCTAGTGGGTGGTAACGAAGGACAAAACTAATCCACCAACACCACTATCGCACCGATGATTGGCAGAAGTACGCCCGGCGGGGCTCGAACCCACGACCGACGGATTAGAAATCCGTTGCTCTATCCAGCTGAGCTACGGGCGCTGACCAGGCTCTTCCTAGACCCGCCGCAGGCTGGTCAAAAGAAGGGCATGAGCAGTGCAAACTAACTCCGTGGGCCGTGGGTTCAAACCCCGACCATACCGCCGAACCAGATCTCACCACGGCAGAATCCGCCAACGCCCTCGCCCTGCGACTGCAGATACCGGTCGCAGCCGGCTCAGCCCGACTCCTTTTCGAATTGGGCAAGCTTCGCCATGAGTTCCGACATGTCGAAAGGCTTCGAGATGACGCCCACATTGGGTTGTCGGAAGCACTCCCACTCCTCGATGTCGAGCTGCCCCGACGAGATGAGGATCGGCAACGCGGGATGCCGCGAGCGGATCCTCGCCATGGCTTCGACGCCATCCATGCCGGGCATGTTCTGGTCCATGATCACGAGATCGGGACTGTCGTTCGAATCGAGGTAATCCAGAGCTTCCTGGCCACCGGCGACGACGCTGGCGTTCACCCCCTTGCTCTTGAGCATCCGAGCGACGAGAAATCGGACATCCGGATCGTCGTCGACCACGAGGATGTTCATGGGGCCATGGAAGGGCTTCACGGTCACCACGGGCCGGTCCTGCACGGGACTGGCGACGCGCGGGAACCGGACCTTCACGACGGCTCCTTTGCCGCGCTGGCTGACGATCTCCAACGAGCCACCATGGGCCTTGATCACGCCATGGGTCATGCTCAGACCCAACCCGGTTCCTTTTCCCACCTCCTTGGTGGTGAAGAACGGATCCATCACGCGCTCAAGCACATCGGGATCCATGCCTTCTCCGGTATCCTCGACGGACACCTGCACCCAACCCTCTTCCGGCGCCTCGCTCCGAAAGGTGATCACCCCGCCATCGGGCATGGCATCGATCGAGTTGAGGCAGAGATTCATGAAGGCGTTGCTGATGCTGCCGACATCCCCGTGAATCCACAGCGGCTCTTCCAGGAACTCCTCGACGATCCTGATCCGGTTGCGAGTGGTGTTGTCCAGAAGAACCCGTACTTCGGCGAGCAGAGCGTGCAGCTCGATCGGCTCCTGGCTGGACAACGTGGGCTTGGAGAATTGCATCAAAGACTTCACCACGTCGCGCCCCCGTCGACACGCCGTGACGACGACTCCAAACGACTCGCGATCCGATGGGTCCGCGGCGAGCTCGGAGCGCAACGATGCAGTCCCCATGATCGCGGCCAGGACGTTGTTGATGTTGTGCGCAACCCCGGCGACGAGCACTCCCAGGGCCTCGAGCTTCCGCATGTTGTTCACGCGTTCGGCCAATTGGCGCCGCTCTTCCTCGGCTTGCGTGCGCTGGGTGATGTCGCGCCCGATGCCCAGCACGCCGATCAATTCGCCATCCCCGCCGAACATGGGAGTCTTCGTCGTGTCCAGCAGGGCGCGATGGCCGTCGTCGGCGAAGACCACCCACTCCTCGTTGCTGCTGGGTCCGCCGACCTCGATGGCCTTCTGGTCGTTCCTCAGGAACAGGTCCGCGAGATCGTCGTCCACGAAGTCGAAATCCGTCTTGCCGACGATTTCCGACTCCGTGGCGCCGAAGAACCTTTCGAACATCCTGTTGCACGCCAGGTAGACGCCGTCCGCGTTCTTCAGCCAGATCAGGTCGGGGATCGTGTTCACCAGGGTTCGGAAGCGCTCCTCGCTCTCTCTGAAACGCTTCACCTCCAACTGCAAGGCGCGATAGCGGGCGTCGAGCATGGCGACCATCTTGCCCATGGAGGTCCGCAGCGAGTCCAGTTCCCCGAAGAAGCGGGTCGAGGGGAATCGAACGCCGTCGAACCTCTCCGCGTCCACCTGCAAGGCGAACTGTTCAAGCAGCTTGATCGGATGGAGGATGATCCACCAGATCAGGAAGTACAAGGTCGCCGACAACAGGACGACCAGGCCGAGAATCGTGAAGCACAGCGCGATCCTGATGGAACGCAACCGTTCCTCGAGTTCGGTCGGAGCGACGACGACCTGGACGCTCCCCAGAACCTCCCCGGAAAAGGACACGTCCTTTTCCGAGGCGAAATCCCCCTCCCGGGGGGCGACGTTCTTCGTGGCCACGGGATCCCCGGCCGAATCCCGTTCCAGCACGAGGATGCGCTCCATTCCGTCCGGATTCCGCACGACGACGGCGCGGACGGTCCGCACCTTCATGACGCTTTCCGTCGCCTTGTGGATCTGCGTCTCGTCCATGTTCCACATCGGCAGCGCCAGACCGGTGCTGGCCTGATCCACCAAGGCGAGGCTCAGGAGACGCAATTCGGCGATCTCCTGCTTCTTGAAGATGGAGTAGCCGATCATTCCGGCGACGCTCATGATGATCAACGTCATCGTCACGATGATCAGGATGACAATGGCCGCGATGGATGTTCTACGCCGCACTCCATTCCTCCTCAATACCCGTTTTCCGGGAAAGCGAGGATTGCCTCCCAGTTATCGGTATTTTCTCATGAGCGCATCGTATGTGCCATTCTTCCTGATCTTCGCCAGCCCGGCATTGAAATCGCGGACCAATCCGGCATCGCGGAACGCCACCCGGTATCTCGTTGGTGGAAATATCGGGAATTCCTCGACCGCGATCCGCTTGTCCACCATCGTTTCCGGCGCATCGATGAAATGATGGAGGATTCGCGTGTCTCCAACCACCACGTCGACACGTTTTCGGAACAGGAGGCGAATATGGATGATCTGCTGGGCATCTTCCTTGTACTGCCGATTCCCGCGGACCGCCGCGGCGAAATCGGCCCCCAGCACCTTGGTGGCGGTTTGGAAGGCCGCGATTCTCAATCCCTTGAGATCGGCCGTCGAACGGATCTTCAATGAATCCGATTCGAGACCCATGACCACATTGGTGTAGGTGATGTATTCGTCGGACAACAAGCCACCCGAATTGGTCGAGGGAAGCATGGGTGCGGCGGCCTGAAGCGAGCCACTCTTGAACGTCCGAACCAAACGCTCCAAAGGCATGATCTCCGCTTTGACCGTATGTCCGGATGCCGCCAGCGCCGCCACGATGATTTCGAATTCCAGTCCGGAGATCCTTCTGTTGGCATCCAGCATCACGTAGGGAGGAACCGATTTGAAGCCGAACCGGATTTCATCCGACCATCCCGATGCGCATCCAAGCAGCGCGAACATCAGAAGCGTTCCGTATCGCGATTTCATCATGAAGCGTCCATGCGTTTCGTCCACGAAGATCGTCCTATTTCCCAATCGTACCATTGTTCGCGTCGCATGTGATCGGCATCACACGCGGGACGCGGAGGGCCCGTCTTCTCGATCTATTCTTTATCGACATGCCCCACTTCGGATTCATGCGCAACCTCTCCACGCTTCTTTTCCTGCTCGCGTGCATCGCACCGGCGCAGCGGGTCGGCATCATCGATTTTTCGAGCCCGGCCCCGCAGCCATCGCTCGCGTTCCTTTCCCAGACGCTTCCAGCGGCGCTTGCGGAGCCGCTCGCCTCGCAGGCGGGAATCCAGGTCGTCGAACGGAGCAAGCTCAACGATCTGGCGCAGGAGAAGGGTCTGCAGATGTCGGGGCTCGTCGATCTGCCCGACAGCATCCGCGCGCTTCTGCCCGCCGACGCCCTCGTGCTGGGACAGTTCGAAGGTCGGCTCGACAGCCTGTCCCTCCGGTTGCGCGTCGTCGAGAGTGGCACCGGCGCTCTCAAGGGCGTATTTTCGCGCAGCGGTCCTCTCCAGGAAATCCTCGCGGGGATGCCCACCCTGGCCACGCAAATCGCCCTTTCCCTGCGCGGCGATTCCACTGGCCGGCTCACTCTTTCCTCCTCGCCCTCCGGCGCGAAGGTCTTCCTGGACGGCCGCATCCTGGGAAGAACCCCGCTGATCGACCAGAAGATCCCCGCCGGACGTCATGAATTGTCCCTCGAGCTCGAACATCACACGACCTGGAACGACTCGCTCGACATCGAGCCATCCGCCATCGTCTCGCGCAAAGTCGAGCTGGCCGTCGATCACGATCGCACCGGTTTCTGGTTTGGCGGCGGCGGTCGCATGCAAGGGGTCACGAGGGATATGGACGACCCGATCGGTCCGGAATTCTCCGGCTGCATCTCCGTGGTGGCTCGGGGGCGCCGCTGGGGCCTCGAGGGCTCCTATTCGCCCCCCGTGGAGCACGCGTATCTCGTGGAATACGACGTTCCCTGGGGCACTCGCAGCACGGAACGGACGCTCGAACTGGAGATGATGCGCCTCATGGTCATCGGCGACGTCGTGCAGGCCGGACGCTGGAGCGGGCACCTGGGCCTCGGCGGCGCTCTGATCAACTGCACGACAACGCCCTACGACTTGGACACGCCGCGCAGCGAGAACAAGCGACAGCTTCTGGGGGCCAGCATCGCGGGAGGCGTCCGTTTCGAACTCGCCCGCTGGATCGAGATCCTGGTCGAGGGGCAAGGTGTCCACTCCTTCGACGACATCGAAGTGACCGACGTGACCCATCGCGATCTCTTCACGAGCTACACCGAAACCCGCCGATTTCCCATCCAACTCTGGAACGCCCAGATCGCCGCGAGGATTCGCATCCCATGAACGCATCCCTTCTGCGATTCCAACGCGTTCTTCCAGCGCTCCTTGTCGTCGCCCTCTACGTCTCGTGCGGCAATATCGAAGAAGAGCCATACGGCTACGAACAACCCGACGACGGATACGCGCAATCGTCCATCGTCCCCATGGCGCCGATCGTTCCCAACACCGACACGATTCGCCTGCAAAGCCCGTCCTTCGCCCGGACACTTCCCATGTCGCAACGCGTGTCGTTCAACTTCGGGACCACCGGCTACAAGCACGGCATCCTGCTCGTGATGAAGAGTCGTCCCGACATCGCCTCCAACCAGATCGCCAACCTCGAGAGCGACTGCGTGGCTGGTGCAGCGAGCATGGCGGGCCAGGTCTTCGACGGTTCGCTCGCTCTCGGCCCCGACGCATCCGACCTGTACGTCTGCACGGGCGATGCGTCGGAACCCGTCTCGGTCACCACGAAGGTCAAATTCTGCTCACAAGACGCGGCTACATGCCTGCGCGCCAACGAGAGCGACACGTCCAACTACTGGTGGTTCGTCCTGGGATACGACGACCAGATGCGCCTCACCCATTCCAGTCCGGCCTTCCGCTTCCGTCTGGAGCAATGATCATGCGGCGTCACCCCCTTCCGCTCCTCGTCGGCGTCCTTGCCACCCTCCTTGGCTTTTCCGCCTGCGATGGAGGCATCGACGGCGGCTCCACCGAGAACGACACGACCACCACCGTCATCAATCCCGGACCCACCGTGGAATCGAGGATCGTGCTGGTCGTCGACACGCTGGGGAAGACCGCCACCACGACCACCATCGTCAAGCGCAAGCTCCTGATCAAGGGGTCGGACACGTCGGCCCTTTCCCTCGACACGCTCACCTTCATCGGAAGCGAGTCGCTTCTCGATACGGCCCTGGAAGGACGCGAGCCCTGCACGGACGGGCTGAGCATCTTCAACAACTACGGCACGGAGATCACGCTGGAGCTCTGGGCCGGCAGGTCGCTCGAGTATTCCAATGGGAACATCCTCGGATCGTCCGTCCGACAAGCCGCCGCATCGGCAAGCCTGCTGGCCGACAGCGCCCACAGCCGATGGTGCACGGGCTGGAAGGGGGCCACCTCCTTCGAGTACGACGACAACGGCTACAATCGCGAAAACGATCTGCTCCTCGTCGTCGGCGTGCCCATCGACAAGGGCGGCCCCAGCTATCTGCTCACGCAAGGCCACTTTCCCGAGGTCACCACCTCCTCCATCCTGGTGATCGACGAGGTCGGGCGTCTGCGCATGCTGCGCTGACAGAACTAGACTTTCCCCCCAATGCTCGTCGTCGACATCGGGAACACGCAATCCGTCATCGGACTCTTCGCCCATGGCAAGCTCGTCCGCAAGTGGCGCCTGACCACCATCCCCAACTCCACCTCCGACGAGGTCGAATTCCGCGTGCGCGGACTTCTCGACATCGAAGGCGCCTCGCCGGAAACCGTCAAGGCTTGCGTGGTGGCGACCGTGGTCCCTTCGCTGGACAGACCATGGCGCAAGGCGCTGGAACGGATCACGCCGCACGGCGTGGTCACGACCCTCAGCCATCGCAACTGCGGCTTTCCCATCGAATACACCAATCCCGCCCAGATCGGCCCCGACCGCTTGGCCAACGCGCTGGGCGTCGAACGGCTCGGCATCAAGGACGCCATCGTCATCGACCTCGGCACCGCCACCACCTTCGATGTCGTGCGCGGAGGGAACTACCTGGGCGGAGCGATCGCCCCTGGCATCGAAACGGGGATGCTGGCCCTCACCGGGCGGACGGCCCGCTTGCCGCAGATCGCCATCGAAGTGCCCGAACTCGCCACCGGTCGATCCACCGAAGACGCCATGCATTCGGGCCTCCTGCTGGGCCATATCGGCATGATGGAGTATCTCGTGGCGCGCATCCGTCGCGAAGAAGGCATTCCCCAAGCGCGCATCATCGCCACGGGAGGCTGGAGCCAGGTCCTTGGCGGTCTCACGCAGGTCATCGACGAATTCCACCCAGACCTCACGCTCGAGGGGATGGAGTGGTTCGCCCGCACTCGAATCCCCTCCATTCCTTCCCCCCAGGAACCTTGACATGCATCGCATCCTCGTCACTGGCGGCGCCGGATTTCTCGGTTCGCACCTCTGCGAACGCCTTCTCGAGCGCGGCGACGAGGTCATCTGCCTCGACAACTTCTTCACAGGCCGTCGCAAGAACGTGGAACACCTGCTCGGCCACCGCCGTTTCGAGCTCCTCCGCCATGACGTCGTCGAACCCGTGCTGCTGGAAGTCGACCAGATCTTCAACCTTGCTTGCCCTGCCTCGCCCATCCATTACCAGTACAACGCGGTCAAGACCGTCAAGACGAGCGTGATGGGCGCGATCAACATGCTGGGGCTGGCCAAGCGCACACGGGCGCGCATCCTCCAGGCGAGCACATCGGAGGTCTACGGCGATCCCGATGTGCACCCGCAGCCGGAAGGCTATTGGGGTTCGGTCAATCCGATCGGCATCCGCAGCTGCTACGACGAAGGCAAGCGCGTCGCCGAGACCCTGTTCATGGACTACCACAGGCAGAACAAGGTCGACATCCGCATCGCCCGCATCTTCAACACCTACGGTCCGCGCATGCATCCCAACGACGGGCGCGTGGTTTCCAATTTCATCGTCCAGGCCTTGCGGAACGAAGACATCACGATCTACGGAGACGGAGCGCAGACGCGCAGCTTCTGCTATGTGGACGACCTCGTCGAGGGACTGATGTCGCTGATGAACACGGAAGGCGACGACATGCACCTTCCCATCAACATCGGAAACCCCGGCGAATTCACGATCCGCCAGCTCGCCGAGAAGGCGATCACCCACACGGGCTCGAAGTCGCAGATCGTGACTCGCCCGCTTCCTTCAGACGACCCGCGCCAGCGCCGTCCCGACATCGCACGCGCCCAGGCCCGCCTGAACTGGAATCCCACCATTCCACTCGACGACGGTCTTGCGCGCACGATCGCCTACTTCCGCAAGGAACTGGCCCAGGGCTGAAGACGAGCCGTGGCGAGGATTCTACTTTGGCATTCCATATGAAGATTCTCGTCGTCGGCTCCGGTGGCCGTGAACATGCCATCGCACGGAAACTCTCGGAAAGCGCACACGCGCCCCAATTGATTCTCGCTCCCGGCAATCCCGGCATGGAAGACCTGGGAACCATCGTTCCCACCGCCGCCGACGACATCGAAGGTCTTGTGGAACTCGCCCGCACGGAAGCGGTCGATTTCGTCTTCGTGGGCCCCGAGATCCCTCTTTCCATGGGCCTTGTCGATGCGCTGACCGCAGTCGGCATTCCCGCGCTCGGCCCCTCGCAGGCCGCCGCGCGCCTGGAGTCCAGCAAAGCCTTCTCGAAGGACGTGATGGCCCGTTACGGCATCCCGACCGCCGCGCACACCACCTTCACGGAACTCGATCCACTCCTCGCGCACATCGCGGAATGCCCCATCCCCGTGGTCGTGAAGGCCTCGGGCCTGGCCGCCGGCAAGGGAGCCATCGTTTGCATGACCCGCGAAGAGGCGCTGGCCGCCGCCCGCTCCATGCTGGGCGACGATCGCGTCTTCGGAGATGCGGGCGACGAAGTCGTGGTCGAAGAATTCATGCAGGGCGAAGAACTTTCCGTCTTCGCCCTCTGCGACGGATCACGCTACGTCCTCCTGCCCTCGGCTCAGGACCACAAGCGCTTGCGCGATGGCGATCAGGGCCCCAACACGGGTGGAATGGGAGCCTACTCCCCAGCCCCCTGTGCCACGCCCTCGGTGCTCGCCACGGCCTGCCAGACCATCATCGAACCCATGTTGCGGGCGATGGAAACCGAGGGTTGCCCCTATCGCGGCATCCTCTTCGTGGGCCTCATGCTCACGAAGCAGGGCCCCAAGGTGATCGAATTCAACTGCCGCTTGGGCGATCCCGAAACCCAGTGCGTCCTCCCCATCCTCGAAGCCGATCTCGTCGACCTTTCCCTCGCGGCCATGCAGGGACGTCTTGGCGAGGTCCACATCCCGACGCCGCACAAGTCGGCCGCCGTGGTCGTCATGGCTGCCGAAGGCTACCCTGGGCCGGTCCGCAAGGGGCGTGTCATCGAGGGCCTGGACGTGGCCATCGCGCTCGAAGACGTCGACATCCTGCACGCGGGAACCGCGCGCGACTCCGAAGGGCGCTTGGTCACCTCGGGCGGACGCGTCCTGGGCGTCGTCGGTATCGGCGAAGACCTCGCACGTGCCGTGGAGCGCGCCTATACGGGCGTCGCTGCGTTGCGGATCGAGGGAGCGCAATGGCGCACCGACATCGCCTCGCGCGGGCTGGCTGCGCTCGGCCGGTGAGAGTCCTTCTTCTTCTGTTTCTGGGGCTTGCAAGCACGCCCCGGAGCGAATCCACCACGCGGCCGCCGGCTGAATCCTTCGGATACGAAGTGTACTGGGGCGGCATGGTCGTGGGACACGCGCGCATCGAAGTCCTTCCCACGACCGACTCCACGCAGTTCGCCCTGCGCACGACAGCGCGGGCCAACAATGCGATCCAGAGTCTCTACCCCGTGCACGACACCGTCGAAAGCTGGGTCTCCGTGGCCACGGGATTGCCTCTGCGCTTCCACAAGCGTTTGAACGAAGGCAGCTATTCGGCATCCACTCTCCTCTTCTTCAACCACGAAACCGGCAATGCGTCCGTTCGGGGGGGACAGAAGAAGGGCGGTACGCGCGACACCGTCGTCACGATCCCCGATGGCACCTACGACATTCTCTCGGCGTTCCACAGCGTGCGGCAACGCAAGCTCGTCCCCGGAACCAGCCTGACTCTCCCCATCCTCGACAATCGCAAGGTCTTCAAGAGCGTCGAGATCGCATGCCTTCGCCGCGAGACCATCGAACAGAACGGCAGCACCTACAAGACCCTCGTGATCGAGCCTCGCCTGCATGGCGAAGCGCTCTTCAAGAGCAAAGGCAAGCTGTTCGTGTGGGTCACCGACGACGATCGACACATGCCGGTGCAGATGGAATCCGAAATCAAACTCGGAACGATTCGAGCGGAGCTCATATCGCACACGCCGTGAGCGCGAACCTCCGCCGGTTTCGACGGCATCCGCGTCCCGGCCATCCTTCCCGAGCGCTGGGCCGATGGATCGAAGCCGAGTAGATTCGATCACCGATGAATAAGAGACTCTTTCTCACCCTGTTCCTCGGCGTCCTCATGGCGGCGCTCGACATCGCCGTACTGGGTCCGGCCCTTCCCGCCATCGGCCGCGAATTCCAGGTGACGACAGATCGTGTCGCCTGGCTCGTGACCATCTACGTGCTTGCGAACCTGGTGGGCACTCCCCTCCTGGGCGCCCTCGCCGACCGATGGGGACGCGGACGCGGCTACCGCCTGGCCGTGGGCCTGTTCGCCCTGGGTTCGGCCGGAACCATCCTCGCTCCGAGCTTCGCGCTCCTGCTCCTCGCCCGCGCGCTGCAGGGCTTCGGCGCCGGCGGCGTATTTCCCGTCGCCTCCGCCGTCGTGGGCGATCTCGTCGCCCCCGAACGACGTGGCCGCATTCTGGGCACCATCGGAGCGACCTTCGGGATCGCCTTCCTGATCGGCCCACCCCTGGGATCCCTCATTCTGGCCTTCGCCGACTGGCGCTGGATCTTCGCGCTCAACCTGCCGATCGCCGCGCTCGTGCTGTGGTGGTCGGGTCGCACCCTTCCGGAATCGCACCCCGACGATCCCCCGCCCCTCGACCTGGCCGGAATCGCCCTCTTCGCGACGGGTCTGGCAGGACTCGCCGTGGCGGCCTCCGCGGCGAAGGGGACGGAATCCGTCATCCCCTACGCATCGCTCGCCGCGGCCGCCATCGCCTTCGCGCTGCTGCCGCGCGTGGAGCGCGAAGCGCAAGCCCCCATCCTCTCCCCCGCCCTGCTGCGCCGCCGCGCCATTCTCGTCCCCCTTCTGCTTGGCATGGGAGCGGGCCTCGGAGAAGTGGGCGTGATGTTCCTGCCCGAATACGCGGTCCAGGTCCTGCAAACATCGCCAGCCCGCGCTGGATTCCTTCTGATGCCGCTCGTCGCCGCCCTGACCATCGGCGCACCGCTCGCCGGACGGCTGACCGACCGCTTCGGCTCCCGCCCCGTCGTGTTCGCAGGCGCCCTTCTGCAAGCTGCGGGCATCGCCGTCTTCGCCCTGGACACGACCCCATCCATCGCGACCTGGAACCTCGGCGGCCCCCTGCTGGGACTGGGCCTCGCGGCGCTCCTGGCCGGCCCCCTGCGGCACGCGCTTCTCGCGGCCTCCCCGCGCCAAGCGCGATCGGCCACCCAATCGCTCCTGTCCGTGTCGCATTCCGTCGGCCAGGTGGGAAGCTCCGCCCTCCTCGGCGCCTTCGCGGGACAAGCCGTCCACACCATGCCCGGCTCGGGCATGCGCGAAGCCCTCTTCGTCGGAGCCGTCCTCGCCTTCGTCCTCGCCCCTATCGCCCTGCTCCTTCCCGCCTTCCGCCGCTCATCCGACCCCGTCTGAATGCTTGACGGATTCCGTCCCCCTCTCGCCACCGCCAGCCAGACGATTCCCGGCCCGCATGGCGAATGCGGACGCAGCCGCAGGTTGGTCGCCGCACGACAAGCATGCGCAACCGGAGAGGCCGGAAAAAAGGAGCGGGATCCGGGCTAACCCCCGAATCCCGCTCCCCCCACTCGGATGGAGGAACCCACTCCATCCACCACGACTTCATCCTATCACATCATTTTCCGGGCGCGCAACAAAAAAATACCCCGCCCGGATCGACCTCAGGCGAGGTGCTCCCAGATGGCGTTTTCCACATCCGCGCCTTCCATCCTGGCTGCCGTCAGATTGGCCCCCGCGAGCCGAGCCCCGCGCAGATTGGCGCGCCGCAGATCGGCCTCCTCGAGATTGGCTCCCGTGAGGTCGGCCCCTTCGAGGCAGGCGCCGCACAGATTGGCGCCGCGCAGATCGGTCTGTTCCAGATCGGCTTCCTGCAGGTGGGCGTCCTCGAGATCGGCCCCGGCCAGGTTCGCGGCGGTCAGGCGAGCCTCGCGCATGCGGGCGGCACAGAGCAAGGCTCCTTCGAGATGGGCTCCCTCGAGGTTGGCCCAGCGAAGATCGACATCCTCCAGCATGACACGTTCGAGGTGCTCTCCCGCGAGGTCCGCCGAATTGAGCGTGGTCCCCTGCCGTGCGGCATCCTCGAGCGTCTGGACAAGGTCTTCGTGGCTCTGGATCAGGATTCGCGCTTCGCGTCCGCGCACCACCGTCTTCCAGTGGCGGGAGTGCTTCTCGGGCACGCCCGTCGCATGGTCGAGTTCGGCCGGCGAAAGATCCGTATCCTCGACCGTGACACCGGTGAAATCGGCGCCTCCGAGTCCAGCGCCTTCCATGCGCACACGGCGCAGCAAGCTACCCTGGAATTCGGCCAGCATGAGATTGGCGCCGCGCAGATCGGTGCCGATGAGGCGCGCCTCCATGATGTCGACGTCGACCATTCGCGCTTCCGAGAAGGATGCGTCGAGCATGTCGCAACGATTCAGCTTCGCTTCGGAGAGATCGGCCTTGTCGAACTTCGTGTGCACCAGGATCGCGTCCTCGAGATTGGCGTCGGTGAGGATGGCTCCGGAGAGATCCGCGCCCGTGAGGTCGGCGCCTTCGAGATTGGCCTGCGCGAGATTGGCGCCGCGCAGATCGGCCTTGGAAAGGTTCGCGCCCGACAAATCGGCATGCTTGAGGTTCGCGCCCGAAAGAAGCGCCAACTGCAGTTCGGCATCCTCGAGGTTCGCACCTCGCAAATTCGCGTCGGAAAGGTCCGCCCTCAACAAGGAGACGCTTTCCAGATTGATCTTGCGCAGCTGCGCACCCGAGAGTCGTGCTCCATCGAGATGCGCATCCGGAAGCTTGCGTCCGGACTTGGCCGCATCCTCCAGGTATTGTCGGAGAGCATCGTCCGTGGACGGAAGAGGCGTCTTCTTCGTCTCCTCTGTTCCTGCGATGATCTCGACGATGTACCACTGGCTCACGAGTATCTCCTCGGGTCTGATATCCAGGGACGCGGAAACCGCTCCCCTCGTTCAAGTATGCCCTAGTCGCAAGCCTCTGTCCATGCTTTCCGCGCCCGCGAACGCCCTTGTCGGCGGCCCTTGCCAGCTTTCGGAGCGCGCATTAAATTGACTTTCCTCTTCTCCGCAATCGGAGTCGAGGGCATCAGGGGTCTTAGCTCAGTTGGTAGAGCGATTCGTTCGCAATGAATAGGTCAGGGGTTCGATTCCCCTAGACTCCACTCGAAGAAGATCAAAGGCCGGGAAACCCAATAGGGGGTCCCGGCCTTTGTCGTTGCATCCAAGCATCCGAGAGCGTCCAAAAGCATACCAGGTACCGAGCCGGAGTCGCACGCCCCTCCTTGAGCGCAGGCTTCTAGCGGATGCGCCGTGCCTCGAGATAGTGCCGCTTGTCCAACGGACGTCCGAGGGAGAAGGACTTGCGAGGGAAAAGACGCCCCTCCTGGAAGACGGCGCGCAGCTCGTCGACCGTAGGCGCCCGCATGAACACAACGGGACGATCACCCGCGGCCAGCGCCTCCTCCCAGCCGTGGAAGTAGTCGATGTCCTCGCCGACCCCGCGTTCCACGAGCGCGCTCAGAATCCCGTCGACGCCCGCGAGCGCCGTTTCGATCCGTTCGCCACGCATCGCGACCATCCAGGCGTCCTCGCCATCGCGCCACCCGCAGACGCATGCGCCTCCGCGCTCCTCCAGCATCTCCCGCAGCGAGTCCGGGCTTCGCCATTCCGGCTCCATTCCCGATTCGCGGAAGGCGTCCCGCAGCCGCGACGACGGCACGCCTCGGACACGGCGATGGACAGGCAGGATCTCCAGACCAGGCGACCGCAGAGGCACGAGTTCCGCCATCGCGTATCGCGCCGGATGGGACTCCCGTGCCGCCTCGTCGAGCGTCCCGCGCAGCCCGTCCCAGTGCCGCCGCGCCGCCTCCAGACTGTGGTTTCCGTCGCCCACGAACCAGCACCAGGGAGATGCGCGATCACGGGACCGCGCGACGTCCTCGAGGGAGGAGGTCAGATGCTCCAACGCGATGGAGTCGTCGACGAGGACACCCCGCACGCCATGCGCGCATTCCGGCAAGGACGTGCTGTACAATTTCCGTCCATCCGCCGCGTCCAACGCCTTTCCGAACATTCCCTCCACGTCGTCCACCAGGACCAGCAGGTGCGGCACCTCCAGCGGCGCGTGCTTCCGAATCGCCATGCGGGCGGGCATGCGATCCTCCACGACCTCTTCGGTGGGACGGAGAGCATGCGGCAGATCGCGCGCCTCCAGGTCGAACGAGAGCAGCAGACCCGTCCGTCCACCTCGACCGACGCCGGGACGACGCACCACGACCATGCCGGGCTCCGTCGGCAGGAGGAGCCGGTCATCGAGACCGCGCGCCATGGCGGCGTGGATGGAACGGATTCCGTCATCAAGGTCGTCCCGCCGGAGATGCGCCTCGGGCAGGACCAGGGAAAGGGCCGACGGCGCTTCGCCGACGCGTCGTATCGCGCGATCCCAGTACGAATCCTCGTGCACGAACTGGTCGCAGGCGGCGACCGCCCAGAGTCCGAGATCGACATCCGGACGAGGCAGAAGCACCTCGGGAATCGAAAGACCGATGCGGCGCAGACGGCGTTCGAACGGATCCAGACGCGTCACGACACGCCCTTCCCGCGGAGAACGTCCTCGATGCGGGCGAGCACGCCCTCGACATCCGCGACAGCATCGCGCTCCGGGGGAGGACGACGGACGAGGACGACGCGCACGCCTTCGAGCCGCGCGGCCTCCAGACGTTCGCCGATCCCCGAAGCGTCGCCGCCGTCCTTGGCGACCAGCGCGCCGATCCTCCAGCGACGCAGCAACGACCGCGTCTGGTCGATCGAGAAGGGACCACGCGCGAACTCCAGCCGATCCTCCGACAATCCCGCCGACGAGCAGGCCCGACGCGACTCCTCGCCCGGCAGGACGCGCGCGTACAGCGGCGTTCCAGCATCGGCGGCGGTGCGCACGTAAGGTTCGAGATGACGGCTTCCCGTCGTGAGAAGGATCGGGCGACCGCGTCGCACCGCCTCCCTGGCGGCCTCTTCGTGTCCGTCCACCCGTTCGATATCGTCCTGCACGCGTTCGCGCGCCGGACGCTCGAAGCGGATTCGCGGTACTCCGGCCTGCTCGCAGGCATCGCGCAGCTCGCGGTGCAGCTCCACGGCGAAGGGATGGGACGCGTCGAGCACGCATTCGACCGGACGCGAGGCGATCAGTTCGACGAAGCCATCCCTGTCGAGGCGGCCGCGTCGGATCTCGAGCCCGTTCCGTTCGGGGAGTCCGAGGTCGGTTTCCGTCGCCATGCTGGCCAATACGCCGTATCCGCGCGCGATCATCGCCTCCGCCAGGGGACCCGTTTCGGACGTGCCGCACACGAGCAGGATCATCGTCCGTACTTCTCCAGATACCCGCGTGGCGTGATCATGCCGCGTTCCGTCCACATGGTCGTGGAATCGCCCACCACCACCAGCGACCTCATGCAGACCTCCTCGACGGGAAAGTCGGAGATGGTCCCCCGGACGATGCGTTCGTCGGGCGACCCCGCCTCGCGCACGGCGGCCACCGGGATGGTCACGGGACGCCCCTCCCCCAGGAGGACGAGCGCCTTCGAGAGCAGGTCGGCACGGCCTCGCGAACGGGGGTTGTACAGGACGCAGCAGAGATCGCCCTTGGCGACTCCCTCCAGCTTGCGACAGATCCTGTCCCAAGGAACCATCAGGTCGGAAAGACTCACCACCGCCCAGTCGAGCATCAGGGGCGCGCCCAGGGCGGCGGCGGCGGCCTGGGCCGCGGTCATGCCGGGGACGATCTCGACGGGACAGTCGAGCCCGCGCGCGAGCGCCATCTCGAGGGCCAGGCCCGCCATGCCGTACACGCCCGCGTCGCCGGAACTCACCAGGGCGACGTCGCGTCCGGACATGGCGATGTCGAGCGCCAGGCGCACGCGTTCCGTCTCCCCCTTCATGCCGGAACGGACGATCTCCTTGCCGTCCAGATGCGCCTTCACCGCGTCGATGTAGGGCGCGTAGCCCACGACGACTTCGGAGTCGGAGATGGCGTTCAGGGCCGCGGGAGTGCGGTGTCGGGCGTCTCCGGGGCCGAGCCCCACCACCCGGAGCGTTCCCGGGCGATCGAGACCATCACAGGCCCCAGACGGAATCCGTTGAGCAGGCATTCGGTTCTCCTTCCGGCCGCCAGGGCCGCTGGATGGGATACGGCGGGAAGCCCCACATGGCGCGACGCGGCGGTGCGGCGCACGCGGCGACGGGAGCGGATCTCGAGATCGTGCACGACATGGAGCGGAACGCCGAGCGCGGCGGCGGCTTCGCGAAGGCCGGGCTCGTCGCGCTTGGGCGAAGCGGTTGCCAGCAGACGGACCTGCTCGGACGGAAGCGCACGCACTTCCAAGGCGGCGCGGACGGCCTCCAAGACGGATTCCGTCGATGTGCCGCGTCGGCATCCGACTCCCACGACGAGGTCGCGCACCGCTTCCGACGCCGTGGTGACGACGGGTTCGGCTCCCAGGATGTCGGCCACCCGCACGGCGAGCTGGTTGGCACCGCCCTCGTGGCCGCCCACCACGGGAATCGCCCAGCGCGCCAACGCGTCGACGACCACGACGCCCGGGTCGCGCGTCTTGTGGCGCAGCAGCGGCGCGATGGAGCGCACCACGACGCCCATGGGCGCGAAGACCACCAACTGGTCGCGTTCGTTCCAGAGCGCGGCGATGCGGTCGGCGACGCGGTCGAAGACGGCGTCGCCCGGGCGCTCCGGCACCAGCGCATGCGCATGGAGATCGGCGCCGATCACCGACGCGAGGAAGCGCGCCGCTTCTCCGGCCGACGGCGTGAGGCACACGACCGCGACGCGACCGACGGGGCCTTCGGTGCTCAACGCGCCGGTCTCCAGCCGTGGCCGAACTCCGCCGCGTACAGACGCGAGGGAGGCGCCCCCCCGGCGAGAGCGCGTCCCACCAGCAGCACGGCCAGCCGATCGATCCCGGCCTCGCGCGCCATCGCGGCGATCTCGTCGAGCCGACCGCGCAGGATCTTCTGTTCCGGCCAGGAGGCGCGCGCGACGAGGGCCGCCGGACAGTCGCCTCCATACTCGGGAACGAGCTTCGCGACCGTACCTTCCAGCAATCCGGAGGAGAGATACAGGCACATCGTCGCGCCGGTACGCGCGAACACCTCGGGCTCCTGACCCACGGGCACGGGAGTGCGTCCGGGCGCGCGCGCCAGCACCACCGCCTGGGCCACTTCGGGACGCGTCAATTCCTGACCAAGCGCGGCGGCGGCGGCCTGGAATGCGCTGATGCCGGGAACGACGTCCACCGGAACACCACGACGGTCCAGTTCCTCGATCTGTTCGCCGATCGCCCCCCACAAGGATGGCTCTCCCGTATGCAGGCGCACCGTGGGCAGGCCGCGCTCGTGGGCGTCGGCGAGGACTTCGACGATCTCGCCCAGATCCATGGAGGCGGAATCGTGCCTCTCGCAGTCGGCGGGAGCGAGATCCGCGATGGCGGGATGCACGAGGCTTCCCGCCCACACGAGGACGCGGCATTCCCGCAGGAGGCGCGACGCCTTGACGGTGAGCAGTTCGGGGTCTCCCGGCCCCGCTCCGACGAAATGGATCACGATCTTCCCTCCCGCGAACTCAGGACCACGGACAGATAGCCGTTGCTCCTCGATGGAGCCTCCTGCCACGCTTCCGACACGACCTCTTCGGGCAGCGTCGCGCGCGACACGAGGACGGAATCCGTCCTGCCTGCGCCGCGCAGCAGCGAGTCGAGATCGGGCAGGCGGTCGGCGACCTTGAGAAAGGCCGCGGAAGCGCCCGCGCCAAGCGCCTCGCGCAGCCAGGGGCGTTCCCCCGACACGGCCCAGGGCACCACGAGAAGCGCCTGATCCCCCTCGGCGAGAGCCCTTCCGCTGCGCGCCGCGGCGGCCGCGAAGGACGTGATTCCAGGGATCGTCGAGACGGCCTGCCCGGGCGCGAGCTCCAGGACCGCGGTACGCAGATAGGTCCAGGTCGAATAGAGCGACGAGTCGCCCAGCGTGAGGAACGCGACGTCGCCGTCCTCCAGGAGAGTCAGAATCCGTCTGGCCGCGTCGTTCCACGCCGTTCGCAACGCGGCGCGATCGCGCGTCATGGGGAAGACGAGTTCCTCCCGGCGCGCGTGCGGCGGAAGATGGGGAGCCGCGATGCGCGTCGCGAGGCTGTCCTCGCCCGCGCGAGGACGCGGCCCCACCACCGTCGAGACGCGTCCGAGGACCGCGGCCGCCCGAAGCGTCAGGAGTTCCGGATCGCCGGGACCGACGCCGACGCCGTACAACGTGTTCATGTGGACTCCTTGCGAAGGATCGCGACCGTGCGCGATGGAAGATCGAGGGGAACGCATCCGCCGCGATCGACGGCGAGCAGGCGTTCGTCGGGAAGCGTGAGGTTCGATGCCAGATGGATGCGCGCCGCTCCGTAGGCCACGGCCGTCCGCTCGACCACCGCGCCGAATCCGTCTCCGCCACCGAGCAGCACGACGAGCGGCGCGGCGCGGATCGAATCGTCGATCTCCTCCGGTTCGCACCCGTGCGCCGAGAGGACGCGCGCCCGGTCCCAGTCCAGTCCGAAGGCCGCACAGGCGGCCTGCACGGAGCTGATTCCCGGCACGCGACGGCAGCAACCAGGTGGCAGAAGGCGTTCGAGGCCGCGGGCGAGGCTGCGCAGACCGCAATCGCCGCGCACGAGCACTGCGCTGGAGAGATCCCGTTCGAGAGCGGCGCGTACAAGGGGAGCGGCGACCTCCGGACGGGCGGGCAGATCGGCCCGGACCGAGGTCGTCGAGGGAAACAGTTCCTGCAGGTCGGAGGGCCCGAAGACGACGTCGCAGCCCGCGACGACGCGATGCGCCAAGGGAAGCACCCACGAGGCTCCGCCGGGACCGCATCCCACCAGATGGACGATTCCTGTCATACGCTCCCCTCCCCCAGGAGATTCCCCTTCAGGTCCACGAGCAGGACGCGCGCGGGCAGCCCCGCTCGCCGTCCGATCGCGCGCGCGACGCGCGCGGCGAGCAGGTCGGAGGCGACGCGGCGCGCCTCCTCAGGAAGCGGCACGAGCAATCCTTCCAGCGTGTCCGACGGGACGAGCGTCGCGTGCGCTTCAGTATCGAGACGTCGGCGCAGCAGGCGGAACGCCCATCGCGCCGCGGTGCTGCCCGCCGAGGAATGGGTGTCCCACTGCCCCTGCGCAAGCTTGACGAGCTTGCCGGGATGTCCCACCGCCACCACCGCGCGGAAATCCCGTCCAGACGCGCGCTCCAGGACGTCGCCCCACGCGTTCCCCGCCTCGACGGCTTCCATCTCGGGAAGCAGGGTGCGCGCGGCCCGTTCGCCCATGTGCCCCGGCACCAGGAGGAGGACGTCCTGCCCACGCGCGCGGACCACGCCCATGTGCGCGTCGATCGAGGCGACCAGCGCTTCGAGGGACCAAGGACGCACGAATCCCGTGCTTCCCAGGATCGAGATGCCACCCTCGATTCCGAGCCGGGGATTGAAGGTGCCGCGCGCGATCGCGTCGCCCCCGTGGACGGATATTGTCACATCCCAGGAATCCCGCCCCGCCTCGCGCAGAACGGCCGCGATCTGGGCGCGGGGTCCCGGATTGATCGCCGGTTCGCCCGGCGGCAGCTGGAGACCAGGACGCGATACGATCCCCACTCCGGCGCCGGCGCGAAAGCGGAGCGCTTCGGAGCGGCGCAGCGACACGCCGACCACGGCGCCGCGCGTCGCGTCGGGATCGTCCGTGACGGGCTTGCGAACGCACGCCCACGACGAATTCGGCCGTCCTCCCCACGAGAGGATCGATATCGAGAGGCGTTCGTCGCCCGCAGGCGACGGCACCTCGAGCTCGCGAGGCACGCGCCTCCCCAGCCCATGCAGGGCGGCGGCCTTGGCGGCGGCGGCCGCGCAGCTTCCCGTCGTGGGGCCGAATCCAGTCATCGCCTTCCGCCCGTCAGCGCCTGCTCGAGACTGTTCTCGACGAGATCGACGATGGCGTCGTCGAAGCCCAGGTGCGGCGCGACGACGACCTCCAATCCGGGAAGCTCCGCGAGCGCCGACGCGAGAATGCCGGGAACATCCTCCCGCAGATGGACTCCGCGATGCAGGAAGTACGGCACCAGCGCGACGTGTCGGATTCCGTCAGCATGGAGCGTCCCGAGCACCGAGTCCAGCGTCGGCTCGCAGAGCTCCATGTGGGCCACCTCGATCCGTTCGGAACGCCGTCCGCGCAGGACGTCGGCCACCCGCTCCATCGCCTCCGAAACCTTGGGAGCGCGACTTCCGTGGCCGAGCAGCACGACGGCCTCGCACGACGAGCTCATCGCCCTTCCTCCACGAGTCCGCAGATCGCGTGCAGCGCCGCCACCACCAGCGGCGTTCCGCCGCGACGTCCCGCCACGGCGATGCCCGGAAGCCGCGTCTCCAGAAATTCCGACTTGCTTTCAACCACGTGCACGAAGCCCACCGGCATGGCCAGCACCAAGGACGGCTCGTAGCCCTCCTCGACATGCAGCCGCACCAGCTCCATGAGCGCGGTCGGCGCATTGCCGAAGAGCCAGATGCCGCCTCGTCCCAGGCGCAGCGCCGCCTTTCGTACGGCCCATACCGAACGCGGAAGTCCCGTCGCCGCGGCCTGTCCGGCCACGTCTGGATCGCCCACGCCGCAGACAATCTCGGGCATGGAGCCGCCCGCCCGCGCGAGCCGCGCCTTCGAGAGCCCCGCCCGCGCCATCGACGCGTCGCAGCACACGGGTTCGCCGGCGAGCATCGCGCTGCGGGCGGCATCGAGCCAATCGCCGGAGAAGCGCACGGCGCGCACCAGCGACGGGTCTCCGCAGGCGTGGACCATGCGCCGCGCGACGGCCCATTCCGCCTCGCCAAGTTCGCCCTTCACTCGTTCCGCCTCGATCGCCTCGAAACTGCGCCGTTCGATCTCCTCGCCGGAAACCGGGGCGTCCAGCAGGCGTCGGCCAAGACATGTCGTCATCGCGTCCTCCTCCCCGCGCCGAAGGCGCCCATCGCGTCGATCCATCCTTCCAGGACGCCTTCGCCTCCCGAAAGCCATCCGTGGAACCATGTGGCCAGCACGGATCCGTTCCACCAGCCTTCCGTCTCGCGCTTCCCTCGCGAATCCTCCAGCTCCCAGGCGGAACGCCATTTTCCGTCCGGCACGCCCTCGAGCGCGCTGTAGTGGAACTCGTGGCCTCGCAACGACGCGCCCTTCCGCGCGATGAACAGATCCTGTTGCGCAATGGCCGTCCGATAACCCAGTCTCCGAAGCTTCGCTCCCATCGCTCCTCGTACTGGAGCCACGCCACACATCGGGAACACGCCTCCGTCGGCGTCCACGAGCTCGCGAGCCAGATACAGCAGTCCTCCGCATTCCGCCAGCACCGGCGCTCCGCTGGCGCAGAAGCGGGCCACGTCCTCGCGCATCGCGCGGTTCCCGGCGAGCGTGCCGGCGTGCAGTTCGGGATAGCCTCCGCAGAGCCACAACCCGTCGAGTCCCTCGGGGAGTCCGCCGTCGCGCAGAGGCGAGAAGCGGACCACCTCGACGCCCAGCGCCTCCATCCGCGAGACCGCCGGCGCGTAGGCGAAGCGGAACGCGTCGTCCCATGCCAGTCCCAGGCGCAGCCCCGCACCCGGTCGCTCCGGAAGCCCCGAGTCGCGGACTTCAGGAAGCGGAACGCAGAGGGACAGCACGCGATCGAGATCCACGGACGCTTCCACGGCGTCGGCGAGAGCGGCGACCACCGCGTCGTCGTCGGGAGGCACCAGCCCCAGGTGGCGTCCAGGCAGGGTCGGGAAGGCGCCCTTCACGACGTATCCCACCAGCGGAGGCAGCCCGGTCGACGCGAGCGCCTCGGCCACGAGGGCCGCATGGGAAGGACTTCCGACGCGATTGGCGACCACGCCCGCCACGTGGAGTTCTCCGAAGTCGCGCATGCCGCGCACCGTGGCGGCGACGGTGCGCGCCGCGCCCGAACAGTCGACGAGCAGAAGCACGGGAAGCCCCAGGATCCTCGCCACCTCGGCGGAGGAGCCTTCGTCGGAATCGGGACGGATTCCGTCATAAAGACCCATGGCGCCCTCGACCACGAGGACGCCGTCCCCCGAGGCGAGTTCACGCACTCCATCGGGACCCGCCATCCAGGGATCGAGATTGGGGCAGGCCGCTCCCGAAGCTCGCGCAAGCCACAGGGGATCGAGATAGTCGGGGCCGCACTTGGCCGTGCGCACGGCGACTCCGCGCCGGCGCAGCGCGGCGACCAGTCCGCAGGCGAACGACGTCTTCCCCGCCCCGCTCCCCGGCGCGGCGACCAGGATTCCGCGCCCGCTCACAGTTCGACCCCCTTCGTCGCGGGAATGCCGTCCTGCAGCGCGTGGCGGCGGCACTCCACCTCCGAGACGGTGTCGGCCATGTCCCGCAGCCATTCGGGAGCCCCGCGCCCCGTGCAGACGACCGACACCCCCGGCCTGCGGAGCGACAGCCCTTCCCGCACCGCGTCGTGATCGAGGACTCCCCTGGACAGCGCAACGCAGACCTCGTCGAGCACGACGAGAGCGGGCGATTCCGTTGTAGACAGAATCCGTCGCGCATCGTCCCATGCCGCGCGCGCGGCGTCGGCATGGCGGGCGAACGCGCTGGAGGAGGAATCGGAAGGGAGGAAGCCGCGTCCACCACCGGCGACGCGGACGCCGACGTCCCGCAGGACGCCGATCTCGGCCGATGGCCGCGCCTTGATGAAGCGTATCAGGACCGCCGCGTGCCCGTGCCCGACCGCACGCAGGAGCATTCCGGCGGCGGAGGACGTCTTGCCTTTGCCGTCGCCCGTCAACACCAGCAGGCGGGACGGCCCGGCGTCCCCGGATGACAAATTCCGACATTCTCGGCCGCGCTCGGAAAGAAGCCCGCACGTCCGCAGCAATTCCTCGTCGGAGAGGATGTCGCCAGCGGGGCCGAAGGCGGCCACGCGCCCGTCGAGCAGGAGCGCGGCGTCGTCGGCCCAGTCACGCGCCAGCGCCACGTCGTGGGTCGCGAACACCACAGCTCTCCGGAGCGAAAGGAAATCGTCCAACCGTTCGAGCAACCCGCCGACACCGCGCGGATCGAGCCCCGCGGTGGGTTCGTCGAGCACCAGCACGTCGGGCTCCATGGCGAGGACTCCAGCGATGGCGGCGCGACGACGCTGCCCATGGCTGAGCATGTGGGGAGGGAGGTCGCCGAATTCCGACAGTCCGACCGCGCCCAGGGCGGCGGCGACGCGCGCCTCCACCTCGGCGCGTTCCAGGCCCATGTTGAGCGGGCCGAAGGAGACGTCCTGCGCGACCGTCCCGGCGAACAGCTGCTCGTCCGGTTCCTGGAAGACCAGACCGACGCCCTCGCGCAGCCTGCGGATGCCCTGGCGCGAGCGGTCCACGGTACGCCCCATCCACAGGACGTTTCCCTCGTGCGGCTGCAACGTCCCGTTCATGTGCAGGAGGAGCGTCGACTTGCCCGCTCCGTTGCCTCCCAGGATCGCCAGACGCCGCCCGGCATGGACGCGCAGCGACGCGCCGTCGAGCGCGTTGGCCCTGGCTCCGGATGCCACGACCGCCGCCGCCTCGGCTGCACGGTAGCGGTGGACGACCGAGCGCAGTTCCAGGATGCACTCGTCAGGCATGGAGCGCCTCCAGGAACCGTGCGAGCACGAAGAGGACGGCGGGCACGGACGCGGCGCAGGCCAGCCGCAATGGATCGGGGCGCAGTTGCGGCAGGAGGACCTCCAGCTCGTCGCGGGAAAGGCGGCTCTCGAGCGCGACAGCCAACCGGAGGCTCCGCGACAGGGAACGGCCGAACACGCCCGAGGCGAGAAGCGGGAGCGAGCGCGAGACCGCGGCACGATGACGGAATCCGCCACGAGCGGCGAGCGCGCGGCGGGACGCGCGGAAGAATTCGTCGAGCGAGAAGATGGAGCGGTAGACGAGTCCCAGCAGCTCCACCAACGCGGAGGGAAAGCGCAACCGGCACAGCACCTGCGCGATCCGCGGGAAGGGCGTTGTGAAGGCCAGCAGCAGCGTGGCCGACAGGGACGCGATCGAGCGCGACGCGGTCCGGATCGCGACGTCCACGCCGACGGGCGAGACGTCGAAGACGGGGCGCGCCCCATGGAGCGACACCGAAACGCACAGCGGCGCGGCGCCGAGCACCAGGAACGCCAGGGGAACACGAACGGCGCGCAGGAACGCGTCGAACGGGACTCCCGCCCGCGACAGGGACGCGACCACGGTCAGGCACACGAGCAGCGTGGCCTCGTGCGACGACCGGACCATGGCGCAGACGAGCAGTCCGATCGACAGGACCATCGTCTCGACGGTCCTGTTCCTCCATCGGTTCAGATGGGCGAGGGCGTCGATCTCGCGCATCAGGCGCGCCCTTCCGTCTTGGAATCGGGGCGCGAATTCCGGCCTCGCCAGTAGCCCAGGCAATAGAACACGAGTCCCGCTCCCAGCGCGGCCTGGAGCCCGAACAGAAGCGATTCGATCTCCGCGCTGGGAGGTTCCCAGAGGGGATGGAACCATGGCTCGTATGCCGGACGGATTCCGGCAATCGCGCCTTCGGCCTGTCCATCCGCGCCAGCGAAGATCTCCTCGCCCTCGGCGACATGGATGGAGAGCAGGGGGAAGGCGGTCAGGACGACGACGCCTGCGAGCAGCAGGAGATCGACGACGCGGCGCTTCACGGCCGGGGCTCCTTCAAGGCGGGGACGAGGCGAGCGACCTGCTCGGTGGCGTGCGAACGCAGCAGGTTCAGCACGAAGACGGTGAGGAGGCCTTCGCTCACGGCCAGCGGCAACTGCGTCACCGCGAAGATGCCGAGGAACTTCGCGGCCGAACCCGCGAATCCGGACACCGGATCGGGAAAGGCGAGCGAGAGCTGCAGCGAGGTGAAGACGTAGGTCGCGAGGTCGGAAAGGAAGGCGGCGAGGAAGACGCCGACCGAAGGCCGCATCCCGACAGAAATCGACAAGCGCCAGACGGCCCAGGCGGTCCAACTGCCGACGACGGCCATCGAGAACGCGTTGGCTCCCAGCGTCGTGAGTCCTCCGTGCGCGAGGAAGAGCGCCTGGAAGAGCAGGACGATCGTGCCCAGCACGCCCATGGTCCATGGGCCGAAGAGGATGGCACCGAGGCCGACGCCGGTGGGATGCGAACAGCTCCCCGTGACGGAAGGCAGCTTGAGTGCCGACAACACGAACGAGAATCCGCCGCTCGCACCGAGGAAGAGCCTCGATTCTGGATCGGCCTTCATGCGCCGCGCCAGGCGCCATGTTCCGATTCCCACGAACGGCGCGGCGGCGGCGCTCCATCCGAGGGCGTGCTCGACAGGCAGATAGCCTTCCATGATGTGCATCGGGATCTCCTGCCCGACAGCGGAAGGTCCGGATCGCACCCCTTACGGGCGAGCGCGTCCGACGTCCATCCCCTGCCCGGTCCTAGAGGCAGAATCGCGGCCGCCGCGATCGCGGCGACACTTCGGGCAGGTCTCCTGGCTCGGGGCCTCGCGTCCGCCTTCCCGGATCTCTCCAGTGGCTCGTTGGACGCGTGTTGCGGCATGTGCCGCACCCCTCACAGTGGCTGGTCCGCTGCCGTTTCACACGGCATTCCCGAGTCGCCGATTCCCCTTTAAGAGAATCCGTCGCGAGCTCCGCTTTCGCAGACCCGAAGCTTTTCCAAGTGAGAAAAGACGCGACGTTCCGTCAACAAGCACGGCCTTGCGATCACCACGCCTCCAGCATCAGCACCAGCACGTCCATCGGAATCGCAGACGATTCAAACCGGATCGACATCCGCCCACTTGGCAGCGAAACCCAGACGCACCGCGAGGGATACCACCTCGCGAAGGCCTTCCGCCCCAAGCAGACGGTCACGAAACTCCCGATACCGCGACTCCTGGAGAGACACGCCGCAGGCGAGCACCGCACCCAGATTCGCCCGCATCTCGCGCATGGCCACTTTGGCTAGGACGCCGGCGGCGGCGAGATCCTCCGCGTCAGCCAACGCGTAGGCGACCGCCACGGCCTGGGGGTCGTGCGAGAGCGGTTGGATATTCATGGAAAGCAGTTCCCGGCCGCGTTCGGAGATGATTCCGTCTCCACATTCCAGAAGATCCTGTGGCAGCAGACCGAATCGTCCCAGCGCAGCCCACAAGGATCCACGCTGCGAGGGAGCTAGACCGTTCTGGAGAGCCAGCGCGCCCGAGACGGCTTCGTGGACCGCTTCTCCCAGAATCTGTCCAAACTTGTTGTGCGTACCGGAATGGCCGCGCTCCCATTCCCCTTCCACGACCAGAGGCGCGGCGATAGCAAACTGATCGGTACCGGTACCCGTGGCGAGACGACACGACTGGCGGCTGGGCACCCGGAGGTCCAAAAGCGCGGCGCTCTTCGCTTCGGAAAGCAGGATCGACGCCTTGGTCAGACAGCCTTGAGTGCACGGCACAGAAAGGAAGGCCATGATCACGATGGTTCCATGCAACTCCGACTCGTCGACCTCCCGACTGCCGCCCTTCCCCTCGTGCCAACGGGCCGGATCTCCCGCACGGGTAGCGTTGCTTTCCACGCCGGCCGTCGCGACCACCGTCACAGCCGCGTCGTCGAACACCCGCCGCGCCAGATGTGCGCAGCGCATGTTGGCGGCGGTGCCGCACAGCACAGTCGTAGCAGGATCGAGTCCGATTCCGCAGCAGGCCTCGCGGTGCGCCCCTTCGACTCCCAACTCGCGCCAGCGCCGCATGGCCTCGTCGTGGCCACCCGGCTCGCACGACTGGTGGTTCACCACATGGGAGCAGTCCTCGCGCATCCCTCCTCCCACCATGGACGTGGAGAGAACCCTGTGCGGACGAAGAAGGTCCGCTACCAGGAAACGTCCATCGCGATGGATCCGGACACTCCGATCGCCGTGCAGGAGGCTCATGCACCCATCTCGGCGAAAGGCTGGCGACGCATGCGATGCGGCAACGCCAGCCTCGCGATGCGCTCCACGTCGTCGTCCAGAATCTCGGAGCGTTCTTCCCAAGCCGCCAGCACGCGGGCTCCCTGGAGCATCACGAGATCGGCGCGATGGCCATCGACCCCGGCAGAAAGCGAGGTCTGCGCGATCTTGAGGAGGATCGCGTCGGACCAGACCACCTCGGCAACCCTCCGCTTGGCCGAGACGATGCGCGAAGACAAATCCTGTTCCTCCTTGGCAAAGGTCGCGGCGAAGCCTTCCGGATCAGCCTCGTGGGCCAGGCGTCGGCGAATCACCTCCACGCGTTCCCTGGGATCGCGCAGGCCTTCCACCCGCACGCACAGCGCGAAACGGTCCAGGAGCTGAGGGCGCAATTCGCCTTCTTCGGGGTTCATGGTTCCCACGAGGGTGAATCGCGAGGGATGCGCGAAGCTGATGCCCTCGCGCTCCACGGTGTTCACGCCCATGGCCGCCACGTCCAGCAACAAATCCACCACATGGTCGTCGAGCAGATTCACCTCGTCCACGTAGAGGATGCCCCGGTGGGCTCCGGCCAGCAGACCCGGCTGGATGCGCGATTCTCCGCTCTTGAGCGCCCGCTCCAGATCGAGGGTCCCCACCACGCGGTCCTCGGTAGCCGAGATGGGAAGATCGACCAACGGCACGGCACGACGCACGACGCGCGGAGGTCCCTGCCGGACGCCTTCGCCACCTGGGATGGGCTGCCCCGGCGTGGTGTTGAACGGATCGTGTTCGTAGACGTCGATCTCGCCCAGCAGACGTCCCAGGCCGCGCACTGCGGTGGACTTAGCGGTGCCCTTCTCGCCCAGGATCAGGACGCCACCGAGGGATGGATGGACCACATTGAGGATCAAGGAGAGCTTGAGGTCGTCCTGCCCCACGATGGCGACGAACGGATAGACGGGCTTTTTCACTGGATGTTCCTTTCTTCGGATTCCATGACATTTCTTGTCCAACGCACGAGGTCCTCGGCGCGCAGATCATCGCAGGAGAGGCATTGAGCCCCCATCTCCCGCGCCAAGCGCTCGGCGAGCCCCAGACGGATCCTTCCCTGCGCCTCTGTGTCGACCACCACGAAGCGCGCCTGGAGGCTCTTCTCGGCAAGGTTTCGCGCCAGGCCCCTGGCCTCGGCGGCGGGAGCCTGTCCCGAAGCCGGATCGTAAGCTCGGTTGGCGCGCCCATCGGTGAGCAGGACCACCAAGGGCCGCAACAGCGGATCGCGGCGGCGTGCAGATGCGAGCACCTTGCCGGCTTCGACGAGTCCCGCTCCCAGCGGAGTACGTCCGCCCACCGGCAATGCTTCCAGGAGCCGCGCGGCGCGCTCCACCGAAGGCGTTGGCGGAACCACGGTCTCGGCACCTTCGCCACGGAAGACCACCAGTCCCACGCAGTCGCGCTTCTGGTAGGCGTCCAGGAGCAGGCTCAGGATGGCTGCTTTGGTCTCGGACATGCGGCGATGCGCCCCCATGGAACCCGAACCGTCGACCACGAACAGGAGCAGATGCGATACCTTGCGCTCCCGCACCCGCTCGCGCACGTCCTGCGACTCGACCAGGATGGCGAGCTCCGAGGCACCTCGCAAGCGTCGCGAGAGCTGGTGCGGCGCGGCGGCCCGCAAGGTCGCGTCGAAGGCCAGGTCGTCGCGCAGGCGACGCGTGGTGGACCCCACGGTGCGACCCCGTCGGGTGGAGGAACGGCTGCGGGTGCGCCGCCCGGAACCGCTGCGGGCCAGGCGGTCGGGAGGAATCTCGAGGGCGCGCACCTTGAAAGGCTCCCCGGGAGCTTGAACAGTTTTTGTCATCCCGTCGTCGGGGGGATATTCCTTCGCGTCTTCGGAACTCACCGACTCCTCGCCGGAACCTTCCGGTGGCCGAGGCTCGTCCGGAGGTGGATCGGGCGGTTGTGGAGGCGGATCCTGCGGTTCTTCTTCCCGCGGAGGAGGAGGTGGTGGTGGGGAGACTTGGGGATCCTCCTCGGCACGAATCCGATGCGCGAGCGCGAAGGGGGCGACCCGCGCCACGTCGTCGGTGTCGACCTGCGAGCGGCCTTCCCAAGCGGCCAGCGCACGGGCGGCGCGGGCCATGGCGAGATCGGCGCGATGTCCCGCCACACGGTTCTTCACGGCCACTTCCGCTATGAACTCCTGCAGCGCACTTCCCAGTGCGACACCCGGCAGAATCTCCCGCGCCAGCGACAGACGCTCGCGCAGACGGCGCGTCTCCTCGCTCCAGACGCGGCGAAAGCCGTGCGGATCGGCCTCGTAGGCCAGTCGACGACGCATCACTTCCATGCGCAGGCCGTCCTCCTTTTCGCCCGACACGCGCACCGAAAGCGCGAAGCGGTCGAGCATCTGGGGGCGCAAGCCGCCTTCTTCGGGGTTCATGGTCCCGATCATCGTGAAGTGCGCCGAGTGCGCATGGCTCAACCCCTCGCGCTCGACGCGGTTCACCCCGCTCTGGCAGGCGTCCAGGAGGCATTCGGCCAAGTGGTCGTCCAGCAGGTTCACCTCGTCCACGTACAGGATGCCGCCATCGGCCCGTGACAGCAACCCCGCATGCCAAGCCACCTCACCGCCAGTGATCGCTCGCTCCAGATCAAGGTGTCCCAGCACCCGGTCTTCCGTGGCACCCAGAGGAAGGTCCACGAAGGGAACGTCGTTCCCGACAATTTCCGACAGTCCCCGCGCCGCAGTGGATTTGGCCGTGCCCTTTTCGCCGCGCAACAAAACACCGCCCAGCCGGGGATCGACCGCAGAAAGAAGCAAACAGAGCTTCAGGTCGCCCTGACCCACCAGGGCCGCGAACGGGTACGGCGTCGCGCGCCGCTCAGAGCCGGAAGTCATTCTTCCACTCGGCCACTTCCGCTCGGGTGCGAATGTCGATCAGGCTTCCCTGCATCTCGCCGCGCACCTCCCCAAGCTCCGCTTCGATGTCGCCCTCGCCCTCCAGGAGCGCATCCTGCACCATCTGCGCCTCGTCGGCGTCGGCTTTCCAGAGGCCGCGTTGCGAGGCTTCCAGAAGCCGTCGCGACACCGATTCGAGCGCATGGGGATTGACCTCGCGCAGCCAAGCACGCATTTCGGGATCGCCTAGGACGCGGCGCGTAAACTGGTCGAAATGGCGTTTTTCCACAACCTTGGCCGTGGCTTCCCAAGCGAACAGGGACTCGGACAGGTGCAGCAAAGCGATCGCCCCTTGGTACCCTTCGTCCTTGCGCTCGGCGAGCCACCCTGCGCTTGCCAAGCGCGCGCACAAAGCCTCGTCGATCTCCTCGCGCAGGTCGCGCACGGCGGTCTCACGGCGCGAGGTGGAACCCCACCAGGTGCGTGGCGCAGTCTTCCCAGCCAAGCGCGGAGCCAGGCTTGCGCCGCCTTGGAAGGCCGCGTAGCTTGTGATGGAAAGCGCATCCCATTCGGGACCGACCGCTTTCTGGAACGTCGCATCCACCCCTTCGGACAGCTTCAGGTATTCCTGCAATCCCGCCTGGACACCGCCCGCTTCGCCGCGCCCATCCAAGCCATGGCCGTAGGCCCAGCCGGTCCAGTTCACCCAGGTCTCGGCCAGATCCTTGTCGTCGTTCCAAGCCGAAGCGGCCAACTGCAGATCCACCCCGGTCCCGAAGCTTCCGGGGCGGCTCGAGAAGACGCGCGCGGTCGCCAAACGTTCGAGGGTCTTCTCGTCGGCCGAAAGGCTTCCACGCAAGCGCTCCATACTCTCGTCGCGCGCGGCCCGTACGTAGTTCGCCTCGTACGGCTCGTCGAGCGCGGCCACGCGGCGCACCGCCTCGTCGATGCGACTCCATACGACGGGAAGGCTGTCGCGCACCACGCCGCTCATCTGCACCAACACGTCCACACGGGGACGGGATATGACGGATCCTGTCGTATCTTCAAGCACGAGATCATCGGCAGGCACGATCTCGACCCCGGTCACGGCACCGCTCTTGTCGCGCACCGGGATGCATCCCAGGAGCCAGAGGATCTGGGCGAACACCTCGCCTTCGCTCTGGAACACGTCGCTGGACCACAAGGCGATCGAGATCCGGCGGGGGAAATGCCCTTCCCCAGCAAGGTGTGCCCTGAGAAGTCCCGATCCCAACTCCTCGCCCACCTTCTGCGCCGCATCGGTGGGCACGCGGCGAAGGTCGATACCGAAGATGTTCCGCCCGGTGGGCAGCACGTCGCGCCGACCGCGCAGGAGCGATCCTCCGGGACCTGGCGCCACGAAGCCGCCCGCGAGGGCGCCCGCCACGTTGGTCAATTCCTGTCCCGTCCTTTCGAGATCCTTCGCGAGCATCCCGAGGTCGGGATCATCCCCGGTCCCTTCGGCGAGCATGAGGCGGTAGCGATCCGTCGCCTCGGCGTCGGGAAGTCGGCCCAGCACGTGCAGACGTCCCTTGCAACGACGCCGCGAAAGGACCTGGATCCAGCGCGGCAGGTCGTCGCGGAAGGTCTCCCAATCGGAGCCGGGCCTCTTGTCACCTTCTCCGGTTTCGCTCCAGAGTCCGGCGGCAAGCACCTTCTCGCGCAAGTCGATCTCGATGCGCTCCCGTCGGGAAGCTTCGGAGGGTGATCCCGCCTGCTTCCACTGTCGATGGAGATCCAACAGTTCGGCCAGATTCGCGTCATCCTCCCCCACCTCCGCCGAGGCCACGGGCAGATGCCCCACGGTGACGGCCAGCGCGCGCCGCTTGGCGACCAACGCCTCGCCCGCGGCTTCGCTGTGGTAGGGATAGACCACTGGCAGATGCCCCACCGAAACGCTCGACCAGTCGAGAGCGCTCGGACAGATTCTGTGCCCCGGAAGCCACTCGATGGGTCCTTCCGTTCCCAAGGGCACCAGCGCGTCGACCTGGCGCTGCAGCCACCAGAAGGTGGCCAGCCACTGATGCGGCGGCGTGATGTCGGGATCGTGCAGGATGCGGCAAACCTCGCCGTCGCAGCGCGACCCCCAGCAGCCGCGCTTGGGATCGGTCATCACGAATACGTTCCCGAACCGCAGGCCGCTCACCACCAGACGCGGATCGGGGCCGTCCTTGTCGAGGGCCATCGACTTGCCGGGAAACGCACCCCATCCCTTCTCGACCGCCTCCCGCGACGATTCGGGCAAAGTGTCGTAGCGCTCGCGGTATTCCTCCCCGCCCACCAGCGCCAGCGCTCCGCCCTTGTCGACGATCTGTTCGACCGTGGTCCAGCGGAACTCCTGGATGGCGCGCCTTTCCAGGAGCATCGCGAGCAGGGCCTTGCCGTCCTCGGGGATTCCCTCCACCGACCATCCTTCGTCTCTCAACGCGCGCAACAGCTCCACGCAACTTTGGGCGCCGTCCAATCCTCCTGCGGTGCCCAGGGTTCCCTCGACGCTCGCGCAGGTGGCGTGGTGCAGCAGGATCGCGACCTTGCGCTGGGCGGCGGGAAGCCGACACAGACGGATCCAGGCGGCGCTACGCGAAGCGATGCGCTCGATCTCCTCGGGCAACGGGTCGCAACGCATGCGCGTACCCGGTCCGGCGGGATTCGGCTCTCGCAGCGTTCCGGCGTAGACCACGGGTTCGATCGCGCCGAGCAGCTCGGGAAGTGCCACACTCCAGGTCGCCGACATCGCCGAAAGGCCGTCGGAGCTCTCGCGGTAGGCGGCGGCGCTCTGGGTGTAGGTGCGCACGAGCTGCTGCACGGGCACGTTCCAACGACCGAAGGGACTCGTCTCGAAGGCACCGGCTCCGTGCGAGATCAGACCGTTCCAGATCGCGCCTAGGCGCGGCCCTAAGGAGTCGAGCAAAGCGTGCAGCGGATTCTCCTCGTGCAGGAGTCCCGAGGCGACCTCGTGGTCGCAGACGATCGAAACCCCGAGCAACCCCTGCTTGGCCAAGGCGGCAAGCGCAGGGGCGAGCCAGGCATCGTCGCCATCCAAAAACGACGTGCGCGCCCACAGCAAAGCGACGACGGGAGCCGCAGCCCCCGGCACATCCGCCGCGCTCGCCTCGTGGACGGTGAAATCGGCATGGAGCGCGAGATCTCCCGGAAAGGAGAATCCGCACAGGAGCGGCACCGTCGGTGCAGGCGGCTCCGACCCGAGACCGGCAGCGAACAGAAGCAGCCGCACGGCGTTCGCGGCGTCCTCCGGACTCCCGGACCGCACGTGGGCGTCGAAGCGCGCAAGCAGAGGATCGGCGGCCTCGGGGCGATCGGAACGACGCACCCACGAGCGCTTGGCGTGTCGGCACGCGGCTTCGAGCGCGTCGGCGCCGGGCATGAAGCCTGTCAGGTCGGCCAGCACGATGCCGGCTTCCGACAAATCCCGTTCAAAATCGTCGCGCGCGATCCACGCGTCCTGGCTTCCCACGAGAAGACGGATTCCGTCCTTAGCAAGTAGCGCCGCAGCGGCTGACCAGAGGCTGGTGGCGACGGAGTGTCCCGCCACGATGCGTACTTCGATCATTTCGCGTCTCCTTGCGCCCCCAGGCGCTCCTCGATGTCCCCTTCGGCTTGGAGAAGAGTCTCCTCCAGGCCTTCCTTGAAGTCGCCCGGCTTCTCCCACATGCCGCGCGCGATGGCGTCCAGCAGGTGCTCGGCTATGTGGTGCAACGCGTCGGGATTGTGCTCCTGGAAGAACTCCCTCATGGCGGGATCGAACGCGTAGGTTTCGGCGAGCCGTTCGTACTGCCAGTCCTCCAAGATCCCCGAGGTCGAGTCCCACCACACGCAGTAGTCGACATTTTTCGACATGTCTCCGGCACCCTTGTAGCCGTGGCGCTTCATGCCTTCGATCCACTTGGGATTCAAAAGCCGCGTGCGGAACACGAAGCGCGCCTCCTCGTCGATGGAACGCATGCGCACGCGCTTGGGGTCGTTGGCGTCGCCGCTGTAGCTTGCCGCCTTGCCGCCCGCGTGGCGCACGGCGGCGTTCATGCCGCCCTGGTAAAGGATCACGTCGTCCATGGAGAGGATGTCGAACTCGCGGCTGTCCATGTTCTGCACGGTGCAGACCATGCGATTCAGGCGCCGCTCCAGGGCCGCCACGTCCTTCTTGCCGTACAGATCTTCACCGTAGGCGTACGATCCCCAGTCGGTCCAGACGCGCCCCAGGTCCTCGGGGGTCTTCCATTTCCCGTTTTCCAGGAGCGTATCGATTCCGGGGCCGTGCGTGCCGGGACGCTCCCCGAAGACGCGCAGCGACGCTCGGCGCGCGGCCGATTCCTCGTCCATTCCTTCGGTCCTCCAGTGCGCCGTTTCCTCGCGTACCGCAGCCGCCAGGAAGTTCTCGTCCTCCGGCTCGTCCAGGCAGGCGACCATGCGCACCGCCTTGTCCAAAAGTTCCAAGAGGTTCGGGAAGGCGTCGCGGAAGAAGCTCGAGGTCCTGACGGTTACGTCGATGCGCGGCCATCGGCGCAGTTCTCGCGGCAGGAGTTCCAGATCCGTCACCTTCTCCGAGCCACGGTGCCACACGGGCCGCACGCCCATGAGGTAGAGGATCTCCGCCACGTCATCGCCGCGGGTGCGCATGGTGGGGGTCCCCCACAGGATGATTCCCACCGTGCAAGGCAACTCGCCATGGTCCTCGCGATAGCGCTCCATCAGCGCGTCGCCCAGGCGCACGCCCACTTCCCAGGCGTCCTTGCCGGGCACCGCGTAGGGATCGAGGGATTTGAAGTTGCGCCCGGTGGGAAGGATCTCGCAGGCGCCGCGCGTGAGGCATCCCGCCTCGCCCGGCTGCACGAACCGCCCCGAAAGAGCCAAATCGCAGTTGTCGAGCTCTTCTGTGGTGCGCGCGAGTGGTACGCGGATGCGCTCATGCGCGGCGTGCAGCCCCTTGTGCAGGAGGGCAGGCACACCCGCGATGGCCTCGTCGCTCCACCCTTGGGATTCCAGGCGACGGAATTCGTCTTCCAGAAAATCCATGACCTCGCGGCGCAAATCGCCCCAGGTCTTTCCTGTCTTCGGGTCGGTCCCCGCCACGTCCGAGAAGATCCGTTCGGGATCGATCCCCTTCCAACGCGCGGTCTCTTCCCACAGCGATGGAGCGTCGACGAAAGGAATGCGTGTGGAGTGGACCAGCAGATGCGCGAGGAACTCGCCCTCGGGGGGATTTCCCATCACATGCAGACCGTCGTTGACCGCGCAGTCCCGCACATCGTGCAGATGCCCGTGGAGCTTGCGGCAAGCGGCCTCGAACCTCTTGCCCAACGGGTCGGAATCCCACCCGGCGGCAAGCTCGGCATTCAGATGGCACTTGGCGACAGCATCCACGAGTCGCGGCGCGATCACGACAAGCTTGCCCGGATCGTCGAGCCGCACCCGACGCGCCTCTTCCAGCAGTGCGGACACCTCTTGAAGCTCGGGCGAGAGATCGGCCGACATCTGGGGCTGGGCCAGGTGATCGATGATGCAGGCCGCGCCACGGCGCTTGGCCTGGGTGCCTTCGCCCGGGTTGTTCACGATGTAGGGATAGACATTGGGGAGGTCGGCGAGCGCGACGTCGGTGAGGCACTCGCGCGAAAGGCCCAAGCTCTTGCCTGGAAGCCACTCCACCGAACCGTGCGTGCCCACATGGACCACCGCCTGGGCGCCGAAGTCGTCGCGCAGCCAGCGGTAGTAGGCGTGGTAGTGGTGCGGAAACGGGAGGTCGGGATCGTGGATGGGATCGTCCTCGTCCTCGAACTGGGCCAGCCAGCCACGCGGCGGTTGCATACCCACGAACACGTTGCCGCGCACAATGCCGCCCACCAGAAGAGCACCCTCGTGGCCGAATACCTTGCCTGGAAGATCGCCCCAGGCGGTCACCAAGCGCGATTGGACGGATTCCGGCAGCTGCGTGTGGCGTTCGCGCACGATTGGGGCTGGAATGCGCGCTGCTGCGCGTTCCGCCTGGGCCGCGACATCGAGCCAGCGCCGGTCGTTGGTGAGCCGTGCTAGCATGTCATGCGCCAGCGCTTCGCCGCTCTCCCACGGTTCGGTCATCCACCCTTTGCATTGGAATCGCGCGAGCAAGCGGTTCATGCTTTCGAAGGTGTCGAGCCCGTAGCCGGACCCGAGGCAGTCCGCACGCGGCGGACTGTGGTGGAAGAGCACCGCGACCTTGCGGCGCTCCACGGGGGTGGTCGCGAGCCTCGCCCAATTCAGGGCAAGATCCACGACCTGCCCCAGCCGCTCAGGCACCGGGACCTGCGTGGAAAGCGACGCCCCCGTGAGCGGATCGCGTTTGCCCGTCTCGCGGGTAGCTACCACAGTAGTGATGAGGCAACCATCGAATTCCGGCTGCGCCGCCGAGACCGACACGTCCATCATCCCCACGCCCTGCGGGCTTTCCGACCAGACCGCATAAGGAACGTTGCAGGAGATCATCTGCAACACGGGAACGCCCAACCGCTCGTAGACACCGTGCACGCCCTGGCCGGACAGCGAAAAAGCCATGGACGACAGCAGTACGCCGATGCGGGACACCCCCGCAGGGTCCAGGAAGTAGCGATCGACCACCTCGGCGGTGCCGCCGTGGCCTTTCTCTGCGTCGGGGAAGCGGTCGTGGAAGACGCACAAAGGAACGGCTCCGCGCGCCTCCACCGCCTCGATGGTCGCGCGGGCGAACGCCGACTCGCCGTTCAGCCAATAGGTGTGGTAGAGGAGCAATCCCACCACCGGGGCGTCGGGTCCGAGCCCCAGAGCGGCACGGCGCGCGGCGAGGTAGTCCGCGACCGGGACTTGCGAATCGGAAAGCGCGGGATGGAAGATCCCGTGCGGCGGAAGGCGCGCGGGATCGGCGGAGCCCCCCAGGTCGAGCCCCAGATCGCGAGCGAGGTCCTGCAGAAAGCCACGCCAGTTGTCGGGGCCACCGTGGTGCAGGAACGAAAGTCGTCGGACCAAGGCCGCGTCGGGTTCCGCCAACCCGAAATCGCGCAGCACCTTGAGCTCCTCGTCGCATCCCCGACTGGGCTGCAGGTGGCGCCAGCGACCGCGCGACGCCGCTTCCAGAGCGGCCCATCCCGGCAGGGTACCGGCGGTGCCGTGCGGAACGAACACGACCGCGTCCGCCTGCGCGAGTTCCTTGGCCCAGGCCTCGACGGAGCGCGTGTCAAAGAGGTCGTCGCCGGTGCGGGCCTGCACGTCCAGGGACGCGCCCTCCAGCGAGCGCAGCGCCGCCGAGAGACTGGGGATCTCGCTTCCCGACGTGAAGGTGAAGCGGATGCGCAGCCTGCGGTTCATTCGACCACCCTCCGATCGGAGGCCATTTCGTGGAGCATCCCCGCCAGTGTCTCATGACGTTTTCCGTGAACTTCCCAGCCCGGGCCGTCCAGGATGCGTACGACCGGGCCGGATGAAGCATCGGTCTTCCAGCCGCGACGCTCCAGGGCATGCGCCGTCCAATCGCGAACCTCTCCCGATCCCTCCACGCGCACGGGCCGCGAGGCGGGGCGCTTCAGGCGCAACTGACCGGAAACCGCATCAAGACGGAATCCGTCATGACCGAAGGCCGCGTCGAAATGGCCGCGCATGGCGATCTCCTCGGGCGCCGCGCACACGGGCGGGCATTCCGGCGCCAGGAGAATCCACTGGTCGGCCATCTGGAGAGCCAGATCGATCTCGTGGGTGGACAGCAGCACCGCCTTGCCGCGTTCGCGCACCAGCCGCTGGAGCAACGCGCACAGCGCGATGCGGTGCGGCCAATCCAGGTGGGCGGTGGGTTCGTCCATCAGTACCAGCGGCGTGTCCTGCGCCAAGGCGCGCGCCACGTGCACGCGGGCGCGCTCGCCATCGGAGAGGTCTCCGAAATGCCTGCCTCGCAGATGCGTGGTGGACGTGGCTTCCATCGCGGAGCGGACCGCCTCGCGATCCGATTCCGACAGCCTTCCGAAGGCGCCGGAGAAGGGAAGTCGCCCCAGCGAGACGAGTTCCTCGACGAGGATCCCCGCGTTGGCCGGGCGCTCGTTGAGCACCAGGGACATGGTCCGCGCCAATTGGGACGGGCGCATCCGGGACGGCTCCATCCCACCCACGGAGAGCGTTCCTCCGCGCGGCGCGAGAAGTCCCGACAGCGCGCGCAGAAGGGTGGATTTCCCCGCCCCGTTGGGGCCGATCAGGCAGGTCAGTTGGCCCGGGTGGATGGCGAGATCCAACCCCGTCACCACCATCTTGGCACGTGAGCCCTTTCCGTATCCGAGCGACAGATTCCGCCCACAAACAAATGGTTCGCCGTGCCGGTTCATCCGAAGGCCTCCTGGAGGTTGCGCCGTGCCATCACGACCCAGATCACCACCGGCGCGCCGAACAGCGCCGTGATGGCGTTGAGCGGAAGGGTGGTCGCGCTTCCCGGCCAATGGGTGGCCAGATCGCACAGGAGCATGAGAACGCCTCCGCTAAGCAGGCAGGCGGGAAGGAGCTTGCGATGGAGGGCCGCTCCCACCATGGGCCGGGCCAGATGCGGAACCGCCATGCCCACGAAGGCGATGGGGCCGCAGAAGGCCGTGACGCTTCCCGCCAGCAGGCTGGTGGTCACGACCACGCGCAGACGCGCCATGGGAACACTCACGCCCAAGCTGCGCGCGTGCGACTCGCCAGCCAAGAGCGCGTCGAGGCTGCGGGTCCAAAGCAGCGAAAGCGCGATCCCCAGTCCCACGATGGGTCCGAGCACCGCGAGCTTGTTCCAGCCCAGCCCTCCCACCGATCCGAAGCTCCACAACAAGAACGACTGCAGCAGTTCGGGACTGGTGAAATACTGGAGGATGGCCACCAGCGCCCCGGTGATGCTTCCGATCATGAGGCCGATGATGAGCAGGTTGACACCGGCGCTCACGCGCATCGCCAAGGCGACGATCAGGATCATGACCCCGGCCGATCCCGCGATGGCGGCCAATACCACGCCCCAGTGCCCCAATCCGGAGAACGACGTGCTCCAGGCGGCGCTCGCTCCGCCCCCGATGACCAGGAGCGCCACGCCCAACGATGCTCCCGAACTCATCCCCAACTCGTATGGACCTGCCAAGGGGTTGCGGAAGAGGGTTTGCATCTGCAACCCTGCGACCGCGAGCGCGGCACCTGCCAGCACCGACGTAATGGCGCGGGGAAACCTGTACTCCAGGACGATGCGCGCTGCGATGTCGCCATGAGGAGCCTGCCCGAGCAGCGCGGAAATGGTGGCGCCCAGCGGAATGGTAGCCTGTCCCAGACACAGGTCGGCGAGGAACAAGGCCACGAGGAGTCCAAACCCCACGGCGCAGCGTAGCCAAACGGGAATGATCCTCATGGGTTACCATCCAATTTTCTGTAATAGGTCATTTCCGTGTCCCCTCTTTGGGGTTGGAGGATGGCGCCTAGGTCGGCGAGCACGCGATCGGGACGGACCACACCCGATTCCCAGTAGTCGTTGCCGCCGCCGTCGTTGACGCGTCGGTTGAAGTTGAAGACCCGCCCCGTCCCCATCGGACGAAAAACGTCATTGCGGGGGTCCATGGCGAGGACTTCCTCCAGGGTCTTGGCCTGGCCGGGGTGTAGCCAGAATTCGGCATCGTATCCGCCCAGCACCACACGCTCCACGCCCATCGGCACGCTTCCCGCACCGGGAATGTCGTTCCAGGGATAGGAAGCGCCGGCATCGCGCAGGAACGTCGCCACGTAGCTCTGGCCCGCCGGGACGTACCAGGCGCCGCTCCAGTTGGATCCGATCAACACCTTCGGGCGATGCATCGTCGTCCCAAGCCGTACCCGCACGCTGTCGTACCGAAGCGCGATGTCGCGATAGAGGGAATCGGCGCGCGATGCGGCGCCGACGAACACTCCGAGGAAGCGCAGCCACTCGGCACGCCCCTTGGGGCTTTCCTCCATCCATTCCGCGACCACGACCACGGGAAGCCCGAACTCGCGGAACTGCTCGTTGCGATCGTAGGCGGGAATCCCCGATCCGGACGCCAACACGAGGTCGGGATCCAGGCGAAGCATCGCCTCCAGGTTCTGCGAGACCGCCATGCCCCGACTGCCCAGATCGGCCACATCGCCCCGCGCGATGCGGGCCGCGACGGATGGAGTCCAGACCATCTTGGGAGTGCCCATGCCCACCACCAGGTCCTGCTTCCCGAGCTGGTCGAGGAATCCCGCGTACACGGTGGACAGGCTCGCGATGCGCCGCACCGGCACGGCGACCACGGTGACGTCGGGGTTGCGCGAAAGCCGCCGGGCGCGTTCCAGCAGATCGGGTCGATCGCGCGGCACCAACAGATAGCGCGACACGTCGCGCGCGTCGCGCCAGGCTTGGGTCACCGTCAACCGCGTGATCGCGCCGCAACGTTCCAGGGTGAAGCGCTTCGCCTGGTCCAACGGGACCTCGCGACAGGTTTCGCCCAGCAGGAATGGTCCTTCGGCGCCGGAGGGGACCGACACGGAGGAACACCCCCACAGCAAAGCGGACAGCACGAGTCTCGCCGCTCCAGACATGACAGTTCCTGTCGCGAAGCGACGCATCAGAAGGTGCGACGCAACGCCAGGCGCCAATTGCGTCCAGGCATGTTGTAGCCTCGCTTCTCGTAGTAGTTCTCGTCGGTGATGTTCGCCACCGAGAGGTTCACGTCCGTCCTGGGTGCCACGGTCACGCCCACCGAAAGATCCGTCACGAGGAAGGCGGCGTAGTCGATCTCGGGATAGGCGGGATCGTTCCAATCCGTATCCTTGCGGCGTCCGATGTATCGTGAGGAAAGACGCGCGGCGAACAGGTCGGGCTGCTCGAATTCGAGTCCCGCGCTCCAGTTGTCGCCCACGTTCTTGCCATCGAGGGTTTCGGTGGTGGAATCCCGTAACCCGTCGGCGGAACGGATGGTGTTCTTCTCCTCCGATTCCACGATAATGGACGCGTTCCCCAGCAGGCGCAGGGAGCGCCGCCATCCCAGGGGGCGGCCAATATCGAAGGAACCGGAAAGCTCGATGCCGACGGTTTCCGACTCGTCGGCGTTCACGTAGGTCGTGCGCGACGCCACCGTGTCCTTGCCCACGAATTCGAGCGCGAGCACCGGACGACGCACGATGCGCGAGACGATGCGATCCTCGACGATATTCCTGTACGCCGTCGCGTCAAGGGAAAGCCCCCACTCCGAGCGAGCGAATCCCGCGCCGCCATCGAACATCCAGTTCGTCTCCGGATCGAGATCGGCATTGCCTTTCGTCACGGCGACCTTGCCCTTCACGGGAGCCGTCACGGACGCACCGGCGATCTGGTAGGCGTCGGGAGTCGTGAATCCGCGTCCCGTGGAAGCGTGCAGACGGAATCCGTACGGAAGGAGGCCGACGAGGCCCGCGCTCGGGGATACCACGTCGCTGGAGCGTTCTCCCGGCTTGTGGGTGTCGAGGAGATCGGTTTCGAGCGTCTCCAACGTGATGCGATCCCAGCGCCCCCCGACGGTCGCCACGAGACGATCGCCCAGCGTCTTCGCCGAAACTTCCGCGTATGTGGCGACGTCGTTGATCTGATAATCGGGATTGTAGGGAGCGATCCGGACCGCACCTGAGCTGTAGCGCCGGGTCTCGCTCTCGCGCAGGCTCCAATCGCCTCCGAGAACCGCAGCGAAGGGACCTTGCATCCAGTTGTCGCGCAACTGGATACCCGTCCAGTCCAGAGTGGTCTCGTTGTTGCGGTAGTTGGCCGCGACCTGCCAGTTCTCGGAGAACTCCCTGGACCGGTAGCCCTGCAAGCTGAGCTTGTGGTCGCCCAGGCGCAAGCTGGCGAGGATGTCGGCATTGTAGCGCTCGACGTTCTTGAGTCCGTTGCCCGCATTGCCTTTGGCAATGTCGCCCGGAGTCTCGCACGACGGCGCATCGTACACGCTCCAGCGCGACTTCACCAACCAGCCGTCGCGAGCCCAGCCCAGGGTGAACGCGCCCTGCGCCTCCTCGTAGGTTGTCGCCAAGCGACGCATGCCGTCGCCGGTGTCGAGCACGGCGTTCCATGATCCGTCGGTGCCTTCTGTCTTGGTCTCGTTCCCATCCAGGATGCCCCAGTCGTCCAGCAGATGACTCCGTCCGATACGCGTCTCGCGGCTCTGTTGCGACAGGCGCGACGAAACGTCCCAGAACCAACCGGTGCTGTCGCGATGGCCGTAGCCGAATGCTCCGTCCACGCGTCCGAAGGAGCCTACGCCGAGTTCGACGTAGGGGCTGCGGATCTTCTCCGTGGTCACGATGTTGATCGCGCCCCCCATCGCCTGCGGACCGTACAACGACGACGAGGGTCCCTTCGTCACCTCGATGCGTTCGATGTCGAACAATCCCACCGTGGCGTAGTTCGTGGCACCGGCGGGACGACCATCGACCAGGAGCAAGGTGCGCTGGTTGTGTCCGGAGTACTGTGGACGGAAGCCGCGGAATCCGACACCCGCAAGCAGTCCGGGATACTGGATCACGTCGATGCTCGCGGTCTTCTTGAGCACGTCCGAGATGTCGTTGGCAGGTGTACGTTCGATGTCGTCGCGCGTGACGATCTGGGTCTTCTGGGCGATCTCGCGCAACGGGCGTTCCCGACGCGTCCCCAAGACGCGCGTCGTTCCAAAATCAACGACCTTTCCACCGCCAGCGGTGGATGCCGCTTCTGCTGCGGAGTCGTGGGAAGTGGTCGCTTGCGACATGGCGGAGTCGGGGGATTCCGCCATGACCGGCAAGGCAAAGGCCAGCAGCGCGGGCAACAAGAGTCTGGGTATCGGAGTCATGGGTTTTCCAGGCATGGATGACGGCACCGCTCGCGCGTTGCCATGATCGTCCAACCCCTTCCTCGCCGGTTCGGACAGTCCCCACAAGGATGGCCGCGCCCGGCGACCATGACCGATGGAACAAGACGTGCCCATGACAGGCTCCGTGTGCTTCGACATCCCCAAACCTGCTCCGAGAGGTTGGATCATGAGCCGCCGCGATCGCGGCGACACTTCGGGCAGGTCTCCTGGCTCGGGGCCTCGCGTCCGCCTTCCCGGATCTCTCCAGTGGCTCGTTGGACGCGTGTTGCGGCGTGTGCCGCACCCCTCACAGTGGCTGGTCCGCTGCCGTTTCACACGGCATTCCCGAGTCGCCGATTCCACGAAGGAATCCGTCGCGAGCTCCGCTTTCGCAGACCCGAAGCAGGGGGAATGCTAGGCATTCACGACGGTGGCGTCAACTTCCGCCGCGATCCCTCCTCCGCAGCGCCGACTCCAGAGGACAGAAACCGGTAAAGCTGGACTGTAGCAGATTCGCGCCCACGAAAGCCGCGAGCAGGAACCAGGAAGGATGCAACCACCACCCGGACGCCAGCGAGGCGAGCACGAGGATTCCGGCGACTCTCCGGACGACCATCTCGGTCTTCATTCAAACATCTCCACGGGAAGCACGGCCATGTGCAATCGCTCGGATTCCGACATGGAAGCGGCGACCTCCCTCAGGCGGAACACCATCCGGTCGCAGACCGATTCCTCAAGGATGCTGATCGTCGTCCAAGTCTCACCCGGAAACGTGCGGGAACCGTCGTGGCGCACGTGCGCGCCATGTCCGACAACGCCGGCGAATTCCGTCCACGGACATCCGTGTCCGGACAGGTAGTCCGAAACAAAGCGAGGATCGCTCCCCGTGTAGAAGATCAGGAGCATCTTCATCGCGCATCTCCTTTCTTGTTCCCGCGCAGTTCCCAGTAGAGGAGCGGGACCAGCACCATGGTGAGGATCGTGGCGACCACGGCGCCGCTCATGAGCGCGACCGCGAGCCCCTGGAATATGGGATCGAGCACCATCACGATACCGCCGACCACGACGGCCGCCGCGGTGAGGGCGATGGGGCGGAATCGCACCGCTCCGGCCTCGATCACGGCCTTGCCAGTCGGAACGCCGCGTTCCTCCGAGAGCTGGATGAAATCGACCAGCAGGATGGAATTGCGCACGATGATGCCGGCCAGCGCGATCATGCCGATCATGGAGGTCGCGGTGAAGAACGAGCCCGACAGCGCATGCCCAGGTAGAATCCCGATCAACGTGAGCGGAATGGGCGCCATGATCACGAGCGGGATGGAGAACGACTGGAACCATCCCACCACGAGCACGTAGATGAGCAGCAGCACCACCGCGAAGGCGATTCCCAGATCGCGGAACACCTCGATGGTGACCTGCCATTCGCCGTCCCACTTCAGCGCCGTCTCGTCGAGGCGTTCGGGCGCCGTCGCGTTGTACCGGCCTATCTCGGCACCGTCGACGCGGACGGAATCGAGTCTCCGGTTCATCGCCATGATCGCGTACACCGGTGCTTCGATGGTGTCGGCGACATCCGCCGTCACGTAGATCACCGGGCGCAGATCCTTGCGCATCCGCACCGAGGCGCGCTCCACCGTGTCGACGCGTACGAATCTCTCGAGAGGCTGTACGCCCATGGCGGTACGGACGGGCACCGCGAGCAGATCCTCCACGGAGGAGCGATCGGCCAGCGCGAAGCGGGCTTCGACTTTCCGTTCCTCGCGCGCGTCCGGCGCCTCCATCCTCGCCAGCTCCCCTCCGGAGAGCGCGAGCCTCAGCGTCCGCGCGACCTCCTGCACGCTCGCGCCCATGCGCGTCGCCTCGACCGCATCCACGCGGAAGACGCGTTCGGCCTGTGGCGCCTGGACGCTCCAGTCCACGTCGACCACTCCCGGCGTGGTCTCGAGCACGCGCACGACCTCCTTCGCCGCCGCCAGGCGCGCCGAATCGTCGGCGGCGTAGACTTCGGCCACCAGCGTGGACATCACGGGTGGACCAGGAGGGATCTCGGCGACCTTCGCCCTGGCACCGAAGCGCGCGGCGATGGGAGCGACGAGCCGACGAGCCTCGATGGCGATCGCATGGCTTTGACGCTTTCTGTCTCCCTTGGGAAGGAGATTGACCTGCACGTCGGAGACCTCGCCTCCCTGCCGCAGGAAGTAGTGCCGTACCAGACCGTTGAAGTTGAAGGGGCTGGACGTGCCCGCGTAGACCTGCGCGCTGGTCACCTCGGGCAGCCGCAACAAGGCGGCGGCCACCTCCGACGCCATCGCGTGGGAAGTCTCGAGCGTGGTTCCGCGCGGCGCGTCGAGAACCACCTGGAACTCGCTCTTGTTGTCGAACGGCAGCATCTTGACATGCACGGCCCGCACGAGCAGGAGCCCCATGGACGCGAGGAGCAACGCGACCGTTCCGCCGTAGAAGGCCCAGCGCCGCCTGCGCGAAAACATCAGTCCCTCCATGCCTCCGCGGTAGAATCTCGCGAAGCGCGATTCTCCAGCCGTCCCGGCATGCCCGCCGGCATGCACATGCCCCTTGAGAAGGCGGAAGGCGAGCCAGGGCGTGACCACGAAGGCGACGGCGAGGGATGCGATCATGGCGGCCGATGCCCCCACCGGAATCGGACGCATGTAGGGTCCCATCATTCCCGAGACGAAGGCCATCGGCAGGATGGCGGCGATCACCGCGATGGTCGCGAGGATGGTGGGATTTCCCACCTCGTCGACGCCTTCGACGGCGGCCTCCTCCGGACGCCGCCGTCCCATCGCCAGATGCCGATAGATGTTCTCCACGACCACGATCGCGTCGTCGACCAGGATGCCGATGGAGAAGATCAGCGCGAAGAGGGTGATGCGATTGAGCGAATACCCCATCGCGTAGTACACGAACAGCGTGAGAGCTAGCGTGACGGGCACCGCGACCAGCACCACGACGGCCTCGCGCCAGCCCAGGAAGAACCAGATCAGAGCGGTGACGGAAAGTGTCGCGATGAGGATGTGCAGGATCAGTTCGTCGGCCTTCTCGGCCGCGGTCTCGCCGTAGTTGCGCGTCGTTTCGATGCCGACGTCGGCCGGAACGAGCCGCTCCTTGGCGGCCTCCACCCTCTCCAGGGCGGCTTCGGCCACCATGATCGCGTTGGCTCCAGGCCTCTTGGCCACGGAGATGGTCACCGCCGAGGCGACTCCTTCGCGGGAATGGCTGCTCACCAGGCTCGAAGGTTCGGCCCAGGCGTCCCGCACCTCGGCGACATCCGCCAAGGCGACCGATCGTCCCTCGCGGACGGCCACCACCAGGCGTTCGAGATCCTCCCGGGCGGCGGGACGCGATCCGACCCTCACGAGAATCGAAGTGTCGCGCTGTTCGAATACGCCCGCCGCGAACCGGGCGTCGCTGGACCTCACCGCCTGGGCGACCTCTCCCGGCGAGACGGAATTCGCCATGAGGCGCACCGGGTCCATCACGACGCGGAACTGCCGCGGCGATCCACCGATCACCCGCGTCTGCGCCACGTCGGGCAGCGTACGGATCTCATCCTCGAGATGCACCGCGATCTCGCGCAACTGGTCGGAACCGTAGCGATCCGAATGAAGCGTGAGCGCGAGGATGGGAACGTCGTCGATGGAATGCGCCTTCACCAGCGGAGGCGACACGCCGGCAGGCAGTTCGTCCATGGACGAGGCGAGCTTCGCCTGCACCTTCACGATGGAGTTCTCCTGGTTCTCGCCGACATCGAACCGCACCGTGACCATGGCCTGACCGTCCCCGGCGACGGAGTACACGTGGTCGACACCGGGGATCTCCCACATGCGCCGCTCCAGACCTCTCACGGCGAGATTCTCGACTTCGCGAGGGGATAGTTCGGGCGCCTGCACGAAGACGTCGATCATCGGGACCGAGATCTGCGGCTCCTCCTCGCGCGGCGTGGCGAACATGGCCAGGAGTCCCGTCGCCAGCGAGGCCATCGCGATCAGCGGCGTGAGCTTCGACGCAAGGAACGCCCTTGCGATGCGTCCAGCGATGCCCATGGCTCAGCTCCTCGCCAGCCGGGGAGAGGGAACGATCACGGTGTCGCCCTCGCCCAATCCGGAGAGCACTTCGACGCGATCTCCGACCTGCGAGCCGACGCGTATCCAACGCCGGAAGTCGCCTTGGGCCGTCCGCACCCACACGCCCACGAGGTCGCCCTCGCGCAGCAAGCCGATCGTCGGGACTAGACGCGCCAGCCGACTCCCGCGGGGCAGGAGAAGCGTGGCCACGGCTCCGCTGGCGAAGGAATCCTTGCGATTGTCGACGATGGCGTTGACGATCGACATGTTTCCCGTCCCGGAAGGGACGATCCCCTCGATCCTTGCGAACACCTCCCGTCCATCGACGCGTGCGGCCACCATGGAGCCCGCCGACAGATTGCGCGCAGTCGCCGTGGTGGTGGACACCGAAAGCCTGAGGAGAGACGCGTCCTCCACCCTCAGCAACGGCGCGCCCGGCGTGGCCATCATGCCTGGATCGACCAGGCGCGCGACCACCTTCCCGGGAAACGGCGCGGCGATCCGCGAATAGCCCTGGATGGAGCGCAGCTCGGCATCCTGCGCGCGGACCTGCGAGAGAGCGGCTCGAGCGCGTTCCAATTCGGTCTCGGCCTGGTCCAGCGACGCCTTGGGCAGCGCGCTGTCCGCGTAGAGCGCCCTCATGCGACGTAGCTGAGCCTCCGCCAGCGCCAACTGCGATCTCGATGCATCCAGCCCCGACGCCAATCCTTCGGAGCGCGCCGCCAGATCCTGTCCATCGACACGCAGAAGCAGCTGGCCTGCGGAAACCAGATCCCCCTCCTTGACGGAGACGGAGACGACTTTGCCCATCAGGCGCGTCGAAAGGTCGGCGGAAAGCCGTGGAGCGGCGGTACCGGTGGCTTCCTGCACCGATTCCACCAGGCTGTCCCGCACCACGTATGGAACACCCTCGATCCTGCGGCGCACCGTCTCGGCGGTTCGCTCGTTCGCGCAACCGGACAGGGCCGTCAATGCGACGCCCGCCAGGAGCGCCGTCGTTCCGATCTTCATCATCGTCCTCCTTGGAATCGTTCTTTCAATTTCCACGCGCCAGCGGAACCAGCTCCTCGGGATCGCGCCCTTGCAGAAGCGCGATCCTGGCGAGCGCCGAGACGACATCCTGCCTCGACGCGACCATCTCCAGACGGATGCGGGTCTCGAGCGAGCCCACCTCGATCCGCTCGGCGATCGTCGACAAGCCCTCTTCGTAGCGGCGACTCGCGATCCGGTGCGACTCCACCGCCTGCTCCAGAGCCCCGCGACCGATCTCCAGACGCTCCATCGCCGCGTCCAGACGCGCCTGTTCCGCTTCCAGCTCGAGTTCTTCCCGAATTCGCAGCGCTTCGAGTCCCGTCTCGGCCTCCCGCCAGCGCCAGCGCGCCTCGCGTTCGGCTCCCAGCGAGCCTACGCCACCGAAGACCTCCCAGGAGGCCACCAGCCCCACGGTCCACGACGGATCGTCGCCAAGCGGCGTGGCACGATCCTTCCAATCGACGCGCGCCATGCCGTTCAAGCGCGGCAGCAGCGCGCCACCGCGACGTCGCCAATCGGCCCGCGCCGCATCGGTCTGCAGACCGACCAGTCGCGACTCGAGCGAAGCGCCTCCTCCGTCCGCTGTCCGCCCATGGAGAGACAAGACGGAATCCGACAACTCGACCCGCGGAACGACGCCGGGAAGGGTGCCCGCACCGAGAAGCGAGGCGAGCTTCTTCTCGGCCAGTCCAAGATCGGCGCGCGCCTTCGCGAGACTCCACTCGATGGAGGCGACCTCCACCCGCGAGCGCAGGACGTCGGAGCGCGTAACCGTCTCGTTGCGGTGTCCCGAAGCCGCCTGGCTCTCGTAGGAGCGCGCGACGGCGAGCCCGGCCTCCCACGTTTCCAGCGCAGCCCTGGCGAGGCCCACGGCGAACCAGGCCTCGACCACCTGGGAGCGCGTCCGCGACGCCTCCAGTCGGACGGCGCTCTCGGCGGCGCGAAGCCCGCGAGCCGCCGCGACCTTTCCATGCCACGCGTCGAGATTCACGATCGGCACTTCGGCGATCACCGAAGCGGTCCATCCGGGGACGGCATCGGGCTCGTTGAGCGCCGACGGATCGAAGCTGGCCGCCGAGACGCGCCGCTGGCCGAGGGTGCTTCCGAACGCTCCCATCGGATCGTCCGTGACAGCGGCGGCGCCCTCCAGACGGACCGAAGGGAGAAGCCCCGCCCATGCAGACAGATTCCGTCCAGACTCGGACATCCGCCTCTCCCGCGCCATCCTGTTCCCGAATCCCGCCGAATCGGCGATGCGCAGAGCCGTCGCGAGATCCAGCGTCGCGGCCCCTGCCGCACCGGCCATTCCAAACACGACGAGGAACCATCCACGAGGACGATCTTTCACCATTTTCCATTCCTTCTTCGTTGGGTTCCCCATGAAGGATGGGCGAGCACGCGGAAGGTTACAGACATTCGCGTTTCCGCATTCGCGGAAAGCGTCGGCACGCCATCCCGAGGCCGTTCAAAACGAACGGCGCCGCCCCTGGGGGACGACGCCGCGCGACAACTGCCAGCAAGGAGAGCGGAAGGAGATCGTATCGATAGGCTACGGCCGCCTCGCCATCATGTGGACGAGTCCGCCGCCGTTGGTCACGTCGGTGAATCCCGCCTGGGCGAGCAATCTCGCCGCGTAGCCGCTGCGCGCTCCCGACGCGCAGTACAGGACGATCTCGCGATCGCGCGCGCCCAGCTCGCCGAACCGACCGGGCAGCTGGTCGAGCGGAATATTCACCGCGCCCGGATACGCGCCGCTGGCGAACTCAGCCGGCGTACGGACGTCGACGATCAGCGGCCCCGCGGCGCGCGCAGGATCGGCGATACCGGACACGGCAGCGCCCGCCGCCAACGGCGCGTTCCCCTCGAGCAAGCGAGGCTCCACTGGAAGCAGTTCCAGGGAGCGCGTCTTGAAGCCTACGGCGCGCCCGTGGCGCTGCAGCGACCGATGGCCTCCGCTCACGTTCACGATCGCCGCCCCGCGGGATCCCGCCAGGAGACGGAGGGCCTGATGTCCCTTCTTGCCGGTTTCGTCGTAGACGAGCAGAGCCCGGCCGGCCGGAAGCATGGAGGCGCGCTCGTGCAGCAACTCGAGAGGCAGATTCAAGGCGCCTTCCAGGTGGGACTTCCCGTAGGCGAAGGTATCGCGCACGTCGAGCACCACGGGGTCGTTCGATGCGATCCAGGCGTCGAGCTCTTCGACGGAAATCGACGGAGAGTATCCGGACAGGCGGTTCTCCGCGACGTAGGCTGCCATGTTCATCGCGTCGTTGGCCGTTCCCAGCGGCGGAGAATAGGCGAAATCGACATCGGCGAGATCGTGGATGGTCATTCCCGAGAACGCCGCCGTCGCCAGCACGTCGAGCCTCCGGTCGGCCCCCGCCTGGCCGGCACTTTGGCCGCCAAGAATTCGACCTGTCCCGCGTTCGTAGACAACACGCACGGTGACTTGCTTCGCGCCGGGATAGTAGGCGGTGTGGTGTTCCTTGTGGACCGTGACCGCATCGGCGTCCAAGCCGGCGGCGCGGGCAGCCTTGAGCGACAGGCCGGTCATTCCCGCGACGGCGTCGAACACGCGCACGATGGAGGTTCCCAGCGCGCCGCGATAGGGATGCGCTCCTCCCAGGGCGTTCTCGGCCGCGATGCGCCCCTGGCGGTTGGCGGGTCCGGCCAGAGGAATGCGCACCTTGGCATGGTGGACGCGATGCTCGATCTCGACCATGTCGCCCGCGGCCCAGATCGAAGGATCGCTGGTACGCAGGAACTCGTCGACGAGCAGTCCGCCCGCGGGTCCCAGATCGAGACCCGCGTCGCGCGCCAGCCGCAGCGTGGGACGGACGCCGATGGAGAGGAGGACCATGTCGCCATCGAGACGATTTCCGTCATCAAGCTGCACCCAACGTTCGCCGATCTCGGCGACGCCGACGTTCTTGCGAAGCTCCACGCCGTAGGCGACCAGAGCCTCCTCGACGTACCCGGCGATCTCGGGATCCATGACGGACATCACGTGCGGCATCTTCTCGACCACGCGCACCTTCAGACCCCGCTTCACGAGCGCCTCGGCCATCTCCAGGCCGATGAATCCCCCGCCGACGACGACAGCGTTTGCGGGCTTGCGCGAATCCACGAAGGAATCGATGCGATCCATGTCGGTCAGCGTCCAGAGAGTGAACACGTGATCCCGCCCCGCTCCAGGGAGATCGGGCGCGATGGGACGCCCGCCCTGCGCCAGGATCAGCTTCGTGTACGGAAATTCCCTGAGCGCACCGCTCCTCCCGTCGCGTGCAGACACGACCTTGCGCGCCCTGTCGATCGATTCCGCCGCGGTCTCCACGTGGACATCCACGTCGTACTGCTCCTTGAAGCTCTCTGGACTCTGCAGGATGAGCGACGACCGACTCTCGATGTCGCCGCCGATGTAGTAGGGCAGTCCGCAGTTGGCGAAGGAGATGTCGGGTCCCGACTCGAGGATGGAGATCCTCGCATCGGACGAAAGTCTGCGGGCGCGAGCCGCCGCGGTGGCTCCGGCGGCCACGCCGCCGATGATCAGGATGTCTTCCATTTCCAAACCTCCGGGAATGCGACGTTTCATCGTGTCACGAAGCATTGGATGGACGACCGGCGAGGAAGTTACACGAGAAGCTCGGCATGCCATCACCTACCTTTTTCAGGATGGTACCACGCCTCTATCCTGTTTTTCTCGATCTGTCCGACCGGCATGTCCTCCTCGTCGGCGGAGGACGCGTCGGACTGCGCAAGGCGCGCGAACTGGCGGCCCATGGCGCTCGCGTCCGCGTCGTGTCCCCCGAATTCGCCCTCGGCTTCGACGAACTCGACGTCGAACGCGTCCAGCGCGTCTGGCAGGTCGGCGACGAGCTCGACGCCCGCCTCGCGATCGCGGCCACCTCCGACCCGTCCGTGAACCGCGAAGTCTTCGATGCCTGCTCCCGCCGCGGCATCTTTTGCAACGTGGTCGACACGCCCGACCTCTGCGACTTCCACACCCCCGCGGTCGCCCAGGAAGGCGACGTCCAAGTGGCCATCGCCACCGGCGGACTCGCCCCTTCCCTCTCGTCGTGGGCGCGCCGCCACGCCCAGGAATGGCTCGCCGACGGAGTGGCCTCGCTGGTCGGACTCTACGGGAAGCTGCGCGCCGAGACGCGCGAGACCATGGATCCGCGGGAACGCGAGGCCTTCTGGAAGTCGCTCGACCCCGACGCGCTGCTGCGGATCGCCAGAAGCGAAGGCATCGAGGCCTGCGAACAGTCCATCCGCTCCCGCATCGCCGGCATCGAGACGGAATCCGTCAAGAAGGGACGCGTGATCCTCGTCGGCGCGGGCCCCGGCCACCCCGACCTGATCACGCGCATGGGTCTGCGCGCGCTGGGCTGCGCTACGGCGCTCGTCCACGACCGCCTGGTGCCGCGCGAACTGCTTTCGGCCGTGCCCACCTCGTGCGAGATCCACTCGGTGGGCAAGACGGGATTCGGCAAGTCGCACGGGCAGGAGGAGATCAACGAGCTGATCGTCCGGCTGGCCAGGGATGGACACTTCGTGGTGCGTCTGAAGGGCGGCGACCCCTTCGTATTCGGACGCGGCGGCGAGGAGATCGAAGCCTGTCGCGAAGCGGGCATCGACGTCGAGGTCGTTCCCGGCGTCTCCAGCTCGCTTTCCGTCCCCGCCTTTGCAGGCATCCCCGTCACCCACCGCGGCTTGTCGCGCTCCTTCGCGGTGATCTCCGGCTTCCACGCCGACGGCACCACCGCGCGCATACCCGACGTCGAAACGGTCGTGGTCATGATGCCGCTGCACTCCATGAAGAGCGTGCGCGACAGATTTCTACAGGCTGGATGGGATCCGGCCACGCCGTGCGCCGCCATCCATTCGGGATCCAATCCCGACCAGCGCGTCGTCTTCTCCACCATCGGCGACATCGACAGCGAGCTCGAGCGCGAAGGCATGAAGAGTCCGCTCATCGTGGTGGTGGGCGCCGTGGCGGACTGGGGCCGCCGCAACCCGCCATCCCTGACCAGACGCGTCGCGGCCCCCAGAGGCGGACTCGCGGGCTGATCCTCGCGACTACATTGACTGAGGATGGACGCGCCGAAGACACGCAGGAACACCCGTCAGCGGGAATCGGTACAGAAAGCCCTGACCGAAGCGCCCGGCCCGCTTTCCGTGCAGGAGATCCTCCTCACCGCCGGCGACGGAGCCAGCCTCGGAATCGCCACGGTCTACCGGACGCTGCGGCTTCTCGAGGAATCGGGAGCGATTCACCCCGTCGCCCTTCCGGACGGCGAGATCCGTTGGGAGGCGTCCGACCGCGGGCACCATCACCACTTCCACTGTCGCGTCTGCTCGCGCGTCCTCGACCTCGCGGGCTGTCCGCTGCACCTTCACGACGGGACGGTCCCGATCGGATTCGTCGTGGAACGTCACGAGGTCACGCTTGTCGGAATCTGTCCATCCTGCGCGGCGCCGAAGAAGCCGGGAAGATGCGCGGCGACGAGACGCTGAACCGCCTCAATAGCTGAACGGAAATACGTTCGGCTGCGGGGGATGATCGACCGCCCGGATGCTCGCGCACACGAGGACGGGCACCGAGCGTCCCTCGATCCGCGAATGGACGCTGGAGACGGAACCGACGATCTCGTACCATCCGTGCCCCGCCCGGCGCAGGCACGACGCGGAAGCCGATCGGAGACGCGTCGGCCGCGCAGCACCATACGAGCATACGGGAAAGCAGGAAACTCCATCGCTCTCCTGGATCAGCAGGAATGACGAATCCCGTCACCTTGATCCAGCGCCCTCGATGTTTCTGCGGCAACGTCTCGATGGTGCGGAATCTCTCGAACCAGTTTCCGTCCCCCAGCGTGTCGATGCAGGGCGATCCCGGCGACACGGGGAGAGCGCACCATCCATCGGAACGTCGCCGTACGACGGGAACGGGCAGGAGCGCCTTGCAGCTCTTTGCGACCATCGACGCCTTGGGCGAAGGCGCGGAAGATGCGACCGGGGAATCTCCAGGATCGGGGGCATGGGAAAGGGGCTCCAGCGTATCGAAGAGAACGTCAGTGGAATCGGCATCCGGTTCCGGCAGGGAAACGCGGAAGAAATCCGTCCTCGCGACGGACGCCAAGGCTCGACCGCTCGCCCAGCGCGCCGAAAGCCCTGCGTGATCGATCAAGGGGAAGAGAACGAACGGAGCGAGCCAAGCCGGATGACGCGCGCCGAACCGTTCCTTCCTGGCACCTTGGCGCAACGCGACGAGCTCGGCGATTCCCAGAAGCCACAGGAAGACGCCGGTCCACGGAAGCAGGACGGCGTTGCGGGGGCTCAGGAACAGGCTCGAGGAACCATCGATCCACAACCATGCACACCCGGACGCGGCGGCGAAGAGGAACAGGATCCGTCCAAGGAGGAGCGCGATCATGGCCGCACCGCCAGATCGAGGAGCAACCCGGCGGCGAGGGCGACGAAAACCGCCGCTCCCGCCACGAGGAGCACGAACCGACGGCGGAACGACGATCCGAAGAGGAGCAGGTTCTTGAGATCGAGCATGCCGCCCAGCACCATGAATGAAAGCTGCGCCCCGGGGCTCAGGACTCCGGCGAGGGCCCGCGCCACGAAGGCGTCGGCGTTGGCGCACAGGCAGAAGCCGAAGCCCAGAGCCATCGCGGCCGCGAGCGAAACGGGCTCCCCGCCGGGCATGGAGCCCAAAGCGCCCACCGGGATCACCGAGCGCAGGCATGCTGCCACCAGGCTCCCCGCGATCACGAAGGCCATGTTCTCGGCAAGCTCGGACGAGGCCGAATGCGCGATATCGAGAAGACGGTTCCTGAAGCGTCCCCGGGCATGGCACCCGCAGGAGCTGCCGTGGTCGCACGACTCGTCGCCCATCATCCGCATGCGCGTGCGCAGCGGGGAGCCACGCCCGTGGAAGCGGTGGACGAGCACGCCCGCCGTCCAGCCCGCCACGAGTCCCGAAACGATCCTTGCCACGGCCATCGCCGGATCGCCAGGGTAGGCCCACAGCGTCGCCAGTGCCACCACCGGCCCCACCAGGGGCGCGGCGCAGAGGAACGAAGCTGCCATCGCCGGGGGAAGCCCCTTGTCCAGCAGGCGGCGCACGACGGGAAACGTCGCACAGTCGCATGTGGGGATCGCGACTCCGGCCACCGAGGCGAGGAGTACACCTAGAAACGGCGAGCGCGGTGCGATGCGGGCGAGCACGTCGTCTGACAGGAAATGCCCCACGAGCGCCGAGAGCGCCGATCCGATGGCAACGAAGGGCAACGCCTCCAGAATGATCGCGATCCACACAAGAACGATGTCGGAAACCGTCATCACCCTCTCCTGGACGCGGCGAGAGAGACCAGGAAGACCGCGAAGCAGAAGAGCACGATGGTGGCCCCCGTCGCCGTCGACCATGCCCACGACGCGAAGAGGCCCGCGAATCCGCAGCCCGTGCCGATGACCACCGCAGTCCAGTGATACGAGGCCGTGGATCGCGCGAAGTTGCGGGCCGCCGCCGCGGGAAGGACCATCAAGGCCTGGATCACGAGGATCCCGATCCACTGGATGCTCAGGGAGATCACCACCGCGGCCAGGACGGCGAACGCTCCGAGGGAAAGCCCCGGAGAGACGCCGCGGGAACGGGCGAAGCTCTCGCCAAGGCTCGCGACCAGGGCGCGATTGAACAGCAGCGCCCAGACGGGCACGAAGAGCGCGACGGCGATGGCGAGCCGGACGAGGTCCTGCGCACCGATGGCGAGCAGGTCTCCGATCAGGTAGCGGGAAAAGCGCGCGAAGCCTCCGTCGCGGGAGAGGATCACGATCCCCAACGCCACCGAGGCGGACTGCGCCACGCCGATGGCCGTGTCGGTGGACAGTCCGGACCGACGACGCGCCCAGGTCGTTCCGATGGCGATCAGGACCGAGAAGCCCACGAGTCCGGCCAGGGGATCGGCAAGCCCCAGCAAGGTGGCAATCGCGATGCCGGCCAGACCAGCGTGCCCCACCGCGTCGGAGAAGAAGGCCATGCGCGCCTCGACGACCATGCATCCGATCGCCGACAGCATCGGAGCCAGCAACGCCGTGGCCAGGAACGCCCTGCGGAAGAAGCCGTAGCGGAACGCCTCTGGAAGAAGGTCGCAGAAGGAAGCGAGGAGCGTCATCGCGGAACCACGACCTTTCCCCGCTCCAGATGGATGCGTGCGGTGGCCAGACGCTCCACCGTCTCGGGATCGTGCGTCGCCAGCACCACGCCCATGTGGCAGTGCGGGCAGTCCCCCCCTCCCATCACATGGTGCAGGAGATCGAGGCCTTCGGCGTCCACTCCGGCCTCCGGTTCGTCCAGGAGAAGAATGTCCGGTTGTGGGGTCATGGCCAGAGCGAACAGGACCCGTTGCCGCTCTCCCCCGGAAAGACGGCCGAAGGGGCGTTCCAGCAGATTCTCGGCACCGACGCGCGCCAGGGCCACCGCCGACAGTTTCCGAATACGCCCGGTCGCGCCGAGCCACAGCGGACACCGGGACAGCGTGGCGACGAACAAATCGAGGACCGTGGCGCAGGAGGATGGATCGAAGAGAAGCTTCTGCGGCACGTAGCCGATCCGCCCCGAACGCCGCACCTCGCCGCGCTCGGGCCGGATCTCCCCGACCAGGACGCGCAGGAGCGTGGTCTTGCCAGCTCCGTTGCGCCCCGTCAGGACCACGACATCGCCTCGTCGCACCTCGATGTCCACGTCGTCGAGAAGGGACGCGCCCGCTCTCCGAACATGGAGGCTCTTTCCGACCAGGACCGATTCGGATGGAGCGGAACCGGTCATCGCGTCGACAGCGCTTCGCGCAGCACGACGGCGTTCGAATCCATCGCGCGGATGTACGAATCGATGTCGCCGCCACCCGACACGGCCGGATCGAGACGCCGCAGGACGATTCCCGTCTCTCTCGTGATGGCCTCAGCAGCCTTCGCCGGATACTGTGGCTCGGCGAACAGCGCCTTCACACGGGCCTTGCGGACGATATCGATCGTCTCGGCCAACTCCTTGGCACCAGGCTCCGAACCCGGTTCTCGCTGCACCACGGAGACGATCTCCAGATCGAACTCGCGGGCGAAGTACGGAAACGCCTCGTGGAAGGTGACGATGCGACGGTTGGGCAGGTCGTCGATCGCGGCGTGCATGCGTACGCGCAACGAATCCAGGCGGGCGAGATAGGCTTCGGCGTTGCTGCGATAGAGGGCGGCATGCGCGGTGTCGAGCACCGCGAGCTGGTCGGCGATGTTGCGCACCTGTGCCATCGCACCCGAGACGGAGACCCACACGTGGGGATTGGCCTCCTCGTCATGGTGGTCGGTGCCATGATCGTCGTGCCGACCCGCTTCGTGTCCATGATCATGCGCGCCTTCGATCAGTTCGATCCCGCGGCTCGCCTCGACCACGTGCAGGTCGGACTCGCGACGAGCCACGTCTCCGAGGAACGCCTCCATTCCGGCTCCATTCACGACGAAGGCCCAGGCGTCCTCGATGCGCTTCATATCGGCGGGCGTGACCTGGTAGTCGTGCAGGCAACCGGTCTGCGGCCCCGTCATGTTCTCGACGCGCACTCCTGGCACGCCGCGCGCCACGTTGAGCGCCATCACGTACATGGGATGGAAGGAGCAGAGGATGATTCTCTCCTTCTTCGCCGCATGCGCGACTTCCTTGCGATCACAACCCGCTAGCAATCCCGCCCCCAGCACGACGAGCGACACCAGCATACCGATCTTCAACGACATGAGACCTCCTTGCGTACGCCTTTCGATCGCCAACCCACTCTCGACTCGGGCCACCTTTTCACAGCGTCGCACGCTTAAAGATAAACGATTATCGTTATCATTAAAGCGCAAGAAGGAGCGTATGCGATGATTCGACACGTTCCCGATCGCACCCTTGCAATTCATCGTTGCGCAAAATTAGATTGACTCTCATTCTCAGACTCTATCGCGGGAGAACAACAGACATGAATACCGCCACGCTGGCCGCAAGCATCCTCTGCATATCAACCACCGCCTTTGCCGCCCAGGACGGCCCAAACACCTTCGGAGCCTCCGTACTGGTCAACATGGATCTCGGCGGGATCCCACCGGGAGACCTTTCGGTGGACAGCTTCCCGGCAGGACTCGGAGACGCCAAGCTCGACTTGTCATGGAAGGCATCGAAGGAGCTGGCGGCAAATATCGTCCTCCTGGGCAACAAGGGAACCGTTCAACTCGACCAGGCGTGGGGATCGATCGACGAGGACTACGCCAGGTTCGACTTTGGATTATTCACCCTCCCCCACGGCATCCACGAGGGACGCCTGATCCACGGCCCGCTCCTCCAGGATCACGTGGAATCGATCCTTCCGGGTGCGAGCGCCGTCGCCAAGCTGGGTGCGTTCTCCCCGTCCCTCTCGCTGAGCTCCCGGAAGCGCGAGATCGAGCCGATCGAGGAAGATTCCGCGCCGGGCACCCGTCGCGAGGCCGTGGCGACGGCCGCGCTCGACTGGTCGTTCGCCAAGGACGGCCTCGTTCGCGCCTCTTCCCAATTCTCGAGCGACAGACGCGACGTCGCCCTGGCGGCGACGCTACCGGTCGGTCCGGTCGTCCTCGACCTCGAGGCCGCCGCGGGCTCGGGATCGGCCCGGACATTCGACGCGGGCTTCCTCGCGGGCGCGGCCCTGCATGTGACGGAAACCGTCCAGATCGCCGTGCGCGGCGACGGTGTCGCAATCGACGACGAATGGACGAAGGTCGTCGCGGGAGGAGTTTCCTGGAATCCAGTGAAAGGTGCGACGGTGGCTGCGGAATGGCTGCAGGATCTCGATGGCGACGGCACCCTCACGCTCAGACTGGGAGTCGAGTTGGGCTGGACCACGGCCGACTGAACGACGCGACGAACACGTGGAGCTTTCCCTTGACCTCCCACCGCCGGCGATGATAGGCTTCCTGGTCGGTTTCGACGCGCGCAATTCCCAGCAACAAGGAGAGAACGATGAGCGGAGGCAAATGCCCCTTCACCGGCCATTCCGGCACTAGCACCCTCGCCAAGGGAGCGACGAACCGCGACTGGTGGCCAAACCAGTTGAACCTTGGAATCCTGCACCAGCACGCTCCCGCGTCCAGTCCCATGGACGATGATTTCGACTACAAGACGGAATTCGGCAAGCTCGACTTCGGCGCCCTCAAGGCGGATCTCGTCAAACTGATGACCGACTCGCAGGACTGGTGGCCCGCCGATTGGGGCCACTACGGCGGCCTGTTCATCCGCATGTCCTGGCACAGCGCGGGCACCTACCGCACCTTCGACGGACGGGGTGGTGGCGACACGGGAAACCAGCGATTCGCCCCGCTCAACAGCTGGCCCGACAACGTCAATCTCGACAAGGCGCGCCGCCTGCTCTGGCCGATCAAGTGCAAGTACGGAAACAGCATCTCGTGGGCCGATCTCCTGATCCTCGCCGGCAACGTGGCGCTCGAATCGATGGGCTTCAGGACCTTCGGATTCGGCGGTGGACGCAAGGACATCTGGCAGCCCGAAGAGGACGTGTACTGGGGCCGCGAGAAGACATGGCTGGCCACCAGCGACAAGCCCGACAGCCGCTACTCCGGGATGCGCGATCTCGAGGATCCACTCGCCGCCGTGCAGATGGGACTCATCTACGTCAATCCGGAAGGTCCCGACGGCGATCCCGATCCCGTCGCATCCGGGCATGACGTGCGCACGGCCTTCGCCCGCATGGGCATGAACGACGAGGAGACCGTCGCTCTCGTGGCAGGTGGCCACACCTTCGGCAAAGCGCACGGAGCAGGCGATCCATCACTCGTGGGTCCCGAGCCCGAAGCCGCCTCGCTGGAGGAGCAGGGGCTGGGATGGAAGAACTCCTTCGGGACCGGCAAGGGCATCCACACCACCAGTAGCGGCATCGAAGGCGCCTGGAAGCCCAATCCCACCAAGTGGGACAACGGCTACTTCGAGATGCTATTCGGCTACGAGTGGGAACTCGTGAAGAGCCCCGCCGGCGCCAAGCAGTGGCTGGCCAAGGACGTGAAGCCCGAGCACATGATTCCCGACGCGCACGATCCATCGAAGAAGTATCGTCCCATGATGACGACAGCCGACCTTTCGCTGCGATTCGATCCCGCGCTCGAGCCGTACGCGCGCCGCTTCCACAAGGATCCGGCGGCGTTCGCCGACGCCTTCGCACGCGCCTGGTTCAAGCTGACGCACCGCGACATGGGACCGCAGAGTCGATACCTCGGCCCCGAAGTCCCCGCAGAGAACCTGATCTGGCAGGACCCGGTTCCGAAGACCGACCACCCCCTGGTGGACGCGTCCGACATCGCGTCGCTGAAAGCGAAGATCCTCGCCACCGGACTCTCCGTGTCGGATCTTGTCTTTGTCGCCTGGTCTTCGGCGAGCACGTTCCGCGGTTCCGACAAGCGCGGCGGCGCCAACGGCGCGCGCATCCGCCTGGCACCGCAGAAGGACTGGGACGCCAACGAACCCGCGCGGCTCGCCAAGGTCCTGTCCGTCCTGGAAGGCGTCAAGAAGGAATTCAACGCCGCAGCCAAGGGAGGCGGGAAGATCTCGCTCGCCGACCTGATCGTGCTGGGCGGTTGCGCAGGCGTCGAAGCGGCGGCGAAGGCGGCCGGACACGCCGTGCAGGTTCCGTTCGCACCGGGCCGCACCGACGCGACGCAGGAATGGACCGACGTCGATTCGTTCGCGGTGCTCGAGCCCGTCTACGACGGATTCCGCAACTTCCAGCGCGGCGACGCCCACGTCCCCGCCGAAGAGATGCTCGTCGACAAGGCGCAGCTCCTGACGCTGAGCGCTCCCGAGATGACGGTTCTCGTCGGAGGTCTGCGCGTGCTGGACGCGAACACCGGCAGCACGTCCCACGGCGTATTCACCGACCGCAAGGGCGCGCTCGTCAACGACTTCTTCGTGAACCTGCTCGACATGGGGATCGAATGGAAGCCCCGCGACGAGCACGCCACGACCTACGAGGGCAAGGATCGGAAGACCGGGAAGCCGCGCTGGACCGCCACGCGCGTCGATCTCGCCTTCGGATCGAACTCGCAACTGCGGGCGCTCGCCGAAGTGTACGCCCAGGACGACGCCAAGGAGAAGTTCGTGCGCGACTTCGTCGCCGCGTGGGTCAAGGTGATGGAACTCGACCGCTTCGATCTGGGGTGACATTCCCGACGCCTTCGCGCGATACACCAGCGATCGCGCGAAGGCTGGTGCAAGGACTCCCTCGTCGCACGACATGATCCTCGCTGCGCCCACTCAGCGAACACCATATGCCGGGACCTTGCCACACAATCACACAAGATGCAGTATTTCTCTCGGCAGGTGCCCATCGAGTGGAGAATTGGCTCCGCATCGGAATGGGAGAATCGGGAAGTCCGGTGGGGGGTGGCGCGAGTCGTCCCGAATCCGGCGCGGACCCGCCACCGTGACCGGGGACTTCCGGCGCGACGCCACTGAAGCCGCGAGGTTTCGGGAAGGCGCGCCGAGGGGATGATCCGGGAGCCGGGAGACCGGCCTGCCGCAGGAACGCGACCCTCGGGACGATGGGGTCTCGCGTACGCTCCACGTCGCATCGGCGTGGACGTCCGGGTCGCGCCTGCCACACCCCTCCAGGCGGAGATCCCGGAATGATCGAGACCAGCAACACCCTTCAAGACTCCGACGTCCTCGCGGCGGCGGTCCCCTCTCCCCGCATCCGCAAGCGCGACGGTCGCGAGGAGTCCTTCGACGCTTCGCGCATCGCCCGCGCGATCGCCAAGGCCGGAGCGGCCACCGGCGAGTTCGACGACCAGGTCGCGCGCAAGCTGTCGCTCCGCGTGCTCGCCTTGCTCCCCTCCGCGATGACGGATTCCGTCCCATCCGTGGAGGATGTCCAGGACATCGTCGAGGAGGTCATGCTCGCCTCGCCGTTCCGGCGCACGGCGCGCGCCTACGTCGTCTACCGCGACCAGCACGCGCGTCTGCGCGAGATCCGCGACCGCGCAAGCATCGACCTCGTCGACGGCTACCTGCGCAAGCTCGACTGGCAGGTGCGCGAGAACTCGAACATGAGCTATTCGCTGCAGGGGCTCAACAACTACATCGCGAGCGCCGTGAGCCAGACCTACTGGCTGAATTCCATCTACACGCCGGAGATCCGCGCGGCGCACGAATCCGGCGCGTTCCACATCCACGACCTCAACCAGCTTTCCGTGTACTGCGTCGGTTGGGATCTGCACGACCTCCTGTCCCAGGGATTCCAGGGCGTGGCGGGCAAGGCCGAAGCGCGCCCGGCGCGCCACTTCCGCACCGCGCTGGGCCAGATCGTGAACTTCTTCTACACCCTCCAGGGCGAGGCCGCCGGAGCTCAGGCGTTCTCGAGCTTCGACACCCTGCTCGCGCCGTTCATCCGCGCCGACGGCCTGGACTTCACGCAGGTGAAACAGGCGCTGCAGGAGTTCGTCTTCAACATCAACGTCCCCACCCGCGTGGGCTTCCAGACTCCGTTCACCAACGTCACGCTCGACCTCGCGTGTCCCGAGCACTTCCGCGACCAACCGGTCGTGGTGGGCGGCGTGTTCCAGGAAAGCACCTACGGCGAGCACCAGGCCGAGATGGACCTGTTCAATCGCGCCTTCTTCGAGGTCATGAGCGAAGGCGACGCCAAGGGCCGAGTGATGACATTCCCCATCCCCACCATCAACCTCTCGAAGGACTTCGACTGGGAGAATCCCGCCTGGCGCGGACTGTGGGAAATGACGGGGCGCTACGGCATCCCCTACTTCTCCAACTTCATCAACTCCGACCTCGACCCATCCGACGCGCGCTCCATGTGCTGCCGTCTGCGCATCGACAACACCAAGCTCGAGCATCGCGGCGGCGGCCTCTTCGGGTCCCACCCTCTGACGGGATCCGTCGGCGTGGTGACGCTCAATCTGCCGCGTGCCGCATGGGAGGCCGCTCGCGAAGCCGACGACGCGGAGGCCCGGAGGAAGGCGTTCCTCGCGATCATCGAGCGTCGCATGGAACTCGCGCGGGAGAGTCTGGAGACAAAGCGCAAGTTCCTGGAACGCCTCACCGAAGCGGGGCTGTTCCCCTACACGAGCTTCTACCTGCGCCACATGCGCGAGCGCGCCGGCAGCTTCTGGAAGAACCACTTCAGCACCATCGGCATCGTGGGCATGAACGAGGCCTGCGAGAACCTCGAACTCGGCGGCATCGCCTCCCCCGAAGGCCACGCCCTGGCCATCGAGACGCTCGACTCCATGCGCCACGTGCTCGAGCGCTTCCACGCCGAGACGGGGAATCTCTGGAACCTCGAGGCCACGCCAGCCGAAGGCACGAGCTACCGGCTCGCCCGTCGCGACCGCGAAACCCTTCCTGGCGCGATCGCGGCCAACGAGGACGACGTGGCGAACGACGGCGCGGCGCCCTACTACACCAACTCGACGCACTTGCCGGTGGACCACACCGACGACCTCTTCGAGGCGCTGGAACACCAGGACGACCTGCAGACGCTCTATACGGGCGGTACGGTCCTCCATCTGTTCCTGGGCGAGCGCGTGGCCGATCCCGACGCCGTGCGCGAACTGGTGCGCACCATCGCCGAGAACCACCGTCTCCCCTACTTCTCGCTCACGCCCACCTTCAGCGTGTGCCCCGAGCACGGGCACATCGAAGGCGAGCACGTGACCTGTCCGCGTTGCGGCCGCGAGAGCGAGGTGTACTCGCGCGTGGTGGGCTACCTCCGCCCCGTGCGGCAGTGGAACGAGGGCAAGCAGGCCGAATTCTCGCGCCGACGCGTCTACCGTACGCCCGGCATGGCCACGGCGTGATCCGCATCGGAGGCTTCCAGCCGGTCTCGCTGGTCGACTTCCCGGGGCGCGTCGCGGCGGTGGTGTTCCTCCAGGGGTGCTCCTTCCGATGCCCCTGGTGTCACAATCCGTCTCTGGTGCATCCATCCCTGTTCGAGGAGACGACTCCCGAACAGGTCGTGCTGGAACGCCTGGAACGCCGCCGCGGAAAGATCGGCGGCGTGGTCGTCACGGGCGGAGAGCCCACGCTGCAGAAGGACCTTCCGATCTTCCTGCGCCGCGTGCGCTCGCTGGGATTCGCGGTCAAGATCGACACCAACGGAGCGCAGCCCGATTCCTTGGAACGGATCCTGTCCGAAGGATTGGCGGACTTCGTGGCCATGGACCTCAAGGCCCCGTGGGAACGCTACGACGAGGCCTGCGGCGTGTGCGTGGACCGCGAGGCGCTGGAGCGGACCCTCGCTCTCCTGCGATCGTCCGGAGTCCCCCACCATTTGCGCACCACCGACTGGGCACCGTTCGACGAACATGAAAGAGCAGGGATCGAAGTCATCGCGAAGGGGTCGCATCTGGTGTGGCAGCCATGCAGGCCAGTGGATGCGCCGCGATCCGAGGCAGGACACGAACGCCCCCGCCCAACCAGACGCTGAATCCCGACATGCCGAGTGGTACACTCGCCGTTTAGGTGTATATTACACCCTATGACACCGACGCTCGGTGGGCGCTCCAGGACAATGGAGACAGATCATGGTCGCGATCGCGGCCGCAACAACCAAGGAACTCCGATGAAGATTGCATTCCCGGCACTCGGCGAAGCCCTCTCCTCCATGCTGGACGACCGTTTGGGACGCGCGGCGCTGTTCCTGGTCGTCGACGACACCACGGGACGAACCGAAGTCCTCCGGAACGAGATGAATGCCGACGCCGAACAAGGCGCCGGAATCCAGTCGGCCCAGAAGCTCGTCGACGCGGGCGTGGGAGCCGTGGTGGCAAGCCACTGCGGACCCAAGGCGTTCAAGGTCTTCCAGGCCGCGGGAATCGCCGTCCACCAAGCCACCCCAGGCGCGATCTGCGACCTCCTCGAAGCGTTCCGCCTAGGCTCGCTTCCCGTGATGGCGGGCCCGCGCAAGGCCGGGCACCAGTGAAAATCGCCGTCGCGTCCGGCAAAGGCGGAACCGGCAAGACCACGTTCTCGGTCGCGTTCGCCCTCGCCAACCGCGACCGCACCAGGCTCGTCGACTGCGATGTCGAGGAACCCAACGCGCACCTGTTCCTGGGTGGCGTTCCGATCGCGTCGCGCGACGTCTTCGCATCCATCCCCGTGGTCGATCCGGCGGCGTGCGACCAATGCGGCGCGTGCGTGGAGTTCTGCAACTACAACGCCCTCGTCCTGGCGGGCAAAGCGGGGCTCATGGTGTTCCCCGAACTGTGCCACGACTGCGGCGGATGCATCCGTCTTTGCCCCAGAGGTGCCCTCGCCGAGAAGTCCGTGAAGCGTGGGACCATCGAGACGCGCCTCGTCGGAGGTGGTCTCGAACTCGTCACGGGACGCCTGGAGGTCGGCAGTCCGTCCGCACCCACGATCATCCACGCAGCCATCGCCTCGGAGCCCTGCTCGGACGTCCTGGCCACGATCCTCGATTCGCCACCGGGCACCGCATGCTCCTTCGCGGCCTGCGCAAGCGAAGCGGATCACTGCATCTTCGTCACCGATCCCACTCCGTTCGGACTGCACGATCTCGAACTCGCCATCGAGGCCGCCCGCGATCTCCGCAAGCCGTTTTCCGTCGTCGTGAACCGATCCCACGGGGACGACGACCTCGCTTCGCGGCACTGCGCCGAACACGGCTACAGGGTGGATCTGCGGATACCAGAGGACCGCGCCATCGCCGAGACCTATTCCCGTGGGGGAACGCTGCTCGACGCGCGCCCCGACATGGCCTCGTCGCTTCGAGCCGTCCTAGACCGGCTGGCGGAAGGAGTCGAGGCATGAACGAACTCGTCGTACTCAGCGGCAAGGGCGGAACCGGCAAGACCTCCATGACGGCCGCATTCGCCGTATTCTCCGGCAGGGATGTCATCGCCGACTGCGACGTCGACGCCGCCAATCTCCACCTGCTCCTGTCGCCGGCGACGATCCGCGAGGAGGACTACTTCGGAGGATACGAGGCATCCATCAACGTCGAGGACTGCTCCACCTGCGGCCTTTGCGCGTCGCTCTGCCGCTTCGGAGCCGTCCACGAGGTGGACGGCTGGTACGGGATCGAGCGTTGCGAAGGATGCGGCGTTTGCGTCAGATTTTGTCCCAACGGAGCGATCGAATGGACTCGCGCGCTCACGGGACGCTGGATGGTCGCCGACTCGCGCGCCGGACGCATGGTCCATGCCAGACTGCGTCCCGGCGCGGAGAACTCGGGGAAGCTCGTTTCCCGAGTTCGCGAGGTCGCGCGCGAAGAGGTCGCGAAGATCGGCGCCGACCGCATCCTCGTCGACGGGCCGCCTGGAATCGGCTGCCCCGCCATCGCCTCCCTCACCGGCGCGAAACGCGCGCTCGTGGTCACGGAACCCACGCCGTCGGGACTCCACGACATGGTGCGCGTGCTGGAACTGGCTCGCCAGTTCGGCGTCGAGACGCGCGTACTGGTGAACAAGTCCGATCTCAACCCGGCGCTGGGCGAACGCATCCGTGCCGTCGCCGCCGAACACTGCTGCGCCGACGCAGGCGATCTCCCCTACGATCTTCTCTTCACCCGTTCCCAGATGGCCGGCCTTCCACTTCCGCTCTTCGCGCCCGAAGCCGACCTGACCCGGCGGCTTCGCCGGATCTGGGGCTCGCTCGACGAATGGAGCCACGCATGAACGACGACATCGAACCGGAGTGCTATCCCTGCGTGGTGCGCCAGGCGTTGCGGACCGCGCAGATGGCCGAACTCGACATCGACAGGCAGAGGCAGGTGGTGGACGAAGCCATGAAGGGGCTGTTGCGAAGGAACAGCGCTCCGTGGACGACTCTCCACATCGGACGACGCGTGGCGGACCGTGCCACGCGCCTCGCAAGCAAGTGGATCGACCACGACATCTACAGCGAGCCCAAGGAGCACGCCAACGAGGTGGCCCGCTCCTTCGAGGATCGGCTACGTCGCGACATCCGCGAAGCGAAGGACCCGCTGGCCATGGCCATCCGGGTCGCCACGGCCGGGAACATCATCGATTTCGGTGCCAAGGACCACGCCACGCTCGATCTGCAGCGCGAATGCGAGGCCATCGGAGTCCAGCCGTTCGGCCACTTCGACCTCGAGTCGTTCCGAACACTCGTGGAAAGCGCGGACGATCTCCTCTACATCTGCGACAACGCCGGTGAAATCGTCTTCGACACGCTCCTCATGGAGGTCCTGCACGAACTGCGTCCGAAGCTGCTCATCCACGCGGCTTTCCGGGAGCGCCCCATCCTCAACGACGCGACCATCGAGGACGCGCAGCGGATCGGAATGCGAAGGGTCGCGAACCTGATGTCGAGCGGAAGCGTCTACGCCGGCACGCCTCTCGCCGACTGCAGCGACCTGTTCCGGAAGAGATTCTTGGAATCGGACGTCGTCGTGAGCAAGGGACAGGGCAACTTCTCGACGCTCCGCCACGACGGCCACGAGCGTCTCTTCTTCGCCTTGCGCATCAAGTGCGCGACGATCGCACGCCTGACCGGACTCGAACTGGACACGCTCCAGTTCATCCAAGCCACACACCTTCCGTAGCCAGGAGATCAGCCGGCGTAGAAACGGTCGTCGGCGCGGACGATCCGCTCGTCCGTCGTCGCATCCTCGAGCCATCCGCGCGAAGCGGTACGGAAACTGTCGTAATCGGGAATGTAGGGCTTGATGTCCACTATGGGAGTCCCGTGCAGGATGTCCATGCCAGTGACATGCACGAATCGATCGACCACGGAAACGATCTGAAGACACGACATTCCGATCGGATTCGGTCTCGAAGGAGCACGTGTCGCGAAGAGGCCATGCTCGCGAATGTCGCGATAAGGCGTGACGAGCGGGCAAGGATTCTTGGCACGATCGCACCAGAAAAGCACCCACAGGTGCGAGAATCCATCCAGATCGCGTAGCGCGTCCTTCCACTCCGGTACGATCTCCAGCGTCCCTCGCCCCCCTCGATGGTTTACATGCGGTGCAGGTCGCGAATCCTCCTCGCCTCGGATCCACCCCCCAGCCTCGTAGCGTGCGACAAACGACTGGATGGGTGTTCCTTCGGCGAGAATCCATGGGCTGTGGACCACTCCCACGTCTCGCAGGACCATCGGCTTCATCGAGAAGACCCCGACTCGCACGTCGGGAGCAACGCTCCATGGACCTCGGCGAGCGAGGATGGCGATACGCTCTCCGACACGCGGAAGATCCGCCCGCCATCGCCTTCGGCGAACGCCTCCTCCGATTGGAAGACGGCATCGCCAAGGATCAGCAGATCTGCGGAAACGCCCGCCTCGCGGACGATTTCGAGGATATCGACACCCATTCCGTCCGGACGTACTCCTTCATCCGCTACGACCACGAGCGCAGCATGCGCCCCCGCCAACGCGACCTTGAGCAGATCCTCGCGTCGCAACGACGCATCGATCCAGATCGCGTCGGAGCCCATCATCTTCGCCTGTCGACGTCCCTCTTCGCGCAGCGCGAAGACCAGTCCCGCGCTCGTACGCCCGTTCTGGGCGAGTTCGGCGTGCACGAGCCTTCCATGTCGCGCGGCGGAAGCGTGGATGCAAGCATCCGTCATGACGGAAAGCGTCAACGCCTCGCGCGGGCACGCGTCGATGCACTTTCCACAGCCCGTGCATCTATCCGTGTCGACGACCAGACCGTCTCCGAAGGAGATCGCTCCTGGAGCGCACGCTCTCGCGCAGCGTCCACACGCGGAGCACAGGCGCTCCAGGAGGCGCGCAACGCGACGTTCCTGGTGGAAGCGCGTACCCATGCGTACTTCGCCCCCGGGGGAAGGAATCCGGTCGGGACGGACGTCCGCCTCGACCATCACCGAGTGGAGCGTCATGGAGGAAAGTATTCTCGCGATTTCCGCCACCCCCGCACCGCCATCAATACCGATCACCACGATCTCCCGCACAGGCATTTCTCGAGCCTCCTCTGGCGCCGGGTCGCTCAGCGCCGCTTTCTTGTAAGGATGCAATCTACATCCTTTAGCTATCATTCCGCTCCATGGATACGGCCGAAGCCTGCTACGGAACCCACATCAAGAATCTTGCCCGGAAGGAAGTGGTCACCAGGAAGGACGTCCTCGAGCTTCTCGAGACGCCCCTTCCGGAACTGCTGCGAATGGCGCAGGAAGCGCATTGCGCGCACTTCGATCCGCGCGAGATCCGCGCGTCCACGCTCGTGTCCATCAAGACGGGAGCATGCACGGAAGACTGCGCCTACTGTGCCCAAAGCGCCCGGCACGAGCAGTCCGTCCCGTACGAGCCTCTCATGAAGGTCGAGGAGGTCCTCGAGGCGGGGCGCAAGGCCAAGGAGGCAGGCGCCACGCGACTGTGCATGGGTGCGGCGTGGCGGAGCCCGAAGGATGGTCCGCAGTTCGATTCCGTCCTGGAGATGGTGCGCGGCGTGAAGGCTCTCGGCCTGGAAGCTTGCGTGACGCTCGGCATACTCGACGACGACCAGGCGCGACGCCTGAAGGAAGCTGGTCTCGACTTCTACAACCACAACCTGGACACATCTCCCGAGTACTACTCGAAGATCATCACGACCCGCACCTACCAGGACCGCCTCGACACCATCGCCCGCGTTCGCGCCGCCGGCATCAAGGTGTGCTCCGGCGGCATCCTGGGAATGGGCGAATCCCGCGAAGACCGCGCCGGACTGCTCCACGAGCTGGCAAATCTCCCGGTTCCGCCGGATTCCGTCCCCATCAACAAGCTCATGCCCATGCCCGGCACGCCGCTTTCCGACGCGTCCCCGGTCGACGACATCGAGATCGTGCGCGCCATCGCCGCGACGCGCGTCCTGCTCCCCTCGACGCAGATCCGCCTCTCGGCGGGGCGCTCCTCGATGCCCCACGCGATGCAGTTCCTCTGCTTCCTGGCGGGCGCCAACGGCATCTTCTTCGGCGACCAGCTCCTCACCGCCGAGAATCCATCCCGAAACGAGGATCGCGCCATGATCGATTCGTTCGGCATGGTCCTCGTCTCCGAAGACTGACCCCTCTCAACCACGCGAAGCCAAGGAACTCCATGTACAGGGAACAGATCAAGGTCCTCGACTGCACCATCCGCGACGGCGGCCTGGTGAACGCCCACGACTTCTCCGTCGATTTCGTCCGCAAGGTCTACCAGGGCGTCTCCGCCGCGGGAGTCGACTACTTCGAGATCGGCTACATGAACAACGCGTCGCTGGTCCCCAAGGGCAACTACGGTCCCTGGAAGACCTGCACGCCCGAAATCGTCCGCGCCGCCACGGATGGCGTCGAAGCGGGCGCCAAGATCGCGGTCATGGTGGACGTCGGCCGCGTCGACATGCGCGAGATCGGCCCGGCGAGCCAGAGCCCCGTCCACATGGTACGCGTCGCGAGCTACGTGAAGGACATCGACAAGGCCATCGCCATGACGCGCCGCTTCCACGACCTGGGCTACGAGACCACGATCAACATCATGGCCATCTCGCGCGACCGCGGCTCCGAACTGGACGAGGCTCTGGACCAGTGCGGCAGGGAATCCCCCGCAGCGGTGCTGTATCTCGTCGATTCATTCGGATCGTTGTACCAGGAAGACGTCGAACAACTCGTGAAGCGCGCCCGGAAGTGGGCCCCGGGCAAGGAGCTCGGATTCCACGGGCACAACAACCAGCAGCTCGCCTTCTCGAACACCATCGAGGCGATCATCCACGGCGTGAACTACCTCGACGCCACCGTGTTCGGCATGGCGCGCGCCGCGGGCAACTGCACCCTGGAACTCCTTCTGGGCTTCCTCAAGAACCCCCGCTACGACATCCGCCCCGTGCTCGACCTCGTGAGCGGTGAATTCATCGGGCTCCAAAAGAAGCACGAATGGGGCTACATCATTCCCCACATGATCGCCGGCCAGCTCAACATGCACCCCCAGGACGCGCTCGACGTGCGCAAGTCGCCGGAGCGCGACGACTACCGCGGGTTCCACGACCGCATGACCACCCTGCTGGAAGCCTGACGCGGCGACATTCCGCGCGCGACCCACCACAGGGTCGCCGATGCCACCGCCTGCGCGTCGTTGCCATTGGCAGAACATCAACAGGTTCGCCGGTCGAACACGGAAACAACGCTTGGCCATTGGGTTACCCGATCATCGGCGTGGTCCATGGGATCCAATTAAGCGATAATTATGCCGCTATGTGACAATTCCCGTCTCAACTTTCATTTGCTCGATGCCCGAGGATGCATCGAGGCTCAATAGTTGAACCACGGACACGCCGTCCACCCAGCACACGTCCGGTACCCGCGGCCACTTTATCCCGGCGTACGCGCATGTGAGTCACTGAAAGGAATACGGAATGGATCAGGATTTTCACTTCTACGGCACCTACTATGCGGCAAGGTCAGGAGGGTTCGAGCCTGCCGATGCCGCACTCATCGCCAAGGCGGCGAATTTCGTCGATTTCTGCAAGGAAGAGATCTACGCGGCCTACTGGAAGCTGGTCAACGATACGCAGAAGACGAGCAACTACAGCATCGTCGCCCAGCTGGACAATCCGCGCTATACCTACCAGGGGGGATTGTTCAGTTCGCTACTATCTCCAGAAGACGGATTGTGGTGCTCGTTCCATTTCGTTCCCGGCAACTACGATGATCCGCCTGGTACTCCAACGAAGGAGATGGTGCACGGCCAAGCTGTTGCTTCGGCATTGCCTCCTTTCCGAAAGCGCGACACGAATGGTGGACGAGACGTATTGAGCAGCAAGTATCCAAGGGATCAGGCGCAGAAGTATCTCGATGATCTGCGCTTCGGCAACCTGTTGACGCGTCCTCAAAGCGCCCTGTCGCGGAGTCTGATCACGGATACGATCCGCGGCGCCGTCGACAAGAATCGACTGGTTTCGATCCTGAAGTGCGCCATAGGTGGAGAACGGATCCTCGATGTGAATGGAGATGATAACCTCCGGAGATTTCGGCTCATCCTGCTGGGCATCCGCGCCCACGCGATCGCCGACACTTGGGCCCACCAGGATTTCTGCGGATTGAACAACGTGCTGAACACATACTGGGACGTGAACTACGACCCGCATTCGTGGAATCCTTTCAAGATGGGATTCGGAAGGCAGTCGATCGACTACGACGACGGAACGACGGGGGGATGGAAGAACACGGTTCTGTCGGCGTCCTACAAGCTCACCAATCCCAACTTCGAGGCGACGCCGAATGGGACGTCGTATCTGGGCCATGGGTGGGCGGGGCACGTCCCCGATTTCGGTTTCACGAAGTTCCGCTACAAGCCCTGCTGGGCCGATCCTGGAGCTGGTGCAGTGGTCCGCGATAACGCCGGAGAATACGCTAGTGCCTGGATCGAGCTGGCGAGCCTGTTCCATCAGGCCAACGGCGCTGGACAGCTTCAGCTCGACACATCGTTCCAGAATGCTCTCGGACGGGCCAAGCAGGCGATTGGAGCCAGTTGTCGCCTGGCAGGTGGAACAACGGGAAGGAAGTCGGCGGCCAACGCGTGGAGAAGAGCGTTCGAGGAAGCTCCTCCGATCTCGTTAGACGTCGACCAGGAACCGGATGCGGGTGCCGTCCTGGGTGGCATGATCGAGGCGACCCCGCGCCCCGATCGATACGGGACGGATTATGTCAACATTGACAGCGATCTCTATCTGTTCCAGATCGCGGCGGACTACCAATTCCAGTTTGTCAAGAACTACTTGGATCGCCATGGGCTGTATCGCTTCACCGGCTCCTGGTCGCAGCAGATCGGCGCGTTGTCGCCGAATGTCGTGCAACTGTTCGATGAGCCGGGTACGTTCGTACCGAATTCGAATGGCCAGGTCGCCTATGGCGCCCTGTATCATATCCGGAGCGTCGGGCATGGCACCGTTCTGGACGATTGGGGCGGGAAGACGGGACAGGATTCCGCTGCGTTGCAGCCGGACGATTCACCGAACAATCCAAACCGGATCTGGACGCTGATCCCGAATGCTCATGGATTCAGGATCCGGAGCGTTACGCATGGCACTGTTCTGGACGATTGGGGTGGGAAAACGGGGCAGGATTCCGCTGCGCTGCAACCGGACGACTCGCCAGACAGCATGAATCGGACCTGGACGCTGATCCCGAACGCTCATGGGTTCAGGATCCGGAGCGTCGGGCATGGCACCATTCTGGACGATTGGGGCGGGAAGACGGGGCAGGATTCCGCTGCGCTGCAACCGGACGACTCGCCGGACAGCATGAATCGGACCTGGATGTTCGTTCGGGTCTAGCGAGGTCGCACCGGTACGCGTCAGAGTGCGTTCCGGTGTCATCCAAGCATCTCGGCCCTGCCGCCGAGTTACGAACACTCTACCGCCTCAGAACTCCGCGGTCCAGCCCACGCGCCCCTGCTCGCAGGGGACACCCAAGGCGGAGAGGCGGCAGGCGGCGGCGGGTCCGCTGCAATGGCAAGGGACCACCATCTCGACGCCGGCTTGCCGCAGGCGGGCAGCGAGATGCTCGAGATCTGCGGGGGGGATCGATTCCAGATGAAGCCCCCCGATCAGGGCAAGCAATCGTCTTCCCGGGAACGTAGCATCGATGCAGGACAGGAGGTTGTCTGGACCGTAGTGCGCACACCCAGCGACGACGACGAGACCTCGCGGCGCGTCGAAGACGAGTGCCTGCTCATCGGGAACGTCGTCGGGAATCCCAAGCACGGGGTTGCGCAGAAGATCCTTGTGGGTCCAGACGGGACGCGCGCCGGGCACGGGGCCGGTGACGTGCGCCCCTTCTGCTATCTCCTGGAACGCGGTGGTCTCCGTCCAGCGACGGCGATCGCCCACCAGTCGCGTCCTCACCGTCCGAGGCAGCGCGATGTCGCGTGCTTCCGTTCCGACGGAACGGCTCCAGCGCGGAAGCAGGGCCCCCGCGGGGATCCAGGCGTGCGCCTCGGGACAGGCGTCGAACGCCTCGAGCATGCCTCCCCCGTGATCCCAGTGCCCGTGGCTCAGGACAATGTGACGGACGCCCGATAGATCGATCCCCATGGCCGCGGCGTTGCGCAGGAGCACTTCGCCGGTGGCACCTGTGTCGAAGAGGATGCGGACGGAATCCGTCTCGCACAAGGCGGAGAAGCCATGCTGCGCGAAATGGCCCTGGTGGCGCGCGACGTTGTCGATCAGGACGGCGACGCGGAGCGTCGAGACCATGGGAGTCTCAGTGCTTGCCGCAGGTGCAGACGTGGTCGGCACCGTGATGGTGTCCGTGGCCTTGCTCGTCGTCGTGGCCATGGCACATCGACTCGCCCGGAGCGAGCTCGCGCGCTTCGGCGACGCCCGCGAGGAACAGTTCGAGGACCTTGGCGGGATCCTTCTCCTGGATGCCGGCGAACACGCGTACGCCCGCCTTGCCGAGTCCCTGTGCAGCTCCCGCGCCGAGCCCCCCTGCGAGAAGGATCTGGATCCCCTGGGAGGCGATCCACGGACCGGCCCCGCACATGCCTTCGGCGGGAGCCGCGACGACGCTGACCGCGGTGGCGATGCCCTTCTCGAGATCGACGTCGTGGATGGAAAGGGTCTCGCAGCTTCCGTAGTGGAGAGCGAACTGGCCTTCGGCGATGGGCATGGCGATACGCATGGAATCCTCCTGTTCCGAGCGCCTATCCGCCCGGACGTCTAGAAAGGATGCAATATACACCCTATGCATCGGGACCGCTCGAAACGGGATGTCACGCCTTTCCTGCCCCATTCTTCGCCGCCTCCACGAACTCGCGCAATCCGTTGGAGAGCTCCTCGAGCATTTCGGCCCATTCCTGCAGGTGCTGTCGACCCAGCGGCGTCAGGCGATACGACTTGCGCCCCGCACCTCGTTCGGAATCCGTCCACTCCACGACCGTCATCCCGTTCCCTTCCAGGACGCCCAGGGCCCGGTACACGGCGGCCTTGTCGATGGTCGTTCCCGTGAGGGTATGGCCCTCCAGTCGCAGCAGGATGTCGTATCCGCTGGCCCCGGGATGGTTGCGCAGATCGAGCAGGATCAGCGGCTCGACGAAGCGGAAGACGTTTCCCATGCCGCACGCGCAACCGCGGCATCCGTGCCGCGGACAGATCTTCCCCGTGGCGGACTTCAAGCCGGCTTCGCGCACCACGGCAACCATCATATGTTTTCCCATCGGAAGAAATATGGCATTCTCAGGTTCGACGACGCGCCATCGGGCATGCCGACGACGACGCATTTCTACGGAATGTCGTCGCGATCGATTCCGTACAGCCGGATGTCGTCCAGGTAGAGATCACGGCCACCGTCGACGATGAACGTGAGGTTCGTCACGCGATCACGAACGCCGTTCCAGCCGATGTTCCCGCCGATGCCGTCGGGAGGATCCAAGTCCACGGGGCGGATTCGGATCCGCGTCCATTTCGTCGAATCGAGCGTCAGATGCGTCCAGGCCTTTCCTCCATTCACGGTGTCGAGATTCTCGAGCGTCGGCGCCAACCTGCCCGTTCCGCGAGCCCAGAACACCAATGAATCCAGCGAACGCATATCGACCTCGCTCCCCAGCGCGATCCCGACGAGATTGAATACGGGACGGGAATAGGCGATGTGCAGCGCCAAACCGGCGCGATCGAACGCGGCGGACTCCGTGCCGGGATAGACCGCCGGCCCGGAGTCCTTGATGCAGTACCACGTATTCCCGTCCGGAAGGCGGGAGTGCGGCGAGCCGCCTTCGAAATCGTCGACCAGCACGGACCCCAGGATCAGCTTCGCGCTGTCGGAGACATCGCGCCAGACGGCCGCGGGATCGCTGCGTCGCTGCAGCGGGAATCCCCACCGAAGACGGATCGAACCATGGCTTGCGATCGTTTCCGGATCCAGACGGACCCGCAACCGCCCCTTCCTGGCATGCTTGTCCCAGAATACGATCTCGAAGGGAAGCTGCACGCTGTCCATGTCCTCGACGGACAAATCCCGTCCAAGCGTGTCGGTCCGCGGGAAATCGACGTCGGACGAGTCGAGCCGCAGCGTCGCGATCGCGCCTCCGGAATCGGGACGGTTCCAGTCGGGAAGCAGGGAGTCGATCAGGAATACTCGAGCCGCGAGGAGATTCTCCGTCTCGGTGGTGTTCCCCGACACGCGATCGCTCGCGCAATCGGCGAGGAGCAGCAGCAGGGGCAGCGAGAAGCCGACGACGAGACGACTTCCGGCACGGACGGGGTCAACCGCATAGCGAGCTCCCGTGGAACCACTCGTCCATCAACGATCTCGAGCATGGAGCGGAGAGCCACGACCCACCAATCCTGGAAAAAGGCGACTTCGGCATCGGCAAGCCGATCATCGAGCGGTGTCCATCAAGATGGAACACGGGCACCCACATCACGTGCGTGAATCTGGCGCGCGCTCATGTGAAAAAAAACAAAACGGCGCGACCGAAAGCCCCCCACGTCGCCATGTGGCCGCGGATATCCTCTATCGTCACCAGGATCGGAGATCTCACATGAAATCGATGCAGCATGTTCTTGTCGCCTTATGGCTGGCTCCGGTGCTGTCCGTGGCAGACAATCCCATCGTCCAGACCTACTACACGGCCGACCCCGCGCCGATGGTCTGGAAGGACACGATGTTCGTGTACACGGGCCACGACGAAGACGTGCTCGTGAAAGACTTCTACACGATGAACGACTGGAGAGTCTACTCCACCGTCGACATGGTGAACTGGACCGACCGCGGCTCGTCTCTCGGCTACAAGACCTTCAGCTGGTCCGGTGGAAAGGCGTGGGCGGCGCAGTGCATCCCCCGCAACAACAAGTTCTACTGGTACGTGACAGCCGGTATCGGAAGCGGCCAGCAGCCGTCCATCGCCGTCGCCGTCGCCGACAATCCAACCGGCCCCTTCAAGGATCCGATCGGGAAACCGCTGGCCACCAAGTCGTGGGACGACATCGATCCCACGGTGTTCATCGACGACGACGGCCAGGCCTACCTGTTCTGGGGCAACCCCAAGCTGTACTGGGTGAAACTCAACAGCGACATGATCAGCTACAGCGGAAGCATCAACGTCACGGACATGACGACCGACCAGTTCGGAACCAGGACGGGAGACGCCAAGCGCGCGACCACGTACGAGGAAGGCCCCTGGTTCTACAAACGCGGTTCGCTCTACTACATGATGTACGCCGCGGGACCGCTCCCGGAACCCATCAACTACTCCACCTCGAGCTCGCCCACCGGACCCTGGAAGTTCCGGGGCACCATCATGGCGAACTCGAACACCGGCAGCTTCACCAACCACTCCGGCATCGCCGACTTCAAGGGTCGGTCGTACTTCTTCTACCACACCGGCAAACTTCCCGGGGGCGGAGACTACCACCGCTCCGTCGCCGTCGAGGAGTTCAAGTACAACGCCGACGGCACCATCCCTTCGATCGCGACGTCGACCCAGGGCCCATCGCCCGTCGACAGCCTCGACCCGTATTCCCGGATCGAAGGCGAGACCATGGCCTCCTCCAGCGGGCTGAAGGTCGGCCAGACCTCCTCCTCCGGCGTGTACGTCACCCAGATCCACAACGGAGACTGGATCAAGCTCCGATCGGTCGACTTCGGATCCGTGGGCGCCAAGAGCGTTTCCGCCAATGTCGCGAGCGCCGCCTCCGGCGGAACGATCGAACTCCATCTCGACTCGCAGACGGGTAGGACACTCGGGACGATTTCCGTCACAGGAACCGGCGGCGCGACCACCTGGAAGACCGCGACCGCGACGGTCGCGGGCGCCACCGGCGTGCACGACCTGTATCTGGTCTTCAAGGGCTCGGGCTCCGGCGAACTGTTCAATCTCGACTGGTGGCAGTTCGCGCCCATCCAGACGGACGTCGTCCGGCACGTCACCCCCGCTTCCGCATCGGACCGTCTGGTGGACGTCTACACGACGTCGGGAACGAAGCTGCGTTCGGGCATGCGGCGCGAAGACGCGCTGAGCGGCCTGGGCAAGGGCGTCTACCTCGTGCGCTTCCACGGCGCCGGCAGCACGGAATCGCGGATCGCGACCGTGGCCCGATGAACTGTCGAACGCCGACCATCCGGGCCACGGAGAGATCGCGTTGTCCGCCGAGCTGCAGCGCGGCATCTACACGGTCGAGGCGCGGAACGCCGCCGGTTCCGCAGCGGCCACGATGATCGTCCCCTGAATCGTGGGCATCCCGACGCCGGGATGCCGCATGTCCCGAAGAGAAAGATGACCCACTTCCGATTCTGCCGGAATCTGACGCTCGTCTGCGCGGCGGCGGGATTCGCCGCGACGCCGAAGAAGCCCCTGATGGGCTGGTCGAGCTGGAACTGCTACTACGAGAACATCACCGAGGCGGCGATCAAGAAGCAGGCCGACGCGATGACCGCATCCCTGTCGGCAATCTTCGCGCAGGGACGTACATCGTGCGAATTTCCACGCCACAGGGGACCCTGATCGAGGAGTTCACGAAGATCTGATGCTCCTGGAGATCCCGTGGGGGAACATCGGATGGCCGCCCCTCACGGGCGGCCATCTTCGCTTCCAGACAGGTTCAGAACTGGCTGATGAACTGCCAGACGATGGGAGTCACCCAAGTGGTGGACTGGTTGCGGTCCTTGGGATAGTCGTCGTGACCTCCATCGAACGTGCACCACTTCACCGGATGGTAGCCGCAATCCTGGTAGTCGTAGACCACGTGGGAACCGCTGCCGGTCGTGGTCTCGGGCACGGTGGCCGGCACGGTGCACTTGTTGTTCTTCACGAACCGGTCCTTCGACGACCGACCGGTCTTGGGAGGACAAGTTCCGTCACCGAGTCCGACGGTGCCCATGTAGGCCAGCGGCTCTCCCGTGTTGGTCGGGAAGTAGATGTTGTAGTCCGCCGTGGCGAAGACGACCACGGCTCGGAATATGTTCTGGTGCCTCTGAGCCAGGGAATTGGTGTACATGGCTCCGAAGCTGAACCCGATGCTGAATACACGGGTCGTATCGACGCACAGTTCGGACTTGATCTTCGCCTGGAGCTCGTCGAAGAACACATGGTCCTTGTCGTCGTTGTTCTCCATGCCTCTCCAGGGCGATCCGTCCGTGTACCCCTGCGGCGCGGCCCAGATGATGTTCTTGTCGACGTCGAGAGGCATGAGGTGATACCACTGTTCGCTGTTGACGGCACCCATGTTGCCTCCCATCCAATGCATTCCGAAGACGAGCTTGTACGGCTTGCTCTTGTCGTAGTTGCTCGGGACGGAAAGCGTGTACTCGCGCTTCAGGCTGGCGCTCGTCATCGAATACGTGTTGGTTCCTGTCTTGAAGACGGTACTTGACTTGCCGCACCCCGAACTCGGCTCTGCAGGATTGTGGAAGGGGATGCCACGGGAATTGTCGAGAGTATCGAGGACCACGTTGATCGTCGTGTCCAACGAGGAGGTGGGGATCGCCTTGGACACGTAGCCCTTGGCCTCCACCTTGACCGTATCGGAAACCGCGGCGGCACGTCCGCTTGCCTGCATCAGTCGCGGAGCAACGGAGTTGGCGGCCACGGCGCCACTTGATCCCAGGGCCGCGTAGCGGAGCACCACGCCGTTCCCCTCGAACGCGACCTTCACCAGTAGAATCCGATTGCCTTTGGCGATGGACCGGACATCCATGCGGTAGACGCCTGCCGAGGCGGCGGTCGCCTGCTCGGACTTGAGGAGAGTCCCCTTGGTATCGAAGACGTCCACCTTCAGAGGCGTGGGCTGGACGAGCGAGATCTCGAGAACGCCGTCGTCGATGCCGATGTTCCGGACCTTGCCGGAAAGGTCCCTGGCAATGCCCGTGGAAACGAAGGCGTAGTTCCCGTCCACGCCAGTCGTGTCCTTCATGCCCTGCTTGACCAAGGTGACGACGGCATTGACAATCGCCTTGCCGGTCTTGTTCGTCACATTCCCGGTCACGTTCAAGGCGTGCGCGCCTACGGTCAGCCCCAGCGAGATGGAGAATATCATTGTCGAGCGTATTCGCATAGTCCGTTCCTTCTTCTGGCAAGTGGTCCAGGAAGGCCTTCGGATGAGGATTCATCGAAGCGATATCGCAAACGAAAAACAACACGCGAAGAGCATGTACTCCGTGCATTCCGAAGCGATTCGTCTCACTTCCTCCAAGGAAGGTACGGCGATTGCTGTAATGGCACGGCAAGCTCCAAAAAGACGCCTTGTGGAAATATCAACAAGAGGAGATCTGGTTTGATCTCGTTGTTCTGGTGGCAGCGTTTACTTTGTCGCCGCAAAGTCGCCAGCCTGGTCTGCAATTCGTTCACATTTCACCTTTGGCTTGACGCGCATCCTGGGTTCTAGATTCCGCCCATGCTCCTCATCCCGCTATTGAGCTCGCTCGCCATCGCATCGTCCGCGATTCCGCAGACCCGCGTCCTTCCGGTATCCACCGTCCCGCAAGCCCGTTACGTCTTCCTCTTCATCGGGGACGGAATGGGGCTCGCGCAGGTCGCCCTCGCCGAAGCGTACCAGGCATCCATCTCCGGAGACACGCTCGGGTTCGAGCCCGTGTCGTTCTCCCGCTTTCCCGTGCTTGGCATGGCCACCACGCAATGCGCCACGCGCCGCATCACGGAGTCCTCCGCCGCCGCGACGGCTCTCGCGACCGGATCGAAAGCCGCGGACGGCACCTTGGGACTCTCGCCCGGCCGCAACGACACCCTCCGCACCATCGCGGAAGAGGCCCGCGACGCGGGACGCAAGGTCGGCATCCTCACGACAGTTTCCGTCGACCATGCGACGCCGGCCGGCTTCTACGCCCACGTCGCCAGTCGCGGCGACTACAACGGGATCGGCATGTCGCTACCCCGTTCGGGCTTCGACGTCTTCGCCGGAGCGGGATTCATCGCTCCCGTCGGCAACGGAAACGTCTGGCAGCGTCTCCAGACAGACAGTTATTTCGTCGCCCAGGGACGCGCCGCGCTCCAATCGCACCAATCGGGACGCGTCGTCGCGCTCGCACCCGTCAACGCTCCGACCAATGCGCTCCCATGGGAGCTGGACCGTCCCGCTTCCAGCCCCGACCAGCCGACCCTCTCCGATTTCGTCCGGGAAACCACGCGTCTCCTCGAAGGGAATCCACAAGGCTTCTTCGTGATGGCCGAAGGAGGCAGGATCGACTGGGCTGGCCATGGCAACGACGCCGGTGCCGCGATCGGGGAAGTCCGTTCCCTCGACTCGGCCGTGCTCGTCGCCCTCGCCTTCGCGGCCCGTCACCCCGGCGAGGTCCTGATCGTGGTCACGGGAGACCACGAAACAGGTGGCTTGGCGTTGGGAAGGACCACACTCGGCTATCAATCCAACCTCGGCCTCTTCCAATACCAGAAATCGAGCCAGGATGCGCTGATCGACAGCCTCCAGGAGCCCCTCGACCTCTTCGATTCGATTCGATCCACGGATTCCTGCATGGCCGTGATCGGTCGCCGAACGGGTCTGGGCATCGAGCCGCTCCTGGCGTTGAGCGCATCCGACAAGGAGCGATTCATGAATGCCTGGGCGACGGAGCATACGCGTCCGGTGGGTGGCCGCGGAAGCATCATGGGCTCCCTGGCCATCGCCATGCTCGCCGAGAAGGCGGGAGTCGGCTGGAGCAGCACCGCCCATACATCCATCCCCGTTCCCGTCTACGCATGGGGCGCCGGTGCCGAAGCGTTCCAGGGTCGGATGGACAATACGGACATCGCCAAACGCCTTCGTCAAGCCATGGGGATCGGCGTGAAACCCCTCCGTGCCCAGACCAGCGAACGGGTCGTCGCCAAGCGCCAGCCGCAGCCGAAGAAATCCATCCCCCTTCGCAAATGGCCCTTCAAGAAGACCTTCCGGTAGCCTCGCCACCCTTCTCCGATCAAACGAGCTCCAGGGATTCCAGGTCGGCCCCGAACTTCTACCTTGGGGGACCTCATGAAGAAACTCGTCGTTCTCGATTTCGGCGGGCAGTACGCCCACCTCATCGCCACTCGAATCCGCCACCTTGGAGTCTACTCCGAGATCCGCTTTCCCGGCGACGCGCCCAAGGATCTCGACGATGTCGCCGGAGTGATCTTCTCGGGTGGCCCAAGCTCCGTCTACGCCGAGGATCGCCCCGAATTCCACACGGGCTGGATTTCGGTGCCGGTGCCGGTGCTGGGCCTGTGCTACGGCCACCAGATCCTCGCCATGGAAACCGGTGGCAGCGTGCACCGCGGCGACGTCCACGAGTTCGGTGCGGCGAATCTCGAGCACGACGGTTCGAGCGCTCTCCTGAAGGGCATCCCCTCCTCCTCGCGCATGTGGATGAGCCACGGCGACGAGGTCGACTCGATCGGCCCCGGATACCGCATCGTGGGTTCCACCGACCACTGCCGCTTCGCCGCGGTGGAGAATACGGCCACGGGACGCTACGGCGTCCAGTTCCACCCCGAGGTCACCCACTCCGAGCATGGCGAGAAGGTGCTCTCGAACTTCCTCGACATCTGCGGCTTCGAGCGCGACTGGGACATGGGCGGACAGGTCGAACGCCTATCGGTCAAGCTCCGCGAACAAACCCGCGGCAAGAAGGTCTTCCTGCTCGTCTCGGGCGGCGTCGACAGCACCGTGGCTTTCGAACTCCTGAACAAGGCGCTCGGCCCCGATCGCGTGCTGGGACTGCACATCGACAACGGCCTCATGCGCGCCAACGAATCGTCGCTGGTGATGGACTTCATGAAGGAGCAGGGCTTCGACAACCTGCGCATCGCCGACGCCTCGGAGCTGTTCCTCTCGCGCCTCGCGGGCGTCTGGGAACCCGAGAAGAAGCGCAAGATCATCGGCGACACGTTCCTGGACGTCCAAGCCGAGGAGACCGCCAAGCTCGGGCTCGATTCCGACGAATGGCTCCTGGCGCAGGGCACGATCTATCCCGACACCATCGAGTCGGGAGGCACCAAGAACGCGGCCACCATCAAGACGCACCACAACCGCGTCCCCGCGATCCTGAAGCTCATCGAAGCGGGCAAGATCGTCGAGCCTCTGGCCGAACTGTACAAGGACGAGGTCCGCGCCCTGGGCGAGGCCCTGGGCATCCCCCACGATCTCGTGTGGCGCCACCCCTTCCCCGGCCCCGGCCTCGGCGTGCGCCTGCTGTGCCAGGGCGCCGAAGCCCCGCACGCCCCGACGGAATCCGTCTCGGCGGCGTCCGCGGTCGCCTCGTCGCACGGCTACGAGCTGTTCCCGCTGCCCGTGCGCTCCGTCGGCGTGCAAGGCGACGGCCGCACCTACGCCCAGCCGGCGGCCCTGAAGGGCCCCTGCGAGTGGAAGGCGCTGGAAGCCGCCGCCACCGAACTCACCAACCGGGTGCGCGCCTTCAACCGCGTCGTCTACCACGTCGCCGGTGCGACGGATTTCGTCGCACACGAGGCCTACACGACGCGTCGCCGCCTGGATCTCCTGCGCACGCTGGACGATCTCGTGACCGCCTGGCTGCGCACCGAAGGCTTCTACGAGACCATCTGGCAGATGCCCGTCGCGTTGCTCCCCGTGATGGCCGGAGGCCGCGAAGTCGTGGTCCTGCGTCCCGTGATCAGCCGCGAAGCGATGACGGCGAGCTTCTGGGAAGCCCCCGCCGACAAGCTCTCCCGCCTGGCCGAACGGCTGCTCGCGGCCGGTGCCGGAGCGGTCCTCTACGACTGCACGCACAAGCCTCCGGGGACCATCGAGTGGGAGTGAACTTCGCTCCCACCGAAGCGGCGCGGGGACGGCACTGGAAGGAAGTCGAGAAGGTCGTCCTCGTGGGCGTCAGCACCCGCGAGCAGGATCCGGCCACCACCGCCCAGCACTTGGCCGAACTCGCGCGCCTGGCCGATTCCGCGGGCGCGTCCGTCGTCGGCGAGATCGTCCAGCACCGCCAGACCTTCGATCCCGCCACGCTCCTGGGCGGCGGCAAGGTCAAGGAACTGGCGGAACTGTGCGAAAGCGAAGGCGTCCACAAGGTCGTCTTCGACGACGATCTCTCGCCCGGACAGGCCAAGCGCCTGGAAGAGCTGACGGGATGCATGATCCTCGATCGCTCGGGCCTGATCCTCGACATCTTCGCCCGCCAGGCCCGCACCCGCGAGGCCAAGCTCCAGGTCGAAATCGCCCAGCTCCAGTACCTGATCCCGCGCCTCACGAAGATGTGGGCCCACCTGGAGCGCCAGGGCGGCGGCATCGGCACGCTCGGCCCGGGCGAAACCCAGCTCGAGACCGACCGGCGCATCGCGCGCACGCGGCTCGCGAAGTTGCGCAAGGAGCTCGAGTCGCTCGAGACCGGACGCGGCGAGCAGGACAAGAAACGTCGCCACGGCGCGTTCTCCGTGGCCCTCGCGGGCTACACGAACGCGGGCAAGAGCACCCTCTTGAACGGTCTCACGGGCGCGAAGGTCGTCGCCCAGGACCGCCTGTTCTCGACCCTGGACGCGACCACGCGCAAGCTGTGGGTCGGCGCCGACTTGCCGGAAACGACGCTTTCCGACACCGTGGGATTCATCCGCAAGCTCCCGCACCATCTGGTCGCGAGCTTCCGCAGCACCCTCAAGGTGGTGTCCGACGCCGACCTCGTGCTGCATCTGGTGGACGCATCCGATCGCTGGCGCGACGAGGAGATGCGCGTCGCGCGCGATCTGCTCGACGAACTGTGCGGCGACTCCGTGCCGCGGCTTTCCGTGTTCAACAAGATCGACTCCCTCGACAAGCCCGATCGCGACGCGCTCTCGGCCCACTTTCCGGACGCCATCCAAGTATCGGCCGTCACCAAGGAAGGCTTCGAGCCGCTGCGCGCCGCCATCGCCGAACGCGCCGCGGCCTGGCGTACCGCGCGCAGCGCCAAGGCCGACGCCGAACTCGAGAAAGCCGTGGAGGAACTCGAATGGCTCCACTGAAATTCTTCGTGCTGGGCCACCCCATCGGGCAAAGCAAGTCGCCGGCCATGCAGAACGCGGCGCTCGCGCACCTGGGAATCGACGGCCTCTACGCGCCCCTCGACGTGCCCGAAAGCGATCTCGACACCGTGCTCGCGCGCCTTGAAGACGACCCTTCCGTGCTCGGGTGCAACGTCACCGTTCCGCACAAGGTCGCCGTCCACAAGTGGCTTTCCTCGCGTGGACGCACCTTGCGCCCCCGCGCCGGGATCGCCCAGGCCGTCAACACCCTCTACCGCGGCCCCGACGGACTCTTCCACGGCGACTCGACGGATTTCGACGGCGCGATGGATGCGATCCTGCGCGAAGCCTTCGACGGCAATCTCCGCGCTTTCGCTTCCGCCCTGCCCACCCTCGACGTGGCGGTCCTCGGCTCGGGCGGAGCGGCGCGTTCCATCGCCACGAACCTCGCCCACCCCTGGAACGGAACGCTCCCGCATTCCATCACCATCATGGCGCGCCACCTCGACAAGGCGCGCGACGTCGCCGACGCGATCGGCCCCACCTCGATCCCCGTCGACATCGCCTATCTCGCCGACTTCCGCACCTGGAACGCGGGACGCCACAGCCTCGTGATCCAGACCACCACCGTGGGCATGGAATCGGGGGAGGCGGCCGGACACAGCCCCATCCCGTCCGAATCCCACCATCCGGGGCAGATCGCCTTCGATCTGGTCTACAAACCGTACGACACCCCCTTCCTGCAAGACGCGGCGACAGGCGGCGCCACCATCGTCCACGGCATCGGGATGCTCGTGGGCCAAGGCGCACGCAGCTTGGAACTCTGGACGCGCGGCCTCGTCGAAAACTTCGACCGCCAGGCCGTGACCGAAGCCATGGAGCGCGCGCTGGGCATCTGACCTCGTTCCAGTATTGGTGCCATTGCTTCTTCCGGCGCATTTCCCGCTCCGGAGACCGCCGGGATTTGCCATCTTTCCTTCCCATGCTCTCCTTCCTGAAAAATGCCGTGAGCAACGCGCTCAATGCCGCTGCCACGTCACCGCCGGCCGAACCGGAGTCCAATGTCGAACTCCCCACCGCCGCGGCCTCCCAGGAGTATCCTCCGCTCTCGCGGCATGTCTTCTTCACGGGCTTCATGGCCACCGGCAAATCGCGCATCGGCGCGATGGTCGCCGCGCGGCTGGGCATCCCCTTCGAAGACACCGACCACTGGATCGAAGCGCGCCACCGCAAGACCGTCGCGGAACTCTTCGCCGAACAGGGCGAAGCCGCCTTCCGCGAGATCGAGATCGAGGCGATCCGCCATCTCGTCGCCGAAAGTCCCCGCGTGATCGCTCTGGGAGGCGGCAGTCTGCTGCATCCGGAAGCGCTCCCCATCATCCGCTCCACCGGGATCCTCGTCGGATTGTGGGCCAAGCCCGAAACCATCGCCTCGCGCGTGGGCCGCAAGGAAACCCGTCCTCTGCTCGCGGGGCTCGGCCCCGCCGCACGCCTCGACAAAATCCGGTCCATGCTCGAGTCGCGCGCGCCTCTCTACGCGCAAGCGGACTTCCAGATGGAATCGGCCGACGAAGTCTCCCGCGAGCACATCGCCGACGCCATCGCCGCCTCGCTCCACGCCTGGGAATCGCGCGTTCTTCGCGTCCCGCTGGGCGATCGCAGCTACCCCATCTTCGCGGGGACGGGCATCGCGGGCAACCTGCCCCTGCTCGCATCCCAGTTGGGCCTCGCGGGCAGGCCGTTCGTCGTCACCGATTCCAACGTCCAGGCCGCGCAGGCCGGAATCATCGACGAGTGGAAGCGTTCGTGGCCCGATCTCCAGGTGTACGCCTTCCCGCCGGGCGAAGAGCACAAGACCCTCGGGAGCCTCGAAGGCCTGTTCACCTTCCTGCTCGAGCACAAGGCCGACCGCAAGTCGTTCCTCGTGGCGTTCTCCGGCGGCGTGGGCGGCGACATGACCGGCTTCGCCGCGGCCTGCTACCAGCGCGGCATCGAATTCGTCCAGGTGCCCACCACGCTTCTCTCCATGGTCGACAGCAGCGTCGGCGGCAAGACCGCGGTCGACCATCCTCTCGGCAAGAACATGATCGGCGCGTTCCACCAGCCACGCATGGTGATCGCCGACACGTCCTGTCTCGATACGCTTCCCGAACGCGAATACATCTCGGGAATCGCCGAGGTCGTGAAGTACGGCGTCATCCGCGACACGGCACTCTTCTCCTGGCTCGAAGCCAACGCCCCGGCCTGCCGCGCGCGCGCGCCGGAAGCGATCGAACGCATGGTCGCGTCCTCCTGCGCCTGCAAGGCCGAGATCGTCGGCGAAGACGAACACGAGAACGGCGTGCGCGCCCTTCTGAACCTCGGCCACACCTTCGGACACGCCCTCGAGACGCTGCAGGGCTACGGCGTCCTCCTCCATGGCGAAGCCATCGCCCTCGGCATGCTCTGCGCGAGCCGCCTCTCGGTTCATCGCGGCTTGTGGTCTCCCAAATCGCACGACCGTCTGCGCGCGCTGCTCTCGGCCCTGGGCCTGCCCGTCTCCCTGCGGGACCTGCCCGATGCGCAGGCCGCATGGGAGCTGATGGCTCGCGACAAGAAAGCGCGCGACGGAGCGGCCCGCTTCGTCCTGCCCACCTCCATCGGAAGCGCCGACGTCGTCTCCGGGGTGGGCTTCGACGAAGCCGCCGACGCCTGGAAAGCCATTCTCCCGAACGAGGAGATCTGATGGCGGTTCTCGTCACGGGTACCACGGGCGCGATCGTCCAGCACCTGCTGGAACTCATGCCGCGCGACCGGGGACCTCTCGTGGCAGCAGGACTGCGCCTGCCTCCGCCCGAACGCCAGCGTCCCGACGTCCAGTACGTCCGGGTCGATCTTCGCGACGCGGAGGAGACGCGCCGTCTGTTCGAATACCACCAGCCGACGGAAGTCGTCCATCTCGCAGGACGCTGGTCGGTGAACGCGGGGGAGCGCGACCCGGAGGATGCGCTCCTGGGCAACGTCGCTCTCGTGCGCAACATCCTCGACGCCAGCCTGCGTAGCGCACCCCAAGCCCGCATCCTCCTGCAAAGCGGCGCCGAAGTCTACGGACGCGGCCCCGCCGGACGCGGTGCCGAAATTCCACGCGTCGAAACGGACCCGCTCCTCCCCATCTCCACGACGGGAACGGCGCTCGCGTGCATGGAGATCCTCGCGCGCCAGTACGGACTCGCGCACGGGATGCAGATCATCGTGGCGCGCCCCTTCAACGTCATCGGTCCCGGCCTCTCCCGTCAATTCCTGGTCGGAGAAGTCGCCTGGCAACTCGCGCGCATTCGCATCGACCGCGGGGAAGGAATCCTCCATGTCGGAGACCTCGAAGTCGAACGCGACTACGTCGATGTGCGCGACCTGGCCCGCGCCTACCTGCTGCTGCTCGACGGCGGCATGCCCGGCGAGACCTACAACATCTGTTCCGGCTCCCCCTCTCCCGCCCGGCACCTGATCGACGAACTCATCCACATCGCTGGCGGAGGCGTCCTGATCCGTTTCGATCCCCATCGCGAGCGCACAGCGGAAATCCCCATGCTGCTGGGCTCGGGAGAAAAGCTCTTCAAGGAAGTCGGTTGGACTCCCGCGATTTCGCTGCGCGAATCGCTCGGAGACCTCTGGCGCGAGAAAATCAGTCGTTTCAAAGCCGAAAAGGCCCTGCGCGGTCGCACGGAAAGGTCTGTCAAGTGTTGAGTCTCTGGCTGTCCCACATCACAGGAATGGCGCTTTTCGAAGGGCGCCTCTTCCGCGCCGGTGCCGCCGTCATCGCCGCATGTCTCGGCGTCCTGGCCCTCATGCCCATCTGGATCCGCTTCCTGCGCCGCATGGACGCCACATCCGATTTTTCGGGCCAGTCGCACCAGACCCCACCCCCCATCATGGGCGGCATCCTGCTGGTGTTCGTGGTGCTCGTCTCGTCCCTCGCCTTCGCGCAGCCGAACGTGCAGGTGCTCGCGATCCTCGCGATCCTCGCGAGCTACGCGACCGTGGGTGGAATCGACGACATCGCGAAGATTCGGATGAAGCGCATGGTGCGGCTGGGAAAAGCCTCGCGCGAACAGTGGATGGACAAGGCCGACGGCATTTCGGCGCGCCTGCGTCTGGCCTTCTATTTCGGCTTCTCGCTCCTGGTCTGCTGGGCCGCCTACGCCGCGGTGCCGCATCTGCAGGAAGGCACCATCGCGGTCCCCTTCGTGAAGCCGAGCCTCTTCCAGATCCATCTGCCCGGCTGGGCATTCGTCCTGTTCATGTCCTTCGTCGTCACCGCGACGGCCAACGGCGCGAACTTCACCGACGGGCTCGACTCGCTCGTCAGCGTGCCGCTCATCACATCGGCGCTCTTCACCGGCGTCGTCGCCTGGATCTGCGGCAACGCCATCTGGTCGCACTACCTCCTCCTTCCCCACCTGCCGGGCGTCGACGAGCTGTTCATCGTCGCGGGAGCCATGATGGGTGCGCTGGGCGCCTACCTCTGGTTCAACAGCCCTCCCGCCGAGATCTACATGGGCGACGCAGGTTCCATCGGATTCGGCGGCGCGATCGGCATGATGTTCATCTTCGTGAAGGCCGAGCTGTTCCTCCTCGTCGTCGGCTTCGTGTTCCTGGCCGAGGCGCTCTCCGTCGCGCTCCAGATCGGCTGGTTCAAGATCACGAAGGGCAAGCGGCTCTTCCGCATGGCCCCCATCCACCACCACTTCCAGAAGCAGCTCGAAGACACCTACCGCCGCCGCATGGATGCCAACTCCAAGATCATCTGGCGCTTCCATCTGGTGTCCATTTTCTGTCTCGTGCTTGGCTTCCTCCTTTTCTTCAAGGTGCGCTGAGGTTCCGCGATGATGGATGAACTCGAACTGGTCCATTTGCTCGAGGATTGCGGCCAACAACACATCGTGGGCCACCTCGACCTCATCCCGGAACCCCTGCGCTCGAGATTCTTCGACAACCTCGTCAAGCAGGACTGGGCGCGGGTGGCCGCCATGCATCGCACGGCAGGCCCCGGCTCCCCTTCTCCTCTTCCTCTCGAGCTGGCATCGGTGCGCGCCTCGCTCCCGACGCCCGCCGAGCGGGCATCCCTCCGCGAGGAAGGGTTGTCCATGCTCGCGAAAGGCAAGTGCGCCTTCATCCTGATGGCCGGGGGCCAAGGCTCGCGCCTGGGATACGAAGGCCCCAAGGGAGCCGCCCCCATCGGCCTTCCAGACGGATGGACCCTCTTCGAGATGGTCGTCCGCAGGCTCCTGCGCCTGGAAGCCTTGTGCGGAAAGCTTCCGTGGTTCGGCATCATGACCAGCCCCGAGAACCATGCGGCCACCGAAGAATGGTTCGCGGAGCGCGGCCATCCCCAGCTGCCCAGCGGATTCCCCCGCCTGTTCCAGCAGTCCGTCGCGCCCCCCCTCGACGAACGCGGACGCATCCTCCTCGCGAAACCGGCGGAGCTTGCGCAAGCACCCGACGGCAACGGCGGCATATGGGAAACCCTCGCGCGGACGCAGATCCTCGATTCCCTCGAGAGGAACGGCGTCGAGTGGATCCACATCGCCGGAGTCGACAATCTCCTTTCGCTGCCCTGCGATCCTGTGTTCCTCGGCTTCACGGCCCTCTCGGGCGCGTCGCAGGCCTCGAAATCCGTACTGCGCACGAATCCGGCCGAGAAGGTCGGCGTCTTCGCCGAAACCTCCGACGGAGCGCCGCGCGTCGCCGAATACACGGAGCTTCCTCCCGAAAGCGCCGCCGCGCTCGACATCGACGGCCTCCCGATGCATCGCGAAGCCAACATCGCCTCGCACATGGTGCACATCGACCTCGCCCGCAGGTTCGCCTCGCTCGAACTCCCCTGGCATCTCGCCCGCAAGACCGTTCCCCACGTGGACCCCCTCACCGGAGGGGACCGTTCGTCGGAACTTGTCTGCAAGTACGAGCGATTCATCTTCGACGCGTTCCCCAAGGGCGGCAAGATGGCCCTTCTGCGGGTCGATCGCGCGTCCGAATTCGCCCCGATCAAGAACCCCACGGGCGTCGATTCCATCGAGAGCGCCTCGAGAGCGATCGAGCGGGCGCACCGGCAGTGGCGCGAATCGTGGCTGCGCCGCGGAGAGCGCGCCGACTCGGGCTCGCCACGCAGCCCGATCGTCGATCCGCTGGAGAGCTACGACGGAGAACCTCCCCGCTTCAAAGACCACGGTGTATAGATTCTAGGCATGACCAGCGTTTTCGACCATCTGAGAGGGATCGACCTCTTCGGCGGACTCGGCACCGACCAGCTCCAGGCCATCGCGCGCTCGGGCGAAATCCACACGGCCCCCAAAGGCGAGGTCGTCATCCATGAAGACGAGTCGCAGAGCCGCGGCCTGTTCATCATCCTCGAGGGCGAGGCCAAGGTCATTCTGACAGGATCCGACGGCCGCGAAGCCGTGCTCGCGTTCCTCTCCGAAGGCGAGTTCTTCGGAGAAATGTCGCTGCTCGACGGCGATCCGCGCTCCGCCACCGTGCGCGCCTCCTCGGACGCGACCCTCCTGTTCCTCAAGCGCGACGCGTTCTTCGATCTCCTCCGCGCCTTCCCCGAAATCGCGATCGCGATGCTCGCGGAGCTTTCCACGCGTCTGCGCAACGCCAACCGCAGGATCTCCGCCCTCGCCCTGTCGCCGGTGAACGCCCGCATCAGCGGCGCGCTCCTCCAGCTCGCCGAACTCCGCGGCGTGCGCGTGCACGGCCAGATCATCATACGCGATCGTCCTACCCAGCAGGAAATCGCCGACATGGCCAACACCACGCGCGAAACCGTCTCGCGCGTCCTCGGACAACTCCACAAGGACGGGATGATCGCCACCGAAGGTCGCGACCTGCTCATCCTGCAGGAAGACAAGCTCCGAGGCGAGCCCTGAAGCCATGAACAACCATTCTTCCAAGCACATCCTCCTGCACCTCCTCTTGGCTGCCGGAGTCGTCGCCTCCTTCGCCTGCATCGGCTGGATCGTCTTCGACGCGATCATCATGCCTCGCGTGGCGCGCCAAGGATGGCCAGTTCTCGTCGTCCCGAACCTGGAAGGCCTTTCACCCGAACAGGCGGCCCAGAAGCTCGCGAACATGGGGCTCGAGCCCACCCTCGACCCCGTCCGCCGCAGCTCCGACCGTCTTCCTCCCGATGTCGTGATCCTCCAGAAGCCCGAAGCGGGCGATTCCGTGAAACAAGGCCACGTGGTGCGATTCTGGCTTTCGGCCGGTCCCACATCGGTGCGCCTGCCCGATCTCAAAGGACGCGACAGCGCTGAAGCCGCGACGCTCCTGGCCTCGTCCGAGCTCCTCGTCGCCGACAGCATCTCGTGGCAGCAATCCCCCGAAACGCCCTACGGGAAGGTCCTGTCCACGTTCCCGAAGGCCGGAACCATCCTCTCGCGCGGTTCCCGTGTCGGCCTCGTGCTGAGCTCCGGCGACTCGTCCTCCGCGGCCAACGATACCGACACGACCAAGCCGCGGATCTTCTGAGATGCGGCGAATCCTGCCGCACATTCCCGCCATCCCCCTTCTATGCGGCGCTTTGGCGCTCGCGCTCTCGTCGTGCGCTGGAAGCAAGGCGTCCATCCCGGCGGAATCCGACATTCCGACCGCCATCGAGAAACTCCCTCCGGAAACCCGTCGCTCCATCGCCAAGGACGCGTTCCTCGAAGCTCTCTGGCTCGAACTGCAAGGCCAGGACCTCATGGCCACCGACTACCTCCAGGAAGCAGCCTGGAACGACCCCGACGACCGTTGGTTGCATTTCACCCTCGCCGCCAAACTGAGGGAATTCCGCCGCAGCGCCGATGCTCTCGCCTTGGCCCGGCGCGCCATGACCTTGCCCGGCGAGGAATCCTCCGATCAATGGGGGCTCCTTGCCGGTCTCTGGCTCGAAGCAGGCGCGAAGGACTCCGCACGCGCCTGCTGGGAACGGATGCTCGTCCTCGAACCCCGCGCCCGCGAAGCGCTGGTCGGACTGGCCATGCTCGCCGAATCGCGCGGAGACCACGTCGAAGCGGCGACCCGCTACTCGGCACTCTCCGAAGACTACGGCGACGCGGCACGCGCGATCGTCGCGCGCGCCGTCGCTCTATGGATGCGCGCCGGACGCAACGACTCCGCGACGGCTCTCCTTGCGCGCCGCTGGAGCACCTGGCACGATCCGGAAGAAGGCGAGTCCCTCGCCCGTCTCCTGTCCACGCGAGGCCTGCCAGATTCCGCCGTGGCCCTCTACGACTCCCTTGCCAGCGATCCGGACGCCGAGGCGTCCCGCCTGCACCTGATGGCCGCCCGCGCTTGGATGCTCAACGGCCGCCTCGACTCCGCCCGCATCCGCCTCGAGGCGCTGTCCATCCAAGGCTTCAGCGAAGCGCGTCTCACCTTGGGAGCGGTTCTGCTGGATCTCGATTCCATCAACGAATCCCGTCGCCTCTTCCTGCCGGAAATCGACGATGCCGACCATGGAGCGCTCGCGTGCCACTACCTGGGCCTGGTCGCCTTGCGCAAGGACCAGCTCGACACCGCTCGCATCTGGTTCGACGCGGCCCTCCAGCGCGATCCCCAGCGCCCCGACACCTGGGCCCGACGCGGATTGCTCGAACTCGACGCGGAGCAACCCGATTCCGCCGTGCGCATCTTCGAACGGATGACTCGCCTCTGGCCATCGTCCGCGCAGGCGCGCTGGCTCCGCGCCCACGCCCTCGCCCGACAGGCGGAAAAGCAATCCACCCGTCCCTCCTGGGAGGCGCCTTCGCCCGATGCCGAGCCGGCGATTTCCTCGCTGCGTCGGGAAGCGATCATCCAGCTCGACACGGCTCTCCAGCTCGATCCGGGGCAGCCGCGGGCGCGCTTCGAACGCGCCGCGCTCTTCGAACGCCTCGGTCTGCGGGATTCCGCGTTCCAGCTGTTCCGGATCGTGGTGCGCGACAACCCGGAAGACCCGGTCGCCGCCAACTACCTGGCCTACATGCTCGCCGAGGACAGCCTGCAGATCGACGTCGCCGACTCCCTCGTATCCGCAGCCATTGCGACGGATTCCGTCAATCCGGCCTATCTCGACACGCGTTCCTGGATCCGCTACCGCCAGGGCCGCTACGCGGAGGCGCTCGCGGACGTCGACAGCTCCATCGCGACGGGCGAAGACGACCCCGTGGTCCTCGAGCACCGCGCATGCATCCTCGGGCGCATGGGCCGCACGGAAGAGGAACGCAAGGCCTGGGAAGAGCTTCTGACCAAGGCTCCCGGCCATCCCCGCGCATTGCGCGCCCTGGGCAGGAATCCATGAACCATATCCGTATCGCCGCGGCCTCCGCGATCCTGCTCTCGTCCTGCGCCCCCATGCCTTCCGTGCAATGGGCGCCAGGTGTCTCGCTGGCCCAGGCCAAGACGAATTCCGTCCCCGGCAACGCCGCGAAGTCCGTCCGGATCGAAAGCAATGTCCGGTTGCGCACGAATGGCCGCACCATGCACTTCGACGCCGTCGTGGTCGCCGACTCCTCCCGTGGCCGCATGGAGGCTCTCGGCCCGTTCGGTGTCGCTCTCGCGACCGTGGTCTGGCACGATTCCACCTGGGAAGTCTGGCTTCCCTCGCAGGGTGCCCTGGTCCGAGGCACGGGCGACTCCCTGTCGCTTCCCGTCGTCGGTCTGCGGACCATCCGCCCTCGGGAGCTTGTCGCGCCCTTCCTGGGCAACGCCTTCTCCGCCCCGGCGGGAACCCCCATGCACTCCGTGGGCGGCGACGGCAAACAGATCGTCCTCATGCCCAACGGCGACGATCCCCACTGGGCCGTGACCCTCGACCGCACGAGCGGACTGCCGTTGCGCAAGCAGATCCTGCGCAACGGCAAGGAGTCGGAGCGCCTGCGATTCGGCGCATGGAAGGTGCGCGATGGCGTCACCGTCCCCGACAGCATCGTGCGCACCGGCAGGGATTCGCAGGAAGTGGTTCTGCACCTGACGTCGTGGGAGCGTCTCGACGCCCTCGCCCCCAGCGTTTTCGATCTGATGCTCGAGAAGCCTGTCGACACCATCTTCGTCGTGCGGGACGGAGCTGGACGCACCCGCTACAGGGTCCGCCCCGCCGCGGGAGGCGCGGAGGCGATCGAAGACATCGCCGACACGCTTTCGACGGAAAACGACGACGCGTCCAACTCCCCGGACACCGACATCGACGACGGCGGCGATCTCCCGAGCGAATGACCACGACGTCGGATCTTGTCCCGTCGTCGCCCCGCCTGTCGAAATCTGCGGGGCGCGATCAGGCCCTGTGCAGCTCGCGGTACACGTCCATGTGGGCCTCGTTGGCCGCGTCGGGGTCGTAGGCGCGAGCCCGGGACAGCGCGGCGGCACCCATGCGAGCGCACAGCGCGCCGTCGTCCAGCAGGCGCGCCATCGCCTCGCGGAGAGCTTCGGGATCGTCGCCGGGAATCACGATCCCCGAAACGCCATCCTCGACGATTTCGCTCGGTCCGCCCTGATCTGTGACGATCGCGGGGATGCCGCACGCCAGCGCCTCGACGACGGCGTTGCCGAAGGTGTCGGTGGTGGACGGAAAGGCCAGGAACACGGACGAGGCCAGGAGCCGGGGCAGATCGGAACCAAGAAGCTCTCCCGCGAACACGACGCGCCCCGTGTCGGAAAGCGACGCCTCGAGTTCCGCATGGTAGGGGCCTTCGCCGATGAGTCCAAGAACCGCGTCGGGATGCGTCTCGAGAAGCTTGCGGAAGGCGATGGCGAGGGGTTCGAGCCCCTTCTCCCGCGAGATCCGCCCAAGGAACGAAATCACGGGCCCTTCCGGAGCCCCGATCGCCTGCCAAGCTCCCGGCTCGGCCAGGCCTGGGTGGAAGCGCGACAGATCGACGCCGCGAGGTAGCCGATGGATGCGGCTACGGGGAATGCCCATGGCCACGGCCTCTTCCTGGAAGGCGACGGACGGAACGACGACCCGCCCTCCGGAACGCAGGAACGAACGTATGAACCAATGGAGCCACTCGACGAAGAGGGACTCGCCGACCAGCATGGACGTGTAGGCGAGGAGATCCGTGCGGTAGTTCTGGACGACGGGAATGCCCAGAAGAAGGCCGGAGCCCAGGGCGAGCAGGCCGAAGGTCCCCGGCGACTCGATCTCGATGATGTCGACCTTGCGCTTCTCGAGAAGGTCGCACCAGGCTCCCACCGAAGGATAGGCCAATTCCTGTCCTTCGTAGCCGAAGAGGTCCTGCACGCAGGCGGGAGGCAGCATGAGGGAGCAGCCGTCGTCGCCGCGCGGTCCCGGCATGTTGCGTGAATGGCTCACGCCCACGAAGAGCGCCGGAGCGCCGCGCTTCGTGAAGTCGCGGGCCATCCGGTGGGCGCTCACCGAAATGCCATGGATGGCGTCCATGTTGTCGCCGAGGAAGAGGACGGAAGGGTCGACGAGCTGGCGCCGTTCCTTCTCGCGCAGACGACGCAGCCTGTAGGTTCCGGCCAGCCGGAAGAGGCGAGGCAGATGGCGAAGAGTCTCCCAGACGAGAATGGCGACATAGCCAAGCGATCCGGTCAGGTTCGCACGGAAATGGAATGGCTTCGACCGCGAAGACATCACGACGGAATCCTGGATCGGATGGCGGGGAGCTTCTGCGGAAGTCAGCATGGTCCTCCTAGTGTACCCTGCCTTGCGACGAAAGGCAGGAAAAGCGAAACGCGCACCCTTGGTCCGGATCCAAGTCCAACGCCAAGAGCCCGCATTCCGGGTTTGGAAAGATACGTTGGATTGGTGATCTTCCTGGACATCAACACATTCCTTTCCCCTCGAGGGGGCGGGATTCGAACCTACCACAACCGCAAGGCCGCGTGGTTCGCCCGCCATCCGGAGCATTCGTACCACACCCTGCAACCGGGGCCACGCCGCTCCGTGCAGATCGGCGTCGGGCCGAAGATCGTCCACCACACGGGACGGGGACTGCCCATCGGCGACAACTACCGCTTCCTATGGGACATGGACGTCGCCGGCGACCTTCTGCGCCGCCAGCGCGTCGACTGCATCGAGGCCGGCGACCCTTGGATCACGGCGCTGTGGACGATCCGCCGCAAGAACTGCGTACGCTCGAGCTTCTGGCACTCCGATCCTCACACGGCCTACATCGGCCCCTGGACGCCCAAACTCGGTCCCGTCCTGGGACGCGCCGTCGCCAGGAGCCTGCGGAGCATCCTCGACAACACCCATCGTCGCTTCGACGTCATCTGGTGCGCCTCCCGCTGGGTACGCGACCTCCAGCTCGCGCGAAACGTGAAGAACGCGGAACTGCTGCGCTTCGGCATCTGCCACGAGGACTTCCTCCCCGAGGCCCCCGATCCCGCCACGATCCGGAGCATCGGTCTCGATCCGGACCGCCCCGTGCTCCTCTATGCCGGTCGTCTGAATCCGGAAAAGGGCGTGGACACGTTCGAGCGGGCGATCCCTGGGCTTCTCGCCCTACCCCAACGACCGCAGATCGCCGTCGCCGGACGCGGCGAACTCCAGCATCGCTTCAACAACCGATCCGAGGACGGCTACCGCTACCTGGGCTACATCGAGGACCCCGCGTTCCTGCGCAGCCTCTACGCGTCCAGCACGCTCCTCCTCTCCCCTTGTGCCGTCGAGACCTTCGGCCTGGGAGTCCTGGAATCGCTGCACATGGGCCTTCCCGTGGTGTCGGCCGATTCGGGCGGTGGTGGCGAGCAGGTCGCCGATTCGGGCGGCGGCGAACTCTTCGCGGCGGAAGACCCGGGCGCCATGGTCGAAGCCGTGGCGCGGGCCGTTCCGCGTCGTCAGGAATTGTCACAGAAGGCGTTGGCCTGGGGAGCGGCCTGGCCCTCCTGGGACGACATGTTCGACACGCAGACGAACCGCATCGCGCGATTGCGGGAAGGAATCGTCCGGGAGGAGCGGGCATGAAGACCCTCGTATCCCTTCACGACGTCAGCCCTCGGCACGAGGTCGCCATCTCCCGCATCCTCGACTTCCTGGAAAAACGCGGCGTCCCCCCCGTTCCGCTCCTGGTCGTACCGAACTTCCATGGCGCATGGTCCCTCGACGCGCACCCTGGATTCGTGGAACGCCTGCACCGTTGGCACGCGCGCGGGCACGAACTCGTGCTCCACGGCTACTGGCATCGCGAGAAGGACGACGAGCGGCGCGTCTCCGATCTGGGCGACGCGCTCAAGAGGAGCTTCCTGACCGGCGGCGAAGGAGAATTCCTCTCCCTGGACGGCCACGACGCGGGACGACGCATCGACGCTGGGCTCACCATGTGGGAACGCGCCGGTCTCCCCGGACGTCCGACAGGATTCGTCCCTCCCGCCTGGCTGCACAACAGCGCGCTCGACGCCGAACTCTGGAAGCGCAACTTCCTCTGGACCGAAAACCACCACGGGATCAGGCTGTCCGACGGCAGGCGCATCCAGTCTCCCGTCATCTCGTGGGCATCCAGGGACGCGTTCCGCCGCATCGCATCCAGACTCGTCTGCCCATCCCTCGAGCGCCTGTGGCACGGCCGCGAGACGTTGCGCATCGCGTTGCACCCGCACGACTTCGATTGGCCCACCCTGATCGGCTCCATCGACCGGGTCCTCGCGAAGGCGGCACGACGCGGTTCGTGGAGCGTACCGCGCGATCTCTCGCCGCGCGCATCGTGAACGGCATTCACCCGACTCGGCAGGTCTCGATAGGCTGGACCACCGGGTTGTAGGTACCTTTGCACGTCATGCCAACCACGAAGCGCAAGACCACCGCGAAGCGCAAATCCGCGACAGCAGCGACACGATCCGTCGCGAAACGCCTGAAGATCGGCTACGAGGGCGTGCCTGGCGCCTACTCCGAGATGGCCATCCGACAGCTCTACGGCAAGAAGGTCGACCCCGTCGGCTTCTCCGACTTCCCCTCCGTGCACGAGGCCCTGCGACGAGGAGACGTCGATCGCGCGGCGCTCCCCGTGGAAAACACCATCGCCGGAACCGCGAGCCTCCAGGACAACTGGGACATCCTGGCGCAGGAAGGCTTCCACGCCGTGGCCGAGACCATCGTCCACGTGCACCACTGCCTGATGGCGCTTCCCGGCTCGCGCATCTCCGACATCCGCGAAGTGCGCATCCATCCGCAGCCGGTCATCCAGTGCAAGCGCAATCTCGCCCGCCTCCTGCCCAAAGCCATCCGAACGCCCGGAGACACGGCCGGATCGGCGCGCGACCTCTCGCTGTCCCGCGAGAAGGGCGTCGCCGTCGTCGCCTCCCGCCTGGCGGCCGAGACCTACGGTCTGGAAGTGCTCCACGAAGGCATGGAGGACGACCCCTCCAACTTCACGCGTTTCCTGATCGCCTCGCGCGAAGCCGTCGCGCCACCTCGCGGCAAGCCCATCAAGACCTCCATCGCGTTCACCCTCGACAACGCGGGGCCGGGCAGCCTCTTCCGCGCCTTGGGGGCATTCGCGCTGCGGGACCTGGATCTCGCCCGCATCGAGAGCCGCCCCATCCCGGGAGCCCCGTGGCGGTACCGGTTCTTCATCGACATCCACGCCAGCATCGCGGAACCCCGCTGCGCCCGCGCCCTCGAGCATCTGGGCGAGATGGTCACGGAGCTCTCCATCCTCGGATCCTACCCGGCCTGGCCCCCGGACGACAAGAACTGACGTCATCCAGGTTCGTCCGGAACGACCTCGCGACCTCCACGAAACACCACAGGAAACGCTCCATGTCCCGTCTCGACAACCGCGCCCTCGACGCGCTCCGCCCGTTCTCCATCCAGACGGATTTCGTCTCCCAGGCCGAAGGCTCAGTCCTCGTCACCGCAGGCAGAACCCGCGTGCTCTGCAACGCGAGCATCGACAAGGACGTGCCGCGCTGGCTCAAGGGCCAGGGCAAGGGCTGGGTCACGGCCGAGTACGCCCTGCTCCCCCGCTCCACCAACACGCGCGTCGACCGCGAACGCAAGGGCGTTTCGGGCAGGACGCAGGAGATCCAGCGCCTCGTCGGACGCTCCCTGCGCGCGGCCACCGACCTCGTCGCCCTGGGCGAACGCCAGATCATCGTCGACTGCGACGTGATCGAGGCGGACGGAGGCACCCGCACGGCGTCCATCACCGGAGCCTTCGTGGCGCTCGCGATCGCCTTGCGCAAGCTCAAGGAGCAGGAAGGTACGGACAAACAGATTCTGACCGGATGGCTCGCCGCGGTCTCCGTCGGCATCGTGGACGGAATCCCCATGCTCGACCTCTGCTACGAGGAGGACTCGAAGGCCGGAACGGACATGAACGTCGTCGCGCTCGATGGCGACCACCTCGTGGAAGTGCAGGGCACCGCCGAGCACGGCGCCTACAGCCGCAAGGAACTCGACGCCATGATCGATCTCGCCCAGGCGGGCATCCGCGATCTGAACGCGATCCAACGCTCCATCCTCGGCGACAAGCTTCCCTGATCCTCGGACCGCGCCCCGCCTGATGCTCCCCCGCCGATCCGCTCGGCGCGGCATGCTCAGGCCGGGACGTACTTCCCGGGAAGCTGGATCAGGACCTGGGTCCCTTCGCGCGGACGGCTCGTCAGCGTGAGCCGTCCCCCGAGCTCTTCGACACACTCGCGGACCGCGGACATTCCAACGCCGCGCCCGGAGATTTCGGAGATTTCCCGCGCCATCGAAAACCCCGCTTCGAGGACGAGATTCAGCGCCTGCTCGCTGGTGATGGATTCGGCCAACTCCTGACTCAGGAGGCCGTCCTTGACCGCCTTCTCGATCAGTCGGACGCGATCGATTCCTTCTCCATCGTCGCTCAGAAGGATCGTCACCTGCTCCTCGTTCACACCGATCTCCAGGACGATGCTCCCCATTTCCGGCTTTCCCGCCGAGAGGCGCGCACCAGGAGCCTCGATGCCATGGTCGACGGCGTTGCGCAGGAGATGCACCAGGGCCTCGTCGATGGCGCCGAAGAAGTGCGGATCGAGCTCGAGCGTCGCCGGAACGCAATGGAACACGACCTGCTTGTCGAGCTTCTTGGCGAGACGTTGCACAAGAGCCTTGTACTTCTCTGCCAGGCGCGACAACGGGACGTTGCGCAATGTCCGACATGCCTGCAGAAGCGGACGCAAAGCTTCGATATCGCCGACGACCGAGGCGTTCGCGCCATCCAGCGTCTTCGCAAGCCGGTTCATGTGGTCGATCTTGCGCTCCGGAATCTGCACGAAGACTTCCCCATCGGTACCGGCCCCGGCAAGGCGCTTCTCGATCTGCAGGATTCCCTCGTATGCGGCTTCCATCTGACCGAGCAGCCCCAGGAGGGTCTGCAGCGTGTTGCTCGTGCGCACATTGATGGGCTCCTTGAGATCCTCCAGCACATCCTCGCTGCGATGGGCGATCCGCGAAAGCACTTCGAACCCGTAGGTTCCCGCGTTTCCCTTGATCGTGTGCAGGTCGCGGAAAATGCGCGCGATCTCGTCCGATGTGGGCAGGAAGAACGGCCCATCCGGATAACTCTCCCGAGCGAGCACGGAACGGCGACGCATCGATTCGAGTATTTCGCGCAGGTCGCCGATGCGTCTTTCGACGTCCAGGAAGAAGTCGTGGATCGCCTCGGGCATGTTGTTCACGAGCCCGAGAATCGTCTTCACTTCGTTCTCGTGCCGCTCCTTCTCTTCGACCACGATCTTCTCGATGCGGCGCGCCTCGGTCTCGTCCGTCGCGAGAACCATCACCTTGTCGACGGCCCCTTTCGAATCGAACATCTTCTGATAGCGGAAGCGCACGAAACGGAGATCCTCGTCGCCCCTGTCGATCTCGATCTCCTGGATCGGAGCGATGCGCACGAGCTTCTCCCAGCGCATCGTCGCGCTCCTGGACTGCACCAGACGCAACCAATCCAGGAGGTCGCCCATCTGCGAAGGTATCAGATGCAGAGCGTCGGCCAGCGTTTCGAGCCGGTCGACGCCGAGGATCGCGGGCGCCGAACGGGAATGCTCCGGGCTGATTCTCCCGTCGAACTCCAGCACGAAGATTCCCTGCTCGACGTTGTCCAGGATGTCGCGCACCTGGCGCATCTTGGCCGCGACGAGATCCTCGAGGTGTTCCGTATGCGCCTGCACCGTCATGCGCATGGCGTCCAGAACGATCGCGAGATCGCCGATCTCGTCGTCCGATTCGACGTCGACAGTCTTCCCGTAATCGCCGTTCGCGATGATCTCCGCGGATGCGGCGAGGTCCTGGATGGGCTTCGACAGGCGTTCCGATTCCCTCCGGAAGCGCCACAGGGAATGCGCCAGCGAACCACCGCCCAGGATGGCGAGCAGGAGGATGATCTGGATGAGCGCGCTCCGCGAGCGGGCCGCCTCCCCCTCGATCGCATCGCGCATGAAGCGCGTCGAAAGACGGTAGAGAATCCAGCCGGCGGGGAATTCCGGATCGGAGCCCACGGGAGCGGCGAACTCGATGACGCTGTCCACCCCGTTCCAGACGCACCGAGAGCCGATGGTTCGCCGCGTCCGCATCCACGACACGCCGGAGTCGCGCAGCGTGTCGGCATCGAGAAGACGCCCGAGCGTGTCGCCGCCATCCTCCGCCGCGGCCCATGGAAGCGTGGAGTCCGCCATGGCGAAGAGGCCCGAGACGACATCGGGATCTTCCTTCACCGTGCCGGCCACGAGACTCTGGATCTGGAGAAACGCGTTCTGCTCGGCCATTCCCGCGAGCGCCTGCGCGCTGTTCGATGTCAGAACCCGTCCTTTGGCGACGAGCGAGGCTTCGATGAGCGACGCAGATTCCTTCTGGCTCCGTCCGCTGACCCACACGTTCAGACCGACGACGGCGAGCGTCATCACGAGGAACGCGGGCACGAGGACGAGAAGCGATGTCCGGAGCAGCTTCCGACCGATCGTCGTTTTCGCGGCCATGCTCATTCCAGCACCTTGTCGATCTCGCCGAGACGTTCCATCCTGACGCTGGAACGCTTCTTCAGCTGCCTGACATTGATGATCTTCACGACGGAGAGAGGCTCTTCGGCCCTCGGCGCATCGAGCTTCCAGGAATCGTCGCGGATCTCCTGCAGGATTCCCGCGACCTGGGCTCCCAACGCGTAGTGGTCGGGAAGGACGGCGAAGGACCCGAAATCGAGGACCGGATTGACGAGGGATTCGACCCCTACGACGGAAATCGTCTTGAATCGCCTCGTCATGGGCATCCACACCGAGCGGATGATCCTCGGCGTCAGGAACAGGTTGTCGTTGAGGATCCACAGCGCGTCGACCGCCTCGTCCTCGAGAAGCTCGTCGAGCGCCTTGCGCAGCGAAGAGGACGGATCGGCGTCGTCGGGAATGGCGCGCCCCACCAGCTGGAAGTCCTCCGAAAGACAGAATCCGGCCTGTTTTCGGAAGAAATCGCCCCAGGAGGACCGGTAGACCACTCCGATCTTCCGTACCGGCGAGGCCAGAACCGACCGCAGATTCGTCATCGAGGTCACCGCGGGGATCTCGTAGCCGACCTCGACGGCGTTGCTCAGGCTCTTGACGACGAGATCGAGCCGCACCCCCATCAACGCGACGACAGGAGTCGTCGTGTCGCCCACGATCGCCCGCGCTTCGCGATAGAGCGCCACGGATCGGTTGTCCATGAGAACGATCGCCTTCGGCGACGTGGCGCGCCAACGATCGACGAGATCCTTCGCGGACATCTCCTTGGACGCCACCAGATCGCCGAGCACCCATCCCTCGCCGAGCGTCTCGGCGATTCCTTTCCGCGCCTCCTCGAAGGTCGCTCCGGAGGGGCGAACGACCAGGATCGAATCCTGGGCGCCAAGGGCTCCCGCGAACAGGAAGACCAGAGCCAGCGATTTCGGCACGAGGCGAATCACTTGATCCATCCGTCCACCCCCAGATACGTCTTTTCCGACACCCCGAGGGCCCTGAGAGCGGGTTCCACGGCCCGGGCCGCGTCGTCCTTCGCCGCCGCCACGAGCAGATTCCATTTCACGCCGACAATCGGCGCGGAGACGAGCCTCGCCGCGGACTTCGCCTTGATCTCCGCCACCTGGTCCTCGCCGACGAGGACGGCATCGGCGCTGTGGAACTGGAGAAGCGGAAGAAGATCCTCCACCTTGGTGACGATCTTGAGCTTCGCCTGATTGCCGAGCATCGAGCCCACGAACACGGTCATCGCGGAACGATCGAGGATGCCCACGACCCCCAGATCCATGGATCCGGCTTCCGGATCGACGGGCTCGACCGAAAGCAGGACGGCGCGGACATCGGGAGCGCCGTCGCGCGCGCCGCGCAGGAAGACCTTGAACTCCTTGTACCTGTCGGCAAGCGCCTTGGGCACCAGGATCACGTCCGGCGGTTCGGATGCCATCATCGCCGTGAAATCGGCGAGACGCCCGAACACGGTCACGTCGTTTCCGCTCATTCTGCCCGCAAGGGCCGCCTGGACGGCGTTCGGCCTGGCCATCGACGGATAGAACACGTAGACCTTCGCCGCATCCGCGGATCCCGCGAAGACGAGAGCCGTGACCGCCAGGAGTCGCCGAATCCGCGCGCGCGCGCCGACTGGTCGATCCAGTCGGAGATGGCGACCCTTGGCATCCATGATCAGGCGAAGACCTCCTCGACCGACTTGCGGAAATCTTCGACGAAAAGCGGATCCGCGAATTTGAGGGGTTTCTCGACGTAGCCCTTCGCGCCCTTGTTGAGGCATTCCAGAACGGCGTTTCCCTTCACGGCGGAGATCACGAGGATGCGCGCGTCGGGAAATTCGGAAAGGATCTCCCTGATGGCGGTCTTCCCATCCTTGTTGGGCATGGTCAGATCCATCGTCACGAGATCGGGACGAAGCTTGCGATGCAGATCGACGGCCTCGTTTCCATCCTTTCCGATGCCGACGACCTGGTAGCCCAGCTGTGTCGTGAAGAATTCGGCGATCTGCTTCGAAAGAAAGCTGGAATCGTCGATGATCAGGACGGATTTTGACATCTAGGCCTCCGGGGTCTCGCGGGGACGCCATCCGCATTCGGACACGGTCCACCATCGATGTCGAGGGTACCACCGACGAGGAGCGCACGTCAAGCGTCATCGCCACATGCGGATCAGCGATGCACGCGCCTTTCGCGGCGCAGAACATTCCTTGACCACCTGGAGCCTGAAACGGTATGATGCGGGAAGGAGGTCCATTCATGGACGAGCAGATGCACAAGCTCCTCGAGCCCGTCCGAGCGGACGTCGTCGGAGCGATCCAGGACATCCTGACCGTGAAGACCTTCCACGAAAACGATTGGATCGTCGTGGAGCGTATCCGCAACATTTCGGAACTTGGCGCCACGGTCGGCTTCGCAAGCCCATCCTGGCAGGGCGCCTGCACCCTCGGCATCTCGATCGACGGCGCAGCCACCCTCTTCCCTGGCGGTGACGAGGACTACGTCTTCGACGCGCTGGGCGAAATCTGCAACACGATCTGCGGCGTTCTCGCCTCGGACCCCTTGTTCGTCGAGTTCTTCGGCTTCCTGGAGCAGACCCCGCCGATCTTCAGCCGCGGTGGCGCCTGGCTTCCTCGCACGCAGGGAATCGCGGGAACGGTCGTTGTCGGAGCCATCCCGCTCTCGTTCGGATTCTCCATCCGCATGAGCACCTGAAGCGACGCTTTCCCCTCCGGTCGCTCCCGTCCGCCGCTCTGCTCGACTACGACTAGGGCAGCACCCAGTCCTGGAGACCGACACCTTCGAGGGCGACGTCGTCGACGTCGATCGCGCCACTCGCATTCGTCCAGAAGACGAGCTTGGACAGACGCGTGTCGTCGAGCGCCGTCGTATTGCCGGCCAATTCGGAAACGAAGAGGGAAACAGGAAGACGCACCGTCTTCCATGTCGTGTCGAGGGGGATCGAAGTCTTCCAGGAATTGTACGCGCCGTCGAGATCCGTGCTCAGGACGAGGCTCCACGAGCCCGTTCCCCGCACACGCATGCGGATGGCCGTCAATCGGGCCAGCGACGGCAGGCGACGAATCCCCATGTCGATCCCGAAGTTGGCCCAGGTGAGGGTTCCCGCCGATCCATCGACGCGCACGCCCATCCAACCGCCGCTCTGCACGGCCTGGACCGCCTCGGAGATGCCGAAGATCTTCTTGGATGAGTCGTTGGCCTGGAGCCACCAATACGAAGCCTCGAAGACGTTCTTCAAGGACCAGGCGACGTCGCCATCGGCGAAGTCGTCGAGAAGAAGCGCGGAAGTGTCGAGATGGACGTCGAGCTTCTCGATGCCGCCGGCGCCGACGACGACCGACCCGGCCTGGACCGGACCATGGCCGGCAGCGAAGCCTTCCGCGACCAGCGCGTAGCCTCCGCGGACGACCTCGGGGAAGTGGAAACGCCCGGAATCGTCGACGTTGGAGACAAGATCCGTCCCCGCCAGGCGCATGCGTCCGGCCTTCGGATCTGTAGACGGAATCTGTCCAGCCAGCGGAGTGGTCGCGGCCAGCACGAGGCGGAGGTTCGCCCCGTCGAGGGACGAGGCGCGCACGCTTCCCGACGCGGAATTGACCTCGATCCAGTAATACCCTTCGCGCGCCGGAAGCACCACGTCGCCCTGGGCGTCGGTGACCGCGGAATCGAGCACGGGACTCGCTCCCGAAGCGACCAGGCTCGCCCAATCGTCGCCGGCCAAGACGCGCACGCGCGCACCGACGGCGGGATTTCCGGAGGCGTCGACAACGGACATTTCGATTCCGTTTGGAATCTCGATCCCGCCTCCCCCCGCCGCCCTGTCGTCCGAACCGCAGGCGGCAAGCGACAGCGCCAGGAACCCAAGGGAAAGCCTGGACGTCACGACCGATTGTCCTCGGAAGTGGTGACTGGAAACAATGCGAAATTCATCTGGCAGACTCTATCGGGTGAACGCTCCGAACGCGCCAGCGACAAGATTTCCTGGCGAACCAGGGCCAGACGCGATCGGATCTCACGGAAGGTGTTTTCCCCAAGCGACAACGTCAAGGTGGATACGTCGCGTTCGTCGACGGGAACGTCTTCCAGAGCCTGCCTGGCCATGGCGAACGTGTGGATCTGGAATTGGCGCACAGCCACGGAACTCCATCCGTCGCCAAAGGTGAGGACGGCTTCCGTGGGCTTCCAGAATCCGCTCGGATCCTTGCGGACGAGCCCGATCTCTTCGAGCAAGGCGATGGACTCGCGAGCCTGCTCGGCCGTGATGGCCGGTCGCAGGCGCTCCCCGAGCGTTTCCCAGTCGTCGCTCACGTCGAAGATTCGAAGCAACTCGTGCATGACCGGATGCCACCAGTCCTGGCACAGGGCATACTGGCGTGGCACGAGGCGCCGGTCCGCCACTCGCATCAGGCCCACCATCATGTCGAGATGGCGCTTGCGGTCGCGGTGGGTGCGCGACTGTCCGAAGCGCACCAGATGACCGAAGAACTCCGTTTCCTTTTCGTCGAGATCGAAAGCCTGGGCGAAGACGGCGAGCTTCTCCTCGGGGATGTTCTTCGCCCCCTTGAAGATCAGGCTGATGTGTCCCTTGGACTTGAGGCCGACCTTGCCTGCCAAGTGCTCCAGAGTGAACGCAGGGCGGATCGCTCGACGCTGCTGCTGGGAATCCCGGAGAAAACGCCGGAAGTCGAAGTAAGTGAAGACAGAAGGACGATCCATCGGAATCCTTGGGCGCACGACCTGCAAGTGGGACCACAACCAGGTCGTGCGCCACCCTGACCATGTTCCTCGCCGAACAAAGTCAGAGAAAGAAGAGACGTGAAATGCCGGACAACTCGGAGCCTACAGTTTATCCACGGGCAGACGATTGCAGGGGCGTATTCAGATAACGAAAGGAAAACACATCCGGACAGCCATGGGAACCCGAAACACATTGGATTCCATCGATTTGAAAACAAAAAGCCCGATAGGAAACCGGGCAAGAAGTCGTCGCGAACAAAGCGGCGTCCAGCATCGAGAAAACTTCTTTTCCCGATGAGCTGGAAAGTCGCTCAGTTGGATGGCTGGTAGTTGGGGGCTTCCTTGGTGATCTGCACGTCGTGGGGGTGGCTTTCCTTGAGCCCAGCGCCGGTGATGCGTACGAACTTCGACTTCTTGTGGAGGTCGGCGATGGAGGTTGCTCCACAGTAGTGCATCGTGGCGCGAAGACCGCCCATGAGCTGGAAGACGGTGTCCTTGACCGGGCCGCGATAGGGAACCTGGCCTTCGATGCCCTCGGGAACGAGCTTCTTGGAATCGCTGACGTTGCCTTGGAAATAGCGATCCTTGGACCCCTGCTGCATCGCTCCCATCGAACCCATGCCGCGATACGCCTTGTAGGAGCGCCCCTCGTAGAGGACGACTTCACCCGGACTCTCGTCGGTGCCGGCGAAAAGCGAGCCGAGCATGACGGCACTGGCACCGGCAGCGAGAGCCTTGGCCATGTCGCCGCTGTACTTGATGCCACCGTCGGCGATGAGTCCCACACCCGCCTTCTTCGCCGCGGATGCGCAGGCAAGAATGGCCGAGAACTGCGGATAGCCAACGCCAGCCACGACGCGCGTGGTGCAGATGGAACCGGGACCGACACCCACCTTCACCACGTCGGCACCAGCCTTGGCCAGCGCGGTGACCGCCTCCGGCGTGACCACGTTCCCCGCCACCACGGCGACGGACGAGTGCGCCTTCTTGATGAGCTTGACCATGTCGGCCACGCCCTTGGAGTGCCCGTGGGCCGTATCGACGGTCAGGAGGTCGACTCCCGCCTCCACCAGTGCGGCGACGCGATCCAGAGTGTCGGGCCCCACGCTCACGGCGGCACCCACGCGCAACCGCCCCTTGTCGTCGAGAAGCGACTGCGGAAAGGCGACGCGCTTGTTGATGTCGGTGAAGGTGATGAGTCCTTTGAGGACGCCCTTCTTGTCGACCAGAGGAAGCTTCTCGATGCGATGCCCGTGCATCAGCTCGCGCGCCTTCTCGAGAGACACGCCAGGGGCACCGGTGACGAGATTCTTCGAGGTCATGAGATCGCGGACCTTGCCGCCGTCCTTGCTCGCCAGACGGATGTCGCGATGGGTCAGGATGCCCACCAGACGGCCATCCTTGTCGGTGACGGGGAACCCCGAAACCTTGCGGGTGGCCATGAAGCTGAACGCCTTCTCGATGGGATCGTCTGGAGAAAGCGTGATGGGATGGTCGACCACACCCGACTGCCAGCGCTTGACGCGTACGACTTCGGCGGCCTGCTGCTCGACGGTCATGTTCTTGTGGATCACGCCCATGCCACCCTGGCAAGCCAGCGCGATCGCGAGCTCGGAGGTCGTGACGGTGTCCATCGGGGCGCTGAGAACGGGAATGTTCAGCTTGAAACCCGGAAACAGCTCGGTTTCCGTGGAGGTGTAGGCGGGGAGGACTTCGCTGTACTGGGGGACCAGAAGAACGTCGTCGAACGTGAGGGCCTCTTCAATTTGCACGCGATTCTCCTTGGCTTCCGGATTCGGACGGCGCTGGGAGGATCGACGAACCGGCGATCCCTCGCCGCCCGGCTGCACTGAAGGGGGGGAAATGTAGGAATACCGAGCAAGATACGCCACTCTTTTTTCAAAGCCCCCCTTCTTGCACTCATGCAAGGATGGCATTCCCGGAAACTCGATGGTAGAATTCGGTCGTGCTCCACTCCCTTTCCCAGTTGCGACCAGGACTTGTCGTCGCTCAAGCGGTGCGAGATTCCCGTGGGCAGATTCTCCTGCCCGAAGGAGCCACGCTCACGGCAGCAAGCATCTCCCAGCTCATCCAACGCGGCATCCAGAGCATCGACGTGGCGACCACGGAATCTCCCGAAGCACGCGAAGAACGCATCGCCAGCGAAAGGAAGCGGATCGACGACGTCCTGCCTACCGGCTCCGGCAGCGACGAGCTCGAACAACTTCGGTCCATTCTCCTGGAGGTCCTCGATGCCTGAGCTACTCTCGGCATCGGCCCTGGCCGCCCAGGTCAAGAGCATCCCCACTCTGCCTGCCGTCTTGACCACGCTGTCGCGCAGAATGGAGGATCCGAACACGTCCTCCGAAGATCTCGCGCAGGTCATCGTCCAGGATCAAGCCATCGCGTCGAAGGTCCTCAAGCTCGTCAATTCGCCCTTCTACGGGTTTTCAGGCCGCATCCAGTCGATCTCGCAAGGCATCGTGATGCTCGGCTTCAACGCCGTGAAGAACCTCGTCCTCTCCACGAGCGTGATCGACGCGTTCCGCAGCACGTCTTCCGGCGAGTATTTCCGGATGGACACGCTCTGGGTGCATTCGGCGACGGTCGCCTCCGCCGCGAAGCTCTTGGCCGAGAAGACGCGCGTGTGCGATCCGGAAGACGCCTTCGTGGGAGGCCTCCTCCACGACATCGGCAAGGTGCTTCTCTGGACCTCGGAACCGCGCCTGTTCAACGGTTGTCTCCAGCTCGTGGTGGAGAAACGCATCCCGCTGGCCGAAGTCGAGGCGAAGGCGCTCGGATTCGCGGACCAGGAACTCGCCGCCATCCTCGCCGAGAAGTGGAAATTCCCGGAATCGCTCGCCTCCGCGCTTCGCTGGCGACACGCTCCTTCGAAAGCCGGCAAGTGGCAGGGCCTGGCCTCCACGATCCACTGCGCCAACATCCTGTGCACCGCCATGGACGCCCCCGCCTACCATGGCTCGATGATCACGCATCCGGAAACGAGCGCATGGCAGACCTGCGGCCTCGACAAGGACGAAGCGCTCCGCGACACCGTGAAGGAAATGCCCGCCCGCATGCACAGCGCCAAGAGCTTCGTCGGTTCGGCCCTCTGAAGGTTTCCGTCCGCAGAAGCCTCTCCCTGCCTCCGCCCACGCATCGCGCCTATTGCATCCCCGCTCGTCCAATGGGATGATGCTTCCCGAGATGGATACGATGTTCGGACGCTACCGCATTCTTGGCAAGCTTGGCGAAGGCGGCATGGCGTGCGTGTACATGGCCGAGGATCCGGCCCTGCATCGCGCCGTCGCGTTGAAGGTCATGCATGGCCGAATGGCGGAGAATCCCGACTGGATCCGGCGCTTCCGACAGGAAGCGACCACCGTGGCGCGATTGGGGCACCACCAGATCGTGCAGGTCCACGACAGCGGGACGCAGAACGGAAGCGAATTCCTGGTGATGGAATTCCAGGACCGCGGCTCCTACGGGAAGATCCTCGAGGGACACGGAGGAGCCATCGCGCCTGAGCTGGCGGCATGCGTGATCCTGCAGGCCGCGGAAGGCCTGGCCGCCGCGCACGAGGCGGGAGTGGTCCACCGCGACGTCAAGCCCGACAACATCCTCCTGTCGCGCCAGGGCGTGGCCAAGGTCGCCGACTTCGGGATCGCCCGACTGCAGAACGATGTTTCCCACACCCAGGACGGGGTCGCCATGGGATCGCCCCAGTACATGGCCCCGGAACAGATCGAAGGAGGCGAACTCTCGGGCAGGACCGACGTGTTCGCCCTTGGAAGCGTGCTCTACAAGTCGATCGCGGGCGCCCTGCCCTTCGAGGCGGAATCCATCCACGCGACGATGTGGCGCATCACGGCCCAGGAACCGCAGGAACTGCGCGTCGCCACGCCCTCGTGCCCGCGTTTCCTTTCGGACCTCGTGAAGGCGATGCTGCAGAAGAAGCAGGACAAGCGCCCCGACATGGAGGATGTCGCCCGCCAATTGCGCACCTGGCTGTCGCAGCAGAGCATCCTCCAGCCGGCGGAGCACCTGCGCCATTGTCTCGGGTTCCCGCAAGCGACCCAGCTCGGAGGCGCGGGAACGACCACGGTCGCGCGCCGGAGCGGTAAGACAGGAATTGTCCAACGGCTGAAGAAGGCGTTCAAGGCCCTCGTCGCCAAGGACTGAAGCCCGCCGCTCCCCGAAGCGGGAATGCGGAAGTCAACAGCTCCCGGGTTGGCCGTCCTTGCGGGCGATCTTGGATCCGCAGGAGATGGCGAAGGTGAGATGCTCGTAGTCCTCCCGAGGGATGCTCGGGCCTTGCTTCGTGCAGAAGGAGTCGAAGGCCAGAGCAAGGGCTTCGGCGATCTCGTCGGCATCCATCTGCTGGATATGGCGCCGCTCCAGGGCGACGACGCGTCGGCCGTCCTGGAAGAGCGTGATGTTGGGCGAACTCGCGGAGAGATCGGCCAGATGGGTTGCGCGCAGATGCGCGACCGCCGCCTTTTCCTGGCCCGCGAACAGAGCGACCAGGCGATCCGGAATCCGTCCATTCTGCAATGCGGCCGCGATGCCGGGACGAGCGCTTCCGGCCGAGCAGCCACAGACGGAATTGAGGACAAGAAGTGTCGTTCCCTTGGCCGCGATGGCCTCGTCGACGTCTTCGGGCGAATGGAGGTCGACGAATCCGACATCGTGGAGCTGGGCGCGCAGCGGAGCGACGGCGGCGGGATCGTAGGTGGGAATATCCTGGGACATGGCGAAAGTCCTTCCTGCTTGTAGAATCAGCGCACACCGGTCGGCGGCGATTAGAGAATGATTCTCTATCTACAATGATTGCGACGCACTGCCCACGCATGCATGCGATCGGCACTGCCGCGCCTGCGAGAAGACAGCATTCACCTGATGTCTCCCCGGCGGACGCCTGGGTCCAGCGAAAGCGGTGTTGTCGGCTTCAGCTCACGCTGTCGACGTGGGGGTAGTCGAGGATGAGGCGGTCGGTGGTGACGAGCAGCAGCCGGTGCACGCGCGCCGTAGCGACGAGGATGCGGTCGGTGGGGTCGCGATGGAAATCATCCGGAAGGCTCCAGGCTTCCTCGGCGATGCGGGCATCGATATCCACCAGGTTCCAGCCGTTCTCCTCGATTCGCTTGCGGTACCAGACTTTCCAGTGCGGAGCGAATTGGATGCGCTTGGTGGCAGCGAGGCACGCCAGCTCGGGGATGGTAGCCACCGAGAGGAAGACCTCGGACGCGGGATCGTTCACCAGAGCGTGGGCGTGCGCGCTGAGGCGGTGGGGATGCTCGACGATGTGGATCAGAGCGCAGGTATCGAGGAGGACTCTCATCGAGTGCTTCATGGCAGGAAAACGGGCATGGGTCAGTGGGGCTCCGTCCCGTTGAGGCAATCGTAGTCGGAGAGGGGGATGATGGGCCCCTCGACCTCACCGAAGACCTGGAGCGTACCCGCTCCCATGCCGGGCTTGTACTTGTTCTTGCGCAGGGCCTTGATGGGCTCGATGCGGGCGAACGGCACGTTGCGGCGGGCCAGGTTGTTGGATATGTTACACCCGGGGTGCGAAGGACGCAATACGGAAGGGCCTTGCCGTTGTGCATCTTTACCACCGCCTTCGATCAGACGGCATGCTCCTCGGAGCTCGGCGCCGTCGCAACCCGTATCGCCCCATCCAAACCAGGGCCGAGCGGAACCCACCTCCTACACAAGAATTCCAGGAGGAACAGAACATGTCCAAGGTCCTCATCATCGGCGCCGGCGGCGTCGCCAACGTGGTCGCGAAGAAGTGCGCCCAGAACTCGGCGGACTACTCCGAGCTCCTGATCGCCACGCGCACAAAGTCGCGCGCCGACAAGATCGCCTCCGAGATCAAGAACATCCCGGTGCACACCGCCAAGGTGGACGCCGACCACGCCTCGGAAGTGGCCGCGATCATCCGCGACTTCAAGCCAAAACTTGTCATGAACATCGCGCTCCCCTACCAGGACCTCGCGATCATGGACGCCTGCCTCGAGACGGGCGTCGACTACTTGGACACCGCCAACTACGAGCCCAAGGACGTCGCGCACTTCGAGTACTCGTGGCAGTGGGCCTACCAGGAGCGCTTCCAGAAGGCCGGCATCATGGCCCTGCTGGGCTCGGGCTTCGATCCCGGACAGACCAACGTCTACACCGCATGGCTGAAGAAGCACCACTTCGACACCATGGACACGTTGGACATCGTCGACTGCAACAACGGCGACCACGGCAAGGCCTTCGCGACCAACTTCAATCCCGAGATCAACATCCGCGAGATCACCCAGAACGGACGCTACTGGCAGGACGGCAAGTGGGTCGAGACCGCGCCCCTGGAGATCAAGGCCGACATCGAGTACCCAGAAGTGGCCAACCGCGGCTCGTACGTGCTCTTCCACGAGGAGCTCGAGTCGCTCGTGAAGCACTACCCCGAGCTCAAGCGCGCACGCTTCTGGATGACCTTCGGCGACAACTACATCAAGCACCTCACCGTCCTGCAGAACGTGGGAATGACAAGAATCGACCCCGTGAAATTCCAGGGCCAGGACATCATCCCGCTGGAATTCCTGAAGGCGCTGCTGCCCGCTCCGGACTCCCTGGGCGAAGGCTACTCGGGCAAGACCTGCATCGGGTGCCAGGTCACGGGCACCAAGGACGGCAAGCCGAAGACAGCTTTTGTCTACAACGTCTGCGACCACGCCGCGTGCTACAAGGAAGTCGGCGGACAAGCGATCTCCTACACCACCGCCGTCCCCGCCATGCTGGGCGGCGCGCTCATGCTGCGCGGCACCTGGAAGCAGGCCGGCGTCGTGAACATGGAGCAGATGGACCCGGATCCGTTCATGAACGAGATCGGCAAGTGGGGTCTGCCGTGGACCTGCCTGGAAGGCGACGCCGCCAAGCTCGTTTGAAGACGGGCTCGGAGCGCATCATCGCGGGATTGGCTGTGGTGCGGCGAATGGCAAACTTATTCGCCGCATAATGTGCGGCGAATAATCCTAGATTCACCGCAAGACCCATGTACATCCACGAACAGCCGGACTGGCCCAACTTCACCTGGCGAAACGAACTGCTGATCGCACCTCTGCGGCGATTGCATCATCTCCATGGTCGACTCCTTGGGCAGCTCGACAGCCTGGGGTTCTTGTCGCTGCCGGAAACGACGCTCGAGAATCTGACCCAGGATGTCGTCCGATCCGCGGAGATCGAAGGTGAAACCCTGGATGCGCGGCAAGTCCGCTCCTCGGTCGCGCGTCGATTGGGTGTCGCGGTACCGGACATGGTTCCGGCAAGCCAGGAAGTGGAAGGCATGGTGGACCTGACGCTCGATTCGATCCACCATTGCCACGAACCATTGACGCGAGCTCGAATGCTAGCCTGGCACAGCACCCTGTTTCCGACCGGACGCAGCGGTCTCCATCGGATCCAAGTGGGGGCCTGGCGGGACGATTCCCTGGGACCCATGCAGGTTGTTTCCGGAGGCTTCGGGCAAGAGAGCGTCCACTTCCAAGCCCCCGATGCGAAGCGCCTTCTCCGGGAGATGGACAGGTTCCTCGCGTGGTATGGGAAGCCATCAAGCGACGACCCGATCCTGAAGGCGGCCATCGCGCACCTCTGGTTCGTGACCATCCACCCCTTCGACGATGGCAACGGACGCATCGCGAGGGCGCTGACCGATCTGCTGCTGGCCCGCATGGACGGAATCCGTCTCCGCTTCTACAGCCTGTCCAGCCAGATTCTGATGGAACGTGGCGAGTACTACAGGATCCTGGAATGCACCCAATCCGGAGACCTGGACATCACCGAGTGGCTGCTGTGGTTCACGGGATGCTTCGAACGCGCCTTGACGAGGGCGGAGGAAACCGTGCAGAATGTGTTGGCACGACACATCTTCTGGCGGCGTCACGAACAACTGGCGTTCAACGAGCGGCATCGAAAGCTGTTGAACCTCCTGCTGGATGGATTCGAAGGCAAGCTCACGACAGGCAAATGGGCGAAGATCGCGCATTGTTCGACGGACACGGCGCTGCGGGACATCCAATTCCTTCTGGAGCACCACATCCTCGAGAAGGAATCATCCGGAGGCCGCAGCACGAGTTATCGGCTCGCGTCCAACCGATGACACCGAACCTTTCACGGCCCGAAGTCTCAATCTGCTCGAGATCGAGTTCCGCAATGCAGTCTGACCGGTCGCTTGTCTTGGAAAGATCCAGAAGTAATATTCCAGACATGCGCGACGTCTTGATCATCGTTCCGGAGGAAAGCCTGCTGTTCGAGGCGGCGGGGATCGCCGACATCCTAGGCCATGCCAACCAGATGATGACGGATGCGGTCCGCAAACGTTCGGGATACCGGGTCCGTTTGGCCACGACGCAGCCGCACCGCGTGGTCCACGACCGCACAGGACTCAATCTGCTGGCTGACGACCGGCTTGTCGACCTTGATCCAACCGTCCGTCGGGACACGGTGATCGTGACCAGCAAGGGAGCATCCGACGACGAACGCCGTGCCGTGGCCGACTGGTTGCGCGCGGCCATCCCCCGCACGCGGCGGATGGCGTCCGTATGCGCGGGGGCGCTGACGCTTGCCGAGACGGGATTGCTGGACGGGCGACGCGCCACCACCCACTGGCGCCGGCTCGACGAGCTGGAACGCCTCCATCCGAAGGTCCTCGTCGAACGCGGTCCCATCTACGTGCAGGACGGTCCGTTCTGGACCTCGGCCGGCGTGACCTCGGGATTCGACCTGACCCTCGCGCTGCTGGAAGACGACCACGGCTTCGAGCTGGCCCGCGACGTGGCCCAGGATCTGGTGATGTTCCTGCGTCGACCTGGAACGCAGTCGCAGTTCAGCCGCTTCCTGCAACGCCAGTCGCCGCGCAAGGGGCCGGTGCGCGAGCTGCAAGCCTGGATCCTCGAGCACCTGGACGCCGACCTTTCGGTGGAACGCCTGGCCGAACGCCTGGCCGTGAGCCCGCGCCACTTCGGCCGACTCTTCCTGCGCGAGACGGGCCTGACCCCCGCGCGCTACGTGGAGGAGGTCCGCCTGGAGGCTGCGCGTACCCGACTGGAGCAGGACAACGACGGGGTCGAACAGATCGCCGTCGCCACCGGGTTCGGTACCGCGCTGAACCTGCGCCGCGCCTTCGAACGCCAGCTCCAGACCACGCCATCGGACTACCGCGAACGCTTCCGATCGCTTGCCATGGCGTGATGTCCGAAATTGATCGCAGGATGTCCTATGAGACATCTCCGTACGCCGATACCTTCAGGGAAGGGAACCAACCCGAAGGAGGACGCGATGGTCAGAGTGGGAATCAACGGATTCGGACGAATCGGACGCAATGTGGTGCGGGCTGCGCTTGAGCGGGACGACTTCCAAGTGGTCGCGCTCAACGACCTGACCGACGCGAAGACGCTGGCGCACCTGCTCAAGCACGATTCGATCTTGGGGACGCTTCCTGTCACCGTCGAGGCTGGCGTCGGGACCATCGCGGTGGATGGCAGGCCCATCCGCGTCTTCTCCCAACGCGATCCGGGCGAGATCCCCTGGAGCGAAGCGGGGGTCGACGTCGTGATCGAGTCGACGGGGCGGTTCGTGGAAAAGGCGCAGGCCGAGGCGCACATCGTCCGCGGCGGAGCCAAGCGCGTAATCGTGTCGGCCCCGGCCAAGGGCGACGACCTCACGGTGGTGATGGGCGTGAACGACCAGCTCTACGACCCAGCCCGGCACCGCGTGGTGAGCAATGGAAGCTGCACCACCAACGCCCTGGCCCCGGTGGCACTGGTGCTGCACCGGGCCTTCGGGATCGAACACGGCCTGATGAACACCACCCACGCCTACACCAACAGCCAACCCCTGCACGACCAGCCCGAGAAGGACCTGCGCGCCGCGCGCGCGGCGGCGCTGTCCATCATCCCGCATTCGAGCGGCGCGGCCAAGGCGATCGGGCGCGTGATTCCCGAACTGGACGGACGTCTCACGGGATACTCGCTGCGGGTGCCGGTACCCGTGGTCTCCATCGTCGACCTGTCGGTGACGCTCTCCCGCAACGTCACGGTCGAGGAAGTGAACAAGGCCTTCCGCGAGGCAGCCGCGTCGGGTCCGCTGGCGGGCATTCTCGGCTACAGCGAAGAACCGCTGGTCTCCAGCGACTACCAAGGCGACCCACGCTCCTCGATCGTCGACGCGCCCTCGACCCTGGTGGCGGGCGGACGCCTGGTCAAGGTCCTCTCGTGGTACGACAACGAGTGGGGCTTCTCCAACCGGCTCGTCGACCTCGCGCTGCTGATGGAGCGCAAGGGACTGTGATTGAAGGTTGGTGCCTCGTCTGAACAGGACTTGGGACCAATTGGAGGCCATTCCGCATTTCGTTACAGCTGCACTCCGGAATGAGTGCGGGAACCGGTGCGGGACGGGTCCGGCGGATCGGGGCGGGCGGTAACTTCGAAGGGCCGGGACAACCGACACCCCTTTTCCACTGGAGCCATTCCATGAAGATCCGTACTACCGCCATCGTATCGTCGCTGCTACTGGCCGTCGTTGCCGGCTGCGACAGCCAGTCATCCTCCAGCACGTCCTCGTTGGGCGCCACCCTGAGCGGTGTCGCCGCCGGGCGCACCGTCCTCGCCGGGGCCAGCATCACCGTGCTGGACGCCGACAGCAACGTGGTGTGGAGCGGCACCACCGACGACTCGGGCCGCTACGAAGCGAACCTGCCCGAGGGCGTGAAGTTTCCCGTGGAGATCGTCGCCGCCAAGGACACGCTCGAGTTGAAGACGCTGGCTCCTTGGGAGGACGACGGCGACATCGTCTCCAACGTCAACCCCGTGACCGACATCGCCTTCGAGAAGCTCGAAAAGCACCACGGTCTCGATTCCATCCGCACGCGCGACGAATGGCTGCGCAAGGGCGACAGCGTCTTCTCGAGCCTGGCCGATTCCCTCGTCGAGTTCGAGGACTTCGCGATCGATCCGGACTTCCGCGGCGCCCATCACCAGGATTCGCTTCTGCGCAAGCTGGCCGATGCCGCCGACAGCGCTCGCGAGGACGGTGACTCGACGGAGCTCAAGGACATCGAGGACATGGTGTCCGATCTCTCCAGCCGCTTCGAAAAGGACGACCACGAAGAGGGCGTTCGCGACTCCCTGGATGTCGAGATCGAGCAACCGGCCGACTCGCTGGCCATCGACGGACGCGACGCCGATTCCCTCCGGACTCCCGAACTGAAGGACAGCGTCAAGATCGAACCCGTGGACACGGCGAAAGCCGTCGAGCCCGATTCGCTCCTGGCTCCCTGAGATCGCCGCATCGCCAACCGGCCCGTGCGCCCATCGCGCGGGCCGTTCGAACGCATCCACTCGACTTAGGTTGCAATCATGGCGCGGAACGGACTGCCCGAGATCTATCGCTACACCGACCACCGCAACTGGCTGCGGGACGCGCTCGCCGCATGGAAAGAGCGCGACCCCAAGGTGAGCCAGCGCTGGATCGGCCAGCGGCTTTCCATCTCCAGTCCCGGTTGGCTCGGCGACATTCTCGCCGGCCGCCGCAACCTCGCCGCCGCGCAGGTGATCGCCATGGCCGAGCTCTTCGAGCTCTCGCCGCGCGAGGAGATGTACTTCGAGACGCTGGTCACCTATGGGCAGGCCACCACCATCGCCGAGAAGCGGCGCGCCTACGATCGGTTGCTCACCTTCCACGAAATCCCGCGCGACTTCATCGGCGGCGACCGCGACGCCTACTTCTCCAGTTGGCTCCATTCCGTCCTGCGCGAGTTCCTGCTCACCGATCCGGAACAACAGGATCCGTCATCACTCGCCGCGCGGCTGCGCCCCGAGGGCGATCCCGCCGAGGTGGCCGCTTCGCTCGAGCTGCTGGAGCGCCTGGGGCTGGTGAGGAAGCGGGCGGGAGGACGGTTCGCGCCCACCACCGAGCACGTGAAGATGCACCCCGTGTTCGCGCCCATGCAGTACAGCCGCTACATCCAATCGACCATGGAACTCGCCCTGGGCGCCATGGAGCGCATCCCCAAGGACGAGCGCGACGTCACGGCCCTGTGCACCACCCTCAGCCGCGAAGCCTTCGAGCAGGTGCGCGAGGAGCTCGCGGCGCTGCGAAAGCGTATCATCACCCTGTCGGAGGCCGAGAACCGGAAGTTCTGGCCAGCCATCCAGGGAGACACACGATGCGTCTACCAGTTCGTGTTCGGGGCGTTCCCCACCACCACCAGCCGGAGTGAAGGATGAGGACGCCGCTTCTATCCGCGTTGGCGCTCCTGCTGGCCGCCTGTGCCGACGACCGCACCGCGTCCACCGAGGTCGACAACCACATGACCACCGTGGCGGGCGTGGTCGTCGACGGCGCACCCGTCGCGGGAGCCCGCGTGGTGCTGCAGTCGCTCGACGGGACCCAGCTCGCCGTGGCCACCACCGACACGGCCGGCCGTTTCCTCTTCCCTCCCGTTTTGACGGATTCCGTCTTCATGGTCGATGCCGGCGCGCTCGCGGCGATGGCGGTGCCGGGCATGGGAGACGATACCCTGCGGATCTCGGTGAACCCCGTGTCGTCGGAAGTCGTGCGCCGTCTGGATCGGACAGGATCCGTCCAAGCGGGACGCCTGGTCCGCGACTCCGTCGGCGACGTGGTGGCCCGGTACGGCCTGGGAGCGGGCGTGCCCTGGGATTCGCTGGAGGTTCCTGCGGTCGCATCGGCTCCCGCGACGCTCGTCCTCAATCGCCTGCGGGTGCGCGCCGCATCGGAGGGCATCGCTTCGGTCCGCTGGCTGGAGCGTTCGGAATCGACGGGCGTCTCGCTTTTCGCCGATCCCGAGGAGCGTCGAACCATCGCGCTGGAAGCGGCCCGCAGCGGGCTCGGCAAGAGCGAGGCGGAAGACTGGCTGGGAGAACTCGATCAGGAACATGGCGACGATTCCCTCTCCACGCGCTGGTTCCAGTTCTACGACGATTCGCTGCATGGCGGGGACGATGGGCAGCATGGCGACTCGTCGGGGGTTTCGCGCGATACGGTGGAGGCGATGCACGAGGGGTTGCTGGCGGCCTTCGGCGATTCGCTCGCGCGCCTCGTATCCGATTCCGGCGACAGTCCGGAGCAGGAGATCGACGCGATCGTGAAGAGCCATCAGGACGCGATCCTGCTCTACGTCGATCCGGGGCACGATGGCGCCATCGATTCGGCGCAACTGGTCGCGCTCCAGGTGCTGGGACGCGACCTCGTCTCGGGGAGCGTCTTCGTGCTGCGACATCTGCGGACCAGCGCGTGGGGAACCGAAGCCGAGCTGGATCTCCAGGACGCCCTGCTTTCCGGACGGGTGATGGCCGGTGTCGACCTGGCGGAACTTCTCAACGCGACCGATCCATCGGGATGGCTTGCCCAGCATCGCGTCGCATGGCCTCTGCCGGGCGGTCTCGCCGACCTGCGCGCGCTGGCCGAAAGCCGCGGCATCGCGATCGACTCCTCCGCCTGGCGGTGATCGGCTACGATTTGTCCTGAGGAGCCGCCTTCCTCAAATAGATACTGATCGGGGCATAAAAGCAGAAACATCTGTTTTTAGATCCCGATTGGGTGTTTAAAATCATCTACCACAAACCGGGCCGTGCTTCTGCTGGAGCCCCCACCCCCACCCTTGAAGTGATACACTGCTCGGGCCGCCAAGCTGGACTTGTGCGGTACACATGCCGTCGCGGAACGGCACCGAAGAGGACAAAATGCGTCATTTCCATGCGCTCGCCTTGGTCGCCGCGCTCTCGGGTTGCAGTGGATCAGACACGGACACCGCATTGCAAGCGCCTCTCGTGACGACCAGCCAGGTGGATCCCACCCTGTTCGAGACGATCATCGATACGGCATTCGTCGATTCCGCCGAGAAGGGAGCCGGGAACGGCGGCGTATGGAACGCCTCGGCCTACAAGGTCAAGCAAGGCAAGAGCGTCACCGTGTACCGTGTGCACGATGGCTATCGCTACGGGCACTGGTGGGCGTTGTCGCGCCCTTCGAGAACAAAGGAGGACTACAGGTCGGACTTCGCCATCTGCCCGGAATGGAACAAACTGGATTCGTTGCTGACCTGCACCCTCACCGAGGCCGCACGCGTCGTGATCGGACCGGGGGAAAGCGCCCTTTGCGACAGCGGAGAATACGGGCGCTCTGATTCGCTCCAGGTCTTCATGAACTCGCCGTCGAGCTACGTCGCCAATTGCCAGTCGTCGCCGATCACTTGGCCTTGAGTGGAATTGCTACAATTGCCCCATCCTCGTCCATGGAGACACCTATGCGTCGCTCCATTCCCGTAGCAGTCGTCCTGGGAATGATCGCCACATCCGGCGGCATCTTCGCGAACGTGCCCGAGTCGGAAGTTTCCGGGACGGACATCCTCGTCGACCGTCCACTCACCTGGGCCTCGAACGGCACCGCGCCCAGGGAACTCGGGTTCGCGACAGAATCCGACCACGAGCGGAATCTGGGCATCACGCTCCTGATCCCCGACGTCTCCGACGTGTTCGTGGGGATCTTCGACAACATGGGCGTTCCCGTGACGTCGTACTCGCACACCTACACCATGTCCGAGCTGTGGGAGATGGAACGGATCGCCGACGGCCGCTGGCGCTTGAACGTCGAATGGAACGGATTCGCCGCCAACGGGATCCCCGCGCCGAACGGCGTCTACATCTGGAAGATCATCGCGAAGTCGCGCAACGGCGAGACCATCGAGACCACGAAGAAGCTGGGACTCAGGTAGGAAGTTCTTCGCGCGCGCTCAGGGCAGCGCCATGCGAGCCTGGAACAAGCGGCCTTCGGGCGTGGTGGCCTCGAGGAACACGACGCCGTGGACGCCGCGCAGGGATTCGGAGGGCTTGCCGCCGCGGATGTCGCGACGGACGCCGCGCGCGTCGTGGATGGACAGGACTTGTCCTCCGCGGGAGACGAGGAGGTCGAGATCGGAGAGGGAACGCGGAGTTCCCGCCAGTGGCTCGGCCCTGGAGTCGTCCGTTCCCGTGGAGGAATCTCGTTCGAAGGACCGCAAGGCGATCGTGATGGCGGAATCTTCTTCGAGAGTCAGCCCCACCCCCTTGTCGTCAACCAGATTGTGGTATGTCTGTTCCATCTTTCCGAAGTCGCCCTCCGAGGAGTAGGAGTAGACGCGCCCGAGGGACATGCTTTCGCTCCGCACCTCATTGCCATAATTCGTGTTGGAGCCGTCTCTCGACCACTCAAAGGAACTGGTCGAAACGGAAAGAGCGAGAGGAGGTCTGGCCGCGCGCAAGAAGACGGCCAGCGACAGATCCGCGGGAGCCTTTGCTTCGAGGTACGCCGTCGGCGAATCGAAATCGATTGCGAGGGTGTCCAGACCCGACTGCCGCCCTGCCATTTCGCGCGCGATGCGCCAGGTTCCGATCATACCGGAGTCCCCGAGGCGTGCGAGGACGGCCCAGCGGATCCAGGTCGAATCATGCCCGGAAGTGGGATCACCCGGCCTCACGTACGGCTGCTTGGGCTTGGACCAATCGACGACTTTGGTGAAGACCCAGATGTCGTTCCGGCGCACGCCCCTGTTCTTCCAATCCAACCAGAGCCGGCTTTCGGACAGGGCTGGGCCGTTTCCTATCCGGTTCAGGACCCAGGACTCGCGCGTTTCGCCATCCAAGTACACAATCCATCCCGAATCCATGCTCCACAACCCCTGCGGCAAAGGGTACTTCGAGGATCTGGTCTGGCATCTTCCCAACTCGCACCACACTGAACGTACGAGATTCCGCCCCTCCTCGATGGAGGTCTTGGTCCAGTTTCCCGTATCTCGCACGATATCATCGCATGCCAATGCACGGAAACCCCACGTCATCGTATCCTCGGAGCCCCACGACATCCCCTCCTTGATGATGGGATTGTTCTGCGGTTCATCGACATCCCAAGGAACAGTGCAGGCTTTGGTGGTCCAGGCCATGTAGGGGCCTTCCACATGCAGCTTGAGCTGGCTGGTGACCACCGTATGAGTGTCCCTCCCGATCTTGCGCGCACCGGCAACCAGACTGTCGGTGATCTGGAACGTCCACAAACTCCCCCCACCTGAATCCTGCGAAGAATCGACGGGCAGCAAGGTCACGATGCCTCTTTCCGCGCCGCCTCGCCGGATGACCGAGTATTCCATGGGACGACCAATGACGAATGGGAACGCTTGGAGGATTCCTGCAGCAAACAAGAAGAGCGGAAACAAGGATGACTTGCGCATGGGAAGGATCTCCCTTGGAACCGGGGATGGCGCCTTCAATAGAGGAATATATCCAATAAGCACCCGGGGTGGCCGACTCATCCCATCAAACACGCCCCGCGCTCAGTGCCCCGGTTCGCGGATCTCGATGTGGTACTGGTAGCCCTGTTCGATGAGGAAGAGCTGGCGGTGCATCGCGAAGTCCTGCTCGCGGGTGTCGCGCGTGACCAGGCTGTAGAAGTGGGCCTGGCGGCCGTCCTCCTTGGGACGCAGAATGCGACCGAGGCGCTGGGCCTCTTCCTGGCGGCTGCCGAAGGTGCCCGACACCTGGATCATGATCGAGGCTTCGGGAAGGTCGACGGCGAAGTTGCCCACCTTGCTCACGATGAGCACGCGCAGGCGTCCTTCGCGGAATTCCTTGTACAGGTATTCGCGCTCGCGGTTGGGCGTGGAGCCCATGATGAGCGGAACGTCGAGATCGGCAGCGAGCTCCTCGAGCTGGCTGATGTACTGGCCGATGACAAGAACCGGCTCGCCGGGGTGGGCTTCGATGAGCTCTTCCACCACGGCCTTCTTGCCCGGATTCTCGGCGGCGATGCGGACCTTCTCGCGCTCGGTGGACTGGGCGTATTCCACGTAGCGGTTGAGCGCCTGCGGCAGACGGATTTCGGTGCAGGTGGCCGTCGCGATCCAGCCCTGGCTTTCGAGCACCTTCCAGGGCACGTCGTAGCGCTTGGGGCCGATGAGGGCGAAGACGTCACCTTCCTTGCCGTCCTCGCGCACCAGCGTGGCCGTGAGACCCAGGCGACGCGTGGCCTGCACTTCGGCGGAAACGCGGAAGACAGGCGCGGGCAGCAGATGGACTTCGTCGTAGACGATGAGGCCCCACTTGCGGGCGGCGAAGAGGTCGAAATGCGGGAAGTCGGCGTCCTTCTTCTGGCGGTACGTCAGAATCTGGTAGGTGGCCAGGGTGACCGGCTTGATCTCCTTGGTCTGTCCCGTGTACTCGCCCACCTGGTCTTCCGTGAGGGTGGTCTTGTCGAGGATCTCGCGGATCCACTGGCGCACCGCGACCACGTTCGTGGTGAGGATGAGCGTGTGGGTCTGGCAGAGGTTCATCGAGGCGATGGCGACGATGGTCTTGCCCGCGCCGCAAGGCAGCACGACCGTGCCCGCGCCACCCTTTTCCGACCCGGAAGCGTGGAAGATCTCGGACGCTTCGCGCTGGTAGTCGCGCGGCGCGAACGGGCGCCCCGTGAGCGTGGTCTCGCGCAGCTGGAACGACAGGGGGTCGCCGAAGGTGTAGCCGGCGAGGTCCTCGACCGGCAGGCCCGCAAGCGTGAGAGCGAGCTTGAGATGGCCGCGGAACCGCGAATCGACGCGGATGCGTCCGTTGCCCATGTCGTCGAAGAGCCACTCGCGCGCGGCACGGACGTTGCGTGCTTCCGCGAGGACGAGCGGATCGCTGGCGGTGAGGACAAGATCCGTCCCCTCCTTGACCAGCTTCAGCGTGCCGTAGCGGCCCATGTAGTGCGTGATCTCGCGAACCACGGATTGCGGCACGGGAAAGCGGCTGTGCGCGGAAAGGGCGGAGAGGACGTCTTCGGCCGAACGCCCCGTGGCGGCGGCGTTCCACAGGGAGAGGTGGGAGACGCGGTAGGTGTGGACGTACTCCGGGCTCTTGACGAGCTCCGTGAAAGGCGCGATGGCGTCGCGCGCGGCAAGGTAGCCCGCGCTCTCCGTCTCGAGAAGGAGGGTGAGATCACCCTGGACGATCAGTGGCTTGTCACGGTCAGACATGGGGAGGGAAAGGTAGCCCCTGTAACGGAATCCCACCACAAGGCCGATCGCGCCCCCTTCTCGCCGTCGATCGGGCGCCGATCAGGCGGCGGGGTGCTTGAAGGCGGCGAGGACCTTTTCCAAGGCATCGGGGACCGTCATGTCGCCCGCAGCCAGGGACGCCTTGGTCCCCTCCCAGGTCTCGAGCACGGACTCGTCGCGACAGAATTCGTCAAGAAGCTTCTCGGAGGCCATGCTCCAGACCCATTCCTGCACCTGATGCTGGCGTTGGCGCTCGAAATGGCCCGCCGCGAGCGTGGTCGCGCGGAATTTCTCGATCTCGTCCCAGATGCTGTCCAAGCCGTCTCCCGTGACCGAGGAGCAGGTGAGCACCGGGATCCGCCATCCGGGCGTGAATGGCTGGAGAGCCATCACGGAGCTCGCGAGGGTGGCCCGGGCCAGGCCCGCGCGCTGGCGGTTGTCGCCATCGGCCTTCGTGACGGCCAGGATGTCGGCGATCTCCATGATGCCCTTCTTGATGCCCTGGAGATCGTCGCCGGAACCGGCCAGCTGCAGCAGGAGGAACAGATCGGTCATGGAGCGGACCGTGGTTTCGCTCTGCCCCACGCCCACCGTCTCGACGAGAACGACATCGAAACCAGCCGCCTCGCACAGGTACATGCTCTCGCGCGTCTTGCGCGCCACACCACCCAGTTCGCCGGCCGAAGGCGAGGGACGGATGAACGCCTCGGGCAGACGCACGAGGCTCTCCATGCGGGTCTTGTCGCCCAGGATGGAGCCGCGATGGATGGAGCTGGACGGATCGATGGCGAGAACCGCGAGCTTGTGGCCCTTCTGGACCAAGCGGGTGCCCCAGGCGTCGATGAAGGTGCTCTTCCCCACCCCGGGAGGCCCGGAGATGCCCACGCGCACGCTGCGGCCCGCATGGGGCAGCACGAGGCGCACGAGTTCGTCGGCCTTGGCGCGATGCTTGGGCGCGTTCGACTCCACCAGGGTGATGCCGCGCGCCAGCATGGAGCGATTGCCGGCCAGGATACCTTCGAGAAGCTCCTCGGGCGTGGGATCGGCGCGCTTGACCACGGGAGCCGTGGAGATGCCGCTATCGGCCATCGTGACCACGCCGGGATTGACCACCGAGGCGAATTCGCTTCCCGCCCCTTCGGGGACCCATTCCGGACGTGCAGAGGTGTCGCTCATGGCTTGAAATCTAGCCTCGACGCGCATCGTCCCATCGGGGTGGCATATTCCGTTGTCGCGATTTACAACGATTATCTCCGAAACGATGCGATGCGGACGGAAACGCATGCGTATGATCCCCATACATCTTCCCAGGAGATCCCCCATGATCGCTCTCCTCGCCTCCATCGTCCTCGGCGCGTTTCCCTTCCGCGGAAGCGTCGTACGTTCGCTCGATTCCAATCTCGTGATCGACGGCGACACGGTGCACGTGCTTCAGGAGCAATGCCCCTGCATGTGCCCTGGATCGCAGTACGTGGTTCGAGTCTCCCGTACCACGGACAGCGGAGTCCAACCGTTCCCGAGAACCAACATGTCCTACCTCGCATCCAGGAGTTCGGAGTTCCTCGGCATGGACGCCAGCGGCATGCTCACGCGCTGCGGGGATCCACGGATCGGAATCGCCCCCGACAGCACTCGGCGATTCATCATGCGTGGACAAAACGCGTCCTGGGCCGTCTGGGCCGACTCCCTGTACCCATGGAAGGACACGACGCGGCGCTTCGATACGACCGGCGGCAGAATCAATTCCAGCATCACCATCAACGAGACGTTCCGCGCCCGCTGGCGCTGGAGCCGCATCGACTCTACCGTCCCGTGGGTGCGCTGGATCGACACCCTGAAGTTGAATCCCGGCTCGTCGCTCGTCGGACGCTCCGTTTTCACCACGCTCAGGAGCGCCCGTCTCGACTCGCTCTCTCCACGCACTCGGCTTCTCGGAAGCGGGTTCGTCCTGCGTGCACTGAATCGCACCGACTCGGAGTGGGGATTCCGTCTCGACGATCCGCCGACATCGCGCCGTCCAACCCCCGTCGTCAGCATCCCCTCCGACTCGATCGCCGCCGGCACCACCTTCGCGGTCCTCGACGCGTACAACCAGTCAGCGGGCATTCCGCTCTGGCGCATGATGGTCGACGGCAAGACCGTCGACTCCCTCGTGACCACTGGATACGCGATCTCCACCAGCGTGGCACCAGCACGACGCAATCCCGCCCAGCTCGGGCACCAGGCCTACGACCTCGCCACCGGCCAGCGCGTCGCTCTCCCCCACGCCATGCAGGTCGGCAGGCACCTCCTCGACGGTCCCTCGGGAACGAGGATCATCGTGGTGCGCTGACTACGCCCCGCCGCCCCGCCGCATGCGGAACGCTGTGCGCCCGGCGAGTTCGTCGAGCGTCTCCGGAACAGCGCTCCCCAACCAGGCCGGATCCTCGAGGAGATGCCCCGGCCCCGTGCGCGCGAGCATGCGCTTCAGCGCCGACAGGTCGGAGCGCCAGAGCATGCCGTCCCAGAACTCGACGCCGGGGAACTGCGTCTTGTAGAGCGCCTTCTCCGAGTAGCACGTCCCCAGATGGATATGACGGAATCCGTCGCGGGCGAAGCGGTCGACGCAATGCGTCATTAGGAACATGCCGAGGTTGCGCACGCGCCCCTCCGGCTCGAAGAACGAGTACGAGTAGAACGCCGTGCGCCCCTGGTCCAGCAGGAGCGCGACCCAGCCGACCTCCCGGTCCCCGTCGCGGCAGACGAGCACGTGCGAGACCATGGCCGACGAGAAGGTCCCCTCCAGCCGCTCGCGTCCCATCACGCCGTCCCCGAACCGCTCGGAGGCGTAGCGCAGGCACGTATCGCGCACCGCGTCGGTGAGGACGAATTCCGTCGACGGGACCAGCGCGCACGAGAGTCCTTCGCCCTTGCGCAGGACGCGGCGGTTCTCGGAGCTGGGCGCGAAGCCGTCGAGCGCCACGCGGACCTGGCGCGCGAGGTACCACCGCGAGAGGTCGCGCGCACTGGGAAGGAAGCCTCGCTCGAACATGTCGGACGGCGTCTCGCCCGGGTCGGGGAAGGCCCAGACCACCCACGGGAAGACGTAGGCGCCGTAGTCGGGAGCCGCCTCGGAGAAGAGGAGTCTCACGGCTTGCGCTCCGCAACGCCGCGGCGACCGCGTCCCTTGGCCACGGCTTGGTCCATGGGGAGTTCGAAATGCTGCCAGTCACGTCCCGATGCCCAGCGTCCGCCCCACCACCATCCCCTGGCGCGCAGGTAGCGCACCGCCAGGCTCGTGTCGGAAAGCGTCCCCGGAACGCCGATATCGTGCTTCGCGCCCGCGGGGCGCGTACCCCGTCGGTGTTCGAACGGATTGCGCAACGGAGCGATGTCGATGGCAAGCCCCAGCGCGTGCGCCGACATCCGCGCGGTGCCCTTGACCTTGCGCCAGTTGAACGCGGAGGTGTTGTCGGCGATCATCGAAAGGGAATCGGAAAAGCCGAATTCCGACACGGGCCTGACCGAGCTCAAGGCGTATCCGGACACGAAGAGCGTGTCGAAGAGGCCTTTCAGATCGGTCGCGGCGAGCCTGTGGCACACGACGCGCCCGACCAGATCCTGTCCATCGAAACTCCAATAGGGCACATCGAGAACGACAAGATTTCCGAGGATGGAAGCGGGGACGCCGCCCCCCGCGAGCTCCGTGGAAACCATCCCCGAGGGGAAGATGCGGAGAAGAATGCCAAGCAGGATCCCGGTCACGGGGAACTCAGGGATTGAAGTTCTGCATCGAGGTCATCATGATGGCGACGAAGGCCATGAAGCCCCCTGCGAACATGACCTGCTGGCGGAGGGTGAGCGTGCGCGGCGGAAGCGAACGAGCGCGGGTCGCGGTGGAATCGGTTGTCTTCCTGGCAAGCCCGGAATCGTTCGCGCCCACGGTCGCGGAATCGCGCGTCGTACCGGACTCGGTGCGGAGGAGCGCCGAGTCGTGCGCGACTTTGGCGGCCGTGAACGAAGAGCGCCCGGAGTCGGTCTTGGCCTTCTTCGCGCCGGCAGCCAGGATCGAATCGCTCTTGCTGGCAAGCGACGAAACACCGGCGGACGAAGCCGCATTGCCGGGCTTGGTCGCGCCGAAGAGGACGACCAGCGCGAGAACAGCCGCGGTCGTCCGAAGGATCACGCCGACAAGGCCTTCTTGAGCAGCTCGTTGAGAGTGCCTGGATTGGCCTTGCCGCCGGTGGCGCGCATGACCTGGCCCACGAAGAAGCCGAAGAGCTTGTCCTTGCCGCCCCGATAGGCCTCGAGTTCCTTGGGATTGGCTTCGACGACCTGGGCGATGGCCGCGAGGATCGGGCCGTCGTCGGTGATCTGCCGCAGTCCCTTCTCGTCGATGAGCTGGTCGGGGGTCTTGCCCGACTCGGCCATGAGCGCGAAGATGTCCTTGGCGATCTTGCCGGAGATGGTCTTGTCCTCGATGCGGGCGATCAGCTGGGCGATGTGACCCGGCGTGATGGGCAGTTCGCCGATGGCCTTGCCGGTTTCCTTGAGCGTGCGGAGGACGTCGCCCATGAACCAGTTGGACGCCTGCTTGGCGGGCGCGCCGGCCTGGAGGATGCCCTCGTACCAGTCGGCCAGATGCTTTTCGGCGGTGATCACGCGCGCGTCGTACTCGGGAAGTCCCAGCACGTCGACATAGCGCTTCACGCGAGCTTCCGGCAACTCCGGCATTTCGAGACGGATTTTGTCAATCTGCTCGTCGGTGACGTGCAGGGGGACGAGATCGGGCTCGGGGAAATAGCGGTAGTCGTGCGCGTCTTCCTTGGAACGCAGGCTGCGCGTGGTGCCCTTGGCGACGTCGTAGGCGCGCGTTTCCTGGACGACGTGTCCGCCGTTGTCGAGGATCTCGGCCTGGCGGATGATCTCGCACTGGATGGCCTTCTCGATGTTCGAGAAGGAGTTCATGTTCTTGAGCTCGGTGCGAGTGCCCAGGGGAGCGTTCTCGTCCTTGCGCAAGCTGACGTTGGCGTCGCAGCGGAAGCTGCCTTCCTCCATGTTGCCGTCGCACACGCCGAGGTATTCGACGATCTGCTTCAGACGCTGGAGATAGAGGATGGCCTCGGCGATGGAGCGCATGTCGGGAGCGGTGACGATTTCGCACAGCGGCGTGCCGCAGCGATTGGCGTCGAAGAGGCTGTCGGCCCCGCGGTCATGGAGGAGCTTGCCCGCGTCCTCTTCCATGTGGATGCGCACGATCTCGATGCTCTTGTCGATTCCGTCGCCAACGATGTGCAGCTTGCCATCGACGCAGATGGGACGATCGTAGATGGGCATGCCGCCCGTCTGGGTGATCTGGTATCCCTTCGGGAGGTCGGGGTAGAAGTAGTTCTTGCGCGTGAACATCGCGTTCTTGTCGATCTTGCAATCGAGCCCGAGTCCGAGTCGGATGGCGTAGTCGACCGCCTGCGCATTGGGCATGGGCAGCGTGCCTGGCATGCCCAGGCACACGGGGCAGGTATGGAGGTTCGGATCTTCGCCGAACGACAGCTCGCAACCGCAGAAAAGCTTGGTACGCGTAGACAACTGGGCGTGGACTTCGAGTCCAATGACGACAGAGTAAGCCATAGGAAAGAAAAGATAGGATTCGCCCTTTGCCCCATAGGGCGCTCTGCCCGGCCACCGGTCGTGAGCCCTAGCTCTGTCCACTCGGTGCCCGCAGGTTTCGACGATGCTCAACCAGCAGGCGTTCCCCACCGGCGAGGGCCGAAGGCCCAATGCCGGGCAACCTCTCCGCACTAAGCTGCCGACCTCACCGGTCGCGAGCCCTAGCTCTGCCCACCACTGACGGCTTCTGCCGGGGATGCAGACGAAGCGACACGATCCCGAAGGCGCCCGCATCGGGGCGCCGAGTGGTGAGGGGAGCGAGTATGCGCCCCGGCAGAAGCCGTCAGAAGCCGGCACCGAACTTGATGAGCCAATACCTCTGTTCCACGGAGCCCGTCGTGGTTCCGAGTTCATTGGAATAGGTGATCGCTTCGCAGTGAAGGAATCGGAAAAGTTCACCCTGGATGCCCGCAGTGGGATATCCGCTGCGCACACCTGCGGAAAGGCGTCCCGAGAGGATCTTGGGAATGACCGTCTGCATCCACTCCGCACCGAAACCGATCTTGGAGAGGGGCTTGTAGCCGTTCTCGTCGCCCAACATGTCGTCGAGGCCCGCGGAGAAGTTGATCTTGCGTCCCCACTTGTCATTGCGCTGGAACATCTTGGGTGCCCAAGCCGTACCGACCGCGAGGTTCGGTGTCACGAAGTCCTGCTGGAGCTTCATGCCCACATTCTGGATCACACCGCCGAAACGCAACCCGGGCGTCTGGAACCAGAGCACGCCGAAGTCGAGACCGTGCCCCCAGTCACCGGTGCGCAGCAGCTGCTTGAAGGTGGAATCGCCGATGTCGGTCGCGCGATTGGTGAAGCTTCCGTCCTGGATTTCCGTCAGCCCGATGGCCTGGCGCGACTCCGTCACGACGGCGATGCGGTAGCCGACACCCAGACTCAGGCGATCGTCCATGAAGGCCCTCGCCGTCGCGAACTCGACGGCCTGCGTATTCCGGAGCGCCACTTCGAAGGACGGCATGATCGCACCGTGGTCGAACAGGATTTCCGGCTGGATCTCGCCCCACGCGCCAACGCCGTAGTTGTGGATGGCGAATTCGGCCTCGCCATGCCAGTTGACAGGAATTGGCTTGCGGTCGAACTTGTACAAGTCGTCGAAGATCTCGGGGTGGTTCAGGAGCGTGTCGAGATTCTGCTCCTTGTAGTACTTGGCGTATTCGTCCTGGTAGTCGTAGAGATCCAGGAGCGTTCCCGCCGGGAGATCGATCCCCGTGAAGTTCCAGTTGAGCTCCATGCGTTCGCGCAGATAACCCAGGCTGTCGAGCGGATGGAATGTCCCCTTGCGGCCGATCTGCGTCAAACCGGCGGGATTGATATGGACCGCGTCCTTGTCGTCGGCGATGGCGACGAAGGATCCGCCCATGGAAAGGGAGCGGTAGGAGCGGTTGACGGGGCCTCGCACCGCCTGCGTGGAAGCGGCGGCGCCGAGGAGGATCAAGGAGAGAAGTGTCGTTCCGGTTTTCATCGGGTGATCCCCTCCTTGTACTTGAGCCAGCACCCACCGACGCGTCTGGCGCCTTCATCGATCCGTCTTGCGGGCGGAAGCGCGAGGATCTGGAGGCGGATCTCGTTCCTGGCCCGGGAAAGCTGGTCCGCGGGCTTCTCGCTCGGATTCTGGGCGACGACCCTCGTGTAGACGGAATCCGTCGTCGGGTCGACCCAGGTCAGGCTCGCGAACGCCTTGGTCCTTCCGTCGGCGCGGCTGACCCACCGGAAGAATCCGGAATCGGCGTCATCCCTGCCATAGACGGCCCTCATGCTGTCGCCGACGATGCGGAACCGGTCGTTGAGGATACCGTCGTCGGGCGCGTTCGCGTAAGGCCGACTCATGATCGTGTCGTATCCCGGAAACAGGTACGAGGCGCGAGCATCCTCGTCGGTGATGCCGTCGCCGTCGTTGTCGGTCTTGTCGCCCCAGACCTCCTCGTCGATGCAACCGTCACCGTCGTTGTCGAGGGAATCGTTGAGCTTCCAAAAGATGATCGAGCCACCCGCCTGGTTGAGGAACTTGTCGATCTTCGTGTTGACGTCCTCTTCGCTCGTGTCGGTCGACGGCTTCGAGGTCGATGCGACCTGCTTGAGAATGGTGCGATTGGTCTCGACGTCGTTCCCCATCCCTTGGACGAAATTGTTGAAGTCGGCGACCTTCTGCGTATTCACGTTGCCCGTGGTGTCGGGAGTACCGTCCGCTCCCGTGCTGAGGAAGGAGTCGGCCGCGATCGCATTCGGCTTGATGCCGCCCGAGGAGAGCGAATCGAAAGCACCCTTGAGAAGATTGTCGCGCGTATCGAACGTGGTGTCGCGGTTCAGATCGCCCAACTTGAGGATGAGTCCGAGGTTCGACGCGATCAGCAGATCCGTTCCCTCCCGCGACGCATTGTACACCCCGTCGGTCCGTCCGAGGCTGTCCCGCACGCGGAAAGCCGTGATGATCGACTGGAGGCGCAACAGCGGCCTGTAGAACCGATTCTTGACGGAATCGCCTTCGTTGAGGAACGGCAGAGAATCGCCCGCCTTCAATCCGCCCAGATCCTTGGCCCGTCGAATGAGTTCCGTGATGGGCAGACTGTCGCGCGCCACCATCGCCTTGGCCAATCCGTGCCAGGCGAGCGACTTGGAGGAGTCCTGGGCAAGAGCCTTGGAGAAGGCGTCGTAGGCCCCGTCGAAGTCCTTGTCGCGCATGCATTGCTCGCCGACCGCGATCAATCCATCGGCATCGCCGTCATCTTCGCTCCCCTTGCCCGAGGGGTTGAAGATGTTGCATCCGACGAAAGCCGCGAGGAATAGCGCAAGGGGAAGAAGCCAACCAGAGATACGTCGTCCAGTCATGGGGTCTCCAGGAACGAGAGAGGAACTTCAGAGTTAGATTCTCGCACTCCCATGTCCCACGTGCAAGTGGGAGATGCGGTCGCCGCTCCAAGGCGGGGCGACTCATTCAATGGACGCCCTGCTCCAACAACCTCCGACATGGGTCTCCCCCTCCTTCTTCCGCTCGGCACCCTCGAAGGACAGGACGTGCAGACGGATCGCGTTCCTCGCGCGATCCATCCAGTCCATCGGTGTCTCGTCCGGATACTTCGCCACGGCATCGTCGTAGAAAGGCCTGTTCACGCCGTCCAACAGGTTCACCCACGACAGATTCTGGAACGCCTTCGAGCGCCCCTGGGAAGCGAGCGCCCGCGTGCCAGCTCGCACGAAGACGCCCGAATCGAGGTCGTCGATCCCAGACACGAAACGGACGTCGCCGCCCACGATGCGGACACGATCGTTGAGAACGCCGTCGTCCGGAGCATTGGCGAAGAGCGTATTCCTCGTCAGCAAAGGGTCGGACGGGAACAGGTAGGCGACACGCCCATCCTCGTCCACTAGGCCGTCGCCGTCGTTGTCGAGATTGTCTCCCCACACCTCCTCGTCGACGCAGCCGTCGCCGTCGTCGTCGATCGAATCGTTGATCTTCCAGAAGACGATGCTCCCTGCCGCCGCCTCCAGGAACCTGTCGATCTGCCCGTCAAGCTCCTCGTCCGCGGCGGAGCCGGAATCGGGCGCATGGAACGATGTGCCGCCCATCTGCTTGAGGATGGTCCTGTTGGTCTCGACGTCGTCGTTCACCCCTTGCAGGAACGTGTTGAAGTCGGCGACCTTCTGCGTGTCGACCCGCCCCGTCATGTCGGACGTCGCCAGGAACGAGTCGGGCGAGAGAGCCCCGGGCTTGAGCCCTCCGGCGTCGATCGAATCGAAGGCCCCCTTGAGCAGATTGTCGCGCACGTCGACGACCGTGTCGCGGTTGAGGTCGGACAACTTGAGGACGAGCCCCAGATTGGAGGCGACGAGCAGATCGACATCCTCACGCGAGGAGGCGTAGAGGCCGTCCAGCCGGCCCAGGCTGTCGCGGCGCCGGAACGCCATGATCAGCCCCTGCAGCCGGATCAGAGGCCGGTAGAAGCGATTCTTGACCGAATCGTTCTCGCCAAGGAACGGCATCGTGCTGTCGCCAACCGCGCCGAGTCCGTACGTGCGCCGCAGAAGCTCGGTGATCGGGACGCTGTCGCGGGCGATCGACGCCTTGCAGAGCCCGTGCCACGCGAGGGACTTCGACGAATCCTGCGCCAATGCCCGCGAAAACGCATCGTAGGCACACCCGAAATCCCGGCTCCGCATGCAGTCCTCGCCCCTCTCCACGAGCGCATCCGGATCCGAAGCGTCGCCAGCTCCGGACAGGTTGAACAGATTGCACCCGGCAAGCACCACGGCGATCATCGCCACGAGAAGCGGCTGCCAACCAATTCGTCTTCTGGACATGCAATCCCCAGGGGGTCGAGACAAGAACACCTGTACCGCATTGTCGCACTTCGGAGGGAGGAGCGCAAACTCGCGGGGAGGCGCTAATTTGTCAGGCCTATGTTCCGCATGCCGTTCCGGTGGCGCATTCCGGCGATCCTTCCCTTCGCGCTCAGCGCCGCAGCCGCGTCGCAGGGGCTCGACCTGGAGGGCCATACAGGCTACCTGATGGTCCCGAGCGCCCGGACCATGCCCGCCAACAGCATCGCACTGTCGTGGAACCACTACAATAATCAAGGCGACTACGGGAGCCCCTACACCATCCTCGTCGGAGGATCGGCAATCCCGTGGACGGAAATCATCTGCCGCTACGGTTTCCCCGACCTGAGCGTGAACGGGAAACTGGGCGTTCCAATCTACCAGACGGAGCTTCTCGGTCTCCACGCGGGCTTCGGCGTCCAGGATGTATGGGGAGGAGTACGTATTCACCATGCGCTCTACGGAGTGGCCACGGCGCGATTCGGATGGCTCGAGGGCACCGCTGGCTGGGGCAACGGTACATCTACAGACATCTACCTCGATAGCCCGAAAGAACGCACCTTCTTCGGAACAGCCGCCCCCCGCCTGGAAGGCTGGTTCCAGGGCGCGTCGCTGCACATTCCTCTTCCCCGCCAATGGTCGGTGCAAGCCGAGCTTCTGGAAGACATGGACGGCAACACCTGGCGCGCTGGCGGGAGACTCGGCCTGGAATACCGCGCGTGGTCGGTCGACGCCCTCGTCGCGACCCGGCTCGATTCGCCGGAACCGGAATTCCAGCTCGGTACGCGTATGCGCCTTCCCGACAGCGCCTCTCCCCCTCCGCTTCCATCGTGGAACATCGGCAGTCCGATCGTGCTCCAGTTCGGCCCCTGGATGCAAACCTTCGTGGGGACGGAATTTGGCGACTTCGACGCCCAGGCAGCCATCAACAGCGAGCTCTACGCGATCCCATGCGACCATCTGACCGTGGGCACGCGCGTCCGCACGCGGGTATGGCAGACGCGGAACCTGGAAGCCGGAGGCCCCTATCACTCGCAATTGCAGGAACTCCCCATCTGGTGGGAATCGGGAGCCATCGGACTCCATTGGGAATCCGAGACGCCAGGCTCGATCCTGGTCCAAGGCGGATGGATCGAAGGCGACAACATCGGGCCATCGGTCACGCTCGAGAGCGCGGCATGGCAGGGCTTCCGCCTTGGGTTCCGCGCCGGCTACTGGTACTCCCCAGGCTGGGAGGAGACGAGGACATCGGCCATCCCCGCCCTGCGCTGGGACAGCCCGCACAGATCCTGGTTCGGCCAGCTCGACGCCGGTCGCTACTGGAACAAGGACACCTCCGCACGTCTCCGCCTTGGCCGCCGCTGGGGCCCATTGTCCGCAAGTGTCGGGGTATTCCGCGTGTTCGATACGGACGAAACATTGGCCGAAGGTCGCGTCGCATGGAGCTTCTCCGGAAAGGGCTTCGGAAACGAATGGTTCCAGATACGCCCCACTCCGGAATGGAGCCATGGCCTGAGAACGAAACTAGGTGATCCTGGCAAGGAGCTAAACTCTTTGAGAATCGGACCAGCAAAGGAACCAGGAGTTCTATTAAGCCTGTCCAAGTAGCTGTTTCATCAAGGCTACAAGATCCCCTCCCCCCCCCGGATTAACTATCATTGCGTCTGCATTCAAGCATTATCCCCTTGTACACACGTCCCGCTCGTTCGGACCCCCTTTCTATGCATCATTCCATCGGTACACGAGATCTCAAGCGCAACGGACTTGATCCGTTCGTACCGACATTTGATCATCGCGATTCGCACGAGCCGCTTACTCGCCCCGCCACGCCTTCGCTCACACGCCTTCCCATCCTGGGTGTGGGTATCAACTACGGCTCGCGAGCCGCCATCCTCGACGAACTGCTCCGGCTTTCCGACCACCACACCAGTGCCTACGCTTGCTTCGTGAACGTCCATATGGTCATGGAGGCGAATCGCCATCCCGATTTCTTTGCCATGATCAACGGATCCGACTTCAATTGCCCCGATGGCCTCCCCATCGCCAAAGGCGTCGGCTGGTTCCATGCCATCAACCAGCCGCAGATCGCCGGACCCGACACGTTGCCTCACTTGCTGGAACTCGCGCACCTGACCGGCAAGCGCATCTTCGTCCTGGGCTCCACCGAGAAGGTCCTTGAGGCGTTCACACGCAAGGCGCAATCCGAGTACGGAGACGACCTGATCGCAGGCACCCTCAGCCCCCCCTTCCGGCCACTGACCCCCGAGGAAGACGAAGCCATTGTCCAACAGATCAACGAGACAAAAGCTGACATGATCTTCGTCGCATTGGGCTGCCCCAAGCAGGAGAAGTGGATGCACACCCACAGGGGGCGCGTCCACGGTTGCATGTTCGGACTTGGCTACGCCATTCCGGTCTACGCCGGAATCGAAAGCCGAGCCCCCCGGTGGATGATCGAATGGGGCCTGGAATGGGTCTTCCGACTGTCATCCGATCCACGTCGTCTTTTCAAGCGATACGTGCAGACGAACTCATCGTTCCTGTACCACATTGTTCGGGCAAAGTTCTGGCACAAAATCGACCTAGACAATGACCGCTGATTCCTGTTCACTTATCACAACGTGTCGTTGGAAGCAAATGAAGCACTCGGAGATCGTTCGTGTCCCGCGTTGAAGGCAAGCCAATCGCGACAGGTTCTCTCGTTGACTTGACGAAAATCGTACTAGTTGGCCAAACACCGCCGCCACATGGTGGACAAGCCATTATCATTGAAAGAATGTTGTCGAGCGAATGGAATAATGCGAAGCTGTTTCATATTCGAATGTCGTTTATGAAAAGTATGGAAGATCGTGCGAAGCCTTCTGCAAGGAAGATATTTCATCTACTCGAGATAATATTCAGAATCATCATATCCCGATTCAAGACAGGTGCAAGAGTTCTTTATTTTCCCCCAGGGAACTCGCCAAGATCCACTATCTATAGAGATTTGATCTTGTTGGCATGTACTCGACCCTTTTTTAGCAAAACGATTCTTCATTTTCACGCTGCAGGAATCAGTGACACCGCAGTGTCTCTCAAATCATACGAGCGACTACTCATACGTATGATTCTCGGGCGACCAGATCTCACGATAACGAGTTCGGAATTCAATCCAAAAGATGGTGAATTCCTTCACGCCAAGCGGAATGTGATTATCCCACTCGGTCTACCCGATATTTTCCCTCCGCAAACAGCCCATCGCGCGTACAACAAGGATGGGGCGTTGAATCTTCTGTTTCTCGGACTGATGAACGGGACAAAAGGCGAGGGACGTATCGTTGAAGCTCTCGGAATTTTGCGTGATTCTGGACGAAAAATCAAACTGCGGTTAGCTGGGAGCTTCGAAACGAAGGAATACGAAGATCAATTCTGGAAAAGAGTCAACTCTTTGAAATTATCTGATGTTGTTGAATATCTCGGGGTTGTTTCAGGCCAATCGAAGATGGACTCGTTTCTCAACTCTGATATTCTATGTTTCCCAAGTACGTTCCAGTCGGAATCTTTCGGCGTTGTCCTTATCGAGGGGATGCAAGCGTACATGCCTTTGATCGCTACGCGATGGAGGGGTATTCAATCTGCAATCAAGGATGGCGAAACAGGCTTTCTTGTCTCACCAGATTCCCCACAAGAGCTAGCTAGCAAAATTGCATTCTTCTCCGACAATCCCAATGAAATTGCAGCTTTTGGTAGAGCGGGTAACGTATTTTACCATGAGAAGTTCACTTGGGAAAAGTTTATCGATTCACTTAACAGCGAATTCAAAAGACTCGCTTAAGGTATAACCATGAAGGCGTTAGTTACTGGCGGCTCTGGATTTATTGGCACGAACTTGATCGAGTTACTTGCAGAAAAAGGTATTAGTGTAGTCAATTACGACCTTGCCCCCCCCCTCAATCCTGCGCAACAGCCATTTTGGATCACTGGGGACATCATGGATGTGGAACGACTGGGGTCGGTTCTCCAAGAGGTTTCCCCTGATGTCCTCATCCATCTTGCTGCACGCACAGATACACTGAGCCCAAAGATCCAAGATTATTCTGTTAATACAGAAGGTAGCCGCAACATAGTCGAATGTGTTAAGCGTACAAAATCGATTACGCGCTTAATCATGACGTCAACTCAATACGTATACAAGTCAAGCACGATCCCATTTCCATCTTTTGATGATGAATACAAGCCCCATACGGTTTATGGACAAAGCAAGGTAATTACAGAGCAGATCACTCGAGAATCAGGGTTAGACTGCACTTGGACTATCGTGCGCCCCGTCAATATATGGGGACCATGGCACATGCGTTATCCGAATGAACTTTGGAAGGTAATCGGTCAAGGCTTCTATGTGCATCCAGGCTATTCACCTGTGATCAGAACTTATGGCTACGTTAAAAATGTTGCGCATCAGATCTGTCAGATTGCGCAGGCACCGCACGCCGAAGTTGCAAGTAAAACCTACTACGTGGGTGATCAGCCGATCGACTCATATTTATGGCTTAATGAAATATCGAAGCAGTTGAGGGGGAGGGATATTAAACGTGTCCCAAGGATCATACTAGCAGCACCTTCACTGATAGGGGATGCGTTGCTTGCTATTGGAATCAAAGCCCCCCTCCACTCTGTCCGGTATCACAACATGGTCGAGGACTTTTACGCACCAACGAGTACCACAATATCCCTTTTCGGTGCACCTCACTCATCTTTGGCTAAGAATGTTGCCGAAACTCTTGAGTGGATCAAGCGTGAGCAGAAATCACTGCATCCGTATTGGGCGGGAAAAATTTAAAGCGAAGTGTTCCACTAGACTCCGGTGTTTTTTGTCTTCTGGGTGGGCTTCTGGGTGGGCTTGTCGTCCACGCGTTCACTCAAACCGCGCCGCCGAACGAAGGGATGATGCCGAGTCTGTCATGAGACAGCAACCAGCCTAAATTAGGCAGGTTGCTGTCTCATCTGTCCCTGACACATACCGGAGCGCTGGCGGCATGATTCAGGCTGCAACTACCTTGACGCATAGCGCGCCGCCGGAGTTTGTCGGAACTTTTTGCGTATAGCCAAAAACTTACTGTCAACGAACCGATCAATAAATACCGCATAAGCGATTGATGCAAATATAGTCAATAATACCACAACTACCGCACTATCAACACCCAATTTCTTCAAATACAAGATAAACGAGTAGTGGAAAAGATACATAGCATAAGAATATCGCCCGACCATTCTCATCAGAGGCGTATTCAGTATCGAAAACATGCACAGGCATGGATATGTCACAGAGTAGTAGAAAAGCGGAAACAAGCAAATAGACTGAAGCGTATATCGATATGTTTCACGGAACTCATGGCCACGCAACAGAAAAGTCACAAAGAAAACAGCCACCGATGTGGCAATAATAGATCCATCACGCCATATACTATAACGCCTAACGGCATATTCTGCATCACGCAACGGCATAACAAGAGCAAGAACCCCCCCCCAAAGGATTGAATCAAGACGAGTATCTGTTGCACAGTATGTATATGCCGAACTAAACGCCCCCCCCGCATGAATGATCGACACCCTCCGTAATAGAATAACAACGCAAATAAGTAAAAAAACTAGTATCGTCCACTTGCGCCCAAACACCCGATGCAACGCAACAAATACTAGCGGATAGATTATGTAAAAATGTTCTTCCACAGCGAGTGACCACAGCACATTTGTGCCATCAGGAATCAAACGATAGTAATGATCAAAGAATAGGATATAGTAATTACAAAAATACAACAATTGCGACACCGCTCCCCACAACGATACGCCCCCTCCAAGAACGCCGAACAGCACAAGAGTATAAGCTATACTCAGACTCACTATGAGCGTCGGCATCAAGCGCGCAAAACGTCTCACGTAGAAATGAAAGACATCTAATCGACCAAATTCAGCAACTTCATACCGCATCAAGGATGTAATCAGATATCCACTCAAAAAAAAGAAAATCGTAACACCAAGCCCACCAGGAATCACTTTTTCAAACCCGGAGTGGCTCAGCACAACGAGTATAATTGCAATTGCTCGCCAACCATCTAGCGAGGGGATACTGCCATACTTTTTTGTCACAATCCGCCGCCATTCATTGCATTTTCCACGCGTTGCCCAAAGGCCATTGAGAGAATCCACCCCAGCACAAGAACACTATATTCGAACGCAACAGCAACAGTAGCGCAACCATTTGGCGCACTTTCCACACACAAGACACCCCCCAATAATCATAGCAACAAACACAGCATCAAGATTCATCAGCATAAGTACGAACCTCGCGCTCCATGACAGCTGCGAGCTTAATATTGCCACCACAATTCTGTACCGAAACCAGAACGAAATACAACGGACACTCCCAGACCTCGCAAGGTACATTTTCGCCGCAGACCGAAGCTCAGCAACAGCATGCCATACATTTGAAAACGAGACACCATCAACCCGACACCTCAACAATATCTTCATTGATTGATCTGTCAACGCCACCCCAATAGTCGCAAGTTGCCACTGCCTAGCGATCGCGATGTGCCGTGGCAAGGCTTCGTCATTATGAATGATCGTAATATTGGTCTCAGCTCGCCGATAAAAAAGCAACTTTTCACTCGAAAGGTGAAATTTGACTTCATCCCGCATCATGCGGACCCAAAGCTCCATATCCTCCACATGAAGAGAATACTCTGAATCACAATACAAATAGCGTTCGAACAAATCACGCCGCCCCATAATCGTCGGGTGTATAAACGGATTACAAATACACAACATAAACGCCAAGCACATATTATCGCACGAGTAATTCCAATGGTCACCTATATAATTGTCATGCATATCAATCGCCTGGTATGACGACGCAACCACATCATAATCACCCGATTCCAGTAATGCAATCTGCGTTGAAAAGCGATTCACGAATGAGATATCATCAGCATCCATCCTAGCGATATATTTGCCTCTCGATTCGCGAATGCCAATATTCAGCGTCTTAATCAGACGAAGATTCGCCGGATTTTGTATGATGCGAATCCTAGGATCAGCATAGGACTCTAGGATTGCGAGAGAGTTATCACTGCTACCATCATCAATAGCAATCAGCTCGAAATCAGAGAATGTTTGCTGAAGTATTGATTCAACGGCACGCCGCAGATATTTCTCCGCATTGTAAACCGGCATAACAACGGATATAATCGGCACAGTCCCTCCCTTACTAGGGTGCTGAATAAGTGTTTCGCAACCCCGACAATCCCCCAAAGCCCCGTCATTCAACCCCAAATGCGATGGCTTTGGACTCAAAAAACTCAAATTACGGCCAGTTTTGACTGATTCTATCATGAAAGTTGGGCTCTTTTTCCTTTTTCAGCATTCCTGTTAGTAGTAATTCGAGATGCGTTCACAGGACTTCACGCAGCGCAATAAAGGCTTTTGCCCGTCTCAGCATGTTCAGGAATGGAGATAGTAGAAGGAGCGCCCGAAAAAGAGCCACCCTTGTCTTCGAATCCAACCTACGAATAAGCCTAAATACAGAAGATAAATTGCATGGCGATATCGATCCAAATATTTCATTCACATCAACAGCCCCCCTAACCTCGGTATTTATTCCGCAAAGCGAAATTTTCACATGTGCAATCCTCCACGAGTCAAAAAGAGCCACAACTTGATCGTCCTGAAGATTATCAGAATACTTTGACAGGCGCCAAATCAATGATTTCGACTTATCCTGAACTGTATTCATGCAACGATTTTCTGCATCTTCATGATATATCATGTATGATCGATTATCATAAGCCATCCGACCATACATGGCCATTCGTATCCAAACATCCCAATCCTCACCCTTTGTGAGAGTCTCATCAAAACCACCGATATCCACAATTGAGGCACGACGTATGGCTGTCGCAGAAGGATGGAATATAGACATTTTCCTGTTGTAGGAGAAATAATTATCTATATACCCGCGAAACCTATTCGGCAGGTCAATTTCAGCTCTTACAAGAGTACGCTCATCGAGCTTACGACTATATCCAAGTCCGAAGGTTAGGGCATCAGGAAAATCCCCAATCAATCCATTCATTACATTCAATAAGCCATCATCCCATTCATCATCAGCATCAAGAAAAATAACAAATTCATTGACAGCTTTCGATACGCCAAAATTTCTGGCAGAGGAAACACCACCATTATCCTTGCGAAAAAGCCTTACACGCGAATCGGTAAATTTAGATACCACATTATAACTACCATCAGTCGACCCATCATCAACAATGATCAACTCGAAATATTCATACCGTTGCCCCAATACAGATGCAATAGTCTGGCTGATGCTTACCTCTTTATTGTACAAAGGTATTACTACACTAAACTCAGGGAAAGGCATGCGCACCATCCAGCATCGAATCTATATACTCATAACCTTTCTTCTGAAATGCAGCTATCTGTTCTTCAACTTCCCCCCAATTAACCGGCGCACACAATTTCTCCGTTATCGCAGCCGGAGTCAAATCACACTCATTAATCGCACGTTCAGTAAGTCCTAGCTGTTCCAACAAACACTGAATTCGACCATTCCGTGATCGTTGTCCACCGCCCTTTAGTACAACAACAAAATCTCGCCGGAAAATAACACTAAAACATGTCGCATGATACGAATCAGTTATCACAAGCGAAGAATTACGAATATCTTCAAGCCAGTCACTCGGACTAATTCTTAAATCAAGTAAATAGGACTTGAGTGAAAGATGAGAAAATGACTTGATCGTCTTCTTCTCAGTAGAAGCGTACGAGGCTGCAACATTCTGAAGCGCACCACTACCAAGACTAAATGCGAAGACGTCATACTTTTTGGCAGATGGCGTAATCAGTACTTCGTAATCCTTTGCCGTCAATAATAGCGTAGGATCAGGTACGCAAGCGACATCCGTACATCCCATTGTCTGCAAGATCTCAACGCCACTTGGCTCTCTTACACTGTGCTTGTAAAAATCAAGAGCATACCTTGCAACCCTCTTTAGATTATCAGGTGGCAAAGTATCGCACCCGAAGCTTGCCGCATATGAAACTTTTCGCACACTACGTCCATCAACAAAAGCAAGCCATGATGTCTTTTCATCCACGACATCTCTAGTGTGATCTGGATTCCATATCTGATCACTGCCACACACAAAGACATCAGTAGATTGCAATGCCGTTGCTAATCCATTGCGCCCAACCGCCGCGGTCCCTTGCTTTATATGCTTACCTCGAAATCGATGAAAATAGAACGCGAACAAACGCATTTGTATCAACCGCATCAAATACCATAACGGCCGTTTCACCTTTTGTAAGGGCAAACATTCAAACGCATAATCGTAATCAAGGAAAGTAACGTTTCCATACTTTGACAGGTATTTCTGAAGCGCCCACGCCTGCAATACAGCGCCGTAGTTAATCGCTTTATGAAAAGTCACAATACAAATCTTCACAAACACCTCCTGCCAAGATTATTACGTCTTTGTATGCCGGGCAGCACCCCAAAACCCGGTATCAGCTTGAGGATCAATTGAGGCACCTTCTTTTTCAATCATATAGAGAAGGGCTCCTTCAATGCCAAACGACCCCAAACGATAGAAATCAATCGTGGTCAATGATATCAGCAAGAAATACAAATACATTACCTTCAAATATAAAAACTCGGACGAGACCCTGCCCCTGAATGCCGTCAAAAAGATCGCAGCAATCGCAATCATCACAAAACCACCAGCAAACAAATAATACCCTATCAATCCCAAATCAACTCGATACAAGCCGTGATTTTCTATCACTTTGTAATACCGATGATAAGCATTGTCGGTTACAGGAAAGCCGCTCCCTAAGACTTTTTGCACCATGGTCCGGTGATCCACATTGAAGTAATAGTACAATGACTGCAGGCGAATATCATCCTCATCAGAGGAGGATAACAATTGGTCTTCCGTCTTTTCCATCATCGCCTGCGAGATCTTCTGAACAAATGGAGACTGATATGCAAGCAATAGTATACATGCAACACTTGCGCACTTGACGATCGCCATGGTCCGCAACTTGATATTCGCAGCCATTATGACCCCAAGCCCAAATAGCAGCGCAGCTATATACGTCCGAAACCCTTGCATTAGCAGTAATCCGAAGGAAATACAAAACAAAACAAGCATTCGCTTAGAAAAAACCCCCATCAATTTATTGAATGCCATCATCGTCACAACACTAAAGAGTACCCCCCCCGGTATTCTAAGCCTAATTGCCGTACCTCTCGCATCTTCACTGATCTCGCCAAAAAAATGCGTAGATCCCATTGCTTGCTGGAACACAAAAACAATAGCGCAACCTGTCCAAACAATGATTAACGCAGTTTCAACCGTTTTGTTGGACGGATTTAGATAGCGAAGCACCAAATACATGGCACCGAAATAGATCTCAAAATGAAACACTCGCAGCAGGCTATCTGAATAAGTCTGCCCCCAATACATGTTGCATGAGACAGCCGCACCAGCAATCCCCAGATAGAACAGTGCAAAGCTACTTCCGAATAACGCTTTCAGCTCAGGCCGCTGTTTCACGACAACAGTTACTGCACATATACAGCAAAAAATCGTAGCGCAAAGAGAGTACAGATTCGGCAAAAATACAGGCTGCCAAAAATTCAGACTCAGCAAAATTAGCACCGTCACAATAAGCCATTTAGGAAAACCCAACATCAATTTCTCTTCCGGAAACAGCCGGCAACACGCAATCCGGCATCAATCATGCAGGCATAAAGCGCCACAGCAAGCCGGTGCAACAAACGCGTATTTCTCCGAATCAAGATTCCTCGAAGATCATATTTGATGATCACGTAAATAAATCCATAACGCACAAGATCAAGATAAAAGAATCGTCGTTCCTCTGGAATTCCCGCCGGATTAGATAGCATTGGGTTTCCAGGAAGTGCGTCACCAATTTCTGCTCTTCCTAAGAACAACTCATCCCTAACAGAGTTCAGCAGACGTTCACCCTTTTCTGTATTCACCAACACCAAGGATGTTCCTCTGTCATCGGAATCAAACTCGGGATACTTAGCTCCTACACCCCAGAAATCAGCCAAAGTGATGTCTCCGACTCTTAAAGGGGAACAGTACTGGCAAGAATAACAAGAGCGCCTCAACGCAATATCTTTTAGGAACATGCGTGCATATACGTCTTTCCCCCCAGGAGTCCGAGTGTAGCCTTTCGAGTGTGTTGTCGTTATGGCGGGCCCCGAGCGACGCCACCCCTTACTTTTGTCTCGAAATCCAACCGCTACCACTCTGGAAAACAACTTGCAGATGAGTGACAAATAGGATTGCCACACAAGCGGCGACGGCACACCATGACAAAGTATATCGCATGTAAGAAGACTGTCATAGTCCTTCCTTAGGAAGGATCTCAATCCGGAAACTTGACAAGGCGTCCCAGAGAACAGGATTTTTCGGCCCGTATTCAACTCTTTGCGAACAACTTCATACAATTCCTTGTTAATACTGCTTTGAACATATTTCGAGCCCCGCAATCTTGCAAGCTCATCGATAGAGTTAACCACGACATGACTGACATTAAATGCCCCGTCAAAAGATGCTCCGATGACTAGGCCAGACTCATTTAGTACACATTCAGCCAGCGCAGTGAAAACTCCACCGGAAGAGCTCTTGCGGCGAATACTCTCGTCACGATTCCAGGCTGCATATATAGCCAACAGCTCACGGTGCAAATTCTTGGTTTTTTTTGTATTCGAAGGGCAGACCCGCTCGCACATGCCGCAATGGGTACAAGTCAATTCATTGATGCTCGGGAATAAAAAACCTTCTTCATCCGCAACCATAGTGATGGCATGTTGTGTACACGACGCCGCGCAAGCGGCACAGCCTGTGCATTGCTTGACGTCTGGCAATACAGTCTTCATGCGTTCCTCGTGGGGATAATTATCTCGAAGGCTTTCCTTATTCCGCGCCGAAGGAATTGTTTCTCTGAAGCATTCAAGACCCAGATCAAACTAATAGCCCCTACAGCGGTACTAACACTGGCAACAACCACAAGTCGGAGGAAAGACATTTCCATCCCAAAGCGAGGGACATATGCCAAGACCAGTGAGGAAAAAGCCACGATGCAACATCCATATACAACGCTTGTAAGCCATGAGCGCAAGGGCATTCCAAATAGACGTCTCGCCCAAAAGGCTCGGCCGATGGATGTTATGGAAATGGTCAATAGGAAGGCCCAACCCACACTAGTGGGAGATAGGCCCGATTTGAGAGCAATCCAAGCAATAGGAAGGGTCAGTAAGAGACTCCCTCCTACTGTCGCTTGGTAGGCGGCAATACGGCCATAGGCACTGACCGCAAGCATGAAACCCGTAGACAAGCGGTCAATCAGGAAGGTGATCAGAATGAAACGGCAAAACGTCGCAGCATGCTCCGGGGGGGTGTGGAGCCACAACTTCAGGACATAGTCCATTTCTAGCATCAATGGAATCGCAAAGACGAGCACCATCAGGGTTCCCAATTTGCTCGCCTGGTTCGACAATGAAAGCATTCGGACTCTGTCACCTCTGCCTTCACTGGCTGTGATTTCTGGTGCAAAAGCTCCCACCATGGAGGCTGACAATTGATTGGTCTGGGACGAGACCTGAGATGCGATGCCATATGCGGCATTCAACTGTGGCCCGAAATACAGATTCAACAAGATCGCAGAACCTTGATCCCGCAGAATAGACCCCAAACTGCCAATAAGATTCCAACTGCAATACGTAAACATCGCACGCAATCGCTCGCCAGAGAACCACTGATCCAGAGCGATGCGACATTCCTGGAACGTTGCTTTGGCACGTACGATCTGCGCAATTTGCACCATCACCACGATTCCTACCATCCCAACGGTGTAGAACAATAACCGGTCACCTGAAGCATAGCGGAGCGAGAAGGCCAAAGCGAACGTGAGTACCGATTGCAACAACGCCCAGACAGCTAGTTCGGCGATGTGTTGCTTGGCCGTAAACATGGCAATAAACGGCACCGCCAACATACTCACGAAGGCCGACAACAAGGACACGCGGAAGACCCATACACATACTTGTACGCGGTCATGTGGGATATTAAGCACATGGCGTACCACCATTTCGCCGACAGGCCAGCCGACTCCCACAAGCAAAAAAGCCAAACAAATGTGTATGCTTAATGCTGCATTGAACCAGCAGTTAACTTCGTCAGGATCTCGCTTACCTATTGAAAAAGCAAAGAAGCGGGCTGCACTACCCGCCATCACCATATTAAGGAATACAATGAATACGATAATGGAGCCAACGACACTGTAGAGCCCGAAGTCGCTCTGGCCCAAAGCATTCAGAACCCATCTGCTACTGAATAGGGCCAACCCCATGGCAAGCACTGAACGCCCGTAGGTCGCCAAGGTGTTGATCGCGATTCGCTTCGAACTCATCGTTCAGCCGTTCCCGTCATGTCCTCGACTTCTCGAGCTTGAGCTTTCCATATTTGCCGTAACGTCCATAACGGCCGTAACCGGCCAAATCGCCTTCGCATTTGTTCAATACAATACTGGTGTTCAATGCCTCGCGGATCCTGAGGAGCTTCATGCCTTCCTGGATGTCGCTGCCGGGATGACGCCCATGCTCCAGTACTAGGATGGCATGATCTGCATGGCGTAACACCAAGGCTGGATCGGTGACAAGCAGGATGGGAGATGTATCGAGAACGACGAGGTCGTACTGCTGCCGCAGTTCGGCGATCAGATTGCCCAGTTGGGCCGAACCAAGCATTTCCGAAGGGTTGGGAGGGACTTGCCCACTGGGCAGAAAGTACAGGTTGGGATAATCGGGATGTTGGCGGAGTGCGACTTCCAGATTTTGCTGTCCACTGAGAACTTCCGAGAGGCCCGGGGTACGGGAACCGTCGAAGTGGGCGTGCAGGCGACCTTTGCGTAAATCGGCGTCGATCAGAAGCACTTTGCGGTTGGTTACCGAAAAGAGGGCCGCCAGGTTCACGCTCACGAAGCTCTTGCCCACGCCGGGGATCAAGCCCGTGATGGTGAGTACCTTGCCGCCTTGGGACAACAAGCTGAATTCCAGCGCGGTACGCAGACTGCGCAAGCTCTCCACGCTCAGATCATCGGGGATTTCGTGGACCAGGAAGTCTCGGACGCCGCTCTTTCGTGAGTTCTTGAGTTCGATCTCGCAAGTGGGGATCTGAGCAAACACGCTGGACTGAGCCAGACGCTCGATCTGCGCGACATCCTTGACACCCTTGTCCATTGTCCTGCGCAGGAATAGGAACACGAAGCCCACGGCAAAGCCTCCGAATACGCCAACCAGAAACAAAAGCTTGCGGTTGGGCTTGATGGGGCTCCCTGGCACCTGGGCTAAGTCAATCAGGCGAGCACTGCCCACTTCGCCAGCACGCACCACTTGGAGCTGCTGGATCTTTTCGAGCATGGTCTGGTAAAACTCGGTGGCCACAGTGACATCGCGCGTGAGCTTCAGGACCTCCTGTTGGGTGGCGGGCAGGGCCTTCACCTGGGTGGCCGATTTCCCCAAGACTTGACGGATCTTGTCCATCTGCGCATTCAGGGCTATCACCTGAGGATGGTCTTCCTTGTATAAGCGAACGAGTTCCTGCTTCTTCTGCTGGAGAGCGAGCAGGTTCTGCTCCAGTTCCACCTGCTGGTCGAGCGCAAGCCTAGCTTCGGTGGTGAGGTCGATCGTACCCTTGGCCAAGCGGAATGCATTCAGTGCGGAGTCGGCCGAATCGAGCCGGGCCTTCACGGCGGGGAGCTGTTGCTCCAGGAAGGTGAGAGTCTTCTGAGCCTCGGCCGACTTAGCATCGATGTTCTGCCGCAGGTAGGAGCGGACGATCTCGTTGAGAATGATCGCGGCGCGGTCGGAGTAGCGATTCTGGAATGAAAGAGCAAGGATACCCGTCTTCTTGCCGCGCTCCGATACGAACAATTGCTTAAGGAGTGCTCCAGCCACATCGCTCGTGGAATCGATGCCCAACACGAAGCGCTCGCCTTGATCAGCACGCATTTCCTCGATGCGGATGCACAGTGTGTCGCGGCCCAGCACATGCTCCACGAGCTGGCCCTGCGGTACTACGCAGATGGAGTCACCGTTCGGGGCGCGCAGCGTCATGGTGACGCTATCGATTCCTGTCAGCGTCCAGGGCTTTTCCTTCTTGCTTCGAGGCTCGGGGAGTACGAGGTTGGACAGCAGGACACGACCTTGCTGTCCCAATAGGCGGCGCATGAGGCCTTTGGGGGAGGCGTACAGGTTCAGGTGCAGCGAATCGACCACGGGCATGAGAACCATACGGCTTTGGATGATCTCGATCTCGGTTTCAGCCTTGGAAGAAGCGCCGAAGATATCCTGGAGCTGGTCCATGCCATTCATGGATCGGCTGTCTGTGTCCACCTGGAGGATGGCGTTGGCCTGGAACACCTGGAGCTGCCACTTGGCGATAAACGCGCCAACAACGGCGCCTACAAAGATTGTGATGACGAGGATCTTCCAGCCCTTCCAAGCCATGCCCAGGAGATCCACAATGGTGAGTTCGCTGTCGGATGGTGAGTGGATGTCGGGAGTCATGATTCCTTCCGCCAGGAGGTTGGGCGCGAAAGGCGCCTCCGCCCGGATGAGTTCACTCTTCGTTGAGGTTCCGGACGTTGACCGTGGTGTTGGTCGCGCTGCTGGCAGTCCCGGAGATGTTGTTGATGAGCTGCGCCGTCGGCAGCATCTGCGCGACGATGCGGTTCCACTTGCCCATGCCCGACTGATCGACGAATACGAGGTCGCGGGAATGGAGCGCGAATTGGTCGGCCCAGGCCAGAGCCAAGGAGTTGCCCGCATTCAGGCGGTACACCGACATGCGCCCGTTCCGCGAACGCATGATGTACACGGCCCCCGTATTCGCGGTCAGGACGTTGAAGCCTCCCGCGTCGGCCAAGGCTTGGACAAGACTTGTCCGCCCGTTGGAGAGCCTCACGGCGGATGGCTTGGCGACCTCGCCCAGCAGGTAGGCCTTCTGCTCCTCGGAGCTGGGGATGCGGATCTGGTCGCCCGGCTGAAGGATGATGCTGTCGAGCGAGCGGCCCATGCGCTGCGCCGACGCGTAATCGAGCGTGTGTGTCTTGCCGTTGCGGACAAGCTGGATGTTCGATCCGTCGCCCGTGGAATTGAGTCCTCCCGCGCGATGCAGAAGTTCCGGAAGGCTGAGGGGGACGTCGTCCACGGGATAGACGCCAGGCAGCTTGACCTCGCCCGAGAGATACACGCGCTGGCTGCGGTACCCCACCAGTTTGATGTCGATCTGGGGATTGCGCAGCACCTTGGACAGAGCCGAATCCATGATGGACTGGACCTGCGGCACGGTGAGGCCGGCCACGTTCACGCGGCCCGCGTAGGGGAAGTACAGGGTGCCGTCGGCGTCGACGAGCTGACCAGCAGCGAGGTCGGTGCGGAACTGCCCCAGCGGTGTGGTCAGTTCCGGGTGTTCCCACACGGTCACGACCACGACGTCGAAAGGACCGATGCGGTAGCTCTCGCGCTTGCCGGTGAGCAGTTCGGGAGCAATGGAGGGCGTGTCGGCAAGTTGAATGCCGCGCAATGCCTGCGGAGTGAGGTCCACCAGTTCCACCGCGGTCGAATCAACTCCCGTGGAGCGTCCCTCGTGCACCTCCGGAGCGCGCACGAAGCCTGCGCAACCAGTCAGCCAGACGATGGCTGTCAGTACCGCCAATAGGCGTGGCATGCGCAGGTTCGCCATCATCATGCTCCCTTCAACAACTTGTCGCGCTTGGCCTCGGCGATGTCGTGCTCCACCATTTCCTTGGCCATCTCCTCGACGGTGATCTTGGGGACCCAGCCGAGCTTCTGCTTTGCCTTCTCGGGGCTGCCCAGGAGCGTCTCCACCTCGGTGGGGCGGAAGTAGCGGGGATCGACCGCCACGATCACCTTGCCGGTGGCCACGTCGATGCCCTTCTCGTCCAAGCCAGTGCCTTCGAAGCGGATGTCGATGCCCGCGTACTTGCAGGTGAGTGTCACGAACTCGCGCACCGTGATCTGCTTGCCCGTGGCGATCACGAAGTCCTCGGCGTGGTCCTGTTGCAGCATCATCCACTGCATCTCCACGTAGTCCTTGGCGTGGCCCCAGTCGCGTAGGCTGTCCATGTTGCCGAGCTTCAGGACCGTATCCAGTCCTTCCTTGATGCGGGCGATGCCGCGCGTGATCTTGCGCGTGACGAAGGTCTCGCCGCGGCGAGGCGACTCGTGGTTGAACAGGATGCCGTTGCAGGCGTAGATGCCGTAGGCCTCGCGGTAGTTCACCGTGATCCAGTAGCCGTAGAGCTTGGCCACCGCGTACGGGCTGCGCGGGTAGAAGGGCGTGGTCTCGCGCTGCGGGATCTCCTGCACCAGACCGAACAGCTCGGAGGTGGACGCCTGGTAGAAGCGGGTCTTCTTCTCGAGCTTGTTGATGCGGATGGCTTCGAGCAGGCGCAGGGTGCCGATGCCATCGACGTCGGCCGAGTACTCGGGCTCCTCGAACGAGACCGCCACGTGGCTCATGGCGCCTAGGTTGTAGATCTCGTCGGGCTGGATCTCGGCCACGAGGCGCACCAAGTTGGTGCTGTCGGACAGGTCGCCGAAGTGGGCCTTGAAGTTGGGATTCTGGTACAGGTGGTCGATGCGGCTGGTGTTGAAGCTGCTGGAGCGACGCTTCAGACCATGGACGCGATAGCCCTTCTCGAGGAGAAGTTCGGCGAGATAGGAGCCATCCTGGCCGGTGATGCCGGTGATGAGAGCAGTTTTTGTCATGAGTTCTTCAGGGGGTATGGTCGGGTTCCGCTGGTTTCGAGTTCCCTCAACCAGCGGGGGGTGGTCATATGTAGGTCAAAAGGACTACGCATGGAAGGGGGGGAATGACGAGAGGGGTGTACGGTCGCGGTCATGCGCGGCTTCCCGTCTTGCGGTACCTCTGCAGCCGGCTGTTGGGCTTGTCGGGGATGGTGCGCTCGATCAGGCCAGCGTTCAAGGCGGCTTCCAGATAGGACTTGAGGAAGTACCCCTTGTCTCCAAGTCCCATCCGTCGCATCAGTTCCTCGCGCGTCCAAGCTTCATCCCCCATCGCCGCCAATAGCGAAACGACTGGTGGGGTGACTGGTGGGGTGACTGGTGGGGTGACTGGTGGGGTGACTGGTGGGGTGACTGGTGGGGTGACTGGTGGGGTGACTGGTGGGGTCTTCAGGGGTGATCTGTAGGGGAACGTCACCACGAAGGCTCCGGCCTGTTCCGAGTAGATCGGGGCGGCGGCGCCAGCGTCCCGGCAGGCCTGTTCCATGCGCTGGAAGCCGGTGCCGAAGGATTCGATCACGCCCATCCGCTGGAAGATCCTGGCCAATCGTCGATTGCGGGGCTGGGAACGATCTTGCTTGCCCAACTGGTCCAGCGCGATGCCGTTGGCCAGAAGTCCGGGACTCCATATCTCCAAGCGATCATCGAACAAGCGCACCTGCACCTGGCCCGGGTCGGTGTAGTCGCGATGGACCACGGCGTTGATGAGGGCCTCGCGGACGGCAGGAAGAGGGACGGACCACACTTCCTTGCGCTGGGGAGCTCCGTCCAGCACCACGGCCATGGACAAGTGCTTGCGGACGAAGCCCATCGCATCTTCCAGCGCGACAAGCAACGGCGCTTCGAAGGTCTTCATGTCGATGAAGACCGCGGTGTTGGTTCCCTTGAACAGCCCCGCCTGCAAGCTGGCCTGCGGATGGTATGTGTTGCTGTCGCACAGGCTCAAGTACAGAGCTGCGGTTGGATGATCGCCGTGCCACAGCCACGAATCCTTCATGAGGGCTGCAACACCTGGACGGCGCTTCAACTGCGGGGAAAGAGCGAATTTCGAGCGCGAGAGAGGTACCGACGCTTCGTCGAAGCTCGCCGCACCATAGCGCAAGACCATCTGCCGCACGGCCGATGCGGAGAGCTTCTGCGTAGTCTTCCCCACCCTCACATAAGCACGATCGAATGCGAAAACTGGGCGCTCATCGCTGGGAGGGACTGTGATTTCCACATACTGGTCCGGGCCAAAGACCCGCACGGCGACCGACGGATAGAGGACGGGGTCGGTATTGAGGTGCACCTTGTTCAGGAAGTCTTCGATCGTACCCTTGCCGACCACAAGACCCGTGGGCTGCCCGCCATCGTCCAGCCCCACGGCCAAGGTACCACCCTTCGTGTTCGCGAAGGCCGCAAGGGTCTGGATGATCTCCTTCCACTCGCCGAAGGAGGTCTTGTACTCGAGGGTTTCGGATTCACCCACGCTCATGCCACCTCGGGAAGGGGTCCGCTGGTTTCGAGTTCCCTCAACCGGCGAACCTCCGCTGGTTTCGAGGGCCTCAACCAGCGGATGTGTGGTTAGTGACGGAAATTGTCTTGGTGTTCGAGGAACCAGCGGTAGGTGGAACGGATGCCGTCGGCAAGCTCGACGCGGTGCTTCCAGCCCAGGCCGTGCAGCTTGGACACGTCCAGAAGCTTGCGCGGGGTGCCGTCGGGCTTGGTGAGGTCCTGGACGATCTCGCCTTCGAAGCCCACTACGTCCTTGACCAGCTCGGCCAGTTCGCGGATGGTCACGTCCTCCCCCGTGCCCACGTTCACGATCTCGGGATCGTTGTAGGTGAGCATCAGGTGGACGCAAGCCTCGGCGAGGTCGTCGACATGGAGGAATTCGCGCTTGGGCGTGCCCGTGCCCCACATCACGACGTCCTTGGCACCAGAGATCTTGGCATCGTGGAACTTGCGGATGAGGGCGGGCATGACGTGCGACGAATTGAGGTCGAAGTTGTCGCCGGGGCCGTAGAGGTTGGTGGGCATGAGGCTGATGGCTTCCATGCCGTGCTGGCGATGATAGGCCTGGCACATCTTGATGCCGGCGATCTTGGCGATGGCGTACCACTCGTTGGTGGGCTCCAGAGCACCCGTCAGGAGGTATTCCTCCTTGATGGGCTGCGGGCACAGCTTGGGGTAGATGCACGAACTGCCCAGGAACAGCAGCTTGCGGACGCCCGAAAAATGGGAGGCGTCGATGATGTTGTTCTGCACCATCAGGTTGGAACGGATGAAATCCACCGGGTAGGTGTTGTTGGCAAGAATGCCGCCCACCTTGGCGGCGGCCATGAACACGTACTCGGGCTTTTCCTCGAGGAACATCTTGAACACCGCGCCCTGGTTCTCGAGGTCAGTTTCCGTCCGCGTGCGGGTGATGATGTTGGTGTATCCGTGGGCCTGGAGCGCGCGCACGATGGCGCTTCCCACAAGTCCTCGATGACCGGCGACATAAATACGGCTGTGCTTGTCCATGTTCATGCTTCTCGATGGTTGGATGGCGCGAGCGCGGCGGAATGACGAGACCGGAGCGCGTTCACGCGAGGTGTCCATGCGACGACGGCCGCATGGATGGATTGGCAGGCGAGCCGGAAAGCGGCATCTCCCCTGCGGTAAGGGTCGTCGATGTCGTGTCCGATCCACTGCCCCAGCCGGAACACCCGCCCGCGGACCCATGGATGCGAGCGTTCGATGTCGTCCAGGTGACCGCGCGTGGCGGTCAGTACCAGATCGGCTTGGCGCAGCATCTCGGGCGAGAGCTGGCGGGCCACATGGCGCGAGATGTCCAGGCCATGCGATGCCATGCATTCCACGGCTTGGGGATCGGCCGACTCGCCCACGAGAGCTCCCAGCCCGGCCGACTCGACGGACGCGTCGGGAAGAGCGTGCGCGAGAAACGCCTCGGCCATCGGGCTTCTGCAGATGTTTCCTGTGCAGATGGCGAGAATTCTCATGTTCTCCCTGGAACACAGTTCGATTTGTGGGCAACGGATCGCATCGGAAGGGGAGAAAAAGGTAGCTCGAAGCCGATCGCGGCGTAGCAAGGAAAACCCGGCCGAAACCGGAGAAGGTCGGCCCCCGACCCAACGATCGAGGGATGACCGAGATGCAATCGTCACTTCACCCGGAATTCGATGCGGCGATTCATGGCGCGCCCCGCCTCGGTGTTGTTGGTGGCCACCGGCTGGGTGGAACCGTACCCCTTGGCAACGAGCTGCGCCGAGGGAATCCCCAGGGCGATCAGGTAGATGCGGACCGTCTCGGCTCGCGATTGCGAGAGCGCCTGATTCAACTTGGCCGCGCCCTTCTCGTCGGTGAAGCCGGCGATTTCGATCTGGGCTTCGGGAGCCTTGGCGATGGCCACGGCGGCACGCGCCAGGGCTGCGCGGCTGGAGTCGACCAGCTCCGCCTTGGCGCTCTGGAACCAGATGCCCTGGAGAGTCAAATTTTGTCCGGAGGCGATGCGGATGCGCTGGCAGCCGATGGAATCGACCTCGGTCCCCTTGGGCGTGGCACCGCACTTGTCGAGGCCGTCGGGGATGCCGTCGCCGTCCTCGTCCTTGGAACAGCCCGTCTGGTCGACCAACTGGCCCGCAAGGGTGTTGGGGCACTTGTCGATCGCGTCGACGACGCCATCCTTATCGCCGTCCTTGGGGCAGCCGACAGCGTCGACCGACATGCCCGCAGGCGTATTCGGACACTTGTCCTGGAAGTCGGGAATGTTGTCGGCATCGGCGTCGCGCGGGCAGCCATCGGCAGTGGTGGCGATGCCGGCGGTCGTGTTGGGGCACTTGTCCTGGAAGTCGGCGATACCATCCTTGTCGCCGTCCAGAGGGCAGCCGGCGGAATCGGTCTTCACGCCCTTGGGCGTGGAGGGGCACTTGTCGATGTAGTCGAACACGCCGTCGGCATCGCTGTCCATGGGGCAACCCAGCGCGTCGACAATCAAGCCACGGCGAGTGTTGGGGCAGCGATCGGCCCGGTTCTTGATGCCGTCCTTGTCGGCGTCCGGAGAAGGATCGACATAGAAGGTGACGCCCAAGCCAAAGCGCTGGATCTCGTCGCGCTTGTCCAAGTCGAACGAACTCATGCTACCCGGCTTTTCGACGCCGTCCCATAGATCGGGTTCGGAAGCCAGCGCGTAGGTCTCGACCATGCCGGAAATCGACACATGCTCGGTCAGGAGGTACTCAAGCCCCAATTCGACAGGGATGTAGCCGATGCGCATTCCCTCGCGGAAGCTGTTGGCCTCGGGATCGACCTTCGTGAAATCGTGGGCGACCTGGATGGATGCGAGTCCGAATCCCGACGCGAAATAGGGACGGAAACGGGAATGGATGCTGGGCTGCAGCACCAGCGAGACAGCACCGTCGAAGATCTCGAGATTGCCTTCGGCCTTGCTCGACCAGGCAAGACCGCCGCCTCCGACCGCGCGTAGAGCGAGCCACTCCCAAGGGTTGTAGCGCAGGGTGCCTCGCGCATACACGCTGGTGGCCGAGGGATAGTCGCCCGTGTAATGGAGCGCTCCCCAGGTAAGGCCAAGCCCGATCTTGTTGGCGAGCATGGGAATCTGTTCGGGCTTCGGACGCAGAGAGTCGGCCTGGGTCGCCACCGGCGCCGAGGCGACAGCGGACCCGAGACCAAGTGCGAACACGGCAATGCCTACCGGCAAGTGGTGTTTCATGGATGGGTTCCTTGAACGTGGGGTTTATGCGTTGCGATTCAGCCGAATTCCGTCGTGGATGTGGTGGGCACGCGGAACGACAAGCTCCCGATCACTCGATCGGAGATCGGGAGCACGGAGCGGATCAGTCGCCGGAAGCACCCGTGGCGCCGGTGACTTCGGGGCAATCGACCGAGGTGGTGATCACGGATGGCGCTCCTCCAGCGATGAAGTTGCCACGGACGACTTGAGTTCCGAACGAGACCTGGTAGGTGTACTGTCCGTTGGACGAGAGACCGGAAGCGACTGCAGCCCCCGTGGCGTCGGTACGGACGGTGGTCACGAACTTGCCATCGCGCATGAGGGTGATCTCGACACCCTTGAGCCCGGAGGTCGCCCCACCTTGGCTGCAAATACCAGCCACGGCGAAGGTCTCGGAGACGTCCGTCGTGGACTTCTCGAGATTCAGGGTGACGCTGTCGCCGCAGGCATAGGTACCCTTGGTGGTGTAGCGGGAGTCCGAGCCCCAGGCCGCGGTCAAGCGCAACTCGTGATCGGGAAGAGTATTCAGGCTGACCTGCGGGTAGCCCATCGAGAAACCGCTGGAGTAGAAACCGCTCTTGAAGAGAGTGATGCCGACGTTGACCCCGTCCATGCCCGGAAGCTTGAATACGACGGGAGCGCATGTCGATTGTCCGGCCGTCTTCTGACGCACGCGCAATCCCCAGTAGCCGACTTCGGAAACCTTGAATTCGACCACGAGCTTGGAATCAACCCTAGTGACCACGGCACTCCGCCCCATGGTCCAGCGAGCCGATGAGTTGGAAAGGTTCACAATGTCGACCGAGTCGCCTTCGACGAAGGCCTTGCCTGTCAGGGGGTTGACGAGATCGTCCGGAACCGCGATGGTGATGAAGAAGGAATCGGCGTTGGAAGCGATTCGATTCGAACCGTCCTTGAGAGAAATGCCCACAACCCCGAGGAACTGGAGCGGCATTTCCTTGCTGTCCTTGAGGGCTTCGTTGCCACCTGGGATGGAGGCCAGAACGGATGCGGAGTCGATGTCGTAGGAGAGAACGCTCAGCTGGATCTGCCCGTCGAGGGAGGTGCCGTCGGCGGTCTCGAGGGAGGTGCCCTTGGGGAAGACGACGATCACACCATCAGGAGTGGTGATGCGCAAAGTGTCGGAGAGGACTCCGGCGTCGGCCTTTCCGGTATTGAGGCCGACTTCGATTCCAGCAGGCGGGCTGGCGAGATTGACCAGATGAATGGAAGCGCTGACAATGCTGTCCTTGACGTCGAAGGTGGTTCCACCCACGAAATAGCCTTCGGCGGCGGCGACCACGCTGAGCGATCCGGACGATTGGAGGTAGAATGCGGCGATGCCATTGGCGACGGAGACATCGGTGATGGACTTGCCGAAGGCGTCGGTGGCGCTACCTGCCAGCGAACCACGTAGCTGGAGAGCGACCGGCGCCGTGACCAGACGTCCTGTCGCGGCATCGACCACGCTCAAGGTGACAGCGTGCTTGTCGGTGACGACGATCTGATCGGGCGTTTTCTGTGTGAAATCGCCCTCGACGAGATTGCCTCGGCCACAGCCGGAAAGAACCAGCAATCCAAACACGCCACTAGCAGTCAAAATCTGTCTTGTAATCATGGAGACCTCGGGAAAACGGCACTACCCATCATCGCATTCCGGTGGAACATGGAAACTTGCGCCAGCTCGGTACCGAATGGACAGGGGATGACGGGCAGCATCGGATACCAACCCGTTCTGAGTTCAATCAGAAATAATAGTTTCCGCCTCGCCGATGATCGTCGCGAATCAATAGGAAAACGAATCCGCAACAATTCTGTAGGAAAAAACGCAATTCACATTCGACATCCGCGCGAATTAGAATTCAATCCATCGTGACGCCACAAGAAATCGCTCTGCTCGACCGCAAGAAGCTCTCCTTCCAGGAGTCGCTCCTCCTCATTCCGAGGTCGTTCCTCCGTGCGGCCGGAGGCCTGGGCGCCGACGGTGCGATCACCCACGCCGCGGGCATCTCCTACTACACGATCCTCTCGATCTTCCCGTTCCTGCTTCTGATCGTGGTCGTCTCCACGCGCATCCTCTCCGACCCCGAACTTTCCGTCCAGGCCATCCAGTGGCTGGGAAGCTATCTCCCCGCCGGGCGCGAAATCCTCATCGACTCCCTGCCCGTACTGCAACGCACGTCCGGAACGCTGGGCCTGTTCTCCGTCATCGGCCTGGCGTGGTCGTCCATGGGCCTCTTCTCGGCGCTGCGCAACGCGCTCGACCAGATGATGGGCGTCAAGGCGCCCCCCTCCACCATCCTCACCCACTGGGCCAGTCTGGTCGCCGTGGTCGCGTCCAGCTTCGGACTGCTCATCCTCATCGGTCTCTCCACCGTGCTCACCATCATCGGCCACATGTCGCTGGAAGGCGTCTCCCAGACCATCTCGCGCTTCGGTCCCGTGGCCGCCACCATCGCCTCGTGGCTCCTGCGCCCCGCAGGCATGATGCTTCAGCTGGGCACGCTCTTCCTCGGACAATTCATGACCTGGCTCGCCATCATCCTGGTCCTCCAGTTCCTGCCGCGCAAGCACCCGGGGATGCGCAACTGCATCGTCCCGGCCCTCGGCGTCACCGTGTTCGTCGAATTCATCAAAAGCGGCTTCCTCTGGTCCATCCAGTCGCGAGGCAACTTCACGGTCATCAACGGCCCGTTGGCCGCCGCCATCGCGTTCATGCTCTGGGCCTACCTCACCGCGCTGGTGCTCCTCCTGGGAGCCTCGTGGGCCAACCACCTGCGCCACCTGCGCTGCATCGCCGCCCGCCGTCGCCAACCAGACGAATACTGACACCAGCGCCGCGCCCGGGTGGAGTGCCGTACGCCGCTGGTTTCGAGAACCTCAACCGGCGGAGAGTTTCGGCGGAGCAAGCTCTACGGCGCCATGCCGGCCTTGTAGAGTTGCTGGAAGCGATCGAGCGAGCGTTGCTCGAGGGGTGAGTAGACGACGTCCTTCTTGGGGGGCGCACCTGCGGCGTACGCCTGGCTCGCAAGCTGGATGTCCATGAGGATGTCCTCGATCTTGCCCAGCGCCACCGAGCGGAACACGCCCATGTTCATGATCGAGTTGATGAGACCGCTCACCGGGAACATGGTGCATCGCATGCGGTAGCAGGACCTGCGCGGATCGGACGCGTCGGGCCACGCCTTCAGCTCGATGATCACGTTCCCCTTCATGGACCACGAGAGGATCTTGACCCGGCCGATGCCGTAGTAGATGCGCTCCCGATGATCGTCGCGGGCATAGACCTGCGTGGCCTGGCCGGTAAGATTGCCGCCGTTGGAGCCGCGGAAGAAGAGCGAATCGGAAAGGACGGGGTACTCGGCCGAATAATTGGTCTCGCGGTACTGGTTGATGAGCTTGGCGGTCATCGGAATGTTCGAAATCAGATGATCGAGAGCATCGAAAGGCACGGGAACGGTGTCGGCGACCATGTAGGTCACGCGGTACTTGGTTCCCATGTACCGGTACATCTCGTAGGTGACCTTGCCGTCGGGAACGACGCCGCGCTTTTCGAAGCCCCGCACCCAGCCACAGTAGGCCGTATCGTACGTCACGCTCTTGGGAGGATCGGACAACGCCTCGGTGCAGGTGGGCGACTGGTACGAAAGCCCGCACCCCTTCAAGAGTCCGCACATCGCGCGTTGCGGCGAGGGCTGGTCGGCGTCAGGCGAGGCGGAGACGGCCATGGCGACCGCCAGCAGAAAAGCCAGCGGACGACGGAACATCATCCGACGAACCTCCGCACCACGAGCGTGGCGTTGTGGCCGCCGAAGCCAAAGGAGTTCGAAAGGATGGCGTCGACCTTGGCCTCGCGAGCCACGGTGGGCACGTAGTCGAGATCGCAGTCGGGATCGGACTCGAACTGGTTGAGCGTGGGGTGGACGACGCCCTTCTCGATGGCCATCATGGCCGCGATGAGTTCGACGGCTCCGGCCGCGCCGAGGAGGTGTCCGACGAGCGACTTCGTGGAATGGACCATCAGGTCGCGGGACGACTCGCCGAAGCAGCGCTTGATCGCGCCCGTCTCGCCCTTGTCGCCCAGCGGAGTGCTGGTGCCATGAGCGTTGACAAGCTGGATCTGGGATGGATTCAGGCAAGCCTTGGCGAGAGCCATCTTCATGGCTCTGTAGCCGCCTTCACCTTCCGGATGCGGAGCCGTGAGGTGGTAGGCGTCGGCCGACTGGCCAAACCCGGCAAGCTCGGCGTAGATGTGGGCCCCGCGGGCCTTGGCGTGCTCAAGCTCCTCGAGGACCAGCGCACCGGCACCTTCACCCATGACGAATCCATCGCGGCCCGCGTCGAAGGGACGGCTTGCGGTCTCGTCGTTGCGCGTGCTCATGGCCTTCATGTTGCAGAAGCCGGCGAAGGTCAGCTCGGCCACGGCGGCTTCGGCACCACCGGCGATCATGAGATCGGCATCGCCGCGGCGGATGATCTCCATGGCCTCGCCAAGGGCGTGGTTCGCGGTGGCGCAAGCGGTCACGACGGAGAGGTTGGGCCCCTTGAGGCCGTACTCGATGCTGAAGTACCCGGAGAGCATGTTCGGGATGATGGCGGGAATCAGGAACGGCGTCACGCGCTTGTTGCCGCGCGCATCCAGAAGACGCTGCTGTTCCGTGATCGTGGCCATGGCTCCGATGCCGGTGCCCAGGATCACGCCGAAGCGCTCGGCGACCGACTCGACATCGACGCCGCAGTCGGCCAGGGCCTGCGCGGCGGCATGGTGCCCGTAGATCTGGTAGCGGTCCAGACGACCCGCCATCTTGCCGTCCTTGAACGAGCTCAGGTCGTTGAAGTCCTTGACCTCGCCGGCATAGCGGGTGTTGTAGGTCGATGCGTCGAAGCGCGTGACGGGTCCGATTCCGTTGGTCCCCTTGGCGAGGGCCTCCCAGGTGGAGGCGACATCGTGCCCCAGGGGATTGACGGTTCCCAGACCAGTGATGACGATACGGCGCATGGATGAGTCTCCTGTGGACGGTCCGACTCTTGGCGAGACGGGTGTGGACCAGTGGCCATGGAAAGTTAGACAAGCAAGCCGGATGAGACGCCGTTCAGTGAATGCGCCGCAGGTCGAGGCTCTCGAAACCCGCGAATTCCGGCGAAGAGCCGGCAGGAATGTCTCCGCTGGTTTCGAGAGCCTCAACCAACGGAGACGCGGTCCAGCTATGGCGTCTCGAAATCCAGGGGGGCGCGGCGGAGCAGGTCGCCCATCCCCAGGCGATGGACCGGACCCCAGTGGCCGATGGCCGGAGAGCCGTCCGCGAACGGATGCACGAGGGAGTCGTAGGGGCCGGAGATCACGATGCGCATGCTGTCGGGACGGAACCAGCGACGGAATGTGGCAAGGACCACGCTGTCGGGGATGCTGTCGATGGCGTGCGCATACTGGCGGAAATGGTCGTCGCGACGCCCCCACGATCCCGCCTGGATCAGAAGGCCCGCAGTGTTTTCGGGCGTGTCGAACAGGGTCGGGACCGAAGCGATCAAACCCTGCCGCGCCCGATCCAGCTCCCCGGCGCGGAAACCGGAATCCGTCAGACGGCGGATTTCCTCGTCGACCAGGAAAAGCGCCCGTCCCGTGCTTGCGACCTTGGTCTGGAGCGAAACGCCCAAGGTCGCTTCGCGATCGTAGTCGCTGCCGGCCCAGGCGCCCACATGGTAGGCGAGGCCCTCGTCGGAGCGGATGCGATCGACCAGGCGGCTTCCGAAGCCCTGGCCCAGCACCTGGCAGGCGAGCATGAGTGGATAGTAGTCGGGATGGTCACGGCGCACGAAGCGGGTTCCCATGCGGATCTGGACCTGGCTCGCGGGGATGTCGTACACGTACACGCCCTGCGGTGCCGAAGCCGACGGCGCGGGCACGGCGAGAATGTCGCCTTGCGGCGCACCCCTCCAGGGACTGCGGTCGAGCGCGTCGAGCTGGGCAAGAAGCTGCGTGCGCAACGCCGCGCGATCGAAGCGACCGGCGACCGCGATCCAGAGACGATCGGTACGGAACCGTCCGCGCAGGGCGTTCTGGATGTCGGCCTTGCGAAGCGCGGCGACCTCGGACGAATCGCCGAGAACCGTCCAGGGACCGCGTCCGTAGACGATCCGGTCCCACGAGAGGCCCGACGTCTGCGCGGGCGTGTCGAAGCGATGCTCCATGTCCTGCAGGGCTTCGGCCTCGAGCACGTCCAGGCGCGCCGTGTCGAAGCGCGGCGAGACGACCATGCGCGTGAGCAGGTCGACAAGAAACGGCAGATCGCGCGAAAGCCCCGAGACCGACGCGGTGGTGCGCACCATCCCCACGGAGATGCTCGCGTTGGCCGCGAGATACTCGAGGGTGTCGTCCACCTGCGTGCCGGAAAGCTCCCCCGCCCCGCCCCGACGCAGAAGCTCGCCGAGAAGGTCGGCGGCCGAGCCCTGCGCCGGAGTCAGCGCAAGCTGGCCTTCGGGCCAGACCCAGCTGATGGAAGCCTGCGGAAGAGTGCTGTCGGGCACCCAGTAGACGACGACTCCGGGACGGAGGGTGTCGGCGAAGGAGGACACCAGGGGCGCCGTCCAGGAGAAGGGCGCGGCGGAAATGTCCTGCCAACGGACCGGTATGACGGAATTTGTCACAGCCGGGGCATCGGGATCGGGAAGGGGTTTCAAACCGGAGCAGGACGCGAGCGCGACGGCCAGAAGAAGGAACTTGCGCATGGTGTTCAACGCCTCCCGTCGACGGACTTGTACACGCCGGTCTTCGTCGCTTCGGAATGGTTGCGCGGCAGGAGCCATCCCACCGTGGCACGTTCGGGTCGAAGCCATTTCCTGGCGACCTCCCTCACCTGTTCGGCGGTGACCTTCTGCACCGCCTCCGGATAGGTCGATATCAGCCTCCAGTCGCCGTAGAGCTGCATGAATCCGAGCGTCTGGGCGACGCCGAGCATGTCGCGCAGGCCCGCGATGCGCCCGGCGACAACGTGGTTGCGAACGCGTTCCAGTTCGCGCTCCGAGACGAGGCTGTCGCGCAGCGTGGCGAGGACGCCCCAGAGGATCGCCTCGATGCGCTCCGGATCGGCGCCCGGAGCCGGAGTCGCGGACAGTTCGAAGAGGCTGGCGTAGGGGCGAGCGTAGTTGCCGGCTCCAGCCGAGGTGGCCAAGCGCAGCGAGTCGACGAGAATCGGCTCCAGACGTCCCGCGGCACCCGAAAGGACGCCTTCCAGGATTTCCAGGGCCGGGAGATCCGGGTCCTGGATCGCGGGAGTGGGCATGTAGATGTCGATGGTGGGACGCGCGTTTTCGCGAATGCTGACAAACCGCTTCTGCCCCACCGGCTCCGGGTCGCGGGTCAGCACCTCGGGGAAGGACGCGCCCTTCTCGATCGGGCCGAAGTAGCGCGAAGCCATGGCGAAGGCGCTGTCGGCCAGGATGTCGCCCGCGAACGACAGGATCGCGTTGCGCGGAGCATAATAGGCCTGGTAGTGGGCTTCGATCTGGGCACGCGTGTAATTCTCGATGTCGGAGGGATAGCCGATGGTGGGAATCCCGTAGGGATGGGCTCCCCAGAACATCGCTTCGAGCGTTTCGTTGTAGCGTCCTTCGGGGCGATTCTCGTAGTTCAGGCGCCGCTCTTCGCGCACCACGTCGCGCTCGGCGTGGAAGTCGCGCATCACCGCGTTCACCATGCGGTCGGACTCGAGCCAGAAGAACATCTCGACCCGGTTGCGCGGCAACGTGACGTGGTAGGCCGTCCCCAGGTCGGTGGTGAAGGCGTTCAGATCGGTTCCGCCCGCCGCCCTGTAGCTCTGCCAGAGCTCGTCCTTCACGAAGGTCTTGCGGTACTCGTTCGAGAGGCTGTCCATGACCGCGCGCACGCGCCGCACGGAAGCCGTGTCGCCCTTCGCACGGCTCTTGCGCCGAAGCTCGTCGAGCGCGTCGAGGCGCGGCAGGAAGCGCTGGTCGGCCGTCGAATCCATGGTCCCGACCTTGCGGGTGCCCTTGAAGAGCATGTGCTCGAGCATGTGGGCCACGCCGGTGCCGCCCGGATGCTCGTGGACGGAACCTGTCGCGTAGAAGAGGAAGCACGAGACCGTGGGAACGGCATGGTCCTCGTGGACCAGGATGCGCAGACCATTGGGGAGGACGGTGTCCCGCACGGCCAGATCGACCTGAAGAGGCGCTGGCGCACCGGAAAGATTGAGGAAAATCGCCGCGGAGAGGGCTGCGACACCGGACATGGACATTTCTCGTGACTCCTTCGACCCGCATGCGGAATGACGCCGCGAGCCGTCAACGAACATACTTAAGACCAGACTCGCTGAACCCCGGGCGTACGCCGGGGCGACGGGGCGTTCAGAGTCCGCTCCTTTCCGATTTTCACAAAAGCGCCCTGGAATGGACGGCAAAAGCCGATGATCCGCCCCATTATGAGGGCACCGGTCCCGCGGTCATGTATCGAGATGTCGGAGTGTCAGGCTCCGCCACAAATCGCATTCCTTTCGAGGTTGATTCATGCGTCAGCACTGCCTTCCGATCGCCCTGCTTCTGACCACCCACCTCTGGGCGGCCGATGCAAACCCTCCGGCCCAGATGGATCAGACCGGCTTCGACACATGGGCCCACAAGACCGTCGTCCTTCCTCCTCAGAACTCCAGCCGCACCGGCGCTTGGCAACTGGTTTCCCAGAGCGGCACCATCGTCGCGCAAGGGACTCTCCCCTCGCCCCAAGCTTGGGCTCCCGCAGGCGGATCGGCGCAGCCCATCGTCCTCCCCACGGATCTTCCGGTCGGCACCTACAAGCTCATGCAGGGCTCCGATCGTCTGAGCGCCGACTTCGTCGTGCGCAAGCGCGCCATCGAGCCTGCCCTGAAGGGTGCCATCCGCTCTTTCTACTACCAGCGCACCGCCATCGCCCTCGAATCGAAGTACGCGGGACAGTGGGCCCGCGCCGCGGGGCATCCCGACGACAACGTCAAGTACCACTCCTCGACGAACAAGAGCGGAACGCTCTCCTCGCCCAAGGGCTGGTACGACGCCGGCGACTACAACAAGTACATCGTCAACTCCGGCATCACCTGCTGGCTGCTGCTGAACCTCGCCGAGACCCGGCCGGAATTTGTCGACACTCTCTCGCTGAACATCCCCGAGAGCGGCGACGCCGTTCCCGACCTGCTCGACGAGATCCGCTGGAACCTGGAATGGATGCTCACCATGCAGGATCCCGCCGACGGCGGCGTGTACCACAAGCTCACGAGCCTCGGCTTCAGCGGCTTCGTCATGCCCGACGCCGACAAGTCCGACCGCTACGTGGTCATGAAGGCGTCCCCCGCCACGCTCGACTTCGCCGCCACCATGGCCGCCGCGTCGCGCGTGTACGCCAAGACGGATTCCGTCTTCGCCGCGAAGTGCCTGACCGCCGCGAAGAACGCGTGGACCTGGGCGGGCGGCAACAAGGGCCGGTACTACTCGCAGCCCTCCGACGTCGCCACCGGCGAATACGGAGACTCGAACGAGAAGGACGAGCAATTCACCGCCGCCGTCGAGCTGGCTCTGGCCACGAAGGACCTGTCCTACTTCACTTCCTACCAGTCGCAGATCACCTCCAAGTGGGGCATTCCCTCGTGGTCCAACGTGGGCATGCTGGGCGTGTACACGATCGCCGCCAATCCCGCTTTCTTCGGCACCTCGGCCGCGACGGCCAAGCAAGTCGTCACCGATACGGCCAACGCCCTGGTCACGCTCTGGAAGAACTCCGGCTGGGCCGTCGCCATGCGCGCGGGCGACTTCACCTGGGGTTCCAATTCGTTCGGCGCCCACAACGGCCTGCACCTCATGCTCGCCTGGCGCGCCACGGGCGACAGCAACTACCTCGCCGCGGCCGACGACATGCTCGGCTACCTCCTGGGCCGCAACCCCCTGTCGGTCTCGTTCGTGACGGGCTTCGGCACGAAGTCCCCCATGAAGCCCCACCACCGCCCCTCAGGTGCCGACAACATCGCCGAGCCGGTTCCGGGCTTCCTCGTGGGCGGTCCCCATTCCGGCGGCCAGGACATCGGCCAATACGACTGCAAGACCAGCTACCTCGTCAACGGAGCGCCCGCCAAGAGCTGGCTCGACGACCAGTGCTCCTACGCAACCAACGAAGTCGCGATCAACTGGAGCGCCGCCTTCGTCGCCTTGGCGGGCCAGCTCGCCGCGGCGCATCTCGAGCAGGAGCAGAAGGCCTTGGGCGTCGCTCCGCGCGCGCGGGTGCCGGACATCCGCCTCGCCCGCTGGATCGAGCGAGGGAACGCGCTCCTGGTGGACGCCGGAGCTCCAGTTCGTCTGCGCCTCGTGGACGCTTCGGGCTCCGTCCTCTGGACGACGTCCCTGCCAGGACGCGCCTCTGCGACGTCCGTGACGGTGCCCGCCACGGACGGCCCCTCGTGGGCCGTGTTCGACGCGCCCAAAGGACGACAGATCCTGTCACGCCCGGGAATCTGAGACGCACCAACGCACATCGACGGGTGCCGCAGGTTTCGAGAGCCTCAACCAGCGGCGCGGTCTCGCCCGGCGGCGCTTTCCTACCCCAGCACGCTCAGGTTCGCGAAGGCCGCCACCAGACGCTTGGTCTCGGCGCCGAACTGGACATCCAGGCGGGCCGACGTGCCCGAACCGTGGACCTTCACGACGCGTCCGTTTCCGAACTTGGGATGCTTCACGCGTTGCCCCACGCTGTAGACACCTCCCGACGACTGGCTTTCGCCTTCGTAGTCGGGGAAGGGATTGGCCGAGGCGGGCATGGCGGGAACCGAAGGGCGACTGCTGGAAAGCCCCGCGGAGGGACCATCGAACGAGCGGCGCGTGATGGGTTGCGTTTCGGGACGCGCGGAGGAGCGCAGGGCGCCCGGAGGGAAAGCGGGACGGCGCACCTGGACGGGCTTGGGAGCCACGTCGTCGAAATCGGACGAGGCGCCGCCGAAGGAGCTTCGCAGACCCGTGGAGGTCTCGATGTCGAGGGCCGTGGAGTCGATCTCGTCGAGGAAGCGGCTGGGTAGGCTGGTGTCGCGCACGCCGAAGCGGGTGCGGATGCGCGTGTGGAGGACGTGCAGCTTCTTGCGCGCACGGGTGGCACCCACGTAGAACAGGCGTCGCTCCTCCTCGAGAGCCTCGTTGCCGCCGTCCTGCTTGAGCAGCGGGAACAGACATTCCTCGCAACCGGCGAGGCACACGTAGTCGAACTCGAGACCCTTGGAGGTGTGGAGGGTCATCAGGACGACGTGCTTGTCGTCGGGCTTCTTCGTGTCGGCATCGGACACCAGGGCCACTTCCTCGAGGAAGCCCTTGAGACCTCCGTCGGGGTTGCGCTCGCGGAATTCGCGCGCGGCGGTGACGAGCTCCTGCAGATTGGAGAGGCGCTCCTTCGATTCGTCGGTGCCTTCGGCTTCGAGCGAGGCCTCCAGGCCCGACTCGACGATGGCGCGTTCGACGATCTCCTCGAGCTGGACCTCCTCGCCCATGGCCCACTGCCACTTGCGCAGAATCTGTCCCATGCCCTGCGCCTTGCTGCCGCGCACGCCTTCGGGAGGGTTGTCGGCGAGAGCCGCGACCAGGTCGCCGCCGTGCTTCCATTCGGCCGCCTCGCGGTAGAGGTCGAGCGTCTTCTCGCCGATGCCGCGGCGCGGAGCCTGCGCGGCCCGCTCCAGGGCGCGGAAGTCCTTGGGGTTCACGAGGAGACGCAGCCACGCGATCGCGTCCTTGACTTCGGCGCGGTCGTAGAACCGGGTGCCGCCGATCATGACGTAGGGCACGCCGTCGCGGCGCATCGCGTCTTCGATGGCGCGCGACTGCGAGTTGGTGCGGTAGAGGACGGCCGCGGTCGCGCCCTTGGCCAGGGCGTCGCGGGCCACGCTCGCGCAGCGGCGGGCCTCCATCGTCTCGTCCTCCTCGCACCACAGCGACACGAGATCGCCGTCGGCCTCGGTGGTGAAGAGGGTCTTGTCCTTGCGCCCCTTGTTGTTCTTGATGACGGATCCCGCCACCTTCAGGATGTTGCCCGTGCTGCGGTAGTTCTGCTCGAGCTTCACCACGTGCGCGTTGGGATAGTCCTTCTCGAAATCCAGGATGTTCTGGATGTCGGCACCGCGCCAGGAGTAGATGGACTGGTCGTCGTCGCCCACCACCATGATGCGGCCGTGCCCGGCGAGCAGCTTGACGATGTTGTACTGGACAGCGTTGGTGTCCTGGTACTCGTCGATGAGGATGTAGCTGAAGCGCTTCTGCCAGAATTCCAGACGCTCGGGGAAGCGGCGGAACAGCTCGAGCGTGTTCAGCAGGAGGTCGTCGAAGTCCATCGCGTCGGCGGCCTTGAGCGTCTTCTGGTACTCGGCGAACACCTTGGCCGCGCTCTTGGAGACGGGATCGAAGGCGGCCGCGAGCTGCTCGGGCCCCTCGTCGCGGTTCTTGCTGGCGCTGATGATGCCGCGGAAGACCTTCTCGGTGGGCGTCTTGATTGCCAGTTTCTGACAAGCCTCGGCGATCACCTTGCGCTGGTCGTCGTCGTCGTAGATCGTGAACGCGTCGCCGTAGCCCAGGTGCCCCGCGTCGCGGCGCAGGATGCGCGCGCAGATGCCGTGGAACGTGCCCATCCACTCGGGCGCCTTTCCACCGAGCAGCTTCTCGGCGCGCTCGCGCATCTCCTTGGCGGCCTTGTTCGTGAAGGTGAGGGCCACGATCTCCCAGGGCTTGCGCTGCAGGCCGCCGATCAGCCAGGCGATCTTCCAGGTGAGGACGCGCGTCTTGCCCGATCCCGCGCCGGCGAGGATGAGCTGGGGGCGATCGTTGACAAGGACGGCTTCCGCCTGCGCCGGATTGAGTTCGGCGCGGATCCGTTCTTCGAGGTTCACACTGTTCTCCTGTACTGGGCCTTCCCGGAAATTCCGGAGAGGCTGTTGAGGTCAGACGTCGGACTGCGACGCGGCGATGACCTGTTCGATGGTGGTGAGGCCCTGGAGAGCCTTTTCCAGGCCGTCGCGACGCAAGGTGACGAGCCCCTTGGATTTCGCGTAGGCCTTGATGACGTCGGAACTCTCACGCGCGAGGATCAGGGCCCGCACGTGGTCGTCCGGAATGAGGAGTTCGAAGATGGCCAATCGCCCCTTGTAGCCGGCTCCGCCGCAGAGCTTGCAGCCGCGACCATGGAAGAAGCGGGTGCCCGGACGGATTCCGACACGGACGAGGGTGTCTTCGGGGTAGAACTTCTCTTCGCGGCACTTGGGGCAGATGCGACGCACGAGACGCTGCGCGAGCACGGCCTTGACGCACGAAGTGACGAGGAAGGGTTCGAGCTCCATGTCGAGCAGACGCGTGAAGGCGCCCGCGGTGTCGTTGGTATGGAGCGTGGAGAAGACGAGGTGACCCGTGAGCGCGGCCTGCACGGCCATCTCGGCGGTTTCCTTGTCTCGCATTTCGCCGATCATGATGATGTCGGGGTCCTGGCGCAGGATGGCGCGGATGCCCGCGGCGAACGTGAAGCCGGCCGCCTTGTTGATCTGCCCCTGGCTCACGCCCGCGATGTTCATTTCGACGGGGTCTTCCATCGTGACGATGTTGACTTCCGGCGAGATCACCTTGCGGATGCACGAGTAGAGCGTGGACGACTTGCCCGATCCCGTGGGGCCGGTGACCAGGATGATGCCGTCGGGAAGGTTGATGGACTCCTCGAACTGCTGGTACATCTTGGGCGAGAAGCCCATCTTCTCGAGCGCGATGTTGTTGGCGTTCGGATCGAGGATACGCATCACGATCTTCTCGGTCACGCCGCGATTGCGCAGGTTGACCGGGAAGGAGCTGACGCGGAGGTCGACTTCCTTGCCGTTGTTGCGGATCGTGAAGCGACCGTCGAGGGGCTTGCGCTTCTCGGCGATGTCCATGCTCGCCAGCACCTTGATGCGCGAGAGGATCTGGGGCATCAGTTTTGCCGGAATCTGACTCTTCTCGATGAGGTCGCCGTCGACGCGGTAGCGCAGACGCAGGTAGGTCTCCTGCGGCTCGAGATGGATGTCGGACGCGCCCGACGCGATCGCCTCGTTGATCAGGATGTTCACGATCTTGACGACCTGGCGGCCTTCCTCGTCGGCGAGGGTCTCTTCCTCGACCTGCGTCTTGACGAGATCGAGCTCCTTGTCGTCGCCCGTGAGACCCGCGAACATCTCCTGGAGGTTCTGGCCCGACGACACGTAGACGCGATCGAGCGCGGCGACGATCTCCTTCTCGGTGGCGAGCATGGGCTCGACGTCGCGGCCGGTCTTGAACTTGATGTGGTCGAGCGTGCGCAGGTTGGAAGGATCGGACATGGCCACCGTGAGCACGTTGTCACGCTCGTAGATGGGAATGACCTTGTAGGAACGCGCCATTTCCTGCGGCACGAGCTTCACGATGGCGGGCTCGAGATTCAGGTTCTCGAGGATGACGCGCTGGACGTCGATCTGGGCCGAGATCACGTCGAGGAGCTTCTGCTCGTCGATGTAGCCCTTCTCGATGAAGAGCTTGCCGATCTGCTTGCCGGAGCGCTTCTGCTCCTCCAGACACTCCTGGATCTGGGCATCGGTCATGAAGCCCTGGTCGACCAGGATTTCGCCGAGCCGCTTGCGCTGGCCCGTGAGCTCGAGCTGCAAGCCGAGGACGCTCTCGAGCGTTTCCTGCGTGATGTGACCCATCTGCACGAGAACGGTACCGAGACTGGTCCCGCTACGCTTGTGCTCCTCCATGGCCCCATCCAGGACTTCCTGGGTGATCAGGCCTTGAGCCAGAAGAATCTCTCCGATCTTCTTCCTGCGGCGTCTCTGTGCCATGGATCCTCGATTAGGGGTGACTCCCGAACGACCGAAGAGGCCAATCGGGGTTGGACTCCAAATTAACCTAAATCCGCCGCAACGATGCACCGACTATCCCTAGGTGTGGGACCAGCCTCCGGAGCGCAAGGGTTCGCGCTTGCCCGAACGCTCCAAGTGGACGCCTTGCCCAGCCTGGACCTCGCCGATGACCACGCAGCCTTCGGGAAGGATCGCGGTGCGTCCGACAGACAGCAACAGCGAATGTTCCTCGCCTCCATGGAGCAACCATTCCTCCACGGAACCGCCCGTGAGCGAGGCGGCGCGCGCCAGCGCGGGGTGACGCGGCAGGCAGTCGAGGAAAACCGCGAGGCCCTTCCCGGACGCATCGGCCAGATGGTGGCACTCGCTCGAGAGGCCATCGGAGATGTCGATCGCGGCATGGACGGGAACACGCGACCGACGCAAGGCTTCGACGATCGCCCGTGGAGGAACGGGACGCCGGTGACGCGCCAACGGCTCCCGGGGAGAGCCGGAAGGGGCGCCCTTCAGAAGCAGAGCGAGACCCGCCGCGGAAAGGCCAAGCGTCCCCGCCAGAACCAGCCGGTCTCCGACGCGGGCACCGGAACGCAACCAAGGCTTGCCTTCGAGCCGACCCGAGAGGGTCAGGGAGACGAATCCGGGGCCGCGAGCGCGAACGGTGTCGCCACCCACGATCTCGACGCCGAACCGCCTGCCCGCCTCGCGCGCACCGCGGGCCAGATCGCGGAAATCGGAGACGGTCCAATCGGAGCCGAGGCCCACGGACCAGACGGCCTCGCCTGGAATCCCGCCCATGGCGTAGACGTCGGCGACGTTCTGGGCGACCGCCTTCCAGCCCACGTCGCGAAACGTCGACCAGTCGCGGCGGAAATGGACGCCTTCCGCCAACGCGTCGCAACACAGAAGTCCAGAGCGCCCCACGACCGCCGCATCGTCGCCCACCCCGCAGGGATCGCGCCCCCAGGGGAACGCGGACGCGATGGCGTCGAACTCGGCGTTGCGCGGCCACAGGCGCTTCATGCCCCGGCGGCCTCCGCGACAAAGACCCACTTGCGACCGGCCACGCGGGTGTACACGAGCACCGCGGGATCGCCCGGAAGCCCGCGCAGTTCGCGCATGGCCTTCTCGGGAACGACGGCCACGCCGCGCTTCTTGACGGCACCGCACGAACGACCGGCTTCCTTGAGGAGCGCGAGTTCCGTGCCCGCCTTGAGAGGACCTTGAGCCAGGACGCGGAACGACTTGAGGAACGGCGTGGACTCGACCGCGCCGCCGGTGAGCCAGGCGATGGACGCGTCCATCGGACGCAATCCCAATGTCTGCCCGAAGAGCGCCGGGAGATGGCTGCGCACGAGGCTGCGCACCGGCTCGTGGATCCATGACCCCACATCCTCGGCGACATCGGCAAACGCGTCCTGCGCGTCTTCCGGAGAGCCTTCGAAGGTCGCGATGCGCTCGAGCGTGCCGATCTCGGTGGCGCGCAACCGCGCCTTGGCGAGTTCGCCGGTCCACAGGACCTGCTCGCGCACCTCGTCGCGCACCCCGATGAATTCGATCTCGCCGGGAATGTCGAGGAACCCCTCGGGAGTTCCTGGAGACAGCTTCACGGCGCCACCGCGGAACATGCCCGCAAGCTCCACGATTCCCGCCTTGTCGGGCGACAGCCCCTCGTCGCCCCAGCGGTCCTCGCCGTCCTGGTGGCCGCGTGCGCGGCGGTCGGGATCGAGGTGGAAGAAGGCGCAACGGGCCTCGACGGGCAGCGCGGGCAGAAGAGAGGACGTCTCGCCGCCGGACGCGATCCCGCAGGCAGACAGATTATGTCGGGAGAGGCCGAGGGCGACGGGATCGGCGTCGACGCGGTGCGTCAGAACGCCTTCGAGTCCGAGCGCGATGGAATCGCCGCCGGCGCCGCAGCAGAGGTCGGAGACGCGCTCGCAACCGGCCTGGCGGTAGCGCATCGCCTTCCAGCGCGCGGGGGCCAGCCCCGAAGCCTGCTCCAGCAGACGCCGCGTGAAGAGCATCGCGTCGGCCGCCGGACCGAACTTGCCGCGCGCCTTTTCTCGCAAGGAAAGCTGCTCCTGCACGGCCCGCGCCTGTTCCAGCGGAAGTTCCCGTCGTAGGCGGGATGCGAGTTCCAGGGGATCCTGGATGGAGAAGTCACCAGCCAGCCAACGGGCGCCCTCTCCCTGGAGGAATTCAAGAGTCGATGAGTCCACGGCAACCAAGATGCTTACTTTCGACCCTATGGTGATTGGAATCGGAATCGACAGCGTCCGAATCGAGCGCATCCGGAAGGTCTCGGATCGCCTCTTCGAGCGCATTTGCACGGAAGCGGAGCGCGCCTACTGCGAGCAGTACGGACCAAACGGCCGCCACGAGCGCTATGCGGGCCGCTTCGCCGCCAAGGAAGCCGTCTCCAAGGGACTCGGGACCGGCATCGCCGCCGGAGTGAACTGGACCGACATCGAGGTCCTCCCCACCCCGTCGGGCGCGCCAAGCGTCGTGCTGCACGGAGCCGCCGCCGATCATCTCGCGCGACTGGGCGGGAATCGCGTCCATCTCTCCATCAGCCACGACAAGGAGACCGCCGTGGCCATGGCCGTGCTCGAAGGCCCCGACAAGCGTTCGGCGGACGCGTAGCGGATGGGCACGGTCTCCATCCAGTGTCCCTGCTGCAAGGCCTCCTGCGAACTCGCGCTCGAGGAAGGCCGCGATGTGATCGCCCTGACATGCCCGTCCTGCGAGGCGGGCCTCGTGTACTACCACGGCCAGACCTTCCAGATCGACCCCGCGGAACTGCGCTACCTCAAGGCTCGCGGACACGTGCGCGAGACGCGCGCCTGGGTCCGATCGTCGGAAGAAGACGACGATCCGACATCCGTGACGGAATCCGACGAAGCGTCCCCCTCCCGACCGCCGCGCCGGGAGATCGGCGAAGACGACATCACCAACCTCCGCATCGATCTCGAGCGATGCGTTTCCGTGGACGACTTCCTCAAGCGGCTGGGCTGAGATGCTTCGGTACGCCGAAACCCACTACAAGTTCAAGCTCCCCTGGTCGCCCCTGTGGCGTTCGCGCCCCGAAGCGATCGTCGACGCGCCGAGCCTCGCGATCCCGGGCCAGGCCGTGCCGCTGTTCCTGGCCGTCCACGACGCCCATCGCTTCCCGCGGCGCCTCAAGCGCGTGCGCGTCGTCGTGCGCGCGGGCGGCACGATCGAATGCGCCGAGACGGAACCCGACATCCTCCTCGATCGCCCCTTCCATTTCGTCGAGCTGCCGTGGCCCGGCCCCGAGATCGCCGGACGGAATCTGGTCGACGTGGTCTTCGATCTCGAGGACGTGCGCGGACGGGTCGAAACGTTCCTCAACCACGACCTGCCGGGACTCGCTCCCACCAGCCTCGAGATCGACCGTCTCCCCGCTCCGCTTCCCAACGCCCCCGGCTGGGTCTCCGCCGACCTGCACTGCCACACGATCTGGAGCGAGGATCCCGTGGAATGGGGCGGCGACGTCGTGGCCATGCGCCGCGCGGCGAAGGCGATGGGACTCGATTTCTTCACGGCCAACGACCACTCCTACGACTTCGCCTGGGACCACCCCGACTGGATGAGACCCGCCGATCCACAGGCTCGCTTCGCGGCCTTCCGCACCAGCCTCGAAGGCCGCGACGACCTCCCGCCCGCGCTCGCCGCCGAAGAAGTGAGCTGCGGCAATTCCCGCGGGCGGAACGTCCACATGATCGTCTGCGAACATCCCGAGTACATCCCGGGACAGGGCGACGGCGGACGCCGCTGGCTCGCCAATCGGCCCGATCTCTCGATCCGCCATGTGCTCGATCTCGCCCAGACGAGCGGCGCTCCCTCCTGGGCGGCCCATCCAAGAGCCTCCATCGGCATGGTCGAAAGGGCGATCTTCCGGCGGGGCGACTGGAGCGACGACGATCTCGACCCGCGCCTGCTCGGACTCCAATTCTGGAATGGACGACGAGGGAACGACTTCGTCGACGGACGACGCCAGTGGGCCGGATCGCTCGTGCGCGGCAACCGCTTCCTCCCTCTGGCCGGCAACGACGCGCATGGCGATCTGAACCGCGCCATGCAGGTCGCCAAACCCCTCCTCGCGTTGCGCCAGACCAAGGCCCATCGCTTCGGACACGTGCGCACCTGGCTCGCCGCGGAGGACTACGAACCGACACGGGAAAATTTCAAGCGCCTCCTCGCCTCGAAGCCCCCCACCCTGCTTTCCGACGGTCCCTGGCTCTCGCTCAGAGCCCCCGGCGCGGCCCATCCGCAGGAGCGCTCCGACAGCGGCTCCCTGGAGATCTCGTGCACCGCCTTGCCGGGCTCCTCCGGACTCGCCCAGGCCCGCATCTACGGGCATCGCGTCGGCTCCGACGACGAGGAACTCCTGATCGCCCAACCCTTCGACGGCGCGATGGAAGGCCAGCTCGTCATCCCCTGCCCCTCGGGATTGGACTGGGTCCGCGCCGAAGTCGACGGTCGCGCCGAAATCGATGGATCGCGACAGACGGCGAAGGCTCTGACGAACGCAATCGGGCTCTGATCTTCCCGTCTCCCCGTCGACGGAAGTACTTTTGCCCCCGCCATGATCATCATCAGCGAACTTTCCATGCAATTCGGGGACCGCGTCCTCTACTCGAACGTCAACCTGAAGCTCAAGGGCGGCAATCGCTACGGACTGATCGGCGGCAACGGTTCGGGCAAGACCACCCTTATCAAGATCCTCCAGGGCGAAGAGGTCCAGACCGACGGCAACATCGAGTTCGAGCCCAACCGCACGCGCGGCTACCTCCGCCAGGACCACAACGCCTTCGACGGATTCACCATCATGGAGACCGTCCTCCAGGGCCACGCCCGCTTCTGGGAGATCTTCAAGAAGCGCGAAGAGCTCTACGCCAAGACCGAGATGACCGACGAAGAGGGCCACCTCGTCGCCGATCTCGAGATGGAATTCGCCGACCTCGACGGCTACACGGCCGAATCCCGCGCCGGCGAGCTTCTCGAAGGCCTCGGCATCCCCACCGAACAGCACGGCGACCCGTTGACAAATCTTGTCGGCGGATGGAAGCTGCGCGTCCTTCTGGCCCAGGCTCTGTTCGCCCGCCCCGACATCCTGATGCTCGACGAGCCCACGAACCACCTGGACATCCACACGATCTCCTGGCTCGAGAAGATCCTGAACCAGTACGAAGGGCTCGTGATCGTGATCTCCCACGACCGCCACTTCCTCGACAACGTCTGCACGCACATCCTCGACGTCGACTACAAGGAAATCAACCAGTTCACGGGCAACTACTCCCAGTGGGAGACGGCCGTCAAGCAGGCTCGCGAGCGCGCCAGCGCCCACAACGAGCGCATGCAGAAGAAGAAGGAGGAACTCCAGGACTTCGTGGCCCGCTTCTCGGCCAACGCGTCGAAGGCCGCGCAGGCGAGTTCCCGCCAGAAGCAGCTGGAGAAGATCAAGGAAGACATGGTCGAGCTGCGACCCACCTCCCGCGTCGCGCCGCGCCCCGTTCTCAAGATCGAGAAGCCCTGCGGACGCCAGGTCGTGGGCCTCAAGGGCCTCACCATGTCCTACGACGGCGGCACGCCGCTGTATTCGAACATCGACCTCGACATCGTGGCTGGCGAAAAGGTCGCGATCATCGGCGTCAACGGCGTCGGCAAGACCACCTTGCTCAAGCTTCTCATGGGTCAGCTCGAACCCGTCGCGGGCGCCATCACCTGGGGACAGTCCGCGGTGAAGTCGTACTTCCCACAGGATCCCTTCGAACTGCTCGATCCCGAGATGAGCGCCTTCGACTGGCTCTACCAGTTCCGCCCCACCTGGGGACAGCAGGAAATCCGCGCGCTCCTGGGCCGCATGCTCTTCTCGGGCGATGCCCAGATGAAGCTCACCAAGGTGCTTTCAGGCGGCGAGAAGGCGCGATTGCTGTTCGCCATGCTCATGGCCCAGCAGTCCAACACGATCGTCCTCGACGAACCCACGAACCACCTCGATCTCGAAGCGATCTCGGCTTTGAACGAGGAGCTCCAGGCCTACGAGGGAAGCCTGATCTTCGTCTCGCACGACCGCACGTTCGTGAGCTCGCTCGCCACCCGCGTGGTCGAAATCGTCGAGAACCAGTTCATCGACTTCCAGGGCCCCTACGAGGACTACATCAAGGGCGCCCGCGACGAGATGCTAACCCGCGCCAAGGCCCGCGCTCGACGCTGACGGCGATCTCGCGGCGCGATCTCGCTTCTCGGGCCTCGACGTACGCGAGTACGCCGTCGGCCCTCGGGCGCTTCGATCGCATCCACGATCCCGCCATCATCGACGAGCGCGGCTCGCGACGTGCCGCGCGGCATACGGGTGGGTGTGCGATGCCGTTGCCCGGCATTGGAGCCGGGGGCTCCTCGCCGGTGGGGCGAGGGGGAGTGCGAGAACATGGCGGTTGAGGGATATCGAAGCCGGTGGGGCGAGACGGAGGGCGTGAGAATATGGCTGGTTGGGAAATGAAACCGGCCGTATTCGGGACACGGGCGCGGTGCGGGGATGTCAATTTCCGAAGTAGACGCCGCAGCAGAATATGTACCGGCCATGCTGCCGGACCCAGGTGCTCTTGCGTTCGATCCGTCCCGTGAGTGGATTCTCGTACATGTATTCGACCCATCCGCATCTCGCGTCGGACATCGCCGTCTCGAGGATCGTCCTGCGAAATCGTCTTCCCTGGACATCGGGGACGTCCAGCACGGTCTTCCCGATCAGCTTGGGATTGCGGGAATGCGCCACGATCATGCCGTTGGTGTCGTAGACGAAGACGTAGAGTTCCCCGTCGACGAAGGGACCGTCGGGCTTGGAAATCGCGGAAATGGCCGCCGCAGTGCCTTGCTCCATGGCCAGATCCACGGCGGAATCGACCATCTGCTGGGCGGATTGCCGCGGAGTGCTCGCAAGGGAATTCGCGATGACCAGCGAGAGAACGACCGCGCAGCAACGAGCAAGGATCATCCATGTTCTCCTGACATGAACAGCCTGTATGTGCGAAAGCGTCAGCGACCAACAATGATTGGTAGAGACAGACAAAGTTTGTCACTTACCGCGCATCAAAACAAGAGTAGAAGAGGAAAACTCCGATATTTTCCGCCCAAGGCGTCGATCGCTCGGGAGCACCGTCGCGGCGACCGCGATGCAAGCCGGACAGGAAACAACACGTCGGCGCGCGGCGCTCAGTAGCCTTCTTCGAGCCGACGCAGCAGGTCTTCGACTTGGAGTTCGTCCATGAGCACCTCGCGCGCCTTCGAACCGCGATCCTTGCCCACGATGCCCATGCGCTCGAGCTGGTCCATCATGCGCCCGGCGCGGGCGAACCCGACTTCCATGCGGCGCTGGAGCATCGAGACGCTCCCCTGCCGCACCGTGACCACCAGGCGGGCGGCCTCGGAGAACTTGGAGTCGAGCTTGATCGGAGCGTCGCCGCCATCGTCGTCGTCGGAAAGTTCGTCGGGCACTTCGAAGCGGTCGAGCATGGGGAAGACGATCCCCTGCGAACTCGCCGCGAGCGCGGCCGCCTCGGCTTCCTGGTCGGACACGAACGCGCCGTGGATGCGCACGGCTTCGGGAGCCTCGATGCCGCGGAACAGCATATCGCCGCGCCCGAGCAGCTCTTCGGCGCCCATGCGGTCGAGAATCGTCCGCGCGTCGATCTGGCTGGCCACCTGGAAGGCGATGCGCGTGGGCAGGTTGGCCTTGATGACGCCCGTGATCACGTTCGTGGAGGGGCGCTGCGTGGCGAGGATCATGTGGATGCCCACGGCGCGCGCCTTCTGGGCGATGCGCGCGACGTTGGTCTCGACTTCCTTGCCGGCGACCATCATGAGATCGGCGAATTCGTCGACGATGACGAGCAGGTACGGCATGCGGACGGCGTCTTCCGGAACCATGCTCTCGGGAAGGGTGCCGGCGACCAGCTTGTCGTTGAATCCCGCGATGTTGCGCACGCCCGCCGAGGCGAGGACGTCGTAGCGCCGGTCCATTTCGACGGCCACCCACTTGAGCGCGAGGACGGCCTCCTCGGGCTTGGTGACCACCGGGGCCATCAGATGCGGGATCTCGGTGTAGGTGGAAAGCTCGACGACCTTGGGGTCGATGAGGATCATGCGCAGATGCTCGGGGCTCTGCGAGAAGAGCAACGAACTCAGGATGGTGTTGATGCACACCGATTTGCCGGATCCCGTCTGTCCGGCGATGAGCAGGTGGGGAGCGCGCGAAAGGTCAGTGAAGGCGGGATGGCCCGACGTGTCCTTGCCCAGGACGACGGGGAGCTTCATCTTGGAATCGCGGAACTGGTTCGCCCGCAGGAGCTCCTTGATGTAGACGGTCTCGGGCTTGGGGTTGGGGATCTCGACGCCCACGAGGGATTCGCCCGGGATGGGAGCCTGGATGCGGATGCGCCGCGCCTTGAGCGCCAGGGCGAGGTCTTCGGAAAGATTGGAGATCTTGCGCACCGGCGTGCCCGGAGCGAGTTCGATCTTGAAACGGGTGATGACGGGACCGGGTTCGATCTGGAGAACCTTGCCCTGCACGCCGAAGTTGCGCAGCTGGAGGACGAGCTTGTCGGCCAGCGACTGCAGTTCCTTCTCGTCGACCTCGGCCTCCTGCGGAGGCGGATCGGGAAGGATGGAAACGTCGGGGACGTGGTAGAGACCGGCGGCCCCGGGAGTGCCCTGCGACCGCTGCTGCTTCGGGGAAGGAGGAACGACGGCGCGGCGCACCTGCGCGCGCGGCGGGGCGTCCGGCTCGATGACAGGATCCGTCGCAACGTCGTCGAGCTCCTCCGGCTCGGGAACGGCCATCCGCTTCGCGGGACGTTCGACCGGAGCCGTGCGCTCTCCCGGCACCGGCGGCGGAACGGACTCGGGCTCCGGAGCGATGCGCGGGCGGCGCGCCACCTGGGCGTGGACCTCGCGATCCTCCCACTCGTTGAGCATCGCGGCGCGGCGCACCTCCTCGTCGCGGCGCTTGAGCTCCCGCACTTCGAGGGGATTGAGCCCCACGAGATCCTCGGGGCGCAACGGACGCCACTCGGACAAATTCTGGTAGACTTCGAGAGCCTTGCCCGCCAGCGCCGACTCGGCGGAGGGGTCGGGCAAGGCGGCGGCCGGACGCGCCGCGGCGGCGGCAAGCTGGGCGCCAGGCACGAGGGGCGTGCGCCCCTGCCGCGCCTTGGGCGCGGCGGGAGGAGGCACGGGAATCGACCCGGTGGGCATCGGCAGAATCCGACCGTCTTCGGGCTCGAGGCGGATGCGGCGATCGAGGAAGCGTCCCTTCGGCTCCACGCCCAGGGCGAGAGCGCCGCCTTCGAGGAATTCGTCCTCGACGTCCTGCTGGACCCGGGAAAGAGCGGGCCGCGCGAGGCGCTCCTGCAACTGCCGCCACAGGGAGGTCCCCATGCCTCCCGCGGTGGAAAAGGCCTCGGCAGGCGCCATGCGCAACGCCAGCAGCACGGTTCCGATGCCCGTGAAGCAAAGAACGATGGTCGGCCCGAGCCAGCTCGAGCCGAAGATGGGCTGGAAGAAGCTCTGGACCAGCAGCTGGCCGAGCGCCCCTCCGCGTCGGGTGAGCGCCTCGGGCGACATGTCGGGGTGGACCAGGCCGGGAAGGGACATCGCGAGCAGCAGATGACCCCAGCCGAGCATGGCCACCAGCAGGATGCGGTTGCGCAAAGGCCCCGAACCCATGACCAGACGGATGCCCGAAGCGACGAGGACCATCGGAAGAAGAAGGGCGGGAAGGGCCCCCAGGCTCCAGAGGAGGAATCGCGTCATCTCGCGACCGAGCCAAGGCCCCAGCGGATGCTCGGAACCCGAACCCGTGGCGGCGAGCACCAGCGCGAGCAGGATCCAGGCCGCCAGAACGCACAGAAGGACGCCGGAGACCTGGAATTTCAAGGAACTGCCAGAAACCGTCGCGGCGGCGGGCTCCTTGGACGACGTCCGGGCCACGGTCGCGTTCACGTTGCCCTTCTTGGCGCGTCCCGCGGCCCCGCGTCCCGCAGGACGGGTGGGAGCCTCGGTGGCCGCGACCCTCTTGAGGAGGGTCACTTCGGTCCGTTGACGCGCTTTCCGTGGAGGCATCTCGGCAATCCGATCAGGACCGGACGACCTGGCGCCGGTTCACGACCAAGGCCGGTTCGCGCTTGCCGCGGATTTCGAGGTCGACGCGATCGCCTTGGGAGACCTTGTCGGTGGCGACCAGGGCCATCGCGATGCCGACTCCGAGCGTGGGGCTCTGGGTGCCCGATGTGACTTCGCCGATCTTCTCGGTTCCCGCGTAGACGGGATAGCCCTGGCGAGGAATCGCGCGGCCTTCCATGCGCAACCCGATGACCGTGCGGGGAACTCCGGTGGCCTTCTGGGCGCGCAGGAGCTCGGAGGCGGTGAAGTCCTTGGAGAGATCGCAAACCCAGCCGATTCCGGCCTCGAGAGGCGTGACGACGTCGTTCAGTTCGTGTCCGTAGAGGGAATACCCGGCTTCGAGGCGAAGGGAATCGCGGCAACCGAGTCCACAAGGAAGGATGCCGTCGGGCTTGCCAGCCTCGAGGATGGCGTCCCAGACCGCGACGAGGTTGGAGAGGAGCGGGTAGATCTCGAAGCCGTCTTCGCCGGTGTAGCCCGTGCGCGACACGAAGGTGCGCTTGCCCAGCACCTTGGCGTAGCCGCAGTGGTAGGTACCCATGGAGAGATCGAGATCGGGGGCGATGCGCGCAAGGATGCCCGGGGCCTTGGGTCCCTGGAGAGCGATGATGCCATGGGTGACGCTCTCGTCGATGAATTCCGTCCCGTCGGCGAGCGAAGAGCGGACGAGATCGCGGTCGGCGGCGAGGTTGCCCGCGTTGGCCACGATCTGGTATTCCGTCTCGCCGGTACGGCCGACGAGGATGTCGTCGACCAGACCGCCCTGGGCGTTGGGAAGCGACGAATACTGGAACTGCCCGATCGCGAGCTTGGCCACGCGGTTGGTGGTGATCACCTCGAGGCTTTCGAGGGCCCATGGGCCCCTCACGACGAAGCGTCCCATGTGGGAGACGTCGAACAGTCCGGCGCGCTCGCGCACCGCCTTGTGTTCCTCGACGATGCCTGCGTACTGCACCGGCATGCTCCAGCCGGAGAACGGGACCATGCGGGCGCCAAGGGCGACATGGCGATCGAAGAGAGGGGTCTTTCTATCCAAGAGTGGGCTCCGATTGGATTCGAACGCCGCTTTCGCGGGACATTCTGTTCTGGGTTCTGGAAAGCGATGCGCCCGTTCGGACGGATTCCGGCAACAGCGTCAGAGGTCTTCGTCGACCTCGATCTCGAGGACCCGCGACAGCGAGGTGATGTCGAGAAGATGCTGGCAGGGTGCCGAGGGGTTGACGAGAACGAGCTTCTTCCCCTGGCTACGCAGGAGATTGAAATGCGAGACGATGGTTCCGAGGCTCGCCGAATCGAGAAGGCGGGTGGCGGATAGATCGAGGTACACGACTTTGGTCGCCTTGGTGATGGCTTCGCCCATGGCGGCATTGAAGGTGTCCAGGCTGTACTCGCGACAGGATCCGGACATGACGATGCAAGGATCGTTCTTGCGGGTCGTGAACGTATGGTGGAAATCGAACACGTCAGGACTCCCTGGACAAGAGGTCGCGGACTTCGCGCCACAAGGTATCGTGCTCCAAGCGCAGGACGCGGGCACCCAATGTTTCCGCCGTATCGTACGGATGGACGGCAACCACGCGCTGACGCAGGATCGGGCCTTCGTCGTAGTTCTCCGTCACGAGGTGAATTGTAACACCCGTCCATTGGACGCCGCGAGCAAGAACCGCTTCGTGGACATGATGCCCGTACATGCCTTTGCCACCGAAGGCGGGCAGGAGGGCGGGATGGATGTTCACGATCCGCCCAGGAAGCCTCTGGAGCACAGCGGCAGGCAAGGCGCGCATGTAGCCGGCCAGGACGAGCACCTGGATGTCGTACTGGTCGATCAGCTCCAGGAGGCGCTTGCAGACGCCTTCGTCGGAGCCTTCGGTGCGGGTGGAGACGTGCAAGGCCGGAACACCCGCCTTGCGGGCGCGTTCCAGGGCCATCGCATCGCAGTTGTTGGATACGACCCATGCAGGTTGGGCCGGAAGATCACCGGAAGCGCTCCGATCGAGCAGCACCTGCAGGTTGGACCCTCCTCCGCTACAAAGCACCCCAAAAGCGGGAAGATGGGCCGAGTCGTCGCGAATCATGGCACAAATGTGCATGCTTCGACCGTTCCACGCAAGGTCGGGTCGCACGAGCGCGTTCCGAAACATCCCGTACCACGCATCAAGACCAAACATCTAGGTTTCCCCACTCTTCATGCTACGCAAGACTCTCTACTCGCCCTGGTCCCTCCTGGTCGCATGGTTCGTCGGCTCGGCCCTGCGCACCCTGGCCCTGGTTTCGCACTACGCCTTCCCCGACCCCTTCGGTGCCCCGATGGTGGCCAGGATCGAGCGATTCCTCCCGTTCCACGCGATCGTCGAATGCGGAGCGATCGCCCAGATCCTTCTTCCCTTCGCGTTGCTCGCGCTCTGGAAACCCCGACTCGTCACGCGCCTCGGATGGTTCGCGATCGGCGGGTACATCGTCTATGGAGCGTTCGACCTCGAGATCCTGCGCTTCTTCCGCCAGCACGCCACGCTCTCCTACATCGGCACCTACCTGCGCCCCCAGGCCCTCTTCGACTCCACCACCATGCTTTCCCTGACGGCCGACCCCGCTGGCATCGCCCGCACCTTCGTGATCGCTGCAGCCAGCCTCGCCCTGTGCATCTTCCTCGGCCTGCGCGCCCGTCCCGTGAAGCGCTCCTTCGCACAGGCCTTCGTCCTCCTCGTCGCATCGGCGGCCCTGGGCACCACTCCCTGGTGGCTCAACTACACGACCAACCGCACCGAACGCATCCTCCCCCCCACCTACGTGATCGGTCGGGACATCGCGGCGCTGTTCCTCGGCGAGGTGGGCCCCGTCGACGAGCGACTCGCCCTGCGCACCCTCGACGATCTGCGACTGCGTCCTTTCGACTCCCTGACGTGGTCGCCCGAAGGTCTTCCGCTCCTTTCCAGCCGTCTCGAACACGCCTGCGCCATGGGCTGGACATCCCGGGGATGCTTGACGGATTCCGACCACGACGGATTCGACCGCCGTCGCGACTGCGACGACCGCGATCCCCTCGTGCATCCCGGCGGCATCGACCTTCCCTCCGACGGCATCGACCAGGACTGTTCGGGACGCGATTCGATGCCCGTCAACATCGTCCTGCTGCTGGTCGAGAGCCTGAACCGCCAAGCCGTCCTCGACGAACTGGCCAAGCCTGGAAGAGTCCCCAATCTCCGCCGTCTGGAAGCCTACGGAGGCGCATGGTACCTGCGTGGACGCTCCAACGGATTCCCTTCCGTGTACGGGGTCGCGAGCACGTTCCTGGGCATCTGGAGCCACCCGCACCGCAACTACTTCACCTCCAGCACGGGGAACCGGCTACGGGGCATCCTCGACTATCTGCCCGCGTCGGAATTCGCCCGCTTCGCCTTCAGCGGCGCCGATCCCACCTTCGACAACCAGATGCCCTGGCTGCGGCGCTGGTTCGACGTGGTCGACTACGACCCCGCCAACGGGAACGACCAGGCCGACTCCACGATCGTCGACCAGGCCCTGAAACGACTCGATTCCATCGGCACCTCCAAGCCCTGGTTCGCGATGCTCGCCTCGCACAACATGCACATGCCCTTCCACGTGCCCGCGTCCTGGCGCTCGAGCCTCCCGCAAGGCGACTCGGATCCGGAACGGTTCGCGCGGGCGCTCGACTACTTCGACCACCAGCTGGGCCGCTTCCTCGACTCGCTCGAACGCCGCCCCGATTTTTCCCGGACGGTCTTCCTCGTGCTGGGCGACCACGGCTTCCCGGTGCTGCCGCGCGACCTGGTCCGCCCCGAAGGAATGCCGGGAGAACGCACATCTACCATGGTGGGGATCTTCTCGCCCGACACGTCCCTGCGACTGCCGCGAGGCCATCTCGATCGAGTCGCCTCCCAGACCGACATCGGCCCCACCGTGCTGGGCCTCCTGGGCATCCGGGCCGCGACCCACTTCCAGGGGCGCGATCTGCGCGACACCAGCGCGCGCGGGGCGCTGTACTTCAAGGACGGTTCGTGGGAATACCACACCGACACCCTCGATCTCTTCTCGATGGGCCTGGGCGCCGGCGTCTGGCGCCAGCGGAACGACGGATCGTGGACCCCCTGGACCGACACGACCATCCCGCGCCAAGCCGAACTCGTCGGCCGCCTCACCACGCGCAAGATCTGGGTCGACTCCGTCGACGGCGGGACCTTCCGGGAGGCCCCTCGCCGACCCTGACGGAATCCGTCAACGCGAAGACGGATTCCGTCAGATCGTCACACCTTGAACTGGTTCATGAGCCGGTCGATCTCCTTGGCCCCCGTGTCGACGCCTTCGCTTCCGACGCGCACCTCGTCGGCGCTGCGCGCGACGATCTTGGCCGCCTGGGCCACCCCATGGATGCCCGCGGTGATCTCCCCCACTCCGATGGACGCCTCGGCCAGCGAACGCGTGATCTCGGCCGTGGCCGACGTCTGCTCCTCCACGGCCCCCGCGATCGACGTGCTGATGTCGCTGATGCGCTGGATCTGGCCGGCGATCTCGCCGATCATGCGGACCGCGCCGTCCATGTCGCCCTGGATCGTCCCGATCTTGCCGCGGATCGCCTCGGTCGCGCCGCGCGTGGCCTTCGATAGTTCCTTGACCTCGCCGGCGACCACCGCGAACCCCTTGCCCGCCTCGCCCGCGCGCGCCGCCTCGATCGTCGCGTTCAACGCGAGGAGGTTCGTCTGGTCGGCGATCCCGCGAATCGTCTCGATCACGTTCCCGATCTCGGCGCTGGCCTCTCCCAGACGGTTCACGACACGATCCGTCTCTTTGGCCATCTCGACGGCTTTCGACGAAAACGTCGCGGCTTCCGACGCCGAACGCGCGATCTCGCGGATGCTCGCGCCCATCTCCTCGGCGGCGGCAGCGACCGTCTGCACGTTGCGATGCACCTCCTCCGAAGCGCTCGAGACGTTGTCGATCTCGCGGCTGGCGTTGGAGGAGGCCGAAGCGAGGTTCTGGCTCGCCTCGCGCAAGCCGCCCACGGCGGAGGTCGTCCGCTGGCTGGTCGAAAGGCTCTTCCCCATGAGTTCGCGCAGGTTCGACACCATCAAGGCGAGCGCCTTTCCGAGCACGTCACGATCGGAACGCGGCCGGACGTTCTTGGTCAGATCGCGTTCGGCCACGTGCGTGGCGATCCCCGCCTGCTCGTGGAGGGTCTCGACCATCTTGGCGAGCGCGCGTTCCAGATCGCCGATCTCGTCGTTGGCGTCCACCACCACGCTTCCGGACACGTCGCCCTCGCTGACGGACTTGGCGAAGACCACCACGGACTCGATGCGCCCGAGGATCGGCCGCAGGACGAAGAAGACGAGAAGGCTCGCGAGAAGGCTCGCGAAGAGCGCCGCGCCGATGATCATCCAGCGTGTCCGCGAGAGGCTCGCCTTCTCCGGTTCGATGTCTCGCACCACGGCCATCACCCAGGGCGTCCCCGGAATTCCCGCGAGCGCCACGCGCCAGGATCTGTCAGCCCATTCGCCCTCGCCGACGGAATCGCCGCCAAGCGACCGGAACGCGTCGGCGCTCTCGAGACTGTCGACGACGGCCTTGAGGACGAACGACGTGTCGTGGTGCGCGAGGATCGTGTCGTTGTCCCTGTGGAAGAGAAACGCGTACGAGTGCCCGTCCTGAGCGAAGGAGCTGAAGAACAGCGAGTCGAAGGCCTCCATGCCCACGGGAGCGTAGACGACTCCGACGGGTCTTTCCGGATGCACCGGAGCCGCGATGGAAAAGAACGGCTTTCCCGTAACCTTGGAAACGAGCACGTCGGACAGGGCGACCTGCCCCTTCATGGCATCCTTGAAATAACCGCGCGACGCGAAGCTCTTGCCCATGCGCTTCGGATCCGACGAAGCCACCGTGGTTCCGGACGTGTCGAGCAGGTTGATCGCCTGGCAGAAATGGTACTGGAGGCCTAGACGCGTGTATTCGCCCACAAGCGCATCCGGCGCTCCCGCCAACGCGGGCTGGACCGCGCCGAGAGTGGTCCAGCCGACCACGTCCGTCCTGCGATCGACGATCCACGCAGCGATGTTGCGGGCTGCGAAAGCAGTCTCCATGCGCAGGCTCCCACGGGAACGCTCCGCGAAAAGGCTTCCCGTGCTGGCAAGAGCGAGGAAACCGACGCCCACCACCGAGAGAGCGAGAAGCACGATGGTCGGAAGCAGGATCTTGCGGGCAAGACTGGTACGTTTCATGAGCGGGGGCTCCTCGTTTTAAGGGCTCGACTGCGGCGAACCTCGACAGGATACCACACCTCAAGGGGCGAATGCCAGCCCCCCTCCCTCAGTGCGCCTTCAAGCCGTCCGGAGCGGCGCACAGCACCACGCCGGCACCCGCGCGCAGCGGCTTGCCTTCGAGCACGACCTTGCCGCCCTGGACCGAGAGTTCGAACGCGTCGAGCGCCTCGATCGTCAGATTCTGTCCAATCCCGCGATCGACGCCTTCGACGACCGCGAAGTCGCCCGGCTCGCCTTCGGGCGAGAGCAGGTGCACCGCGCCGTCGGGATCGTCCGCGGCGAGGATCATGCCCATGCTCTCGACGCCGCGCAGCTTGGCCTTCTTGAGGTTGGCCACCAGCAGGAGCTTGCGTCCGACCATGCTCTCGGCGGAAAACTGGGCGCGGATGCCCGCGCAGACCTGGCGGTTGCCCAGTTCGCCCACGTCGAGCTGGAGGACGAGGAGCTTCTCGGCGCCCGGATGATCTTCGGCGGAGACGACCTTCGCGACGCGGAAATCGACGCGGCCGAACGGGTGGCTGGATTCGGCCTGGGGCGCCGGAGCGGACTTGGGATCGGCCTTCGCGGGCTGCGCGGCCTTGGGTGCCTCGGTCTGGATGCGCGGAAAAAGAGGTACGCCTTCTTCGAACACGGCACCCGCGGGGAGGAGTCCCCAGGCGAGCTTGCCGGGAACGGCCGCCTCACCGCCGAGCAGGCGCAGAGCCTCGCCGATCTTGGAGGGCATGTAGGGCGAAAGTAGCACGAGCAGGATGCGCAACGCCTCGGAGGAGACGGCGAGCACCTCGGCGAGCTCGTCGCGACGGGCCGGATCCTTGGCGAGCTTCCACGGCGCGTTGGACTCGAGGTAGGAGTTGATGGCGCGCGCGAGGGACATGGTCTCCTCGAGAGCGTGGCTCACGCGGAAGAGGCGCATCTCGTCGGTCACGCGCGAGACGACTTCGAGAGCCTTGGCCTTCAGTTCCTTCGAAGACTCGGAAAGCGTTCCGGGAATGGCCGGAACCTTCCCTTCGAACTGCGTGACCACCTGCTTGCGGATGCGGGACACGATGTTGCCCACGTCGTTGGCGAGATCGCCGTTGACGACCTTCACCATGCCTGTGTCGGAGTAGGAGCTGTCCTGTCCCACCACCATTTCGCGCATCAGGAAGAAGCGGAACGCCTCGGCGCCGCCCACCGCCTCGTACTTGCGCGCGACATCGAACGGATCGACCACGTTGCCCAGCGACTTGGACATTTTCTGTCCATTCGCCATCCACCAACCGTGCGCGAGGATCTGCCGGGGCAGATCGATGCCGACGCCCATGAGCATGGTGGGCCAGTACACGGAATGCGTGGTGAGGATGTCCTTGCCGATGAGATGCACGCTCGCGGGCCACCAGGTCTCCCCCGCGGCGGGAGGCGTGGGAACGGGACCGGTGACGTAGTTCAAGAGCGCGTCGAACCACACGTAGGTGACGAAGTCGCGGTCGAACGGAAGCTCGATGCCCCACGACAGGCGCGACTTGGGACGGCTGATGCACAGGTCGCCCAGGGGCTGGCGCAGGAAGCCCAGCACCTCGTTGCGGCGGAAGTCGGGAACGATCCACTCGGGATGCTCCTGGATGTGCTTCAGGAGCCGCTCCTGATAAGCGGACATGCGGAAGAAGTAGTTGACCTCCTCCACTTCCTCGACGATCTCGTCGGGACCGGGACCGCGCCCTTCGCGGATGTCGGATTCCGAGTAGAAGCGCTCGTCGCGCACGTTGTAGAGGCCCTTGTAGGAACTCTTGTAGATCTCGCCCTTGTCCCACAGCTTCTGGAGGACGTCGCGCACGAACGCGACATGGTCCTCGTCCGTGGTTCGGATGAAGCGATCGTTCGTGAGCCCCAGCAGACGCCCCATCTCGCGGAACCGCTCCGAGGTGAGATCGACATGATCCTTGGGGGTCCGGCCAGCCTTTTGCGCGGCCTCCTGGACCTTCTGTCCGTGCTCGTCCGTTCCGGTGAGCAAGAAGACGTCGTCGCCCAGCAGACGGTGCCAACGAGCGAGCACGTCGCCCAGGACGGACGTGTAGGCGTGGCCGATGTGGGGAACATCGTTGACGTAGTATATGGGCGTAGTGACGTAAAAACGGTTCTTCATGGGGGCTCCCGGAAGTCGGCGCGGAAGCAGCTCCCGCGCCCATCGTCGAAAGGTGCAAGATAGCTCCGCCCCGGGAGATGCCACGCGGAGGTCCCGCCTTCGGGAGTGTCGGCGTGGCGGAAGGATCAGAGCGGAAGGATCAGAACTGGTAGCCCACCGAGAACGAGGTCGTGGGCATGATCGGGTTGAGGAGGTAGTCTGCGAGTTCGTCGGCCTCGTCCTCCACTTCCACGTCCTCGGTGATGCCGGTTTCCTTGTCTGTCTTCTCGATGGTGGTGGACGGCGAGGAGAGGATGCTCAGACCGATGTTCCAGTCGACCGTGATGTTCTCCCACTTGCCGTTGGCGCCCAGAGCAACCTGCACGCCGAAGCGGTTGACGCCGAGCTCCCACGTCTCCTGGTCGTCGTCGGCGCTGAGGAAGATGCGGTTGTAGTTGATCTGGGGCTGCAGGTAGAATCCGCTGAAGCGCTTGCCCGGGTACCAGCGCACGCCCGCGAGCACGTCGATGAATCCGCCTTCGACATTGTCGCTCTCGTCGTCCTTGGGACTCATGGTGAAGTACTGGATTCCTCCGATGGCCGAAAGACCAGGCTGGAGGAAGCGTTCGTAGTCGGCCTGGAGCCAGAGGAAGCTCAGCCCGGTGGGGGCGGCCGCGTTGCCGATCATCGCGGAGATCTGGCCGGGGTGGATGTAGATGGCGTTCTTCTTGGCGGGCTCGAAGGACGCGTCCTGGGCCTTGGGGGCCGCGGCGAGAAGACAGGCGAAAGCCGCAGCGATCGGGAGGGAGTTGCGCATCGGGATGCTTTCTGGGAGTTGGAGCAGGGTTCTTGTGCCGACTCCACAGATGGTGGAACCGGCGCGGAAAGATACTTTCACGCAAATTCTGTCCACGAGGATTCCACCCCCGGAACAGCAGTTCTTCCCCCCGTTCCCGACGCCCTGGCCGCAGCCTTGTATTTTTCCATATCTACCGTCTCTGCAGGAGCCAAGCAACGATGCCCACCTACGTCTATCGCGATCCGGAAACAGGTTTCACGAAGGAAGTCTTCCACAGCATGAAGGACTCCCCGGAAATCGTCAACGAACTCACCGGAAACCTCATGGAACGCGTGATCTCGGGCGGCGCGGGATTCATCTTCAAGGGCGACGGATTCTACATCACCGACAACCGTTCCTCGAACTACAAGGCCGGCGAGAAGGCCGACAGCGCCCCCGCCGCGCCGTCCTGCCCCGCTGCAGGCAGCTGCGGCGGCGATTGCGGCGCATCCGCCTGATGGATTCTTCCCGCGCGTTCCGCATCCTCGACTCCGCCCGCTCCCTGGGCGCCGACTTCGCCGAACTGTACAGCGAGGAAAGCCGCTTCGGCTCCCTCGCCTTGCGCGATCGCCGCATCGAGTCGGCTTCCGCCGGCACCGAGTTCGGCATCGGTCTGCGCCTGCTCTACGGCACGCAAGTCCTGTACGGCCACACGAGCCGCGAAGACGAAGAAAGCCTTCTCGCGCTCCTACGCGACCTCGCGGTGGCCCGCCCCCGCGACGGCGTTCCATGCGTCCTGGCGGGGCCCGACACCACCTCCGCCACGCGCGGGATCCACCCCGTCCGCATCGATCCGGCATCGGGAGCGGGCGACGTCCGCCTCGACCTCCTGCGCGCCATCGACGAGACCGCCCGCTCCACCAGCGAGCGCGTGGCCCAGGTCTCGGCCACCGCGACGCACCGCGTCTCCGACATCGCCCTCTGGAACAGCGAAGGCCTCGATGCGCGCGACCAGCGCACCTGGTGCCGTCTCATGATCTCCGTGATCGCCGAACGCGACGGCGAGCGCCACACCGGGAGCGAAGCGCCCGGAGCGCGCAAGGGTTTCGAATTCTTCCAGGAACACGACGCCACCGCGACCGCGCGCAAGGCCGCCGAGCGCGCCGTGCGCATGCTGGACGCGATGCCGCCTCCGGCTGGCGAAATGCCCGTGATCCTGGGCAACGGCTTCGGCGGCGTGATCTTCCACGAAGCCTGCGGGCATCCGCTCGAGACGGAGGCGCTGCGACGCAAGGCCACTCCGTTCGCAGGCAAGGTCGGCGAACTCGTGGCGCACCCGAGCGTCACGGCCATCGACGACGGCACCATCCCGAACGCCTGGGGCTCGCTCGAAATCGACGACGAGGGCACACCCACGCGCCGCACCGTCCTCATCGAGAACGGCATCCTGCGCAACTACCTCTCCGACCGCGTCGGCGCCACCGAATGCGGCGTCCCGCTCACCGGAAGCGCCCGTCGCGAGAGCTACAAGTACGCTCCCGTGGCCCGCATGCGCAACACCTTCATCGACGCGGGAACAAGCTCCCTCGACGACATGCTGCAGGCCTGCGACGACGGCCTCTACGCGGTGCGCATGGGCGGCGGCTCGGTCAACCCCGCCACCGGCGAATTCAACTTCGCGATCGAAGAGGCCTTCCGCGTGAAGGGCGGCAAGGTAGGCGAAGCCGTCCGAGGCGCCACCCTGATCGGCAAGGGCCACGAGATCCTCCCGCGCATCCGCATGGTCGGATCCGACCTCGAACTCGCGCCCGGCACCTGCGGCGCCTCGTCGGGACTGGTGCCCGTGTGCGTCGGCCAACCCACCCTGCTCGTCGATCCCATCCTGGTCGGAGGCCGCTCCTGATGGACAATTCCCGTCTAACCCCGGAACAGGCCGTCGAACGCGTCCTCGGGGCCGCGCGCGCGCTCGGAGTCCAGCAGGCGGACGCCCTCTACGGAGAGGACGAATCGTTCTCCCTCGAAGTGTTCGAGGGGCGCGTCAAGACGCTCGAGCGCTCCGATTCGGTCGGCCTCGGCATCCGCGTCCTGGTCGACGGACGTCCCGGCTACTCCTTCACGGAACGCCTCTCCCTCGAAGCGATCGACCGCGCCGCCCGCGACGCCGTCGACCTGTCCCGCTTCACCGAGGCGCTTCCCATCGAGCTCCCGGAAAACTCCCCCGCACCGGACCTCGATCTGGGCGTGTGGTCGGAATCCGTCCACGACTTCTCCCCCGACTCCATGCTCGAACTCCTTCTCGAGGCCGAATCGACCGCGCGCGAAATGGACTCCCGCATCGAGAACGTCCCCCATCTGGGCTGCTCCCGCAGCGTCTCGCGCACCGTGCTCGGCAACAGCCGCGGCGTCCTGCGCTCCCGCCAAAGCGGTTCGGTCTCCATGGGCGTGGGCGTCGTGGCGCGCGAAGGCGCGATCTCCAAGATGGGCTGGGACGGCCTCACCTTGCGCCGCGTCGGCGGCTTCTCGTCCCGCGAAATGGCCCGCAAGGCCTGCGACCGCGCCACGAGCCTCCTGGGCGCGGCTCCCGTCGCGCCGGGCCCCCTGCCGGTCCTCTTCGACAAGCACATCTCGGGCTCCTTCCTCGCCATGTTCCTGGGCTCGTTCCTGGCCGACTCCGTGCAGAAGGGCCAGTCGCGCCTCGCCGGACTCGTGGGACGGCGCATCGCCTCCGAAGGCTTCCAACTCCGCACCGAACCGCACCTGCCGGGAATGTCGGGGTCGCGCACCTCCGACGGCGAAGGCGTCCCCACCGCCCCGCGCGCCCTGGTGCAGGACGGCATCCTCCTGGGCTATCTCCACAACCTCGAGACCGCCGCCCGCGACGGAATCCGTCCCACGGGAGACGCGTCGCGCGGCTACTCGGGACGCGTCGGCGCCTCGTTCGGCAACGCCGTGGTGCCCCTCTCCGGCGGCCTTCCGCACGACGTCCTCCTGAAGCGCCACCCACGCCTCCTGCACGTCGTGAAGCTCGACGGTTCGTCGGGCTGCAATCCCATCTCCGGCGAAATCTCCATCGGGGTCCAGGGATTCCTGATCGAAAACGGCGCCATCGCGCAGCCGGTCGATCGCGTCACGCTCTCGGGCAATTTCTTCGACGTGTTGCGCTCCATCGAGGCCACGGGCGATTCCTGGAAGGACGGCGTCCAGTCGTTCCTGGTGCCGTCGCTGCTGGTGGACGGCCTCACGATCGCGTCGTAGGCACCGTTCACCAGGACAGCGGGATCCGCTCGTCGCGGACGCAGCGCAGGGAGTACGACGACCCCTTCGATTCGGTCGAATTCGTCACGTTGTCCAGAACGTAGCTCAGGTAGGGAGCGTTCGCGTTGTAGGCGGCAGTCTCCGTGGTGGTCCACCAGTAGGCGTGGCCGCCCCCGCAAAACCAGAGACTCGGGTACGCTTCGGGAGCGAAGCAGTAACCCGCCGGGACGGCGCGGAAGCCGTAGTCGTCCGTGCCGTTTCCCTTTCCGCCGTCGTAGTCGCTCCATATCCCTCCCGCCTTCAGCCTCGCCGCCAGGATCGTGTTGCCGGCATCCACGCTGTCCTGCATCGTCTTCCACTCCGCGTAGCTGGGGACGTGCCATCCCGAAGGACAGATTCCCGGGACGCCGCTGGGACTGGAGCTACTGGTCGATGCGCCGTCCATCACCTCGTACCACGTGTACAGGCGACCGTACTTGGAGCAGGAATCCTCCGTCCCGGAAGTCGCCCCTCCGTTGGTCCCCGGGCACATGCCCACGGTTCCCGACGCCGAGTAGTTCAAGTTCTGAGCCATCCAGGTCTTCCCGCCGACATCGACCGTCGCGTAGTCATGGCCATCGCGATCGTCCTTGAAGAACCCGTAGTTCACCGATTGGTTCCAGGGGATGCCATAGGCCGTCTGTGGTCTGATGACACCCGTCGCGCTCCCCTCCCTCTCCACGCTGTCCCCCACGCGATTCTTCGCCACCAGGCGATAGCTCCGCACGGCGCCTGTCGCCACTCCGGTATCGTCGAACGTACGGGACGCGCCCGAATACACTTCGATCCGCGCATCGGCGGAACCGCCGATGTACAAGGCCCAGGTCACGGGCTCGGAGGCCATGCCCGGAACGGATCCATTCCATCGGAACGAAATCGTCCCGGTGTCGCCGCTCCCCGAGGCCAGATTCGAATCGACCTCGAGGGAGTCGATCACGGGCGTGCCCACGAAGATCACCCTGAAGGTGTCGGCGGTCTCGCCACCCTGGTCGTCGCGCGCGCGCCATCGGACGAACGCGGTGTCGCCCTTCGGAATCGCCAGTGAAATCGGACCCGCCGTGGAATTCCGGCAACCGGTCGCCGCCGTGTCCCAGGCGAAGGACGAGATGGAACCATCCGGATCCGACGCGCCCACTACGACGGAAAATGTCTGACTTGCGGAAAGGACCGTGTCGCGGATCTTCTCCGCGAGGACCGGCAGGAGGTTCCCGACGATCACGGAAAGGGTGAACGAATCCGTCGCGACCTTGCCTGCGTCGTCCCGCGCACCCCAATACACGACGTGGTCGCCGGCAAGCAGGCCGAACAGGCTCAACGAACCGCTCTCGGAGCTGTCCATCCAGACGCCCTTTTCCACGCCCCACAGATACCGGACCACTTCGCCATCGGAATCGGTCGCCGACAGGATCCGTTCGAGACCCTTGTCCACGGTCGTGTCTCCGCAGGCAACCAGGACGGGAAGCAGGTCCGCCCGCACTGTCACGGTGGCGGTATCGGGAGATCCGACGAGTCCGTTCGCATCGGTCGCGCTGGCGATCACCACGTAGCTTCCGGCAGGCCAGCTTGCGATCTCCAGGGACGGTCCATGGAAAGCCTGCTTGGCGCCATTCACGATCCAGGTCGTGGATTCGATCGTGCTGTTGGCGCTGGACGCGTTTGACAGAATCCGTACCACGCTTCCTTCCCGGATGGCGGTGTCGCGCAGACTCACCGCGGGCGGATGGTAGTTCGCACCTCCGGGATCGAGAGGACTGTCCCAGACTGCGCTCTTGTCGTACTGGCAGGAAAGCAGGATCGCGACCGTCAGGACCGTGGCGAAGACGAGGACGATGGAACGGTTCATGTCAGGCCATCCCGTCATTGGGGGAAAAACGAGTTTCGCGGATCATGGATCAGAACCAGAACGTCAAGACGGCGCCGCCGAGCAGCACGCCCGCCGCCGCGTCGAGCGCGATCGCCGTGCTCTGGGCGCTGTTGGCATCGTCGATTTCGGTGTCGTAGGTGTCTCGATACCCCTCGAAGCCGCCGGTCGACGTCTTGTATTTCGCGTATGCCTCGTCGGCATTGTCCTTGTGGTCGAACGCGCTGACGTGCATGAGAGCGCCCCCCATCGCGCACAGAGCCGAGCCCGTGAACAACCCGATGCGAAGCATCCTCATCCGCGCCTGATGCCGCGCATGGGCGCAGGAATCGATCCAGGCCCGCGTGTGCCGCAAGGCCACGGACACGTCCCCGCGCATACGGCTCTTCACTTCGACCCCCACCACCGTATCCTCGAAACCAGCCTGCGTGAATCGCAGCGAATACTGCCCGGGGTTCACCTGGGAACTCGACCATGGCGTCGAAAAACGAGCTCCCAGTCCATCGACGAAGGCCGAAGGTGTGGAATTCACCGACAGCATTCCATAGCGACTCACCAGTTTGATCTGCCGGTCCGCCGTTCTTCCCTGCACGATGTCGACCTCGTCCTTCCATGGCTCGTTGCCGTAGGTCTCCAGCGACAAGGACCAGCGCCCCACCGCGAGCATCGATACGGAGCCATCGACCGGAATCATCTGTTCCAATCCACCAGGCCCCTTGGCCACGGCGATCTTTCCGGCGGCACCACGCAACACGATCCCGCCACCGGGAGTCAGCGTATCCTTCACGGACACCACGCCTCCGATGCCCACCTTCACCGTCGTCGTCATGGAGATGTATCCAGGCAACGCGAAGGTCACCTTGTGCTCTCCAGCCCTGATCTGATCGGCCCGCAAAGGGGTCTCCCCCAGATCGCGTCCGTCTTCCAGCGTCACCTTCGCGCCTGCCGGGGTGGTCGCGAGCTTCAGGGATCCGAAACCCATCGTCATCTCAATGCGGATCTTCCGCACGTCGTCCGCACCCAAGTTGACCGTTTGGGAGCCATAGAGCGTGTCCTTGATGACGCTCACGATGTGCTCTCCAGACGGGATGCCCTCCAGCGAAAGAGGCGTGACACCAGCCTGCTTCTCGCCATCGATCGACACGACGGCTCCCGGCACGTTCGTGGCCACGTACAGATCCGCCTTGCCCTTGCCTTCGGCGACGATGAAGGCTCCCGAAGCGAGTTTCGCGGCCAGTTCAGGCACCGCCTCGGTGAGCAGACCTTCGATCCGACCCGAATAGTCCTTGATCGCCGTGAAGACGATCTCGCCGGTCTGGACGTCCAGAAGTCGCGCCTGCATGGAGTACATCTCGCCGATCTTGCCCACCGAGCCGACGATCATGCGGTCGACCGAAAGGAGTTTGCCGATCTCGACCGCGCACTCGCTCTGGTCGCACACGCCGCTCTCCGAAAACGCCTGTTCCTTGAGGACCTTGTCCATCTCGGATCGCTCCATCACGCGGAAACGACCCGTCCCGATCAACTCGGAACGAAGACGATCGCTGATGATCACCGCATCGGAAACGGAAACCCCCTGCGGCGCGAGGTCGTTCACCGCGACGTTGAGGGACTTGCCGCAGACGATGGACACCAACGACAACAGCAACCACGCGACACGCGAAAGGGGCGCGATTCTCGATGCAGTTCTTCGCGACACGAAGACCTCCATTCGCCATTCAGGGAATTTCAGAGGCGATTATCGCATTCGCGGCCGCATGCGGTCAAAGCCTTCTCACGATCGCGTCGCAGGCCCCCTGGAGACGCCTCGCGATCCCGCGAGGAAGAACCGCAACGGCTTGGCGGCCCATTCGCGCGCGTAGTCCACGCCGATGCGCGGGCTCGTGCGCACGTCGCCATCCATAGGCGCCGGGCGGGCGCGGAAGAAAAGCTCTCCGCGAGCGCACAGGTCCATGCGGTTGTGGTTCCCCGTGACGATGCCGAGAGCCTTGCAGAGCTTGGCGGGTCCCGCGAGCGAAGCATCGGAAGGACCGGGCCAGGGTTCGGCACCGCGGATCAGGACCGCTTGCGGATCGCCCACGGCGCCTGTGACGACATTCAGCAGGTGGTGCATCCCGTACACGAAGTAGACGTACGCGTGGCCGGCCTCGCCGAACATGGGATCGGTGCGCGGGGTGCGTCCCTTGGACGCGTGGCAGGCGAGATCGTGCGCGCCCACGTAGGCCTCCGTCTCGACCACCCGACAAATTCTGTCGCCATCGGGAAGGCGGCGCACGAGAAGGCATCCGAGCAGATCGCGGGCGACGGTTTCAGCGTCGCGCGCGAAGAAGGCGCGGTCGAGGTCGGAATTCATCGAGTCGCGACCATCCGGACCCCGTCGGCGACGGGAACGGATCGCACCGACGACCTCAGACGAAGCGATCGTCCAGGGAGGAGAGCGCCTTCATGTACTGGGCGCGCTCGTAAAGCAGCGGCTCGACGACCTTGGCTTGGCTCATGGAGCCGCGGATCTGGTCGACGGACTCGTATTCCTTTTCGGTCATCCACGCCTGGGCGTCTTCGAGCATGACCTGGGCGTGATCGGCTCCCTTGACGAGCAAGGACGAGGCGACATGCACGACCTGCGCACCGGCCATGAGCGACTTCACGAGATCCATGCCGGAATGCACGCCGCCCGAGAGAGCGATCTCGGCCGGAACGCGGCCCGCGAGAATCGCGGCCCAACGCAACGGCAGACGAAGATCGTCGGAGTGGGAAAGCGTGGCCGAAGCCACCACGGCGAGCGCTTCGGGGTCGAGATCGGGCTGCAGGAAGCGATTGAAGAGCGTGACGCCCTTCGCACCCGCATGGGCGAGCCTGGACACGAGATGCGGCAGCGAGCTGTAGAACGGCGACAGCTTCACCGTGACAGGAATCGACACGCGATCGGTCACCTGCGAGACGAGTTCCACGAGGAGCTGCTCGAGCACCGCGCCGGAAAGGCCCGGGTCGGAAACGACCTGGTAGGTGTTCAACTCCAGGGCGTCCGCACCGGCTTCCTGGATGCGGCGAGCCCAATCGGTCCAGCCGCCCTTGGTGATGCCGTTCAAGCTCCCGATCACAGGCACCTTCACGGCCTTGCGAACCGCCTCCACATGGGCGAGGTATTCCTCGGGGCCGAGATTGTAGTTCCCGAAATCCGGGAGATAGTCGCGCGCTTCGGGATGCGCGGACGTCGCCCGGCTCAGGTAATGGTCGAGTTCCTGCTGTTCGTGGGCGATCTGCTCCTCGAACAGCGAGTAGAGCACGATGGCACCCACGCCTCCAGCTTCCAGTTTCTTCGCGCCGTCGACCTTCCGAGAAAGCGGCGATGCGGCGGCAACAAGGGGATTGGCCAAAGCCATCCCCATCCAACTGGTCTGGAGGCGTGTCGTCATGCTTGCTCCTTGCCCTGGTTCGCGAGATACTGGAGATGCTTCCAGCGTATTCCGATGCCCTGCTTGGCCTGGTTCAGGAGCATCGCGGCACGCTCCTTGTCCTGGGACACGAGCATCTTGTAGCGAGTCTCGTTGTAGATGTACTTCTCGAGCTCGACGGACGGCTCCTTGGAGTCGAGCTGGAAGCCGTTTTCACCCGCGAGCGCGAGCTCGGGGCTGTAGCGGTACAGGGGCCAGTGGCCGGTCTGGACCGCGAGCTTCTGCTGTTCGAGACCCTTCTCGAGAGCGAATCCGTGGGCGATGCAATGGCTGTAGGCCAGGATGAGCGACGGACCGTCGTAGGCCTCGGCCTCCTGCAGCGCCTTCACCGTGTGGGCGTCGTTGGCGCCCATCGCGATGCGAGCCACGTAGACGTACCCGTAGGCCATGGCGATCATGCCCATGTCCTTCTTGGGGAAGCCCTTGCCGTTGGCCGCGAACTTCGCCACCGCTCCCGTGGGAGTGGACTTGGAAGCCTGACCGCCGGTGTTCGAGTACACCTCGGTGTCGAGGACGAGGACGTTCACGTTGCGGCCGGTGGCCAGAACGTGGTCGAGACCGCCGTATCCGATGTCGTAGGCCCAGCCGTCGCCGCCGAAGATCCAGACGGAACGGCGGACGAGGACGTCGGCGAGTTCCTTGAGGTCCTTGGCCGCGGGCGAGTCGTCGGAAGCGAGCTTGTCCTTGACGATCTCCACGCGCTTGCGCTGCTCGGCGATGCCGGATTCCGTCTTCTGCTCGGCACCCAGGATCGCGGAAACCAGCTCGTCGCCCAGGACGTCGGAGAATTTCTTCACCAGCTCCTTGGCGTAGGCTTCCTGCTTGTCCAGCGAAAGACGCATGCCCAGACCGAACTCCGCGTTGTCTTCGAACAGGGAGTTGGACCAGGCGGGTCCGCGTCCGGCGGCGTTCATGGTGTAGGGCGTGGTGGGGAGATTGCCGCCATAGATCGAGCTGCAACCCGTGGCGTTGGCGATGTGCATGCGATCGCCGAACATCTGGGTGACGAGCTTGATGTAGGGGGTCTCGCCGCAACCGGCGCAGGCACCCGAGAATTCGAAGAGCGGCTGCAGAAGCTGGCTGTTCTTCACGTTGCTCGGGTTGACGAGGGTGCGATCCATCTCGGGAATCGAGAGGAAGAAGTCCCAGTTGGCCTTCTCGGCCTCGAGGACCGGCTGCACCGGAGTCATGTTGATGGCGCGACGGGAACTGTCCGTCTTGTCGCGGCCAGGGCAGGCCTCGATGCACAGGCCGCAACCGGTGCAATCCTCGGGGCTCACCTGGAGAGCGAAGTCGTGTCCCGGGAATTCCTTGAAGAACTTGGCCGGAACATGCTTGAAGCTTTCCGGAGCGTTCGTCATGGCCTCGGGCTTGGCGAGCTTCACGCGGATCACGGCGTGCGGACACACCAGCGAACACTTGGCGCACTGGATGCAGATCGAGGGATCCCAGGCGGGAATCTCGAGGGCGAAGTTGCGCTTCTCGTAGCAGGTGGTGCCGGAAGGATAGGTGCCGTCGTTCGGAACCGCGCTCACGGGGAGATCGTCGCCGTTGCCGGCGATCATCGCGCCGATGACATCCTGGACGAACTTCGGCGCCGAAGCGGGCACGGGAGCGGGCCGGGAATGGTCGGCCGTGACCGATCCGGGATACTTGACCTCGAACAGGTTCTCGAGCGACTGGTCGACGGCGTTGAAGTTCTGCTGCACCACGGCTTCGCCGCGCTTGCTGTAGGTCTTCTTGATCGCCTTCTTGATCTGCGCGATCGCCTCGTCCTTCTCCAGCACGCCGGAGATCGCGAAGAAGCAGGTCTGCATGATCGTGTTCGTGCGATTGCCCATGCCCGTCTGCTTGGCGACATGGTAGGCGTCGATCACGTAGAAGCGGAGCTTCTTGGCGACGACCTGCTCCTGGACCTCGAGAGGAAGCTTCGCCCAGACCTCGTCCTTGCCGAGGGTCGTGTTCAGGAGGAACACGGCGCCGGGCGCGGCGAACTTGAGCATCTCGACCTTCTCGAGGAAGCTCTCGGCGTGGCAAGCCACGAAGTTCGCCTGCTCGATGAGGTAGGGAGCGCGGATGGGGTTGGGCCCGAAGCGCAGATGGGAGACCGTGAGGCCGCCCGACTTCTTGGAGTCGTAGAAGAAGTAGCCCTGCGCGTGGTTCGGGGTCTCTTCGCCGATGATCTTGATCGAGTTCTTGTTCGCGCCGACGGTGCCGTCGGAACCGACGCCGAAGAACAGGCAACGAACCGATTTCTCGTCTTCGACGGAAAACGACGGATCGAAGTCCAGCGAAAGGTTCGTGACGTCGTCCTTGATGCCCACCGTGTAGCGGGGTTTGGGCGAGGCGTTCTTGAGATCGTCGAAGACGGCCTTGGCCATCGCCGGCGTGAACTCCTTGGAGGAGAGGCCGTAGCGGCCGCCCACGACGCATTCGAACTTGCGTCCGAGATCGGCGATGGCGGTGACGACGTCCTGGAACAACGGCTCGCCAGCGGAGCCGGGCTCCTTGGTGCGGTCGAGGACGGAGATCTTCTTGGCGCTCGCGGGGATGGCCGAGACGAAGGTCTTGGCATCGAAGGGGCGGAACAGGCGGACGGAAAGAACGCCGACCTTTTCACCCTTGGCACCGAGAGCCTTGGCCGTTTCCTCGAGGGTCTCGACAGCGGAACCCATGACGACGACCACGCGGTCGGCGTCGGGAGCTCCGGTGTATTCGTAGAGCTTGTAGGCGCGTCCGGTCATGGCCGCGAACGTGTCCATCCACTTCTGGACGATCGCCGGAGTGGCGTCGTACATGGCGTTGGAGCTTTCGCGTCCCTGGAAGTAGACGTCTGGATTCTGGGCCGTGCCGCGAATGAAAGGATGTTCGGGCGACAGACCGCGGCGACGATGCTCGGCGACCAGTTCGGCCGGCATCATGCTGCGCATTTCGTCTTCCGTGAGCGGGAGGATCTTGTTGATCTCGTGGCTCGTACGGAAACCGTCGAAGAAGTGGACGAAGGGGATGCGGCTCTCGAGAGTCGCGGCCTGCGAGATGAGCGCGAAGTCGTGGGCTTCCTGCACGCTGTTGGAGCAGAGCATGGCCCAGCCCGTCTGGCGCACGGCCATGACGTCCTGGTGGTCGCCGTAGATGGAAAGACCCTGGGCGGCCAGCGCGCGCGCCGAGACGTGGAACACCGTGGAGGTGAGCTCGCCAGCGATCTTGTACATGTTCGGGACCATGAGCAACAGGCCCTGCGAACACGTGAAGGTGGTGGTGAGGGAGCCGGTCTGGAGAGCGCCGTGCACGGCACCCGCGGCGCCACCTTCGGACTGCATCTCCATGACGAGGGGAACCGTGCCCCAGATATTGGGCTTGTTCTGCGCTGACCACTGGTCCGCGAATTCGCCCATCGGTGTGGATGGCGTGATCGGATAGATCGCGATCACCTCGTTCACCTTGTGGGCAACCATTGCGACTGCCTCGGTGGCGTCGACGGTCAGCATCTTCTTAGACCCAGATTCTGATGACATGCCAGCTCTCCCCTTTCCGGATTAATGGCGAGGCGAAAATTTAAGAAGTCAAAACCTGTTTAGGGGCTTTTTCGGACGAAGAGATCCGGTTGTTCCTGTCGAAACGGGGCGGAAGAACGCGAGAAGACTACATTACTCCGCCTATGAGGCAATATCGTTTCGCCGCACTCGCAGTCGCGGCTCTGGTTCCCTTTCTGTCGTCTTGCTCCAAGTCCAAGATCGTGGCCAATCCCGAAAAGGTCTGCCGCGAGAAGTACGAGAAGGCAACGCAACTCTTCCAGAAGGGCAAGGACGGCGCCGCCCAGGAAAAACTGCGCGACATCACCGTGAGTTGCTCGGGCTACGAGTTCGTGGAAGACGCCCAGTACATGCTCGCCGAAAGCCACTACCGCACGGAGCAGTGGATGGAAGCCGAAACTGAATTCGGCATCCTGGTCGAAAGCTACGAGCGCACGAGCCACCTCGAGGAAGCCCGCTGGAAGATCGTGCGCAGCGCCTACCAGCAATCTCCCTCCTGGGATCGCGATCCCGGCCTCACCACCGCGGCCATCAAGCGCTACAAGGCCTACCTCGCCGACTTCCAGGGGTCCACGCACGAGGATTCGGCCCGCCACGACCTCGCCGACCTCAACGACAGGATGGCGATGCGCCGCTACAAGACGGCGAAGCTCTACATGCGCATGGACGAGCCCTTGGCCGCCACCATGTACTACAACCTCCTCTTCCGCGAATACCCCGACTCGAAGAACGCTCCCCAGGCCCGTCTCGACGTGGCCCGCGCCTACACCAAGCTCGACCAGTTCGACCGCGCCCGCGAGACGCTCGACACGTTGCGCCTCGATTCGGCCCGCGCCGCCTCGATGAGCGACGACATCGCCGATGCGGCCACCTACATCGAGAAGTCGCAGGCGAAGTTCGAGAAGAAGAAAGCCAAGGAAGCGGCCAAGGCCAAGCGCGATATCAAGCTCTGACCTACCCGCCGGGGCGATGCGCTCGCACCACGAAAAAGCCCGGAGACCAGTGCAGGTCGTCCGGGCTTCGCATATGCGCGATCGCGGCAGGCTCGGCTACTTGCCGGATTTTGCCCCAGCGGGTTTGGCCGCCGCCACGGCAACGGCGGCGACTTTGGCCGCCGCCTTGCCGGCGAGCATCTTTTCGTTGCTCGGGTGCTTCTTCGCCTGCTTCTTGATGACTTTGTCGCCCACGATTCGATTCCTTGGAGAGCCGTCCAACATCGGGCGGGATTCCTTGAACATACCATGATTCTTCGGCCGCAACCGAATTCCAACGAAAACAGGATCGAAAGGCTTCACACCAGGAGCAGCAGGACCTCGACGTCGGCGGGGCGCACTCCGGGGAGCTTCGCGGCCTGCCCCACGGTCATCGGGCGCGCCTTCTGGAGAGTCTGCCGCGCCTCGATGGAGAGGCCGTCGACCGCGTGCCAGTCGACGCCTTCGGGCAGCGCGTGCCCCGACATCCGGCGGACGCGCTCCCTGGTGCGTTCCTCGCGCTCGAAGTAGCCGGCGTAGCGAATGGAACTCTCCAGGGCGAGGACGGCCAGACGGTCGAATTCCGGCGGGACGGATTCCGGCACGAAGACGCCGAGCAGGTCGCCGAGTCCGACGCCCGGACGGCGGGAGAGATCGAGCAGCGTCGCGACGCGTTCCAAGGGTTGCGATCCGCGTTCGAGGAGGAACGGCTCCGCGTCGGCGGGAACGATCCTCGTGTCGGACAATACTTGTCGCACATGGGACGCCGCGCGGGAAACCGACTGGAACCGCTCCCACGAGGCATCGTCCACCAGGCGGGCTTCGCGTCCCAAGGGCGCAAGGCGCTCTTCGGCGTTGTCGTGCCGCAGGTGCAGCCGGTGTTCGGCGCGCGAGGTGAAGAGGCGATAGGGCTCGTCGAGCGGCATGGAGGTGAGATCGTCGACCAGGACGCCGGTGTAGCTCGAGGCGCGATCGGGAAGGAACGGCGGCAGCCCCTTCAGCGAAAGCGCCGCGTTGGCTCCGGCGACGAGCCCCTGCGCCGCGGCCTCCTCGTAGCCCGAGGTCCCGCAGGTCTGCCCCGCGACGTAGAACCCGTGGAGATGGCGCGCTTCGAGCGTGGGATGGAGCGACATCCCGTCGATGGAATCGTATTCGACGGCGTACCCGTAGCGGATCACGCGGCACGACGCGAGAGCCGGGATGGTCCGCAACGCCTTGTCCTGGATCTCGGCCGGAAGCGAGCTCGAAAATCCGTTCACGTAGACGCGCTCGTTGTCGAGGCCCTCCGGCTCCAGGAAGAGCTGATGGCTGTCGCGATCGGGAAAGCGGAAGACCTTGTCTTCGACGGAAGGACAGTAGCGCGGCCCGATGCCCTTGATGCGACCATTGAACAGGGGGGAACGGGCGAACCCTTCGCGAAGCGCGGCGTGCGTTTCGGCGCTGGTGCGCACGATATGGCATTCCACACGGTTGCGCACTTCCGAAGAGCGGGTCGAAAAAGGCCACGGATGCTCGTCGCCCGGCTGCGGATCGGCCAGGGACCAGTCGATGCTCCCACGATCCAGGCGTGAAGGCGTGCCCGTCTTGAGGCGACGCAGAGGGAAGCCCAAGGCTTTGAGCGAATCGGAAATGCCGCGCGCCGGTGCTTCTCCGATGCGCCCTCCCTCCCAGCATTCCTCGCCGCGATACAGCAACGCCGACGCGAACGTGCCCGTCGTGAGGACGACCTTGCGGCACAGGATCTCGCGTCCGTCCACCAGCGTGGCGACGTGGCCATGGCCCGCGGGCTCGATGCTCTCCACTTCTCCCTGGAGCAGATCCAGTCCGTCCATCGCCTCCAGGCGCGCGTGCATCCACTTCGAATAGGCGTCCATGTCCTGCTGGGCGCGCGGCCCCCAGACCGCCGCACCGCGCGAGGCGTTGAGCATGCGGAAATGGATTCCGTTGGCGTCGGCGGCCTCGCCCATGAGACCGCCCAAGGCGTCGATCTCGCGTACGAGCTGCCCCTTGGCCACACCCCCGATCGCGGGATTGCAACTCATCCGCCCGATGGCCTCGAGGTCCTGGGTGACCAGGAGGACATGGCAACCCACGCGCACCGCGGCGGCGGCGGCTTCGATCGCGGCGTGTCCACCGCCGACGACCAGGATTTCGGTTTCGTTCCACATGTGGGGCGTGGAAAGGTAGGTCACCGGAATTCAACGGAACCTGTGCCCGCCGTTCCGCGACCAAGTCGATTGACAGTACTTTGCTTCCTCGACGTCACCAGGAAGGCCAGTTCCATGCGCTCTCGAATTCTTGCCCTCTCCATCGTCCTCTCCGCCTCGGGAACGGTCCTCCTGGGATGCGACGACAGCAGCTCCTCATCCGCCACGGGTCCGGAAGCGAAGATCTACGCATCCGGACGCATCGACTCCCTGGCGACCGCTTCCTGGGAAGCGGACACCACCCTCGCCATTCCCGGCGGCGTGCTCGGCATCCTCACTCCCACCCTGACGATCTCGAACACGCTCCTGGGCGACTTCACGTTCTCCGGCGATCTGCATCTTCTGAACGTCTACCAGGGCAACAACGTCGAAGGGGCCATCTACACCCGTTCGGGCACATGGTCCGTCTCGGGCGACTCCATCCTGGTGATGATCGCGCAGACCTGCATGCAGGCCGACACGGCCACAGTTCTCGGTGTCGCCGGAATCCCGTTCTCCATGACCAACGGGTCGTTCATCGCCAACACTCTGAAGTCCGTTCCCTGCGGCGCTCCCGACACGATCCGCACCCGCCCCTTCGCCGACGGCCATTGGGTCGTCCCGATGAAGGTGAACATGCCGGGTCTCGCCACGGGAACGTGGTCGTTCGACTTCGTCCGCCAGCCCTGATCCGGTGCTCGCGGCTCTTCTCCTCTCCCTGACCTGCGCATGGCAGCACCCGGCGCTCCTGGAGCCTTCGGGCCCCTGGATTCTCCGCGCCCAAGCCTCCGGCGGCTATTCGCACTACCAGGCCGACGACCTGAACCTCACGCTGCAGCTGCTCGAGAAGCTCACGCGCGAATCCGCCGGAACGAATCCCTACACGGTCGTCGGATTCGACGGACACCCCGCATGGCAGGGGCGATTGGGGGCGCGGAAAGCCCCGTGGAACCTGGACCTCGAAATCGAGAGCTGGAGCGAGTCGTTCGAGCAGACCGAAGTCCCCTTCAATCTCGAGGACAACGAGCGCGACAACCGGATCACCTGCGACGACCTGCGCGCGATCGAAGCGTCCCTCTCCGATCTCGCCGGATGCATCCAGGCGCGCGAGAATTTCGTCTTCCTGCCCGTCACGCTGCAGCTCTCCTGGATGCCCGACTGGACTCCCTGGCTGCGCGCCGGCTTCGGCTACGGCATCGGGATCCTCGGTGGATGGGCCGACGTGACGCTCGAGGCCGACTACCTGGGGGCCGACGCGGCCGATCCCGACGTGGTGACATTTTCCGTCGAACCGGACCCGCTCATCAATCCCGTCCACAAGTTCTTCGTGAGCGTCGAACTCAAGCCGTTCCGGCATCTCGGCATCGAAGCGCGCGGCGGCTGGCGCCTCACGAGCCTCCAGTCGTTCGTGCTGCGCGACAAGGAAGGATCGTCGCAGGTCTTCGACGCGGCCTTCGACTTCCCCGAGGAGGGCGACCACCTCTGGATCCGCTCCGCGGCGGAGCAGCCCGACACGCGCCTGATGTGGATCGGAAGCACGGCGGAGGCCGAAGCCGCCTCGAGCCGCTATTCGTTCCATCCCGTCGGCGGCGACTTCGACGGCTGGTTCGCGGCCGTCGCGCTCACCTTCGAGTGGGGACTCTGACATGCGCTTCGCCCCTCTGCTTCCCGCCCTCGCGTGCGCGCTCCTTTCCGCCTGCGGCGAAGGCGCCTCCGACGTCCCCCTCCATGCCGCGACGCTCTCCGATCCGCAGCTCTGCGTCGACGGCACCCTTCCCGACACCGTCGTCGCCGTCGACCAGAATCTGTCCATCGGATTCCGGGTCGAGGACCTCCTGTTCATCAACCTGCAGAACGACACGACGGTGTACCGGCGCGCGCTGAGCATCTTCTCCTCGGAAGACCGCTCGCTCCCCCGCGAGCGCATCCGCGAGATCGCCCGGACGCTGGCCTCGATCCGCCCCGACGTCGCGGGTCTCCAGGAATGCCTCCGCCTCGAGCGCGACGGCGTCGTGGTGGTCGACATGCTCGACACCCTGCGCAAGGACCTCGACCAGCTGGGCATGTCGGGATGGACCATCGTCCCCCGCCCCATGAACAGGATCGACTTCGTCGTCCACGGCCCCCTAGGAGACTCCATCCACATCGGGTTCCACGAAGGCCTCGCCATGCTCGTCTCGCCGCGCTGGACGGTCGAGCACGACGACTTCATCCCCTACAAGAGCCTCCTCTCCATCAAGATCCTGAACAAGCGCGCCTTCTCGGAACGCGGCGTCCAGGGCGTGACGCTGCGACGCGATGACGGATTCCGTCTCGAAGCCTGGAACACCCATTTCGAGGTCCTCTCCTTCCAGCGCCTGAGCCAGGCCACGGAGCTGGCCTTCGTCGCCGATTCGCTGCGCTGGACGCGCCGGAACGAAGGCGCCTCGGGCCGTCTCCTCATGGGAGACGTCAACGCGAGCCCCTACGTGGACGCGGACTCCCTCCTGCGGATCTCGGGCTGGCGCGACGCCTGGGACGACGCGTCGACGCGACTCTCCGATCCCGGCCCCACCTGCTGCGTCTCCGATCCGCGTTCGCCTCTCGCAGGCTACCGCCTCTCGGGACGGCGCATCGACCGCATCATGCACCAGGGTGGCTGCGGCGTGGACACCTCGCGCGTCCTTCTCGACGACTGGTTCCTCACTCCCGCCGGCGACACGCTGTGGACTTCCGACCACGGCATGATCGTCTCGCGGATCGTCTACGGGGTGCGGTAGGCGACGCCGTTCAGTGGTGGTGATCGCCTCCTTCCACGCACGACCCCACGGAATCCGAACTCCACCTTAATTTCGGATCTCACGCAGGAGACACGCGATGAAGACGCTCGCACAGTTCGTTCCGCTCCTGGCCCTCGGCGCCTCCTTCGCGGGCTCGCCGCTCTCGACGGTGCCCTGGAACGGCCATCGCGGCGCCGTCAGCTTCACCTTCGACGACGGCATCGGCTCCCAGATCAAGCACGTCCTGCCCGCCCTGGAGAAGCGCGGGATCCGCGCGACGTTCTTCCTGGTGGGAAACGGCATCGGCTCCAACCGCGACACCTGGATCCAAGCCGCGCGCGCGGGGCACGAGCTGGGCAACCACACGCTCACCCATGCAAGCCTGGGAGGACTCGATTCGGCCGGCGTCGAGAAGGAGATCTCCGGCATGGCCGACACGCTGCGCGCCCTGGACTCCTCGGTTCAGGCCGTCACCCTCGCCTACCCCTACTGCGCCACCAGCGATCTGATCGACCGCATCGCCGACCGGCAGAACATCGTCGCCCGCACCTGCGGATGGTACGCGCGCTTCGCGTGGAACGAGATCCCCGCGAAATGGATGGAGGCCACCTCGTTCATCGTCACCGACAGCGCGACCTCCCGCGAAGCACTGACGGAAATCGACCGCGCCGACAGCGCCGGGACCTGGATGGTCACCCTCCACCACGCCATCGAAGAGAACGACGGATACGCGCCCATCCCGCTGAAGGACGCCGAAGCCATGTTCGACCGCGCCATCGCGCGGAACCTGTGGATCGCCACCTACCAGGACGTCGCCGCCTATTGGCGCGCGTCCAAGGTCCTGGACACGGCGCGCGCCACGGCGAGCGGTGCCGGATGGACCATCGCGTGGACGTCCCCGCACAAGCGGATGCCCCGCGCCGTCCCGCTGCGCGTGAAGCTCGACACGGCCACGTTCGGCACTACGTCCACGGTCTCGCAGGACGGCAGGACCCTCGCTCCGGAATCGGACGGATCGTACGTGATCGACTTCATGAAGCTGTCGCTGCAGGTGTCGCGAACCGTCCGGGCGACTCCTCGCCGCCCCTCCCCCTCCGCGCAGGTCCGGTCGCGCGGCGCGAGCCTGGAGGTCGTCGGTCTCGACGGCGGGGTATGGCGCTGGGAGCTGCGTTCGACGGACGGATCGCTTCTCCGATCCGAGCAGGTTTTCGTCGCGAAGGACGCAAGGCTCGCGATTCCGGCGGGCACGGCCGCCGTCGGCCTCCTGCGCCTGCACTCCGAGACAGGTTCCGTCATCGATCTGCGGACGCTCCCGAAGCTCTGAGCCGCCGGACCGTCAGCGCCGGACCAGGACCTCCCACACAGTTCCGACCAGCACCAGCACGCTCACGATGGCGTTCATGCGGAAGAACGAGCTCTGGAGGTCGAGGTCGTTCGAGTCGCGCTTCAGATGCGTGCGGGCAAGCAGGACCGCGACGACCGCGACGACGCTCCACCACGGGAGGCCCCATCCCGCCTGGATGCCGGCGAACACGAGGGCCACGGGCACGAGCACGTGCAGGAGGGCGGCGACGAGCATCGCGCCACGATCGCCCAGGGCGGCGGGAATGGAGTGCAGACCGCGTTCGCGGTCGAAGCCGGAATCCTGGGTGGAGTAGACGATGTCGAAACCGGCGATCCAGCCCCAGAGAGCGAGCGACAGGAAGACGCAGGAAGACAGAACTTGTCCCGACGCGGCGATGCCCGCGGCGACGGGAGAGACGCCGATGGCGAGACCGAGGAAGATGTGGCACAGCGCCGAGAAGCGCTTGACGTGCGAATATCCGAGCACCAGGAGGAGCGCCACGGGCGAGAGGGCGAAGCAGAGCGGATTGAGGAGCCAGGCGCAGACGACGAAGAGCGCCGCGTTCGCGATCGTGAAGGCGACGACCGCTCCCGGCGAGACGAGTCCGGCGGGCAGATGGCGCTTGGCGGTGCGCGGATTGGCGGCGTCGACATCGCGATCGACGAGACGGTTCCAGGCCATGGCGGCGTTGCGCGCGGTGGCCATGCACGCGAGCACGAGCAGGAAGGTCTTCCAGGAAGGCCAGCCACCCGCTCCGACGAGCATTCCCGCAAGAGCGAAGGGAAGAGCGAAGATCGTGTGCGAGAAACGCACCAGATCCAACCAGAGGCGGATGCGCGACGGAATGTTCAAGTCTCTCTCCAGCGAGGCGACACGTCGAGTTCGATGCCGAGATGGTCCAGCGCACGCGCGAGGACCGTGTCGACGAGATCCTCGATGGTCCGCGGACGCGAGTAGAACGAAGGCGAGGCGGGCAGGATCAAGGCCCCGGCCTCCTCGAGGGCGAGGAGATTGCGCAGATGCACGCGACTCAAGGGGGTCTCGCGCAGGATCACGACCAGGGGACGTCGCTCCTTGAGGCACACGTCGGCGGCGCGCACGAGAAGGGTGTCGGAGACGCCCGAAGCGATGCGCCCGACGGTTCCGGCCGAGCAGGGGGCGATCACCATGCCGCGATGGCGGAACGATCCGCTGGAAGGGGACGCGAAGAGGTCGTCTTCCGCATGGCGCACGACCTCGCCCGCAAGGCCGCCTTCGCCCGCGGGAAGCGACTTGGGGAATTCGACGCCTTCGTGCGCCGCGACCTGGACGGCCGCGCGGGAGAGGACTAGATGCGTCTGGGCGCCGGCGCGGCGCAGGTGATGCAGCATGCGGGCGCCGTAGAGGGAACCGGAGGCGCCCGTGACCCCGAGAACGACCGGCAAATTCAAGGGATCGCCTCGGCCACGACGGCGTGGCACAGCCCGAAGTCGAGCGACCGGACCGCCTTCACGCGGTATCCGCTCTCGGACAGGATCCGCGCGTAGTCCCCCACCCGCGCGAAACGCCGGATGGAGGTCACGAGATATTCGTAGGCCTCGCGGCGGCTGCCCAGCAGGGAGCCGACCAGCGGGATCATGAGCGGCGCGATGCCCGAATAGAAGGCGCGCGCGACGATCGTCTCGGGCCGGAAGAATTCGAGGGTGACGAACGTCCCGCCGTCGCGCAGGACACGACGGATTTCGACGGCACCGGCGCGGAGATCGTCCAGGTTGCGCATCCCGAAGCCGCAGGTGACGGCGTCGAAGGACGCGTCTCGGAAGGGCAGCTTCAGCGCGTCGGCCTGGATGCCGGGAGGCAGGCCCTTGGCGGGCAGCGCCATCATCATGCCGAAGGCGAAATCCGCCACGCGGCTTCCCGGCGCGGCGCGCCCCTTCTCGCGCGCGGTGAGCAGGAAATCGCCCGTGCCGCCGCAGAGATCGAGGATGCGCGACGGCTTTTCGGGCAGATACCCCACCGCCGCGCGACGCCAGGAAATGTCGCGCCGCCCCGAAAGGACGTGGTTCAACAGGTCGTACCGCGACGAAATGCGATCGAACATGCTCTGGACTGCCTGGCTCATCGCTCCTCCGGGTTCGTCTCGAGCGCATCCTCGCGCTCCCATGCGTCGACGCGCGCCACGACGGCGGGGTCCTGGATCGCGAGGCGCGGCCATTCCCCGCGCGGATAGCCTTCGTCGGAACGCTTGCGCGTCGCGTCGACGCCCAGCGCGAGACCGGGACGCGGCGACTGGAGCACGACGCAATCGCGCACGGGATCCAGGTTGTTGCCGGCGACCGTGGCGGCGAGTCCCGTCGCATGCAGAGGCGACTCCTCGTCGAACACGACGACGAACAGGATGCGGGGAGAAAGGTCGTGGAAACGCAACGCTTCGAGAAGCCTGCGTCCGACACCGGCGCTCGCCTTCTCGATGCGCACCAGAAGCACGCGTCCTTCCGCCTCGGGCGGAAGAACCGCTTCGAGCACTTCGGGGAAACGGTCGCGCGGGAATTCCCAGCCCGCCGCGCCCCAGTCGCCGCCCGAGAGGGAGGCGATGCCGCCGTCGTCCTCGGAAGTGCGGGAGGTCGCGTCCAATCCGATCTTGCTCGAGATGTCCGGCACGGCCGCCGCATGGTCGAGCGTGTCGGCCGGGCCCGACGAAAGGACCGTATCGCGCCGCGCATGCCAATTCCTGTCAAGGGCGGACAGGACCGCGCGAGGATTCGCCGGATCGACGCCTTCGTCCACCGCGACCGCGATCTTGGTGAACATCATCTGCCCCGTTCCCCATATCGCGTGGAACGTCTTGTGCGCGTGGGCCGGGAAGCGCTTGCGGATGGACACGATCGCGAGGTTGTGGAACACGCCTTCGATCGGCAGGTGCATTTCGGCGATTTCGCCATGGACGCGCTTGAGCAGAGGCAGGAACAATCGCTCCGTGGCCAGTCCCATGTAGGCGTCTTCCTTGGGAGGAAGCCCCACGATGGTGGCGGGGAAGATGGCGTCGGCCCGGCGGGTGACGCGCTCCACGTGGAAAGCGGGATACATGCCCGCCTGGGAGTAGTAGCCCGTGTGGTCCCCGAAAGGCCCCTCCAGGCGCAGATCGGACGAATCGACGTATCCCTCGAGGACGATGTCGGATTCCGCCGGTACGGAAATGCCCGAGGCGGTGGTCACCATGGGAACGCGCCGACGCTGCAGGAAGCCCGCCAGGAGCATCTCGAAGATGTCGGGCGGAAGCGGCGCTGTCGCGGCCCAGGCAAGCACCGGAGGGCCGCCCAGCGCGACGGCGACGGGAATGCGTCCACCGGCTTCGTCGAGGTGCCGCCGTCCGTCCTTCTGGCGCTGCCAATGCATGCCCGTGGTGCGCGCGTCGAAGACCTGCATGCGGTACATGCCGCAATTGGGCACCCCGTTGCGTCCACGCGTGAAGACCATGGGCCAGGTGATGAACGGGCCGGCGTCGTTTGGCCAAGTGGTGAGGACGGGAAGACGCCCGAGATCGACATCGGGCTCGATGATCTCGCGCACGGGCCCCGTGCGCACGCGGCGCGGTGGCAGGAAACGCAGTTCGGCGGCGGCCTTGGCCAGATCCCACCCCTCGCCGAAGCTCCGGGGCGGGCGCGCCAGGACGAGTCGCTCGACGCGTTGTTCGACGGCCTTGATGGTACGCTCGCCCAACGCCCAAGCCATCCGGCTCTCGGAGCCGAGGATGTTCACGGCGACAGGAAGCGACGAGCCCTTCACGTTCGTGAAGAGAAGCGCCTTCCCCCCGCCCGGAAGACGCATCTGACGATCGGCGATCTCGCAGACCTCGAGATGCCGGTCGACCGGACGGTCGACCACCTGAAGCTCTCCACGATCGGAGCAATAGGACAGAAACTCGCGAAGCGAACGGAATGACGGAACCACCCGTGCAAGATACTCGCCGCTCATGGAGGAGCGAGATATCGAACCGTCCACAACGAGAAACGCCCGAACTTGCGTCCGGGCGTCGTCGATCAGCACTCGATCCGTCGAGGCATCAGGGAGCGGCAGGAGCCTCCGCGGAGGCAGGAGCCACGGCAGGGGCTGCTGCCGGAACAACTGCCGGAGCAGCGGCAGGAGCGTCCATCAGCTTGCCCTTCTTGTCGAAGCGGAACCTGCGCTCCTCGGTGGACGTGGCATAGACCCAGGTCTCGCCGCCATCGTCTTCCGGAATCATGACATACGGCTCGCCCAGCGCGTCGAGGACCGCCATCTTGCGGGATCCCGGGGCGACGCCCTTCGCGAGATTCGCCTCGGAGGCCTTGAGATCGATGAGGCTGCCATCGGCCTTGGACCACACCACGGTGACGGGAACGTCGCCAGGGCCGGCCGGAATGCGGGCAGGATAGGTGAAGAGCTTGGTCCAACGCTCTTTCTTGCGGGCATCGTAGTAGGTGAGTTCCGTGATCCAGCCACGATTGTCGAAGCTCGCGTGGAAGCTCACCTTGCCCTTGCGGGGTTCACTGACCTGGATGGGGCCCGAAGGGGACTTGTTGGCGATCAGATTCCAATCGCCATACCACTGCTCGGTGGTCCCGCTGGCGACGACTTCGCAGGCTGGCTTGCGATTGGGATCGAGAGGCGTGGTGTCGACCGGCGGCGGAGGCGACGACATGTAGGGGCTCGGAGGACGAATGCGCACTTCGGCAAGACTGACGCTGGCAAGTGCGGCCAAGAGAAATACGGAACGACGAAGCATGGTTCCTCCGGAAAACGAGGGTTGAGTGGAATTACAGACAATCTACTGCACGATTCCCGATTCGCGCCATGCGTTCGGCTCGGATCAGTGGGCCACAGGCTGGGTGGCGGCCGTGCTTCCACCGATCAGATTCTCGACTCCCTCGTGAAGGACGGAATCCTGCACGACGTAGAACAAGCCTCCTCGCCCGTTCTGACTGCTTCCGCAGTTGGGCCCGGAGAGGGAGCCCTGCTGATTCAGATCTCCGAAAACGACGAACGAATGCCTCTTGTCACGCGAAATTCCGAGCTTGGCGTGATTGTAATCGCTCCCTGGTCCCCCTTTCAGTCCGAACGTCGTGCCGTTCCACTGGCCGCTGGTCGCGATTTCGACGGCTCCCGGCTTCGCCAGCGTCGAATCCCAGCATCCGACCTTCGTCCTGGAGGTCGTCGTCGGAATGGCAGGATTTGTCCACCATGTCGCCGTCCTCAGGCGAATGCCGCCGAGAAGGGACGATACGAGCTGCCAGGAAGGGACATGCAGGGCGGACGGCTTGGAGATCAGAACCACACCGGTAGAAAGCGTATCCACCGTGGCGGTTCCCGCGTCCGACCGCACCCCCAACGACTCGACGAGAGCCACGACGTCGGAGGGACCGCCGTTGCGGACGATCTGGGAATCCTTGGGATTGGTGACGACGCTGGCGTTGCCCAAAGCCTTGAGGACGCGAAGAAGATCCGGCTTGTCCAGCTTGAGCGCGAAGAAATGCTGGCTGACCTTGACGTTGTTGTCGTGCACGCATCCGAGGGTGTTTCCATCCGGCTCCTGACGGATGCTGTCCACGATCCTGCGAGGATGGTCTTTGCTTCCCGAACCGGGCCACGACGGAGTCGAAACCTGGAGGACGAAGCCGTTCCCCTTGTCGTCCCACGCGACCATCCCCTTGGAATGCCCCCAAGGAGACGCGCACGACTTCGAACAGCCGGCGATGACGGGGTCGTTGTAGAACTGGTCGTTCCATACGACGTAGTTGTAGGATCCGGCGTAGACCTGCTCGAAGGTCGCTCCCAGCGGATCGTCCACGCTGTCGTCGCCAAGGCACGTGGCACCCATCCTGAGTCGCGGATCGTCCTTGCTGGCCACGAGGTATTGCTGGCTGTATCCGTTCCTATACACTTGCGGTTCGCCCCCGAAGATGCAGGCTCGCCGGGCGGAATCGAGGCATCCAGGAAACGCGTTGGCGTTGAACTTGAAGACGAACCACCAGTCGACCGGATGCTCCCGTCCCACGAGCGGCTGCGGCCGGGGATTCGCGCCGATCGCCGAAACCAGGATCGCGACGACTACGAGCATGCTCTTCCTTGCGATTCTCTTTGTGCGCATCTGTATCCCTTCATTTCAATCGTGCAATTGTACTCACCTTGCACAAACGAAGAAGGGCGAAGCAGACGGGTCCATAGACCCGTCGATGCAGCCCGACAAAGGGGCGCGCGCCTGTAGCCGAAGGACGCCCCGCAGATCGGCGATCCGGCCGAGCAAGAACCCCCACAATGCCATTGTGGTGCTCTGTCCGCAGTTCTTAACGAAGAAAGCCTCCGTTACCGGAGGCTTTCTTGATCGACCGAGTGGAGCTGAGGGGATTCGAACCCCTATACCCCCGCAATGCCATTGTAGTGCTCTGCCCGCAGTTCTTAACGAAGAAAGCCTCCGTTACCGGAGGCTTTCTTGATCGACCGAGTGGAGCTGAGGGGATTCGAACCCCTGACCCCCACAATGCCATTGTGGTGCTCTACCAAAACTGAGCTACAACCCCAGTCGATCGTCGCGGACAGAGACTTGCGTCACTTTTCGTCCGTCGAGGAGAGTAAAGTTAGGGGACGCACCCTTGAGCGTCAAGGTTCCTTGTGCGAAAAAGTGCGCTCTTTCTTCTCGCCCTGGATACGATCGAGAAGATCGGGAATGAGATCGAGAATGCGCCCGAACTGCCAAGAACTGCGGTCCATGGGAACCAGCTCGGTCTTGTCCTGGCGGAGCACGAGAAACGCCACCGGAGTGATGGTGGCACCAGCACCCGTGCCGACGGCATCCTTGTCGTCACGCGCGTTTCCAGCAGCCGCGAAGCCGACCGAAATCCTGCAGACAGGCAGAATCGTGGCTCCATCGGGAGTCTGGATGGGAGTTCCGATGACGGTTTCAGCCTGGACGAGGCTGCGGACCTTTTCGAGAACGGTTTCGAGGGTCTGCGCAACACTCATGTTTGACCTCTCCCTGAGAAGAGCCTCTCTTCGGACGGGGAAGAGAGAAAATGCAGCTGTAGGGAGTCGAACCCCAAACCTTCTGATCCGTAGTCAGATGCTCTATCCAATTGAGCTACAGCTGCGTCGAGGTGAAGAAAGGTATGGCGATTTGCGTGTGCCGTCAAGGGGACTTTTGCCTCTCCGCGATACAACTCTTCAATGTCCCGCATGAGCGGCTCCCCCCGACTTCCGACCTGACGCGAGCAGGGTATCGGCATGTCGCACCACTTGATCGACTTCTTCGGACATCGCGACGACCACCTCCGGCCCCATCTTCATGGCTTCCCAGATTGGGCCGAGCTCCTCGAGCCGGTGCCCTTTGCACGGCAGCCAGTTCACTCCCCGTTCCTCGCAGAGCACTTCGGCGACATGGAGCGGCATGACGGTCCGGAACGCCTCGGGATCACTCCTGAGCGCCATTGGATCCTCGTGGAAGCGGACGATGCGGACGATCTCATCCGGAAGGTTCCACGTCCTCTGGAGGAACGCCGAGCCGAGCACGGCATGGTCGGTACCGAGCCACTTGCTTTCGAGACTCGAGAAATCGGCCGACGCGCGAATCATCCCCCCATCATCGGCGGCGATGGCCCGGAGGAACGTGCGAAGCTTCTCCCCGGCCAGGAGATCGAACAGAACCGCGCCGATGTCGTGGAGAATCCCCGCCGTCCACAGCAGATTCATCCGGTCCGCAGGCAGATGGAGCATGCGACCGATGGACTGGGCGTGGAGCGCGACCGCGAAGGAGTGCCTCCAATAGGCGCCCATGTCGAGCGACGACCCCTGGGGGAACAAGGACGGAAGCAGCAGAGCCTGCACGATGCCGCGCGTAGCGGGCAATCCAAGCCGGATCATGGCGCGCATGAGATCCTTGATCGGGGCGCTGCCTTGCGAATACCATGCGGAATTGGCCACACGCAGAATCTGACCGGAGAGAACCGGATCCATGCGCACGAGGCTGGCGACGCGCGCGAAGTCCACCTGGTCGCGCCGAAGCTCCTCGTCCAGGCGCAACAGGATGTCGGGGAAGCTCGGCAGCCGGATCGTCTCCTTCAGGATCAGTTCGACAGGATCGTCGGATGCCGCCGAAGATGCGGAGGACTTGGAGGCGTTGCCGAGTGGAGACATGATTCCACCCTACCACTGCGGCCCGCGCGAAACAATCGGAAATGCCGTCGGAACGCCCGTCACGAGAGGAAACAAGACGCCTCCAGGACAGGAAACGACGTGGTGCGCCATCGAAACCGGAGAAAACCAAAGACGATCCGCGGAGTATCCGGATTGAAAACAGCTTGACCGGGGGGACTCCCCTGTCTAGATTCGGGCCTCTGGAAAGCGAATTTACGCTTTTCGGTTCCAGCAGGGCAACGTGCAAGGTCCGCACGATGGCCCATTCAGGTCGGGAACGGAGGGTCGCCGCGTAGCGGTTGTCTTCTCTGTTCTGTCGTGCCGAATCCGGAAGGAAACGACATGTCTCAGGAAGATCCACGAATCCTAGAACTTCGCGCCATGCGCGAAAAAGTGCGCCAGGGAGGCGGGGAAGCCCGCATCGCCGCGCAGCACAAGAAGGGCAAGCTCACGGCTCGTGAACGCTTGGCGCACCTTATGGACGCCGGTACGTTCCACGAACTCGAGCCCTATGTCACCCACCAGGGAGACGAGCTCGGCTTCGCGACCGATCGCATCCCTGGCGACGGCGTCATCACCGGCTACGGCAAGATCGATGGCCGCCCTGTCTACGTGTACTCCCAGGACTTCACGGTCTACGGCGGCACGATGTCCGACATGGTCAGCCGCAAGATCTGTCGTCTCATGGATCTGGCCCTGCGCAACGGCGCTCCGCTGGTCGGCCTCATCGACTCGGGCGGCGCGCGCATCCAGGAAGGCGTGAAGTCCCTGGGCGGCTATGCCGAGATCTTCCGCCGCAATGCGCGGTACTCGGGTTGCATCCCGCAGATTTCCGTCATGCTCGGGCCTTGCGCCGGCGGTGCCGCGTACAGCCCGGCCATCACCGACGTCATCATCATGGTCAAGGGTCATTCGTACATGTTCCTGACCGGCCCCGACGTCATCAAGGCCGTCACGGGCGAAATCGTGGACGCCGAGACCCTCGGTGGCTGCGAAACGCACATGAGCATCTCGGGCACGAGCCATTTCGCGGCGGATTCCGACATCCACGCGCTGGACATGACCCGCGACCTGCTCTCGTTCTTCCCCTCCAACAATGTCGACAATCCTCCGGCGGTGCCCAACCCCGATCCGAGCGATCGCATGGACGAGGAACTGAACACGATCGTCCCGATCGACCCCATGATCCCCTACGTCATGCACGAGGTCGTGGAGCGCATCGTCGACCAGGGATCGTGGCGCGAATTCCAGCCCACATGGGCTTGCAACGCCCTCACCGGCCTCGCCCGCATGGGCGGCCAGACCGTCGGCATCGTGGGCCAGGAGCCTTCGGTGATGGCGGGCGTGGTCGACATCGACGCCGCCGACAAGATCTGCCGCTTCGTCCGCACCTGCGACTGCTTCAACATCCCCATCCTGACCCTCATCGACAGCCCGGGATTCCTCCCCGGAGTGGACCAGGAACACCGCGGCATCATCCGCCACGGTGCGAAGGTGCTCTACGCCTACGCCGAAGCCTCCGTGCCCAAGGTGTCCATCGTGACCCGCAAGGCCTACGGCGGCGCGTACGTCGTGATGAGCTCCAAGTACCTGGGCACCGACGTCACCTACGCCTGGCCTTCGGCCGAGATCGCGGTGATGGGCGCCGAGGGCGCGGTGAACATCCTGTTCAAGAAGCAGATCGAAGCCGCCGAGGACAAGGTCGCCGAGGCCAAGCGCCTTGCCGAGGACTACCGCAGGCGCTTCAACAATCCCTACTTCGCCGCCGCTTCGGGCTACATCGACGACATCATCGAGCCGCGCGAGACCCGCACCAAGGTCATCGAAGCGTTCAAGGCCCTGCGCGACAAGTCGGCTTTGACGCCGCCGCGCAAGCACGGCAACATGCCCGTCTGAGGAGGGATTCATGTTCAATCCTCTAAAGGTCCTGGGCGGATTCGTGGGCGGGAAGATCATCCGCCCCGTGCTCCGCACACTCGCCGGAGAAGCCGGAGTCGAACTGCGCCGCACCAACGAATTGCGGCGCAGGGCCGCGATCGCCGCGGTCGCCTACGCCCACGCCAAGATGGCGGCGGAAGCCGACGCCGGATCCACTCCCGACAATTCCGTCAACGCCTGGCAGGCCGTGATGCGCGGCCGCTCCATCGGACGAGGTAAACGATGAAAATGAAGCTCGTGATCGAAGGACGCAGCATGGACGTCGAGGTCGGAAGCCTCGACGCGAGCCCCGTCGTGGTCATGGTCGACGGCGACCGCTTCGAAGTCTGGCCCGAAGAGATCAAGCCCGAGCCCGCCGCTCCCGCGAAGCCCGTCACAGCCACATCTTCGGGCATCCTGAAGGTTCCTGTCCCGGTGTGGAAGCCACGCCAGACCGATGTCCTCCCAGGCTCCGAGAACGCGATCATCGCTCCCATCCCTGGCGTGCTGATCTCCGTCGACATCAAGGTGGGCGACCGCGTGGAATACGGCCAAGTGGTCTGCATCCTGGAAGCCATGAAGATGCGCAACCCGATCCGCGTCGCCAAACCCGGCGTCGTGACCGAAGTGCGGATCAAACCCGGCCAGCATGTGCACCACCACGAGATCATGATCATGGTCAGCCCCTCGGCCTGATCGTCAGACAATATCCGTCGCGAAGGGGAGTCGGCATGCCGGCTCCCCTTTTTCGTGCCGGGTCGGCCATTCCGCGCCGAACACCCGCGGCGACGCGACGGACGCCGCGAGGTCGGAATCCGTCATCGTTCCCGTCGCGCAGGATCCTCAGCGCTCGGGGAACCAGGTCCTCGCGCCGGTCCCGTCGAACTGGACGCCGTCGGCACGCCCGTTCCGCGGACGTCCCAGCGCGTCGTGAACCGCTCCGTCGACGCGCGGCGCACGCTGGCGCGGAGCTCCGACGGAGGTGGCTCCGGGGGCGTAGACGTTGGCGCGCATGGCGTCGGCCCACAGGCGGATGAGCGACTGCGCACCGGCGACGGCGGGATGGACGCCGTCGCTGGAAAGCTGGTCGGGATGGGCGCGGAACCAGCCGTTCAGGTCGGGCCCAGCGATCAGTCCGTTGACCGCGACGAGCGAATCGATGGCCGCCACGTAGATCGGATTGACCTGCCAGCCGGCGCGCGCGGAATCGGTGGCCATGGGCCTGGCGATGATCGGGACGAGACCTCGTCCCTTCGCCGAATCGATGATCGCCTGCATGTTGTGGACGTAGGTGGCGTAGTTCCAGTCGCCTCCACCCCAGACGTCGTTGGTGGCCATTTCGATGGCGAGGTAACGGCATCCCGCGATGTTGTCGAGGTAGTCGCGGATGGAGGCGAGCACCTGGGTCGAATTGATGCATCCGGTCCCACCCCGCACGATCGAGGGAGTGTTCGTCGGGACGCGTGCGTGCACCATGTCGGAGAAGTTCGAATCGGGGATGGTCGACTTGTAGGTCATCATGGTGATGCTCGTCCCCATGAAGAACCAGGCGTCCTCCGCTCCGTTCGAGGCGTCGAACACCTCCAGCTCGTCCATGCGGCCCGCTCCAGCCACCACCAGCATCTTGACCCAGGAGGCGCCGGCGAAATCGAGCGCGTGCGTGCGGCTGGCCACGAGGTTGTCGGTCACTCGCACCAGCGTGTCCCAGGTGCCGTTGGAACCGTCGGTGGAATTGGCCGATGTCAGGATCCGGTAGGCCGTGGGATACGTGACGCCCGACTGGCACGCTCCGGTGGAGGGGATCTTGTCGGACCAGTTGCCGCTGCTCTCGTTCCAGGTCACGAGGACCTTCGAAGGACCCGCGCCGACCTGGATGGCCGCCCAGCTGCCTGCGGAGTAGTTCCAGGCGTTGCCGAACTTCCCGTCGTTCAGGAGCGAGGCATTCGAGGTGGGGCTGGCCTGGAGCGTCCTGCCCAGCGAGATGCGAGGATTGGGCGTCACCGCCGCGAACGAGGCGGCCGACAGCAGGAGGGGCAGGACGAAGCGGATACGGTGTTTCATGGTTCCCCGACGATAGACGCAACGCATGCGCGGCAAGCCCCGGTTGCACAACGATCCGTTCAGTGGGACAGAACACCCCGCTTGCCGCTTGCCCTCTGCGGTTCTACCGTGGAAATTCCACCGCCACTCTCCCGGAGCCCGCCATGTCCATCCGCGCCTTCGTCCTCTCCGACCTTCACATCGGCGATCGCGCCGGCATGGTCGTCGCCGGCCGCGACGGCCGCTTCCAGTCTCCCCTGCGCATCCGCAGCCAGTTCCTCGACTTCCTGGCCCGCGTCGCCGCGCTGAAGCTCGAACACAAGCCTCTCCTGGTCCTTGCCGGCGACGTCTGGGACGTCGCGGTCGACAACATCGACGACGTCGCCACCCTGTCGTGGGACGTCTTCGAGGAACTGCGCGAAGGCTTCTCGCTCTTCGAATCCATCCTGTTCCTGCCCGGAAACCACGACCACGCCCTCTGGACGCTCCTCCAGACCCAGACCTGCGTCATCCGCCCCCTCGACCGGCGCGCGGCCGGCGACCGCACCGCGAAGGCATTCCCTCTCCCCCACGCCCAGGAAGCGTTGCTCGACTTCACCAAGGGACCGCACCCCGAACTGGAGATCCCCGGAGTCAAGCCTCCCTACACGGGCAACGTCTTCCTCACCGGCTTCACCGGCGGGACAATCCCTGTCAACGTCTCCTACCCCAACCTCGCCATCCGCCGCGCCGACGGCAGGCACGTGGTGGTCACGCACGGCCAGTTCTTCGAACAGGCCTGGACGCTCCTCTCCGACCTCATCCTCCCCGCCACGGAGGAGAATCTCCCCAAGGGACGGAATCTGGCATCCCTGGAAATGCTCAACGCCTCCCTCACCGACTTCATCAACTACTCGCTCGCGCAGATGGGGCCGCTGAACGACGTGCTCCAGCAGGTCTACGAGGATTTCCGCGTGGGACGCGAACCACCCCAGTTCGTCCCCGTCATGAAGGCGCTCCACGACGTCCTGGACCGCGCCGCCGACGACCACGACCGCTCCCTCAAGGGCATCCTGCGCAGCTTCCGCAACGAGATCGTGATCGACATCGCCCTGGCGCTGGTCAAGCACTACGTCCGCGCCAATCTCGAGAACGCCAAGAGCGAGACCATCCTCCCCTCGGGGCGGGCCCCAGGCATCCTCGACAACCCCGACAAGCTCGCCAAGATCGAAGCCTATCTCCGCGACGTCCGCGAAGACCAGGCCATTCCGACACCCGAGATCGACCAGCTCGTCTTCGGCCACACCCACGAAAGCATCCGCGGCCGGATGATCGTCCTGGGTGGCAAGTCGATCGAGTGCTGGAACCCCGGAAGCCTCGTCGCTCCGAACGGCGGCGATCCCGACTTCATGCCGATCGCGATCGACCACGAAGGGCGAGCCGCGGCGTTCTAGGTTCGGCAGGTCTCGACCGGCTCGACACGAAAAACGGCACCCGGGCGATCCGGATGCCGTTTCGAGCGAAGCTGCGTGACAGCTCCGGCTTACTTGTACTCTTCGACCGTGACGTCGTGGCGGACGCCGTCGACCGTGAGGGCCACGCGACGGGTCTTGGCGACGTCGGTGCTCTGCGAAAGCGCAACGGCCTTGGCCTTGACCTCGGGCTTGGCGGTTCCATTGTAGACGGCTTCCGTCTGCTGGGGGAACATCGCGTACAGCACCGCGGCCTCGTCGGTGGCGGGCAGCCCCTTGGAAGCGAGCTCCTTCTTGAGGTCGTCCATCTTGGGCGCGAGGAGGTCCGCTCCACGACCCTCGATGGGCTTCTGGCCGGTCTGCTCGCACACGAGCTTGAGAACGTCGGGATCGATGGGACCGGGGGTCTTGCCGTACTTGCCGAGGACGATGTCCTTGGTGTTCTGGGCGATGATCTTCCAGCGGCCCATCTTCACGTTCATCATGGCCTGGGTGCCGACGATCTGCGAGGTGGGCGTGACCAGCGGGATCCAGCCCAGGCACTTGCGCACGTAGGTCATCTCGTCCATGACTTCGGCGACCTTGTCGCCCATGCCCTGCTCCTTGAGCTGGTTCAGGAAGTTGGACATCATGCCGCCAGGAACCTGGTAGCGCAGGATGCCGACATCGGTGCCCTCGTTCTTGGGGCTCGTGTAGGCGCCCAACTCCTGGTAGACGCCTTCGAAGTACTTCATGAGTTCGAAGAGATCGCTCTTGCTGTAGCTGGGCTCGCGGCCCGAGCCCTGGAGCATCTCCTGCATGAGGAGGGTGTCGGGCTGGCCCGTGCCATTGGCGAAGGGAGCGATGGAGCAGTCGAGAAGGTCGATGCCTGCCGTGACGGCCGCGTAGTAGGCGGTGTTGGCCAGACCCGCGGTATTGTGGCTGTGGAGCGACAACGGAATCTTGATCTTGGCCTTGATGGCCTTGACGAGATCGTAGGCGACGGGAGCGATCAGAAGGCCGGCCATGTCCTTGATGCAGACGGAATCGGCACCCATTTCCTCGAGTTCGACGGCCATCTGGACGAACGCATCGACGGTGTGGACCGGCGAAACGGTGTAGGACAAGGCACCCTGGGCGTGACCGCCGAATTCCTTGGTGGCCTGGATGGCGGTCTTGAGGTTGCGCGTGTCGTTGAGCGCGTCGAAGATGCGGAGGTTGGTCATGCCCGCGTCGATGCTGCACTTCACGAAGGCGCGCACGACGTCGTCCGGGAACGCCTGGTACTGGACGATGTTCTGACCGCGCAGGAGCATCTGATGCGGGGTCTTGGGAGAGAGCTTCTTGAGGGCGCGCAGACGGTCGAAGGGATTCTCGGCCAGGTAGCGCAGGCAGGAATCGATGATCGCGCCGCCCCAGGTCTCGAGGGCGTTGAAGCCCATGTTGTCGAGCTTTTCGACGACCGGGAGCATTTGCTCGGTCTTCATGCGGGTAGCAGCCAGCGACTGGTGTCCGTCTCGCAGGACGGTCTGATTGAACTTCACGGGCGTCTTCGACATGTTCGGCCTTTCTCGGTAGCGCCCAGGCATCAGCTGCCAGGCGACAACGACGTGTTCCGTCGACTTGTTTTACACGTTTTTGGGCGCCACGGAAGATAAGAATTGAGGACTCTGCTGTCCAATTGAAACTCAAGCAACGCGGATCGTCGATTCGCGCGATCGGAAGCCGATCGCCTCAACGATCCGGCGCGATGCGGGCGACAAGCGAGTCGAAAACGACACGCACGGTCTTCTGTCCCTGATCGGCCAGCAGCACGTCCACATCCAGGAAGACGGGAGTCGCCGCCGTGTCGGATTCGATCTCCAGCGCCGAAGCCGCCGTGTCGGAAAGAAGAGGGCGCACCATGGCCGTGGCGAGGGCCAACCGATCGAATTCTCCCTGGCCCCAGGTCCGGCTCCAACTCACGCAAGCCGCCTTGAAACGGAGCCCGCCATCGGTCACCACGAGCGAATCGGCATAGCGCGACGCGTCGTCCTCCAGGCTGCGCGGAGCCCGTTCCCAGGCGGCGGCGCCCGAGCGGGTCGCGAGCAGGGAGTCGAGCCGTCCTTTCACCTGCGCCCACTGCACTTCGATGCGCTCCTTCTCCAAGGTGTAGCCGACGCTGTCGCGGAATCCGCGCTGTTCGGAACAGGCATCCGCGCGCTCCCGACGACAGGACGAGAAGAGAGCGACACAAAGGAGGACGGACAGGAAGCGGGCGAAACTCGATGCGGTCATAGGCAGGAAAGGTGCATTCGCGGCGAGAAGCCCGCGCGCCCTTCGGCGAAGAGCCCTGCGGAGCTAGATTTCCAGCCCTTATGGGAATTCAATGCGGTATCGTAGTTCCTATGCGGGTTATCAGCCGTTGTTTATCAGATTCTTAGCGTCCTTATCAGTCTCACATAGTGCGGCATGGGGCCTAGTACAGGACTCGCCATCTGTCAACTTCGCCCACCTGCTCGACAGAATCCGTCAAGCACCCTAGGCCGCTACAGTCCCCTCCAGACGCTCCCAATACCTCCCGCGCCATGCCCAGGGCAACCTTCTACCCAAGGTCGCATAGAACAGCACACCCCTACAGAAAATCGTTCCGTCGAATATCCTGCCAGCTTTTTCGATCAACTTGCAGGCGAAATTCTGTTCAGCACTCAGCAGGAAGGGGACTCGATGCCGCTGCGCATCCAGGAAAAAAAATGAGCCGTCCTGTTTCTCGAAAAGTCACCGAACTTTGATCTCATGAGCATCGAAACACCAACAGACAACCAGAAGGGGGAGCCATGGACAGCTACGAACAGACTGAGAGTGAACACCAGTTCAAACTTGGGAACCTATGGAGCCTGAAGAAGCGAACCAAGTGCATACGATGGGGGGAGCACCCAAAGATTGAGACAGAGTCTAAAGGCTTGCTGTCCCGCCTCTCGTCGATGCTCAAAGTGGCCAAACTCGCCTCATGGGTCTGGAGTATCTTCCTTTGATGGAACCGCCTTCCGTCCCTCCTGACACCCTCCGGACGCTTGTAGACCTAGTGGAGGTAGACGGCAAGCTCATTGCCGCCCTGGCAGTCTCTGAAGAGGATCTAAGAGCAAAACCTGAGCTAGTACGGCTATTAGCTCAGCGGCTGTACTTACTAGAGAAACTGGAGAAGGAATAGAATATGGATATTGGAGATTTTTTTAGAGATCTAGTATCAGAGATCAAAGGTAGAACTAAAAATAAGATCGTCTCAACAGTCGTTGTGACATGGGTATTCACTAATTACAGCCACTTCATTGATATTATTTTTGCAGACAATAGAACTCCAGATCTAGTCAATGGGGAGCTTGAGTCTGCAATCTTTGGATGGGAAAATATTCTCATTATCCCATGCTTCTTTATTCTCTATATATACTACCTCCCAAAGGCAAACTACTGGCTAAAGTCGTTCTTGCACAACAGATTTGAATTCAAAGTAATACAGAATGACATTAAAGAACAAATTTCTATAGAAACAGAAAAAAGGAAGCTGATTGATGTCAGGTCAGGAAATAGACAACGTGAAGAGTTGCAAAGCGAAATAGAAAGAGTTACAGAAAAGGTCAAAGAATCATATGGAGAGATTGACAAACTTAATGAAGAGTTGCGACTATCAGAAAGTAATACAGAAAATAAGATGAAGAAAATAGAAGAGATGGAACAACGCGAAATGATCGCTATAAGTTGGTTTGGAAAGGAAGGCTACAACAACCTAATAAGCAAAGGAATTCAGCCCATTGGCCATGACCTCAAAGAGAGCGCCAGTGTCTTATCATCACTATTTCCCGACCAGTCGAATAAATGATCTTAATTGACGCCTTCTATTTCTACCTAGAAGCTCGCCGCTACTCCCCCACTGGCCTAGATATAACGAAGCTTATGGAGTACCTTCGAGCCAATGGATATAATCCCAAGACTCGCAAATGGATTACCTCATACAATGATGAAGGGGCGCAAGGCTTTTACACATGGCTCAAGTCTTACAATGGCCCCCAGTTTGAAGTAGTCATAAAAGGGACCAAAGAGAAGCGGTTTATCTGCTGTTCATGCTATGCAGAGAATTACGCGATCGTCGAGAAGGGAAACGATGTTCAAGTAGCCTCTGAGATACTGCAAGGGGCTTATACAAACAAATACGACACGCTTCTTTTAGTTGCTGGCGATGGAGATTTCGAGGTTCCTGTAAAGATTGCCAAGGATCTTGGAAAGAAGATCGTGATAATTGGAAATAGCTCTTCAGTAAGTACCGATCTTCAGTATCTCGCAGATGAATTCATCCAATTAGATAAAATAAGAGGACTAGAAAAATGAACGCTAAGCAGGCGCTAATTTTAGATTTAATCATCAGTGAAATGAAAATCTCAAGCACAGACTTCGATTACGTCGAAGCTATACTTAATGATGAATTAGGATTCTATGAATATGATACATATTTCGAAAATTCATACACCTGCAAAGTCACGCTAACAGCAAAATCGCTTGAGAAAGTAAATGAACTTCTAGACAAATTTGAAAGAAAGCAAGCGTTGGAGGCTGAAATCCGTGAAAGGAAGTAAGATCTAAGTAAGTTCGAAGTGCGGACTATCTACACTCTTGAAGTAGAACCCGCATCTAAGCCCGAGACTCTTTCCTATCTCAGCCATCTTCTTAAACCTCACTCGATCCGTCCAGAGAATTCCCCCTTTATCCCCTAGTGGAACGGCGTCAAAAGCTAGTCCGCTTTGATGCTCTGACTTCGCCTTTACTCCGTCCTTCCAAGTGACGACTTTTCCCGGTCTAGTCCGTCCCTGCTGATACAGATACGCTTGATAGGCGGAGTCTCTTAGTGTCTGGATTACCTGTACCTTAATTCCGGCTCTCTCGCATTCTGCCATAAACTCAATACACTTTACCCTAGCTAGGGGCTTGAGATCGTCTAATCTTCTGGAATTGATCATGAGGATATTTAGACGGATCAATCGATCCGGCTTTGTATCAAAGGGCAAAAGGAAAGGGAGAGGCTAGTAGCCCCTCCCCTTTTTTAGACTCTCCCTGAACAGGAAGTCTTAGATAGCGGTGTACTTCGTTCCCGCCTTCTCGCCTTCCTTCTTAATCTTGCGATCCTCGACAAGAGCGGCGATCAATGGGGTAATGCTAAGTGCGCTAAAATTCAACGAATCGGCAATTGCGGAACGCTTGCACCCCGGATTCGCCTTGATGTAGTCAAGGATGGCTGGCTTCTGAGCTACGCCAGCGTTCGGGCGATCGTCTTCCTTAGGCCCCGCCTTTGCCTTCCCCGCCTTCTTAGCCTTCTTTCCCGCCTTCTTCGCGGGGTACTTGGCCAGATAGTTCGTAAGGATGTCGCGGAGATCGTCAACCGATTCGACCTTGCCCAGCTCAGACTTCAGCGCGTCAATGGTCGGCTTGTTCTCCTTCTTCCAGTTCTCCGCCTCTTCCCTAGCCTTCTCCTGCGCGTCAATTTTGGTAGAGATACGGCTCGCTTCGAGCCAGTTACTTTCCTTGATGGCGTTCTGAAGCTCGGCTTTAAGGGATTCGAGAGCAGTGTTCGACATAGTCGCAACCTTTCAATTTGGTGGATAGCTAGGGTCTATATAGAGCTTACTTACTCAACATGCCACCCAAGTCTTAGAGGTGGCAAGGGATTTTCTGAGCTTTTTTTAGAAGGTAGCCACGAAGCCCCATAAATACAGGGATGAAGCTACTAGAAGGTGACTGCCTCGAACGGATGAACGATCTTGAAGACGGAAGTATCGACTGCATCATAGCAGACCTTCCATACGGTACAACGCAATGCAAGTGGGATGAAATCATCCCCTTCGACGCTCTCTGGAGGCACTACAAGCGCCTCATAAAGCCTAGAGGGGCTATCCTGCTCACAGCGTCTCAGCCCTTCTCTAGCAAGCTCGTGGCGTCTAATCCGGGATGGTTCAGATACTCTTGGATATGGGCTAAAAATCAGGGGGTGAACTTCCTATCAGTCAGGAAACAGCCCCTCAAAGTCCATGAAGAGGTCCTTGTCTTCGGCAAGAACAGCCCGACCTACTACCCCCAAATGACGGTAGGCACTCCCTATGAACGGAAGGGATACGGTACTTCAGGAGACGTAACCCGAAACGCCCCTAAAATCGGAGTGTCTAACACAGGGACGAGATACCCCAAGAGCATCATTCAAATCAAGCGCGAATATGGATTACATCCTACCCAGAAGCCCGTTGCTTTGATGGAATATCTAATAAAGACATACACTCTCGAAGGGGATACCATCCTAGATAATACGATGGGATGCGGGACTACAGGGGTGGCGGCACTGAATACAGGAAGAGACTTTGTAGGTATAGAAAAGGATCCGATATATTTCGCGCTCGCCGAAGAGAGAATTAAAAGAGCCCTAGAAGCGCCTGTATCCCTGCAAGTATAGGGAGGGCAGGAAGGCCAGCAAGGGCTAGAGAGTAGTTCACAACGACGAGAAGGACACCTAGAGTGGCTATCCCTTGCTTAGTACAAAAGAAAGCCATCAGCTTCGACCATGAGAATCGATCGGCCTCGATGGTAGCAAGCCGAGCATCTATAGAGTCGATCTTAGTGCCTTGTATCGCCTGCTCGACCTTGACAGCTCCCAAAGAGTCTTTCATATCCTCGATATTGTCTTGGATGCGGTCGAGCATTTGCATTAGGGTAGACTCTTCCATCTTTCTTACTCTACAGGCTTTTTAGAATCTTTGTCTTTGATGTGATCTACGATCTTCTCAGCTAAGACGGGAATTAAAGACTCGATGACGGAACAGACTATCGGGGTTAAGATTCTTTTGAACATGTATGTATTTAGATGAATCGAAGAATCAGCTTCATTAGATGATATTAAGTTATGCGTAAGTTTTAGGGCCAGACGAAAATGTCCATTCGGTGCTGGATACGCCGATGAGTTCATAATTTCCCGGCTTAAGCAACAGTGCATATCCACCCGAGATCCCGCTAGCATATGCCACGAACGCCGTGTGTGTTGTTTGGTACATACCCGAGAAGTATACCGAATGTCCCGATGCGGGATACAGTCGATGTCCAGTCGCACCCGAAGTTTGCACCGCTAATTTCATTATCTTGCCTGCGACGGGGGTAGGCAATGTGATGATGCGATCCGTGCTCGAATTGATGATTGATAAAGTACGTGATTCCAACGTGGCACTAGCCGTTACTGTTGCGTATGGAAGCGTAATATCCATAATACTGGCAGATCCGCTCACTATAAGATCAATCACAGATCCAGTGCCCGTTAGCGTTATTCCACCGCCAGCAAAGTTGTTGGCCTGTAACACCTCAGCGGAGACGGTAGAACCACTAACAACAACGGGAAGATTTGCTTTAGTCCATGCTTCTATCCACGCAGTCGGAGTCCCGTCACCTATACGGCTTCGAAAAGCCATTCGATCCGTAGCCCCCGTCATTCCCCAGACTAATTCGCCTCCCCATATATCGCCCGCCGTCATAGTATTGCGATGGCGAATATCTACCATATTATACCAGTACGATCCAAAAGGTCCCGCACCTAGTCCGGTTCGGACCCCTCCTTTGCCTGAATAACTAGCTCGGCTCGTAAACGGATCGGGTGATTCGAATGCGGTTCCGTAGTTAAGATTCGCTAATTCGGTGGACGCGACTTTTGCATCTAGTGCAGTCTGAAGACTCGTAACGTTCGCAATAGTGTGGGTATGGGAAGATGCCGCTTTACCATTTAGTTGGGTCTGTATAGCCGAAGTAACTCCATCGAGATACCCTAGCTCCGTCGAGGTTACGACAGACTCAACAAGATTCTTAGCCGAGTTACTGACTAAGGCCCTAGATCCTGCCCATGAAGGATTATTAAAAATAGATAGCGTTTTCATACCATCTATTTATCTCGTTAGCCTATTATGGTGTATTGATACTGAGCGGCTGTAGGGGCTGAAGGAAAGGTGAAGATGACCGTAGTAGATGTTCTTGTAATATCAATAATGACTAATTCCCCTGTCGAGACAAGCCAGACTTGGGCGATGACTTGCAAGCCGAGTGAATGTGTGACTGTGTAGGTAGTAGCCGTTCCATCGCCTAGAGTCCCTGAGATCTTGCTAGCCCCTGTAGCCGATAAATCAGAACCTAGCATAGTCCTCATTTGTGCTGGAGTTAGATCTACAGGAGCGCCAGCCGATACAGCGCCTTTGATGGTATTAGCGGCCATCGTCGCAAGTTTGGCATTCGAGACGGCATTAGCGGCGATCTTAGCTGTAGATACTCCGAGATCTTTTATCCTAAGAGAGTCTGAAGATATTTCTAAAGTCGTTCCGTCTACATTAACATTTAAGACGTTACCAGACTTAGCTAGTCCATTTCCGGCGATTGTCGACATAGGCCCTGGGAGCTGGGTATAGACGACATCCGTGGTACCTAGAGTTCCGCCGGTTCTATTCGAGGTACACAGCCAGAGCGTTTCAGCGTTTGCCGTACCCTCTTCGATGGCCATGTTAGCCGTCACTAGCTCGCTCCAAGTGTCATAGCCGCTTGCACGTACCCAAGTACCATTAGCTCCAGTGCCTAGAGTGGAGACGGTATAGACGCCATTTTGTGCAAGCGTAGTCTGATCTTTGACTAAGACAATATCATTAGCTACTAAAGTGATTCCATCAAGTGTGCTAGGTGCTCCACCCGCTAAAGTCGTGATGACCGCAGTAGTAGCTACACGGGCAGTACTAGAGTGAGATTGAGTTACATAAGATTCGAGATATTGCTTATTTACAACATCCGAGTTAGCCGAAGGGTCCGCTACTTGGAGGCGTCCGTTAGAATCTCTTTTAGCTAGGGTCGAGACTGTAGCCGCTGAAGTTGCCTGAGAAAGTGCGAGACGGTCATCATGGGGCATGAAGCCATCTACTGAGGTCGTAGCGAGTCCCGGTAGTGCGTGTTTATGGTCTTCGGTGGAGGCCCTTGTAGATGATCCTAGCGCGCCTACTTGCCCGACTGTAAGGGCTTGGGGGGTAGATGTCGCGAGGACAGGGATAGTCTCGGCACCTGTAGACAATTGAACCTGGGGACGGTCGAGGGTCGTATTTTCCCAAAACTCCCCATTTACAGCCCCGCTCTTAGTTCCTGCTAGCTGCTGTAAGCGGACATTTGTTATTTCTTGACTGGAGAGGTCGAGGCCGTTTAATACTTTCATACATGGTATTTATCGACGCCTAGTTCAAGATTACTTTTCCAGATATCGCATAAGCAAGAGTTGCCGTAATTACCGAACAGTCTCCATTGTATATGTAATCCGTAATAAATGGAGCGCCTGAACTATCTACATATGAGACGTTAACAGGGCGCTTGAAGGGATTAGATATAGTCCATGTAGATGCGACTACACTTTGAACGTGGATATAGTAATCGACTAAAATGGAATCCGGTAGATATGAAAGGGGAATCTTCCCACTTGCATCCAATATGACAATGCTACCATCCGAAGACATCCGGCAAGGTATATAAGATAAGCCGTCTGGAGAGTGTACGAGAGAGGCTTGATCCGTATCATAGGCAAGTAGCCTTGAGCGGATAACCCCCTGTAGATAAGCTGTAGTGCCTTGGAGTATCTGTATTCTATCTGTACCTAATGCCATAAACTTATTTATGACTTATGCATCGAATACCATATCTAAGGCGTCCAGGTCATCGTCTGAACGGGCTAAAAAAAAAGCGTATCGACTCCCTTGAGCATGTCACAGACGACCGAGAGGCTGATTTCTCCAGTCTCTGGATTTAAGGAAAGAGTCTCGATATTCCCGAAAAGGTCGTAATCCTTGGATATCTTAGGGTGATTGATCTTGACGCGCTGGCCTAGTTGGAGAGTCTGATAAGCAACTTTAAGAGATACGGTCTTTCTTCGGATTGTCGCATAGTCCATGATCTCGTTAGCGATATCAAAAGCTTCGACCAGAGTGCCTGCGTAGATGGTAATATCTTGTGAAGATGTAAGCCCATACCTTAATGAGGCATTTTTGCACTTAGTCCAAAGGTCTGAGGGTTTAGTTCCTAGATAGACCTTATCCGGGTTACTGTAGATGACCGAAGTAGCTTCGTCGTATGTATCTGAATCTAGATCTAGTGTGATCGTCTCTTGCTTCTGGGTCTCGCCATTGGTCCAAGTGATAGATGGAAGATTGCAATAATCCATCAATTCAACATCTACAAGCTCAGAAAGTGAAGATTCTATTATATCTGTTAAAGCTGTTGCGGTCGCATTGTATGTAGGCAAATCAATATGATTGACTACCCCGCCAATCTCATTAGCTAGAGTAACTGTTGATAATACATAGTCTTTAAGTACACCTCTCTCTGAGATATTAGTAGCTCCATAGCTAATAGAGTCTCCGTCATTTGATACAGTGACTCCGTGGCTTTCGTAAATTGATTTCACCAAATCTGATTTTGTGTAATTGGAAACAGTGATTACGCCGTCTTCAAATACGCCAGACTTATCTTTGCATACTATACCGATCCAATCAATTAGCATCCACGGATAAGGACCTGTAAGTCCGAAAGTTGATAGATATAGATTCAGGTGTATGGTATCAATAAACTCTAATTCATCTGCGGAAATGTCGATCCATTTAGTATCCGATTCGGGCCTCCATGGAGCTAGGTCAATCGAGGCACGGTCTGGCCATCTGGGTATACTATCATCCAAGTCTCTGGCGTATAGCTCGGATATCGCAGAGCCTTGCCCATATCTAGCTACCTCCGTGTAGGTAACCCCTCCATCATCGTCATACATGATATTACCTAGAGTGTCTGACTTGGGAGTCTGCCATAGTCTGTAATAACTAATCGCGCCCGCATTAAGCATTTGGCCCAGAGACTTCCCCGCCTTGATATTGTACCCTATCCCCCATTTTTCACATGCCTTAAGTTGCTTCTTAATGTCGTCGGTTAGCCTCAACTCGATCGTTACCATAGGATCAACAACGTCTCTAGGCTCGATACAATACAATAGCAGCCCCTTTAAGGGGTTTTGGATGTACTCTATGGCCTTGGCACCATCTATGGCTACATGCTCTGTAGATGCGTATAAATCGCCCCAGTCCAGAGCGTCCGAAGTCCCAGCCGTGCTATCACCCGTCGCGTAAGTGTAAAAGTCCGGGAAGTATCTGGCGTAGACTCCCGAAATGTTGAAGTCTCCCGAAATGACAGGATCTATATAGGAATAAGAGTCTGACACATATACACCCGGAATGGATAGAGTGTTATTACTTGCATCATAACCAGCATATGCACTATCTATGGACAGGACAGTATCGCCATTCTTTACAGTGACGGGAAAAACGACTCCAGAAGGTAGCGCATAAACGGCCAGATTAGTCTGAAGTTCGGCGTATGTCATGGTATCAATATCTGGATTATTACTAGCGTCAAAAGCTAATTGAGTCCCGACCCCCTCAATACGCAATAGAGCGAATCTTGTGTCTGTAGAATCTATAGTTACTGATACTAGTTTTCCGCCAATCGGATTATCTCTATTTGTAAGAACTACTCTTACATCCTTGCCGATATAGTTCGACTGCTCGACGCTGTAGATAGTCCGTAATGTGAGATAATTAACCGCGCTTGAGTCGGTCTGGTACATCGTCGAGTGGTAATAGACTCCACTAGCTCTTCGATGGTCCCCTATCTCCTTGATTTGGCAAGGGGTTGCCTCAGCCGCTGATTTGATGGAGGTGAAAATCTGCTTGAATGAGTTAGCGGAGGGCTCGACTTTAATAGTGGTATTAGCCAGTATGCTAGAAACCGTAGTAAGGTATGATTGATTGACGCACACAATTGTCTTAAGCGTCTCGTCTGCCTCTATCCGATCAATATAATAGACATGTTTTTCTGCGATGTTTAGATTACCAGCCATCACATAGACTTCAACCTTAGCGCCTGATAGGGAATAATTACTTCCTACCATGCCTGAAATGGTGCCGTCATCTATTAGGGTGAACCGGAATTCTACAGGCTCTTCGATATTCCCCTTCCATTTTAAATCTGTTTTGTGTTTTATTTCGCCAACAGACTCGATGTAGTTAGGATAAAACTCCTTTACGACTATCCCTTCGAGCAGAATAGACGGAATAGTGTCGGTCGTGAACCTAGCCACTCCACCGACAAAAAAACCTACTGTAGCATTCTCATTTAGAGATATTCTTATGTTGGTAACCATACCCTATATTTAGGACTAGGCGACGGTTACGACAATTGACACCATATAACGGCCATTCTCATTTCTCTTAAGTCTAAAATCAGTTAAAAATACATCTTTAGTACCTGTGACGCCATGCCGAGCGGATAGAGTCACTGAGGACGGGGTAGCCCTTTGAGTGAGTAGATAGCCGATGATCTGGCCCGCTTGGTACTGAGTAAGCATATCATGGGATATGGTGAATTGCTTGCAGGGAATCAACCTCGATAGCTGGTATCCTGTCCCTACGATGTCTGGAGAGTGTAAGCCTAGGTCGTCCATACGGTCTATGTAGCCTCGATTTATGAGACCTTGCACCTCAGCTAAAGAGCCTGTTGAGATTACTTCAATTAGCAACTTCAGAGTTAGTCTTACCACTCTAGATGTGTAATTACCTTCGGCATACCAGCCAGATTCTTCAATGGAGGTAATACCCACTTGCGTATTTGCGGGGAATGTCAAAGAGGGAAAGAAAAGATCTAGACTAGATGTCAGATTCAGAGATTGGCCGATTAGACTAGTGAGGTTTACATATTCCGAATCGGTTACAATTAAATCTATCTCGCTAAAGTAACGATCATATAGAGTGCCATAGTCGTGGATCTTTGCTAGTCGCTTGGATGCAATGGAAGTCATCGTGTAGGAAGGCTTGATTACTTGCTGGAAGCTCAGTACGTTATTTCCAAAATCTAGGGAGTTTATGATAAGAGACATTAGCGGCCTCTATTCTCTCGATCATATCTCTTGATCTCTCTTACTACATCCTCACTAGACATTCCAGCGCCCTGTTGGATAGTGATATGATATGTGGGTGATTGTGTCGATTGGCCTATCGGGGTTACTGTTGAGCCCTTTGGGAGGTTGACAAGCTCAGGCCCCCTCTCTCCGACAAGAGCAGGACCACCATAGGCGTAGTCTGTGCCGTTTGCGAACCACGAGAACCCAGATAGAGCCGATGTAGCGAATCCAACTCCCCCACCCGATAGAAGGTTCAGGACGCCGAATATTGCCGCCTTAGTCGTAAGCTCTGCCGCCATCTTCGCGAGCATATTACCGAAAGCGTCTTGAATGTTACTGAAGAGTGAAGAGAAGTTCGAGAACAGGTCCTTATTTGCACTTCCGATGTGCTTATAAAAGTCATCTAAAGGGCCTGTTACTAGGCTACCTACCCCACTCTCGATCTTGTCCCATATCTGAGATTGACGCTCTAAAGCCTCATTTTGCTTCTCTATCTCCTCAGTCATTAGCTGAGCGTCGTAGGCGGCATTTCCTTCCTTGGCTTGAGCGTCAAACGTTACCGTATTAGATAGAGTCTCTTGATGTCTTACAAGTGCCGCTTTATTGTCGCTTGATCGGTTGTAATCATCTTGGTAGTTCCTCATTGAGGTATCATCGCCCCCGAAGTAGTCTACAGCATTGCCGTACTCAGTCGAGTATCTTTGAGCATTAAGGGCCGCTTGAGTATCTTTGTAGTCTTGCTCCCGTTGACCTTTGAGATAGCTCGAGTAATTATTAGCATCTATTAGCTTCTGGCGAGCTTCTGCACTAGCTAAGGCACTTTCGGCAAGCTCAGCGGCTTTCTTATCAGCTTCGGCTTTCTTTTTCTTAGCCTCTAGTGATTTAGCCTCTTCGGCTTCCTGGGCCTTGACCGAGTCCATATAAGCTCGTACCGCTTGGGCAAACGTCTTACCATCAATCTTGACATCATGTGGTGATTGTCCTAATACCTTAGATCCTTTGTCAGACTCCGCTTGTACATCGGCATACTTTACTCGGATAGCGTCTAGATCATTGGCTTTTTTCTGGTCAGCTGACGGACCATTAGCCATAGCCCCCCAGAAGTCAGCGGCTTCCTGTAAGATGCCTACTAGACTCTCCATCAAGGGAATGAAGTTGGCACCGAGCTGAACGCCGAAATCAGAGAAAGTCGTCTTAAGTAAGGCGAGATTATCATCTACTTTTGCGGCATTTGCGGCGAATTCAGACGAGAATACACTCGTATTCCCCTTCATTTTGTCATACTCGCCGTTTGCCATGGTAAGGAGCGGCATCAAGTCTTTGTATGACTTGCCGAAAGCCTTATTCGCTAATTCGCTCCGTTTTATCGGATCTTCGATATCTGCTATCTTGTGCTTTAGCTGGTCGAACGCCTTTTCGCTATCCGTTATATCTATCCCTTGCTTTTTGAGATACTTGCCATTCTCTCCGAGCTTTATATTCAGTTTGGATATTGCATCTGAGTAGCCCTTAGTATCCATATTAGAGGCGGCTAGGACATTGCGCATAGATGACAAGGACTCGACTGAGAGGCCCGTGGTATCGCTCATGTCCTGTAGGTCCGCACCTACTTGGATGGCATGCATACCAAGAGCGACCATCCCAGCCCCTACAGCACCTACAGCGGCTACAGTCCCTAGTGCGGCTTTAGGCATGGCCCCGAAGTAGGCTTCCATCTTATCGAGGGGTACGCCCATCTCTGAGGCTTTGCCCTTGAGGTCGCCGAATGCGGCACCTAGTACCGTACTTTGTCGGCCCGTTTGCTGTATGCCCTTCTTTAGCTTCTCTAGCTTAGGCGAGGCCAAATCTGTTAAATCAGCCTTCATCAATAGATCATTCATGTATCTATTTAGGCGTGAAGGCTACTTCTGGATCAATCCAATTACATACTTCTCGATTTGGATATTAACCCATGGCTCGGAATCATATTCGGCTATAGAGCGTCTAGGCACTCGGATACCATTAAAGGTGTATTCGGCGAGATCCAGTATGCGAGCTATAAGGAGCTTAATCATATCAGATAGGTCATATGAGAGATCTATCTCTATACTCTTTGAGTCTTTTCTAATTATCTGAATATTTTCACTTTTATCTATCTCCCCGAGCAGGTCGAGAAGATTTACATAAAAAGGCGTTCGTCTTCCTCGCTCATGACAGACAAGCCCATAACCATATAATTAACAGAAAACAGAATTATAGGAAGCACATTATCAAAAGGGAAGTTGCAACTTGTCCTTCCGATGATAAAATCCATCTTCTCAAGATCATCCTTAGTGGAATTGAACTTTATTACATCCTTTGCAGTGTAAGCCCTAGCTGTGAAGACTACTTGTCCCTCTTTGATCTCTGCATCATCATTGATTTGGACGGGAAGATATTTTCCTTCATTCTTCTTGATGCCGAACTTGAACACCGTCTCTTTATCTACCAAGTACATCGCTCACCTCTTTCATCCTTTATTTATGAGCGAATACAAAAAAGGGGCTAGAGATAATCCCTAGTCCCTTAGCAGCATCTCGATTATATGCTAGACGTTGACGATCTTAACCCCATAGTTGGTTGCCGAGTTAATGACAGTAAGAACAATTTCTTTTCTCTGGATGTCATTATCTAGATTGCCTTTCATAGACTCGATAACACCTGTAGCGGAGAGAGTATAGGTGTTTCCTGTGCCGGATCCAAAGGTCCAGACAAAAAGGACCGTTGCGCCTGTATTATACTTCGTGTAAAAGTCATATGTGGTAGATGCTACTGCAAGCGGGTTAATCGTAATCTTTGGCTGGATGTCGGTAATCTCGCCCATTCCGTAGCCGTTAGCTAGTGAACCGTCCGCCACATCAGCATATGCAATGCCGAAATCGACCGATACTTCAGAGCATTTTAGAGCGATCCCATCGACTGTGATACTAGACCCTTGGAAAGGGATAGGGGCTACTGTAGCTGGCGTCTGGGTAAGAGTGTATCCGCTTGCCGAAGTAGCTGAATAGATACCCGCGAAGTCCACCGAGAGCTTGATATTCTCGTCGAGCTTGCCTGAGATTGAAAGACTTGAAGGCTTTGCAGATAAGAGCTTAAGTAGCTGGTAGCCGTTGTACTGATTGATGGAGAGAGACTTTGTGGAGATCCTGGAAGCCGTTACTCCGGCCTTCGAGTAAATCTGACCACCTATGTTCATGGTGCTAGTTCCGGTCGCTAGGTTGTAGTCGAAGCCAGCCGCATGTAGAATATCCTTCTCTTTGAGGGTAGATACAGGCATGGTAAAGCCTGCGAGGGTACCCTTAGCACTACCTAGGATGGTCTTAGCCGTGCCTAGAGTGCCTGAGACTGATATGGGGACGATCTTACGATCTAGCTGGATCTCTGAGGCGTCCCAGTCTCCCGCGAAGTCAGCGGCTACTAAGGTCGTCTCGGTCCCTTCGGTAGTATCGATCTTAATTCCAGTGTGGGGTTTTCCGATGTATGCCATTGTATCTAATCCTTTTCCCTAATGGGGGTTTATACCCTTTATTTAGACTGATCTAGCTTATGCGTCGAGATACTGGATATAACAATTGAGTACAAGCATCTTTACAGGGACATTCGCCGCAAATTCCTTATTAATTCCTTGACCTGCATAATCCCAAAAGAACCCGCAAAAACCACCTATAGAAGGCCCTGTTGTTATATCCCAAGCTCTGAAAGCAACATTGAGAGACTTTTTAAGAGTCTCCATATCTTGCAAGCTTGCCAGACTAGATACAGCGGCTTGATCTGTTTTGCCTGCGGGATGGTAGATGGCTAGCGCAAAATTGAGCCTATTAATATTTGCGACCGTCTGATATATCGAGACTGTAGTAGTCTGCAGGTCAAATTCAGCTAATGGGAGCTTTGAAGAGTTAGACTTATCTACTATAGTGTAGTTAACCGAGTAGCCGAGAGAGCCTAGTAGCTGGCCGAGACTTTGGATTATTTCTGATACCATGTATCTATTTAGTCGCGAACCGCTTCTTGAACGTCTTTGCCCAGAAGCGCACTACCTTAGCCCATGTCTTCTTTGTAGTATTTCTCGCACCCTTGCGACCTCCGCTCGACTTAGCCTTTTCGAGTGCGGCGAACTTATTGGAGGTGGCATATACTGATATACCATTAGCGTCTATCTTATATCCCACATCTTCATTTTTATAGTCGAGCATATTTTCAGCTGCTTGTGAAGCGTCTAAAAGGCTCTTCTTAGTCTCGCCCGATCTGCTAAAAATCACCTTAGTCGAGAAAAAGGGCTTGACCGATAGGCTCTTACGTCTTGTATATCGGCTGATATCGCCTTCGGAGTCTGGTAGATACTCAGCCCCTTTCTTAGCTCCATCGCGGAAGTAGGTATCGGCTTGAGTCCTGAAGGCTATAGATACAAGCTCTCGGAAAGCGTCTAGCTTAGCCTCCTTGTAGGTCGCCTGTAGCATTTCCATAGACTGGACCACTTCTCGGACATTGTCTTTCCATGTGAGCATACCGATATTTATGGATGCATTAAAAAAGCCCCTCCATGTGACTGGAGAGGCTAGGTTAAGGGGCTGTTTAGAGGCTATTAAGCGGACTGGAGCCAGCGAACAGGGCCACCAAGTAATCCGGTACCATAGACGAATCGAGGGGCAATGATGATCTTATCGGCTCTATCATCGTGGAAGACTTTGAGAGAGTATCCGAGTCCGGTAACAGGCTCGACAAAAGTCTGCTTATTAACGCCTGGATCTCCACCGATAGCAACACCAACCGCGCTCTTATCCGTGATAAAGGTAGCGGTTGACGTGAAGTTAGGTACTAATTCAAACTGCAAAGTGATAGTGCTAGAAAACTGCTTATCTAGCTCAGCTTTAAGACGTGAGTAGGTAGCGATAGGGGCAACAACTTTGATACTGGATGGATCAAAGATATTAAGAGCTAAAGCGGCTCCAACAGCCTTATATATATCTGTTAGAGTAAGTGCAGTCTCTGCGACACCTGTGACGATTTTGTTAGTTGCATACGCGAAGTTAGTGGTATTGATAAGTCCATAAGCGGCATCAGTGACACCCTTAGCGGCCTTATTAACCATCCCATTAAAAGCGGCCTGAGTGAGAACACCTTCGAGACGTCCAAAGTCAGCCTCAGAGACCTCTAGCTGTTGCTTAGAGACGGTATTCACTGTCAGGTTGACGAGATTTACGGTAGATGCTCCATCAGTAGCATAGGTGTCTTCAGTCGAATTCGCTCCGAAAGAGACGACGGGGACCTTGACGATATCGCCCTTGTTAGCGGTTATCCCGAAGCCCACAGAGACGCCAGCCAGATTGTCAGCGACTCCAGAGATTAGAGACACGCTCTTCTGTGCGATTTCAGTGAGAGCGGCATTCGTGATTGTAGTAGCCATTTGATTTTATTCCTCTTGGTTAGATTTGGGATATTGGCTTATCCCTAGTCTTTATTTAGAGGAAATCACTAGCGTCTATTATTTACCAGACTTACGAGCAAGTGAGGATATATTCTTGTCATAGTATCGAGCGGCTTCAAGGGGGTTAGTCTTAAGTAGCTCGTTATACTTAGCCCTATGTTCTTCCACCTTTACAGTCGCTTCCTTGTCATCAAATTTGCCAAACTTGGCATCTTTGTACTTAGCTAACTGAACTTCAAGCTCCTTTAGCTTTGGCTCGGTTTCGTCCTTATACTTTGCAAGGTCGCCTAGCTCTTTTACCTTTGACTCTAGATCGGCTTTTGAGGCATCTAGAGAGGCTTTCAAAGTCTCCCCTTCCTTCCGTAGGCTTTCAGCTTCCGCCCGGCTAGGATGGGCTATACCAGTCCCCTCTTCAATACTATGGTATAAGTCGCCTAGCTTCTTTTGCAGGTGCTCAGGCTTGTAGATATCCTTATCTAGCAAGACTGTATTAGCCTCAGCCAGCATATCATATGCCTTAGCTAGGGGCTTTTGTACTTCGACCGTTTCAGGCTCGGTCTTACTTTCAACTTTTGTTTCGACATTCTCAGACATTGAATTACCTCTTTCGTCTATGTATTTAGACGATAAAGAAGAAAGGGGAGCTTGCCCCCTTCCCCGATCCCAAAGGCACACAAAGAGGTAGCAACTAGCCTCTGGAATCTCCGCCTATATGCTCTTTAATAACTTCTATGATCTCAGAAAGGATATCTTCCTTACTATGATCTTTTGTTTCGTTTCTAATAGCAACATCAGCCAACATTTCCACAAACATCCTTGAGACCGAATCAATTAGTATTTTATCCATAAAGTGTATTTATCACCTCTTGAGTATATCCCTTACTAATCAAAATCGACTTGGCAACTTCGGGACGCTCCTTTAATCTCTCCATAAGATCAAGAGCATAGGTATAGTCAGGATCTACAGTATTCCGGTATTTCTCGATTTCTGCTCGCTCGCTTAAGATATCTTCAACATCTTTGCCCGACTCGGCGGCTACCTCAGCTAAGGTCTTTTGGCCAGATGCGATAGCGGCTTGATTTGCCTCGATTTCTTCTTTACTCTTAACGTATCCATATGGACGGCAATTGATTTGCCAGTTTACATCATCTAGTGAGATATTATTATATTCGGCGAGCAATTCGAAGAAGGGATCCAATAACTTTGTTATTATTGAATTACGCCAAATAGCTGTATCGGTCCAAGCAGTCATATATATTAAACGAGCGATCGCACTAGTATTATCTTTGAGATCATGCGAAAGTGCGTCATAAGAGACGCCATATAGACCCGCAACGAATACCAAAAGAGGCTTAATCAATAACTCAAAGGAGCTTGTATTGTTGGCCTTATTGTCCGGAAATGCCAGCTCGGTTCCAGGATAAGGAATAAAGATACTTGCATCATTCTTAATAATCTCTTGAACGGAATTATTTAACTTTGAGAGGAAATCTTTTTTAGCTTCTTCGTTCTCGAAACTAAGCCCGGACGTCTTTAGTATTGCGGCCAGTTTGGATCTTAGCTTTGCTACCTTGGTTTCCGCATTGACGAGATTAGTAATGTCGTCTAATACCTTAACCCCTGAAGCCAATAAAGGCACTCCCCTAGCCATGTCAGTATCTAGAGATATTGGAGATTTGATTAGTATCGAAGAAAAACTATTCCCATTCTTGCGAGGAATGAACAGATAAGGCATTGAAGCATCTAAATTGCTAAAGGTGTATCCGATAATCTCGCCGCGATCATATACAATACCAGAGTCTATATAGCTATCAGTTAAATCTACAACCTCCTTGGATTTGAAATGAATAACATTAGCCTTCCTGATTGGATTAGATACTCTGTAGCCGGGAATTGAGTTGTACTTTAGCTTGTTATTCCGTTCGGAAACATATACAAGCACATCGCCATCAATTAGTATGGATGCGATATATTGCCGGATTAGGTCATCTAGCGATACATCCCCAGAAACAGAGGCATCATAGCTAAATGACTCCCATATAGTTTTTAATTGGCTTCTTTTTGCTTTGTCTGAGGTCTGGATTCTTAGCGTAATTCCCGAACTAATAACTAACTGCAAAAAAGACTTTGTGAAAGTTGATATAAAAACATTGTCTTTATGTAGCCGCTTGGAGATCCGTCTGAGATCGTTAATGCCTAAGGAGTTATTACCCCATAAAGCTAGACCTTGATCGAGTGAGTAGGAATTAGGGTACATTGATAACCCCTACAATCCCGCCAGATACTTTGATTTGATCTACTATTGCCTTTTGTTCGCACCAGTCAATGAACCCCTGTATGACGGCAAGGGGCTTCCGATTGTAGTTAGTCCCTAGAGAGTCTGTGTATCCGTCGTTGTTAAACTCGCCATCGACTAGCAAGTCCTCTAACATCGCCTTAGCTTGATTAGCTAGCAAAGCCCAGCTTCCCGAGTACTCCCCTATGATGCCAGCATAGGTAGACTTTGCCTTATCTATGAAGATGTCTAGCTGGGCTATGGAGGTGTAAGAGAGGGTGGTAGTGTCTGCAAAGGTGATACTACCTGAGGTAGACCCTGCAAAATCTGCTCTATGTCTCTCCGCTTGCGATCTACGCAAATAATCATAAAAGACTACTTCCGCGCTTTTTAATTCGTTTGGCATAATCGTATTTAGATGATTCGGAGAATCAGCTTCTAATCACCATCCAAAAGACACTTTAGCCTTTTTAACTTCTAGACCCGAGTAGATGCCACCAAAAAGAGCATATCTGAGCGCATCTCGGTAGTCGTTAGGGGCATGGTCCGAAATCTTCTTGTATATCACCTCGCTCTTTTGAATAGTAGGTATCTCATTTTTGAGGTGCGTAAAGAAAATCATATCGTCAAAATCTACAGGAAAGCTAAGCCCGTTCTGGATAAGCTCGTCTAGTCGCTGGTTAGTCTTATGGGGATGGATAAAGAGGGGCTTGTAGTTCTCAGGGGTACTTGCTCCCCGGTAGGTCCAATCCCGTACTCTAGGGCTTCCCTTGACGCCTATACATGCATGATAAGAGACCTTCCGGCATATATCCATGATGACAGTCCCCATAGAGCCGCCAGTATCTACATAGGTGTACTTATTCGAGAGGCTACCAAACTTGGCATTATGGATACTTCGGATTGTCTCTAGTAGCTCCTGCTCTGTAGTCCATGTCCGACTATACCAGTCTATGAGAGCGTACTTACCTGCCTCTCCAAAGCCTACTACAGTCACGTAGATTATCTTTTGCTCGGTCTGTACGTCTATTCCGGTAGATATTGAGTGTATGTCCTTGTGCTCACCCTTGAGATAATCACCTAGTTTTATATCTGCGAGCTTGAGCGAAGGAGCTAGTCTGAGTTCATAGGGTATGCCCAAAACTTCGTTATTAAAGGCCCTGTACTTGTCTGTACCAGCTTTGCCCTTATACTCGATACAAGCGCCTATCCAGCTTTGATAGACGTTCTTCCACTTCCTAAGCCCGAATAACCCAGAGACATGATAGGATACCCAATCTCGACGGCCCGAAGAATTAGGCACCTCTTCCCAGTAGCCCTTGGATTTAGTGGAATCCTTTTGCCACTCCCAGAGAGGGTCTTTGCAGTCTGGACACTGTAGGTATAAGAGGGCGTCATTTGTAATAGATCTAAGCTGACTACCTAGCTCAGCCTCTGTAAGAGCGTCTTTCTTATGGTCTTTTAGATGGAGATTGTAAAAGTCTGGCTCATGTACTACACCACATGAAGGACAAGCGTACTTATAGACGTATTGAGTAGACTGTTCTCTTAGCTTTGATACTCCAAAGTTTGGATATGTAGGGGTAGATCCTATAAGGACGTGCTTGTTTTTTGAGGCGAAGGAAGATATTCGAGCAAGCGCATTTTCCATCAAATCAGAACTTCCCTTGCGCCTGGACGCCTCTATCTTATCGTATTCATCTAAAACAAGTAGGGAGGTACTGTAAGACTGTAGGAATGTCCGAGCACCTGCAAAGTCCATAATGAGGCTTCCACCGCCATTGAAACGGACTGATAGCCCCTTTTGAGTCTTTTTGCTCACCTTGCCTGTGGTCTCGTCTCTTATCAAAAGATTGGATAAAAGAGGAGTTGAATTAACAATGGGGAGGATTTTGTTTAGAAAATGGTCTTCGGCGACTTTTTTTGTGGGTACGCAGAAGTAAACAGGCGTTCCGTATTTGATACACCAAGCAAGAGCGATGCAGATTAGTAGCTGAGTCTTACCCGACTGTGACGCTATCTGTAATCCGATTACCTCAGTATCTTTGTCATCTAGCTGGGATAAGATATCACTATAAAATGGAGTAAGTGCGAAATTGTAAACGCCTGGATTAGATCCATAAGGGATTACCATCTTGCCGAGTAACTCGGAGAAGCTGGGATACTCATTGTATTTCATGCTTTCCAGGATCTCCGCGAACATCAGCCGAAGTCCTGATAAGCAGACAGAAGCCCTAATATGGAATTACGAGAATTTCTAATTCCTTGGTTATTTGCTTCTCTGTATTCGGGAGGGCATGTAATCTTTCCTTCGAGATTCTCCAGTTCCTGTATAATCACCTTCTTTGCGTATTCAGTGAAGTTTCGGAAATACTCTAAGACCTTATCTTTATCTACATACCGTTCCAGCTTAAGCTGATTTTCTATTTCAAGTTTCTTTATTTGCTCTTCTAATTTTCGTTCTTCTAAATCTTTCTGTCCCGGTGGATATCTGGCAAGATCGAAGAGGAAGCGTATTACATCATCTTTACTTGATCCGGCTGGGGGTAGTTCCTTGGCAGTCCTGTAACGCGTGATTTGCCGGATGGTGCAACCAATCACACCAGCTAGATAGCCGTTCGTGGATTCTTCACCCTCGATTTCGGGTTGAGCTTCTAATTCAACCTCTCTATTTGTCTCTTCCATGTACTACCTCTTGTCTTTATTTAGAGAAGAGGTGTCTATTGTCCATCTCTGGACATTATGGAAGGATGGCAGTATATAAGAGGCTCTATAAGGCGTCGAACCTAAGAACGTGCAGATATGCGGGGAGATACTATAAAGCCCACCTAGGGGCTAGGAAGGCTTTGCAGAGGGTAGACTAGGTTTTGGGAGAGTCTATTTTTCTACAGCCGCTTGTATTTGGAAATATCTCAATCCAGCCCGAAGAGTGATAGAATAAGGGAGAAGGTTTCGATCCCCCTTGTGCGAGAATTTCAAAACACCGTAGCCAGTTATTGGCATGCCTAATCTAAACCCTCCACCAATTCCAATAGTACTGGGCTGGTATAGAATGTCATTATTCCACCCACCAAAGAATTCTAAGTCTCCGCCTGGATTGCATTTTTCATCTTTAGCGAAACGTCCATTATTTTCTCTGCATCTACCATCATCATCGCGAAAATAGCCAGCTATACTGTCATCAGTATGCACATACTGCATACCTATTTCGCCAGTTGAGCTAAAAACAAATTGCTGAAGCCAAAATTGCGCACCACCATCAATCGCCACGAATCCAGACTTCTGATAGCCGAATGATAATCCGAAAATGCCGGATAGGTTGGTATCCTGGGTGTTTTTCGACTTATCTCCACTCTCATTTATAGCAGTGTCTGGGGTATATCCCACAAGGCTATCCATTACACGATTACACCCTTGCGCTTTCTTCATCAAATAAACTTGCTTGACTGTATACGAATCGTAGCTATCGCGATTCTTTGCCCACTCCTCCCATTCGGCACAGTTTGAGAGGGCGGCGGCGGCTATATGAAGAATTATGGATAGAAGCATTGCATACCACAGGGACGAGGGAGTAAATCATATGTAATCCATCGCCACGACTATGGCAAGGTACACTACGGGAGGTAGACTAGGTTTTGGGAGGGGCTGGGAAGATTTTCCGTGCGGGGGAGGTCAGCTCGACGAGCGGGTTAGGGGCTAAGGGATTCCTTAGTTTGTCAATCTAGGGAATCCTATAAGCGCACGTTCATGCCATGCCAAGCTCTTTGAAGAGCCACTCAGCAACTTTATACGCAAGATAGGCTATACCAATCACTCCTATCACGATCCCGCATCATCATATCCGCCCGCCCCCGGAACGCCTCCAGGCTCTCCCCCCGCCTACTGCTGACCTTGCGTCCCTTGATCGAGATACGAAAGCGGCCATCTTGGAGGGGCTATCGAGTCCCGGCATGGATATTCGCGTATGTCTTTTGTGTATAGTCCATCCTCTTGTACCTAGATGCGCGTTTGTAACACTTACCCTCCAAAAAGTTCCCCTGAGCATCTACAATATTCAAAAGGCTATTTGGGTCTTCCTTAGCATACTTATATATCCACTTTGACTCGTCAGATTTTAGAAACATGCTATTGCCAACGAATGCAAGAACCTTCCACGTAACCTCTACACCTTTCCTCATGTATCCATATACTAGGTCAGAACTACTAGTATATGTCCTCCAATCCACTCCACCTCTGAATTCTTTAGAACCTACATATACTCGATCCTTTCCAACTATTGCCAGATAGATAAAGCCGTAGTGTTTACTTGCTTCACTTTCGGTTATTATATGGCCAAAAGTGTACCTACTAGTATCTTTTGGCTTTGGAGGTTCAGGGAATTTTTGGTTTTGGCTGAGATACTTGTTTATGTCCATATATTTATTTATGCCGAAATTATGACGTAATTATTTTTTACTCATTCGCGTTACAACATGCATACTAGTGGAGTGTTTGTCTAGTCTGTAGGCTCGTCAGATACTCCCCTGTAACCAGTAACTTATGTAACCTGAACTTTTCCGCACCCCTATACATATACTTCTCTCTCGTCTTCTATTATATATTCTCTCCTCCCCCTCAAAAAATAGAAGTTACATAAGTTACAGACTCTAAAAAGACTCTGGAGCCTCGATCCTATCTGACTTTTCTATGTAACTTAAAAAATGTAACCTCAAGAGAATGTAACCAGACTCTCCGAGTTACTTCATTGCGCGAAGCGCATTTTCTATTAACTTTCGAGACTTTCTTCTGTATCTTATCCATCATTGAGAATAAGTCTCAGGTTACAAAATGGTACTCTGGTTACAACCTTTTCTTCTTTCAGGTTACAGACTCTCCGAGTTACTTCATTGCGCGAAGCGCACTAAAATAGACTTTCAGATTCTCACCACATTCTTTCCCGAAAAATAAATAGAACTTTTCTATTTGAAGCCTAAAAGACACGTCTACAGTTTCACTCCGTCTAGTAATAGTCTGTTAAATCCTTCATTCCGAGGAGGAGGAGCTAAAACTATGCAAAAAATCATTTTCTTTTATGTTATCATAAATATATCATAGGAGGTCCAATAATGGACGAAAGAGTAAAACAGAAGGACATGAGCAAAGAACAGTATAACGCTTATATCCGCGAAATCAGGAATCGGAATAAAGGCTCCAAAATCATCATCACTCATTTAGACAAGGATCTAGTAAACCTCATTGGTGAGTATCTAGCATCTAAGGAGGGTAAGTAAATGATACCTCTCCGAATTTCCATAAATGGGACTGCTATTGACATCTACCAAGTAACAGACGAGTCTAAAAAGACGGTGAAGTATATAGGATACTCTAATCTCAAGGATCTATCCAGCTTCATTCAGTTGATTTGCATCGATCCAAAGAACAAGTTCCAATTCTCCGATGAATTGGCCGAATGGGCAGCTTATGTAGAATCCACCGATTGGAGCAAGTCAAAGAAATACACAGCTTCTAGCACTAGAGGCTTCTTTGAAAATTTAGCGTCGTCGATGGTATCTTCGGGCAGTCCATATATAATGTCGGAACCGTCATTATTTGGAGGCAATGGAGCATATCGCCTATTCGCATTGGATGAAATTGGAAAGGGTAATATAAGCTCATGGGATGAGTTCTTATCTCGTCTTGACTATCCCGATCTTTTCTGTAGTTGGGTATGGACTATTTTTGCAAATGTTAGATGCAGACAAGCCCTTTGGTTGCAGGGCGAAGGATTAGATGGGAAGTCAGTTATTACTAATACCATCTCCGACTATCTGGGTCATCTAGCTATTTCGCTCGACTCAGATGCCGTGAGCAGGGGCAATCGATTCGGCTTGCAGGATATATCAGGCAAGCGGCTAATAGTCTTTGCGGACAATAAAAACCCCAACATCATCCAAACTGAGAGGATGCAACGTCTACTAGGTGGCGATAACATCACGGTCGAAAAGAGAAACATCGGTTCCGTCAGCGTCCCGAATCGCTTCCGCACGATAATTACCTCGAACATCACACCCGAGCTATCAAGCCAGATGAACGATCAAACTAGAATCTTGAGGATAAAGGTAATTAAATCCCCTTCATTTGCTGGCAATGGCAAGCCATGGAGTGAGAGACTAAAAGACGAGCTACCAGCGTTCTTAGCTCATTGTCGCGACAGATTCCAAGCCTCTGGATACATGGAAGATAGAGCAGGGTTCGAGCTACCTTTAGATCAAGAGATCGTAACAAGCCATCTACAGGACTTAATCGATAGTTTCATTTCGACCGCACTAGTAGATGACGAGAAGTCAATAGCAACCGCGAAAGATGTTTCTCGCGACTTCATCCGCTATTGCCAATCCTATGAAGAGAAGGTAGACAAGCCAGCTATAAGCCAGCTTATCCGCACCATCAAACAGCACGGACACGAACAGAAACCGCACAGGGTAGGCAATTCGGTAGTCAAAGGATACAAAGGACTGAAGCTGGCCCAGCTTTATACATCGCCCGTGTTCATAGCCCAAGGAGTAAACTAAGATGAACATCATCCAGCAGATAGTAGCCATATGTAAGGCATACCGTAAGTCACAGGAGGGCAAGCAATGATCTACCTACTTACCCTACTTGGAGCCATATCTCCGATATGTCTACCTCTCGCCATCTACTTACTAGGCTCTTGGAGGCTCTATAAGCGGCTCCAGCGACTCAAGGCGCTCAGAGTGTATCTGTAGATAGTGGAGCCCCTTGGAGACGATCTGAGGGGCTTTCATTTGACGCTATCCCAGCAATGTACGAACCTCTTCGGCATCCCTTGTACGCACTGAACTATTATGCTTTATTTCTCTCCACGTTTCCGAATTGATGGCCTTACGCACATCGATTTCTAGCTCATCTCTCGAATCGTAGAAGTTCACAAAGAAGTCATTCGTCATGACGTGTTCAAAAATGACCCCAGCAGAATGATTTACAATTCTTGCCTCTCCGGGCCTAAATTTTGGAAACACAGTCGTCACTCTATACATATACTACCCTTTCCTTTCTCGCGAGTGTATGAGGCACTAGACGCGCTCTCATGGGGAAGATACGAGAGAGGACCGGAAGTGGTAAGCACTATTTTACTTTTTTTCGAGCTGTATCTTACCAGCCCCTCTTTTTTAAATAGAACTTTCCTATTTCAATTTCAGATACTCGACTTTCTATTTCACCACGAAGACACCAGAAGATACTCAAAACCCTATTTCCAATGAAGGTACGGAAGCCCTCCCAATAAGTCAAGAAGCCCATTCCAAGCCACTTCCAGCCCCTTTGCGCCCCCTGACTTAAATCATTCCTGATTCAGTTAGAAAAAAGATGGACTCGCAAAAGATTATTAGTGACGGGGCCAAAATCCTAAATTATTCTACTTGACAAGGCAGGGGGTGATTATGGACATCAACCAGCTCATACATGCGAGTAAATAGGAAAGATGAGTATGAGGATCTACAGAAGTTGAATAAGGTGATAGAGCTTACGCGCTCCACCTTCGGGATCGAGTAATAAGGGGGTTATTTTGACTAAGGACAAGGCACTAGATACACTGGTGGAGTATATCATACAAGCCATCAGAGAGGATCGGGAGAGCTACGAGCTACATGATCCATCAGATATACAAGCAGCATCTCAGAGCGCCTTGGAGGGGCTACTAGAGGCTATCAGAGACCCGGAAGATAAGCTGTCCGAGTATATCTTTGCGCGAGTAAGCGAGGCTACCTAAAGTGTCTGTGGTGTATCGCATGAAGGATCTAATCGAGATGGGCTTTTCTAGATCCTTCCTTTACTCGATGCGTAGGCACAAAAAATTCCCGCATCCTATTGAAACGGGAACTAGAACTAAGATTTGGAGGAAGTCAGATATTCACGAATTTTTAGGCATCTCTCCAGAGTCTACCCAATCCCCCCATTTGGATAGTATATCTCGCATCTGAATCCTGTAAGTAGACTTGTTATATACTTGTTCGATCTTGGATCCTATTTGATGAGTTAGAATTATCTCCAGTATATATGGAGAAAACCCTAGATGCTCATCCGCTATAGTTCGGAAAGAATGCCTCAATCCATGAACTACAATATTTTCGCTCTCCCCTATTAGTTCAAGAACTCTAGTTAGACTATCCCGCTTGACGTGTCCATCTCCCCCTGGCCTATTCGGGAATATATAATCTCCGCTTTTTTCTTTGGCTCGATGCTCGACGATTTCTCGAAACTTATTAGGAACCGGAATCCAAGCATCTTTTTTCGTCTTGTTGCGATCTCTCGGAAGATGGACGTAAAGCTGTCCTGTTGTATCGTCTGGATACTCTTTGATGTCTGAGTATCTGAGAGTACACATTTCCATAGGACGCAAAGGCACATAACAAATTGCCAGCAAGCAATCCCTGCTAACAAACATCCGATTAAATGATTTGAGCTTATCTACAAAGTCCCGGTACTTATCTGGGTTAGTGTAGCTTCTATGTGTATTCGATACTTGCTTTTCGGGGAGGACATCCCCTTTTTTAGTCCCGCTGAATGGGCTTTCTATTTTCTGACTATTTACTCTTCCAGCATTAATATTCTCATATACGCTTTTAACAAGTGGGAAGGCACCATTCGCTACATAGGTAGTGTAGTCATCGTTTAGCTTAGTATATATCTCTTGCAAGGGATTATTAGCCCCTACATCTTCGAGGTACCGTATACCGAACGAGTCGCAGACTGAAACAAAACACTTGAATAGATACTCATACTGATCTATTGTCTTTTGTCTTAGAGAGCGACTCTTGAACTTTAAGTAATTATCAAAAGCATCTTTTAAGTTAGTCTTGCCGACCGTTTGAGTAGATTTTAATATTGCTTGCCTAGCTTCATCGACTCCGAAAGAGTCCTTTACATATGCTCCCATCTTTATGGAGTACTGCTTTTTGTCCTTCGTGCCTCGATGGTAGAAGGTAGCCGTACCCTTGACCAGCCCCTTCTCTGTCACCTGTAGGTACAGCCCTTGCCCTAGGTTGTACATCGCCAAGGGCTTCCCCTCAGCGTGTAGCTTCCCCCGCTCCAAGAGCCGGACGTTCTCCGATGGATCTATCTTTCCCGTCTCCATCTTGCTTCCTTTCGCGTTTATCAAGTGCCGACTTGCTAAGCTCGCATCTGCTAAGATCTTATCAGTAAGATAGCTAAAAGAGACCGGATGGGACATGATTTTAGCGGCATATGCCGCACTATACAGGCCATAAAGCACCAAAAAGCGCCAGTAAAACCCAAAAAACACAAGCAAACACTAAGGGGTGACCTGTGGGAATTCAATGCGGTATCGTCGGCCTTCCGAACGTCGGCAAGTCCACCATCTTCAACGCCATCACGAACGCGGGGGCCCAGGCGGCCAACTATCCGTTCTGCACCGTCGACCCCAACGTGGGAACGGTCACCGTTCCCGACGTGCGCGTCGACAAGCTCGCCGAAGTGGTCAAGCCGCGCGCCGTCCAGCGCGCCGTGATGCAGTTCGTCGACATCGCCGGACTCGTGCGCGGAGCGTCCAAGGGCGAAGGGCTGGGCAACCAATTTCTGTCGCACATCCGCGAGACCGACGCTGTGCTGCACGTCGTGCGCTGCTTCGAGGACGGCGACGTCACCCACGTCGAAGGCTCCGTCGACCCGTTGCGCGACATCGGCATCATCGACACGGAACTCGCGCTGAAGGATCTCGACTCCGTCCAGAAGCGCCTCTCCAAGGACGAGCGCGCCGCCAAGGGTCCGGACAAGAAGGCCAAGCAGGCCGTCGACGTCTGGAACAAGCTCCTCGCCGTGCTCGATCAGGGCAAGGGCGCGCGCCTGGCCGTGCTCACGGAAGACGAGGCGGAGATCGCCAAGGATCTCCAGCTCCTGACCTCCAAGCCCGTGTTGTACTGCTGCAACGTGCTGGAGTCGGAAATCCACACCGGCAACGCCTTCGTCGAGAAGGTGCGGGCCCATGCCGCCGAGGAAGGCGCGGGCGTCGTGGTCATCTCCGGCAAGATCGAAGCCGAACTCAGCCAGCTCGAACCCGAAGAGAAGGCCGTCTTCCTGGAAGAGCTCGGCCTCAAGGAGTCGGGTCTCGACACCGTGATCCAAGCCGCCTACGCGCTCCTGGGCCTGTCCACCTACTTCACCGCCGGTGTGCAGGAAGTCCGCGCCTGGACCTTCAAGACCGGCTCCAAGGGGCCAGTGTGCGCCGGCGTCATCCACTCCGACTTCGAGCGCGGCTTCATCCGCGCCGAGACGATCTCGTGGAAGGACTTCGAGACCCACGGCAGCCAGGGGGCATGCAAGGAAAAGGGTCTCATGCGCTCGGAAGGCAAGGAATACGTGGTGCAGGACGGCGACATCCTGCACTTCCTGTTCAACGTCTGACGACGGGGTCGACGATCCGCTCCAGCAGTCCGGCGGGCATGCACGGCCTGCCGCGACGTCGGTCAAGAACCGTCCAGACGAGTCGCGCCGCCAGAACCGGCGTTCCATCTTCCTTCCAGATGTCCTGGAGGAAGACGTGGCGCACCTTGCCGATCGACTCGCAGCGCACGTCCACGGCGAACGCATCGCCGGAGCGAAGCGAGCGCTTGTAGTCGAGCTCGGCACGCACCAAGACGAGATCGAAGCCCTCGGAAGACATCTCCGCGAAGTCGACTCCGCGCGAGCGGAGGAACTGGTGGCGAGCGTGCTCCAGGTAATTCTGGTAGGTGGCGTTGTTGACGATGCCCTGCAGATCGCATTCGTAGTCGCGGACCACGAAGTCCAGACGGAAGAGGCTGTCCATATGCGAGGGAATGCTAGCCTCGGCGGTCAAGCTTGGCTATCCGGTGGTCGTGGGACGGCGACAACCACCGCGCCCGCGATCAGGCCGCGATGTGGCGACAGCGGCGAAGATCGCGAAGGCGCCTGGAGGGCGGAATCTCACATGTGCTGGATGATGTTGTCGCCGAACTCCGAGCACTTGATCTGCGTCGCGCCTTCCATCTGGCGCGCGAAATCGTAGGTCACCTTCTTGGAGGCGATGGCGCCCGAGAGGCCCTTGTTGATGAGGTCGGCGGCTTCGGTCCAGCCCATGTAGCGCAGCATCATCTCGCCCGAGAGCACCACGGATCCGGGATTGACCTGGTCCTTGTCGGCGTACTTGGGGGCGGTGCCGTGGGTGGCCTCGAAGATGGCGTGGCCCGTGACGTAGTTGACGTTGCCGCCCGGAGCGATGCCGATGCCGCCCACCTGCGCGGCGAGAGCGTCCGACAGGTAGTCGCCGTTGAGGTTCAGCGTCGCGATCACGTCGAAGTCCTCGGGACGGGTGAGCACCTGCTGGAGCGTGATGTCGGCGATGGCGTCCTTGATGACGATTCCCGCCCCGCGCTTGCCGGCGGGGATCTTGCACCAGGGGCCGCCGTCCACGAGCTCGGCGCCGTACTCTTCGCGCGCGGTCTGGTAGCCCCAGTCGCGGAAGGCGCCTTCGGTGAACTTCATGATGTTGCCCTTGTGCACGATCGTGACGCTCTTGCGATCGTTCGCGATCGCGTACTCGATGGCGGCGCGGACCAGGCGGGCGGTGCCCGTCTTCGAGGTGGTCTTGATGCCCACGCCCACGTCCATGCCGCTCTCGGTGGTGCCGGCGATCTTCGCCCACTCGGTGGTCTTCTCGGCGCTGTTGAAGCGGACCTTGTCGAAGGCCTTCGGGAACTCGGTCTCGAGGAACTTCAGGATCTTCACGGCTTCGGGGGTGCCCGAGGCCCATTCGATGCCGGCGTAGATGTCCTCCGTGTTCTCGCGGAAGATCACCATGTCCACCTTCTCGGGGTGCTTCACGGGCGACGGCGTGCCTGTGTAGTAGGCCACGGGACGCAGGCACACGTAGAGATCGAGCATCTGGCGCAACGCGACGTTCAACGAGCGGATGCCGCCGCCGATGGGGGTGGTGAGGGGGCCCTTGATGCCCACCAGGTAGTCCTTGAAGGCGTCGACGGTCTCGTCGGGGAGCCATGTGTTGGGGCCGTAGACGTCGTTGGCCTTTTCGCCGGCGTAGACCTCCATCCAGGAGATCCTGCGCTTGCCGCCGTAGGCCTTCGCGACGGCCGCGTCGAGCACGCGCACGGAAGCGCGCCAGATGTCGCGGCCGGTGCCGTCGCCTTCGATGAACGGAAGGATGGGCTGGTCGGGGACCTGCAGGGCACCGTTGGGCGACTTGGTGATCTTCTCTCCGGCGGGCACGACGATCTTCTGGTAGGCCATGGTGGATTCTCCGACGAACGATTCTTGGGAGGACGCGGGATCCAGCGTCCACAGGAAGAGACAAAGATGCAAACTCCACGATTCCGGCGGCGCGATTCTCAGGCGCGGCGGACGTGTTCGCCGATGACGCGATCGAGGCGGCGGAGTTCGACGGGCTTGGAGAGGTAGCCGCTGGCTCCCGCATCGATGCAGCGCTCGGCGTCCTCGCCCGAGGCGAAGGCGGTCATGACGAGGATGGGGAGCGTCGCGTTCGCGGAATCCGCGCGCAGTCGCTTCGTGGCCTCGAGTCCGTCCATCGCGGGCATCTGCACGTCCATGAGGACGAGGCTCGGGCGTTCGCGTTCCACGGCGTCGAGGGCTTCGCACCCGTTGACGGCCGTGGCGACGCGGTACCCCAGCGATTCGATGTATTCGGCCAGCGTCTCGCGGATGTCGACGTTGTCCTCGACGATGAGAACGAGCTGTTCGGCGGGTTCGTGGAGCGTCGAGGAAAGGGGGATGGGATCGAGGGGGGCGAAGGGCGTGGGCAGGCGGATCGTGAAGATGGAACCGCCTTCGGGGTGCGACTCGTAGCGCAGCGTCCCGCCGTGCAGGGAAATGATCCACGCCGACAGGGGAAGTCCCATCTTGGGATCGCCGCTGGAGAGCAGGACGACGTCGTCCAGGGAGCGGAAGAGTTCGGAGCGCTGGTCTTCGGGGATGCCCGGCCCGGAGTCGGAAACGGAGATCGAGACGAGGTTCTTTCCGACGGAATCCGTCGCAATCGACACGGTGCCGCCCGGAGGCGTGAAGCGCAGTGCGTTCTCGAGGAGATTCAGCACCACCTGGCGAAGGCGCGACGCGTCGGCTTCGATCCAGTGGACCGCGTTGGAAGGGTGCACATGGACCTCGAGCCCGCGCTCGCGGGAGAGGTCGGAGAGGATCGCGATGCACTCCTCGCACAGGGCGTCCAGGTCGAGGCGTTCCCTGAAAATCTCGACGGATCCTGTCCGCGCGCTGGAGAGGTCGAGGAGGCGCGACACGAGGTCGTGGAGATGGCGGGCGCAACGGTGGATGGTGGCGATGCGCCGCTCCTGCGCGACGCTCAGCGGTCCCACCATGCCGCGCGCGAGCATCTCCGAGCTCGAGATGAGGCTTTGCAACGGCGTCCGCAGTTCGTGGTTGGCCGCGGCGAGGAACGATTCCCGTGTCCGCAGCGCCCTCTGGAGTTCCTGGTTCGCTTGGCGCAGATCGCTGGTGCGGGCCCTGACCTTGGACTCCAGGTCGTTGGTGAACGCCTGCGCCTGGAGGCGTTCCTGGAGGTCGGTTTGGCGGCTCTTCTCGCGTTGCGACCATGCGCTGCGCCGGCGCGCCCACAGGCCGAAACCGGCCATCGTCGAGAACGATGCCGCGAGGAGGAGGCCCAGCACCAGCGCTTCGCGCATGCGCTTCGTGCCGAGGATCCAGTCCTTGGCGTCGATGTCGATCCCGACCACGCCTTGGAGGACGCCACGCGAATTGCGTACGGGGGCGTAGGCCGAGAGGAAGATGCCCCACGGATCGCGGATGAGCCTCTGGTCCGTTTCCCTGGTCCCTTCGCGCAGAGCCTTCAGAAGCTCCGGAGGAGCCCAGAGATAGGGATCGCCGAAGCGCGAGAAATCCTCGATGCCGTCGTGGTCGAGGTCGCCCTTGGGCGATGCGTCCAGCACGAAGCGGATGGTGTCGCCGTCCAGGCGCATCACGTAGGCGTAGCGGATGTCTCCGGTGAGCTTGACGAGCTGGCGCAACGGCGCGACGGCGCGTTCCCAGGTCGGCGAATTCCCGTGTCCTTGGGAAATGATCGTGTCGACCGCGTCGCCGTCGACGAAGGTGGCGGCCAGGGCCGCGGTGCGCGCGAGGCTGGCGCGACTCTCTTCGCGAAGGGTGTCGGAGGCCTGCCGGTGGAAGAAGAAGAGGAATCCGGCGGTCAGGGCGAAGAGGATGCATCCTGCCGCGAGGCCTTCGCGCACGGGACGAATGCGCCGCTCGGGCGGTTTTTGGTGCATGTCTACAGTCTGTAGCGGGATTGGACTGTCGTCTCCGGAGCTTGCGAACACCGGAAACGACGAGGTCGGAGATTCCTCGAACACGAGTCCAGTGTAGACTAAAGCCGACGCGCTGTCCATGGAAGATCGTCGGAAGGCCTGGGAGAGGCCGATCGGGAGGTGTGCGCGGTTCGTACCTTTTGCGCCGATCAGAGGACCACCGCGCGCTTGCGGTCGTCCTGACCACTGAGGTCGCGGGAGGCGTTTCATGAGGACATCGTTGGCCGGGTTGTTCGCGTTGTCGATCCTTTTCGCGGCGGGATGCCGCAAGGAACAACAGCCGGCCACCGCCGCGCCCGGCGGAGATTCCAACGCCGTCGCGGGCGATTCCAATCAGGCTTTCACGCCTCCGGAGATCCGACGCACCCTGGATTCCCTCGACACGGGCATCGTGGCCGCGCCCGCCGCTCCCGCCCCCGCGGCACCCGCGCCAACGCCCGCGCCGGCCCCCGTGCCCGCGATCGTGGTTCCCGCTCCGCCTCCGCCTCCGGTCAAGACGGTTTCTGTCACGCCTTCCGCCGACGCGCCCGTGCCGGGCGAAAGCGGCGGTTGGGTCGTCCAGGTCGGCATCCACAAGTCCGAGGAGGGCGCCCGCGCGATGATCGGGAAGCTTTCCGCCAAGGGGATTCCCGCGTACGTGGTCCAGGCGGCGCAGAACGCGGGGCTTTCCGGAAGCTATTGGCGCGTGCGTGTCGGGCGTTTCGGCGCGCGTGGCGACGCCCAGAAATACGGCGATCTCGTCCTGAAGCCGGCGGGCTGTTCCTTCTGGATCGACCGCAAGTCCAACGAGGCCCCTGCGGCCGGAGGAAACCCCTGATGACTCCCAGCATCCACATCGTGAACCTGGGTTGCTCCAAGAACCTGGTCGACACCGAGTTCATCTACGGTGAATTCCTCACCGCGGGATTCCGCATGGCGGAATTCCCCGAACAGGCGTCCGTCGTCGTGGTGAACACGTGCGGGTTCATCGAGGCGGCCAAGGAAGAAAGCATCAACGAGATCCTGGCCAGGGTGGCCGACCGTCCCAAGGGACAGAAACTGGTCGTGGCGGGCTGCCTCAGCAAGCGCTACATGGCCGACCTCCGCAACGAGATCCCCGAGGTCGACCTCTGGGCCGGAACCTACAAGCCCGACGAGCTCCTGCGCATGGTGAAGGCCGCCGGCTGGAGCCTCCAGCCCGAATGCGCTTCGGCGACGCACATCCCGCGTCTCCTCACGCAGGCGAACCACTACGCCTACCTCAAGGTCTCCGAGGGCTGCGACCGCGTCTGCAGCTTCTGCGCCATTCCGGGAATCCGCGGCAAGTACATCTCGCGCACGGGGCTCGAGATCGTGCAGGAGGTGCGCGATCTGCATGCCGCGGGTGTGCAGGAAGCGATCCTCATCGCCGAGGATCTCACCTACTGGGGTCGCGATCTCGGCAAGGAGAAGACGCTCGCGAAGCTCCTGCGCCGCATCCTCGACGAAACCGAAATCCCCTGGATCCGCCTCACCTACGCGTATCCGCAGTTCATCGACGACGATCTGCTGGAGCTGATGGCCACCTCGGGACGCGTCTGCCGCTATCTCGACATGCCCCTCCAGCATGGATCGGAGCGCATGCTCAAGGCCATGCGCCGCGGCCACACGCGAGACGGACTTCGCGAGCTGCTCGGTCGCATCCGTTCGGGCGTCCCCGACATCGCGCTGCGGACCACCTTCCTCGTGGGCTTCCCAGGCGAGACGGAATCCGACTTCGACGAGCTGATGGAGCTGGTCGAGGAGACCCGTTTCGAGCGCCTCGGCGGCTTCACGTTCAGCTGCGAGGAAGGCACGCACGCGGCGACGCTTCCCGACCAGGTCGATCCCGACGTCGCGCAGGAGCGTCTGTCGCGCCTGATGGGACGGCAATCCGAGATCTCCCTCGAGATCAACGAGTCCCGCATCGGCAAGACCCTGCGCGTACTCGTCGACGACGTGGCCGAAGGCCAGTCCCACCGTTTCGACGCGCGGACGGAATTCGACGCGCCCGAAGTCGACAACGGCGTCCAGATCGTCGACGGCGAATGCGAGCCGGGAGCGTTCGCGAACGTGAAGATCGTCGGGGCCACCGAATACGATCTCGAGGCCGTGGTGGTCTGACGATGGCACGCGCCCCGCGTTCCTCCGGGGCGGCTCCCGCGCTCGACTCCGTCGTCCTTCCCGTCGCGTTGGAGACGGCCCTCGAACGGTTCGCCGCGTTCCACGCGGGCGAGCGCGGGCATTCGGAGCGCACGGTCGAGGCGTATCGCTCCGATGTGCGGCTCCTGTTGGCGGACGAACACGGCGATCTCGTCGGTTCCACGCTTTCGACGTCGTCGGTGCGCCGCCGACTCGCCTCGAGCCTGCGCGACGGGGCTTCGCCCTCGACCGTGGCGCGCCATCTCGCGGCCTTCCGGAGCTTCGCGCGCTTCTGTCGACGCGAACGCTGGACGGAAGGCGACTTCGCCCGTGGACTCGTCGCTCCGCGTCGCCGCAAGCCCCTCGTCGAGATCCTCTCGAAGGACGACCTCGAACGGGCCATCCACGATCTGCGCGCTTCGGAGGATCTTGTCGTCGACGACCCGATGCGACGGCACCGCTTCCTCCGGGGGCGTCTTGTCGTCGAGCTCCTCTGGGGAAGCGGTCTGCGCCTGTCCGAACTCGTCGGTCTCGACTGGGGCGCGGTCGATCTGGAGGCGGGTGGCCTGCGCGTGACGGGCAAGGGGCGCAAGACGAGGATCGTCCCCCTCACCGATCCTGCCGTCCGCTGCCTGCGCGAATGGAAGACGGATCCTGTCCGACAGGAAGCGTCGGCGAGGCTCTCCGCCCCCGATCGCGGCGCGGTCTTTCCCGGGCGCGGCGGACGCCTCTCGGGGCGCGCCGTCGAGAAGTCGCTCGCGACCGACCTGGAAGGCGCCTCGCGCGGCGGCGCCACCTGGCCGCACGCGCTGCGACACAGCTTCGCCACGCACCTGCTGGACGGCGGAGCCGACATCGTCTCCGTGAAGGAGATGCTCGGCCATTCGAGCCTCTCGACCACGCAGGTGTACACGCACGTTTCCGTCGAGCGCCTCCGTCAAGCGCACGCCCGAGCGCACCCGCGCGGTTGAACCTCCGAAACCAGCCTGCAGTTCCCGGTGGTTGACTCATCACGAAGTAGATTGGCGGATATGTCGCCGACAGTCTTCCGCGAAGGCCCCTATCGAGGCTATTTCTTCAGCCATGAAGCCTCGGAGCCCCCCACATCCATGTGGATCGGGACGAGTGTTCCGCGAAGTTCTGGTTGGATCCGGTCCGCTTGGCGAGCAATCTCGGCTTCAGGGCATCGGAATTGCGAGTGATCGAAGAGATTGTCGTTGCGAACCATCGGCACTGCGAGGAGGCTTGGCATGATTTCTTCGACACCTAGGGTTGCGGATCGGATCATCGATGTCCGTTTCGACGAGGATCGTCTGCATGTCGACTTCCTCGATGGGCGCTCGCTGGCCGTACCATTGGCTTGGTTTCCGGTTCTTCTGCATGCGGCTCCGGACGAACGCGCGAAATGGGAATTGTCTGCCGGGGGCTATGGCATCCATTGGCCGATGCTCGATGAGGATCTTTCCGCGGAAGGTCTTTTGCAAGGCATCCCTTCCGTCCGCCGTCGTCCGCTCGCGGCGTAGCCCTCTCGAAGGACGATCAGCGAAGGCGCGTCAGAACGCCTGGCCGAAGTCCAGGTAGACGCCATGGCCTTCGGGGCTCACGCCGAGGTCGGCACGCAGGATGGCCTTGCCACCATCCAGCACGAGGCGCGCTCCTCCACCCACCGCGGGGAGGGGCTCTTCGGTCCACACGCTTCGATGGGTGCCAGCGCGCCCTTCCTCGAAGAAGCTCGCGAGCTGCCAGTTGGTGCCCCAGAGGGGGGGCACATGGAAGCGGACTTCGGTTCCGACGCATTGGACCGCATCGCCGCGTAGACGACGATTGGGCAAACCGCGAAGCACATCGCGGAATCCCAGGGCGGGGTTTTCCCAGAAGGGCAGATTTCCCCAGGCCGAAACGCTGCGCAGACGGCCCACCGCCGTAAAGCGTCCGAGGGTCCAGGCATTCGAAAGATCATTCTGCCACTGGGTCCAGACGCTGTACGATCCGGGAAGAGCCGTGCGGCTCTGCATGCGCAGGAACAACCCGTGTCGAGGATTCTCGGGCAGATCGCGACGGTCGTATTCGAGAGCACCACCCGCGATCAGGAATGTTCCTCCATCGGGCGCGAGGACATCCCCTGCCTGGAAGGCACCCTCGTCCTTGCGATCCATGCTTTCCAGATCAAGACCGACGCTACCCTCCAGCGCCCAACCGCACCCCAGATACCGCGCCAGCCGCGAATCGGCCATGAGATAGGAGGGCGTGTAACGCGCTTTCATCGAGTCAGGAGGAGGGTTTCCCTTGCCGTAGTAGATCGCGGGAAAGCGTCCGACCTCGAGGCGCTGCCGCGCGCGCCACACCAAGGCGATGGAATCGTGCAACCACACCAGTTCAAGGTCGGCCTGTTTCTTCCACGTCATGGCCATCGTGGCATCCACGTAGCCAGGCCCCCCCATGACATCCCGTCCACGAGCCTTCAAAGCCATGCCTGGCCCCGTCTCGGGGAGGACGAAGACCGCAGGAATCACAAGCCATGACGCCTTGCGGCACCCTCCTACCACCAGAGGAGACGGGACATCCCCCTCACGTACCGCCATGTACTTCTCGCGTTCCTCGCTCTGGCCGGAGGCGGGAACGATCACATCGGTTCGATCCTGGGATTGCGACGAGCCCGATGGCCCCGGATCGGCCAGCACGAATACCGAATCGGAAGGGCGTTCATCACCGATGAAGACGGGTGCGTCGGTGCGGACATAGGAAAAAACGTCGACAAGCGACAACGCGACGAACAGACTCGCGGTCCGGAGTGGAGAGAACAGCATCGGCCCACAAAGAGTAATCCCGCCACCACGACCAGGCTGTCGAATTCCGTCGCCCATCCAGACCAAAACCCGAGTGGCACGCCAAGGTTTCCTGGATGGACGGTACGAATCAGGAATCGGCGAATTCGTGCAACAGCTCGCTGCTTTGCGCGAGCAGTTCGGTTCCGCGGAAAGGCTTCAGGAGGATGCGCATCCGGTCCACCTGCGGCAACACCTCTTCCACGGCATACCCCGTCACGAGCAGAAGAGGGATGGCCCGGCCCGTTTCGGCGCGGATGGAGAGGGCGAGATCGGTACCAAGGGAATCGGGAAGCCCTTGATCGGCCACGAGAAGATCCGGAGGATTGGCGCGCGCGGACAAGATGGCCGCGGAGGCATCGGGGCTCGAATCGACCTGGAATCGGATGGACAGCAGGTCGACCAGGAGCTCCCTCAACGCCTGATCGTCTTCGACCACGAGAACCCGTCGGAGAGCATCTTCCGCGTCCGCCGGGGCGTTCGGAAAGCACGAATCCGTTCCCGCCATGTTCGGAATGCGGATGATCCATTCGCGCCATCCGTTGTCGGAATCGGAATCGAGCAGGGTTCCGCCGTGCGAGGCGATCACCGCGTCGGCGAATTCGACTCCCGCCGAGAAGCGATTCCGCGGTGATAGAGGATCCGGGTCGGGCGCCTCGATCCCTGCGATGCCGATCTCGAATCCCGTCTTGCTCGAGGAACAGCGCACCCGCACCCGGCCCGGACGCGCCGAGCGCCTCGCCCGATACATGAAAAGATGCTCGATGGCCCCTTCGAGCCGCTGGGCATCGAAGAGATAGGAGCCATTCGCATCGGCGGGGAGCCACTCGAGATCGATCCCACGCGAACGCGCCAACTCCTCGAGGCGCGGATGCAGCTCGTGGAGCCAGGAAGCGACGTCGATGTGCATCCGCGAAAGGACCATCGGAGCCGAACGGAAAATCGGATGATCGCGCAGGATGAGCGTCTGTCGCCGCAGAGCGGTGACCGCGCGCCGGAGTTGCCGCCGGGAATCGTCCTCCTGGACGCTCGATGGATCGTCCGGAATCGCGAGGAGAGACAAAGCGGCAAGTGGAGTATGCAGATCGTGAAGGACCTCCGCGAGACGCTCGCGGAGGTCGTAGACAGTTTCGGGGATGTGCGCGGAATCTTGCGAGATCCTGCTCCGACTGGAGGACATGCCGTCAAATTACATCTTCCCGGCGTCGAGCCGCCCCTCCTTTCCACCCCATCCTTGGGCAGAACGGACTCCCGTCCAAGGAAGCTCGTCAACTACATTGCCTTGTCCTATGCAACTCGTTTCGAAGCTCTTCGGTCGCACCCTTCGCGAAGCCCCCAACGACGCCGAGATGGCCTGCCACATCTGGCTCGCCCGCGGCGGTCTCATCCGCCGCCTCTCCACGGGACTGTACGCCGTCCAGCCTCTGGGCCAGCGCGCCATCCGCCGCATCGAGGCCATCGTGCGCCAGGAGATGGAATCCATCGACGGACAGGAATTGTCGCTCCCGCTCGTGCAGCCCGCCGAGCTGTGGCTGAAGTCGGGGCGCTACGACCTCATCGGTTCCGAGTTGGTGCGCTTCAAGGACCGCACCGAGCATCCCATGGTGCTCGCCATGACCCACGAGGAGGCCATCACGCAAGTGGCCTCCGAAGAGCTTTCCAGCCACCGCCAGCTTCCGTTCATGCTCTGGCAGTTCCAGCTCAAGTTCCGCGACGAGCCCCGCGCCCGCGGCGGCCTCATCCGCGTCCGCGAATTCACCATGAAGGACGCGTACTCCTTCCACAAGGACCAGGACTGCCTGGACGCCTACTACCAGCGCGCCTACGACGCCTACGTGCGCATCTTCCGCCGCTGCGGCATCGAACCCGTGATCGTCCAGAGCGATACGGGCATCATGGGCGGCAAGCTGGCGCACGAGTTCATGCTCCAGAGCCCGTCCGGCGAGGACTACCTCATCCTCTGCCCCGAAACGGGATTCTCGGCCAACGCCGAAATCGCCCAGTTCGCCCGCGAACCCATCCCCGGCGACGCCCTCCCGCTCGAAAAGGTGGCCACTCCCGGCAAGACGTCCATCGAGGACGTCTCCAAGCTGCTCGGAGTCGAGGCCAAGAACACGCTCAAGGTGGTCATGTACGGCGCCGAGTTCGGCAACAAGACGAAATTTGTCGCCGTCGCCATCCGCGGCGACCTCGACGTCTCCGAGACCAAGGTGCGCAACGCGCTCAAGGCCAAGACCATCTGGGCCGCCACCGACGACATGATCCTCGAAGCCGGCCTCGTGCCCGGATTCGCCTCCCCCATCGGCATGAAGTCGGGCATTCTCCTGGTCGATCTTTCCGTGCCCGTGAGCGCCAACCTCGTGGCCGGCGCCAACGAAATCGGCTTCCACGTCAAGAACGTGAACTACGGGCGCGATTTCGAGTGCAAGGGCCATTTCTCCGAACCGGTGGACGTGGCGCAAGCCGCCGAAGGCCACCTCGAGATCGGCGGCGTGCATCGCTTGAAGTCGGTGCGCGGCATCGAGATCGGCAACATCTTCAAGCTCGGCACCAAGTTCTCCGAAGCGCTGGAATGCAAGTTCCAAGCCGAGGACAAGACCACGAAACCCGCCGTGATGGGCTGCTACGGCATCGGCATCGGTCGCCTGATGGCCTCCATCGTCGAAAATTCGCACGACGACAACGGCATCATCTGGCCCAAGGAAGTCACCCCTTTCCACGTGCACATCGTGCCGCTGGGCAAGGAGCAGGAAATCCTCGACGACTGCCTCGCCATGGCGCGCGACCTCGAGGCCGCGGGCTTCGATTGCCTGGTCGACGACCGCGACGAGCGCCCCGGCGTGAAATTCAAGGACTCCGACATCTGGGGCGTCCCCGTGCGCCTCGCGCTGGGCGGCAAGTCCCGCGAGCAGGGCGCCTTCGAGTGGAAGGAACGCGCCGGCGGCGACATGCAGATGGTCCCGAAGACGGAAATCGTCAGCAAGGTCGCGGCCTTCTACAAGGGCTGAACCCACGGCTCCGCCGGCTCAACGGCGGAGGAAGCTCAACCGACCTTGTCGGCCTTGGCTTCCGACGGGCTCCACACCTCCACCCGATCCCGACCGCCGTCCTTGGCCTTGTAGAGCGCCTTGTCGGCGTGCTCGAGAAGATCGAAGGGCGACGCGTTCTGCGAGGGGATCATGGAGGCCACGCCGACGGAAATCGTCAGTGGCGAACCGTCGACATCGATGGAAAGGGATCGCACGGCCTGGGCGACGATTTCTCCGACGCGGACGGCTCCATCGAGAGGGACGGCGGGCAGAAGGATCGCGAATTCCTCGCCACCGAAGCGTCCCACGAGATCGCCGGCGCGGCGCACGGCCGTTCCTAGCACCTGGGCCACGTCACGGAGGCAACGGTCGCCGAAGAGATGGCCCTTGGTGTCGTTGACGCGCTTGAAGTAATCGATATCGGCCATGAGGAGCGATACGGGGGTCATGGAGCGAAGATTGCGAAGCCATTCGCGATCGAGCACCGATTCGAGGCGGCGGCGATTGGCCACCCCGGTGAGGGAGTCCATGCCCGCGATCTCTTCCAGCTTGCGGTTGCGCGATTCCAGGCGCGAGGCCTGTTCCTTCCACTCGCGTTCGCGAGCGCGATACTCCTCCACGACCTTGCGGACCGCCAATGCCGAATTCACGCGCGACTGCAGGATCTTGGCGTCCAGCGGATGCACCACGTAGTCGGTGGCACCGGCGAGGAACGCTTCGCGCAGATGGGCGGACTGCTCCAAGGCGGTGACCATGATGATGGGAACGTCGCGATAGCGCTCGGTGGCCTTGATGCGACGACACGCCTCGACACCATCGATGCCCGGCATGACGATGTCCATCAGGATGATCTCGATGCCGGAGGCGGGCACCCCGTCGTCCGGAAGTCGCGGCTCGGCACCGTCGGTCTCGAGCCCGAGAAGCCCGAAGGCTTCTTCCGCATTGGATGCCATGCGGATGAGCGGGCAGTCGCCGACCTTCAGAAGGCCTGACAGCAGTTCGCGGTTGGAGCGTGAATCGTCGACGATGAGAACTGCCATGGGTGCAGTCGAAGATAAGGAAATCCCCCCTTGGGCGAAGGCCTTTTCCTTTCCTTCTTTCCTCGGAAACTCTTCTTCCACGTTCCGGAGTCGATATGCACTCGTTCGTCCTGATTCTTCACGGCATCGTCAGTTGCGCCATCCTGGTCCTGGCCTTGTTCGCTCTCTGGCGTTCGTTGTCCGGTCTGATCGCCCGCGGAGGCTGGCTTCCCGCCGATGAAAAGGCGCGCCGTTTCCTCCCCGTAGCCCTTGACATCGAACTTGTGCTTGGCCTCGTCCTGTGGGCCACCCTCTCCCCTTCCGCCATGTCCGCCTTCACCCCGAGCGCCCCGGACGGCCTCCTCTTCAAGGCCATGATCCACCCGATCGCCGGACTCGTCGCCATCGCCCTCGCCCACATCGGCTCCGTGAAGACGCGCCGACTCAAGACCCCGCGCGAGAAGTTCCGCACCATGGGCCTGTTCTACGTGATCGTGCTCGTCATCATCGTGGCGCAAGCGCCGTTCCACGGCTGATCCCGACGGAGTTCCCTTTCCGGCCAAGTTTCCATGAAGGGGGGAGATGCCTCTCCCCTGCCCTCGGCCCTGGTCCTCGGGACACCCCTCTCTCCTGGGGCGGCGCCCCAAACCCCGCGTCGGTTTTCTGCCTGCTCCGCAGGCACGGTTGCTTCGAGGGGCCTTCTTCCAGGCCCCTCGAGCTCCCCAGGACCCAAGGGGGCGTTCCGCGACGCCCCCTTAGGCATCCCCGCGCGCCGGACCGCCGCTGCCGCGGAGGTCCGGGGCAATTCCTGCGGGGGGATTGCGCTCCGATCAGCGAGCATCGTGGGATGTGGGGGGCAGGGCTTCCTCGGGAAGGTTCGCGCGAGATGCAAGCTCTCTCCCATGACAGAAAACGTCATACAAAAAACGCCTCTCCCAACAACCGCCCTCCCCCACTCCTCGTCTTTCTCCCCCCCTGCCCCCCACCGCCGAAGCCGCGCGAAGCGCGCTGAGGCGGGCGACAGAAGGCCGCGCACGCCCGCGCAGGCGGCCATGCCGCCTTTAGCGGGCCGTAACCTCCCCGTACCCTCCACATTCCCGAATCCGCAGCCCTCTCCTGCACGCCAACCAAATGGCAAGGGTGCAGGGAGCGCAGCGTCCCTGCTGGCCGGGTTTCCAAAGGGGCCGGCCAGACGGCCGCCTTTGGTCCTCGGGGGTCACGGGGGGCTGGAAGAAGCCCCCCGTGCGGACCGACAGGCCGGAGGCCTGCCAAAGTATTCAAGGGGTTCGCAGGGGAAAGTCCCCTGCGCAGGGGAGCGCGAGGGGACAGCGTCCCCTCGTAACCGGAGCGGAGCTATTTTTACGCACCTCATGTCCGAACAGAACGCCGCCGCACCGACAACCACCCTGAACGACCAGGAACTCGCGCGCCGCGAGAACCTCCGCCGCATCCGCGAACTGGGTGTGGAGCCGTATCCGTACAAATTCGACTTCACCCATCGCGCCGGTGAAGTCCGAGCCCTGGGCGAATCCAAGCAGGGCGAGGAGCTTGCCGCTCTCGGGACCTTCGCGGTGGCCGGACGCGTGGTCGCCTTCCGCAGCTCGGGCAAGACGGCGTTCCTGAATCTCCAGGACGACCACGAGCGCATCCAGGTGTACCTGCGCCGCGACGACGACGTGAAGGAGACGGCCACGATCGCAGGCCAGGGCGAGGCGATCTGGCCCGTGGTCAAGCTTTCCGATCTCGGCGACTACATCGGTGTGCGCGGCAGACTCATGCGCACCAAGACGGGCGAGCTCACCTTGCAGGCCATCGGCCCCGAAGGATTCGAACTCCTCTCCAAGTCGATCAAGCCCCTCCCCTTCCCCAAGGTCGAGGAAACCAAGGACGAGACCGGCCGCGTGACGGGTCGCAAGGCGTTCCAGAGTTCGCTCTTCTCCGACATCGAGACGCGCTACCGCCAGCGCTACGCCGACCTCGCCGTGAACCCCGAGGTCGCCGACGTTTTCCGTCTACGCGTGGCCATGATGCAGGAGGTGCGTTCGTACCTGGTCGAGCACGACTTCCTCGAGGTCGAGACGCCCACGCTCCAGGCCATCTACGGCGGCGCTTCGGCCCGTCCGTTCGTGACCCACCACAACGCGCTCGACATCCCGCTCTACCTGCGCATCTCCAACGAGCTCTACCTCAAGCGCCTCGTGGCCGGCGGCTTCGACCGCGTGTTCGAGTTCGTGAAGGACTTCCGCAACGAAGGCATCGACCGCACGCACAATCCCGAGTTCACGCAGGTCGAGTTCTACCAGGCCTACGCCGACTACAACGACATGATGGACCACTTCCAGGCCATCTGGCAACGCGCCGGCAAGGCCGTCCTCAAGCTCAAGGCCCGCCGCGGCGCGCACGCCCGCGGTCTGGGCGCGCACCAGCTCGCCCACGAGCTCGCCGCCATCGACTCGGGCGACGTACCGCTCGTCTATCAGGGACGGGAATTGACCACATTCTTCGGCCAATGGGAACGCCTCCCGGTCAAGACCGCGCTCAAGCGCAAGGGCATCGACATCGACGCCCTCTCCGATGCCGAATTGCAGGATCTGCTGAAGCAGCGGCACTGGCATCTGGACGGAGCGTTCAGCCGCGGTCGCGCCATGATGCTCGCCTTCGAGGAACTCGTCGAGCCCGAGCTGTGGGAACCGGCCTTCGTGATGGACCACCCGCTCGAGTCCACGCCGCTGTGCAAGGTCCACCGCCAGGATCCGACATTGGTCGAACGCTTCGAGCCCGCCATCGCCGGCATGGAAGTGGGCAACTCCTACTCCGAGCTCAACGACCCGATCGAGCAGCGCCGTCTCCTGGAACTCCAGGTCGAGCGCGGTCGCGGCGGAGAGGACGAAACGCACCCGCTCGACGAGGACTTCCTGCGCGCCATGGAGTACGGCATGCCCCCCATGGGCGGTGTCGGCATCGGCATCGACCGCATGGCCATGCTCCTCACCGACCAGGCATCCATCCGCGACGTCCTGCTGTTCCCGCTCCAGCGCCCGGAGTGACTCCAGCGGCTCGAGTGTAGATTCGAGCCATGGCCTCGTCTCCCGACATCGCCGGACTGATCGCCGCCCTCGCCGAGGCAGACGTCGAATTCGTCGTCTGCGGAGGTGTCGCCTGCGTGTTGCACGGAGTCGAACGGGTCACCATGGACTTGGATATCCGGGTTCCCGAGGACGAGGAGAACTACCGACGCCTGGTGGACGCGCTCGCGACGCGAGGAATGGTCTCCCGGATTCCCGAACCCCTCGGCAGCCTCTGCGACGCATCGCGCCGCGAAGCGTGGGTGCGCGAAAAGGACGCTCTCGTCTGGACGGCTCAGTCAACCGATGGACTCGAACAGATCGACGTATTCCTTTCGTATCCCATACCATGGGACGAACTCCGCAGGGACGCGCGGGTCATCCCGTTCCGCGGCGCATCCGTCCTCGTGTCCAGCAAGGCGCATCTGATCGAAGCGAAACGACACGTCGAACCGCCTCGACGCAAGGATCTCCGCGACATCGAGGACCTGGAGGCCCTTCCGTGATCGATCCCGCCTTCGACGGCCACCCGATTCGGGACTTCGCCACCATGACGCCCGAGGAGCGCTTGGACGACCTCTCGCGCAAGATCGCACTGGTGCATGAACTCCGCCGCTCCCGCGCCCCTCTGGAAGCTGGAGCGGCGGAGACACAAATACAGAAAAGCCCGGCATTTCTGCCGGGCTTCCTGTTTTCGAGAGCGGGATAAGAGACTCGAACCCTCGACCTTCTCCATGGCAAGGAGACGCTCTACCAACTGAGCTAATCCCGCGTCGTTGGGGGATGAAATTTATGACGAAGATGGATCGTCGTCAAGGTCTTCGATCCATCGAAAAGAAGCGATCAGATGCTGTACTCAGGCTCCGTCGGACGACGGCGATGGACATCGGCGGCAAGATCGTCGAGAGTTGTGGAATCGACGACACCTTCAATGGCCGTGCGGCACCGCGCGAGGACGCTTTCGATGGATTCCTCGACAAGATTCGACGGCACGAGCCGCATGGCGCCGTTCTCGCCTTCCATCAGGCGGATGACCTGCCCCAGCGTGAGTCTGGAAGAATCGACCGAGAGGATGTATCCACCCTCCTTGCCGCGCTGCCCGTGGATCCACCCCGCCCCCTTGAGCGAGATCGCGATCTGCTCCAGGAACTTGAAGGGAAGATCGTGGGCTTCGGCGATCTCGCGCAGATGCAACGGGGCCTTCGAGAATCGGGCACGTTGAGCAAGGGCCAGAAGGAGCTGCAGGGCATAGATGGTCTTCGTGGTCACGCGCATGGAGCGAATGTAATCCTACTCAACATACCATGCCAATAGGAATCATGAAAAGGCGATTTGTTTCCGAAGACGGTGACACTTCGCGATCCGCCAGGTGTTGAAGAATAAGAAGAGGACGCGATCGCTCGTCCCTCCAAACCATTTTTCTGGATCGGAGAAACTCATGCGCCATTCGCACCTGACCCTCGCCTTCGCTTTTTTCTGCGGCTTCCAGGCTCCAGCTCAAACCATCGCGTCCATCGATTCCACCTCCAGCGCGCCCGCGAAGAGCGACTCGACCATCCGCGTCGGCTCTTCGAACCGCGCATCGAAAGACGACGAAAGCCCGCCCGCGATCGCGACGGATTCCCTTCGCACGATCCCCTTCAACCTGGGAATCGCCCCGGGAACGGCCTCCAACGGCAAACACCCCCAGGACGTGTTCAACCACGTCTCGCTGGATCTCGTCGCCGGCGAGGCCGGTGCGATCCGCGGCATCCAGCTCTCGGGTGCCATGAACGAGCTCCATGGGCCGATGACCGGCCTCCAGGCGACGGCCGGCCTCAACCATGTGACAGGAAATGTCAGCGGCTTCCAGGCGTCCACGGTGAACATCGTCGAAGGCGACGTGAAAGGCTACCAGGGCGCCTACGTCCTCAACCGCGTGAATGGCGACGTGAAAGGCTACCAGGGGTCGTCGTTCGGCAACCTGGTGAGCGGCGACGTCACCGGCATGCAATCCTCGGCATTCTACGGCAGCGCCCGCACCGTGCGCGGCCTGCAGCTCAACGGCGTGTGCGTCGCCGACACCCTCTACGGAACGCAGTGGGGCCTCGTGAACGTCGCGGGCCGGGCCAAGGGCGTGCAATTCGGACTCGTCAACGTCGCGAAGAACGACAACGTCGCCCAGATCGGACTCGTCAACGTGCACCCCGGCACCCGCATCTACGCGGAATCCTGGGTGGACGAAACACGCTCGGCGCACGTCGCCATGAACTACGGCGGCCCCAATTTCTACAGCCTCGTCGAGTTCGTCGGATCGGAGCGCACCCCGCACGCGAACGGCTTGGGTCTGGGATTCGGCGCGCGCGTGGCGTCCCCGAAGACCATCCTCTCCATCGACCAGAGCTTCCTGTTCCTGGGCTCGGCCGACCAGGCGCAAAGCGCTTGCGAAGACGACGACGACATGAGCGGATGCGACATGAACATCCAGTTCCGCACGCGTCTCGTCGCAGGACGGCACGTCTACAAGCGTCTCGCCTTCTTCGGCGGCGTCTCGTACAACGTTCTCGTCGCCCCGGAGGAGAATTCGGGCCGCAAGCTCCTCGAGCCGGAACGCGCCTACCACTACGACCCGAACGACGTCGTCCGTCTCTGGCCCGGCGTCTTCGTGGGCGTCAGAATCTGACCATCTCGTGGAAACCACCCTCGAATCCAGGCCCATGGCGGCGACGGAGTCCCTCGATGTCGAGGATCTCTATCGTCGCTACGGCCCGATGGTCCTGCGACGGTGCCATCGCCTCCTCGGACGCATGGACGAGGCAGAGGACACGATGCAGGACGTCTTCGTCTCCGCCCTCGAACGCTCCTCCGAGCTGCACGGGACGTACCCGTCCAGCCTCCTGTGGCGCATGGCCACGAACCACAGCCTCAACCGCCTCCGCTCGCGCAAGCGTCGCCAGGAGGAATCCGACGAGGACGTCCTCCTCGCCATCGCGGCGGCGGACGACCGGGAAATCGAAAACCGCAGCGTCCTGGAAAGACTGTTCGGAACCTCGCGGGAAAGCACGCGCGTGATGGCGGTGCTCCACTGGGTCGACGGCATGACGCTGGAAGAAGTCGCCCACGAGACGGGGCTTTCCGTCTCCGGAGTCCGCAAACGGCTCCGCACGCTGCGCGAGAAAGTGCGCATGCTGGAGGACATCCCATGACTCCCGACTGGCTCGACGAACGGATCCACCTGGGCGAAACGCCCTCGGTATTCCTGGAGAAGGCCAAGGCACGCCTCGACTCGAAGGAGGGACGCGCCGCGCAAGCCGAACTGTCCCTTTCCGACGCCCACACCCTCGAGCGCCTTCCGCCCGAGCGCATGGCCGAACGGATCCGGCTCCGCAGGGAGAACAAGGGGATCCGCGGTCTGTTCCTCTGGAATTCGCCCGGATTGTCCTTGCTGGCCGTGGCGAGCCTCGCCTTCTGCGCGGTCATGGCGCCTCGCGTGGCCCAGGACGTCTTCGCGCCCGCGGCTCCGGCCGCGGCCCAAGCCGCTCCGCGATCGATCGACAAGGCGACGGCGACACCAGGGACGCAAGCGCCCGAGCGCCAGGACCGCTCCCCGGAAGGTCCCGCGATCGTGGCGAGCGCCCCCGTTCCCGACAACGGCGTCCGCTTCCGTGGAGGACAGGAATTGTCTATATTCGCCGTCTCTCCGGACGGGACGACGCGTCCCAGCGGAGCCAGCGTGCAGGCGGGTTCCGTCCTGCGGATCGCCACCCCTCTCTCTTCCAACGCGGCCGTCTGGTCGATCGACGAGACGGGGATGATCCAACGCCACTGGCCCGTGGAAGGCGACTCCTCCGCGTCCATGGCGGCAGGCCCCCTGCCGCGCGACTGGGAAACGGACCGTTCGGCCGGATGGGACCGCTTCATCCTCGTCGAGTCATCCGCGCCGTTCGCCCTGCGCTCCGTGGAAGCGCATCTGCGCGGCCTCGTGGCGTCCAAGCGATCCCGCGACGCGCGCTTGTCCCTGCCCGGGCATTTCGAAACGTCGTCGTTCCTCGTGGAGCGCGTCGCGAAATGAGGCTTCGGCTCGCGATCGCGAGGACGGCCGCTTCGGCGTTCCTCCTGCTGGCGCTTCCCGCGAAGCCGTCGTCCGGAGGAACGTCGGATTCCGTCATCAAGACGGACGCCGCGCACCGCGTCGCGATCCTGTCCTGGTCGTCGGCCGGCGCGCGGGGAAAGATTCCCCTGCCGGGCCCGCGCGGCGACGCCGCGAGCATCGGCCAGGTCCTCCACGAACTCGGCGGCGTGGCTTCCAACGACATCCTGCGACTCGACACGCCGGACTCCACCTCGCTTCTCGCCGCCTTCCGCGACGCGGCGGACCGTTTCCGCGCCGACAGCGCCGCGGGAATCCAATCCGTCCTGCTCTACTACCACGCGGGGCACGCGAATCCGCGCGGACTGGAACTCGGAGACCAGCTCCTGCCATGGGCGCGCCTGCGGGAGGCCGTATCCTCGACGAACGCGAAGATCCGCGTCGCCGTCGTCGACGCCTGCGCGTCGGGATCGCTCCTGCGCGCACGAGGCGGGCGTTTCACCGTCCCCGTGCCAGCTCCCGTCCAGGGCGAGGCCTGGATACTCTCCTCGCGGGCGGAGGAAGCGTCGCTCGAGACGGATTCCGACGGCGGCGGCATCTTCACGCGCATCCTGCTCGGAGGTCTCCGCGGAGCCGCCGACGCGGACCACGATGGCCAGGTCACCTTCGACGAGTCGTTCCGCCACGTCTCGGCGGGCGTGCGCGAACGCGCGCGCGCCCTCGGCGTCGCGCCGCAGACGCCCCAATGGTCGTCGTCCCTCGAGGGCGACCGACCACTCGTCCTCACGCGCATCGGTCCCACCGGATCGCTCGTCGAGATCCACGCGCGACGCTCGGGAATCCTGCTTTCCGATTCGTCCAACGCCAGCGAAGCGTGGATTCCACCCGACACGGTCCCGACGCGCGTCGCCCTCCCCCCCGGCCTGCACACGGCCTGGATGCTCGACCCCGACGGCCGCAAGGCGCATCGCTTCCTCCTGGCCCCCGGTGAGACTAGACGGATTTTGTCTGCGGAATTCGTCCCGACCGACGGAGCCTCGCGCCCTCCTCCCAAGGACACGGTCCTGCGGGCGGTCCCGGTGAATTTCGGACTCCTGAGCCCCCTCACCCTCAACGGCGACCACCCCGACCTCGCGCGCAACAACTTCTCCTTCGATCTCGTCCTGGGGGACGCCGGCGAAGTCCGCGGATTCCAGATGGCGGGCATCCTGACCCGCGTGCGCCGAAGCGTCCACGGCGCCCAGGTCGCAAGCGTCGTGAACCTGACCCAGGGCGACGTCGTCGGCTTCCAGATGGCCTCGGTGAATCTCCTGGGAGGAGGCGCCACGGGCGCCCAGATCGGACACTTCCTGAATCTCGACGAGGGAGACTCGCGCGGTGCGCAGATCGCGACCCTCATGAACGTCAACCGCGGAGACCTCACAGGCGCACAGATCTCGCTCGCCTCGTGCTACGCGGGAGACCTGCGCGGAGGCCAGATCTCGCTCGTGAACGTCGCCCGCACCATGACGGGAGCCCAGGTGGGACTCGTCAACATCGCGCGCGACTCCAGGGGACTGCAAGCCGGACTCGTCAACATCTCCATGCGTTCCGCCGGAACCGCGATCGGACTCGTGAACGTGGCGCCCCGCTCGCGCACCCTCGCCGTCGGCGTCGCCAATATCGGACAGGACATGTCAGTGCATCCGGTCGTCGGGATTTCCGACGACGGCCGCCCGCAGATGCAGATCCGCTACCAGACCTCGTGGTGGCGTTCGCTGGTGCTGGCCGAATCCCCCTGGGCGCACGGCCTCACCGAGCCCGACGTCCACCGCTGGGGCCTCGGAGTCGGAGCATCCTCCTCGGGGCGCATCGCCTTCGGAGTCGACGCGCTTCTGCTGAACCCGGAGATCTGGTCCATCGACCCGGAGCCGGCCATCCAGGCGAACGCGGAATGGAGGATCGCACAGCGCATCGCACCGGGCATCCAGCTGCGCTGGCGTCCCGAAGAGCCCGAAGGCGCGGCCGCGTTCGTCTATCTCGCGATCTGAGCGCCGCGCGCTCCGGCGCTTCAGCGCCGACGAGGGTGGCACTGGAGAGGATGGGTCAGGAAGTACTTCTGGTGGTAGTCTTCGGCGGGCCAGAAGGTCGCGGCGGACTCGAAGCGGGTGACGACGGGATCCGTCCAAGTCTTCGCTTCGACGAGGGAATCCCGCACGCGTTCGGCCTCCGCTCGCTGGGCAGCGGAGCGGAAGAAGACGACGGAGCGGTACTGGCTTCCCTCGTCGGGCCCCTGGCGGTCCACCGTCGTCGGATCGTGGTTCAGGAAGAACAGGCGGACGAGTCCGGCGTACGTCGCGCGGACCGGATCGAAGACGACCTCGACGGCCTCCGCATGGCCCGTCGCGCCGGAACAGACCTGCCGGTAGGTCGGACGATCCACGTGCCCCCCCGAGTATCCGACGCGCGTGGCCAGGACGCCGGGCGTCTCGTGGAAAAGCTTCTCGACGCCCCAGAAGCAACCGGCGGCGAAGACGGCGGTATCGGTCTTCGCAGGAGGATGGGCGCTCTTCGGGCGGAAGTCCAGGCTCGCCGAATTCACGCAATAGCGCAAGCCCGTGGGGCGCGGCCCGTCCTCGAAGACGTGGCCGAGATGTCCGCCGCAGCGGGCGCAGACGATCTCCGTCCGCACCGTGCCGTTTGACAGATCCCGTCGTTCCGCGATGTTCTCCCGGGCGACGGGCCGGAAGAAGCTCGGCCACCCGCAGGCGGAAGCGAACTTGCCTTCGGCGTGGAACAGGGGAAGGCCGCATCCTCCGCACACGTAGAATCCGGATCCCATGTCGGACACGTATCGCCCCGAACCGGGACGCTCGGTTCCCGCCTCGCGGAGGATGGCGTACCGCTCGGAGCCGAGAAGCCTCATCCATTCGGAGTCGCCGTGCAATATCGCGTTCTGGAGCCCGGGCTCGCCAAGCTCGCCTTCCGGATCGAAATCGCGCACCAGCACGGTCGCCTCCTTCGCTACGCCACGCGAACGCGCCGCCCCCGCCATGACGAATCCGGCGGAGACGAACGCGACGACGGCAAGAAGAACGATGCCCTTTCCCACGGGCATCATGATACATGGATGGGTCGCGCCCGCCCGACGACGGGACTCAAGGCTCCTTCTTCGCCTCCTGGACGTACTTCGCCGGATCCTTCGCGAAGGCATTCACGCAACCGGGACAGCAAAGCGTCACGGCCTGCCCCTTCCAGATCACGACGACGCCCTCCCCCATCCCGCCGATGCTGTCGTGCGAGACCGGGCAGATCCGGTTCTTCGCGGGCGCGGCCTTCGCGATCTGCTGGGACGTGGGCTTCAAGACCAGGCTCGTGTCGCCCGCAGCCGAGCATCCCGCCGCCCAAGCCGTCAAAATCATGACAAAAATCGTCTTTCTCATGGCTCTTCTCCTTTGTAATAGACCATCCAATCCCGCATATCGGAACCGGTGCGATGCGATGGAATCAGAAAGGGGGTCTCAACAACGGATCGAGAGGTTCCTCATCCAGAGAGGCGGAGAGGCGGAAAATACGCGCCGGGGGGAAGCGAACCGCAGGACGGACGCATCCATGGCACCGACAACGGACCAGGAAACCTGATCGAACGTCGCCACACGGTCCAGGCCCGCTTGTAACTCGCGTGCCTGGTCGGAGACATCCGCCTGCCAGGAAAGGCGTGGGCAATCACAAGGGCGATCCAGACGGACTCCCGCGTTCGCAGGGGGAAACTCGACCTTCGAGCAACAGTCCGGCGTCACCTCGGTCCGAATCCGCTCCATTGGGCAGACGTAGAGGTCGGCCCACACGGGTGCCAGCACGGCGAGAATCCCGAGAACCAGAAGGCTCCAGGACCATGTGCGGCGCTTTGCGGACCGAGATGCGAGCATGAGACGGAATCTACATGGATCCGTTGGAGAACGCAAGAAATGGAGATTCCATAGCGTCCTGACTGGACAAGGGGGCCAAAAAGCGAGAATGATTCTACATGGTTCTCTGTCTCGCAACAGTTTCCCCCAAATCCTATTCCTCCAGGAGAGTCTTCATGAAGCGCACTGTATTTACCCTGGCTGCCATCGCCGGCGCAGCGGTTTCCGCTCCGACTCCGACGCCAGCTCCAGCAGCAGCTCCGGCTCCGGTCATCGCGCCAGCCGCCATCGCCGCTCCCGAGCCCACCCCTGTCGCCGCACCCGCCGCCCCGAGCACCGGTTCGCCAGCTCCCTACGCCCCAGTGACGGATGCCCTTCTCCAGAACAACCCTGCCGCGCAGGGCTCCATCTCCTCGGTGCTCTCCATCCCCCACCGCTGGGCGGAAAAACGCGTCGCCGTGTTCCAGTGGTCGGGTGACGCCTTGAGCAATTCGAGCGGTCTCGCCTACGGAACCATGGACAACATCTTCGCTGGCTTCCAGGCCAACAGTACCCGCGGCGACTTCACCGCCGGCTACACCACTCCGCTCTGGGGCGCAGGCCTCAAGGTGAACTTCGGCAAGCGTTGGCGCACCACCAGCGACTCGATCGACCATGTCTACCAGGACAACAAGGAATCCAGCGCGACCTACGCTGCCGACGGTATCGAGTTGATCGGATCGTATAACATGGATCCGTTCCACATCTACGGTGCCCTCGTCTGGCGCACCCTCGACACCTCCGAGACTTGGCAGGAGGCCAACGGCGACGAACGCAACGATTATTCCAGCCGCTATGATCGCATTGGCCTCCGTCTGGGCATCCGCACCTACGTGACCGGCGCGGAAGGCTTTGCCTGGCGCGTGAACGGTAGCATCTACGAGCGCTACCTCCGTCCTTCCGGATCAGAACTGGCCCCAGCCGATTCCGAGTTTGAAAAGTCCGAGGTCTACGAATTCGGACTCGCTGGCGACGCCGGCTATCGCTTTGCCACGGCCAACAAATCGATGCTCAACGTTGGCGTCAACACTGCCTTCAACATGATCAACGGGAAACCCGAGCCCGTCAACAATGCAGTGGTCAACCGATACGACTACACCGACTACAACTGGTCGATCTCGGCTCGCCCCAACGCCAGCATCCTGCTTCCGATGACCGAACGCTGGACGCTGCTTGGTGGAGCAGGCTTGACCTTCTCGTACACGGCCTCCGACGCCTATGTCGGTGACGACGAAGCGAAGATCTCCACCCTCACCACCACAGCACCCTCTGGCAATTTCGGTTTCCGCTACGGCAAGGACATCTGGGCGATCGAAGCGCAGGTTTCCAGCGACCTCCTGACCAACGGTCCCTACTTCATCACCGGTCGCGATGGCACCTCCACCGATGATCAGGGCAACTATGTGCTGGGTGGCCCAGTCCTCGCTCAGTTCGGCCTCACGGTCAACCTGAAGTAACCCGATCCGATCGACGCGCCGTCCTCGGCGCGAAGGAAGCCCCGCTTCGGCCCACAGCCGGAGCGGGGCTTTTCGTTTCATGCCCCAACGAAGCAAATCGAGTAGATTTGCGAACCTTATGATCCTGCCCAGAGAAAAGCGTCTCACATCCGAACAGCTTGTCGAACTCGAAGCGATCCTCGCCGAGTACGGTTGCTCCATCACCCCGATCGAGGGAACCACCCGTTCCATCTATGCGATCTCGGGCGACGAGCGCGACGAGGAGATGATCGGGCGCATCGAAGGCCTCGACTACATCGATCGCATCGATCGCATCCAGGCCCCCTATCGCCTGATGCACCACAGTTCCGACCTCAACACCCACAGGGTGCGCATCGGAAACGCGGTCCTGGGCGAAGGCTTCCACGTGATCGCCGGGCAGTGCACGATCGACCCCAAGAATCCGCAGTACTTCCTCGAAACGGCCCATGCCGTCAAGGAAGCCGGAGCCGTGGCCATTCGTGGCGGCGTCTGGAAACCGCGCACCAGCCCCAACGCCTACCAAGGCGACGACAAGGCCCTCGAGATCCTGTTGCGGGCCCGCGAAGAAACAGGCCTTCCCGTGAGCACCGAGGTGATGGAAGACCGCCACCTCGACGTGGTCGTGCAGGCCGGGGTCGACATCATCCAGATCGGTACGCGCAACGCCCTGAACTACGGCCTCCTGAAGCTCGTCGGCAAAGGAACCGCGAGTACGAAGATGGTCGTCCTGCTCAAGCGCGGCATGCACATGGGCCCCGTCGACGAATTCCTTTGCGCGGCCGAATACATCGCCGCAGGCGGCAACCCCAACGTGGTGCTGTGCCCGCGCGGCACCAAGCCCGAACTCGACGGCTACCGCAACTTCCCCGACGAATCCATCACGCCCATCCTCAAGGGCAAGACCTGGGCCCCCGTCGTGGTCGATCCTTCGCATTCCGTGGGCAAGGCCGTCTTCGTGCCCTTCGCCTCCCTCGCCGCGGCCGCCTACGGGGCCGACGGCCTCAACGTGGAAACGCACGTCTGCGGCTCCAAGGGAATCGGCGACGATCCCAAGCAGTCCATCACGCCCGCGGTCCTCGCGCGCCTGATCCGCGACTGCAAGGAGATCCACGCTCGCGCCAAGTCCTACCTGCTTCCTCTCCAGAAAGCCTGAGAGAAGGCGGCCCATGCTCATCCGCGTCCATCCGATCACTCCGCAACCTCGCTTCGTGGAACAGGCGGCTCGCGTTCTCGAGCGCGACGGAGTCGTCGTGTATCCCACGGAATCGGGCTACGCGATGGGCGTCTCCACGGGTTCGCCCAAGGCGATGAACCGCCTCTACAAGTTGACGGATCCCGTCAAGACGAAGGTGATGGCGCTCCTGTTCCACGACTTCGCGCAGGTCTCGGAATTCGCCAACGTCTCGAACTTCGCCTTCCGCACCATGAAGCACCTGGTGCCGGGCCCCTACACGTTCATCCTGCCCGCGAAGTTCCGCACCACCAAGCTGCTGGGCGTCAAGCGCGCCGAAGTGGGTGTGCGCCTGCCCGAACACCCGTTCCTGGGCGCGTTGTTGGAAGCGCATCCCCATGCTCTCCTGAGTACGGCGGCGCGATTCTCCAGCCGCGAGCACGAAATCTTCTCCGATGCGCTCGCGATCGAGGAACAATACGGACGCATGATCGACCTGGTCGTGGACGCCGAACCGATCACGCCAACTGGTACTACCATTGTTTCGTTGCTGGAAGACGAGATCAAACTCGTCCGGGCCGGAATCGGCCCCTTACGCCCTTTGGGACTGGAGGAATCTTGATGGACGCCCTGACGGAACTGGAGATCCGCATCCTTGGAACGCTGATCGAAAAATCCCTCGCGACGCCTGAATACTATCCTCTGACCCTCAAGAGCCTGCGCGCCGGATGCAACCAAGCCACCAATCGCGTGCCGGTCACCGACCACGACGAAATCGAGATCGAAGAGGGCATCAAGTCCCTCAAGCTCAAGGGACTCGTGTACTTCGTCGAACCCAAGGGCAGCAACGAGGTCCGCAAGTTCGAGCACACCCTCTTCGAAGAACACCGCTGGGGCCTCGTCAAGGGACAGGTGGCGTTGCTCGGAATGCTCCTCCTGCGAGGTGAGCAGACCGCCTCCGAATTGCGAACCCGCGTGCGCGAAAAGATGATCGACCTCTCCCCGGCCCAGACCGAAGAGCTTCTCGACGCCGCAGCCGCCATGGAGAACTCCGCATTCTTCCGCGTCCCACGCCAGCCTGGACAACGCGAGCCCCGTTGGCGGCACTACCTCTCCCTCGAAGACCGCCAGGACGCCGGATCCCCCGAAGACATGCCCGAGGATGGTTCGTCGTCGACAGCGGCCCATCACCGCTCGGGAGCGATCACCAAGGCCCAGTTCAATGCCCTGGCCGACCGCGTCCGCCGTCTCGAAGACCAGATCCAGAAGCTGCTGGGGCACTAGCAGAAGAGGAGATGAACGGGCCTCCCGCCGCGGCAGGCTCGCGATCGTTCCTTACCGCGCGGAGAACGGCTCCCACCTGGAGGCGGGAACCGTTCTCACGCGCCGACTTCGCGCAGAAGGGGTGCAGGGAACCCCTTCGCGCAGCCGACCTCTAGGGGCGAGCCATGGCCCGCGCGGTGCCCGCCGCCTCGACGACCAGGAGCGAGGCGCCACTGAGACAGGAATTGTCAATCACGTCGCCGTAGGCGAAGAGACCCGACACGAGGAGCCTTCCGCGAGCGTCCAGGACGCGCACAGGGACCGGAGCGGGGGCCCGCACCTCGAGCCCGCGCCGCGTCCAACGCAACGCCGGCCCGTCGACCGCTACCGCACGACGGCTCGAGACGTTGCAACGCCCGTCGCGAAGACAGGCGTCTCCGGAGGAGACGACACTCATCCGCCCCAGGTTGGCGCCCGTCTCCGTCACCTTCAGACGCAGCACATGAACTCCTTCCGTCAACCGAAAGTTTCCCGACCAGCTGTCCGCCCAAGCGCTCCAACCCGAAGTCGCCGTGGTCCGGAGGGTCGAGGCTGCGGTTCCATCCACCGCGAGTTCGAAGGACCCGCCAGAACCCGCCGTGCGTGCGAGCAACAGATAGGTGTCTGCGCTGTCGACCGTCACCGTGTAGGAGAGCCACTCGCCCGCGGCGATCCAGCCCACGTTCCAGGCACCTTCGGCCGACGACCATTCCAGGTCGACGCCATCGTTGCGGAACGCCCAGCCATTGTTCCAGGCGACGCCAGCACCAGCGGTATCGATCGAGAGCGAATCGTGGTAGGCGACGCCGTCGCGTCCCATGTCGTATTCCTCCGCACCGAACGTCCCCGGCAGATGGATCGCGCGCCAAGGCTTGGCGACATCCTCGCGCACCTGGCGGAAAAGGCCGTCCACGTAGTCGGGATGATACACGGTGTTGGCGAGCTTCAGGTTCTCGACGAGCTGGTCCAGTCCGTTGGCAAGCGTCGCCGAATCGGGACGCGAACCGCCCTTGCCCCAGGCGAGGAAGGCCTTCCAGCCATCGGTGGTGCGGATGGAAAGCGGGCCGACAGCGCTCTCGATCTTCTTGTACGGCCACCACGACCAACCGATGCGTTCCGATTCGAGCATGGAGATCGTCTGTCGGTTCCACTCGTTGGAGTTCTCGCCCGACTCGCCCAGCCAGATGGGGATGTTCCAAGTGTCGCGGATCTGGAAGAGCGGGTTGATGGTGCCCACGTCGGTGGAGTTCCAGTACTTGTGGAAGCTCACCACCAGCTTGTCATCCCAGATCCCGGGCTCGAACACGCCCCCGTAGTTGCCACCCCAGCAGTTTCCCTCCACGATCAGGATGTGGTTGCGATCGACCTCGCGGATGGCGTTGGTCATCTCGACGTACACCTGCCGCAGCGGGGCGTTGCGCGATTCGTCGCAACCGTTGCGGTTCGCACCGTCGAAGGGCCAGTTGGGCTCGTTGAGCAGGTCGTAGCCGCCGATCATGGGCTCGTCCTTGTAGCGCTCGGCGAGCTTGCGCCACAACTGGACGGCCATGGCGCGGTTGGTGTCGCTCTCCCAGAAAGAGGGCTTCGAGGGATCGCGGTCGGAGATGTTGTTGTCGTTGCCCTGCCCGCCCGGCGCCGCGTGCAGATCGAGGATCAGACGGATTCCGTACAGCTTGCACCAGGCCAGCAGGCTGTCGGTGCGCCGGAATCCCTCGTCCTTCCAGCGCGCGGGAAGCCCCGGCTCCATGTAAAGGCTCCAGTGCATGGGAAGACGGATCGAATTGAAGCCCCACGAAGCCATGCGCTCCACGTCTTCGCGCCGCAGGAACTCGTCGCGCCAGGACTGGTAGAACGATTCCGCCTTCGCCTCCCCCACCACCGAAGCGATGCGGTCGCGGATCTCGTGCTGCGTCCCGGCGAACGACTCCGTCCCCAGCATGTAGCCTTCCTGCAGCATCCAACCGCCGATCCCCAGGCCGCGCAGCTGCACGTATCCCGCGTCGTCGCCGATATAGGCGCCCTTCGCGCCGTCGATGCGGATGGGCCTCAGGAAACCTCCCGCATGCGCATGCCCCGCCGCCAGCATGGCCAGCAGGAGCAGCGTCCTCGTCGTCCGTTTCATCGTCGTCCCCCCATTTCCTTCGCGCGTGGTGTCGATTTCCGTCATTCCGTTCAACGCACCGTGGCGGACATGCCACCCGACGCGTCGGCGATCCCTTCGAGCCTCCACGCGTACGTTCCGCGCGGCGGTGCCGCATCGAGTCTCGCGACGCCATCCCGCATGCGCGCGACCGCGGCGACCCCGCCGTCGATCCGACGCAGGAAGAAGGTTCCCTCCGCCCCCGCATCGCTTGAACGGATCGTCGTCCCGTCGATCGAGATCCGCGCCGCGCCGCGAGCCACCGGATCTCTCTGACGGATTCCGACCACATTGGAAGCATATCCGCCGATCGTCACCGTGGCCGAGACGGGCGCGGAGACGTGGATGGTCGAGGACTGCTCGAAGACGTCGTCGTAGCAGAATCCGTACGACTTGCGGTTCCAGCTCAGTCCCGGGCGATGCCAGAATCCGGCATACTCGTTGTAGGGAGCCGACTTGTACCAGCGCGCGGTATCCGACCAGATCTGGACGGTTCCGGATGGTGCCGCCAGATCCACCGCGTGCCGGTTCACCGCCGCGCAGAAGAGCGACTGCACCACCAGATCGAGCGTCTGCGTCGGGAGCTTCTGCACGTCCTGGGCGAGCACGCCCTTGCCCTCCAGCACCTCCTGGGTGGATGGGCGCGAAACGATGATGCCGGTGTCGTTGCCATAGTGGACCGTGAGCTTGCGGAAAACGAACCGCTCGCCGACCACGCGTCCCTTCCACACGCCCGTCTCCCCGCCGTCGAAGATCAGATCCTCGTCAGCGTACTTGGTCCAGATGGCGTCCACATAGGACTTGAAGAAGTCGGCATGCGCTCCCCCGACCTGGAACGCCGCCGTCTTGGACGGCGCGACGATGGCGCCTTCGCTCTCGTTCAGGCAGTTCCGGAACGCATCCGACGTCGAATTCTTCCACGCTCCGAGGATGGCGTCGTGCGCCAGCAGTTCGCCCGCCTTTTCGAGAAGTCCTCCGTCGGCCGCGATCTCCAATCCCATCGGATACTGGTAGGAGTCGACACGCGTGGTGTTCGCCCATATGCCGCTTTCGGCCGTGTTGGTCAGCTCGATGATCTCGTAGCGGATGCCCTGGTTGGGATCGGTGGGATTCGCGAGGTTGGGCGCCGCATAGCCTCCCGAGAATCCGAAGAAATACAGGTATAGCTGCGAACCGAACGAGACCAGGATGCGCGATCCCGTGATCAGGGGAACGCGGATGGTGCGATCGGGGATCTCGGAAAGCGGGACGAAGCAATTCGAGTAGAGTCCGTTGCCGCCGGGACCCTTGTTGCCACCGGTCGTCGGTCCCATCACGGTGTTGTCGGAAACGTCCATCGCACGGACTTCTCCGGTGCGCGGATCGATCCACACGTGCCCACCGACCTTCCCCACCACGGCGACGAACACCTGCGCGTCAGGCCAGGAGGAGCGGTTCACGAAGGTGAACGGAACCTCGCGGCTCCACGCCGACCCGAGAAGCAGGAGCACGAGCGCGGAAAGCATCCCGCAGTGATGTCGTTTTCTGTCCACGATGTCCATCTCGTTTTCCATGATGTCCCTCCTTGCCGATCACGACGCCTTCGCCTCCGCGGCAGGCATAGGTTATGGGCGGCCGATCGGGACCACAAGCGCATTCCGTTCGGTTTTTCCCTTTTTCCCGATTCGCTCGGTCTTTCCCTTTTTCCCAAACGGCCTCGGCCGTGTCGGCGCGAACCGGCGACCCATGGAGCGTCGGGGTGGAACGTCCTCCCCGCGAACCATTCGTTCAGGAGATACGCACCATGAAATGTTGGACGGTAATGCTGGCGATGCTGGCGGGTCTGGCCGGCGCCGCCACACCCGTGGAAACCCACGGCCGACTCTCGGTGAAAGGAAGCAAGGTCGTCGACGAGAGCGGCGCCCCCGCCAATCTGCGCGGGATGAGCCTGTTCTGGAGCCAGTGGGCTCCCGAGTACTGGAACCGGGACGTGGTCGGCTGGCTCGCCAAGGACTGGAAGATATCCGTGGTACGCGCCGCCATGGCGGTCGACAACAATGGATATCTGACCAACCCGGCCCAACAGATGAAGCGCGTCGACAGCGTCGTCCAGGCCGCCATCGACAACGACGTCTACGTGATCGTCGACTGGCACGACCACGACGCCAACCTGCACGTGGACCAGGCGAAGACGTTCTTCGAGGCGATGTCCAGGAAGTATGGCGACAAGCCCAACGTCATCTGGGAGATCTGGAACGAACCGAACGACAAGAACGGAAGCGGATCGGGAGGCTACGACACCTGGTCGGACATCAAGTGGTACGCGAACCAGGTGATTCCCGTGATCCGCGCCAACAGCTCCAACGTGATCGTGGTGGGCACGTCCGTGTGGAGCCAGGGCGTCCAGGAACCCGCGTCCGATCCCATCGCGGGCACCAACATCGCCTATACCCTGCACTTCTACGCAGCCTCCCACGGACAGTGGCTGCGCGACCGCGCGGTCGCGGCCATGAACTCCGGCATCGCCCTCTTCGCGACCGAATGGGGAACGTGCGAGAGCAACGGCGACGGATCGCTCTCCTTCGACGAGTCGGGCAAATGGCTCTCGATGATGGACGACTACGGGATCTCCTGGGCCAACTGGTCGATCGCCAACAAGGACGAGACGTGCTCTGCGCTCACGGGCGACGCCGCTTCCGAAGGCGGCTGGAGTTCAAGCCAACTGACCACGTCCGGTGCGTGGGTGCGTGAAGAACTACGCAAGTGCGGCGAATACACGATCACCGTGAAGGACACCTTCGCGCTGCCAGGAACGATCGACGCATCGAAGCCATCGTCGAAGACTGGCGTGAAGGTCGAGACCGACGCGTCGGGCTCGGGAAGCCACCTCGCCTACATCGATTCGGGCACCGCCGCGGAATATCTCGTGAAGGCGAGCACCCCGGGGCGCTTCTCCCTGAAGGCGTCCGCGGCGAGCGCCAACGCCGGCGGCTCGATCGTCTGGAGCCTCGACGGCAGAACGATCGCGAGCACCTCGGTGGGCGGCACCGGAGACTGGCAGAATTGGGCGGATGCGGCGGGCCCGGAAATGTTGATTTCCGCGGGCGTCCATGTGCTGCGGCTCTCCTTCAGGGGATCGGGCACCGGTCTCTTCAACCTGAAGTCGATCTCCGCCGTCCAGGAGCCAGTCGACACGTTCACCGCTCCTGGAACGATCGACGCCTCGAAACCATCGACGGCGAGCGGCCCGCAGATCGAGGCCGATGCGGACGCGTCGGGGAGCCATCTCGCCTGGATCGACGCGGGAGGATCGGCGCAGTACGCCGTGCGCACCGACAAGGCGGGCGGCTACGCGGCGACAATTTCCGTCGCCAGTGCGGGCGCGGGAGGATCGATCGCATGGAGCCTCGACGGCAGGGCAGGAACGACCACGACCATCGCTCCGACAGGGGGGTGGCAGGAGTGGGCGGAAGTCGCAGGTCCGACGATTCCGCTGACCGCCGGGACCCATGTGCTGCGACTCGACTTCAAGGGAACCGGAACGGGACTCTTCAATCTCGCGGGCATCGCCCTCGCATGGCAGGGTCCGCTCGAAGCGTCGCGTCGCGCCTCCACCCCGGACGGCGTGCGCATCCTGGGCGACCGCGCCGAGATCTCCGGAGGAACATGGACCCGCGCGACGCTGCTGGACGCCGGCGGGCGCATGGTCGCGAACCGGACGCTGGGAGCGGGCTCCGCGACGCTTGGATTCGGCGATCTGCGCGGACGCGGTTTCCTGCGCCTGGACGGCCACGAACCGATGACGATTTCCGTCATCTCCGTGAGATAGCGGGAGAGACGGACCGGGACTCCGCCGGTCGAGATCGTCGAAACCGGCGGAGGCGCCGCGGATCCGAGGGGATCCGGCGCCTCAACCAGCGGATGGGGAGCGCGTGGACTGGCGAGCCACCAGGGCGCCGTCGATGGACACCGCTCCCCCGCTGCGCCAGCGGCTGGGCGATGCGAGATAGCCGAGCATCGCGACCGCGAGCTCTTCCTCGGCGAATCCGTACGAAGTGAGCCCCGCCTCCTGCGCGCGCAGGGTGTTGTCGAACCCCACGAGCGAGAGATCGCGTCCAACGAGCACGCCCCGCTCGCGCAGCCAGCACGAGGCGAGCAACGCGATGTCGTCGTTGGCCGCGACCCAGGCGGTGATCGAGCGGTCGGCCAGCGCGCCGGAACAGAGACGCTCGACATCGGCCAGCACGGCCTTGTCGCGCAGCAGCGCCTCGACCGACTCGGCGATGACCCGAAGGCGATCGGACAGGAATTGTCCCAGCAGGTCGTGGACGGGACGCATCGCGTCCCGGACCGTTCCGGGATCGGGATTGTACTGCGAAGGATTCCACGCGCCGTCCCAGGTGAAGGCGCGGACCGACGCGGACGGCACCGCCATCGCGCAGACGCGTTCGAGCCCCTCGAGGCGCCGCTGCGACCAGACGCTTCCGTGGTACGGGCTGATCCACGCGATGCCGCGATGTCCCAGGTCGAGCAGGTATCGCGCGACATCGCGTCCGGCGTTGACCGAATAGCCCGTGGCGAACCAGCGGCAGCGCGGGAATTCGGGGCGACGTCCACCGTGAGGACACTCGTCCCATATCGCCAGCGGAAGACGGATTCCGGACAGCCGCCGGAAAACGGCATCAGTGCCGTCGATGCGCCACAGCGAGAGGATGAGCCCTTCGACGCAATCGGCGATGTTTCCATCGAAGGGAGCGCCATCCTGGAAAAGCCGCCCCTCCTCGCTCACGCCCCAGGTCTCGATGCGCATGTGGACGCGCGCGGCTTCCTGTTCGAGAGTCCGGCGGAAGAACGCCTCGCGGGCAGCCTCCCCCACCGACATGCCGTCGCCGTCGCAGCGGCGCAGCAGGGCGATGCGGATGCTCCCGGCGGGACTGCGCGTGTTGCGCGCCTTCCAACCCCGCGCAAGCGGCTCGACGAGCCCCGCGTCGACCAGGCGGCGCATGACCTTGCGCAACGTGGGCGGCGTGAGGCCGAGATGCTCGCACAGTTGCGCCGACCCCGGAAGCCGCTCTCCCGGTTTCCAGCGCCCGCCCTCCAGTTCGCGTTGCATGCGCAGGAGCGCTTCGTGCCATTTGCCGGGCACGCTCGACTCGACCGGTTCCACCATGGCAAGAGAATACAGCCTTCCGGTCGTCGAGCAAAGTCCTTCCTGCATGCACCCGTCAACAGGCACGCAGGGAGGTCGCTTCCCGTCCCGCTCTTGCTTTCGGACAGGTTCGCTCGTAAATTCAGTCGGTCCACACGACTGACGCAACCGGGGAGCACCCCAAGGAACTGTGGATCTCGGAGCTTCGTGTCGTCCGACACCTCGCCTCCGTAGCGGCCGCCGCGCGTCTGGGCACCCTTTCCAGGGACCCGGCGCGGCCGCACCGGGTCCTCCATGCAAACGGAGGCCCAACCATGACGCAGACACACCACATCGAACCGGAACTCGCCCGACTTCTGGAGCTCGAGGAAAACCGCCAGCGCGACAGAATCCGTCTGATCGCTTCGGAGAACTACGCGTCGCGCGCCGTGCGCGAAGCCTGCTCCAGCGTCCTCATGAACAAGTACTCGGAAGGGTACCCCGGAGCGCGCTTCTACGAGGGGCAGCAGATCGTCGATCGCGTGGAGCGGCTCGCCATCGAACGGGCGAAGGCGCTCTTCGGAGCCGAACACGCGAACGTCCAACCCTACTCGGGATCGCCCGCCAACCTCGCGGTCTACGCGGCGTTCCTGAAGCCCGGCGACACGATCCTTTCGCTCGATCTCTCCGACGGCGGACATCTCACGCACGGCTCGAAGGCGAGCATCACCGGCAAGTGGTTCAAGGTGGTCCACTACCGCCTCGATCCCTCGACGGGCCTGATGAACCACGACGGCATCGCGGCGCTCGCGCGTCTGCACCGCCCGAAGATCATCCTGTGCGGCCACTCGGCTTGGCCCCGCATCCCCGATTTCGAGGCGTTCCGCAGGATCGCCGACGAGGTCAAGGCGTTGCTGTGGGTCGACATGGCCCATTTCGCGGGACTCGTGGCAGGCGGAGTCCACCCCAACCCGGTCCCCCTGGCCGACGTGGTCACGACCACGACGCACAAGACCCTCCGCGGCCCTCGCGGGGGAATGATCCTGTGCAAGCAGAAATACGCGGCCGCGCTCGACCGCGCCGTGTTCCCAGGGCTGCAGGGCGGGCCGCACGACAACACCACCGCCGCGATCGCCCAGGCGCTGTTCGAGGCTTCGCAACCGGAATTCACATCCTACGCGCACGACGTGGTCCGCAATGCCCGGGTCCTGGGCGAGAATCTCGTGGAGCAGGGGTTCGACCTCGTGACGGGCGGAACGGAGAACCACCTCGTTCTGGTCGACCTGCGCAAGACGGGTCTGGATGGCAAGAGCACCGCCGAAGCGCTCGACGCCGCCGGCATCGTGGCCAACGCGAACAAGATCCCCTGGGACGACCGCCCCGCGGCGAAGCCTTCGGGTCTGCGCCTGGGAACGGCCGCCGTCACGACGCGGGGAATGGGCGAAGGAGACATGATCCGCATCGCGGGATGGATCGCGACCGTGGTCCGCAACCACCTGGCCCCGGACGTCGTGGCCCGGGTGCGGGAAGAGACGACGGCGTTCGCGCAGACATTTCCCGTCCCCTAGACCCGCTCGGGACCCCTGGCGGCAAAAGCGCCGTCGGGGGTCAGATCAGGACGACGAGAGCCGTGATCGCGATCGAAACGAGGAGCGACGCGCAAAGGAGCACGTAGGCGCGATGGCGCAGACGCGTCTCGAGATCGCGGTCGGGAACGCGCTGGATCCCGCAGTCGAGATCCCACGCCCCAATGGCCGCGAGAACGACGCAGGTGCGGGCCTTGGCCTGGAGGATCAGGATGATCCCCGCGAAGACGGGCATGAACAGAGCGGCACGCCACAAGGGATGGGCTCCGCAGTGGACCATGCAACCGGCGACCGCGAACGAGGCCACCAGGACGATGAAGCCCCCTGCGAGGCGAATACGCCTTCCCTTGGGGCCCAGGTTGTACACCAGGGCTTCGCTGTTGCGACGACATGGAAGACGCGACGGTTTCATCACCGGGTCTAGAATACAGCAGGATCGGCCTTCGAACCACCTGATTGGCCAGGTTTTACCGACAAGTGACACAAAAACCCGCTCTCGAAGCCCGGCGTTCGGGATGGAGGACGTCGGAGACCGTCAGTCGATACGCGGAAGCACTGCGGCAGGCGCCGAAAGCACATCGGAATCGAAGAGTCCCGAGTGGACGGAGAGTCGCGCCAGACGCAATCCTCCGCCGAGTCCCACCTCGCGTCGACTCCACGAAGAGCGGTTGGCGAACACCGGAGACGCGACAGGAAGCCGCATTCTCGTCGTGCCGTCGCAGGAGATGGACAGCGTGGAGCCGTCCCACGAGACGGCCAGCCCGAACCACGACGCGCCCGGATCCCAGACGACGGACGTGTCGAACCCCGCCCCTTCGAACACCAGGCGCTTTCCTCCGACCCCCACGCGCATCCCCGCGCCCAGGGAATCGGTCCAGTCGAGGAGCCAGAGCGATTCGATCCCCGCTGTGCGCAACCGAGCCAGATAGAGAATCGCGAAGCGGCCCGTATCGGGGAGTCCCGCCTGGATGGTGCCGATGGAGCCACCCAGGGACGCGTCGAGGACCGACCCCCATGCGGAATCCGTCGCGAGGACTCCCGCGGCGAGGAAGCCGCCACCCGTGGCGGAGAGATCGGCAAGGCTGGAGTCCAGGTCGGGGATGATCTCGAGGCGCGAGCCGTCCACCCGACGGAAGACGGAATCCGACATGCCGATCGCGGGAGGAACGCGCCGACAGAGGATGACGGAACGGACACCGACGGGAACGCGCGCCCACAGACGCCGCAAGCCGGACGAGACCCCGCCCCTGCGCAAGGACAGGATGTTTCCGAGAGTGTCGAGGAACACCGCGTTTTCAGGGACGAGGGAATCGGCGACCAGGCGCGGCCCCGCGACGCCGTCGCCCGCGATCGCGAGACGCACGGGAGCGAGGTAGACCGCCCCTGGATCGCTCGCGGAAAGGATGAAGGCTCCGGTGTCGGAAGGGGACGTCCATCCCGCGACGCCATCGATCCGGAGCCGGAGCGTCTGGGCGGGAAGACTGTCGATGCGAAAGGAACCGTCAGCGGCGAGGGCCACGGAGCGTCCGAGCCCGGGCAACGCGAGACGCCCCTCCGACGCTCCGAGGACGGTGCCACGAAGGGTGCGCACCCCGAGGAGGCCGCCGAAGAAGGAAACGTCGCTTCCACCGGAGACATCGGCGACCAAGGCGAAGGAATCGCTGCGGGCCTCCATCGTCCAGGATCCTTCGCCGAAGCGCAGATCGACGCGTCCGTTCTCGTCGGCGGTGCCCCGGATCCATTCCGACGCCCCGCTGGCGTCTGTCGCGTCGGAAGGACGCAGCACGACCGAAGCGCGCGCGGCGGGTGCGCCTCCGGGAAGGCTCAGGGTGATGGCGAGGGCGTTTCCCGCCTCGGTGCCCGTGGTTCCTCCCGCGGTCCGGTCGGACCCGCACGAAACGAGGAACACGCAGGAGAGGATGGACAGGATCTGTCGCATACGTCCTTCAGGCATCGCGAGGCTCGTCCGGGAGCCCCAGAGGAACGAGCTGGAGGGAGAGCTGGTAGACGCGGTCGGGCGAATCCATCCCGGCGACGGTGGCGAGCACGCGGGAGCGGAACTCCCGGATCATTTCGACAAGGCGGGGATACCCCTCTGGCGGAATCGACACGGTGAGTGAAGATAGGTCTCGGCACTCCTTGGGAAGGGATTCGATCGCCTCGAGCGAAAGCAGGAGCGACTGGCGGTGGAAATGCCGCACCATGGGAGCCTGCGCGGAGGATCCGTCGCGCAGGAAGGCGTCGCGGACCTGCCAGATTCCGTCATCATCCTTGGCGGCCAATCCGATGCGCTCCAGGAGGAGGACCGCTTCGCGGACCTTGCGCGCCGACTGCCGCGGCCGCAACATGCCGCCCAACCGCTCCCAATCGTCGCCGAAGCGTCCGCACGAAAGAAGAGAGCGCAGGGCCACGTGGATCCAGCTCTCCCAGTAGGCGACCTGGATGTCGTCCAGGGGCACCGGAGAGACGCGACGCAGTTCGGCCATCCGGACGAAGCAGGCCTGGGCCTCGCGATGCCCTTTGGACTTGGCGTAATGGACGCACAACCGGAAATACTCGGCCTCGGCGCCTTCGAGTCCGAGGAGATCGCACACGGGCTGGACCCGCGAGTGCGACAGATGCCGCTCCTGGGCGAGGATCTTGGAAAAGAGGCTGGGATCCATGGCCAATCGCTGGGCGGCCCAGCGCAGGGACACGGCCGGACGCCGAAGGCGTTCGTCTTCGAGCCATTCGCGGAGGAAAGCCCGGTAGTCGGCGGCGGTCCAGATGGAAGCCATATCGTCAACATGCCTTTTCGGACGACCACAGGGAAAGAAACGCCTTCGGAAGGATGTGGACAACTTGTCCATCTTTCATGGCGGAACAGGACACGTTGTCCACGATTCCTGGCGCATCCTTCCATCGCACGACGGCCCTCCGCGATGATGTTCGAGGAGTCACGATCCTCGAAAGGAGTCCTCTCATGAATACACGCATCCTCCTCCCCCTCCTCGCCGGTCTCGCCAGCATGGCTTGGGCCGACTTGGTTCCCGTCCTGTCGGAGCCCAGGTCCATTCCCCTCAACGTCATCTCCTACGACGCCTGGGGCGACACCCTGATCGCCGCACGTACCGGAATCACCTACCGTATCGTCCGCAAAGGCGACCAAGTCGTCCTCGTCGACAGCATCGTCAGCGATTCGATACGCTCCGAGATGCCCCGCACACTCCAGACCAACAAGGGCTACCACCTTCAGGTATCCTCATCATGGCTGCTCGCATTGGATTGGCCCAACAAGCCCGGCACCAATCTCCACTCGATTTCCCTGGGATACAACCGCGCCACGGGTGACCTGTTCCGCGGCACGAACGACACCCTCATGGGCTACATCTGCTCGAACAGCGTCGGATATTTCGTGAAGGAGATCGATCGCACCCACTGGGTCCTCAAGGACACCATGCGGGCCATGGGAGACACCAGCATCGTCTGCAGCGTCGATCCCCTGGTGCGGCGCGTCGCCTACGCCAAAATTCCGGCCAGCAGCACCGAACCAAGCCGGATCTATCGCGGCGATGCATCCTCGGGCTTCAACCTGGGCTACGATACCGCGACCATCCACCCGACCGCCCTCTTTGCCGCCTACGACGACGCCTGGCTCGCCTACGACGACGCCCTCGGTCTGGTGCGTCTGGGGGGCCTGGGCCAAGAATCCATCCTGTACCCCACGGAATTGGCCACGCTGAACGACAAGTACGTCGCCCCCGTCCGCAAGGACTCGCTCATGGTCTTCGGCGGGGACAGCACCCTGGTCCTGGCCGGTTGGACCCGCAACAAGTTCCAAGTCTACCAGACCATCAAGCTCGACAACAGGATCAACTACGCGATGGCCCTGGGAGATTCCACCCTCTGGATCCAGAGCAATGGCAAGATTCTCTCCTTCCGAATCTCCTGGGAAAATCGCTCCAGCAGCTCCATCCACCGCGCCATGGCTGTGTCCGGCGCATTGCAGGTCCGGCAGGATGCCAGCAAGCTCCTGCTGACTTGGAACGGGGACGGAGAAACCTCGGCCCAGCTTATTGGGATCAATGGTAGAGTCCTTGCCCAACCCCGCCTGGCCCCAGGGAAAACGACCGAAATCAGCCTCTCCGGACACCATGGACTGTACCTGATACGGACAAATAGTGAAACCATGACGATCATGGTCAGATAAACAAGACCCATACAAACAGAAGAATCTTGCGCCGCTCTCGAGGAGCAAGACTCGATGAGCAAGCGCGACCATGGCTATCACTAGCTGACCATGGTCGCGCAGCTCTGGTTACATGCTTGCTGAGGCGAAGGTATCGCACCTCGCACCTCCTCTCGTCTCTGTGAATCGAATACTTTATGGATTCACTGAGCACTTCAGCTGGAGGAGCGTTCCAAATGGCCCTGATTCGAGCAGAGTTCAAGATCGGCGGCATGAACTGCGCCCATTGCGTGGCCACGGTCCGCAAGGTGCTGGATGCCCTTCCCCTCGAAGCCCAAGACGTGGCCATCGGCCGAGTCCGGGTCGAGTTCGACCCCACCCAGGTGAACCAGAACCAGATCATCACCGCCATCGCGAACGAAGGCTACGACGTCGATCTCGTCTGATCCTCGAAGCCCGGCCAAGGGCGAACGGGCCATCCTGATCGTGGAGGGGATGAGCTGTTCCGCCTGTGTCGCGCGCGTCGAACGGACCCTTGAGCGTGCGCCTGGCGTCCAGAGAGCATCCGTCCAACTGATGTCGGGAACCGCCGTCGTGGAATTTTCCCCGGACGCCACCTCCGCCGAAGAGTTGGGCAGGAAGGTCTCCGCCATAGGGTACCCAAGCCATCCTCGCGACGCCGCCCTCGTGCAGGGATCCAATCCCGTGGAACGCCAACATCGGATCGCGACGATCGCAACGCTTTCCGTCTTCGCCCTGTCGATGGTCCTGGACGCACCGCTGATGTCCCCCCACGAAGGAGCCTCGGGAATCCTCGCCTGGATCGCCATGCCATTCCACGAGGTTCTCCACCAATTCCTGCCAGGCCTGTGGTCCGCTCCCCCCGCCTTGTTGGGCTGGATCCTCCTGGCGTTGCATATTCCCGTCCTCGTCCTCTGGGGGCGGCACTTCTTCGTCCAAGCCTGGAAGGCGGCGCGCTCGGCCGCCGCCGACATGAACACCCTGGTCGCCGCCGGCACGGGCTCGGCTTTCCTCCTCTCCCTCCCCTCGATCCTCGCGCCGGATTGGTTCGCCGCCCACAACCTTCCCGCCCCACTCTGGTTCGAATCCGTTTCTGGCGTGATCGGCTTCGTGAGTCTGGGCAAGTGGCTCGAAGCACACGCCCGCTCCCGAGCCCACCGACAGATCTCGAACCTCGCCTCCCTGATTCCCGACAACGCCCGCGTGATCGAAGAGGGCGAAGAGACGATTCATCCATCGGCCACATTGCTCCCCGGCGACCTGGTGCGAGTGCTGCCCGGCGAGCGCTTTCCCGTGGACGGCACGCTGGTGGAAACAGCGGGGTTCGTCGACGAAAGCCACCTCACGGGGGAACCGCTTCCGCGCGAAGTTCTCCCCGACGAAACGATCCAGGCCGGCAGCCTCGCGACAACCACGCCCTTGCTCGTGCGCGTGGAACGATCCGGGGATGCCACCACGGTGCAACGCATCGCCCGTCTCGTCGAAGACGCCCAGTCGTCGAAGGCCCCTCTGCAACGCACCGCCGACAAGCTCGCAGAGGTCTTCGCCCCCATGGTGATCCTCTTCTCGCTCGGAACACTGGCCATCCGGCTCCTCCTGGGAAGCGGACTCGGCCCCTCGCTGGAAGCGGCCATCGCCGTTCTCGTGGCCGCCTGCCCCTGCGCCATGGGCCTCGCCGTTCCGTCGGCCCTCGCGGTCGCCGTCGGTCGTGCCGCGCGACTCGGCATCTTGGTGCGCGACGCGTCGGCCCTGGAGAACCTGGGACGGGTGAGACATGTGATCTTCGACAAGACCGGCACGCTCACCGAAGGACGCCCCCGCTTCTCGCACATCGCCCCTGTTCCGGGCGTCTCGGAGCGCGACCTGCTCACGATGGCCGCGGCGGTGGAATCGGGATCGGCGCATCCGCTGGCCTCGGGCATCGTGGAAGCGGCGCGCCATTGGGGCATCGCGCTCCCCGCCGTGTCGGAATCCGTCACCACGCCGGGAATGGGTGTCGAGGGGGTCGTGGACGGCCATCGCATCCGCGCCGGCCGTCTCGAGTGGTGCAGCCCTTCCTCGAAGGAAAGCCCCCTGGGCGCGGAGACGCTCGTGTACGTTTCACGCGAGGGAACCCTGCTCGGCAGCATCGCCTTCTCCGATCCCCTACGCCCTTCGGCACACGCGACCGTCAAGCGCCTGCACAACATGGGCGTGAAGGTGGAGATCCTCTCCGGCGACCGCCCGGAAGCAGTCAAGGCGGTGGCGAACGCCATCGGAGCCAACAAGTGGACCGCCCAGGCCACGCCCGAATCGAAGGCCGACCATGTGGCCGCGTTGCGCGCGAAGGGCGTCATCGTCGCGATGGTGGGCGACGGCATCAACGACGCCGCGGCCCTGGCCGCCTCCGACGCGGGACTCGCCATGGGGAACGGTTCGGCGGTCGCGTTCGACTGCGCCGCGGCGGTGTTGCACGACCCCGCCGCCACCGCCACCGCGGTCGAACTGGGACGCGCCACGGTGCGTACCGTGTACGGCAACCTCGCGTGGGCGTTCGGCTACAACATCCTGCTCCTGCCCATCGCGGCCGGTTGCCTGATCCCCTTCACGGGCACGCGACTCTCCCCCGTTCTCGCCGGTGCCGCCATGTCCCTCTCGTCGGTTTCCGTCATGCTCAACTCGTTGCGCCTCGTCGCCTTCAGACCGACTCCCCCGCCTCCCGCGCGCACCGCGGGTTAATTTGGCTCCATGCTGCTCCCTCTTCTTCTCGCGCTCGCGGGCGCCCTGCCCGTCCAGACCCTCGACAGCCTCCTCGACGCGACATCGCGCCCGCGCGGCGGAACCGCCGCGGCCGTGGTGGTGCGGCTCTCCGACGACTCGGTCCTGTGGGACCACGACGGATTCCGGCGCATGCTTCCGGCCAGCACCCAGAAGGTCCTGACCGGAGCCGCACTGCGTTCGCGGCTGGGTCCATCCTCCACCCTGCCCACGCGCATCCTCGCCCGCGGAGCCGTGACGGATTCAGTCCTCCATGGCGACCTCGTCCTGGAAGGGAACGGCGACCCCTCGTTCGCCCGCGGCGCCGATTCGTCGCGGCTTCTCGCCATGGCCCGCACGCTCCACCGCTCCGGACTGCGCCGCGTGGAAGGCGGCCTCGTGGTGCGCGATGCGCTGATGCGTCCCGCCGACCGCCCCTGGCCCGGCTCCTGGGACTGGGACAACTCGCTCACCGACTGCGACGGCGGCGCGTCGATCGGCGTCTCTGTTGACGGAAACTGTCCTGGCGACAGTTCGCTCGCATTTCCCCATCGCTGGGCCGCGGCACGCCTGCGGGCAGCTCTCGCGCGGGCAGGGATCTCCGTGGACGGCCCCGAACGCTTCGAACTCGGCGCCTTCACCTCTCCGATGGAATCCCTGCTCGTCCAGCACGATTCCCCGATCCTCGACTCGCTCCTGCGGGAAGCGCTGTGGAAGTCATCCAACCACGACATGGAGACGTTCGGCATGGTGCTTGGCGCCTCCGACACGGTCTCCAGTCGCAAGGCCGGCCTGCTGCGCGTTCGAGGGATGCTCTCCGACATCGGGCTCGACACCGCGCGCAACGACATCCAGGACATCTCCGGCCTCTCGCGCAAGAACGCCACGACGAGCCTCGCCATGGCCCATGCGCTGGCCCGCATCGCGCGCACGCCTGCCATGAACGTGTTCCCCCTGCTCCCCTCGCCCGGTGTCGGCACCCTCGCCACGCGGATGCGGCGCACGTTCCCCAAGGGAGCGAAGCTGCACGCCAAGACAGGCAGCCTCGACGGCGTCTCGAGCATCGTGGGTCTCCTCGAGCCTCCCTCGGGCGACAGCCTCGTCTTCGTCCTCTTCTTCCAGGGCCACGTGGGCCCCGCCACGTCCATCCGATTCGCGCAGGACCAGATCATCGGTGTTCTCGCAGGCGGCCCCGTGATCGCCCCCACGGCCCGCGACACGACCCCGCCAGCTCCGAAACCGCCCAAGCCGCCAAGATCCAGGCCGATATTCCTGGAGCCGTGAGGCGTACAAGCGATGCCACCCCTTCCATCGAATGCTATGATGGGTCCGCCTCAACGGCGAAATCGATCCCCATCATTGCCCAGGAAAGCGAGGACGCCATGTCCGACACCCATTTCACCAAATCTCCTCTGGTCGTCGAACTCGAAGCCGGTACGCATTACGCATGCGCATGCGGCAAGAGCTCGAAATTCCCGTTCTGCGACGGAACGCACAAGGGCTCGGGCATCACGCCCAGGAAGTTCGAGCTCACGGAGAAGAAGGAAGTGCATCTGTGCCGCTGCGGCCAGTCGGGCAACGCCCCCTTCTGCGACGGAACGCACAAGAAGGCCTGACGACGGCCCGATCGATCCGTTCGCGCGGAGGCGCTATTCCCAGCGCGCCTCGACCTTGTGGCGCTCCTCGTGCGAGACCACCGCGCGCGTGAATTCGCGGACTTCGAACTTCTCGTCGGCCTCCACCGAAAGGATGGCGATGCCATCCTCCTCGCGGCGCACGATGTCCTTCACGATGCGCTTCTTGAGGGCTTCCTTGGGAAACTCCCAGCGGCGCGCCGAGCCATCCTTGCGGAAGGTGTGCTTGAGGCCGCGTTCGGAGAGCCATTTCGTCGGATCGAGGAGCGCGTCGCCCCGTAGCGAAAATCGGCGGGACGGTTCGCCGGGAACACCCAGGACGCGCCCATAGGGAGCGAAGAAGGACCGCAGAGCCTCGATGGACGACGGGTCAGACAGGATTTGTCGAACGCGTTCGGCGGCTTCGGGGAGCCACACGGGAACGAGGACGCGTCGGCCCGCGGACAGGAGATGCTCCTCTGGATCGCTCTCGTGGCGGCGGTATCCGACCACGAGTTCCGGGAAGGCCTGCATCCAGGCGCGCGCGTGCCAGGCTTCGACGAGATCGCGCGGAAGCCCCTGGCAGACGTGGTTCAACTCGACCTCGACGGGAACGAGGGTCTCGGAACGGCGCAGATCCCTGATGCGGCGATCGAGCGCGTCGAGATCCTGCCGCGGAGCCTCGCGCTCGTGCGTGATGGCCTCGCGTTCGGCGGGAGTGCAGGCGCCGCAGGCGCGGCACTGGCCCTTTTCGTTCACCCAGCCCAGGCAGACCGGCATCTGGACGTGTTCGCGGGAATGAAGCCACTGTTCCTTCAGGAAGCGGCGCGCGACGCCGGGATTCAGATCGTCCCACGGGGTCGCGGCCTGCTCGTCGGGATGGTAGCCGCGCACGGTCGAATCGGGGTCGATGCCGCGTTCGACGAAGACGGCCCGCAGGGCCTCGTGGAATTCGGGCGTGACCGCCTCGCGAAAGACGAAATCCGTCCGACGCTGCGCCTCGCGCACGGCGTCGAGGATCTCGGGGCCGCGGGCGCGCACGAGGACCTGGCTGACCCAGGCTTCCTCGATGCCGGCCGCGCCGCGGAATTCGAATCCGGCCTGCACGGCCACGGACTTCACGAAACCGCAGGTGCGGGAAAGCGTCTTGGGATCGGTCATGTCCTCGAACTCGAGGGGCGTCCAGGGGAACCGCACCAGCGGGGTGGCCGAAACAAGGGCGCGCGGCGAGGTGGGCCCGCGGCGCAGCTTCTCCTTGAGCCGGTACAGGAACGCCTTGAATTCGTCGAGATCCTGCTGTTCCTCGAGACCGGTCACGATCACGAAGATCTTCAGTTCGCGCAGACGGGCGCGCAGGAGCGTGTCGAGCGAGCGGTCGAGCTCCGCGTCGGAGAGGTCCTTCTGGAGATAGCTGCGCATGCGGGCGCTGATGCCCTCCAGGCCGCATGTGATCGAGGTCTTGCCCGCGATCTGGAGCAGACGCACGAAGGTCGGATCGTGTGCGATCGCATCGAATCGCTGGCTCTTGAGCCCCACCGTGCCGAAGTCTTCCAACAACTTCCCGAGAAGGGGGCGGATGTTCTCGTAGGTGTTGAAGTTGAAGCTGTAGAGGTCGAGGTGCGACAACCCCAGCTCGCGCTTCATGGCGAGCGCCGCCTCGCGGGCCGCATCGGGCGCGACTTCGCGATAGGGCTTGCGCGACCAGCTCTCGGCGCAGAAGGAGCAGAAGTAGGGGCAGCCTTCCGAGATCTGGAGACTCGCCGTTCCCGCCACGCCCTGCGCGGCGGGAATGGGCTCGAGCATCTTGAAGCGGTTCAGCTCGAGCGGGCCATGCCGCTTCTGCGTCTTCGGGCTCCATGTGTCGGGCACGTACGTGCCGGAAATGTCCAGGCACGCGCGGATGCGTTCCTCGCGCGACAATCCTTCGTCGCGCCCTTGGCGAAGCCTGCGGAAGAGCTCCTGGATGTCGGAGGGCTCCTCGCCCGCGAAGACGAGATCCAGAGGAGAATCCTCGCCGAACAAGGCGGAAGCGTACAAGGCGTTGGCGCCACCCATCAGGACCAGGGGGAGGTCGCTCCGACCGGCTCGCTCGCGGCGCGAGACGGGGATCCCGGAGCGCTCGAGCATCACGGGGATGTTGACGATCTCCTGGACCAGGGCGTTCGAAAAGGCGAGCACGTCGAAATCCTTGGCGTCGCGGCGCGTTCCGCTTCCCAGGAGCCAAGGCACTTCCGCCTCAGACAGAATCCGTCCATCATGTTCGGATGGCACCCACGAGACGTCGGGGAATACGCCGTCGACGTCGCGCAGGATGGAATGGAGGATGCCGTGCGTGAACGACTCGAGCGTGTCCTGCCAGGTGGACAGGCGCGCGAGCAGGACGCGGAAATCCCGCACATCCCATTCGCTCGCCGGCAGGCGATTGGGCTCCGCGCCGGAAAGCCACAGGCCGCCTCCGGACATTTCGTGGGCGTGGGAGCGGAACCAGTCTTCGTGGATGGGCATCGTGTCTCGTCTCGATCGTCGTGTCCCGACCGTCGTCGCGCTCCGGAAATGCCGGAGCCGACGTCGAGGTCGGGGCCGGAAAGGTCGGAAAGTTGGAGCGTTGGGGCAAGCCTCGTACTTACCGAGGCATCATTGATGCTTACGGGCGCCTGCCCGAAGCGGGCACCGGGTGCTACTCGGCCTGCGGCCTCGTCGGGCCGCCTGCGTGTCCCGCCCCATGCGGGCGACGCCCCCTGGTGCGATTGCAGCTTGGGGCTCAGTCGTCCTGGAGGCAGCGGAGGGAGTACCCGTAGTTCTTGTCATCGGAGAAGCGGCCTACCGCCGAATCGCCGCGGGAGAAGATCCGTTCCCATGCATCCCAACCGGCGGACTCCAATTTCTCGGAGGCCGTCCAGAAGAAAGCTATGGAGCCAGCGCTGGCAAAGCTGCTACCAAGGACGGTGCCCGCAAGCAGAACTCGAAACCCATAGGTGTCCGTCCCATCTACGGAGTCGTACCAACCCTCACTCGACTTGAGCTTGGTCCCCTCGGTGGTCCCGCGCAACGCGGTGGTTGCCGCATCAGTAGCGTTCATCCCCACCGCCACCTCCAGAGACTGCCACTCACCATCGCTGGGCACATGCCAACCCGTGGGGCAGATCCCCTTCACGCCGCTGGGAATCACCGTACTGGAAGTAGCCCCCTGCATCACCTCGCCCCACGTGTACAAACGACCATACTTTGAGCAGAAATCGGCACGGCTCACGTAACACACCCCTGCTCCCGCGTAGTTCAGATTCTGCGCCATCCATGTCTGCCCGCCAATCACCAACGTGCGGTACGTCTGACCATCGCGCGCATCGACAAGGGTGCCGTACAATACTCCGCCATTCCACGTGGTGTCGAACACACGCACCATCTTCGAGCGGGAGGTACTCGCCGTGTCGCGAAGGAACACCTTGCCGTCCCAACGGTACACGAGCGTGTCCGGTTCAGTGCCGAGGGTGCGATACGCGGACACCGACGGCAAATCCCGAAATGCGGTGCCGGATGACAGGAACCGTCCCGACAGATCCCGACCCGAGAGGAACACCCGGAGCCTGCCATCCCGAATCCGAAGGTTTCCCCAAAGGCGGCCGACAGGAAACAATCGCGCATGGACACCGGTGATCCCCGAGAGCGACCACGTGCCGTCGCTGGCCGTGACCACAGACTGCGAGGTGCCCGCTAGCGAAACGCTCACGCCTGAACGACCGGTGCCGTCGGGATTCACGACCGTGCCGGACAACTCCAGGGCGGAAGTAGCACTGGCGCCGACGAGAAGGAGTGCACCGAGTAGGAAAAGACGTTTGATGTTGAATCGTGGATTCACGGCACCCTCTACTTTCTGACGATCAAATCCGTTCCTCGTGACCAGAACCCTCGCTACATCTGGAGACAGCGGAGGGAGGCCCCCTTCGTCTCCTCGGTATTGAAGCGGCCCACCCTCGCGTAGCCGTTGCCGAAGCTTCGGTACCAGGCGTTGGACGCATTATACTCGGAGGCAGTCCAGAAGGAGGAGCTGCTGCCAACATTGCAGAACACGCCGACGACGTCGAAGTAGCCCGCGGGCAGGACTCGAAAACCGTAGGCATCCGAACCCGTATCGCTGGACCAACCCAACATGGACTTGAACTCGGTCCCCTGCGTGGTCCCACGAAACCCCTCGTTTGCTGCATCGGTGACGTTCATCCCCACCACCACCTCCAGAGACTGCCACTCACCATCGCTGGGCACATGCCAACCCGTGGGGCAGATCTCCTTCACGCCGCTGGGACTCGCCTTGCTGGAAGCAGTATCCTGCATCAGCTCGACCCACTTGTACAAACGACCATACTTTGAGCAGGAATCAGCACTGTTATTGTAACACACCCCCGCTCCCGCGTAGTTCAGGTTCTCCGCCATCCACGTCTGGCTACCGATCTTGACCGTCCTGTACGTCCGCCCGTCCCGCGCATCCGTCAGGTACCCGTACACGATCTTCGCGTTCCAGGTGGTGTCGAACGCGCGCACCATCCCCGAGCGGTCGGCGCTCACCGTGTCGCGCAGGAACACACCACCATTCCAGCTGTACACGAGCGTGTCAGGCGCGTCCCCGAGCGCGCGAGCCGCGGAAGCGGACGTCCGTCCAGCGCGACTGGGCGATTCCGTCAGAATCCGTCCCGACGGATCGCGTCCCGCAAGGACCACTCGGAGCCGACCGTCCTGGATCAGGAGATGGCCCGTCGGTTGCCCGACCCGAGTCGAACGGACCTGGACACCCGTGCCATCCGAAATGGACCAGGCGCCGTCGCCTGCCGTGACCGTGGAGAGCGAGGTGCCCGCGAGCGACACGGTCACGCCACCTCGACCGGAGCCATCGAGGTTCACGACCTTGCCGAAGAGATCCAATGCGCTCGCGGCACCCGCGAGCGACAGCAGAATAGCACAGAGTCGGAGCACGTCGCTCATGAAAACCTCGTATTCGAAGGCGAATTTCCCATTCGAGCGATGAACACTCGCAACGGAATTGGAAGCATGCGGAGTGAGCCTGGGAATACCTGTGGCATCATCCACAGGCACGACAACAGTCCGGAATATACCTACGACGCGCCAGGGGTCGCCACCCGCGAGGGCGCGGACCCCGCACGCGCGCAGCGCGGAGGAGGCCGCGTGCCGCGATGTGGCGACACGGCAAGACGACGAATCGCGGCATGGGACCCGGTTCCCGCCTGTCATTCCCGCGCAGGCGGGAAGGGCGGGAAGGCGCCCTGAAATCGCCTGTTCCGCAGGTTTCGAGTTCCCAACCAGCTGAACATTCGAGTTCCCTCGACCAGCGGAGCCTACTCGCGACAGGGGTGACAGCTTGCGCCCCGAGACGCACTGAAGTCCGGATCGGGGATGCAGACGACCCGACCCGACCCCCGCAGGCGTCTGCTTTGGGACGTCGACCTGAAGGGAAAGGGAGTATGCGCCGCGAGACGCCCCGGAGTCTCAGGTGAAGAAGAGCATCGCCATCGCGAACGCGCCTGCGAAACCGCAGAGGTCGGCGAAGAGCATGCAAGGAAGCGCGTAGCGGGTGTTCTTGAGGCCGACGGCGCCGGAGTACAGAGCCAGGACGAAAAGCGTCGTGTCAGTGCTGCCCTGGAGGATGCTCGAGAGGCGTCCGGCGAAGGAGTCGACGCCGTAGGCCTTCATGCAGTCGACCGTGAGACCGCGCGCACCGCCGCCCGAGAGGGGCTTCATGATCATCGTGGGGATGGCGCCGATGCCGTCCTGCGGGATGCCCGTCCAGGAAAGGGTGCCCCAGAGCGCGTCGACGAGATAGTTCATGCCGCCCGAAGCGCGGAAGACGCCCACGGCGACGAGGATGCCCACCATGAAGGGGACGATCTGGATCGCCGTGCCAAAGCCTTCCTTCGCGCCATCCGTGAAGGCGCTCCAGACGTCGATCCGTTTCAGGCTCGCGAGGATCACGAACCAGAGGATCGCCGCGATGAGCAGGAACGTGCCGCCCACGGACGAGAGCATCTCGACCTTGTCGTGCGGAAGCGCCGCCACGAGAGCCACGAGTCCGCCCACCACGGCCATGGCGCCACCGATGAAGCCGACGAGGACCGGATCGCGCAGGGAGATCTTCTGGACGATGGCGATGGAAAAGAACGCACCGAGAGCCGAGCAGAAGCTCGCGATCAGGAGTGGAAGGAAAATGTCGGCGGGGTTCTTCGCTCCCGCCGCCGCGCGGATGGCCATGATGCTCACAGGGAACATGGTGAGGCTCGCCGCATGCAACGCCATGAACATGATCTGGTGGTCGGTGGCCTTGCCCGGATGGGGGTTGAGCGTCTCGAGTTCCTTCATGGCCTTCAAGCCCGCCGGAGTGGCGGCGTTGTCGAGACCCAGGAAGTTCGCGGCGAAGTTGAGGATCATGGAGCCCGAAGCCGGATGGTCCGTTGGAAGCCCGGGAAACATGCGTTTCAGAAGCGGCGCCAGCGCGCGCGACACGATCTGGATGGCCCCGCCCCGCTCGCCCACCTTCATGAGTCCGAGCCAAAGCGTGAGCGTTCCCACGAGTCCGATGGCGATCTCGAACGCCGTCTTGGACGAATCGAACGTGGCTTGCGCCATGGCCGGGAACACGTTCGGATCGGCTCCGGTCAGAAATCGGACCAGCCCGAAGAGGCCGGACGCGATGAACAGTCCGACCCAGACGATGTTGAGAGCCATGGGTTCCTTCCTCGTTGGTGATGCGCCTCGGCGCAGCGGAAAGGTAGGTCCTCGCCATCGCTGTCCGCACGGATCAATCGATCCCGCACGAACGGGCTCCGATCCGAGTCGTCCTCGCTGGCATATCTTTCCACGCCATGGCTGTTCCTCGTCGCTTCGTCCGTCCAAATGCCGTCCGGGCTTCCGCTTCGATCGCATCCCTTCTGCTGGCCGTATCCGCAAGTCTGGCGGGAACATCCGAACGCATCCGCCTGAACCAGGTGGGATTCGCCGTCGGCGCCCCCAAGTTCGCCGTCTCCCTGGACAGCGGAAGCGTCGGCCAACTCGTGGACGCGAGCACGGGAACCATCGCCTTCGAGGCGCCCATGGGCAAGGCGATCCGATGGAGCGCGGCGGAGGATACGGGCCGCCTCTTCGACTTCAGCTCCTTCGATCGACCAGGGACCTACTACGTGAAGATCGGCGACGAAATATCGCACCCGGTCCGCGTCGCCGCATCGCCATTCCTGGAACTGGCGCGTGGAACGGCGAAGGCCTACTGGTACACGCGCTCGTCCTACGCTCCAGCGGCACCTTGGGCAGGCCCCTACGCCCGCGCGGCAGGCCATCCCGACACCGCCGTGCGCATCCACGCTTCGGCCGCCACGGCGGCACGACCGAAGAACACGCTCATCCGCTCCACCGGCGGATGGTACGATGCTGGCGACTACGGCAAGTACGTGGTCAACTCCGGCATCACCACGTGGACGCTGCTGCGTCTCCATGAAGTCGCACCCGCCTTCTTCGACACGCTCACGCTGGACGTTCCGCCCCATGCGGCCCCCTCGTCGGACCTTCTGGACGAGATCCTGTGGAACTTGCGCTGGATGCTCTCCATGCAGGATCCGTTCGATGGTGGCGTCTACCACAAGCTCACCACGGCCGGCTTTCCGGGCTCCGTGATGCCGGACAAAGACATCGCGGTGCGCTACGTCGTGCAGAAGAGCACCGCCGCGACCCTCGACATGGCGGCCGTCGCCGCGTTCGCCGCGCGTCTTTTCAAGGACGATCCATCCCTGAAGGGTCTTTCCGACTCCTGTCTGGCCGCATCCCTGGCCGCCTGGAAATGGGCTCGGACAAATCCCGACAGTCTCTACGACCAGGACGCGTCGAATGCCGAATTCTCGCCATCGATCACCACCGGCACCTACGACAACGCGGACCTCGCGGACGAATTCACCTGGGCGGCAAGCGAGCTGTTCCTCGCCACCGGAATCGACAGTTTCGCGACCGCCATCGACCTCGCCAAGTCGATCCGGGCCGCCACGACCTGGACGAGGCTCGGTTGGGAATACGTGGGAACCCTCGGCTGGATCTCGCTCGCATCCCACCCCGAAGCCCTGTCGGGCAGCCTTGCAGGACTGGCACCCGTCTTGGACTCCGGCCTGGCGAAAACCGCGCGCACCTTCGCGAAACCCCGCTCCAGCACGGCCTACCATCTCAACCAGATCTCCTTCTGGTGGGGAAGCGCCGGAACCCACGCGAACACGGGCCTCGTCGAATGGGAGGCGTGGAGACGTCTCGGCGACACGACCTTCCGCAACGCGTCCCTCGACGCGCTGGACTACGTGCTGGGCCGCAACGCCACCGGATACGGTTTCGTGACGGGATTCGGCTCGAAGACTCCGCTCGATCCGCACAACCGCATCTCGGAAGGCGACACCGTGACGGCTCCGATTCCGGGGCTCGTGGTCGGCGGCCCAAACGGCACGGCCGCCACCGACGACGGCTGCGGCTATCCGTCCGATTTGGAACCCAGGATCTACCTGGACGACCGGTGCAGCTACTCGACCAACGAGAACTCCATCAACCAGAACGCCCCGGTCGCATATCTGGCCGGCGTCTGGAGCGCCTACCTCTCGGGTGGCAGCCTGGGCGTCGCCCCATCCCTCCATCGCGCCGCGAGCGGCCTTTCCATGCGCACGCGCGGCACCATCCTCGAAGCCAGCCTGTCGGATTCGAGGATCGTCGTCCTGGAAATACGCGCCCTCGACGGGAGCCTGCATGCCCGCGCCGCAGGAGAGCGGATCGATCTGGGACGGATTCCGACAGGTCTGCTCCTGGTGGTGGCGAAGGACGCGTCGGGCACGGTCCACGCGGCGAAGACGGTCCTTCGTTGACTCGAAACGAAGCGCCGCCGCGAAGGAATGCGCGACAGGAGGGGAATTCCACCTTGCCCCGCTCCATGTCCGGATCACCAGAAGACGTCCAAGGTCCCTCGTTGCGAACGGATTCCGTCCAGAAGGCGGGATTCGGCGCACGGCTTCTGCTGGGCACCCATCTCGCCATCGGCCCCGTGCTCGGAATCCTGGGGACGGGCGCGGCGTTCACGGGTGCGTTCACTGGACAAGAACTGTCTCCATGGCTCTTCCTGGCGGTGGCGATCCCCGGCATGGCCCTCGGGATGCTTCCCTCCAGCACGACCATGATCGCAAGTGGCGCCCTGTTCGGCTGGTCCGGCGCGTTGTTCCTGCTTCCCGGCCTGCTCGCCGCCTCCCTGCCGGGCTTCTTCCTGATCCGCCGATCCTTCCGAGCGGAGGCTCGCGAGCTCCTCGCCAGGCACCCTTCCGCCCACGGCATCGCAAGACGCCTCGAAACCAGAACTTTTATCGTCGCGACCCTCCTGCGCATCGCCCCCGTCTCCACCTTCAGCTGGACCAACGCCATCCTCTCCGCCAGCGTCCTTACCCCCACATCCTACCTGGCAACCACCTTCCTCGGCATCCTCCCCCGCCTCGCCCTCCTCACTTGGGCAGGCATCTCCGCCGGCAATCTCGCAACAGCCCTGCACAACGGCACGACAAGCCCCACCTCCGCCGCAGGTCTGATGCTCTCCATCGCCTCTCTTCTCCTCCTCGCCTGGCTCGCCGCCCGATTCCTGCGTCCCCGCCCGGAGCCCGTTGCCAAGCCCGAGCCCACTGAATTCCCGCCTACGCGGGAATGACGAGTCCATCGCACTCGACATCGCCCCGCCTTCGCGGCCAGCAAAAAGCCGCCGCCCACCAAGCCACCGCGAGCATCCGAGTGCCTCACCCCCTCACTCGAACTCGAACCTCGGTCTGCAAGGCGCACAAAAAAAAGCGTGCCGCTTTCGCAACACGCTCAGTCTGTTTGGAACAGCGAGTGGTGAGGAGCGCGAGCATGCGCCCCTAGATCGATCAGCCGCCGAGGAGGTTCTGGCCGTTGGCTGGCGCCTGGCCGACGCGCATCTCGGCACGGGGAACCTTCTTCTGCTCTTCGCCGAGCTCGCCACCGCGATGCTTGACCCACCAGATGACGATGGGCGAGGAGATCGCGATGGAAGAGTAGGTACCGACGAGGATGCCGAAGGTGAGCGCGATCGAGAAGTTGCGCAGAGTATCGCCACCCAGGGCCCACAGGATGATGGTCACGGCCAGTGTGGCAGGCATCGTCATGAGGGTTCGGGACAGCGTCTCGTTGATCGAATTGTTGACGAGGACCTTGAAGTCCTCCTTGCGGTACTTGCCCGCGTTTTCACGGATACGGTCGAAGATGACGATCGTATCGTTGAGAGAATAGCCGATGAGCGTAAGGATCGCGGCGATGACCGTCATGTCGACCTCGAGATCGAGGACGATGAACAGTCCCAGCGTGATGATGGAGTCGTGGATGAGCGTGATGACGCCCGCGACACCATAGCCGAGGCCGTTGCGACCGAAACGGAACCAGACATAGAATACGATGACCAAGAGCGAGAGCAGGGCGGCCTTGATGGCATCCCACTTGAGTTCCTTACCCACCTTGGGACCGACGAGATCGGTGGAAAGGATCTCGGCCTTGCCACCCTTCTCGGCGACGAACTGGGCGACCTTCTTCTGAACATCGAGCACGAACGCCTGCCCCTTCGCGCCCTCGAGATCGGCGGCGAGGAATCCGATGGAATAGACGTTCTCTTCAGGAGCGCCGAGCGTGCGCACATTGACACCCGTGAGGCCCATCGCCTCGACGCCGCGGGAAAGATCGTCCGTCGAGAACGACTTGCCTTCGGTCTTCACGGTGAGCATGACGCCACCGGTGAAATCGATGCCCCAGTTGATTCCAAGGCGATGATCCTTGCCCTTGGGAATGACGAGCACCAACAGGATGATGCACATGAGCGCGGCGGAGACCATGCCGATGATGCGGCTCTTGCCCAGAATATCGAGCTTGGCATTCTCGAAAAACATCCAGGACTTGCCGATGGAAATGCTGGTACGTTCCTTGGCCGAAAGCCACATGTCGAACACGATGCGCGTGCAGAACAACGCAGTGAACATCGAGGCCACGATACCGATGGTGAGCGTGAGACCAAAACCGCGGATGGGGCCCGTACCAAGTTTGTAAAGCACGAACGCGGTGAGCACCGTGGTGAGGTTGGAGTCGAAAATGGCACTGAACGCCCGCTTGTAACCAGCGTCCACCGCATGGCGCACAGCACGTCCCGCACGCAGTTCCTCGCGGATGCGCTCGTAGATCAGCACGTTGGCGTCGACCGCCATACCTACCGTGAGCACGATGCCGGCGATGCCAGGCAAGGTGAGGGTAGCGCGGAACGCAGCCATGATGGCTGCCAGGATGACGACGTTCAGGATGAGCGCGACATTGGCGAGAATGCCGCAACCGAGATACATCCAGAGCATGAAGGCGAACACGGCCAAGGTACCGAGACCGGCCGCAAGCATACCTTGCCTGATGTTGTCGGCACCGAGAGCCGGACCGACCGAACGCTCCTCGGCGATGTGCATGGGAGCCGGGAGGGCACCCGCGCGCAACACGATGGCAAGCTGACGCGCTTCATCGATGCCATCGAGGCCGGTAATGGAAGCGACACCGCCGCCGATGCGTCCTTGGATGACGGGAGCGCTGTACACGGAACCATCCAGGATGATGGCCAGGTTCTTGCCGACATTCGCGCCCGTGATGCGGGCGAATTCCTTCGGACCGCGATCCTTGAGGGTGAGCTGGACGCTGGCGGCACCGCCACGCATGCCACCCTGCTCGAAACTGGGCTGGGCATCGGCCACGTAGTCGCCCTTCATCTCGGCGCGACGCTTCAACACATACAGCACGCGGATCTGGCGACCGTTCTGGACCGTCTCGGCACGGCGTCCCCAGACGAGATCGCTTTCGGAAGCGCGGATGGCATCCTTGACCTCGGGACGATCGAGCAAGCGCTTGAGCTTGTCGACGTTCTTCTCTTCGGTCGCGATCTGGTTGCCGAACGGCACGAGCAGGCTCGTGAAGGCGCGCTCGGAGAATTTCAGAGCGGTGTCGGACTTGGCCGCGGCGGTGTCGACCTTGGAAACACCAGCGAGCTTGTTGCCACCGAAGAGGCTGCGCGCGATCTGAGCGGCGGAATCCTTGCGGACGCTGTCGGCCTTGGCAACCTTGAGGCTGTCAATGGCTTTCAGCGCAGTGGAATCAAGTGACTTGGAAGTGTCAGCCTTGGCGACCGTCCCACCAGACTTGGCTGCGGAGGCCTTCAGACCGCGGACAAGCGCGTTGTCGATGCGATCGAGAGTGGTCTTGACGTCAGTAGGCTCGCGCAGGAGCTTGAACTCGAGCTGGGCGGTGGACGAAAGCAGGCTCTTGGCCTGCTCTGGAGCAACGCCGGCGAGTTGCACGATGATGCGGCTGTCGCCACCCTTGCGGATTTCCGGTTCGCTGACACCGAACTGGTCGATGCGGTTGCGCAGCACTTCGAGCGCACGATCGGTCGCGTCCTTCGCCGTGGCCTCGTCGAGACCGGACTTGTCGACCTCGAGCACGAGGTGCGAACCACCCTGCAAGTCGAGACCGAGCTTGATGGACTTGGCGGCGACCTCGGGATTCGACTGGGCGAACACCTGCTTTTCCGCGAGGGACATGCCCATGGTGCGGAAGGTCGGGATCAAGGTCCACAAGGAGAGTCCCAGCGCCGCGAGGACGACCAGGATGCGCATTCCGAAATTGTGCTGCTTCATGAATTCTGTCCCAGGTGGGGAAAGTGGAAGGTCGAGAACGGGCCAAGTTAGGTCGACACTCCGGAATTGGCAATTGTCCGACGAGGATAGACCTTTCCGGAGGTGTCGCCACCTTCCACGCCATCGTCCTTCCGAACCTTCGCGGAGAGCCTCTCGAAAGCCGGTGTCGCTTTTTGGATCTGCAGCCTCGCGACCGCCGCCGCCGAAGGAACGATCGGATGGTGGTTGCGCCATCTTCCGCTCGGAGACCGCATCGCGACAAGCGTCCTGGCCGCCTGGCTCGGTCTTCTCTTCGTCCTTCTGGCCTTGAGAGTCGCCTCCTCCTGGGGACGCGACCAAGCGCAAGAAGCGGCGAGCATCCGCGCCGGAGACCGTTTCGTCCGCGAAGTCTGGCGCCTCGACGGACGGAGCGACGTCGCCACCTGGCTCACCCGCGAAGGACGCGAGGCGATCGAACAAGGCGCGCGTTCCGCGCTCGTCCTGGCCTCGTCCGGACTGTCGCTTCTCGTCCTCCTCCCGCTCATGGTCTGGCTCTCCCCCATCCTATCGTGCGCACTTCTCGTCCTCGCTCCGTTGCTGGGATGGGTCGGCAAGCGACGCTGGCGCGCGGCCCGCGAATGGGCCAACGAAGAACACGTCCTCCTCTCCCGCCACGCCCTCGACGAATCCTGGAGCTGGCGCGCCGCCCCCGAATCGAGAGGATCGGGTACGGGCCGCATCCTGTCGCGCCTCCGACGCGCCGCTTCCGTCGAGCTGACGCGCTCGCGCCTGCGGGGCGCCCGCCTCACCACGCGCGGCCAAGCAAGCACCGAAGCCGCGGCCCATGTCGCCGGGTGGATCCTCGCATCGCTCGCTCTCTTCGGATGGTCCTGCGGCCTGCTCGCGGCCCCCGATCTGCTCGCCTTCCTGGCTGCGGCGCTGCTCGCCTACCGCCCCATCCGCGAAGCCGGGCGCGCCCTTCCCGCCTGGCACCGCCACCACTCCGTGCTGGAGCGCACCCGCGAACATGCGAGCGCAGGCGCCCTCGTCTCCATCCCCGAAGCACGCGCGCTCGCCGTGCGGAATCTGCGCGTCACGGCACCGGACGGCCCCGTGCTGGTCGACGGCCCCACCTTCGAACTGCACCCGGGCGAGTCGTTCCTCCTGTCCGGCGCGAACGGTTCCGGCAAGACGTCCCTCCTCGCGGGATTGCTGGGCTGGCGCGAGGCCAGCGGAATTCTTGCGCGCCCCGGACGGATGCGGGCCTTGGCGCAGGAGCCCGTCCTGCCCCCGTTCACACCTCGCCAGTGGAGCGGCGTCGACGCCCCCGAATCCCTTCCGCTTTTCCCGTTCCTCTTTCCCCATGGCCTCCCCTGCCCCTGGGACGCACCGCTCCACGAAGGCGGGACGCGCCTCTCCCGAGGCGAACGCGCCCGCATGGCTCTGCTGTGCCTGACGGCGACACCGGCCGACTTGTGGCTCTTCGACGAGCCGTTCTCGGCGCTCCCCATCGCCGAACGCGCATCGCTCCTCGCTGCCCTGCGCTCCATCCAGGGCGACGCGGCGCTCCTCTTCTCCGATCCCCTCTCCCTCGACCCGGCCGACGCGCCCGTCGTCTGGGAAGCAGCACCCGGCCAGAAGGGCCCGAGGATCTACCGCCTGTGAATCGCGCGCGAATCGAGAGTCTCCTCTTCCGCCATCGCGACCGTCTCGTCGCGTTCTGGGGTCTCGCGGCGATCATCCTCCTGTGGCCGCCGCGCGGCTGGCTCCCCTCCGCTCTCCCGCTCCTCGCCGGTTTCGCCCTGCGCCTCTGGGCGCGCGCGCATATCGGCCCGCACAGTCGCAGACGGATTCTGTCGTCGCCCGAACGCTGCGCGGGAGGTCCGTACAGTCTCCTCGCGCACCCCCTCTACGCGGCGAACCTCCTCGCGATCCTCGGTCTCGGCCTCGCGCTCGCCGGCCCCCGTCCGATCGCGCTATCCGTCCTCGTCGGCCCCGCGGCCCTCTACGCCGCCCTGGGCCTCGCCGAATCGCGTCGCCTGCGCGCGTTCGATCCACCCGTGCGCACCGCCCCCCTGCCGCGCGCCGAACGGAACCTCCGCGCCGAATGGGCGTCCATCGTCCCGCCCGCCGCGCTCTGGATCCTTCTCCAGGTCGCGGCCCGCCTATGACGGATTCCGTCTTCAATGTCCCCGCCTGGTGGCGCCTCCTCGGCGCCGCGACGCGCCCTGCCGCCCGCCTGTTCCTCCCGGAACGCGCCGGACCGTGGCCGGAATCGGAGCATCCCACCATCTGGTTGCACGCGGCATCGCTGGGCGAAACCAAAGGACTCCTCCGCCTGGCCGCGGCGCTGGACGGTGTCGCCCTCACCCTGACGGCCACGACGCATTCCGGCCTGCGACGCCTGCGCGACGAGCGTCCCGATCTGGACAGCTTCCTTCTTCCATGGGACGACGCGTCGACCCTCGACGCGTTCCTCTCGACCCGACGCGTGGTGCGCGCGGTCTTCTTCGAGGCCGACGCCTGGCCCGCCGCGTTCGGGCGGCTCTCCGCGCGTTCCATCCCTTTCGCGATGGCCTCCGTGCGCTGCGGCGCTCGCTCCCGCGCGCGCTGGAAGCGCCTGGGCCGAATCCTCCCAGGAATGACGGAATCCGTCAGCATCGCCTGGGCCGACGGCCCCGCCGCGCGATTGGACGGACTGGGATTCCGCTCGTGCCGCGGCGGCGCGTCGCTCAAATGGGCTGGCGTCCACGTTTCCCGAGTGGTGGTCGTTCCGGGACGCGTCGCGGCGATCTCGTTCCACCTGCGCGACCTCCCTCGACTCCGTTCCCTCGTGCGCGCCAATCCCGGCAAGGCCTGGCTCTGGTTCCCGAGAAGACGACTCCTGACTGCACCGGCGCGCGTCTTCGCGCGATTCCTGGGCCTGCGCCCCACGCTCCCCGACGCGCTTCCCTCCTCGAACGAGGTCTGGATCGCGTCGCGCCTGGGCCTCGTCCGCTCCATGCTCCCCGGATGCGAAGCGGCCTGGGTCTCTCCGGGACATGATCGCGAAGAACCGCTCCGCCTGGGCGTACCCGTCCTCCTCGACGACACGTCGTCCTCCGAGCCCGGCGCCTCCCCCGAAGAGACGCTTCGCGAAATCGTCGACTGGCTGCTCCCGAACTAGCCGCGCATCCGTTCACAGCCAGGCTGGCAGCTGTCTGGCCATGCGGAACGATGGACGCACGAGCCATGGGAATGGTTCAATGAATACCTCCCATCTATATTGATTCGCAATCCTAAACTCGGCCGGAAAGCTCGGCGAGCGCACCCGCCCATCCCTCCGAAAGACAGGGCAAAACGATGAACCCATCGCAGAAGCAGACCATCGTCGAACCCGACGGACGCGACGATCGCATCGTCGAGCTGGAGAGCGTCACCATCCGCTTCGCCGGCGACTCGGGCGACGGCATGCAGCTCACGGGAACGCAATTCACCGACGCGGCGGCCTTTCTCGGCAACGACCTCGCGACCCTTCCAGATTTTCCCGCCGAGATCCGCGCTCCCGCAGGCACGGTAGCGGGCGTCTCCGCGTTCCAGTTGCATTTCGCGAGCCAGGACATCAAGACGCCGGGCGACGATCTGGATGTGCTCGTGGCGATGAATGCGGCCGCGTTGAAAGCGAACCTGAGCGACCTGAAGGAGGGCGGCATCCTGCTGGTCGACCAGGATGGCTTCGGCGAGAAGGATCTCGAGAAAGCGTGGTACGCGTCCAACCCCCTCGAGGACGGCTCCCTCAAGACCTGGCGCGTCGTGCAGCTCGACATCACGGCGAACACGATCGCCGCCGTCGAGCCTTCGGGCGTGAAGGGGAAATACGCCGCGCGTTGCAAGAACTTCTACACGCTCGGCATGATGTACTGGCTCTACGACCGTTCTCCCGATTCCACGGTGCAGTGGATCCGCAAGAAGTTCGCGAGCAAACCCGACATCGCCGCCGCGAACGAAGCGGCCCTGATGGCCGGATTCGCCTATTGCGACACGGTGGAGCTCTTCACCACCCACTACCGCGTCACGCGCGCTCCGGCCGTTCCCGGCACGTACCGCCGCATATCGGGCAACGAAGCCATGGCGCTGGGCTTGATCGCCGCGTCGGTGCAGTCTGGAAAACAGCTCTTCCTCGGCTCCTACCCCATCACGCCCGCCACCGACATTCTGCAGGAACTGGCGGCCCAGAAGCACTTCGGCATCCGCACCTTCCAGGCCGAGGATGAAATCGCCGCGATCTGCGCGGCCATCGGCGCGAGCTTCGGCGGAAACCTCGCGCTCACCACGACGTCGGGACCAGGCCTGTGCCTGAAGTCGGAAGCCCTGAACCTCGCCGTCGTCGCCGAACTCCCCCTCGTGGTCATCGACGTGCAGCGCGGCGGTCCTTCCACGGGCCTGCCCACCAAGACGGAGCAGTCCGACCTTCTGCAGGCGCTGTTCGGGCGCAACGGCGATTCGCCAGTTCCCGTCATCGCCGCGCAGACGCCTTCCGACTGCTTCTGGGCCGCGCTCGAAGCCGCCAAGGTGGCCATGCGGTACATGACCCCGGTGGTCCTCCTCTCCGACGGATTCATCGCCAACGGCGCCGAACCGTTCCGCATCCCCGACCTCGAGGAGCTTCCGACGATCGAGGTCCGCCACGCCACCGACCCGGACTCGTTCAAGCCCTACCTGCGCGATCTTCGCGGCGCGCGTCCGTGGGCCATTCCAGGAACGCCCGGACTGGAGCACCGCATCGGAGGACTCGAGAAGAGTTCACCGTCCGGCAACGTGAACTACGACCCCGAGAACCACCAGAAAATGACGCTCGAACGCCACGAGAAGGTCGCGTCCGTCGCGTCCGAAGTGGGCAGGACGTTCGTCGAGGGGGCATCCGAAGGAGGAGACCTCCTCGTGATCTCCTGGGGAGGCACCTACGGCGCGGTCTCGTCGGCCGTGGAACGGGTGAACGCCGAAGGGCGCCACAAGGTCGGACACGTGCATCTGCGCTGGATCAATCCGCTTGCGCACGACCTCGAAACGGTCATGCGCAAGTACGGGAAGATCCTGGTTCCGGAACTCAACGTGGGCCAGCTCAAGCTCTACCTGGGCGGCAAGTTCGGCCTGCCCATGCAGGGGCTGGGCAAGGTGATGGGCAAGCCGTTCAAGGTGAGCGAGCTGGTCGTCGCCATCAACAAGCAGCTGGAGGGCTGATCCGATGATCGAGACAAATTCCGCACCAGCCCTGTCGAAGAAGGACTTCGTCTCCGACCAGCAAGTGAAGTGGTGTCCCGGATGCGGCGACTACGCCATCCTCGCCGCCCTCCAGACCGTACTTCCCAAGCTCGGCGTGCCACGCGAGAAGATCGCCGTCATTTCCGGGATCGGTTGCAGTTCGCGTTTCCCCTACTACATGGACACCTACGGATTCCACACCATCCACGGCCGTGCGCTGCCCGTGGCGACCGGACTGAAGGCGTCCAACCCCGAACTCATGGTCTGGGTGGTCACTGGCGACGGCGACGGCCTCTCCATCGGCGGCAACCACATGCTGCACGCCCTGCGTCGCAACGTCGATCTGAAGATCATCCTGTTCAACAACGAGATCTACGGACTGACCAAGGGACAGTTCTCCCCCACGTCCAACCTCGGCCTCAAGACCAAGACCTCGCCGATGGGCTCGATCGATCGACCGCTCTCGCCCGTCTCCGTCGCGCTCGCGGCCGGAGCCGGATTCGTCGCGCGCTCCGTGGACAACGACGCGAAGCACCTGATGGGCGTCTTCGAGGCCGCCGCCGCGTTCAAAGGGTCGGCGTTCATCGAAGTCCTCCAGAACTGCGTGATCTTCAACGACGGCGCCCACAAGGGATTCTACGACCCCTCCGTGCGCAAGGAGAACGTCCTGTACCTGCAGGACGGACAGCCGCTCCTCTATGGGACGGAATCCGACAAAGGCCTCTTCCACGAAGGCTTCGCCATCGGCACGGGACCGGTGACCGACGCGAACCGGGACAAGGTGCTGACGCACTCCACGACAGAGGAGACCGGCACCCTCGCCTGGACGCTGTCGCAGTTCGACCACCCGGCCAAACCCGTTCCGCTGGGGATCTTCCGCGCGGTCGAGCGTCCCGCCTACCACGAACTCATGGATGGCCAGATCGCCGAAGCCCGCGCCCAACGCGGCCCCGGCGACCTCCGCAAGCTTCTGAACACCGGCATCACCTGGAAGATCTGACACATGCGACACAGCGTCCTCTCCGCCACCGCGGCCCTGTCCTTCCTGTCGCTTTCCGCTTGCGGAATGCGCGCGGAACGCGAAGCCCTGCGCTCGTGCACCTTCACGCCCGGCGGAATCGAGACGGCCGCGTCCGACGACTCCTTGACGGTTTCCGTCAAGATCGAGATCGGCAACCCGGGCCCGGGCTTCGCGGTCCTCGATTCCTTCTCGGCGATCGTCTCGGGCAGGCAATCCCTCGCGCGCCTGAGCCACGGCGGCACGCGCAGGATCGCCCCGGGGACCACCGACACGACGCGCGCGCACGTCCGGATCGCCAAGCGGAGCCTGCTGGCCACGGCGATGGCCATTTCGCTCGCTCCACCCGACTCCCTCCGCCTGGAGGGAACCGCATGGGTTCCCGGCTGGTTCGGCGGCCTGTCGCCGCACGCCATCCACCTGGCGGTGCCCTGGAGTCGCGTCGCGCCGCAACTGCGATCCTTCGCTCCCGTTCCCTGAAGAGACGACGCGGGAACGACGAAGACGGGCGGGATGCCGCCCGGACTTCCGACCTGCTCGCCTCGACGGTTCTACTCCTTGTTCTGCGCGTCTCCATCGGCCTGCGCGACAGCTTTCTTCGCGCGTTCAGGCCAGAGCCCGCCAGCGGTGACGGCGTTCCAACCCCAGATCGCCCATTTCACGCACGAGAAGGCGAGCCACAGCGACCAGGCCAGCAGAAGTGAACGCCAGAGCCACAGAGGCAGGACGACCTCCCAAGGCCTTGGAAGCGTTCCATCGATCCGATCGAGGAACCACGCGTGTTCCCAACCCGGAGCCTCGATGAGCATGTCGGGACGCCCCAGCAAGCCCTGGGGGATGGTGGCCAGGATCCATCCCCAGGCGATCGCGGCCAGCAGGACGCATCCGATCTGCACGAGCCTGAAGACCTGGCGCGACCAGGCTTCGGGCTTCGCCTTCGAGCGGAGGACCATCGCGACGACCCACGCCGCGAAGGGCAGCATCGTCAGGTGGTTCACCGTGCTCGTGCCCGCGAAGAGGAGAAGCCAGCTCCAGAATCCCAGTGGCTGTCCGGGAATGCGGGACAGACCAAGCGCGAAGACGACCATCGCCGCGAACACGCCCCACCACAGGACCGCGGGCCCCGCTCCGGGACCTCCCATCGCGACGATCCATCCCGATGCGGGCGCGGAGAGCACCACCGTGGCGTTCGTTCCCGACGCGGAGAGCTCCACGCGCGGCGCCTTCCGGAAGACGCTTCCGATGCCGCCCTGGATCCAGTGGACTTCCACCTCGTGTTCGCCTGGAGAGACCTCGATCCGGTAGCGTCCGTCGGAACCCCTGAGAGGATTGCGCTCCTCGCCGTCCAGCTTCACGCTCCGCACCCTGGCGGAATCCGGAAGCCCCACGAACAACTCGCCTCCGATGCCCGCGAGCACCTGCGCGACCAACCCGACCTCGGACAGATCCCGTCCATTGGACACGTCCAGACGAGCAGACTCGATGGTCAGGAGAGGCCCCGCGACGGGCTTCGGCACCTCGACGACGACGGAAAGCGTCTCGCCGACGACGGGCATCCACGTCAATTCCCCGGCTTGGATGCGCGGCAACCCCGAAGGCGCGACATGCCAGCGCGGCGAAGCCTTCAAGGTCCACGTCTCCGTCCACAGGGAGGTCGACTCGGCGCGCAGGAACAAGCGGGACCCGATCGGCAGCGACGAGGACCAGCCGATCTCGTCGACCCCCGCGGGCAGAACGGCCTTCACGTGCAGGGAGTCGGTGGCCAGGTTGTCCACCACGTTCTCCCCCGCCAGAAGGGGAACGTCCAGGGCGATCGCTCCGGAGAACGACGAGACGCGATCGACGGTGGTCGTCATGGTCCACTCGCGCTGCAGATCCAGGGATCGCGTGATGCGCACCAGCGGCGCGAGGTCGGCGGACGTCGAATCCCTGGAGTCCGCGGACGAGCCGACCGCTCCCGCGACACGCACCAGATGCACCGAGCGCGGATCGTCCCCTTCGCGTCGCCATCCCGGAGCATCCAGTGTCCTGCGGAAGGGAAGGGAAACGTCGTCGCCGGACGGGAAGCTCACGAGAAGGTCGTCGCCTTTCGCCACGCCTTCCATCCGGATGGTCTGGATGCCCGGCTCCACGACGGCCCAGAGGGTGCCGTCCGCCTCGCGACCGGCCGCGCCGCGGGCCACGACCAATCCCGTGGGGATCCACGAGACGGCGGGAAGCGCCACCATTCCGCGGGCGGCGGCGTGGACATCGAGTTCCACGCGGGCCGCGTCGCCGCGCAGGGAGATCCGCGCCGCGCCGACGCGGGCGCAGGCGTCGCCGCATTCGGGCGCCTTCAGCAGATGCTCCTTCAGCTGCCCGAGCATCTCCGGCGACGGCATCTGGGCCGACGCCGACGCGGCCAACGCGAGGACCAGCGCCAATGGCGACAATTTCCGTCCTACCGGAAGACGGATCCGCGACGCGACGCCGGGTGCCGCGCGACGCAGGAGGAGGAACAGGAGAAGCCAGGCGCCGACGAGTTCGAGCACCCGCCAAAGACGGACCCAACCGGGAGAAAGCGCGAGAATGCGCACCGTCTGCGAAGGAGCCACGGGCCCCTCCCATTCGAGCGTTCCGGTACCGTAATCCCAATCCGGAGTCCCCGGTCCCGACTGGACGCCGCCCACCAGGAAGGGGTCGTCTGAGACCTTGGCCCCCTGTCGCGTTCCACCGTTGGCGAGAATCGCATCGATGGCGCTCGCATCGGCGGAGCCGACTTCCTCGCCGAGCAAGCCGTCGTTGGCCTGGATCTTGTCCATCACGCTGTTCTGCATCGCGGGAGAGGGAGCCTTGGCGAGCTTCGCGACGCCGACCGAACGCGTTTCGGTCGATGCGGCGTTCTCGTTCCCCTCTTCCATCGCGGGTGCCGCCGCCTCCATCTTCCCGGTCCCGAACCCATGGCCCGCGCCAGCGACGCCCCCCGCTTCGACAAGCATCGGATGCACCGCCCGGCGCGCCTGCTCGATGGTGAAAGGGACGAGCGCCATCACGAGGCACGCGGCGGCGAGCATCGCCCAGATCCGCGCGACGCGCTCCGTGCGCGATCCCGGAAACTTCGCGGCCACCACGTTCCAGACAAGAAGTGTCACGGCCAGATGCACCCACCAGCCCGTGCCGATCCCGTCGTGCCAACCCATCACGAAGAGGGCGCCGCTCCCGATGCCGACCCAAAGGCCCGCGAAGCGCCCGAGCAGGGTCGCGCCGAGGACGACCAGGAAGATGGACCAGAGGTTCCATTCCGAGGCCCAGGTCCCGTAGGACGCCCCCGGCCCCAGCAGGTCGAGCAGTCTCCATCCCGGCCCCAGATGCACCTCCATGCGTCCCGAAGAATATTCCCACCCCGTCGGCGTGGCCGGCAAGGCGCTCCACAGGCCATCGTTCCAACGGGAGAGCAAAGCCACCTCGTGCGCCCCGGCGGAAAGCGGAAACCCCTGTTCGGACGAATCGATCCCGGTCAGGACCACGCCTTCGCCATCGACCGTCGCGCGCCCCAGACGCAACGGAACCCCCGCGGAGAGGCGCAGCGGACGCAACACGTCGCCCATCATCCGATCGGACACGGTGGCTCCACCGCCGGCGAAGTCCACCCACACGGAACGCGAGAGCCGCATTTTGACGGAATCTGTCACAGGATCGCCCCGCAGGACCTCCTTGACATCCAAGGATCCACCACGCGGCAATCCCCAGGCGGGATACGTCGCGTCTTCCGGCCGGACCCCCGCTTGGAGAGCGTCCACCTGCCGACCGCCTGAAAGCTGCACGCTGCGGATCTCCGGCGCCGCCTCGAAACTCCAGACCTCCTCCTCGGGCCACGGATCTCCGGTCCGGGATGCCTGGAACCGCTCGGGAGGAACCAGCCATGCGGATCCGACGACCAGACTCCACCGCCCCGGCCGCACGGTCAGGGACAACCGGCCTTCGCGCGTGAACCGGGCAGGAAGGTCGGAGGCAAGATCGAGGGGAAGGCTCCCCTTGGGCAGGATCCCGGAAAGATCCAGCCGTCGGGGCGCACCCGAGACGGAAAGCACCAGCCGCGTCTCCATGCGGACGGGAACGCCATCGCGCACCGTCCGGTAGACCTTCATCTCGACGGATCCGGCGCTGTCGCCCTCGTGCGGACGATCGTCTTCCGCATCGCGCCGCAGCCAGAGCTGCCCATCCTGGGCTTCCACCATGCGTCCTTCCAGATCGAGCCGTTCCAGCGCGACGTCGACCGGCAGCGCGATGGATGCGGGACGCCGCGTCCAGCGGATGTTCCCTGAAACACGGAAATCGCCCTTGCCCAGAAAGACCGCGGGACGCTGCTCCCGGGAAATCGCGGGAAGCGCGCCCGAAGCTCCTTTCACATCCTCGGGCCAGAGGCTCGAATCGCCGGGAAGCTCGACGAATCCGGCCTTCCAGAGCGTCCCGGAAAGCACGAACGACGCGGTGGATCCGCGGACGGACATGTCCAGGACCGACAGCGCCTCGCAATGCCGCCCATCCCGCCCCGAAGGACAGATTTCGTCACCAGCGTCGCGCAGAACCCACGGGATCCAGGGCGCCAGGACGGGTGGGATGCTCGGGAACGGCGAGGGTGCCGCCGCGACGAACTCCACCAGGGAGAGCAGGGCCAGTGCGAGCAGGCGCGAACGAAGCGGGACCATGGGGGTGTCCTTGCGAGAAAGGGACGCGATCCGTCAAAACCTACCATCGCGAAGCCGTCCTCGCCTCCCGCCATCGCGAAAGCGACACGTCGAACTCATGGTCGGCTGCGACCCGCTCCGAAACCGAACACGGTCGTGATGCCGCCGCTGGGACATCCATCCTCGTCAAGGGAAATCCAGCCCCCCAGGGGCACGATCGGCATCGCACCCGGATAGAGCTGGAGCGAGAATCGGTTCACGGACTGCCCATTCCAGAAAACGCTCCCCAGGAGCGAATTCTCGCGATCCCAGAACAGACCGACCTTGGGAGCCATCTCGACGTCGTTGGTGGTCTGATCCACCGCATCGATCCGGCGCGCGTAGGCCCCCACCCCCAGCGAAATCGCATCCGCACGTCCCACCCGACGCGATACGCCGCCGATGTTTCCGAGACCGAAGTGGTAGAAGAACTTCCAATCGTCGATCCGGGGAAGCGCGACCTTCAACGCGTAGTACTGGCCCGCATTCTCCAGAGTGCGCCCGTCGATTCCCAAGGAAGGCTGCAAGGGCCAGTCCATGAGCTGGACCGTGGACGTGAAGAAGGTGCGAACCACGGGCACGTGGAAGAGCGCGATTCCCGCGGCGTCGAAGATGTAGATGTCGGCGACAGGATCCGTCGGAGCCCCCGGCGCCATGCCGCGGATCTCGATGGTCTCGTTGAGGAGATGACCCGTGTAGGATGTGAACAGGGCCGGCAGGAACGGAGACTCGCAACCTTGGGCCCGGTACCAATCCTCGAGGCGGGCGTTCGTGAAGCCGCCTCCGACGACATGGAGCTGCCAATTGGGGATCCACGCCGCGCGCGACGGCCGCAACGACGTCGGAACGATTTCCGTTCCCGCGAAATTCGCCCATCCCGCCTGGTCGATCGCGTCGAGCGGATGGGCCAGGGCGGAACCGAGCCGACGCGCGTCCGAAGGACGGAAGAGCGTATCCAGGCCGTTGCCGTGCCCCTCCATCTGGAGGATGTCGAACCCCTCGTTCGTGATCACGGAAAACGGATTGAACTGCCGCTCGGAGCCATAGGGCAGGTCGCGCCAGAACATCCCTTCGGAGCTGGCGAAGAGCGATCCGGCAAAAAGGAGCGCATACGGAAAAGGCGAGACACGAAGCCTCGCCTTTCGGAGCATTCCCTCGAGCCTCCGATCAGGCCGCGGGCTCGTCTTCCTCTTCCTTGAGGAATTCCTGGAACTCGCGCATGGTCGCGATGTATTCCTCGGTCTGATCCGGCTTCCCCGCGAAGTACTGGATGACTTCGTGGGTCTGGTCGGGAGTCAGGGTGAGACGGGTCTGCTTGTTCAGCTTGCCCTTCGCGCCCCACTTCTTCGCAAGCTCGGGAGTGACCTCCATGGCATCGTCAGGCGAGAAGAACTTCATGTCGTCGGAGTAGAGCGCCCAGCAGGCGTCCATCTCGAAGTACTTGGAAAGAAGCGCGTCGGCCTCGCCGTTGCGGAGAGCCCACTTGCGCAGGTGGATCTTCTTGACATCACGCACCTTGTCGATGCGCATGTAGCCGATCAGGAGGAACTTGCCCTTGTAGGCCTCGGAGATTCCCTCGTAGATCGTGCCGAACAGGACGTAGCGTTTCTTGTTCTTGACAAGAGAATTGCGCAACTGGACCTGAGAAGGCCCCACCAGACCGAACGTACCCGTCTCGTAGTTGGGTTCGGTCTGACGTCCCTTTCCAAATTCGTCGAGAGCATCACGAACCGGCATGACCGCTTCGCGAGAACTGTTGATGTGAACAAGAACACCTTCGTCCTTGCCCCGGAAATCCTGCCAGGGACCTAGATCGATTTGTGTTCTGGGCATAGGTGAACTCCTTTCCGCCCGCCGAAGGAGCATTCCTTCGGCGGATGTGAGGGGCCACATCCGTGGCCGTGCAAACAGCACCCAAAGGCCGCAAAGAGCGGGCATGGGCGTCGCTTCTAAAGAGCAAAGATAACACGGTCGTTGCGTTCTGCCCAACTTGGCCCTGGACCAGGCTTTTTCGGGGGGTGCAAAAGGAGACCGGGCACGTTTTCCTGCAAGCCCGCAACGGATGGCGAAAGGATGCGCGAAGCGTCAGGGCCAGGGGTGTCGAGGGTAGCGGCGCTTCAGGTCGGCCTTGATGCCAGGGTAGGAGCGTTCCCAAAAACCGTCGAGGTCGGAGGTGCGCTGCACCGGTCTGTGGTTGGGTGCCAGGATCTCGAACAGGAGTGGAATGCGCCCCTGGCCGATGCGTACGGACTCCTGCTTCACGCCCACGAAATCGCCGATGCGGGCCGACAGCAGCACGGTTCCATCGGGATTGTAGAGGAGCTTGGCCTTGCGACCGCTGGAAAGGCCCACCGTGGCGGGTGCCATGCGCTCCACGAACGCGGCGGCCTGCTGTCCTTGGACTTCCTTCAGCAACGGGAGGACCGCACGCGATTCCACGCCCCCGGCGGCGAGGCACCCCTCCACGAGAGCCGCGCGAACAAGCTCGAGATCGTCGTCTTCCAGGCGGGAGATCTCCTTCTCGGGGAAAGCGTCGGCGACCAGGCGCGTCCGGCGCACCCAATCGTCCTCCTCTTCGCCCCACTTCCAGCGAATGTCTCCCGATGCGACCAGAGCCGCGAGCTTCTGTTCTGCCTGCATGCGAGGAATGCGGTTGTCGTCGACGTTCGATGCTTCCACGATCTGTCCGTCGAAACGAGACACGCGGGAGCCCACGATGCGTCGCTGCCGGGAATCCCAGTCGACTTCGACCTCTTCGCGCCAAAGCTCGGGAAACGCATCCCGGACCCATTCGGGACGCACCGTTTCGAAGGAACGCAGACGCAGGACCGGTCCACGCCCACCTCCGGCCAATTCCTGGACCTCCATGGCGATTCCGAGGCTCGCCCTGGTCTCCTCGATCTCGCGTCCGCCTTCGGCCACGCGTCCATCGGGCAGACGCCAGCGCCCCTGCCCCATCGCGAACGCGAGGCGATCCGGAAATCCGCGCAGGAGGACTTCGCCCAGCTCCGCCCGACGCGCAGCAGGACGGAATTTGGGAGAGATCCTGCGGCGAAGGCGTTCTTCCTCGGCGCGCCCCTGCGACTCCCATCCGGCGGCCCAGCGCAAGGCGGCATCGAATCCACCCAACTCCTCGGCGGCGATCAGGACCCGCGCGGCACGCGGCCCGAGAGGCAGGGCCGCCATGCGTCGTCCCAGCGGCGTGACACGCCCGGCTCCGTCGATCGCGCCCAGGCGCGCGAGAAGGTTCGACGCGGCCTCCACCCGCTCGGGAGGCGGAGGCGTGGGCCATGGCAGCGCGGAAGGATCGCAGCAGGAGGCCAGCGAGAGCCACAATCCCGAAAGGTCGATGCGGCATACTTCGGGCGGCTCGTCGTCGGGAGGCGCATCGAGCTCGGCCCAGAGCCGTGTGCAGGTGCCGGGGGCGACACGACCGGCTCGACCGGCTCGCTGGTCGGCACTGCGCAGACTCGCACGAATGGTATAGAGCGTATCGAGTCCGCGCCGTGGATCGAATCGCGCGACGCGCGCATAGCCCCCATCGATCACATGACGGACACCGGGCAACGTCAGCGACGTCTCGGCAACGTTGGTGGCGAACACCACGTTCACATCCCCCGCTGGCGCCGGACGCAAAGCCTCGTCCTGCTCATCCGGCTCCATGTCGCCATGCAAGGGCAGAAGCCGCACACGGGCGTCCCGTCCCATTCGACGCGAGACCGATTCCATCGTCCGACGTATTTCGCCCGTTCCAGGCAGGAAGCAGAGAAGGTCGCCCTCCGCCCCTTGGCGCAACCGATCAACGACGGCATCGGCGACGGATTCCGTCAGATCCCTGCCGCCCAACGAAGGTTGGTGCGAAATCGCCACCGGAAAAGTCCGCCCCTGGGCCTCGAGAAGCTCGACCTTCCCAAAGGGTCGCATCCAGTCCACCAAAACCTGCGGCTCGATCGTCGCGGACAGGATCCACAACGCGCACGCGCCCCCCTCGCGACGCGCAGCGAGGACCATCGCCGCAACGGCATCCGCCTCGGCACCTCGTTCGTGGAACTCGTCGATCAAGACGGCTCGGACGCGCCGCAGAACCTCGGCTCCCTCGGAAAGACGCCGCAATGCCACTCCAGGCGTCAGGAAAACAACGCGCGTGGAAGGCCCCGTGCGCGAATCGAAGCGCACTTGGTAACCCACCCGCTCACCGCACTCTTCGCCCAACAGTCGCGAAACATGGCCAGCCAGAGAACGAGCGGCCAATCGCCGCGGCTGGATCACCCAGATCTCGCGCTCGTCCCCCGATTCCTCCTGCTCTTCCAGAAGGTGCAGAGGCACCCGGGTGCTCTTGCCCGAACCAGTGGGTGAGCGCAAAACAACAAGCGCTCCTTCCCGAAGGGAGGAGCGCACACGGCCCCGAAGGGCATCGATCGGAAGAGGCGAAAGGATTACTTGCGCTTCTTCTTGGCTGGCTTTGCGGGAGCCTTCTTGTCCTTCTTCGCATCGGCGGCGGGCTCTTCAACCTTGGCCGGGACCTTCAGATCGCGGATCTGGGATTCGAGATCGTCAAGGCGGCGATTGAGAGCGACCTTGGTCAGACCGATGGAATCGCGCACGGCCTTGATTTCGTTGTCGGCAAGGGCCTTGGCAGCCGAAGTCGCCTGCATTCCACCGAGGATATAGCCGATCACGACGGCCAGAACCAAGACGACAACACCGACACTCGCCACGAAGCACTTCGACACACCGCCCGCAGCGCAGCAGCACTCTTCGGCGTCATCGGCAACGACATCCGCTTTGGCAATCTTCTTCGGCGCGATTTCCGCGACATCAGAAGCGACCTCGGCCTTCTCGACCTTGGGAGCTGCGGTAGCAGGAGCGGCCTTCTTGGGAGCGGGCAGAGACCACACGCGGCGACCGTCCACTTCCTTCGATTCGACCTGGCTCTTGCTCTCCAGGGAAGCCAAGGCTTCCTTGATGACGGATTCTTCGAAATCGATCTCGAAGGAAATTTCAAGCGCATCCTGCGAAGGATTCTTCTTCAGGTGCTTGAGAATTGCGGCTTCTTCCTTGGCTGCCATTGAGTCTGCTCCTGCGAAAGGAAAGATCGGAAAACGTCTCTGCAACCTATTGCCTTGGAAACGCCGCGTCAAGCGGATTCCTGGACAGCCGATGCAACGCCCCACGAAATCGCAGGAAATCACACGCACGCTACCAGAACCGCTGACTTCGGCTCGGGCAGTCAGAGACAATCGGGATGACACGATTCGAACGTGCGACCACCTGCTCCCAAAGCAGGCACTCTACCAGCTGAGCTACATCCCGTGGGCAGGCAAATCTAGCATGATCTTCACCAGTTCCGAAGGTGTCGGATTCCGACGACCAAGGAATTTCGCAAAAGAAACCCCACGAGAAGACTCGGGGCCGATGTCCAGAGCGGGCTCGGGGTCGCGCCCCAGGAGGACCGGAGCGCACCCACCTTGCGACGCGAGAATGGCTGCGGGTCCGATCTGCGCGACCCACGCCTTGACCTCGCGCCCCAGACGATACACGTCGTCGCTGCGGGATACGCGCATCAGGGAAAGACGATTTCCGAGCCCACGCAGAGCCTCTCCCATCTCGGGCAGGAGGAAATCGAAGTGGACGACGATCAATGGGTATTGCGTTGAAAGGGCTGCGGCGTAATCGACCCAGTGGCGGATTTCACCGCGCTTGATCCCAATGGGGAGTTCGAGAACGACGGAGGCCCCCGGAGAATAGACGGAACGCTCGAAGGGAGGCAACTCCAACCCCAGCCTCGATGCGAAACCAAGACGGCGGCTTTCGAGGGATTCGTCACCCCCGGAATTCGGAAGCCGGATGTTGGCGACCCCGGCGTATTCGGGAATGTCGGATGCGATCCGACGGGCCCCGCCAAGCCAGGCGAGCGAAGCGAGAGTGTCGGCGGTCGGCTGCTCGTCGAGGCTCCAGGCCCATCCCCTGCGGCGATCAGCCGTCTCTCGACACCAGCCATCCAGAGCGTCCCGGGTTGTCTGGCACACGAGAATCTCTTCGGCAGACAGAGAGGGAAGCCAGTGAAGAACCTCGGGAGTGCAGGCGAGGGCGACCTGCCCTTCCAGGGCATGGAGGAGGCGCCTGACATGCGGCACGAGACCGATCGCCCGACACGGATCGTGCGGAAGGATCAGGAAGCCGCTTCCACCCACCAAAGAGGACGGAGCCCCCTGTGAAAAAGGCATCTCCCGGGAAAGAGCACGGACCATGCGAAGCCGCGATGCCACATCCCAGGAAGATGGCAAGAGGTCTGCAAGGCGGAAAGCCCGATGCGCTTCGGATGCACCCAACTGTGGCATGACCTCCCGATCCGTAGTATTGTGTTGATGAAGATACATTTGTCGCCTATCGGAGGACTCCTTTGGCATTGTACTCCCAGGCTTTTGCCGCATTGCTCTGGATCCTTGTCGCCACCGGCTGGATCCCTTCGCGCCATTTCGCGCCGGATTCGCAGACACTCTCGCTGTATGTCTTCGGCATCTGGCTCGTCATTCTCGCTGTCGTCGGCATTTTCCTACGCGCGCCATTGCGCCGAATCAACTTCTGCGGCGTTCTGATCGCCTTCTCGGGCATCGTCGCCCAAGCCACGTTGCCGCAAGGCCAATTCGCCCTTCCCATCGGGCTTTCGGCCGCCCTGCTCCTCCTGCTCCCGCTGTCTTCTCCCACAGATCGCTGGCACGCTTTCGGCGGCGGCTTGGCCCAGATCGCGGCTCTCGTGATCGGCTCGTTCGGCATCTGGGGAGGAGCCATCGTCCACATCTCACCGCTCGAGGCCGGTGTCACGGGGCTCTGCTGGATGGCTCTCGCCCTCGCCGCCCTCGAAACGAACCTGCGAGCGACCTCCATCCGCGCAAGAATGGACACGGAACCATCCGGACGAGGCGGCCTGGTGGTCCCGACAGGAAGCGAAGTCGATCCCCGCTCTTCTTCGGCGAATCTCGCTCGCGTCTCGACCATCGCCTCCTCCTCGTCGTCCCTGCGCCTGCCCAGGGTCCGCACGGACGACGAATCATCGAACACTCCCGACGAAGGGATCGATCCGAGCGCATCGCAGATCCTTTCCCGTTCGATGCTCCTGGAACAGGACGAGAAGGCGCGAGCCCAGATGTCCGAGCTTCTGGAGCCGGTCGTTCTGTTCATGAACAAGAACTTCCGCCCCCATTCGGCGATCGGATTCCTTGTCGATCAGGCCACGGGGAATTTGCACATCGACACGGCGTTCGGAAAAGGCAAGGTGAAACCGGACGCGCTGATCGTGCCCGGCCAGGGCCTCCTGGGCGGCATCCTGGGACGCTCCGGAGGATTCATCACCGGCGACATCTCCGTGTACGGACAGCCCCCCGAATACTATCCGGAGGGCGAGCGCGTGCTCTCCATGATGGCCATGCCCGTCCGCAACGAAGACACGAACGAGCTGCTGGCGCTTCTCGTGGTCGACAGCCAGACCTCGCGGGCGTTCAACGACAGCCATTTCGAATGGCTCAGGCGTTTCGGCTCCATCGCATCCGCCCTGGTCACGGTACAGCACGCGAAGACGGCCGTGGCACGCCAAGCGAAGATCACCGAAGCCTTCTACGAGATCCAGTCGCGCCTCACGAAGCATCTCAAGATCGACGAACTCCTCTCCGTCCTCGATGGAGCGCTCCTCGATCTCTTCCAGTACGACCGCATGATCTTCGCGTCCTGGAACCAGCAGAAGCAGATGGCGCAGGTCGTCCATCTCGCGGGCCAGCCCCATGCCCTGGAACGTGGCGCCTTGTTCGATCTGGCCGACAGCAAATCGTTCTACGGCAACGTCTTCCGCACCCGCCAGGAGCGCATGATCAACGGCCTGGGATCGCAGAGTCTCTTCGACACGAACCTCGACAGCCAGTTGCAGACGCTTCCCGCCGAAGTGCTGGGCGTTCCCCTCCTGAACGACGACCGGCGCTGTATCGGCGTGCTGGGCGTCGAATCACTCGATGCGGGCCGCTACACCCCGATGGACCTGAAGCTCCTGGCCGCGATCGCGAGCATCGCCTCGAACGCCCTTTCGCGCGCCCACATGTACCAGCAGATGGAGCGATTGGCCACGATCGACGGCCTGACCCAGATCCCCAACCACAGACACTTCCAGACCCTCATCGCCCAGCAGGTCGAAACGGCCGCGCGGTACGGGCAGATGGCGAGCCTGATGCTGTTCGACATCGACCACTTCAAGAACTTCAACGACACCTACGGCCACCCCGTCGGCGACCTCGTCCTGAAGGAGGTCGCCCGCTGCGTCCAGGGCGCCGTGCGCTCCTCCGACATCCTCGCCCGCTACGGCGGCGAAGAGTTCGTCGTATTCATGCCCATGACGGATTCCGACGCCGCGATGCAGAGCGCCGAACGCGTCCGCGCCGCCGTCGAGGCCATGGGGATCCCCCACGAAAGCGGCAAGATCCTCAAGGTCACGATCTCCATCGGCGTGAGCACGTTCCCGACCCTCGCCGACGGCAAGCAGCCGCTCATCGACAACTCCGACAAGGCCATGTACTTCTCCAAGAAGACCGGCCGCAACCGCTGCACGCTCTACGGACCCGAATCCGAAGCTCTCGCGGCCTCGAAAGAGGAAGGCCCCATCCAGTCGCACTGAGCGATTGCACCTTCCTCCGGCCGAACGCCATCGAAGCCCGCGGAAGGGATTCCGCCTCGCGAACTCCGGCCCCGCATCGCCCACGGCGCGGAGCTAGATTGGTCCGCCTATGCTGGACGCAGTGATCATCGGGCTCGTCGAGGGCCTCACCGAATTCCTTCCCGTCTCCTCGACGGGCCACCTCCTCATCGCCGAACACTTCCTGGACGCCAAACCGGGCGACACCTACAACGTGCTCATCCAGGTGGGTCCCATCCTCGCTTCCGCCCTCGTGTTCCGCGCCCGGATCTGGAAGTGGATCCGCCACTGGAAGGAAGCCGCTGTCCAGAGCGAGATCCTGAAGGTGTTCGCGGCCTTCTTCATCACGGGAGTCGGCGGACTCGCATTCCAGAAGGCTGGCATCGAACTCCCCGACAGCGTCCTTCCCATCGCGATCGCGACGCTCGTCGGCGTCCCCGTGATCCTCTGGATCGAATCGCGCGCTTCGGGACGGAATCTGACATCAGAGATGACCTGGGCGGCGGCTCTGACCGTCGCGGGCGCCCAACTCCTGGCCGCGGTCTTCCCCGGCACGTCCCGCTCCGGCGCGTGCATCATGGCGGCGATCGCCTTGGGCGTGGCGCGTCCCGCCGCCGTCGAATTCAGCTTCCTCGTCGGCATCCCCACCATGCTCGCCGCGGGCGGCTACAAGCTCCTCAAGGCCGTGGCCGTCCACGACACGGCCATCTTCGCCGCCCCATCCACGTGGATCGCCTTCGCCACCGCCACGGTCTCCGCCTTCCTCGCGGTCGGCTGGCTCCTGCGCTACGTCCAGGCTCGCGATTTCAAGCCGTTCGCATGGTATCGTCTGATCTTGGGAATCGCGCTTCTGGCGATGCTCGGAATCGGACTCTGACGCGGGAGAAGGCGATGTCCTCGCACGAGATTCTCTGGACCCCCTGGCGCGCCAAATGGGTGGGAGACATGTCCACCAGCGACAAATCCTGTCCATTCTGCCGCCCCGCGAGCGAAGAGCCCTCGATCGCGAACCTGATCGTCCACCGCACCGCGTCGGGCCTGGTCGTGATGAACCTCTACCCCTACAGCGGCGGCCATCTCATGGTCGTGCCCGTGCGCCATGTCCCCCGCCTGCGCGACCTCGACGCGTCCGAGCGCGCCGATCTCCTCGAACTCCTCGTGCGCGCCCAGGACGTCCTCGAACGAACGCACCATCCCCAAGGCTTCAACATCGGCATCAACGAAGGCAAGATCGCCGGTGCCGGCATCGCCGAGCACATGCACTGGCACATCGTCCCCCGATGGGAAGGCGACGCGAGCTTCCTGACCACCGTGGCCGGCACCCGCATCGTCCCCGAAGACATCGCCTCCTGCTGGACCCGCGTGCGAGAAGCGTTCGAAAGCGTCTGATTCCCCGACCTCGTCTGGGATTCCCTGGTCGAACGGATTCTGTCATGGGGGCTCGTCCCCGTCGGCTCCGACGCATGGCTCGCCAAGAACCAGCGGGTCCGGAACGGAAGCATCGTCCTGGTCCACGCCATCCCGTCGCCCCGCCCACCGCCGCTGCCCACCGCAAGCGCCCGCCTTCAGCCCACCCTACGCACACGCTTGAACCAACCTCCGCCCGCGCAGCGCACGAAGTGCCGCTGCCACCGCAAGCGCCCGCCCTCAGCCACCCTACGCACACGCTTGAACCGACCTCCGCCCGCGCAGCGCACGAAGTGCCGCTACCACCGCAAGCACCCGCCCTCAGCCACCCTACGCACACGCTTGAACCAACCTCCGCCCACGCAGCGCACGAAGTGCCGCTGCCCACCGCAAGCGCCCGCCCTCAGCCCACCCTATGCACAACGCTTGAACCGACCTCTGCCCACCCACGCCAACCCAGGATATGAGGGCGAGATCGGGGATGCAGACGAAGCGACGCGACCCCGACGGCGTCCGCTTTGGGACGCCGAGTGGGGAGAGGAGCGAGTATGCGCCCCGAGATCGCCCTCAGATCACCATTTGCGAGCGCGCCAGAGCCATAAAAACGCCCCGACGGAAAACAAAGCGAGCCCCATCACGATCCAGAACGAGGACATGGAGTCCTCGAGTCCCCAGGGCAGATGCACGTTCATCGAGAACGCGCTCACCACGAAAGTGGGGACCATGATCGCGATGGTGATGATGTTGAGATTCTTCATCAGCACGTTGAGGTTGTTGCTGACGATGCTCGCCCTCGCGTCGCTCATCCCGGAAAGGATGTTCGAGTAGATGTCGGCCTGCTTGAAGCACTGGTTGTTCTCGATGACCAGGTCGTCGAGCATCTCCGCTTGTTCGCTCTCGAAACCCAATCGCATCGCGTTGAGCTTGAGGCGCTCGAACACGGTGCCGTTGCCAGAGATGGCGTTGAGGTAGTAGACGAGACTCTTCTCGAGGGTGAAGAGATCGATGAGATAGCGGTTTTCCATGGAGGTGTTGATCTTCACCTCCAGGGACTCCGAGATCATGTTGATGACCTTGAGGTGGTCGATGAAGTGCCAGATGCTGCGATAGATGATGCGCAGGGCGAGATCGTTCGTGCCGGAGATCTTCTGGAACAGCTTGCCTTCGAAGAACTGGACCTCTTCCCCCGCGACGAGGACGATCTTGTCATTGAACAGGAAGAGTCCGAACGACGCGACCTTGAACAGGTATTTGTCGCGCGGGCTGTGGGGCCGCGGCCGTTTCATGATGAAGACGGTGTGGTCGCCCTCGAATTCGATACGAGGCAACTCGTCGGGGTCGAGAGCCGAATTCAGCGTATGCTCGTCGAGGCCGTGGGCATCGACGAGTTCGCGTCGTTCCGCATCGGTGGGCGCGAAGTAGACGAGCACCTCGCCGTTCATCTCTTTGCATTGGGCCAGCCGGGAACCATCGATCTGGTAGGCGACGCGCATATTGACTCCCGTGCTGGAGGTTCCTCGGCGGAGAGTCGACAATTTGCCACCTCCACGCGCCCTTTTCAACCTGAAATCAGTATTTGGTGGGCTACTTTTGCTCCATGTCCGAGCGCGACGCAAGACGATGGACCCGCCTGCGGCCCGACACACTCACGGAGAGCACCATCCATCTGGTCGCCGGGCGTCGTTCCCGTTCGGCTGACTTGGTCGACCTTTCGCCCGGTGGCATCGCCATCGAACTGCCTCCTTCGGCTCGTTGCCCTCTCGAACCAGGCAGCAAGGTCCGCTTGCGCGTACGGTACCGCGGCTTGCCGCGCGTCGAACTCCCCGCACAGGTCCTGCACACGCGCGGCCGATCCGGAAAGCCCTGGCGCATCGGTCTCGCCTGGCTCCAGACCCCACCGCCCTGGGATGGACGCGATCGTCGCGAGTTCACCCGCCTGATCCTCTCCCACGACGACGGATTCGCCGTCCGCATCCGCAACGACCACGTGCTGGGCCTCTGGACGCGTGCGGCCATTCTCGACATTTCCTCCGACCGCGGGATGCGCATCGAGGGACTCGGCGGCCCGATCTGGATGCTCCCCGGCATGGAGATCGGCGTCCACCTCGACCTCCCCGTGCTCCACGAAACCCCCTTGCCCTGCCAGGTCCTGTGGGTCCGCGGCGATGCCCCCGGAAAAGTCCAAGCCGGACTCCGCATCCTCGATCTCGAGGCCCCCGGACTCGATGCGCTCGATCAATGGATCGCGATGAATGGACATTGGAGCCCCCGCGAACTCGTCTCCCGCGGCTTCCACTCCCCCTCGATCCCGGGCCAGTACCGCTTCCGCTCGACCGAAGCGAAGAGCGAACAAGTCCGCTTGCGCGCGCATCTGGCGGAATGCTCCGACCGCGCCACCCGAATCGGCTTCGAATCGCTTCATCCTCTCGCCGACCACTCTTCCCGCCATTCGTTCATCGGCTGCTGGGACGGCACGCGCCTGGTCGCGAGCGCCTGTCTCGATCTGCCTCCGGAAGGCTCGGAAGGCGACGACGAAATCCGTCTCTGCGCCGCGGGCTTCGAAATCGACTGGTTCGACACCGGCATCCTCCGCGGTCTGTGGACCCAGGCGCTGCGCGTATTCCTGGCCTCCGGTCGGAGCCGGATGCGCCTGTGGTGCCCCTCCGGCCGCGAACGTCTGTTCACCCAGCTGGGCATGCAGCCCGCCGACGGCGAACCCAGCCCACAAGGCCGCTGGTACGCGCTCCGCTCTGAAACGGTCCTGATCGGATCAGGGCTATCCCCTATCTCCTGGGCCTGGATCTACGGGGAAGTCAGCGCCTTCCGCGCACGCCAAGGCGGCCTCCATCTGGGACTTAAGAAGTGCCTGAAGCGCTGGATGTACATGGGCCTGAACCTCCTCCTCGCAGACCTTCTGCTTCCCGGAAAACGGCGTCGCATCAGCCACGAGATGACAGCTTGGTGCTCGGACGCAACCAAGGGTTGATTCACGCAGACCGAGCGTGAAATCCACACCACTCCAATGCGGAAATCCCTCGAGAAGAGGCTTGACCGAGAATTGATCCCGGTTTCCTCTTCCCATCGCCTGCCATTTTTTTAAGTTTGCCCTCTGCGTTGTTCTGTTTTTCGCCACCACCACAAAGAAGGAGCCGTACCTCATGGGCGTGATCCACTTCCGGGAGAACTGGCGTTCTCTGAAGCTGCCACACGACCTCGCCGATCTTCTTGGCCGCGCAAAGGCCATCCATGTGGCGGAGAAACGCGAAGACCTTCTCGACTGGGCGCTTGGTCGCGAATGCGGCACAAGCGATTGGAGCACGTCCAGCCGCGATGACCTCGGCACGTACACGGTCGAATTCGACGTTCCGGGCAAGGGCAAGATCATCGAAGCCGACGTCGTCAAGGCTCGCAACGGCCTCTCGGTCAACTTCCCCGACATCTCCATGCGTCGCCGCGACCCCAATGCGATGGTGATCGCCGACAACGATCCGACGGACAAGCCCACCTTCCAGAACCGCTTCGGCGAGTCCTTCACGGAGCTTCGCAAGGAGACCATGGAGTGGCTGGCCCAGCGCGAGCTGGTCGTCCTTCCGTTCTGGTCGGGCCCCAGCGAACTCAACTATGGCTCCATCCTGGTCTGTCCGCGCAATTCGGCCTTCTTCGCCGGCATGCTCGCCGACCTCCAGGGCTTCATTCCCGGACACGAGGTTCCCGACAACTTCACGGTCACTGGCGCCATCGTCTACGTGGCTCCTCCGTTCCGCCACACGAAATTCGACGGCAAGCAGATCGTGGTGCACAATCGCACCACCGACTACCAGGAAGTCTTCTCGTACAACCTGTACCCGGGTCCGTCCGCCAAGAAGGGCATCTACTCCACCCTCATCGACAAGGGCGAGAAGGAAGGCTGGGTCACCAACCACTGTTCCGCCGTGCAAGTCGAAACGCCTTACGACAACATCGTGACGTTCATGCACGAAGGCGCGTCGGGCGGCGGCAAGTCCGAGATGCTCGAGAACATCCACCGCCAATCGGATGGCCGCCTTCTCCTGGGCGTCCAGATCTCGTCGGGCGAAAAGCGCTACCTCACGCTGCCCACGGCCTGCAAGCTCTACCCGGCCATGGACGACATGGGCGCGGCGCATCCGGCCTACAACAAGGGCAAGACCCGTCTGCACGTGGCCGATGCCGAGGATGGCTGGTTCATCCGTTCCGACATGATCACCCACTACGGAACCGATCCCCATCTCGAAGAGATGTGCATCAATTCCGAGATTCCTCTTCTGTACCTCAACCACTACGTCTCTCCGGGCGGCATGTGCCTTCTGTGGGAACACACCGAGGATGCTCCGGGCAAGCGTTGCCCGAATCCTCGAGTGATCGTGCCGCGCAACATGATGCACGGCATCCACACGGGCCCGGTCGAGGTCAACGTGCGCTCCTTCGGCGTGCGCTGCCCCCCCAACTCCAAGCAGAACCCCACCTACGGCATCATGGGCCTGCTCCACATCATCCCACCGTCGTTGGCATGGCTCTGGCGCCTGACCGCTCCTCGCGGCCACGCCAACCCGTCCATCATGGACTCCACGGGTGGCATGGCTTCCGAGGGCGTGGGCTCCTACTGGCCATTCTGCACGGGTCGTCGCGTCGACCAAGCGAACCTGCTCCTGGAGCAGATCCGCAGCACGCCCGACACGCGCAACATCCTGATCCCCAATCAGCACATCGGTTCCTGGAAGATCGGATTCATGAGCTCCTGGCTGACGCGCGAATACCTCGCCCGTCGCGGTGGAGCCCGTTTCCGGCCCGACCAGCTCGTGCCGGCCCGTTCCCCTCTCCTCGGATCGGTCCCCTGGCACATGCAGATCGAAGGCACCCTCATCCCGCGCTGGTTCCTCCAGCCCGAGACCCAGCCGGAGATCGGCGAGGAGTGCTACGACAAGGGCGCCGAGATCCTCTATGCGTTCTTCCGCAAGGAACTCCCGCAGTTCAATGTCGCAGAACTCGACCCGCTGGGCAAGAAGATCATCCAGTGTTGCATGGACGGCGGCTCCCACCAGGACTACGTCGACCTGATCCCCTGCTGATCGCAGGCATCAAGCCGCTTGAAAGCGAAGCCTCCATCCCGGATCCGGGGTGGAGGCTTTTTCTTTGCCCCACCGCGCATCGGCAGCCGACGCGGTGAACCGCCCGGCAGCGTCCCGCGGCTCGCCGGGCACCCGCGGCAAGCACGACAGAAATTGTCACCCCTGAATTCGATCGTCCCGCCGGGATGCTCCAATCCAGGGGTTGAACACCCCCTGTACCCGGACTATAATTCCAGCCCTCCTTGTGCGCTCATCGTGGGTACACGAGAAGCAATACGGATCGGAAGGCGAATATGGTCATGAATACGGAGGGACCTATATGTCACAGCCGACCGGTACCCGGAGCTTCTTCCTAAGCTATTTGCTGGATACGCCATTGGTTCTGCCCAATGGCACGAAGGCTCGGTTGCGCGAAGTATGGGCAAGCTCCTCGGAGACTCCCAAAGTCGCCTTCGTCACGATCAAGGTCCAGGGAAAGACCCGTAGCATTCCCTGGAACGACCTTGAACTCGCGAAAATCGATTCAGGCAAGTACACGCTGCTTTCGCGCAGCGAAGGCCATCCGGATCTGGGCGACACGGACGGCCTGATTCAGTTGCGCACGCACATCCTCGATCGGCAGATCGTCGATCTGGACGGCGCCAAGGTCGTACGCGTCAACGATGTTCGGCTGGCGCATGTTCGCGACGGCCTCTTCCTGGTCGCCGTCGACATCAGCTTCACGGCTCTGCTGCGCCGTCTGGGCATGGAACTCGTCGCCAGGAAGATCCTCCCGAAGGGGAAGCTCCTGCCCAAGTACATCCCGTGGAGCGAAGTGCAGGCCTTCGTGCCCAGCGGCGGCGCGGTGCGTCTGGCCTCCAGCGCCGATCGTCTCAAGACATTGCATCCATCGGAACTCGCCGACATCATCGAGGACCTGGACGTCGCCACCCAATCGGCGATTCTCGACGCCTTGGACCAGGACAGCATGGTCGACGTCATCGAAGAGATGGAATCGGACGCGCAGATCTCGATCCTTTCGCGCATGAGTGTCGAACAAGCCGCCGACGTGTTGGAGCAGATGGACGCCGACGAAGTCGCCGACATCATCGACGATCTTCCCACCCACCAGGCGGAAGAGCTCCTGCAGGAGATGGAAGGCGAAGCATCCGCCGAAGTCCGCGAGCTGTTGGAATACGAGGACGACCAGATCGGCTCGCTCATGTCGACCGAATTCCTGTCGTTCCCCGACGCGACCACGGCTAGCGAGGTGATGGAAGTGCTGCGCCGAGACCGCCCCGACCAGGAACACATCCTGGCGATCCTGGGCATGGACCTGCACAACCGTCTTTCCACGGTGGTGCCTCTTCCCGAGCTCGTGATGGCCGATCCCTCCTCGCCGCTTGCCGACCTCGGCATGGAACGCCTCGTGTACGTGCGCGACGACGCCCCCATCCTCCAGGTGATGGAGGTGCTGACGAAGTACCGCTCCCTGTCGATTCCCGTCTTGAACAGCGACGACCACCTCGTCGGCGTGGTGACCGTCGACGACGTCCTCGACGACCTCCTTCGCGCCGGCAAGCACCGGATGAGAGGCTGACGTGTCCATCCGCAAGTCGAAATGGTTCCGCCATCTGATGACCTTCATCGCCGTCCTCGGTCCCGGCATTGTGACAGGATCCGTCGACAACGACGCGGGCGGCATCACCACCTACTCCGTGGCGGGCGCGCTCTACGGATACAATTACATCTGGGCGCTGGTTCCTTGCGCCCTGGTGCTGTTCCTGGTCCAGGAAATGAACGCGCGCATGGGCATCGTGACGGGCAAGGGCCTCGCCGATCTGATCCGCGAGAACGCGGGCGTGAAGATCACCGCCCTCATCTTCGCCGGCCTGCTGATCGCCGACATGGCCAACACGACCACGGAATTCGCGGGGGTGGCCGGATCCATGTCGATCTTCGGCATCTCCAAATACATCTCGGTTCCGTTGGCGGGAATCGGCGTGTGGTTCCTCGTGGTCAAGGGCACCTACAAGATCGCCGAACGGATCTTCCTGATCTTCTCCGCGTTCCTGCTGTCGTACGTCGTCTCGGCCGTCATGGGCCACCCGGACTGGAGCGCCGTCGGTTCGGCCGTGGTCCATCCCAAGCTCCAGGCCGACGCGCAATACATCGCCCTCGGCATCGGTCTGGTGGGGACCACCATCGCGCCCTGGATGCAGTTCTACATGCAGTCCGCCGTGATCGAGAAGGGCATCAAGATCGAAGACTACAAGTACACGCTGGCCGACGTCGCCGTGGGCAGCATGATGACGATCGTCGTCGCATTCTTCATCATGGTCGCCTGCGGCTCGACATTGAACGCCCACGGCGTGAAGATCGACGACGCCTCCGATGCGGCGAAGGCGCTGGAACCGCTTGCCGGGCACCTTTCCGCCTACGTGTTCGCCGCCGGCCTGTTCGTGGCGTCCGTCTTCTCCGCCACCATCCTGCCTGTCGCCACGGCATTCTACGTCTGCGAGGCCTTCGGGTTCGAGGCCGGAATCGACAAGACTCCGAAGCAGGCGCCGCAGTTCTATTTCCTGTTCACCCTGATCCTGGTGGTGGGAGCCGGAATCATCCTGATTCCCAACGCGCCGCTCATCAGGATCTCGATCTGGTCGCAAGTGATCAACGGCTTGCTGCTTCCCGTCGTGCTGGTCAGCATGATGATCCTCGTCAACAGCAAGGAGATCATGGGCAAGCATGTGAATGGACGATTCTCGAACGCCGTCGGCTGGGGCACCGCCGCCATCCTTTGCGCGCTCTCCCTCTTTCTGGTGGGAACCAGCATCTTCGGCTAGAACACCCGCGCTCGAACCTTGCCTGCCCACTCGCGGGATTCCCGACGGCACGGCGATGACGGGCAAGCCCAAGCCTCAGAACAGGGTGACGCGCTCCAGCGACTGCTTGCCCTGTTGCCGGATGCACAGGAGATAGACCCCAGGCGGCAAATCCTCGGAAACGCGCAGGATTTCGTGCTCGCCGACAACGCCCTTGTGGAGAAGGGCCAGCTGGGTGCCATTGGTCGAATGGATGGTCACCACGACGGGACCTGGTTCGGCCGAAAAGGAAAAGGAACGGTCGAGGGAATTGAACCACGACAACCGAAGGCGCGGCAACTCGGCGACAGAAGCCTTGGGGGCCTCGGCAGCGGCTCTTGTAGGCAACGCAAAGACCGCAGACGCCCCTGCAAGAAGCAGTGCGGAGAGATGTGGAACCAGGAATTTCATGTCGTGAAAGGAATCTACGATGCCTCCCCCGCCCCAGCCACCCGTTCCATGGAACGATCATGGAAATGAATTGCAACAACCAATGCGGGCACCATCTCTTGTCGGAATAACACCGACAAAACCGCTTCAGGTAAGCCCCCGAAAGAAAACTCAGCCCACTCGTTCGAGCAGAAGCATGGATGTCGGACGCAGGAGGCAGCTTCCTTGCGGGAGCAGAACGGGCTCGGGAATATCCGGCGAAGAAGAGTCGAACCAGCGCCGCCAGGTCCCTTGAAGCGGAATCACGCGCATAGGCCCGCCAGCTTGGGCGAAGAACTGTCCATGGTGGGACAATCCAGTCCAGGAGAGGCAGACGATCCCCGGTTGATGCGGGACACAGCTCCAGAACGCGTCGCGCAGGAGCGTGCGGCGAAGCTCGAGAAGAGCCCCCATCCATGCGGGACCGGGCCATCCTTCGGGGAGCAATGGGTTCCAGTCGATCCAGGAAATCCTGTTGTCCTGGCAGTAGGCGTTGTTGTTGCCGTGCTGGGTGCGCGCCAGTTCGTCACCCCCGAGGATCATGGGGATGCCGGGCGCGAGGAGCGTGGAGGCGAGAAGATTGCGTGCACGCAACGAGCGCAGCTCCTGCACCTCCCACTTGTCGCTCTCTCCTTCCTTGCCGAGATTGTCGTTCACCTCGTGGTCGCTGCCGTCGCGGTTCCCTTCCATGTTCGCGTCGTTGCGCTTGCGCGTCCAAGTGCAGATGTCGCGCAAGGTCGATCCGTCGTGGCAGGCGACGAAATTGACCGATCCCAGGGGTGCCCGATCGCCGAACAGATCGCGGCTTCCCGTCATGCGTTCGGCGAAGGGAAGCTCCGACCCGTCGTCGCCGCGCCAGAAGCGGCGCACGTCGTCCCGGAATTTGTCATTCCAGTCGTGCCACCCGTGGGGGAACTTGCCGACCGCGTAGCCGTCCCAGGTCGCGTCCCAAGGTTCGGCGATGTGCTTCAGGCCGCCCAGGACCGGACTGGAACGGACGGCATCGAAGAAGGGCGCCTCGGGATCGAACTTGTCGTGGAGCCGACCTTGCACCGATCCCAGGTCGTACCGGAATCCGTCCACGCCGCCGATCTCGGCCCAGTAGGTCAAGCTCTCGGCGACAAACCGCACGACCGCGGGCTGGCGGAAGTCGAGCGTGTTGCCGCAACCGGTGAAGTCGTCGTCGACGTGTCCGCGGAGGGAGTGCCGCCGGTACCATTCCGGCCCCAGTCCGCGCCAGGAAAGGTGCGGGCCGAGCGAAGGCCCCTCGCAGGTGTGGTTGTAGACCACGTCGAGGATCACCTCGATCCCCGCTTCGTGGAAGGCGCCCACCATGCGACGGAATTCGGCCATCGCGTGCCGACGGTCGTGCGCGTAGGTCGCGTGCGGCGCGAAGTACGACAGCGTGGAATAGCCCCAGTAGTTGGACAGTCCCCGATGGACCAGAAAGCGATCGTCGGCGTGGTGGTGGACGGGAAGAAGCTCCAGGGTGGTGATTCCCAGACGCAGGAGATGCTCGATCACCGCCGGATGGGCCGCGCCCGCGAAGGTGCCGCGCAACTCCGCGGGGACCTTCGGATGCAACGCCGTGAGTCCTTTGACATGCGCCTCATAGACCACCGTGCGGGATGGGACGACGCGAGGGCGCTCACCCGTCGGAGGAAGGTCGGAGACATCCAGCACGGCCCCCAGAGGAGCCCACGGAGCGCTGTCGCGCAAATCGAGATCGCCTTCGCCATTGTCGCCGCGAAGAGCGTCGTGCCAATGCGGCGCGCGCCCGACGCGCAGCGCCCAAGGGTCGAGGAGGACCTTCGCCGGATTGAATCGCAGTCCCCGACTCGGCTCCCACGGACCGTCTACGCGATACCCGTAGAGCTGTCCCGCGGCCACGGGGACCCGCGCCTCCCACAGTCCGTCGTGGGCGCGCTCCAGGAAGACGCGACTCGATTCGCGCCTGGCGTGGATGTTGTCGAACAGGCACAGTTCCACACGGCTCGCACGCGGCGCTCGCAGCAGGAACGTCCCCTTCCCGTCGACGAGACGGGCGCCCGGCAGCCGTCGATGGGAAGACGACACGGGATGTCGCCGCTCAGGGATTGCCCGGGACGAGAACCAGGCAGGAAAGAGGTGGAAGATCGAGAATCAAGTGGGCGGGCTGGCCCTGCCAGGACGATTGCACCGCCTCGCGTCCACCCATGTTCCCCATCCCGCTGCCACCGTAGATCTGCGCGTCGGAATTGAGGCGCTCCCGCCAGAATCCGTCACGAGGCACGCCCACGCGGTAGCCTTGGCGCGGACACGGCGTGTGGTTGAAGATGAAGACCACGGGAGACACGTCGTCCGTGGCGCCCTTGCGGATGAAGCTCGTGACCGAATGGTCGGAGTCGTTGCAGTCGATCCACTGGAAGCCGCGGCCATCGCAGTCGTACTCGTGCATGGCGGGCTCGTCGATGTAGAGCTTGTTGAGGTCGGAGACCCAGTTCATGAGACCGTGGTGCGTGGGGAAATCGAGCAGATGCCAGTCGATGCTGCGCTCCTCGCTCCACTCGCGCCACTGCCCGAACTCACCACCCATGAACAGGAGCTTCTTGCCCGGATTGGCCCACAGGTTCCCGTAGAGGATGCGGAGATTCGCCATCTTCTGCCACCAGTCGCCCGGCATCTTCGTGAGCAGGCTGCCCTTCAGGTGCACGACCTCGTCGTGCGAGAGAGGCAGCACGAAGTTCTCCGAGTACGCGTACATCATGCGGAAGGTGAGGTGGTCGTGGTGCCACTTGCGATGCACCGGATCCTTGGTGAAGTACTCGAGGGTGTCGTGCATCCAGCCCATGTCCCACTTGAACGTGAAACCGAGCCCGCCCACGTACAGGGGGCGCGACACGGCGGGCCACGCGGTGCTTTCCTCGGCTAGCGTGAAGGCTCCGGGATGGAGGGCGTGGACGCGCGCGTTCATGTGGCGGATGAATTCGATCGCCTCGATGTTCTCGCGACCGCCGTACTGGTTGGCCACCCACTCGCCATCCTTGCGGGAATAGTCGAGGTAGAGCATGCTCGCGACCGCGTCGACGCGCAAGCCGTCGAGATGGAACTCCTCGAGCCAGAAGAGCGCCGAAGCCAGCAGGAAGTTCGAGACCTCCTTGCGGCCGTAGTTGAAGATGAGCGTGCTCCAGTCCTTGTGCTCGCCCTGCCGCGGATCGGCGTGTTCGTAGAGATGCGTGCCGTCGAAGTAGCCCAGGCCCGGGAAGTCCTTGGGAAAGTGCGCCGGCACCCAGTCCAGGATGACGCCCACGCCGGCCTCGTGCAACGTGTCGACCAGGAAACGGAAATCGTCGGGATCGCCGAAGCGGCTCGTGGGCGCGAAGTAGCCCGAGGTCTGGTAGCCCCAGGAACCGTCGAAGGGATGCTCCGTGATGGGAAGCAGTTCGACGTGCGTGAAGCCCATCGCCTTGGCGTGCGCGGCGAGCGAAGGGGCGACCTCGCGATAGGAGAGGAAGCGTTCCGGATCGTTCGGATCGCGCTTCCAGGAGCCCAGGTGGACCTCGTAGATGGAGATGGGACGCTTGAGGGGATCCGTCCTTCCGCGCTCCTCCATCCACGCGCCGTCCTTCCATTCGTGGGAGGACGCGAAGACGCGAGAAGCCGTTCCTGGACGCACCTCCGCGTGAAAGCCGACAGGATCCGTCTTCTCGACCCAGTGGTCGTTCACGCCGGAAACGACGTGGTACTTGTAGCTCTGCCCGTGCACCGCGCCATCGACGAAGCACTGCCAGATCCCGGTCTCGAGGCGCTGCATCAGATGCGCGTCGGGATCCCATCCGTTGAACTCCCCGATGACCGCCATGCGGCGCGCGTTCGGAGCCCAGACGGCGAAGGCGACACCCTCGCGCCCCTCGTAGGTGCACGGGTGCGCGCCAAGCTTCTCCCAGAGTCGTTCGTGGCATCCTTCCCCGTAGAGGTGGAAGTCGAGTTCACCGAGCAAGGGATAGGCTGGCTTATTCAAGATCGGAACGTCCTTGGATGTTTCGGGGAAGGTGGTTTCCAAGGATACACCCGATCGGGGCTTGTCGGCCACAGGGAAGGACTTCGCCCGACATTTTTCGGGGGAACGCCTTCCCCCGCGCCCGCCGCCCTGCGGGCTTGGCCTCCCCCTTCTCCTGGGGCTCCGCCCCAAACCCCGCCCCCGCCGACGAGGGCGGCATGGCGCCTTTCGAGCGTTCGCCGGTCAGGACAGGCGGCCCGCCCTCAGGGCTTCGAACGCGCACAGCGCCGTGGCCACGGCGACATTGAGCGATTCGACGCCGTCCTTCATGGGGATGGAGAGGACCTGGTCGACGGCCTTGCGAACCGTGGGACGCAGGCCCTTCGACTCGTTGCCCATGACAAAAACCGTCTTCGCGGCCAGCTCGTGGCCGAAGAGGGACCGCTCGCCGTTGGCGTCCAGGCCGTACACCCAGTAGCCGTCCTTCTTGAGCGCATCCAGCGCGTCGACGAGCTTGGTCACGCGCACCAGCGGCACCGCGTGGCCGAAGCCCGCGGAAGCTTCGAGATAGGCGGAGCCGGGGCTCGCCGACCCTTGCGCGGGGACGACGATCGGTCCCGCTCCCGTGGCGGCCAGCGTGCGCGCGACAAGCCCCAGGTTGCGCGGATTCTCGACGCCGTCGAGGACGAACACTACGCGACGGGACGACTCGGGGAGATCGAGAAAAGCCGTCAGATCGAGCAGATTCACGAGCGAGCACTCGGCCACGACGCCACCGTGGTCCGGGGCTCCGCAAAGCGAGGCCAGGCGCGCATCGGGAGCATCCTCCCAGGCGACATTCCTGGATTTGGCGAGAAACCGCAATTGCTCCCTATGGTTTCCCCCCAGCCGAGGGGAAGCCCAGACCCGCAGAACAACGCGACCCGAGGTGAAAAGCTCTTCCACGGAGCGGTGGCCGCGCGCAAAGATTCGTGACGATTCCATCCTCGAAGAGTAGGATTCCTGCTGTGCCGATCAAACCCGCATCCGGTCAACAAACGGTCCTAGTCGCCGACGACGACCCCACGATCCATGCGCTTTTCCGCAAGATCCTGCATCCCAACGGCTCGATCCGCCTTCTCACATGCCTCGACGGAGTGCAGGCGCAGGAGCTCGCGCAGGAGCACATCCCCGATCTGATCTTCCTCGACGTCCTCATGCCCAACCTCGACGGCCTGGACGTCTGCCGCCATCTGCGCAACCAGGCGTCGTCGGCCCTCACGCCCATCCTCTTCCTCTCCGGACGGGCGAGCGACCGCTTGAAGGGCCTGGAGCTGGGTGCCAACGACTATCTCCTCAAGCCCGTCGACCTCGCCGAACTGAAGGCCAAGTGCCGCACCTACCTGCGCCTGTCGGCGTTGCAGAAGAAGTTCATCGAGATGGAGCGCCGACGCGCCGTCACGGGCCTTCTGCGAGGATTGGCGCACCAGTTCAACAACATCCTCTGCGGCCTTTCCGGAGCGGCCCAGGTCCTCGACCTGCGCATGCCGCCCGAAAGCAACCTGCGCGAGAACTGCCACACGATCGTCCAGTATTCGCAGCGCGCCGCCACCCTCTCCCAGCAGCTCCTGGTGCTGGCCGGAGCAAGACGCGAAGTCGGCGAATGCCGCACGCAGGAGATGCTGGAATCGGCCCGCACCGCCTGGGAGGCCGCGCAATCGGGAACCCAGCGCATCCACGAACTCGAAACATCCTGTCAGATTCCGTCCGACATCCGCATCAACATGGGCGCGGCGGATTTCCAGGCGTGCCTGTTCCATCTCATGCAGAACGCCATCCGTTCGATGGACAATCCGGGCACGATCCTCCTGCACATCGCGCACGACCGGACCCACCTCACCGCGACGCTTTCCGACCAGGGACGCGGCATGTCTCCGCAAGAGCTGCAGCACGCCCTCGATCCGTTCGTGCAGAACCGCGACCGCCCCGCCGACGCCGGACTCGGACTCCCCTTCGTGCGCGCCCTCCTGGAAGAGTCGGACGGCTCCCTGGAACTCGAATCGTCGCCGCTCCAGGGAACCCGCGCGCTCCTGCGCCTCCCCTTGCGCTGAGCTCCGTCAGCGGGAAGACGACGCCCTCTCCGAGGCCTCCGCGAGATCCATCTCGTGGCGTTCGAGAAGCGCGAGGAAAACGGCGCCCACGAGAGGCCCGAACAGGATCCCGATGGGCCCGAAGAAGCCGATCCCTCCGAGCGTGGTCAGGAGCACCATCAGGTCGTGCATGCCCGTGTCGCGCCCTACCAGGATGGGGCGCAGGATGTTGTCGATCATGGAGATGACGAGCATTCCGACGAGCAGGACGACGATCCCCTCGATCCAGGATCCGGAAAGCAGGAGGATGACGCCGGCGGGAAACCACACCAGCGCCGATCCGACGGAAGGCACGAGGGAGCACAAGGCCGTGAGAACCCCGAAGAAGACGCTCGAAGGAATGCCCACCGCGACGAACAGCCCCCCCGTGAGAAGCCCCTGGATGGCGGCGATCACGAAATTCCCCTTGAGGATGGCGACCGCGGTGCGACGGAAAACGTCCATCAGGCTCGCCGTCTCCCCTTCGGGCAGAGGAAGGATCTTCCGGACTCGTTCGGCCAGACGGTCGCCCGAGATGTGCAAGTAGAAGAGGCACAGGAGCATCAGGGCGAGCATGACGGAAGTCTGCAGAAGTCCCATGGAGAACTGGGCGGCCCTCCCCACCCCCCATGTGGCGAGCTTGGGCAGCTCCGCCTGGAGACGCTCGACCACGACCTCGGGGCGAAGACCGATGCGCGACAGCAATGGGAGTCTCTGGAGAGCATCGAAGACCGATGTGATCGTGGCCGTCAGCGATTCCAGATTCGTGGACGCGTAGAGATCGCGGACCTGAGCCACGGCCAGCAGAAGGATCGCCACGATCGGCGTCAGGATGCCGACCACGAGCACGATCTCGAGGATCATGCTCGCGAGAACAATCCGCCCCCGCAGGATCCGGACGAGCCGATCGCGCAACGGCCAAGTGATGGCAGCCAGGATCGCTCCCAGAAGCAAAGGAACGAGCAAGTTGCCCAGCATCACGAGCAGGAAAGCCCCGGAAGCCAGAACCAGCAAGGTCCGCAACCGCGTCCCGCCCTCAAGAATGCCCCAAAAACCATCGATCTTGTGGTCCGAATCGGACGAATGCGGCGAATTTGGCACCAGAATCTCCCATTTCAGCGATGAAGTCGCTCGTACCCCCCAAATATTCAACTTGTATCCCTCAAGAAACAGAGAATTCCCGAGTCCAAAGCACAAATGCCACCCTAAATGGCCGCAGAGCCACCATCGCGGCCTCGCCCGCGCGACAAAACCGCAAGTTCTCCAACAAAACAGCCACTTTACAGAATCAAGGCCACTTGAATGTGGGTGAATTCCCGCAAATAGACATCAACTTTGCAGAGAGCGACATCACTGCACCAAGAAACACACACCAGAAATTCGCTCTTTGAAAACAGATTCACATGTACCCCTTGCTTTTGTCTGTAGATTTTGCGATTTTTGCAATACCAGCTTCTGTCGTTTCGGTTGGACATCCACAGACACGGGCACAAGGTGGGCTCAGAAGACAAGGAGAGACCATGGACAAGAAGATTCCGACTGGGGCCGAGGCCATCATCCAGTGCCTCATCCGTGAAGGCGTGGAATACGTCTTCGGATACCCCGGCGGCGCCGTCATCCCCATGTTCGACGCTCTTGTCGACGCCAAGATCAAGCTCGTCCTCGTCCGCCACGAGCAAGGCGCGACCCACATGGCCGATGGATACGCTCGTGCCACCGGCAAGCCAGGCGTGGTCCTCGTGACCTCCGGCCCCGGCGCCACCAACACCGTGACAGGCATCTTCACGGCCCAGATGGACTCCGTCCCCCTGATCGTCCTCTGCGGCCAGACCATCAGCCCCATGCTGGGCAAGGACGCGTTCCAGGAAGCCGACGTCACAGGCATCACCTACCCCGTGGTGAAACACTCCTACCTCGTGAAGAACACCAACGACATCCCCCGGATCATGAAGGAGGCATTCCTCATCGCGACCACGGGACGCCCTGGTCCGGTCCTCATCGACCTGCCCAAGGACATCACGAGCAGTCCCTGCACCGCCCCCATGATCGAATCCGTCGATCTGCCGGGGTACGAGATCCCGGGCGTGCCCGAAGCGGAATCCCTCCAGAAAGCCGCCGACGCGATCATGCGCTCGCGCAAGCCGGTGCTCTACGTGGGGCAGGGCGCGGTCATCGCCGGAGCCGGCAAGATCATCACCAAGCTCGCCGAAACCCTCAACGCCCCGGTCGCGAACTCGCTCCTGGGCAAGGGTGCCGTTCCGGAAGACCACCCGTTGAATCTCGGCATGCTCGGGATGCATGGCACCGCCTACGCGAACAAGGCGGTCATGAACTGCGATCTCATCTTCGCGATCGGCGCCCGCTGGGACGATCGCATCACGAGCAAGCTGTCCGAGTTCTGCCCTGGCGCCACCAAGCTCCACCTCGACATCGATCCGTCGGAATTCGGCAAGATCATCCAGCCCGACGTCCCCCTCGTGGGCGATGCGAAGAAGGGCATCGAAGCCCTCCTTCCACTGGTCGAGCGTCTCGACACGAACGACTGGGTGAAACAGTGCACGGCTTGGCGCAAGCAGTACCCTCTGCGCTACGCCAAGCAGGGCGGCCTTCGCGCGCAGCACGTGCTCGACGAACTCGACAAGCTCACGCGCGGCAAGGCCATCATCACGACCGACGTGGGACAGCACCAGATGTGGGCGGCGCAATTCCTGCGCAGCACCTTCAACCGCTCCTGGATCAGTTCGGGCGGCGCCGGCACCATGGGATTCGGCTTCCCCGCGGCCATCGGCGCGCAACTGGGCGTGCCCGACAAGCCCGTCTGGGCGGTGGTGGGCGACGGCGGCTTCCAGATGACCCTCTGCGAGCTGGCGACCGCGGCGCTCCAGAAGGTGCCGCTGAAGATCCTCATCATCAACAACAACTACCTGGGCATGGTCCGGCAGTGGCAGGAACTGTTCTTCGACAACCGCTACTCGGGCGTCGACATGGTGGGCAACCCCGACTTCGTGAAGCTCGCCGAAGCCTACGGCGTGAAGGCCTTCCGCATCCGCCGCAGCGGCGACGTCAAGCGCATCCTGAAGGCCGCCGCCGCCTACAACGAAGGTCCGTGCCTCATCGAAGCGGAAGTCGTGAAGGAAGACAACGTCTTCCCCATGATTCCGGCCGGAGCCGCCTACAGGGACATGCTGATCGAACGGCCCAAGACGAAGATGGCCAAGCCCACGGGGAGCACCTGATGACCACGCAAAAGCAGAGCTCGCACACGATCTCGGTCCTGGTGGCCAACAAGCCGGGCGTGCTGGTGCGCGTCGCCCTCGTGTTCGCCCGACGCGGCTACAACATCGACAGCCTCGTGGTGAGCCCGGTGCTCGACTCCGATTTCTCCCGCATGACCATCACGTCCTCCGGCGACCCTGCGACGCTCGACCAGATCATCAAGCAGCTCCTGAAGCTCGTCGACGTGGTGCGCGCCATCGACCACACGGGCGAGTCCGTCATCGAGAAGGAAATGGCCCTCATCAAGGTGCGCTGCCCCGTCGAGGAGCGCACCGCCATCCTCCAGATCGCCGAGCACTTCAAGGGAGTCACGGTCGACTTCGGCGCCGAGTCGCTCATTCTCCAGATGGCGGGCAGTTCCGAGAAGATCGACCACGTCCTGGGTCTCCTGAAGCCGTTCGGCATCACCGACCTCGTGCGCACCGGCAAGGTCCTGATGGCGAGAGGCGCCGGACGCACCTGAGCGGGAACACCCGGCGACCGGTCGAGAACGGCTAGCTCGACCAGCGGATGCAGCGCATGCTCATCGAACGGACGACCTCCTCGTGGGGAAAGGTCGCGACCTCGCCATCGAAGGTCGCGCCCACGCACGGATAAAGCGGAAGAAGATGGTCGGACGTGGGATGGGCCATGTGGAACACCTGGTCGCCGCGCTCCATGGATGCGACAGATCCTGTCAAGACCGCGTCCCGGACGCGCGCGTCGAACTCGACCGCCCAGGGGAAGGGCGCGTCGTCGCGCCCCCCGAAGTACATGGGAATGCTGTGGACGACGTTGCCGCTGCCCACCAGCAGCACGTTCCGCCCGCGCAGATCGCGCAGCACCCTCCCCTGCTCCATCAGGTCGCGCGCCGAGGCGGTCGCATCGAGGCTCACCGGAACCACGGGCACGTCGGCGTCGGGAAGCAGGAACTTGAGGACGCTCCAAACGCCGTGGTCCAGTCCCCGCTCCGGATCGAGCATGGCACCCGCAAGCCGTGCGGCGACCTCCGCTGCAAGATCCGGCGCGCCCGGCGCCCCATAGCGTTCGCGGTACAGGGCCTCCGGGAATCCGCCGAAGTCGTGGATGGTGGAAGGCGACGCAGAGCTTCCGACCGCGGTTCCGCGCGTGAGCCAGTGCGCCGAGAAGACGACCACCGCGTCGGGCTTGGCGAGTCCTTCGCCCAGAGCGCGCAGGCTCCGGGTGAATTCATTGTCGCGCAGGGCGTTCATGGGATCGCCGTGCGCGAGGAAGAGGACGGGCTGGGTGTTCATGATTCCTCCGGCTTCGCTGGTTGAGGGAACTCGAAACCTGCGGAGCCGACGCATGAACGGTGCGGGCTCGATGGGATTCTTTCGTTCCTCGATGAAAGCCGAATCCGCTGGTTTCGAGTTCCCTCGACCAGCGGATTCGACCAACGCTCACTTCGCTTCGGTGTATTCGGTCGAGATGTCTATGGTGATCTCGTCGCCGACGGCACCGGGGTACGACTCGATGCCATAGTCCTGGCGTTTGATCTTGAACGAACCCTCGAAGCCGATGCGGTTGTTCTTCCACGGATCGACGACCGGACCGTTGAGGGTGAACGGAATCACGACGCGCTTGGAGACGCCGTGCAGCGTGAGGGTTCCCACCACGGCCAGCTGCTTGCCGTCGAGCACGACCTTGTCGCCCTTGAAGACGATGGTCGGAAACTTGACGACATCCAGGAAATCGGAACCGCGCACGTGTTCGTCGCGCTTGTCGTTCCGGGTGTCGATGGAAGCCGCCTGGATGGTCATGTCGATCTTCATGGTGGTGGGCTTCTTCGGATCGCCCGAGAGAGTCCCCTCGTACTGGTCGAGCGTGCCGCGTACGGTGCTCACGGCAAGATGCTTCACGGAGAAGCCGATCGACGTGTGCGTCGAATCGAGCTTCCAGGTCTGCGCTCCCGCGAGGGAGACCAGGGCCAGGGCGGCGAGGAAGGTGGTGCGGATGTTCATGGCGTTTCCTTTCGATGGGTTTGGTTCACGGGTACGTTCTTCTCGAAGAGGCCGGCGCGGTAGTCGGCGAAGGCCTCCATGATCTCATCCTGGGTGTTCATGACGAAGGGACCGTGCGAGACGATGGGCTCGTGCAGTGGATTCCCCGCCACCAGGAGGAAGCGGGCGCCCTCCGGTCCGGCGATCAATTCGACGCCGTCGCCGTCGTTGGCGAACACGGCCATGGCCCGTGCGGGAAGCGCAGCCTCCCCCGCCGTGGCGGCACCCCGGTAGATGTAGGCGAAGGCGTTGCGGTGGGCCGCGAGCTTCCGTTCGAAGCGCGCTCCGGCAGGCAGATGGACGTCGAGGTACAGAGGTTCCGTGACAGGACGCGTCACGGCGCCCTCGATGTCGGCGTGTTCGCCAGCCAGCACGCGCACCAATCCTCCTCCGGGGAGATCCGCTTCCGGGATCTCCGAGGCAGGGATGTCGCGGTACGAAGGAGTCGTCATCTTGTCGTGGGCGGGCAGGTTCAGCCAGAGCTGGAATCCCTCCATCAGACCGTCCTCCTGCTCGGGCAGCTCCGAATGCACGAGGCCGCTGCCGGCCGTCATCCACTGGGCTCCACCCGGACCGAGGAGTCCTTCGTTGCCGGCGCTGTCGCGGTGGCGCATGGCTCCGGCGAGCATGTAGGTGACGGTCTCGAATCCGCGGTGCGGATGGTCGGGAAAGCCGCCCATGTAGTCGTCGGGATTCTCGTTGGCGAAGACGTCGAGCATGAGGAACGGATCGAGGCGTCGCTGCAGCTCGTTCCCGAACACGCGCGTCAGCTTGACCCCGGCGCCGTCGGAGGTGGGGCGCCCCTGCACCAGACGCTCCAACGTCCGGACCCGATACACGACGGATTCCGTCTGGGACATGGAGTGCTCCCGAGCGACCGTTTCGGCGGCCAGCCGATCGGAGGCGGAGGGACCTCCGCGGATGCCGGAATCGTTCTGTCGGCTCTTCATGGGTGCGCTCCTTCCATGGTGCTCTTCGCGCGGTGTTCGTGGATGCGGGATGGTCTATCGCGCGACGACGGTGGCGCGCAGGCGGTCGAGAAGATCGGAGAGGGTCCTGGCCTCCTCCTCGGTCAATCGCGAGCGCGGCGATGGTCCTTCCGGATGTTCCGTCGCGATCTCGTCGAGAACCCGAAGTCCCTCGGGTGTGATGGTCACTTCGACGGCGCGGCGGTCTTCGGGACACGACACCCGCCGCACAAGTCCCTTCTCGAGCAGCTTGTCCACCAGACGCGAGGCGTTGCTCGACTTGTCGAGCATGCGTTCCGTGAGGAGCTTCACCGTGGCGGGTTTTCCGTTCTGGCCCCGCAGGATGCGCAGGATGTTGAACTGCGGCAGGGTCAGATCCCACGCGCGCAGGTTCCTGGAGTGGACGTCCTCGATGGCCCGGCTCGTGAACAGCACGTTCACCAAAGCCTTCTGCCGGAAGCTCTCCCACCGGGTCTGCTGGATCTCTTCGTCGATCGTCATAACAACAATATATGTACTTACATCTAATGAAGCAACAACAAAGTTCGAGATTTTTCTCGGACTCGCGGAAAGGGAGGAAACTCCGCCGCGCCATTCCAGCTTCGCGGAACCGCTTCGCTTGACATATTCCGTCCACACGGACCAGGCGACGGAAGAATGATCGCGCCCTGTGGCGCCCCCATGCACCGCATCAGAAGCAGCCTCCGCTCGAGGACCGCAAGCGGCCATGATGCCGGAGACGTCGCTCTCGTCGCCGATGGCCCGATGCGGATCCGACAATGCCATTTTCCGACAAATCGTCATGCGTCGCCACCCGCGCGCGCATCGTTCCATCATCGTCGCGGTAGGCAAGGCTTTTGCAGGAAACTCGAAAAACATGTGGCGCCATCCACTGCTTGATCATAGAATGTATTCGTCTGAGGATCGGCTTTCCACGTCGAAGAGTCGGATCCATGCAGGCGCGGGAGGATTGCTCCGATGTTCTGGAACGGTTCCATGCTGACTCTTCTTTTGATCCTTCTCGGAACCGCCGCCGTCTTCGCAGTCATCCGCATGCTTGGAGTCTACGGTGCCGCGACGCACGAATTCCAGATCGCGCAAGCCCCCTCTCCACGCCCCCTCTCGGTCCGCGGCGACACTCCGGACCAGCTCCTGCTCATCGCCATCCTTTCGGCCGCCGCCGCCGTGGAGCTCGAGGTTGAAAATGTCGTGATCCACGATATCCACGAAGTGGCCGTGCCCCATTCGTCGCACGAATGGAGCGCACAAGGCCGCCAGATGATTTTCCAGTCGCACCGACTGCGCTCCTGATCCTTTCCGCATATCTCCATTCGTCTTCAACCACGAGTCTTCCCATGGTCCAATGGCAACAGACGCTCGTCCCGAGCGTCATCTTCTACTCGTTGGCGACAGTCGTCGCGTTCGGCGTGGCCTTCATGATCGCAGGCCTCGCCAACGCTCTCCACTACCTCGAGTCCAGGAAGAAAGGGGCCGCCAAGTGAACTTGACCGATATCATCGCGACCATCCCCGACATCTTCCAAGGCGTCCAGACACTCGTCCACGGCAGTCCCACGATGGCCTTCGCCCGGATCTTCCTGATCCTGCTTGGCATGTCGCTCGTCTACCTCGGGCACAAGGGCACGCTCGAAGCCCTGCTCATGATCCCCATGGGCCTCGGCATGGCCTGCGTGAACGCGGGCGTGCTCCTGCTCGATCCCATGACCACCTCGGCCGTGCTCGACGTGGCGAACTCCCCCATGGTCCGCGACGCCCACACGGCGATCGGCCCCCTCACTTCGGCAGTTTCCGACACGCTCCGGACCCAGGGCACCCTGCATGTGGCTCCGCTCGTGCAGCAAAGCGAGAACCTCCTCTACATCCTGCAGGTCGACTGGCTCCAGCCCATCTACACCTTCACGTTCTCCAACGGCCTGATCGCCTGCATCGTCTTCATGGGCATCGGCGTCATTCTCGATGTGGGCTACGTGATCGCGCGCCCCTTCCAATCAATGTTCCTCGCCTTGTGCGCCGAACTCGGAACCGTCGCCGTCTTCCCCATCGGCGTGGCCTTGGGACTCGCTCCCGGCGAAGCCGCCTCGATCGCCATGGTCGGCGGTGCCGACGGTCCGATGGTCATGTTCACCTCGCTCATGCTGGCCCGCGACATGTTCGTGCCCATCTGCGTGGTCGCCTACCTCTATCTGGGACTCACCTACGGCGGATACCCCTACCTCATCCGCCTGCTCGTGCCGGCCAAGCTGCGCGCCATCCCCATGCAGCCCAACAAGTCCAAGAAGATCACTTCAGGACAGAAATTGGCTTTCGCGGTGGTGTGCTGCACGGTCCTCAGCCTCCTCTTTCCCGTGGCGGCCCCGCTGCTCCTCTCCCTCTTCCTGGGCATCGCGGTCCGCGAAGCCGGCCTGAAGGACTTCGTGCACGTGGTCGAAAACGTCTTCCTCTACACGGCCACGCTCTTCCTCGGCCTCATGCTGGGCATCCTCTGCGAAGCCAACACGATCTTGAATCCCAAGGTGCTGCTGCTGCTCATCCTCGGCATCCTCGCTCTGCTCATCTCGGGTATCGGCGGCATCATCGGCGGATACATCATGTATTTCATCTCCGGTCGCAAGGTGAACCCGGTCATCGGCATCGCCGCCGTGAGTTGCGTACCCACCACGGCCAAGGTGGCCCAGAAGGAAGTCAACAAGGTCGCGCCGGGCGTCATCATCCTGCCCGACGCGCTGGGAGCCAACATCTCCGGCGTGATCACCTCGGCGATCTTCGCGGCGATCTACGTCTCCCTCATCCCTCGCCTCTTCCCCTGATACCCGTCTCGTCGTCTTCGCTGGTTGAGGGAACTCGAAACCTGCGAAGACGACATCCACGATCGTAGGCTCGGCTGGTTTCGAGTTCCCTCAACCACCGAGCCCGCGTACGCTCTCCGGGTCATGTCTTCAGTGGAAGATCCCGAAGACCTCCGTTGACTCGAATCGCCCGGTGCTTCCCCGCGTGCCGGGTCGTAGGCGGAAGTCGACAAGCAGTGGGCATAGCTCGGAATAGAAGAGGCGCGGACGAAGCAGGTCAGGAAAAGCGGAAGCGGAACGTCGCCCCTTCGCCTTCCTGGCTTTCGGCGACGATCTCGCCGCCATGCCGCTTGACGATCCTGTGGACGAGCGCAAGGCCGATGCCGTCGCCTTCGTATTCCTCGTTGCTGTGGTAGCGGCGGAACGGCAGGAAGATGTCCCGGAACCTCTGGGGATCGAAGCCGACGCCGTTGTCGCGCACATGGTACCAGCCATCGGCGAACCAGACCTCCACGATCCCAGGCGAACGTCCGCGCGAGTATTTGATGGCGTTGCCCAGCAGATTGCGCCAGATGTTCTCGAACAGGCGGGGATCGCAACGCACTCCGGAAAGTTCGCTGAAGCGAGCCTCCAGAGCGCGCTCCGGAGACTGGTTGCGCAGCTCGATCCAGATCTCGGCGACCATCCGATCGACCGCAGGACCATCCAGCTCGACAAGCTCCAACGAGTCGCGTCCGCAGCGCGAGAGATCGAGCAATCCGTCGACCATGTGGTTCATCCGAACGGCGGCCAATTCGATCCGGGAAACGATGCGGCACTGCTCCTCGGAAAACGATTCGCCATGATCTTCCAGGAGGATCCGCGAAAACCCCGCGAGGGTGCGGATCGGAGCACGCAGATCGTGGCTCACGGAATCGGTGAAATGCCCAAGCTCCGCAAGAGCGATTTCCAGATGGCGCGTACGCTCCTCGACCATCTGCTCGAGGCTCTCGGCCAGATGGTCGGCCTCCTTGCGCGCACGGATCGTCTCGGAGAGCTGCTGTCTCAGTGCGTCGAACATGCGATCGATGACGACCCAGAAATGCCGGATGAGCAAGGCGATGATGAGCGTGCTGAGCGCGACGTAGATCCAGCCCTTGGTCACCGCGACCCGCGTGTTGATCTCCGCCGGAAGGTGCATCGACTCGAGCAGCAGGTCGGAGGCGAGGATCCAGACGACGCCGAAGATCGCGTATCCCACGGGAAGCGCGACGGCAAAAGTCCAGAGACGGAAAAACGGCTCCTGGTCTGAACCGGGAGGCTGGACGATCTCGCTTGGTGCAGGATCTGTCATCGTTGTCGCATCTCCAGGAATTGCGCGGCGCCGCTTTGCTCGATGGGAGAACGATCGCCTTGCAGGAGTGTACCACTTTCTCCGACACGCGCGAAGTTTCCACAGGAATCGCTTTTCAAGGGCCTGTTTTCCGAACTCTGTTGCATATTTTCCCTCGCAATGAGCAATATTCCCACAAGCGCAACCGAGCGTCGACGCTATTTCCAGACGTCGTTTTCGAGTGAAGCCGCCCTGTTCGATGTCCTGGAAACGAATCGCGACGCGGTCTTCGGGAAGGACGTCGTCTGGATTCCCCGCGCCTTCCTGTTTGGGCGCGGTGCCACCGGCGACCTCGCCGACGCCTACGCCATCGACCTCGAAGAGGGCATCTGGTGGATGGTCCAGACCGAACTGGGACGCTCGAACTTCTGGTCGGACGTCATCCCCCGCATCTCGCGACGCCTGACATCCCTGCAGCACGGCATGTTCCGGATGTGGCTTGCCGAAACCGCCCTCGTGGCGGCCATCTCCCGCGCAAGCGAAGCCACCTGCGACTACCGCTGGAACCCGTTGCGCCTGGGCCGCACCCTGCGCGCCATCCTGGACACGCCACCTCGCCTCGCCTTGGCGATGGATGTGGCTCTGCCCGTGGCGAAGGACTGGAGCTCCACCTTGCGCTATGAAACGCGCTTGATCGAGATCACCCGCCATATCGCCCAAGGCGATCCCTCCGACGTCTGCTACCGCATCCCCGTCCAGGGTTCGGGCACGTCCACCGTGGCCTCCGGCCTCGATCCGGCCGACGACGCCATCCCGGCGTCCCGCTTCGTGCTCGTGCAGCGCCGCGAGGCGGCGACCCAGCCAGCCTCGATACGCGACACGGGAACCATCCTGCGCGCGATCGCCTGAGAATCCATCTCATTCTTTTCGTCCATACAGAAGCTACCTTTGTTGGATGAACGAAATTGATAAGAAGACCACCGAGGACGTAACCTCGGAGATCACATTTGCCGACCTCGGACTTCCAGAAGCCTTGGTCAAGCATCTTGCTTCGCGCGAAATCACCAAGCCGACACCCGTCCAGGCCAAGGTGATTCCCCTGCTCGCACCCACACCTGGAACGCTCTCCGAAGGCGACCTGCTCGCCCAGGCGCGGACAGGTTCCGGCAAGACCTTCGCCTTCCTGCTCCCGCTGGCGGCGGCATTCGACTCCGGCGAGGTCACTCGCGCCTGGATCATCTGCCCCACCCGCGAACTGGCGCAGCAAGCCGCCCGCGAAGCCTGCTGGCTCCTGGGCGACACCGCCGTGGCCACCCTGGTCGGCGGCTCTCCGTTCCCGCCGCAGTTGCGGGAGCTGCGCAGCCAGCCTCCTCTGGTGATCGGCACGCCAGGCCGCATGGCCGACCATCTCCGCCAGGGCACGCTGGAAGAGAAGTGCGACGTCCTCGTCCTCGACGAAGCCGACCGCATGCTGGACATGGGCTTCAAGGAAGAACTCGACCAGCTCGTGGCCGCGGCCGGCGAAGACTCGGCTCGCTGGTTCTTCTCGGCGACCTTCCCGCGCAATGTCGCCGCCGCCGCCGGCGACTGGCTCTCCGAACCGCGCCAGGTCCGCCTGGACGAAGGCAAGGGCGCGAGCCACGTCAAGCAGAGCTACGTGGTGGTCGCTCCGGCGCGCCGCAACGAGAGCCTCGCCATTCTCGTCAACTATCTCGAGCCGGAACGCGGCATGGTCTTCGTGCGCACGCGCATCGAGGTCGAGGAAGTCGTCCAGACGCTGATCCGCCACGGCCTGCACGCCGAAGGACTTTCGGGCGAACTCGCCCAGAGCGCCCGCGAACGCGCCCTCAGCCGCTTCCGCGAAGGCAAGGTCCCCATCCTGGTGGCCACCGACGTCGCCTCCCGAGGCATCGACATTCCCGGCGTCTCCCACGTCTTCAATCTGGGATTGCCCGACGACCCCTCCAACTTCGTCCACCGCATCGGCCGCACCGCGCGCGCCGGCGCCGAAGGCGAAGCCTGGAGCGTGATCGCCCCCTACGAGCGGGGTCGTTTTCTGTCGGCCTCCCGCACCTCCGACGAGAAGCCGGTCCAGGGCAAGATCCCCACGGCGCGCGACCTCGTGGACCGCCGTCGCGAACGGCTCTCCCTGCGCGTCGAGGAATCGATCGGCGCCGGCCTGGAAGTGCCGGAAAGCTTCAAGGCCATGCTCGACGAACACGGCGCCGAAGCCGTGTTGGCGACCCTGATCCACAAGCTCATTCCCGATCCTCCTCCCGAGGAGCCTCGCCGCGCCGAAACCCGCAGCCCTCGCGGCAGCGATTTCCGCCCACGCGAAGGCGGCGACGAAGGCTACAGCCAGGAAGGACCGGCCCCACGCAAGAACCTGCGCGGCAACCGGCGAGATCCCGCCTCGGTGTGGGTCGGTCTGGGCATCGGCTTCGAGCACGGCATCGAGGTGCGCCAGCTCGTCCCCATGCTCTGCCGCGGCGCCGACCTCCCCGGCTCCGAACTCGGACGCATCGAACTCCTCCCTCGCGTCACGCTGGTGGGTTGCACCCCGGAAGCGGCCGAACGGATCCTCCAGATGCGCATGCAATGGAAGAGACGAGCCATCCGAGTCTGGGAAGCCGATCCACCCCGCGGAGAGTAAACCGCAACGGAACGGGAATGCCGCATCGGCATTCCCGTTTTATCTTTGCCTCGCCTTGTTTCGTTCTGTCTTTCCTTGGACAGCGAACGAGCGTTCCGCACCCTTGCCCAGGGAATTCCACGTTCTTCGCTCTTAGCTCCCCTTCCCCCTCCCAAAGAGAGAGCCATGCATCCATCTCGCCTCCGCCAGGTTTTCCTGCCTCTGATCGCGGGCATCGTCGTCCTTGTCGGATGCGACATCTTCAGCTCCGACAAGGCATCGCACACCAAGACACCCGCTCCCACATCGATCAGCACCGACCAGACGGTCTCGGGCAGCTTCAGCAAGGCCAGTTCCAGCTCGAACCTGTATGACACCGTCTCCCTCACGTTCTCTGCGGATTCAGGCTACACGTACGGTTTCTTGTTGAACTCGGAAGAAGGCACCATCTCCAGCGAGAAGATCCTCACATCGGCAGGATCGGAAGCTCCCTCGAGTTCGAGCTATCCATACTCCGGAGATGATTCCCTCACGTTCCCCTGCGGCAAGACCGGCACCTACACGCTCGTCTTCTGGAGCTACAAGACGGGCGCGGACTACACCGTGAAGATGTCCGCGTCCAAGGGACTCCCCAGCGGATACCTCGCCGCCGACGCCTTCGAAGTCGACGATCTGCGAAGCCTCGCGAAGACCATCACCGCCGACAGCGCGGTGCAGAACCGCTCCATCCACGGATACTCGTCGAATTCGGGCGACGTCGACTGGATCGCCGTGAAGTGCGACTCGGGCAAGACCTACTCGATCCACTACACCTACAACTCGAGCTACTCGCTCTACATGTCCGTCGAGAACTCCGACTCGAACAGCGTGTCTCTCACGTCTTCGAACAGCGTCTACACCAATGGCGAAGACGTGTACTACCGCTCCTTCGAGGTTTCCAAGTCGGGCACATACCGCATCAACGTGAACGGGAGCTATGCGATGGCGTACGAAATCGCCGTCACCGCCAAGCAGGGAATCAGCATCTCCTCGATCCAGGATGGCTACGAAGCGGACAACACGCTCTCCACAGCCAAGTCCATCACGACCGACAGCGTGTTCCAGACGCACTCGATGCACGCCAACACACCTACATCCTCCTATTCGAACGACATCGACTGGATCGCCGTGAAGTGCGACTCGGGCAAGACCTACAAGGTCTACTACCACGATGTCGAAGACGACATCGCCGTCCAGCTCTATTCCGCCGACTCCACGTCCATCTCGAGTTCCGCCTACACGGCATCGCCTTCCATGGTCGGCAACGAGTACTTCTACTACCGCTCGTTCGCCGTCGCGAAGACCGCGACCTACTACATCAGGGCCTCGACCTACTACGCGACCACCTATTCGATCGCCGTCACCGCCACGCAGGGCATTCCCGCTTCCGCCGTGGTCGACGCCTACGAGTCGGACGACACCCGCGCCACGGCGAAGACGATCGCGTCTGACAGTTCCTGGCAGACACGCACCCTCCACACCGCATCCAGCAGCATCGATCCGGATCTCGTCGCCTTCGCGGCGGATTCCGGCAAGACCTACCGGTTCCAGATGATCGACACGTCCGGCTACGTCTACATGGCCGCCTTCGCGAGCGATTCCTCGCGTGTCGTCACCCGGGATTCCACGTCCGGATCGCGCGACATCCTGCTGATTCCGGTCACGAAGTCGGGCACATACTACGTCCGCGTGTACTCGTCCTACGCCACCGGATACAAGGTCGCTCTCACCAAGTCCGCAGGCCTGCCATCGTGGGGAGAACCCGAAGCGGGAGAGCCGGACCACGGAATGAGTACGGCCATGACGATCGCCACGGACTCCACCGCGCTGAATCGCACCATCGCGGTGGTCGACACCGATTGGGTGAAGATCCCCGTGGTGAAGGGCCGCATCTACACGATCTACCTCAAGAACACCGCGTCCTCGTACGACTACACGATCTCCGCATCCCTCCTGAATGCCAGCGGAAGCACCATTTCTTCCGGCTCCTACCTCGACTACGGGGACACCTGGACCAACACGTACGAAGCCACGGCCGACGGAGCGATCTACTTGAAGCTCCAGAACTCGTACTCGTACAACAGCTATCTGATCCCCTACGTGCTGCGCGTTTCGAGCACAGTCCTTCCGATCGATCCGATGGAACCGGACAGCAACATGACGACCGCCGCCACGCTCGCCTCCGACAGCGCGGCGGTTTCCCGCTGGACCCGTTACCTGGACGAGGACTGGATGAAGATCACGGTCGACTCCGGGCGCAAGGTGACCACCTATGTGAACCTGAAGAATTCCGCCAGCTACTACCTCTACTACCAGCTCTACTCGCGCGACTCCGTGGTGGTGGACAACGGCAGCGTCTCCTCCATCTCGACGGGCACATTGGCCTACACCCCGCGCTACAGCGGACCGATGTTCCTGCGCGTCTACACGAGCTCCTCCGCGGTCCTGAACTACGGCGTGCGCGTCGAGAACTTCCCCGTGGATGTGACAGAACCCGACGACAACATGACGACGGCGAAGTCGATCCCGACCGACAGCACCGTGGTCGCCCGCGCGCTGTCGGACGTCGACGAGGACTGGCTGAAGTTCCCCGTGAAGGCGGGAACCACCTATCGCATCGGCTGGCTCGCCGACAACAACGTGAACGTCTACCTGTTCGGCTCCGATTCCACCCGGCTGAACTACTACACCTACTCGACTTCGTCGAGCCTTCTGCAGACCGCGACCAAGGACGACACCTGGTACATCCGGACGCTGCCCTATTCTTCCGGCACCACGGCCTTCGCCGTCCATCTGACCGTCTCGACTGTCGCCAACGACAGCGACGAGCCCGCCAACGGCACGCTCGCGGGAGCTCGCGTCATCAAGACCGATTCGACCGCGCAAAAGGCCCGCATCGTGGCGACCGACAAGGACATGTTCCAGTTCCAGGCCGACTCGGGGACCGCCTACTTCTTCTCGTCCTCTTCAGACTACTCCATGAGCTTCCAGATCCTGGGCGGCGACTCCAGCGTTCTGTACACGACGAGCTCCACATCGTCGTTCGTCTACACTCCGAGCATCACCGGCACGCTTTTCGTCAACGCGATGGGCTACTCCTCCTCCAGCGTGTTCGACTATGCCCTGGCCGCGAAGGCCTACAAGCCTGACTCGTATGAAAAGGACGGCGGACTCAGCCTCGCCAAACCTCTCGCCACCGACGGAATGCCCCAGGCGCACACGCTGCTCGGAAACGACGACGACTGGATGGCGATCTCCGTGGATTCCGGAGTGGTCTACACCCTGGGCATGACCAACAACAACACCCTCTACACCTCGATCTACACCGACGATTCGCTGGTCCTGGGATCGATGCAGAGCAACTACTCGGGAACCAGTTCGTCCGTGCGCACGTTCTCCACCCGCCGCACCTGCAAGGTCTACCTCAGGGTCTCGCCCTACTCCTACGCATCGTATCCGATCACGAGCTACGAGGTCTGGGTCTCCAAGCCGGAGATCTGATCCCGGACAGACAGACAAAAATCGACAAAAGGCCAGCCCCTGATGGAGCTGGCCTTTTTCATTCGCCGCTTCGAGACGGAAACGCGCCCGACGGTCCCGAACGCCGGGACGCGCCGTCCGTCAGCCCAGCTCTTCGAGAATCCCGGCGAGCGTCTTGACGCGAGGATCGTCTTCCGGACGCCACGAACGCCAGATCGAAATGGCCTTGCCGTAGGCGGCCTTGGCCTTCACGCCGTCACCCTGCTTGCGGTGCTGGTAGCCCAGCGAAGAGAGGACCTCGGCGGCCTTGATGGAACCGGGCCCGTGCACGCGCGCGACGAGGCCGTGGAATCCGATGAGCGACTGGATGGCCTGCTCGGGCTCCATGGTTTCGAGAAGGATGGGAAGGCGGACCTGCTCGACGTCGATGACGAGTTCAGGGTCGGCGCCGCCCTTCTGGAAGGCTTGCACGCACGCTTCGAGCTGCTCGAGCGCTTCCTTGTCGTGGTCGAGTTCGCGTTCGAGCTGGGCGAGTCCGTGACGGGCGCGCAGGACGATCTCGTGGTTCTCGCCGACCTGCTCGCCGACCTGCTTGAGGATCGATTCGAAATGCTCGCGCGCCTGGTCGTACTGCTCGGCGGAAAGGAGGATGTTCCCCGCGGCGAGCATGAGGTGGGCATGCGCTTCGCCGACCTTGCCCTGGAAGCGTTCGATCCCCTTGCCGCACAGGTCGAGCGCCTGCTGGTACTGCCCCGCCTCGCGCGCGATCTGGACGAGCTGGAGGATGGTGCGGAAGGCGTCGGGATTGACAGGATCCGGCATCGTGGCGTCGAGCTGGTCGAGCACCGCGCCGGCGAGACCGAAGGCCTCTTCGTAGCGGCCCTGCTGGCGGCGCAGGAGCGACACGAGGATGCGAGCGTTCAGATGGACGGACGCGTACGACGGGTCGCTTTCGGGAATCGTCTGGAGGGGTTCGAGAGTCGCTTCGGCGTGGATCGGATCACCCAGGAGGCTCTGGATGCGCGCAAGGAGCAGGCGACTCTGCACAGCGCGAGGATCGAAGGGGTTTCCGATCTCGTCGGCGCGGATCATCTCCAGGAGCGCGACGCAAGCCTCCTCGAGCCGCCCTTCCTGCAGAAGACTGGTGACGCGCTTCTGCTCGGCGGAGAGTTCGGGTGCGGACTGTTCGCCAGCCGCGTTGTTCGCCTCGGAGGTATCCATCGTTCGCGTTCCTTCGTTTTCCCGGAAACCACGGTGCGTCGTGCGCCGCAGGGCTCTCGTGCGAGATCGTTCGGGAAGAGAGGGAAATTTAGGCGCTCGCAGGCGAAAACGGGAGTCGCTCCGGGGTGGGATTGTTGAAACCAGCGGAGCAAGTCACCCGAGCCGTTCACTGCGGAGCGTCAGAAACCGTTCGGAGGGCGATCAGCCGTCCTTGGGGAGCCTTCTCATGCCTTCGGAGACCTGGCGGTAGGTCGATTCCAGCATGGGCAGGAACAGGCCTTCGCGGATGCCTTCGAGCTGCGGTTCGCCCAAGCTCTGCACCAATCGGGCGGGATCGCCGCCCGAGCCCCAGCCGGTGGGCCGGAGCACCGATTCGGCAAGACGTCCCATGCGCCAGAAGCTGCTGAGATCCTCGACCGGTATGGCGGCGGGTTCGCGGCGCGCACCGTCGCGACCGCGCATGTCGCGCAGGTCCTGGATGAACTGGTCGCGGCTCTTGCCGCGCAGGGCGAAAAGGAGGAACGGATCGCGCTGCAGAGCATCTGCCAGGGCGTAGTGGACCGCCGCGACGTGCTTGCACGGAACCACCGGATCGGGACAGGTGCAACGGGAGCGCACGTCGCTGTCGCCGTGCGGGAATAGACGAGCCCCCGCGGCGAAGAAGACGTCTTCGATCTCGGGAGGCAGCGTACCTTCGAGAAGCTGCGCGAGGAAGGCCGCCTTGCCAGCGATCTGGTGCAGGATGCGTCCCCACGTCTCGCGACGCAGACGATTGAGTTCCAGGCGGACCTGGTAGGGCTTGGGACGCGAACCCTGGACGCGCGCGATCACGCCGTTGGGCCCGACCTCGAGCTCGGTGACCTGTCCACGGCGCGAATAGCTGCGGCCCTTCTGCAGACGAGCACGGCTGGCGCCGCCCACGTAGAGGATCTCGAAGGAGCGGATCCACTGGTCGGCCCACCAGAAGCCGGTGGAACGGTCGACCATGGCCGCATCCATGCGATCGCGGCGCTTCTTGCGACGGCGCTTGGAACGGCTCTCGCGCTGCGGCCCCGATGGCGGCGCGCTTCCGTTGGAGGGATGGTCGGAAGGAGACTCGCCGCCCTCGTCGCCATCGCTGTCGTCGTCGCCGTCGCTGTCGTCGTCCAGCGCGGTTTCGTCGCGCCGTTCGCCCGATGGAGGAGGCATCTCGACGACATTGAGATCGCTTTCGTCCTCCTCGAAGGAGATGTCGTCCGAGACGGCGATATCGAGGGATCTCGCAGGCTCGAAGACGTCGGAATCCGTCACTCGGGGAACATCGCGCCGTTCCTTGCGCCGTTTGCGCCGCCGGGCGTTGCGACCGAGGCCCGGTCCCGACTGGGATCCGGCATCGTCATGGCCAGAAGCGGGACGCGCCACCGAATCGGAGTCGAAACCGGAATCCGTCGCGAATCCATCGCTGTCGGGAGCGAAACGCTCCGGACCTGCGGATCCTGGAGCCGGCCGCGGCTCCAGGTTCAGTTTCTGCTGCTGGCCCTGCTGGCTCGGCGGCGGCTGGCCGCCACGATTCCGGAAATTGTCTTTCCGGTGGTTCTTGCCGCGCTTGCCGCCGTTTCCGCCGCCCTGGAAGCGATCGGGACGTCCCCCACCCTTCTTGGACGGATTCTGTCCTTGCTGCGGCTTCCCCGGACCGGGCTTGCGCACGCCTCCCATGCTCGTCCTCTGCGATTCCGGCGAAGGAGATGGCGGCGTCTGTGCCGCCGTTTCGGGACGGCGCGGGCCGATGCGCACCTTGGGCTTGGGCGCCTCGTTGCCATGCGGCGCGTTCGCGGGCGCGCTCCCCTGCCGGGGACGTCTTCCGAACTTGGGCGAAGGCGTCTCTTCGGGGCGTTCGTCAGACATCGTCGTCCTCCACGGCATCGTCGCGCAGCGAGAAGGCTTCCTTCAACTGGTCCACCGACATTTCCGTGAACAGCTCGGATCCGCCGCCCACGATGCGGTCGGCCAGATCCTTCTTGTTCATGATCATGGTGTCGATGAGCTCCTCCACGGTTCCCTGGCAGACGAACTTGTGCACGAGCACGTTGCGCGTCTGCCCGATGCGGAAGGCGCGGTCGGTCGCTTGGTCTTCGACCGCCGGATTCCACCAACGATCGTAGTGGAACACGTGGCTCGCGGCGGTGAGGTTGAGTCCCGTGCCACCCGCCTTGAGCGAGAGCAGAAGCACCTTCGGAGCATCCGGCGCCCCCGACTGGAAGCGGTCGACCATCTCGTCGCGGCCCAGGCGTTCGACGCCGCCGTGCAGGAAGGGGATCTCGATCTTGAGGTGCTTTTCCAGGTACTTCTGGAGAAGGTCGCCCATCTCCTTGAACTGGGTGAACACGAGCGCCTTCTGGCCTTCCTCGAGGATTTCCTCGAGCATCTCGGCGAGGCGCTGCAGCTTGCCCGAACGGTCGCCCAGTTCGGAACCGTCGCCCAGGAAGAGCGTGGGGTGGTTGCAGATCTGCTTGAGGCGCAGGAGCGTATTCAGCACGCGTCCCGAACGGCCCTTGCCCTCTTCGACCGCTATCTCCATGGTCATCTGGTCGACGACCGCCTGGTACAGCGTGGCCTGCTCGCGCGTGAGGCCGCAGAAGACCTTGTTCTCGACCTTCTCGGGAAGATCGCCAGCGACGGCGGGGTCGGTCTTGAGACGGCGCAGGAGGAAAGGCCCCGTGAGGCGCTTGAGCAGCATCGCGGCGTTCTCGTCCTTCTCCTGCTGGATGGGGCGCGAGAAACGCTTGCCGAACGAAGCGGCCGTGCCCAGATGCCCCGGCATCACGAAGTCGTAGATGCTCCAGAGTTCGGAGAGATGGTTTTCCACGGGCGTGCCCGTGAGGGCGAAGCGCGTGATGGCCGGGAAGAGTTTGACGGCCTGGTGCTGGCGCGTGCCCGGGTTCTTGATGTTCTGGGCTTCGTCGAGGATGACGCGTTTCCAGTTGACCTTCGAGAACTCCTCGCGATCGCGGTCGGCGAGTCCGTAGGAAGCGATGACGAGGTGCATGCGCTTGGCGTCGCGCTCGAAGGCCTCGCCCTCGAGACGCTGCGGCCCGTGGTGGAGACGCACGCGCAGATGCGGCACGAAGCGGCGCGCTTCGCGCTGCCAGTTGCCCATGACGGATGTGGGACAGATGAGGAGCGTGGGTCCGACGTCCTCCCCATCCAGGGCTCGATCGACGTCGTCCGCCAGAAGAGCGAGAACCTGGACCGTCTTGCCGAGACCCATGTCGTCGGCGAGACAGCCACCCAGACCGAAGGCGTCGAGGAAGCGCAGCCACGAGAGGCCCTGCTGCTGGTAGGGACGCAGCTTGCCCACGAAGCGGTTCGAAACGGCCGCGGCGCCCGCGGTGCCGCCCGACTGGAGACGTTGGAACACGCCCGCGAGCCAGTCCTCGGCGCGCGTCTCGCCGATGGCGACGACGGGCTTGGGGACCTCGGATTCCGAGACGCCCGCGGCGAGCGGAAGACCGTCCGGTTCCAGGCCCAGCGAGTGGCGCATGAGCGTGCCCAGCGAGGCCTCGCCCGACGAGCCGGGACTGTCGAGGAACTCGAGGGTCTTGGCGGCCGCATCGGGATCGAACACGAGCCATTCGCCACGGTGCTCGACCACGGGGATCTTGAGGCGCACGAGACGACGGAATTCGTCAACGGGGATGTCGAGACCGCCCAGGGAGACTTCCCAATTGAAGTCGCAGAGCTGGTCGAGCCCCACCGAGGAGGTGTTTCCCACGCCGCCCTTGGCCGACGGAGCGCCGCCCTGCGGCTTGAGGCGCAGGTGCAGCTTGACGCCACCGCCCACCTGCTGCTGGACCTTGTCCCAAGAGGGAAGCAGAAGCCCGTAGCCCTCGTCGCGGAGGATGCCGCTGCACTCGGCGACCAGACCGCGCACTTCGGACGAGTCGAGATCGACGTATTCGGGACGGCTCTCCTGCAACGACCGGCCGATGGGCGGAAAGATGCGCGCGGCGCGCGCGAGATCGCTCAGGAGGCGCTCCTGGGGCGCGTCGAAACGGAGATCCATGCGGCGCAGCGTGCGCGAACGCGTCTCCCAGACATCGCGCGCCGGCACCAGGAGGGATTCGTCCTGCACGGCCTGGAGGTGGTAGCTCAGACGCCATCCGTGTCCCTGCACGATGCCGCGGTCGGTGACCTCTCCCGTGTCGGGAGGATCAAGACGCAGGCACGTGCGCGCCTGCGAACCGGCGGAAACGCCGCGGGCAGGTTTTGTCCAATGGTCCCAGGAGTCCTGGAACTCGGGCGAAGCCATCCAGACGGACGTGCGCCCGTCCTGGCGATCGGAATAGAGCGAAGTGAGCCAGGCGCTGGAGGCGCCCAATGCGCCCAACGACGTGTTGTCGAGCGAGTTGACGGCGGTGTCGAGCAGCGAGCCCATGAAGTCGCGCAACAGCTCTTCGGAATCGGGAAGACGTCCGCCACGCGCCGCACCGGCACGGCAGGCCGGCGGCATGGCGGCGACGAGAGCGTCGAGGCGACGGCGGTGCTCGGGATAGTCGAGGGCCGGAACCCATGCGGCGCGCCCCTCGAGAAGACCGGGCATGTATTCGCCCTGGGCGAGCAGGTCGCGGACGAACTGGGCCGCCATCTGCCACAGCAACAGGTCGTCGCCAGGAGTCTGGCCGCGCACGGGATGCCCCTGCGGCAGAGCGACCAAGGCCTTCAGCGTGGCGAAGGGCGCCGTGGCGAGGCCGGGAACCGTGTAGGGGGAAAGGCGGTCGGGGGGATGGTCGCCAGGCTGGTCGAAGGATCCGTAGACCCCGGTTTCGCGCGAAGGAAGAAGCAGAATGGCATGAACAGACTCGGAAGCGATGCGCTCCTGCTTGAGCTGGTTCTGGATCTTCTGTTCGGATTGGTATTCGGCAAGACGCTGGTTGAGGAACCCCTCCAGCTCCTTGAGAACAGGATCGGGCGCGGTGATGCTTTCGTACCACGGAGGTCCGCCACGTCCGCCGCGAGGTCCTTGCAAGGCCTTCAGCATGATGGGATCGAGAGCTTGATGCCCCTCGGACCACCAGAGGAAACGGCGACGCTCAGGCAGCCACGCGCCGTGAATCACACTCATGGGCATTGGTGAATGACTCGCCCTTCGAAACGACTACGCTGACCCCTGTGGGGCCACGTGGCCGGTGGTTGAAACCTTGGCGAGAGGAGCACGTTCTCAGGGGAAGAATCTGGAACAAGCTCTCTCCGAACGAATGCAAAGGTATCACCCTACCACGTCGCAGGTCAAGGGCCATTTCAAACTCAGTCGTCGAGGTCGTGCTCCACGCACCAGCGCTCCACAAGCTCGGTCCGCTGTTCCGGCGAGAGCACGTAGTTCGAACGATCGTGCTCGTCCATGTGCCGGTCGAGATGCGCCACGATCATGCCCGCGCAGACGGAGACGTTCAGACTCTCCGTGAAGCCGTGCTGCGGCAACTTGAAGATGACGTCGGCCGCCCCGTAGATGTGCTCGGAAGGCCCCGCGAACTCGGTCCCCATGTAGATCGCCGTGGCCGGCTCGAGATCCAGGGCGTGGAAGCTCTTCTCTGCCCGCGAACTGGCCACCGCGATGCGGAACCCCCGCGCACGCAGATGCTCGAGGCACTCGCGGCGCGATGTCCAACGCACGATGTCGATCCACTGCGAGGCGCCTTTCACGATGGGGCGCGAGACGCGGAAGGGGCGAACCTCCTCGATCACGTGGATCTCCTGGATCCCGAAGCACTCGCAGGTGCGCAGGACCGCCGAGATGTTGTGCGGATCATTCAGGTCTTCCAAGACGAATGTATAGTGGCGGGTCCTCAAGGAGGCCACATGCTCCATCTTCTTCCGGCGTTCTTCTGTTGGAGGCATAGTGACGGAAAAGTAGTCGGCACGGCAACGACTGCTTTCGTAAAGCGACGGACGCAGAAGCATCCACCCGAGGACACGTATCGCACGAGCCCCACAGGGCCTCGTACGACACCGATGCGGCACACGTCCGGTTTCCCCGATCAAGCGCATGCGAAACGCCGAAACCCGCATCAAATCGAAGTTTTACGCCCCTTCACCCTTGACATCCCTGAACATCGGCGTATATTTCTGAACCTAGACGCGGGGTGGAGCAGTCCGGTAGCTCGTTGGGCTCATAACCCAAAGGTCGTAGGTTCAAATCCTGCCCCCGCAACTTAAGAAAAGATCGAGAAGATCCGTCGAAGGCCGGGAACCCCAGTAAAATGCGGGTCCCGGCCTTTTTCGTTACGCCTGATCGTCCGGCACGGATCGCTCCAAGACGCATGCATCCGCACTGTTTGTGTCCTTTTTGTGTCCCTTTCCCCAAAGGCCCCGACTCAAGCCGCAGACGAGGTACACAAAACAAGTCCGTTGCAGGACATCAGACTTTTGCGCCCCCTCTGTCGCCGGACACCCAAAGTGATTCGGTGTTGGACACTTTTGCTGGGTTCAAAGTGATTCGCTCTGGCGGTTGACCCGAGGGTCGGGGTGCAGGTAGCACCCTTCCTCAGATGGGAAACCACCTCCGCATGGACAAGAAAGAGCAGTTACGATCGATGCTGGCGGCCGGATGGCCGGTACGTCGGATCCGTGAAGCGACCCACATCCACCCCAAGACCATTGCCAAGTTCCGTCGGCAATGGCAGCCGGTTCAAAGTGATCCACCTGTGTCCACCGGGGATTATTCTCCGGCGGACACCCCGAATCACTTGGCGGAGCCAGTCCTGGCCATTCAAAGTGATCCGCAAGTGTCCACCGAGGTTCTGGTCGATCCCCTTCGAGCGTCGACTCAAAGCGGACAGCTCATGGGGCTGGTCGATGTGATCGCGGCCCTGCTGGAAATCGCCCCCGAAGCCTCCGCCCGCTGGGTGTGGCAGAAACTGGTCGAACACCACGACTACGCCGGTTCCGAGCGCTCCGTAAGCCGTTACCTCCAGAAGCTGCGCCGGACCTCGCCAACCTTCTTCCTGCGTCGTCCGCCCCGTCTCGGCGATGTTGCGACTCTCTGCTGCCATCTGGACTGCGCGCTCCTTGAACCCGGGATCGTACGTCCGACGCTTCGTTTTGGCCTTATCTTCCATGACTCCAACCTACCTGATCATTCTCTCCGTCAGGAGGGGGACATTCCAGTCCGTTACCTCGAATCGCAGGCCTATTGCACTCGCCAAAGCCGAATAGATAGAGCGAATCCAGACGTACTTTCGCTTCTGCGGCAGAAACAAAAGTACTCCGCCCCTACCATCAATAAGAAGAAGTTCGCCGCGCCTAATGAATTATATGTACACCCTTTTCCATACAAAACCGTGGCGGATTCATCGCCTCCAAAAATGCGCAATTCAAACGCAGCTGCCACAACGAATCCTGTACCACTCTATTGTATACATTCGCACAGCCGAGCGCATCACCAGAATTACACTTCAGCATGCTAGGGCGAATTCGGAAAAATTCGGAACCATCCATAAATGCAGAACCTACACCTTCCCCCGAATCCCGCATAACCCAACGAAAGCTTAACTGAGTCTCTGCAGCCAGCACAAATGAATCGGGAATAGTCCGAAAAAGGCCGCAAAGATAAAATCGACGTCGCGCTCTCCAAGCAACATACACCGGGGCAGAAGGGCAGCTTTTTCGCCTCAATAGACAGTAATGCCGCCTATCAATTTTTGGCAGCCATAGGATCCATACTTTCGCCCGCCGGCTCTGCAAAGACTCTCCGCACTGATCATCCACATCTAAAAATTTACCTCTAGACAGAAGTACTCCAGCGTTACCCACAAGAGACCAATTCTGTGGAGCAATCGCCACGGATGATGCTTCCGCACTCCTTGCAAAAAGAAGGAAGCACATCCAAACTATGGAGAACAAGTGCCGCCACCAAGACATTCAAGACTCATTGAGTAAGGAATCACATTCCTTGCTCCAAGTCCCAGAATTTCTGGAAGAATAGCTGATGAACGCGCTCCATCTGGGGAATACCGGCTAAGCCGTGCCGCTTCGCGATTTCCAGACCAAATTGGTTTAAATTTCAAATCCATCTCAAGTGATTTTGGGCTATCAAAATTCCCTTCAACGATAGAACTCAGCCCCCAAGCATAAGCGTTTGAAGGCGACGTAATCGCAACCGGATCTGATGCCACGCCGAACCAATCAAAGCCAACTACTGGAACTTTCCACGTCGATGCCAAGCGAGCCGCAATTGGCTTGACAATATCCGGTTCAGATTCAATCCCCGCAGAATACTTTACAAACTTGCGATCTTTTTTATTGTAAAACGTCGAACCTAAGCATTGATACAGATTCACGTTTGCATCAGCAGTAAAGCCTCCAGCAAACGCAGGAATAACACTATAATCTGGATAATACCCATAGTAAAACCCCAATATCGCCCCATTCCTCCCTAGATACCCCAACGACGTCCCATTTTCGCCACCATGACCAAAAAACGCGATCTCCTTGATATTCTTCCCCGCAAACAAGTACTTGTTAAGCTCATAATAAGAAGTCCCCAGACCGTCAACAGTAGTACCCTTCTCATCAATCAGAATGGACCGCATGCTAGCCCCGTAGAATCTACGAATCCGAATCATTTCCGGAACAGCACCGCCCTTGAGCTTGTGCATATAGTACAAGACAGCCAGCCCCTCCATAGCCTTAGTTGCCTGATCACTTGGCGATCCATAGCCCGATATAACATACTCATGATATGGAACCAACTGAATAGGGAGATCCGCTACATACTTATCCTTCGAGACAGCATCATCAGCCACAGAAAACAAATATTGATAATCCACACTGAGAGGCGTTGTAAAACCGCCTTTTCTAACTACTACTCCCGCATCAACCTTCTCTACTTTTGCCGCCGAACCGCAGCCAGAGACGCACTTAAGATCCGATGTCAGCCCGTCCAAATCAACACCGCTCCGATTAATTGGATAGACGTTTTCTACATCTGATGGGATGCGGAAGCGCGTCACGTACGGCATCATATTTAGCCACTCAGAGCTTCCCTCCCCCGCAAGCAAGCCGGTCGGGATATCAACAAATGGCTTATTCATGATTTCACCAACAAACAAATCACCTTTACCCAGAAGGCCATGTTTAACACGAATCTGATATTTGGCACCATCGTCTTCGATACTCTTTGCGCCCATCCTATCTTTAGGCCGAGCCCACAATCCGTTTTTGCATATATCTTTCCATACCTTCTCACCTTTCAGCCCCGAGAGAGTTTTCATCCCCAGACCAAGAGGCGAAGAAATCGTCCAAGATTGATCATCACCACAGCAAGCAGAAGCATCATCGATGGTAACAAATCTCCCGGCACCATTTCGCCGAAATAGTTCGATATTATCCGTATACGTCACTTCAATTTTTTCAAAGCTACTCGGAAGAGCCCCTTCTGCATCTGCATCAACCTCAAACACACCCAAACGAGAATAGATACCAAAAGCCAGAGGCGCATCCCAAGCGCTTAAAGTTTCCAGGCCAAATGAACGTATGAATTCGGGAGACGAATTCGCTTTAACACTAGCAGCCCAAGCATCTGCCATTCTAGCATAGACGTTATTCGATGATGCCGCAACCCCGGATATCTCATATTGCGCCTTGTCGGCCAGATCATTCACCGACACGGCATTCATTCTCAGCGAAAAGAACGAGAACATTTTTGCTCGCAAGAAGTCCAACCCAGAAAGACTTGTTTCTGCGACCACCCCACCTAGGAGAGCCTTAGTCATCTGGTACACCGCATCCTCGAGGCTTTGATTACCTAGTACTGTCGTCGAATACCCTACTCCTTGCGCAACACTAACGCCACCACCAACATCTCTTGAATCCCCGAGAAGCTGAAACACTACATTTTGCACGCCGACATGCTTCCTCTGCAAAAATACATAAATCCGCCTTTCTTTTGGATTCTTGACGATCAGCGTCCCTCTATCAATCGAAATCGACGCATAGAACGATCCAAAATCTTTTTCTGACGTTGGAAATCCAGTCGCAGCAGAAGAAGCATCTATGAAGACAGTATCCTTATCCGCCAAATTAGTTAGCAACTTGCAATTTTTCGAACACAGATCGAGAGGCAGCGTAACCAGACCATTGACCGTATTTACTGACCCTGGAACAACAGCTCCAGAAAAGCCAGAAACCTTTGCAGTATTCACCAAGCCATAAAATGATCCAGTCATTTTTTCCGCCCCCCCGACCACACGAGACAAAATGCCGCCATCATTATAAGCAGAAACAGAACTCAAGTACTTAGCGTCAGCAGGGTCACATTTATAACCAAAAAGCGAAACTGTTACCGGCACAGAGCTTGATAGATGAATTTTTGGCAGATAGTAAACATCACCAATCTTGCCCAACTCTTTCAACTTGAACGAAGCGACCCTCGTCGCCCCAGAATTCTGCTTACCGATAACCGCCGCATACGCAACCGGAAGAGTATTATCTTCACCGAGAACCACAACAACAGCTTCCGGATTAACCCGACCTGCAATTGGCGTAATCTGAAATGATATCGATAGATTATTCTCCGCTAGTATCACATCTGCCGTTCGCACAACTGGCGCATTCACTTTAGCATCCGAACACTCCTCACCTGGCGGCAACTCCTGACCTTCAGAAAAAGCCGAACACGCAAGAAGAGATATTCCCACCACAGCATAGCGCAACACCTTCATATTCATATTCAACCCTCACTACATGCCGAAAGCAAAATATTCACAGGATGGCAGAGAAGCACCCACCAGAGATTTCATTTAAAGCGAAAACTCATTTCAAAGTTGCGCCCAATCGAGCGCCACCATTCTCCAACCGCTCAAAGTAGACGCCTGACTTTTTCTCCGATAGTGGACGCCCTCGGAGGTCATAGCGCGCCTTAACTCGGCTCCATGAGGCTGGGCGGTGAAATGCGCTTGCCACTGTCACTGGGGCATTTGTCGGAAATGCAGATAGGCCAGCTCCGACGCCACCCGCCGAGACCCCCCAAAAGACCAAAAGCGTATCATCAGAACGTTCCGCGACGACCGCTGGCCCCTTCCTCAGAGAGAAGGCTTCATACGTTCTACTCGGCAAGTGCAACACAAATCCGCCGTCATGCAGAGTATCACGATACTTCTCTATCCTATACCGAGTAACAGCCTTCGACAAGGCCGACTTACTAATACCGCGCCAATTTCCGCCCCACTCGCCAACAGGAAGCGCAAGAAAATCATTTGTCGTATCCGAGAATGATGGATCCACATACGAAATCGACGGAATAGCCGAAATAAACCCTCCATCATCATTCAGATCACAAGCAGAATTCGCCACCATGCAGCCAATTTCAGAAGCGTAGTAATCGATAAACCCGAAGAGATCCAACTTCAACGAGTCTATTGTATGCCTGAACCAATTTTCTTCCGGAACCAAAGCGCTGGAGCTAATATTAGTTGATCGCGACTCCCAAAGCTTGCGAACAATACTTTCCCCAGCATATCCCGCAACAGCACGAACGAATAAGCCATTTGCAGTCGCGATATCGCCTGTCGCGAAAGCACCACCATTGCGATTTGCCAAAAACGACTGATTCGTCCCCCAATGATGCACTGCACCATATTTCACGCTTGCTCGCATCGCAAACCACGCTGCACTCATCTCGTGGAACGCATATCGATACGAATATTCGTAACTCATTTCAACACAATGGAAAAACTCGTGAGAAACAGCCGTAACCCATCCATCTAGCATGTATGACTCCAAGGAATAATCCCACACAACTGGAGTTCCCGGCCTTTCAGGAGGAGTCACATTGACCTTTACCGCCTTTTTGACACCTGAACTATCGTACAAAAAGTCATTTTCAAGCAAGATTTCAGCAATGCCACCATTCTTCGCTGTTGGGTACACAGAATAGCCCATATACGGCTGCCCACGAAACGATGACGAAACCGTCCCAAGATCAACAATTTCAATCGGAAGCTTCCCCAACGGAATCGGCTTCTTGTAATACCAAGTTGTCTCGGCATTGACTGGAGGCGTTTTATACCCGAGTGTATCGATTGCAAGCCGCCATGCATTTTCCGCAAAAGCACCAATCGTAGGAATCGTGAGATCCCCATTATTGGAAAGGACAGTTTTATGAACCCCTTCGATGCTGTAGACAATGAAGAAGTGATCCGTCTCGTACGTCTGGACAGTATCCACAGCCACTGCTCTAGCTGCTACGGCCCTCTGCGTCACCATCGTTACTGGCACACGCCCGAGCTCCACATCTGCATCGGCACCACCGACCAAAAGGGCAAAGGATGGAAAGGCCATCAGACCAAGAAGCAACAGACTCCGAGAAGCGTATCGAGACATATTCATTCCTCCACCCAATCGATCGAGTCGTTATGCAGGTCGATGTCGAGCATTCCGCTCAGACCGTACCCCAGCTCTGACTCCACAATTTGCACTTTCCACGAGCCGCTCCGCACTGCAGAGCCCGTCTCCAGAACCACGTCTTCCCACTCACCAGCGGCGATCGAACGTACCGTCGACTGTTCAAGTACAGTGTTCCCCGATGGATTGCGAAGCACGATCTTGATTCCAGCCGGGAGAAGACGCGTCCCGGCATTGGCAAGGCGAAGCTTGAATCCCGTGCGCCCAACGAGAACCCTCGGATACGAAAGGGATGCGTCGACGCACAGCTCTGGATCGGGTTCGATCTGTGAAAGGCTTGCCGCGCGGGCACCTGGCCCACAGGTGAGATCCCCCCACAGCAGCTCGCCACTCCCAGAGACTGCGCTCGGACATGCCGGAGCACCACGCAACGTATCAAGCAAGCCATCGTCATCGAGGTCGTACTTGGTTATTACAGGTGAGGCAGTCCCTGTCGTCCAAAGAACCGCACCGTCCACCGAAAGGATGGAGTTGCCAGCGACAATTTCTGGCACGCCGTCCCCGTTCCGATCGCGTATGGAAACATCCCCCAGCCCGGCAATACCGATGTCGCGGCACCATGATGTGTCCATGCCGGCTTTGGCGACACATAGGGATCCCTGGCCAGCCCTGACCCACATCCAATCCGTGGAGTCCGCAGCAGTAATACCTGCACGCCCATCCGTCGAGCGCAGATGTACGGCAGTGGGGACCGCACCCACGATCAGTTCATCGGCCACTACTGGGCGGACGGCCGATGTGGGCGTAGCGTACCAGGCAAACGACTTGTGGCGTCTGCACACATCGGCACTTGCAACGGAATGATCTCCGTAACGCTGCTCCGGCAGAGAAGCCCCACCATCGATCAATGCGAGGAATGTTTCCTCAGGATACAGGCGATTCCCCTGAACAGAGAAGTCGACGCTGATGGTTCGATTGCACCCATCCACAGCGAGGATTTGCACCCCGAGCAACTCGTCTGCTCCAGCGTTGTACTGAAGGTCGCCGTTACGATCCCTGTACAGAATCGCCTTGAGGGTACCAGTGAAGGGCACATCCCCGTGATCGCGCAGGGTCATGCGAACAAGCCCCTTCGCCTCAAGCGATACGACATCGATCTTGACGCTATCAGCATCCAGATATTCAGCTCGAAGATCCAGCAAGGAAGCCTCATGAGCCACATGCACGATCGTGGCTCCATCCTCGGCGTCGACCACTGTCGTTCGCGGCGTTCCCAAACTCAATACGGACTTCTGAAGAGATGCACCGAATCCTGCTACGGAAGAAAGACGCATCTGGTACTGCGGCCCCGTCAGCGAAGTACTCGCGATCGGCTCGAGATCGAGGTCCCGCAGCGCATGTTCTCCGCCCCATGCCTGGCGCGTCCCGCCAATCCCACGAACTGCGACTTGCTGGAGAGCCCAACGAGGCGGAACCGTTACATCGGCTTCGAACCAAGTAACGTATTCGGCACACACCATCGTTTCAGTCCAGAGCGAAGCAAGATCCACGACTTCCGCACCGACCACACCCTTGCGGCGCGCCATGAGTACCCAAGGCGCATTGGAGACCTTGATCGCCCGCACGAATTTCCATCCCTCAAGCGTCTCCCACTTCGAATCTTGAGGCAAAGCGAGCCACCGGGTTCCGGTTGCCGCGCTAGCACTCGTGATGACGATTCGGCTGGAGCATGAGCCAACTGGATTGACTGGGCCAACGGTCCTATCGAAGCACAAAAGTGTTCCGGCAGCACTCTGGACACAGGATCCAGAATCCGTTGTCACGACTGGCAGGATCTTCACATTGGAGCTATCGCCATCATCCAGCGAGTCGCTCGCACTATTTGTCGAAGAAGCAGGCCGCACGAACACGATCACCGGCCACTCTGTATTACCCCAGCGCAGCGTTCCACGATCAGCTCCACCAGCCCGCAGATACACATCGAGAGTGTCAATGGAGCCATCGACATTCCGAGTAACCAAGACCTGCGTCAAGGGACCACTCCATCCTGCCGCACTGAGTGAATCACCCAGCGCGGATCCATGCTTTACGGCGACGAAGATGATTCCGGGGCCATCCAAGGGGATCGCTCCAGAAGTGTCACCCGATCCCGCCAGAATGGTGGACCCATCAAGCAATGGATCGAGCGGATCCGGCAACGTCACGCCACCGACACTGGCTCCTCCTGTCGCCCTGGTATCCGTCTTGGCTCGCGATGGCAAGACCAGCCAGCTCGCACCAAGGCGATTGCCAGATCCTGCATCGAGCGCGTACGGAAGCGATCGCACTCCAGCACCGACTTCCTGGCACCAAGCAGCCAGCACGGCATCACCCGCATCGACCATGGCTGTCAGATCCTGCCACCTCGATTTATCTGCAGGCCTCCAGCCCGAGTCGGTAACGACACACAGACGGGATGCCAGAGGAAGGACGACGCGCTCTCCATTGGCAGCCTCGTTCGCATCGGAGCCGCTTCCCTTCAGAAGCAAGCCACCTTGCCATTCTCCTGGGACCGATCCGAAGGTACGCTCACGATCGAAGAACAACCGTTCACCATTGGCGACCGCAATCGTATCCGTCAATGCGGCCCCAATACGCCGCACAACTGGCCGCGTCCCAACAGAGACCGACGGTAGCGTCCAGAAGTCACTATGGAGCCGTTCCAACTCCCAGCGCAGACGATGCAGACGTTGGGTCAGCGGACGAGCTTCCCAACGGACTTCGTCGACATCTCCCTTCCCTGCCCAGGAACCCGATGCGGCCAATCGTCCATCCAGTCCTGCGCGGAGGAATCCTTCGATAACGCACGTGCCATTGACGGAGAGACAAGTTTTACCCGAGATTGCCTTCCACGCGGCACTGAGCAGGTAAGGCTCGGTCGTATCCAGAACGCCACGACGCGACTCGAGCCGTTCTCCTTCCCAGGACATCCAGACGGCGCCATGGGAATCCGCCCCAATGCACAAGCCATTCCGGCACCACAGCGTATCCGTGGACGGAGACCACTTGAACCAAAGCGACGCAGTGAATCCATCGGAGTTCAAGGCTGGCAGATCAATGGCCTTGCGAGGCCCGTAGGACACGGCCTGACCAATCAAATTCCCACCAGTCCCCTCGTGGACCACGACATCACTCTTGTCCCATGGGCTCTGCACAGAAGTCGTGTCACCAAGCCAAAGCTGCAGGACCAACCCGTTGCTCGGATTGACCACTGGAACACGCACCCACGCGAGATACTCGCGGGTTGCAGGATTCCATCGTTCAACTTCCTGCGGCAGGATCCGACCATCGACATCACGTACGACGGGTGCCCGATTTCCCCATGCAGGAAGCTCGTTACCGCTGCGACGCACAAGCATGATCGGAGCGACGATCATACTGTCGACAACGGTCTTCAATCGCGCCGACGGAGCCTCCAGTCGCACGACTTGGATTCCCTCACTGGCTGCCGAACGCAATCCGATTCGCCAGCTTGTCTGTGCGCCCGTGACCGTTTCCACGCCGGTGCTCGCACGGATCGTCCAAACCGGCCTCGCAACAAGCAGACCGTGGTGCGATGAATCCACCACGAACCCTTCACTCGGACAAGCACTCCAGCCGCCCGCATTCCAACGGCACTCGACGGACATCGAGGACTCGCCCAACGGCCCTTGAGTCGGCACAGGATTTGACACTACGACGACACGGCTTCCCATGCGAGCAGAATCGATCGCATTCAATGCGACTTCATCAGCCTTGGCGCTCAGACGGACAGAACGCTGCACAAGGAATGCGGTATCGCGAACGAGCATCTCGCTTGTATTCGTTACGCGTACGTGGATCCAATCCGATTGCGGGACTATGAACCCGGATGCGTCACCACGGAACTTCCGCGGCTCGAAGAGACCGACGGCCTCACCGCGCCACCAGACATAGCTCTCGTCCGATTGCAAACCAAGAACCTGTACCAAGCTGTCCTTGACCAGGAATTTGATGCGGCTGCTCGCAGGAGCGGCAAGCTTCGACTTGCTTGTCCAATCCTTATGGCAACTCTCGTAGATATTCGGATCGCCCTTAGCGATGCCGACACCAATCGTTGTGATCTCACCTGGGGTAAGCGTAGCAGGGATGGTGAAATCAACACCGCCATCCCAGGGGCTCAAATCGCGAACTGGGATCGAGTCCCCCTTCTGGATCACCCATGCCTTCCACTCCAGTTCATCAGGAGAATGAATCTCTGAGAAAACGGCTCTCACACGAGATCCTGGAGCACGGACCTTGGGATAGAACCCAACGAAGTCCATCGCCCAAGCATTGTTGGGATATCCATTCTCAGGAAGCAGTGCATCAGCGCACTCCATCCTCAACGCCATGGCATTGTCGAGCAGTAAGACGGCCGCTTTTGCTGACACAAACCGCCCCTGCACCGCCCTATTGGTAACCGTCAGATAGACAGAATCACCAGTGGGGTTGATGCCCTTCGTACGCCACTTCAGTCGCACCTGCGCCCTCGCTCGGTGCAGACTATCAAGCGTATCGACCTGCAGCTTCCGCAGCGAATCGCGCAACGCGAAGCCCATGCTGCTCGCATCAAGATGCATCGAATCGATCAGCTCTCCGGATGCCGTACGGATGTGCAACATCGGGAGCGAATCGCCGACCTTCCAGTAGTTGCTGATGTTGAGATCAAGTCTCTGATTCCGCTTGGCGATGACGTAATTCGACTTGATGTTGTCGATCACGGGTGTTGGCGGCACGACTCGAACAGGCAGGATCAAGGATTGCGCCTGGCTGGCCGATCGACGCGCCTGGTTGTACACCGTCAGCTTCAAGCGAGCATCACCGATGACGGAGCGACGCAGAAGGAACTGGCCATCCTTGCAGGCTCCACGATTCAGAAGTGAATCCGTAGCGGCCTTCGCGGTGTCGTGCGTGATGAGGTTCGCACATGGAAGATCCTTCTCGATCGGCGTTACCACGACGGGAATCGAGTCCAAGCTTGACTTAATGCGCATTCGCGGAGTCTCGATACCCACAGAAGGAAGCACATGCCCGGTGTCATCGAGTACCACACCATTCGCATCGACCCACGACACGGTCGCATCGAGATAGTCCGATGCGGGACGGACATCCGTCGATCCCGTGTCAATGCTAGCCACAGCAATATGGACAGGAATCGTCGTACTTCCCAGAAGCGGAGCATTCCAGGTCGTCGTCCCAGTCGGCTGCACCGGTGCCGCAAGAGTGAACGCATTGGCTGTCGCGCCGTCCACTTGACCGATCTGGACCGTTTTCGCTTTCCAAGTCACAGCCAGAGAGTCCAAGGGGACCACGATGGTCATCGTGTCGAGGTAGCTCCTCATCGCCAAGGAATCGAAAAGCGTTTCGACTTTCTCATCGAAGATCGCCGGAACGATCTGCAACGAGTCTGGAACGGAGAAGTACCACTCAGGCGTTTCATGCCCATTCGCATCGTTCCCTCGCGCGATCTTACCGACTTCTACCGTCGAATCATACACGGCGTTATCTACAAGCGAATTCAGGCGAGGAAGGTTGACATGCCACTCACCTTCGGGGCCAGCCAGGAAATCCTTGCGCCCCGTGGCCCCGATGGGCCAGCGAACGACGTAACCCGCAAGATCCGGGTGGTGATTCGGCACCCAGCTTGCACGAATCGTCCGCGTCTCGTCGCCCCCAGGACCGGTGAGTGAGTCGAGAGCCGATCCGTACACAGCCAGTCCATGAACCTTCTTGAAGGTCGGAGGATGCTTCCAGGAAAGCAGATTCGGCACAGTCGACTCCGTCGACGCGGCGACAGGCACACGCCCAAGCGAGACGACATCGGAACTTGCGCTTTCCACCAACGGCTGCGCATTGGCAGCCTCAACTGCGGGACGCAGATTCACTTCATCGATTCCCGCCTCGAAGTGGTATGTCCCGCTGCGCCACTCCTTGTTGTGCCAACGGCAATCATTCAACTCGAGAACATTCGTACTCGAATTCCAATTCGTGCATGCGTTGTCGGCAAGAGACCGTCCTTCATCAGGCTGTCCTTCGAATTCATCCAATGGGATTTCAATCGCAGCAGCCGAATCGGATCGGACATTTCCACTCTGCTTCCAGTGTGGGACAGCAGAAAGAACCAATCGATGCTTACCGGCATAGACGAGGGTCCCATCCTCTTCTACAGCATTGTTGACGTTGACAAAGTCATCGACTGCAAGATTACGCCGAATGGGTACGACATTCTTACGGAACCCACTGACAGAGCCACCGAAGCAGATCTCGCTCGTATCACCAGTTGTGCACTTCTTGGCAGTGATCTGAGGAGTTGGCGGAACAAGACCGACGAACAGCTGGAGATCGTCGTATCCGCTGAGGATATCAGCGTTGTCATTCTGCTCCGATTCGGCAGACACGTTGCTTCCAACTTGCTTGGGAATCGCCACGTACATCTGTCCAACCTGATTGCTGTTCAGCCAGGTCAGCGTGTGCGTATTGCTGGAATCCTCTTCGTCGACTTCGGCCTTGTCGATACCTAGATCGCTGAGTGTAATCACCGCATGCGGGATAACCCCCTCCATGCCGGCATCAAACTCGCTGCTCGGCACGAATTGCAGGGTCTTGCCCCCCCAATCCTTGCCCTTGGCAGTGGTCACTGCAACAGAAACCGCCTCACCGCCCTTCAGATCAAGCCCGAGCGGGTACAGCCAATAGCCGTCGGAATTCGCCACTGTGAGCGCACCAGTCGAGGGCTTGGCCAGCTTGTATGCGCCCATGTTGCCGAGCTTGAGGCCACCGACATAACCTATTCCCCAGGTACGACCAAGTGCACGCACTCCTGTCGTGAAGCCCTGGGAGCCATTTTGGAATTTTCCAAACCTCGTGACCAACGGTCCCATCCACCAGGTGCGGCGCGGGAACTTGAACCAACGACTCTTGATGAACGTGCCGCGCTTCACACCGATCGAAGCGGATGCTTCCGCGGCCATGTTCGTGCGACTCCGCTCGGTCCAGATGTCGATGTAGAATCCGCCTTGCGCATCCACGGCGGCGTGAACCTGGATGTTGAACGCACCGTGGAAAGCACTTCCATTGTTGAAGATGGCCGCGCAAGCCGTGGCATCAGCGGCACCGGACAGCATCACGAGCTGACCGTTGATACCCAGATTCAGCTTATTCAACTGCATCCAGAAACCGGTCGCACCATGGACAGATTCTGCGCTCTGTCCTTCGATGTAGATCGCGAGCTCGAACTTCATCCCATTTGGGAGCGTCGTGATGTCGCACGCTTGAGCGCACTTTGGAACATAGGAGCCGTCGTAGAAGCCACCCATCATCTTCGTCATGTAGAGGCCGGTCGTCCCAATGGGGATGCGCCCTGGCTTCATGTTCAGGGTCAGGACAGCCTTGCACACACCGACTCGGCAGTCACGCTTGTCCGGCTTCTTCAGGGCCATTTCAACATCGATACCGCTCGCGAGACCAGGGATGGTCAGACCAGCATCGCCTTCCAGCAGCCAATAGTCAGGCGCGTTATTCTGGCCTTCGACGAATCGAAGCTTCAGATTAGCTCCGTCGAATTTGATGGTCTCCGTGAGCTTTATGCTTGGGATCGGTAGAGGAAGCTCTTTGAAACTGCCACGAGCATGGATGTATGGAGACACCCCGTCGACACGCACCGCGAAATTCGTATTGAAGGTCTGCCCACCGATCTCTTCCGGCAATTTCACACGGATGTTGTCGAAGAGCACTCCTGCCTTGCTCGGCCGGAACAAACCAGAGGCATCGAAGTCTGCCCAGACAACGAGGCCGGTGTTTGCCACATCGAGACGAAGATCCTTCGCCTTGAATCCAATCGGCTCAACGCGTTCGAGCTGGAATTTCTTGCCAGACTTTGGTGACTTCTCGAAGTAGCCGATCTCAACGAGTCGGAGCCCCATGGAGATGCTACCCCATTTGGAACTTTCATCAGCACCACTGAGGATCTTGGCTGCGTCCCCAAAATCGACCAGGAATGTGTCGACCTTGATGCTTTCAAAATCGGTCCCAGGCTGCGCAGGAAGATGGATGCCCTTTGCTGTTGCAGTAAAATCGGCGACTTTACAGCTAAGATCAGCACCGGTGTTAAAGGAAAAAGTGAAATCGTTCCCAGTCTTGATGTTGGCAGAAAATGACACATCCATTGTCCCCGAAGACACGCTGCAAGCCTTGCCGCCGGCATTCATACCCAGCTCAGGGGTGGCTGCAATCTTCAAACGATCGTTGGCAACGCTCAACGTGACCGACTTAAGGGTGAGTGTGAACGGGTCCAATGAGAATGGCTGAAGTCCTGATTGTTGTGCATCCCATGTCAATTCAGCACTCTTGAGCAGAATTCCCTTTGGATCAAATGATGCTGAGAGTTTGCCAGTGAAGTACAGGCCATTCGGTGCCTTCATCGCATCAACCGGTGCAGTTTGCACGGTGACAGTTCCAGTACTGAGGGTTATCTCACTCCCATCGATCGCAACATGCACCTGCGCACCCTGATGCATCCAGACTTTACTGCCCGCTCCTACAGTGGAGCCGAATGGGTAGAGAGATACTGGGTTGGTGATCGTGAAACAGAAATCCCCTTCCAGCTTGCCGTCGAGGCGGATTTTGACATACGCCCCCCCTCCGCAGCCAAGATCATAGACATCCTGGCCCATGCGAACCTTGCCCGCATCAATTCGCAAGAAGAGCTTGTGGTCTTCAGCACCTAGAGACAGAACCACCTTTTTCCCAGCATCAGCTGGCAGAAGAACCAACCCCGAGGTAACCTCCAGAGAATCCAGGGAGTAGGATCCGTGCGCAACGACATTGCCGAACGTAACGCCGGAACTCTTCCAGCTCATGTCGAGCGTATCGAGGAAGAAGCTCAGGTTCCGCAAGACCGCCACAGGGAAGTCCTTGGTCAGCTCGACAGCCCAACCGCGCATCGATACATCGAACTGGCTGGTTTCTCCGCTCCAACTTCCCTGAATCGGTTGGCCTGCCGTATAGAGTCGGACCAAAGCAGGGCCGGATGATCCGGTTTCGCTCTTGTCGCCGTACCACTGCTTGAGCTGACCCGCATTCAACTCGATGCTCGCAGGGATCCCCAGAGGGGCGACCTCGAGCGATTTCACGGACATGGTGGGCGTGAAGCTCGAGCCTGTGCGGGTAACATTCGCAGACAGAACCAGGTTGTTCAGCGCAAAGCGCCACCCATCGAGACCGACGAACGAGAATGCAGATCCCAGCTCGAGGGTCGACTGCGATTCCAGCGCAATCGATGGCGCTCCGTTTGCGATCGAGGCATCAAGAACGACCTTGTTCAAATACAGCGAGCCGAGATTCTCGAACAGCGGAAAGCGAAGAGTCCGCATGCTCTCTGGAACAGGCAACTCCGCCCCAACTGCGACCGGCAATGTCGAGGAATTGAATACGGCAGACTGGATCCAACTCGTGGGATTGCTCGATTGTCCGTAACTCAGATCGGAGAACCAAGCGGAAGGCGATCCAAGGCGAACCAGAATATCGCCCTTACCGGGCAGAAGACGGAAGCTCGATTGGGACTGGAAGCCGAGCAAAGGCAGACGGCCAATGAACAGTGCCGACTGTTCAGGCATCTCACCAGTACCAGAAATATCCGTGATTCCAAAGGTCTCATCGAGCGAAAGGGAAAGATCCGACAGTGCGATCGGATCGCCCTCCTTGGTCCAATCCTTCGACGAGGCATAGCTTTGCCATGGATTGGTACCGAGAGGGAAGCTCAGTCCACGTGCAGTACCATCAAGATCGGAAGCGATGACTTCCATCGAGTCCTCACTCGGATTGATCGAGAGAGTCCCGGAAACCTTGATACCACCGGCAGCAGCGGTGAAGATGTTCGACGACGAAATCTCGGCGAACAAGCCAGGCCCGAATACCATCTTCGTTACGGGTACACGGAAGGTCTCATCCGTCGCATCGATGTTCGACGCCCCGATTGCCCGATAACGGAACGAACCCGACGGCTGCGGTGTGACGATCGCCAGCCCAGTCGTATTGGCCGAAGGATCCAGGACATATCCGTATCCGAGGACATCCCTGTACGTCCACGAAGAGATCCCTGTGAGTTTCTGCGTCGAGTTGAATGGAAGGTCTCGTTTGTCGCTGGACAACGCGGAACCACTCATGATCGGCTTGCCATCAAGCACCGTCGACGAAGACCGAACCGTGAGTCCCTGGAAATTCTTGATGCGCCAAGCTTCTCCAGAAACAGCGGGGAAGACCTTCCCATCAGGAAGAAGCACATCAAAATCGAGAAGATTCACGCCAACTGGTGCAAAGGAGTACTTGTGGACGTCGTATCCCCAGACCGAGGCGCCGCTGAAATCGTGCAGGGTAGTCTGTGTCACGACCACGGAATCCACTTGAGGCACGTAACCCTTCCCTGGCTTCCACGAAATCGAGTATGGCTTCGCCAGCGAATCGAATGCTTCACCCATCAAAGTGAATGGCGATTCCGTCTCAAGGTTGATGCCGAAGGAGAGGAATGGCCCAACGTTGTCGGCACAGCCTCGAAGAGACATATCCAAAGCCCCAGCGCTTCCAGGAGCGATCAGCAACCGACAGGATTCGAAGCTGAAGGCATCATCCTTCCCTGCACCAACCACGTTGCGGAACCAGACGCGATCAGCTACGACCCAGGCATCCTGGGCAAGTCCCGCATCGTTGAGCTGGACGGGCCCAGTTCGCACGAGCCGGGATTTGTCATCCAGGAATTCCGCGAATTTAACGGAAAGCCGGTACCCCGAATTCAACGGAAGAAGACTTGCATCCTCGACTGGAAGAAATCCCTTCCAAGGCCCAAGCGTCCAGGTTGCTCGATCCGTCTCACTGCATGCAACCGGAGTTCCTTCGCAACGCAAGGCGGCAACACTGCCACCCGTGACGGACTGAAGCACCTTCGGATTCGCGTTATTGAAGGACACGAGAGCACTTTTGAGGACAATTCTCGACTCTAGAGTATCCCCATGCTTCTGCGTGAACACTGGTAGCTCGAGGTTCGCGTATATGGCCCCATTTTCGGGCCAAGCCTCCAGAACCCGGAACGTAACGCCACCAAGCGTCACGTCCTTCTTCAGATCAGTCAATGCGCCCGGATGCGCAGCTCCTCGAACGCCAAAGAAGGCGACGGTATGTGGACCTGTCGTCGATTGGGCGTCCGCCCAGACATCCAGACGATACCCGAATCCAGCAGCCAGATCGGCAGTGGTGGCCGGCCAAGCAGACAGGGCATCGGAAACACTCCATCCTGAGCCATCAGCAACGGGAGTCAGCGAAGCAAGCTTGGTGCTTCCTGTGGCGTTAATGATGTAGAGTTCCGCATGAACCGACGTAGGAGCGATTCCATCGGAATTCGCAACCAGGTGCGCACCGAGAGCATTTCCATTGACCCAGCCGGACGAATCCGAATTATCGAGCTGAATCCGCAGTGACGAGACCCTCACAGTCGACACCGGGGTCGTCACAGTCAAAGTTCGCGCAGCAGAGGTATTGCCCTTTCGATCCGTCGCCTGGAAGGTGAACGTATGGGTGGTTCCGGACGCAAGCGCACCGGCCTGAAGCAGCAGAGAATCGTATCCCCACGCACCAGCGGTTGGCAGCTCCGATTCAGACTTGGTGGGTGCGGCGGATCCAGCAGGCTGGAGGATGATCCCACGAGCGACAAATCCATCCTGGATCATCTGCAAGCGGAGTCTGTACAGCCCGGTATCCGTCATTGTTACCACGGGAGCGACCTTGACCCACGCACCCGGCGTTGTGGCTTCATAGAGTGCCGACGACGCGGACATCGGCATCGTTCCAGGCTTTGCAGCCAGAGTGGCCATTTTTTCGACCCCCCAGCGGAACAGCTTGTTGGATTCGGTATTCTGCCGTCCTGGAAGGATCCACAGATCCCACTGCGGAGTCCCTGGACGGGGATTGCGCAGCACGAAGTCGATCCAAGGACCTTCATCAGAAAAAGCCTGAATCCCTGCAGGGGGGAAGAAGCCTCCACCAACAGGCTGATCAAGCCACTGATGGCGCTGCTTATCGTCGACATCGCCAAGCCAACTGCCTTCCTTGCTCAGGATCGCGGCACCGAGACTCGGACGGAACAGGAATCGGCCATCAACATCAGGCGTGAAGACATTTCCGTAGGGAAGGCTGACCGAAGTCGAAGGAGCGCACGAAGAGCCCGGCGTCCACGTGACACGAAGCGATCCAGGAAGCCGCGTTCCGGAATCGGCCTGGCTGTTAAGCCCTCGCACGGCGATCGCGACGGAATCGTGACGACCACCAACGGAGTCGATTTCATACCATGCGGGAGCTCGGTAATCGAGCTGATTCCGCCATGGAAGAGCTCCTGGCCAAGGAACGACAATACTATCCGTCTCCTTGCGATCCTCGCACTCTTGTTCACCAGTGGCCCAGGTGTGCCACACGGGATGGCATTCGTGGATCGTCGAAGACCCACGCAAGACGATTCCTGTCAACTGAGAGGCCTTTACAAGCGACGAATCAGACAGGAACGCGCTTGGAATCCTGTTCTTAGGAATACGTAGTTCGAACAGCGAATCGTTTCTAGCGATCACGGAAACACGCGCCATCGAGACCGTCGGAGCCAAGCGAACGCTGAATGTCTCAGCACCTGTGATTCGCGTGGAATTGGACTGCAAGTGGAGTTCGCCAGTCGAATCGATCTGGATGATCGACAGATCGGACAGGGCCCCTTGGGGACGCGTGAAGATCGTGCGTTTCACAACTTGAGAGGCATTCCCAAGATCGTCGCTTTGCTCAAGCTCCAGACGGTACTGGCGATCGACAAGAAGCTGCCGTGCGAATGAAATCCACATGGGATATGCAATGGTATCCGCTGCCGTCGTCACTGCAGGCTTGCTCGTCTGGGCGGCAGACTGAAGCTGAATGGCCCGGATAGCCAATCCATTCTCGAATCGAATTGCGATCGAATTCCAACCTGCTCGTACGGGTACTTCTCCGAAATCGCCCCATCCATCCGCATAGGCCTTCTTCGGACTCCAAGTCGCACCGGAATCCATCGACACAGCGAACCGGTACGGGGTAAAAAACCCCGCATTGAGTTTGTCGACCCAGAGCGTCAGCACCGTATCGCGCTCCGCGTAGAAGCGCCAAACCGCGGCCGCTTGACCCGCACCATCAGGAGCGACAACGACAGGGAGGGCACCCGAAGCACGCTTCGTTACCACAAATGGCAACGTTCCGATCGGGGAGGCATTTCCACCTTCTGCAACGAACCGAATGGGCTTCGGGCGCCCAAGTAGCGTGTCGAAGCACACCCCCTCGACCGCACCATCCTGACCAATGAGGCACAGCTTCATACTCTGTAGCGCACCGTGCTTTGCTGTCAGGCGGTTGATCCTGAAAGAAGTCATCCCTGCGCGGTCAACAACGACACGGGACACGCTCATTTCTGGAAGCACTCCCAGTCTCTGTTCGAACCACTCGTCAGCGTCTTCCGGGAACCGCACAGCATCGCTGCGGAACGTACTCCTCTCGCCGTTCTGGAGGTCACTTGTGAAGATGTGAATCGAATCCAGATGGATTTCCGTCGTCAATGGTGCATCGGCAGCCGCTAAGATCTCAGCACGAGTCAAACGGAAGACCCAGAGTCGAGCACCATCCTCCCCGATCGAATCCGCGACTCCAGACACCGTCAGGTCAACACCGTGTGATGGCTGGACGAACCCCTTGGGAGCACTCCACCGAACGAAAACACGGCTGGGCAGTTCGTTAGCAAATGGCGCGGTAGGACGGACAACGAACGCCCAATCGCCAGTGGTTCGAGTCGGACTGACGAGAACCGATCCAGCCCCCAGGAAATGGCGCGAAACCAAAGTCCAACTCTGCTCCACATCCGCATGGTTTATGGAGACCGCAAGCGTATCCCCCACTCCTGTCCAACGCGGATCCTGCACAACGAAGCGATGAGCCCCCTGTCGAAGATGGCGGAATTGGTAGGAACCACTCGCATCTGCAGAAAGTGTCTGACAGACACTGCTGGAGACCTCGCAGACCTGGCCACTAGCTTCTCGAACGTTCGTACCAGTGAAGCCGAGCGTAACGGTATACAGCCCACTTGCAGAAGTGGATGCGAAGCGAACTTCCCCCTTGTTTGCAAGATCATCAAATGCGCTGACGACAACTTTCGCAACTGCCGAGTCGAGCAACCCGGCCACGTCCAGATGACGCGCATCGTTTGTCAAGCTGTCAGCTCGAACGATGTTGTTGGCCGAGTCGTATACCACGACCACCTGCCCGTGCACGCTTCGATCCCAATTCCAATCCAGCTTGAGAATCGGGCTCCGCTGAAGTGTATCGAGCGATGCGTAGCTCCACGAGCCTTGGATGCGTCCGACCGGTCCGACAAAGCGCAAAGATGCCAGTCCGACATCAAGGCTATCCTGGCGTCCATCAGCGGCAAGGGGTATGCGGATTTGCAGGCTCGTCTGCCCGGAGAACAACGAGTCGAATCGACCGACGATTTTTCCGGATTGCCAACGCGCAGTCCGGAAAATCGTCACTCGGTAGTAACCGTCGATCCAAGTGCCATTCACATAGCTGGCCGGCTCAAGAACCTCCAGCGATGCAGGAATCGTACCCCATGTCGAAGCTCCACGCCGCAATTTGACCAGAGACTTCTGCAAGTCTGCGCTTTCACGCGTGAAGCGAGAGCGGAAAGTGACAACGACATCACCAGTCGACGTGACCTGGCTGGCCGATGCATCGAACAAGACCATCCTTGTCGGCACGACATCGACGACGACGGTCTGGGTATCCTTCGCTCCCGAAGGGTCCTGAAGCAGCAAGAGCAACACGAGGGAATCGCCTGAGTTCTCCGAGGGCGCAAGCGTAAGCGTCTTCCCGTTCATCGAAAGGCGCATTCCTGGAGGAGACAACGCAGTCTTCTCCGCCCCCCAAACCAGCGTTGTAACTCCATCATCGGGATCATGCCCCCAAACCCCACTTCCCTTGTACGTGGAGTCGAGCTTGACAGACACAACCCCATTGACGGGAACGGTCCAATGAATTGGATGGATCACCGGATACTGATTGACCGGGGTAACGACGACGGAAAGCGACTCCTGGGCGAAAGCACCGCTCGGGAGCGTTGCTCGCAGGAGGTAACGGCCCGTACCGTTCACGATCGATCCCAATTGTCCAAGGTGGAGACGTCGTGTCGCAGGATCGATGGAGACAGGAAGCTTCGCGCCACTGCACCACTTGATCGACCAGCTGGCAAGCCAGTTCCCTATGTTGGCATCGTTCGTAGCAAGCACTTCATCCAGAAGCCAAGACGCAGTATCGCCTTCGGCCACCGAGAATAGAGTATCCCCGTGGAGCGATGGATTTCCGTCGAAACTGCGAAAATACAGTTTCGAATCCTGTCTCAGATCAATCCATAGCGTATCTGGATCAATCGACCCACCTTCAACCGGTGTAGCCCAGACTTTCCAAAGACCCTCTTTCAAAGAGAAATACGCCATCCCACCGTAATCTGCAACATTCATGAACGATTCGATACCATTCGTGACGTTGACATCGCGGGAATAACTAGACCCCAACAGATACACACGCAGATCATGCTCAACAGCTACCGGAGGAGGTACAACAATAGTATCCTTCACGTCAATGATTTGATAAGATGACGGCTGCGACTTCGTCAAAATAACACTGTCGACCAAAATGGAACCACCATTTGGATACACTGTCATAATCTTCAACGGCCCGACACGAAGATCGCGCCAGCTAGCCGCATCAGGATCGAATATGGTTAAATTTTTCCCAAATTCTGATACAGGCTTTTCGAAGGATGTCCACCCCTCAGCCGCCTTCAAAGATGGAAGCGTTGTTGTCTCTTTTTTCCCATCTTCAGCAAACCACATGCGCCAAGTTTCACCAGAGGCTTTTGCGAGTTTGTAAACCACTCGAAACGAGCCAAAATCACTCCAATGCGGAACCGAATTGGGATCCATCCATTCTGGAGCATTGATTTCCCAAATATACCCTTGCTCTGGATGATCCGGAACATCCGTCACAGTCTTTGCAGAAAGCACATTCCGCCCACGCTCTTGCGAATACACCGCTCCAACAGGGCTCTGGTAATTTTGAAGCCCCCCAAACCCGTATTCATTCGCTCCGGATGTACTCACCCCATTCGCAACTAGTACCCAATCCTGCCCGACAAGAGCCTTCGACACAATACGCTTGAAGGATCCAACAACCGTGACAATCCCACCACGATATGCTACGACATCACCGGGCAGATCAAGACTGACCGTATCAACCTGCTCAACATGGTGACGAATTGAATAATCAATCTGCCAGCCCGTATCCCCCATCCACGTCAATCTGGCCGAAATGGTATCGGGAGCGAGTAGTGAGTTAACAAAGCGGAAATTTGATAGGTACAGCACGTTGCCACAACCAATGACTTCACTTGTTCCAGGAAACACATCGACTGATGCGCCGAAAGTGGAGACATAATCAACTCCGACCGAAGCAGAGGACACTCCGTTAGCCCATTGCCGCGCTGGTGTGGCAAAATAGACGGCACCATTGCCCCCCACAACAACACCACTCCGATTGAGACCCACAACAGACGTCAGCCCTGTAGATGCGACATCGACAGCGGAGCAAACATTCGGATCTGCCCACTGATGCATCCCTTCGATGGAAGTCACCCCACCCCAAGACGAGATACTGATAAGCAAAGCGAAAACAGCAGTCCTCAGAAGCATGATATTCTGACTCCGGTTCACGAATCGAGTCGCACCCAGATCCCACCCTTGCGCTGCCATAGCTTCTTGGTGGTCTGGTCGAGATAGAGAACGCCCTCAAGGGCAGATTGGACAGGTATCCCCTGGCCGTAGATCACTCGGGCTCCCGCCGCGGTCGCGTACGGAACCGATGTCAACGGAACCCGGGGTCCGAAGGCTATCGGCAAGACGCCGTCCAGCGCGATCTCCAGATAGAGCCCGGAATGACGCTGCACCAGGGCATCAAGACCCGACGCATTCGGATCACTTCCGATCGTCAGATTCCATTCACCTGAGTGGATAGGCACTTCGAGGTGACGTTCAATCCATAGAGCATCGCCGCCCTTTGGAGTACCAAACAGCCTGACGATGAGATCCGCAGACGTATCAGGAAGCTGGGAACGAATCGAATCGGCAAAGACTCCTGAAATGCTCAGGACAAGCGCCGAAGGACGAGCCGGAACCAGGACCAGAACCGCATGTCTCGACACGAGACGCTTACCGGAAGCTGTCGTTACAACTACCCAGTAGGCCCCAGAATCACGCACATCGGCAGCATTGATGACAAATCGGGCCGAATTTTTACCGCGGAGAGGCTGACCATTGAAGTACCACTGATACCGAAGAGCCTCACCGGACGAAACAACGACGGCAAACGACGCATCGCCTCCGATCGAAGTCGTATCGTCCGAAGGTTGGGAGACAATAACTGTTGCTTGTTCGGGAACGACGACACCAAGATGGACCTTGCCCGAGACAACGGATCCATGCCCATTCGACACCACGCAAAGGAATTCATCCCCATCCTGACTACCCACGACAAGATCAAGATCGAGGAGGGGATCGGTCGCCCCGATGATATCAGCACCGTTGCGACGCCACTGATAGGAAAGATCTCCTTCGCCTGTCGCTCTAACCTCGAAGCGCGCGGAGGAACCTTCGCGAACGGTGGTATCACGCGGCTGAACAACAATCACTGGCGGATACCCAACGTCGCCATCGATGACGGAACCGGTATCATCATCACCTGTATCGTCCCCAGTTCCGGTGCCATCCCCCCCGCACGCCTTCACTGCGTCCGGTTTACCCCACAGCAACTTGCCTGCACGGTCGTAGATCAGAATCGCGGAGTCCGGCTGAAACGTGCTGCCACTCATGTACGAGCACGCCTTGGTCTTGTCCCAAGATGGGTAACCAGCGAGGTAGATACCCGTCACACTGCCGTCCGCCGTCGGCAGATCCGTCTGAGGAGGGAGAGTCGCTCCCGAATAGTCGAAGCGCAGGCGATAATTGCCATTACCGAGCGCCTCCAGCGCCGGTCGAACCGAGTCCGGGTACCATGGAGTGATGATCGGGACTTTCGCAGAATCCGTTCGGAAGTACCAGTAGTAGACGAAATCCGACAACGCCTGGCTACCGTAGTTGCGGATCACGATTCGCGGCCGCAACATCTTGTCGTCGCCATCACCCTCCTTGAACAAGGCCATCACATGCAGCCCATCCGGGTAGGATGCGGACATGGACGGATCGGATCCAGCGATTCTGTTGCCATTCTTGTCGAACAGGCTGATGAACGGTGCGTTAGCCCATGCTCCGCCCGAGGGAAGTGCGATGTTTCCAGTCGTATCCCAGTTGGTATTTGTTCCCGTTTGCAATGCGAAATACCAACCACGCCCCTCGCCGGATACGGAACCCGGCGCTAGCAGAGTCGTACTGACAAAATCCGCCGCCCAGTACCCATTCCCGAGCTCTGTGAGCGAAGCATTCGCAGACGGGACACCCCAAGTCGACAAACTCGGCACTTCATGTGCGGGAACTCGAAACAGGTAACGAACCTTGTACCCGCTCTCGAGCGTTGTCGTCCCGGCATTTGCGACCTTCACACGAATCTTCGACCAATGAGGATCTCTGGGCAGCTCCTCCATGGCCCACAGCTGTAAGCTTGCGATCAGAACATCCTGTCGGAATACCGCCGTGACAGCACTTGACTTCGACACCGCATCGATAGTGAGGACGGGAGCGCTTCCAGCTGCACTACCGTCGAGAGTCCAATTGGAAAAACTCCATCCTGCAGTTGCCGTTGCAGCCACCTTGAGGGTATCCCCCTCGTACACAGCAACATCTCCGCTCGGAGTAACGGAGCCTTGCCCTTGCGCGGCGGTGGTGACCCAGTATCGCGTCCTTGCCGAAAAATGGATCTGAAGGTTATGGTCTGCCCCATCAGCAACGAAGTCCATGGTTTCCGATGCATTATGACCAACGCCGTCGAGCACCCACCCAGACAGTCTCATCCCTCCGTCTGGGACGCACCGAACCGAGAGAGGTGCGCCCTTCGCGACGACAGCGTTACCAGTCACATTGCAGGCCCCACCAGGATCGATCTGAAGCGCGAAGGTCGAATGGGTCGCCACTGGAGTCACCACAGCGCCTTGCCCTCCAACCAATTGGCCGGCCGCATCATAGACCCGCAGAGCGCTATTTTCGACATTTTCGGTGCTGGCAATCCACGAGGGAGATGCACTAGCATCCCAGGCACTCCAGTCCGTCAGGTGAACCCCGAGCAAGGCGCCTCTGCCATCGTTCCAGGTTGTACCTTCGGCAAGGTCTGCCGAGCTTGTCAGCCAGACAGTCCAAATCGTGTCACTCTTTCGCTCAACACTCACCGTGACCGATCCGACATCCCAACCTTGCCCTTCGGGAGTCTTTCCTGCCGGCACCTTGAGATCAAATGCCGCACGAGGTGCTTGCAACGCTCCGGGACCGCGATTCTTGAGAGCCACGACCAGACGAGCCCACTGCCCACCAGACATGGAACATTGAGTGAACGAGACGACGCTGCCGTGGCAGAATCCCACCATCAACCCGAGAATCAACAGGAACCGATTCATTCCGAAAGTACCCACGTCCGGAAGGTTCGGAACCACGTCTTCCCCGTCGTGTTATCGACGTACCACGAACCAACAGGGGCTGTCAAACCGATGGTAATCGGCGATCCATTCCCCTTCAACACCGATGCATCACCGCTGAGTGCATACGGCATCGCGGTGATCGGAAGCCGAGGCTCCAAGCTTTCACGAGACCCGGGAACCCCCAAGCTGAACTGTAGGTAGAGCGTCTGCTTCTCGCGAGCAAGCGCAACCAGATTGCCCTTCAGTACTCGACCCGCCCCCAACCGCATGACGAACCGTCCGTTCGACACCTCGACAGCCTTCCCGTCCGCACCAAGAAAAGCTTCCGAATAAAGCGTATCGCCTCCATCCTTTTGGCCGAAGACTTCCACGACGAAATCCTGATTGACGGTGTAGTCGCGCCCCAGCAGCTGCCCGTTACGATCGGACAACTCGCCTGTCACCGTCACAAGTTCCCGAGTAGGCCTCAATACGCTCAGGGACGCATCTCGACTCCTACGGCCCCCATCATTGTTGTACAGAACGCAGGAGAACGTCGCACCGTTATCCGCCAGTACTGTGGAGGCCAAGAGCATCTTCGCCCCCGTGGCCCCAGGAATTCTGGCACCATCACGGAACCAGCGAAGCGAGTCGTAGCCACTCCCATCCACAACAAAGACTGCAGAATCTCCGACATGCACGGTCAAGTCTGCTGGCTGCGAAGTGATCTTCGGGATGGCCGCGCCAGCAACTCCGACAAGGAGCAGGATGCTTGCCACGGCAAAGGACCTGCATGCTACCGAATCATTCACAGACATGGCGGGGACTCCCTGCACGAGTCTTCGATCTCGTGAGACTGAGGCCGAGTCGGCTCGCAGCAAGGGGACTGCAGCAGACCAAGGATTGCCTCGGGGTTCTATGGAACGGTGGACGGCGGGTAATCTGCATCCAGAGCAAAGCCTTGTGAAGGCCAGTTTTTGACGTGCATCGCCGCTGAAACACCACCAGCAAGCGAGTCGATGTCGTAAGTCACGAAAAAATCAAGAGTTACAGAAATTATCAGACGCATCTTGCCGACAACACTTTTTGTTCGCGAAGCATAAGTCGTCGCTCATCGAACGCCAGCCTCGGTGGACGCGAATCCCAGCGCCATTCTGTAATGCTCTGTAATTGAATTAATCGATACCCTAGACTAAGCACAATCTTCTGCACGCCAGATTCTGACGAAACGCACCACAGACACTCGCAAGACAAGCGTTTCTTATGATTCGTTTCCCCCAATGCACCCGTAGCTTCATACAATCAGACTTCATCGCAACTCCCCCACCAGCCATACTGAGAGGTTCACGATGGCAGCGATTCCCGCGAGCAGCATCCTCGTACACGCGCCCGGATTTGGATCGAACGTCACGGTCCGTCAATCCAACTCGACCAGACTGCAATCCCTCGGGCTCGCCGATTGGACGGCCCCAGGTCAGGCACCGTTCGAAATCGAGATCCCGCCACAGGAGCGCCCGAACTTCCTGTGGACGAGATCACGTCAATCCCTGACGTCCTCGCCCGTGGTCGAGGTTACGATCCCCGAGCCAGAGCCTGGGACCATCCTTCTCGTGGAGCATCCCGACGGGACTCTCCAGTTCATCACCCCGGAGGAGCCCACCAGCTTCCGCAACGCGCGGATGGAGTTGCGAGCAATCGCTGCGGCTCCCAGAACGGTTTCGTTCAAGATCCCGGTCCACGATATCGATCGTACCAATGAATCGCGAGCCAATGGTCTCCGCAGCTACAGCCTCATCGGTGGCTTTGTCAAGAAGATCGTCTTCTGGGTGATCAAGAAGGTTGTGGGCCTGGCAGCTCCCGTCATCGAGCGCAACCTGAAGACGGAAGCATTCAAGCTTCTTCCCGGCTCCAGCGTCACGACGGCAGGCGGGAGCTGCCTCATCCTCACGCATGGCATCTTCTCCTCGATCCAAGGAGCCTTCGCCGCACTGGATCCCGCATTCTTCCAGCAACTAACCGCGAAGTACCCCGGAGGAGTGTGGGGCTTCGATCACTGGACCGTTCAGAAAAGCCCCGTTCAGAACGCACAGGACCTCCAAGCCAATCTTCATGGGCTTCAATTGTCCCCCTCCGCAAAAATTGATCTACTCTGCCACTCGCGCGGCGGCGCTGTTCACCGCTGTCTTCTCGAGCATCCTGCGCTGGTAAACGGCAACACGGGCCTGAACTTCAACAATGCGTACTTCGTCGCCGGAGCAAACCAAGGCTCCCAACTCGCCGTTGTTCACAACATCGTCAGCCTCGTGAACGGTTACCTGGCCCTCGCCCAAATTACGATGACTGCCCTCGGACAGCCTGCGATCGGGCAGATCGTACGATTCCTTGGCGACCTTCTCCTGGCTGCTGGCGAAGGACTCGCAGCTCTCCCCGGAGTCGCAGCCCTCAATCCCGCAAGCGACATGTACACCGCACTGAATGGCCCTCAGTTCACCCCACTCAACGAGTACATCTTCTCCGGTGCCAACTTCGATCCGAAATCGCTGGGCCTGAAGGTGATCGACGATCTGACCGCCGACAAGGCCTTCAAGGACACGGCCAACGACATGGTCGTCCCGTTCGAGGGCACCGGAGTCTTCGACCGCTACATTTCCGATGCGAAGATCCCCGTCGTCACCGGACCGATCTACGGCTCCGAGGATCAGCCCCAGGGAGCGGTTCACCACCTGAACTTCTTCAGCCAGCCGGAGATCCAGCAGACCATCCTCGACCTGTAGCCCCCGCTCCAGGGGGTGGCAGAGCGCCGATAGCGCATATTTTTGTGTACCGCAGTGCGCCCTAACCGGTGTTCAAAATACTCGGTTTCGCCCTGCAGAGCCCATTTCATCGCACCACTGGACCAAACTTGCCCTTCTGCCCCCGCAACTAAAGCCTGGTCCGGCAAGGACCACGAAAGGCCGGAAGCCCAAGAAACAACGGGCTTCCGGCCTTTTTCGTTTCCCCCTTCGTCCAGCGAAGTCCAGCCCGGAGTGCCCTGGTCCAGCGTTTTTGTGTTGTGTACCGCAGTGTGTCCTGCGGACACAAAGCCCCGATCCAGCGGTACACAAAAACGCGTGAAGGCCGCTGCAATGCGGGCTTCCAGGAGGATGTCGCCGGGTCGAGCAGCGCGCTCGACAGCTCAGGAGCGAGCAGACCGGTGCCCTCCCCCTCGACATTCACTGCATCGGCTTGATCCGGCGAGGTAGGCCCTTCACTCGGTGCCGCACTCTCCTGACTCCGTAACGGTCAGCACATGCACTACGCACGAAGCACGAGTTGCCGAACAGTCACGCTTGCCCCGTGGACACATTCCGCCCCGCTCCCCATTCGGGGTTGCCTAGATTGTGAAGAGGTCCCCCCCCTGAGGCACCCCATGCCTGTCTGCTGCCCCTCCACACATGGCCCGACTGCCTGCTTCTCCCGAAGTTCCGCCCGGAACGTACGACTGCTCCCGGACTGGGAGCAGCAGGAAGGTCCGGCAGGGGATATGCGACCACCCAGAACGCAGAAAGCCCTTCGGTCGTAGACCGAAGGGCTTTCTGCGTTCGTGCCGCCCAACCACAATGAACGAAACAGGAGGGAAGACTACTACTCATCAACTCAAGCCGTAGATGAGTGATTGATTTCAATATTCAAACATTGAAATCAATCCACCGATACGGCCAAAACCAATACCCTAGGCGATGTTCTGCGTTTGATCAGGAAATCGCACGATTTGCGCCTTCATGAAAGAGTTACGCAAACCAAGATACAAGCACGTTTTTCCGAAACACAGCGCGTACAAGCAAAAAATCATCAAATCTAAAGCACAGCATGATCTGCCGCGTATAACAAACGCTCATATCTAGTTCTCAAGCTTCATGTCATCCAGTAGAAAGTCATCGCTTTCAGCCGGAGTATTCACTGCAATCTTTATGGAAAGATCATTAACGGCACTCGTCAATTTAGCAGCCACCCAAGCAGGGACTTCAAAACTCAACTTAACCCAGCATCCTTGCGACACTTTTGAAAGCTCATACTGCCCCAACCACTGAGAATTAAGACCTGCGCTTGGGCAATTAAGGTACATCTGAATTTGACCAAGCCACCAAGGGTTTAGAGGTGGAACAGGCTGTTTAATCATTACAGAGACAGTTTTAAAGCCTGTACTTACAGGGAACGGCTTACTCTCAAGCGATACGTAACCACCTCCTATTAGGGCTAGACTCGAAGATCCCTCCACCTTATCAGTATGGTTTAAAGCAGTGGTGCCGCTTGGCAAGCTTCCCCAACCTTGGAGCGACTCAAACCCATTAATGAGCCCAAGTGATTGATCGACAGCAGGTGGCCCCTTGATCCAGCCTAACGGCAAAGGCAGATCATATGGTGAAGGCTCTACTCCCCATACTCTCTTCCAAGATCCTGGAGTATTGCCTCGTGTATAAACACTTGTTTTTGCATTCGTTGCCAGCGATGACGTTATATCCTTCATGCTCGGGTCATTCGTTCGGTCGAACGCCCTCCAATCTGTGTAGTGAACGCCAATTTGGATGCCATCGATAGATGTATGCTGCCCAGGATCAAGAGTAAATTCTTCACCAAAAACGACATCTACCCAGCACAAATTGGGGTTTTCTGCCGAACACCCTGTTTCCAAAGTGGTACCGTCGTCTTCAATCCAATATTTATCCGCAACAATATCTGATGGGTAGCCTTCCTGCCGAGAGAACCAAACTCGCAGTTTCGCATCATACAACTGCTTGTATGCGGAGAGATTATCAATCTGGATGACAGGCTTACTCATCGGCTCACCTGAACCTGAAGCTTCGCGCATCTTCACATCTAATTGTAAATACTCATCATACCCATCTGGGGCCCAATTGTACCGGTGAACCCCGCGTGACGAATATCGAAAATCATCAACCACATACACAGAATACTGGCTACTCCAATTCCTTCTGTTGTTAGTTGTCGCAATCACGCTTGCGCCAAAAAAACCATCGTGCGGCCGGTATTTATACCAAGGATCAGCATTAGGCACCTTTGGAGCCCCCAAAGGACTCTCTAGCCATATTCCTCGATCCGAAAAGACATGAACGATATCTCCAGATAGCGCCAGAATCCTAACAGATTCGCTACCTGCCCAAAACGGCACAAAGTCATCCCACTTTGCAAACGGATTGACTCCTGCCGGAACATCCTTATCTGGCGCTGCACGAAGAGAGAAGTACTCGCTCTTGAAAATCCCGCTGACAGGATTGACATCAACTCTGTATAGGTAATACTTAATACTTCCATCATCTACCTTATATGCCTGCCCCCACAGAGTCGCATAGCCATCCAAGTCAAGTTTCCCATCACTTTTCATGCTGAGCAGCTTAAGGTCTTCACCCTTAAATGGTTCGATTGAAGCTGCTGCAGCAAGACTCGGCGTCCTAATCTGAATACCCCCAGCTTCAGCAGCAGTAATTACATACTTTTTTCCAAGATCATTTACGCCAGTCACACCTATATATGCTTCCTCAGATTCCATCCCAACCCAACTAGTCATTAATTTCGCAGAATTAAGTCTGCCCGAGATGAGTTTCCACCCCCCATTCGTCGTTACGTAAATATATCCATCTTCATCAGCAAACAAGCCTGTGACAACACCAAGCGTTGGATGATCATGCAATCTAGGATCAACTGAATTTAGGACGGAGAATGTTGCATCATTGCGATTGAGCCACATTGCTCGAATTGCACCGAGATCTGTCGACAACCCCATCCACTCGCGACCATCATTCATCGAAACAGCGTATCCAGCCTTCGGACGCGAAAAGAGAAACGGCATACCAACCCAATATTCAGATTGGCCATTTTCCCACACTGGGACAGTGAAATTCTTATGCCGCGTCAATCCGAGGGCATTCTTGTATTTCACTCGATAGAAAAAGAAATTATCTGAACTAAATCCGGCATAACCTGCCGAAACAGCGATGGCAACAATTGCAAATAAGGCTTTCCGGTTCATCATTCCCCCCCCCTGCCAACATCTCCAAACCAAGTTCCATATGGAACAACGGTTGTATCTTGACCGTTGAAAAATTTATACGGCCCGAGATCCGGACCTGGGATGTACTTGCCGAGTTTCACAAGACGCTCCGTCAACGAATTTTGATCCCTTTTGACAAGCAAGCACTCTCTTTCGGGATCTTTCTTCTGCTTTCGAGCATTGGCAGCGCAACGATTGGCGTCACGAAAATGAGGCCAAGTTTCGGTGGCTTCATCATCAACATCCAATCGACTCATTTTAGGGCAGAATGGACTCGCTTGAATCATTTTTGCCATCGGATAGGAAACGCCGTCAGCAAGACCATTTGCCTTAAGTGAGTCCAAGTAATGCGTGACATCCTCGCAGAATACGTCGGCACGAGTGCTATCACCCATTGAGTTCACAGATCTTTTCATCCGCACGTACTGAAGCAAAGAGTCTGTATATTTAAAAAACCCAATCAGATTTGGATTTCCTGGCGAAGCAACCATGACATCTGGATCCTCGTTAATTGCAGTATCCGCAAAGTTCGTCGTCATCCTCCATTTTCCCCTCAGAGGTCGCATTCGATCTTCAAACGGAAGCCGCCAGATTCGAAATCCAGAAATCAAAAAATACCTATTCCCGCGAGAAACCCGAAAGCCTTCCAACTGCGCTTTTCCAACCGAAACACAATGTTCCCCCACCTCAATACAGAAATTCATCAAAGATGATCCCGGACCCACAATAAGCATCGACGAATCAGAGTTATTATCAATTCTCACCCAGAAAAATATAGCCTGGTAATCCGTTACAATCGAGTCGTACGTTCCCCACCAAATCTTTATATCGCCATGATTATCCGGCCCCGGAAGCGCAGATTCAATTCTAGCGCAAGCCAAAAGAACAAGCACACCCAGCACTTTTAGAGTATTCATCAGGGCTCCCAAATATTCAGCCAAGTACCCAAATGTGGGACCTGAACGAAATCACGAACATTATCATACGTATTGCTCATAAAGGGGATTGTCTGCGTCGTCGCTCGACAATCTGTCTTCGGATACATCAGCTCCGTCGGTCCGCCCTTTTCATCGTGCCCTGAAGTCAGGACGTAATGTCCGATTTCGTGAGAGACAATCCGGTCAATTCGGTCTTTCATTGTAGCACACTGGTCGGTAACTGTAAGCGGCGGATTGGCAAGTATATCCATGAATACTGCGATAGGGAAAGTGTGTGTAATCGGTGCAGTCGGCGGGGGAAACGCTTGATCTAGCTCCGAGTATATTAGTCCATACTCCTTTATTGCAGGATCATCATTCTCAAGCCACTCAGACGCCATGAGAGGAGTAATAAGTTCCTCTGTGCAGGAGCTTTTGTCTGCTGACTGTGTCTGATAAACGCCTTTCGAATCAAAGAAGTACACCATAACTTGAAAGTCCTTCCCTGTCCTAGCTGAATAGCTAGATCTATAAGAAGAGACGATTGGGTCTTGAGAAAAAGCACCAAAACCATAATCATCTTCTTGTTTGACATCATAAACAAGAGGATTTGTTGTCAAGACACTTTTGACAACTCGCGTCAAGCTCCTAATGGGTCGTGATTTCCCACACGGATCAACGCCAGCCGCAGCAGTGACTAGCGCCCCCGAATTCTCCCAATCATCTGTAAATGACGTAAATTTGCTACTCAGCATTGTATTCGCAGATCTAGTCGTCATTTCAAAGTCAAAATCAAACATCAAATCGAGCATTCGCTGATACGAAATCGTCGCACTACCCCCTAAGGGGCCATCGAGCAAGTCCGCCTCAGTCAAAATCCGCGAAGGGTATGCGGCCACTATATCTGCAACCCTTCCAAGGTACGATGGCGCCAAATTCACTTTTGTAAGCTTGAACTTAACATTCTTATACGTAACGGTGGGCGTTGACGGCGCACCGATAGTGTGCGTAGGATTTGGGACATAACTAGGTTGCGCAGTAGGTCGCTCTCTGCAGGAATTTTCCCCTGGATCATCAGCCCCACTTTGGCATGTCGGCAAATTCCGCAGACAAGTTACAACATCCGGAGTGAACCGTTCTCCACAATCGCCCCAGTTTGTTGTGGTAAATTCATTCTTCTTCTCCCACGTTTGCGGGCAATAGGCTGCGCACGTTGACGCTTTCGGTATATCATACAAGCAACCATTAAGAATGGTTGCTGAAAGCACGAGAACAACAACAACGGAAAATGAGTTAACGATTTGGTGAGTTTTCACGCTTCTTCCTGTGGTTGTGCGAGAATTCAGAAAATACGCATGCGTATCCGCCACAGCAGACCCTACAGAGAAATGGGGGGGGCATCGCGTCATCCAAAAGCGCAATCGCTTCATAGGGAGCGATGCCCATACAAGGGTGAACTGCTTAAAAATAGTATAACTCAGTCCTATCGCGTGTCAACGGTGCAAAGTCGCTTCGCCGCTGAAGTCATTCACGTCGCTTCAATCTATTGTGCCTCCAACTCCCATCGCCATACTGCTTATGATGTAGTCCGACCACTCCTGCATCATCGCCGTCCGTGCTGGCACGTGCGTCGTTCGGTTGTACCCCTCACCGAGGGCATCCCTGACCTTGTGAGCCAACGGCGCCTCGATGTGGTCAGGATTGGCGTTGAGGCACTCATGGAGTATCGTACGGGCGGAAACACAAAACCCATGCAGGCTATGCTCTTCCTTGGCGCATCCGAGGCTCCTGAGTACGTATCTCGCAAACTCCAAGGACAAGTGCCCCCCTCATCCAACGGCGATGGGAACACGTTCGCACTACGGAACCCCAGCCCCGCAGTTCACGCAGGTACTCGAGCACCTGCCGTGAGAGCCGGATCAGATCCGGCTTAGTCATCATCATGCAGCTCGCCGGGATGTTCCATTCCCGCTGTTCCAAGTCAAACTCGTTCAAGGTGGCTTCTAGCAGCTCACTAGGGCGCGTGAAGACAAGTGGCAGGATCTTGAGGTACTGCCCCGCGATGGCATTGCCGGAGTAGCTGTCGATCTTCCGTAGCAGCTCAGCAAACTCGACAGGATTCAGTGTCGCCGCTCAATGCCCCTACTCGACGCACCGCTTCTGACGCCCCATCTCAGCCATGATGTTGTGCGGAATCCTATGCTTCATGCGCGGCGTGCTCATTGGATCTGCTTTGGGGTTGATCATTGCCGCGACGCCATGCAGACATGGAGCCCACCCTCTTGAATGTCTCAAGAATGCTCTTCGCACCACTGATGGCAAGGATCGAACAGGAGGACCGAAGGCACATGGAGTTGCAGCGCTCTTACGGTAAAATGACCTCAAACGAGCATAGGCGGACGGGAGTCAGAGCCGGTTGTGTACCGCAGCGCGCCCTAACCGTTACCCCACCAGTTCCAGAATGGCCCGGAAGCCCCATTCCATCGAATGGTCTTACAAAACTTGCCCTTCTGCCCCCGCAACTTGAAGGTCCGTTTCGAAAGAGACTGACCTTCGTGTTTCTTGGATGTCCAGCCGGTTCTTTGGTCGCGGACACTTGAAAGTGATCCACCCGGCGGTCGTTGGGATACCAAGCAAGGACGCTTGACGGCTGACGCAAGGCAACTAGGAAAATGTGGCTCCCGCCAGAACACGGCGGGAATGGTTGCCCCTATTCTTCCAAAAAACGAAGGACAGAACAAAAACGCCCCGCGTCCTATTGCAACAGGACAAACGGAGCGCCAAACGAGATTTCCCTAATGCCGCTGTTTTGCACCAAGGCTGGGCATTTGCCGGAGGCAAGCGCGAGGAGCCGTCGGCGACGAGAGGCCGGTGGGCAACAACGCGCTATTAGGCGAGCTTGGCGGAACGCTCCCCCATTCACGCGAGCGCGTCAAGCCCTTGGTGAAGCAGGACGCGGTGCCAAGGGCGACGGCCATGGACGGCCCAGCGCTCGCGGGAATGGATGACGCGACCCCTCGGGAGCGTCGCGGCGGGGCGACTCGATGCTATCAGAATCCGTCATCATCAGGTCGGAAACGAAAGCGCCCCGATCCCGCGCAGGGACCAGGGCACTCGATGCGATGAGGCCTTGAGATCGTTACGTCGTGGCAGCCTTATGTATCCGACCTATGCTGCAGAAAGGCGATGCGCTATCATGCTATTCACCGTGGTGTGTTGCTTGCGCGCCTGCGACTGTAGCGATTTCCAAACAGCCTCGGGCAGCTTCACCGTCTTGCCGATCATGGGCGTACGCACTTCGCCTTTGCGTGGCCGACCGCGCGGCGGCGATGCGATCTGAGGCCCGTGCACGGCGTCCATCTCCGCGACGATGCGCTCGTAATTGGCGATCAGATATTCCTTCGACTCGTATTCCTTCTTCTTGGTCATGCTCGCCTCCTGCGTCGCTTGGGGATCCGATGGCCAGTGAGTGGAAACACCTCGTTCGGTCCCGTTTCGGAATAAGCTATCCGGTAACTCACTCCCTCGATTTCCGCCTCGCGAACGAATCGGTGAGGACCCGTCGGCGAAGGGTACTCGAAGGCATCCGGCGACAGGAAGACCCGCTCCCATGTTTCCACGTCCGGCAAGTGCCCGGATCGAGTCACATGCTCGCGATTTTGGTCCAGCCAGATGAACTTCACAGAATTAATGTAACACATTTTACAAGCCCATTCCATGGGGACTTCCGTTTGATCGCTCCATCGGATGGCACCTGGCGTGGACCTCCTGCACGGAGCGGATATCGGTACCGTTCTCCATCAGGTGCGTGGCCATCGAATGCCTGAACAAATGGCAGTTGGAGCCCGAGCGCGTGAAACCGGCCAGACGGAAGCAGCCACCCACGAAGATGGTGATGGTCTTGTACGAGAGCGCGCCACCAGAGGCCGTCAGCCACAGGAAGCCGTCGCACTCGTCGTACTCCTTGACGGGAGATGGCCGCCCCATTCACAGCGCCGCGTCGACACGACAGATTCCGGCATAACATCGCGGCAAGCGGGACGCCCGGACTGGATCGCAAGAAGCCTGTACGCGCCCCTTTTGGTAATATACGTTTCATATACGATACGTATATATGGAGGATCCCATGGGAATCGTCAAGATCTCGGACGCGATGCACGAGAATCTGCGGGTGGCAGGAAGCGCCCTCGGCAGATCCATCAATGCGCAGGCGGAACACTGGATGCGCATCGGGATGCTGACGGAAATGCAACCGGAGGCGAACCACCGCGACATCTGCCGGATGCTGGTGCGCGCAGAACTCGCAGGTGGACTGGACATCTCCGCAGCCCTCGGCACGCCGACCGGAAAATGGCGAAGCGCTCCAACCAAGGAACGACTTCGATGAGTTTCCGCGTCCCAATCAAGTCGGCGAAGGAACTCGCGATGGTGCGCCGGGCAGGCAGACTCGCCGCCAGCGTCCTCGACGCCGTCGCTCCCCATGTGATCGAGGGGGCGAGCACCGAGGATCTTGACAGATTCTGCCACAACCATATCGTGGACGTCCTGGGGGCGGTTCCCGCCAACATCGGATACAACGGATACGCCAAGACCATTCTCACGTCGATCAATCAGGTGGTCTGCCATGGCATTCCGTCGCCTCGAGCCATCCTGAGAAAGGGCGACATCGTCAACATCGACGTCGCGATCGCCAAGGAGGGTTGGTTCGGCGACACCAGCCGCATGTTCTGCGTCGGCACGCCTGACGCGCTGGCGCGTCGCCTGGTGGACACGTCGCGCGAAGCGTTGCTCACTGGCATCCGAGCAACGAGGCCCGGCGCGACGCTCGGCGATATCGGCCACGCCATCGAGCAGGTCGCGCACGGCGAGGGATTCAGCGTGGTGCGCGAGTACTGCGGACACGGAATCGGACGCGCCTACCACGAAGAGCCACAGGTTCTGCACCACGGGAGGCGTGGAGAGGGACTCAAGCTCCAAGCGGGCATGGTGTTCACCATCGAGCCGATGATCAACGCAGGGAAGCGCGAAATCCGGCGTTTGAGCGACAGGTGGACCGTCGAGACGAAGGACGGATCGCTTTCCGCCCAATGGGAACACATGGTGGCAGTGACGCCGGGCGGTTGCGAAGTGCTCACGCCTTGGCCAGATGGCACGGACGCGCGTTTCCTGACCTGACACATTGTGCACAGCCCGAGGAGCGGAGTCCGCCCTCGCCGAAATGGACGCTCAGCTCTCCAGTCGTTGCGCGATCAGCTGCGCCACCACCACTCCGCTCACGAAGAGGAAGGGGGGATCCGTCTGGTTCGAAGCATCGCGCGCGGCAGCGTAGATCAGACCATGCGTGGTCTCGAGCGAGACGCCGTCGTCGCCACCCGTCTTCTCGTAGACTGCTCCGGCTTCGGCATTCTTTGCGCCGTACTGCGAGTAGTCGGTCACGTTGATGTCGCCGATCGCGACTGGGAACTGGAGCGAGAGGCGAGGATGCTGTCAGTAGGGCGTCTTCTCGGAACGCTTCCAGAGATTGAACGCGTCGAGGGAGTTCTTTGTGGTACACTGGCAGACATTCATCGCGCGGGCGGAATAAGGCTTGGCCAGCTCCTCGTAGATCGCCTCGTCGGAGAAGTCGACGCCCTGGACTGCCGCGTCGAAGCGGGTCGCCGCGAACAGAAGGGTCGGAATACCCGCCCAGCAGATCGCGGAGTAGCACATGGGACACGGCTCGGCGCTGCTGTAGACCACGCAACGAGAAAGCGTACCAGGTTGAGGCAGCTTGGATTCGGACTGGCGGATGGCTCCCAGGTTGAAGACTCCGAGAGATGCGCACGCGCTGCGGATCGTCATCACCTCGGCATGCGCGGTCGGATCATTGGTGGACGTCACCTGGTTGTGGTTGAGCCAGTAGCGGATGATCTTGTCCGTCGCGTCGTCGATCTGGAGGACCAAGGCTCCGAACGGTCCGCCCTTGTCTCCAACGGACTCGCGCGCTTCATCGCTTGCCATGCTCATCCAGTCGTCGCCCAGCGTCTCGATCCCGTCGTAGATGGACTGGACCTTGATGTTGGAGGTCTGCGAGGGATAGAAGCGGCATTCCCCCTGGTCGCCCAGCGTGCAGGGGGGATCGTAGCCATCCCAAGGTTGGTGCGAACCGCTCGCGACAAGAGGTGCAGGAAGCGTGAAGATCTGGCCCGGAAGCACCTCCACAGGTGGAGACAGACGCGGCTCGTTCGATTCGTTCCCCGCGTGACGATAGCCCTTCGCGATATTCTTCAGCATGTGCATATCTCCCATCGGCCAGACCCGTGAATCCTACTTGCGTCCATTCTTCTTCTCGCCATCCTCGCAGATTCTCAAGCGCGCGCACAGCAGCGGGATCACGTCCACCGGATTCTCTACGTAGGTGAACAGCGACAGGACGGAGGAAGCGACGGTGCCACGACGGATCATGTCGGCGAGCAGGGAGTCGAAGCTGGCCCAGTTCCTCTGCCGGTTTCCGATCAGGTACACGGGAATGGAATCGATCTGGGCGTTCTTCAACCCATCGAGCACCTCGAAGAGTTCCCATTCCGTCCCGGTACCACCGGGCGCGACAATGGCGACGGCGGAGTGGTTGATCATGAGGATCTCCCGCATCTCGATGCTCGACAGGATCAGTCCGTCCGTCACGATCTGGGAGTCGTTGTAGGTCTGGTAGGCCAAGGCGGGATTCTTCTGCTGCCTGGCGGGACCGTAGTAGGTGGTGTATCCGATGCTCGGTCCGCGCGCCTTCAGCGCTCCGCGGTTTCCCGCCTCCATGACGCCCGGCCCGGCGCCCGTGAGGACAGGATACCGCCCTCCGCTCCGAACGACATGTTTTGTCCATTGTTCCGCGAAGTCCATGACCCCCTTGTAGAGGGAGTCCGTCCGCGCGATCGCCGAGCCGCCGAAGATGGTGACGAATCCCCCCTTGTAGGCACGCTTGCTGTTGCGGAACGCCTCGCCACAACGAAGATCGCGAGCAAGAGCGGAGGCGGACAGCTGGTTGTCGACCCCGAGGTAGGGCCCGGTGTAGAATGCGTTGGCGACGAGAGTCATGCACCCGTCGGCGTTCCTCCGCTTCGTCGATGGCGAGGCATCCGACGCTCCGAACGCCCCTTGCGCAGCGAATGCGATCAGAAGCGCCGCGAATGCGGCATGGCAGGCAGCTGCGATGCGAATGGACTTCATGTCGTTCTCCGGGTGTTGCAGACGGCTGGATACGACTCCATCCATCTTGGCGGGCTGCGCACGCCGCGCGGATACGAGGCGTACGCAATTCTTACCACTCGCCGAAGATCGCATTCCATTACAATCGATTACAATGCGCCGGAGTCGACGATATCCGCATCCACGGCATCAATCGACAAGATCTGGAATAGGGATCGGAACTCTGTTCGCCAAATGCCGGTTGTGTCATCGAACTGTATCCGCGACCCGACTCGTTCGTTGAGCGATGCCCGCGCAGAAGGCAACGCGGTTGTCCTGCCCCGTTCCCGATGCCCAACCTCGTCCTTTGTCGATTCGACAAATTGCCGAGATGATAATCACCGGCACGAACTTCTACAGCTCTCGAAGTTGTGTGAGTGCTTGGCCCACCAAGGAGCCTCCTCCTTGGAGCGGGTGCATGGTCGATCGATTGGAATCTGTGCGACAGCGGAGGCGATATCATGGAAGCTCGTAACGCGAAGATCATGAGTTTGTTGTGCATGCTGGGCGCACCCCTTCTCCACGCCGACAACCCGGTGGTTTCACACCGGCAGCTGGCCGACCCCAACGGATTCGTCTTCAAGGATCGACTCTACGCGATCTGCTCCAACGACGACGACAACGACAGCGGCTACGACATGAAGAGCGCCGTGGTGATTTCCACCAAGGACCTCATGAACTGGACCGACCATGGGGACGTGTTCCGCGTGACGCGCGACGCGAAATGGGCAAGCGGCTCGTACGCCCCAACGGCAGTCGCGGCAAATGGAAGGGTCTACCTCTATTTTCCCAACATCGCCTCGGGGATCGGCGTACTAACTGCAGACAAACCGGAGGGCCCCTACAAGGACCCCCTCGGGAAAGCATTGATCAGTGGAAACTCGATGTGTCCCATGTCTTGGTGCTTCGATCCGGTGGTCTTCGTGGACGACGATGCTGCGGCCTCGGCATACTTGGTGTGGGGTGGAGGAACACCTTACGGCAGCAATTTCCGGGGCATCGCTCTCAATAAAGACATGATCTCCCTGCAAGGCTCCATGTCGACCCCTGAGACGCCCAACTCGTTCGAAGGACCGTTCGTCCACAAGTACGACGGCCACTACTACATCCATTACCCCGTCCGAGGCGGCTCGAATCTCGAGTACGCGATGAGCAGCACCAGTCCCATCTCCGGCTATACCAGCAAGGGAGTGCTCCTGCCCAACCCCAGCCTCAACGGCAAGAACATCAACGGGTACAACAACAGTCACGGATCCATCGTCCGATACCAAGGTGCGTGGTACCTGATGTACCACGATCGCCGGCTGGCCACCAGCAGCACCTACAAGCGCGACGTTTCCATCGACCGATTGGAATACAACGCCGATGGCACCATGGAGCAAGTCGTGGTGACGACCGGAATGGCGCAGATCGGGGCATTCAACCCCTACGACTCCATCCCCGCCACCACGATGTCAGGGCAGAGCGGGATCAAAGCCGTTTTCAACGCCGGAACCTGGGTCAATTATCTGGTCCCCCAGAATACGGGAGCATGGATCCGCATCAGCGGCGTGGATTTTGGAACCGGTGCCAAGCGAATCCAAATCAACGCCGCGACGGCTGCATCCGGAGTGAAGATGGAAGTACGCACGGGATCGGAGAGCGGTGCATTGGCTGGCACCTGCACGATCGCCTCCACAGGATCGATGAGCCGTTTCACCACCGCTACGTGCGATATGGCAAATCTCACCGGCATCAAGGATGTGTTCCTCAAATTCGCTGGGACCACGTCGAACACAAACGTCGCATGGTTCCGCTTCGAACCGGTCGCCACGTCAATTCAGCACCAGCACTCCATCACACCGATGGATCCGTCATCGGATGCGGTTGAATACTCCGTCCACGACCTTCGCGGCCACTCTCTTGGTCGATTCAGCGCCGCTCCTGGCACCTCCGCATCGGAGGCATGGTCTGCGAATGTCCATTCGCTCCCCTCGGGCACATACATCGTGGCGATCCGCTCTTCCAAAGGCGTTTGGATCGGGAAATTCGTCCATACAGGAACGAAGGATTGATCATGTTGAAAGCATCCAGACTCCTCTCGCACATCGTGGTCGCATATGCCACTGCAGGTTTCGCGGCGACTCAATCGTTCGATCCGGCCACGGGAATGCTCGCCGTAGATAGAGCCGCATTCATGTCGAAGCAACAGATCGTATTCAACGGTCTGGTGACCGACTCGACCAGTGCACTCACTGTCGGCAACGGCCGGATTGGAGCAATGGTGTGGAATGCCCGCGGCATGACCATGCAGATATCCGGTGCCGATGCGTCTCCCCAGGCCGCTCTCTCCGCCGGTCGCATTCAATTGAACACGTCTCCTGCCATCGACGCCAACCCCGGAACCATCCAACAGACCCTCTCCCTGTACGATGGAACCCTTTCCACCCAGTATGCAGCCGGGCGGAAAGTCACGATCTTCGGAGTCCCGAACTCGGAAGTACTGGGCATCCATGTGGAAGACGACCGCACTGGCGTCAATTCCGCCACATTCGAGATCGGCATGTGGGATCCGGAGGTCAGCATGTCGACCCGGGGCGGCACGACATTCGTCAACGGACTCCACGCGGAAGTAGCCAGCATCGCTGTGTGGAAGACCATTTCCACCTTGGTCGAGAATTCCGTGGCAGGGATCAATCGCGCACAGACCGATGCTTGGGGCTTCGGGTACACGCTCGCCGCCACTGTGGAGGGAGCTGCGTTCAAGACATCCCAGGTGGATTCGAGGACAGTGCGATTTTCCATCACGCCATCCAAGTCCTATACCATCTATGTGGCATGCGCGAGCCGGATCAATGCCACAGGAGGCAAATCCGTGGATGCGGCAAGAACGATGCTCTCCGCCACCGCCGCGAAGGGATATGCAGCGAACCTCGCGGCAAGCAAGGAGTGGTGGCACGCTTTCTGGGACAAATCGTTCATCCAGTACTCGAACGGGACTACCGACGCCGACTACCTCGAGAACTACTGGTACCTCTCCACCTACCTGATCGCCTCCGGTGCGTACGGCAAGTACCCGATGCATTTCATCAACGGCGTCTACCGGTCAAACATGGACAACGACATCCATTGGAGTCCCGCCTACTGGTGGTGGAACACGCGCGACGTGTATTCCGGACTCTTCGCATCCAACCATGTCGATGCGGCCGAGGGGCTCGCGAACCTCTACATCCGGCTTCTTCCGACCATCAAGACCACCACCACGTCGCGATTCGGAATCGACGGCGCATGGGTCGCCGAAACCATCCGGTGGGACGGAGACCCCAAGTACACCACCACCAGCAGTTACACCAAGGGCATAATGTCGACCGGAGCAGAGGTGGCCCTGTTCCTGTACGATCGGTTCCGGTACACCGGCGATTCGATCTTCCTGCGTGAGAACGCATACCCCTTCATGAAGGAAGCCGCAAAGTTCCTCGCTGCCAAGCTCTCGTACGACGCCGGCACTAACCAATACTACATGGCAAGCTCCAATGCCCACGAGATGTGGTGGGATGTCCCCAACGCTCTCACCGACCTCGTCGCCGTACGCGCCCTGTTTCCTCGCGCGATCGAAGCGTCAACGGCGCTGGGTCTCGACGCGGATCTGCGATCCACATGGAAGCAGATCCTCTCGAAGCTCGTCCCAACAAAGACGGAAACCGTCAACGGAACGCTGCGCTACAGACCTTACGACCTCCCCGATATCGCCAGCCACAACAACGAGAACATCATCACCGAACCAGCATGGCCCTACGGGACGACGGGAATTGGCGCACCCGATCTGGCCATCGCGGTCAATTCGTACAAGACCCGTGCGAATCCGTACGCGAACATATGGTCCCCCTGTCCCATCCAGGCCGCGCGACTCGGCCTTGGCGACTCGGCCTTCGGAGGAATGAAGGCGATGCTGACTCGCTACCAGGACTACAACAACGGTTTGACGTCGAACAAGAACGGGGTTTTCGAGATGGTGGGCGTCCCGCAGGTGGCCATGGTCGAGGCGATGCTCCAGAGCTACAACGACACCATTCGCGTCTTCCCCGCCGTGCCGATCCAGAAGACCACGACGACAAGGTTCACATTACTTGCGACCGGCGGCTTCCTGGTGAGTTCCGAGAAGGAGGACGGCGACATCGAGTACGTGGGACTGAGGAGCCAGAAAGGATCGCGGGCAAAGCTGTTCAACCCATGGGGGACCGAAGCGGTGCAGGTCCGGGCATTGCCCGAAGGATCCATCGTCGCATCCGGATCGGCAACCAGCATCTCCTTTCCAACAACGAAAGATGGAGTCTACGTCCTGGAGAGGGTCGCCAAACCATTCTCCGGATTCACCGCCACGACGATCACAGGCACAGCCAACGGATCCGCGAGGACATTGACATCGAATGGCCGGTCAGTGGTCCTCGGATCAGGGACCGGAGCATCGCCTTCCAACTCCTCGGACCTTCGGATCCGGGCTCGGGAGCCAATCCGCGTCCACTGGTCGAATGGTCGACTGTCCGTGTTTGGAACCACCGAAGGGCGAGTCCAGATCGTCGATACGAAGGGGCGCTGCAGGACGTTCAACTTGGAGGCAGGAAGCGCGCAAACAGGACCTCTTCCGGGCGGTGTGTATCAAGTCCGCATACATTGCCCCGCGAACCCTCCGACCGCACATTTTCTGTCCGTTCCATGAAAGCGGGTCAATTATCGAGTATCAGGCCACCAAACATACCAGATCAGTGACCCCACCATTTGCGCAAAGAACACTATTCTCGATGCACTTCCAGCCCCGCCGATCATCATTAAATTTTCGTTTGCGACAATTGACCAAACATACGGATTTTTTATCCACACTTCATTTCAAGCCAGAATACCAGAGAAAATTATCCTCATTTCTCTCCGCCCGGAAACAAGAGCGTCACCCGTGCCACTGCACTTGGACGATTGGGAAGTGAACGTGATTCCGCACTCGAAAAAATATCAAAGCCGTAGATCGTCACAGAAGAACGATTCATTTTCATATACTCCACTTTGTTCAACACCATCCATCCCAGCGACACATCCAAAGCCACTGGCCCAATTCTACGGCGAACAAAGACATCCCCTGCAAACTGGGACGTTTTGAGATTTCGGATTGAGTCAATCTTCCACTCACCTCCGACAGCAACTTGGCGGATCCCCACGCGCCACAATGGCACTGGATCCCAAGCAAATTCAGTCAACGCCGGAAAAACACCTTTGAAGTGCATCGCAGGTCCCAACGCCAGAGACCAATTAAAAAGCGGCACGATCGACGTACCCGTCGGACTGTTCGAAATATTGACCCCAAAACCGTAACCCAAATGGGGCTTTCGTCGATTCCAGCCCATGTAGAACGACAAGCGTAAGGCGTCATCCCACAACATGACGTCCTGCATGGCGGTTCCAATACTCGCCGTCACATTCACCGCCTGACCGGAATCGAGAGAGTAAGAAGCGATCAAAGAGGTCGCAAAATCTGCGACATCGTGCCTGGACAGCCCATCGATCCTCGCAGTCCCTCCAGCAATCCCCGGCATCAGGACGAGCGACGAAGACCTCCATACCGGGTACTGCAGCCTCCCGTGCAGTTGAGTCACAGGCGTCCCAATGAAGCTGGAGTTGAACGTGGCAAGTTCTCCAGCTCCACACAATGCTAGGAGGATACCGCTCAACACGGAAGTTCAGCCCCGCATTCGCGGCTCCATTCAATCGCAGCTTCATGGAAAATCTGTTCCAATTCCAGGGGCCCAAGTATGTCCCCATGGCACTCTAGCGCCACAATATCGAGCTTTCCCCTCCACTGGACCCGGCAGAGACCGACTCGCTGCCCTCTGCAAACCAGCACCATCTCAAGTTCCTCTTCATTTCTATCCATGGAGAAACGTTTCTCCAGCACAAATTCGTCCCAGTTAAGCTCATCCATGCTTATTCCCTGAGATTCGCAATGACTGATACAGATCATTCCAAAGGGAGTCCAATTCGTCGGGAAGTTGTGCTGAGGTCCTTCTCCAGCCAATGGAGATTCCCGCTCCTGCCGCGACCATCCTGAACAATTTGGCCACACTGGCAGGATCGAGATCTGCGCGAATTTCTCCGTTGCGCATCGCGCGCGCTACGACACGCCTCCACGTCACTTCCCTCTGTTCAGCTTGGGATATGATTCGTTCCGCGAACGCAGGAACAATCCGGAACGCATCCCACAAGATGCCATAGAAGTTTCTAGGGCTCATCGGGCCTCCGCTCCCTTCTAACTCGACATGAATCGCCTCTCGCTGCCTCGTGACGATCGCAATGATGAAATCTTTCAGCGAATCGGTTTCCAAAGACGCGAGATCCACCAGAAATCTCTCGAAGACGCGATCCGCGACCGCCGCGAAGATCTGCTCCTTTCCCTCGAAGTGATGGTAGAGAGAACCCTTGGTGATGCCAACTTCCCGTGCGATGTCCTGCACGGACACTCCTTCGTAGCTCTTCCCAAGGAAGAGATCCGTAGATTTCCGAAGGATGAATTCCCGAGTTGCCACCGATCTTGTTGCCGTCACGCGCCCCTCCATCCAACCAAACGTTTGGTTGGATGGAGGTTACAAACTTAGGTATCGCCACGTCAAGGTCTGATAGCGGGCGGGGCGGTATGGTAAGCAACATCTCTTTTGGCGAGAGTCTCGGAACTTCCCTCGGCCAGGCCAAACTTCAATCTGCGCGCTGACCTGCATTGCATGGGGACGCGATTCTCAACACGGCTTTCTTCACGAGGTCACACCCTCCTTCCAAAGGTCGCCATCCCCCGGGAATGGAAAAGGCTCCTACGCTTGGAGAAGCGTGGAGCCAAATCGTGACATGGCGAACGGGGCTCGGCCTGCAGGGCAGGAACCGATCCCCCGTTGCCGCTATTTGACGCAGGTGATGCTCTTCGCCTCGTCGGCCGTCCCGGCCCGAACTCTCACGATGAAGGTCTCTCGACGGATGCCCATCTTCGCGAGATCGATCGTCTCCGAGTGCGCTCCGACGCATCGAACGCCTTGCGCGACATTGGCGATCAGCGCACCGTAGGCCGTGTAGAGGTCGATCGCGACCGGGCCTCCCTCGGGCAGATCGTAGTGGACCTGGATGGAACCAGCCCGGTTCGAGAGCCTGAGCTTCAGTGCCGACGTCGGCACCGCGACAAGCGATCGATCGGCCACGCCCGTGGCGACGTAGTCGAGCTTGACGTTGTACCACTTCTTGTTGATGTCGGCCGCGGCGGTGATGCCGGTCTCCTTCTTGAGGCGGTAGTCGTAGTGCGCCTTCCGGGTCGCGTCGCCGAGATACTTGTAGTCCGTATTGCATATCACCGCGAAGACGACGTTGTTCGCCGGCGCCTTGTCGAGCCGCAACGACGCCTTGCCCGACGTGACAGGGACGCCGTAGACGGGTGTGCCGTCGGTCGCCCGATAGCAGAGCTGAAGAGACATGTTCTGTCCAATCGGGATCAGTGTCGCGCTGACCATGCTGCCTGTCACCGTGAGCGGAATCACATTGGCGCCCGACCAGCCCGGAGTGGTGCGCGCCTCGGGAACCAGTACGCCGCTGCTGTCGGTGGTCTTGGCGTACGGAGTGGCGATCCAGGGAGTGACCGCCGCCTGGTAGGGCGACCACTCCTCCTTGATGGTCGATCCGAAATTGTCGTCCAGAAGCTGCTTGGATGCATTGGACCACTTCTTCATGTCGAGCAGCGTCATGCGGGCGCGGTACTCCACGATCAGCCGCCGCATCTGGGTCTCCCCCAGCGTGTCGCCCATTCCCTGGAGAACGCGTCCCTTGCAGTAGTTCCAGATCCACGGGACGGTCCCGAGCCCCACCCACTCGCCAAGAAACGTCGGGAACATGTTTCCGTACTGGGTGCCACCCAGGAGATTCCTCCATGTGCAGATCTGCGTCCCGCTCGCGTTGTAGGCGTTGACGCCTTCAGCCGACGGACCGCCGAAGGAGCCGTCCTGCAGCCAACCCGAATAGCATTCGATGGGCATGAAGGGCGCGATCAACGGAGCCGCGTTCAAGAACCCCATTTCGCTGTAGCTGCCCGACCGCTGCGCCGCGGCCTGTTGCTGCAGCCAAGTGTTGCCGCCCTCCTGGAACCAGGCGGACTGTTTCGCGCCGGGAAGGCTCGCAAGCAAAGCATGGATGCCTTCATGCACCATTCCTCCCTGCTGGTTCACCTTGTCACCGTACGAGCAGGATGGATCGAAGCTGTAGATGGGATAGTAGGAAGCGAGAATGATCGGGTATTCACCGATGCCGCTCTGCCAGCCGCCGAGAGCGGTGCTGTCTTCGCCGTCCGTGCAGAGGCCGGAACCATACAGGTAGACGGCGCTCCGATACCCCTTTTGAACACGGAGGTCCGGAGCCCATCCCATCGAATCCCGGAAATAGGTGAAATCCTTGTTCAACCGATCGAGCATGGGAGTGATCGCGGCGCTCGTGACCACCGATTTCTTGTTCTTGCCCCACTTGAACGTCCACCATCCCGAGCTCTGCGTCCCCACGACGCCATTGCAGTCGTCGAGATCCTTGGTGGGCATGGGAAACGCGCCCATGCGTTCCTTGAAGTTGTAGTTCAGCGATGGCGTGTAGGAGGGCCAGGCATACGGATCCCCCTCCGCGGCCATTGCCGAGGCGATGGCGCCAACGGCAAGGATGCCGGCGACGAGCGAGCGAATTGACATGGAGCGCATGGCGAAATCCCTTCTGTTGCGAGACCCATCTCAGCCATTTCGAAGAAGAACGAGGAAGCGCCACGGCATCACGATGGAATGCCGCACCCTTGCGGGAGCCACAAGCAAAGCGGAGGACGCGCTTCAAGGACGATCTCCCTGACGGAGTCGTTCCGACTCGAACTCTGCACCGAGTCGTGTGAAGCTATCGCGTGGAACGGCATCGGCACCGACAGTTCAGATTTCCTCCGGAATCTTCCGGGGACATTCCGTCCACAACGGCCGGACCGCCTGGCATGGAGCCCGGACGGTGCCATCGTCGCGTCTTGCCGTCTTATGGTGCCATGCCTGCCGCAGCGCCTTGCGCGCCGGATCCCGAGGTGGCGGCTAGCCTGGATTCGTCGCGATCAGTCCAGGTCGCGGCCGGCGCGGCGGGAGCGCACGAACACGGGAGACAATTTCTGTCCAATCTCGGGGCAGTTGCGCGAGAGGGAACGCATCGAATCGGCCGTGGGCGTCCAGGAGGCGTCGAAGTCCCACCAGGCGCCTTCCTGTTCGGCGGGCGGCGCGGGCGGAAGCCCGAGCACGCGGCGCGGGCCGTGGACGAGCCAGGAGAGGAGTTCGTCGAGGGAGAACTCGGGAACGCGGCCGCGCTCCCGGGCCGTCCAGAGCGCGGGAAAAATGGTCTCGAGGCCCGTGGCTCCGGCGGGGCTGCGGTCGAACTCGGCGAGCTTGAGCTCCTCGGGAACAGGACGGTGGTGCGAGACGATCGCGTCGATCGTGCCGTCGCGCAGTCCCGCCCACAGCGCGTCGCGATCGGCTTCCGTGCGCAGAGGAGGCCACACGCGCCAGTTGGAATCGAACTCGGCGATCGCGCCCTCCGTGGCGAGCAGATGACGGAATCCGACATCCGCGGTCACGGGGAGTCCGGCGGCCTTGGCGTCGCGGACCATCTGGACCCCGGTTTCCGTGGAAAGCCGACAGAGGTGGACGCGTGCGGCGGTGCGGCGCACGAGAGGCAGGAGGATGCCCAGGCCGATCTCTTCGACGAGCGCGGGGCAGCCGCGGAGCCCCAGGACCTCGGAGACGGAACCCTCGTGGACGACCGCGTCGCGGCAGAGGGACGCTTCGGAAGGATGGACAAAAACCGTCATACGGTGCTGCGCCGCGTACTCGAGCACGGACCGGAGCAGGAGCGGCTCGGGAAGGGACTCGCCCAGATGGACGCCGACGGCGCCCGCCGCCGCGAGGAGATCCATTTCGGCGAGGGATCCGTGGTCGCGCGTGGCCGCGGCCAGGGGAAGGAGCGCGCATGCGGCCCCCGCGGAACGGTACAGGGCGAGCCGGATCTGGGCGTCGGTGTCGATCGGAGGATCGGTGAACGGCTCGAGGGCGACGGCGACGAAGCCTCCCGCCTCCGCGGCGGCGAGCCCCGACTGGATGGTCTCGGACTGTTCGGAGCCGGGCTCGCCGAACGCGGCTCCGATGTCGACGAATCCTGGCAACAGGCGGAGATCAGGCACGGGAAGCTCCAGCGAGAAGATGGAGGGCGGCCATGCGGACGGCGACGCCGTTGGTGACCTGCTCGAGCACGACCGACTGCAACCCGTCGGCCACGTCGCTCGTGACCTCGACGCCGCGGTTGATGGGGCCGGGATGCATGACGGGCGCATCGGGCTTGCACAGGGCCAGGCGCTTGCGATCCAGGCCGAAGGTCTGGCGGTATTCGCGCAGCGACGGAAGCAAGCCGGATGACTGGCGCTCGTGCTGGATGCGCAGGAGCATCACGGCATCGGCGTTGTCGAGAGCTTCGTCCAGACGGGAGACGACCCGCACGGAAGGCCCGAAGGCGGCCGACTCGCGCGGCAACAACGTGGCCGGTCCGAAGAGCCGGATGCGGGCGCCCAGGGTGGTGAGGGCCCATATGTCGGAGCGCGCCACGCGGGAATGGCGGATGTCGCCGATGATGGCGATTTCGCGTCCTTCGAGCTGGCCGAGACGGCGACGCAGCGTGAGCGTGTCGAGAAGCCCCTGGGTGGGATGCTCGCAGGCGCCGTCACCCGCGTTCACGATCACGGCGTCGGTGTGTTCGGCGAGGAAGCGCGGAACGCCGGCGCTGGAGTGGCGCACCACGAAGAGGTCGGCGCCCATCGCCTGGATGTTGCGCGCGGTGTCGCGCAGGGTCTCGCCCTTGGCCGTGCTGGATCCGGAGGCGGAGAAGTTCATGGGGCTCGCGCCCAGACGCTTTTCGGCAGCCTCGAAGGAAAGGCGGGTGCGGGTGGAATTCTCGAAGAAGAGGTTCACCACGCGGCAGTTGGCGAGGCTCTTTTCGACGGGAACGCCGGAATCGAGGGCTTCGCGGAAACGCTGGGCGACATCAAGGATGGTCTCGAGGTCGGCCCGCGGAACCCCCCGAAGCCCCGCCAGATGGCGAATGGAGAGAGAATGCGGTTGGACAGTTGCGGACATCGGCATGACGAATCGCTATAATAGAAACATGAGTCCCGGGATTTGTCCGTAAACCCGGGTCGCAGGAGGCATTTTGGACAACCAGTACCGCAAGTCGCCACGCCGTTCGCTGGACCTGGAGCAGCTCCAGGACATCCGGGTTCCCGTGAAGTTGCGTCTGGGCGGCACCAAGATGACCGTCGAGGACCTGCTCAACATCGGCGTCGAGCAGGTGATCCAGCTCGACCGCCTCGCCGGCGAAGCCGTCGATGTGATCGTCAACAAACGCTACATGGCCAAGGGCGAAGTCGTCGTGGTGAACAACCATCTGGCCGTGCGACTGGTCTCCCTCCTCTCCCCCGAGGAACGCCTGAAGCTCATCTGACGCGTCCTTCGCGCCGTCTCCGGTTTCCAATCGAATCCGCCGGGGCTTGTGAGAGGGCGTCGAGGTTCTAGGTTTCCGTCACTGATGCAGCCGAACCGACTCGTCCTCGTCTGGATGGGATTCCTCATTTTTGCCTGGCAAGGCCCCGTCGAAGCCCAGACGGCCGGTTTCGACGCGACCACGATGGGAGGTGGAGTCGGAAACCTGGTGAAGTCCGGAAACGATTCCGCGGACTCCGTCGCGTCCCTCAAGCCCGACACGGTGCGCTACAAGAGCGACGATCTCGACTACGATGCCAACACCCGCAACCTGATCCTCGCCGGCAACGCCCGCCTGGAATACCGCTCCACCGTCCTCACGGCGGATTCCGTCTACTACGACCAGGAGACGGGCTTCCTCGAAGCCGCCGGCTCCCCCTTCGTCAAGGACGCGACCATCGCGCCGTTCCAGGCCGACCGACTGCGCTACAACCTCAAGACCCGTCGCGGCATCCTGCTCCGCGGACGTTCCGAAGACAACGGCGACTTCTACCGCGGCGGCGAGATCCGCCGCAACCCCGACAAGTCCCTCGAAGTCGTCGATGGCGATTTCTGTCAGTGCAAGGGCAAGGACGATCCCGACTACTGGTTCGCCTCCGGACGCATGGCCATCGACCCCGAGAAGCAGGCCGTGGCCGCTCCGGTCGTCCTGAACGTCGCGGAGGTGCCCGTCGCGGTCATCCCCTTCGCCATGTTCCCCCTCGGCAAGGGGCGTCGTTCCGGCCTTCTGGCCCCCAAGCTCGGCGGCGACCAGAGGCAGGGCTTCTACGCGCGCAACGTGGGCGCCTACTGGGGCATCAGCGACTACGCGGACCTGCTGACGAGCGCCGACCTCATCGAAGGCGAACAAGGGCGTTTCGACCAGGCATCCGCGACCTCGCAACTGCGCTACAAGAAGCGCTACTGGCTCGACGGAAACGTCTCCTGGAAGGAACACCTCGAGGAATTCGGCTCCAAGGGATCCGGCTGGGAAGCCCGCTATTCGCACGACCAGGAATTGCTTCCGGAGCCGGGCAAGGCCACGATCAAAGGCGACGGCGCGTTCGTCTCCAGCCGCACCGTGCGCTCCGACAACGCCCTGTCCGTGGACGAAGTGCTCGACCAGACCGCGAACGCGAACATCACCGGCCAGTACCGATGGAAACGCGCCTCGGCCACGATGTCGGCCTCCCAGACATCCAACCTGCGCACGGGCCTGCGCACCCGCGAACTGCCCGCGTTCTCGCTCACGTCCAGCGGCCAGGTGTGGACGGGCGACAACACCGACGAAGACGCGCTCTCCACGCTGCTCCAGTCGATCCGCTATTCCTACCTGCTCAAGACGAGCCGCTTCCAGGACAAGAAGGCCGACTCCGCCTACGACACCACGTCGCGACCCACCGAAGTCTCCTACACCGGCGCGACCCAGACGGGAAGCCTCACCGCCTCGCAGACGATTTTCGACCACCTCAAGCTCGGCGCCTCGTTCAGCGCCCGCCACGACTGGACGAAGAACAGCTACTCGGAAGGGGCCGTCGCCTCCGGATGGCGCGACTTCGACCCCGACAAGTACGATCCCGACCAGACCTTCATCTGGAACACCGGCGTGACCGCGGGCACCGACATCTACGGCATCTGGCTCCCCTACTGGGGACGGTTCGGAGGGTTGCGCCACACGGTCAGCCCGACCACGGGCTACACGTTCTACCCGCACATCGACAAGCGCGAGTACTTCGTCGCCAACCCCAGACTCGGACAGAGCACGGGACAGCTGCGATCGCAGCTCATCACGTTCGGACTCGGCCAGAAGCTCGACGCGAAGATCCTCGCCGCCCGCGGCGATTCGTCCGCCGCTTCGAAAAAGGGAACGGCGCTTTCCCTGCTTTCCCTCAACTCCTCCACGGCCTACGATTTCGAAAAGGATTCGATGCCCTGGTCGAACATCACGACCTCCTACAACACGGGCCTGCTGCAGGCGATTCAGCTCAACGGCACGTTCGTGCACAGCTTCTACGACCGCTTCTCCGACAACCCCACGAAGGAAGGCGTCCCCGTCCTCGAATCGTGGTCGACCGCCTTCACGAAGGGTCTCGCCGTCTCCGGCGCGCTGTCCAACGGCTTCACGACGGACACCGCCGGGTCGCCCTGGAACGCCAATCTGAGCTACTCCTACACGCTCCAGTCCACACGCGTCTCCCGCAAGGTCTTCAAGTCCACGCGCGTACAGAGCCTCTCGGTGGGCGCGGGACTGCATCCCACCAAGGCATGGGACGCCACATGGCGTTCCACCTACAACTTCGACGAAGGCACCTTCGTCTCGCACGACCTGAGCTTCAAGCGTCCCCTGGGCTGCTGGGACATGACTTTCGGCTGGGTCCCCGTCGGACCTGCGCGCGGCTGGAGCTTCCTGATCCAGATCCGAGACATCCCCGACGTCAAGCTCCAGGCCACGAGCACGACCATCCACAAGATCCGCGAAGCGGGAGGAGTCAAGAACTGATGAGTTCTCCCTGGACAGGCCACCTGCGCCATCCGCTCGTCCTCGCGAGCGCTTCCCCGCGGCGCACTTGGATTCTCGAACAGCTGGGCATCGAGCACTCGGTCGATCCGGCCCACATCGACGAATCCGCCGTTCCGCAGGACGATCCGGAATTCCTCGTTCTGGAACTCGCCGCCCGCAAAGCGTTCGAGACAAGCCTCCGCCACCCGGGCGCCTTGGTGCTGGGAGCCGACACGATCGTCTACCTGGAGCCTCGCGTCCTGGGCAAGCCCGAACACGCGGAAGAGGCCATCGCCATGCTGAGCGCCCTCTCCGGCCAAACCCATGTGGTCTGGACGGGCGTCCACCTCGCGCGCAACGGCGAACGCCTCCAGGGCATCGCCGTACCCACCCGCGTGACCTTCCGAGCCTTCTCCCAACGCGAGATCGAAGCCTACGTCGCCACGGGCGATCCTCTGGACAAGGCGGGCGCCTACGGCATACAGGGTCCGGGACTCGGGCTCGTCGAACGGATCGACGGCTGTTATTATGCCGTAGCGGGACTCCCCGTCGCGGCCACCCTCAAACTTCTGCAACGACACGGCTGAACAAATGCAATCCTCCAACGAATTCGAAGCGGCACGCATCCTCCGCGAAGGCCGCACCGCCACCGGCCTCGAAATCGAGGCGATCTCCCAGCTCACGCGCATTCCCCAGGAACAGATCCGTGCGTTGGAGGAAGGCCGCTACGGCGACCTTCCCGGCTCGGCGTACGCCCGCGCCTTCGCGCGCACCCTGTCCAACACCTACAACCTCGACCCGGACATGGTCGTCGCCGCCCTGCGCCGCGACATGCACGACCCCGTCGAGGCCAGCGTCGCTCCGGAACCGATCTCCTCGCACGCGCGCATGCAATCCTCGACAGTTTCCGACGAGCCGACCAAGGAGAAATCCGGAGGATTCGTCCTCCTGGCCGTTCTCGCCCTCGCTCTCCTGGCATTGATCGGCCTCACGCGCCTCAAGAACTTCTCGCCGACGCCCTCCGCCCCTGGCCTCTCCGCCGCCGACTCCGCCGCGCTCGACACCGCGGCGGCCCCGGTTCAGGACACCGTGGCGACGCCACCGGCGCCCACCGTCCTGCCGCGCACGCTCTCCATCGCCTCGCGCGACACCGGGCACAGCGTCTTCCTGCTCTACATCAAGGCCGGACGGGTTCGCAAGTCCACCCTCGAGGGCGTGGACTCCCTGGTCCTCGATCCCGACACCACCGCGCTTTTCCGGAATCTGTCAACGTACACCCTGAGGATCGGAGGAGCGATCTCGCGCGACTCGATCGCCGAGAAGTACTTCAGGATCGATCGCCGCAACGACTCCGTGCGCATCCTCCCCGCCAACGAAGACGAGTGGAAGACCCTCTACGACAAGATCATGGAACGTCGCAAGGACCGTTCGCACCGCGACAGCAATTGATCGACAGCCACTGCCATCTGCAGGCGCCTCCCCTGTTCGCGCAGGCCGAGGCCCTCGTGCGGGAAGCGCGCGAAGCGGGCGTCGTCGACGTGCTCGTTCCGGGAATCGAACCGCAGGACGCCGCAGGAGTCGCCGAACTCGCCGAACGCCTGGACGTCTGGTGCGCCGTCGGGTGCCACCCTTCCCATCCCGATCGCCGCGACGCGGCCCTCTTGCGTCGGATTCTGTCGCACCCGCGCGTGGTCGCCGTCGGCGAATGCGGACTCGACTTCTTCCACAAGCCGTTCGACGCCGTCCTCCAGGAGGAGGTGTTCCGCGAGCAGATCGGGATCGCGAAGGAAGCGGCGTTGCCGCTCGTCCTCCACAACCGCGATTCCGACCGCGACCTGATCCGGATCCTGCGCGACACGAACGCGTCCCAGGGCGTGTTCCACTGCTTCGGCGGCGACGCCCGTTGCCTGGAAGAAGCCCTCTCCATGGGTTTCTTCGTGAGCTTCGCGGGCAACGTCACCTATCCGAAGGCGGCGTTCCGCGAACTCGTCGCGGAAGTCCCCCTCGATCGCCTCCTGATCGAAACGGACGCGCCTTGGCTCGCTCCCGTGCCCGAACGAGGGCGCACGAACCGTCCCGCCCTCGTGGCGCTGGTGCTCGAGGAAGTCGCGCGTCTGCGCGGCGAGGACCCCGCGATCGTGGGCCAGGCCGTCGTCTCGAACTTCCGCCGTTGCTTTCCCAAGGCCGCGAGGACCAGCGCATGACAGCACTCTCCATTCTCTCGATCCTGGCCGCCATCGCCGCGATGGCCTACGTTTTCTCGGGATTGCGTCGCCTCGACGATTCCGTCACGAACCTGGAGGAGCGATGCCGCAAGATCGCGGCGGAAACACCCGCCCCCCCCGCCAAGGAAGAGAAAAAACGATGAGAGAAGCCAACTCGATCCGCGAAACCCGCGAAACCCGCGTGCAGGCCTCCTGGAATCTTGATCGCGCCGAATCGCCGCGCATCTCCACGGGCTCGGGCTTCCTCGACCACATGCTCGAACAGCTCGGCGTCCACAGCGGAACGGCTCTCATGGTGGAATGCAAGGGCGACACCCACGTCGACCTGCACCACTCCGTCGAGGACATCGGCATCGTCCTCGGCAAGCTTCTGAAGGAATCGCTCGGGAACAAGGCAGGCATCGAGCGCTACGGATTCTACATGGTCGCGATGGACGAGGCGCTCGCCCGTTGCGTCCTCGACCTGTCGGGGCGCTTCCACCTCGAATGGGCCGTGTCGATCCCCGGCCAGAAGGTCGGCGACCTCGAAATCGAACTCGTCGAGCACTTCTTCCGCTCGTTGGCCGAAAACGCCTCCATGACCCTCCATCTCGACCTGCTGCGCCACCGCAATGCCCACCATGCCGTGGAAGGCCTCTTCAAGGCGTTCGCGCACGCTCTGGCGATGGCGATCGGTCCTTCGCGCTGGAGCCAGGGCATCCCCAGCACCAAGGGCGTCCTCTGATCGCACGAGATCGTCGGCCCGCTCAGGGGGCCGACGCGACCACGAGTTCGAGGGAGAGGCCGATGCTGGCCGAGCAGTCGAGCGCAAAGCTTCCCTTGTAAAGCTCGGCCGCGGTGCGCAAGACCGCAAGACCGAGTCCCATGCCGTCGCCGGAAGGATCTCCATCCCGCAGCCGCTTCAATTCGGCCGGATCGATGGTCGCGCCTTCGGCGTGCAACCCGATGCGCCACCCCTGTCGGCAGGGTCCGCAGATCAGACGAAGCGGACTCCCCCCCTTGGTCCGTCGGATCCCTTCGAGGAGCATTTCCTGGACCGCGAGCTCCAGATGCGCGGCGAGCATCGCGGGGACGCCTCCAGCGGCCATGCACTGGAGGTCGCTTTCGCGCGGCGTGCCCGACACGATGGCCCGGGCGGCCATGGCGACCATGTCCGCGGCTTCCGGCACCGACCTGGAACGCATCAGCGCGATCTGGCTCTTGTCGGTGAGTGCGATCTGCATCTCGGAATAGCGGAGGAACCGCTGGACGAGACGATGTAGCATCTCCCCCGAGGTGGAGATCCCTTGCGCAAGCTCGAGGACCTCCCCGCGACGCATCGATTCGTACTCGTCGACCAGCATGGTGGAAAGGCCGAGGATGCCGTTGAGCGGCGTGAGGATCTCGTGGGGAAGGGAACGGGAAAGAAGCTGGCGCGTGCGCGCGAGCTGCTCGCGCAACCGGCGACCGATGCCCTCCGCCCTGCGCAGGCGCGCCTCGACCGCGGCAAGGATCTCGGTGCGCGTGAAGGGCTTGGTGAGGTAGTCTTCGGCTCCCAGTTCCATCCCGCGACGCTGGCTCTCCCGATCGGCCCGCGCCGTGAGGAAGAGGATGGGAATCTCGATGGTCTCTTCGCGCGAACGAAGCTCGGCCAGAACCGACCATCCATCGCGTCCCGGCATCATCACGTCGCAGACCACGAGATCGGGAGGCTCCCGCAACGCCAAGCGGACGCCTTCGTCGCCGTCGGCGGCATCCCTCACGGAATAACCTTCCGCCTCCAGCATCTCGCGCAGATTCCCGCGGATGTCGGCCTCGTCCTCGATGACAAGAATTGACTTACTCATTGGGCTCTTCCGGAAAGGGCGTCCTCGGGCCGAAGTGGACGACGCGGCGTCTCGAGACGCGCCACAACCCCGCCGCCCGGGCGCTCGAGAAGCGCGGCGGAAGCCCCCAACAGCATCGCACATCGCTGCACGATGGGCAACCCCAATCCCGTTCCCGGAATGCCGTCCGTATTGGAACCGCGCTGGAAACGCTCCCAGACGCGCTCCGCGTCCTCCGGAGGGATCCCGATCCCGCGATCGGAGATCTCGAGAATCCAGGAATCGGCATTCCAGAAGCAACGAACCTCCACGGGACCGGACTGCATGGAGAAGCGAACGGCGTTGGAAAGGAGGTTCACCACGGCATGCCGCAGGAGCTTGGGGTCGCTCTCCAGCGGACGCTCGCCGGAAGCGTCCTCGAAGAGGACGTGCTGGGCGGGCGGCAGGGACGCGTTCGCGTCCTCGACGATCTCGGCGATCATGGAGCCAGGGAGGAAGGCCTGGGGACGGCATTCGAGACCGCCCGCCTCGGCGCGGCCATAGAGGCCCACGTTGTCGAGCAGGGAGGTCATCGTGCCGACGGCCGTGTGGATCTTGTGGAAATGGAGGGCGCGACGTTCGTCGGGCCACTTCGATCCGTAGTGCTCGAGAAGTTCCGCCGAGGAGAGGATGACCGTGAGCGGCGTGCGGAATTCGTGGCTCACCACCGAGATGAACCGGTTCTTCAGATCGTTGAGTTCGCGCTCGCGCTCGAGCGACGCGAGGACGTCTTCGCGTTCGGCGCCGACCTCCATGCACGAGACCATCTGCCCTTCTTCGCAAGGGAAGGACGACGCGACGACCCAGCGCCAGCCGCTCCCCAGAGCCACGCGGAACTCGTGGCGCAGACCGCCGCACCGGGAGAGGCGTTCGGCCACGGCGCGATCGTCCGGGTGGATGGCTCGCAGCCAGTCGTCGGAGGCCGCGCCCGCGAATTCGGCCCAGGCCGTGTTGCTCGCGAGGAGCCTCCCCGAGTTCGAGAAGAGGAGCCCGGGCAATGGCGAGGAGGCGACGATGTCGGAGGCGCGGTCCATCAGGCGGCGTCCCCGAAATGCGTGGAGGTGGTCACCCGCTCGAGAAACGAGCCGTTTCCGGGGCGCGGCAGATCGCGCGCGAGGTTTCCCGCCAGCGCGCGGACCGCCTGGGAGAAGGGACTCCGCGGCGCGGCGCGGTAGGCGGGCTCGCGGCGCAGGAGATGCTTCTCGAGGCCGATCTCGCGAGGGACCCATCCGACGAACGGGACGGAGCAGGACAGGAAACGTCCGGCCACCTGGTCGAGCCGGGCTGCTGCTTCGCGCGCCTGGTCCTCGGAATCGGCCATGTTGACCACGATGGAGGCCTGGAAGTCGGACTTGCGCAGACGCAGCACCTTCAGCAAGGCGTAGGCGTCGGCCTGCGCGGTGGGCTCGGGCGTCGTGACCAGGAGGAGCCGGTCGGAGGCGAGGATCAGGTTCAGGGTCGTGTCGCCGATGCCGGCGCCGGTATCGACGACGAGCAGGTCGGATTCGGATTCGAGAAGCTCGAGTTCGTGGCCGAGGCGGGCGACGTCCTCGCGAGGAAGGCTGGAGAGCGAGGAGATCCCGGACGCCGCGGGAAGCAGGTCGAGCCGATCTTCCAGATAAAGCAACGCCTCGGTCGGGGAACAGCGTCCGGAGAGGACGTCGGAAAGGTCGCGCTCCGGATGCTTCCCGCAGAGGATGTGCAGGTTCGCGAGCCCCATGTCGCCGTCGATCAGCAGCACGCGGCGTCCCTGGTCGGCGAAGGCCATTCCCAGCGAAAGGGCGATGTGGCTCTTCCCGACTCCGCCCTTGCCCGAAGCGATGGCGAGCGCCGGAGCGACGACGCCCGAGGAAAGGGGCGGTGGCACGATCGGAGTGAAGCTTTTCAAGGAATCGATCTGAGCCATCCCGATCACTCTCCCAGGACCATGCGGGCGAGTTCCGCCGGAGAGGCGTCGCCGATGTGGTCGGGAATGTCCTGGCCGAAGCACAGGGCCGCCACGGGAATGCGCTCGCGCGCGGCGAGGGTGCAGAGGGCGCCGTGGCTCTCGGTCTCGTCGATCTTGGTGAACACGAGGCGCGTGGGACCGAGGTCGCGATAGGCGCGGACGGAACCTGTCATGTCGCGCAGGCGCGTGGTGGCCGACTGCACGAGGACGAGGTCGGTGGGATGGACGCGTTCGATCAAGGTGGAGAGCTCCAGGAAATGGACCTGGTTGGCAGGAGAACGTCCCGCCGTGTCTATGAGGACGACATCGCAATCGGAAAGATCGGCGAGAGCCTCTTCGAGGTCCGCATCGGTGAAGACCGTGCGCAAGGGGATTCCCGCGACGTCGCAGAAGGTGGCGATCTGCTCCTGTGCTCCGATGCGGTAGGAATCGCAACCGAGGATGCCCACGCGCAGGCCTTCGACCTGCGAATGGCGGACGGCGAGCTTCATGAGGGTCGTGGTCTTCCCCACCCCCGTCGGGCCGGCGAACAGGACCCTGCGGGTCTTCTGACCGCGGGCGAAGCGCAACGGCTCGCACGGAAGACGGCGCATCAGGACGTCCATGACGAAGGACCTCGCCAGCGCGGAATCGTCGGCACCCCGCTCCTGGAGCTTGCGTCCCGCCTCCTCGCACACTTCGCGGGCGAGGTCCTCGGCGACGTCGGCGGCGAGCATCTTCTGGTACAGCGGAAGCATGGGCGCCGCGACCGGGAGGACCGCCTGGTCCTTCCAGTGGTCGGCCAGGAGGGAGACGACGGACTTCAACTGGCCCATCTCCTCGCGCACGAGAGCGATGGCCTGGGTGGGAGCCTCGGCGGCCTTGCGAACCGATTCGATCCCGTTCTGCAGCGCGAAGAATTCGTCGCGGCTGATCGCGCTCGGATCGCGCGCGGGAAGCTCGTCGGCCTTCCCGCCGCCCTGCCAGACGGGGACGGATCCTGTCGGAGATACGCCGGAGTAGACGGGCATGCGCGCGGTCGTCGCGGCTGGAACGGAGCGCGTACCCGGCCCGTAGGCGGGCTGCGACGACGTGGCCGGCTCGGGCTTCTCGAAGAAACGGTCTTCGAGACCCGCGGTGACTTCCCACCGCTCGCCTCCACCGAGAAGACCTCCGCGGATCTTCTGCGTACGCAGGATCAACGCTTCCGGCCCCATCTCCTCCTTGACCTGGAGAAGTGCCTCTCGCATGGTGTCTGCCTGGAACTTGCGGATGCGCACGGAATATCCTCAGGAACCTGTGTCGGGACCACGACCTGCTTCGAGGGCATGGATCATGCCGCACGAGCGGACGGATGCCCCCGGCACGATCTCTGCGTAAGATAGCACAGCCAACTGGGGCGACGCGGCCTCGACGAGACGCCTCAGCTGGTGCCGGATTCCCGGCGAGCAAAGAAGCACCGGAGTCTCTCCGGATGCGGACATCCTCTCGACCAGCGGCCGGAGCGAATCGAAGAAGCGCCCGACGATCTCGGGGCGCACCATCAGGCGCGGCCCCCTGTCCGTCTGCTGCACGGACGCCTCCAGGAGCTGCTCCAATCCGGGCTCCAGGGTGAGGACGGGAAGTCCCCCCTGTGGATCGGTCAGGCCCGCGCAGATCGTGCGCGCAAGGGCGAGGCGGACGGCCTCGGTGAGATGGACCGCATCGCGGTTGACGCGGGCCGCGTCGGCGAGCGCTTCGAGGATGCTGGGAAGGTTGCGGATGCTGACCCGCTCGCGAAGCAGGTTCTCGAGAACCTTCTGGACTTCTCCGTACGACAGGAGGGTGGGGATCAGCTCGTCGACCACGGTCTGGTGCGAACCGCGCACGTTGTCGATCAAGGTCTTGACATCCTGGCGAGTGAGGATCTCGTGGGCGTGGGCGCGAATGACCTCGGTGAGGTGCGTGGCAAGCACCGCGGGCAGCTCGACGACGGTGTAGCCCGCGAGCTCCGCGGCTTCCTTCTGCGATTCCGTGATCCAGAGGGCCGGCAGATCGAAGGCGGGCTCGCGCGTGGGAATGCCCTGGATCTTGCGGCTGACCGTCCCCGGATCCATGGCGAGATGGCACCCGTTCATCAGCTCGCCGCCGCCGATCTGCACGCCCTTGACGCGGATGACGTACTGGGCCGGCTGGAGGAGGATGTTGTCGCGGATGCGGATGGGCGGCACGATGACGCCCAGCTCCGATGCGCACTGGCGACGCAGCAGGGTGATGCGCTCCAGGAGATCGCCGCCCTGGTTCACGTCGACGAGGGGGATCAGAGCGTAGCCGATCTCGAGCTCCATCTGGTCGATGGCCAGGTAGTTCTCGATCTTGTCCTCCTCCGGAGCCTTGGAGGCGGCCTTCGTCGGCGTCTTCGCCTTTTCCTTGTCGGCCAGCGCGGATCGCTGCTTGCCGTAGGCCACCGCGCCCACGCCCGCCGAGAGGAGGAGGAATGGGATGTGCGGGAGGCCCGGCACCATGGCGAGCGCGGCCATCACGGCCGAGGAGATCCACAACGCGGGCGGCGACTGCGTGAGCTGGCCCGTGATTTCGCGCCCGAGATTGGCCTTGGACGCGGCGCGCGTGACGATCACGCCGGAAGCCGTGGAGATCATCAAAGACGGAATCTGTCCTACAAGGCCGTCGCCGATGGTCAGGTGGGTGAAGGTCCGGAGGCTGTCCGCGGCGGACATGTCGAGCATCGCCATGCCCACGATGAACCCGCCGAAGATGTTGACGATGGTGATGATGATGCCCGCGACCGCGTCGCCGCGCACGAACTTGCTCGCGCCGTCCATCGCGCCGTAGAAGTCGGCCTCGCGCGCGATGTCGGAGCGGCGCTTCTTGGCCTCGGTCTCGTCGATGAGTCCGGAGTTCAAGTCGGCGTCCACGGCCATCTGCTTGCCCGGCATGGCGTCCAGGGTGAATCGGGCCGCCACTTCCGCGATGCGCCCGGAGCCCTTCGTGATCACGATGAAGTTGATCACCATGATGATGATGAAGATGATCGTGCCGACGACCATGTTGCCACCCGTCACGAAGCCTCCGAAGGCGTCGATGACCGAGCCTCCGACCCCCTTCGAGAGGATCAGGCGCGTGGAGGCGACGTTCAGGGAAAGCTTGAACAGCGTGATCACCAGGAGGATGCCCGGAAAGATCGAGAAGTCGAGCACGGTGTCGATGAACATGCTGACCATGAGGATGATCAGCGCGAGGATGAGCATCGTGGAAAGCAGGATGTCCAGCATGAACGGCGGGACGGGGATCAGCATCACGCAGATCACCCCGATCACGCCGAGGATCAGGAGAAGGTCGCGGCGCTCCCCGATGACGCGGAAGATCGGATTGGAATAGACCTGGTCGACGCCCCGCCGCAGCGCGGCGGCGCCTTCCGAAGGACGCTTGTTCATGGCGCGCCTCGATGGACGGCGAGGACGCTGGGCCTTCCCAGCCCCTGTCCCGCGGTGGAGCCGAGCACGCTGTCCCGCGAGACCAGCACGAGACGGCCGTTCTCGGTGTCGGCGACCCACGCGCGGTCGGGAGTCTGCGGAACCGCCACGACACCCTGCGGACCGGAGAATCCGGAAAGCGTCTTGAGGAGGACGCCGGCGGAGGAGTAGAGGCGCACGTTCCCCGCGCCGGTCTCGGCGACCCAGACGCGCCCCCCGGAGGCGCTCACGGCGCCGGGCTTGTCGAGCCCCGTGATGATCCGGACCTTCCGGAACGAACTGTCCATGGCGACGAGGGATCCGGAGGCCTCGTCGACCACCCACAGGAGACGTACCGAGTCGTCCCAGCTGATGCCCTTCACGCGCCGGAACTGGCCGCGCACGAGCGTGTCGAGGCGCCCTCCCGTCGTGCGTCCGACGAATCCGCTGTCGACGGACGAGAACCACGCCCGCTGCGCCGCTCCCTGGTCGACGGAAATCGTCGTGATCCCCGCGGGCAGGGACGCGAAGGATGCGCTCCCCCCGTCGAAGCGCGAAAGACGTCCCCTTCCCGAGGAATCCTGGTCGCCGAGCCAACAGAAGCCGGCGTCGGCGTCGCAGGCGAGGGAGCGGGGCCGGTTCGTGGCGACGGAAACCGTCCGAGCCATCCCCTCCGACGTGTACTTGGCGACCTTGCCGGCCACATGGTCGGCGACGAGCAGCACTCCTCCTTCGCGGGAAGGGTCGATGTCCAGCGAGGACACGTCCAGGAATCCGGAAAGCCTCGCGACCTCCACGATGCGCCCCCCCTGGGAAATGCCGAACTTCGCGAGGCTCGAGTGGATCCCGGCCCAGACGGAACCGCGTTCCTCGTACGTGGAGAGGCGCATGAGCCAGCGGCGCTTCCCCTGTCCCAAACCGTCGAAGAGCGTGCAAGCGACGGTGGTGTCGAAGAGGTTCGAGGGAGAGCGCCACAGGAGCACGGAATCGCCGACGTCGCCGTTGCGGCGATCGAGGCTGCCGCCGCCCGCGAACGCCATGGGAAGCCCCATGCGGAACTGGGCGGGATAATTCTTGTCCGGATCCCTCGCGCACATGCGGATGTAGGCGTATTCACCGGGACGCACGGCCACGAGAATGGTGTCGCCGTGCAACGGAAGCGTGCGCATCGACCCGGAATCCAGGGCGCGCCCGGCCTGGACGGAATCGAGCAGGGGCAGGACGTTCTTGAGGGGAAGTTCGAAGGAGGCGAGCGGCACTCCGTCGAGATAGAGGGCCACCGTGTCGCGGAAGAGCTGGGTGCTGTCCTTGGACTTGGGAACGCTGTCCCAACGCAGCACGAGGGAATCCATCGAGATGTCGCCGTCTTCGTTGAACGTCTGGCCGCGATCGAGGACCACGGCGCGCCCCGTGCTCCAGGTGAGACGTTGTGGATCGCTCCCGCACAGGGACAGGTAGGCGCGCACGACGAGATCGCCTCCACGGTACTGTCCGGATCCGTCCGAAAGACGGATTTCGGCAGAGGACGTCCGAGCCGCGGGGTCGTCGAAGAACGAACAGCCGGAGAACGAGAGAAGGGCGGAAAAGGCCAGCGCGAGGATCGCCGGACGAGGAGCCATGGGAACCTGCCGCCCACGTCCGACACCAAGGACCAGCGCCAGCAATTCGGCCACGGCCGCGTAGAGATCGGCGGGGACTTCGTCGCCCGGCTCGACCTGGGCGTGCAGAGCGCGGGCCAGCGGCGGATTCTCGATGATGGGGACGCCTCCCTCGCGAGCGAGTTCGCGGATGCGCGCGGCCATGTGGTCGGCGCCCTTGGCGACCACCACGGGAGCGCGATCCACCCCCTGGCGGTAGCGCAAGGCGACGGCGAAGTGGGTGGGGTTGGTGACCACGACGGTCGCCTTGGGAACCTCGCGCATCATGAAGCGACGGAACATCTCGCGACGTATCTGACGGATCTTGTTCTTCACCAACGGATCGCCGTCGCTCTGGCGCGCTTCGTCCTTGACCTCCTGCTTGCTCATCTTGAGCTTTTCGTGGCGGCGATACATCTGCCAGAAGAGATCGACCACGCCCAGGACGAGCAGGAAGAGCGCCATGCGCAGGAGGACCTTCCAGGCGAGTCCGAGCGTGAAGGCGAACTGGGCGGCCAGAGGCCACGCGGCCATCTCGAGGAAGGCGCCACGCGAGGGCCAGACGGTCGCGATTCCGACGATCGCGATCGCGCTCATCTTCAGGAAGCTCTTCGCGAGGTTCATCCACGTTTCCACGGAGACGAACTTCATCAACGCCGCCGGGCTGAAGAGCTTCGCGAAGTCGGGAGAGAGCACGTCCATCGTGAAGAGGAATCCCGTGGTGGAGACGCCGTAGAGCAGGGCGGCGACCACCACGGCGAGACTCACCGGAGCGATCAGGCGCAGAACGTGCAGGAACCCCGGAAGCAGGAAGGCCTGGAAGCTGTCGTTCGTCACGCGCCAGTCGGGGATGGCGCGGAAGCATTCGACCATGATCTGCTCGATGCCCCGCATCATGAAGCCGCCGGAGAGGTAGAGCGCGACGATTCCCACCAGGAGCGTGAGCCCCTGGCTGCAGTCCGCGGACTTGACGACATCGCCCTTCTTGCGGGCTTCGTCGACCCGCTTCCCGGTCGGTTCCTCCGTCTTGTCGTCTTCGTCAGCCATGATCCATCATCCCATCGCCGCCATGAGTCGGTCGACCCCATGGAAGACATTTTCTTCCCATATCCCGAAGACGTGCATGATCCAGGGGAGCCCCGCCGCGGTGACGCCGCAAGCCACCGCGATCTGGATCGGCATCGCGAGCATCCAAGCGTTCATCGCCGGCATGATCCGCGAGACGACCGCCATGACGATGGTGACCATGAAAAGCGCCATCAGGACCGGCCCGGCGAGCTGGATGCCGGTGGCGAACGCCGTGGACGCCAGCGTTTCGAGGATGGGCACGACGGATGCCGCGCGCAGCTGCGAAGCGTCGAGCGGAAGCGCCACGAACGAGGAGGCGAGGACGGAGACCATCTTCGCCATGACGCCCGAAACCATGAAGGAGACCGTGGCGACGGCGACCAGAAACTGTCCGAACAGGTGGGAGGTCTGTCCCGTGATCGGATCGAACAGCTCGACCATGGAGTAGCCCGCCTGGGCGTCGATCATGGCGCCGGCGATTTCGACGGTCTGGAAGACGAGACCGAAGACCCAGCCGATCAGGATCCCCGTCACGGCCTCCTTGAAGACCATCACGAAGAAGCCGGGAGTTCCCGTGGGAAGGACGATGGTCGAACGGGGAATCGCCGGAAAGATCGCGATCGTGAAGGCGAGCCCGAGCGCCACCCGCACCTGGAAAGGAACCGACGTGGAACCCAGCACCGGAAGCAGCGAGAGCATCGCGCTCACGCGCACCAGGACGAGGATCCCGATCTGGAACTGCGCCGCGTAGAGCGCCGTGATGTCGGGAATGGCGTTCATCAGGCGTGCACCTGCCGGAAAAGCGAGACGAGGTGGACGAAGAAGTCGCTGAACTGGTGGAGCATCCAGGGGAAGGTGAAGATCATCACGATGCCGGCGACCAGGAGCTTGGGAATGAAGGTGAGCGTCATCTCCGAGATCTGCGTGGCGGCCTGGAAGATCGAGATGATCAGTCCCACGACGAGCGTCACGAGCAGGATGGGCGCGCACAGCATCAGCGAGAGCCAAAGGGTCTCGCGAACGAGCTGGATGATGAGCGCTTCGGACATCGTCGGCTACCGGAAGCTCGTGACCAGGCCGTGCGTGACGAGCGTCCAGCCATCGACCATGACGAAGAGGATGAGCTTGAGCGGAAGGCTCACCATCACGGGCGGAAGCATCATCATGCCCAGGCTCATGAGGACGGAGGCGACCACCATGTCGATCACGAGGAACGGCAGGTAGACGAGGAATCCGATGATGAAGCCCGTCTTGAGCTCGGAAAGGACGTAGGCGGGAATGAGGACGGCGTTGGGAATGTCAGCGACGGTGGCGGGCCGGGGGGTCTTCGAGGCGCGGACCATGACCGCGAGCTCGTTCTCGCCGCACTGGCGCAGCATGAAGGTGCGCATCGGCTTCATCGCGTTGTCGAGCGCCTCCTTGTAGCCGATCTCCTCGGCCAGGTAGGGCTGCAGCGCCATCTTGTTGATCTCGTCGATCTGCGGCTGCATGACGAACCAGGTCAGGAAGATGGCGAGGCCGACGATGATCTGGTTCGGAGGAGTCGTCTGCGCGCCGAGCGCCTTCTTGAGGAATCCGAGCACGACCACGATGCGCGTGAACGGCGTCATCATCATCATGATCCCCGGCGCGAGCGAGAGGATCGTGATGAGGAAGACCACCTGCATGGTGACGGACGCTTCCTGCGGAGAGCGGGCCTGGTCGACGCCCACGACGATCTTGGGCAGGACCTGGGCGGACGACGGCTCGACGAGGACGACGCCGAGGAGGAGAAGCAGGATGTGCCATGGCCGGAAGCGGAAGGTCATGGATGCGGTTCCCCGGAGCCGCCCTCGGCGGGCGTCGAACGGAAACGGTCGAGGAACGAATCGAGCGTGGCCGTGAAATCCTTGACGGACACGGCACCGTCGCCGGTCTCGGCAAGAATGCCCGCCGCATCGGTTCCCTGGAACTCCGCCAATGCCGAAACGCCTCCCGGTCCGTGCCCCACGGTCAGGACGCGGTCGTGGACGCGCACGAGGGATATCTGGTTGCCGTGGCCGAGGGAATGGGTCTCCAGCACGTCGACGAGCGATCCGGAACGGCCAGTGTTCGGGCGGCGGCGCACCTTGCGCAGGAGGAAGAAGCCGAATCCGGAGAGCCCCAGCAGGAGGGCCAGGCTCGCCACGATCTGGGCGAGCGTCGAACCGACCGAGCGCTTCCCGGAAATGTTCGTCTTGCGGGAGACGGAATCGCCGTCCCACGCCCTCTGGACCGCCTCGAGCTTGGCCTGCTGTTCGCTGTCGGAGGCGAACAACGCCGCGGAATCCACCGCAGGGACGGAGTCCGCCGTTGTGACGGAATCCGTCCGAGAGGAGAGCGCGAGCGCCAGGGCGAGGACGATGGGAATCATCGCGGCACCCGGACCCGTTCGTCGGGACCGACGAGCTGGGTCACGCGGATGCCGAAATTCTCCTCGATGACGACGACTTCGCCGCGCGCGATCACCTTGTCGTTCACCACGAGATCGACCGGTTCGCCCGCCATGCGATCGAGTTCGATGATGCTGCCCGGACCGATTTCGAGGATGCGGCGGATGGAGAGTTCCGTCTGCCCCAGTTCGATCTGCACGTCGATGGGGACGTCGAGGAGGCGCTGGACCGGTGGATCCCGGGAATCGATCATCACGGTCTGGGTGATGGTGTTCGCCGCCGCCGCCGAAGCGGCGGGAGCCACGGTCGGCGCCGGCGTCTCGCCCGGATTCGTCCAGACGATGCCGGGAGTGGACGGCTGCACCTGGACCTCCACGCCCTCGTGGAAACCATCCCCCTGGGGAAATTCGCTCTGCTCGTTCCTGTGGGCGTCGAGCCCGTGGAACGTGGATTGCAGACGGGAGTCGATGGACAGGACGATGTCGCGCGCGGGGAGCCCCTGCAGCTCCAGAGCCACCGGATAGTTCGCCGAATCGGGGGAAGGGTTTCCCGAACCGATGGCGACATCGAAGATCAGCCGGGTGCGCCAACGCTCCGTCTGACCCGTCGAGACGGCTCCCGCGAGCTGGCTTCCCAGCTCCTGGAGAGCGTCCATGTGCTCGTCCGTCCAAGGACTGCTTCCATCCCCCATCATCATGAGATCGCACAGGACGGCCGCGGTCGCGCGATCGAGGAGGATCGAGGCGGAACCCTCCCCACCCTCCTTCAGCGACATCACCAGGGAGATCTCGGAGGGCGCGGGAAGGCCGGGAAGGCGTTCCCTGGCGGCGACCTGGCAGGTTCGTCCAAGCGCGACCTTGAGGGTCTGCCGGACCGTGCTGCAGAAGATCGCCGCGAAATCGTCGGCGTATGCCAGGAGATCATCAATCGACATCGCCGACCTCTCGATCGATAAGTGACGTGACTTGGACGCACTTGCGTCCGCGGAGCTGGCCCGGCTTGCAAAGGAAGCGCGCCTTGCCGCCCGCGGCAAGAATCAGCTCCGAACCCGCCGGTTTGTCAAGGACGAGCGCGTCGCCGGGCTTCATGCTCAGGATCTGTCTCATGGTGAGCTGGGTGCGACCGAGGATCGCGCGCAGCTCGACGGGTGTTCCCGACAGTTCCCGCTCGACGACGCGGCGCGTGTCGGGCGTCGCTCCACGGGTGCTCGAGATCCAGTTCTCGGCCGAGAGGTTCCCCATCACGGGCTCGAGGAACATGTAGGGCATGCACATGCTCATCAATCCCGAACTGTGGCGGCTTCGCAGCTCGAAACTGATCAGGATGACGGTTTCCGACGCAGGGGCGATCTGGACGAACTGGGGATTGTTCTCGTAGCTCTCGATGTTCGGATGGAAGATGCCCAGGTATTCCCACGCCTCCTTCAGGTCCATGAGAAGGCGCTCGACGATCTTGTTCATCACCGTGCGCTCGATGTCCGTGAGCTCGCGGTTGTACTGCATCGCCTTGCCGGGTCCGCCGAAGAGCCGGTCGATCATGAAGAAGACGAGCGAGGGATTGATCTCGAAGATCGCCTTGCCGGTCAGCGGCTCCATCTGGAACACGTAGATGCAGGACGGATTGGTCACCGACATCACGAATTCGTTGTAGGTCAGCTGGTCGACGGAAACGAGTTCGACTTCGACCAGGGTTCGCAGATACGAGGTGAGCGTGGTGGAAAGGACGCGCGCGAAGTTCTCGTGCAGGTTCTGGAGAACCCGCATCTGGTCCTTCGAGACCCGGTCCGGACGCCGGAAATCGTACAGGGAGACCTTGCGTTCGTCCTTGCCCTTCTCCTGCCAGGGAGGAGGCGCGACGGCGACGGGCGCCGTGGTCGGTGCGGCGGGAGCTCCCGAACCCACCGACGCGAGCAGCGCATCGATCTCGTCCTGCGAAAGAATGTCACCCATGGCGCACCTCCCGCTACTGGACCAGCCACTCGGTGATCAGCACCGCGGTGATCTTCGTCTTGCCGGGCTTGAGGAGGAGATTGATCTCGTCTCTCAGCTTGTTGGCGATCGAATCCTGCCCCGCGGGATCCATCACGAGCTCCATCGGAGCCGATGACAGGATCCGTTGGCTCGCGGCCTCGATGCGCATCGTCTGCCCCTCGGCCTCCTTCTCGAACTCCTTGTACTTCTCGGCGTCGTACTCGAGGCAGAAGGTGGTCTTGAGATAGCGCTTGCCCTGGGATCCGGAGACGGAAACCGTCTTGGAGATGGCCTTCTTGACGCATTCGAGCTTCTTGGGCGACGAGGATTCCTCTTCCCCCCCCTCTTCGCCGTCCACGGCTTCTTCGGAGCTGCTCGAGGCGCCATGCCCTTTCGCGGGAGCGTGGTCCGACACGCCAAGCCAGCGCACGACGCCCACGGCGAGTCCTGCCTGGAGCGCGAGGATCGCCGCCACGGCGACGACCATGGGGACGAGCTTTCCCTTCGCCGGCTTCGCGTCGTGCGAAGCGTCTTCCTTGTGTTCTTCCTTCGCGGCCATTTCCCGTCTCCCTCCAGATCGATCTGCAGACGGAAACCGTCCGCAGCCTCCCGCATCCTCGGTTTCCGTTCGGGATTGTACTCCTCAGAGAGAGGAGGCGCAACCCTCTTTTCGGTTTACCGCACCAGGTTCACGAGTTCCTCCAGGAACTTGTCGGACGTGCTGATCACGCGGGCGTTGGCCTGGTAGCCGCGCTGGGTCGTGATCATCTCCGTGAATTCCGCGGCGATATCGACGTTCGACATCTCGAGCGTTCCCGGCTTGATGACGCTCGAGCTCTGGGTGCTGGCTCGTCCGAGGACCGGATCGCCCGAGTTCGCCGTGGCGGCGTACACGGATTCGCTCTGCTTGGAGAGGCCTTCCGGATTCGTGAAATCGGCGACCACGAGCTGGGCGAGCGACCTGCTCATGCCGTTGTCGAACGCGCCGCTGATGAGACCGTCGCCGCCCACCGAGATGGATTTGAGCTTGCCCATGGTGTAGCCGTCCTGGGAAAGGGCGGCCGCCGTGGAATCGGAGCTGAACTGCGTCAGACCGTTGTACGATCCGGGACCACCAGGATCGAGCGTGATGCTCATGACACCGGCACCGTTCTGGGGATCGATCTGGATGGTCGACGATCCGTCCGTGAAGGCGAAGTTCGAAACCGTGCCGTCGGTACCGAAGGTGATGGTGCCGCTGGCTCCCGCGACGATGTTCTCGGACCCGTTGGTGGCCGCGTCCCAAAGCCATTGGTCGGCCTGCTGGGAATGCGTGAAGGTCACCGTCATGTCGTGGGAGAATCCCGCGTCGTCGTAGACCGTGATCGAGGTGGCCACGACGCCCGTGTCCCGCGCCTTCTGGAAATCCGTGAAGCTCATGTTGGTATTGAAGATCGAAGGAGCCGGGGAGGCATTGTTGCTGTTGGATGCCTGGATCGAGATGTCGGAGAGCTGAAAAGCCGTTTCTGGAAGCCCCCGAATCACGAGCGTGCCGTCCGGAATGTTGTCGTCCGACCCAGGCGCATTCATCGAGACCGTCAGGTTCTGGTTGGTGGTGCCATCGGTCTGCGGAAGGCGCAACTGGTTGCGAATGCCTTCCATCAGGTCGGCCATCGTCGTGGTCGCAGAATTGTAGGTGAGGGGCGTTGCAGGATCGACCTTGCCGTTCACAGCACCGGCGAAGGAGATGACATCGCCGTCCTGCAGCCCCATCACGTTGCCTTCCTCGTCGTAGAGATCGGCCACCAGCGTGGACGAAGTGGCGGCTTGGCGCAACCCGAGCGTGGATTCCGACCCTCCCGCCGCGATGCGGGAATCGACCTGGAACGCGTTGGTGATCAACGGAGAACTGACGGGCCGGTTGGAACTGACTTGGAGATCGTTCACCGCGGTGGCTCCGGCAGTCACAGTGAATCCTCCTGTCGTGGCGTCCAACGTCACCGTGGCGCCCGCCGATCCCATTTCCGTGCGCAGGAAGTTCTGCATCTCGGAACGGATCGTTTCGAGATCCGTCGCTGAATCCACCGTGAACGTGCGCTTGACCGCCGATCCCGCGCTGGACGTTCCGGAGAAGGTCAGGATATCCCCGATCTTCATGCCAAGCGAATTGCCATCGCTGTCGTACAAGCCGGAATACGCCGTGGCCAACGTCGCATCCGTGAGGAACCGTTTCGAGTACGTGACCGAACCCAGGGCGATGGAATCCGCATCCAGATTCCGTCCGAACTCGACGGTCGTGGTCGCGTTGGCGGGCGACTGGGTGCTCAGGGGGATGTTGATGCTCTCGACGAGCGCCGTATCGGAGATTTCTCCCAGGTCGTTGGCGTTGAGCCCCTGGAGGACCAGGCCGTTGGCCATCACGAGCTGCCCGTTGGCGTCCAGCGAAAACGCTCCGTCGCGGGTGTAGTAGCGGCTCTGCCCGTCGCCGACCACGAAGAAGGCATCGCCTTCGATGGCCAGATCGGTCGTATTCCCCGTGCTTTGCAGGTTGCCCTGCGAATACATCGTATCGACCGAAGCGACCGCCGCTCCCATGCCGATCTCGAGGGCGTTGGTACCGCCCATCCCCGCTCCGAGACCTCCAGGACGCGTCGCGCCGCTCACCTGCTGGGAGAGTGCGTCGGCGAACGTGGTGCGGCCGGCCTTGAAACCCGTCGTATTCACGTTGGCGATGTTGTTGCCCACCACGTCCATCTTCGTCTGGTGGGACTTCAGTCCGGAAATACCGGAATAGAGTGAACGCATCATGGCTGGCTCCTTGGATTCGTTTGCTCGGTTGCCATCGGTTATTCGCTGGCGACGGCCAGCAGATCGCTCATCGTGTAGGTGTTCCCGCCGGCCACGAGCTGCGGCCCCTCGGTGTCGAACTGGACGCCGCTGACCACCGCGTCGACCCATGCTTCGCCGGATGCGGTCTTCGTCGTGGCATTGCGCACCTGGAGCGTGTAGGTCCCCGTGGGCGCCTTCGTTCCCTTGTCGGTCGTGCCGTCCCAGGTCACCGTTCCGTCGCCGTTGCTGTCGAGGATCGACTCCCCATCCTCGGTGACTCCGCTCAGGGACATGGTGCGCACCACATTGTCCTCGGAGTCGAGGATCGCGATCTCCGATCCGGACGTCGCGGTGACATTCCACGTCATTTCCTGCCCCACGGTCGACACCGTCGCGTCGTCCTGCTTCAAGCGCACGGTCTTCCCCATCAGTTCGGTCGCGGACGAGGACGACATCGTCCAGGATGCTTCGGCCTGGGTGTCCACCATGTTCTGGATGGACTCGCCCATGCTCTCGAGGGACGCCGCCATGTTCTGGGTCTGTTCCAGCGCGGAGAACTGCGCCATCTGCGCGGCCATCTGCTGGTTGTCCGCGGGACTCAGCGGATCCTGGTACTGGAGCTGGGTCACGAGCAGGGAAAGGAAATCAGCCTTGCCGAGCGTGCTGTTGTCCGACGAATCCGTGTACAAGGCGTTTTCTGCCTCCGTCGCCTTCGTCTTGAAGTAGTCCGACAGGACAAGCGGGCTTGCCGTCTTGGAAGTCGTCGAGGTTGTCGAAGTTGTCATGGCTCAGCTCCACATGTCGAGGGTGTTACGTCCATCGCGATATCCGGAATCGACGCCCAGGGCGAGAGCCGCCCCGTATTCGATCTCTTCGTCCTGCCAGCCCGCGCCGCTCTGGAATCGCCCGGCGCCTTCCTCCGGCGACTGGCGCCGCTGTCCTCCCGGGGCGTCGCCGCTTCCGGACATGTCGGAGCCGATGTTCACGGAAAGCCGCCCCATCTCCATCCCGTGCCTCGAGAGCGCGTCCCGCAACTGCGGAGTCGCGTCCAGGATCGCCTGTCGGACGGATTCCGTCTGCACGAGGATGCGCGCGTCCAGCTTGTCGGCTTCGCCCACGCGCAGGGAAAGCCGCACCTCGCCGAGTTCCTCGGGCCAGAGGCGCACGTTGAGTTCCTTGCGTCCCTGCTTGAGCTGGATGTCGACCTTCTCGAGAACCTGCCGACCGATGAATTCGGAAGCCATGGACCCGGCCTTGACGCCCTGCGTGATCGACGGCGCCGCGACCACGCTCTCCGCGGAAACCTTCACGCCCAACCCGGAGTTCGCGAGCGAATCGATGGAGGACGCCTTCGTCGCGAGCGGCTCCGCGGAAGCGCCGCCGCCGGAGGCCTTCTCGGAAATGCCGATCGACGCGTCCGCGACCTTCCGTTTCGAACCGGCGATCGGCGTCGCGGTTTCCGCGGAAGCCGATGCGGAAGAGGAATCGGACCCGGTCTCATTGCGGATCGTGATGCCCTTGCGGGCTTCGAGCGCATGGAGGGAATCGTTCCCCGGCTTCCCGGTCGGAGATGCCTCGTTCTGGAATCCGGAGGTCGAGCCGATCTTCGCCGAAGCGTCGGACTCGCCAATACTGGCGGCGTCTCCTCCCGTCGTCGACGCTGGAGACAGAATCTGACGAATCGCTTCGATGCTCGCGAGGATCTGCGCCGGATCGGCGGCGACCTCCGTCTCCTCGCCCATGGCGAGGCTTCCGGTGCGCGGAGCCGCAGCGGCATCGACGCCTTCGTAGTTCCATTCGCGCGGCATGAGGCATGCGGCGTTCTCGAGTATGACGTTCGTCTGCATGCCCGCCTGGACACCTCTCTGGATGAACTCCAGCGCCGAGGCCAGCTGCTTCTGGTCGAGCGGCCCCAGAGAAGCGATATCGGAGGGCGTGGCCGAGAATCCGAGCGACTGCAGAAGGCTCGCGATGGCCTCGGAATCCTGCGTACCCAACACTCCTTCGGAAAGAATCGAATCGGAATCCGCACCCTCCGCGGCCTGGAGCGCGGCGCTTGCCTGCCCGAAAAGCCCCGCAAGGGAGGGCGTCTCCACGGTTCCTGTCGCGAGAGGTGCGATCGTCGCATCCCCGGTCGCAACGGATTGTCCCGCGACGCTCCCGATCTGTCCACCCTGGGGCATTCCACCAAGAAGGATCTCGAACAGATGCAGGAATCCGGCGGCTCCGGCGCTCTGGGGCGTCCCCGTTCCGGTCTGGAGAGATCCCATGGCCGCAGCGCCTTCCGATGCCGTCGCCAGGGGAGCCTGTGTCGATATGTCGATCATGGTTTGGCCGCCTTCGAGGGAGTCGACGAATCGTTTGCTGCCGAAGCCGCCGCCACGGGCAGCTTCTCCGAGGAATTCTTGGACGACGCGCTGGAGATCGGATCGACCGACCTCAGAAGTCTCGCGACCATGGCCGCCCTTTGCGGATCGGCCTTTCCGAACGCGGCCAGAAGCTTCGCACGCGGCTTGTCGTCCTTCACGGCACGAAGGATTCCCGTCACCAGGATGTCGTCCAACCCCGAAAGGATGCGGGCTGCCTGGTCCGGCTTCATCCCCGTGAACGTCCTGGCCAGAATGACCAGACGCGACTGTTCCAGACTGTCCTTGCCGGAAAGGAGGATGTCGACTCGCTTGCGCTCGGCGACGATCGTGTCGCGCAACTTGGAATCCTCGATCCGCAGCTCCTCGAGCCTGGAGAGATCCCTCTGGACTTGCGCCTCGCGACTGTCGAGCTCCGCTTCGCGCAGCATCGTCGCCCCGTCCCCATGCCCCTGGGCCGGAGTCTTCGAGGGCAGATCGGCCACGTCGGCAAGATCCTCCGGGCGGACCTGGAGCCGTTCGCGCGAAGCCGACAAGGATGGATCCTCGGGGCCGAAGGCCAGGCGGACGTTGCCCGTCCACATCAGCACTCCCAACAGCACCACCGGGAAGCTGACGAGAGCGAGAAAGCCCAATGCTATGACATCCTTGATCCGCATGATGCCGCGTTGTATGCAAGGCACGGGCCAACCCATGGGAATGCGATTTCAGCCCCTACCTGGAACCCGACAGGGTAGCGACTGCCCACCCCCGGCAGGAAAAGATCGCCCACGCCCCCCTCATTGATCCGGCGAGAAAACCAGCCCCCCATTCCCCGGTTCCGCCCCATGCACCACGCTTGGCGATCGGGAGCCGGAGAATTATTCTCCCCTTCCACCATGTCCACATTTCCTGTAGACGACGCGCGCCGGATCCTGCGCACAGCATTCATCGAGGACGTCCGCACAGGCGACATCACCTGCCGGATCGTCCTCCCCCCCGGACACCGCAGCCGCGCCCGGGTCGTGGCGAAGGAGTCCGGTATCCTCGCAGGACTGCCGTTGCTTCCCTTGGCGATCGAGGAGCTTGCCGCACTCGATCCCGATGCCCTTGCCGGGGAAACGACCTGGTCCACGCCCCAGGAAGACGGCACCCCCTTCGATGCGGGCGACACCCTCATCGAACTCGAAGGCCCCACTCGCGCGATCCTCGAACTCGAGCGCGTCCTGCTCAACCTCCTCCAGCACCTCTGCGGCGTCGCCTTGGCCGCCGCGACCTACCAGAAAGCCGCCGGGCCGACGTGCAAGGTGCTCGATACGCGCAAGACCACCCCCGGTCAGCGCACCCTCGAGAAATGGGCGATCGTCCAGGGAGGAGGATCGAACCACCGGATGGGCCTGTGGGACGCCATCCTCATCAAGGAAAACCACGTCGCCGCGGTCGGAAGCGCCCGCGCGGCCGCCTGCATGGCCCTGGCATCCCGCCCCGAAGGAATGGACGTCATCGCCGAAGTCCGCTCCCTCGAGGAGCTGGAAACCCTCTGCGACCTGCCGCTCACCCGCGTCCTTCTGGACAATTTCCGCCCCGAGGACATCCGCGCCGCGCGCGCCGCGCGCGATGCCCGTGCGTCGTCGTTCGCGCTCGAAGCCTCGGGGGGGATCACTCTCGGCACGATCGCCTCGTACGCGCAAGCCGGCGCCGAATTCGTCTCGGTGGGCGCTCTGACGCATTCCGTCAAACCTGTCGACCTCAGCCTGCTCCTGGAGGGCACGTGAACCATCCGGAAACGCATCCGCATCCTCTGCCCTTCGAGCCCGGAACCTGGGCGGGCTTCGGCGTGGCCGGCAACTTCGCCGGACACCTCGAACAAGCCGGCGAAGTCCGCGATTTCGCCTCGCTCGTGCGCAGCGGAAACGGTCCCAAGGGCATGTTCCCGTTCCATCTGCGCGTAGACTCCCCCATCGGGACGGATCCCGTCTCCTCCGACATGCTCCGCCTCCCCGAAGGCGCCCAGATCCAGGGCGAACCGGAATCGGCCATCCTTTGCCGCCTGGAATACCCGCCCGAAGGCGGGATCATCGTCCATCCCTTCGCCTTCGGCGCCTTCGACGACGCGTCGATCCGCCGCGAGGGAGCGCGCAAGATCAGCGAGAAGAAGAACTGGGGGCCAGGCTCCAAGGGTGCGAGCACCCGCTGGATTCCGCTCCCCGACGGCCTCGTCCCGGGGTGTCCCATGGACGCCTGTCGGATCGTGAGCTTCCTTCGCCGCGACGGCATCTGGGCCGCCTACGGCGTCGACAGCCCGATCCTGGGCTACAGCCTCTACGGCACGGCGCTGGTCGACTGGATCTCCGAGCAGCTCTGGAACCAGATCGACGAAGGCCCGTTGGAGAACCTGCGCAAGCTTCTCGACTTGGCGGAACGCCCCAAGCAGGCGGTCATCACGATCGGCGCGACCCGATACACGGAACTCGGCGAGACGGGATGGATCGTCCCGGGCGACGCATTCGCCGTGTGCGTCTACGACCCGGCCCATGTGAACGCCGCGGATCTTCCCGACCTGTGCGCGAAGGGCATCCAGGTCGAAGGGATGTCCCTCCTCGTGCGCGAAGCCCGCCGGGCCTGACCGGAAACGCCGCTTCCGCGCCTCAGAGGTGGAAGCGGGAACTGATGTTGTCGAGCTGATCCGCCACGGCGGTCGTGCGATCGACCGCATCCAGCACGGAACGAGCACCCTTTTCGGCCTTCTGGCTGGACGAACTGACATCCTGGATGCTGTTCGTGATGGCACCGACCAGATGCGAATTCTCCGCGACGGACCGGACGATCTCGCTGGTCGTCACGCTCTGCTCTTCGACAGCCGCCGCGATGCTCGTGATGGCCGCGTCGATCCTTTCCATGACATCCCGCACCCGCGAGATGTCGGAAACCGTCGTCTTGGACGTCGACTGGATCTGGTCGATGCGGCGACGGATGTCCTCCGTCGCATCGGCCGTGTTCTTCGCCAGCTCCTTCACTTCGCCGGCGACGACGGCGAACCCCTTGCCGGCTTCGCCCGCGCGCGCGGCCTCGATCGTCGCGTTCAAGGCCAGCAGCTTGGTCTGCTCGGCGATTTCGACGATGACCTCGGTCACGCGCGAAATCTCGATGGATGCGGCGGAAAGTTCCTCGACGCGACCAGAGGCCTCTTTCGAGATCGCCAGCGCCTCGGATGCCGTCTTGCGGGACCCCTCGGCGGAACGGGCGATTTCGAGGATCGACGCGGACATCTCCTCGGCCGAGGCAGCCACGGTCCGCATGTTCGAACTGACGGAATCCGCCGAACTCGAGACGTCTCCGGAGCGCGACGAGACCTCGCTCGACGCGTCCAGGAGGCTGTTGCCCGTGATGCGCAGTTCGCGGGAGGACGCCGCCACGTCCACGGAAAGACCGCGGATCTTCTCGAGACTTTCCCGCATGGCCTTCGACATCTCGAAGAAGCTCTTCCCCAACCCATCCCTGTCCGAGCGTGGCTTCACAGCCCCCGTGAGATCGCCGCCACCCATGCGCGCGGCGAGTTCGGCCATTCCACGCAGGTAGGCGACCATGCTCCGCAGTCCGTCGGCCAGCTGCCCGATCTCGTCCTCCGAACGAAGCCGGATCTCGCAATTGAGATCGCCCTCGGAAACGGCCCTCACGAGCGCCACGGCCTCGCCGAGAGGTTTCGCGACCAGACGGCGCAGGATCCAGACCAGAAGCACCACGATGACGAGGTTCACGAACAACGCGACGATCAGGAGGACCACCCAAGCCATCTTGGTCTTGCTCGAGAGATCGGAGGCCATGTCGGCCCTCAACTGCCGGATCCCCTCGGTCTTCGCCTTCACGACGATGGTTCCCACCTGCTTTTCGACCCCCATCGTCTCCTTGTCCGTGACGATGGGACGATTCACGACGATCAGGTCCATGCCGCTGTCGGGGCGCGCCTCGCGGGCCACGGGCACGCCGTCCTTGTCGAGAAACGTGACGGAGACGAAATCGGAATCCCGCATTCCTTCCTTGGCATTCACCTGGAGAGCCGCGACATCCTGCGACATGGCGGACATCACGGAGATGCGGGCCAGCAGATCGGCGACCATTTCCGTCTTGTCCCGAAGACCGTTCTCGAGAGCGCGAGCCTCATTGTCGCCCGCCTGGCGGATCGTCTTCACGTGGACATCGATGGCAAGTATGGCCAGGGCGATCACGATCACGGTGACCACCGCGGAAATCGCGATCGCCACCTTGGTACCAAGCTTCCGCTTGCTGTAAAGCGATGTTAGTTCCATTGTCTTTCATTCCTTCATTGTCGATCGAAGGGAATGCGCTTCGCACAAAGACGGGTCATTCCATCGCTGATTAAACCACCCCTCTTCCCCGACGACAAGCCCGTATTTCATCGCGGACATCCGGTATCGGCGATGTCGCCTTAAGCGGGAAGCGCCCCCCGGGATGCTACCTTGCAGGGCTCCATGATCCAGACCATCGAGAGCATGCTCTCGCATCTCTCGGATTTCCATCCGGCCTGGCAATTTCTGCTCATCGCCCTGTCCGTTGGATTCGTCGAAGAATTCGCGGTGTTCGCCGTCTTCGCGCTCGCGCGCCACGGCGACATTCCCTGGTGGCTCGCGATTTCCGGCATCTTCACCGGCGCCTGGAGCGCCCAGAGCCTGACTTGGCTCGTCGGCCGCATCGCCGGACACAAGGCCCTTTCCTGGAAGATTTTCAGAAAGCTGCAGGAATCGGGAAAACTCGAATCCATCCACCACCATGTGGTCCGCGAGGGCTGGATCGCCGTGGCGATCATGCGCTTCGTCCCGGGAACCCGCATTGCCGTCTGCCTGGGAGCGGGAATCCTCGGAATGGGCGCGCTCGAATTCCTGGGCGTCCTGACCGTCGCCACCATCGCCTGGATCCTGACCTGCCTCGGTCTCGTCCAGACGATCATCGACGCGGTTCGCGGAAAGCCCGGAGCCCTCCTGCTTGGAATCGCCGTCGCCACCCCGCTGCTGCTGCTCGCCCGCGCCTGGATTCGCAGGCGGCGCGCACGCAACCAGGCCCCGCCCCGACGGGAAGCCGTCTGCGATTCCGATTTCCGTCCGTGAATCGCTTGCAACCGCATTCGTCTTAGACCACGGCGAACCCATCGTCGAAGGCGAACCGTCCAAGGTCCGCGACGACCTGAAGGTTCGGGAAACGACGATCGACGATTTCCGTCAGAACCGGAAGTGCGCGCCGATCTGGCCGTCGGGATTGAATCCGAAGTCCTCCGAGGTCGCTTCGTACCAGCCATCGAGGCCGACGAGGGCGAACACGGAAAGACGCCACCACGACATCTCGAAGCCGCCACCGCCGCCCAGGCAGAATTCCTTGGTGGTGCGGTAGTAGTCGTCGTAGACGACGGTCTTGGTCGTGCCGTCCGTCCCGAGCACGATGTGGTCGATCTGCTGCTGTTCGACCGCGAGGTCGGTGGATCCCGCCACGTACGACAGGACCTGCAGATCGGCTTTGCCATGGAACATGGGCTTTTCGAGATGGCTGTGCAACCAGGTGAGCCCCACCGTGATGCTCGCGTCCAGGCGGAAGCCCGAATCGAGATCGCGTTCGCGATCGTTGGGATCGTCCGTGCCGGGGATGTTTTCCCGGTACAGATAGGGCGCGAAGTTCAACTGGAGCGCGTTGGATTCCGAGAACCACCGGCGCACGGAAATGCCGAAGCCCCCCGCGTCGCCCGCGGCGATGCCGACCTGCCATGGGCCGAAGGACGGCGCGGGACGCTCGCGCCCCATGCGTGGAGGAAACGCCGGCGCGTCGAGCTCCTGCGCGACCAAGCCCGGCATCGGACGGAAATTGTCATCACGGGGAGGGGGCGGCATCGCGGCCGGAGGCGGATCCGTGTCGATCGAAGACGTGGAAGGAAGATTCGGCGCGGAAGGCGCGGCTGGCGCCGCCGCGGGGGGAGGCGTCGTCGCACGCGACGGCGGAGGCTCCGCAGCGGGAGACCGATCGGCGGGAAGATCGAGAAGGATGGCCTGGGAAGGCGAAACGATGGGCGCCGGAACGGAAAGCGGAGAAACGCCGGAATCCGCGTCGGGAACCGATTGCCCAAGAACAGCATGGAGGAGCAGCAACGTGATCATGCGATGATTCTCCGCAGCGATGCTTCCGACCGGGAAGACAGTACTCTGCGCTCTCTTTCACGGTAGAATCTTTTCCCAAACCGAAGGACTCTGGAGAAGCCAGCGGAGAGAAAACGAAGACATGGTGTCAACGATATTTTGTTTCGGGGGATGGACGCGATTCTTTGCAGTCGCCATTCCCCATCAACGGGGCGAAGGATGCCGCACCAGAGTCTACCTTTCGTGATTCAATTGCCGGATCTCACGATCCGGTCCGGAAACATCCGCATCTGGAGCCTTTCCCCTATCATGATCAACCCACGTCTCGTTCGCGAAAATCCCGCATTTCTCAAAGCCGCCTGGGGCCGCCGCGGCCTCACCGCTCCGGTCGACCGCCTGGTCGAGCTCGATGAATCCCGCCGTTCCCTGATCCAGGTCGTCGAAGCCGCGAAGGCCGCGAAGAACGCCGCTTCCGCGGAAGTGGGCAAGCTCAAGCGCGAAGGCAAGGACGCCTCCGAAGCCATCGCCTCGATCAAGGCGCGCGGCGACGAGCAGGTCGAAGCCGAAGCGAAGCTTCTGGCCGCGGAGAAGGAACTCGAGGAGATCCTCATGGGCCTCCCGAATCTGCCGCAGGAGAGCGTTCCCGACGGTCGTTCCAGCGAAGACAACGTGGTCGCGCGCAGCTGGGGCGAAATCCAGGAAGCTCCGGTCTGGGCCAAGGACCATCTCGCCGTGGGCGAAGCCCTGAAGCTGTTCGACTTCAAGCGCGGCGCCAAGATCTCCGGTGCGGGTTTCCCCGTCTACACCGGATGGGGCGCTCGTCTCGAACGCGCGCTGATTTCCTGGTTCCTCGACGAGCACCGCGCCGCCGGCTTCCTGGAAGTGATGCCTCCCCACATGGTCAACCGCGCGAGCATGACCGGCACCGGCAATCTGCCCAAGTTCGCCGACCAGCTCTACACCTGCACGGAAGACGATCTCTACCTCATTCCCACCGCGGAAGTCCCGGTCACGAACCTGCACGCCGAGGAAATCCTCGACCCGAAGGATATGCCCGTCCGCTACTGCGCCTACACGCCCTGCTTCCGCCGTGAAGCGGGAAGCTACGGCAAGGACACCAAGGGCTTCCTCCGTCTCCACCAGTTCGACAAGGTCGAGATGGTGTGGTTCTCCGAGCCGGAAAAGAGCTACGACGCCCACGAAGCCCTCACCGCGCAAGCGGAATCCCTCGTCAAGAAGCTCGGCCTCCCCTTCCGCACCCTGCTCCTGTGCGCTGGCGACATGGGTTTCGGCGCCTCGAAGTGCTACGACCTCGAAGTCTGGGCTCCCGTCGAAAAGAAATGGCTCGAAGTCAGCTCCTGTTCGAACTTCGAGGACTTCCAAGCCCGTCGCGCCAGCATCCGCACCCGCGGAGCCGACGGCAAGCCGATTCTGGCCCACACGCTCAACGGCTCCGGCTTGGCCACGCCGCGCATCATCGTCGCCCTTCTGGAAACCTACCAGCAGGAAGACGGGTCGCTCCGCATCCCCGAAGTCCTCCGTCCCTACTTGGGCGGACTCGAGGTCCTGACCGCTTCCACCCTGTAGAGGTCGCCCATCCCCATGCGCTCCCGCTTCCTCGAGACGCTTCACGGCGCAGCATCCCGGCTGTACCGGCAGGCCCCTTACAGGGCCCGCGTCTGGGGCTATGTCGTGGCCATGCTCGTGGTGGCGGGATTCATCGCGCTCCATGCCCTCATGGTGTTGGAGCTAGGCAAGCGCTCCTCGCGCACGGCGGTGCGCGAAGCGCAACTGTACGCTTACGCCCTCACCGAGAAGCTTTTGCGCCGCCAGGACACCGATTTCCTCGACGACGTCATGCGCGGTTCGGAAGTGCCGCTCCTGTATGTGCGTCTGGACGGCACGCCCTCCCATTGGCGCAACATCCCCTGGAAGCGGGGCATGCGAGTCTCGGAAGGTCTGCCCTGGTCGCAGTTGCCGCAGGACCAGAAGGCTGTCCTGACGCATTTCCGCGACCGTGGCGATCAACTCGGCCTGGTCCGCCCCATCGTGATCGGAGGTACTCCGCTCGGGATTCTCTACTACGGCGAATACAACCTCGAATGGCAGCTTCCCGCGTTGCTCATCCTGGGGGCCGTGGCCATCGTCCTTCTCGCGATCCTCACCTGGGTCGGCCTCAAGATCATGCAAGGTACGGAGCGAAGCCTCCTATGGGTCGGTCTTGCACGCGAGACGGCCCACCAGCTGGGCACGCCCATCTCCAGCCTGATGGGCTGGATCGAATACATGAAGCTCAAGGTCTCCGAGAGTGAAAGCTCCATCGCCCGGATTCCCGGCGAGATGGAACGCGACCTCGGCCGTCTCCAGCAGGTCGTGGCGCGCTTCTCCCAGATCGGCAGCCTGCCCGAACTGCACCAGAGCAACCCCAACTTCGTGGTCCAGACAACCTGCGATTACTTCGCCCCGCGCCTTCCCCACCAAGGGCCCCGCAAGGTGGAGCTGAAAACCGATCTCGGCGATCTCCCGGAGGTCCGCATGAACACGGAACTCATGGGCTGGGTGCTGGAAAATCTCATCAAGAACGCCCTCGATTCCATCGACCGCCCCGACGGACTCATCCGCATCCGCACCACCCTCCAGGGCCGGAAGAACCGACGCGTCCGCATCGATGTCGAGGACAACGGACGGGGAATTCCGTCCCAGCATCTCAAGGACGTGTTCCTCCCTGGATGGTCCACGAAGAAGCGCGGATGGGGACTGGGCCTCGCTCTCGCGCGCCGCATCGTCGAGCAATACCACGGCGGCCGCATCTGGGTGGAACGTTCGAGGTTGGGAGAGGGCACCGTCTTTTCTATTCTCATTCCTGATCGCCACCCGACGAAGACGTGACACGCGTCTCTGCCGGATGACGATCCGTCACGACAGACTGCAGGCGTCCGTTCATTCCAGCGGAATCGGATTTTTCCGGGTGGAGGTGCACTCCATGCATGAAAGCCTTCGCAAACCATCCTGGGGACCCATCCCCTCCGGAGTTCAATGAGCCAGACCGACGAGACCATCCGGCGCATCCTCTGGGTCGACGACGAAATCGAATTCCTTCGTGCGCACATCCTGTTCCTCCAGGATCACGGCTGGATCGTCGACACGGCGACCAACGGACACGACGCGATAGCCATGTCGGCGCAACAAGGCTACGACGTGGTCCTTCTCGACGAGCAGATGGCCGGACTCGACGGCCTGAGCACGCTCCACGCCCTCAAGAAGGCCAACCCGTCGCTTTTTGTCGTGATGTGCACGAAAAGCGAGGAAGAGCGGGTCATGGAGGAGGCGATCGGCAAGAACATCGACGGCTACCTCACCAAGCCCGTCAATCCCAACCAGATCGTCAATCTCTGTCGCAGCCTCTTCAACGCGCGCAGCCTGCGCACGAACCATCTGACGAGCCGCTACGTGCGCCAGTACGCCGAGAACAAGGCGCGCATGATGGGCACGAACCAGCCCGCGGTCTTCGAGCAGATCCACCTGCGACTCGCCCAGTGGGATCTCGATCTTTCCTATTCGGGAAGCGAAGGCCTTCTCGAGACCCATCGCGGCCAGCACGAGGAAGCCGAAAGCGTCTTCATGCGCTATCTCGAGAGCAACTGGTACGGCTGGATGGGACGGGAGCGCTTCAAGCCTCCCTTCGTGTGGGACTTCTTCCCCAAGCGCATCGCGCCTCGTCTGCGCGACGATCGCAAGACCGTCGTCCTCGTGCTCTCCGGATTGCGCACCGACCAATGGCTCGCGATGCAATCCCTCGTGGAGGGCCTCTTCGAAGTCAAGATCGAGCACCAGTGGTCCTTGCTGCCCGGCATTCCCAGCGTGTCCCGGCTCGGATTCCTCGGTGGAGCCTCGCAGAAGCAGCTCGCCCAGGAACGCCCCGAATGGTCCTGGGCCGACCGTTCCGCGTTCCACGATCCCGAGTTCGTGAAGGCGCTCCTCTCGAGGAACCTCGGCACCAACGCTCCCGGCGAAATCGACGTCGAGATCGTGACCGACCCGAATCGGGGCCGGGTGCTCGCCAAGCGCGCGGACGCCATCGGACGCGCACCGCTCACGGTCGTCGTCTACGAATGGGCATCGATGCTGGCGGACCTCGTGGACGAGACGGAAAGCGACGCGGTCTCCTACGAGAGTCTCCGACAGCGTTCGCGGCGTCTTCTGGCCCACACGGGCCTCTACCACGTCCTGCGACGCCTGCACGCCGAAAAGATCGAAGTGATCCTCACCTCCGACACGGGGTCCACCCTCGTCGACGAAGCCATCGAAGTCTTCTGCAACGACGAAGGTCCGCACGACTTCCGGGTCCAATTCGGACGGGAGATCTCCTGCGACGAACGCCACGCGATCTTCCTCGAAAACCCCGGATCGGCGGGACTCGATCCTTCGCGCGGCCCGCTCGCCTTGGCGAAAGGCGCCCGGTTCTTCACGCACCCGAACAAATACCAATACTACGGCACGTCCCACCTGGGGCGTCCGGTCAGCGGCGGGCTCACCATGAGCGAGATCCTCGTACCCCTTTGCACGCTGACGCCTCGCTGACCCGGCACATCCTCCCCGACGAGGACGCGACCCGCTCGCTGGGCGCGAGTCTGGCGGCGCAGGTCGCACCCGGCTCCCTCGTCTTCCTCGAAGGGGATCTGGGCGCGGGAAAGACCACCTTCGCGCAAGGCTTCCTGCGCGCGCGCGGATGGACAGGAACCGTCCGTTCGCCCACCTATCCGATCGTGCGCACCTATCCTCTCGAACCGCCCGTCCACCACCTCGACCTCTACAGGCTCGGAAGCCTCGAGGAGGTCCTGGGGCTGGACGTGGAACCCCTTCTGGCAGGAACCGACATTCTTCTCGTGGAATGGCCGGACCGCATGGAAGGCCAGTTTCCGCCCGATTGGACCGTCGAACTGTCGATCGAGGGGAGCGGTCGCGTCGCGACCCTCGCGCGACACCCGAGGACGCCGCTGACTATATTGGAACATTGAATCATCCTGCCCGCGTCGGCAGGTATCGTTTACCGATCCAGGGAGAAATCCATGTCGCTCCGTAGTCTGTCCCTCGCCCTGTCGCTCGCGCTCGCCGCCGCGTTCCCTGCCTTCGCCGGAGACAAGGACAACGACCGCCTTCCGGACAACATCGACAAGTGTCCCAACCAGGCCGAGGATCGGGATCTCTATCAGGACAACGATGGCTGCCCCGATCCGGACGACGATTCCGACAAGGTCTGCGATCCGATCATCAACGAGACCGGACGTCTGGCCGAATTCGCCGCCGTTTGCAAGGGTGTCGACAAGTGCCCCAACCAGTCGGAAGACATCGACGGCTTCGAAGACGAGGATGGTTGCCCCGACCTCGACAACGACAAGGACGGCATCGCCGACAAGTTCGACAAATGCCCGAACCTGGCCGAAGACATCGACGCCTTCGAAGATGCCGACGGCTGCCCCGATCCCGACAACGACAAGGACAGCATCCTCGACGCGACCGACAAGTGCCCGATGGCCGCTGAAGACATCGACAGCTTCGAAGACCAGGACGGCTGCCCCGACCTCGACAACGACAAGGACGGCATTCCCGACCTCCAGGACAAGTGCCCGAGCGAAGCGGAAGTCAAGAACGGCGTCGAGGACGAAGACGGTTGCCCCGACGTCGCCGAGAAGGCTCTCGACTCGGTGATGCAGCTGCCCGTCCGCTTCGAGACCGGCACGGCCAACATCGACTACAACGGCAAGCTCTCCCTCGACGACATCGCCAAGCGCATGGTCGCCTGGAACAAGGTCACCGTGGGCATCCGCGTCTGGGAAGGCCGCAAAGCGAAGGTAGCCAACCCCAAGCTGAGAGCCAAGGAAGACTCCACGCTTCTCGTCTCGACCGAAGCCAAGGCCAATGCGATCGCCAAGTACCTCGCCGACAAGGGCGTGGCTCTCGAGCGCATCCAGATCAAGGGCGAAGGCGCCTGGGAGGCTCTCACGCCCGCTGAAAAGGCCCTGGCGAAGCCAGGCTCCGAGAAGGTCATTCTCGAGGTCATCTCCACGGGCGCGAAAGCTCCGTGAGCGAGTCCAAGCCCGAAGGCGAAGAGCTTCCTCCCGACGATCTCGAGGAGGAGGTTCCCGAGCCGGAAGAAAAGAAGGAGCCGTTCGTATCCGGCTGGGACGTCGTGGTCCTTCTCGTTCTCGCCTTGGTGGGTAGCGGATTCTGGTTCTGGTACAACAGCGCCAAGGACTCGTCCACCTCGACCATCGTCAAGGCCGACAGCCTCTATCGGGCGGGTAATTATCCCGAAGCCCAGAAGTCCTACCGGGCCGTTCGCGAGAATGCGTCCGTGATTTCGAAACGCGACGACAGCCTGATGTACCGCCGCATGGACTCCCTCGAAACATTCGAGGAGCAGGACCTGCAACTGGCCAACGGGGCGCGAGCCGCGATCGCATCGGAAGACACCGCACTCATCCGGACCGCGGCGGAAGCCGTGAAGTCCCGGAACTACGGATTCGTTCCCCGCTCCCTTCTGGACAGCCTCCACCTTTGAACGCTGGTCCATTCGAATGAGTCGTCTCCGAAAAGGAGGGAAGGCGTTGCTTTCCCTCCTTCTTCTGTTCTCCCTTCCGCTTCTCCTCGTGGCCGTCGACATCGCGATCGACAAGCGCGACGCGTTCCTCGCCTGGGGCTCCCCGCAATGGAGCGTCTGGTGCACGGGATTCCTGTGGGATCTGTCCGCATGGACAGGACTTGTCCTCTTGCTCGCATTCCTCGCGCGCGCGAAACGCCGCAGCACCCGCATCGCCGGGTTCGCCCTGCTGGGCGCGAGCGCGTTCATCCATTCGCTCGCCATCGCGATCAGCGCCGGCTACCATGCCGTGTTCCACCATCTTCCGAACATCCACGCGCTGGAATTCGCCATCAACGAATGGCGCAACGCCTGGGGGATGTTCCTCGACGCGTTCGACCTCCGCGCCGTCCTCTGGTTCGCTCTTTCCATCCCCCTCTTCGTCTGGCTGCACCGTTCGGCCATGCGGCGCTGGTCCGTGGCTCTCGATCTTCCGCACCCCTGGCTGCGCCGCATGGCGCTGGCATTCCCCTTCGTCCTGGCCGCGAGCGTTTCGAGCTTCGCGCTCGGATGGCATCGATTCCAGGAGCCGCTTCCCCTGGGAGCGGCCTGGTCGCGCACGTTCTTCCAGTACGGCCTCCAGGCTTTCGGCAACCGCACGGATCTCCAAAGGCCCGTACGCATGGAAATCCAGCCGCCAACCCGTCCCATCGCCCCCTTCAACATCCTCGTCATCCTCCACGAATCCCTCCGCGCCGACGCCCTCTCGATCCCGGGCATCCCGATGATGGATCAGATCGACGCGCGCGAAGTCGCCCCCCGATCGTTGCGCTGGCAGGCGGACTCCCTGACCTGGACGTTCCCCCGCGGCCGCTCCAACGCCACGGCCACGGCGGTTTCTGTTTCCAGTTGGATCACGGGCGTGCCTCCGTGGGGAACCACCTACCGACTCCACCGCTCCCCCACCATCTTCGACGCGGCGCACGCCGCCGGACGCAGGACGTTTCTTGTCACCGCCCAGGATTGGCACTGGTGGCATCTCGACGAATTCTTCTTCGGATCGACCCTCGACACGGCCGCGGATCGCTCCACCTTCGACGCGCCGCGGGTGAACGACGTGGGTGTCGACGACGCCCTCCTGGTCGACCGGCTCGCTTCCATCGCATCGAAATCGAGCACGCCGTTCACGGCGATCCTCCAGTTCAACGCCAACCACGGGCCCTACTACACGGGGCCCGACGGCCCCTCCCTCCCGCCCTCCTCGCGCGAGCGCTACGAGGCCTCCGTCCGGTACATCGACAGCGTCCAGGACGCCTGCCTGTCCGCGCTGGATCGCCTGGGAATCCTCGAAAACACGCTCGTGATCGTGGTCTCCGACCATGCGGAGAATCTCGACCAGCGCCAAATGGCCCGCATCAACGACTTCTACGAGGAGGCCGTGCGGATTCCCTTCTGGATCCGTCTTCCCCGCCATGGCATCGACACGGCCCGGTTGCGCCCGATTCTCGACGCGTGGACCCGCAAGAACGTCGACCTCCTCGATCTCGCGCCGAGCATCCTCGATCTCATGGGCTTCGACGCGAGCCACCCGGCGAGGTCCCTCCAGTCGGGTTCGTCGCTCTTCGCGCCTCCTCCCGACACCGAACGCGTCCTCGGGGGCCAGAGCACCGGCGACGTGCGTTCCTGGGACGTCGAGGGCGGCTACTCCATCCACGGCGACATGAAATTCGTCTTCCACGGCGGACACGGACCGAAGCTCTTCGACCTCTCCTCGGATCCATTGGAACAGAAGGACTTGTGGACAAATCCCGTCAAGAGGGCCGAATCGCTGACGTGGCTGCGGAAGGATTTCTCCGACCCTGGACGCGCCGCCCTCTGCCGACGAGGTGGCAAGGACTGCCCCGAAGAATTGCGGAATCTCGACCGCCGCACCGTCCGCGCCCCCTGAACGGTCGGCGCGGGATTTAGGTTTGGTCGCCATGGCACGCTCCGAGCGAGATCCCTCCAACCTCCTGAAGCTCCTGGCCGATCCGGGACGCGTGCGCATCCTGTGGCTGCTTTCGCAGTCGGAGCTGGCCGTCCACGAACTGCAGGCCCTCCTCGAATGGGGGCAGAGCCGCCTTTCCACGCAGCTTGGCCAGTTGCGCCAAGAAGGGCTCATCCAGCTGCGCCGCGAAGGCAAATGGTCCTTCTACGCGCTGGTCTCCCCCGACCTCGCGCAACTCGAAGGCCGCCTCCTGCACGAGATCCTCGCCGACCACGAGGAACGCGAAGGCGCGACCGATCGCGCCCGACTGCGCCAGATCCTCGAGACCCGCGAGCAGGAAGGGCGCACGCGCTTCCAGGACGACAGTTCCTACCTCGGCGAAATCGGCGTCCCGGCGCGGACATGGGAGATCGTCGCCCGCGCCTTGTTCCTTCTCATCGAACCCTGCCGCATGCTCGACCTGGGCGCGGGAGACGGCATCCTGGGATGCCTCGCCGCGGCGGCGGGGCACGAGGCCACGCTCGTCGATCTTTCACAGGCGCAGCTCGATCGCGCCCATGCCCGGGCTCGCCGCGAAGGCCTGCCCGATGTCCGCTGCGTGAAGGCCGATTTTTCGGCGACAGGACTCCCCGACGACTCCTTCGACCGCATCCTGCTCTCCCACGCGCTCCACCACGCGGGCGATCCGGCGGCCCTGTTGCGCGAATCGCGCCGCCTCCTCGCGTCCGGAGGGATCCTCTGGATCCTCGATCTCGCGCCGCACGCCGAAGAATGGATGCGCGTCGAACAGGGCGACTTCTGGCTCGGATTCTCACCCGAGCAGATGTCGAGCCTGCTCCATGAATGCGGATTCACGCGCGTGCGCAGCCTCGTCGCCGGAGCCGATCCCAGCCACGACCGCCTCTCGGCCATCGGCTGGGCCTGCAGCTAGCCGACCCGTCTCAGCGACGCTTGGGGCCGCGACGGCGAATATGCTCCCGTACGGCGCTCATGATGCCGGTGCCCATCGAGAAGACGACGAGCCGATTCCTGAAGCCGGGGATGCAGACATGCTTTCCCTTCTCGAGGGCCTTCCAGGCGATATCCACGACATGCGCGGGGGTGTCCCACATCCACGCGGGGACCGTGTCGCGATCCCAGCCGACGTATTCGGGCGTATCGTGGAACTCCGTGCGGGTGTAGCCCGGACAAAGCGCCATGACGCGCACGCCAAAGGACTTGAGTTCGCGGGCGAGGGAGCGCGTATAGGAAGTCTGGAACGCCTTGGTGGCGCAATAGGTGGCGCAGCCGGTTCCGAAGAGCCAGCCGGCGGTGGAGCTCACGACGACGATGCGTCCTTCCCCGGCGCTCCGCAGCACGGGAGCGACCACGCTCGTGAGAGCGATCGTCGCGTTCACATGGACCTGCGCCATATCCTCGAGACGCTCGGGATCGGCCTCTCCGACGGCTCCCGTGACGCCGAAGCCGGCGCAATGGAACAAGCCGCGCAACATCGGTTCCCCGCGCAGGCGGTCGCAGAGGGCGCGCACCTGGTCGGGCTCCGACAGGTCGCACGCGTGGATCGAGGCGCGGACTCCCTCGGACTCGAGTTCCATGGCCAGCTGGCGCAACCGGTCCTCGCGACGCGCGACCAGCAGCAGGTCGAGTCCTTCGGAAGCCAGCTTGCGGGCCCAGGCCGCGCCGATCCCGGAAGACGCGCCCGTGACGACGGCCAGAGGGCGTTTGCCGTTCATGTCGTTTTCCGTCATACCATGTCCTCCGTCAACGCGGTTCCCGTCGCGCCAGAAGCTCCGCGTTTCCGGACCTGGCGAAGAAGGAAAGATTGTCTTCGAGGAGCTCCTCGCGCGTGAAAAGCACGCCCTGCCCCAATCCGTCGCGATGCGACGGGACGACAAGTTCCGTCCCATCCGTGCAGCGGGCCGCGAGGCCCGATTCCAGGGCGACGAGCAGCGGAGCCGCGAGATCCCAGGCGTGGAGGGTCCCGGGCGACGCGAAGTAGGTGTCGGCCTCTCCGGAAAGGACCGCGTGGACCTTGTACCCCACGCCGCCCAGAAGGACGTGGTCGCGGGCGTGGTGACGCTCCAGCAGTTCGCGGAGGGCGGGTCGACGAGGAAGGGAGCGCGTGAGGACGAGCCTCTCGCGCCGGACCGGACTGCGGGATCGGAAGGGCGCCAAGCCGCGTTCCGAGAGGCGTCCGACAAGGCAGCCTCGATCCCGCTCGGCGATGTAGAGGATATCGCGCGAAGGGATGGCGAGGACGGCCAGGACCGGGCGCTCGTTCCGGACCAGGGCGAGCTGGAAGGCCCACTCGCCGAGATGCTCCATGAACTCCTGGGTGCCGTCGATCGGATCGAGACTCCAGAAGGAATCGCCGTCGATCGGACGTGGCTCGTCTTCCTCCGAGACCAGAGGGATCGAGGGCGCGAAGGCAGGCAAAGCCTGGGCGACCATCTCGTGGGCCACGCGATCGGCGAGGGTCACGGGATCGTTCTCGCCCTTCCAGGAAACGCCCATGCAATCGGACGCCTGGCGCGAACGCAACAACAATTCCCGCCCGACCTTCCTGGCGAGTTCCTCGAGTGCGGATAGCATGGGTCCGAAGGTAGTTCCGTTGCTACCTTGGATGGTCTCGCATGCTTCATCCACGCGTCCAGGAATCGGGACAAGACCCGCGATGATCCTCGTCCGACACATCCTTCGGGAACACATCGCGCCGTTCCTGTATTCCCTGTTCGTCATCACGGCGTTGTTTCTCGTCGATTTCGTGGTCCAGATCATGGATTCCATCCTCTCCAAGGGGCTGGATTGGCACGTCGTGATCGAGCTGTTCATCCTGAACACGGCCTGGATGCTCGCTCTTTCGGTCCCCATGTCCGTGCTCGTCGCGAGCCTGATGGCCTTCGGACGCATGTCGGCCGACCGCGAGATCGACGCCATGCGTTCGGCGGGAGTGAATCCGCTGCGCATGGTCCTCCCCTCTCTCGTCGTGTCGGCCCTCGTCGCGGGCGGACTCGTCTGGTTCAACAACCGCGTGCTTCCGGAAGCCAATTTCCGTGCGGCCAGCCTGCGCGAAGACATTTCCCGCAAGAGGCCCGCGGTCCTCCTGGAACCACGCTCCATGATCCAGGAGTTCGAGGGATTCCGCATCTGGATCCAGTCCATCGACGAAGGCTCCGACTCCCTGCGCGGCATTCTCATCCATCAGATCGACCGCAACGGCGGCGCTCCCACCGTGATCTCCGCGCACAGCGGCGTGGTGCGTCTCGTCGACCACGACCGCACATGGAAATTCACGCTCCGTTCGGGCGAGACCCACACGCCCGACCGCGCCGACCCGCGCCACTACGCCCGCATCCGCTTCAAGGAGCTTCTCGTCGACGTCCCCAACGTCGACTCCCGCCTGCATCGCTCCGACAAGTCCTATCGATCCGACCGCGAGCTTCCCATCGAGGAGATGCGTGAAAGGGTCGCCGCGGCCGTCCATCGCGAAAGCCTCCTCGTCGCCGAGAACGGCGAACGCATCTTCACCGACCTCCGCTTCGTCACCAACCTGCTCGAACTCGATTCGGCCACGGCCGCGGGCGTCTCCGCCCCCGACTCCATCAGGGAGACAGATTCCGTCACGAATCGCCATGCTGTCGATTCCGCGAAGCGAACGAATCGCCACGCCGACAAGAAGGCCCGCGGCTCCTCCATCCGGGGGATCGCCAAGGACGGGAAGACGCCCCGTTCCGCTCCTCTCGGAACCATCCGCTCCGACGCGGACGGGCGCATTGTCGGCACCCCACCGTGGCGCGCCATGGTGGATCCACCGAACGCCAATGTCGACCTGGGACACCTGTTCCACTCGCGCCAGCGCGAAGCGAAGCTCGCCATCGAACAGGTCATGTCGGAGCACAACGAGGCCAATCGCTTCCTTGTCGAGATCCACAAGAAATTCTCCATTCCAGTCGCCTGCATCGTCTTCGTGCTCGTGGGCGCGCCCCTGGGCGTGATGGCGCGTTCCGGAGGCGTAGGCACGGGCGTCGCCTACAGCATCGCCTTCTTCATCCTCTACTGGGCGGGCCTCATCGGCGGAGAGTCGCTGGCCGATCGTGGCATCGTCTCCCCGGTGGTCGCGATGTGGGGTCCGAACGCCATCCTCGGACTGCTTGGAGCATGGCTCGTGTCGCGCATGGGGCGCGAGGTCCAGTTCTTCCGCTACACGTGGCTCGTCGCCCTCCTCAAGCGTCTCCACCTGCGCAAGGAAGACTCGTGAACCGCCTCGACCGCTACGTCCTCGGACGCTTCCTCGTCATCCTCGCCGGATGCCTGCTCGCCATCTCCGTCATCTTCGTCGCGATCGACTACATCGGCGCGATCCGCACCTGGGCCGACCGCGACAACGCGGAAATCATCGCCTACTACAAGCATGCGCTCCCCTATATCCTGTCCCTAGTGAGCCCCATCGCGGTCCTCCTCTCGGCCATGTTCACCGTCGCCGGATTCTCGCGTCGGCTCGAACTGGCCGCGATGCATGGCGCAGGTCGACCTCTCTGGCGCATTCTGCTCCCCATCTGGATCGCCTCGATCGCCTACTGCGGCTTCTGGGTCTGGGCCAGCGAAAACGTCATGCCGCACGCGAACCAGGAGCGCATCCGCATCCGCGCCCCGCGCCAGAAGGGCGTGTTCCGCGAAAGCCCCTGGAAGATCGATTTCGCCTGGCGCGCCTCGCCTGGCGTGACGTTCTTCTTCCGCGACTACAACGGGACCCAGGCATCCGGCTCCCGCACCACCGTCTCGTGGGTCGACTCGACGGAACGTCTGACCCAGCGCATCGACGCCCAGAACATACGCTGGAGCGATCCGGACTGGGTCTTCAAGGACGGAATGCGGCGCAAGTTCGATTCCACGGGCGCACTCGCTTCCTTCAGCCAATTCGATTCCCTGCGCCTTTCCATTCCCGGAAGCCATCCCGAAAACCTCATGTCGCGCAAGCAACTTCCAGACGAGATGAGCACCCCCGAAATGCGCAAGCGAATCGAAGCCCTGCGCGCGGCGGGCGAACCAAGCATCGCCTGGGAGGCCGAGGCCGAATTCCGTCGCAGCTCGCCGTGGATCACCGCGATCGTCGCCCTGATCGGCACGGCCCTGGCAGCCCTCTACGGTCGGCGCGGACAAGCCCTCGCGTTCGGCATCGGCATCCTGCTGGCCTTCAGCTTCTATGTGGCCGTGCGGGTCGGACTCGCGCTTGGTCACGCCGGAACGCTCGAGCCCTTGCAAAGCGCCTGGTCGGCGCACGTGTTCTTCCTCGCACTCGGACTGGGGCTCCTTTGGCGCGCATCCCGAACCTGACCCCGGCACGCACCGCCGCCCTGCTGGCGCTCGGCGCGCTCTGCGGAGCCATTCTATCCAGGAGCGACCTGCTCCTGGGCCTGGGTGCCGTCGCCATCCTCCTCGTGGGCGCATTCTTCTTCCGCCCCCGCGGCAAGCGTGGACGTCGCACCCGTCGCGAACAGACTTCGGAATCGCACCACCACGCCGCCCCCGCCCAGGAAACGCAGGCCATCGCGGCCCAGAAGCGCTTCGACACGTCCTCGCGCCCCACGCAGACCATGCGTACCCCCATCCTCCCGTCGTCCGACGAGCCCATCGATTGGAAGGCCTTCCGCCAACGCCAGGAAGCGGAAACGGGCGGCTGCCTGACCGACCTCCTCGACATCACGCGTCGCGCCATCGGATGCTCCACGGTCGCGCTTCTCCTGCCCGGACGCGACCAGAGCGTCACCCTGCGCGCCTGGAGTTCCGAGCGCGACGGCATCCGTGCCGGTACGAGCGTGCAACCCGGCAGCAGCCTCCTGGGCACGCTTCTCAAGCCGGAATCGCCCTCCGCCCTCCTCGAGGCCGAACTCCCGCCGGCCTCGCGCGACATCGGGCTCTACGACGGCTCCATCCGTCCCGCGTCCCTCGCGGCGGTGCGCATCGTCGTCCAGGGACGTCCCGCGCTCGCCATGGCCGACAGCGATTCCGCGCTGACGGAATCCGTCATCACGGACCTCGTCGCGCTCGGCGGAGCGGCCGACCTCCTTCTCGAACGCGCCGCGGCCCTGCGCTCCGAACTGCGCGCCCGCGAGATCTGGCAGTCGCTCGGACGCTTCGAACGCGCCATGGGCGCCGCCGCGCGCGAGGAAGCCGCCCACGAGGAACTCCGCCAGTTCCTCCTGCAGTTCGGAAGCGCCGAAGCCGTCTTCTTCCTGTATCCGGAAAGCTTCCCCGACACCCCGACACGCCCTTCCGAGCGCTGGACGGCCAAGGTGGAATGGGTTCTCGGCGCCGATTGCGAACCCGCGAAGGATTTCCGGGTGGACGTTCCCGGTCGCGGCGTGTGCGCCGGCGCGCTCGCCCGCGGGGAGTTCCTGCACCGCCGCGTCGCCCCCCACGAGATCATGCCCTTCCTCGGCCATGGCGAACCCGTCCTGCCCGTCCAGGACGGCGGCGACGCGATCTGTCTGCCCATCCAGCTCGGCGTCGAAGGACGCCCCGCGCTTCTCGCGCTGTTCACCCGCACCGAAAACGCCTTCAACGCCGTGCACCGCGAGCTCCTCGAAACGGCGCTCAGTTCCTTCGGCCAGACCCTCACGCGCCTGCGCGCCGGTCGCGAACTCGAGAAGCTCGCCACACGCGACGGCCTGACCGGCCTCCTGAACCACCGCACGTTCCAGTCCACGTTCCGTCGCGAACTTCTGAAGGCCCGCCGCACGGGCAGCCGCGTCGCCCTCATCCTCACCGACATCGACTTCTTCAAGAAGGTCAACGACCAGCACGGCCATCCCGCCGGAGACACCATCCTGCGCCATGTCGCCTCGGTGATGTCGTCGCAGCTGCGCGACGAAGTCGACATCGTCGCGCGCTACGGAGGCGAGGAATTCGTCTGCGTCCTGGTCGGCACGACGGATTCCGGCGCAGAGGAGACCGCGGAGCGGATCCGCCTGGCGGTGGAGACGTCGTCCTGCGACATCGGCGAGGCCGTTCCCAAATCGGTCACGATCTCCCTGGGAGTGTCGCTCTTCCCCGACGACGCGAACACCGCGGAGGACATGATCGAAAAGGCCGACCAGGCCCTCTACCGCGCGAAGCACGCCGGACGCAACCGCTTCGAACGAGCTCTGTCGGTCGCATCGCGCGCAAGTCGCGAGGCATCGGGCGCGTGACACCGGATCGCGCGTCGGAAGCCGATCTCGAGGCGCCCCCCCCCGACTCGCCGTCGCCTGCTGATACAGCGCGATCGGACGACGACCTGCGGTTCCTCGGGTTGGCGCTCGCCCTCGCGGACGAAGCCGCCGAAGCCGGCGAAGTGCCCATCGGATGCGTGATCGTCCGCGACGGGAAGGCGATCGCGACAGGGCGCAACCGCATGGAGGAAACCCAGGACGCGTCGTCCCATGCCGAGATGGATGCGATCCGCGCGGCGAGCATCGCCCTCTCGAGCTGGCGCCTGGACGGCTGCACCCTCTACGTCACGCTGGAACCCTGCCCGATGTGCGCGGGGGCGATCCTCAACAGCCGCATCGCGCGCGTCGTCTACGGAGCCCCCGACGCACGCCTGGGGGCCTGCGACACCCACTTTCGAATCCTCTCCGAGAATCCCATCCACCGGATCGTCGAGGTCTCGGGAGGCGTGCGCGGCGACGAATGCGCCGAACGCATGCGGGCGTTCTTCCGTGCCTTGCGCACAGGCGAACGAGTACCTTCGCGCAAACGTCGTCTGGCCGACTCGCCTTCCGATTCCTAACTACGGGGACATGCCTGTCCATCTGTTCCTCGACTGGTCCGGAACGCTCTGCGACGACTTCGCGCACAACCGGAACCTGATCAATACCGTCATCCGTTCGTTCGGTGGCGTGGAAACCACACCCGAGGAATTCCGCAGGGAATCCGGTCGTCTGCCACTCCCCTTCTTCATCAATCGCGTTCCTCCCCAAAGCTGCCCCACCCCCGAGCGCATCCACGAACTGTTCAACGAGGCGGCGGCCCTGTTGCCTGTTCCGCAGCTTTTTCCTGGCGTACGGGAACTCGTCGAATGCGCCCGACAGCACGGAGGGAGCGCACGCGTCTTCGCGACCGTCCCCCAGATCGAACTGGACCGGATCATCGACCAGCACGGCCTGCGCCCCCTTCTCTCCGGAGTCTTCGGCGGGATTCTCGACAAGACCCGGACCGTCCCCGAAATCATCGAGAACACGGGCCTGTCCCCCGACGACTGCCTGCTGCTGGGCGACATGCCCCACGATCTCAAGGCCGCCCGCGCCGCCCGCGTGCGCGCGTGCGCGGTCCTGCACGGATACTCTTCCGAAAAGGAACTGCGCGCCGAACACCCCGACGAAATCTGGCACGACCTGTTCGAGGCTCGCGCCTGGCTCGAGCGCCATCTCATGCTCGAAACCCGCTCCTGGCCCATCGCGACGGTGGGAGGACTCGTGTTCCGCGACGACGGCAAGGCCTTCTTCGTGCGCACGGCCAAGTGGTCGGAACGTTGGGGAACGCCCGGCGGCAAGATCGACTATGGCGAAGGCCACCTCGACGCGTTCGTACGCGAAGTGCGCGAAGAGACGGGAATCGAGACGCTCGACCCCGAACTCGTCCTCGTGCAGGACGCCATCGAGGAACCGGAATTCGTCAGGCCTCGCCACTTCCTGCTCCTGAACCTCGTGGGTCGCGCCGCCGCGAAGGAGCATGCCATCGGAGACGGAGGAATACGCCTGAACCACGAGTCGATCGACGGCGGATGGTTCACCCTGGAAGAATCGCTCGAACTGGAGCTGAACCGCCCGACGCGCGTGCTCGTCGAGTTCCTCCTGGCTAGGAGATCGGACGGCGGATGCTTGTCGTCTCGGTCGTCTTGAAGATCTCCGAACGCTTCAGCGCGGCGGTATCGGAAGCCCGGATCATGGCCTTGGCGACCGACCGACTGAGTTCGGCCGCGTTCCATGGCTTCTGGATGAATCCGCAAGCACCCGCATCCAGAAGGGCCTGCGCCTCTCCGCCGAGCGAATAGCCGGAAACCAGCAGGATGCGCAGATCGGACTGGAACTGCCGCAGCATCTGGAAGGTTTCGGGACCGCCCGTGCGAGGCATGATCATGTCGAGGAGCACGAGATCGAACCAGCCCGGCCGGTCGCGCACCAGCATCACGGCCTCCTCGCCGCCCTTGGCCAGCTCCACCGCGTAGCCCAGCTCCCGGAGCGTGTCGGCCGTCGCCTCCCGCACGAACGCCTCGTCGTCGACCACCAGGATGCGACGCCCCTCGATCACGGCGACCTCGAGCTCCTGGGTCGTCTCGATCGCGTCGATGACCGGATCGACGGGAATCCACAAGGTGAACTCGGTCCCCTCCCCAGGAATCGAACGCACGAGGATCGCGCCGTGGTGCTGCACGACGGTGCCCCACACGGCGGCCAACCCCATGCCCGTGCCCTTGCCGGGAGGCTTGGTGGTGTAGAAGGGCTCGAAGATGCGTCGGCGCACCTCCTCGGGCATGCCGATGCCCGTGTCGCGGATGTGGATCTCGATGTGGGGCCCCGGAACGGCCAGCCCTTGCAATGACTGACAGAATTCGGCATCAAGCTCGACGTTCTCGGTGCCGATGAGGAATTCGCCGCCCTCGGGCATGGCGTCCCTGGCGTTGATCGCGAGGTTCAACAGGGCGTTCTGGATCTGGCTCGGATCGCCGCGCACGATGGAATGCTCGGCGCGGAAGTCCTTGCGGATGCGGATGCGCTTGTCGATGGTGCGTTCGAGGATGCCGAGCACTTCGTTGACGACCCCGTGGATGTCGACTCCGGCGGTCTGGATCTTGCCCTTGCGGGCGAAGGCCAGAAGCTTCGCGGTCAGATCGGCGGCCCGCTGGGAGGCGATCACGATGGAATCGGCGTGCCGACGCAGCTGGGGATCCATGATCTTCCGTCGCAGGAGATCGGCGTAGCCCATGATGCCCGCGAGCATGTTGTTGAAGTCGTGCGCAACCCCGCCGGCGAGATGGCCGATCGCATCCATCTTCTCGGCCTGCACGAGCCGATCTTCCAGAGCGGCGCGCTCCACGGAAGCTTCCTGGGCATGCGTCACATCCTGGAGGATGGTGCCGAAACGCCCCTTCTCCGGCGAGAAGGCCACCACTTCGACCCATCGGCCGAGATGCCCCGCGAACTCGCGGAAACGTACCGGCTGACCCGTGACGACCACATCGGCGTAGCGCGCGATCCACGTCGCGGGAATCGTGGGAAAGACCTCGCGCACAGTGCGTCCGACGATCTCGTCGCCGCGCTTGCCGACAAGCGTCTCGAAGGATGGATTCACCCGCAGGAAGCGGTAGTCGACAGGCGTTCCGTTCTCGTCGAACACGAATTCATGCAACGCGAACGCATCCTGCATCGCTTCGAACAGCCCCTTGTAGTCGCTCTGGGCTCGACGCAGATCGGTCGTGTCGATGAGGAACCCTTCGGCTCCGCGGATCTGTCCATGCTCCTGGACCGGACGCAGGGAAAGAGTCTCCCAGCCGACCTTGCCGCCACCGAGATCGCGCGCGAGTTCGGCGGACGAGACCGTCCTCCCGCCGAGGGACTGGAGGATCAAACCTCTGGCGCGGGCGCGGTCGAAGTGGGCGACCATCTCCTCGAACGCCCTCCCACGGGACTCTTCCGACGACTTCATCTGATGGAGAAGCAGGAAGGCGGGATTCTCGTCGACGATGCAACCCTGCAGGTCGACCCGGAAATACCCCGCTTGAGCGCCATCCACGATGGCGCGCAGACGTTCGACGCTTTCCTCCAACCGCAACTCGGCCGAGCGGCGCATGCGCACGAGCGCGAAGATCAGGAGACTGGTCAGGACGACCGCCGCGACGATCTCGGAGAGAAGGGCCCAGCGGTGGAAGTCGGACGGTACGACCAAGGCCATGTGCCCGAACCAGACGCACAACAATACGACCGTCGCCAGCGACAGCATGACAAGAATCGGGTGGAGTGGTCGTCGCATCGGATTCACGCTGGATCCATCATATTCCTTCTCGAGGCTTGAAGCAAGCCCCGAGTGGAAACTCCCCGCAGATTCCGATCGCCGAAGGAAAACGCCCCCAGGCGATTCAGGAATAGACCGAATACTCCGGCGTGTAGACGAATCCCGCCACCCAGGCTTCCATGTCCGCCGGGCGCTCGTAGGTCGCGAGCCCATTGTCGAAGGCCATGCGCGCCACCTCGAGGGCGATCGCACGACTCACCTCGCGGATGCGGGAAAGCGACGGATAGAGATTGCCCGATTCGAGTTCCTCGTCGCGCACGAGCGAAGCGAGCGTGCGCGAAGCCACGAGGAACATGGCGTCGGTGATTTCGCGGGCTCCGGAAGCGACCACGCCCAACCCCACTCCCGGGAAGATGTAGGCGTTGTTGCCTTGTCCCGGCGCGAAGGTGCGCCCCTTGTGGACAACTGGCGCGAAGGGGCTGCCGGAGGCGAACAAGGCGCGCCCTTCGCTGTGGAGGTAGGCGGCCTCGGCCGTGCATTCGGCCTTGGAGGTGGGATTGGAAAGGGCGAAGATCACGGGACGGTCGTTGTACTTGGCCATCGAAGCGATGATCGCAGGCGTGAAGGTGCCCGGCATGCCGGACGCCCCGATGAGGCAATCTGGCTTCAGGACGTCGATCGCCGTGGCGAGATCGGCCACCGGGGCGGCATCGTGCGCCCAGGGCTTCTTGTGGTGGACAAGATCCGTCCGAGAGGCGACGACGAGCCCCTTGGAGTCGACGAACCAGCAATGCTTGCGCGCGTCCTTCTCGGACAAGCCTTCCTGCATCATGGTCGCGACGATCATCTCGCCGATGCCCGTGGCGGCTTCGCCCGCGCCGAAGAACAGGATGGTGGACTCGGTGAGCTTGCGACCGGTCACGCGCAGCGAGGAAAGCACGCCCGCGAGCGCCACGGAACCCGTGCCCTGGATGTCGTCGTTGAACGAGCAGACCTTGTGGCGCCACTGATCCAGGAGACGGAAGGCGTTCTGGTTGGCGAAGTCCTCGAACTGGACGAGGGCGCGGGGCCAGCGTTCCTTGCAAGCCTCCATGAACTCCTTGATGAGCGCGTCGTACTCGTCGCCGCGCACGCGGCGCTGCTTGAGGCCCAGGTAGAGGGGATCGTTCAGGAGGGATTCGTTCTCGGTGCCCACGTCGATCATGACAGGCAGGCACTTGGCCGGATGGATCCCCGCGCACACGGTGTAGAGAGCGAGCTTTCCGACGGGGATGCCCATGCCGTTGGCGCCAAGGTCGCCGAGTCCCAGGATGCGCTCGCCATCCGTGGGCAGGACGACCTCGACATCGTCGCCTTCCCAGTTGGCGAGGACTTCGCGCACGCGGCCCTTGTCGTTGGCCGTGATGTACACGCCGCGAGGACGGCGGAACGCCTTGCCGAATTCCTGGCAGCCCAGACCCACGGTGGGCGTGTAGACGATGGGCATGAGCTCTTCGAGATGATCGGTCAGAGCGCGGTAGTAGAGGGTCTCGTTGCGATCCTGGAGTCCTTGCAGGTACAGGTACTTCTCGATGTCGGACGGCTTGGAGCGCAGGTTGGTCATGACGCGAAGAAGCTGGTCGTCCATGGTGGACACGAGGGGCGGCAGAAGTCCGCGCAACCCCAACTGATCCCTTTCCGCCTCGGAGAAGGCGGTTCCCTTGTTGAGAAGCGGAGTACGCAGAAGCGCGACGCCGCGGGGCATGCTGGGCTTGGTGGACATTGGTCCCTCCCGAAGTGGTTCAAGTGGAGATCGGTAAAAATGCATTCTTCCAGCGACAGACCCTCGTCGCAATCGCAGGGCGCATCGAAATCGGCAAGTATCTTCGGAAAGCTGGCCCCGGACACTCGACAGGAGCTGCGATGGAACACTCGATTCCACTCATCACGACCATCGCCTACGGCTTTGGAATCGCCCTGATCCTCGGCTTTCTCGCCGAACGGATTCGAATTCCGGCGTTGGTCGGATATCTCATGGCCGGAATCGTCATCGGCCCCGCCACCCCCGGCTTCGTCGCCGATCGGCACATAGCCGCGCAGTTGTCGGAAATCGGCGTCATGCTCCTGATGTTCGGCGTCGGTCTCCACTTCTCCCTGCAGGATCTGCTTTCGGTCAAGCGCATCGCCCTACCCGGCGCTCTGGTCCAGATGGCGAGCGCCACCGTGCTCGGCATCGTCGCGTCCTTCGCCTGGGACTGGAGCCTGGGTGCCGGCCTCGTCTTCGGCCTATCCCTCTCATGCGCCAGCACGGTGGTGCTGCTGAAGGCGCTCGAAGCCCGCAAGATCCTCGACTCCATGAACGGGCGCATCGCCGTCGGATGGCTCGTGGTCGAGGATCTCGCCTGCGTGCTGGTGCTGGTGCTGATGCCGCCTCTGGCTGGTCTTCTAGGAGCATCCGTCCCGACCGCGCTCGAGACCGCGCCACTGTGGGTGGTGATCGGCAAGACGCTCCTGGAGGTCGCCGCGTTCGTCGCGATCATGCTCGTCGCGGGCCGCAGGCTGCTTCCCTGGCTCCTGTGGCAGGTGGCGAAGACCGGCTCGCGCGAACTGTTCACCCTGGCGGTGGTGGCCATCGCGATCGGCATCGCCTACGGAGCTTCCGAGCTATTCAACGTATCCTTCGCGCTGGGCGCATTCTTCGCCGGCATGACGATGCGCGAGTCGAAGTTCAGCCATCGCGCCGCCGAGGAGTCTCTTCCCCTGCGTGACGCGTTCTCGGTGCTCTTCTTCGTCGCAGTGGGGATGTTGTTCGATCCTTCCATCGTGCTCGAGCACCCCTTCCAGGTCCTGCTGGTGGTCGCCATCGTCGTCGTCGGGAAGACCCTGGCTGCGATGGGCATTGTCCTCGCGCTGCGCTATCCACTCAACACGGCGCTGACGGTGGGAGCAAGCCTCGCGCAGATCGGCGAATTTTCCTTCATCCTGGCGGGTCTGGGCGTCTCGCTCGGCCTGCTGCCCCAGCAGGGAATGAGCCTCGTGCTCGCCGGATCGCTGATTTCGATGGCGCTCAATCCGTTCATGTTCATGGCCATGGCGCCGCTACGCGCCTGGCTCCTTCGCCGCTCGCACCTGGCACGACGTCTCGACACTCGCACGGACGCCTTCGCCATGCTTCCGATGAGCACCGAGAAGAAGTACCTCGAAGGACAGGTCGTCCTCGTCGGATACGGTTCCCTGGGCCGGCGCATCGCCGACGCACTCGATCAGCGGAGCATTCCATGGGTGGTCGCCGATCGAAACCGCGAGGTCGTGGAGGATCTGCGTCGACAAGGACGCGCCGCCGTCTCGGGAGACGCGTCCGAGGAAGGCGTGCTCGTCCAGGCGCACATCGCGCACGCCGCAATGCTCGTGGTGGCCACCAGCGACCCCGTCGACATGCGCCGCATGGCACACGCGGCACGTCTGCTCAACCCCCGGATCGAAATCGTGGCGCGCTGCGGCAACGAGGACGAATCCCGTCTTCTCTCCGAGGAAGGCGTGGGCGTCATCTTCCACGAGAAGGAGGAACTCGCCAAGGGAATGACGGCCCACGTGCTCTACCGCTTCCCTCCTGCGGCGTCCGCGGAAACGACCTGAAGGTGTTCTGCGCCTCTTGCAGCGAAGGTCGCCACATGATATCCTGTAGCCGTCCTTGGAGTTTCCCTTGGGCGGAAGCCCCAGCGGAGCAATCGATCCTCAAGGCGGCGCAAAAATGATGAAGTGGATGAGCATCGGAGCAGGAAGCATCATCGGCGGGATGCTGGGATGGAACATCGGGCACAGGTTCTTCGAACCGACCACCAGCACGGTTCTGGCCTTTCTCTTCTCGATGCTGGGCACCTGGATCGGCTGGAAGCTGGCGCAGGAAGCCTGATTCGACGCATGTTGGATCTTCGCGGATCCTCTTCCGCGTGAACCGCACTACGGCCCGACCCCGTTACTGACCGCGATCGATTTACCGCACCAGCAAAAAGCCCCGCCGGTCCTTCGACCGACGGGGCTTCGTCATTTTCCGTCCTCAACCGAGAAGGTAGCTTAGCCGAGGGCCTTCTTCATGAGGGGCCCGATATCGGCTGCGGTCTCGGCCACGAAGGCGCCGGCGGCCTTGAGAGCCTCCTTCTTCGCCTGGGCGGTGCCCGACTTGCCTTCGACGATCGCGCCCGCATGACCCATGCGCTTGCCCTTGGGGGCGGCCGCACCGGCGATGAAGCTGACCACGGGCTTCTTCACGAATTCCTTGATGTACTTCGCGGCGTTCTGTTCGTCGGGGCCGCCGATTTCACCAATGAGGACGATGCCCTTGGTTTCGTCGTCGGCGTTGAACTTCTTCAGGACGTCGACCATGTTCAGACCATGGACCGGGTCGCCGCCGATGCCCACCGCGGCCGTCTGCCCCAGGCCCAGCGCGGTGGTCTGGAAGACCGCCTCGTAGGTGAGGGTACCGGAACGGGAGACGATGCCGACCTTGCCGCGCTGATGGATGAAGCCCGGCGCGATGCCGATCTTGCACTCGCCGGGGACCACGATGCCGGGGCAGTTGGGCCCAAGCAGGATGGAACCGCGAGCGTCGACTTCCTGACGCGCCCAGACCATGTCCATGACCGGAATGCCCTCGGTGATGGTCACGATGAAGGGAACACCCGCGTCGGCGGAACCGACGATGGCGTCCGCGGCGCCCGCGGGCGGCACGAAGATCAGGGCGCAGTCGGCACCCGTTTCCTTGACGGCTTCGTGGACGGTGTTGAAGACGGGGATGCCGTCGTGGAGGATGCCGCCCTTGCCCGGCGTGACGCCTGCGACGATTTGCGTCCCGTAGGCCTTGCACTGCGCGGCGTGGAACGAACCCGCCTTGCCCGTGAGACCGATGACGACGACCTTGGTGTTCTTGTCGACGAAGATGCTCATGCCTTCACCCCTTTGGCGGCTTCAGCAACCTTCTTCGCCGCGTCGTCCAGTCCGTCGGCCGTGATCAGGGCCAGCCCCGACTCGGCCAGAAGCTTCTTGCCCTGATCGACGTTCGTGCCTTGCAGGCGAACGACGACGGGCACCTTCACGCCCAGATTGCGCGCGGCGTTGATGACGCCCTGCGCGATGATGTCGCATTTCATGATGCCGCCGAAGATGTTGACAAGGATGACCTTGACCTTCGGGTCGGTGAGCACGATCTCGAACGCCTTCGTGACGGCCTCTTCGTTGGCCGATCCACCGACGTCGAGGAAGTTGGCGGGCATGAGGCCCACCGAGGCGATGAGGTCGAGCGTGGCCATGGCCAAGCCCGCGCCGTTGACCATGCAACCCACCGTGCCGTCGAGCGAGACGTACGAGAGGCCGTACTTGGCCGATTCGATCTCTGCGGCCGTCTTGTCGGCATCGGCGTCGCCGAGGCCCTTCTGACGGTATTCGGCGTTGTCGTCGACGATGAACTTGCAGTCCAGCAGGACCACGTGTCCGTCCTTGTCGACGACCAGCGGATTGATCTCCAGAAGCGAAGCGTCGTACTTCTGGTAGACGGTCCACAGCTGGTTGAGCGTCTTCGCGAACTCCTTGGCGGTGTCGCCCGTGATGTTCAGGAAGTTGCAGGCGCGCACGATCTGGAATCCCCAGATGTCGTGGCCCACGGCGGGATGCATCTTGAGGATCTTCTCGGGATGCGTCTCGGCGATCTCCTCGATCTCCATGCCGCCTTCGGCGGAAAGGACGAGGACCGGATTGTTGGCTTCGCGGTCCAGGAGGATGGAGCAGTAGATCTCGCGGGCGATGGCGGTCTTGGACTCCAGGAGGAGGCTTCCGACCTTCTCGCCGGCAGGACCCGTCTGGTGCGTGACCAGGGTCGAGCCGATGAGCTTCTTCACGATCTCCGCACCTTCGGCGGCTCCCGAGAAGAGCTTCACGCCGCCGGCCTTGCCGCGTCCGCCCGTGAAGACCTGCGCCTTGAGGACGCCTTCGGTAAGGCCGAGTTCGGCCAGGGCGGGGGCGACATCGTCTGGCGAGACGACCACCTTGCCCACGGGTACGGCCATTCCGCTCTTGCGTAGAACGGCTTTGGCTTCGTGTTCGAGAAGTTTCACAGCGTTTCCCTTTCTTCGATCAGGACAACAGAGACTTGCCAGAGGATTTGAGATCGTCGCAGGCTTGGCTGACACGCTTGGCCATGCCGGTTTCCGCCGCCTTCATGTAGGCACGCGGATCGTAGACCTTCTTGTTGCCGACGTCCCCTTCGATCTTGAGGACGCCGTCGTAGTTCTTGAGCATCCAGTCGACGATCGGGCGCGTGAACGCGTACTGGGTGTCGGTGTCGATGTTCATCTTGACGACGCCGTAATCGAGGGTCTCGTGGATCTCGTGGAGCTCGGATCCCGAGCCGCCGTGGAAGACGAGGTCGAGGGGATTGCCGCCGGTGCCGAATTTGGACGCAACCGCGGCCTGGCCGTCGCGCAGGATCTTCGGGGTGAGCTTCACATTTCCCGGCTTGTAGACGCCATGGACGTTGCCGAAGGTGGCGGCCAGCAGGAAGCGTCCGATCTTCGAGAGACGCTCGTAGGCCAGCTGCATGTCTTCGGGCGTGGTGTAGAGCTTGTCGTTGGAAACGCCGGAGGTGTCGTGGCCGTCTTCTTCCCCGCCCACCACGCCGGTTTCGATCTCGAGGATGATCTCGTTCTTGGCGCAAAGCCTCAGGAGCTCTTCCGAGATCTCGATGTTCTTGCTCATCGGGAGTTCGGAGCCGTCGAACATGTGGCTGCTGAACAGGTTCGGAAGACCAGCGGCGCGACGCTTTTCGGTTTCGGCGATGAGCGGCTTGACGAACTTGTCGAGCTTGCCCGGCTGGCAATGGTCGGTGTGGAGCGCCACCATGATGTTGTAGCGACCAGCCACGTTGTGGACGTGCTGGGCGATGGAGACTGCCCCCAAAGCCATGTCCTTGATGGTGGAGCCGGAGGCGAACTCGCCGCCGCCAGTGCTCACTTGGATGATGCCGTCGGACTTCGAGGCCGCCAGGCCTTGCAGAACGGCATTCGCGGTTTCCGTGCTCGTGACGTTGAACGCAGGGAAAGCGTACTTGCCCTTTTTCGCCGTGTCGAGCATCCTGCAGTACTGCTCATAATTGGCAACAGGCATGATTCCTCCGGTAGAGTTGAGCAACTTTTGTTCGGAACGAATACCCGGTATTGAAAACTAGGACCCTGGGAAGGTCGCGGCAATGCAGGATCGCACCATGAACGGAAATCGGCACGAATTCCTGCGAACAGGCACATTCCGGATCCAGGGATCCTCTTTCTCCTGTCACGGCTCCCCTCCATGCGGGGAACTGCGAACGGTTTTTCAGGCCTCGTCCTCTATACTTTCCATGATTTCGCGGATCTGGGCATCGATTCGGAGGAAAATCTCCACCAGATGCGGATCGAAATGTTTCCCCGCCCCTTCGGCGATGATCCGCATCGCCTCCTCATGGGACACCGCATTCTTGTAGACCCGGCGTGAACTCAAGGCGTCGTAGACGTCGGCCACGGCCATGATCCGGGCCGAAAGGGGGATGTCCTCTCCGGCCAGCCCGTCCGGATACCCCGTTCCATCCCATTTTTCGTGGTGCGAAAGAGCGATCTCGGCGGCCGCATCGATGAGCGGATTGCTGCCGTGCAGATTTCGGCGAGCCACGTCGAGAGCTTTCCATCCGGCCCTCGAATGGGTCTTCACGTGCTCGAATTCGTCCGGAGTGAGTCGACCAGGCTTGCGCAACACATCATCGCGGATGCTGATCTTGCCCAGATCGTGCAAAGGCGCGACCTTGGAGAACCTCTCCACCATCTCCTCGTCGATATGCTCGATGAAACGGGGATCGTCCAGAATCGCCGTGCCCAAAGCTCGCACGTAGAGCTGGGTGCGTCGCACATGCCCCCCCATGTCGTCGTCCCGCATTTCGGAGAGCGCCGCCATCGCCATGATCGTCGCGTCCTGCATGGCGCCCAGCTCCCTCGTCCGGCGCAGAACCTCCGCCTGGAGGAATGTCGACTGGTTCTTGAGGATGTCGCGCATCCTCTTGAGCTCCAGGTGGATCTTCACGCGAGCGGCGAGGATCTCGATGTTGAGAGGCTTGGTGACGAAGTCGACGCCGCCCGCCTCGAAACCCCTCTTCTCGTCCGCGGGATCGCTGAGGGCGGTGAGGAAGATCACGGGGATCTCCCGGGTGCGCAGGCTCTCCTTGAGCCTGCGACACAGTTCGAATCCGTCCATGTCGGGCATCATCACATCCAGCAGTAGCAAATCAGGCTGTTCGCCTTCGTCGACGATGCGCAGCGCCTTCTGGCCGTTGGTCGCCATGAGCAGACGGTAATCGTCCCGAAAGAGGGAGTGGATGAGCGTCAGGTTGTCGCGAGTGTCGTCGACCACGAGAAGCACGGGACGCGCATCTGTCGCATTCATGATTCGTCCTTCTTGAGCAAGCGTGTTTCCTCGAGCACCATCAAGGCCTTGTCGAATTCGTAGGAACGGAGAGCATTGTTGAAGACGATGCCGCGTTCGCCCCCCATCCAGGCGAGCAGACCGCTCTCCATGCCGTCGTAGAGGTCGAGGGCGCCACCATCGCTTCGCCGCAGGAGATCGCACAGACGGTCCAGGGACGCCGCATCCGGAGGAGGCGCGACGACGGAAGCGGCGGTTTCGCGCTCCTCGTCCTCCTCGAGAATGACGAAGATCTCGCGCACCAGGCGCATCAGGGAGCGCGCCGCCGAAGCGATCTGGGCCGCCACGTCGGCATCGCCGGAAAGAGCCAGCTCCAGGGTCCTCGCGCGCCGCTGCAGCTCGGAGGCCCCCACGATCCCCGCCGCGGTGCGCAATCCGCGAGCGCGCATGCGGGCATCGTCGCGCGCGCCCTCCGCGACGGCGTTGCCGACTTCGACGAGACTGTCGCCCTGTTCCTTGAGAAAATGCCGAAGCTGTTCCTGGTAGATACGTCCGTTCCCACGTGCCTTGCGGACCCCGCTCCGCCAATCGAGTTCAGACGCGCTCCGCTCTTCCCGCCGGACGTCGGAATCCGTCTTCGTCTCGCATCCTCCATCCCGCGCAGTCCAACGCAGGACCGCCTCCCGCAGATCGTCCATGCCGAACGGCTTGAGGACATGGTCCAGCATGCCGACCTCCAGGCAGCGCGCCCAGTCTTCGTCGATGGAATGGGCCGTCATGGCGACCACGGGAATCGCGCAGAAGAGAGGAGTGCTTTTCATTCTGCGCACCGTCTCGAATCCATCCATCACGGGCATTTCGATGTCCATCAGGACGAGATCGAAGTCCCCGTCCTCGTTCTCGAGGATCTCCAGCGCCTCCTTCCCGTGCCGCGCGGAAACCACGTTCGCGCCCTCCGCGGCCAGCAGATCGGATGATGTCACCCGGTTCATCTCGTCATCTTCGACCAGGAGTATCCGCAGATTCCGCAGCGCGTGTTCGGCTGGCCGGGAGGAAAGATCGTCTCCCAGCGACTCGAAACTCTCCGAATCCTCGGAAGCCTTGCGAAACCAGATCTCGAAATGGAACACGCTCCCTTCGCCGAGGATGCTGTGCACCTGGAGGGTCCCGCCCATGATCTCGACGAGCTTCTTGCTGATGCTCAAACCGAGGCCGGTGCCGCCGAAACGCCGCGTGATCGATCCATCGCCCTGCCGGAAATGCCGCAAGATGTCCGCGCTCTGCTCCGCGCTCATGCCGATGCCCGTATCCGTCACGGAGAACCGCACCAGGACCGCGTCGTCCCGGCGGTCGACGATCCGGCAGGCGACGCCGACATCGCCGGCGGAGGTGAACTTCACCGCGTTCTCCGCAAGATTTGTCATGATCTGTCCAAGACGCGTCGCGTCCCCGGAAAGCGGATGGACGAGTCCCGGATCGGCCTCCACGACGAACCCGATCCCTTTCGCGCGGGCCTTCTCGCCGAAGAGGACTTCCTGCACGCGCAGAATGTCCTGCATCCGGAACGGGGTGTCGGCGAGCGCGATCCGTCCCTCCTCGATGCGCGTGAAGTCGAGCATGTCGTCGACGAGCCGCTGCAACGCCAGTCCCGCCGTCTGGATCTTCTCGGCGTGCTGCCGTTGACACCGTCCCAGCTCCATCCGTCCCAGGAGATGCGAGAGACCGACCAACGCATTCAAAGGCGTACGGATCTCGTGGCTCATGTTGGCGAGGAACATCGTCTTCGAGCGCATCTCCGCTTCGGCACGCGATCGCGCCTCGGCGAGTTCGAGCTCCTTCTCGTGGAGATCCGTGATGTCGGCGATCACGCCGAGAATGCCTACGACCTCTCCATCCCAGTTCAGGAACGGCGAAACCCAATACAGAATCTCGCGTGTCCGGCCATCGCGAAACCGGATGGAACGTCTGTCTCGTATGGACCCGCGTGTTTCGAGAACTCGACGATCGGTCTCTTCGCAAGCACCGTTGGTCTCGGGCGAGAAGAACCCCAGATCGCGCGTGGTATGTCCGAGGATATTTCCGCGCACGACATCGAAGAATGCCTCGAAAGCCATGTTGATGCCCATGTAGCGGCCATGGACATCCTTGGCGAAGACGGGATTGGGAATCGCCTCGACCAGTTGTTCCATGAAGGTCAATTGGTCCTTTTCTTTTTCTCGGCTCCCGTCCGTTTCCGCAAATTCCCGCATGACGATCGCATAATGGGTGGGCTTGCGATCGTCGTCGAAGCCGACGGGAAACGCTTCGGCATCCATCGGATAGTCGATGCAACTCTTCCGGTGCAACGGGATCGAACCCTTCCACGATGCGGCACCGGAGAGCATGGCGGCGTCGATCTCGTCGACGACATCCGCGGGAATCCCCTGCATCGCGATCCCCGCCAGGAAATCGTCCTGCGTGAAACCGCTCGAACGGCACAGCTCGTCGTTGACGAACAGCACATGCCGATTTCTGTCCAGGAGCAGGACGGAATCGCCCACCCTGTCGAGAATGCGTTGGAGCATTTCCGGAATCGGCGAAACTGGATAGGTCTTGAGGGAATCCATGGCGTAGGGCCAGAATACCATGCCGGACTCCGGCGAAGCAAACAAGGTCGCCCTCGGGTTTGCATCTTTGTGGTTCGGAGAACAGCCAACATGATACCCACCACAGCCCACCTCGCGGGTCTGAAGTCACGGGGATTCAACCTCGTGCCCATCTGGACCGAACGCCTCGCCGACACGGAAACGCCGGTCTCGGCCTTCCTGAAGGTCGCGGGCGATCCCGCCCCGGAGCATTCCTTCCTCCTCGAATCCGTCGAAGGCGGCGAAACGGTGGCGCGCTATTCCTTTCTGGGACGCGATCCGTTCCTCGTCTTCCGCGCCTTCGAGGGCCGCTGGCTGGAGTGTTCCGCCAAGGGCGTGCGCGAAGGGGATTCCCCCGCCCTGGAGGAGCTGCGCTCCATCCTGGCGCGATTCAAACCCCACCAGCCGGAAGGTCTGCCCCCTCTGGCCGCATCCGTGGGATTCGCCTCCTACGACAGCATCCGCCTGGTGGAAGACCTGCCCGACACCTGCGAAAACGACCTGGGCATCGACGACCTCCATTTCGGCTTCTACGACGCGGGCGTCATCTTCGACAACCGCCGCCACCGCATCCTCGTCTGGAGTTTCGCGAACCTCCTGGAAGACGCTCCCGAAGATGCGCTGGAAAAGGCGCTCGCTCGAATTCGCGCCCTCGAAGAGCAGCTCGACAAACCATTGAAGAGCTCGAAGCTCGACGTGGTCGCCGAACCGTCCGACGTGACGTCCAACACGACCAAGGACGATTTCCTGAAGAGCATCGGGCGCTGCAAGGAGTACATCCGGGCCGGAGACGCGTTCCAGATCGTCCTCTCGCAGCGTCTTTCGTGCACGCCCAACTGCTCGGCCTTCGACATCTACCGCATGCTGCGCGGCATCAATCCCTCGCCTTGGATGTTCCACCTGCGCTTCGGCGACACGGAGGTTTCGGGAGCGAGTCCCGAAATGCTCGTGCGCGTCCAGGACGGAATCTGCGAAACCCGCCCCATCGCGGGAACCCGCCCCCGGGGAAAGACTCCCGAACTCGACTCGGCCCTGGAGAAGGAACTCCTGGCCGATCCCAAGGAACTCGCCGAGCACCTCATGCTCGTCGACCTGGGACGCAACGACATCGGCCGCGTGGCCGCCTACGGCTCGGTCGCCCCCCACGACCTCTTCGTCGTCGAACGCTACAGCCACGTGATGCACATCGTGAGCTCGGTGAAGGGCCGCCTGGCCGAAGGCAAGGACTGCCTCGACGCGCTCATGAGCTGCTTCCCGGCCGGAACGCTCTCGGGCGCGCCCAAGATCCGCGCCATGGAAATCATCGACGAACTGGAGCCCACGCGGCGCGGCCTCTACGGCGGCGCCGTGTGCTATCTGGACCTCGCGGGCAACATGGACACCTGCATCGTGATCCGTTCCGTGATCATGCAGAAGGGCGTGGCCCACGTGCAGGCAGGAGCTGGAATCGTCTACGACTCCGACCCCGTGAAGGAGTACGAAGAGACCCTCCACAAGGCCAGCGCCGTCGTCCAGGCCATCCGCTCGGCCCATCGCGCCCACGGCGATCTCGGCGGCATCGAATGCTCCATCGCGGAGGACGCGAAGTGATCCTGCTCATCGACAACTACGACAGCTTCACCTTCAATCTGGTGCAGTACTTCGGCGAACTCGTCGCCGATCCCACTCTCGCGAGCCCTCAAGGGAAACCGCGCATCCTGCCGCGATCGCCCTCCGACGCTCCACAAGGTCCGGTCGAGATCCGCGTGGTGCGCAACGACGCCCACACGGTCGCGGAACTCCTCGCGATGGATCCCACGCACATCGTCGTGAGTCCGGGGCCGTGCACGCCATCCGAAGCGGGCGTCTCCGTGGAACTCATCGAAAAGTGTCCTCCGTCCATCCCGCTCCTGGGCGTGTGCCTGGGCCACCAGTCCATCGGCCAAGCCATGGGCGGCATCGTGGAGCGCGCCCCAATCCCCATGCACGGCAAGATCTCCGAGATGCACCACGACGGTTCGCGTCTGTTCGCGGGTCTTCCCGACCCGTTCGAGGCCACGCGCTACCACAGCCTCACGGTGCGCCGCGAAGGGCTTCCCGCCTGCCTCAAGGTGACCGCCTGGACCGACGACGGCCTGATCCAGGGACTCGAACACGTGTCGCGCCCCCTGTTCGGCGTGCAGTTCCATCCGGAGAGCATCCGCACCACGCACGGCAAGCAGATCCTCGCCAACTTCCTCTCCGTGAAAGGAGCTTGAGCCATGACCCTCCAGGAAGCTCTGAACCTCGTCATCGAGAACAAGGACCTCACGCAGGACCAGGCCGCCGCCATCGCGGGCGTGATCATGCGCGGCGAGGCGACGCAAGCCCAGATCGGCGGATTCCTGGTCGCATTGCGCATGAAGGGCGAGACGGTCGACGAGATCGCCGGGTTCGTGCGCGCCATGCGCGAGAACGCGATCCCCTGCCCCATGACAGTTCCCGTCATCGACATCGTGGGCACCGGCGGCGACCACGCGGGGACGTTCAACATTTCGACCACCACGGCCTTCGTGGTCGCGGGCGCGGGCGGCGCGGTCGCCAAGCACGGCAATCGCGGCGTCTCCTCGAAATCGGGCGCGGCCGATGTCCTCTCGCAGCTGGGCGTCTCCCTCGAACTCACCCCGGCCGAAGTCGCGAAGTGCGTCGAAAAGACGGGCGTCGGCTTCCTGTTCGCCCAGTCGTTCCACCCGGCCATGCGCCATGTGGGCCCCGCGCGCAAGGAAATGGCCGTCCGCACCATCTTCAACCTGCTCGGCCCCATGACCAACCCCGCCGGCACGAAGCGTCTCGTGATCGGCGTGTTCGCCAAGCGCTGGTGCCGTCCCTTGGCCGAAGCCCTCGGCAAGCTCGGCACCGAGCGCGCCTGGATCGTCTACGGCAACGGTCTCGACGAGATCACGGCCACGAGTCCCACCTGGGTCGCCGAATGGACCGGCACCGAAGTGCGCGAATTCGAGATTTCCCCCCTCGACGTGGGCCTGCCGCTGGCCCAGGACTCCGAACTCAAGGGCGGCGGTCCGGAAGAGAACGCCATCATCCTGCGCAACGTCCTCTCCGGCAAGGAGAAGGACGGCAAGCGCACCATCGTCGTGATGAACGCCGCCGCCGCGCTGGTCGTCCTCGGAAAGGCCGCCTCGCTCCACGAGGGTGTCGCCATGGCCCAGAAGTCCCTCGATTCGGGCGCTGCCCTCGAAGCCCTGGAATCGCTCGTCGCCCTCTGCAAGGAAATGCGCCCATGACCGGCATCCTGGCCAAGATCGCGACCAGCAAGGCGGCCCAGGTGGCCGCCCGCAAGTTGACGTTGCCGGAAGGCGAACTCGAAGTCCTGGCGCTCGCCTCGCAGCTCCCGCAACTTCCCATGAAGGAATACCTGCGTCGCACTCCGGGCAAGCCCATCAACGTGCTTGCCGAGTGCAAGAAGGCATCCCCGTCCAAAGGGATCCTGATGCAGGACTACGACCCCTTGCGTCTGGCGCGCGAATATCTCGCCGGAGGGGCCTCGGGCATTTCGGTTCTCACCGAAACCGAATTCTTCCTGGGCGACGACGCCCATCTGCGCACCGTGGCGGGTTCGATTCCTCTCCCGGTGTTGCGCAAGGACTTCATCCTCGAGCGCTACCAGATCCTCGAGGCGCGTTGCCTGGGTGCGTCGGCCGTCCTCCTGATCGCCGCCCTCCTCACCGAACAGCAACTCTTCGATCTGGCCCGCGCGGCCGAGGACTTCGGACTCGACACCATCCTCGAAATCCACAGCGAATGGGAACTGGAACCCGCCCTGAAGGCCAAGCCATCCGTCCTGGGGATCAACAACCGGAACCTCGACACCTTCGAGGTCACGCTCGACACCACGTACAACGTGCTGGAGGACGTCCCCAAGGGGACTGTCGTGATCTCCGAGAGCGGGATCTTCACCCGCGAGCAGACCGCCGCGCTGGAAGAAGCCGGAGTGGACGCCGTGCTGGTGGGCGAGAGCCTGCTGACATCGGGCGACCCGGCCGCCGCCATCCAGCGCCTCAAGGGGCTGTGAAATCCGAGAAATCTTGGCGCCCGTGGAATCCAGGAATCCGGTGCAACGTCTTGAAACGAATGGCGATGCATTCCTTTTCCCCTCATCTTCAACAGGCGGGGAGAGACCGGTGGTCGGCTCTTTCGGGCTTTTCGGGATTTCCCGGGAGCTTGTCCGTGTTCCTGTCCCACTACACTTAGCCTAGAGAACGGAGGTCGCATGTTTCCGCTGACCCCAATCCCTCGCGGTACCGATAGCCAGCCCAAGCCTCCTCGGCGCTGATCCTGGTCCTCTTCGCCTCTTGAGGTCGTCTCGGTCGGAATTCATTCCGGCAGGCAGCCACCAACAGGCTCGTAGCTCGGAGATCCACCATCGCAGCAAGCGCGGCGATGGGTGTGTCCCGCATCCAGGAAGGACCGATGCCAAAGCCATTCGGGGAAGGCATCTTCTCTGGACAATGGCCCTGCATCTGCGCTTTTCCCATCGCATGGAGCCCCTGCTCGAAGGGCTCGACGATCTCCTTGGGGAGCGGTGGACGGCCTTCGAGCATCCGCCCCGGATCGTCGTTCCGTCTCCTTCGGTGGCGCGCTGGCTGAAACTCCGTCTGTGCGAACGACGCGGCCCGCTGGTGGGCCTCGAAACATCCACCCTCGAAGCCACTCTCTGGAAGGCCCTCGCCCCTGAGCGGAACGACCGTCTCCTGCGCGTACCCGTACTGCAACAAGCCCTGCTCGCCGTCTTGTCTCCCGAACTGCTGGAAGAGCCCGCCTTCGAATCGGTCCGGCGCTTCCTCCGTCCTTCAGGCACCCTGGACCCGCGACGCAAGGTCCAGTTCGCCCACGAACTCGCACGCCTGTTCCTCGAGTACGAGTACAACCGCCCCAGCGTCTGGAACGACGGCTGGGCCGTGCCCGGACTCGACCACCGCTGGCCCGACGCCCCCTACTTCTCTCCGCAGGACGACAACCCCACCGAAACCTGGCAACGCCGTCTCCACGGACTCGTCTTCGCCCCCGAAGGTCCTCTGGGGAACGACGAATCGGTCCGTTATCTGGGACTGCCACGCCTGCACCGCCTGCGCCACGAAGAGGGATGGGCACCTGTTGGGGAGCCGCTGATCCTCTTCGGAATCGACAAGGTGAGCCACTTCCACCGCAACATGCTCCTGGAACTGGCCCGCACGAGCGATCTGCACGTGTACCTCCAGAACCCCTGTTCGGCCTTCTGGGAAGACCTCGACACCTCGCGCCGCCGCCCACGCGGACGCCGACGCGCCGAGGCCATCGCATCCCTGCGCTTCCACCGGGACGCCACCACCGACGAATGGCAGGCAGAATCCCTCTCGGATCGTTGCTATCCCTCCGCAACCACCGACCCGCTGCTCCTCGAACGCTGGGGCCGGACCGCGCGCGAAAACATCGCCCTGTGGTGCCAGGCCGCCGACTACGACTTCGAGGACTCGGGCGACGACGTCGCCCCCCCTGGAACGCTCCTCGGCACCGTCCAGGAAGCCCTCCGGCAGCGCCACCCCGGCCCTCGCATCGAACCACTCCCCCTTTCCTCCGGCAGGATCGCGAGCGGCGAGCAAGACATCGACGGCAGCATCCTGCTGCTGGAAAGCCCCGACCGCGGACGCGAGATGGAAGCGATGCGCAACCAGATGCTGTCATGGCTTTCCGAAGACCCCTCGCGGACGGTTTCCGACATCGTCGTCCACCTGCCCGACCCGTCGCGCCACCGCGTCGAGATCGAGCGCGTCTTCGGCGGGTTCGAGTCCTCCGATCCGGGACATCTCCCCTGGACCATGCTCGGCGTCCCCTCGTCCGAAAGCCTCTGGGCGCGCGGCGCGCTCTCCCTGCTGCATCTCGCCTGCGGCACGTTCGACCGTCCCGGCGTCTTCGCGCTTCTGCGCAACGGACTCTGTCGCCGCAAGCTCGGCATCGACGAAGCCACGGTGGCGTTGTGGGAGGAATGGAGCGAAGGCACCGGCATGATCCGCGGATGGGACGCGGCCGAGCGCGCCGCCGAAGGATGTCCCACGTCGCTGCACACCTTCCGCGCGGGCCTCCAGCGCCTTCTGCTCGCGCCGTTGGCGGGCCGCGAGGGCGTCCCTCTCCCGGGAATCGAGAGCGCGCTCCCTCCCTGGCGCGACTTCGACTCCACCGACCCCGACCGCCTGGAGCGATTCTGCGCCACCCTCGAACGCCTCCACGCCGACTGCGAGCGGTTGCGACGCGGCAACGCCGTCCCCTCGCGAGCCGTGCGCGAACTGCTCGAACTCCTGGACGCATGGCTCGATCCCGCCGACCAGTCCGCCGAGGCCGGCGTGCGACGTTCCCTGCACGACGCGCTGGAAGGCGTGCGTCTGCGCGACGGAAACCCCATGGGCATCGTCGAGATGACAGAAATCGTCCAAAACCTCGTGGAGGGCGAGCTTCCCGGTTCTTCGCGCGCCTGGACCGGCGCCATCACCTTCGCCCCTCTGCGCGCGGGGAACGTCCTCCCCCACGGTCTGGTCCTGATCCCCGGCCTCGATGCCGACGCCTTCCCCGGCGAACGCGGTGCCAGCGCCCTCGATCTGCTCTCGAAACGGCGCATCGTGGGCGATCCCGACCTCGTCTCCGACAACCGCCACGCGTTCCTGCTCGCGTTGCTCTCGTGCCGCGACCGGCTCGTCCTCTCGTGGCGCGCCTGCGACATCCAGAAGGACGAGCGCAAGGATCCATCCCCGGTCGTTCTGGAATTCGAGGAGGCCCTGCGCCGCGGCTTCCTCGATCGCACCTTGCGCCGCCGTGTGCGCCTTCTGGAACGCGAAGCGGCCCGATCCGCGACGGAACTCGACGATCCCGCGTGGGATCCGCTCGCATCCGGCGCGGGAAGCCCCGCGCCTCTCGGCGTCATCCCGCCGCCCAAGGCCACGGCCACCGGATCCATTCCGCGGATTCCGTCCTCGCGCCTGAAGGAATTCCTGCTCGACTCCTGGAAATACAGGATCGAGAAGGACCTGGACGCCACCGAAGAGGAACTCCCCGACACGGTCGGCAAGACGGACGAAGTCCTCGACTCCTCGCCGCTCCTGCGGGCGAACATCCGCAGGGATCTGTTCCCGCGACTCGTGCGCGAGGCCTGGGACGGCAAGGACGCTCCGGCTCTCGCGAGGCTCGCCAGCGAGAGCCATGGGCGATCCCTCTGGAATTCGGACGCACCCGAAGGAGCCCAGGCTCGCGAAGAACGACGCGCTCTCGAAACCTGGGCCACGGAACTCCACGCCCGAGCCGCGCGTCTGCGCTCCATGTACCCGCGCCACCGTCTCGAAACCGGATGCGACCTGGGACTGCGCACGCCCGGCCAGCCCTCCGAAATCGCCGTCCCGTCGCGCGACGGCCGCCGCGTCCTTCTTTCGGCGCGATTGCCCGCCGTCCTGGTCGCCCCCGACGCGACCGGAACGTCCATACTCCTGTGCCCTGCCAAACCGTCCTCCAAAAAGCCCTGGTACGAATTCCGTCGTCGCGTCGAACCTCTGCTGTGGGCGCTCCTCGCGCAACGGGCTTCGGGCCTCGAGACGCGCGTCCTCATGGTCCCCACCGAAACGGGAATGGACAAGGAGGAGTTCCTCGAGCCGCTCCCCGACACGGCCATCGACTCGTGGCTCCCCGACGTCCTCGAAGACATGCTCGCCCAGCGTTGCGAATTCCTGCCCGCGAACATCGTGGTCGAGAAGCGGACGGCCGATCTCGACGATCTGCGCGAAGCCCTCGAGGATTCCACCTGGACGCCGCCTCTCCAGTCTCTGCTCGATCCGTCGCTTCCGGGCGAGGACGAAGGGGACGCGTCCATCCTGCGCGGACTCGTGGAACGGCGCCTCGGACCCTTCCTCCGGCTCGAAGAGACGGAATCCGACAAAACGGAGGATGCCGCGTGAACCTCCCCGACCTCGATCGTCACGGCATCGTCGAAGCCCACGCCGGCACCGGCAAGACGTACACGATCGTCGCCATGGTCGTGGAGCTCCTTTCGCGCGAACGCCTGGAACTGCGCGACATCCTGCTCGTGACCTACACGCAGAAGGCCGCGGGCGAACTCGCCGAGCGCATCCGCCATGGAATCGCCGAAGCGACCGCCACGACGGACGACGAATCCCTGCGCGTCCATCTCCGGAACTGCCTGGGGCAGCTCGGGGAATGCTGGATCGGCACCATCCACGGCGTCGCGCTACGCATCCTGCGCGCCTGGCCATTCGAATCGGGGCTTCCCTTCCGGACGGAACTCGTCGACGACGCGGAAGGACTCGACAGCGCCCTGCGCGCCATCTGGCGGCGCGATCCGTTCCGCCTGTCCGACGAGGATGCAAGCGCATTCCGCGGCGGCAGGAGGATGGAGAAGATCCTCGAAAGCGCCCGAAGACTGGCCAACGGCGCGCTCGACCCCGATGCCGTGGTCCTGCCTTCGGGCTTCGATGCGCCCGAGGCGTTCGACGCCCTGCGCGTCCAGCGGAAAGGGCTCCCGGACGAGCGCGCCGGACTCGCCGCGCGCGTGGCCGAGACGGAATCCGTCTTCCTTGCCGGGCTCGAGGCGAGCATGCGGGAGGCGGAGCGGGTGGACGCGTCCACCTTCTCGAAGAAGTTCACCGGCCGCTGGAACACCTGCCTCGGGAACTGGCGCAAGTGCCTCGGCGCATCGCAGGCGCGTTCGAGAACCAAACTGTTCGGAACCGGCAAACCCATCGCGGAGTCCTTGTCCAACGACGACCGATCGAACCACCAGGCCCTCGAAGCGGCGCGTATCTGGAACGAGCGGAACGAGGCCTGGACGAACGCGCTCGAAGCCGACTGCGCGCGTCTCGACGAACTCGACGAGGCGATGGAATCGATCGACAAGCGATTGCGCGCCGGCGTTCTTTCCGGCTGGGCGACGCTCGCCGCCCGGGAATGGAAGGAGCGGAAGCGCTCCGAGGGACTGCTCTCCTACCAGGACATGCTCGAAAAGCTGCGCGACGCGGTGTTCCACGAGCCGTTCCGCCGGGAACTGCGCAAGCGCATCCGCGTCGGGATCATCGACGAGTTCCAGGACACGAGCGCCCTGCAGTGGGACATTTTCCGTCATTGGTTCGTCGACGACAACCCCGCGCGCGATCCGCGACTCTTCCTGGTGGGCGACCCCAAGCAGTCCATCTACTCCTTCCAGGCCGCGGACGTCCGCACCTACCTGCAGGCCTGCCGCGACCTCGAGAAGGCGGGCGGCGCGCGCTTCCAGCTGCGCCACAACTGGCGCAGCACCCCGGAACTCGTCGGCGCGCTGAACGGCCTTCTCGCGAAATCGACCTGGTTCACGCCCGACATCGCCTACGACGTCCGGAACGAGGTGCTCGCGCCGGACCGCGCCGCGCCCTCCGAACCGTCCGCGAACAGCTGGATCGGAGAACCCGTCCGCATCGCCGTGTTCGACGGTTCCGCCGGAGCTCGTCGCGCCGCCTACGCGCGCCACGTCGCGAACACCATCCTCTCCATGCGGGGCCGCACGGTCGTCCTTCCCAAAGGCGACGCGTGGCAGGAAAAGATCCTCGACTGGGGCGACTTCGCCGTGGCCGTCCAGGCACGCTCGAGCGTCGCGTCGTTCCGGCGGGCCTTCCGTCGCGCGGGGATCCCCTTCTCGCTCTACAAGGAAGCGGGCGTCTTCTCCTCGCGCGCCGCGCTCGAGTTCGCCGGCCTCCTCTCGGCGCTCGTCGAACCGCCTTCGGCCAACCGGCGCAAGCTGCGCGCCCTCCTCACCCGCTTCTTCGGCGTCGCCCCCGAGGAACTCGATCCCGCGCGGCACCTCGCCGAGGACGCGCCCGCGTCCCTCGCGTTCGAGCGCCTGGCGCGCCGCGCCATGGAAGGCCGCTGGCCCTCCCTGTTCCGCGAAATCCTCTCGGCCACAGGCGTCCAGGGACGGATTCTGTCCGAAAGCGACGGCGACCGCGACTGGATGGACCTGCGGCAGACCATGGCGCACGCCCTGGAATTCCTGGTCCTGGGGCGCGGCGGAATCCACGAACTCCTGGAACACCTGGACCGGCTGGCGCAAGGCGAGGAGACGGCCGCGGAAGACCGGAACCTGCACGCGCGCGCCACCGACCGGGAGCGAGTGCGGATCCTGACCATGCACGTCTCCAAGGGGCTCGAATTCCCCGTGGTCTTCCTCTCGCCGTCCCAGGATCCGAAGGGGCGGGACGAATCACGCTGGATCGAGGAATCCGAAGGCAGGCTCCGCCTCCATGTCGCGCCGAAGGACCACGAAAGGGACGACGGAAATCGGGATCCCACGGTCGTCCAGGCCCTCGAAGAAACCGGACGCATCCTGTACGTGGCGATCACTCGTCCGAAGCTCCTGCTCGAGATGCCGTTCTTCGCGAGAAGCAACGGCAAGCCGGACAACCTGCTGGCGAAGCATCTCGCGCCCGCCGTCGAAGGGAACTCCGAAGGCGTCGCGGTGCTGCATCCGACCGACACGCAGGCCTCGCACGCGACCACCGACGGTATCTCCCGCGACATCGCCCCGCCCGAGCACCGCGATGTCGCCACCCTGCGCCTCTCCGAGCGCAGTCTCGTCCTGTCGTCCTATTCGGCCCTGAGCCGCGCGGCATCCTCGCCCGGACTCGAGGGCCGCCCCAACCGTTCCGAGGAAACAGAAAACGCTCCCGCCACCGCGCCGGCCATCCTTCCCGACGCGTGGCTTCCCCGCGGCACCTCCACGGGCGACGCGCTCCACGAACTGCTCGAATCGCTCCTGCGCCAGGACGACCTCTCCTGGTGCGCGGACGAAGCGCCCGCATGGCTCCTGCGCGACGCGGAGTCGTCCCTTTCGGCGCAAGGCCTGGATCGCACCCTCGCGCCACGGGTCGCGCGGCTTCTCCTGGACGTCCTCGCGTCGCCCCTGCCCCTGCCCGGCGGAGGCCAGGTGCGCCTGGCCGACCTTCCCAAGGGCGACCGCCGCCCCGAAGTCGAATTCCACTGCGCATTCGACCGCGAAGGGAACATTCTCCTTCCTGGACGGATTTCGTCAAGCGCGCCGCGCAAGGGCTGGCTCGTGGGCTACATCGACCTCCTCTTCCGGCACGAGGGCGTCTGGTACGTGCTCGACTGGAAGACCACCACCCTTCCCGGATGGGACGAAGCCTCGCTCCGGGAAGGCATGCGGGAGCACGACTACGAACTCCAGGCCGCTCTCTACACCCGGGTCGTCGGCGAAGCCCTTCCCTCCGTCCCCTGCGGAGGAGCCGTCTACGTGTTCCTCCGCGCCTCGGCCGGATCCCCGGTGCCCAAGGACGCGCCGCTTCCCGGCGTCTGGACCTCCCCCGCGACGGGCCGGGAACCGCACCTGGTCCGGTCCCGCCTCGAGGGCTGGATGCAACGGCGACGGAATCCGTCATCACGGAGCGAAGAACCATGACCCCCCTCGACCGCGTCCGGACGCGCTACGCCCAGGCCTGGACGGGAGGCGACAGCCTCTCGCCATCCGCGACGGACGCGCTTCCCCCATCGGAAGTCGACCGCCTGTCCTTCGCCCTCCTCCTCTCGGGCCTGCTCGATCCCGCCGATCTGCGCCGCGCGCGCTGGTTCTCCCGCGACGCGTCCGAATCGGTCCTCCTGCTCCTGCTCCAGGCGCGATTGCGGCGGGGCCACGGCAGCGCGTCGGCTGCCGATCTCGCCGCCGACCTCGAATCCATCTGCTCCACGCCCTTCCCCGCGCTCGCGGCGAGCGCGCTCGCTCCGCTTCCGGAAGCCCTCGCCGCCGACAGCGCCGTTCTCGGCACGCTCCTCGCCGAGGCCGTCGCGAGAACCGCCGCGGAACCTGAAGCGCTGGTGCGCGCCGACACGCGGCAGGAAGGAATCATCCTCTCCTTCGCCCGTTCCCACGAGGCGCAATCCCTCCTGGCCTCCCGCCTACTCGACAGAATCCGTCATCATGCGACCGAAGCGAACGTCGATCCGGCGATCGTGGACGGGATCTGCGACCGCTCCCCGTCGCTCCACGAAGGACAGAAGGACGCCGTGTTGCACGCCCTGTCGTACCGCACCGTGGTCGTTTCGGGAGGCCCCGGAACCGGCAAGACCACGGTCGTCGCGCGCATCCTCGAAGCGCTGTCGCGCGTCGAGATCGGCTTCGAGCGCGAATCGGTCGCCCTCTGCGCTCCCACGGGGCGCGCCAAGGCGCGGCTCCAGGAAAGCATCGGAACCGCCCTTCCCGCCTGGGGCGCGCTGTCGGCGTTCACGCTGCATTCGCTCCTCGGGCCTCGCCCCGACGGCAGTTTCCGGCACGACGCGGGCAATCCCCTCCCCTACGCCATGGTCGTCGTCGATGAAGCCTCGATGATCGACCTGGCCATCTTCGCCGCCCTGCTCGACGCGCTCGCCCCGGACACGCGCCTCCTGCTCCTGGGCGACCCCGACCAGCTTCCCTCCGTCGAGGCCGGAGCCGTGTTCGGCGACCTCGTCGAGGTCCTCGGGCAGGGAGAGTCCTTCCCCGGCATCCACCACGCGCGCTTGACCTTCACGCACCGCAACAGCGGCGACATCCGGCGGCTCGCCGAAGAGGTCAACCGCGGCGAGACGGAATCCGTCTTCTCTCGCGAGCCCCTGGATCCCGGGGCGGGCGCGGCCTTCCGGGAGACGCTGCGCACCGATCCCGCCGGAACGGTGCGATGGATCGGAGGCGATCTGGAAGACGCCCTCCAGCTCTGGTGGGATCTCCACGGAACCGGATCGTCCGACCTCGCCCTCAAGGCGGAGGCCGACGCGATCGGACGCGCGCGCATCCTGTGCGCCACGCACCAGGGAGCATCCGGGCGCGAGCGCATCAACGACCTGGGCGACCGCCGCCTCCAGGCGCAGGCGCGACGGGAAGGACGGGCGCCGTCCACCGGTCGCCCCGTCATCCTGACGCGCAATCTTCCCTCGCACGACCTGTGGAACGGGGATCTGGGCGTACTCGTGCAAACCGAGGGAGTCCAGCACGTCCTGTTCGCGCGCAGTGAAGGCTTCCGCACGCTTCCTCCCGAACGTCTCGAAGGGCTGGAGCCCGCCTGGGCCATCACGATCCACAAATCGCAGGGCTCCGAATTCGACCACGTCTTCCTGGTGCTTCCGGATGACGACTCCCCGCTCCTCACGCGCCAGATCCTCTACACGGGTCTCACGCGCGCCCGCAAGACCCTGTGGATCTGGGGACGCAAGGATCTGTGGGCCTTGGGATGCATGCGCCGGGAACTGCGCTCCTCCCGGCTGAGGGAACTTCTGGGGTCCTGAACCGGAACACGCACGACCTGTATTTGGACTCGCAAGAACCCGGTTTCGAAACAATTGCGAAACATCCAGGTGCGATTCCGTCTCACCCAAAAGCCTGCAACGGTACCTTTGCCGAATCGAGGATATGCTGCATGCTGCGGCGTTCCCCCGGTTCGTCACCCAACCAAGGCTCTTCCCCATGCTTCGCGTCGCGATTCTGTTCTTGTCCGTTCTGGCAACGCTTTCCGGAGCCCAGACCATCTGGTCGCTTTCGGGCAAGGTTGTGGACGCAGAAGCGGGCAACGGCCTGAACGCCGTGGAGGTTTCCTTGGCAAAAGCGGGGCTGCGTGCCACCACGGCCAAGAACGGAACATGGGTGCTCGGGAACATTGCCGGAGTACACCCCCGCTCCCAAAAAACCAGCGGGGGCGAAAACTTCCTGCGCATGGTCGACGGCCGCCTCCTGCTGCGCTTGGACGGCATGGACATCCGTGGACGGAGAATGGAGAGCACCCACTCTCCCTTGCCCTCCCCCGTCGCCGCCCGCGCTCTCGAAGCCGTCTCCGACACGCTCGTGTACACCCGCGATGGTTTTGTGCAAAAGCGCGTCCCCATCGTCACCTCGGCCCTTGCGGATATTGTCGACAGTCTGCGCCGCATCCGCTACGAGGGGTGGGTCGATTCGTCCCACGCCAACCGCAAAGCCGACACCGTCAACGGGTTCCTGCGCGGACCACGGACTCTCACATTGCGCTGGAGCAAGCAAAACTGGGACCGGATGATGAAGACCATGGCCGACTCCTGCGGTGCCTTCGGGACCAAAGGCGCCGGAGATGCCACGAGCAAGCTTTGCAGCGAAGGCCAGTACGACTACATCGAGACGAGCGCGATGATCTGGGTTCCCGCCGACATCGAGACCGACGGCCAGGTCTGGAAGAACGTGGGGGTTCGACTGAAGGGCAACTGGTCCCTCCGGAGCGCCTGGACATCAAAGAACTACGCCCTTCCTTTCCGGTTCAGCACCGACAAGTTCGAGGATTCCCTGCCCGAAACCAAGAACCAGCGGTTCTACGGATTCCAGAAGGTCAGCTTCTACAATGCCGAGCAGGATCCCACGGGCATCCGCGGTGCGGTGGCCAGCTCCATTTTCCGTCAGTTTGCCGTGGTCACTCCGTTGTCCGTACCGGTGCATCTCATCATCAAGTTCGGCGACACCACCAAGGACGTGGGGGCCTACGAGATGGTCGAGGTTCCCGACGAACCCCTGCTTACGCGCTTTTTCGGGAACGATTCCGGCAATCTCCACAAGCCTGAATCCAAGCTCGACCAGTTCGTCGCGTCCGAATGGATGGACGAGGACATCCCCGGCGACCGTACCGATGCAAAGGGCCTGATCTCGGTGATCAATGCGACCAACCGAACCACCGACTCGGCGGCTTGGCACCGCGACTTGGAGGCGATCTTCGATGCCGACGGATTCCTCCGGTGGCTGGCGGCCAGCACCGTCATCATGAACTGGGATTCCTACGGGATCTATCCCCACAACTACTACCTGTTCAACGACAAGGGCCGGTTCCGGTGGATCACCTACGATTTCGGCAACAGTTTCAACTACACCATGGGCTCCAGGACCAGCATCTGGTACGACGAGCCCGCAAGCCCCTTCGGTAGCCAGGATTCCTATCCGCTGATCAAGAACCTGCTGGCCGACGAGGGCTATTGCGAGACGTACCGGGCCTACGCGAAGCAGGCGTTGGCTGGTCCAGCCAACGTGCAGAATTTCCAGTCCCTGGTCGACAAATACGGGCAGTGGATCTCCGACGTCCCGAGCACGGTGTCTCCCGTTTCCAGTCTTCGCACCTTCATGACGGATCGGATCACCGAGGTCCAGACCTCGCTGGACAACAAGTCCTGCCCGATCAAGTAGGCCCTGCGCCCATTAGGGGCGTCGCGGAATGGTGACAGATTGTCCTCACATTGAGCCCTCCCGCTGGACAGGACAACCCCGCCGCGGACGCTTGGCGGCATATTCATCCGCGATACCCGGAGAGGAATCCATCCTCGATTCGTCTTCGCACCTTCGGAAAGGGCCGGGCCGTGAACGTCATGTCGATCCGCACACTGGCGATCTGCTGCATCGCCCATCTCGCCCATGCGCAAAACTGGAACTTGTCGGGCAAGGTCGTGGACGCCGAGGAAGGCAACGGGCTGAACACGGTCGAAGTCTCGCTCGCGCAAGCGGGCCTGCGCGCCACCACCATCAAGAACGGCACATGGAGCATCAGCGGGATCGTCGGCGTCGAGCAACGCCGATCCATCCGATCCAGCCACCCGGAAAGCTTCCTGCATCTGGACGATGGCCGCATCCTTCTGCGCATGGACGGCATGGACATCCAGGGTCGTCGCATGGGCGATGCCTCGTCTCGAGCGCTCGCATCCATCGCGAGCGCACCCCGCACGCTGGGCGCCATCGACACCCTCGTCTACACGAAGGACGGATACGTCCAGAAGCGCGTTCCCGTCTCGTCCTCCGCCCTCGCCGGCATTCTTGACAGCATCCGTCGCATCCGCGGCCCGGAGTGGGTGGATTCCAGCCACTCCAACGGATTCAAGCCCGATACCACCGACGCCTTCCCCGACACCCTGCGCACGCTCACGCTGCGGATCTCCGCCGCAAGCTGGGACCGGATGACGAAGGCCATGACCGATCTGTGCGGCGCGTACGGCACTCCCACCAAATGCACGGTCTCCGAGGCCGACTTCATCGACAACGCCGCCCTGATCTGGATTCCCGGAGACCTCGAGGCCGACGGCCAGGTGTGGAAGAATGTCGGAATCCGTCTGAAGGGTAACGGATCCCTGCAGGACGCTTGGTCGAACAAGCAAGCGACGCTCCCCTTCCGCATCAACATGGACAAGTTCGAGGATTCCTTCCCGACGATCAGGAACCAGCGGTTCCACGGCTTCAAGAAACTCAGCCTGTACAACTCGAGCCAGGACGGCAGCGACATCCGCGAGGCGATCGCCGGCGAGATCTTCCGCAGCGCCAATGTTCCGGCCTCGATGTCGGTTCCCGTCCACTTCAAGCTCGTCCACGGGGACGTGGCGCAGGATCTCGGCCCCTACTCGATGGTCGAGATTCCCGACAATCCTCTGTTGAACCGCCTCTTCGGCAACGACTCTGGGAACCTCTACAAGCCCCTCTCCCAGCTCGACACGTTCGTGCAGTCCGAATTCCAGGACGAGGATCTCGAGACCGACTACGCCGACGCGAAAACCCTGATCGCCGCGATCAACGCCACCACGCGCACATCCGCACCGGCCACGTGGAGAGCCGAGCTGGAGAAGGCGATCGACATGCGCGGCTGGATCAAGTGGCTCGCGCTCAGCGACGCCATCGGCAACTGGGACGAGTACGGCATCTTCCCGCACAACTACTACCTCTACAACGACGCAGGCCTCCTGCGATGGATCTCCTACGACATGGGCTGGAGCCTGGTCGACCTGACCGACGAGCTGATCTGGCACCAGATCCCCGGCGGAGATTTCGTCTTTCCGCTGGTCGACAACGCGATGGCCGATCCCGTCTACTGCGACGAGTACCGTGCACGCATCGAAGAGGCCATCTCCGACACGGGAGCATTTTCGGCGACGAGCTTCCGCAGCAGAGTCGAACGCTACGGGAAGATGGTCTCTTCCATGCCCTCGACACTGGACGGCGTGAACGAATTGAAAACCTACGCAGAAAGACGCCACACCGCGATCAGGAAGGCTCTTGCCAGCCACGAATGCCCCTGACCCCGAGGAACCGCGCACCCCCATCGCGAACGCGTCCTCACCGCCCCCACGAAAAAGGAGAGTCTGTCCCGTTGGACTCGAAAGAACACAAAAGCTGCGGGAAACTGCTTCCCTTTCCTGAAACAGGGTGGTGACATTCTGTCAGCACCGGTAGGTTGCGAGAGTGATCAATACTGCTCTTTTGCGGAAGCATTGGGCGATACTGGTCTGGTCAGGCTCAGGCTTCATCCGTTGTCCATTCTTCGCACTTTCAGAAAGGGGCGGACCGTGAAATCCGTGTCCATCTTCGCGCTTGCGATGTGCTTCGTCGCGAATCTCGCAGCAGCGGATAGCTGGAACCTTGCAGGCAAGGTGGTCGATGCGGAAGAAGGCAACGGCTTGGGTTCGGTCGAAGTCACGCTCGCCCAGGCTGGACTGCGCGCCACCAGCGCCAAGAATGGCGATTGGACCATCAGCGATCTCGTAGGCGTGCAGCAACGCCAAGCCATCCGCGCAACCCGCACAGAAAGCTTTCTGCACCTCGAGAACGGTCGCCTCCTGCTCCGCATGAACGGCACCGATCTCCTCGGTCGGCGCACCGTCTCCGCTCTCCGCGCCCAGGAGCTCGCCACGTTCGCGGGCGCACCGCGCACGCTCGCCACCATCGACACCCTCGTCTACACCAAGAACGGCTACGTCCAAAAGCGCGTTCCCGTCCTCTCCACATCCATTACCGGCATCCGTGACAGTATCCGTCGCATCCGCGGCGCGGAGTGGGTCGATTCCAGCCACTCCAACATCAAGCCAGACACCACGGACGCGTTCCCCGATACCCTGCGCAAGATCACCTTCAAGTTCACCAAGCAGAACTGGGACAGCCTGATGAAGGCCATGACCGATTCGTGCGGCAAATTCGGCGGATCGGGAGGAGGCTGGGGATCTTCGGGCACCAATTGCGCCGTCGGAACCTACGATCTCATCGAAAACTCCGCTTTGATCTGGGTTCCCGCCGACATGTACGCCGACGGCCAGATCTGGAAGAACATCGCCATCCGCCTCAAGGGCAACGCATCCCTCCAGAGCGCCTGGGGCAAGGCATCGTACTCCCTGCCGTTCCGCATCAACACGGACAAGTTCGAAGACTCCTTCCCCACCATCAAGAACCAGCGGTTCCACGGCTTCAAGAAGCTGAGCTTCTACAACTCGGAGCAGGACTCCACATCCATCAAAGGCCCCATCGCCAGCGAGATCTTCCGCGAAGCGAGTGTCGCCGCTCCCATCACAGTGCCCGTTCAGCTATTCCTCGACCGCGGCGACAACTCCACCCTCGATCTCGGCGCCTATGAAATGGTCGAAGTCCCCGACAACCCGTTCTTGAACAGGAATTTCGGCAACGACTCGGGCGACCTCTACAAGCCCCTGTCCAAGCTCGACACATACATCGACAGCGAATGGGTCAACGAGGACGTCAAAGGCGACTACTCAGATGTGAAGGCCCTGATCGCCGCCATCAACGCGACCAATCGCACCAGCGACTCGGCGGCCTGGCACCGCACCCTCGAGAAGATCCTGGATGTCGACGGCTTCCTGAACTGGCTCGCGGTCAGCACCGCCATCGTCAACTGGGACGCCTATGGTGGCTTGGCCCACAACTACTTCATGTTCAACGACAGTGGCACGTTCCGGTGGATCACCTACGACTTCGGATGGAGTTTCGACTACTCGATGTACCAGGTCATCGGGCAATCCCGAACATCCATCTGGTACGATGCGACCGGCGGATTCATGAATCTCGGGCCGTTCCCGCTCGTCAAGAACCTCCTGGCCGACAAGACCTACTGCGAGAAGTACCGAGCCTACATGGTCAAGGCCGTGGCAGGCCCCGTCAGCGCCGCGAACTTCCAGGAGAAGGTCGATCGCTACGGCAAGATGGTGTCTTCCATCCAGAAGACGGTCAATCCGGTGACGAACCTGCGCGGATTCATGGCTACGCGAATCCCGGAAGTCAACACGTCCCTGTCGAACAAGACCTGTCCCGTCAAGTGATCCCCACTCGTTCATCGCCAACCCGATGACGAGGCCCGGAAGCCAGCCCTTTCACTCGGGGGCTGGCTTCTTTCTTGCGCACCTCGCGAAGCACGGACGGAAAATGTCATCCGGACCGGCAAGTCCGGGCATGCTTGCATGGAACGCCGGGATGGGTCGCCGCGATCCCCGCGATTTGGTATGTTGATCGACTCATTGTCCAAGTTTCGCAACACACCGCTTTCGTTCCTTCTCGCATCGGTCCTGCTGATCGGATGCGGCGGAAGCAAGCCACAGGGCGGCCCTCCCCCACCCCCAGCGGTTCCCTTGCTCGTCGCGATCCCCGAGACCCCGCTCTCGTCGCTGCGAATTCCCATCGCCGTCGACCTCGATTTCCTCTCCCAGAAGGTCCTGCAAAGCCTTCCGAAACCCCTTCTGCGCGACACGTTCCGCCGCGAAGTGCAACCTTTCGCGTTCGCACCTCCCGTGGCCGTGGCGCTTCGATACCAAGCCGAGATGGAAGGAATGAACCTCCGTCTGAACGGCGACGAACTCGTCGCCGTGGTGCGCGTGGGATTCCGCGTGGGCGGCACGGTCCAAGGCGGCGGCCTGTCGATGGGCATGGCATCCTGCGGCGAGCGTGCCGGCGAACAACCCGGAGGCATCGAATTCACCCTCAAGGGAAAGCTCTCCTGGGGGCCCGACGGCACCTTCGCGTTCTCGCCCAGTCCCTGGACGCTGCGCTGGACCCGCCCCTGCGAACTCACCGCCTTCCACGTGAGCCTGGAAGACGTACTGAACCTCCCTGGCGTGCGCGAGAAGATGCAGCTCACGGTCGACGACGCGATCCGCAAGCTGCCCGAAGCGATCCGGATCCGCCCGATGGCCCAGCAGACGTGGGCCCGCGCCTCGATGCCGATTTCCGTCAAACCGGGAGTGTTCCTCTCCACCCGGCCCGAATCGCTCTTCGTTGGTCCCATCCGCGGCACCGGCAGGACGCTCCAGACCTCCATCATCGTGCTGGCCCGCCCCCGCATCTCCTCCGATTCGACGGATTCCGTCAAACCGATGCCTCCCTTGCGCGTGGACGCGTCGCCCGACCCGGGATTCCGGATCGACCTGCGGGCGGGACTCCCGCTTCCCGTGGTCGACTCCGTCCTGACCCGGACGGTACGCGAACTGCGTCTGGAGAACGACGGCAAGCCCGTCCGCATGGAAAAGGCGCGCATCTTCGGCGGAGGCGACGGAGCCGTCGTCGCCATCACCTTCCTGGAACCGTTCAAGGGCGAAGTGTTCCTGCGCGGGGTCCCCGAATACGACAGTCTCGCGAACGCGGTGCGCTTCGCCCATCTCGATTTCGATGTCGCCTCGCGAAGCTTCCTCCTCAAGGTCGCGGCCGCGATGATGCACGGCACCATCCGCGAATCCCTCGCCAAGGCCTGCGTGCTCCCCATCGGCCGCTTCCTTCCCGACCTCTCCGACATGCGCTTCCCCGTGGCCGACGGCACCGCCGCGCACGTCGCCGTGACGCGCATACGTCCTCTCGGAATCTCGCTCGACGACTCCACGCTCCAGGCCTGGGTGCGCGCCGAAGGCGTCGCCACGATCAGCGTGGGCGGGAAGTAGCCTCAGGGCGTCCGGAGGGCGACGAGGGCGCGATGGTCCATGCGGACGCGCACGAACTCGACGCCCTGCGCGCGCGGAAGATCGACGCGATTGGATCCCTCGGTCGTCGCGACGGAGCGACTTGACAGGATCCGTCCGGATGGGGAAAGTCGGTCGACGACAGCCGTCCCCGCCCCGGATGCGGCGAAGACGACGCCGCGGGAATCCACGCGCAGACCGGCGGAGCGCACGACGGATCCTGTCACGGCGTCGGGGCACGCCACGGAGGCAGTGTCGCGCGTCAGGTAGTTCTCTACCGCCCATCCCGAAACACCGCGATCCCACGATACGGGCCAGTAGAGGTACCACTTGCTTCCGGAGAGCCCTCCGCGCGGGGGCCCCGCGATCGTGCCCGACTCGCCGCAGAGCGCCTTGAACACGAGCTTTCCGCCCGCGGAATCGCGCACGTTCGCCCACTGCCGCAACCGCACGCGATCGCCTTTGGCGGCCGTGAGCTTCCAGAGCAGGCGCACCTCGATGTTCCCGTTGTTCACCATGCCCAGATCGTCCCAGAAGACGCCGTCGCCCAGATCGATGCCCGCGCCGTTGAGGACCGTGCGTCCCGAACCGTCGAGCTTGCCGTTGTACCCGTCGCGGAAGGCCGCCAGAGCCTCGGGCGTTCCGCGCGGAAGATCGGAGAACGTCTCGCGCAGGGTGTCGTGCCACCAGTCGTCCTTGGTGTTCCACGGCCCCACGTCGAAGACGGGAACCTGGATCGTGTTGGGTCCGTTCACGAGCTCCACCATGAACTCGCGGGACGAATCGTTGGCGTTGAGGGCGCGCCTGGATGGAAGGGCGACGAAATGGTCGGCCTGCTTGATGACGTGACCGTTGGAGGTCGTGAGCCCGACGAGCCCTTCGCGCGTGGCGAACACGCTCCACGGCCCCGCCCACGGAGTCGCCACGGCCGCGACCATGGACGCGCGGGCGGCGGACGCCGCGCCGTCGCTCCCGCGCGCATGATGGACCGACGAGTCGAGCGACGCGGAACCGGGTTGGAACAGGAGGCGCGGAGCCAGGACGGCGCCAGGCGGGAGCGCGACGCGCAAGGAGGGCCAGACGGAACCGTCGCCGACGACCACGAGCGCCGAGTCGCGTTCCTCGCGCAGGGGGATTCCGGAGAAGACGAACGCTCCGACGGAATCCGTCATCACGTCGCGGGAGACCGATTCGGCGCGCAACGAGACGGACGCGCCCCGGACGGGACGTCCCCACGCGTCGAGCACGCGTCCGAGCGCGTTGCCCCAGGCTTCCGGTTCGGCGGCCGCGCGCGCGGCGGCACCGGACTCGGGAACGCCGCCCCATCCACCTTCCTGGGCCGACGGAGCACCGATCGCGCACAGGATCGAGACCAGTAGCAGGGGCTTCATGCGGGGATCTCCAAGGCGATCTTGCCGACCACGCGGCGCGACTCGAGGGCCGCGTGTCCCGCGGCCACATCGGTCCAGCGGATCGTGCGCGTGCGCGGGGAAGGCAGAAGACCCGCGTCGGCGAGGTCGGCCACTTGAGACAGAATCCGTCCCTGCTTTTCCGGCTCCAGCCCGAGGCGCGCGCGGGCGAACATCATCTCGAAGACGATCCCGGCGCGCTTGGGGATGAGCGGCAGCACGTCCAGCGACGCGAGCGCGGGACCGCCCGCGATCACGCAGATGCGCCCCAGCGGGGCCACGAGATCCACCAGCTCCCGCACCATGGAATCGGGTCCCGTGTGCAGGATGAAGTCGGGAGCCCGCACGAGCTGCTCCTTGAGCGGACGAGCGTGGTCGATCACTTCGTGCGCGCCGCGCGCGAGGCACCAGTCGCGGCTTTCAGGGCGACTGGCGGTCGCCACCACGTGCAATCCCATGACCTTCGCGGCCAGCGGCACGGCGATGGAGCCCACGCCCCCCGCCCCACCGGTCACGAGCAGATGCTTCCCCGTGGCGCGTCCCGCGTCCAACTGCTCGAACAGGCTTTCCCAAGCGGTGAGCGAGACCAGCGGATAGGTCGCGGCATCTTCGTCGGAGAGCTTCGCGGGCGCCTTCGCGACGATGCGATGGTCGACCGTCTGGAACTGCGCGTACGATCCGGCGCGCCCCGTCACGCCCGCGTACCACACGCGATCGCCGATCGCGAAACCGCGCGCCTCGGAGCCAACGGCTTCGACGATGCCGCAGGCGTCGAAACCAAGCACGAGAGGTGGATCGGAAACCACCGTGGAAGGCTTGGACCCGGAAGTTCCCGCGCCCGAACGAATCTTGGCGTCCACCGGATTCAGCGCGGCGGCGCGCACGCGCACCAGGAGATCGGAGGCTCCCGGAGCGGGAACGGGAAGTACGCACTCCTCGAACAGGTCGGGCGCACCCAGGCGGAAGAGGCCGATCGCACGCATGCTGGTCTTGTCCATCCGTGGAAGCCTAGAATTCGGTCGAGTCGAGGTGGATGGTCACGGGTCCGTCGTTGAGGAGACGCACCTGCATGTCGGCACCGAAGCGGCCCGTCTCGACGCGGATGCCGTGCCCGCGCAGATGGTCGCAGAACCGCTCCCACACGAGCCTGGCCCGCTCGGGCTCCTCGCCATCTGTGAATCCAGGACGCCGCCCGCGCTTGCAGTCGGCGTACAGAGTGAACTGCGAGACGCACAGGACGGCCCCGCCCACCTGCGAGATGTCGAGATTCATCCTGCCCCGATCGTCGGCGAACAAGCGCAGATGACGGATCTTGTCAGCCATCCGCAGGAGATCGTCGTCGGTGTCGCCGCGGCCCACGCCGAGCAGGACCAGGTACCCCCGCCCCACCTCGCCGACGACCTCGCCCCCGATCGAAACGCTCGCCTCCGAAACCCTCTGCAGCAAAGCTCGCATCGATCCAATCTAGGATGGTCACGCACTCCGCCGAAGCTCCTCCCACTCCAGGGGAAGTTCGAGCTGTTCCCAGAATCCGTCATCCTCCTCGGTGCCGCCGAAGTGGCTGGTCTGGATGCCCAGAAGCCGCACGGGCAGGAGGCCGACTCCCGTGTCGGCGAGAAGCTCGGCGGCGACGCGCTCCAGGGTCGCCGCGTCGTCGATCGCCTCGTCGAGCGTGCGCGAGCGCGTGACCTGGCGGAAATCGGCGAATTTCACCTTCAGGGTGATCGTTCGTCCCTGCATGCCGGCACGCCCCAGCCGCTCCGACACGCGCCCGGAAAGCTCGCGCAGGAATCCGCGCAATACGAGGATGTCGGCCACGTCCCGATCGAACGTGTCCTCGGCACCGATGGACTTGCGCTCCCGCTCCGATTCGACGGGACGATCGTCGACGCCATCGGAGAGCATCCACAGGAACGAACCCGAACGGCCCAGCAGGAAGCCCATCCTCTCGGGGCCAGCGCGATGGAGATCGCGCCCGGTGCGGATTCCCGCATCGAGCAGGCGGCGCTCGGTAACCGGCCCCACCCCGTGGAAACGCCCGACCGGCAACGAATCGATCACGGCACGCGCCCGTTCAGGTCGGAGGATCGTGAGGCCGTCCGGCTTGCGCATGTCGGAGCCGATCTTCGCGAGGAACTTGCAGTAGCTCACGCCCGCCGAACCCGTGAGGTGCAACTCGGAACGGATGCGCTCGCGGAGATGCTGGGCGATGGGGGTCGCGTATTCGATGCCCGCCTTGTTCTCGGTGACGTCCAGGAAGGCCTCGTCGAGGGACAGGGGCTCGATCAGGTCGGTGAACTCGTGGAAGAGCCCGTGCAGGTGCGCGGAGGCCTCCTTGTAGGCATCGAAGCGCGGCTGGACGAAGATGGCCTCGGGGCACAGGCGCGCCGCCTGGGAGCACGGCATGGCGCTATGGACGCCGAATTTCCGAGCCTCGTAGCTTGCGGTGCAGACGACCGACCGCGAGTTCGGCGGACCACCCACCACGATGGGCCGCCCTCTCAACTCCGACCGATCGCGCTGTTCGACGGCCGCGTAGAACGCGTCCATGTCCAGATGGATGATCTTGCGAGAACATCTGTTCACTACTCAAATATACACAATACCGACCTACTGGAGCTTGGTCTTCACTCCAAGCTTCACGATCGTGTTGGTAAGGACCGGAGGTGTCTTCGCGTCGACCTGGACCCAGGCGATGACGCGCCAGGGGTAGATGCCCGACGAGACCACGCGCCCGTCCTGACCGCGCTGGTTCCAGAGGACCCGGATGCGGTAGCGGTCGAGCTTGTCGGGATTCATGTCGTCGAGATCCTGCTGCGTGAGTTCGAAGGAAAAGCCGCCCGCATGGATGCCCATGAGGTCGTACACGTAGACCTGCACGCGCATCGGATGGTTCACTTCGATTTCCAGACCGTTGCAGTCGGTGATCTCGGGGCAGACGTCCCGGAACTGCTGGTCGCCGGAATTGCCCAAGTAGCCTTCACCCGGACGCCAGGGAGTGTAGTCTTCGCGATCGCCGCCATTGGTGGCCGTGATGACGAATCCCGACTTGCGCGTCTCCGACTGTCCCTTCGACGAGACCTTTCCGATCGGATCGACGACACTGACGTCCAGGATCGGCTTGCGAGGATCGCCCGTCACCTTGATGGACCAATCGACATCGTCGGTCGACACTCGATTGCCCGCCGTGTCGGACACGCCGCCCAGGAAGCGGATCTGCACGCCCGGATCGGGCACGCCGTCCTCGCCCGGAGGCAGCGGGATGCGGATCGTCATGCCGTCGTCGGAGATCTCGAGGCTTTCGGCGGGCACCTTCACCCACTGTCCGCCCACCTTGATCTCCAGCCAGTTCCCGGTCGAATCGAACACCACGGGCTCCGAGACCTTGATGGTCAGGATGTCGCGCCCGTCGTAGTCCTCGGTGCGATCCGTCGTGGCCGAGAGGATCACCGGCGCCACGCCGTCGACGACGTCGAAGACGAGCGCCATGTCCTTCTTCACGGCCTTGCCCGCGCTGTCGACCACGGTCACCTGGGCATGGATCGTGCCGAGGCTGTCGATCGTGCTCGAAGTCCAGCCGTAGGGCAGCGCGGGATCGAGCTTGATGACAAGAACCGACGAATCCCTTCCCGTGCCCGTGACCTTCCACAAGGGGACGCCGTTCTCGTCCACGACCTGCTTGCCATCGGATCCCAGGAGCGGAACGCCGCCCGGAGCCTGGTAGACGATATCGCCCTCGGCGTCGCGCAGGGGCTTGCCGTCCGAGCCCAGCGCCGCGATGCCGACGAGCACGCGGACGGTCTTGCCGTCGATCACCTTCTCGACTCCGGCCTGGCTCTTGTCGCCGTAGGTGGACGTCACGCCCGGGCGCGTGTTCTCGCCGGGACCTCCGTAAGAGATGTCGAATTCCGGCAACGAGTCCGTCCAGGCGCGCGGGAACTGGACGACCACGGCGTCGATGCGTCCGTCGTTGTCTGTATCCACGTAGGTGGCCGTACCAGGCTCGTTCGGGTCGATGACGATGGTCGAGGTCGCCGTGCCCACGTTGCCCGCGCGATCGGGCTTCGAGCTCACCGAAATGACGTGCGGCCCCGTGGTGGAGAAGCAGAGGGTGGTGTCGTGACGGATCGTGTCCGCACGATCGGCCTCGTACCAGATCGTCGCGATGCATCCGGCCGACCAGTGGCTGCCGTTCGGTGGCGTCTGGATCCACACCTTGGGCGGGATCGTGTCGAGGCCGACAAGGCCGCTCCCGCAACCCTTGTTGCCCACGGCGTCCTCGATGCAGCGCAGGACCTTGTTGATGGAATCCTTCAGCGTCTCGCCATCCTGGTGACGCGACGTGTCGCCGTCGTCGATGGAGATCCACTTCACCTGGACGTCCGTCTTGTTCACCCAGGGCGTGTCGGTCGGCGAAACCACGAGCCAGGTCTTGCCGCCGTCCTTGCTGACGTGCGTGATGACGACCACGGGCGGCGTCGTGTCGAGCGTCACGTGGACGCTGTCGCAGTCGCCGTTCCCCCACTGGTCCTCGTAGCACTTGACGATCGTCGAGCGCCCTTCGGGAAGAAGCGTGTCGTAGGGCGTCATGGTCTTGCCGTCCACCGACCAGGTGACGGGCACCTTGCCGAGGGAGTCGAGATCCTTCTTGCCCAGCTTCGCGCCTTCCTTGGGCGTGAGGATCTTCACTTCCGGTCCGACGTTCGTGTTCTGGATGCGCACGTGCAGGACGCTGTCCGTCCCCGGCGCGAGATGCAGGAAGTCGCCCAGATGCAGATCGAACTCGCGGTCCTTTCCGACCTTGTGGTCGTTGCCGTACTTGAGGACGAACGTGGCGACCGTGTCGCCGGGCTTCCAGGAGAGGCGCACCGAGCTGTCGGCGTCGAAGTACACGTCGGCGGCCTCGCCCGTGCGGGTGACGGAGGTCGCGGTGCTCCAGTTCGAGGAGCGGTTCAGCAGGACCTTCACGGCGAGCTGCCCGTCGGCGTCCTTCACGGTGACGGAATTCGTCCAGAAGCTCGCCTTGGACGCCGTGTTTCCATTGCGGATCCAGATCACGACGCTGTCGTGCAGGACGGTGTCGCCCGCGAGCGGCGCCAGGGCCTCGTCGGCCGTCCAGTCGTGCATGCGGAGAACCACGCGCAGATCGGGACCGTCGCGCCCGTCGTCCAGCGTGGCGAACACGAAGGACGTGTCGAGGTCCATGCGCGTGAACGTGGGCGTCGAACCTTCGCGCGAGGTCTGCACGAACGTGGTCCAGGATGGCGTCGTGTTTCCCGTGGGATCCGAGAGGGTTCCCGTGTACTGGGCCGAGGGATCCTTGTCGCTGCGCAGCGGACGCACGGCCACGCGCACCTGGATGGACTTGCCGCGCACCACGGAGATGGCCGTGTCGCGGAATCCCAGGTAGGGCGGCGGATCGATGTTGAAGATGGAGAGTTCCGTCTGGGCGCGGCCCGGATCGACCTTCACGGCGTAGGGATTGACCAGGGAGAGGTCGAGGATGAGCTTGAGGTCGGCGGTGCGCACCGAATCGTGGCGGATGCGGACCGGAACCCAGAAGACCGAGTCGCCGGGCTGGATCACCAGCCGCACCGTCGTGGCCACGGTCGCGGGCACCTTGGACGTGTCGCGGATGTCGGCCTGGTCCGGCTGCAGGAGCACGTAGTTGGTGTCGCGCACCGCGGTGCTGCGACTGTCCACCGACACGACGAGCGTATCGGGGTACAGGGCCTTCGCGGTCAGGAGCACCGGCACCCAGGCGATCGAGATCGTCTCTTCGATCGTATCCTTGGCCACGGGGAAATAGGCGCGCGCGCTGATGCTGTCGTCGTCGAGGATCGTGCCCACGTTCGTGGAGCCCGTCGCGTCGACGCGTCCCCAGGTGGCGGCGGAGATGCGCGTCTGGAGCACGCGATCCGCCTGCTTGATGTCGTTGCCGTGCACGACCACCGAGAAGGTTCCCGTGCCGGAGAGGACAGGAACCGTCCCCGATCCCGAGGCCACCGCGGAGTAGTCGGCGCCGAAGGCGCCGTGCGCCGTGCTGTAGGCGAGGCTGTCGCGTCCGTTGCCCGCGTAGTCGGCGACGGTGTTCCAGGTGAACGACGTCGCGAGGCGGCTCGTCATGGCGGCGCCCGTGGAGTCGCGCAGCTCGACCTGGAAGACCATGTGCGTATCGACGCCGGCGGGCCCTTCGAAGACGCTCGAAGGCATCACCCAGAGGTACGGCGCGCCGAGGGCCGGGACGATGGCGCCGGGAGCGGTCGAATTGCCGACCGTGAAGGCCGCGAGATTCGAGAGATCGACATGGAAGTGGCGCGTGGTGTCGTACTCGTTGGGCCGCGCGAGGATCGAGACGGGCACGAAGACGGAGTCGCGAATGGTCGACGCGCTCGTGGCGACGGCGACGTAGTCGGTGTCGGCGATCGCGCTACCGTCGCGCGTGGCCCACGAGAAGGGCAGGTCGATCGCGGAAGCGCGGTCGAGCCAGACGCGGAACGAGAGCGGCGTCTTGACCTTCGGGCGGACGATGCTCGCCGAGTCGATGTGGATGGCGGGGACGGCGTATCCGTTGAGGATCGTTCCCGTCGCGCTGTCGTGGAGGTTGGAGAGGCCGTTGGTGCCCGAGACGGGTGCCACCTCCACCTGGAAGTGGCGCGTCGAGTCGTACTTGTCGGTGTGGATCAGCGCCACGGCGAACGTGTCGACTCCCCCGCCCGCGGCGAGGGTGTCGGGCGACGACGAAGCGCCGACGAAATTCGTCCCGCCCTTCGCCGATCCGTCGATCGTGCTGAACACGTAGGGCACGGCGATGCGCGAGGTGATCGGATTGCCGGATGCGTCCACGAGGCGCACGGGGAAGCGGATCGCCGTGCTGGTGGACTGGTTGGCCGAAGCCGAGTCGACGAGGAGGCGCGCACCCGAGATGGCGCTCGTGATCGTGATGGTCGCGGCCGTATCCGATCCAGCGGCCACGGTGGCGAGCTTGGAGGTGTCCCAGACGGGGATCGTGAGCACGAAGTGGCGCGTGCTGTCGAGCTGGTTGGACGCCTTGATGGTGATGCGGATGGTGTCGGTGGAAGCGATCTTGCTCGACCCCGCGACCAGCGCGAAGTCGACGCCGTTCACCGCGCCGCCGTCGACGGCCGCGAAGCCGTAGGTCGACGGGAAGGTCGCGCCGCGGCTCAGCCGCACGGGCACCTTGAGGACGAAGTCCGCGGCCTGGCGCTGGACCGTGGTGTCGTCGATGGAGATCGCGGGCTTGGGCCAGCCGTTGACGATGGTTCCGACGCCCGTGTCCTTCGCCGCGGAGAGACCCGTGTAGGTGCCTGGAACCAGCGCGACCTTGAAATGGCGGACGCTGTCGAGCAGAGGATTGCGGATCAGGGAGACGCGGACGGAATCCGTCAACACGGCGGCCGGGAAGGATCCAGCGGTCCCGGACGGGACGCCGGTGAAGTGGACGCCCGCCTTCGCCGTGCTGTCGAGGGTGGACCACGTGTACGGGAGCGCCACGGAGGAACGGACGGCCACGCCGTCGGACTGGCGCACGAGCTGCACCGGAAGGCCGAGCGTCGTGGACGTGGACTGGTTGGCCGTGCCGTTGCCGATCACGAGCTTGACGGCGGGCGAGACCAGCGTGTCGTTCACGATGGAATCGAGCTTCTTGGCGCCGAAGGTGGAGTCGAGCACGAGCTGGAAGACCGCATTCGGCTTGAAGATGTCGGCCTTGGGGACGACCACCCGCACGTCGATGGAGGAATCGCCCGGCACGAAGGAGAACATGCCGACGGGAAGCGTCACATCGGTCCCGATCGTGGTGTTCGAGACCGCGACGAGCTTGATCTTCGCGGATGCGTTCACCTTGGTCGGAACGACCTTCCCCGACACGCGATCGACGATCTGGAGCCGATAGTGGAAGGCGGTATCGAGAGCCGACGACACGGGCCTTGTCAGCCTGGTGGGAACCACCGGCACGAGGCGCATGTAGAGTTCGCTCTCGTTGTCGACGATGGTGCCTACGCCGGAGCTGTCGGTGGAAAGAGGGCCGAGCGATCCGTTCGTGACGCTGTCGAGGACCACGCGGAAGGTCTCGTTGGTGTATTCGTCGTAGACCGCGTCGCCAAGGACCTTGATCAGGATCGAGGCCGTATCGAAGGTGGGCTTGATGGACACGCTCCCCTTGGCGACTTGCACGTAGTCCCTGGTTCCAAGCGCCGTGGTGCCACCAGCCTGCGCGGTGACATCGACGGTGTGGTACCACACCGTCACGGCACTGCCGTTGATGTGGTCCATCTTCAAGGGAAAGCGCGCGACCACGGTGTCGGGTGTGACGCCATCCGTCAACAGATCCGGCTCCCCGACCGTCGCCTTGAAGACCTTCACGTCGAAGCTGATCACCGGAGGATCGGGGAAGAAGGGGATGAACTTGCCCTCGCCGCCGTTGAACTGGTTGGCCGCCCGGAAATGCCGCCCGAACATCTGGCCGTACAGCTTGATCTGCGAATTGGCCTCGATGGTTCCCGTCGGCGTGCTGAGGGTCGCCCAGATGTCGGCATCGGAGTCGAAGTAGATCTTGGCATGCGGCCCCGCCGCGATCATCACCGTACCGCCCGAGAAGTCTTCGGCGGAATCGCTGATGCCGAACTTCGAAGCGATGTAGCCGCTGTCGGCTCCGACGAAGATTCCACCCGAATGCGTGGAGAAACCATTGTTGGCGTAGATGATGGTCCGCTCGCCGGTGGGCTGGTAGGTCACGATCTTGGCGCCCGAATTCCACAAGTCCACCTGGTCGAAGTAGTAGAACCCTTCCCCCAGGACCAGAACCTGGCCAGCATAGAGATCGACGTTGCCGTAGTACCCCGGAGGCAGCACCTTGCCGGCAGGAATCGTCTTCGCAACGCCGGCGAGATTGACGTAGCTCACTCCCGGATAGTTGGTGCAACCCGTCACGTCGGTCGCGTAAGTCGCCGTGATGTGCTCGCGAACGGTCGGGAGCGTGAAAGCCAGACCATACGCCGGGATCTTCGTGGAGTCGAAGAAGACGGGACTCGAGAACGGAGGCGTGTAGGCGGTTGTCGAAACCCCTTGGCCACCGACCCTGAGAAGCGTCGTGGCATCGGCCTTCGCATTGTCGAAGTAGACCAGATCGTTGAAGACGCCCTCGTGCGCGTAGAGCGTGTCCTTCACATGGAGCTTGTTGACGTACACGGAGTTCTGGAGAACCGTGTCGTTGCCACCCACCCACGTCTCGGCGCTGTCCGTGCCCGTGTTGGAGCTGAAGGACATGTTGCCGTCGATCTGCACCTTCGAGAGAGCGCTGGTGAAGATGGTCTTGCCGAAGGACGCGTTCTTGAGCACCCACAACGAACTGTCGAAGAGCTTCTCCTGGGCTTCGGCCGCCCAGAGATCGCCTCCAATCAAGGTGGGAGTCTTGAAGTGGCCGCCATTGGCGATCTTCACCCAGTCCCCCGCCCCCACATTGCCCTCGTCGGCGGTCCCGAACGTTCCGTTCGACGTGGTGATGGTCGAATCCATGTACATCCAGTAGCCGTTCAGGACAGAATCCGGCGAAAAGATCTTCATATCGATGTTGGCGGTGGACCCGGCGGCGGAAGCGCTTCCCGCGAGGAATCCCAGCACGAGGAACACGGACGACAGGAGGGCGAAGACGCCACGCCCACGCACGGAAAGGGAATCATGCTCGAGGAGCGTCGGAGGATTGGACGGGGAGAAGGGACAAACGTCGGATCCCGACAGGGCAGGATGGACGCTTTCCTGGCAAGCAGCTCTTTGCCGGAAAACCATGGGACACCTCTGTATCAGCCTGATGCGACCGGGACGATCACACCTCAACAATCTGATACAGTTTCCTGATTCTCGCCGATAAATGCAAGGGTCCGTACGACTTTTTCTACTGAACGGCAATACAACTCTAAATATTCCAGATTGGAATGGACACCAGAGAGTACACCCCTAAACCTTTGAATTTCAGGGACTTATGGAATAACGAACTGCGTCGGAGTCCAAACATTCCATTTCGCCGGGAAAACAGGTTTTCCAGAACAAAAAACCCCTTCCGCGGAACTTTCTCGCGAAAGGGGTTTTCCAAAACAACAGGAAAACTCGAATCATTCTCCGCCGAAATAGCAGTCTCTCAGCGAAGCGGAGATTTCACGCCAATGCGGACAACCTGGTTGGTCATGATCGGGGTCCTGCGATCGGGATCCATCACGTAGGAGACGATGCGCCACAGGTAGACGCCCGTACCGACCACCTGTCCGTCCTTGCCGCGCATGTTCCACTGGAGCTGGATGCGCACGCGGTCGAGCTTGTCGGACTTCAGCCCGTCGATGTCCTCCTGCGTGATGTTGATCTCGTCGTTGATCACGAAGGTGCCGGAGAGATCGTACACGAACAGGAAGAGGCGGACGGGGCGGTTGACGTAGACCTCGACGCCGTTGCAGTAGCGCAGATCGGGGCAGACCTCGCGGATGTCCGGATCGGACGAATTCGTGTAGCCGCTACCCGGCTTCCACCATTCGTAGCCGGACTCGCTGTCCTTGTTGGTCGCACGGATCACGAAGCCGCCGTCGCGCGTCTTGTTCACCTCTTCGGCCGGCACGGTCTTCACCGGATTGGGAAGCTCCAGCTCGAGGAGAGGTGGACGCGGATCGCCTTCCACCTTGGTCGCCCATTTCGTCTCGGAAGGAGCCTTCGAGTTCCCCAGCGTATCGGAGACACCCGTGCCAAAGCGGACTTCCAGCCCAGGCCGGACCGAGCCATCTTCACCAGGTTCGACCAGGATCACGATGCGACCATCCTTCAGGACCGTCAGCGATTCGGCGGGAACCACGTGCCAGACGCCGTCGATCTTCACTTCCACCCAGGTGCCGGCGGAATCGAGCTTGATGGGTTCGGAAGGCGTGATGTACACGGAATCCTTGCCCGTGTACGACTCCGTCCGCACCACTTCGGCCTTCGAGATGATCGGAGCCACCGAGTCGGCCAGCGGGAAAGTCGCCTTGAACGTGCTCGCCACGGTCTTGCCCGTGGAATCGACCACCGAAAGCGTCACCTTCATGGAACCGGAATCACCGGCCGAAACGGACGTCACGCCATACTTGAAGGGCGTGGCGAGAGGCACGACCATCCGGGTGTAGTCCTTGGTTCCGGGGCCAGGCACACGGTACATCTCGAGACCGTCGGCGTTGTAGACGACCTTGCCCGATGCATCGCGGTAGACCTCGCCAACAGGGCTCGTCACCACCTTGCCGGTCGCACTGTCGATGACGGGCTTGCCGTTCTTGTCGGTCATCGCGATGCCAGGAGCCAGGTAGATCGTGTCACCCTTGGTGTCGACGACGACCTTGCCCTTGGAATCCACGGCAGGAACGCCGCGCGTCCCCTCCGTGTACCAACCCTTGGCCGCCACATCGGTACGCGTCTCCGAACCGAGCTCCAGCGTGAAGGTCGGAAGCGTGTCCGATTCCCACGGAGAATCGAACTCGACGATCGCCGCGTCGACCTTGCCGTCGCCGTCGGTGTCGACATACCAGCCGTCCTGCACCTTCGGCGCCTCGTAGTAGACGGAAACCGACGTCGTGCCGACGTTCCCGGCCTTGTCCGTGTAGGTGGCCGTGAATGTGTTCCAGCCGTAGTGCGCCATGTGGAGCGTGTCGAGCACGTAGATCGTGTCCTTGTCGTCGATCCAGCGGATGCGCGCAGGCTGGTCCAGCACGCGGACATGCGCGCTGTCGGGCGGATAGAGGAACTTGCCCGTGGGAGGCGTGAGATCCACGCGCACGATCACCTGGTCGCTGGAGCAGTTGCCCACGGAGTCGCACGCCGTGCGTACGATGGTGTGCGTGCCTTCCGTCAGGGTCGTATCGAGGCAGGGAGTGGTGACGCGCTTCCAGGTCGCGCCGGAATCCGTCACGGTCCAGCACACCTGGACGCCCGGCTTGTTCGTGAGGTGGATGGAATCGGGCTTGGTGATCACCACCTTGGGAGGCGTGAAGTCGCCCCACACGTGGACCGTGTCGCAGCCCGTGTTGCCCGCCGTGTCGGTGGCGCAGCGGCTGATGCGGTTCCAGCCTTCCTTCAGGACGGTGTCCTTGTCGGGCTGGGCGACCTTGTCCCAGGTCCAGCGGATGGTCTGGAGCGAGTCCTTCGTGCGCAGCGAATCGGCCGGACGCGTGATCTTCACGTCGGGATACGCGTCGTTGTCGAGGATGACCAGACGCGAGGTGGACGTGAACTTGGTGTCGGCACCTGTGCCGCCGACCATGGAAAGGATGACATTTTCCGTCTGTTCCACGCGGCCATCGTCGATCACGCGGATCGAGAAGTTCGCCGTGGTGTCGCCCGCGGGAATGCGGATCTCGTAGACCACGTCCGAATCGAGGACGGCGTCGGAACCCTTCCGGAGGGAATCGAGGATCGCGCTGCCGCGGACGGAGATGCGCACAACGACGTCCTGCCAGGAGGAATGGTCGAGGTAGATCGGGAAGCCGACCGTTCCCACGTTCTCGACCACGGTCTTGAGCGTGTCGGCGAAGTGCGCCTGGGGATTGCCGTCGTTGTCGCGGATCAGCACGATCTGGCGCGTGGGCGCCTTCAGATTCGCGTTGACGGACGAATCGAGATCCACCACCACCGTCTCGTCCGGCTCGTCGATCACGTCGTCGATCACATTGAAGCGGACCGAAGCATTCTTGGAGCCCGCGTCGAAGTGGATGTGGAAAGGCTTGAGGTCGTGGTCGACGCCACCCGCCGTGGCCGTCCCCTTGACGCTGTACCAGACATCGATGGGCTTGCCCGAAGGCCGCGTGAGCGTGCCCGTGACGACCACTTCGCCCACGTCCTCGTCCACCGTCTGCGAATCGACGTCGAACAGGATCTCGGGCGGGTCGTCGTCGTCGAGGATCGTGATGTCGAGCGTGCTCTTGCCCTGCACGGTGGGACGTCCCAGCGTCTGGAAGGCCAGGCGCACGAGCTCGTCGATCTCGTCGAGCGAGTCGTCGACGACGTTCGTCCGGAAGACGGCGCTGGTGGCCAGAGCCGGAATCGAGAGCGTGTCGCCGTGCAGCGACTCGAGCTGGAAGTCCAGCCCGCGCGTAGCCACGGAGGCCTTGTCCACGAGAATGCCGATTTCGAGCGGAATGGATGCGGCACGCGAAAGCTTGACCTTCACGGGCACCTTGCCCGCCTTGCCTTCGATCACCGACGTGTCGTTCATGTCGAAGGCGATGGTCGGGAATGGACCTTCCTCGAGCAGGCTGATCATGCCGAGCGAATCCTCGCCGTCGGCGACGAAACCGCCTTTCACGGAATCGATGCGTACCCACAGGTTTTCGGTAGGCTCCCAGATCGAATCGATCACGGAGACCACGGAGACGTTCAGCTTCGTTTCGCCAGGCAGGAAGACGAGCTTGCCAGAAGCCTTGACGTAGTCCGCAGGCGCCTTGGCCGAACCGTCGACCGTGTGCCAATACACGAACACGGTGTCCGCCGAGACATTGAGCAGGCGCACCGGAACGAGGGCGGAGCCGCCTTCGACGACGGGCTTGGCGCTGTCGATCGCGACCGGAGGCGCGTCGTTGTCGTCGATGATGCCGCCCGGAGCGCGGTCGATCGCGATCGCGGCGCTCTCGGGCTGCGAGAGGACCACCTGGAGGCTTTCGATCCAAGGCTCGTAGAGGGCGTCTTCGAGCACGCGCACCTTCACGCTGTCGAGCACGCTGCCCGCGGCGATGGTGAGGACTCCCGTGGTGTCCTGGAAGTCGAGACCGGCCTTCGCGGATCCTTCCAGAGAACGCCACCGCACGCGCACCGGAACGGCGCTGGGGCGATCGAGCTTGATCGGGAAGACGAGGAACGTCGGATCCTCCACCACGTTCCCGGCCGTCAGCACCTTGATCTGGGGCTTGGGCGTCTGGTCGATGATCGTCACGACGGCGTCGGAATCCGGCAACGTCGCCGCGACGGCGCGCGTCACGAGGATGCGGAACGTCTCGTTGAACTCGTTGGCGACGGAGTCGGCGAAGACCGGCACGCGCAGCACCAGCGTGGTGGATCCCGCCTTGATCGTGTCCGTACCGGAAAGCGTCTTGTAGTCGATGTTCCCCAGGGCCGTACCTTCGACCGTGCGCCAATCGAAGACGACGTCCTTGGCCGACTTGCGCGCCAGGGTGACGGTCACGATGGCCGTGTCGCCTTCGTTCGCCGAGACGTTCGAGAGCGACAGGACCGGAGCCGTGTCGTTGTCCTGGATCAGGACGCGCGCGGCGGAGTCGCCCAGGACGGCGTTGGAGGGCGAGAAGAGATTGGCGACGAACCACTCGTCCTCCTCGTCGAGACTGTCGCCCAGGACGGCGGTCTTGAAGACGATTTCCGTCACACCCGGAGCGAAGACGAGGGTGCGACCCGACTTGAGGTAGTCGTCGGGCGAAACGGCCGTGGAATCGTCGGCAGCGATGGCCACGGTGGTCTGGAGGTTGGAGGGGGCCGAGAGGCGCACCACCAGCACGACCGAATCGACCGCACCAGCGACGGCAGGCTCGAGGATGGTGTCGTCGAAGACGGAAATCGTCGGGGCGGCGTCCTCGTCGAGGATGATGCCGAGGCCGGTGGGCTGGGGGATGCCCGCACCCGAAGCGTTGTCGAGCTTGACCGTGAAGTTCTCGGAGGCCTCTTCGTGGAAGGCATCGGCGACGATGCGTACGGGGAGATCCAGACTGGTGACGCCGATGGGGAATGTCAGGACGCCCGAGGTGTCGGCAAGATCCGTCCCCACCGTGGCCGTGCCCGAGACGGTCGCGAAGGACACGGTCACAGCGACGGCACTGGGCGTGGACAGTTTGACGTGGAAGACCACCAGCGAATCGTTCTTCGGCTCGTAGAAGGAACCGACGCTGTCGATGGAGATGCCCGGGATGCCCGTCAGATCCGAGATGAAACCACGACCAAGGGTGTCCCCCACTCCGGCTTCCACGAGATTGGTGAGCTTCACGAAGAAGTCCTCGACGCCTTCACCCGCGATGGCGTCGGCCTTGGTGACGACGGAAAGCGCGATGGAAGGAGACATGGCCGGAATCGTCTCGGACTTGCCGACGACGGCGACGTAGTCGGAATCCGACTTGGCCGTGCCGTTGCGCGTATTCCAGACGAACGTCACAGCCTTGGCGGAGGGACGCTCCAGACGTGCCGTGAAGACCACCGTACCGCTTTCAGCGACCGTGTCGGGATCGTCGATGTACAGCTTCGGCATGGTGTCGTTGTCGGTGATGACGCCGATGCCGGTATCCTTGGCGATCGTGGCCACGGTCGGGTTGGACAAGCGCACCAGGTAGGTCTCGTCGTACTCGTAGAGGCTGTCGCCCAGGACCGTGACGTCGATGAATTTTTTGACCGTGTCAGCCGGGAAGGTCAGGCTGCTCGAAGAGGCTGCATAATCGAGGTTCGAAGATGCCGGATGCGTTGCGGCCTTGGCCGTATCGGTCGTCCAGTCGACACCGATGACACGCTCCGAAGGCCCGCTCAGGGTGACGAAGAAGCGAGCCGTCTTGGGTGTTCCGTAGCCAGCGGGTTCAAGGATCGTGGTATCGCGGATGGATAGCGTCGGGACCGGCTCGTTGTCGCGGATGCCGATCACGATGCTCTTGCCGTTCGGATCGAACGTGCCCCATGCGGTATCGAGGACGACGTTGAAGGTCTCGATGCTGTCCTCGTAGCGGTTGTCGTCCTTGATGGTCACCGTACCGGAGAAGGTCTTGGTGAGGGCTGGAATCGTAATCGTGTCGTTGATCGCGACGTAGTCGGCACCGGAGGTCGCCGTGACGGCAACGGTCTTGACCAGAACCTTGATAGGCGTGGCCGAGGGACGGTCGAGCGTGATCGTGAAGGGTACGCCGACATTCGCCTCGTCGACCGTGTCGGAAGACGCGATGGAGAGGTTGGGTTTCGGGGTCTGGTCGACGATCGAGACGACATCGGATGTGTCGGTGCCGGAAGCGTTGACAACGTTCCCCAAAGCCACGCGGAAGGTTTCTGTCCCCTCGTTGGCGACGGAGTCGGCGAGGACGTAGACGGGCAGCGTGATGGATGAAGTACCGCTGGTGGACGTCGTTCCCGCTGGGATGGTGTAACTCGCCTGTCCCGTCGAGTCGTAGTCATTCGTTCCGAAGGTCGCTGTGCCGTTGCGCGTGCTCCATCGGAATGTGACGGGAAGTCCGGAAACACGGTCGAGCCAGACCCGCACATCCACCTTGGTCGATCCAGTCAATGGCTCGGTCACCGTGATGGGATCGACGTGGATAGCTGGAGCCGCGTCATTGTCGACGATATGCGCCAGGGCGGAGTCGTCCACGCGCTTCGCGTTGGTGGCCCCGGTGATGATCGCCCGGAACGACTCCTTCGGCTCGTCGAGATTGTCGCCGAGGACAGGGACCGTCACCGATTTGGCGGTATCGCCATCCTGGTCGAAGAGGACGGTGTCTCCAGAAACTGGAGTGCCCGATGCCGTGTAGTCCTTATAGATGGCATGGGCCGATGAATCCGCCGTCGTCCATTTCACGACGACGGGAACGCCCGTTTTGGCCGAGAGGACGATCTTGAAGGTCGCATTGGCGGAGATCCCGGAATCCGCGGGCTCGGTCACGTCGGACGCGTCGAGGATGCGGATCTCCGGCACGGAGTCGTCGTTGAGGATGGTGCCGACAGCAGACACGCTCGAGGACGTCAGGCCCGTTCCGGAAACAGCGATCACGCGGAAGGATTCATCCTTCTCGAACTTGGTGTCGCCTTTGACAGTCACATTTAGGAACGCCGAGTCGGAACCAACCGGAATGGTGATCGTCTGGTTCGTCTCCGCGGCGAAGTCCTCGGTCGCCTTGGCGGAGTCGAGCGACGTGGCACCGGCGATGGTGTTCCATGTGATGGTGGACACCAGGCCCGACGGCGCCGAGAGCTCGAGTTTGAACGCGAAGATCTTGGTGCCCGAGTTGCCTTCCGTCAGCGCAACGCCCGTGATGGACGCGATGGTGGGCGCGTTGTCGTCGTTGTTGATCTTGCCAAACGCAGAAACCGCGCCACCAGAAATGCCGGAGACGGGCGTCGCCAAAACGCTGAAGACTTCGTCCTTCTCGTACTTGAGATCTCCCTTGACTTCGACATCCAGGAAGGCCGAGTCAGATCCGACGGGAATTGTCACCGTGGTGCTGGATACGGCCGTGTAGTCCTCGCCGGAAGTTGCAGCGGTACCGTCGGTGTAGCTCATACCTACCGTGTTCCAAGTGAATACGGCTGGCACCTCGGACTTGGCCGACATCTTCACTTTGAAGTGCCACCACTTCGAACTGGAATTGCCTTCGGCCGAATCAAGGCTCGTGATTGACGAGATGGTCGGTGGCACGTCGTCGTCCTTGATCATGTCGGTGGCGACGAGTCGTCCGGACTGGCCGTTGACGAGCGAACCGAGGTTGACCGTGAAGTTCTCCGTGGGCTCGTAGGTGTCATCACCGACGATCGTCACGGAAAGATTTTTCGAGACGGTCAGGCGGGCGACGGAATCGACCGTGGCGGATTGGGTCACACCTACGAAGTCCAAGCCGGTCTTGGCGGTTGCCTGGGTTGTCCCCCAGTTGAACTTGACGGACAGTTCCGGGGCCTGCGTCGCAGCATCGAGGACGCTCGCACAGGTGGACACGTTGGAAAGGAAGACGCGAACAGCGGAGAGCGCATTGACGTCCTGCTCCGTCACAGACGTGTCGGCGACGCAGACGTAGGGCATGGTCTCGTTGTCGATGATGATGCCCTGGGCCGACAAGGTGTGAGTCGTCGTGGCGGCAGAAGCGATGCTGTCGACCGGAACCAACGTCACAGTCAGATACTCGCGACCTTCGTAGCGATTGTCGCCGTTGACGACCACCTTGAGTGTATCGACGAGGACTCCTGGGGCAAGCGTTCTGTTCGTGGAGCCGACGGCGATGTAGTCGCCGGGAGCCACCGCAGTGCCATTCGAAGTGTTCCAGGAGTACTTGATCGTGGTCTTGGGCGCATTGGCGGACGTGAGAGGCGCGCCCGTCGCGGAGTCGACCAGCTGGATGGGAAAGTAGAGCGTATCGGTCTGGTTCAGATCGGGTTCGATGACGGAATCCGTCATGACTCGGATGGCCGGACGCGCATCGTCGTCGAGGATGGTGACAGCGGAGGATGTATCAAGCTTCGTTCCGCGCGCCACATTCGAGAACGTGTCGATGGACACGTTGAAGTACTCGTTGTTCTCGAGGAAGTTGTCGCCCCGAACCGTGAGCGCGAGGGACTTGGTCCACTGCCCACTCTTCAGGGTATCGGGGACGGAGACGATGCCGGACAGTCTTCTCGCGGTGACGTAGTCGGTATCGGAACCACCAGCTTTCGCCGTGCGGCTGGTGGTGAAGTAGACGAACGGGATGTCGAATCCCGACACGGAATCGGCGCTGGTGATGACATTTCCGGTCAGGGAGTCGATCAGGACGATGCGGGTCCAGACGGTCTTGCGAACTCCGGCGTTTCCTTCGACGACGCTCGTGTCGACGAGCTTCACGGTGGGACGCGGATCGTTGTCGAGAATTCGCTGCGTATGCACCGTGTCGGCGGTACCCGTCGTGTCGAGCTTGCCGTTCACGGGGTTGCGCAAAGCGAAAACGACGGTTTCCGTCGGCTCGTAGCGATGGTCGTCGATCACAGCGAAGTAACCCAGTGATTTCGAAATATCACCAGCGACAAAGGTCAGCGTCGTATCCTTGAAGGTGTAGTCGATGCCATTTCCTGTCGCCGTTCCCGACTTCACCACCACATTGACCTTGAGCGTCTGCGTCTGCGGCTTGTTGAGAAGCACGGTGATGGTCGGCTTCGCCACCGACTCGGAGGCGCTATCGAGCACGTTTGCGAACTTGAACATCGGAGGAGGGTCGTTGTCGATGATGGTTCCGATGCCGACGGAATCGGCGTGAGCGAGTCCGAGCGTCCCGTAGCGGGAGCTGTCAAGGATCACCTGGAACGTCTCGTCGGGCTCCCAGTCGTAGTCGGCTGTAATGGGAACGCGAATGGTGTCGTACAACTTGATTGGACCGATGACGAGGCTGTCTCCGAGAATCTTGGTGAAGTCGTTCCCTTCGGCAGCGAAACCGATTCCTGTACCCGTGATCTTGGTGTGGTAGAATACCTTCACACCGATGCCGTTCACATGATCCATCGTGAGGAGGAACTTGGCGTACTTCTGGGGGTCTCCCGGATCTCCTTCGACCACGGTGGCGTCGAAGTTCTTGACCGTGACGACCGGCGGCTTGGGGTAGTAGGGAATGAAGGCGCCGTCGGTGCCTTTGAAGTCGTTGAACACGTGGATGGAATCAGCGAAGATCTGCCCGTACAAATTGAACGACTGTGCAAGTTTCACCGTATTATTGGGGAGTACAAAGGTCGCCCAAAGATCCATGTAGTTGCTTAGGGTTACATCAGCTCCTGCACCGTAGATCATCATCGTTCCACCGGCGAACTGTCCACTATCGGCATCGACTCCGTACTTTTTGCTTTTCAGCGTAGTGAAGTCCACCGCGGCCGCTGGAGCGACAATCGTCCTGAGATTCGCGGGAGCATTGCCTATTGCGATACTTCCTTGAACCAGAACGACCGTCCGCAGTCCATTCGGCTGGAGGGCGAGAAGCATCGTTGGCTTTCCATTCTGCCCGTTAGCGATGCTGATCGACTTGAAGGTGTAGACACCTTCCGTCAGATAGAGGCGTTCCCCGTATGTCAGGGTCAGGTCGCCGTAGCTTCCTGGAAGTAGGATCGAATCATTCAGGCAATTCGGATCTGGTACAACGCCCACCCCTTGGGTGAAGTTATCCAAGCACTTCCATGTCTTTTCCTGAAAGTACGACGCGTTGCTGCTGATATTCAAACTGCCGATAGAAAGGGTCGTATCGGGAAAGGAGAAACTCGTGGTATTGTGAGGCTGGACACTGTTCCAATGCACACCAGCAATCGCCGTCGGCGACCAGTAGGTCGAAGTCGAATTGTTGGAAAAAACAGAACCTTCAAATGAGTTGTTGTTGATCCAGTCCTGCTTGAAGATCAACGGGCCTCCGCTGGTGTAGAGCCCCCTCTGCATCTTACTTTCCTGCCCGATGAGCGTACTGTCGTTCACGTTCACGACGCTGTCGAAATACGCCTTGCTGGTACTCATCTCCTGGACGAGGCTCCCGCGCACATCAACGTACGACTTGAGGCTATCCTGCGGATTTCCCTTCAACCATAATCGCTGCGTGGTCACACGGCCATTCACGACGTTGTACCCAGCCAGAGAGATGATCTTGTCGCTACCCACCCAGCCACCCGTCGCAGTGGTCGCGCGGTCGTCGATTTGGATTCCTTTCCGCCCGTACAGCGAGTACCGATTCAACGAATCGTGAACAGTCAGAGCCGCTCCCACCGATCCCGCACCCAGGAGCACAGCCAACCCGCCCAGAACGGCACCCCGAGAGTACAGCACCGGCATGCGAAAATCCGCCTGGACCGGACGCACCTCGGCCTGGACCACGGATCGGATGCGTTGTGCCATCCCCCGCACAAAGCACAAGGCACGCATGGGAAGAATGGATTCGATCATCTGGGGCAGTGGATTCATGGAGTGCAACCTCGGTCGGCGGCCTAGGACCCCTGGAATAGCCTTCGGAGCGACAAATCCTGTCTGTTCCGGATCGCTGTGGAGCGACGATGATGGGACCCGCATCGCGGGTGGGCCGATCACGGCTTGCCAAGGAGAGCTTGGGACATATTCTCTATTCATTCAAATGATCGTTCCAGTCCGGTCATTTTCCAAGGAATTTGGCACCCTCACGGGAAAACCCGCAGAGAATCTGTTCTCGGGTCGAGTAAGCATCCTGTTCGATTCGATTCACAATCCGATTTCGTCCAGGAAACCATCGCGTCGAATCCTCCCGTTCAAAATGGAGATGGATGGCTTGCAAGTCCGATCAGAAAAGGGGTTCGAAAGAATGGGCGAACGGGAAAATCACTCGTAAACACGTTCGACATTGGCTCGTTGAAGCCGCTCGAGTAATGTTCCTACAATGCATCACAAGTCGATTGACTCTTCCATTTCGGAATATTCCGAAAATCGAAGTTTCCCGTGTCGCACGGACGCGTGGACGAAGGGCAAGTACCGACACATCCAATCGACCCATACCGGCTGAAAATGGGGAATACGGAACACTCCAGAATCGGGATCGACGCAGACTCCACGACGGTGAAGTCGCGCATCCGCCCACCGTACCGTACACCCTTCAAACCGACAGGTCGATGTGCTGGATGGTTCCCGCCTGGGCCTCCGTTTCGGAAACCCAAACCCCCGTTTCCGCCACGGCCCCCGCTCCCAACTCGAACGGGGTCGAAACCGATCCCACGTAGAGCGCTCCCACGCCCCGCGATGCGAGACTCTGGATCCGGTCATTGCCCGATTCGTCGCGGCTCCAGAGAGCGAGATCCTTCCAAGCCGCATCGGCTTCGTCGATCCACCCGTTGCCATCGCCGTCCAGAGAGGCCAGATCGGCGAATCCGTCGCCGGAAACGGTTCCGAACAGGGCTGATCCGTCCGTTGGAATGTTCTTGCCACCGTCGGCTCCACCAGCCAGGCGAGCCAGAAAGGCCGTGTCTCCGGTGGCGAAGGCGACGTTCTCCATGGATCCGTCGCCTTCCAGGTCGAAGGCGAAGGTCGCGTTGGTGAGATCGGCTGCGTTGCCCCCGAAATTCAGGACCAGCGGGTCCTTTCGGACGGCGTCGCCCGCTTGGAATTGGAAGGACGATTCGCGGGTGGAGCTGGAAGCCATCGTGAGGCGCATCGAAAGATCCAGCACCCGGCCATCGGCGGTGCGGATCTCGCCCGCAGCCTGGAAATCGGACCGTTCCTCGCGCGTCTCCTTTTCCTGGATGGAAATATCGATCCCCCACCCGGCCTTCTGTGGAGCGTTCGAGCTCTGGGCCTCCTGCTGCGGCGGCGCGCTTTCACTCTCCGTCGAGGCCTCCCCCAGTCGATACCCCTTGAAGCGCGAGAGCTTCACCGTGTGCCCGAAAAGGCGCGAGAGCAGGTCTTCGATGAGTCGCACCTTCAGTTCGTCCTTCGGAGACAGCTCCATCTCCACGCCCTGGCTGTTCACGGCCTTCCGCCCCTTGATCTCCGACGCGATCGAGGCATTCGCCGTCTTCGAGGCGTTCGCCGCCAAGGACCGGGCCTGGCTCTGGCTGCGGCGCAGCAGGTCGCGCGCGGTCTGGCTGATGGTCGCGTCAGCCTCCTTCGCGGAAGACGGATTCGCGACTGGAAACGACGTGGAATTCCGTTGCGAGGAGTCGGGGCGCTCGTCGCCGATCCAGGCCGTCGTCGACTCGATCCGCGAACGCGTCACGGAAAGCGAGTACGACGACGCCAACCCGATGGTTGCGCTTTGGATGAACATGGCCCACCCCCCTCCATGGGGAGTATCGGCTTTCCGAGCGCAAGGATTGAGGACCATCGTCCTACTGGCTCCCCCAGATCTCGACGAAGCTCGATCAGCGGGAGCGACGGCGGGAAACCGGAAAAAGCGAGCGTCAGAGAGCGATGCGCGAAAGGATTTCGGCGGGCACCGAGTTCGCGACTTCCGGATGACTCTCGATCAGACGGGCGATATCGGCGAGGTCCTTCTGGCGCTTGGATGGGCGGCGTCCTGGATCGGAAAAGGCAAGGATCTTGCCCGCAAGCGTGTCCTGCAGCGACGCGACGCGCATGAGGATGCCGTGGATGTCGGCGGGAAGGGAACGGGAAGGGAATTCGCGGTAGACGTCATCCGTCGAGAGCTGCACGCTCACGCGCGACGACCCCTCCAGATTGACGGAATACGGAATGGTGCGTGCCTTGAATCCAATGGATTCGAGCGCCTTCACAGCATCCTCGACGCGATCGAGAGCGACCACCAGGTCGACATCCTGCGTGACCATCGGTTCGACGGCCCAATGGTTCACGGCAAGTCCGCCGATCATGCACCAGGGGATCGCGAATTCCTCGAGGATCGCGACCAGCTTGACGACGTCGTTTCCACCACCGTCCGTCTGCCAGTCGAAGAACTGTCTATCCGTCATGCAGGAAATGATAGCCTCCACTGGTTGCGCGGGAACGACGGAGTGTTGCGGCCCGGAGCGCGCGGGTTTGGTACCATTCGGAAATGGCTGAATACTCCGCGACACAGACCCGCCCCGCAGGCCCCCGCACGTCCCAGCTGCAGGGGAAGTTCCACGACGACCTCGACTGGCTCCTGGAATGCTTCCGCGACGTCCTCGAATCCCTCGGAGAGACCGAAATCGCCCGCTGCCTTCCCTGGATCGGACAGGAACCGTCAGCCGACGGACCGGCTCCGGAGCGGCTCGCGCAGGCGTGGTCGATCTGCTTCCAACTCCTGAACATGGCCGAGGAGAACGGATCGGCCCAGTTGCGGCGCGCCGAGGAGGAGGACTGGGGACTCTGGCACGAGAAGGGACTGTGGGGCGACGCCCTGCACAACCTCGTGCAAGCCGGCATCGATCCGGCCCGCATCGCGCAGCGCTTGTCGGAGCTCGTGGTGGAACCGGTCCTCACGGCCCACCCCACCGAGGCCAAGCGCGCGACGGTGCTCGAGCAGCACCGCGAGCTGTACCTGCTCCTGGTCAAGCGCGAGAACCGCATGTGGACCCCGTCGGAGCGTGACAAGATCCGTCAAGAAGTGCTCGACGTGCTCGAACGCCTGTGGCGGACGGGCGAGATCCTGGTCACCAAGCCCGACGTGAACGCCGAGCTCGCCAACATCCTCCACTACCTGCGCACGGTCTTTCCCGAGGCGCTGCCGCAGCTCGACGACCGCCTGCGCGCGGCCTGGCGCGAGGCCGGCCTCCCCGAAAACGCCCTCTCCGAGCCGTCGGCATTCCCGAAGCTCCGCATGGGATCGTGGGTGGGCGGCGACCGCGATGGACACCCGCTCGTCACCGCCGAAGTGACGCGCTCGGCGCTGCAGCAGATGCGCGAGGCGGCCCTGAGGCTCGTGCGTTCCAGGCTGGTGCGCCTCGGTGCGCGCGTGTCGCTCTCGCGCCGTCTCCAGGATGCGACGCCCGAACTCCTCGAGACCGTGAAAGCCCTCTCGAGCCGCATCGGAGCGGCTTCCGACGATGGCATGCGCCGCAATCCCGAGGAACCGTGGCGCCAGATGGTGAACCTGATGATCCTGCGCCTGCCGTCGGAGAATCCGCGCGCGCCCCTGGAGGAATGGACCTACCGCAACCCCGAGGAGCTCGGCGCCGATCTCGCGCTCATCGACCGTTCGCTGCGGGCCGTGGGCGCGCATCGCGTGGCCGATCTCGAGGTCTTCCCCGTGCGTCGCCATGTGGACGTGTTCGGATTCCACCTCGCCCAGCTCGACATCCGACAGAATTCGGAATTCCACGACAAGGCGGTGGAACAGCTCATGGAAGCCGCCGGCATCGAGGATCGCGCCTTCGGGACATGGGACGAGGAGCGACGCCGCGCCTTCCTGCAGGACGAACTGCGCAGCCTGCGCCCGTTCGCCCTCCCCGGATCGAGGCTCGGCCCCCAGGCCGAGGCCGTCACGTCGTGCTACAGGGTGGTCGCTGACGAAATCCGTCGCAATGGCGCGAACGGACTCGGATCCCTCGTGGTGTCGATGACGCGCAGCGTCTCCGATCTGCTGTCGGTGTACCTGCTGGCCCGCGAGGCCGGACTCCTCGTGGCCACGCCGGAAGGGATCGCGTGCGAACTGGCCGTGACGCCTCTCTTCGAGACGATCGAGGACCTCGAGGCGTCGGAGGCCGTGCTGTCGGAATTCGTCGACAATCCGCTCACGAAGCGCACCCTGGCGCGCGTGCACGGACGCTCCGAGCGGCAGTCGGCCAAGCCCATCCAGCCGGTCATGATCGGCTACAGCGACTCGAACAAGGACGGCGGAATCCTCGCGAGCCAGTGGAACCTGCTCCACGCCGAACGGCGCCTCGCGCTGCTCGCGCGCGAACGGGCCATGCGGGTGCGGTTCTTCCACGGGCGCGGCGGCACGATCTCGCGCGGCGCGGGCCCCACCAACCGGTTCCTCGCGGCCCTCCCCCCCGCGTCGCTCGCCTCCGGCCTGCGCATGACCGAGCAGGGCGAGACGATCGCCCAGAAGTACGCGAACCAGATCTCGGCCGTGTACAACCTCGAACTCATGTTCGCCGGCGCGGCCGACCGCTCGCTGCGCTCCAGCCGCGACGACGATCCCCTCCAGGACCGGATTCTGTCACTCCTCGCGCAGTGGAGCCGCGACGCGTACCAGGGCCTCGTGGGCGCCGAAGGATTCCTCGAGTTCTACGGCCAGGTCACGCCCATCGACGTCATCGAATCGAGCCGCATCGGATCGCGCCCCGCGCGCCGCACGGGAAAGCGCTCGCTCGCCGATCTGCGCGCCATTCCATGGGTGTTCTCGTGGAGCCAGTCGCGCTTCTACCTCACGGGCTGGTACGGCGTCGGCACGGCGCTCCAGACGCTCGCGAAGAAGGAACCCGATCTGTGGGAGCACCTCAAGGCGAACTGGAACTCCATGCCGCTCGTGAGCTACGTGGTCACCAACGTCGAGACGACCCTCGCCACCGCCGACCCCGAAGTCTGGCCCCTCTACGGATCGCTCGTGGAGGACGCGACGATTCGCGAACGGTTCCTTTCGAACCTGCGGACGGAATCCGACCTGACGCGCGACCGGATCATCGAGATCGTGGGCGCCGACTTCGCGGGCCATCGCCCTCGCATGGCGCGCAGCCTGGGCCTCCGCACCGAGGCGTTGCGGCACCTGCACCGCCAGCAAGTCGAACTCGTGCGCACCTGGCGGGCGATTCCCGCCGGAGATCCGTGCGGCGAGGAGGTCCTGCTCCAGCTCCTCGTGGTCGTGAACGCCATCGCCTCCGGCCTGCGCACCACGGGCTGACCCCGGCTCGTTATTCATATTTTCGCGGAAGCGCCCTGTTTTCTACTTGTTTTCGCGCTGATATCTTAGCTTTCGCGCCATGATTGTCGGTTTCAAGGCTCTTGAGCAGCGATTCGGCCTTCAACTGGTCCAACCTCTGCGGATCGTGTCCACGATCGGTGCAACTCGGGCGCGCCATGTGGGGCCCGATGGGATCCGAAGCCGGTTTCCCCCCAGCTACAAGCCTGAGGATGATCTCCCCGGTCACTTCGAATTCGGCTTGAAGTACGAGGAATTGCATTTGGAATTTCTCGTGCGCTTGTTCCGGGCGGTAGACCCGGCGTCCATCGAGGAATGGTGCCGACGCGAGCCTTCAGGGCAATACGCGCGTCGCGCCGGGTTCTTCTATGAATGGCTGACCGGGGCACGCCTGGACGTGCCCGATGTCACCATGGGAAACTACGTCCCGGCGATGTCACCCGAAGCGTACCTGGTTCGGACGACGCCAATCCGCAACCGGCGTTGGAGAGTGAACGACAACCTTCCCGGCACTCGATCCTTCTGCCCTTTGATCCGTCTGGATCCCGAACTTCTGGAGGCGACCAGCTTCGACCCCGCCCAGGCTTTGCAGGATCTGGACCATCGCTTCGGGGCGGAGCTTCTCCTTCGCTGCTCCAATTGGCTGAGCCTGAAGGAGTCGCGGGCCAGTTTCCAGATCGAGCACGAGGAAAGCGGGCTCGATCGCATCCAGCGTTTCGCGAACGTCATCGCCGAGCATTGCGGGAAGATCGAGGCTCCGCTGGAGGAAGCGGGGCTGAAGACCCTGCAGGCCGGAATTCTGGGCGAGAACGCTCCGGGTCCGAAAGGGTTGCGGCGATCGCCTGTCTTCGTGGGGCAGTCGACATTCCGCGAGGACATCGTGCACTACGTCGCGCCGCATTTCGAGGTTGTCCCCGAAATGCTCGCCGGACTCCGGGAGTTCGAAGTCGCGACGCGTGGCGCGTCCTCCTTGCTGCGCGCCGGTGCGATTTCGTTCGGTTTCGTGTATCTCCATCCCCTTCGGGACGGCAACGGGCGCATCCACCGCTTCCTGGTCAACGACGTGCTGCTGCGCGACCACGCCATCCCCGACCCCATGATCCTGCCCGTTTCCGCCAGCCTCACCCGTTCGTCTCGCATGCGGGCCGACTACGAGCGGGCCTTGGAAGCATTCTCCCGTCCCTTCATGAGACGCTTCGAATCGGCTTGCCGATTCGGCGAGACAGTGGCGGCTCCCGACGGCACGTTGACGAATTTCGTCTTCGACGCGTGCGAGGATGCCTTGCCCGCTTGGCGGCATCCGGACCTCACGGAGCAAGTCCTCCATGTCGCGCGACTGGTGAACCACACGATCACGGAGGAGCTCGCGGAGGAGGCGCGCATCCTCCATGCGATGCAGACCGCCCTCGCGAATCTCAAGGACGTCGTCGAACTCCCCGATACGGAAGGAGCTCGACTGATCCGCTCCCTCAGGGAAAACGGCTGGAACCTCTCGGGGAAGCTGCGCAAGGAGCATCCATGGCTGGACGACGAGGCGCTTGCCAGCCGCGCTGTCGAAGCGATCAAGCTGGCGTTCGCCGCCGCTGGTTGAGGCCCTCGAAACCCGCCCGGCTCAACCTCCGGACTTCCTGCTCATCCATGACAATTTCCGGTATGTGCGCAGCACCTTCCGGTAGTACCCCTCGGGAAGGGCGGCTTCGCCGCGCAGGCCCGATTCCAGGGCGCCGGGACCGACGTTGTAGGCCATGATGCCCAGACGCAGGTTCTGGTAGCGGTGGACCATCTGGAGGAGGTACGCGACACCCACGGAAAGGTTGTAGGCGGGATCGGCGAGATCGTCGGCACCGGGCTCGTCCATCCCCAGCGCCTCGGCCATGGCGCGCGCCGTCGCGGGCTTGATCTGCATGACGCCTTGCGCTCCGGAGCGGGCTCCCGACTGCTTGCGCCCCAGCGCGTCGGCATCGATGCCGGATTCCGTCACGACGACGGCGAGGATGATCAGCGGATCGAAGCCGTAGAGCACCGCGTTGCGGTGGATCTCGCGGGCGATCAAGGCGCTGGTGGACGCGTCGACGCCGGGAGCGATGCGCTCGATGGCCTCGAGAAGGAGGACCTGCCGCTCCATGTCGGACCGGACCGGAGCGAGCGAATCGACGCGCGCGGACTCCTGCGAGGCCAATCGGCGCAGATGCCCGTTCCACAACCCCATGCCGACGCATCCGAACGTCAAGCCCCCCAGGACGGCGAGAAGCGTCGTCCCGGACATCCACGCCTGCGGCAATGGAAGCTCGAAGACCCTGCGGCTCAACGGACCTCCGGGAGGGTCTCGGCTCGCGCAGGCGTCGTCGGGGCCGCCACGGGCGAAGGCGCGTCGGGCGACGCGGAACGCGCCTTGCGGGCGCGGGGCAGTTCCAGAAGCCCCAGGTCGTCGAGCGGACGCAACCGCGCCTCGAGTTCGGAGATCACGCGCTTTTCGCGCACCGTCTCGGCCCGCAGGCCTTCGAGTTCGGCCGACGTGGTGCGCATCTCGCGGAACTGCCACACCACGACGAGGAGCAAGGTGGTGATCCAACCCGCGAGCAGGAGGGAAAGGAACGCGGCCATGGGAGCGGCGACGCGCACGCCGGTGCGACGCGACCAGCGGATGCCGCGCGTCTGGAAGCCCGTGGCCAGGAGGCTCTGGACGGACGGGTGGACCGCGAAGAGCTGGCGGTAGGGCGAGAGGCGCTCGAGCACCTCCGAGGAGGTGGCGACGAGGACGATTTCCGTCCCCTTGCCCTTGAGATTCGACTGGAGGGAGAGGAGCGCGAGGATGGCGTCCTCGTCGATGGACGGGACGCGCAGGAGATCGAGCACGACGGGATGGTCGGGCTGGGCCATCTCCTCCAGGCGCCCTCGCAGATTGGCGACGGTGGCCGCGTCGAGGGGGCCCGAAAGGGCCATCACGACGGTGCCGCCTTGTTCCCACAGGGAGAAGTCGACTCCGTTCTTCATGCGGGCGGAACCTTTCCGTTCATGTGCGCCGCACCGAACCGATGCGGAAGCGGCTGATGAGCGACCACGACTCGCCTGGAACCAGGCGCACGGGCCAGAAGGCGCTCCCGATCAGGCCGTCGAAGCGCACGGCATCGGGCGAGCGGGGCCAAGGGCGCATCATGGGACGCACCGAGAAACGCGCAGGCTTGGCGACGTCCCATTCCAGGGAGCTTCCCGCGGAACCGTCCTCGATCTCCCAGGCGAGCGTCGACGCCGAATCGAGAGGCTTGACAAAATCCGACCATTCTCCGCCCGAGAGGCGGTGCCTCTGGAGTCGCGTGCCCGGCTCGCAGGGACTCGCCCCCACGCGGCACGCGAACCCGAGCAGAAGCAGGTGGGTGCCGGGGTTGACGATCTTGTAGGTGACCGCGAGCTCGGGCTTTCCCGCGCGCAGCGTGAAGGTCTTCTCGAGGGTGACCGGATGCGATTTGTCCTCCAGCACGACCATGCCGGTGCGCGAAAGGATGATCTGCAGGTCCTTGCCCGTGCGCTTGAACTGCGACTCGAAGACGGCCTTGCCGAAATCTCCCACCGAAGGGAGCTCCGCGCCAGGCTCGGGCTCGAGCACGTCCGTGAACAGTTCCTCCAGCACGGGGACGCCCGCCGGAAGCGCACCCCAGGGATGCCGTTTCTGGGGATGATCCAGCTCGGAAATGCATCCGCCCATCGACGGCTCGACGAAGATGCCGATCTTGGGATGCCGCGCGACGAGCTGCTGGTGCCCGTCGCACAGGAGGTCGAGCACGTCCATGCGCACGGAATCGCCGCCATCGCCATCGTCGAGAATGGAGCGCGCCTCGAGAAGAAGCTGCCCCATGCGGACGCGGTCGCGCAGGAAGCGCACGCCTCCCGCCTCGTCGGAATCGCGCAGGAAGGCCGCGTTCTGGGCGCGCAGGAGCGGCTCGGTCGCCAGAGCGCGCACGCGGGGCGAAGCGGTCTCGTCGGCGCGCGTGCACAGGTGGAGCATGCGCTTGTGGAAGGAATTGGCCACGGGCTCGCGCCGCAGGAGATCGCGCACGCCGCCCCCCGGACCGGGAGGACAGAAATTGCGCGAGGCGCTGGGTGCGACGCAGGTGGCCGAAAGGAACGAGCCGCCGCGGAGGATTTCGGAGGGAAGCGCGAAACGCCAGTCGGGAGAAGCGTCGCACAGCCCGGCGAGGGCCGCCAGACGCTCGAGGTGGACCGGCTCGAAACCCTCGCGGGTGGGAGCGAGAAGTGGGATGTCCACCACTCCGGTGCCTCCGCCTTCCGTGACCAGCGCGAGCATCTCCTCGACGGCTCCGGCCCGGAAGAGCGCCGCCAGGCCGTCCTGGGCCGCCAGGAGACGGAAGGGAACGCCCATTTCGTCGGTGATGTGCCATCCGCCGCGCGAGGGTTGCCCCGGCTGCATGGCCGGATCGATCTGCCAATCCTTGAGGACGCTGTACTGGAAGCCCGCTTGGACAAGTCCCGGAATGAGCCCCGGATCCCAGACGAATTCCGGAAGCCACGCGCCTCGGGGCTCGACGCCCAGATGGTTGCGCAGCGTCTGGCGCAGCATCTGGATCTGGGTGCGCCGCCAGGCGTCGGGTGTGAGGAGCAGGACGGGATCGTGGTAGCCGCCGCCAAGCCACTCGATGCGATCGGCAGCGGTGGCCTGCCGGAGCGCATCCAGAGCCCGCGGCGCCGAGCGCACGGCCGCGTCGAGCACGCGTCCCGGAAGGTGCAGGGCCAGGCGCAATCCGGGATGTTTCAGGAGCAGTTCGGCGAGGGCGGAAAGCGGCGCCACCGAAAGTCGCGCGACCTCTTCGTCGGCGAGAAAACCGGGGTCGTGCAAATGCACCACGGCGCAAAGCCGTTGCGGAAGAGGGGAATTCTGGAATTGTTCGTCATTCATGTGAAGATCCGAGAGATATATTTCGCGACGCTATCGCCGGTATGGACGAGCAAAGTGTCTTTTTTCAATTCGGACATTTGTCGTCCCTGAGCCTCTCTCTGGCATATCCGGCTCCAACGATCCCACAAAGAGGAACGCATGGCAACCAAGTACGTCTATTTCTTCGGAGCAAATGCATCCGAAGGCAACGGCACCCAGAAGAATCTGCTGGGTGGCAAGGGTGCGAATCTGGCCGAAATGGCCCGCCGCGGCTTCAACGTCCCTCCCGGCTTCACGATCACCACCGAAGTGTGCGTGGAGTACTACAAGAACAACAAGAAGTTCTCCGCCGACGTCCAGCCCCAGGTTAACGCCGCCGTCGCCAAGCTCGAGAAGACTCTCGGCAAGAAGTTCGGCGACAAGAAGAACCCCCTCCTCGTGGCCGTCCGTTCGGGCGCCCGCGAATCCATGCCCGGCATGATGGACACCATCCTCAATCTCGGTCTGAACGACGAGACGGTGGAAGCCCTCAAGGCCGCGACCAAGAACGGCAAGTTCGCCTACGACTGCTACCGCCGCTTCATCCAGATGTACGGCGACGTCGTGATGGGCGTCCAGAAGAAGCACGAGAACGACGAAGAGCCTTTCGAAGGCGTTCTCCACACTCTCAAGCACGAAGTCGGCGCCAAGTTCGACAACGAACTCTCCGAAGACCAGCTCAAGGAGCTGATCAAGCGCTACAAGATCCTCGTGAAGAAGTTCACGGGCAAGAACTTCCCCTCCGATCCTCGCGAACAGCTCCAGGGAGCGATCACCGCCGTCATGGCCAGCTGGATGAACGAGCGCGCCATCCTGTACCGCGCCAAGTACCGCATCCCCGAAGAATGGGGAACGGCCGTCAACGTGCAGTCCATGGTGTTCGGCAACATGGGCGACGACTCCGCGACCGGCGTGGCCTTCACGCGCGACCCGGCCACCGGCGAGAACATCTTCTACGGCGAATACCTCGTCAACGCCCAGGGCGAAGACGTGGTCGCGGGCGTGCGCACGCCGCTCAAGATCGTCGACATGGCCAAGGACAAGTACTGGGCGAACTCCTACAAGGAGCTCGAGGCCGTCCGCAAGAAGCTCGAGAAGGAATTCGGCGAAGTCCAGGACTTCGAATTCACGATCGAGAAGAAGCAGCTGTTCATGCTTCAGACGCGCAACGGCAAGCGCACCGCGCTGGCCTACGTCAAGATCGCGCACGACATGGTGAAGGAAGGGCTCATGAGCCCCGAGCGCGCCGTGGAGTCGGGTGATCCCGAAGCCCTCAACCAGCTCCTCCAGCCCATCTTCGACGTCGAGTCCTACAAGGTCGCCCAGAAGAACGGCAGCCTCATGACCATCGGCCTCCCGGCCGGTCCTGGTGCCGCCACCGGCGTGCTCGCGTTCTCGGCCGCCGAAGCCGAGCGCCAGAACGCTCTGGGCAAGCGCGTCGTTCTCGCTCGCATCGAGACCTCTCCGGAAGACCTGCGCGGCATGATCGCCTCCCAGGGCATTCTCACCGCTCGCGGCGGCGTCTCCTCCCACGCGGCCCTCGTGGCTCGCCAGATGGGCAAGGTGTGCGTGGCCGGTGCCGGCGAAGTCGAGATCAACTACGAGAAGGGCCTGCTCACCTGCAAGGGCAAGACCCTGCACGAAGGCGACACCATCGCGATCAACGGATCGACTGGCGAAGTCTTCTCGGGCGAGATCAAGACATCTCCCTCCGAGTTGCTCCAGGTGCTCGTCACCAAGACGCTCGACCCCAAGAAGTCCAAGCTGTTCCAGTACTACGACTTCGTGATGAAGCTCGCCGACAAGTACCGCAAGCTCGGAATCCGCACCAACGCCGACCAGCCCGACCAGGCCACGGTCGCCGTCGCGTTCGGCGCCGAGGGCGTGGGCCTTTGCCGCACCGAGCACATGTTCTTCGACGGCGATCGCATCGACTCCGTGCGCGAAATGATCCTGTTCGCCGAAGAGCACGCCAAGTACAAGGAACTGCTGGCCGAGGCCAACGGCGACGAAGACAAGATCCGTTCTCTCCAGACCGAATACGGCGACGCGATCAAGCACTTCAACGGCGCTCTCGCGAAGCTCCTGCCCATCCAGCAGAAGGACTTCGAGGGCCTGTTCACGGCCATGGCCGGCCGCCCGGTCACCGTGCGCTACCTCGATCCGCCCCTCCACGAATTCCTCCCGGCCTCCAAGGACCAGAAGGACGATCTCGCGCGCAAGCTCGGCGTCCCCTACGACCGCATCGAAGCCCTCGGCCACGCCCTGCACGAATCCAACCCGATGCTCGGTCATCGCGGTTGCCGCCTCGGCATCGTGTACCCCGAGATCTCCGAGATGCAGTCCCGCGCCATCTTCCGCGCCGCCCTCGCGGTCGCCAAGAAGACCGGCAAGAAGGTCGTTCCGGAAATCATGATTCCTCTCGTCGGCTTCGACAAGGAACTCGAGATGCAGCTCGCGATCGTGCATCGCGTGGCCGCCGAAGAGTTCAAGGCCGCCAAGACCAAGCTGAGCTACCTGGTCGGCACCATGGTCGAAATCCCCCGCGCCGCTCTCACGGCCTCGGAAATCGCCAAGCACGCCCAGTTCTTCAGCTTCGGTACCAACGACCTCACCCAGACCACTCTGGGCATGAGCCGCGACGATGCGGGCAAGTTCCTGCCCTACTACCAGAAGATCGAAATCGTGAAGGCCAACCCCTTCGCGTCCATCGACCAGAACGGTGTCGGCCGTCTCATGGAAATCGCCATCGAGGGCGGTCGCAAGACCCGTCCCGACATCAAGCTCGGCATCTGCGGCGAGCATGGCGGCGAGCCCCACTCGGTCAAGTTCTGCCATGACATCGGCCTCAAGTACGTGTCCTGCTCGCCTTACCGCGTGCCGGTCGCGCGCCTGGCCGCCGGTCAGGCCGGTCTTGCCGAGCTGAAGAAGGCCAAGGCCGCAGCCGCTTCCGCCAAGGCTCCCAAGGCCGCGGCGAAGAAGGCTCCTGCCAAGAAGGTCGCCAAGGCTCCCGCGAAGAAGGCCGTGGCTGCGAAGCCCGTCGCCAAGAAGGCTGTCAAGGCTCCCGCCAAGGCCGCCAAGAAGGTCGTCGCGAAGAAGAAGTAAGCTGAACCGCAAGGTCCGGTGAACGAGCCCCGTCCTCCTACTCGGAGGGCGGGGCTTTTTCGTGCTCCTGCGTCGTTGTCCACAGGGATGACCTAAACGGGATTTCGCTACTTTTCATCCGTTGTCCCCGGATGGTAGAATCTGCCATCATCCATTGCAGCAAAGAATCCCTCCCCATGCAAACGACCGTCCCTCGTGCCGCTTGCGGCACCCGTGAAACCTCTTCGGGCTTTCCCATGAATCATCGTGTCCGGCTCCATTCGATTGTCTGCGCGATGCTCGCGACATTCGCGACCGGATGCGATTTCATCAGATCCATCGATCCGAAAGACTCCCCCATCGATACGGAACTCCAAGCGGTTCTGGAGAAGCAGACGGCGCTGGCACGCCATGACATCTACCCGAGAGTCTGCAACGGCATCGATTCGATAACCCACGACACGACCTACGTCTCCGCATGGACGATCATGGCTTTCCAGCCACGTATTTCCAGTGCGCTCGCGAACAAGAGCAACGACTCGTTGGACTTCAGCATCCAGCCCTCGGACTCCATCGGCCCAGGCCCCATCGCCATGCGATTCCAATACGCCATCATCGGGATGGACTCCGCATCCGTCCGACACATCCGCCTCGTCAGGATGAACTCGGCCGCACCGCTATCCCGCTCCGACTCGACCATCGGCTATCTGGACTTGCGTCGCGACACGACCTTCGCCCTGGAGACATGCCCACCATTGGATTCGTCACCAGCTCCATAAGACACGAGCATCGACTGGACCGTTATCCTATCATTGGCCCCTATGCTTTCCCTCCTTTCCCTCGCGGTGGCTTCCAGCCTGACCGCCGCCAAAGCACCGTCGCCGAAGACCACGGCGCAACTATTCCAGCAGGTGCGCAATTGCGTCTTCGAGGTCGTGCTGCTCAAGCGCATCGACACGGGCGCGACCTACGCCGAACACCTCCCCCTCGAGAAGCTCTCGTTCCAGGAACGCACCGACAGCGTGTGGTCCATCGGATCGGCTTTCGCGGTCGGCCGCGACACCGTCCTCACCGCGTCGCACGTGCTGAACCTCGGGACCAACGATCCGTCGGAGGAGCCGCGTCTGCGCGACGCGCAGGGACGCGTGTGGCGCATCGGCAAGATCCTGAAGTACAGCAACCACCAGGACTTCGCGCTCTTCACCGTTCCGGGACTCGACTGCAAGAAGCCTATTCGGCCCGCGGCCAAACCCGAGATCGGACACGCCGTCCACGCGGTCGGCAACGCCCTGGGCGAAGGGATCGTGCTGCGCGACGGACTTCTCACCTCGCAAACCCCCGAGCAGAACAACGGCGAATGGAAGTACTGGCGCTTCTCGGCGGCCGCGTCGCCCGGCAATTCCGGCGGTCCGCTGCTCGACGAACAAGGCGCGCTCGTGGGCGTCGTCCTCATGAAGTCGGAATCGGAGAACCTCAACTTCGCCCTTCCGTGGTCTCTCGTGAAAGCCGCGAAACCGGGACGTGGCCGCTTCTTCGAGAACTCCAACTACACCTACCCCCTCATGCCCGACGCCGAACTCGCCACGGTGCTCGACACGACCTTCGATCTGCCGTCGTCGTGGAAGGACCTCGACCATCTCGTCTGGGCGATCTCGACATCCAAGACCGCGCACGACCGCGATTCCATCCTGCGCGCGGAACGCGCGAACGTCTTCCCGCGCGGACGCTCGAACCGCCTGCGCACCGGCCCCCTGTTCAGCCGCATCCCCGCGATGATCTACCGGAGCCAGGACGGATGGTGGGGCCTCGACGTCCAGGATCTGGCCAACCCCGTCGACCTCGGATCCAACGGCACCTGGGTGCAGAACAATTCCAACGGAATCCTGCTCGGGAGCGTGAAGCTTCCCGACAGCATCGGCTTGCCGGAAATTGTCCACGACAGCCGCGTGCTCGGGGACCTCATCCTCAAGGGAGGACGACTCAACCGCAAGGTCGCCACGAAGGAGATCCGCGTGACCTCGCTCGGAAAGGCGACGATCGACTCGCAGCGCGTCGACCCGTGGGGCCGCGTGTGGCTGGTGCGCGGCTGGAGGCAGCCTTGGAACGGAGCGATCCTGCTCGCCCAGATCCTGCCCGTGCCGAGCGGATTCGGCATCATCCTCGGCGTCTACTCCGAAGCGACGGCGCGTTCCTACATCGGCGTGCGCCTGCAGGACATGGCCGACGGCAGCGCCCTCGCCTGGTCGGGAACCTTCGAACGCTGGAACGCATGGATCGCCCAGCCCGACATCGTCCCCACCTTCCTGCGTCCGATCAGACTGGAACGCAAGAACGACATCCCCGTCTTCTCCTGGCCCGGAGGAACCCTGCGACTGAGCCCGGCGATGGCCCCCATCTCGGCCTCGCCCGAACTCCTCATCTCCCCCGCCTTCCTCGACGTGCGGTCGGATTCCGTCATCATGGGAATCGGCTCCGTGGCCTTGAGCCCCAACGCGGAAGGCTCGGCGCTCTCGATGCTGGTACGCGTCGCCCCGCCCTCCAGCGACCAGTCCGTGGACGCGAAGGCCGAATGGCGCAAGCGCATCGAACAACGCGCCCCCTTCGACGGCAAGCTCATCGACGGCGGCCAGAGCAAGCGCCAGGCCAGCCGCCTCATCCCATCCTCCCTGAAGACGGGTAGCGCCGACCCCGCGCAATCCTCGCCCGTCTGGATGTCGATCATCGTGATGGACGACGCCCCCACCCAATCGCGCATGGACAAGATCCTCGACGAGACCCTCCGCTACGTGAAGGTCCCGGAAGAGAAGGTGCTGGCGCCCTGACGACGTGAACGAGGCAGCGTTTCGTATCCCCTGACAACCAGGGAGAACACCCATCGCCGCCTCTTCGCATCATCGCATCACGATATTTTGATATATTGTGGACATGTCTAGAATCGCACTGCTCAAGGAACTGCTCGACACCCGCATCGCCATCCTGGACGGCGGCATGGGAACAATGCTGCAACGTCAGAAATTGACTGCGGCCGATTTCGGCGGAGCGGCCTTCGAGGGGTGCAACGAAAATCTGCTCATCACGAAGCCGGAAGCCATCGCGAGCGTGCATCGCGCCTACTACGCCGCCGGTGCCGACATCGTCGAATCGTGCACCTTCGGCTCCACCCCGCTCGTGCTCGACGAGTACGCGCTGGGTCACAAGGCCTACGAGATCTCGAAGGCCGGCACGAGCGTGGCCCGCCAGGAAGCCGACGCCGCGCAGGCGAAGGACGGCAAGCCCCGCTTCGTCGCGGGCTCCATGGGGCCCACCACCAAGTCGCTCTCCCTCACCGGCGGCGCGACGTTTCTCGAACTCGTCGAATCGTTCCGCGTCCAGGCCGGCGGCCTCTGGGATGGCGGAGCCGACTTCCTGCTCCTCGAGACGCAGATCGACACGCTGAACACCAAGGCCGGCCTGGTGGGCATCGAGCAGGCCGCGCGCGAACGCGGCATCGTGATTCCCGTGTCCGTCTCGGGCACCATCGAAATGCAGGGCGTCATGCTCGCGGGACAGTCCGTCGAGGCGTTCTACGCGTCGCTCGAGCATGTCAGTCCCCTCTACGCGGGCATCAACTGCGCCACCGGCCCCGAGTTCATGACCGACCACGTGCGCAGCCTCTCCCGCAACGCCCGCTGCCGAGTGGCCTGCGCACCCAACGCGGGACTTCCCAACGAGTTCGGCGGCTACGACGAGACGCCCGAGATGCTCGGACGCGCCCTCGAGAAGTTCGCGGAGGCCGGGTGGCTCAACGTCGTGGGCGGATGCTGCGGCACCACGCCCGACCACATCGCCGCCGTGGCGCAAGCCGTGACCGGAAAGCGTCCTCGACAGATTCCGTCTGAACGACGCCGCTGGATCACGGGCATCGACGTCCTGGAGATGGAGGAGGGCGGACGCCCCTACATCGTGGGCGAGCGCACCAACTCCATCGGATCGCGCGCCTTCAAGAACCTGATCAACGACGGCAAGTTCGAGGAAGCCGCAGAGATCGCGCGCAAGCAGGGACGAGCCGGAGCGCACATCGTCGACGTGTGCCTCGCGAATCCCGACCGCGACGAGAAGTCCGACATGATCGAGTTCCTCTCGCGCGCCGCCAAGGCCGTGAAGGCCCCGTTCATGATCGACTCGCAGGACCCGGCCGTGGTGGAAGCCGCCTTCCAGCTCGTGCAGGGCAAGTGCGTCCTCAACTCCGTGAACCTCGAGGACGGCCCCGATTCGGAGCGGTTCAAGGGACTGTTGTCGCTCGTCAAGCGCTACGGCGCCATGGTCGTGGCCGGCTGCATCGACGAGAAGGGCATGGCTGTCGAGCCCGAGCGCAAGCTCGAAGTGGCCGAGCGGCTGCACTCCATCCTGACCAAGGACTGGGGCATCGCCGAAGAAGACATCATGTTCGACGCCCTCGTGTTCCCCGCCGGCACCGGCGACGAGAACTACCAGGGCTCTGCCGCCAAGACCATCGAAGGCACGCGCCTCGTCATGGAGCGCTTCCCGCGCTGCCAGAGCACGCTGGGCGTCTCGAACGTGAGCTTCGGCCTGCCTCCCGCGGGACGCGAGGTGCTGAACTCCGTGTTCCTGTACCACAACACGAAGGCCGGCCTGACGAGCGCCATCGTGAACGCGGAGAAGCTGGTGCGCTACGCGCAGATCCCGGACGACGAGAAGAAGCTCTGCGACGACGTCATCTGGAACCGTGGGACGGATCCTGTCGCGGCCTTCGCCGCGCACTTCCGCGTGAAGAAGGTCGAGGCGGCCGTGGTCGCCGAATCGCTCCCGCCCGCGGAATACGTCGCCAACTGCATCCTGACAGGCTCGAAGGAAGGGCTGACCGCGGCCCTCGACAAGCTCCTCGCCGAAGGAATCGCTCCGCTCGACATCGTCAACGGCCCCCTGATGGAAGGAATGGGCAAGGTGGGCGTCCTGTTCAACAGGAACGAACTGATCGTCGCGGAGGTGCTGCAGAGCGCCGAGGCCATGAAGGCGGGCGTGGCGCACCTCGAGCCGAAGATGTCCAAGGGGGACGCGTCGTCCCGCGGCACGCTGCTCCTGGCCACGGTCAAGGGCGACGTCCACGACATCGGCAAGAACCTCGTCGAGATCATCCTCGGCAACAACGGCTTCCGCGTGGTGAACCTGGGCATCAAGGTTCCGCCCGACCAGCTCGTCGCGGCCGCGAAGGAACACAAGCCAGATCTCATCGGTCTTTCGGGATTGCTCGTCAAGAGCGCCCACGAGATGGTGACCGCCGCGCGCGACCTGCGCGACGCAGGCATCGACGTGCCCATCCTGGTGGGCGGCGCGGCCCTCTCGAACAACTTCACAGTGAAGAACATCGGCGCGCAGTACGCCGGTGCCGTGGTGTACTGCAAGGACGCGATGAACGGACTGGACGTGGCCAACCGCCTGACCGACAAGGCCGGCGCCGCGTCGTTCCTCGAGAGCCACCGCGCCATGGAGTCCTCCATTCTCTCCGGTGTCGAGACGGCCCCGTCCGACGCGCCCGAAGCCGCGCCCAAGGAGAAGCTCGTCGTCGAACGCGACAACGAGCTGTTCACCCCCCCGACGCTCGAACGCGTCGAGTGGACGCGCCAGCTTCCCGAGATCTGGAAGTACCTCAATCCCGCCATGCTCTACGGCAGGCACCTGGGCCTCAAGGGCTCGGTGGAACGATTGTGGGAGCAGAAGGACGCCAAAGCCATCGAGCTGCGCAACTTCGTCGAGGCCCTCAAGACGGAAGCCATGGAGAAGGGATGGATCGCCCCCAAGGGCGTGTACCGCTTCTTCAAAGCACGTTCCGAAGGCGACACGATCCGTCTGTTCGACGGCGAGACCGAGGTCGGCTCGCTCTCGTTCCCGCGCCAGTCGGAAGGCTGGGGTCTCTCGTTGGCGGATTTCGTCCATCCATCGAAGCCCGACCACGTGGCCATGTTCTGCGTCACGTCGGGGCGCCGCGTCGGTCCGGCCGTCGACGAACTCAAGGCCAAGGGCGAATTCCTCAAGGCCCACGCGCTCGCCGCTCTCGCGCTCGAGACCGCGGAAGCCCTTGCCGAACTCTGCCATCGCCACCTGCGCCTCTCGTGGGGTTTCGCCGATCCAGCCGACCTCTCCGTCTCCGACATCTTCAAGGCGAAGTACCGTGGCATCCGCGTGAGCTTCGGCTATCCAGCCTGCCCGCGCCTCGAAGACCAGACCACGCTCTTCAAGCTCCTCGAGCCCGCGAGCATCGGCGTCGATCTCACCGAGGGATACATGATGGAGCCCGAGGCATCGGTGTCGGCGCTCGTATTCCACCATCCGCAGGGCCGCTACTTCAGCATCCCGCAGGCCGATCTGGAAGCCTTCGAGAAGCGCCTTGGAGGTGCCGCGTGAAGAGTCCCGTCTGGCTGCGTCGCCTGGCCCTTCCCATCGCCATGCTGGGCGTGGCGCACATCATGGTCGTCTGGCCCGTGTGGAAGACGAACTTCGGCACGCTCCCGCTCAAACCTGCGCTGGCGGCGCTCTTCCTGCTTCTCGCGACGGGACTGTGGATCATCGCCTCGGGGTTCGTGCTGGGCTTCCTCGCCGAGGCCGACAAGATCGGCGAAGATTGGGCCGCTCCCTTCGCCCGCGGCGTCACGAACTTCCTGCTCGTGGGCGGCTTCCTCGCCTGCGCCCTGATGTGGACGAACCCCTTTGCCTGGGCTCTCGGCATACTGTCGCTTCTCGCACGATTCTGCGCCCGCAAGCCCCCCGCGCTCATCCCGCGCGACGAAGCGGCGAAGGACGAGGCGAAGAGGGGCTGAGGTCAACGGCGCGCGACCCGTCGAACGCCATCGGAACATTGGTGGATTTCGAATTAATGCTTGCATTCAAGGCATGTGGCACATAATTTACGCCATATGGCACACGCAATCTACCCCATCCAGCCAGCCCATCCAAATACATCCTGCGCAAACCTGCTGGGGTTTCCGAAGGCCGATACCGAGCATCTGCGAGTCGCAACCCAGGAGGGGCTTCCCTTCGAGGCCATGGAACATCTTGGCCACTCGATCGAGCTCACCGCCGCGGAAATAGCCACCGAAATCCTTCTGCCTACTCGAACGTTCCAGCGCCGCAAGAAGGAAGGAATGCTCCACCCCGACGAATCCGACCGACTCGTCCGCTTGGGCCAGATCGTCGCCAAGACCATCGAGCTTTTCGAGGGAGATTCCGAAGCCGCGAAGCACTGGCTCCAGACGCCTGCCGTCGGCCTTGGTGGAGAGGCCCCGATCAAGTACGCACAGACCCATATCGGCGCCAGAACCGTCGAGGACCTGATCGAAAGACTCGAAGACGGAGTCTTCGCCTGATGGTTCCTGGAGTGCGCATTGTCAAGGAGAAGCGCAAGGGCGAGGCCTTCACGGGTGAAGGAGCAAGGAAAGCGGGCGGTCGCTGGACCAGCAAGGGGCTTCCGGTCGTCTACGCGTCCAGCTCCGCGTCGCTCGCCACTCTCGAGATCCTGGTTCATCTCGAACCCGGGCTCCTGCACTCCTATTGCTGCATCGAATTCCGAATCCCGGACGAATGCATCGAGGCTCTGGATCCGAAGCGACTGCCAAGGAATTGGAGAGCGTATCCAGCCCCTTCAGCCCTACAGACACTCGGAGACGAGTGGTTCCACCAGCAATCGTCCTTGGCCTTGAAAGTGCCCAGCGCGATCACGCCCGGCGAATTCAACGTCGTCCTGAATACGCGTCATCCCGATTTCAGAAGACTTGTCATCGGATCCCCGCAACCCTTCGGACTCGACCCGAGGCTGCTCGCACCACGACGCGGGATCTAGGAGCGATCCTGTCCCAGAGGAATGCGACCTCGATGGCATCCAGCCATTTGGCAGGACTTTGTCATTTAGACAAGAGCAAACAATTCCAACGGAGTACAAATCCCCCGCGCCACCTCTAGCTTAGGGCCATGTGAGCTTCTCGTGAGCAACCAAGCCATGGAGTCAATCATGACACGCCCCTTCCAAGCTACGATGGCCAGACAAACAAGGATCGCAGCAGCCGTAGCGATCGTCTGCTTCTGGAGCAGTTCGGCCATCGCCTGGTCCATCTCCGGCACGGTGAGGGATGCCAACGGCCCATTGGCCGGAGTTGCCGTCTCGGTCAAGGACACCACCAGCATCAAGACCACGACCGACGCCAGCGGCGCGTTCATACTGTCCCACGGCACGGTCGGCGTCCTTTCGCACGACATCGTCCATTCCACCTTGGCCCGGATCGTCGGGAGCGATCTGTTCGTCGAGGGCGTGGCCGATGGCTCCGTCGAATTGACCCTGGTCAACGCATCGGGACGTTCGCTGTGGAATGCGAAAACCCTTTCGTCCAACGGCTCGGCCCGCATCGCGCTCCCCTCGCGCATGGCTTCCGGCGCCCTCTTCCTGCGCATCCATCATGCCGGAGGCATCTCGCACCAGGCGGTTTCCCTGGGAGCCGACGGTGGCCTCGATATCGGCGGCGCCGTCGCCGCACGCACGCAAGCCGCCGCCTTGCCGGTCCTGACGTTCTCGCTCGCCAACTACAACGACACGACCTACGCGATGACATCCGACAACCAAACCGGTGTCACGATCACCATGGCCAAGCCCGTCACCTGCGACCTTCCCACCACCTTCAAGTGGAAGGACTACGGCAAGCCCATCGCCGAGCCCAAGAACAATTGGCTGGCGATCAAGGACTTCACCATGGTCCGCTACAACAACCAGTACATCGTCTACATGACCTACACGCCTCAGGGCGGCGGCTTCAAAGGCGCCTACATGGCCCCCTTCTCCGACGTCTCCAAAGCCGGGGATGCCGCGCAGGCGATCATGCCGAACAACCTCCCCGGCGTCGCACCGGAACTCATCTACTTCACCCCGAAGAACACCTGGGTGTACACCACACAGTGGTGCAGCACAGGCTCGTTCTGCTACACCACGGGCAGCGATCCCACCAAACCCACCACCTTCGCCGCGCAGACCAAGTCCTTGCTGACCGAGAACATCACCCCCAACGCCCCGATCGACCAGGTCGTGATCTGCGACGACAACAACTGCTACCTCTTCTACGCCGACGACAAGGGCAACATCTACCGCGGGTCGATGGCGAAGGGAAGCTTCCCCGGCAACTTCACGGGAACCAAGAAGATCCTTTCGGAGACCGACGCCGCCAAGTTGTTCGAAGCTGTCGAGGTCTACAAGCTCAAGGGCCAGAAGAAGTACCTCATGATCGTGGAATGCGGATACCCCCGCTACTTCCGCGCCTTCACCGCCACCGATCTGGCAGGAACCTGGACCCCGATCGCCAACACCATCAACGCGGCCACCCCGTTCGCCGGGCCCAAGAACGTGACCAACGGCTGGTCCAACGACATCAGCCATGGCGAGATCGTCCGTACCGGCTACGACGAATACCGCGAGATCGACCCCTGCAACCTGGAGATGATCTACCAGGGCCTCACTGGTAGCGGAGACTACAACTCGCTCCCCTACAAGATGGGACATCTCACCTTCACCAAGTGACCCCGCAGGAGCACCGAGCCCCTGGAAGCCACCCGGATTTCAGAGGGCTGCGCTCCATCAAAGGCCCCGCCCATGGCGGGGCCTTTTCCATTTCCCGCGACAAGGCCAGGTCGTCGCCGGACAACAAGGCTACCTTGCATCACGCCATGCCCTATCCGGAAATCCATACCGACTTTTCGCGTATTCCGTCCCCTTGCTACGTGATGGAGGAGGCACGGCTGCGCGCGAACCTCGAGACGCTCAAAGGCGTGATGGACGCGACAGGCGCGAAGATCATCTGCGCCCTCAAGGGGTTCTCCTTCTGGCGCGCCTTCCCGCTGGTGCGGGAGTACCTGCCGGGTGCGACGGCAAGCTCCCTCAACGAAACGCTCCTCGCCTCGCGCAAGATGGGTGGCGAAGTCCACGTGTACGCGCCCGCGTACGCCGACGACGAGATCGACCGGATCCTCGGGCTCGCGAGCCACATCACCTTCAACTCGTTCGCCCAGTGGAAGCGCTTCCGCGGCGACACGCGGGCGCATCAGAACAAGCCGTCGCCGGGAATCCGGGTGAATCCGGAATACAGCCAGGTCGAAACGGACCTGTACAACCCGTGCGCGCCCTTCTCGCGCCTGGGCGTCGTGCGCTCCGAGTTCCGCGAGGACGAACTCGACGGCATCGAAGGCCTGCACGTGCATGCGCTGTGCGAACAGGGATCCGACGCCTTCGAGGGGCTGCTTGGCGCCTTCGAGGACAAGTTCGGTCAATATCTGTCACGCATGAAATGGGTCAACTTCGGCGGCGGCCACCACATCACGCGCGAGGACTACGACATCCCGCGCCTGGTGCGCGTGCTCAAGGGGTTCCGCGAACGGCACCCGCATCTGGAGGTGATCCTCGAGCCCGGCGAGGCCGTGGGATGGCGCACGGGAGAGCTCGTGGCCACGGTGCTCGACGTCGTGCGCAACGGAATGGACATCGCGATCCTGGACGTGTCGGTGAGCGCGCACATGCCCGACTGCCTGGAGATGCCCTACCGCCCCGACATCGTGGGAGCGGCCCAACCCGGCGAGAAGCCGCATGTCTACCGAATCGCCGGCGGAAGCTGCCTGGCGGGCGACGTCCTGGGCGACTACGGCTTCGACGAGCCGTTGAAGACCGGCGACCGCATCGTGTTGCTGGACATGATCCACTACACGATGGTCAAGACCTCGTTCTTCAACGGCGTGAAGCACCCCTCCATCGCCACCTGGAAGGAAGACGGAACGCTCGACATCCATCGGTCGTTCACCTACCAGCAGTTCCGCGACAAGCTGGGCTGAACCGTGGGCACCTTCTCCGGACGCCTTCGCCTGGACTTCGTCGACGGACAGCGCTGGTCGCTCGTCGGGACCGATCCCCCATTCCAATGGAACGGTTCGGCCTCGCCCAGCCCCGTGATCCCGCCCGAGGGGCTGATCACCGACTTCGGCACCATTCCGCACCTGCTGGCCTCGTGGTTCCCCGGCGCCGGCTGGGGACGGCACGGCCAGTGGGGTCCCGCCACCGTGATCCACGACTGGCTCTACCTCGCGCAAAAGCAGGCCGACGGCACGCCCCTGGAACGCGCCCAGGCCGACCGCATCCTCTGGCAGGCCATGCGCGACAGCAAGGTCGGCATCGGACGCCGCTGCATCATCTGGCTCTGCGTACGTCTGTTCGGATGGATCTGGTGGGCCTGGTTCCGGCACGAAGGCCACAAAGCCCCGCTGAACGCCGTGATGCGCCGCCGGGACTTCTTCAAAGGCGCGTGGTACGCACTGACGCGTTGAGCCCAAGACCGCAGCCTCACCTCAATCCGACGCGCAGAACCTCTTCCAGGGTGGTGAGGCCTTCCGCGACCTTGGCGATGCCGTCGACGACCAAGGGGCGCAGGCCCGCGCGGCGGCGGATCTCGCCGTCGTTGGCGCCTTCGGTCACCGCTTCGCGGAGGTCGTCGTCCATGGACAGCAGTTCGAAGATGCCCACGCGGCCGTTGTAGCCCGTGCCGTCGCACTCGGGACAGCCGACGGCGATGGCGACGGATTCCGGCAACGGCGCCCATTCGGCGAGCAGTTCGATCTCGGTGGCGGACGGCGTGCCGCGGACGGCGCAATGGGGGCAGACGCGGCGCACCAGGCGCTGGGCGAGGATGCCCAGCACGGCCGATCCCACGAGGAAGCGCGGCACACCTAGGTCGACCAGCCGCGTGATGGCTCCGGCCGCGTCGTTGGTGTGGAGCGTGCTGAAGACGAGGTGGCCCGTCTGGGCCGCCTGGACGGCGATCCCGGCCGTTTCGGAATCGCGGATCTCGCCCACGAGGATCACGTCGGGATCCTGGCGCAGGATGGAGCGCAGCGCCTCGGCGAAGCCGAGCCCCGCCTTCTCGAGGATCTGCACCTGGTTCGCTCCGCGCAGACGGTATTCGATCGGGTCTTCGATGGTGGTGATGTTGATCGCGCGCGGCAGCAGGCGCTGCAACGCGGCGTAGAGCGTGGAGCTCTTGCCCGAACCGGTGGGCCCGGTGACGAAGACCATGCCTTGCGGACGGTCGCACAGGCGCTCGAAAGCGGTACGGATTCCGTCGGGCATGCCGACCGACGTCAGGTCGAGGACCGACGCGGTCTGGCGCAGAAGGCGCAGCACGACCTTCTCGCCCATGCGCGTGGGCAGCGTGGAAACGCGGATGTCGAGCGACTCGCCCTTCCATTCCCGCTGGATGCGCCCGTCCTGGGGGAGACGTTTTTCGGCGATGTCGAGTTCGGCGAGGATCTTGACGCGCGAGATCAGGCTCGCCTGCACCCACGACGGGAGGACGAGGAAATCGCGCAGCATCCCGTCCCGACGGAAGCGCACCGAGACGCCCTCCTCGTCGGGCTCGAGGTGGATGTCGGTCGCGCCTTGGCGCAGCGCCTCGTCGAGCACGTGGTCGACGAGCTTGACGACGGGCTCCGACTGCGACTTGCGACGGATTTCGTCCACCGTGGAACCTTCGGCGACAGCGAGGTCCTCTTCGGCCAGGCGCCCCAGCAGGCCGCCCCGGTTGTCGGCCGCCTCCTGCCCGCGCAGGACGGCCATGGCGTGCGCGAGATCCTCCTCGCGATCCTCCAGCACGTTCGCCGCGGGCGAAGGCAGGTCGAGCCTCCACGAGCCCCAGGCCGCGGCGACGGGATCGGCCTTGCCGCAGAAGGCGAGATGCGGCACCCCCTCGTGCGAGACGGGCAGCGCCCCGTTGGCCAGGCACCAGCCCAGCCCCAGTTCGGGGATCCTTCCATGCTCGATTTCCAGGGACATGCCGTATTTCCTCGCCGAAGGCTCGAAGTGTGGTTGAAGGCTACAAACCCGCGGTCGGAATCCCGACCGAAAGCGACTCGACCGCGGATGGAACCCCGGGAAGGATCGGAACCTTGCCGAGGATGCGGACGGAGAGGAGCGCGACGCTGTCGAATTCCGTCGTCTCCAGGACGCCGTTCTGGTCGCGATCGAGACGCCACCACGGGCTCCCGAACGGATCCGTGGCGCCGGCGAGGCCCACGGGCTCCCAGGAGATCTCGAGGCTCTCGATCGCCGCGAGGGGCTCGATCGACGATCCTCCCCGCCGTCTCGAGAGACGCCCCTGCTCGACGACCCACGCGATCGTGTCGCGATCGCCGGAAGCGCTTCTTCCCAGGATCTCCATCCGTTCGCGCGTGAGCGACAGAATCCGTCCACGATGGACGTCCTGGAAGAGCGCGTTGCGCAACGAGGAGACCGCCTCCTCGGCATCGATGCGACGGTCCGAGGAGACGCGCGCGCGCGCCTCGTGGACGATCCACTGCGACACCATCGCCACGACCACGCCGGTGAGGGACATCGCGACGAGCAGTTCGACGAGGGTGTAGCCGCGACGCGCCCGTCCGGCGGACGCGGGCCTCACGGCTGCATCTCCACGCGCGGGACGCGCCAGCCGAAGCAGCGGATCGTATCGTCTTCGCCTTCGTCGCGCCGCGCGACGCAGACGAGCACGCCGGGACAGCGCACGCTGTCGCGGCGGCTTCCCACCTGGGCGGCCTCGCCGAGGACTCCGTTGGCGACCGTATCGGAAACGGTCCGCACGATCCGGAAGGAGCGCTCCCCCACGCGCGCGTCGCGCACGCTGTCGCGCAGAAGCTTCACCGGAATCCGTCGGACGATCCCCCACTCTTCGCGCGCGAGGGCGACGGCGTCGTCGATGCGGCGGGCCTGGGACTTCCCCTGCGCGGTGTAGACGGTCATGTACGACAGCGGCACCATGAGCACGAGGAAGATCACGAGGGCGACCAGGACCTCGACGAGCGTGTATCCCCCGCGCCGCCGGGAGCGCACGGACGCGCGGCGCGACCGGCGAAGGGACGTCATTCCTCCAGCTCCCAGGTGGCGACGCGCAGCCCCTGCGCGCCGGGAAGGCCCACGGGAACGGCGAAGTCGGCGGGAAGACGCGAACGGTCGAAGACGCCCGACCCCGTGCAGCTCTCGGTTCCGCGACCGCAGCGGAACGAGCCCGCGACGGCGACGCCGTGGATCCGTCCCGCGACCTGCATCGAGCCGCCCGAAACGGCGACCCCCTCGAACGTGGCGTCGCGCCCGATCTTGAGGCTCGCGGCGCCTCCCAGGACCACGAGATAGCCGTTCGAAGTCGCGCTTCCGTCGAAGACGACCTTGCCGGAATCCTTCGCCCAGCAAAGGACCGCGGACGGCCCGGTCAATCGCGCCTGCTCGTGGACCTCGAACGTCCTGAATGACAGGATTTGTCCTTGGAACACTGCTTCGCCCTGCAGGAACACGCCCTTCGCCGCGTACAGGACGCTCTCGCGCAGCTTGGCGTTCCCCTCCAGCACGATCCGTCCCTTGGCGAGAATGGTCCAGCCGTCCAGCATCACGCGTCCCCGCACGAACACGTCGCCTTCGACCACGAGAGTGCGCTTCGACGGGGGTGTCCAGCCCGGTGCTCCGAGAGGGCCTTCGATCTCCACCTGCACTTCCCGCCCTTCGCCTCCACCCGCGTGGACGATCTCTTCGCGATCGGGGAAGGAACGCCCGGCGGAATACGCCGCGCCGCCCGAATAGGCATCCGAGGAACGGAGCGCCTCCTTCATGCGGTTTTCGAGGATCGCCGTATCCTGCGCCGAACGGTTCGGAACGTAGGCGGTGATGCCCAGAAGCGCCTTCGGCTGGGCCTCCATTCCCGATGGCGGCGTTCCGGATGTCCTCACGCGAATCTTGCCGACGATGCGCGTACCGGAGATGTCGAGGACGGCGGGCTTCGCCTCGACCCATTGCGACACGGCCACGTCGAACAAGTCGCGGTCGAGCGCGCCGGAGAGCATGGCCCGGATCGAACGACGGATCGTACGGCTTCCGAAGGACATCTCTCCCGACGCATGCACGGGCACGAGGAGCGATCCGGCCTCGATGGAATAGTCGAGCGTCCCGCGCATGCCAGGAGGAAGGGGGCAGGACGACGCGGCGGAATCGACGCCGCGCGCCAGGGAACTGTCGAGCTTCGTGAAACCGGAATCGGACGACTTCGCCGCACCGCCACCACCGCCATTGACCATGGCCCAGACGGAATCCTCCGCGCAGGCCAGCGCGGTCTCGGCCAGGAGTTGCGCCTGCCACTGCGCCGCCTGCAGATTCGCCCGCTCGCGATGCGTCCAAGCCCGCGACCAGGCAAGCACCCCCACGAGCGCGGCCAGCCCCATGCCCATGAGCACCCAGGGCATCGCGGCGCCCCGACGCGATGCCGACCCGCGGCAAGCGGGAAAGGGCGCGGAACGGGGATTCATCGGACCTTCAGGAGATAGCGCCCCTCGCGATCCTCGATCTCCACGCCCGCCGCGGAGATGCCGACGACCGTGGCACTGTCGACCCTCTGCCCCACGGAGACGACGACGCTCGATCCGTCCGGCTTGACGAGCACGGCGGCGCGGGCGCCCACGAGGCCGGTGACTTTCCAGGGACGAGACGGCGCAACCCCCGTCGCACGACGGGATGTCCCACCCGCGGCCACGCGCACGGAAGGAGCCGTCCCGAGAGCGAAGGGATCGGCCGCGAAGCTGTCGGGATGGACGGTCGAGACGGCGAACGCGATGCGGCCCGGATCGCCGAGGAAGGGAATCGGAGCGGGATCCGCGACGCGTTCCTTCAGGACGCAGGTCTCCGGACCCGGCACGAACCGCGCCAAGGCGACGAAGACGAGAACCCCGCAAGCGGGACCGGCCCAGCGGTTCACAGGGAGTCTCCCGGCGCGACCGGGACGGCGACGACGGCCTCGCCGGTAAGACGGAATCCGTCAGCAGGGCGCAGCGCGAGGCGTCGCGTCTTCCAGGCCAGTGGCATGGAATCGAGGGCGGCGAAACCGTCGAGGATTTCGCGCCAGCCGCCCTGGACGGCAAGGGACAGGAGGACCTCTCCGCCTTCTTCGCGCGCCGAAACCCTCTGGAGGCGCATTCCCCTGCTTTCCAGGCGAGGCACGATCAGGGCCGCGACCTGCGAGGAGGGATCGGAACCCTGCGCCTGGCGCGAGGAGGCGCTCGCGCGCAGCCGACCGCGCGCGATGGAATCGCGCACGGCGTCGGCCAGGCGTTCGCGCAGGATCTCCGGGCGCGGAGCGATCTCCGAAAGGAGGGCGGAGCGGGCGCGGATCTGGCGGAAGGCGCACCAGCGCCCGGGAGCCCAGTGCAGGACGATGGCCCAGCCGAGGATTCCCGCGAGGATCCAGGGCAGGAGATCCCGCAGGCCTCCGGCCCAGAGACGAGCGGGGCTCATGGCCAATCTCCGCGCAAGGAAAGTACGAGTTGGACGCTCTCCTGTTCGCGCCGCTGCGTCTCGACGCGCACGTCGCGAACGCCGGGTGCGAGCTTCGCGGAATCGACCAGCCCCGAGACGCCTCTCCAGTCGGGCAGACGGACGTCGGTGCGGACGGCCCAGCCGGATTCGCCGGGAGGCGCTTCGAGCTGGAACGACAGGAAATGGACACCCCGGGGCAGACGGCGGGCGACCCCGTCGAGAACGCCGACCGGCGATCCGGAAGGACGCAGCGCCTCCGTGGAGGCGGCGATGTAGGCCGCGTCCCGCAAGGATGTCTGACGGATCTTGTCCAGGCGTTCGAGTTCGCCGCGCACGGACGAGAGCCTCGCTTCGGTCGCGGCGAGGGATCGGGACGCGAACCACACGGGGACCTGGAGCAGAAGCGCCGCGAGAAGTCCGACGACGGCGACCGCCGCGGTACGGGCCACGGACGTGCGCGTGGCCAAACGGTCGCGCCGGCGACGATCCTCGGCCGGGGAGAGCATCTGCGCTTCCGGATGGTCGTCGACGAGCATGCGGAAGTCCGCGGGAGACGGTTCCTTCCAGGGGACGTCCTGTCCCAGCTCGCGGACATCGCTCCAGAACGCCGGAATCGCGTCGTCGTCCGGAAACGGACCGTCGAGGGAAACGATCCGCTCCTCTTCCCAGCGGGAGCACCAGAGTCCGGATGGCGAACGGAGACGGCGCAGCGGGGCGTCGCCCCCGCCCAGGAGGACGAACGCCCACAGGGCCTGGGGAAGGACGACCTCCGGCATGTCGCCGGGGCCGGGCTCGGACCCGTTGGACAGATTCCGACGCGAAGAGGCGTGGACGGGAGGGCAAACGAAAACCGTCCAGACGGTTCCCGCCGGCGTGTCCTGGTGCGCCGCGGGAAACCACGGAACGCTGGCCGGACGGATCCCGAAGGAGTCCGGAACCAGGGAAAGGACGTCGTCGTCGCCCGGTGCTTCGCCGTACCGCGTGGTACAGGAGCCCGGAAGGACGCGCGAGGGAGCGAGCGCCGCCGAAGGCCGTCCAATCAAGGTGCGAGGCGTCTGGAAAAGCATGTGGGACCCCAAAGATACACGGTCCGGATGACTAGATTGCTCGCCATGCTCGCGTTTCTCCTGTCGCTGACCGCCCTCGCGTCGGCGCCCCGCAAATTCGTCGCCCCCGCAACCGGACCGGTCATCGTCAAGCCAGCGGCCGCTTCGTCGGCGAGCACTTCCGCAGCTCTCGCGGCCGTCAACGATTCCACCATGATGGAGCCGACGGAATTCGTCGACCAGGACGTGCGCGACGTGCTGCGCGCGATCGCCCGCGCCTACAACCTGAACATCTTCCCCTACCCCGACGTGAAGGGCAAGGTCACCGTCAGCCTGCATCGCATGCCCGTGATGGACGCGCTGCGCCTGATCGTGCAACCGCTGGGCTACGAACTTTCCTGGGAGAACTCGGCCTGGGTCGTGCGGCCGGAACAGCTGCGCACCCAGGGCGCGATGGAGATGGGACGCGGAAACGTCACCCTGACCTTCAGGAACAAGGATCTCCAGGATTTCGCCGAGGAGTATGCGCGGCGAACCGGCCTGAACATCCTCGTCGACCGCAACGCGCACGGAACCATCACGGGCACTCTCCGCGGCGTCGAGCCTCTCGACGGCCTGAAGGCCATCCTGACGGCGAATGGTTTCGAAGTCCGCCAGCAGGGCGACACCTGGATCGTCTCGGCCATCGACGTCCAGTCCCAGAACAACATGCGCGCCGCCATGGGCAACGGCCAGCGCGGGCGCGTCGACCTCCAGGTCCGCAAGGGCCTCGTCACGGCCAACCTGCGCCAGTCCCAGATCAACGACGTGGTCCAGACGCTCGCCGACCAGAGCGGCTACAACATGATCACCTACGGGCAGCTGGGCGGCACGATCGACGCGAACCTCAAGTCGGTTCCCGTCCTGCAGGCCCTGTCGCTCATCCTCCAGGGAACGCCGTTCACCTACGCCATCAAGGACTCCATCCTCCTCATCGGCGACCGCAACCCCGGATCGGCCTCGGGACAGGCGCTCAGCCAGAGCGAGATCTACTACCTCAAGTACATGCGGGTCGACAAGGTCATGCCGCTCCTGCCCAAGAACCTGCCGGCGCAGGCGATGCAGGCCGTCACCGAACTCAACGCGCTGCTCCTCTCGGGCACCGGCGAGATGAACGACAAGGTCAAGGAATTCCTCCAGACCATCGACCGTCCCATTCCCCAGGTGGTCCTCGAAGCCGTCATCGTCGAATTCTACAAGAGCAAGAACACCCAGATGGGCATCAAGGCGGGCAACCCCTCCACGACAAGTCCTGTCACCGGACCCGCGATCATGCTGAAGGGATCCGCCGGGACCGGAGCGAACGACGTCGTCAAGACCACGCTCGGCGACATGACCACGACGGTGGGCCTCCTCCCGCAGGACTTCCTCTTCCAGCTCGACGCGCTCGAGAACTCCGACAAGGGACGCGTGCTCGCGCGCCCGCGCCTGACCACGCTCAACGGCCAGGCCGCGAGCATCAACGTCGGCACGAGCGACTACTTCCAGGTCTCCACGACCAACACCAACGGCGTGGTCTCCTCCGACTACCGCGCGTTCAACACGGGCATCACGCTGGCCATCACGCCCTACCTCACGAAATCGGGCCAGATCACCGCCGAAATCAAACCCGAAGTCCGCACGCCGCGTTCCACGAGCGCGAGCTCCTCGTCGAGCACGGAGAGCACCAAGCCGCCCGGCACGTCCACCCGCAGCCTCCAGACCAACGTGAGCCTCAAGGACGGCGAAACGATCGTCCTCGGCGGCCTCATGCAGACTCTCGACCTGGAGAACATCCAGGGCGTGCCTCTGCTCTCGGCCATCCCCATCCTGGGCAAGCTCTTCACCTACCACACCCGCAGCTACGAGACCACCGAACTCGCGATCTTCATCACGCCGCACGTGCTGGTTCCGGACGACCCCACGCCGCTCGACCGCACCAAGGTCGTCGACGAAATGAACAAGCGCGTGAACGGCTGGAAGTGGAACCCCTTCGCCAGGGAAACGCTCATGCCACCCACGGCGGAAGATGCCGTCAAGGCGAAGGCCGCGCCGAAAGCGAACCCCACCGACACGGCTAAGACGGATTCCGTCAACAAGTCCGCCGAGCCGGATTCCGCGCCCAAGGCCGTCAAGCCAGGCTCCGAGCCCGTACCGGAATCCAGGACGATCGTCCCTGTGGTCGTCCCTGCGGCGCAAGAAGGCGATGCCGTCCCGGTACCCGCGGCACCGAAACCCGATGCGACGCCACCGGAGCAGAACGCCACGCAAGGCACGCCAATTTTACCAACCTTGCGCAACCGCCGCTGACATCCTCGTCCACCTGGCGACGAGGCGTTCGTGTCAGATGGGGACCTGGACGAGATCCTTGAGGACGTCTTCCTTGGATTCGTCGAGCAGCTGTCCGAGCATGGAAAGGCGGTTCGCCCATCGCTCGGACGAGGGTGACGCATCCTGCTTGAGGGCGTGCAGGGGATGTCGCGCCCAGGTTCCCAGGCGCCCGATGTCGGCTTCGCTCGGAATGGCAAGCCACGGCTTGACGTGGCGCTCGCGCCAAAGGGAGAGTTCGGCCGCCGCACGCACCTGGAAAGGCTTGTGGAACACCGCTTCGGTGCGGGTATCGACTTCTTCGGAAAGCCAGCTCCACCAAGTAGGAGTGTGCGCTACGAGCTCGCGGGCCTTCGAAAGCTGGTGCCAGCGCAGCACCGCCACGAGAGGCGTGGGTGCGAATTCGGGATCCCCCTGCCCCGAAGCGGTTTCGGCCAAGGCGAGCGCGAGCAGACGCAACACGGTCCAATCCCATCCCGTGCGGTAAGGACCGGAATCGCCCAATCGCTGGTTGTAGCGGAATTCGATCTCGTCGGGGCGGGCCCGGGGCGGATAGATGTAGCGCACGAGGTCTTCGAACCCCGCAAGGATCCAGGGATCCCCGAAGGTGAGCAGATCGCGCAACCCCGCGATCCATTCGTTGGGGAAGCGCAGGAATTCGCGCACGCGCGCATCGGCCAGCAAACCGCGGTATTTTTCGACCCACTGCCGTCCGTACGAGGTGTATCCCGTTCGCAAGCACTCTTCGAGCTGGGAGGCTTGGCGTTCCAGATCGGAGACGTCGAATCCAACCGGCAACGCATCGAGGCCTCCGGCATTGAGGTCGTAGATGGCCAGATCCTGGACCGGAAGCGTGATGGTCCGCAGGTTCGCGGAGGTTTCGTATTCCTGCATCGCCATGGCAAGAGGATCGCTCGCGACGGGATGCGTTTCGAGAACGAGAGAAGGCGCGGGATCGGACGGTTTGCGCTCGCGAAGCCCTGGACGACGCGGAGACGAGGCGGCAGGCGGGCGAGGCGGCAGGGCGGCAGGCGGAAGCGGTTTCGGAGGCTCGACCGCCGCAGGCGCGAGCGTGCGAGCTGGAGGAATCACGAAATCGGCCTTGGAAAGGATGTCGTCGCGCATGGCGGGAGCGAAAGCTGGTGCGGCGCGCTGTGGACGAGGTGCGGCAACCGGGGCTGGAGCGGCAAGACGCGCCTCCGGAAGCTCGCGGGCCAGAATCTCGCGGACCGATTGTTCGACGGCGATGGCGGCGGCCTCGCGGGCACCTTCCTCGCGTCGCCCCTGATCGAGCAATCCACGTTCGCAAGCCGCGAGCCGTGCCAGACGCGAAGCCCGGTGATCGGAGGACATTTGTCGCCCGGCGCTCCACACCCATGCGCGAGGATCCGCCTGGGACGGCATCGCGATGTTCAGAAGCGACGAACCGGGAAAATCCTGGATGCGCCGCAACCAGGCATCGAGAGCCGGAGCAAGGGGGGCTCCGGTCTGGAAGACGCCGGAGCGCAGATCGGCGAGCGATGGCTCGGTCTGCCGATCCTGCGCATAGACCATCACGCCACCGAGATAGAAGTCGATAGGAACGATGCACCGAACCCCCTGAGCATGGGTGCGATTCCAGGTGCGGGTGCGGGCGGCCAGAAGAATCGCGAATTCCCACAAGACTTTTTCTGTCAGGCGCGGCTGCGAGATCATGTCGATCCCGGTGCGCGCTCCCACGAGGCGCAACAGATCGGTGAAGCCCTGCTGCGTGGGAACATCGGCCTCTTCGACCAGATGGCGCACGAGTTCCATGCCGTCGGCCACGCTGCGCACGAGAGTGATGCCCGAAGAGCTTCCAAGTCGACGACGAAGAAGGCCCCACCAGCGACGCTCGACCGATGTGCGGCCTTTCTCGCGATCCTCCTGGAAATCGGCGGCGAAGCGCAACAGCCCGAGGAACGTCCCGCCCGGAATACCCACGGCGGCCAAAGCCTGCTCGGCCTCGACAATTCCCTCGACGGTCCAGTCGGAAGGCACCGATTCGCGGCGATGAGCCAGAAAACGCTTCGCGTCGGCCTTGAGAGCGTCCCCTTCAAGAATCTGACGCGCGATATTTCGAGGTCTGGGCGAACGGACGGGAATGGAGCCAGGCTCATCCTCTTGGGGAAGAGGACGGGAAGTGGATACGCTTCCCACGATGCCCTGCACCATGCGCGCCAGTTCTTCAGGTGAGACGGGCACGGAATCAAAGATAGGATTCACGACGATTCCCGACAGTCCATGGAAAAGGTTGTTTCAAACAGCGTTCTCTCCGCCGGAACAGTCTTGAGCCGGTTGCACCGCAAACGATGCCATCTCCCCGCACGAATCGCTCCCACCGCGAAAAGAGCCGTCACTTCAACAGCTGCCTCGCGCGATCCACCCAGGTCTGGAGCTCCGCATCGGAGTTCCAGCGGTCCTCGATCGCGTGGAAGGTGGCGTGCGCCTCCGCATCCCTGCCGAGAGCCAGTTCGACCGAAAGCAGGTACACATGGGCTTCGGCCAGGCGATCTTCCGCATAGCTTCCGAACTGCTCGGCGACCTGCCGGAGCCACACGTAGGCGGCGGTGTAGTATCGCTCCAGATCGTCCGCGTCGTTGGCGAACTTCGCCTGCATGAGGATGGACACGGCGATGCCGAATCCGTCCGTGGAGGCCCTGTCGCGCCCGAGCGCCCGCAGCGACTCCTCGCACAGCGCCCACGCGATGCGGATCGCCTCCCGCGTGCGCGGCATGCCGAACCAGACCGGATACGGGATGTCGGTGGGAATTTCGGCGACGATGCCTCGGCGACGCGCGAACGTCTTGGCCAGTCGTTCAATGGCACCTTCGGGCAAGGTCGAGGGAATATGCGATCCAGGCAGATCGAACCAGTCGACGCGGCTGGCCGCGAAAAGGCACTCGGGGCAGACTGCCACGGAGTAGGAGTCGACGGGAAGGGCGTTTTCCGACTCGTCCTTCAAGACGAGCTGGCGCGTGATCTCCTCGGGGAACCATGCGTAATGATGCATCTGGGGATCGGGAATCCAGCCGTTGACCCCTTCGCAGCGGCAGACCGGGCAGCGCAGACGGAAGGAAAGCAGGTTGCTCGAACGTCCTCCCAGGGACTGCAGGATGCGCATGCGGTCGGCGGGCATCTCGTGGATGGAACGCTTGAGTTCGGAAAGGCTCGCCAGGAGCGTCGCGCCCTGCTCGTGGACCAATTCCTGTCGCAGGTCTTCCATGTCGGTGACGAGCCCGAGGGAACGTCCCTGCTCGACAAGGCTGCGGTGGAAATTCTGCAGCAGGCGACGACCCGAGGGATCGATGTTGGCGATGCCGGTGAAATCGATCACCACGCCGGTCCAGGTCGAGTCCTTGCTGTGCGAAAGGATTTCCCGTAGCCAGCCGGAACTGGAAGCGTCGATGCCGGAGGGACACTCGACGACCATCCATTGTCCGCTGCGATATGTTCTTGGAGGAGTGTTGACACCCATGGCTTTCCGCGAGTGTACCATTGGGAAACTCGATATGGCCACAAAGTTCATCAATCTCGACTGGAAACTCGACGACGCCCCCCTGCAAGTCGTCCGCTCTCTCCGCGCCGCCGGGCACGAAGCCTGGCTCGCCGGAGGATGCGTGCGCGATCTGCTCCTCTCGCGCCAGCCCAAGGACCACGACATCGCCACCTCGGCGACGCCGGAGCAGGTGAAAGCCACCTTCCGGAAGACGATTCCCGTCCAACCGGAACTTGGCGTCACCTTGGTGTTGTGGGGCGACAGCCGCCTCGAGGTCACGACCTTCCGCACCGAAGGCGTCTACCTGGACGGAAGACGCCCGACCTCCGTGGGTCCGGCGACCGCTGCCGAAGACGTGCAACGCCGCGACTTCACGATCAACGGAATGTTGCTCGATCCGGAATCCGGCGAGGTGGTCGACCACGTGGGAGGCATCCCCGATCTGCGCAACCGCATCCTGCGCTGCATCGGGAAACCCGCCGATCGCTTCGGCGAGGACCATCTGCGCATCCTGCGCGCGATCCGCTTCGCGACGCGCTTCGAACTGGCGATCGACCCGCCCACGTGGGATGCGATGAAGAGCTTCTCCACGCATCTTCCGCGACTGTCGGGAGAACGGATACGCGACGAACTCGACCGCATGTTCGCGCAAGCTCCGTTCGAACGCTGCCTCGATCTCCTGCTCGACTCCTCGGCCCTCGCCGCGCTCCTTCCGGAACTCGCCGAAGCGCTGGCGTCATCCGTTTCGCACGAACGTGCTCGTTTGCTCTTCGAACGCGCTCCCACCGGAATCGCCGGTCTGTGGACAGCTCTCCTGGGCGCACCTCTCGCCTCCTGGTGGGACACCCCCTGGACCCCCGGAGAAAGAGCCTCTCTCCAGCCTGGTCAGGAGAAACTCCTGTCGCTCCTCAAAAGCTCGCGCGCCGAGATGGATGCCGCTCGACTCGTCTGGCAGGCCTGGCCCGAAAGCTGGACCCCCGTCCCTCGCGCACCCAGCCGAATGCTCTCCCTCGTGCGGGATCGCTCGTGTCCGGTCCTCCTTGCCGCCCTCGAACACATCGAGGACGCCTGGAGCGCCCCCTGGAGCGCGGCGGAAGCGCTCCGCAAGGAATGCGAGAGCACCCCCCCCTCGCTCCCCGCCCTGGGCGAGACATTCCAGGCTCTCGGGATTCCCAAGGGCCCCAAGCTCGGCGAGGCCATCCGCCTGGCCGACCGTCGGATGCTCGACGAAGCGCGACCGATCGACGAAGCCCTCCTTCGCGAAGTCGCTCTGACTATCTTGGGATCCCAATGACTGGTGCCATCTTCCTGATTTCCGGAGAGCCGCAGCGCTGCGCCCGCATTTCGCGTTGGGTTCTGGAATGGGTCGAACAATCCGGCGCCGACATCGAACGTTGCGTCTATCTGCTCGATTCCATCGAACTTGCACGCGCCTCGCTGTCCGAACCGTTGCGCGAAGGCGAACCACCGCTTCTGGTCGTGATCGACCGCGCCACCTCGAAGGATCCCGAATTCGCGGCGCTGGTGGCAGACTGCATCCCGGAGTGCTGGGTCGTCGAGATTCTCGGCGAGCAGGATGTCGTCCCCAGCCGCGAAAGCATCGTAGGCATCCGCCAAAATGCCCGCCGCGACGAATGGGAATCGATGCTGCACCACTGCCTCCAGGAATGCCCCTCGCCCCAGTGGTCCCGCATCGAGGACTGACCGTACCGCATCTGGAACGTGCGCTCCGTCACACTTTTCTCCCTGACGCATTGCTCCTCGCTCCGTGGCATTGGATCTTGTTCCAGCTCCGTCTAGACAGGAATCGTGCATGAAACGCTCCATCCTCACCGCGCTCCTGGCGTTCGCGCTCGTGCCCTCGTCCGTCCTGGCATGGTCCTCACGACCCGACCGCGACACGCTCCCCACTTCGGCGCTCCTTTCCTTCAAGGACATTCCCCAGGATGACGCCGGGTTGCGCAGCCTGCAGGACCGCATCTTCCAGGAAGCGTTCAAGGCCAAGCGCTGGCGTCTCCTCGAGCGCCAGCGGGTCGACGCGATCCTCGCCGAGCGTTCCTTCCAGGAGGCGTCCGCCTGTTCCACCTCGTGCGCCTCGAAGATCGGCTCCCTTCTGGGCGTCCGCACCCTCCTCGTGCCGGAATTCGACCGCGTCGACGGCATCTCGCACGTCTCCCTGCGCGAGCTCGACGTGGCCAGCGGAGAGGTCCTGCGCCTGGCCGAAGTCGAGACGGATGAGCCGCTGAGTTCCTCCAGCCGCCGCATCGCGCACCTCCTCGTTGGACGGCTTCTGGACGATCCATCCACTCCGGCATCCGACTCGGGCTTCATCTCGATCGCCACCACGCCGTCCACCGACATCTGGATCGACGGCATCGCCGTGGGCAAAAGCCCCTTGACCGTGTCCGCCTGGCCTGGCACGCATCGCGTCGCGACGATCCCCGGCCAGACCATTCCGCTTCCCCCCAAGACCGAGCCTGTGGATCCGGACGTTTCGGCCACCACCATCGTGATCATCCACGACGACGATCGCGATCATCCCGGGCCGCGGCATCCCCACTGGCGCGGACATCGCCATGATCCGCATGGCGATGGACCAGGCCCTCGACGCGATCTCTCCCCTGGTCCCCAGGGCAGTCATGGCGACGACGGCACCGCCGCCATCGCCACCGGTGCCGTCGCGGCCGTCGCCGGCGTCGCCCTCATCGCGGCCGCGACCACGATGCCCGACTCCGTCTGGTCGCAGACATGGCAGGATGTGAACGTCAAGACCGCCGACACCGTCCAGACCCGATTCGACCGGGTCGAAAACGACGGCAAGGAGGTCGTCGGAATCCTGGGCGTGGCCGTCCTCGTCATCGGCGTTCTCGTCGCGGCGATCGTCCTGCAGAATTGAACGGAATCGATCGGCGCCGGTTCTAGTTAGGTTTGATCCATGTCCAGGCACCCGCTATCCCGCATCCTTCTCGGATCTTCCCTCGCCCTTCTCGGTCTCGCCTCCTGCGACGCGGCGAAGAAGTTCCTCGACCCTACGGGGAGATCCTATGGCGACACGGCATCCGCGAAGACGCCCGCGGCGACGCCTGCGAACGCCTCCAAGCCCGCGGAGAAGTCGTCCGCCCCCACCGTGGCCGCACCCGCTCCGAACCCCTCGAGAAAGGCCAGCCCGACCCAGCGCGACGTGCCGCCTCTCACGTCGCAGTCCGCCTTGTCGCAAGCGTCCGAGATGCTCCTCTCGACGCCCGACGGCTGGGCGGAATTCCACAAGGGCCGCGCCGTCTCCAGAGGACGGAATCTGACCATCCTGGACGAGCGGGAATCCCCGTGGGGATTGGCCATCACGGATCTCGACCAGGATGGAGCGGAAGACGCCATCCTGATCGTGCGCTCCACGTCGCGCTCCGACACGTCCTGGATCCTCGCGATCCTGACCGACCACGCGGGCAAGCTGCAGTGCGTGCAGAGCATCCCTCTCTCCGGCATCGACGGCGTCGCGTCGCTGGAAGCCACGCAGGGCGGCGTGCTGCTGTCCACTCGCGCGGGCGAAACGCGCCTCTTCGGCTGGGTCGGCGGAGAACTGGTCGGAAACTGACGTCCCGCCCCTTCTAGGGGCGGGCGGGAGCCAGGGCGTCGCGGCGGAGGATGGACTCGAGCAGGACGTGTTCGGCGCGTCCCGCGGCCAGGAGCGAATCGTAGCGGACGGAATCCGTCGCCCACAGGTCGCGCTTCTCGAGCGGATCGGACAGGCGGTCGAACGCCTGGAAGCCCCACGGCCGCTGGGGCCCCGGAGCGACCACGCCGTGCACGCGCACCGAGTCCGCGATCGCGAGGAGCTCGTCGTAGTAGCCGGCGAACCGCAGGCGCGCAGGTCGCAGGCTGTCCGGCACGGACAGGAGGTCGTGGCCCGTGAAGTGGTTCGCCGCGCGCACGCCGGCAAGCGACAGGATCGTGGGCGCGACATCGACCTGCGAAGCGACGCCCGTATGGACGCGCCCCGGACGCAGCGCCGGATGCGGGCCCCACACGACCAAGGGTACCCAGGTCGACTCTTCGAACAGGCCGCAGCCCATGCTGGTGCATCCGTGCTCGTCGAGCGGGAATCCGTGGTCGCCGGTGAAGACGAAAACCGTCTTGGAGAACCACGGTTCGCCGCGCAGGCTGTCGACGAAGGCCTGGAGCGAATGCTCCGCGTAGCGCATCGTCGAGACCATCCGTTCCTGCAGGTCGTTCCCCTTCACGGGCTCGACGCCGTCCACCGGATTGAACGGGTAGTGGTTGGTCTTCGTCATGAGGGTGACGAGGAAGGGATGGCCGACGCGCAGGCTGTCGCGCATCCACCGCGACGCGTGGGAGAACATCGTCGCGTCGGTCTCGCGGAAACGCGAGTAGTCGGTCCCCTGGTACCACACGCGCAGCCATGGCGTCTGGTTGTCCCATGCCGGATCGGCCGCCGAGAAGAAGCGCGTGGTCCAGCCACGCTCGCCCAGGATGTCGGAAAACGACCGATTGCGGAGCCCCGGAAAATCGGTGACGATGTTGCGGTGCGGATGGTTGAGGATGCCGAGATGGAGGCTCGTGAGAGCCCGCACCGTGGGCATCGCCGTCGTGGAGAAGCCCGTCCAGACCTCGCCCTCGGGGGCGATGGAGTCGAGGAACGGGGTCGCGTCGCGCAAGGCGCCGTGACCACGCAGGAAGCCGCAATTCACGCCGCGATGGGACTCGAGGACCACCAGCACGATGTTCCAGCGTTCGCCTTCGGGCGCGACGCGTTCGCCGTCGCGCGGAGTCTTCCAGTACGGCAGGGTGGAATCGGGGAAGTCCCACAGGGAATCGGATCCGGCCTCGCGCATCCAGCGCGCGCGGGACAGGTCGCGCAGGCGCGCGAACTCCACGGGCGAGGATGTACCGGCCTCCGCCGCCTCGCGCCACGCTCGCCACCACACGGAGACGACGGGATCGAGCTTGCGAGCCCGGTTGAAGCCGCCCCATGCGACCTCGGTGAAGATCCATCCGGCCGCGACGAAGGCCGCGGTGGAGATGGCGATCGCGCACCAGCGGGGCTTGTCGCCGAACGCCTTGGTGCGGCGCAGCGGGAGCATGGCGCCAAAGGCCGCCGGAACGCACCCGAACAGCAGGACCAGCGGCAGATAGCGTCCGCCGCGATCGTCGGCGAGGAAGGCGAGGAGCGGCGCGAAGGACGCCGTGTTCCCGTAGGTTCCAACGAGCGTGGGCGTGAGGTGCGCGCCCATGAATCGCAGCATCTCGTGGTCGCACACCGTGGCCACGAGCAGGATCGAATGGAAGACCTGCAATCCGACGAATCCCGTCTTCGCCCACGTGAGCTTGCGACGTTCCCAGAAGGCGACGTGCGCGACGAACGGAAGCGACCACAGGGCGATCCAGCGGGCGTCGAAGCACAGGGCGTGGAAGATGTACCAGTCAAGCTTGCCCACCAGGGGCGCGCCGAAGGCGTCGGGGCGGGCCAGCACGGCCAGGCGCAGGACCGCGTGCACGATCCAGACGGAAACCGTCCAGGCGAGCACGCGTGCGAGGAGAGGACGCTCGGCCCGCTGGTCGTCGGGACCTGCGGACTTCCGCGACGGGCGGAGCTTCACGGGAGCGGATTTCCGGCGGCTTGGCAGGTCTCGACGGACTCGACCGACCGCGTTCGACCAAGTAGCCGCGCGGTCACACGCATCCGCCCTTCGATCCGCAGGCGGGCTTGCCGCCGGGCGGCACGGACGAGGCCGCGTAGCGGGCCGAAAGTTCGCGCAGGTACTGGTGGCTGTAGAGACCCGCGTCGTGTCCGTCGTTCCAGACGATGCGGATCGCGTAGCGGCCCACCGAGTTCACCGTCTTCGGTTCGACGTTGAACGGCACGTCGGCCTCGCCGACGCGGCGCACGCCGGTCCATTCGTCGACGCACTGTGCGCAGGGGCACTGGCCGCGCAGCCAGCGGTACGGCAGCACGGTGGAATTGCCATCGGACCAGTCCACGCCGAAGAATCCGCCGGCGTACCTGTGGAGCTTGACGGGAACGCCCTGGCTCATGCCTTCACCTCGATGGTTTCTTCGGGAAGATCGCTCCACGACATGTCGAAATCCCCCAGGACGTCGGCGCCCTTGGCGAGGAGGATGGAAAGTTCGGAGACCACCCGCCCCGCGATTTCGCGGAACGCCGTGGCCGAACGGGAATCGGGAGCGCGGAACACGACCGGCTCGCCCTGGTCGCCGCACAGCGCCACGGCCGGCTCGATGGGCACGGCGCCGAGGAACGGCAGCCCCAGCGAATTGGCGATGCGACGCGCCCCGTCGCGACGGAAAATGTCATGCTCCTTGCCGCAGCCGTCGCACACGAAGCCGCTCATGTTCTCGACGATGCCGAGCACGGGCACCGACACCTTCTCGAACATGCGAAGGCCCTTCTTCGCGTCCAGAAGCGCCACGTCCTGCGGCGTGCTGACGATCACGGCGGCCGTGATGGGCGTCTGCTGCGTGAGCGTGAGCTGGATGTCGCCGGTTCCGGGAGGCATGTCGATGAGCAGGTAGTCGAGCTCGCCCCACTCCACCTGCGACACGAAGTTCCCCACCATCTGGCTCACCATGGGACCGCGCCAGACCACCGGGGCCTCGTCGTCGGCGAACATGCTCATGGAGACGACCTTGATGCCGCGCGCCGAGGGCGGATGCACCTTCCGCGCCTCGTCCATGAGGGGTTCGTCCGTCACGCCGAGCATCATGCCTTGCGAGGGCCCGTAGATGTCGGCGTCGAGGATGCCGACGGTGGCGCCTTGCGAGACCAGCGCCGCCGCGATGTTGGCGGTGACGGTGGACTTGCCCACGCCGCCCTTGCCCGACGCGATCGCGACCACGTTGCGCACGCCCTGGAGAACCTGCGTCTTGTCCATGCCGGCGCGCTGCGCCACGTTCGCCGAGAGCTTCACCGCGACCGACGTCACGCCGGGAAGAGCGCGCACGGCCGATGCCGCCTGATCGCGCAGGTCGTCCTTGACGGGACACGCCGGCGTCGTGAGGACCAGATCGAAAGACACCGCGCCCGACTCCTCGATGGAGAGGTTCTGGATGAACCCGAGCGAGACGATGTCCTTGTGGAGGTCGGGATCCTGCACCGACCGCAAGCTGTTCAGGACCTGTTCTTGTGTGACCATGAGGCTGGGAAAGGTACTCGTTCGCATCCTTGCCGCCCTCCTTCGCGAAACGGCCGACGTTCCCCATCGGCGATGGCGTGAAGGCGTCCGGGAATCGGGATGCCGAGTTCGATCTTGATGCGACAATCCGACGCGGGAGCACCGAAGATGGGCGGAGGCGACGGGAAACGGCGGGGTTTCGGTCCCGGATGCATCTTTTAGGAGCCGAGAATCCAGGAATGAGACAACGGGGAGACGCGCCGACGCGTCCAGACCCCGATCTGGAAAGCTCGGGAAGAACAGTGGAGAGCACGCTCTCCGCCCTATCGCAGGGAGTTCCGTTCGATGACTCTACGCAGCACGGCCCGCTCCTATCAACCTGCAGCGGCATTGCGTCGGCTGGTACGCAATTCCCCGTTGCTGGAATCGGCGGCGGAAGGCCGCGAACCGTCGCCGTTGGGCTGGAAGATCCGCGCCCTGACCGCCGCGGAGACCCTCGAACTCGAGCGCCAGGGATGCGACTGCCAGGACTGGAACCGCGTGCGGGTGCAGGAGGGATTCGAGACGAAACCCGTCCGCAACGCGACTTTCGAAGGCGACATCCTCCTCGCGCGCTTCTCCGGCACCATCATGCTGCCCGGCCACGTGAGCCTGCCCACGGGGATCCGCCACGCGCACCTGCGCGACGTGGTGGTGGGCAACTGCTGCCTCCACGACGTCGGTCTCGTGGCGCGCCAAGTCATCCACGACGCGGCCGCGGTGTTCCACGTGGGATCGCTGGTCGCTTCGGGGACGTCCTCCTTCGCGACGGGCCACATGGTCCAGGTGGGACTCGAGACGGGCGGGCGCACCATTCCGCTGTTCGCCGAGATGGATCTCGAGATGGCCGCATGGCTCGCCGACCATCCCGAGCCGTCGCCCGAACGCGCCGCCTTCGAGGAGGCGCTGGCCGCGCACGCCGAGGCCGTCCGCCACCGCTCCGGCGTGGTGGGCGAAGGCGCCCTCATCCTGAATACGGCCACCATCCGCAACTCGTGGATCGGCCCCCACGCGCGCATCGACGGAGCCCAGCTCGTTCGCGACACGGCCGTCCTCTCGAGCATCGATGCGCCCACGATGGTGCGCGACGGCGCGCTGGTCGAGCACGCGGTGCTCCAGCACGGCACGCACGTGCGCTCCCACGCCATCGTCCGCGCCGCATTGCTTTGCGAACGGTCCGGAGCCTCGCGCCACGCGAAGGTCACCAACGCCATCCTCGGCTGCAATACGGAAATCCAGGAAGGCGAAGTCACGAGTTCGCTGGTGGGTCCGCTGGTGGGATTCCACCACCAGTCGCTCCTCATCGCGGCGATCTGGCCCGAAGGACGCGGCAACGTGGGCCACGGAGCGGCGCTGGGCTCCAACCACACGGGACGCGCCGCCGACCAGGAATTGCGCCCTGGCGAAGGTCAATTCTTCGGCTTGTGCAGCATCGTGAAGTTCCCCGGCAATTTCGAGGACGCGCCCTGGACCCTCGTCGCCACGGGCACCCAGGTGCCACCGGGTCGGTTCTCCCTCCCCTTCTCCCTCATCCGCGGCGAAGCCGGCGAGGAACGTCCGCTGGCCACCCCTGGATGGATGTGGCTCCACAACGCCTGGGCGCTCGAACGCTCCGAGGCCAAGCTCCTCTCGCGCGACCGCACCCGAGGCGGCCTCTGCGCGCGCCCGTTCTTCCACGAAGACCTCCTGCGCAAGGTCGACGCGGCCCGCACGGCCCTGCTCGGATCCCCCGCATGGAAGACCGTGGACTTCGACACGTTCCCCGAAGCGGGCATGTGCCGTGTGACGGAATCCGACCGCAACGCCGGCGTGGACGCGTACACCGAATGCCTGCGCCTCTCGGCGTTGCGGGCCCTGCTCGCCGGCGACGCCTCGCCGCTGCTTCCATGGGCGCGGGACTTCCTCGCGCGCGAATTCCCCGGCGAGGGTGAAGACGAGCTCCTGGAGCATCTGCCGGGTCTCGAGCGGCTCTGGGTGCGGCGCGTGCGCCGCAGCCGCGAACGCGACGGACGCCGCGGCTCCACCGTCTTCGACGACTACGATCTCGTGCATCCGGACGTCAAGGACGACGACGTGGTGAAGGCCGCCGCGCTCCGCGCGCGGGAGACGGCGCGAGCCGTGCGCGACCGCCTGGGATGACTCCGGAACGGAATCCGGCAATCGCGCCCAAAGACGGATTCCGTCAAGGAGTCCTCTGGCGCCTCGACGTGGTGTCCTCCACCATGGACGTGGCCCGCGACGCGCCGTCCTGCGGCGGCGTTCCCCTCACGATCGTCGCCCGCGCCCAGACGTCCGGTCGCGGCCGCTACGACCGCTCCTGGACATCCCCCGCCGAGGGCGGACTCTATCTCACGGCACGCGTTCCGTGGAATCGTCCGATCGCGCAGGCTCCCGTCGTCTCGATGGGAGCCGCGCTGGCCCTGGCTCGGCTGGCGCGATCGCTGGGCTGCCCCGATGTGGTGCTCAAGTGGCCCAACGACCTCCTCCTGAACGGCGCCAAGGCGGCGGGACTCCTCGCCGAGATGGGCGACACGCCGGACGGATCCGCGGTGCTCGTGGGCGTGGGGCTCAACGTCGCCACGCCCGAATCGACGCTGCGCCAGGTGGGACAGCCCGCCACCAGCCTGTCCCTCGCCTGCGGCCGCGGCCTGGACGAAGACGAGGTCCTGTCGTGCTTCCTGGCGCTGTGGACGGAAATCGACATCACGCTCGAGCGCGACGGCTTCGCCGCCGTGGCCGACGAATACCGCGAATTCTCCGACCTGGAGGGCCGCGCCTTCCGCCTGGCCACCGCCGGCACCGAGGAACTGGTGCGCTTCGTGCGCGTGAACGACGACGGCTCGCTCGCGCTGCGCCGCGCCTCGGGCGAACTCTTCACGACCTTCGGCGGGGAATTGCTCAAGGCCTGACCGTCTCCGCTGGTCGTGGCCGCGTCTCCGCTGGTTGAGGTTCTCGAAACCTGCGGAGACGAGACGCACCCGTCGCTGGCTCGGCAGGTTTCGAGCCTCGACCAGCCGTCAGGACAGCGACAAGCGCGGATCGACGGCGACAGGAAGTGTCACGCCGCGCTCCAGGGCGGCGAGGCAGGCGGCCGCGATCATGGCACCGTTGTCGGTGCACAGGGACGGATCGGGGAAGCGTGTCCAGAAGCCTTCGCGGCCGCAACGCGCACCGAGCTTCTCGCGCAGGCGGCGGTTGGCCGAGACGCCTCCGCAGACGGCGACGCCGGGAAGGTCCTCCTGGCGCAAGGCGCGCAACGTCTTCTCGACGAGAACGTCGACGATGGCCTCCTCGATGGAAGCGCAGAGGTCGGCGCGACGAGCAAGCATCCCCTCCGGCCCCAGGCGCTGCGTCTCGCGGAGAATGGCGGTCTTGAGTCCAGAGAAGGAAAGATCCAGTCCGGGTTCCTGGAGAAGGGCGCGCGGAAGGGCGAAGGCCTCTCGATCGCCTTCGAGGGCCTCCTTCGAAAGGATCGGTCCGGCAGGATAACCCAGGCCCAGGAGCTTTCCGGCCTTGTCGAAGGCTTCACCGGCCGCGTCGTCGCGCGTGGTGCCCAGCTCCGTGAAGGAGCCATCCTCGGCGACGCGCGTGAATTCGGTATGCCCGCCGGAGACGGTCAGGCACAGGAAAGGAGGCCTCAGTTCCGGAAACGTGAGCCGCACCGCGGCGAGATGCCCTTCGAGATGGTTCACGCCCCACAGCGGAAGCCCGGCTTCCAAGGCCATGGAACGGGCGAAGGAGGCGCCCACGAGAAGAGGACCGGCGAGCCCCGGCCCGCGCGTGAAGCAGACGCCGTCGAGATCGTCGATCGAGAGGCCGGACTGGCGCAGCGCTTCGCGGACGATGCCCGGCAGGAGCCGCAGATGCTCGCGCGAGGCGATTTCGGGGACGACGCCACCGAAATCGCCGTGGACTTCCTGCGTGTGCAGCACGTTGGCGAGAACGTTCCAGTCGTCCAGAATTCCGCACGCCGTCTCGTCGCACGAGGTTTCGATCCCCAGAATCCGCATCGCGAGGGAATGGTAGTTCCCCACCCGCCCGCCAGTCCGGGTTTCAGTACATTTGCGGTCAAGGCTGGGACGCCTTCTCCCTCAGGTCTCGGGAGGCGACGCGTCCTGCACGGAGACGACTGTGGACATTGGCATTTCAGAACCGGAACTCCGCGCCTTCCTGCAACGCATCGGTCACCTGGACCATGGTTGCGCCGAATGGGTGTTGGTCGATCCTCGCACCCACGACATCAAGGGCGCCGGATTCTTCGATGATCTCGATCTCCTGTGCATGGCGGCCCAAACCTACGCGGGCTCGTATTCCCTCCAGGTTTGTCGCAATCCCCGCCCCGCCGAACTGATGACCACGCCCGGCGCGCGCAACCAGTTCAACCGCTCGCTCACGCGCCCCACGCCCATCGAGCACCTCTCGACCCTCACGACCACGGTCTTCCTCTTCCGTGCTCGCGGCAAACAGAATCTCGACCAGCTTGGCGCCATGGCCGCGGGACTCGTGGGACGCCTCGGAATCGCCGAGTATTCGGCCGAGACTTCGGGCAACGGCATCCAGATCCGCGTGATGTTCACGCCCTCGCCCTTGCGTCGCTTCGGCGGCCCGGAAGATGCCCGCACCTTGTTCGCCCGCATGGAAGACTTCCTGCGCGACAGCATGACCTCGGAAGAGAAAGCCGACATGGAGCTTCTCCCCGCCTCCGGCCCCGACGGCTTCGACGCGGCTCTGGGCGTCCCGCAGATCCATCCGCAACAAGGCCTGGTCCAGGGGCGCCTCGTCTACGCGCCCTCCGACAAGCCCGACCCCGCTCTCGACCAGCTTCTGGCCGACCTCCACGCAGGCAAGAACCTCCGGGCGCCCGTCGTGTCGTCGAGCGCTTCGGCGGTGGTTTCCCGGACCGAAGGCCTGCTCACCGACTGGGACGACAACGACAAGTACGAAGACCACGGATTCACCGAGGGAGTCGGCATCCTTCCCAAAGGCGCAAGTCTCAAGATCGAGTCGGAGGAAGGCAAGCAGGCCAAGGGTCAACTCGAGAACCTCGAAAGCCTTTCGAAGGATTCGTACCTCGGACGCGTCCGCGCCGCATGGCGGGCCCCGACGGCGTCGAAGGCGCTCAACGCGCGTTCGGGCGGCGGCTCCAGGCCGGGCGAACTCTGGTTGATCGAGGGCAACTCCTACCGCGCCGTCCAGGACTGGCTTTGCGCCGGGATGGAATCCATCCTGAAGAAGAACGAGGTCCTCGTCTTCTGGACCAGCACCCGCCTGACTCCTGGCGCCTTCCTCGCCCGCGGCGTGGAACGCATCACGGGAACAGCCATCGAAGACGTCGAAGGCTTCTCCGATCCTGCGGCGGCACTGGCCGCGCACACGCAGTACAAGAGCCAGTTCAAGCGCGCGCCGGTCCTCTTCCCCCACACGCCCCGCGACACCGCCGCCGAGATCTTCGAACAAATCCAGGCCTTCCGGCATTCCGACGAAGCCTTGCAGCACATGCCCTGCCTCACCATCCTCGACGGCTTCGACGACATCGCCTGCGACCCCGCCGCGATGCACGCGGCTCTGCGCGCGGCGCGACACATGGCACAGGAATCGTCCACCACCATCTGGCTCGGCTCCGTCGGCGACAAGACCGTAACCGACAGCATGGTCGACGTGCACATGAACCTCGTCGTGGGAGAGTCCGCACTGCGTCCTTGGCTCGAAAACGTCCCGGACAGCCACCCCGACCGCTCCACCTCCGCGGTCGTCCTCCCGCGTCTCTTTCCGGAAGCCGCCCAAGGGCGATTGCCCTGCGTGCTCGAGGCCCGCTCTCCGCACTTCGGATGGGATCTGCACGGATACCAGCTCTACCACCCCTCTTCGGGCCGTTTCCAGAACATCGTCCCGAAGAAGGAGGCCTGATCCTGTCGCGCCTTTTTCGCCCCTTCGGCCAACTGACCTGGTTGTGCTCCGAATCGCTGCGCGGATTCGTTCGTTCGCGCGGCGCGGTCCTCTCCGCGATCTCGAGCACGGCTCTCTCCTGTTCGCTGCTCTTCATCGCGCTTCTCCTGTGGCAGGGATTCTCCACCTGGAGCGCCGACGAAGCATCGCGCCAGGGGCGCGTCGAAGCGTTCCTGAAGGAGGATCGCGGCGACGTCGCGCTCGAAGCCCTGGCCGCATCGGCCCGTTCGATTCCGGGCGTCTCTTCGGTCGAAGTCGTCACGAAGGATCGCGCCCGCGAGCTCTTCGTCCAGGAATTCGGCCCCGAAATGCTCCGCTCGGTGGAAGGCAATCCCCTCCCCGCCTCGGTTCGCGTGCGTCTCTCCGGAGCCCCCGGCCCCCAGGAGGTCACGGCCCTCGCCACGCGACTCGCGCAATTCGAAAGCATCGAGTCCGTCCAGACTCCCCAAGCGGATCTCGCCGAACTGCGCGAACTCACCACCTGGGCCGGGCGGGTCGCCCTGCTGGCGGGCATCCTCCTCGCCGGCGTGGTCTTCGGCGTGGTGCGCAATTCCGTGCAGCTTTCGCTGCGCGCCCGTGATCGCCTCATCGACAACATGCGGATCCTCGGCGCCGACCGTTTCCAGATCGAAGCCCCCTTCGCCGCCGAAGGCCTTTTCCAGGGCTTCCTGGGCGGTCTCTTCGCCTGGCTCGTCCCCTGGGCTCTGCTCAAAGCCGCCGCCCCCTGGATCCCGCTGAACCTCCCCACCAGCGCCGACGTCCTTCTCCCGGCGGGGCTTTCGGTCACGCTCTTCGCGGCCGCGACCGGCCTGCTTTCCGGTTGGTGGACGGTCCATCGAGCACTGAGGTGAGATTCCGTCCACCCCGGCACTCCGGCGCCCGGATCGTCTGCGCTCTGCTCGCGTCGCTCTGCGCCGGAATCGTTCTCGGAGCGCCCACGACAAGCGATCTCGAAGCGCGCATCGGCGAACAGAGGCAGGAGCTCGCGCGTCTGAAGGACGAGCTGCGCGCGGGACGCAACCGTGTGAAGGAACTCGAGAGCCAGGCCCGCGACCAGGCGGAGCAAGTCAAGCTGGTCGAACAGAATCTGTCCATGCAGCAGGATCTCCTCGCCAAGATCGACTCGACGGAGCGGTTGTACCGCACCCTCCTGGACGCGTCGGCCCGCGACGTGAACAGCGCGGTCCAGTCGTGGCAGGATCGGCGCGCGCTGCTCTCGCGGCGCGTCGTCGCGCTCTACAAGCACGGACGCCCCCGTCCCGGAAACGCCTGGATCGGAAACAAGGATCCCGGCGCATGGCTCCGGACCTTGCAAGGTCTGCGAGCCGTCGTGCGGTCCGACGAGATGCTGCTGCAGTCGGTCCGTTCCCGCGAGCAGACGGCGCGCAAAGCGCTCGCATCGCATCGCCAGCGCGTCGCGGGACTCGAGGAAGTCGCACGCATGCGACAGGCGGAGGTCGACTCGCTGGAGGAATCGCGCGTGGAGAGCAGCACGCGCCTAGCGAGTCTGGAGGAGCAGCGCAAGTCCGAGCAGACGCGGCTCGACCAGCTCGAGGCGTCCCAGGTCATGCTCGAGCAGATTCTCGTGAACCTCGAGAAGCGACGCCGGCAGGAGGAGGAGCGCCGCATCGCCGCCGAGAAGGCCCGCGTCGCGGAGGAAGCGAGACTGCGACGCGACGAGGAGCGGCAGAAGAAAGCGCTGGAAGCCCAGCGCAAACGCGACGAAGAGAAGCATCGTCGCGAGGTCGAGCGCTCCAAGCGGGAGAACAAGCCGCCTCCACCGCCGCTGGTCCCGGTCGAGGAACCGAAGCCGAAGGAACGCCTCCGGATCGCCAAGACGGAGGCTCCGGAAGGGACGGCCCCGGCGAAGAACGGCCTGTGCTGGCCCGTGCGCGGACAAATCCTGTCTCATTTCGGACTCCAGAAGAACCCGGTGCTCGGCACGGTCACGCGCAACCTCGGCGTCGAGATCCGTGGAAAGGCGGGACAGACCGTCCTCGCCTCGGCCTCGGGAACGGTCGCGGCGGTCACGCATCTGCCCGGCCGGGGCAACACCGTCATCCTCCAGCATCCGGGGGGCTACTTTTCCATCTATGGCCAGTTGGAACGCATCCAGGTCGAGACCGGGGACAAGGTCGGCGCGTGCAACGCGATCGCCTCGCTCGAGGACGGCACCCCTCCGCGCGTGTACTTCGAGTACCGGCACAACCTGAAGGCAGAGGATCCGCTCGAATGGCTGACACGATGACCACACGACGCGCCGTCGCCGATCCGGCGCTGCTCGCGGGACTCGAGACCGCGTTGCTCGCCGGTCGCTTCCCGGCGGTGCTGCTCGCCACCGGTCCACGCGGCGTGGGCTTGCGGGCGCTCCTGCTCGACATCGCCCAGGCGCTCCTGTGCAACCAGGCGGAAGGCTTCGCGGCCTGCGGACGCTGTCCCGACTGCAAGCAGATGAAGACGGGCCACCCGCGCATGCACTGGCTGCTGCCGAACGTCTCGGAAGAGATGGCCGCCAAGATCGAGTCCTACGGACCCGAACGCATCCTGCAGGACCCCTGGACCGCTCCGGCGCCTCCGGCCAGCTCGCAGATCCCCGTGGGCGGCGAAGGCATGACGCCCACCTACCCGCTCATGGCCGCGGGCGTGCGCGGTCTGGCCACGCGGCTGGCCATGTCCGAAAAAGGCGCCCGCGTCGTCATGATCCCGTGGGCCGAGCATCTCAACCAGAGTTCCTCGAACAGCCTGCTCAAGCTCCTCGAGGAACCTCCACCCCAGGTGTACTTCCTGCTCGCCGCCGCCTCCGCCGACAGCGTCCTTCCCACCATCCGCTCGCGCAGTTTCATCCAGGCGGTCTCCCCCCTGGCCACCGAACGCGTCGAAGCGTTCCTGACCAGCCGCGGCATTCCCGCCGTCGACGCCCGCGAAGCCGCGGGGCGTTGCCTGGGACGCCCCGGAGCCGCCCTGCAGATGGCCGCACCCGAATCACGGGAACTGCGCCTGCGCGCGAAACAGTGGCTGAAGCTCTGCCTCGAAGGCGATCCGGAGGACGGACTGAAATGGGTCCAGGACTCCGAGGAACTCTCGGCCAAGGATCAGCGTCTCGCGATCGGCCTGGTCGACGCCGCCCTGGGCGAACTCGCCTCCGACATCCCCTCCCTGTCCGACAGCCCCGTCCTCGACCGCGCAGAACGGTTGCGCGCGGCTCTCGAACAGGCTCGTTCCGATATCGCCGGCCACTGCAGACCCGCCATGGCCTTCACGTCCTGCCTCCTGGCGGTCCAGCTTGACTGATCTGATCCTTCCCACGTCCATCGACGACGAGCTCCTGACGGAAATCGTCCGCAAGCACGGCATTCCGCGCGCCTTGGCGGCCATGCTCGCCGCGCGCGGCCAGGCCGAAGAGATCGCCGCGCGCCTCTCCTCATCGCAGGAGGAATGGAAGGATCTTCTTCTCGACCCGACGCCGATGAAGGGGTTCGAACAGGCCATCGAGGCCATGCTCGAAGCCCGCGAGCGCCACGAGACGGTCGTCGTCCACGGCGACTACGATGTGGACGGCATGACGGCGACGGCCATCCTGCACCTTTCCTTGCGCCGGGCCGGAATCGCCAGCGGCTGGACCCTTCCTCGTCGCGACGGCGAAGGATACGGACTTTCGGACGCGTCGCTCGAGCGCTGCCGCACCGTCGACGGCGTCTTCGGACTTCCCGAAGGCGCTTCGCGCACGGCCACGTGGGCGATTTCCGTCGACACCGGCATCACCGCGGGTCCGCAGATCATGCGCGCCAAGGAACGCGGGCTCCGCACGATCGTCACCGACCACCACCTTCCCGGCGAATGCTTCCCCGACCACGCCGACATCGTGATCGACCCCTATCAGGACGGCTGCCCCTACCCCAACAAGTCGCTGTGCGGCGCGGGACTGGCCTGGAAGCTCGGGCGCGAACTCCTCGTGCGCACGGGCAAGGCGCAGGAGTCCGATCCCATCCGCCTGCTGCAGCTGGTGGCCCTGGGCACGCTCGCCGACATGGTCCCCCTCACCCTCGAGAACATGGCCCTCGTGCGGCTCGGTCTGCGCGAATTGGCCGAGCGTCCCCTGCCTGGCATCGTCGAGCTGCTCAAGTCCGCCGACCTCGCCAAGGGCGTCGCGCCCAAGTCCACCGACCTCGTCTTCCGCGTCACGCCGCGCCTGAACTCGGCCGGGCGGCTGCGTCAGGGCGAAACCGCGGTGCACCTCCTCCTGGCCGCCGGAGCACTGGAGGCGATCCAGGGCATGGGCGCCCTTGAGGACCTCAACCACCGCCGCCAGCAGCTCGACCAGCGCATCACAGCCGAAGCGTCTACGCAGGCCGAACGCCACCTCCTCCACGATCCGGCGGCCCTCGTGCTCGCGCACGAGACCTGGCACGAAGGCGTGTCGGGAATCGTCGCGCAGCGCATCGCCGAGCGCGTCCATCGTCCCGTCTTCGTGCTGGCTCCCGATCCGGGCCGACCGGGCGAATACCGCGGTTCGGGCCGCACGATCCGCGGCGTCGACCTCCATGCCTGCCTCTCCGAATGCGCGGAGCTCCTCGAGAAGTGGGGCGGCCACTCCCAGGCCGCGGGCCTGTCCATCCGCACGGAGAACATCGACGCCTTCCGCGAGCGCTTCGCGATGGCGGCGCGGCTCACGGGCGCGGGCACGGCCGTGCCCCCCGTGCGCACGGACGCGCGGATCGAGCTTTCCGAAATCACGCCGGAATTCCTCAACTGGCTGGAACGCCTCGAACCATGGGGAGCGGCCAACGACGCCCCCTGCTTCCTCTGCGCGGATGTCGAGGTGCTGGGTCTTTCCCGCGTGGGCGACGGCAAGCACCTGCGCCTCAATCTCCAGAAGGACGGAATCCGTCTGGAAGCCATCGGCTTCGGCCTGGCTTCCCTCGCCGACGAACTCGCTCCCGGCCATCGCGTGAAGATCGCCTTCACGCCGGAATGGAACACGTTCCGCGGCCGCAAGACACTCCAACTCAAGCTGAAGGGAATCCAATGACCCCCGCGAACCAGGGTGCGGCCATGTGGGCCGGACGATTCGAGACCGGCATGAGCGAGGCGCTGCGCGCCATCTCCTTCTCGCTGCACTTCGACGCGAAGCTCCTCCCCTACGATGTGCGCGGCTCCCAGGCGCACGCCCGCTCGCTCGGACGCCTCGGTGTTCTCGAGAAGCACGAGGTCAAGTCCATCGTCGAAGGGCTGGCAAGCATCCTCTCCGACATCCAGGGCGGCGCCGACCTGTTCCTGCCCTCCGACGAGGACGTCCACATGGCGGTGGAGCGCGTGCTCTCCGACCGCATCGGCGCCCCCGGCCGCAAACTGCACACGGGTCGTTCGCGCAACGACCAGGTCGCCACGGCCTTCCGCCTGTACGTGCGCGACCACGCGAAGCGTCTGCACGAACTCGTCCTCGACCTCCAGGACACGGTGCTGAAGATCGCCGTCGAGCACAAGTCCACCGTGATGGCCGGCTACACGCACATGCAGCAGGCGCAGCCCGTCACGCTGGGCCACTACCTGCTCTCGCTGTTCTTCGCGCTGGAGCGCGACCGGGCGCGCCTCGTGCAGGCCCACGCCCGCGCCGGACGCAATCCCCTGGGTTCCGGAGCCCTGGCCGGATCGGCCTTTCCCGTCGATCGCGCCAAGGTCGCCGAGGAACTGGGCTTCGACGGCATCACGGACAACTCGATCGACGCCGTGAGCCACCGCGACTGGACGCTCGAATTCCTCTCGGCCTGCGCGATCCTGGGCACGACGCTCAGCCGCTACGCCGAGGACTTCGTGACCTGGTCGGCCTCGGAATTCGGCTACGTGACATTTTCCGACGCCTACACTTCGGGCAGTTCCATGATGCCCAACAAGAAGAACCCCGACGGCTTCGAACTCGCGCGCGGCAAGGCCGGTCGGCTCGTGGGCAATCTCGTGAGCCTCCTCACCTGCGTGAAGGGCGCGCCCCTCACCTACTCGCGCGACCTCCAGGAAGACAAGGAGCCCGTGTTCGACAGCGCCGAGACCGCGGCCGTGCTGCTCGGCATCTTCACCGGCGCGCTGGGCGACGCGACCTGGAATCCCGACCGCATGCGCAGCCGCCTCACCGACCTGCTGCTCGCCACCGACCTCGCCGACCTCCTCGTCGACGAAGGTGTCCCCTTCCGCGACGCCCACCACCTGGTGGGATCGATCGTGGGCGAAGCCACCCGCGCGGGCAAGGGAATCCTGGAACTCCCCGACGAAGCGTGGGCGGGATTCCCCGGCGCGACGGCCCTGCGCGGAAAGCTCTCGTTCGAAGCGAGTCTGGCGCGGCGCGACATCGCCGGCGGAACGGGTCCGACATCCGTCGCCGCGCAGCTCCAGGAAGCCACGCGCCTGCTGGAAGCAGGGCGCAAGTTCCAGGCGACCATCAAGGGAGGTGCGTGAATGGATTGGATCCATCGTCCGAAATCGGGAATCGACACGCCCGAACGACGCGATACGCCCGACAACCTCTGGGTGAAATGCGAAAACTGCAAGGAAGTCGTCTACAAGAACGATTGGGAGGACGCGCTGCTGGTCTGTCCCGCCTGCGGGCACCACCACCGCCTCACGGGACGCGCCTATCTCGAGATGCTGCTCGATCCGGGCAGCTTCGTCGAATGCGACAAGAACGTCGCCCCGGCCGATCCGTTGAATTTCGTGGCCAAGAAGAAATACAAGGACTCCGTGGTCGCCGCCCAGAAGAGCACGGGCGAGAAATGCGCCGTCGTGGGTGGCACGGGCACCATCCTCGAACACGCGATCTCGGTGGCCGCGATGGACTTCCGCTTCATGGGCGGTTCCATGGGATCGGCCGAAGGCGAGAAGATCGCCCGCGCCTTCACTCGCTCCCTCGACACGAAGATCCCCGCGGTGGTCGTCGCGGCCTCCGGCGGCGCGCGCATGCACGAAGGCACCTTCTCGCTCATGCAGATGGTCAAGACGTCGGCGCTCATCGGACGGATGCGCCAGGAGCGCCTTCCCTACATCGCCATCCTCACCAATCCCACCACGGGCGGCGTGACGGCGAGCTTCGCCATGCTCGGCGACGTGAACATCGCCGAGCCGGGAACCCTCATCGGCTTCGCGGGCGAACGCGTGATCCGCGAAACCATCCGCCAAGCGCTTCCCGACGGTTTCCAGCGCGCCGAGTTCCTTCTCAAGAAGGGCTTCCTCGACGCGGTGGTCCCCCGCAAGGACATGCGCTCCTGGGTGGGCGGCATCCTCGGCCTTCTCACGGATCCGCAGCCCTGAACGCCTCGTACACGAAAGCGCTGCGGCGGCTCGAAGGCCGCATCGGCGCAGGAATCCGTCCTGGCCTCGAAACCACGCGCGCCCTTCTGGCGCGTCTTGGGAATCCCGACCGCTCGATGCGGGTCGTGCAGGTCGCGGGAACCAACGGCAAAGGCAGCACCTGCCGCTTCCTGCACCGCATCCTGCAAGGTGCCGGGCTCCGCACGGGACTGTTCACGAGTCCGCATCTCCTGTCCGTGCGCGAACGCATGATCCTCGACGAGGAGGCCATCCCCGAAGACGAATTCGTCGACCTCGTCGAAACGGTCCTTCCCCATGCGGAGGCCCTCGACGCCACGTACTTCGAAACCATCACGGCCATGGGCGTTCTCTGGTTCGCCGCTTCCGGCGCACAAGTGGCCATCATGGAAACCGGCCTCGGCGGACGGCTCGACAGCGTGACGGCCCTCGATGCCGAACTCTGTGCGGTGGCGCAGGTCGGCCTCGACCACTGCGGAATCCTCGGCGACACGCTCGAAGCGATCTGGGCCGAGAAGATCGCGATCCTGCGTCCAGGGCGCCCCCTCGTCACCCTCGAGACGCGCGAGCCCTTGCGCCGCACCTTGCGCGACCTCGCCATCGAGCGCGGCGGCGAGGCGATCTTCCTCGATCCCGCACTGGCGCACCCCGTCGCCGGTCTTCCGGGCGGATCGCACCAGGAGCGCAATCTCGCCCTATCCCGCGCCCTGGCCGAACGCCTTCTAGGACGGATTCTGTCCGAAAGTGAAATCGAACGCGCGCTCGCCGGCATGGTCTGGCCCGGCCGCTTCCAGCGCATTCCCGGCGATCCCGAAGTGATCCTGGACGTGGGGCACAACCCCGATGCGGCCGAAGCGCTTTCCATCCTCGCCGCCCCGCTCCGCCCCGTGCTTCTCTTCGGCGCGATGGCCGACAAGGACTGGTCGACCGTGCTGGGCCAGCTCGCCCTCGTCTGCTCCGAGACGCACCTCCCGCCACTGACCACGCCACGCGCCGCATCCCCCGCCGACCTGCAGGACGCGTGGCCGCAAGCGCACGTCCATCGGGACTTCGAAAGCGCCTGGCACGCCGCATCGGCGCACGCGCGCGCGCAAGGCGTTCCCGTGCTCGCCGCCGGTTCCTTCCACCTGGTCGGCGGACTCCTGCGCTTGCTCCTTCCCGAACGCCGCGACTCCTTCTGGCCCGCGGGAATCGTTCCCGATCCGGAGCTTCCCGCGCGCAGCTGATCCCCCCACGCACTCTCCCGAAACTCCCCGTGGCTTCCAATCCTCCTCTTTCGCACCGACATGCATGGCCAGACGGCTCGAAAGTTCCCAATTTGGGGTCCATCGTGGATCCCAAATCTCCATCCCATCGATCGCCGTACGATGCCTCGACAGGACCGTTGCTTGGATGGGGCTGCATTCTCTGGGAATCCACGCTTCTCTGGAGCGACGATTCCGCCGTGCAGGTCGAGTCGCGGATCCTGAATCCCGAAGCCGCCTTGGACGTCCTCCCCATCGATCTTCCCATCGACGGAGACTGGGCCGCCGCCTACATGGCGAGCATCGTGGAACAGGACCTAGCCCCCCGGAAGGCCGCCGTCCGCGAGGCCCTGAAAGCAGGATCGTCCGCCTTCACGGACGAATTCCGCTGCCGCGACCGCGACGGGCGCATCCATTGGCTCCACGAGACCACCCGCATCCACCGCGATCAAGACGGATCCTGTCATCTCGCGGGCCTCGCCATCGACATCACGGCCCGCAAGCTCTCCGAGGAGGAGGCCCTCCACGCGCTGGCCGCCGCGCGTTCGGCGAGCATCGCGAAATCCGAATTCCTGGCGAACATGAGCCACGAGATCCGCACGCCCATGAACGCCATCATGGGGCTCACGGAACTCCTGCTCCAGACCGATCTCTCCGACGACCAGCGCGACCTCGCGGGTACCGCGCACCGTTCCGGCCGCGCCCTGCTGGGCATCCTCAACGACATCCTCGATCTTTCCAAGATCGAAGCCGACCGCATCGAACTCCTGCCGGAGCCGTTCGATCTGCGCGAGCTGTGCGAGGAGGTCGTCGCGCTCTTCGCCGAACCGGCGCAGGACCGGGGCGTCGAGATCCTCCCGCGCCACCGCCGGGGCATCCCGTCGCGATGGACGGGAGACGCCGGGCGGCTTCGCCAGATTCTGTCAAACCTGGTCGGAAACGCGGTGAAGTTCACCGACCACGGACGCATCGCGCTCGACGTGCGCGACGCGATCCCGCTCGACGACGGCCGATGCCGCATCGAGATCGAGGTGCGCGACTCGGGCATCGGAATCGCCTCCGACAAGGTCGGCAATCTCTTCCAGGCCTTCGCCCAAGCCGATGCGACCACCACGCGCCGCTACGGCGGCACGGGCCTCGGCTTGGCCATCTCGCGCCGTCTAGCCAAGCGCATGGGCGGCGACATCACCGTCTCGAGCAGCCCCGGCGCCGGTTCCGTCTTCCGGCTCTCCCTGGTCCTCGAGCCGACCTCCTCCCGGATCCCCGTCCCGCCCACCTCGCCGACGACGATCCTCATCCTCTCGCACACGCAGGACCTGGGCTTGGCGCTCGCCGATTCCTGCGCGGCTCTCGGCCATTCGTCGATCGTCCACGAGCATCCCGAATCCGCCCTCGCCTGTTGCGCCGCGGATTCCTCCATCGGCTGGCTCCTGGCCGACCTTCCCGAAAACGCCTTTGCCGAGCTTTCGGAAAAAGCCACCGCGATCCATCCATCCCTGCGCGCGATCCGACTCGCGTCGGTCCGGCAAAGCACCCTCGCCCGCGATGCCCGCCCTCTCGTCAAGCCGGTGCGGCTCCAGAGCCTCGCCAAGGCCCTCGGAATGGCCTCCGAGTTCCGGTCCGCACCGATTGCCGCCGAGCCCATGGCCACGCTTCCATCCTCGCTGCGCATTCTGGTCGCCGAAGACAACGCCGTCAACCAGATGGTCATCACGAGGCAGCTGCAACGGCTGAACCTCGTCGCCGACATCGTCGAAGACGGCCACAAGGCCCTCCAGGCCCTCGAGCAAGGCACCTACGACATCGTGATCCTCGACGCCCAGATGCCGCTTCTGGAGGGGTCGGAAGTCGCGCGCCGCTGGCGCGAGATCGAACAGGATCGCCACCTTCCCCGTACGCCCCTGATCGCCCTGACCGCCTCGATCATGAACGAAGAGCGCGAGCGCTGTCTCACCTCAGGAATGGACTGTTTCCTGACCAAGCCCATCAGCCAGGCCGAACTTCTCGCGACCCTGTCCCGCTTCGTTCCCTCGACGCGCAAGCAGGACTGAAAGCTTCAGGCTTCGATCACGAGTCCATCCCAGGCGGGAGCGATTCCTGCGGGGAACAGCGTCTCGATCTCGGCATGGACGCGTCCGTGGGCGAAGTGCGTGAACCACGTCCGGCGCGCTCCGATCCTCTGCGCCATCCGGACCGCCTGCGTGAACGAAAGGTGGGTGGGATGGGGATCGTCGCGCAAGGCCGAAAGGACGAGGGTGTCGATGCCATCCAGCAGGGCCAGCGTGGATTCGGGGACGGTCGAGACATCCGTCAGGTAGGCGAGATTGCCGATGCGGAAGCCGAGGACGGGGAACGGGCCGTGCTCGGCCGGTAGCGGTACGATCATCCGGCCTCCGCACTCGAACGGGCCATCGATGGACGTGGGCGCCAGCAGAGGGTGGCTGACCCCGCTTGGGTCGGCTTCCAAACGGAACGCGTAACCGAAGCGATGCTTGATCTCGTCGAGGACCGAAGGAAGCGCTTTCACCGGCAGAACGCGACCGCCAAAGCAATAGGGCCGCAGATCGTCGATCCCACCCGTGTGATCGGCATGGGAGTGGGTGAACCAGATGGAATCGATCCGCTGGATGCGGTGTCGCAGGGCCTGCTCCCGAAAATCCGGCCCGGCATCGATGAGAATGCGATGCCCATCCCATTCCAGAAGGACCGAGCTGCGTCCTCGATGATCACGGGGATCGGTGGAAACGCAGCTGGGACAGGAACACGTAAGCACCGGGATGCCGAAAGATGCACCGGTTCCAAGAAACGTGAGGCGAACCATGATCCCTCCAATCTACCTTGCCTAAACCTCTCGCCACCCCCCACGCCACCCACTTCTTCGGAACTTCCCGTGTTTCTCTGGCAGTGCCTCTCCTGGAATGTTAAGCTCGACCCTCAGATGGACAACCGCTTCGACAAACCCGACGCCATCCAATGCGTCGAGTGCGGTCGCTTCCGGATCACCGGAGCATGGCACGCTCGCCCACCCGCAGCTTGCGAGGTGATCTCGCACACGATTTGTCCGGACTGCCAGCCCTCCATGCTCGACGAACTGCGTTGGGAGATGGAATTTCCCTCCTGGTCCGCCGAGAAGCAGTTCGAAGCGATCCGTCTGCGCGCACGCCACGTTCCCATGGACGTCGAGGCCGTCGGCGACAAGCTGCAATGCATGAGCGACGTCGACGACGAGACGCGCGCAGTCTTCCTCGACGAACTGCGCCCGTTTCTTGTCGATCGGCTCTGTCCCTACTGCAAGCGTTCCATCGAAAACGGCGAGCCAACCGCCTCGCGCGCCGGCTACACGCTCCACCGCGACTGCGCCGGCCAGCTCTCCGACTCGATGATGATGATCACGACCCTCGCACCGGCCGAGCACCATCTCGACGCGTACATGGATGTCGCCCGCATCCCTCACGGAGTCCGCAAAGGTGTCCGCCGCGACATCGATCTGAGCGAGCCTCTCTCGGGCTAGGAAAGCTGTGCGGCCAGGCCCCGCAAGGCCGCTCCGCGATGGCTCAGGGAGTGCTTGATCTCGGAAGGGAACTCCCCGAACGTCTCTTCCGCCACTCCCCCGCCGGGCAGGATGGGCCGGAACAGGCTATCGTAGCCGAAGCCATCGCTCCCCCGCTCGACCAACCCCACATGCCCGAAGCAGGTCCCCAGCGAATGGAGTTCACGCCCTCCGTCGAGGGGAATCCAGTGGATCGCGCAGATGAACGCGGCAGGCGTGCTGTCATCTTCTGTCAGCCTCTTCTCCTTCAGGCGGCGGACGAGTTCCGCGCGATTGCACGCGTCTCCCGATCCGTTTCCGGCCCGCTCGGCGAAACGCGCGCTGAACACGCCCGGCTCGCCGCCGAGCACATCGACCGACAATCCCGAATCGTCGGCCGCCAAGGCCTGGGGCAACGCGATGTCGACCGAAGCCGCCCGCAACGCGGCGAGGGCGAAGCGCGCCTTCAAGGCGCTGTTGCCTGTGAAGTCGGGCTCGGTCTCCTCTGGCTCCGGAACATCGGGAAGCCAGTCGCGAAGGGAACGTACGGTCCAGCCTACGGGCGAAAGGATCTCGGCGAATTCGCGAAGCTTGTGGACGTTGCCGGTGGCGACGGCGAGAATGCGGTCAGGCGCTGAGGAATTCATGTTCTGGAAAGGTAGATGGCGAAACGTCCACGCCTGTGTCGAAGAGAGACATCGAAGTTTGGCGTTCAAAAAGTTGCTGCAGAAGATCCATCAAGCCTATCTCAAGCCCCCCCCGAACCGCCGAGAGGGGCTGAACGGTCACTAATTCATTCCAAAACAATCGGCGTGGATTGTTTTATGCCTGCACCTGTAACATCAAGGAAATACAGGCCCGCGGGGATATTCGACAACGAGAAAGCTGCCGCCTCCACCGCGTGGAAATTGGCTCTTACCTCGCCATTTACGGCGACTACCCTGACCTGCAGTTTGGACCCGTCGACTGGCGAGACGTTCAGGGTCCTGCCTTTCACGGAGACGAACCGCATGCTGCCGGAGGTTGCGGAAATGTCGCGGGAGATGCCGGTACTGCCGAGAGTGAGAAGATTCTTGGTCACACTCGCCGAGCCTTTGCCCGACGCCGAACCGGTATACGATTCGACCTTCATCGCGACTTCGTACAACGGACAATCCAACATCTTCATCCCGGCCTTGTCCCACCCCTCGAAATGTTTGGAAATGGAGACGGTACCGCTTTGACGGTGGCTGCTCGTGCTCTTGGGGACGCTGAAGTACTGCTTGAAGTTGCCGTTCCCGGTCAGCATGGGCTGGTTGAGCCGGTCGGCGATGTAGAACTCGTACACGATCCCATCGACCGTGCCTTCGCCGTACTTCTTGGCGTTGGTTCCGCCGGAAGCCGGATTGTAGCTGCCGCGGTCCTGGATGATGTAGTACTCGATCTGGTTGGAGAAGTTCGTGCTCTGACCGCTTTCCGTCTTCGTGGGGACGTTTGCCGACGGATAATACGCCCAGCCATAGATGCCAAGCATCTTCACATTGTCGCTGGAGGACCATGTCGCGGCGAATTCAAGGGAGATGTTGCCGATGGACTTGGCGGTGGTGGTGCTGGACTGCCCCCATTTCTTGCCTGCGCGAGTCAGGATATTCTCCGTGCCGTTCCAGGTGGCCTCGAACGTTCCGCCATTCGGGTTCGTGCTGCCTCCCGTGATCTTCATGCTGACCGTGCCCTTGTTGTTCTGATTCCAGAGCTCGTAGTCAATGCCACTGCAATTCTGAATCGTACTGGTGTTCCACGTGCCGCACTGCCCCCAAGCCAGCGAAGGCCCGATAGCCATGCACGCAAGCACCGCGGCAAAAACCTTTTTGATGTTCATACACCCTCCTGAGACACGTTGATGCGACCATCGCAACCGATACGAACAAAGACAGGGGAAGTCTTGAGAAGGACCACAGCCCGTTCATCGCCGTAGGTACAATTGGGGAAAGTGTAGAGCGCATCCTCCACTCCTGTTTGTCGTTGCCGGCGAAAGTGGTGACAAGATGTCGCCACCGTTGTCCAAAACGATTGGAGAACGCTTCGATCCCGCTCCGGAACGCACCGAACCGATGGCCCGAAGTGTCAGCGGACCGAGGAAAGGCTCCCTGGTCGGCGGAATTCGTCGTTCCAAACTCTCTCAGCGCAACCGATCCGTGTCGCGCACGCCGCCGAACGCCGCCGATTTGGCGAGCGTCGCGTAAGTGCGAAGCCAGGTGCTGACTTCGCGCTGGCGCGAGACCGGACGGAACGCCTTGTCGCCTCGGGCTTCCTGCGCCTTGCGGCGCTCGGCGAGGACGGAATCCGACACGGCGACGTGGATGCGACGGGCCGGAATGTCGATCTCGACGATGTCGTTCTCCTCGACCAGGCCGATGTTGCCGCCTTCGGCCGCCTCGGGGCTCACGTGCCCGATGGAGAGGCCCGCGGTACCGCCCGAAAAGCGGCCGTCGGTGATCAAGGCGCAGACCTTCCCGAGCCCCTTGGACTTCAGGAAGGTGGTGGGATAGAGCATTTCCTGCATGCCGGGGCCGCCCATGGGGCCTTCGTGCCGGAGGATCACCACGTCGCCAGGACGGATCTTGTCACCAAGGATGCCGTCCACGGCGTCTTCCTGGCTCTCGAAGACGCGCGCCGGACCCGAGAAGCGCAGGATGCTCGCATCCACGCCGGCGGTCTTGACGACGCAGCCGTCCTGGGCGAGGTTGCCGTAGAGCACGGCGAGGCCGCCGTCGGGGCTGTAGGGATGGTCGGCGTCGCGGATGCAACCAAGCTCGCGATCGAGGTCGAGGGTCTTGAAACGCTTGTCCTGCGAGAACGGCTTGGTGGTGGGCACGCCGCCGGGAGCCGCCTTCCAGAAGTCCTGGCAATCCGGATTCTGTCGCACGTCCCACTGTTCGAGGAACGATTCCATCGAGGTGGCGTGGACGACGGGCACGGCGCGATGCAGGAGTCCCGCGCGATCGAGTTCGCCGAGGATGGCGGCGACGCCGCCGGCGCGATGCACGTCCTCGATGTGGTATTTCTGCGTGGAGGGCGCGACCTTGCAAAGGTGCGGCACCTTGCGCGAAAGGCGATCGATGTCGGCCATGGCGAAACCGTTGCCGGCTTCCTGGGCGATGGCCAGCAGGTGCAGGATGGTGTTCGTGGAACCACCCATCGCGATGTCGAGGCTCATGGCGTTCTCGAAGGCCTCGAACGAAGCGACGGATCGCGGCAGGACGGACTCGTCGTCGCCATCGTAGTAGCGGTGCGCCAGCTCGACGATCAGGCTGCCTGCGCGGAGGAAGAGTCCTTCGCGCTCCTTGTGGGTGGCCACGATCGTGCCGTTGCCCGGAAGCGCCAGGCCCAACGCCTCGGCGAGGCAGTTCATGGAGTTGGCCGTGAACATGCCCGAGCACGAACCGCAGGTGGGGCACGCGGAGCGTTCGACGTCCTCGAGACGCTCGTCGGAAACGTTCGAGTCGCCAGCCTGGACCATGGCGTCGATGAGATCGAGCCCGTGCTCGTCGCCCGCGACGTGTCCCGCCTCCATGGGGCCGCCCGATACGAACACCGCGGGGATGTTCAAGCGCATGGCGGCCATCATCATGCCCGGCGTGATCTTGTCGCAGTTGGAGATGCAGACCATCGCGTCCACGGTATGGGCGCGGCACATCGTCTCGACGGAATCGGCGATCAGCTCGCGGCTGGGCAGGCTGTACAGCATGCCTTCGTGGCCCATGGCGATGCCGTCGTCGACGGCGATGGTGTGGAACTCGCGCGCCACGCCCCCGGCCTTGACGATCGCGGAAGCGACGAGTTCGCCGAGTTCCTTCAGGTGCACATGGCCCGGGACGAACTGGGTGTAGGAGTTCACCACCGCGATCAAGGGCTTCTTGAAGTCGGCGTCCACGAGTCCGGTCGCCCTCCAGAGGGATCGGGCTCCGGCCATCTTGCGGCCTTGGAACGTGGTGGCGGATCTGTAGGCAGGCATGGTACGCGCTCCTCGAGGCCGACCGTCCGAGAAGTTGTGCGGACCGGATTCGGCCAAGTCTGAATCCCCACGATAACAAATGGCGCCGAACCTGCCATCCTTGTTCGGCATGCAAAACATTCCAGCCTGTTTCCGGATGGAATGAGACAATTCATCCGGACAGCGCAATTTCCCGCTCTTCGATCCCTGGAGGTTCCCATGAGATCCGCAGACCAGCCATCCATGCTGCACATTTTCCTCATCACCGGAACGGCCGCCCTGGGCGGGTTCCTGTTCGGATTCGACACGGCGGTCATCAACGGCGCGGTCATCGCCTTGCAGAAGACATTTTCCGCCGGCAGCTGGGAGATCGGTCTGGCCGTCTCGCTCACTTTGCTCGGAGCCGCGGCGGGGGCGTTCTTCGCAGGGCAGCTCGCCGACCGGCACGGACGCATCAAGTGCATGGTCGGAGCGAGCATTCTCTTCTTCGCAAGCGCCATCGGCTCGGGTGCGCCCTTCACCATCTACGACTTCATCTTCTGGCGCGTGCTGGGCGGCATCGGCGTCGGAGCCGCGAGCGTCATCGCACCGGCCTACATCGCCGAGACATCGCCGGCGCATTTGCGTGGCCGCATGGGGAGTCTCCAACAGCTGGCCATCGTGACCGGCATCTTCGCCGCGTTGATGAGCAACTTCCTCGTCGTCCATCTCTCCGGATCCGCGGAGAACATCCTGTGGTTCGGATTCCGCACATGGCAATGGATGTTCTGGCTCGAAGCGCTTCCCGCCGCGCTGTACGGCATCTTCGCCCTCTGGCTCCCGGAAAGCCCACGCTATCTCGTCGCCCGCAACCGCCTCGAGGAAGCCGCCAGCATCCTCTCCAAGCTCGTGGCCGTCGACATTCCGAACAAGATCAAGGAGATCCGCGCGTCGCTTCTCGAACAGCGCGCGCCGCGCCTTTCCGACTTGCTCGAAGCCTCCGCATCGGGTGCGCGGCGCCTGAAGCCCATCGTCTGGACAGGAGTGGGGCTGGCCGTGCTCCAGCAGTTCGTCGGCATCAACGTGATCTTCTACTACGGAAGCAGCCTCTGGCGCACCGTGGGCTTTTCCGAGCAGGATTCGCTGCTGGTCAACGTGATCTCGAGCATCGTGAACATCGCGACCACGCTGATCGCGATCGCCATGATCGATCGAGTCGGTCGCAAACCGCTGCTTCTCGTGGGTAGCATCGGCATGGCCGTCACCCTCGCCGCGATGGCCATATCCTTCTCCACGGCCCCGATCGTCGACGGCCAACCCGTCCTGCAAGGGATTCCGGCCTACGCGGCCCTCGTCGCGGCGAATCTCTACATCGTGTTCTTCGGCATGAGCTGGGGACCCGTGATGTGGGTCATGCTCGGCGAGATGTTCGGCAACAGCATCCGCGGAAGCGCTCTCGCGGTCGCGGGACTCGCCCAGTGGGTCGCGAACTTCCTCGTGAGCACCACCTTCCCGCCGATGGTCACGGGAATCGGCCTCGGCGGCGCCTACGGTCTCTACGCGTTCTTCGCCACCATCAGCATCGTGTTCGTCGTCCGCATCGTCCACGAAACGAAAGGCAAGGAGCTCGAGGACATGTAGCCGGAGACGTCACGGAGATTGCGGCACCGCGGAGAACTCAAGGATACGAGGGCTCCGCGATGGACATCCGCTCCCGCAAGCGGGAGACATCCTTCATGGGGGCCACGCCGAAATGGCGGGTGTATTCGCGGCTGAATTGCGATGCGCTCGCGTAGCCCACCTTGCGGGAAGCCATCCCGGCATCCGTCCGACCCGAGAGCATCAGGCGGCGCGCCTCCTGCAGGCGCAGGACCTTCTGGAACTGCAACGGGCTCATCGAGGTGACCGACTTGAAGTGCTGGTGGAAGGTGGATCCGCTCATGTGGACCATGCCCGCCAGGGTTTCGACCTCGACCGCCTGGTCGAAGTTGTCCTTCAACCAGGAAACGGCCTTCCCCACGCGCTGCAGTCGGGAATCCTCCTGCCCGATCTGCGCCACGCGCGCGCCCAGCGGACCTCGCAGGAGGCGGATCAGGATCTCGTCAATGGCCAGCGGCGCCAGGAATTCCACGTCGGCGGGATCGCCCATCAACCCGATCAGGCGAGTCACCGTCTCGACAAGATCCGTCTCGGCAGGCGCCACCGAGATCGCGTGGCCCTCGATCGGTCGCGGCACTCCATGCGGATGCACCCGGGCCAGAAGCTCGGTGATCCGCTGCGAGTCGAGATCCATCCGGAAGGAGAGGTACGGGAGATCCCGGGAGGCCCGGACCACCTTGGAAGCGACCGGAACGTCCACGGCGTAGACCAGCAACCGGGTCTCGTCGTACTCGAACAGTTCCTTCTCCAGGAGCACGGACTTCGCGCCCTGCGCGATGATGCACACCCCGGGATTCTGCACCCCGTGGTACAGTTCGTCGCTGGTCTTCGAGATCCGGTACAGATGGAGTCCCGGGACCCGCAGTTCGAATTGTCCGTCGTGCGGGGTGTAGCGCTCGATCCTCTCGGCCAACGCGGCCATCGCGGGACTCCGCCCGGACGCATCCCCAGCGTGTTCGTCGTTCATGCCTGCCTCCTCGGTTCCAAATCATAGCCGCCGCGAGCGGTCCGCACGGCTCCAGGACCACGGGACAGGCTCCAGAGGTCGTACACAGGGATCCGGGCGACCATCCGCCTCGTTGTCCGACGCATCTCAGAACCCAAGCTTCCGCAACCAGTCCGCGACCTCGTCTTGCGCATCCTTCGCCCTTCGTCCGCGGATGGCCAGCCCATCGAGGATCCGGGCCTTTGGACAGATTTTGGCAAGATCGTCGCCGCTGCGTCCCAGGCCGCTGCCTTCGTGGGTGCAGAACGGGACCACGGTCTTTCCAGCGAAGCCGTTTTCCGAAAGGAATGTCATGACGGGCATGGGCATGGTCCCCCACCAATTGGGGTATCCCACGAACACCACGTCGTAGGAGGATGCGTCGGCCAGACGCGTCTTGAGCTTGGGGCGCGCGTTCGATCCCAGCTCGCGCTTGGCCCGTTCCGTCACCTCCCCGTAGTCTTCGGGATAGGGGTCCGTCGCCACGATCTCGAAGACGTCTCCACCCACGCTCCGGTGGATCATGTCGGCTATCGCACGCGTGTTCCCCGTATGGGAGAAGTAGGCGACCAGAACCTTCTTTTCTTTCATGGACCCCACCTCGATTGCGACTTGCGATCCCGGCCAAGCCCGTGCGGCACCCAAGGCCAGCACGAGCAGCACCAATGCACCGACGATCTTCTGTTCAAGCTTCATCTCGATTCTCCGTTCCGTTCCGTTCGAACTTCGAGCCCGTACCGGTACACCTCATCCATGGCATGTTCCTCCATCGGTTCGTTTCCGCTAACGCCCCACGAGCTTCTGCAACGCCTCGGGATACCGCGCTCCGGACAACGCGATGTTCGACGTGGCGACCTCGATTTCGGTCAGGTCCTCAGCGGTCAGCGCCAAGTCAGCCGCCCCCAGATTCTCTGCCAAACGATGCGCCTTGGTGGTTCCCGGGATGGGCGCGATCCAGGGCTTTTGGGCCAGCACCCAGGCCAAGGCGAGTTGGGCCGGAGTGCGGCCCTTGCGTGTGGCGATCCGCTCGAGCGCGGCGACGAGAGCGAAGTTCGCCTTGCGGTTCTCGGGCGTGAAGCGCGGCACGTTGCTGCGGAAGTCGGTAGGATCGAAGATGGTCGTCTCGTCGATCTTGCCTGTGAGGTAGCCCTTGCCCAACGGGCTGAACGGGACGAATCCGATTCCCAGCTCCTCCAACAGGGGCAGGATTTCCCGCTCCGGCTCGCGCCAGAACAGCGAGTACTCGCTCTGCAGCGCCGCCACCGGCTGCACCGCATGGGCGCGACGGATGGTGTTCGCGCCGGCCTCCGACATCCCGAAGTGCTTCACCTTGCCCTCGCGGATCAGGTCCTTCACCGTGCCGGCCACGTCCTCGATGGGCACCTCGGGATCGACTCGGTGTTGGTAAAGGAGATCGATCACGTCGGTGCGCAAGCGCTTCAACGAGGCTTCGCAGACTTCGCGAATATGCGAGGGACGGCTGTCGAGCCCGCCCTGCACCGATCCCGTCTTGAAACCGAACTTGGTCGCGATCACCACCTGGTCCCGCACCGGAGCCAGGGATTCACCCACCAGTTCCTCGTTCGCGAACGGCCCGTAGATTTCCGCCGTGTCAAAAAACGTCACACCCGAATCGACCGCCGTGCGCAGCAATGAGATCATCTCAGACCTTGCCGGAGGCGTACCGTAGGCGAAGCTCATCCCCATGCATCCGAGTCCGATCTCCGAGACCTCGAGTCCGCCGTTTCCCAGTGTTCGTGTCTTCATCGTTCCAGTCTCCATCCTTTGGTTCATCGAATCCCATCCCACCATGGCGCTGGCGCGCCATCCACCGACAGCTCCGCCACCTCGCCGATCCGCGGGGTCAGCAGCCCGAATCCTCCCCGGGTCGCCGAGGCCGCAAGACGTTCCAGGGGTTCCTTCCAGCGGTGGTTCGAGATGCAGAACTTGGAGTTGTGCACGGGCATCAGCCGCGCCGCGCGCAAATCTTCCATCGCTTTGGGGAGGAGGTCGGGCAACAGGTGGATGTCGCGCCACGCCGAGTCGTACTGCCCCTGCTCCAGGATGGCCAGATCGAACGGACCGTATTCCCCGCCGATCTCGGCGAGATGCCTGCCGTAGCCCCCGTCCCCGCCCAAGTAGATGTTGCGTTCGGGAGTCCGGACCGCATAGGAACACCAAAGGCTCCGCGCCGTTCGAAGTCCCCTCCCCGAAAAATGTCGCGAGGTGAGGGCCCGCAGGGTCACCGTTCCGGAAAGGGACAGGCTGTCGCCCCAATCCAGTTCGACGATTTTGTCCGGGGGGTATCCCCAGCGCTCCAGGTGCGCCCCAACCCCGAGTCCGCAGACGACCTTGCCCACCTTCGGCAGCAGGGCCTTGGCCGTCGACCAATCGAGATGGTCCCAATGGTCGTGCGTGATCAAGAGAACATCGATCTCCGGCATATCCTCGGGCATGTACCGATCGCTGCCCGCGAAGGCGGCGGTCCCGAAAGGAAGAGGCGACGCGCGCCCCGAGAAGACGGGATCGACGAGGACCCGCACGCTCCCCACTTGCAACAGGTAGGAGGAGTGGCCGAACCAGATCACGAGATCCCGCTTGCGATCCAGGGCTTGGAGATCGCTGCGCACCCCGGGAATCGAATCGATGGGCGACTTGCCCGGATGATCGCCGAAGAAGTAGTCGACCATCATGGCCGTCGAGCCCCGGTCGTCGGTCATCACCGTGGTCGGTTCGAGATTCCGGAAGATCCCGTCCTTCTGGTGGGGCGAGCGCAGAATCCGTTCCATGCGCTCGCCCTCGGGCAGGGCCCCGAACTTCTCCTGGCGGAGGAACAAGTAGCCGGAAAGCGTCGGCACAGCCACCACCCCGGCAATGATCCATCCAATCATGCGTCGCCTTCTCCCTTTCATGGCTCCCTCGTCGTCGTTTCCTGTCGCACCATTTCCTTCAGAGCCCCGCCATCTTCAGGAATGCCTCCGGCAATCGCGCGCCCTGGATCTCGATCCGCGCGAGCGCCGATTCGATCTCGGCGAGGTCCTCCGCGTCGAAGTCGACCGCCACCGCCCCGAGATTCTCGCGGACCCGGTGCAGCTTCGAGGTCCCCGGAATCGGCACGATCCAAGGTTCGCGCGCCAGCAACCAAGCCAAGGCGACCTGCGCTGGCGTGGCGGCCTTGCGGGTCGCGACGGCGCGCACCAGATCGACCAGCGCCATGTTCGCGCGCACCGCCTCGGGAGCGAACCGGGGAACCATCGAGCGGAAGTCCGATCCTTCAAACTTCGTATTCGCGTCGATGGTGCCGGTGAGGAACCCCGCACCGAGAGGACTGAACGGAACGAATCCGATTCCCAGCTCCTCCAGAAGAGGCAGGATCTCCCGCTCCGGTTCGCGATGGAACAACGAGTATTCGCTCTGCAGCGCCGCCACCGGCTGCACCGCATGGGCGCGACGGATGGTCCGCGCACCGGCTTCGGAAAGCCCGAAGTGGCGCACCTTGCCTTCCCGGATCAGGTCCCCCACCGCACCGGCCACGTCCTCGATGGGCACCTGCGGATCCACGCGATGCTGGTAGAACAGATCGATCACGTCGGTGCGCAGCCGCTTCAACGCCGCTTCGGCGACCGCCTTCACGTGTTCGGGACGGCTGTTCACCCCGCCCCCGCGCATGCCGGTCTCCAGGTCGATGTCGAAACCGAATTTGGTCGCGATCACCACCTGGTCCCGCACGGGAGCCAGGGCCTCGCCCACGATCTCCTCGTTCGTGAACGGACCATAGGCTTCGGCGGTGTCGAAAAACGTCACGCCTTCGTCGTGGGCCGCGCGCAGAAGCGCGATCGCCTCGTCCTTTCCCACGCTGGAGCCGTAGACGGGGCCCAGGTTCATGCACCCCATCCCGATGGCCGAGACCTCGAGCCCGCCGTTGCCCAGCTTGCGCGTCGGGAGGGTGGTCGCTTGCCGATGATTCGTCGTCATTTCCTCTTCTCCTTGTCGATCTCGTCCAGTCCCTTGCTCGTCAGCCACTGCGCCGTGCGCCCGCCGCGATCATTGAAACAGTCCCTTCGGACTTGTTCCGTCCGCGGTATCAGAAGTGCGCCGCGATGTGCTTGCGGAGACGCTCGATGTCCTCCTCGATCCGGGGATTCTTCATGACGTCGTGGCAGGAAAATCCGGGAACGATCTCCGCTCCGCAGAACTTGTAGTTGGACGTGTTCGCGACGAACACGTCGTCCACCGTCCTGCCCTGGAACAGGATCTGGTCGGGATTCCCGAAAGCCTCCTCCGGCGCGTTCCAGGTGAGGGAGAGCATGTACTTCCTGCCCTGCATCAGGCCGCCGGTACCGTATTGCCTGGACGGATCCTGTCGAGTCCTCCCGTCGTCGACGAGCAGCTTCCCCTGGACCAGTCCCGCCGTGAAGACCTCGTCCACGTACTTCTTGTAGATCCACGGATTTCCGAACCAGTAGACCGGAGACTGGGTGACGACGATGTCGGCCCAGACGTGCTTCCCGACTTCCTCGTCGACATCGTAGCCCTTGTCGATTTCCGTCGTGCGGACCGCATGGCCTCTCTTTTCCATCTCCTCCCGGAGAACGCCGACCAGGGTGGCGTTCAACCGCCCTTCCGACATGCCTTCGTAGAACTGGTGCGCATTGATGATCAGGACGTTCTTCACGATTCCACCCCATCCCCGAGCGAAGACATGTCGATCACGAAGCGGTACTTCACGTCGCTCTTCAGCATGCGCTCGTAGGCGCCGTCGATCTCGTCCATGCGGATGAGTTCGATGTCCGAGACGATGCCGTGCTCGCCGCAGAAGTCGAGCATCTCCTGGGTCTCGCGGATGCCGCCGATCAGCGAACCCGCCACCGACTTGCGGCCCAGGACCATGCCCATCGAATTCAGGAAGGGATCCAGGGCGCCGAGGTACCCGACCAGGACGAGCGTTCCGTTGGAAGCCAGGGTCGCGACGTAGGGATTGATGTCGTGCACATAGGGAACCGTGTCGATGATCACATCGAACCGGCCCGCCACATCGGCCATCTGCTTCGGGTCCGAGGAAACCACCACGCGGTGGGCTCCCAGACGACGCGCATCGTCTTCCTTGCCCGGCGTACGCGTGAACAACGCGACCTCCGCGCCCAAGGCATGCGCGAGCTTGAGCGCCATGTGTCCAAGGCCGCCAAGTCCCACCACCGCCACCTTGGTTCCTTTTCCGACCTTCCAGTGCCGCAGCGGCGACCAGGTCGTGATGCCGGCGCACAGGAGCGGTGCCGCCGCCGCGAGGTCCAGGCCATCGGGAACCTTGAGCACGAATTCGTCCGACACCACGATCGACTCGGAGTAGCCGCCCTGGGTGGTCGTCCCGTCGTGGCGGTCCAATCCGCCGTAGGTGTAGGTCGCGTGGTTCTCGCAATACTGCTCCTCGCCGCGCTCGCACGGGGCGCAGTGCCGACAGGAGTCGACCAGGCATCCAACCGCGACGGCGTCACCTGCCGAAAAGCGCGTGACCGCGGTCCCGACGGCCTTCACCCGGCCGACGATCTCGTGCCCCGGCACGATCGGATAGCTGGACCAGCCCCAGTCGTTGCGAGCGGTGTGGAGATCCGAGTGGCAGACGCCGCAGTAGAGGATCTCGATCACGACGTCGTCGGCACGTGGCTCGCGACGCGCGAAGCGCCAAGGCGCCAGTGGGCTCGTTGCGGATGTGGCCGCGTATCCAAGGATCTCCATGGTCATCTCGTCCTCCTGGTTCGAATGGATCTTGTCACAGAATCTGTCACAGTTGTCGTCTTCAGGTCGCGTCCGATCCCGGTCTCGGCCAGCACCGCCCCCGATCGCTTCATTCCACGTTCGTCCATTCCCACTCCCAAGCCCCCCGCGAACCATCGCGAGGAGTCTTCTGGAAGTTACCGGATCGGGCCCTTCGAGAATTGCCTTAACCTACGGATGTTTTGCGCGATCCTACGGAAACGCCAGTTCCTCGCAGCGGGTATCGTCATCGAATGGACGTAGAAAACGCCTTCAGGCATTCGCGATGTGTGCTAAACGCCGATTCGACGTTCAGATCTGCTTCTTGCGGATCCGAAAGGGGTGTCCGCATTGCCCTGCGGCCACTTTCAGGAGAGGGCGTAGGCTTGGAGCAGGGAGTTCACCTTGGTCTTGCTCGCTTTGCACAGCTTGTTGGCCAAATCGAAGGGGACCGAGGCAAGTTCGGTTTGCACGGAAATTCGTTCCAGCATGGCCAACCAGACCTTCCCCGCCATTTCCGCATCGTACAACGCGCGGTGAAACGTGCCATCGGCTTCGATATTCAGATGCCGGACCAAGGTCTCGAGCTTGTGGTTTTTCGCATCCTGAATCAATCTTCTGGAGAGCAGCATCGAGCACGAAAAGCTCCCGGTATACGATCTCGAGATCTTGGAGAATTCGGAATCCAGGAATTTCCGGTCGAAGGATGCGTTGTGGGCGACAAGATTGTGGTTCCCGATGAATTCGTGGAACTCGCTCATGACCTCTCGGCACGGAGCCGCATCCCTCAGCATGGCGTTGGTGATGCCTGTATACTCGGCGATGAAGCCACTTATCGCGAAACCAGGGTTCATGAGCTTCTGGAATCGTTCGACGAATTTCCCATCGACGATCTTCACGGCTCCGATCTCGATGGCGCGATCCCCGTATTCCGGCGACAGGCCAGTCGTTTCAAAGTCCAGAACCACCAGGGTGTTGGCGTGGGCGCTCGAAATGGTGTTTGTCATGATCCGTTCATACCGGCGTGGACGACGGGGGGCATCTCAGTTCACCGTCCAAGTGAACTGGAAGCCGGGACCACCGAGGGTCCATTCTTCCTTGCTGTCGAAATCCTCCCACGAGCCGCAGTCCCAGGTGAGCATGGCGCCCATGCCGGCGTTGGGCCAGATCTGGAACTCCTTGCCCACGCCCAAGGTCCACCGCCATCCCGAGGGGTGGCCCGTGCCATCGACGCTGGCCGGCGAAAACCCCACCGTCGCAGTAGCGAAGGTGTTGGCGGGACCGTACACCGTCGCGCCAGGACCCCACGCGAAGGCCATCATGCCTTCGTCCTCTGGCAGGAGCAGGTCGAGCAGGGTGACGTGCAGCGCCACGCCCGGGGCCACCGACCATCCCGCCAGCACGCGGATGATCGAGCCCTCGTTCACGGACGTCGTCCCGCCTGCGGGCGCATTGTACTCGAGCTTGGCCGCAGGCGTTCCCCACAGGCCCAGGCGGAAGAACCCGCCCACGTGTTCGCCTTTGGCGAGAGCCCACTCCGGGGTCTCGGCAACGGCGAGAGTGGAGGCGAAAAGAACGACAGCGAGGATGGCGGGAATGCGCATCGAGACACGGGCTCCTGGTGTAGGTGTGGACCGTGCGAAAGCTAGTTCGAGCCCGACTGGTCTCTCCGGGGCGAACGGAGGTATGGGGGTCTCGGGCGCGGCCCGGCACTCTCACCCTGCATGAATCAAGCTACGTAGACCGAGGCGGGATCAGTGAGGGCGCCTCCCCTGCCCCGCCAGCGCGGAGACAGGGGCCGCCGTCCTGCGGGCTCGCGCCGTCGCGCTCGGCCGCTGCGCGGCGCCCTGCGGGCCCCTCCGGGCGCCGTGGTGAGCCTGTCGAACCATGGCTGGCGCGGAGAATGCACGCGACGCTCAATCTGCCATGGCCAACCCCATTCCCAGCTGTTGCAGCGCCAATCGCGAATCCTCGAGCTTCGGATACGAAGTATTCATCTGCCGCACCAGTCGCCAATCCCCTTGTGCATTGGACTCCCTCGCCAGCACGTCGCGAAGTGCGAATCGTGTGCGGGATTCGAACAGCGTTCCCATCTGGGCACCCAGCCAGCGCTGGCACCTGCGATCGATGTCGTCCCAGTCGTCGTCGGGCCAATCGTGGATCGCTTCGAGAACCTCATCCATGACGGAGAGGTTCTTCAGGACGAAGGCGAGATCCATCGCATCCTTCATCCTCCGATGGGGGCCGTCGTTCCACGACAGGATCTTCAATCCGACGAATGCCGGGAGCGTGACCATCGGCACGGATCCGATTGGACATTTTCTGGCATATCGCAGAGCTTCCTGGTATCCGAGGACGTTCATTTCCTGCCCGAAGTCGTCGGGCCAGCAAGCCAGTCGACCATCCTCGCCCGCGACGTCGCCGAAGGGAACGAGGTCGACCTCCAACGACTGCATGTAGCGCACCTTGTGGGGCGCACCTTCGACCTTGCCGAAACGCCCCGTGGCGACCAGAGCATCGCCAAGGATGCGGAACTGCTCCCAACTTCCGACCTTCACCCCGAAATCGACATCACGGGTCCTGCGCAGCGAAGCACCCGATCCGAGTTCCTGCAGCAACAGGTCCCGCGCATACGCTCCCACCAGAAGGACCGGAACCCCACACGTCGCGGCGACTTGCCGCACCGCCATCACGGCTGCAACGAATGGATCGCCATCAGTCGCCATGGACCTGCAACCTCTTCCGCAGAATCGTATCGAAGAGACGCTCGGCCACCTCGGCGCAGCGCGGGTCCCGCGTATCCAGGAGGTCGGCGTAGAGCACGAATGCAGGCGCCGTCCCCTGGGGCTCTTCCTGGGACCGGTCCCAGCAGGCGTCGATGAGGACGACATCGCCGTCCGGATCCGGTCGCAGCCGATTCTTCACGACGAGAGCGCCGACCTTCGCCGCATAGCAGTACACGACCCGCTCCGCGGGGCGGATCGCTTGCATGATCAAATCGGCACCCGGCTCGCCACCCCAGCAGGCCTCGCCCCCCCCGAGCGTCAGATTCTGCCTTCCCGTCGAATATCGTCCGAGGATGCGGTGCGGTCGATAGCTCTGGTTGTAGCTCTCGACCCACTTCCGGAAGAACGCTTCCGGCTCCATCAGTCGCCGTCCCGAACGACCCAATTCGATCACGTAGCCGTCAGCCTTGAAGGCATCCAACGCGAACTTGGCACTGGCAGCGGAAACCCCGGCGACCGCCGACATGCTCCTCAGATTGGATCCGACCAGCGCTGGATCCAACAGCAATTGCAGTCCCACACGAACCGCCGAAGCGTTGAACACCCTTCCAACGGGTCGTTTGGGGCGCGCCTCGACCAGCGGCTTGCCTCGGGTTTCTCGGAACACCTGGAGGCCAGGCAAGTCCAGGAACACGTTTCCTGCCGTATCGAGGTAACCCACACCCAGTTCGCGCAACGCGAGAGCACGCTTCGCGGGGATCGCGACCGTTCCCAATACGACCGGCAACTTGAGACGACGGGACTTCGCCAACGCATCTTCCGCCTCTCCACCTCTCCATGCTCCACGCTTCAGTTCCAGCAGGAACTCCACGGCATTCCCTCGCACCTTCGCGTTCACCCGGTAGCCGATTCGATCATCTTCCCGGATCAGAACATCGGACCACCCGGGAAGCTGCTCCAGGATCCCTCGAAGGATTTCGGCGATGTCGTGGTGCGGTGCTTGGCTCATATTTAATCAATATATCATGTTTAACATCTATTAAACAGGAGATGGAACTAAACAAACAATCCCATAACGTCAGCATTCTGCACCCATCGAAATGCGATCTCCGTATTCAGCGCGGCGCGTCCATGGCTTCCTCCCGGTTCGGGATTCATGGCGTCCACGGTCTCTCCGTGTCCACTGACACTCCGGGGCGAACGGAGGTATGGGGGTCTCGGGCGCGGCCCGGCATTCTCACCCTGCATGAATCAAGCTACGTAGACCGAGGCGGGATCAGGGAGGGTGTCCCGCATTCAGGGATGACTCTTGCGGACCACATCTGCATGGCCGTAGTTTGTAGAGACCAGGCGGCGCATTGCGCCGGGCCGATGTCCACCCCACCTTCCGCGAGGAGTAAACCCGCCATGTCCGATTCCGATCTGACCCACATCGTCTTCGTGCTCGACCGTTCCGGCTCGATGGATCCGCTGCGCCACGCCGCCGTCGACGGCTTCAACGAGTTCCTGGCCCGCCAGCGCGCCCTGCCCGGCGCCGCCACGGTGACGCTGGTGCAGTTCTCAAGCGAAGTGTCCACCACCTGGGAGAACCTCCCCCTCGCCGAAGCCTACCTTGCCTTCAAGGCCTACCAGCCCAGCGGCAACACGGCCCTGTACGACGCGGTGGCCAGCACCATCGACCGCACGGGACACCACCTCGCCTCCCTCCCCGAAGGGAAGCGCCCCGGCAAGGTCCTGTTCGCCATCCTTACCGACGGCGAGGAGAACGCGAGCGTCCGCTACCGGGCCAACGACGTCGAGCGCCGTATCCGCCACCAGACCGACCTCTACGACTGGGAATTCCTCTTCCTGGGCGCCTCGGCCGCCTGGATGGACCAGGCCACCACCATGGGCCTGGGCGAGGCCAACGCCATGCCCTTCGATGCGACGGAATCCGGCATGGCCGTCGCGATGTGCGAGATGCATGAGAGGGTGGAGAGGGTGAGGAGGCACTGAGTTGATCGCCCGGTGCACAAGAAGATCTGCCAACAAATCCACTGCAAGGGACTTTCCCGGATGCGAAGCCCGTGGTATGGCCCAGCGAAACCGGCAAACTCCGAGGGGAGAGCATCGAACCGATCTATCCAAGCGTGACAAAAGCCGCCGCGAATTCGGCAACCCTGCACGAACTGCTTGCCCTCGTGGATGCATTACGCATCGGCCGTGCCCGCGAAGTCAACCTGGCGAAGGAACTCATCCAACAACGATTCACTGCGTATGCCAACCTCGCAGAACATTGAACGCCTGGAGAGCGTGGCCCGGGGGCTGGGTAACCGTCTTGGCGAGACGGCATTCGTGGGTGGAGCGCCAGTTCCTCTCTCCAATTGGATTCGCGACGAATTGAGGTTGTGGCGGAAACGGCCGAATACCGCAGCACGCGCCACGGCCTGGACTCGTGCGCTGCGGCAGGAGCCGAAGGAATGCCGAAGATCTAGGGGCGCCTCCCCTGCCCTCGCCACCGCGGGGGTGACAGGGGCCGCCGTCCTCCTTCGACACGTCGCCTACGGCGACTGCTCAGGACAAGTGCGGGCTCGCGCCGTCGTGCTCGGCCGCTACGCGGCACCCTGCGGGCCCCTCCGGGTGGCTGGCGCGGGGGCAGCAGCGTAGCATCAGCCCTTGCGCATCACCTCGTCGAGGGTGCGGCAATCGGGGGACATCAGATCAGGTCGAGCCCTGATCCGCATCGGAAGAGAAATCGAGAAGATCCAGTTGAATGCGCTTGGGCGGGTAGAAGACACCAATCACGATGAATGGGTTCGGGCCGATCGAATGGAATTCCTTCGTGGTCCCCAGAAACAGGTGCATGTCTTTGGTTTTCGCAAGGTGCGTATAGAAGTCGCACGTTTCGATCGCCGCATCTTTCGGGGCTCTCCCACCATGGATCAAGTTCCGATACAGCTGGCAGATCTCCCAATCCTCCACCATCATCTGGGATGCTTTACCCGAGTCATCTTCGATTCGGATGGAGAACTTCCATGGGATCTTTTCGACGAGGTCATCCAGGCTCCCGTAGTCCTCGAACAAGTTCGCCTGCTTGAATTGTTCCAATGCCACGGGATCCCACTCGGAATCAGCCTTCTCGTATACGAAGCCAAGGATCCGGGACGGCTTGAAGATGGCCAAGGAGGTCATGGTCTTGCGGTCCCGGGCCTCTGCGATGAGCGCCGCGAGATTGCGCCGAACATTCCTCAATACAAACTGACGCCGTACGGTCCAGTCCTTGCCTGTTTCCATATTGCCAACAACGTCGATCTTCCGAAAATCGACGACTCGATGGCTTTCGGGACGATCGTCAGATGTTGACTTCTCCACATCGGCTTCGATCCAGTGGAATTTCTTGAAGCGATTGTCATCACCCAGCTCGCGGAAACGAATGGGATACAGACGTATCCAGGAACCATCCTCGCGCATACCAGCAGTGCAGACCAGTTCACCGTACTTGCGCGAAAGCGTCGGATACGTCTTGACGAGGATGAGGACTCGGGTTCGGGTGGCGGGGGGCATGGCAGAGGCTCCTACAGGTGGATCGGGGGTTCACCTTTCTCCAGCACGGCGGCCACCCGGGAGCGGTGGCAGTAGCGTGGATCCTTCTCGAAACAGGTCAGTGCGACGCGGGGCGATCGGCTTTGCAAATCGCGAAGTCTATCCAAGGCTCGCAAGGCCTTATCGGAACGCAATGTGGTGGTCTCGTAGATGGAGAACAGCGATTCGTAATCCTTGAGGCTCTGGAGGTGCTGACGCTCCTCCGATTCGATTCCGAGATCGGGCTCGTGCACATAGGCGATCCCGAGGCTGTGGCACGCCTTGGAGAGAGGCGACTTCGAGAACCCGTACTTCATGCTCATCGCGTTCTTGCGAACATCCACCAGGACAGCCACGTTGCGCCGCACCAGAAGTTCGAGGTACGCGTCCAGGCTGCGGCCTTCGTAGCCCAGCGAAAACCAGCGAGCGGAGCTCTCGAGGGGTCTCTGCAGATCGACCAGGGCGCGCTCCTCGTCCGACAGGATCCGACCGGCGATCTCGCTCTTGATCGCGAAGTAGGGGAACTCGGTATAGACCTTGTGGACCAGCGAATCGCCGGTCAGTTCGCCGATCTCGCGACGGACCATGCGAAGATGGGCTTGGTCGTCGGCCGTGAGCTGGGAGAACCAGCCACGCTCGGCGATGCCGCATTCGGCATCGGTCTCGGAAACCATCCCCTGGGAGGCAAGAACCCGCAGGTCGGAGTAGGATTGGAACGAGAAGCAGCCGTACTTGTACGGAACAAAATCGAAGGCGGGGGTCTTCTGTCGCCGCGTCACCAGGAACAGGACCTTCTGCAAGTCGAGGCGCGTCATGCGCCCGCCCCACAGCTCGATCATCCCCAGGAGAAGCTTGCGCCTATAGAACATTTGTGCAATATACCTGTTCAACACGGGGATGTGGGGTGGAACTGGATCGGGGTGGCAGCAGACGTCCAGCATGGTAGGTATGTGGGGGCCAAGCTTGGTAGATACGACGCCAAGCTCTGGAGATCCGCCGTTCGACTCTCTCGGGCACAGGCCGGCATTTTCACCCTACTTGAATCCAGCAACGTCAACAGCACCTACTCGAACCCACTGGTACCCCTAGCGTAGCAGCGATTATGGAAGTCCTTCCAACTGGCGATTTGCTGATCAAGATGCTCGAGCTTCCTTCTGGCCCAATCGACGACATCTGTGTGGTCGGCAAGGGCTTCGAGATCTCGCAAAAGCGGGATGTAATGCACCAGAATTTCGTCCGCAGATCCGCTCCAATGACCCGTAAAAAAGCCCTCGAACACTGCCTCCAAATGTTCCGAAGGAGTCTGCGATTCCAGGATCATTGGTAGGACAAACCCTCTCCAGACGACACGTCCCTGTGAAGAATCGTAGCGATACAGGCGTACATGCCGGACAAGCCGAGGCAGTCGTTCTTCGGGATCCAATCGATACCACTCCTCCATCAAGTCGTCGGGGATCGCTTCGAAGGGATCGTCAAAGCCAGACATGGTTGGACTGGAAGGAGAATCGGTGTATCCCGGCCGAAGACTCTCCTTCGAATCGAGATGCATCAGGTACCCATCGAGGATGGATCTCGGCTGGCGTCGAATGAGCTCCTCGAAGGTCTTCCTCAAGTCTTGAACAAAGAGCTTCGTGTTCTGGATCTCCGCCAGATTTCGGGCGAAGGCCACCGACGGCTCATAAGAGGAATCGCCCTCGAGTGCAACAGCGACCAATGTCTGAACATGGTGGTCGGCGACCTTTTCCAATGCGTGCAATTCCGTCAAGAATCTTTGTGTATACCTCACGAGGTTGGAACAAGGCCGATAGGATTCCTCGGCAAGTCCAAAAAATCGCATCCCCAGAAGATCGAGTACAACCTCACCCCCGCCTTCTCGCCCGCGAAGTGCGTCCAAAACCGCGATGAGATCGTCGTCAGCCAAGGCTTCGTGCCGGCGCCCCGCTCCCAGGTTATGGAAATGCCAAACCGGAGCCAGTTCACATCGAATCGAGCGGACCAGACGAGAAGCAGCACCGGAATCGAATGGCAAAAGAATCTGCATCAAGGGGAAGATGCTGCCCCATCGGGAGTGGTCCACCAGCCTGTCCAGGAGTTCTTGGGCGAAGGGATGATCTCGTTCAAGCAGTCCCCGAACGACTCCACCCAGAAAGCTGTAGCTGGGCTGTTGTGGCTCCAAGCGAGTAAGGCACGCTTCAAGCCACGCCCAGAACTCGCGCACATCCTCGACTCGATTCACGACGCCATGCATCAGCCCCCAGGACTTGTGGAGCTTCGAATCCAAGAGTTCCGGGAGCATTCGTTCCAACGTGGGGAGGTCGAGTGCGAGCTCCTCGCCGACCGCCTTGAGTTCTTCGACGATCGCGGCGTCCACATCAGCGAGCTTGACGGGAGATTCCCCGTCCAAATCATCCATCTCTTCGAAGGGAATGCGATACCCCGGCGACACGACCAAGCGAACACGCGAGGCGAGATTCAAAGGGCGCAGGCTGCGCTGAAGATCTTCGAGGCGTTTGAAATCCTCTGCCGAATAGGCGGCCCCGCCAAACCGCTTTCCATGGCGGATCGTGGAACGCACCGCATTGAATCCCTCGACCCATCCCACCGCCTCGTTCAGTCGGACAGCCAACGACTCCAGGTCAGCTTTGACTCCGCAGGACTCCCAAAGAGACTGAAATTTCTTGGCCAGGACCGCTTTCATCGGACCGCTATCCCAGCCACCGGACAGAATCTGGTCCTCCACAAACCGAAGGACGTCCCGATACCATTGAACGAACTCCGCTTCGCTACCGATCTGATAACCAAAGGACCTAACTCGGCCTCCGAAGTCTACAGCGTGATGATACAGGTATCGGGGGTTGTCCAAGGCATGTTTGATCGAGTCCAATGCGATCTCTCGATCTGATACGGTGACAGCATCTTGAAAGAGCCTTCGCAAGTAACCGAGCTTTTCTTCTGGCGGCGCCATCGTTCCTGAGAAGCGAAGCGCGAACAAGGCAGAGCAGCGCTCCAGGATGTGTTTTCGCGCTTCGGCATCGTCCTGCCTTGCGATGTAGACGCGCAATAGGTCAATCACTTTTGCGAAGTTCACAGGCTGGTAGGCGAGCAGTCGAAGGAGCCTCTCCGCGTGCTGTTCGCAAGGACGGTACCGCGCCCCCTCGAGCCCAGATGTAGCATTCAAGGCCCTCTCGTAGGCATCCAACGCCTCGGATTCGGCAACAGGTGCGACGCGCTCGAACCACGAGAAGCGTTCGGCATCCAGATCCTGCAAGGCTCCAAGCATACCACCCGGTGAAAGCCAATCCCCAACGATGTGCTGAGCAACCGTGGAATCAGCCAAGTATCCCAGACGCCGCGCAAACGATTTGAGCATGCGCTCTCGCCCCTCGGTCCCAAGCAAGCGGAGGAGTTTTTGTACGGAGATCCTCTCCAACGACTCCTTGGCAAGCCGGTTGGCGATGGCGTGGGGAAGGATCGCCGCCCAGGTGGAACGAGTTTGGAGTAGCCCCCTGTTCTTGAGCTCCTGCACCTGCGACAAGAATAGTCCTGGCTCGATCCCTGCCAACTCGGCCAGAACCAGCAATTCGGGGCTGTAGTCGACATCCTTAGCCGTGAACTGGAAGGAGTAGAGCAACGAGCTGCAGCGGGCAACCTGAAGCAACTGGCGCGACTGATCGTGGCGCTGATGGAAGAGGCGGCGGAACAGTTCGTTGTCCTTCAGCCCCGTCAACTTTTCGCCTTTGCAGACCGTCTTGGCCAAGGCGATCGCAACCCTTGCGTTTCCATTCGAAAAGCCCGCGATGACTTCGGGGTCAGTGGGCTGGAGTTCGGGAAACCGCTTCGCGACGAGGCGTTCAATAAGGTCGTCTGACGCGGATTCCAGGCGGAAGACAGCAGTCTCATCCACCTCTTCTTCCTGGACATCGTACTCGACCGTTAGCAGGCGCAAGCGAGCATTCGATTCCTTAACAAATTTTGTCAGCTGCGCATGAAGTATGGGTGGGCAGTTGTCCACGACGAGGACCGATGCTCTGTTGCGGGCATGCAACTGCCGGCAAAGCTCCAGCGGTAATGGAAACGGTTCGTCGGAGATGTCGGTGTAAACCATTTCCGAGGCTGCCAACGCATTCGCCCCCACTTTGGCCTCGAACAGGGCCACGACCAGCCGAGTCTTTCCGAAGCCAGAGAGTCCCGCCAGACGTACGCATGCGCCTTCGGGCCGCAAGGCATCACGTAAGGTTGCGATGCCCTGCAAGGCATCCATTCCGGCGTCTTCGGAAGCATTTGGGACACGAAGCCTTAGCGCCTCGTCCTGGAGGAAGTCCGTATCGTGGGCGGACCAAAGCTGCTCCCAGTTCTTCCAGCCCTGGAGCGGCTTACCAATGACATTTCGCAGCCAAAGCATCACCTCGGGATGGGAGCGAACCCAACTGGCCAGCCGAGAGGAATCGTAAAAGTCCAGTACACCTAGGTGCTCGGGAACATCTGGCCGGACGGCCTCTTCCATCGCGGCCTTACGCTGTTGCAGAAACACATCGGCCACTCCGTAGATCTCGCGATTGCTGACCATGACATACGCACCGCCCCGCCTTAGTACCTCGACGATGGAAGGACGCAAAATTCCTTCAGGGCGCATTTCCTCCCGGATTGCTGCGGGGGCCATCTTCGAGTTCTTGGACTGGAAGATCGTGGCTGGCCGTGGGATGTTCCCGCACCAAGCCGGATCAGATGGCAGTTCAACTCGGACATCCACCCCACCGTCTTTGGCGTCCTGATGTCCACCCGAAGTCACAGCAGTCCTCGGCAATCCTTTGCGCTCGACTTCCGCCTCGCAGAGACGAGCAATCAGCGCCCGAAGCTGCGAATCATCGAGGCGCCCGACGTCATTGGCTGTCGCATCCAGAAGGTCAGCAGGCATACCTCACGAGCCTCCGCAAGGATTGCGCTGAAGTCGGATTTCTGGCCACGACCGTGCCGCCCTCATCAGTACGATCTTCGCCCTCACGTCCTTCGACCACCCATCGCCTGCTTGCCCAGCTCCGTTCGACGGTACTTCTGCCGCGGGCTGCGCGGGGAATCGGGGTCGGTCCGCTCCACCAACCCGGCCTTGAGGGCTGGATCGAGGTAGTTTGCCAGGAACGTGGGACGATGCGAAAGATCCAAGGCTTTCATGAGGTCGCCGGTTCCCATTTCACGCGCCCCAAGAGTCCGGAGCAGACCATCTACTTGTTCGGTTACTTGTTCGGTTACTTGTTCGGTCCGCGGGAGTTCGCGCAACGCCGAGAGGATGGCTTCGAGGAGGAATTCCACAAACTCGGTGGAATCACCGGCCTTGTCGCAGCGGCCCAGGACGGCGTAGTAGTCGGCTTGGCGGTTGCGCACCACTGATTCGACGGGCAGCCAGGCGAAGAGGGGGTTCCAGCGCGAAAGGATGAGCGTCTGCCACAGACGTCCCATGCGGCCGTTGCCGTCCAGGAACGGATGGATGAATTCGAACTCGTAGTGGAACACGCAACTGGCCACCAGCGGATGCACATCGGTCGCAGCGAGCCACGCTTGCAGGTTTCGCATCAGACCCGACACGCGACTCGCCGGTGGTGCCATGTGGACCACCTTCTGCCCTTGGGTGATTCCCTCACCTCCCGTGCGGTACTTCCCCGCCCGATCGACAAGGCCATGCATGAGGATCCCATGCGCCGCGAGCAGATCCGATTCCTTCGCGGGATCCCATTGCTCCAAGGCCTCGTAGGCCGCGAAGGCGTTGCGGACTTCCTTGATCTCGCGCGGCGCGCCCAGCACGCGTTTGCCATCGAGGAGTGCCGTGACCTGTTCCAGCGTGAGCGTATTCTGCTCGATGGCCAGGCTCGCCTGGATGGTCCGGATGCGGTTCCCCCGACGCAGCTTCGGGGTCATGCGCTTGGCCTGCGCCCCGACACGTTCTGTCGCGACGGCGATGTCGGCCACCAGCGCGAGAATGCGGGGGGTGATGGTGAAGGGGGGATTCACGCCCACCTCTCCCTGGCTTCCAGCACACCCCGTTCACGGTCGAGTTCGCGGCGCAGGTCTTCCTCGCTGGGCAGGACCAGCTTGTACCTGCTGGCGAACAACTGCTCGTTTTCGTGCAGGACCGAGTAGCGGACTACGGATGCGTCCTTCTGGGCGCACAGGATGATGCCCACCGTGGGGTTGTCGTCCGGGCCGCGCTTGAGGTCGTCGTACATCCGCACGTACATGTCCATCTGGCCGATGTCCTGATGGGTCAGCTCGCCACTCTTGAGATCGAAGATCACGAAGCACTTGAGCAGGTAGTTGTAGAAGACGAGGTCGAGGTAGAAGTCCTTGGACTCGGTGCTGATCCGCTGCTGGCGCGCCACGAAGGCGAAGCCCTTGCCCAGCTCCAGCAGGAACCCCTGCAACTGGTCGATGAGCGCCTGTTCCAGGTCGTTTTCCAGCACGGACCCGGCATTCGGGAATCCCAGGAACTCCAGCACCACCGGATCGCGCACGATGTCGCGCGGAGTCAAGGCGATGGTTTTGGCGGACGCCTCGGCGACCACGGGCGCCTTGTCCTGGCTGGAAAGCAGACGCTCGTAGTAGAGCGTGCCGATCTGCCGCTCCAGGGCACGGCTGCTCCAGTTCTGGGACGCAGCCTCGTTCATGTACCATTCGCGTGCGGTCGGCGATTCGACCCGCAGCAGGAGCCGGTAGTGGGTCCAGCTCAATGTGTGACGCAGTGCGTCACAATTCGGGAAGGCCAGGTAGAACAAGCGCATGTAGCGCAGATTCGAGGCATCGAAGCCCTTGCCGAACTCGGCGGTGAGAGCCTCGGCCAGTTGCGGCAGGAGCCGCTTGCCGTAGGCGGCACGAGAGAATCCCCCTTGCTCGAACTCGACGATATGCCGCCCGATGTGCCAGCAGGTCTGGACCTGGAGGGTGTCCACCGTCCGCAACACCTGGGCACGGGCCTGGCGGATCAGCTCCCCGAGGGCGCCGACCAGGGTGGGAAATCCTTCCTTCGCTTCGAGGCTCATCGTTTCCTCCTGTCGATGCGGCCATCCTCGACCTCGTAGACCAGGAATTGTCCGTGCTGGGATGCCTGTTCTTCGGTCATGATTTGCTTTTCCGCTCACAGGAAGCATTCATCCAGTTCCGGTTCGAGATTCATGGCATCCAAGGTCTCTTTGTGTCCGCTGACACTCCGGGGTGGACGGAGGAAGACGATCTCGGGCGCAGCCCGGCACTTTCACCCTGCTCGTGTCAATCTACGTAGATCGAAGCAGGATCAGGGTTGGCTCCCCCACCGCCGGCTGCCAACTGTCAACCGCGTTTTCTCCCTTCGTCGACATGCGGCGTTTCCTCCTTCTGGCGTGTCTTCTGAGCGGCGCGCAAGCGCGCCTTCGCCAACGACACGTCGTACGCCTACCACCTGCTCGCCGTCGAAGGCTCGATCAATGGATCGAAGGGAGACAGCGATCCGGCCGAATACCGCACCACGCGCCACGGCCTGGACTCGTGCGCTGCGGCAGGAGCCGAAGGAATACCGAGGATCTAGGGGCGCCTCCCCTGCCCCCGCATCCGCGGGGGTGACAGGGGCCGCCGTCCTGTGGGCTCGCGCCGCTACTTGGCTGGTTGAGGGAAATCGAAACCTGCCTAGTAGCGTACCAGTCCAGAGCGTAGTCGAATGATCGAAACCTGCCGAGCCAACACCGTCCCGTGCTCGCCGGGCCCCTCCGGGCGCCGTAGTGAGCCTGTCGAACCATGGCTGGCGTGACGGGTGTCCCGCATTCAGGGATGACTCTTGCGGACCACATCGGCCTGGCCGTAGTTTGTAGAGACCAGGCGGCGCATTGCGCCGGGCCGATGTCCACCCCACCTTCCGCGAGGAGTAAACCCGCCATGTCCGATTCCGATCTGACCCACATCGTCTTCGTGCTCGACCGTTCCGGCTCGATGGATCCGCTGCGCCACGCCGCCGTCGACGGCTTCAACGAGTTCCTGGCCCGCCAGCGCGCCCTGCCCGGCGCCGCCACGGTGACGCTGGTGCAGTTCTCAAGCGAAGTGTCCACCACCTGGGAGAACCTCCCCCTCGCCGAAGCCTACCTTGCCTTCAAGGCCTACCAGCCCAGCGGCAACACGGCCCTGTACGACGCGGTGGCCAGCACCATCGACCGCACGGGACACCACCTCGCCTCCCTCCCCGAAGGGAAGCGCCCCGGCAAGGTCCTGTTCGCCATCCTTACCGACGGCGAGGAGAACGCGAGCGTCCGCTACCGGGCCAACGACGTCGAGCGCCGTATCCGCCACCAGACCGACCTCTACGACTGGGAATTCCTCTTCCTGGGCGCCTCGGCCGCCTGGATGGACCAGGCCACCACCATGGGCCTGGGCGAAGAATGCGCCATGCCCTTCGATGCGACGGAATCCGGCATGGCCGTCGCGATGTGCGAGGTGCATGAGAGGATGGAGAGGGCGAGAAGGGGGTAGCTCCCTCACCGCGGAACAGTCACGCTCGGATGCACGGGGCGCCTCCCCTGCCCTCGCCTCTGCGGGGGTGACAGGGGCCGCCGTCCTCCGGGCTCGCGCCGTCGCGCTCGGCCGCTACGCGGCGCCCTGCGGGCCCCTCCGGGTGGCTGGCGCGGAGCAGCAGCGAAGCGTCAGCCCTTGCGCTTCACTTCGTCGAGGGTGCGACCGTCGGGTGCTTCCATTCGATCCAACCGTTGGCGGTGCGAGCGAGTACGATCATTGCGGCCTGGCTGGGCGACGTGAAGACGTGATCCTTCGTGAAGCGCGATGTATCGGCGTCGATCGGCTCCAGAATTCCGGCCTCGACCAAGGCATCACGAATCGGCAACAGATAGGCGTGCGCCGACGCGGCGAATTCCTTGTTGGCCACGCTCCCGGCATAGACCACGAAACCGTCGTCCACGTAGTCGCCGTAGGCCAAGGCCTTCTTCCCCTTGCAGACGAAGTGATCGGCGACGGCGGCAACCTGCACCTTGTCGAAGAAGGGATGACCCAGAGTCGAGACGAGCGTCTTCATGGTCTCGAAATGGTCCATGAGGTCGGCGACCACGGACTCGGAGACGTGCGGCTTGGTGGGAACCGTACCGTTTTCCGTTCGGAAGCGCCCCACCGCCAGGATCTCCTGGTGGCAATGCCATTCCAGGTACTTCACGTGAGCTTTGGTGAATTCCTGATTCTTCGAAACACAGACAAGAGCGGAAGTCCACCAGTCCTTCGCCTTGTTGTGCTGGCGCAGCCGGGTGGCGCAATCCTCGGCTTCGCCCACGTACACCTGCGCGACGCCGGAATCCGTCTCGCCCACCAGGAAGTAAACGCCCACGTTCGATAATTCCTGACGACCACACGTCGTCTCCAGATGCGCGCGCGGCACCTGCACCACCTTCACGTTGCGGCTGGTGATCTCGGCGATGCGTACACCGCGAGGATTACCGTCGGGAAGGAAGATCTGGATGGTGCGGGGGGTGGAGGGGGGCATGGGAATTCGTCCTTCTACAATGCCACGGTCCTTGAAGGCGATCAGCTCACCGCCTTGGCAATCCTCCGCCGCACTCCGCCCTTGCGCTTGAATCCCAACCCATCAAGGTAGAGGTCGGTGGTCTCCAGCTTTCCATCCTTGCGCTCGCGCAGGATCCCTGCGTCGATCAACATGGGCACGAACCCTTGGGGATCGTCGCACGGCGGCCCCGCCAGTTCCGGATTCGCATTCCAGGACTGTTCCCAGGTCTTGCGCAATTGAACCTCGAAGGGCTTTCTTTCCATCGGCATCTGTCGAATGGTTGTCCATTTGCGAAGGCGATCCTGAAGACCTTCCAGCCAGGGCCACTCGTCCAACGAGGATTGCACATGATTCTCCGAGACTTTCGTCAAAGCCTGCCGCACATAGGCGGGATCGAGCATGGCGGCGCACTCATAGCGCTCAGCCAATTGGTTCTCTGCCGCCAATTCGAACATCCGCACCAGCGAACGAGGCGAAGCATTGCCTTGGCAATCCTTGATGTGCTCGAGGATCCATTTCTCCGAGGCACCCTTCTTCTTGTTGGCCCCCATGTGCGGTCCCAGGATCGCGTGGATCACGGCATGGAGATCCTCGAGCGAATCCGAGGCGAGACTTGTCCCCAGCGCTCCGAGCTGAACCACGTCCCTCTTTCTCAGGTTGAGAGCCTTCTTCCACCCTTCGGGGTCAGTGTTCAGGATCCGTTTGACCAGCATGGCCATCAAGCTCTCGTCGGACCAGCTCAGTTCGAAGCGATTGGCCGAGATCTTGGCTAGGTCCGCTCCGCCTTCGACGACGAACCTCCGATAGATGTCGGAACGCAGGAACAGCTTGGCGCGGATCCCCTTCCAGCGCCGCCAGCGCGATGCCCAGAACGCCACCAAGGTGGACGCAGCCCGGCCTATGTGGCTCACGATGCGATCCAGCTCGTCGAAGGCGACGAAGAGGATCCGCTCTTCGCCCGCCAACTGGTCGTTCAAGCGATCCAAAGCCAACGCTGCGGACTCCGAATGGGCGCCCCCCACCTCCGCGATCGCACTGGTCGTCGCATCCACAGCCTTCATCGCGTGCAGTTCGGAGTGCGCCCTAGCATCCAACTTGTCCCAGACGGACCGGACCAAGATGCACTGCCAAAAGTCATCCGCGACATTGCTCGACAAGGACGGATCCGCGAAGAACCTCTTCAGATGGGCCTGAGTGGGCACCTCCGTCGAACGGTGGAGCTCGACACTGTGCCACTCCGCCATCGCCGGAATGCGCGCCTTTGAATTCAAGTCGGCCAACGCCTTTGCCAAGCCGAATTCCGTCACAGCCCGAAAGAGCGCAGTCTTGCCCGAACCACGCGGCCCCAGCACCAGGGACACGTCGGGATCCAACGCCCCGAGTTGCTCCTTGGGAGGATAGAACATCTGACAGAATCGCTCAGAATCCTCGGATTCCGCGCGACCGTTGCTACCCATCTTCTTGAGTAACATGAGAAGATCCTGATTTTTCATCGCAACCGCCTCACGCGCTCGTTCAATTCCCGACAAAAACCAGGGTAACCACTGGCCTCGTTATCCAGGGCATCCAGCATATCGGCCACGGTCGCCGATTGGGCAAGCGCCGGCACATACTCCAGAGGACAGGGACGGTGCGGGGCCTCCTGGCCGTCCGCATCGTCCTGGTACCAATAGTCCTCGTTCCGCTCTTCTTCCAGGTCTGCGTAGTACCCCTCTTCGAAAAGGTCCCGCGCGCGCTCCTGGAAACGGGCCTTCAGCTCATCCCGCGCGTCCTTGGGAAGGGGAGGCAGCAGACCGTGGATCAGCATCACCTCCGACTGGGGAAGGTTCCGCAGAACGCGTTCCTCCCCCAGCTTTCGCACGGCATGCCCCAGCCCTTGCCAGCTCTGCTCGGAATCCACCCCCACCAAGACATGGAAGTGCGCCAATCCCGAAAGCAGCATCCCTGCCGTCTCTGAGAAGCCCGTGCGCGAATCGAGCAGGATCCAGTCAGGATTCCACTCCTCGCGGACCTGGTTCAGAAGAGTCTCCAAGGGATGCTCCAGGACAGGCTCGAAGTCGAGCCGCGCCATCTTGCCCAGGTAGTGGCCATCGAGTCTTCCCGCCGGGATCACACGCAAGCTGCCGGAGGTCCTGATTCCGTCAAGCTGGAACCGGTAGGAGTAGTCCAAGATGTCTTCGGGAGGATGTCCCAGAACCGGTGTTTCGATCAAATAGTCGACGACACCGTACGGCGGCTGGATCTCCGCCCCGAAGAGGGAGCCCAAGCCAGGGGCATCCAGGTCGAGATCGACGACGACCACATGTTCGTCGTGGCGAGCGCGTTCCAGCGCGAAGGCCGCGAGAGCCGTGCTGCGACCCATGCCGCCCTTGAAGGAGTAGAATGCGACCAGTCCCGGACCATCCGCCAGCTTCCAAAGCGCATTCTCTCGGACCGTCTGCCAGGCCGGCAGCATCCGGTGCCTCACCACAAGACGGATCTTGTCATCCCATTCCGGATCGATCCTGCGCCCCTCGTCCCACGACGGCTCAAGCTCCATCGGGTCGAACTCCTCAGCGGCGGGCGCCCAGAACATGCCTGCACCAAATGGCTGGATGGCGTCCAGGAGCTCTCGAACCTGCCCTTCCCGTGCCCGGTCTCCCCACAGCCCCAGCGAGAAGCGTCCGAAGGAATCTTCGATGATCAGGGTTTGCCGAAGCCCGAGTGTCGACCAGGAGTCCTTCAAGGAGGCTTCCAGCGCCGAACGCGCTTCGTCCAGATGCTGCATTCCGCCGCTCATGCGCCCTCCGCCACAAGACCTTTGGCAATTCCACTGAAACACCGATTGGCGAGCTCCCACCAGGATTTCGCCGTCTGCTCCCAGCGGAGATCTGTCGTGCGGTAGCGCATCGCTGGCTCCCAGACAGGATCCTGTGCCGTCAAACGAGACGCCAGCGTCGCAAGCAACCCCGCAGGGATATTCCGCTTGCGCCCCGGTCTGCGCGATGCGGCCATTCCATCGAGGACGCTCGTCAGCTTCGGAAGATTGTGTCCGATGTCCCGAACATCCACATCTTCTGGCAACTCCGGATGGGTGATGCAGGCCTTGAGCGAGCACTCGATGACATAACCAGCCAAGTAGGCACTTCCATGCCAATGCGACTCTTTCAACAGCAACTGGCTGTCCGTCAAATGCCGCAATGCTGCATTGGGATAGTGTTCGCTCATTTCCAATCCAATGTAGAGACTTGTCCGCGCAAGCCGATGGAGGCTTCCCTCGCGCTCACGCAACCGCCTTGCCCGATAGTTCGGCGACCATAGCCTCCAGGAGCCGCGCGCCCTTCTCCTGGGCCGCCTTTTCCTTGGCCTCTAGCCGACTCACCAGCGCCATCAATTCGTCCACCTTGGCCACGATCCGCTTCTGCTCGGCGAGGGGGGGAAGTGGAAATGGCGTTTCATTAATCTGTTGGGAACTCAAATTCGGTATTGCGCTACCTGATGAGATCGACAAATTTCGCTGTATGATCGTCTCAAAGAAGAAACAAACAAAACCTGATTCCAAATGCGTTGCATCGATTCGACCAACACGCTGATTCAGCAGCAAACGTCTTCCAGTCCGATTGAAGGCGATTTTTCCTGTTGTTGCTCCTGACATCGCAATCAGAAGAGATCCTTTGGGGACCCACACATCCTGAGAAACGCCTTCTGCGACATTTTCCGGAACATAAACACATCCAGACAAATCAACCACACCAGATTGCAAGTCCCCAATCCGAACCACAGGAATTCCATTCGCAACGAAGTCATGACTGCTGAAGGCAAATCCATTCCAAAGCCTCGCCACTTCACCCAGCCGAACCCATGTCCAATTTGACGGCAAAACAAACTCAACTTCATTATTTATAATGGGTGGCAACGCTTTCCCCAGCCTCCTTGAATTCTTAGAAACATCCGTTCTGTTTCCCTCAACAATTCGATTCAGAAGCTGCTCTGCTCCCTCATCCTCCGGATCCTGGGGGACGAGTTTGCCTTGGACGGCCAGGGTGAGGATGGACTTGCGCAGGTTGGCGGGGTCGATCGCGTTGGAGGGATGGAAGAGCAGTTCCAGGCTGGCGGGCGAGGGAGTCTCTGCGAAGGCGGCCAGCGATGCTTTGGCAAGAGCAGTGCGATTGGCTTCCCGCTCCTTCTGCTGGGCCTCCAGGGCGTAGCACAAGGCCATCAGCTCGTCCACCTTGGCCACGATCCGCTTCTGCTCGGCAAGGGGCGGGAGGGGAATCACAAACTGCTCGATCATCCCCTTCGTTAACGCTTGTCGAGTTGCACCGACTTGGATGTCATTGATCATCCACTGAATTTTTGGGCTTGCCAGAAATTTGACAAGGAACTCTGGAGCCAACTCGGGCTTCGTCCGTATGATCGTAACATGCTGGTTTACCCTAGCATCAACCATGTCCGCAGGTGCGGTTATGCAACGACCAATCGACGCACCTGTGATGTTCAAAAGCACATCATTTTCTTGAACTGCAACACTCGCTAGTTGTGCTGCTTGCTCATCGCTAAGGAAAACCAATCCAAGATGTTCGAATCCACAGAAGTGAACATTCATCGATCGAATAAACGGAATCCCGCTTTTGAAATAGGATTCTCGGCCCCCTGATGGAGTCGATCCACTTCCAATCTTTGTCGCAACAGATTTGAGTACGACTCGGGGCCATTCCGACTTCATTGGAATGACCTTGCCATCAAACGCCAGCTCCAGGATCAGCTCCCGCATTTTCTGCACGGCGTTCGGGCAGTCGGCGAAGAGGTCGAACTTCTCGAAGAAGGTCTCCAGGTTCATCGCTCCAGCGCCTCGCGCAGGATGCCCTTGAGCGCGGCACGGGTGTGGGCGATCTGGCTCAGGAGCTTCTCGTACTCGGGTAGCAGGTGGTCCACGTCGCCCGGGCCATCCTCGACCTTGTTCGGGTTCTTGAGGTCCAGGTTGTAGCCGTTCTTGACGATGTCTTCAACCGGCACGCGCCAGGCTTGTTCGCTCTCGGTGCGATTGTCCCACCACGCCTGTTCGGGGGCGAATTCATCGAAGCGGATGGGGCGCGTCTTGTTGTAGCTCTTGGCACCGGCCGGGTACGGGTGCTCGTAGTACCAGACCTCGCGGGTGGGCTCGCCCTTGGTGAAGAAGAGCAGGTTGGTACGGATAGATGTGTAGGGGTTGAAGACGCCATTGGGCAGGCGCACGATGGTGTGCAGGTTACACGTCTCGAGCAGTTCCTGCTTGATGCGCGTCTTGACGCCTTCGCCAAAAAGTGTCCCGTCGGGCAGGACGATGCCTGCGCGTCCACCGTCCTTCAGGAGCCGCAGGAACAGCGCGAGAAACAGGTCGGCGGTTTCCTTGGTGCGCAGGTGGGCCGGGAAGTTCGACTCGATGCCGTCTTCGATGCGGGCGCCGAAGGGCGGATTGGTGGCGATCACGTCCACTCGTTCGCTCTTCTCCCAGCTCGTGTAGGGGCGCGCCAGCGTGTTGTCGTGGCGCACGAAGCTGGGGTCCTCGATGCCGTGCAGGAGCATGTTGGTGGTGGCCAGCATGTGCGGCAACTGCTTGAGCTCGTAGGCGCAAAACGACTTCTGGAGCGCCGCCTCATCCTGGGGCTTCTTCACGTACCGATGGCGCATGTGGCGCATGGCGCAGGTGAGGAACCCGCCCGTGCCGCACGAGGGGTCCATCAGGATCTCGCCCGGCTTGGGGTCCAGACGATCGATGACGAATTGTGTCAAGGCGCGGGGGGTGTAGTATTCGCCCGCGTTGCCGGCGGCCTGGAGGTCGCTCAGGAGCTGCTCGTAGATATCGCCGAAGTGCTGGCGGTCGGCCAGGTTGTTGAAGTCGATCTCGTTGATCTTGTTGACCACCTGGCGCACCAGTTGGCCCGACTTCATGTAGTGGAAGGCGTCCTCGAACACGTTGCGAACCACCGCGGCTCGCTCGGAACCCTTGCCGTACTGCGTGAGCCCCTTCAGACCGGGGAACAGGTCCTCGTTCAGGAACCGCTGCAGCTCCTCGCCCGTGATGCCTTCCGGATCGGCGGCCCAGGCGCGCCACTGCAGGGGCGCGGGGATCGGCGAGCGGTAGCCCTTCTGCGTCAGCTCCAACTGCTGGTCCTGGTCGTCGATGATCTTCAGGAAGAACATCCAGCACAGCTGCGAGAGGCGTTGCGCGTCGCCGTCGACACCCGCATCCTTGCGCATGATGTCCTGGATGGATTTGACGAGATTGCGAACGGACATGGTCTAGGCGGCTTCCGAATAGAGGGCGGACTGGAGTTCGTGGACGGCGTGCTCGAAGGCGTCGCGCGAGCCGAAGGCCTTGATGAGCTGCATGGGCGTGCCCATGGAGGTGAAGGGCGCGATGGACAGGATCTGCGGATTCTCCAGGTCGAGGACGCCTTCGTCGGCGTACTTGGCGAGCAAGGCTTCGAGCACCTTGCGGGCGGAGTCCGCGTAACGCCCGAACACGTCGCGCTTGCGCACGTTGGCGGCGCGCTCGGCTCGCGTGAGCGGTGGGCGGTCGAAGGCCACGTGGCACACGAGGTCGAAGGAATCGAGATCCTTCCCGGCCGCTTCGGAAAGCACCTCGTGGGTGAGCCCCTCCTCGGCCAGTTCGTCAAGCACGGCCTGCTTGCGCTCGGCGTGGCTCCACACCGACAGAAACTGGTCCAGGCTCGCGAACCGCTTGCGCAGGCTCTTGCGGGTGAAGTCGCGCAGACTCTCGGTCACGAGCTTCCCCGCCTCGTCGAGGTACTCCACGCGCTCGCCCAGGATCTGCGCCGACACGCCGTCGACGTGGATCTTGCCCTTGCGCTTGGGGCGGTCGTGGATCACCACCTCGCCGTGGCGGTCCACAAGGAGCGTGGTGTCGCCGTCATCACCAGTGTCGGGATCGTCCCAATGCGGTTCCCCACCCTCGGGTGGGTCGTCAGGCGGGTCGGGCGGCGCGATCGGATCGAGGTCTCCTGGCGCGTAGATCTGAACCGGCTCGCCGTCGAACTCGGGATCGGCGAAGTGGTTCGTGGCCCCTCGGAAGTCCATCAGGGTGAAGTAGAGCTTGTTCGTGTCGCGATGCAGGCGCGTGCCACGCCCCACGATCTGCTTGAACTCCGTCATGGAGCCCACTTCGCGGTCGAGCGCGATCAGGCGGCAGGTCTGGGCATCCACGCCGGTGGAGAGGAGGCGCGAGGTGGTCACGAGCACCGGGTACGGCGACTCGGGATCGATGAAGTTCCCCAGTTGTGCCTTGCCTTCGTTGTCGCTCCCCGTGATGCGCATGACGTATTTCTCGTTACGCGCGCACAGGTCGGCATTTTCGTTCACCAAGGCTTTCCGCATGCGATCGGCGTGCTCCTGATCGACGCAGAAGACGATGGTCTTCTGCATCCGGTCCCCGCTCTCGCGCAGGAACTGGGTCACCTTGCGCGCCACCTGGCGCGTGCGCTCGTCGATCACCAGGTTCGCGTCGAAGTCCTTGGTGTTGTAGATGCGGTCGGGCACCAGGTCGCCGTCGCGATCCACGGTCCCCTTCTCGGGTCGCCACCCCTGCACGTCACGGTCGATATGGACCTTCACCACCTTGTACGGAGCGAGGAAGCCGTCGCGGATGCCTTCCTTCAGCGAATAGGTCGCGACGGGTGCTCCGAAGTAGGCGATGTTCGATACGTACTCGGTCTCCTTGGGGGTGGCCGTGAGGCCGATCTGCGTCGCCGCGCCGAAGTGTTCCAGGATCTCGCGCCAGGCGCTGTCGTCGGCGGCACTGCCGCGATGGCACTCGTCGACCACGATCAGGTCGAAGAATCCGGGCGAGAACTCCTTGTACAGTTTCTGTCGTTCCTCCGGCCCCGTGAGAGCCTGGTACAGACCCAGATAGACCTCGTAGGAGGAATCGACACGCCGCTTTCCGTCCAACGCGATGGTCAGCGTCTCACTCGTGCCGTCGAATCGCTCTATGGTCTTCGCATCGGTGGAGAGCTTGGCCATCACGCCCTGGAACGGCCGGAAGTCGTTGACCATGGTCTGGTTCACCAGCACATTGCGGTCGGCCAGGAACAGGATGCGCTTCTTGAGCCCGGCCTTCCACAGCCGCCACAGGATCTGGAACGCCGTGTAGGTCTTGCCCGTTCCCGTGGCCATCACCAGCAGGATGCGATCCTGTCCTTTCACCACCGATTCCACGGCGGCGTTCACGGCCTTCACCTGGTAGTAGCGAGGCTCCTTGCCCCCGTGCCAGGGCTGCTCGACCACGGCCCGGGCCTCGGGAGCGATCTGCTTCCAGGCGCAGTAGCGGTCCCACAGTTCGGCAGGCTTGGGGAATTCATCCAGGGTCAGGTCGACTTCCCGTGCAGCGTCGTCGCAGGTGCGGTCCAGGAAACGAAATCCGTCGCCATTGCTCGAAAACACGAACGGGACGTCCAGATCGCGGGCGTACCCTTGCGCCTGCTGAAGTCCATTACCAACGCCGTGGTTGGCGTCCTTCGCCTCGATCACTGCCAACGGCAGGTTCGGCTTGTGGTAGAGCACGTAGTCGGCGCGCTTCCCCTTGCCCTGCGAGACCATCTTGCCCCGCACCACGATGCGGCCATTGGTGTACGACACCTCGCGGCGGATCTGCGACGCCTCGTCCCACCCCGCAGCCACCAGGGCCGGGGTGATGAACTTGGCACAGATGTCGGATTCCGAAAGACTCTTCTTGTCCATGGCTCCCCGGGGCGGTACGGAGGAATGCGTCCAGGCCTGAAGGCCCGCGATCGCGCCCGAATGCAATCAGGAATGTAGAACGAGGGAGGGCTCGGAAGGGCGATTCAGTAAGTCCACGGCCAGCCCGAGCGAAAGGGATCTACACGGCAAACTGGCTCATCGAAGAGGCGAGGGCAAGATGTGTCATGGAATGCGGTACACCTGCACACCTGGTCACTTGCCGACGGTCTCAGGCGGGGCTTGGCGGCCAGGCAGCGGCGCGCCTCCGCGCAAACGCCTCCAAGATCCGGTTCCTGCGCGCACAACAAGGCAGGAAACGCTGGGCGAAGTCGTGGACAAATAGTGCATTTTCCAATTCATGGCCCGTCGCAGAAAAACCCAATCTCCTGCTCAGCTCCTCGCAGAAATCGTCCCTGTCATCGTCGGCGTCATCGTCATCCTGGCGTGGGCATCCCCTGGTGCCTGGGCGGCATTGAAGCCCTATGTGATCGCCGGATCCCTTCTCGCCCTACTCGGCATTTTTCTCTTCCTCTACAAGACATTGACCGCTCCACCAGCCAAAGGCCAGGCGACACCCTCCCTCGACATCCCTTCGGAACCTCCTCGGCGGCGCAAACGCAACGCCACACCAGCAGCGCCCCAGCCATCCAAATCGCTGGATGCGGCCATTCTCGAAGCCATGGAGCCAGCAGCGAAAGCGTCTCCTGCGCCGCGGATCTTCACGGAAGAAAGCTTCCGCAGAATGGACTGGCTGGTGTTCGAGTATTTCGTGGTCGATCTGTTTCATGCGCTCGGTTTCGACGCGAAGAAGACGCAGGCAGGTCCTGACGGCGGCGTTGACATCGAGCTTCGCCAGAAGGGAGCACCAGCGGGCTCGCCGGCACAAGCACTGGTCCAGTGCAAGGCCCGATCCTCCAAGCGAGTGGGCGTCGACAAGGCGCGCGAGCTGCTGGGTGTGCTAACGTCCACGGGGGCCAGCAAGGGAATCCTCGTGACAAATTCCGACTTCTCGGATGATGCGCGGGAATTCGCTCGCGTCAACAAGGATCGACTGTTGCTCGGGGATATCGACTGGATCCTTAAACAGGTCGAAAAGCAGCCCGAAGCCCTCCGCAAGGCGTGGGAAGCCAAGCACCTGCGCGAAGGCTACGACATTCCCAGCTGCGTCCAGTGCGAGATCAAGATGAAGGCGCGCCGCGGCCCCACAAGCCCGTTCTGGGGGTGTCCCAACTACGGAAAAGCCCCGGTCAGCTGCACGAACAAGCTGCATTTCCGCAACATCGACTACGTGCATCTGCAAGCGTAGACCCAGCCGCGGCAGGGGGCGTCGCCCGGATGGGGCGGGACCCCGCACGGGCTGCGACACGAACCACTGCACGAAAGCCCGGCGGAGGCCCGACGCGGAGCGCCTTCGGTGGACGGGATCGAAAGGGCGAGGAAGGCGCGACGCGCAGCACCCGGCGCCGCTGGGTACGGTAGGCGAGGGGCGTGCGGCGGCCGCCCGGGAGACGATGGCTCGGAGGTTTCGACAAGCTCGATCACCAAGCGGGCTCAACCACCGGGAGACAGGAATTGTCCCAGAGCTTCGGAGCGCTCGAGGAGGATGGGCTAGAGGGGCGTCAGCGGTGATCGCGCTTGCGGAGGATCGCGTCGTCCAGGGCGTCCTGCTGGCGACGGTAGCGTTTCCAGCGGACTGCGAGCACCACGGCGAGCACCAGCGCCGCCACGAGCGTGAGTCCCACCTTGAGGCCGATGGCCCAATACGTCATTTCGGAGTGTGTCATGGATTTCCCCAGCGCTCGGTAGGTCTCGACAATCTCGACCATCGAGGCTCGATCGCCAAGAAATTGTACTCGTTTGAGCAGGTAGCGAATTGTCCTGTGGTTGGGCTCCGTCGAAACCAGCGGGTTCCGTGACGCCCCTACTCGTCACCCCCGCGATTCCCGCATTTAGGGGCCTGACAGCGGTTGTCGCATTCCTGTCGTACGGCATGGCGGCTCATTGGCGGGTTCGTTTCGTGGGAAAACCGGCCGCTCCGGTTGACATTGATGGCATGCCCGACCTAATCTGCCTCGAAGGAATGAATATCGACATCCAGACTCTGCGACGCCTGCGCGACGAGCGCTCCTGGACACAGGAGCACCTCGCCACGGTCTCCGGTCTGAGCCTGCGGACCATCCAGCGCATCGAGCGCGAGGGCAACGCCTCCGCCGATTCCCGCCTGGCACTGGCCGGGGCGTTCCAGATCGACGTGTCGACGCTATCGGAAACTCCCGCCGTGCCCCCGGTGACTGCGAAGCCCGTGTCGGCGATCGATCCGGACCCGACCGCCGAAGTCCGCACCCTGAAGAAGCACGCCCAGGTATTCTTCGTGTGCAGCCTCGTATTCATCGGCGGCGACCTGCTCGAGTCGGGACGACTGACCTGGGCCTGGTGGCCCATCGCCGGCTGGGGCAGCGGCCTGCTCCTCCACGCCGCGCAGGTGCTTCGCCTCGTGCGCCGTTCCCGGCAGGGACGCGACCTCGAAAGCGTCCGCTTCACCGGTCACCGGACCCTTCTGGAACACGCGCTGCTGTGGCTCGTGGCAAGCGCGGTCTTCCTCTTCGTCGATTGGCACATGCACGGACGTCTGACCTGGGCCTACTATCCGGTCCTGGGTTGGGGCCTCGGACTGCTCGCCCAATACCGCTCCGCCCGCCGCGCCGCCTGATCCCCCGTACATCCCGTGCCACGCCTTCGCGGAAGCCGAAACCGCGCGGGGAACATCCACACGCGTCGGCACGGCGGAGGGCGTCGGCATCCACGCGGCCTTCGCGCCACCCGTGGGCGTCGAGTTCCTGCTCGATGCCGGATGGGACGCCCCGCGCTTCCTCGGCCTCCGCTTCAGCACCCTGCGCGCTTTCTGACACCCCACACCCCATCCACAGGAGACATCCTTTGCCGATCCCGTTTCTTTCCCTGCTCGCGATCCTGCACGGCCTCTCGGCCGCCGATCCGCTCGCATCCCGCGCGGGCGAGCTGTCGCGGGCGAGTGCGCCCCAACTTGAAGCGCAACTGCCGTCCTGCAAGGGTGCGGACTGCGTCCTGCTCCACCTGTTTCTCGCCGCCGACGACCCAACCCGCCCGTCCTCGACGACGACGGCCCGCACCGGTCTCGATTCGCTGTTCCGCCTCTCCTCCACCCCTGTCGTCGCCGCGCTGCTGGGGACCGCCGAAGCGTTGGAGGCGCGCGCCGCGCGCGGAGACGCGATGGCGGCCACGCGCTGGGTCGGAAAGGCGCTCGGCCACCTGGACGCAGCCGTCCGGGGTGACTCCGCCGCGAGCCTGATCCGGATCCTGCGCATCCACAGCCTGGTGGAGGTCCCCGAGATCTTCCACGTCGAGACGCGACTGCGCGAGGATGCCGCGGTCCTGCGTTCTGGATCGTCCGCCCTCGCGGCCCTGGACGCATCGGCTCTGCTCGCGATCGCGCTGGTCGACTACCGCGTGGGGAACATCGCCGAAGCATCGGCCTGTTGGAAGCGCGTCGCCTCCTCGCGCGAGGCGTCGGAAGCGGAGCGCGCCGAGGCCCGCCGCCACCTGGAGGCGCTCCGTGGCTGAGTCGATCCTGACGCTTCGAGGCGTCCGGCGCGTGCATGGACGCGAGGGCGCAGCCGCCGTGACCGCCCTGGACCACGTCGATCTCGAACTGGGCGCGGGCGAGATGCGCGCCCTCACGGGGCCATCCGGCAGCGGCAAGTCCACCCTGCTGCACATCCTCGGCCTGATCGATCGACCCAACGCGGGGTCGCACCGCTTTCTCGGACAGGAAATGACATCGATGTCCGAGCGCGAGCGCGGACGGCTGCGCGCCGAGAGCATCTCGTTCATGTTCCAGGACAACTGGCTGCTCCCCTGGCTCGACGCCGTCGAGAACGTCCTCGCGCCGCAGATCCACGTCGATGGCCGCGGTGTTCCCGCGCTCCGACGCAAGGCCGTGGAACTGCTGGGAAGGCTGGGGCTCGGCGACAGGACGCGCGCCCGCGTGGGCGAACTGTCCGGAGGACAGCGCCAGCGCGTGTGCCTGGCCCGCGCCCTGCTCAAGTCGCCGCGACTCGTCCTGGCCGACGAACCTTCGGCGAGCCTCGACAGCCACACCGCGGCCGGACTCCTCGACATTCTGCGCGCGGTGCAGGCCGAAGAGGGATGCGCCGTCCTGATGGCCACCCACGATCCCGCTCTCATCGGCCCCATGGGCCGCGACCTCGTGCACCTCCACGACGGAAGGACCATTCCCGCATGAAACTCCCAGCATCCACCATTCTCCTCTCCGCACTCGTCGCGCTCGCCGGCTGTTCGAGACGGAATCCGTCAACGACGTCCGTCGCCCCCTGCGCGGACTCGACCGCGTGCCTGCGCCAGGGACGCGCCTGGCTCTCCGGCCCGGCGCCCGATCTTCCTTCCGCGACCGCCCGCGCGTCCGCCATCGCCGGATACCGGCGGCGCTGGGACGGGGACGCGTTCCTCGCCCTCGAAGGCGCGTGGACCACCCGGCTGGGCGGAGCCCGCGCCGGGAGCGGCGACGTGATCGGCGCGGTCGAGGCCGTGGATTCCGGACTCGGCATCCTCGACGAAGGGCGGAGACGATTTCCGTCCAGCCTCGAAATACGCATGATCCAAATCCTGACGCTCTCGCGCCTGCCCAAGGTGCTGGGGAAGACCGACGACGCGCGCGACTCCCTCGCCGCGCTCGCCCGCGACGCGCGCCTGGATGCCCGCGAGCGGGAACTCGTCGCCCAGGCCCGGGAAGCGGTCGGAGGGGAGTGAACATGTTCCCGCCGATCCTCTCGCTCGCCCTCCACGCGGGAGCCGTCCTGCTCCTCGTCTGGCTCGCCGCGACGGCCTGGAAGCGCCCCCAGCTCCTGCATCTGGCCGCGCTGGCGCTGCGGCGGCGGCGCGGCTTCACCGCCGTCCTCGGCTGCACCGTGCTGGCCTGCGTCCTCGCCCTGCTCGCGATGGGCGGCTACTTCCTGCACAGCTTCTGGGGACTCTCCGAGAGCACCATCCACGGGGAGACCGGCCACTTCCGCATCCAGAAGAGCGGCGTCGGCCTCCACGCGCGCGGCGACGACTGGGGACGGAAACTGACCAACCCGGAGCGCGTCCGTTCCGTCCTCGCGTCCGATTCCTTCCTGCGGGCGCGCATTGAGCTGGCGACGCCGGAACTGTCCTTCACCGGGCTCGTCTCGGATGGAAGACGCACGCGCACATTCCTGGGACGGGCCGTCGACCCCGTCGCCGACCGCCACATGAGCGCCTTCGGGGAATCCGTCGTCGCCGGTTCGCGGCTGCGGCCGGGAGAATCCTCCGGAGCGCTGCTGGGCGCGGGGCTCGCCCGTTCGCTGGACGCGCGTCCCGGCACCGGGCTGACGTTGCTTTCGACCAACGCGCGAGGCGGCATGGCCTCCGCCGACCTCGAGACGCGGGGCGCCACCGAGAGCTTCAGCCGCGACTACGACGACGCCATCCTGAAGATCCCTCTCGAAGCCGCCTGGCGCATGTTCGGCGACTCCTCGTGCGACCGCGTGACGGTGCTCCTGCGCGACACCCGCGACCTCGACACGGTCCTGGCGCGGAGCCGGAACGTCTGCCGCGCAGCGGGCCTGGACGTGGAGTTTCGGCGCTGGGAGGAGCTGGCCACCTACTACCGATCGGTGCGATCCCTCTACACCGGCATCTTCGGCTTCTTCACGGCGGTCCTGCTCGTCTTCTGCCTGCTCTTCGTCTCCTGCATCCTGCACCTGTCCCTGCTCGGAAGGCGTTCCGAGATCGCCCTGCTGCGCTCCTTCGGGGCGCCGCCCTGGGCGCTCCGGGCGCGCCTCATGACGGAATCCGTCCTGATGGCCGTCTGCGGCACCGCGCTCGCGGTCGCCGCGTCGCTCGCCCTGGTCGCGCTCTTCAACCTCATCGGCGTGGAAGCGCCGCCACCCCCCGGATCGTCGCACGGATACGTCGTGCTCCTGCGCGTGTTCGAGGAGCCGCTGTTCGTCCTGCAGGTCGCCGAGTTCGTCGCCTGCACGCTCGTCGCGTCGTCTATCGCCCCCGTCTTCGCCTGCACGCGCATGCCCCTGCTGGAGAGTCTCCGCAATGCCTGACATTTTCCGCCTTCTGGTCGCGACGTTCGTCGCCACCGCCTCCGCCGATCCGGGACGCATCGACAGCCTCCTGCGCGAGGTCGACCGCTACCAAGGCCTTCCCGGCGAGCATTCCAGCCACCTCGAGATCGTCGTCGAGGAGGAAGGCCGCGCGACCTCGAACATCTACGCCCTGCGCGTGCACCCCTCACCCGAAGGACGCCGCGTCCTCCTGCGGACACTCGCCCCGGCCAGCGAGAAAGGCAACGTCGTCCTCTCGCGCCCCGACGGGATGTGGATCCTGCCCGCGACATCCTCCCGCCCCATCCCCATCTCCCCTCAGCAGCGGCTCCTCGGAGACGCCTCGGTCGGCGACATCCTGAACGTGGAGCTGGCCGGACGGTACGATGGGACGGAATCCGTCAACGGCGGCGTGCGCCACCTGGAACTCGCCGCCCGCGCTCCCGGGACGCTCTACGAGCGGATCGCGCTCGACATCGACGCGTCCAGCGCAAGACCCGTGTCGGCACGCTTCCTCACCCGCGACGGCCGCGAACTCAAACGGCTGCGCTACCTCGGATTCGTCCGGAGCCAGGGCCGCGAACTGGCCGCCGAACTCGAACTGGGCGACGCCGCGACGTCCGCGCGGCGCACGCTGGTCCGCTTCTCGCGCTTCCGGTCGGCGCGCTTCCCCTCCGGCACCTTCGAGAAGGAAGGGATGCGTTCCGCGGGAACCGGCGATTGATCCTCGCCGTGTTCCTTCTCGTGTTCGCCTCCGACGACCCGCTCCGGCAGGACGTTCCGAACGATCCCGCCCCGTACATCCGCGACGACGAGGCGCCCGCCAGCACCGACATTTCCCAGGCGGGGCGGCTGCACGTCGGAATACGTCGCGCCCCGATGGATGCGCGCACGTGGATCCGCCAGCGCTTCGACGCCTCGCGCCACGGAGACGTCGACTTGTCCTGTCGCGCCGACGCCCTGCTCGGAGCCTCCGAACCGGCGACTCCGGAGCGGATCCTGTCCAACGTGCCCGAGGCCTGGATGGCCGTCGCCCGCGGTGTCGAGACGCGCCTGGAGCTGCGCGTCGGACGCGCTCCCGTGGAGCCCGGGCCAGGCCTGTCCTTCCACCCCTCCCTCGTCCTGCCCTGGCACTCCCTGGACGCATCGACCGCGGAGGATCCGGAAGTCCGCAACCCCGTCGGCGTCGAAGCCGCGCTGCGGCTTCCCGGCGGGCTTCGCACCGCGATCCAGGCGTGGCCCGCGCTCGACTCCTCGTCGTACCCCGGCACCGGCACCGCGAACCAGACCCCGACATGGCGGATCGAACAGAATCTGTCACTTCCATGGGGCGACCATCTGCGGATCGAGGCGGGGGGAGGTCGATTCCTGTCGTTCGGAGGCGGATGGGAACGTTCCGGCGGAGACTGGTACCTGTCCTTCGAGGCCGCCGCGCGCGACGACCACCCGTCCCCGCGCATCGACCGCGGCGAGGACGGAAACTGGCATATCGCACCCGCATCGCGGCGCATGCTCCCGACGTTCGCCGCCCAGCTCCAACGCGACCTCGAGTTTCCCGTCGCGGGACGGATCCGCGCCTCGGCGGAATGGATCGAAGCCCCGGAAGGCTTCGCGCACCGCGCCTACCTGCGCTTGGGAAGCGTCCAGTCGGCGCGCTGGAGCGCGGCCGCCAGCGCCCTGCTGTACGGCCCCACCGCCGGCACCCTCGCGCGCATCGAAGGCTTCCTTCCCCTCGGAGACGCACTGAAGCTCTCCGCCTGGAGCGAACGCATCGTCGCCTTCGGGAGCGACTCCCCGCTGCGGAACGTCGACCGCCCCTGCCGCATGGGCGCGGCGCTCGAAGCGTTCTGGTGAACGCCCCAAGCCACACCCGCATGTTGCACGAGCGGAAACGCCAGTGCATGTTATGAGCACCACATTCCGAAGGAACATCAACGTCCGCATCGCGGAAGAAGCGACCGACGAATGAAATCCCTGCTTCCGCTCGCCTTGGCGCTCCTGACCGCCTGCAATCAGCGCACGAGCAGCCAAACCGCACCCGCCCCGAACAAAGCCGATTCCGGATCCATGCACGTCGCCGCCGACCGGACGGCCGCGGACAGCATGCAGGACGACGCGATGTTCACCTTCTGCGATTCGTCCGGACGATTCCTCCTCGCCGTGGATCACCGTTCCCCTCCCGCTCGTCCCTACTTCGCGGCCTTGCCCAACGGCGACCTCGTTCCTCTGCGCTTCGTCGGACTCCAGACAGAGTCGAAACATGGCACAGGACGTCATATCCAATCGAACTTCGGCAACCTGGGCGGGGCCCTCTTCGAGACGATGGATGCCAAACTCGTCCCCGACGGCACGTACCTGGTCACGTCGGGACATTTCTTGTCAAACCATCGGTCCATCCCTCTCCGAGCCCTCGACACCGTCCCGTTCGACAGTTCCTGGTCGGCACGCGTCCGCCTCGAGCGCGGTCGCGAACTCGAGCGGGCCTGGCGACGACACGGGTTGGACTCGATCGGCGAGATCGGACTCGTCCTGTTCCGTCGCAACAGGAACGAAGCCTTGGCGAGCCTCGTGGCCGCTTGGGGCGGAAAGCTCCATTACGAGGATTACCCGGGAAACGCATTCGACACCGAGTCCGTCTGGCGCATCGATGACGGCGGCGTCTTTTCACCTCGAGACATCTCGTGCATCGCCGCCTTCCGTTCCCCCACCGGGATCATCCTGGCCCGGACGTGGTCCGGTGCCGAAGGCGAATCGAGCGCACTGCTGCGCGACTCCCTTGGTCGACTGGTCCCGACCCTCGAATCCTACAGGTACTGGAGTCCGCAATGAAGGCGACCACGCCTTTGGGCGCCTGCCCGAAACGGGTACCGGGTGCTGCTCGGCCTGCGGCCTCGTCGGGCCGCCGAAGGCGTCCCGCCCCACAAGGGGCGACGCCCCCTGGCGCAGTGGCTACACAAGTTGAACCGAATGGAAAATCGAGTACGCGAGGAGTCATCGATTCCGTTAACCGATTCAGGCTGGAAAGGCCAAAAACGAAAAACGCCCGCCGGAGTGACCAACGAGCGCCGTAGTTGGGGATCACGGATCCGAACCAACCGGAAACCCGTTCATGTACCTTCCGTGTAGGGCGCTGCAACCATCGGCCCCCGTGCTCCAAGAGACCGAAACAACAACGGCCCGCAGGACTGCGAAGCCGTTTCGTGAGAGCAGGATGTTTACCACTGTCCCCCGATCATCGGGAGGCAGGTCGTTCAATAAACCACAGCCCGCTGCGTCGCGTTCACCATGTCGCCCTTCACCTGCACTATGTACAGACCTTTGCCCATAGTTCGCAGATCATACGCCTTCGTGCCGGGGCCTTGTCGGCCACCCGCGACGCGGTGCCCGAGAGGATCAATGATGGCAACGGAAGCCGCGCCATTCGGGATGCTCAGGTAGAGCACACGGCCATGCACGACCATCTTCAGCGCTGAATTCGCGTGTTCGTTCCTGGAGGGAACGCTTGTCGCGTAATTCGCCCAACCGGGCATCTTGCTCAAGCTGATGATCCTCGCATCATTGAGGTTCCTGGCCCAGACGTTGTCCGCCGTCTGGTTCAGGAAGCCGCCCGACCATGTGTTGTACCATGGCATCCACCAGGACCAGACGGCTCCATCGGTCGCCATGCTGTCCACATCGGGAATCGGACCATTTTCTGTCAAGGCCAGCAACTTCCTGGTGCCCATTCCATCGACGATCTTGCTGAAGCAGTTGATGTTGGACTTCTGATCGTTGGCGCTGTTGTAGATGTCGACGCCAATGACGTCCACAACCTCGTCTCCAGGATACCAGGCCGGGTTCAAGGCGGAACAGTCGTAACCAATCGTTGGATCGCGCTCGATGTTCCACACCCAGATCAGGTTCTTGACGCCATTCACATTCACCATGCGGTCGTAGAGCAGCTTGTACAGCGACTTGTAGCAGGTGCTTCCACCGATACCCCACCAGAACCAACCACCCGCCGCTTCGTGGAGCGGACGCCAGACGGCGGCGACTCCGGAATCCTGCAGTTGCAGGAACCGCTTGGAAACCGTGTCGATGTCGGCCATCATCAGCTTGTACTCGGCGGACGTCGTATTGACATCGGCACAGCTGCTGTCGGAGAATGCTTTGGTGTAATTGAAGCAGGTGTTGTCCGCCGAAGATGCCATCACGCCATTGGTGCAGCCCGCATTGTTGAAGCCTTTGGACTTCACGTAGAACGCGGTATCCTTCCCCACCTTCCAATGCCACGTGAAGGCTGGAATACCGCCCAGGTTCCAAAGCTCCTTCGCCATCAGCATGTTGTTGTCGGTGTAGCCTCGGAACCAGCCTTCATCGGCATGTCCACCCGCGGCGAAGAGCATGTCGAATCCGCCGAGAGCCGGGTATTCCCCGGATTTCTGCTTGAAGAACCGAATGTCCTCCTGGCCCAGAAACGTGGTGAGCGAGTCGGCGAACTTGCAGGAATCCGTGGGGACGCACGTCTCGATGAGACGCATCTTGCCGTAGTCGTAATTGAACGCGTTGTCGCCGATCATCATGCCAGAAATTGTCTTGGTCCCGAAGTTCCTGGTCAGGAACGTCTTGACCTTGCGTGCGGACTCGGTGGCATTGGCAGCCACCGGAGCAGCATCGAGGTCGAAGACGACGGAAGGATGCCGCACGACGGTCAGGTAATCGAAATTCGCGGCACCACCGCTGACGGTGATCGTGTTCTTGCCGGCGTTCAACTTGCCGTTCGCCGTGAGCGTGTAGGTGGTGAACGCCGAGTCTTTGGAGTTCGTCAGGAAGGTCGCGACGGCGTTCGCACCATTGTTGATGAAGATGGAGCTGGTGAACCAGTCGTATTGCTTCACCCACATCACGACGGCAAGGTCGTAGATCCCCGTTGTATCGACCGTGACGTTGAACGTCATTCCGTTGGAGTTGACATACTTGTTGCCCGAAACCCCAGCGCTGTCACCGACGACGGCACCGGTGCCCAGGGTTTGACTTTCCGCCTCGTAGGTAGCCCCATTCGCCAGCGCCGCCATGGAAAGAATCAGCCCGGCGATCAACGGTTTTTGCGACAGATGAATCTTCATATCCCACCCTATCCTGCTTGACATCCTTCGAGCATCCAATCTTCCAAGAAGACCTCTGTTAAGAATACAACACCAAGCATTCCACCGCTCTCACGAACCGCCCCCCCTTGTAGCACCACTCCATCTCGATCTCGGCCAGTTCCACGACGCTGTTGCCCCACCGTTTGGCGGCGGTGTCCATGACCGATTGCAGGCGCTTCAGGCGGTCGCGATCGACGGCGTCGAAGAGGCTCTGCTGGATGACGGAATCCAGTACCACGCCGCGCAGCTCGTTCCAGGTACATGCCAGCGACCTGCCGCCAGAAGGGTTCGCCGATCAAGGTGATGCCTCCAGGCGCAGGCTCCGCTTCAGGAGTTCGACAATACCGGCAACTCCCCCAGCGATCCAGGTGGCACCGACACAGGCCGCCACGATGGAACACCGTGGCACGGGATGAGACAGCTTCCATCGCCTCCAAATCCGCATAATCAGGGCTGTAGGAACCGGAAAACAAAAACGCCCATCGGGGTTGGCCGACGGGCGCTTCTATTGGGTTACAATCATCGTAACCTGCCAGCATTCATCGGGATTCCAGGGCCGAGCAGGCGGTTTTTAGCCCATTTTGAACCAGTCCAAGACCGGCCGAAATCTCCGCAGGTCTCCTCCACGCCGAGGCATTGACTTGTACGGCAATTATCCGTACTTTCTATTCATAAGTGGAGGCACCCATGGCAACCATCCAGCGTCGAAGCAAGGCGGCACGGGAACTCAAGAATGAGCGCCTGGAACTCCGAATTGCCGCGTCCACCAAACATCTGATCCAACGAGCGATGGCCGTCAGCGGCTTCTCCGCAGGAGATCTCGCTTACGAAGGCGCTCGTCGAGTCCTTGAAGAACACGAGAGGATGGTGCTGTCCGGTGCGGATCGAGACGCATTCCTTGATGCGTTGCTCCACCCAGATGAGCCCTCTGACAAGCTGATCAAGGCGCTTCGTCGACACAAAGCCGTCGTCGGCTGATCCCGCGTGTCCATCGAATTCGATCTGCTCGGGAACGAGCACGACAGGAGATCGTTCCATTGCGGTGATGCAAAACTGGACGACTGGTTTCAACGGCGTTCCGGTCAGGACCAGCGCCGGAACATCGCCAATGTTTTCGTAGCCCGCGATGAGAGCTTGGGGATCGTCGGCTTCTACAGCCTGAGTTCCTTCACGCTCGAACTCGATGATGTTCCCCCCGAGATCGCCTCGAAGCTACCACGATACGGCAAGGTTCCTACCGCATTGATCGGTCGGTTGGCGCGCGACGAGCGGGTACGCGGCAAGGGCATGGGTGAGCTCCTCTTGGCCGATGCGATCAAGCGCATCATCGGAGCAAGCCGCACCATCGCAGTCTTCGCGATCGTTGTCGATGCCAAGGACGCGAACGCATCGAACTTCTACGAGACCTTCGGCTTCCGGCCTCTGCCGCTTCATCCCACTCGTCTCTTCCTGCTCACGTCCACTGCCGTCGCTGCTCTCACGAAGGCTTGATGGGCTACAAACAGAAACGGCCCGCATCGCTGCGATTCACTTATTCCCGATGCATCGGATGCTACAACCGTTCGATTTGAGGTAGTTGGGGTGGACTGTACCAGGGTCATGCGTGTACATGTAGAGGGTCCATGCACCATACTCGTTGCTCTCGGAGGAGCTCCAAAAGTAGATGTAGCCATACAAACCCATGCCGCCACTGTTGTACCTCAAACCCGTGGAAAGCGCGCGAAAGCCGTATTCGTCCTTGCTGTAGTCGGCAAAGTCAAAGCTCCAGCCACTCGTCGACTTGAGTCTATAGCCTGCGCCCCCTCCCACACTGGCGTAGTCTTCAAGTGTATCAAACTCGACTTCGCTCGGAACGTGCCAACCCTCTGGACAGATACCCTGTAGCGGAAGCATTGCATTCAACAATGTGGAGTTGTAATTCGACGCTACGCCCATAGCATCCGCCCAGCTGTACAAACGCCCATACTTCGAACAAGAATCAATGCTGTTGAGGGGGCACTCGCCAACCGTGTCTGAACGCCCCTTCATGTTGCGGTAGTTCAGGTTCTCCGCCATCCAGACCTGCGTGCCGATCTTCACCGTACGGTAGCTCCGTCCATCCCGCGGATCCTTCAGCCATCCGTAGATGACAGCCGCATTCCACGTGGTATCGTAAATTCCGACAATTCCCGACCGGGAGGCTGATACCGTGTCGCGCAGGAACACCTTCCCGGCAATGGAATAGACCAAGGTATCCGGCGCGCTGGACGCCTTGCGTGCGAAATACGCCATCGATGCGGGGCGTCCGGACGAGATCCCGGTCACGCGACCGGACAGGCCACGCCCCTCCCACGATAGCCGCAGCCGACCATCCACCACCGACAGGTGATTCGCCAGCGCTTGACGAGGAGCCCGACCTGCGACGCCGACGCTGCTGCTGTTCAACGACCACTGGCCGGTGGCATTCGTGGTCGCGGTCGAGCCGCCGGAGACAAGCGTGACGGTCACGCCCGATCGCGGAGTGCCATCGGGATTCGTCACCGTACCGGAAAGATCCAGGGCCATCGCGGAAAACGAAGCGGTGAGGACAAGAATCAAGGTTCTGGGGGATGAAGTCATGGAATCCACCGCTTCTTCCTATGCGGGTGAGCTGGAACCTATCGGGTCATTGGAAAGCATACAATCGCAGATCACCCATACACCAAGTGCCGACCATCCAACCCACTGCGGCTCGAAAAATGCCCCCCATTGTCACTGGGAGTGAACCAGAATGTCCGCGAAAGACCCCAACGCGTAACCGTCATCGCATCCAATCCACATGGATCAGTACTGGAAGAACAGAGGAGCCGGGGAGGCATAGCCATCATCACTCGCGACGGAGGCCACAAACAGAAACGGCCCGCATCGCTGCGAGCCGTTTCGTGAGTTGGGGTACAATCAACTGAAGTAGCCAGTATTCATCGGGGCTCCAGGGCGAAGCAGGCGAGTTTTAGCCCATTTTGAACCAGTCCAAGACCGACCGAATTACGCCTTGGCCAAGGCGTACTGACCAAGCTGATGATCTCACTGTCCATCACTCCTGAACACTCACGCCCTGTCACATCTAGCCCGCAACAAATCATCAAAAAGAACGCCTATATAGGCAGCTTTTGTTGCATGAATCATTGGATTGCATGCCAAGCACTCCTCAAAGAGAGCCCATGCTCCGCCCAGGAACTCACACAGGTCGGAGTCGCACGGAGCACACACTCTCGATGGGCCGAGTCAAGGCGCATCCTTCGACTGGCGCATGGGCTCTACGGCCTACCCGAATCGACCTACGACGAGCACCACAGCCTGGTCCTTGCACAAGGGCAGATGCCCAATGGGGTTCTCTGTCTTCTCTCCGCCTTGCAGTTCCACGGAATCACCAGCCAGCTACCTCGTGAAGTCTGGATGGCCATGGAAGGTGGTACCCATCGGCCGCGTGTGACAGGCATCAAGGTGCGCATCTGCCGGTTCACCGGAGATGCCTATTCCTCGGGAATCGAAATCCACAAGGTGGAAGGCGGCTTGCTTCGAATCTACAGCGTGACAAAAACTGTGATCGACTGTTTCCGGATGCGCAACAAGATCGGAGTGGATGTCGCCATCGAAGCGCTTCGGGATGCCTTGCGATCTCGGAAAACCACGATTGCAGAGCTGGAGAGCACTGCGGCACGACTGCGGGCACGAACGATCCTTCGCCCCTACCTGGAAATGGCGGCAGCATCGTGAACAAGGCACATTCCGTATCGGCACGCCTGCTTCAGATCGCCAAGGCGCGCAACGAGGACTTCCACTTCGTTCTTGTCCGTTACGGCTCCGAACGGCTTCTGTATCGCATCGGAATGCATCCTCTACTACGGACATTCATCTTGAAAGGCCCTCGTTGTTCCTGGTCTGGGAAGGAACATGGTTTCGCACGACCCGCGACACCCCCTCGTCTCAACGCCTACCCGATGGAGACTGTCGTCTCCGAGAAGTTCCTTGCCATCGCGACTCTGGGAATGTCCAACACCCGCATGAAGGACTACTTCGACCTCGCGGTTCTGGGGCGACGTTTTCCTCTTGATGCCGCGATATGCGCCCTGGCGATCAAGAACACCTGCCATGCCCGCAGGATCGACATCCCAAAGGAACTGCCTATCGGCCTGACGGCCAGCTTCGCCTCGGACATCGACAAAATCCGGCAATGGAACGCATTCGCCAACCGAAGCGGGCTCGCGATCCAAGTGGGCGATCTCGCCTCGGTTTTGAAAGTGCCATCCAACGGACAGCCTCAGAACTCTCCCGACAAGCAATAATCATTCGCTCGTCTGCCTCGACTTCAATCGCAGGGCGACCTGAACCAAAGCGACCATCACCGGAACCTCCACCAGTGGCCCGATGGTTGCCGCAAATGCCGCCCCGGAAGTGAGTCCGAACGAACCGATCGCCACGGCGATGGCCAACTCGAAATTGTTCGAGGCCGACGTGAACGCTTGGGTCACAGTCCGTTCGTAGTCCATCCCGATGCGCCTTGAAAAGAACCATGCGGCGGTGAACATGACGGCGAAATAGATGGCCAACGGTACCGCGACTCGAACAACCTGGAATGGCTCGGCGATGATGCGATTTCCCTGCAAGGCGAAGAGCACCACGATCGTGAACAGCAACGCGATCAACGTCACCGGTCCAAACTTGGCGTTGAACTTTGCCGCACCGGCATCGCCTTGGCTCCGGACGATCGCCCATCGGATCCCAAGTCCGAGCACGAAGGGCAATCCGAGGTAGAGGGCCACCGACGATGCCACTTGTCCCATGCTAACAGAAATCGCCTGCGCAGGTAGTCCCACCATCGGAGCCACGACCGTGAGGAACAGCCATGCATAACCACCATAGGTGAGCACCTGGAACAGGCTGTTGAAGGCCACGAGCCCTGCCGCCGCCTCGGCGGAGCCATCCGCAAGCTGATTCCAGACCACCACCATGGCGATGCACCGGGCCAGTCCCACCAACACCAGACCTGCGAACAATTCCGGGCTATCCGACAAGAACAACCAGGCGAGTCCGAACATCAACACCGGACCGACGATCCAGTTGAGAACGATCGACATTCCCAAAGCCTTGGGGTCCGCGAAGACCTTCGGCAGTTCTTTGGGCTTCACCCGTGCAAACGGCGGGATCATCATGGCGATCAAGCCGATGGCGATAGGAATCGAAGTCGATCCGACCGACAAGTTGGCCAATGCCTGCGCCAATCCGGGAGCGAATCGGCCAAGCAACAAGCCCAGCCCCATCGCCAACGCGATCCACAAGGTTAGCCAACGGTCCAGGAAGGACAGTTTCGCAGCGGCCATCAGCAGCACCCCGATCCCGGTACGCAGCAGGCTTCCGAGCCGCCTTCACCTGTAGGCTCGCAGGTGCCGGAAGGAGCACGACCCGAGATGTCGCTCGACACGATGTAATCGGACAGTTTCCGTCCTTCTGGCAGAAGCGCAAGGATCTGCTGGTAGAGCGCATCCTTCGCGTTTTCCATCACGGTGACGTAGTTGTGCTTCACCTTGATCTGGACATCGACGAGACCTGCCGAGCGTGCGTACAGCTCGATCTCCGACACGAGAGATGCTCCGCCCACGCATCCAACCAAGGCTCCGACCAGATCTTGCACTCCTTGAGGAAGCGGTCGCAACAGAGCCAGGTCCGAAATCGCGACGCGCCCACCTGGCTTCAATACCCGCGAGATCTCGCGCCACACCTGCGGCTTGTCTGGTGACAGGTTGATGACGCAGTTGGAGATCACCACATCGACACTGGCATCGGCGATAGGCAGGTGCTCGATTTCGCCCAGTCGGAAATCAACATTGCTCAGACTCGTGCGATCGGTGAAGGACGTGGCATTCCGCCGCGCCTTGGAGAGCATCTGGGAAGTCATGTCGACCCCGATGGCCTTGCCGGTGGGACCGACAGCCTGGGCTGCGAGGAATACATCGAAGCCCGCGCCTGAGCCCAAGTCAAGAACTGTCTCACCGGGATTCAACGCGGCGATCGCTTGGGGATTCCCACAAGAGAGCCCCAGGTTCGTGCCTTCGGGAAGCGTTTCCAGGATCTCGGGGGCGTACCCCAATTTGACCGCCAGGTCCCGCGCCACCTCGGGCGAGGATCCGCAGCAGGAGGTTCCCGTGCAGCAGCTTGCATCGGTTTCGGCGATGGCTCCATAACCTTCGCGAACGGCGGTGTGGATCTGTTCTTCGAGAGAGAGGCTCATGGCAGAATTCCTTTCAAAAAGTCGTGCATTGAATCGCGCAACTGATCTCGTGCTTGGCGATACTATGTGATGATTCCCGCTTCGCTTCCCTGGATATGTCCGGGATCGAAGACGGGTAGCTGGCAGGAATTGCCAATACACATCACGAGAACGACAGGCTTGTCACTCAGCGAGCGCACCGGGAAGGGTTTCGACCCATGCTTTGATCTCGTCGCGCACGCGGCGGTACGGCACGAGCTGTTCTTCTTCGCTGGCACCTTGGGCGGCAAGTTCGCGAGCCAACTTCGGCGGGTCGTCGAAGCCTTGGTGGATGCGCTTGACTTTGCCGGGAAACACGGGGCAATTCTGGTCGGCATGTCCGCACACGCTGACTACGATCTCCAGACCCGTGGCGAAGAAGTTGGTGACCAGATCCGATGTCTGGGAGGTGACGTCGATGCCGACCTCGGCCATCACCTTCACCATGTTGGGATTGAGTCCATGAGCCTCGATACCTGCCGAATAAACCTCGTAGAGGTCTCCCTTGAGGGCGCGAGTCCAGGCTTCCGCCATCTGGGACCGACAGGAATTCCCGGTGCAGAGATACAGGAGTTTGGTCTTCATGAGCAGCAACCATCCTTTGAACATTGTGATGTGGTTTTGACGGAATCGGGCAAGTTCGACATGGCCCACCCGAGAGCTTGGGCGGCAGCGGAAGAGGGGTTAGCGTCGCTCAACCGGAAGTGCATCCAGCGACCATCCTTGCGGGTCTCCACCAAGCCCGCCCGCTTGAGGATGGCCATGTGGTTGGACACGGTCGAGGAGGACAATCCCAGGGCATCGGTGAGATCGCACAGGCATAGCTCACCTTGAGCCAGCAGCCCGAGGGCATGCAGTCTCTTGGGCTCGCCAAGTGCGGAGGCGACTTCGGCCAGCTCGTCTAAGGTTAACTCATTTCTATGTTTCGCCATATATCGAAATATACGAGGGAGACCATCAAAAGGCAAGCGCGAGTTGTTCCAATTCCATTACGACCTTCGAGCGATGTCTACTTCCGCTTGGATCCTGACGATCAGAGCCAGCCTTTGCCCAAAAGCCAGATCCCAGCAGCAATCATTCCCAGCACCGATAGCCGATGCAACCAAGGGGTTGCATTCTGGGTCACACGGAACACCCGTGCGATCTGGGTGGTTCCGTAGCCCGCTGCGAGGGTGAGGACAAATACCGGCAACGCTGTGGCAAGTCCGTATGGAACTGTCACTGCCCACGAAGGGGTAGTTGTCATCGCAAGCGGAATGACCGATCCAAAGAAAATGCCTGCCGAAACCGGACAGAACGCCAGCGCCAAGATCATCCCCAGACCAAAAGCACCTGGTACGGCTCCTAGCCGGTCCAACCGGCCTTTCCAGGCCATGGCATTGATCCCGCTTCCGGGCAGCTTGAGCCAAGGCGAGATCGCAAGCAGCACTCCTCCAATCAGGAAGACCAGGCCCAGCACCGATTCGGCGTGCGCCTGGATCTTGCGCACGAGAGGCCCCAGCCGAAGCAATCCCTCCGAAGCGACCCATGCAACCAAGACGTAGGAAGCCGCACGCCCCAAGGCATATGCAGAGCCCACGACCATTCCGCGCCGAAGACTCCCCGCCTGCCGAACTAGGACGGAGATTGCCGCAGCGTGGCTCGCCATGGGACATGGAGAAACCGAGGTGAGAACCCCGAGTCCGATGGCAGCGAAAACGGGAAGCTCGACCAAGCTCATCGGGCTGTTTTTAGGAAGGCGACGGTTTCCGTCTTTACATAGTTGGCGAAGGCGACCGAATCGCGCAGATTCTTCCAGGTGTCCTTCAGTTCTTTGAAGCGGGTCATTTTGCCACCGCGCAGTTCCATCAGGACCAGCGATTTCGTGGTGAGTCCCATCTTGTCGGCCAACGCCGAACCTTCCGGAGTGTCCATGCTCTGGGTGCCCCATGCGAGACGACCGGTCTTCATCGAATCGGCAAGACCTTTCTGGATCGCCATGGAGGACCAACGCTCGATTTTCAGGCAGGATGGACAGCGATAATCGGAGTGGATGTAGTTGGCTTTGACGACCACGGCCTGGGAAGGCCCTTGCGGTGCGGCGGCCAGACCTGACATGGCAAGCATGAGGATGGACAGTGTCATGCGACGAGCCATGAGGCGATCTCCTTTGGCGTGGGGACCTTACCAGCAACAAGGATCTTGCCATCCTTGACCAGAGCGGGTGTGGACATCACGCCGTACTCCATGATCTTCGCGATGTCTTCGACCTTGCGGACTTCGGCGTTGACGCCGGATTCTGTCACGGCCTTGAGGACCGCTTCGTGGAGCAGCTTGCACTTGGTGCAACCGGTGCCGAGGATTTCGAGAAGCATGTCGAGTTCCTTGATTTGAGGGTTCAGGTCAGAAGCAGGTTGAAGAGCCAACCCACCAACAGGATTCCGAAGGAGACGAGTCCGAAGAATGTCGCGAGCAAGCGAGGCTTGAGCACCTTGCGTAACAGGATGGCTTCGGGAGCCGAAAGCGCCGTCACCGACATCATGAAGGCCAGTGCGGTCCCCAAGGCGGCCCCCTTCTCCAGCAGCGCCGACACGACGGGTATGACCCCTGCCGCGTTGGCGTACATGGGGACACCGATCAGAACGGCCAGCGGGACGGTCCACCACGCGTCCTTGCCCATGAACGAGGCAAGCATTCCGGTGGGAACGTAACCGTGGATGAATGCCCCCAACCCCACGCCAGCGACAACCCACGGCCAGACATTGCCCACAATGTCGCGCACGGCCTCGATTCCGGCTCGCAAGCGATCGACCCATCTCATATCGGAATCCAGTACGTCCGTCGAACCGCGAACCTTCATCACCCAATCTTCCACATGGTTTTCCATGCGCAGTTTCCCGATCACCCATCCGCCCAACATGGCGACAGCCAGCCCGGTCAGCAGGTACAGACCGGCGACCTTCCAGCCAAAGAGTCCGAACAGGAGGGCCAGCGCGACCTCGTTCACCATCGGAGCCGAGATCAAAAACGAGAAGGTCACGCCCAGCGGGACGCCTGCCGTCAGGAACCCGATGAACAACGGCACCGCCGAGCACGAGCAGAACGGCGTGGCGATCCCCAACAATGCGGCAAGGACGTTGCCGACGCCTTCAGGAAATTTTGACAGAATTTGTCTCGTTTTTTCGGGAGAGAAATAGCTGCGCAGAACCCCGACAGCGTAGACGATCAACACCAGGAGCATCAGGACCTTCGGAACCTCGAACAGCAGAAACGCCAAGGACGCGCCCATGTGTGAACCGTGATCAATTCCAAGAGCCGATACAACGGATCCGGACAAGCAGGCAAGCGAAGTGTAGAGAAGCCACCACCCGATCAATGCGGTCACCAACACGGCATTTGCCGTTCGCGTCCTCATGCGACAGCCAACCTGTCGCGGGCAGTGCGGCAAGCCCGTTCGATGTTCTCCTCCGACGCGGGAGACTTGCCCTTGGCGAAGCCAACGCTTCCAAGTTCGATGTGGACATGTTCCGTCACTCCCGATTCGGCCAACGCCTTGGCAACGCATCGGGTGGCGCATCCGTCGATGGCCAAAATCCGTCCAGCCGACAGGGCTCCGTTTCGCAACGACTGGATCCCGGCCCCGACACCAACGGCGCAAGACATCTTTCCCATCCCCTCTCGCGAAAGCATTCGGGCTGAGCGGTCGGCGATCTCTCCGACATCGGCGGCTCCCGAGCAGGAGTAGATCACTGTGACAGGAGCGGAGGAGCACGAGCAGGACATGTGTTTTCCTTTTGTGTATTTGCGTGATTATGCAATCTTATTGCAAAACAAAGCCATGCCGAGCGTTACCCGGAAAGGCCATCCAAGCAGTCGAGGAACGAAGGAAGGCATGTGGCCTTCAAGCTGTAGAACACCATGTTCCCGCGGCGCTCGTCGGTAAGTAGACCGGCCTGTCGAAGCTGTACCAGGTGGCGCGAGGTCGTCGACATGTCCAGCCCAACCTCGGCGGCCATGTCGCACACGCACTTCTCACCATCGGCAAGCGAAACCACCATCCGCAACCGCGCTGGGTTCGACAATGCGGCAAGCACACGTGCGCGCTCCACAAACCATGCCTTGTCGTGGGCGGATGTTGGCTTGCAAGATGTTCCGGTGGAGCAGCTCATGGGATCATAATACATGTGTTATTGTATGATTATACAACAAGTGAATCGAATTTGCTGGACACTTACCCACCGATCCCCTAACACGATCTGAATCCTGGATCACGGGACGACCTCCAGCTGATGCCAAAGAAACGTCGAGTCGCTAGGCCACCTTCCCTTTGGATTCTGCCAAAACCACCGCTGAGCATCGATTTCAGCGTTAATCGATTTTCAACCAATTGATGATAGTGCCAAGGTCTGCCAAACTGCAGCATCGCAAACCCAGCATCCCGGATTTACCCACAAAATCGCGCAATGAAAGGGCTCTGCAGGAAACCCTCCGGAATTTCGTCATGAAGGTCGCATTCGAACCAACTGGAAACCCGTTCAAGCCTCTAGCGCGCTGAACCCAGCATTCATCAGTCTTCGCGATCCACGGACCCAAAACAAAAACGGCCCGCATCGCTGCGAGCCGTTTCGTGAGTTGGGGTACAATCATCGGAACCTGCCAGCATTCATCGGGGTTCCAGGGCGGAGCGGGCGAGTTTTAGCCGATTTTGAACCAGTCCAGAATCGACCGAATTACGCCTTGACCACGGCGCACTGACCAAGCTGTTGATCTCACTGTCCGACACTTCTGAACACTCACGCCCTGTCATATCTAAACCGCAACAAACCATCAAAAACAACACCTATATAGGTAGATTTTGTTGCATGAATCATTGGATTGCATGCCAAGCACTCCTCAACGAACACCCATGCCCCGCCCAGGAACTCACCCAGGTCGGAGTCGCTCGGAGCACCCTTACTCGATGGGCCAAGTCAGGGCGAATCCTTCGACTGGCGCATGGGCTCTACAGCTGCCTGAATCGGCCTACGACGAACATCACAGCTTGGTCCTTGCCCAAAGCCAGATGCCCAATGGAGTCCTCTGCCTCCTCTCGGCCTTGCAGTTCCACGGAATCACCAGTCAGCTACCGCGTGAGATCTGGATGGCCATCGAAGGCGGCAGTCATCAGCCTCGAGTGACAGGCGCCAAGGTGCGCGTCTGTCGGTTCACCGGAGAAGCCTATTCCTCGGGTATCGAAATCCACAAGGTGGAAGGCGGTTCGCTTCGCGTATACGGCGCGACAAAAACCGTCATCGACTGTTTCCGAATGCGCAACAAGATCGGAGTGGACGTCGCGATCGAAGCGCTACGGGATGCCTTGCGATCGCGGAAGACCACGATTGCGGAGCTGGAGAATACGGCAGCGCGACTGCGGGCACGAACAATCCTTCGCCCCTACCTGGAAATGGCAGCGGCGTCATGAACAAGGCCCATTCCGTTTCGGCTCGCCGGCTTCAGATCGCCAAAGCGCGCGACGAGGACTTCCACCTGAGTTTGAAAAACGCCGAAAAGTCGGCGATATTCGCCGTTTAATGGCTATAGATTAAACCAAAATGTCTCCATTCCAGTCCAAGCCACAACTCGCCCAAGTCCTCCCTCTGGAGCAAGTGGCCACGCGTGAGTGGCTGGAGCAACAGGGTTTTGGCCGTCATACACTGGACAATCTCCTCAAAAGCCACCAGTTGCAGGCCCTCACGGCAGGTGTCTATGCGCGTCCGGAGCTTCCTGTGAACTGGCAAGGGGTCGTGGCATCGTTGCCGCGTCTGGCTCAGGTGCCAGTGCTGGTGGGAGGGCTCTCGTCCCTTCGACTTCAGGGTTTCGCCCATTACGTGAGCTTGGGTACGGAGTCCGTGGATCTGGTCTCTCCAGCGGTTTGTCCGAGTTGGCTTGTGCGTTGTTTTGATGCGCTGGGAGTTCCGTTGGTGTGGTCTCGAGGAGTGCGTCTGTGGGCCAATGGATGGCCACAGCAAGCAGGGATCAAGGAGATCATCGGACCTCGAGGGGAACACATCCTGGTCTCGCCACCCGAGCAAGCGTGGTTGGAGCTGCTTGCGGTCGTTCCGGATCGCATCAGCCTGGAGCATGCAGAAAACATCCTACAGGGACTCACGCAGCTTTCACCGAAACGGTTGACCTCATTGCTGATGGAATGCCGTCATGTGAAGGTCAAGCGCGTCTTCTTCTGGCTGGCAGATCGGCAGAGTCACCCCTGGCGCAAGAAGCTCGATCCAAAGTCCTTCGATCTGGGCGCGGGGAAACGGTCCGTGACCAAGGGCGGGAAGCTCGACCCCCTGTACCAGATCACCGTTCCGCAGGAGATGTTCCATGAGCATTGAGCGCCTGCTTGCGAGCGGTTATGCGCAGCAGGTCCAGCTGCTGGTTCAGATTCTGCCCCTGGTGTTCCAGGAAGACTGCTTCGCCCTCAAGGGCGGCACGGCCATCAACCTCTTCGTGCGGGATTTGCCGCGGCTTTCCGTCGACATCGATCTGGTCTATCTCCCGCATGAAGGGCGCGCCACTGCTCTGCCCAGGATCGTCGCGGCCCTCAATCGCGTGGCCGAGAGTCTGACACGCACCCTCGTGGGCGTGGGCGTGACACGTTCCTACCAGGAGAAACCCGATGCGCTCCGATTGGTGGTGCGACGTGGTGTTGTACGCATCAAGATCGAACTCTCGCCCGTCTTGCGCGGGACGGTTCTGGATCCGCAGATCCGCGAAATCTGCCCGACGGCGCAGGAGCATTTCGGTTACGTGGAAGTCCCGGTGGTTTCGCTTCCCGACCTCTATGGAGGGAAGATCTGCGCAGCACTCGATCGCCAGCATCCACGCGACATCTTCGATGTCCTCCTACTCCAGGAAGCCGAAGGACTCACTCCCGAGATCCGGACCGCAACGCTGGTCTATCTCCTGAGTCACCCACGCCCGGTGGAAGAACTGCTCAGAGAGTGTGAGGCAATATGGTTCAGCGCGAGCAGATCGCTGAGAGCGACGCTGTCGTCGCCATTTGTCTCAAACCGGTCTCGTCGCCACGCCGTCCCTGCATTTTGGGGTTTGGGCAATCACG